>Ga0207695_10000017_pt1 | contig 769384 bp, 631 predicted proteins | sample KBSC54metaG_FD_184354 | JGI IMG/M metagenome (GOLD analysis project Ga0207695, IMG submission 184354) | Corn rhizosphere microbial communities from Kellogg Biological Station, Michigan, USA - KBS C5-4 metaG (SPAdes) (version 2) | ecosystem: Host-associated > Plants > Roots > Rhizosphere >... | reverse complement strand
CGGCATGGGTGGTGGTATGGGCGGCGGCATGGGCGGCGGCGGCTGCGGTGGCGGCGGCGGCGGTGGCTTCGGCGGTGGTCGAGGCGGTGGCTTCGGCGGCGGCTTCGGCGGCTAATCACCAGATTTCGTAGTGAGGGAAGAGGGTTGAGGAGGAAAGATATGCGTTTGAGCTGGGCAAGGATGGCGTTTCTGTCGCTACTCGCTGGAGTGGCGGCTAGTAGCGCCATGGCACAGCAGTCTAATGGGGTCAGATTGGATCTGTCCCTAAAGGACGCGGACATGATGCAGGCTACAAACCTGCTGTTTATGAGGGCGGGCGTTTCGTTCGTCGTCGAGCCGAGTGATGAGCCTTACAAGAAGATCACACTCAAGCTGGACAACGTTACGCCGGAGGAAGCGGTGCAATACATCTGCCAAGCGGCAGGCGCCTACTTCCGACGGGACGATAACAACGTGTACGTGATCACGCACACGAAACCGAAGGCCGTGGAGCCGGTAGCGGCAATCGTCGGCAAAGCGCCCCGGCTGCTGAAGCGCATTAAGCTCATGAAGAGCGACAGCCGCGATGTGTACGATCAGCTTCTTTACGGAACGCCGGTCGACCTCAATCGTGGGTTTGCCGCTATGAAGAAGTTCATGCCTCAGGCTGCGACTGAGTACCGGAACATGTACGGACCGAACTCAACCCCGCAGACGACGCAAACGCCTTTCCAGACGTTTAACTCGAATCCCGTGAGTACGAGCAATCTTCTTGCCGGTCGGCCGGAAGGCGCTTCCGACGTCACCATTCCTGGTGATGAGTCGGCCAAGCAGCTCGGCGGCGGTGGATTTGGCGGCGGCGGTGGCGGCTTCGGCGGCGCCGGTCAGGGCGGCGGCGGCGGTTTTGGCGGTCAGGGTGGAGCTGGCGGTCAGGGTGGCCAAGGCAACGCTCGACTTCAAGGCGGCGTTGGATTGGTTCCGGAAGGCATCGATTTCATCTCCTATGACCCGACGGACAACAGCCTCGTCGTAAAGGGTGATGAGGACGCGATCAATGAGCTGCAGCAGCGCATCAACATCTTCGATGTCGCGCCTCGGCAGGTCCAGATCAAGGTTGAGTTCATTACAACCACAAACAGCCTCGATACTTCGTTCGGTACGGAATTTCTGTATCAGCGAGGCACCGAGCTGGCGGGTACCAACCCTGGTTCGTTCATTCGGGCCAGCGATCCGGTCTTTCTGAACTTCGCCACGGGCAACATCACCGCTCGTTTGCGAACGTCGCTTACGCACGGTAACGGCAAGGTAGTTAGCGCGCCGATTCTTCGGACGCTAAACAACCAGCCCGCATCGATCAACAGTTCGATTCAGACGACGATCTTCATCAACAACACCACCGTTTCTAACGGTGCGGTTGTGACGTCCACGACGCCGACGGCTTTGATTGCGTCCACGTTCTTGGCGGTTGCTCCTCGAATTAACGAGGACGGCACGATCACGGTTTATCTGTCTCCTAACATTGCGAACTTCGTTGGTTTCTCGACGGGTCCCAATGGTGAGCAGGTACCGAACCTCGTTCAGCAGAACATCAACGTAGTCGCTCGAGTCCGGAACAACGAGACGATCGTGCTCGGCGGTCTGACTCAAAAGAACGAAGACGAGAACGTTACCAGCGTGCCGGTGCTCGGCGAACTGCCCATCATCGGCCAGTTCTTCCGGTTCAGCACGAAGAACCACTCGAATAGCGAACTCCTGATCTTCGTAACCCCGACGATCATCGAGGATGACTCCACCGGCACGTCCGGCGGGCCATAGTCGCTCTAGATTCGTGAAGCGCAACGGGCCCGGTGACAAGGTCATCGGGCCCGTTGCCATTTATTAGCGGGGTCGACCGCGCTCGAAGAGATACAATCTCTCTTTGTTTTCCGTATTTATGGACCGCTACTGGATTCTGCTAGGAATGATGGGCGCGGGGAAGTCGTCCATCGGCCGTTCTTTGGCTGACCTTGCCGAGCGCGATTTCCTCGACACCGACACGCTTCTACAGGTCCGTCTTGGCCGCCCAATCCCGCAAATCTTCGCCATTTACGGCGAATCCACCTTCCGCGACCATGAAACGAGCATTCTGCGGAACCTGGATCCAGGGCCGGCCGTACTCGCTACCGGCGGCGGCATCGTTTCCCGCCCAGAAAACTGGACTGAGATGCGGCGGCTCGGCACGACCATCTTTCTCGACGCTTCCCTCGAGACGTTGATCGCCCGCCTCGCCAAGAGTAAGAAGAAGCGGCCCTTGCTGGAAGTGCCGGATTGGGAGCAGCAACTGGAATCTTTACTTGAGCGCCGCCGGCCCCTCTACCGCGAGGCGGATATCGTGGTCTCGGTCGACGATGTGGAACTGGAAGTGGCCGCGCAAAGGGTCTTTGAAACCGTACGGGGGGTGACGGGATGACGATCCAACATCGGAACGGTAGCTACCCAGTCAACTTCATCGAAAGGTCCGGATTGCTAACCGATCTTCCGCCATCTTCCTATATCGTCACGGACGCGAACGTTAGAGCGGCATTCGCCGAAGAGATGCCGCACCTGCCCACGCTCATCTTGCCGCCGGGCGAGGCGAGTAAGTCGCTCGAGACCTTTGGCCGTTGCTTGGAATGGCTGATGGCGAATGGCGCCTCACGCTCGTCGCACGTGGTTGCGCTAGGTGGCGGCGTCATCGGCGATTTGGCCGGCTTCGTCGCCGCAAGCTACATGCGGGGCGTGCCGTACATTCAGATCCCAACCACGCTTCTATCTCAGGTGGATTCATCTGTGGGCGGCAAGGTGGGCGTGGATCTTCCGGGCGGTAAGAACATGGCCGGGGCGTTTCATCCCCCCATAGAGGTGAGGATCGCCACGGAAGTACTGCGCCAACTTCCAAGGCGGCAGTTCGACAACGGCATGGCCGAGGTGTGGAAGTACGGAGCGATCATGGACCGCGCGCTGTTCGATGCCTTGGCCGCCAAGACCCCCTGCCCGGAGGATCCGAACCTTCAGGGCATCGTGGCGCGATGCATCGAGCTGAAGGCGGAGGTTGTAGAAAAGGATGAGTTCGAGACGAACGGGATCCGGGCGACCCTCAATTTCGGGCACACGGTGGCGCATGCAGTAGAACTCCTCACTGGTTTTGGTCCCGTCTTACATGGAGAGGCGGTCGCGATCGGAATGGTGGCGGAGGCGCGGCTTGGCGAGCGGATCGGTTTGACCCCGCCCGGAACGGAACAGGTCCTTATCGAAGCGATGCGGGCACAAAATCTACCGATCGCACACGCGGTCGTCCATGATGGCGAATCAATGCTGCGCGCCATGCGTCGAGATAAGAAAGCGGTCGGCGGTCAGTTGGCTTTCAGCTTATTAACAGACATTGGTGGTTGTAAACTTGTGAAAGACGTAAGCGAAACCGAGGTCTTGGCCGCGTTGAGTTCCCCATGAGCAAGCTCCGAACCCTTCTGGCCGTGATCGTTCTCGTCCTCCTGACCGCGGGGTACGGGGCGAGCCAGTTTGCGTACATGCAGGGCGCCGAGTCGGCTCAAGAGTATGCAAAGCGGGTCGATTCACCGGCGATTTCTCACCTGGCGCTTCTGCTCTTTCTGGCCATCGTCGTCCTTGGCTTCGTCAAAGACCGCTCGCCGACCGATGAGGAGCGAGAGGCCCGTTGATCGGTTCCATCCTTGGCGGCAGGTATGAGCTGACCGGCCTCCTCGCGGATGGCCCCATCTTTGGCACGTACTCGGCGCGCGATCGCCAATCCGGTCGGGACATCGCGGTCCGCGTGTTGAAGCTGCCTTTCGCCCGCGACCAAGTCTTCGTCGACCGGTTAAAGAATACGGTGGCGAAGTACCGCTCCCTTACGAGCGCGAATATCGAGGCGCTCTACGATGTCGAGCAACATGAAGGGAACGCTTATATTTTGGGTGACCTCACCCGTGGGCCCTCGCTGGCCGACCGGATCAGGAAGCTGGCGCCGTTCTCGATTCAAGTTTCGGTCGGGACGATCATCTCGGTTTGCGCGGCGCTGGATGGCCTGCATAAGGCGCGGGTCGCGCATGGCGATCTGAACCCGCAAAACATCGCGGTGCTCGCGGATGGCGACGTGCGGCTTCAACTCGCGGGAATTTGGGAAGCTTATTCGGCGAGCTCGACGGCGGCGGCGATGATTCTGCCCTCGATGTCACCCTACCTGTCGCCCGAAGTCAGCGCCGGGGCGATGCCAAGCCCTCGATCCGACGTCTACGCCATCGGCGTGGTGTGCTACGAACTGCTCTCAGGCCGGCTGCCGTACTACGCGGAAACGAGCGTTTCGATGGCTTTGCAGCATGCAACGACGCATACGCCGAGCGTTCGTTCGATCAATCCTTCCGTGCCGATGGTGCTGGATGAGATCGTCAAGAAGTCCATGTCCAAAGAGCCGGCCCTCCGGTATCCGTCGGCGGCGGAGATGGTGAGCGACCTGCGGGCTCTGCAAGACGCCCTAAGATTTGGCCGGCAGCTCACGTGGCCGATTCGTCCGGGCTCGTCGGCTGCGGGCGGGGGCGCGACTCCTGCCTCGGGTACCGGAACCAAGGTCAAGGCGACGCCGCAATCACAGCAGCGAGTAGCGCCGCGAATGTCGGCGATCCGCAGCGACGAAGAGTACGCGGAGCAGCCCAAAAAAGATCGGGCGGAGCGGGATGTGCCCGTCTGGATGATGCTCCTGCTGACTGCGGTGGGCTCGCTCAGCGTGGGTTTGGTTGGGTTTTGGCTTCTGAACAACCTGAATCAGCCGCGGTCCGTGGCGGTCCCCGACGTGAAGGGCCTTTCGATCAGCGAGGCGCGGGCGGTGCTCAAGCAAAGCAAGCTCGATCTGAAAATCCAAGGGCATGAGCCCAACGAGCGAGTAGAAATTGACCACATCCTCGAGGCCTCGCCGGAAGCCGGGGATAAGGTGCGCGAGGGGGCGACGGTTTCCGTGACTATCAGCTCCGGCAGCCAATTCGTCTTAGTGCCGGACCTGCGCGGCTTGACGGTAGATAAGGCGAAGACCGTGTTGGGCAGCCTGAATCTTGGCCTTGATGAGACGATCGAGCGGATTCCGGATGCCAAGATCGGGGAAGGACTCATCATCCGCTCTGACCCGCCCGCCAAAGCGAAGACGCAGCGGGAAGCTCACGTTCACATCTATTTGAGTGCCGGAGCGACGGGCGCCGTGATTCCGGGCGTGGTGAACACGGAGCGGGGCAACGTATACACTCTTCACCTAAAGCTCAACGACATCATCAAGCCTACGTCGCTTAAGATCGATATGACCGACGATCTCGGCACTCGGGTGATTTGGAACCGCCGTCACCAGCCCGGCGAGGAATTTCCCGTTTCCGCCCCCAGCAAGGGGCCGAAGGCGGTGTTTCGCTTTTATTACGACGGTCTACTCGTCAAGACGGTGACCAAGGACGCGAAGGGCGGCGAGAAGAATACCGATCCTTCCGATCCGGCAAACTCTCCCGATCAGACGACAGGCGCCCCGCCGGACGGGGACACCGCAACGGGTGGTCAGGCCAATCCCCCGGACTAGCCCGCAGAAGAGACCCTCGTTGAGGCATAACGAATCGTGAATGGCGTCCTTGCTCCCTCGATCCTCTCCTTCGACCTGACCGATCTACGGCAGTCCGTCAAGACGCTCACCAGTGCGGGGGCCGGAATCGTGCACCTCGATGTGATGGACGGCCAATTTGTTCCGCCCATCACGTTCGGCGACGCCTATGTTCGGCATCTTAGAAACGTCGCGCCGGACGCACTCTTCGAGGCGCACCTCATGACCCTGACCCCGGAGCGGCACTTCGAAGCGTTCGCGGAGGCCGGCTGCGGGCGAATCATTTTCCATGCGGAGACTTCACCTCATGCCTATAGGCAGGCGCAGGCGCTAAAAGCAATGAAGGTCGAGGCAGGCATCGCGATCAATCCCGGCACGCCAGTGGAGAGCATCCTGGCCAGCTTGGAGGTCGTCGATTTGGTTTTGGTGATGACCGTTAACCCCGGTTGGGGCGGGCAAGCGTTTTTGCCGTCGATGCTGGACAAGGTTCGCCGGCTCCGTGCGGAGAAACCGGATCTCCATATCGAAGTCGACGGCGGGATGGACCCGAAGACGCTGCCCGTCGCCCGCGCGGCCGGTGCGAACGTCTTTGTCGTGGGCAGCCATCTCGCCAAGGCCCCGGATCTCTCGGCCTCGGTGCATGAATTGATGGAGCTGCTCGCATGAACCGGCTCTCCACCCCCACGCTGAAGAAGCTGACCACGGTCCTCATCCTCATCCCCCTGGTGCTGATGCTTTGCGGCCCGTGGGTTCTGCGGCGGGGGCACGGGGAGAGCCGGCAAGCCTATGCCATCACGATTGTTGTGTATGGCTCCCTGCTCGGCTTCGCCGCGATCGGGTCGGGTATCGGCGCCTATTTGATCCTGAAGCGCGAGCAGGAGGCGTATCGCCTGAAGGCGATGGAGAACATGCAGCACCTGATCGAGTCCACGCGCGGAGATTATCAGAAGAAGAAAGTTGACGGGACCGATGACGCGTGACGAGCGGTTTATGCGGGCCGCGCTGGCTCAGGCCAAGAAGGGATTTCCCGCGCCAAACCCGCACGTCGGGTGTGTGATCGTCCAGGGCGACGAGATCGTGGGTCGCGGCTACTGCCGGTACGCGGGAGCTCCGCATGCGGAGGCAATGGCGCTGGCATCCGCCGGCGACCTGGCGCGGGGGGGCGAGGCATTCGTGACCCTTGAGCCTTGCAACAGCTTCGGGCGAACCCCACCATGCAGCGACGCGTTGTTGCGGGCGCAGGTCAGCCGGGTGGTCTACGCGGTTGCGGATCCCAACCCCAAGATGATGGGGGGAGGGGCGAAGCTTGCGCAAGCCGGGGTCTCGGTCGAATCCGGATTGCTGGCGGCCGAGGCCACGGAAGTCAATTGGCAGTTTCTGGCGGCGATGGATCGGCGGCGGGTCATGGTCACGGTGAAGGCGGGGGCGAGCCTCGATGGCCGGATCGCTCTTCCCTCGGGCGAGAGTCAGTGGATCACCGGGCCGGCGGCGCGCCGCTTTGGCCACCGGCTGCGGGCAGAGTGCGGCGTCGTGCTCGTCGGCCGCCGGACGGTGGAGGCGGACGATCCCGAATTGACGGCGCGCATCCCCGGGGTGGTCAATCAGCCTTTGCGGGTGGTCCTCGACCCAGGCAACAAGCTCACGGGTCGAGAGCGGGTCTTCAACGATCGGGCGGAGACCCTCCACGTCACGGGACCGATCGACCTTCGCGCCTTGGTCGCGCAGCTTTACGAGGCAGGCCATGTTGGGCTGCTCGTGGAGGGAGGCGGGGTCACGATCGGAGGCTTCTTCCGGGCGGGCCTGGTTGACCGGCTGGAGCTGTTTTTGGCGCCGAAGCTTCTCGGCGACGGACCGGGATGGATTCAGGGTTTGGGTCTGTCGGACTTGGCGTCTGCGCCGGAACTTGAAGTGGTACGCACATCCCGGATCGGCGCGGATTTTAGAGTCTCCGCCGTAATAGCAAAGGTGTAATGCCCGGGAACCCGGTGGGGTCAAAAATATGGGAGCTCGAACTGAAACGTTGGTTTGGGAAAGGCGTCCATACAAGTAGATCCTGGACAGGAGACTTCCGGAAAGAACCGGCCACGAGCCATGCCCGTGGAGAACACCCGATGCGAAATAGAATTACTAAGCTTGCGATCCGATCAACCGCCTTGGCGGCGGCGGTGGTGACCCTCGTCGTTCCCGCTTTGGCATCGACCCCCGACAATGGGGGGCCGATCTTCCTGAGCCGGCACACGGTCATTCCCGTGGATATCGAGAACGATCTCACCGTCCGTCAGGCCCACGAGGGGGACCGGTTTACGGCGCATGTCGACAACGACTTGAACTTGCCGTTTCACACCCGGCTCATTGGCCGCGTCTGGCGCATCCGTACAGGTCGAAGTGGAACGGTCGCGGATCTTGAGTTTACGGACGTCATTCTTCCCGACGGCAGCCGCCATCGCTTGGAAGCGGTGCCCGTTTCCCTGGACGACCGATATGTCCGCCACATGCCGGACGGGCGGATCGTGACGCGCGACGATCCCAACCGGGGCGCGGCGGACGTTGTCGGTGGCGCGGCCGCCGGCTATATCATCGGTTCGACGGTTCACCGCCGCTTCACAGGCGCGATTATCGGGGCAATCATCGGTTCCATCGCCGCGCACAACGATCGCACCGGAGACCACCTTCTGAGCAAGGGACAGCTTGTCGGCGCCTTGATCGAGCGCGACACGACGCTGGATTCCTATCCTGGCCCCGGTCTTCGCCCCGGTCCGGGTCGCGACCGCGATGCTGGCCGGCCGCCGGTTCGTGAGGACGATGGCCGCGATGCTCCGCCGGTTGAGGCTCCGCCTGCCCAAGGTCCGCCCGCCGAGTTGCCGCACAATTTCACGATGTCTTTTGAGGGGAAGGCGATCCGGTTCGATGAGACGGCGCATCCCTATCAAGATGGCGAGGCGATCATGGTGCCTCTCCAGCGCCTCGCGAACCAGATGAAGCTGAGCGTCGAGCGCGGTCACGATACCGTCATCTATGTCGAGGGGCCGGATTCGTCCGCCCGTCTCGAACTGAACTCGCCGGAGGCCCGGCTGAACGGCCGCAAGGTCCAACTGCCCGGCATCGTGATCGACCGTGATGGCGTTCTTTACGTCCCGGTCGAGGTCCTCGCCTCGATGGTTAAGGGAAGCCTGACCGTCAACGGAGCGAAGATCAAGCCATTGACTCCCGAAGGTGAGTAATCCTTTTTCTGGGCCTCTGACGAAAAGTCAGAGGCCCAGAAACCACTGGTGGAAGGTCGTGTCCTCGGTCAGCTCGGGATGGAATGAAGTTCCCACCCGATTTCCTTGCCGCACGGCGACTACCTTGCCGTCGTAGTTCGCGATCACTTCGACCTCGCCTCCAACGCGGGTGACGATGGGGGCGCGGATGAAAACGCCCGTGACCGTCCTTTTTAGCGGCTCGCATGGGACGGCGTCTTCGAAGGAATGAACCTGGGCGCCGAACGCGTTGCGTTTCACGTCGATATCGAGGAGATTCAGGGTGTATTGATTGGGCCGGCCTTCCACCCCCGCCGCCATCATGATCATCCCCATGCAGGTGCCCCAGACGGGCATTCCTTCTTTCGCGGCTTGTCGCATCGCGTCGCCGAGGCCGAACCGCTGCATGAGAAGGCCGACGGTCGTGCTCTCGCCGCCGGGGAGGACGACGCGATCGACTTGGGCGAGGTCGTCGGGAGTTCGAACTTCCTTTACTTCGAGATCGATTCCCATTTCCCGGCCGGCAGCCCGTAGCGACTCGATATGCTTCTCGAAGTCGCCCTGAATGGCGACCACTCCAACCGTCATGTAGGGAAGTTTACTTGGCGGCAAAGTAGACTGACTTTCGTGGCCGGCCATATTAGCCTGGATGTGATCGGGGTGCCCTTCGATCTTTGCGGCAAGCGTCCGGGTTCGGCGCTTGGTCCGGCGGCGATCCGGTACGCGGGGCTCTCTGAGACCCTGACTTCACTGGGTCTGACGGTCTTCGACTGCGGCGACTTGGCCGCGCAGGGGCCGCTGACCGAACCTCGGGGGCTGCGCAATTTTGCCCCTATGCTTTCCGTGGTGGAGTCGTTGCGAGACGCGGTTTCTTCGAGTTTATCGGCGGGGCGAACTCCGTTGGTTTTAGGGGGCGAGCATACAATCGTCGCGGGTGGCATCTCGGCGGCGCTAGACCACTTCGGCGCCGGCTTAGCCCTGCTTTGGATCGACGCACACACCGATGTGAACTCGCCTTCCACCTCCGACACCGGAAACCTTCACGGCATGCCGGTCGCGGCGCTGGCCGGATTGCCAAGCGGGCGGAACGGGCAGGTGGACGCGGAGTGGAATCGGTTGCTGTCCTCCCTGGGCCCCACGCGGCTTAAGCTGGAGCGCACCGGATGGATCGCGATCCGCGACGTCGATCCTGGCGAGCGTCCCCACCTGCACGGATTGACCCTTACCATGCACGACATCGACCGGCATGGGGTGGTCGTTTCGATGGAGCGCGTCGACGCTTGGTTGCGGGCGATTGGCGCCTCGCACGTATGGATTTCCTTCGACGTGGACGCGCTGGACCCAATCCTGGCGCCGGGTACGGGGACGGCGGTTCGGGGCGGGTTGAGTTACCGCGAGGCGCATCTCTGCGCGGAACTACTTTCGGAATCGTTCTCTGCGCCGAACTGCCCATTCCGGCTCGCCGGGGTCGATCTCGTAGAGACGAACCCGTTGGCGGACGCGAATAACGCGACGGCGGTGATGGCGGTGGAGTGGATCGCGAGCCTGTTTGGGAAAACCATTTTAGGAGGGACGTCTTGAGCCTGGACATCGGTCGTTCGGTCCTCCGGCAGGAGGCCGCTGCGATCGAACGGTGCGCCTCCATGCTCGACGAGTCGTTCGAGGGGGCCGTGGACCGGATGTTTCATTGTTCCGGGCGCGTGATCACGTGCGGAGTCGGGAAGTCGGGGCACATCGCGCGCAAGACGGCAGGGACGCTGAGCTCGACGGGGACGCCGAGTCTGTTTTTGCATGCGTCCGAGGCCGTCCATGGCGACCTCGGGATGGTCACCGCCGGGGATGTCGTGCTGCTGTACAGCCAAAGCGGGGAGACGGACGAACTGGTGCGGCTCTTCCCCTCTTTGCGGAGCATCGGGGCCTCGACGATTTTGGTCACGGGCCGGCCCGCTTCTTCCGCCGGGCGGATGGCGGACATCGTGCTCGACACCGGGGTGACGGAAGAAGCCTGCCCGAATAACCTGGCGCCGACCACGAGCACGACGGTGATGCTCGCTCTTAGCGACGCCTTGGCGCTCGCAGTGATGGAGCGGCGCGGCTTCTCGCGGGACGACTTCGCGCGTTTTCATCCCAGCGGGTCGTTGGGTCGCCGTTTGCTGCTTACCGTCGAAGACGTGATGCGGAAACGGGACGAAATCGCGGTGGTTTCTTCCGAGGAGCCGATCCTGGAGGTCATCCGCGCGATGACCTTGGCGCACGTCGGCGCGGCGTGCGTTTGCGATGGCCGCGTCCTGCTCGGGATCGTGAGTGAGGGCGACCTGCGCCGCCACCTTCTCGATCAACCGAATCGGATGGACATGCCCGCCGCGAACGTGATGAATAGCGGAGCGGCAACGATCTCGCCGGATTTGCTGGCGGTCGAGGCCCTTGAGGCGTTCCAAAACTTCCCCGCGAAGATCGGCGAGATGCCGGTGGTCCGCGACGGCGCCTTGGTCGGGTTGCTGGTGTTGAAGGATCTGCTGCGCAGCGGCATTTTGTGAACCGGTTTGGAGAGAGTGCGCCCGAATGGGGCTACACGCCAAAACCTGCGTCGATAACCGAAACACCGTCCTAGCACTAGCGCGCGCCACCCCATCGGCCCGGAGGCCGAGGGCTGGTCTACACCCGCCGGTGGCCGGAAGGATGCCTTTACGGGAACACGATGACGCCGCGGCCGGGGAGGCCGCCGATGAGGTCGGCGTAGGCTTCGTTGATCTGCTCCAGCGGGTAACGCCGAGTCACCAAACGGTCCAACGGAAGCTGCCCAGACAGGTACATCTGCGCGTACAAGGGAAAATCCCGGGCCGAGCTGGAGGTGCCGTAGTAAGAGCCCATCACCGTCTTCTCTTGCCGGGTGATGAGCGCGCCCGGAAGATTCGTGCCGCTGCCCATCGGCGAGATACCGCTCAGCACGGCGACACCGCCGGGTCGGATCAACTCCAAACACTGTTCCTGCAAGGCCGGGATGCCGACGGCTTCGAACGCATAGTCCGGACCTCGACCGCCACAAAGATTGCGAACCTCGGCGAGCAAGCCAGGTCCGGAGAGGAAGCCGTGGGTGGCTCCCAAAGAGCGCGCAAACTCCAGTTTCTCCGCCGAGGTGTCGATCGCGATCACGGGATACGCGCCGGCGAGCCGGGCCGCCATGATCGTACTTAGTCCGACCCCGCCGGCCCCAAGTACGGCCACCGAGGAACCGGGGGCAACTTTGGCCGTATTCAGCACCGAACCGACGCCCGTTGTTACCGCACACCCAATCACGGCGGCGATTTCGAACGGAACTTCCTCTGGCATGCGCACGCAGCAAGCCTCTGGAACTACGGTGCGCTCGGCGAAGGCCGCGAGGGCGCTGAAATGGAACACGGGCTCCCCGTTCAAATGAAGCCGCGTCGTCCCATCGAGCAAGACGCCCGCCCAGATCGACTCCAGGTACTCCGCGCACAGGCTCGGCTTGGCGTGCAGGCAATAGAAGCAATGCCCGCAATTGGGCGCCCAATTCAAAGCGACGTGGTCGCCGACCTTAACCGTGGTGACTCCGGGACCGACTGCCTCGACCACACCTGCCCCCTCATGGCCAGGAACGACCGGCACTGGGTGGCTGGTCGCGCCCGTCATGAGGTGCCAATCGCTATGGCAGACGCCCACGGCGCGCACGCGGACCTGGACCTCACCCGCCAACGGCGGCGAGAGTTCGAGCGTCTCGACCGTAAACGGAACACCGGGAGCGCGAAAGACGGCGGCTTGGATCGAAGTCATAAAACTAAAACAAAAAGAGCGCCGAGTCGAGTGGACTCGGCGCTCTGATCGCGTTGCCGTTTAGGCGGAGGCGTTCTCGGAAGGAGCGGCGACCGGCGCATTGTAGTCATCGCGGCGCGGACCTCGGTCTCGCCGCGGTCCGAACTCACGTCGATCGGTGCCCATTTCGGTGACGACGAACGGAAGGAGAGCCATTTCTCGCGCTCGGCGGATGGCCTCGGCGATCATGCGCTGCTGCTTGGCGGTGTTTCCGCTCTGGCGGCTCGGAACGATCTTGCCGCGATCGTTCATAAAGCGGCGGAGGATGTTCACTTCCTTATAGTCGACGAAATCGATCTTGTTGGTGGTGAGGTAGCTGACTTTGCGTCGTCGCTTGCCCTTGAACCTACCGCCACCCTCCGGCGCGTCCTTATCGGCGCGGGGAAAGCCCTGATTCATTTGGCCTTCGGAACTCCGGGGGGCCTTACTGGTTTCTTCGCTCATTCTCTAAATTCCAAACCGGGTACTTGCCCGAGGTGACTTGTGAGTATAGCACGCCCGTCGTCGCCATATTCTTGCCACCCACGGCCATTTTTTCGAATATTTAGGGGGTGAGCGGGTTCGTCGGCGGCGGGATTTCCTTCTTGGGGGCTTCGGGCGGAATCTTGCCGCCAAGAAGTTTAATTGCCTCTCCGGCGGAAGCGGTGGCATCGTCGATGGCTTCGCTCGCCTTCTGCAGCGCGGACTTCATGGGCGGCGGGGGACCACTGTCGATCATGTCGTCGAGGGTCGATTGGACCTCCCGAATCGCCATGAGGGAGGCGCTTACATCCGTAAGCGCCTTTTCACGCAGGTCCTTCGTGCCTTCGATGTCTTTGCGCACCTCCTCGATATCCGGGGCGCCGGTGTGGTCGGAGAGTTCGCGGCCCGCACTATCGAGGGTGTCGATCAGGTTTAGGAGGGCCTCCTTTGTCTCGCCCGTGTTTTGGTCGGGGAGGGACCGGATGGCCTCCAAGGCATCGTTCAGGTCGTCGAGCGCGCCGTTGGCTTGGTAGGCGCCGGCGTGGAGCTGCTCGCGAAGGGCAGCGGCGGGGTCTTCGGGTTTTGTGCTCTTCGCGGCGAGGGTTTCGCCGTGGCGCGGAGTCTCTGCTCGGGCGACGGACTGTCCGTCCGCCGCATGTCCGCAGCCGAGAAGACCAACCGTGATAGAAAGACCGGCGACGATCGGAGCCGGGCGAAGGGAGGCAGTCGAAATTCGTACGTTCACGATGATGGATGCCTCGGTTTAGGTGCAAATGTCGCCGTCGCGAACTCCTCCTAATTATCCACGGGCGGCGCGTGATTTATGGGTCCATTTGAACTTAAAAGGCGAAATATCTGGTCTTGAGGCCTTGCGATCGAATGGGCTCTCACCCGAGGGCGAAAAGAGCCGGCTGCGCACCCTCCGAGGCTTCCAAATCCGCGAGCTTCCGGCCAAGATCATCCGGTTGCTCCAAAGGCCGCGCCCCCAAACTTGCGAGCGCCCGCATGGCCGGAGAACCGTCCGGCCGCACAAAGACCGGCCCAAGCCTCCGTCGAAGCGCGTCTACCGCCCCATGCCACGACCCGCCTGCCCGGAACTGGGCGGCGGCGACCACGGTGGCCTCGGCCGCGGAATAAATGAGGCCATTCCGCTCCATCGCCCCCGCGGTCGAAAACGGCTCCCCCGGCGCGCAAACACTCAGCGAGACGCCAAATAAAGAAGGTGCGTGCCGAAGCCCGCAAGGGTGAAGCGTGACGATGCGGGAATCCTCAAATTGCGCGATCCCGCGGTACGCGCTCCGGTCACACCCTTCCGCCCCGCCGGAAACGAGCCCGTAGTCGAGGCGATGGGCCTCTTCCGCCACGGCAAACGCAAAATCGCCCTCCTCGGAGGAGGGCTGCCTGCGCCCCACGACGCCGATCAGCCCTGCCGGTGGGTGAAAACCCCCATCCACGCGCTGCCAAACCGCGGGCGGAGCCGAGCGGCCCAAACGACGCCGCCAATTCACCGGATAGAAGGGGCAAACGGGCGTAAGAAACTCCCCGGCATGGTCCACGCCCCACGCGAGCACCCCCGGCGAATCCAAAACCAAAGCCTCCTCCCAAAGCTGCGCCTCCCGCAGCACCCTCGCCGCCTGCCCAAGATTTGGGTCGGCCTCGCGAAGCGCCCGGCAAACCAAAGGCCATCGCGACCGCGGTGGATCCAACGGCCGCGTGAGCCCGCGAAGGTAGAGAACGCCCAAAACAGAGTGTATAGTCCCTTTATCATCCAAATACACAACCTAAGTATAACGTACTTTTGAATCCGTAACCAAGGGGCGTCCGCGATCTCTGGGGGTAAACTGCCCGCTCCCGCTTCCGAGGCCTTTCTCAAATGCTCAAGCATTCCGACCTGACCCGCCGCCGCATCGCGTCTTTCCTTCGCTACGAACTCAAGCCTCGCCTCTATGGCGAGCGATCCCCGCTTAAGATCGAGATCAACGAATCTCCCGTGGCGACCCAAGCCGAGGCCGAAGCCGGCCCCTGGAAGGAAGTCGGCAAGGGCTACGCGTATGGACCGGCCTACACAACTTTCTGGTTTCGCCTAAGCGGGACAATGCCGGAGAGCTTCCGCGGCAAGCCCGTGGCGGTCGTCGCCGAGCTCGGCAGCGAGCGCACGGTGTGGAAGGACAACTCCCCCTGGTGCGGCGTCGACGTCGAGCACTCGGATTTCGGTTGGCTTGAGGGAAGCGCGATCAGCGGCTCGGCCGTCGCCAGCGGCGGCGAAGCGGTCGAGTACTACATCCAGGCCTACACGCGCAACTCGGAAACCACCGTCCACATCAAGGAAGCCCCCCGGTCGGCAACGACAGAAGTGGTGGAAAAGGCGGAATTGGTCGTCGTCGATTACGACACGCGGGACCTCTACTACGACGTCGATTTCGCGCTGAACCTTCTCAAAACTGTGGAGGAGGCGGACCCCTCGCACCTCTTCATCTTGCGCGCGCTGAACGACGTCGTCAACACCTATTCGCCGGAAGCCCGCGAAACGATCGCGCGGTGCCGGAAGATCGTGCGGGATGCGCTCGGCAGCTTGAACGGCGAGATGAAGCACTCCATCGTCCCCGTCGGCCATGCCCACCTCGATACGGCTTGGCTCTGGCCGATCCACGTGACCAAGAAGAAAATGGCCCACACCACGGCCACCCAGCTTGGCCTCTTGGAGCGGTATCCGGAGTACGTTTTCTGCCATTCCCAGGCCAGCCAGTACGAGTGGCTCGAGAAGGATTATCCCGTTCTCTTCGAGCGCGTCAAGAAGGCGGTCGAGCGCGGCCAGTGGGAGCCGGTCGGCTCAATGTGGGTCGAGGCGGACTGTAACCTCACCGGTCCGGAGTCGCTGATTCGCCAGTTCCTGTACGGCCGTCGCTACTTCCGCCAGAAGCTGGGTTACGAGACGCAGGATATGTGGCTGCCGGACGTGTTCGGCTACGCCGCTGCCCTCCCGCAGATCCTCGCGAAGTTCAACATCAAGTACTTCTTGACCCAGAAGATCTCCTGGAACCAGTTCAACAAGTTCCCCCACCACACGTTCTGGTGGCAGGGCATCGACGGCACCCGGATCTGGACCCACTTCCCGCCCGCCGACACCTACAATGCGAGCGCCGAGCCGGAGCAGGTCGTGTTCTCGGTCAAGAACTTCAAGGATCACGCCCGCAGCGATCAGTCGCTCTACCTCTTCGGGTTTGGCGACGGCGGCGGCGGCCCGACGGAGCGGCACCTCGAATTCCTTCGACGTGGACGGCTCGCGCCCAACTATCCGGACGTCGCCAGCGGCAAGCGCGCGCTCGACTTCTTCCGCGACGCCAAGGCCCGCTCGAAGGACCTGATGACGTGGGTCGGCGAGCTCTATCTCGAACTCCACCGCGGCACCTACACCAGCCAGGCCGCGAACAAGCGCGACAACCGTCGCACGGAGTTCTTGCTTCGGGACGCCGAGCTTCTCTCCTGTTTCGATCCGGGCTTCCCGGCCTCGTACCCGGCGGGTGAGTTGGAGGCCGCGTGGAAGCTCGTGCTGCTGAACCAATTCCACGACATCATTCCCGGCTCCTCGGTACGCGAGGTTTACGAGGACAGCGATCTCGATTACAAGGAAGTCTATAAAGTCGGCGAAGCGCTCATCCAGAAGTCGCTCAAGACGATCGGCAGCGCGCTGAACACGACCGGCATGGCCCGGCCGGTGGCGCTCTACCAGAACGCCGAGATGGTCACCCAGGCGGAGATCCCTTGGACCGAGGAGGCCGCGCTGGCTTCGCTCGTCACCGAAGAGGATAACTTGCCTGTACAGTTGGTCGAGGAATTTGGCGACCGTAAGTTGATCTTCGCGACCCCGCCGAGCGCGTTGGGTGCCGTTGTCGTAGGCGACCTCTCCGACACGCCTTCGACGACCAAGTCGCGGCTCAAGGCGAGCAATCGCCGCATCGAGAACGGCGAGCTTTCGATCCGGTTCGATCAGAACGGCAACATCGTCTCCATCCAGAGCCTGGAGGACAGCACCGAGTTCCTGGAGCCGGGCAAGCTGGGCAACGTCTTCCAGCTGTTCGAGGACAAGCCCTTGTTTTGGGCGGCGTGGGATGTGGACGTCTTCGCACTGGAAACCGGGCAGGACCTGCTCCGCAGCGAGAGCTTCGAAATCGTGGAGCGCGGACCGGTGCGCGTCGCTGCCGAGGTTGTCAAGCGGTTCGGCAACTCGACGATCCGGCAGCGCATCTCGCTCGGCCCCACGCCGGGTATCCGGTTCGACACCGAGATCGACTGGCACGAGGAAGACAAGATGCTGAAGGTCGCGTTCCCGACCAACATCAACGCTGCCCGCGCGACGTATGAGATCCAGTTCGGCAACGTGGAGCGCCCGACCCACTACAACACGAGTTGGGACATGGCCAAGTTCGAGGTCTGCGCGCAGAAGTGGGCGGACCTCAGCGAAGGCGATCAGGGCATCGCGCTGATCAACGACGGCAAGTACGGTTACGACATCCACGGCAACGTGATGCGCCTGACCCTGCTCCGGTCGCCGAAGGCGCCGGACCCGCTGTGCGACATGGGCAAGCACCGGTTCAGCTACTCGCTGGTGCCGCACTATGGGCCGTACAACTACGCGGGCATCGTCCAGGCGGCGTACGCGTTCAACGCGCCTCTACGTAGCGCCATGCTAGAAGCCAGTGAGGGCGAGCGCGGCTCCTTGCCGGCGCTCGTGGCCTGCGACGACCGAAACATCGTCATTGAGACGGTGAAGAAGGCGGAGGATTCGGACGACATCATCGTGCGGCTCTACGAGTGCCACAACGCTCGCGGACATGCCGAGCTGTCGTGCGCCCGCATCCTCACCGGGGCGATGATCTGCGACATGGAAGAGAACGAAATCGGCGAACTGGACCTCGAAGAGGGCCTCGTCGAGTTCGAGTACAAGCCGTTTGAGATCATCACGATCAAGTTGAAACTGTAAGCGCCCCTCCGGCCACCGGCAGGTGTAGCCCAGCCCTCGGCCTCCGGGCCGACGGGGTGGCGCGCGGTCGCGCAAGGACGGTGGGTCGGTTGCCGACGCAGGTTTTGGCGGCAAGCGCGACACCATCGCGTCGACGCTCCGGTCTCGGCTACGCGCTACGCGTCGGGTCTTCGATAAGCTGTCCCAAGTCTTCGCTCCGGAGAGCGAAGGCTTGGACTGCACGCTACGCGTAATGTCTCCTAGTGCTTGAAGAACAAGTCCTCGGCATCCCCGAGAGCCTTCGGCCCGCCTCGGTCGCCGGTGGTTTGGACGGAGCCGTCCATGTTGACCCTCTGCACCACGCCCGAGACCTGGGCCGAGAAATCACCGGTGGGTTCGACCTTGCCCGTCCACTCGTTGGCGATCAAACCCAACTCTGAGTTCATTAGCGCGTCCGACCAATTTTTGTAGTGCGCCTGTACCGCGTCCGGGTAGCTCCAAAGGTAGGCGAAGGAATTTCGAAAGACACTCGTTCGCAGACCCTTCGGCTGGCCGGCATCGACGGGAAACGGAGAGGACGAATCCTTCGCGTAAGGGTCGTGTTCGGTCAGAAAAACCGTCTCGTTCGGCGCGAAGGGGCGGACGAGGGTGAGGTTTGGCGGCGGCACTTGGTCGTACTGCTGGGCGTAGTTCGTTGCCGCCACATAGAGCTGCTGCAGTCGGTCGGCGTCGCTGGATTCGTGGTCGCGCTTCAGGGCGGTCATTCCGACAAGGAGGATCACGGCGGCGGCGACGAGGAGGACGCCGAGAGCAAGCAGGGTCTCCTTGGTGGTAAATCCGCGTCGCATCACTCTATTAGGATGATACGTGGTTCCCGAGTGTGCCGCGCGAGAGGCATGGGCGCGCGGACTTCGGGTACACACAAGGGGGCGTTTTGCGCCCGGACAGCAAAGATCAACCATGGCAGCCGTTGCGGACGTTCAGCTTGTAAACATCACGGTCAACGACACCGAGCTTCAGGTACCGAAGGGCGAGATGATCGTCGAGTCGGTCAAGCGGCTGGGATTGGAAATCCCGATCTTTTGCTACCACCCGCGGATGAAGCCGGTCGGCATGTGCCGCATGTGCCTCATCGAGATCGGGTTCAAGCAGCCGGACGGCTCGGTCCGCAAGATGCCGAAGCCGCAGACGGCTTGCACCTTGCCCGCCTCCGAGGGGCTCGTGGTCTACACCGACACCCCGCTGCTGCACAACGACCGCAAGGGCGTCCTCGAATTCCTGCTGATCAATCACCCGCTCGACTGCCCAATCTGCGACCGGGGCGGCGAGTGTCCGCTGCAGAACAACACGCTCTATTACGGCCCGAGCACGAGCCGGTTCGTCGAGTTCAAGCGCCACGCCTCGAAGGCATTCCCTCTGAGCCAGTACGTGACCCTGGACCTGGAGCGCTGCATCCAGTGCGGCCGCTGCGTCCGCTTCACGGAAGAGATCTCCGGCGATGGCGAGCTTGCCCTGCGTTTCCGCGGCTCGCACATGCAGCCGGGAACGTTCGAGCTTCGCAATTTCGACTCGAAGTTCAGCGGCAACGTCATCGAGATCTGCCCCGTCGGCGCGCTGACGAACTCCAAGTACCGGTTCCGCGCCCGCCCGTGGGATATCCAGACCCAGCACGGCATCTGCACCGAGTGCAGTAACGGCTGCAACATCTTCGTCGATTATCGCGGCGGCGAGATCGCGCGCATCAACGGCCGCACCAACGAAGCCGTCAACGAGGAATGGACCTGCGACCGCGGTAAGTTCGGCCACTACAAGCTGAATGCCGACAACCGGTTGGGCAAGGTCATGACGCGCTCCGGCAACAGCCTCGCGCCTTCGACTTGGGCGGAAGCCTACGCGCAGATTTTGGAAGCCTTCTCTAGCCAGCCCGCGGATTCCATTGCGGCACTGGTCGGCGGCACCTCGTCCAATGAGGACCTGTTCGCGCTCCAGATGTTTTTCCGCAAGCAGTTGGGTACCGAGAGCGTCGATCACCGATTCGAGCGGCACTGGCCGGGCTCGGTAACCGAGATCGAGGCGAAGATCGGTCAGCCACTCGTGAAGAACGCGATCGCGGATTACGAGGTGGCTTCGTCCGTCCTCGTCTTCGGGACTTCGCTGGCGGACGAGTTGCCGATCCTGTTCCTTCGCGTGCGCAAGGGTTGGCTCAACAACAAGAGGAAGGTGATCGTCGCCCACGACACGACGACGGAAGTCGATTCCTTCGCGGATACGATTCTTCGGTACCGGCCGGGTACCGGTCATGTGCTTGCGCAAGCGCTTGCCGGTGCCGTGACCCCGGAGGCGGCCGAGGCGGCGACGGGCGTTCCGGCGGCGTTAATTACCCGGGCGGTCGAGACGCTGAAGGGCTCGTTGGTCGTTACGACGCGGGGCCTCTACGATCTCGAGGATGGCGCGGCGACGGTGGAGGCTTTGGCCGCGATGGCTCAGGCTTCGGAAGGCTCCTTCAATTGCTACGCGCGGTTTGCCGCCGAAGAGGGCGCGGCGCTCCTCGGCATCGCGCCGAACAAGGGGAACGGACTCGGCACCCATGCCATTCTCGATGCCTGCGTTTCCGGCTCGGTGAAGGCTTTGTGGCTGGTCGGCGTGAACCCCTTCGAGACTTTCCATGACCACCACCTTGTGCGGTTGGCCCTGGAGAGCGTCGATTTCCTCGTCTACCAGCATTCCTCCGAGTGCGAGGCTCTGCACTACGCTAGCGTCGTCCTCCCGATGACCGCGCCGACGGAGACGGAGGGCAGCTACGTAAACATGGAGCGCCGCATCCAACGCTTCCCGCAAGTTCTCACCGCCAAGGGCGACGCAAAGCCCGCCTGGCGCGTCTTCAGCGACCTCGGCGCCCGGATTCGGCCGCAGGTCCCGCCCTTCAGCACATCCGAAGTCCTCGGCAAGATCGCGGAGGCGGTGCCGGCGTTCGCAGGCGTGAGTTACGAGAAGCTGAAGGGCGAAGGCCTGCTGCTACGCTGATTCGGGCTAGGCCGCTGGTTTCCAAGGATTGACCACGGCCAATTCGATTCCGCGAATATAAACCTCGTTGCGCGTGACGAGGGTCAGGCCGTGCGCAACGGCGGTTGCCGCGATCAGCGTGTCGATCACCGGACGGCTGCGATCAGCCGACAGTTCTCCCCATTGGCGAGCGACCAGCGCATCCACGGGTAGCACCCGATCCGCGAACATTTGTTCGATGCCGCTTAGCCAGGTTCCTATCTGAGCGGCGAGGATCGGATCCGTCCGCCCTTTCATCTCCACTCCTTTGGCAAGTTCGCCGATTGTGAGGGCGCTCAGGAACAGGTCCGAGGTTTTCGCGGCTTCAATAAATGAAATGACGCCTTCGTTAGGCCGTGACTTTCGGGTTTCCGACAGGATATTTGTGTCGAGCAAGTAACGTGCCGGCTTGTTCAAAGATCTACCTCGCGGCCAAGGTCTTGGTCACGCTCAATCTTAAAGTCGTCGATTTTTGGGCCGCCAAGCAGATAGGCCTTAAAGTCAGGCCGTGCCCCGACCAGGGCACGATACTGTTCGACAGATAAAACGACCGCTCTTTCGGCGCCATGCCGCGTAATCGTCTGGGGGCCTTTCGTGCGTGCCAGTTCGATCAGTTCGCTAAGGTGAGCCTTCGCATCCTGCACTTGCCAAACCGCCGATTCATTCATTCTGACTAGAATTATATCATGATCTGACCAGAATGATGGGGCTGATCGGTTCTAGCTAACGCTCTCTTCTTCCGGCAAGCGGATCACGAGTACGGAGAAGTCTTCGTTGAGGATTTCGTGGAGGGAGACGCTGCCAAACATGGTGCGCTCCATGATGCCGTGGCGTTTGCCGCCGAGGATGAGGAGCTGGGATTTTGTCGCGTTCATTCGGTGGTGGAGCGCTCGATCCGGGTCTTCCCGCACAAATCGATAGTCGGCGAAGCGGCCGGATTCAAGGCACTTGTCCGCCAATTTGCTTCCGATGGCGTCGAGTTCAACGCCAAGCTGATCGGCGTCAACGTCCCCGAAGCCAAGTCGTTCCGCCGGCGCTCGAAGGTCTTGTTCCGTGTCGGCGGCGAAGACGATATGGATTTTGGTCAGACCGAGCGGATTGAGTCGCAACAACTCGTCCAAGCAACGATCGGAATGTTCCGAATGATCGGTCGCGAAGACGGCGGTGACCTCGGAGTTCTCTTCGATTCCACTTCGTGCTACCAGGAAGGACGTTTCGGAGTGAACAGAAAGCGCTCGTCCTACGCTGCCAGTGAAGAAGCTCTGTATGGGGCCTAGTCGGTGCGAGCCGATGGCGATTAGGTCGGCGCACTCCTGCTCCGCGGCTTCGATGATCTCGTATGAAGGGGAACCAATCCGGCTCTGAGTTCCAATACAAACGCTATGGCTTAGCCTCTCAATCTCGCCGGATACCGATCCCAGCAAGTGATTGGACCGCTCCACTTTATGGGTCTCCATTGCGTCAACCGGAGCGAAGAGGGCGACCGCGAATGCGGGAAGGGGCGCCGGTTCGCAGACGTGAACCGCTACCACTTCGCTCGAAGGGAACTTCAGGCGTCCCAGCAGGCAGGCTGCTTCCCGATAAATGTCTTCCGTGTCGACGCCCAGTACGATCTTCATTTTTGCCTCTGTTCCGTTGGATCCGCTTTAGCTTGGCGCTGATCGAAGCGACAGGCAAGTCAGAGGTTCAGGGTCATTGCTCTCGTGTCAGCCTTTTCTTGGGCAATAGAAGTCGACGCGAGTATGATTGCGTAGATGGATTCTCCCGGAGTCGGCTTCGAACGCTTCGGCGAAAACGCGGACCTCGACGAGAACGGTATCGACCTGAATCGGCTGCGACGTAACCTCGCCCGAACTCTGGAGGAAAGGATCGAAAGAAATCGCCGTGCGGCGTTCACGATTATCGAGTGCCGAAATGCCGCCGCAACCGCTCGACTTCGAAGGACTGATTCGGTCCCTTAAGGCGGAGGCAGTCCGCTTGTCGTGGTCGGCGGCCTTGCCACGGTTCTGCATGGCAGCGACTATTCGACAGTTGACTCGGACGTAGCCGTCGCCACTGATCACGAGACAGGGGATCGGTTGGTGCGTGCTTTTGCACCGCTCGACCCGCGCCCATTCCTGGTCGCAATTGATTTCATATCTTTCAATATCTAGTGAAATGTCGTGCCATACTGGATACATGGCACGAAACGAGGCGAGTTTGACGAAGTCGCTTTGGATTGCGCGGTTCGCGATGGCGGCGGTTTGGGGGTACGAGGGGCTTTGGCTGAAGGTGATCGTGCAGGACGCCCATGAGCAGGCGATCGTCGGACATGCCCTTCACCTGCCCGCGCTACCCACGATGATCGGGATTGGAATCGGCGAGACGGCGCTCGCCATCGCGACTCTCAGCGGAATCCAGTCGTACCGGCTGGCTTGGTTTCAGTTCGTGGTGCTCCTGCTCATGCACGCGACCGCAACGCTCTCCGGATCCTTGGCGAACGCCACAGACCTTTGGGTGCATTGCCTGCCGATGTATGCGTGCGTCCTCTTTCTGATCCTAAACGGAGGTCGAAAGTGAGGGAAAACGAGGCCGTCAAGGCTTGGCGGAAGGGACCCTTCCGGTGGCTGAGCCGGGAGCCAGAGGTGATGTTTGGGCAGGTGCGTGAGGACACGTCGCTTGAGGAATCGATCGCGACGGGAAGGATTCTCTGCATCGCCTCCGGAGGAGATTTGGCCTTCGCCTGCCTCGCTGCTGGAGCCACGAACGTGGTCGCGATCGACGTGAATCCGGCCCAGATTTACCTCGTCGAACTTAAAGTGGCCGCCTTTCGCAAGCTCGAATATCGCGAAATTCTCGGTGCAATGACCCGTGACGCCCGCCCCTTCTACGACTGTCTGCGCACCGACCTGAGCGAGGGGGCGCGAAAATACTTCGATGCGAGGCCGCAAAGATTGGCGCGGGGGCTCCAGAACGCGGGGAAGATCGACGACTCGATCCGCAGGCTTATGCGGGTGTTCCACCTCTTCGTCCACCGCGAAACCCGCGTGCGGAGACTGCTGGAGAAGGGAGATATGGATGGCTGGAGTAGCCGGAGGTGGCGCGCCGCGCTTGGCTTGTTGCTGAGCCGGACCACCCTTACGGCTGTCTTTGGAAAACGCTTTGGCGAAGCGGCTCCGACCGGTTATGCCGGCGACTTTCGGATCGAGATGGAGCGCGTCCTGCGCGACCTGCCTCCGCAAACGAACCCGTTCGCTTGGCAGTGCTTTACCGGGACATATCCTCCCGGCGTTCTCCCGAGCTGGCTCACGGAAGAGGGAGCAGAGAAAGTAAAGAGAAACCTTGCTCGCCTGACCCTGAAGGTCGGCGATATCATCGAGTTTCTCGCTGAGTCCGGTCCGGAATCCTTCGATCGGATCTACCTTTCCAACATCCTTGACGGTGCGGGGACGGAGTATAAGGAGAGTCTTGCCAAGGCGCTCGCCCTGGCTTTGAAGCCCGGCTGCGACGCGGTTAGCCGAAGTTTTTTCCCCGGTCGCAGTGGGCTTGACAAGTTTTGCCAGCCGTCCTTGGTCCGGCAAGACGCGCCCGGGCATACGGATCGGTCGTTCTTCTGTCGATACGTGGAGGTATTCGAATGTCGTCGCTCTACCGCCTCAAGCGGCACCCCTTTGAAATCGAAGCCAACCTACACCGGTCGTTCGTCCTAGCCTACGCGGTCCCTAGCGAGGCCCTCGCGCCTCTGCTGAAGCCTGGCCTCGCTCTCGACAACTTTGGCGATTTCGGGTTCATGGCGGTGGCGATGGTGCAGACGGAGAACCTCCGACTCGCCGGTCTGCCGAAGGCGATGGGGAAGTCGTTTTTTCTGACCGGCTACCGGCTTTTCGTCCGGTACCGGACCAAGGCAGGGCGCAACCTGCGCGGCTTACAGATCCTACGCAGCCAGGCGGACAGCTCTTTGATGGTTCATGCGGGAAGCCTCTTGTCCCACTATGCCTACGAAAAGGTCAGCGTCGACCTTCAATCTGAGGATGCTCATCTTTCGGTCATCGTTCGGCGCCGGGGAGAGACGATCTTGGACGTCGATGCCGACCTTTTGAAGGCGTCGTTGCCCGAATCGAGCGTGTTCAAGACCGAGGCGGAGGCGCGCCGCTTTGAGGGGCCGATGCCGTTTACGTTCGATTACGAAGAGGAGACGAATTCGATTTTGAGGGTGCAGGGGGTGCGCGAGGAGTGGCAGCCGCGCTTAGTGTCGGCAACAGTGAATGTTCCGCCCCCTTTCGCCGAGTTCGGCATCGACCCCTCCTTGCCGCGGTTGGCTTCGAGTTTTCTCCTTACCGAGGTTCCGTACCGCTGGAAGAAGGGCGTCATCGAGTCGCTCGTGAGGTCTTTGTGAAATTCGCCGGTGTGCGGCAGATCGTACGGTTCAACTGGCCGTTCTATGTCGTCGGCCTACTGGTGCCGCTAGCGGGTGCGTTGGTGTTGTTCTTCGCGCCGTTGCCCCATCCCCTTGTTTTGCTCGGTTGGGTCGGAATGTTCGCTGCCGCTTGGTGGTACATCGCGTCGCTCATCGTGAGCTGGTGGGTGTATGACGTGAGCAGCGTCATGTCCGCCGATTGGCTCGCGGCCCTGGTTGATTCTTCGCCGGGGCAGTGGGTTGCCCTGCATGCCGGGCTGGATGAAATGACGCCCTGCTTGGCCGCCGTTTGGGGGAGTCCGGTGGCCGTTTTGGACTTTTTCGACGCTGTCGAGATGACCGAAAGCTCTATCCTGCGTGCCCGCCGGCTGGCTCGGAACTCCTTTCCTTCGACCTTGGCTCCGCATGATTCGTTGCCCGTAGCGGCTGGCTCGCTCGATGCGGCGGTGATTATTTTCGCCGCGCACGAGCTGCGGGCCGAGTCCGCGCGGCGAGCGCTGTTTGGTGAGCTTTATCGGTCCCTTCGGCCCGGAGGCGCGCTCCTGATCGTCGAGCACGAACGGGATTTCGCCAACTTCCTGGCTTTCGGTCCAGGCTTCTTGCACTTCTTGCCGGCTGGGAGTTGGAACGCGGTTCCGTTGTCCGTCGGCTTCAGCCGAGGGTGTCGCGTGAAGAACACGCCTTTCGTGACCGCCTATCGGTGGGATAAGCCGCTCGAAACCAATTGACGGGCGGGTGGCATTTTCTTGGGCGGCGCCTTGTAGAATGGCTGGCGAAGCGATGATAAAACTCCTCCTTACCGACTCAGGCGTTCGGAATAAGGCCATCCACGATGCGCTGGTCGGGATGCTGAGCAAGCCGATTGACCAGTGTGGCGCCCTCTGCATTCCCACCGCGGGGTACGGCCACCCCCACAGTGACCCTGAGCGGGCATACAAGTTCATCAGCGGACGCGAGGATTACTGCCCCATGAGTGGGTTGGGCTGGAAGTCCGTCGGCGTGCTTGAGCTTACTGCGCTGCCGAGCCTGGACCGGGACCGCTGGGTGGGCTGGGTCCAGGCGGCGGACGTCCTGCTGGTAAACGGCGGCGACGCCGTTTACCTGGCTCACTGGATGCGGGAGTCTGGGCTGGCGGACCTCTTGCCGTCTCTGGATGACAAGGTTTGGGTGGGACTGAGCGGCGGAAGCATGGTCATGGCGCCGCGCGTCGGGTCGGACTTCGTACAGTGGACGCCGCCCGCCGGAGGCGACGAGGCGCTCGGCGTGGTCAATTTCTCGATCTTCCCGCACGTTGGCAATCCGGGGTGCCCGCAAAACACCTGGGAAGCGGCGGAGAAATGGGCAGCCGAGATCGGAAACCCCGCGTATGGAACGGACGACGAGACCGCGATCAAGGTGGTCAATGGAGCTGTCGAGGTCGTCTCCGAGGGGACCTGGAAATCCTTCAACCAATGAGACCGGGCAGTTTTGCGTGTCCGCTACGGAATCGACGCTGAGACTACGCCTGCGGGCGAGAACCGTCTTGATCGATGTCTGGTCCTCGCTCGACGAGAATACTGGCTACCGCGAACCAGGACCACGCAACATCCGCAGGCCGTTCAGGATGACCAGAACGGTTGAGCCTTCATGGCCGATGACGGCGATCGGTAAAGGAAGCTTCACGGCAAGGGAAGCGATGGTCAGGGTCAACACCATCGCTCCCGCGAACGTTAAATTGGCGCGAATTACCGAGGTTGTGCGTCTCCCCAGTCGGATGAAGTCGGGGATGCGTTCGATGTGATCGTGCATTAGGACGACGTCGGCGGCATTCATGGCGATGTCGCTGCCGAGTCCGCCCATGGCGACGCCGACGCTCGCGCTGGCGAGGCTCGGTGCATCATTTACCCCGTCTCCGACCATCAAAACGGGGCCGACCTCGCCCAGCTCTTTGATCCTTGCCGTTTTCTCGCCGGGTAACAGACCGGCCTCGACATCCTCGATCCCGACCTGTCGAGCGACTGCGACGGCGGTTTCCCTTCGGTCGCCGGTGAAGATCGCGATCCTTCGGATACCGAGTTCGCGGAGGGCACGGACGAACTCCTTCGCGCCAGGCCGAACTCCATCCGCGAACGCCAAGACGGAGACGCCGTCCGGGGTTGCGAGGAGACTGACAGTGTTTCCGCCCGCTTCCAAACCGCTTAACGCAGCCTTGAGCGTATCCGGCAACCCAAAGCGCTCCTGCTGAAGAAGGTTTTCGCGCCCCAGAACGATCTTGCCCCGGCCGCATTCTGCAGTTACCCCGAGCCCGGCAACTACGCGGTGCTCCGTAACATTTGGAATCACCAGAGAAAGCTCTTTCGCGGCGTGCAGAATTGCGAAAGCGATTGGATGGGTTGAGGACAGCTCGACCGCGGAGGCAAGCCGAACCTGTTCGAGCAGATCGGCAGGGACCGCGCCATCGCCCCTCCACTCAATCAACCCCGTCCCATTTGTTGGCGCGAAGACCATCGCTTGCAGTACCGGGCGGCCCCAGGTGAGGGTGCCAGTCTTGTCGGTAGCGACGACTTTTATCTTGCCTGCCCGCTCGATGAACTCCCCGCCGCGAACCAGGATTCCGTTTCGAGCACACCAGGCCAGCGCACTCAAGGTCGTCGCCGGTGTGGAAATCACCAACGCACAAGGGCTCATGCCGACCAGGAGGGTAAGGGAAGCATAGAAGCCGTCCGCTCCAGGTTGACCAATGAGCGCGCGGATCGCCAGGGACGCTGCGAAAGCTCCGAGAACGAAGAGGGTGTACCGCTGTCCGAACCACTCGCTGATCCGCTCTCCGCTGGCCTTATTGGTTTGAGCGTCATGGACGAGCGCCACGATGCGATCAAGGGCGCTATCCCCGACCACCGCTTGAACCTTCGCGGTAAGGGTCCCCGACAAATTCTGGGTGCCGCCCACGATCCGGTCGCCAACCTTGCACTCGACCGGGGCCGATTCGCCTGTCATCGCGCTCTGATCGATTCGGCTGGTCCCTTCGACGATTTCGGCATCGGCGGGCACCGACTCGTACGCCGGGATGCGAATCAGATCGCCCACCAGTAGGGACTCGACCGGAACCGCGGTCGCGATGTCGTCCTCCAGCTTCCAAGCTTGGCTGGGGCGCAAGCGGATGAGGCTTTCGATCGCCGAGCGCGTCTTGGACATCGCGATCGATTCGAGGGTAGTCGACAGGCTGAAGAGAAACAGTAGCCCCGCCGCGTCGCGCACTTGGCCGACCGCGATCGCGCCGACGGCAGCGACGAGCATCAAGAGGTTGACGTCGAGCTGCCGCTTCCGCAGTGATTCGTAGGCGGAAAGAAACGCCTCATACGAGCCGGCGAGCGCGGAAACGTAGGCGGCCGAGGAGCACCCAGGCAGGAAAGACACGACGAGGGCGAAACCGCACGCACTCGTCAGAAGTATCCGCACATGCGACGCGATAAAGGCCCCCACCGAGGAACGGCGAGCGACCGAAGGATTTGCCTCTAGTTGGGTTATTGCCAAGCGCGGTACTCCGTTGGTTCGACCGGGCGTGTGATCATCGCAGCAAGTCGTTCGATCCTTCAATAGTGCGCTTACGGTGCGCGAATGGCCAGTCGGAGGTTCAGCGTCAGTGCTTCGTACGACAGGCAGTAGCGAGCTACTTAAGCTGGGGACCGGATGGGCTTTCCGCGTCCACCTTTTGGTTGACAAGCTATTGCTGTCTTGATCCGCCCGTTAACAAGTAGCACTATCCCGATGGGTTCGAAGCGAAGAACCGTTGCGCGAAGGTCTGAGAAATGAACATCGTAGTTGGCGTCGATGAGGAAGGGATCTACCGCGATGCGGTTCATCTACTTGGCCGACTTAGGTTTGCCGAGGCGAACGTCATGCTGATCCATGTACGCGAGCCTCTGAACCTCCATGCCTACATGGGTGTCGCGGGCGCTTCTTGCACCGAACTGGAAAGGTCGCGTCAGCGGAATATGGACCAGGTTCTCGACGACGCTGATCGGCTTGCCGATTTCCAAGGTGTCGGGGAAAGCTATTCCAAGTATCCGTTGACCGGCAGCCCCGCATCGGAAGTCATGTTGTTTGCGGAGCGGGCGAAAGCTGACCTAGTCGCGATTGGTTCACGCCAAAGAGGCAACGTCGGCAGCTTTTTCATGGGGAGCGTCGGACGGGCCCTCGCGATCGGCGCGCGCGAGTCCTTCTTGGTCGCCCGTGGCGGAGCCGCGGAAATCGGGCAAGTCCGAGCCGTATTTGCGACGGACCACTCCGACTATGCGAATGCATGCTTCAAGGAACTCCTTCGACTAAATCCGACGGGGATTTCCGAGATCTGCTTTACCTTTGCCGACTACGGCGCCAAATCATCGCTTGCGAGTGCGGCGGGCTTGCCTCAAGACTGCGAAGAGACTTCAGCAGAGCTTCGAGAGAAGATCCGTGTGAAAGGAGCTGAGCTTGTCGATAGGTGCCTGGAGGCGGGCATCTACGCGCAGTACAACATCGTCGACGGGTTTCCAATCGACGCCGTTCAACAGTGCATGGAGGACACGAAATCCGACCTGCTTATCCTGGGCGCAAAGGGTCACGGGTTCATGGAGCGGCTCCTCGTCGGCAGTTTTACGCTGCACGCGGTGGTTGCGGAGCCGTATTCGGTACTCGTGTTGCGGCTTCCGGCTTGAGAATTGCCGCCAATTTCGTGCCCGACTCGGGAGTTGTCGAAGTCGGGCACGGGCATCGGCTTAGCGCTTAACGAGCTTGAAGGCGTGGGTCCACTCGTTGCGCAGGAAGCCGGGGATGCACCAGAGCATGCAGAGCGGCTCAATCGCGCGGGCGGCTTCGGCAACCCCCATGTCTTCGGTGTCCCAGCCGAATTGGTCGAGAATCGACGCCGCGAGCTTCTTCGCCGCGGCATCGTTTCCGCAGATGAACATCGTCGGCCGCCCCTCCTTGTACTCGGGATTGACCATCGAGGCACTTCCGACCGAGTTGAAGGCCTTCACGAAGTGCGCGTCTTTGAACTCCGCTTGGAGTCGCTCCATTAGGGAGTGATTGATCTCGGAGGAGAAGGTCAATATGCCGTCTTTTGGCGGCGCCTCGGCGATCGGGTTCGTGGTGTCGAGGATCGTTTTGCCGGCAATGGAACGGGCATCGACGGACCGTAGCGCATCGGACGCTACGTGGCCCAGCACCGATAGAACGAGCAGGTCCCCAAAGGCGGCGGCATCGTCAAACGTGCCGGCTTTGCCCGAAGGGTTCGCCGCGACCCACTCGTCCAGCTTCGCCGGCGTCCGGCTCCCCAGCATGACCTCGTAGCCGTGTTTCAAGAACCCGCTGCCCAACGTCTTCGCGACCTCACCCGAACCAAGTAATCCAATTTTCATTAGCGCCTCCAGGATCGATTTCCCTACGCTGGTCTACGCATGCCAGAGGGGCGAGTCGGCAGCGTGGATGGTTTGGATTCGGTACTTTTGAATTCCCTCCGACACCTGCGCGGCTAGGCAAGAGCATTTTGGGCTAGCTCTCCGGCCACGGAAACGAGGCGTTGCTTGCGCTCTTCGAAGGCGGTCTCCAGCATCTTCCTGCGTGCATCGGAAGATAGTTCCGCGTCTAGCCGCAGTAAGAACTCCTTGGCGAGTACGCGTTCGGCGGTTGCGAGGTCGCCGACGGTTTGTAGTAGGAAGCGATCTACTTTTCGAGCCCTCCACCTTTCGCAGTCTCTCGTTACGAGCGTCAGGCGAGGACCGGTCCTTGGATCGGGTTCGATGTCACTGTGGACGCCAGTAAATAGGTTTCGAATACAAGCTGAAATCCGTCGAAAACGAGCCCGCTCGGCAGCCGGGTCCCGGCGCGGGCGAGCGTACGGGTGGCGCCGAAATCTGGAAGCAGTGGCGGCCGACGCCACAATCTGCCCAAGGCCAAGGCGAAACTCAGGCTGACGAGCGACGCCAAAAAGTAGCCAACAAATCCTATGACGATAAGCGGCAGGATCACGATGGGAGTCTCGTCGGGAGGTTGAGTTCCTGAGCCACGGACAGCAGGTTGGCTCTCCGCATCTCGAGCCGCTTCGAAAGCTCATCCCTTGCGGCCCTTGAAACATAAGAATCATGTTCGGAGCGCGCCATCAGGGCGAACTGATTGGTTACCGCAAGTTCCACGGTTGTCAAGTCGCCAGTCGCCTCTAGGATAAAGCGGTCTAGCTCGTCATTGTTTCCGTTGTCCAACCGCGAGTGGAAACCGCAAGAAAAGACCAAGAACATGGCGGCGTTGGTGAGGCTTGCCATTAGCCAGGGGACGCCGACGCCGTGGAGGACGACAGTCAGGAGTGCCGCAAGCGTAGTCGTCTGGATGGCCGCGAGAACAGTCCCGCGGGATCCCGGCTTAATGAATCGAAGCGCGCCAATTCGTTCCGCGATTAGGACTCGGCGGTCTTGTTCGGACAACTCTTCGCGTTCGCTTTGGCTAAGACAGATCGTTCTTGCGAACTTGGGTTGGCGGGTGCGGACGGAGCCTAGGACAATGCCTACCGATTGCAGCGGAATGCCCGACGTTCTTGCCAGCAGGACGGCATAGTCGTAGTCGGGATCGCCCGTGGTCAGCACCTTCTTGAACCCGCGTGACCAGGGGAGATGGGTGATTGCGCCGAGGATTCCAATCAACCAAATGACATCGACCGTAAGGATCGCGCTTAGGGCCGGCCAGAGGAAAGCGCCTACAGAAAGCGGGAAAGTGGCCAGGACCATGTGGGCAGTCAGCAGTAGTCCGAATCCAAAAGAGAGCGTCCGCCCCGTGAGCAACGTTTCTTTCCCCTGCACGACCCCCACTCGCCAGAGTAGAGGAGTCAGTCTTCGCCCGAATACTGGCCGATTGAGGGCTAGAGAGACGCTAAATTCCGCGACGAGCGCCAAGAGGCCGCCGAGAATTGACAGGACGATGAGCGAGACGATCACTAGGGCGGCCTCGACGAGAGTTTTAGTTCCTCGGCGGCGGATTGTAAGCCGGCTTTTCGCGCGGCGAGCAGTCTCAGCAACTCTCTATCGTTCGCATTTGATGGGTTGGCTGAACGCGACAAGAGGGTGGCCTGATTCGACATCGCAAGTTCTACGGTGGCTAAGTCGCCGATCGCTTGCAAGGTGAAGCGATCCAACTTTGGACTTTCCCCGTTATCCCACTGAGACCGGTAGGCCCATGCGAACACTAAAACCAAGGTGCCGAAAGGCACACTGTTCAGGCTCCGGGGATTCCCAACGGCATTTATCAAATAGATCGTCAGCAAGCACACAGTGACTGCGATCACGGCAGCTTGGAGCATCGCGAGTGGGGTGGATTTGATAAATCGAAGTGCGCCGACCCGCTCCGCTATTAGTACCTCACGGTCTTGGTCCGACAGATTGACGCGTTCGTTCTGGCTCAAACAAATGGTTTTTGGGTACCGAGGTTGGCGCGTTCGGATCGGGCCTTTTACGATGGCCACGGACTTCAAGCGAATTCCCGATTTTCCGGCGAGTTGGATGGCGAAGTCGTAGTCGGAGTCTCCCTTGCTCAATTCACGCTCGAATCCCCGGGCCCAGGGAAGGTGAGTGATCCCGCCCATGATCCCCGCAAGCCATCCGATAAAGGTGGCGAGAATCACCGTTTGAATCGGCTCAAGAAAGGGGCCGAGCGCGAGGGGGAAGTAGACGGTGATCAGGTGGGGAATCGCAAGCAATGCCGATCCGAGCAGCAAGGTGCGTGCCGTTAGCATCGTCTCCTTGCCCTGGCAGTCCCCGGTACTACGAAACTTGAAAGCGCGGCTTCGCCCAAGGTGCGGCAGATCGAGCGCCAGGCCGACACTTAGTTCGGCTACGATCGCCAGAGCGCAGCCGACGATGGTGACGAGGATGAGGGGGGCGATCACGGCAGGAGCCTCACGTGGATGTCGATGTCTCGAGCCGCGGTTTGTAGGCTGCCTCGGCGCCGGGCCAGGAGTTTCGATAGTTCGCGCCGCTGTACCTTCGACAATTTGCTCGTCCGAGCAACGAGCATGAACTGGTTAGTGATCGCCTGATCGACGGTGTTCAAATTTCCGATCGTCCCCAACGTGAAGCGATCCAATTCTCGATTCATCCGCCGATCGGGCCAAGGGGTGATCGTCCAAATAATGAAGGGGGCAATCAAGCCAGTGGAAACAGAAGTGATATGCCAGGGATTGCCGAGCGCATGTATCAGAAGGAAACCGCAAAGGACGAAGAATCCTTTTTGAGCGGTGGCCAATAGCGACGGCTTGATGAAGCGAAGCGCCCCTACTCGCTCGGCGATAAGGACTCGGAGGTCTTGCGCCGACAGTTCGACGCGCTCGCTGCGGCTTAAAACAATAGTTTTGGCGAATCGGGGCTGGCGGGTTTGGACCGTGGTATTCACGATGGCCACGGTCTTCAGAGGGATGCCGGACGACTTTGCAACTTGAACCGCGTAGTCAAAATCGGGGTCGCCGGCGGACAGCAGGGCCTCGAATCCGAGCGCGAAAGGGAGTTGAGCGACGGCCGCGAGAAGTCCTGCCATCCAGGCGACGAAAACGACGAGAATGGCGGTTTGAACCGGTACAAGGAATGTTCCCAGGACCAGCGGGATGTAGGTCACGACCAACTGGGCCGCCAATAGCATTCCGAATCCCGAGAGAACCGCTCGGGCAGACAACATCGTGTCCTTGCCCTGGGAATGGCCGGCTTTCAGCAATATTGGGCTCAGGGTTTGCGCGCGGAGCGGCCGATTGAGGGCGAGTGCGACGCTCATCTCGATCACGATTGCGAGCACGCAACCAAGGATCGTGACGAGGAGGAGAGGGCCGATCATGGCGCGAGGGGCGTTACGAACCCATGCTCCTCCGCGACGGATCTCAAGTTACGCAGCCGCTCCAGGTGAGATTTTGAGGGCTCCAGGCTACGAGGGGTGCTGGTTTCAAAGCGATTCCTTTCGGTGTACGCAGCAGTGACGGTCCGTTCGACGATGTCAAAGTCACCGACAGATTGGAGCATGAAGAGATCGATCTTTCTTTGGCCGGCGGCAAACCGCTCCTCTTGTATCAAGTCCACGATGTGGGCGAGCAGAGCCATGCCGGCAAGCGCGATTAAGTTAAAGAAGCTGACATTGACCAGATACATCGCCAAGAAAGTGAGCGCGGCGATCAAGATGAGTGCTGCCCCAAACACCCCCTGTGTGAGAGTCAAAGACTGGGTGAATTTGAGAGCGGCAACCCGTTCGGTGAGGATGATTTGCCGTTCTTGCTCCGTAAGGTCTCTTCGTTCGCGGATATGGAGAGATATGACTCCCGCAACGACCGGCCGAGAGTCGCGAATGGCATATTTCCCGACTCGTACTTCCCTTAGCCGGATGCCGGACTTCTTGGCAAGCGCGAAGGCAAAGTCATAGTCGGGATCACCCTGAGCCAGTGATTCGACAACGTCGTGGTGGAGAATTGCGCGTCCCAGTCGCCACACAAGCGCTGAGGCCCACACGCTCCCTGTGATAACTAAGGCCGTGTAAAGTTGACCCTGCTTCGTGCCTAAAGAAGCCGGGGCAAGGGTTATCTCCCCGTAGGCGGCGATCAATGCTACTAACCCGAGGGTAGCGGGTGCCACTGGAAACTTACGATCATTTGGATCCAGACCCCATACCCGCCTGAATCCAGGCGTCGAAAAGCGTGAGAACAACAATGGAAGGCTCACATGGATTACCGCCGCCAGGAGGCCGCCAACCAGTCCAACCGCGACAAGCGTTGCGAGCACGATAATCAATTTACAGAATCCAGAGGATTCCCGTTTAGGGAATGTCCGCCGCGCGGATCTCGCTCGTGGATAGGGTCTGAGAGGCTTCGCGCACTGCCTTACCTTCGGTCGCTGCCTCGATGGGACGATACTAGACCAAATGCGCGGATTATTGATAACGGCGGGCCTTGGGGTGATCGTTCTCTTGGCCCTTCTAATCCTGAGGCCGCCGGCAAAACCAAAGGCTTGGGTCGCCGACCCAGTTTTGGCGAACAAACTGCTGGCGCCCGAGTCAATCGGCGCCTACTCCATACGCCCACCGCCCGGATATCGACTGGAGAAGAAGGACGGCCAGGGCCGTACGTTGGCCCTCGTTTTGGCCGGGGATAGTCAGTATTCGCGACTTATGGTCGTCGTGCCGGCTCCGGCCTCGCAAGTTAACGAGCACGCCTACGAACTCGAGAATAACTTGCAGGCTATGTTGGACGAGGTCAAGAAACGGCGCAAAACCCTCGATCGGGGTCCGATCGAAAAGGGCATGATCGGTGGGCAAGACTTCAATCGTTGCCACTGGTCATCGACGCTACCTACCGGGCAGAGGGTGGACGGCGTTCACTACGAGGGAGTCGTCGATGGCAAAGTGGTCGCGCTCTTCGTCGAAGGCGTCGTTCCCGAGAAACAAGCGGCCATTGCCTTGGGAGAAGCTTCGATCTTGACGTTCCGAAAGCGTTGACCGTACTTTGACGCAAAACCTCTAAGGCACCCGTTTAAGGAATCGTTATGCCGACGCTATGTATATAGCGCAGGCAATAGAAATCGACTATCATCTCGTTTGTAGGCATATGCAAACGGGTGAGTGGATTGGCGATCGAAGATAAGGGGTTTCTCCGGCATGCGGGGCCGTCCATGGTCATCTTGGTGACCTTGCGCGACCGCGGACGGCACGGATACGAGATCAGCAGCGAGTTGGAACGGCTCTCGAAAGGCCGGCTCGTGATGCTGGCGGGGACTCTTTATCCCATCCTTCACAAGCTTGAGCGCAAGGGCCTTATTGCGAGTGTTTGGGAGACCGGGGCCGACGAACGGCCGCGCCGGATCTACACCCTCACCGAAATCGGCCGGATCGAAGTCGAGCGCCAGGTCACCCAATGGGTCGAGTTCGCAACCGCGATCGGCGACGTCATCGAAGGGACCGGCGGCGCTCAGACTGCCTAAGAACGCCACTTCGAAGCCAAGGATTCGTGCAATGACGCTCCTCAATCCAAGCCAGGCTCACCCGGACGAGGCGGTTCGGCGCTATCTCAAAGCGATGGCCCGGGAGATGCACGGCCGGATCCCGCCCGAGGCGCAAGACGCGTACCTCGGCGAGACCGAGTTCTGGTTGGAGAAGCAGGCAAACGACTACGCCCTCCGCGGTACGCCGCTCGCCGAAGCCACCGTGATGGCGCTCAAACGCCACGGCGCGGCGAAGAAGGTGGCGCGGACGCTGTGCGAGCAGTGGTTCGAGACCGAACTCGACACCCCGATCATCCGCCGAGTGGGGCGAGCGAACACCATCGCGGCGACGATCTTCGGGATGGGCAATCTCGTCTCGATCCTCTTCCTGCAACTGCTCGTGTTGATGCCGAGCGAGACCGCGCGACTGCCATTCAACCCCGCTCCCTTAAGGAAGATTCTGCCGGAAGGGTTGCCGCTGCCGGAGTTCACCTGGCAGTTCTTGGCCCCGGTATGCGTCTCATTCCTGGCCCCGGTAGTGCTTGGGGCATGGGTAGGAGCTCTGATTCCGGTCCGGGCGCCCGCCGCCGTTTACCGCACGATGTGCCCGATCATCGGGTCGGCGTTCCTGCTCGGGTGCCTGCTGTTACCAAACCCTTCGGGGCTGCTTTACGCCCTGTTTCAAACGATTTTCTGGCTGCCGATGGGCTGTTTCATGGCCCACGTTTCGTCTCATAGAGCCCGCAACCGGCGGGCCCGCAACCAAAAAGATGGGAGCGCGGCTGGACCCCGCACCCCCGGACCGAATCAATTAGGAGCTACCCAATGACCCGTAATTCAAACCTTACCCGAGCGCAGTCGAGCGGCTTTACCCTCATCGAACTGCTCGTAGTCATCGCCATCATCGCGATCCTCGCCGCCATCCTCTTCCCCGTTTTCGCCCAGGCGAAGGCCGCGGCGAAAAAGACGGTCTGCCTTTCGAATCTGAAGCAGTGGGGCCTCGGCTTTACGATGTATTCCACGGACTATGACGATACGCTTCCGAGCCAGGAGTTCTCGAACCCGGGCACGACGGACGTGAACGGCAATAGCTCCTGGATCGTCGTGATTCAGCCCTATGCCGAGAAGGCGGGCAACATCAACGCGCTGGGAGTCGACCTGAACAATCAGAACTCAAGCACCAGCAAGACTCACTTGAACGTCTGCCCGTCGCAGTCGGCCGACCCGCGAGCCGGAATGTTCGCCGACGGTTCGCCCCGCCCGTACAAGGCCGGCGTGAAGCAGTCTTACGGAATGGGCGAGTGGGCGGTTGGCACCTGGACTGCGATGGGTGTTTTTCAGGTCCCCGCGAGCACCGTGTTGCTGGGCGAGGAGTACAACAACTACAACCAGACCCTCTACTACCCGGTCGATAACGACGCGTACTCGAACCCGAACATCGGCTTCGCCGCCGGCCGAGCCGCGACGGCGAGCGATTGCCGCTTCGATCGCGACGTGGACTGCAGCAACTCCGCGGGCAGCTTTCCCGCGCACCCGAATGCGATGCCCGGAATCTCCGGTTTCGCTTCGAACCTCGGTAACCGGCATGGCGCGGCGATGAACAATATGTGTTTCGTCGACGGACACGCGAAGAGCCTTAACAACGCCGCGACATATAAGGTGGATGGATCGTTCTCGATGTGGACGGTTTCGAACACCTGGATGCGCCAGCAGTAAGGGCTTAGCAAGGAGGGTGGCATGAAGACGAGAGCTTTCAGCCTCATCGAGGTGATGTTGGTCCTCGTGATTCTTGCCACCCTCTTTGCGTTGCTTCTGCCGACCCTCGCGGTGGCGCGGGAGGCGGGGAAGAAGGCGGTCTGCATTGGCCACGAGAAGGAAATCGGGCTCGCGATGGTGATGTACGCTTCGGATTTCGACGACGTTTTTCCCGCCGTCGCCAATGGCTACGAGCAACTTTCCGATGGCGTGTTCCACGAAATCAGTTGGATCGACGTGATCCAGCCGTACGCGGAGCGGATCGCGAATTTGAACGATCGGGGCAAGTCGATCTTCGATTTGAACTCGGTGCACGGCAAGACGGAGCTATTCGTCTGCCCTTCCCAGGTCGCGGATCCTCGGGCCTCGGTGGACTACTTGGGGAATCCTCGTCTATCTTCGGGCGGAATCGGAGTGTCGTTTGCCTTGTTGCCCTACGCATATACGCCCCGGTCGCAGTCCGACTTTACGAATATCGCGGGGACGATCCTTTCCGCCGAGCAGTATCTGAATTTCTCCTCGACTTACTACTATCCGGTCGACTGGGACGGGGTTCCGGGGACGGCGCAGTACGGGGTGAATGAGTCGGGGACGAACGATTGCCGGTTCGACCGCGGCCTCCCGTGTACGTTCGCCGCCGGTTCTTTCCCGGCGCGCCCGGTTGCGATGCCCGGAATGTCGGGGAAGTGGATCTCCAACCTCGCCTCGTGGCACGGCGGGCCCTTGAATTTGCTCTTTGCGGATGCCCACGTCCACTTTACGCAGCGTGGTCAAACCTACCGGGTTGACGGTTCGTTCAGCGCTTGGACGCTGTCGAACCGTTGGAAATGGGCGACGCCGTAAGCCGCCGCCCTTCGGGCAATCTAGGCGGAACGCGCTTTCCAGCCGTAGGGAACGTATTTGACGTCGATGTCATCGGCGTGGAAGTCGAGGATGGTGAAACCCTCGGGGTGGACGCCGAGGCGGGGGCCTTTCCACCAGTCGCCGCAGACGGAGCCAGCGGTGACGAACTTCGTGCCGAGGTACTCGACCGACTCGACGACATGGGTGTGGCCCTGCACGACTAGCTTCACCGGCCGCGTTCTTAGCAGATCGAAGACGGCTTTGCCGTTGGAGGTGACGGTTTGCGGGTTCGGCGTGCCCATCGTGGCTTCCGTCTCTTGGACGAAGGCGGTGATGATCGGCATGTGGATGTTCACGACGATGTTTTGGTGGGGGCTTGTCTTCTCAAGATCGTTCTTTAGCCACTGGAGTTGGTCGTCGTCGACTCGGCCCATCCAGTTACCGTCTTGGATGCCGATGCTGTCGAGAACGATGAAGTGCCAGCCCTTGTGGTCGAAGCTGTAGTAGCTCTTTCCCTCCCTCACTTTTTCTTCAAAGAGAGCTTTGCCATACGCCGGGTCGCTGGCGGTGATCGGTGAGCCCTTGGCCCACCCGAAGACGTCGTGGTTGCCGACGGCATGATGGATCGGCATTTCGAGCGGCTTGAATCGCTCCGCCACGATGCCGAATTGAACGTCGGCCCGGGCATGGTTGGCTTGAAGCACGTCCATAACGTGGTCGCCACCCGTCAAGATGAAATCCGGCCTCGGGTGCAGCGCGAGCACCTTGTCAACGCACATCTTGAGCCCGTCCGAAGCCCCCAGCTCCGGTTTGACGTGTATGTCGGTAAGGTGGACGACTCGGAAGCTGGGCGCCGCCTTCAGGATCGACGCACCGAATGCGGGCATCAGCGAGGCGGCCCCTGCGGCCGCAAAGAGGTCACGTCGAGAGAGAGCCGGTTTGTCGTTCATACTTGCCTACTCTATATACTTGCTTGCGCTTAATGGGTGGTTAAGGTTCTGATTTTTTGGAGGGGGTTGCGCCTGCATGGGCGCGTAGCCGAGACCGGAGCGCGGCGATGGTGTTGCGTGTGCCGCCAAAACCTGAGTTGCGAACCGAGACACCGTCTCAGCGCTTCGCGCGCGACACCATCGCATTCGCTCCGGTCTCGCCTACACCCTGCGGGTAGCTGAACGGCTTCGAAACCGATGGCGATGGCGTAGAGTAAGAGTCGTACGATGTTGGGTGGTTTATCTTTGCTCCTGATTTCGGTCCTCTCCGCCGGCGAGACGCCGCCGATTACGGCCAAAGTTCTTTTCGTCAGCGACAAGAACACGAGCGGGCAGCCAGGCTGGGACTTGGAGCGGCATGTCGTCCGTCCTGGCGATGTGCTGGGGAATCAGTATGAAAACTTGGCCCTGACCCCCAAAAAAGGCTACCGGCCTATTCACATCCTTTTGCGGCTGTCCGGGGTGAAAGATAACATTGCATTCCCCAACATAACGGCGACCTTGGGCGGTATCGCTAGCGAAGGCGGAAGCGGCACTTTTCAGGCCTCGAAGGGGACCGAAGACTTTTATTTCGCCTTTTCGATACCGGCCTCGCTGAAGGTGGCCGAGCTGGACTTGCACTTTACGGCGGGGACGGCGCCGGTTCGCCAATGGAACGACGGAGCCGGAGACCTTCCGATCACATTTCGGCAAGGTAATTCGTCCGGGGAGACGGAGGTCAATTGCGATATTGCCGGCCCGCCGGCTTGGAGCGGTCCCCAATTGAAGGCGTACGATCGGCGCGGCAAGGTCATTGCTTGGAACTCCTCCAGCAGCGGCTCCACATCCGACGATAAGGGGACACATTTCCATCTTGGGGCACAAACGTCCGCCCCTCGCCAGTCAATCGCCCGGATCGATTTGGAAGTCGCGCAAAAGTCATCGTTCAAATTCGCGAACGTGCCCGTCACTCGAAGTTTGCGGCAAATTCGGTTCCCCTACGGCTCCGCCGAGTAGACCGGGTCTCGACCGTAGGGAGATGGCGCGGGGGGCGTATTGGGTCGCCGTCGAGTTTTCGCGAAACCGAGGGGCGTGCGAAACGCCCCAGCCGCGCCGTCGCCCCGGAGGGCGAGACCCGGGCTACACCGCTGGTGCGGTAAATGACATCCCTCGCCTCCCCAAAACACTTGACGCCCCCGCCGCGCCGTCGGCCTCGGGGCCGAGACGCGGGCTACACCGCTGGTACGGTAACGCCCCAGCGGCTAGATCGGCGACCGGGTCGCCTTCACCCGGTGCTGACCCGCTAGCGACCGAGCTTCGATCGTATCCGGCAACTTGTCGCACCGGAGCTCGATGATGCCGTCGATGCTTGTTACGAAGTTGTCGATGAACGGAGACGGGTCTCCGTCGGACGTCAACATCAGGTCGAACACCGGCGTGTCGCTTTGGATTCGCAAAACCCCGGCGGTATGCGTCGAGATGAGCAGAGGCGACGGGGGAGATAAGCGCATGGACTTGGGCTCGTTGAGGAGCATCCAGGTCGGCTCGACTTCCGTGGCGGAGGCAATCAGGATTGTCTCGTGTACGTTCAGACCGCTTAAGTCGATCTCCATCACGACGCCGCGGGCGTTTGGACCAAGGCCGGCCTCGCCGCCCCAGACTTCCAACAACTCGCCGGTTTCCGTATGGAAGGCTTCAATCGCGACGCCGAATTCCCAGACATCGAGACCGTCGTTCATCGCGTGGAGCTTAACGATCTCGTTGTTGCGCTCTAGGGACAGAACTCGGTCGGCGTACAGGCGACGCAGCTCGTAAGCGAGGGCCTTGTAGTTGCCGTCGCCGTCGAGGATGGCCCAGCTTTGGACGGGCCAGCAATCGTTGAGCTGCCAAATGAGCGAGCCCCGGCAGAACTCGGACCGACGGTAGTGCTCGACGCCGAGCTTCAAAGCATCGCGTTGGTTGAGCTGGCTGAGATACACCCAGTCCTCCAGCGTCTCGCTTTTCCCGTAGTGAAGCTCGACGTAGCCATGGAAGACCTCGTGGCCTTTGGTGGTCTTGTCGTGCCACTTGACGACGGGCGAATGCGGATCCCAATCTTCCTCGGTCAGTGTCTTGGCCCAGACGCTGGTGCTGCACGAAGAAGCGAAGCCGTACTCGCTGCTGAAGCGACCCTTGGATTCGACGTAGTGCTTCCAATCGCCCCGCCCATGCCATACATCCCAGTTATGCTGGTCGCCGTAGCCATCGGCGTTGGGGCCGCGGCGCTTTGCGTCGACGACCTTCTCGGCAGGTGGAGAGCCGATCGGGGAGGATGCGATGTAGCTTCGGCCCGGGTCGTGAGCGTCGACCGCGGCGGGCAAAACCTCGTCGTACAGGTTCAAGCCGTAGTAGCGGGGAGGCATCGCGGCCGGTCCGCCCCACTGGTTGTAGAACATCTCGTGGTTCTCATTGTTGCCGCACCAGAGCGCAAGGCAAGGGTGGTTGCGGAGCCGCTTGATGTTGATCGCCGCCTCGTGAGCGATGATCTCCTGCCAATTGCCCGTGTCCGGATAGAACGCACAACCGAAGGGGAAGTCTTGCCAGACGAGAATGCCCATCTCGTCGCAGAGCTCGTAAAACTCGTCCGTCTCGTAGAGGCCGCCACCCCAGACGCGAAGCATATTGAAGCCCATGTCGATCGCCTTCTCCAGGCGGTCCCTTAAGCGGGCGCGGTCCACGACGGAGGGGAAGGAATGATCCGGAATCCAGTTGGCGCCGCGCGCCCAGATGCCGCGACCATTGACTTCGAACTCGAACGACTCCCCGAACTCATCCGGTTCCTGGCGCAAACGAATCTTGGTGAGGCCAATGAACTGCTCGCGCAGGTCGATCGCGTCTTGGGCGAGGATGCCCGATTGGATGGAAGCCGCCGTCTCGCGCTCGTCCTCATCCTCGGCTTCGTCCAGGTCGATCTCGAACGGCCGGAAGTCGGTGTCGTTGGCCATCAGACCCGTGGTCAGCATAAGCCGGAACGGCTGCTCGGGCGACCACAGGGGGACGTCGTTCAGGACAAATGCGCCGTCGCCCACAAGGCAGCCGACGCCGTCGAGGCAGTGCACGAGCGTGCCCTCACCCTCGACTTCACTGGAGATCTCGATCACCCAGACGTCGCTATCCTTCTCGGTAACCGTGGTTCGGACATCGAGGATTCGGGCTGCGTATTCCACCAGCGAGACCGGTCGCCAAATCCCGCAGGAGACCAGACGGGGACCCCAATCCCAGCCGAACATGTATTGCGCTTTCCGCACGAAGGAACGCTCGTAGAAGTAGGGCGACGGGTCGCTGAGGCCTTGCTCGGCGAAGTAGGCGGCTCTTCTTTCCTCGCCAATACGGGCGGCGGATTCGAACTCGATGCGAAGGGTATTCGAGCCGGCCTTGAGCTTTTCGGTGACGTCCAGTTCGAAGGGGACGAACATGTTGTCGTGCTCGGCGACCTTCTCATCGTTCAGGTAGATGGCGCAGACGGTGTCCAGGCCCTCGAACTTGAGGACGCGGCGCGGGAGTTCTTCGTTGGGTTCCCAGTCGAAGGTCGTGCGGTACACCCAGTCGGCGCGGTCCACCCATTGGCACCCCAGCTCGTTCATGCGGACGAAAGGATCGGCGATCACTCCGTTAGCCACGAGATCGAGGTGGACATGGCCCGGGACTTGGGCGGGAAGCCACTCTGGCTTGATCGTGCCGACGGTCCGGCTATCGGCACCTCGCTCGATGAATTCCCAGCCGGAGTGCAAATACGTCGTCTGCAACATGCGCCGTGAGAATACTTCGAACCCCCCAACGGGTGCGCGTGACAAGGATTTTTGCGGTATTTGAATCGCCCTTTTATGGAAGGGACAATTGGAATTCGTTGGATTCAACCCTTTCAGGGTTGGGATATGGGATGCGCACGATGTTCCAGGGTAGTGCCGTTCAGCGCAACCCTTCGCTGGACAGATAACCCCTTCAGGGTTTGATGCGGGTTTGTTTGACTCACTAGTTCACTAGGTTGCATTGAAGTGCTGGATGTAGGTGGACTAGATCGGCCGCTAAAGTCATCGATCAGCGCCAATGGGAGGCGGTCTTGTATTCAAATCTGCCCGAATCCTCGCAAGCGATATATCGTGAGGTTAGGCAGTGCGTCTCAATCCTGAAAGGGTTGTCTGTCCAGCAGGGGTTGTAAGCGAAGCGAACTACCCTGGTAGGTGAGTGCAATTAGGTCTACTACCCTGAAAGGGTTGAATCCACTCCGGCCTTTACGCCCCAACCAATTCGTACAACTCGGCGTACTTCCCGCCGCTCGTCAACAACTCCATATGCGTCCCGATCTCGCTGGTCGCGCCGTCGACGATGACCGCGATTTGGTCGGCGTTTTGGACCGTTGACAACCGATGGGCGATGACCAACGTCGTCCGGCCGTCCATTAGGCGCTCCAGGGCTTCCTTCACCAACGACTCCGATTTGGTGTCCAGAGCGGATGTGGCTTCGTCGAGAATCAAAATCTTTGGATTCTTTAGCACCGCGCGGGCGATCGCCACTCGCTGCCTCTGACCACCCGAGAGGGTGATGCCGCGCTCTCCGATGGGCGTCTGGTAGCCGTCTACGAAGCCTTGGACGAACTCGTCGACGTTCGCCATCTTGGCCGCCCGAATGACTTCCTCGTCCGAAGCCCCGAGGGCCCCGTAGCGGATGTTCTCCATGAGGGTGCCGCTGAATAGGATCGGCTCCTGCGGGACGATGCCGATGTGCTCTCGAAGGGCGGCGCGCTGGATGCGGGTGATGGGGACGCCATCGACGGACACCGTGCCCGCCTGGGGCTCATAGAAACGGTAAACGAGAGACGCCAGGGTGGTCTTACCCGCGCCGCTGGGACCAACAATCGCCGTGACTTTGCCGGCGCGTGCGGTAAGAGTCAGGCCGCGCAGGACCGGTGTCTCGGGGACGTAGCGAAATTCGATGCCGGTGAATTTGACCTCGCCGGGGCCGTCGGGGAAGGGAACGGCGTTCGGAGCGTCGGGGGCCTCGTCGGGTTCGTCGAGGATGCCGAAGAGGCGTTCCGCTGCGCCCGTGGCCCGTTGCAACCGGGTGTAGAGCGAGGCTAGCATCGCCATTGGCTGGGTGATGAAGGCCAGCATGGTGATGAAACCAACGACGTCGCCCAGCTTGAATGCGCCGCTCAGCACGCCCCGCCCCCCGTACCACATGCAGCCAATAAGCATGGTAGTGAAGCCGGCCGCGCCGACGGTGCCCATCATCGCTTGCCAACGCGCGCCCCGCATTTGATGCCGGAACACCTCGCCCAGCTTCTGGCGCGCCCGGCCGTCCTCGTGATCTTCACGCACGAAGGCCTTTACCAGCCGAATGTTGACGAGCGACTCGGTCATCGCGCCCATGACGTCGGCGAGACCATCCAGAGCGTTGCGATTGATCCGGCGAAGGGCGCGGCCCGTGGTCACGAAGAAGGCCATGACGCACGCGAGAAGTCCGACTACGACCACCGTCAATCGCCAGTTCATCCACACCGCGATGGCGATTCCGCCGACAAGGGTGATGAGTTGAGGGGCGAAAACGATGAGGTCGTCGGTTAAGGTTTGTTGAAGCTGCGCGACGTCGTTCGACAGCAAAGATGCCAGATCGCCCGACCGCGTTTTGTCGAAATAGGCGACGGGCAGGCGCTGGAGGTGGGCGAAGACTCGGAGCCGAAATTCCATCACCACGCGGTTGCCGGCGAGGGCGGCGAGGATCGATTGGATGAAGCCGAGCGCGGCGCCGAGAAGGATTAGGCCAAGGAATAGAGTCGCGTCTCGATCGAGCTCACCGACGTTGCGTGACTCGGTTACGCTGTTTACGCTGGTTCGAATGAGCACCGGTAAGGCGAGTTGGACGCCCGTTCCGCACAGGGCCAGAATCGACGCTACGCCGAGTAAACGCCAGTGCGGCAACGCCAGCCTCGCGAGCCGAAGAACAGCATCTAGCGAGACCTTGCGCTTCAAGTCTTCGTCGTTATTGGAGGCGGAGCGGGGTGAGCGAAGCATGAAGTCCGGGAATTTCTACGTCGAGTATGGCGAATCTGCGCCTACCCGTTTACGGAAAGCGCCGACTGAGATACAGTTGCGGAACAACGATAACGATTGAGCGATCCGTCTCGTTGATACGAGGAAAGCCGCTCACCGGGTGTGCGGAGGAACGCGGGGGATACTTTGATTAATCGGTTTGAGTTCATCGAAGTTCAGGGCGAGCACCCACATCTGACCTTTTGTCGTGCGGTAACGGACGGTTTGGCGGAGACGCCGAAAGATATCCCGACCCGCTTTATGTATGACCAAGCCGGCTCGGAGCTTTTCGAGCAGATCACCGAGCTTAGCGAGTACTACCCGACACGCACCGAGCGATCGCTCCTCCAGAAGCGCGCCGGTGAGATTGTCGAGACGATGGGGCCAAACACCGCGATCGTCGAGTTCGGCAGCGGTAGTTCGGTGAAAACTCAGTTGTTAATCGAGGCGGCGTTGGCGTGTCAGGCGACGTTGCGCTACGTACCGATCGATATTTCCTTCGACTTTTTGAAGTTCTCAAGTGGGCGGCTACTCGCGAAGTACCAGGAACTACGGATTTCAGCGGTCGGGGGCGAGTACTTCGACGTCGCCAATGCTCTGCCATCGCATGATGGGCCGCGTCTCATTCTATTTTTGGGCAGCAACATTGGGAACTTGACCCAAGCGGGGGCGGTGGACTTTCTCTCTCGGTTACAGCGCCGGTTACAGCCTGACGATCGGCTGTTGGTCGGGATCGATTTGGTAAAGGAACGGCATATTCTGGAGGCCGCCTACAACGATGCCCTGGGGATCACGGCGGCGTTCAACCGGAACGTACTGGCCCGGATTAACCGAGAACTCGACGGGCAATTCCAGCTCGACGCTTTCGAACACCATGCGCCGTACGACGACAAGGAGGCGCGGATCGAGATGCGCCTCTATTCGCGTGGCAAACAGACAGTGGCCGTTCAGGCGATCGACCGAGTTTACGAGTTTGAGGATGGGGAGTACATCCACACCGAGTGGTCGCACAAGTTCACGGTGCCGTCATTCACTTCCGTTTGCGCTTTGGCCGGGCTGTCCGTGGACCACGTTTGGACGGATGAGCGGCAGTGGTTTGGACTCGCGATGCTGCGTTCGGCGGTCGCTTCTTGAGTCTTTCGGTAAAGGATGACCTGCGACAGCGGTTGGCGAGGGTGCGTGCGCGCACCCTTTGGCTGATGGAGTCGGCGCCGGACGAATTTTTGCGCCGTCGCGTTCACGATTTTTACTCACCCATCGGCTGGCACTTCGGGCATGTGGGGCGGACGGAAGAGTATTGGGTGATCGGCCAGGCGTTGCGTCAGCCGCTGCTGGATGATCACCTTAGTTTTTTGTTTGCCGACCTCGCGGACAACCCGAAGGATAACCGCGTGACCATTCCGGATCGTGAGGGGATCCTGGCGTATATGGCGCGGACTCGCGAGCGGGTCCTGGCGGCTTTGGATTCGGCAGATCTGGCGACGGAAGATCCTTATTTGGCCGAAGGGTACGCGTGGGAGTTTGCGATACAGCACGAGTGCCAACACCAGGAGACGATTTGCGAGATGCTTCAGCTAATCAGCAAGCAGTTTCCGCTGGACGAGGTCGAGCCGCTGCCTTGGCAGTCAGAGGTGCGGACCGAGATGGTTGAAATGGCCGGTGGCCGGTTCGTCATGGGGACGGATTGGTTGCACTCGTACGACAACGAGAAGGACGCGCACGAGGTCGCCGTGGAGCCGTTTGCTTTGGCGTCCAGGCCGGTTACCGCCTATCAGTGGACCGAGTTCATGGCGGACGGCGGCTATTCACGGCCTGAGCTTTGGTCGGAAGAAGGATGGGCTTGGCGGGAGCGCGAGGGCGCGACTGCGCCGGAATATTGGACCGGCGAGCGTTTCTACATCGGACCACACGGGTTGCGGGCGATTCACCCCGATGAGCCGGCAAGCTGCGTGAGCTGCCACGAGGCGGACGCCTATGCCCGATGGGCCGGGAAGCGGCTGCCGACGGAAGCGGAGTGGGAGTTTGCCGCCGCAGGAACCGATCGCCGCCCGTTTGCTTGGGGTGAGGCGCCCGCCAGCGACAAGGTAGCTTGTTTCGACATGTCCCATTGGGGGCCGACGCCGGTCGGCACCCGGCAACCGACGGCGGAAGGCATCTATGATTTGGCGGGCAATGTGTGGGAGTGGACAGCAAGCCCCTTTCTGCCCTATCCTGGCTTCAAGGCGTTTCCTTATGACGGCTATTCGAAAGACCACATGCGGGGATTGCACCGGGTATGCCGAGGGGGCTCTTGGGCGACCTCGAAGACGATCCTGCGGTCGACCTTCCGCAACTGGTACGTCCCGACGTACCGGCAAGGTTTTCTCGGACTGCGGCTCGCCGAGTAGGCGGTTCTTATGATCGCTTTGAAGGGGGTTACGAAGCGCTACGGTTCGCTGACCGCTTTGTCGCCGACCGATTTGACGTTCGAGACCGGCGCGGTAACCGCCCTGATCGGTCCCAGCGGATGCGGGAAATCGACCCTGTTACGTTTGATTCTGCGGTTGATCGAGCCGGACGCCGGGTCGGTGAATATCGACGGGGTCGATGTAACCGAGGCGAACGTTCAGGACGTGCGCCGGAAGGTTGGTTACGTGGTGCAGGACGGCGGCCTTTTTCCTCATCTCACCGCCCGGGAAAACGTCTGCCTGATGGGCAAGCACTTGGGGCGGTCCGTCGATTTGAAATCGTTGACCGATCTGGTCCGGTTTCCCGAGAGCGGGCTCGACCGGTATCCGTTGGAACTGAGCGGCGGGCAAAGGCAGCGTGTGGGATTGATGCGAGCCTTGGCCCTCGACCCGAGCACGTTGCTGATGGATGAGCCTCTGGGAGCGCTTGATCCGCTGGTTAGGTCTTCGCTGCAGACGGATTTGAAGGAAATCTTTCGTCGGCTTGGCAAGACGGTCGTCTTCGTAACTCACGACATGGGGGAGGCGGCGTATCTGGGCAACCGGATCGTGCTTCTTCGCGATGGCAAGATCGTGCAGGAGGGGCAGCTCCAGGACTTCCAGAAGTCGCCCGCCGAGCCGTTCGTGACCGAGTTCCTCAACGCGCAGAGAGCGCCGGTGTTCCAATGAGATATCTCTGGCTGGCTTTGCTCTTGCTCGTATGCGTCGCGCCGGCCCAGACGGTGACGGTCGGTTCGAAGCGATTTACCGAATCTTATGTCCTCGGCGAGATGGCGAAGCACGTGCTGGAACAGGCCGGCTTCACCGTCGAACACAAGCAAGGGATGGGGGCGACGGCGATCGTTTGGAATGCCCTGAAAGGCGGCTCGATCGACGCCTACCCTGAGTACACGGGAACCGTCGGCGAGGAGCTCCTCAAGCAGCCGGGTCTTACCGACGATGCGATGCGGTTGGCCTTGAAGCCGCTGGGTATCGGGATGTCCGGCCAACTTGGGTTCAACAACACCTACCGCTTGGTCATGCGGCGCGCCACCGCGGAGAAGCTGGGGATTACCAAGATCAGCGACTTGGCGAAGCACCCCGAACTGCGAGCCGGCATCACCCACGAGTTTCTGGAACGGAAGGATGGCTGGAAGCCGCTGTCCGCGAAGTACGGGATGAACCTGACCGATGTCAAAGGCATCGACCACTCCCTTGGCTACGCCGCGCTCTACGCCGACCAAATTGATCTGAAGGACTGCTACACCACCGACGCGGAGATCAAGCGGTACGACCTGCGCGTGTTGGAAGACGACAAGAAGATGTTTCCGCAGTACCGGGCGGTGTTTCTTTACCGGTTGACCATGCCTAAGAAGGCCGTCGACGCCTTATCGACGCTCGTCGGCAAGATCGACGAGCCGACGATGATCGGGCTCAACGAGGAAGCCGGGAAGAGCAAGAACTACGCCGAGGCAGCGGCCTCGTTCTTCAACGCGCACGGCGAGAAGGGCGCCTCGGCGGCGGCGGCCGCTTCGGCTCCTTCGGGTGGTTCGAAGATTTTGCGGCTGGTGGGGCAGCATCTTGAACTGGTCGCGGTTTCGCTTTTGCTCGCGATCTTGATTGGGATCCCGCTCGGCATTGTTGCCGCTAAGTCGGGGCCGCTGAGCAGCTTTATCTTGGGGACGACTGGGGTTATCCAGACCATTCCGTCCTTGGCGCTCTTGGCCCTATTGGTCGCGGTGCCGTTTCTCGGCATCCACTTCCAAACTGCGATCATCGCTTTGCTTCTTTATTCCTTGTTGCCTATCGTCCGGAACACCGCGACGGGTTTGGCGGGGATCCCGGCTCCGTTACGCGAATCGGCGGCGGCTCTGGGTTTGGAGCCGGGAGCGCGGCTTCGGCAGATCTACCTACCTTTGGCCTTGCCGACGATATTGGCCGGCATCAAGACGAGCGCGGTCATTAACGTGGGCACGGCAACCTTGGCGGCTCTGATCGGAGCGGGTGGCTTAGGTGAGCCCATCGTCAGCGGGTTGGCGTTGAACGACTCACAGACGATCCTGCAGGGTGCGGTACCTGCCGCGATTCTGGCGGTGTTGGTGCAGATCGCCTTCGATTTGTTGGAGCGTGCGGTGGTTCCGCGCGGGTTGCGGGTTGGGCAGGCGGGGCATTGAGTGGCTGAGTCGTGGCGCAGCTTCGGCGGCGTGCGCGGCACCATCGCGTCGGCGCTCCGGTCCCGGCTACACGCTACGCGGTTGATGGTTGGTGGTTTGTCGGCGAGTTCGATGGCTATCCCACGGCATCGCGCAATCCCGCAAGGCGTGGTTCACACCCTTCGCGTATTGTCTCCGTTGACTGGGGCCAAGCCGGACCTTAGGCGCCGGCTTGATATTCCTCGTCGGTGACCTTCTCCAGCCAATCGACGGTCTTGCCACCGAGGCTCTCCTGGATGGCCATGTGGGTCATCGCGGTCGTTGGTGAGGCTCCGTGCCAATGCTTCTCCCCCGGGGCGAACCAGACGACGTCGCCGGGACGGATCTCCTCGATGGGGCCGCCCTCACGTTGGGCTTGGCCGAGACCCGAGGTCACCACGAGGGTTTGGCCGAGAGGGTGGGTGTGCCAAGCGGTACGCGCTCCGGGCTCGAAGGTGACGCTGGCTCCGACGACGCGCGCCGGAGCCTCCGCCTGGAAGAGGGGGTCGACGCGCACGACCCCGGTGAACCAATCCTCCGGTCCATTGCCCGAGGGGCGGGAACCATTTCGTTTGATTTCCATTTGTTTCTCCTTCAGCGGTCGACGAGCTTTTGGAAGTGCTCGGGGTACCGCTCGCCCTGAATTTCGATCCGGGACGATGCGGTCTCGATCGCCGCAAGATCCTCCGGGGCAAGCGTAACCGAAGCTCCACCTACGTTCTCTTCCAGGCGATGCCGCTTCGTCGTACCCGGAATCGGCACGATCCAAGGTTTTTGCGCCAGCAGCCATGCCAGTGCGATCTGCGCGGACGTCGCGCCTTTCTCGGTCGCGATACGTGCGACGAGATCGACGATCGCCTGGTTCGCCTTGCGGGCTTCGGCTGAGAAGCGGGGGACGGCGTTACGGAAATCACCCTCGACGAAGGTCGTGGTCTCGTCAATCTTGCCGGTGAGGAATCCCTTTCCAAGCGGAGCGAAGGGGACGAATCCGATGCCGAGTTCTTCGAGGGTCGGGAGAATCGCTTCCTCCGGCTCTCGCCACCAAAGCGAGTATTCGCTTTGAAGGGCGGCCACAGGCTGCACGGCGTGGGCTCGGCGGATGTTCTTCGTTCCCGCTTCAGACATGCCAAAGTGCTTGACCTTGCCGGCGACGATCAGGTCCTTCACCGCACCGGCGACGTCTTCGATCGGTACTTCGGGATCGACGCGGTGCTGGTAAAAGAGGTCGATCGCATCGATGTTCAGCCGCTTGAGCGAGGCTTCGGCGACCTCTTTGATGTTCTGTGGCCGGCTGTTGAGGCCGCCCGTCGGCTTTCCGTCGGCATCATAGGCCCAGCCGAATTTGGTAGCGATAACCACCTGATCGCGGACCGGGGAGAGTGCCTTGCCGACCAATCGCTCGTTTGCGAATGGACCGTAAGCCTCGGCGGTGTCAAAGAAGGTCACGCCGAGGTCGAGGGCGGCGTGGATGACGGCGATCATTTCCGTCTCGTCTCCCGCCGGCCCGTAACCGGAACTCATTCCCATGCAGCCAAGGCCGAGGGCCGAGACTTCGAGCCCGCTCTTACCAAGTTGTCGTTTTTCCATCTGAATTCTCCTCAATGTCTGTTCGAGCCGGTTGTATGAAGATCCACTGTCTTCGCTGGCTCAGGTGTTGGGTGTTGTCGCTGTTGAGTTCATTCTACGGTCTCGTTACTCCTAGCCAATAAAACGTTATTCCGAGAGTCTTGTCAGATTCTGCAAACCTGATCGGAATCGATGCGTAGGAAGTCAAGATGGAGCCAATGGACGAGCGACGGCAGCAGAGGGATAGCGCGAACCGTGAGGAAATGCTGGATCGCCTCGGCCATGCGATCCAGCAGGACGGGTTATACGAACCTTTCCCGGGCGTCCGTCTGGCGCGAGCTTCCGAGCCAACCGACCGCGTGTACGGCGTGACCCAGCCGTCGCTCTGCATCATCGGCCAAGGCGCGAAGGAGCTTCTGATCGGCGACCAACGGTACCGATACGATTCGGAGCGATATCTACTCGCAACCGCGGAGCTTCCTGTCACGGGACGGGTCGTCGAGGCCTCGCGGACGCGACCCTACCTGGCCCTCCGGCTTGAGATGGACCCCGCCCTCGTTGGGTCCGTTATGGTCGAAGCAGGGAACCTCGCAACCGGCTCGGGAGAGGGGAAGGCGGTCGTCGTGAGCGCTTTGAGTTCTGGCCTATTGGACGCGGCGCTTCGCTTGGTGCGCCTGATTGAATCCCCGGCCGAGGCGCGGTTTCTGATGCCCCTCATCAAGCGTGAGGTCGTCTTCCACCTATTGATGGGCGAACAGGGCGGCCGCCTACGGCACTTGCCGAGTCTGGGCGGCCACTCGGACCGCATCGCCCAAGCCGCCGAGCGCTTACGCCGCAGCTTCGATCAACCCTTGCGCATCGACAATCTGGCCAAAGAACTGGGCATGAGCTCGTCCGGGTTCCACCACCACTTCAAGGCGGTAACCGACATGAGCCCGCTTCAATTTCAGAAGCAGTTACGTCTACAGGAAGCCCGCCGCTTGATGCTTGGCGAGAGTCTGGACGCCGCCAGCGCCGGCTACCGGGTCGGCTACGAGGATCCGTCGCACTTCAGCCGCGACTACAAAAAACACTTCGGCAATTCGCCAGTGCGAGACGTCGAGCGGCTCCGCTCCATGATCACGGCGGATTGATTGGATTTTCCTTTTCGAACGATCGCCATTGTACGTTCTAGCGCACAATAAGCGTATGTCCCGGAAGTGGGGAAGCTTCGATACCGAGGTCACGAATCGCGAGCTCGAAGCAATTCCGTATCCAGATCGGGGGGCACTCTATCAGGCAATGGCGGCTTACGCGGAAGACTTGGACATCAGGTATTCCGTGAAGAGTTATGGCGACGACCTGATGATGCTGAAGGCTTCGAATGGCACGTCCGGCAGATGCTTGTTCTTCTCTCGGGAGCCTATTGGAGATTCGGAGAAGCTGGTGGCCCTGCTTTTCTACAAAAAGGAGAGCTACGAAGCACCAAAGCGGGTTATCGAGGCGGCCAGAGCCAGGATGATTGAATATAGAAAGAAGGAAAAGCCAGCATGAAAGATAATCTATCCCCATCGCGCGCTGACGATGAGCCGGACTACCTCCAAGGCCGCATCGCTTTCGACCTGGCGAATACGCCGGGTTTCGCAGAAACCTGGGAGCCGATGGCTTTGGCGCTTGAGCTGGCACGTGCTCGGAAGGCAAAGGGGTTGTCCCAGCAGGCCGTCGCGGATGCGATGCACATCGACCGGGCTCGAGTGGCCGAGCTGGAGCGTAACCCGTCTCGTGTTTCGTTCGGACGGATCGTCGCCTACGCAAAGGTTTTAGGGGTCCGTTTGGAGCCGGTCGCCGTTCCCGAGTTAGGCTTGCCGGCGGTCGAAGGTACACAAAAGGGCCGACCCATTAAGACCTCTGCGTCGAAAGTGATGTAAGTGCATCAGGGCCGAATCCGGACGCAGCGGAAACCCTCGCCGAGGGTGAATCCACCTTTTTCGCCTTCGTCCTCGGCCGTGCTGGCGACCATGTTCGCGACTTTCTCGAGCTTCGCGCCATTGAACTGGCTCTTGTGGATGGCGAGCAACGCCTTCTTCTGATCCCAGGTGTCGGTGATGTCGATGAAGAAATTCGGCGCGAGGCTAGAGAAAAGCAGACACCATTGAGGGATCTTGCATTGCTTGGCGGCGAGCAGAGCCGCGTCCCCGGCGCGGCGATGGTCTTGATGGCTCATGCGGGGCGGGTAGTCGCCGTCGAAGCTGAGGACGTAGTCCGGCTGAACCTTCTTCATGACGCCCACGAGTTGGTCGACCAATTCAGAGTTCACCCGCAGTCGGCCGTCCGGATGGCTTAGGAAGTACACGTCCTGTCCGCCCCAGGTCTTGAGTGCGGCGCGCCCCTCGGCTTGCCGCACAGTTCGGTTCTCAGACGGGTTCGCAAACGGACCGTAGTAGCCCTTGTCGCCGTCCGTACACACGACCTGCCAGACCTTCGCCGTCTTGCCAAGCTGGGTCAGGGTGCCGCCGATATAGAACTCGGAGTCGTCGGGGTGGGCGGTGACGACGAGAATCTTGGTCCCTGGGGCAAAGAGATGCGCCTTGTCGGGATCCACGGCCGGATTAGGCGACGGGATGCGCCGGGGGATGAAGTCGTATTCGTACGGTGCCAGCAGTAGGCAGCATAAAGGCCGGCCGCGAGACCTCCGTAAACCCAAAGCCGCCGAGTACGGTTGCGCCGGCGCAAGGCCAGCTTGCCTTCTTCGGTAACAGGAACGCTCTTGCCCGATCTCGGCATGTCTTCAGTGTGCGGCCACGGCGGCCGGTTTGGCTAGTCTTCGACCATCCGGCTACCTTGCGGGATGCAGGCGAGACCGGAGCGAATGCGATGGTGTCGCACGCGAAGCGTCCGGACGGTTTTCGGTTTTTGGCGGCGTACTACCCCGCCGAGTATAGGCGCGACCGGGGTGAATGCGATGGTGTCGCATGTGAAGCGTCAGGACGGTTTTCGATTGTCGACGAAGGTTTTGGCGGCGTATCGCGACACCATCGCCGGGCTTCGGTGCCGGCTACACGGCCTGCTGACCGTCCCCGGCCCGCTGGAAGGCGTGCCCGATTTTCCGGCGATCCCGGATGGGATCGAAGAAATTAGCCGGTGATCGGAAGCGCGGTCGCCGCGCTGGAGATACCGGGTTTGCGGGCGACGTTTCGAATCGACCCCTTCGAGGGGTCGCAGCGCTTCAGGCTATTCGTCTTTCCAGGCTCATCGTGAAAGCGGCGTAGCCTTCTTGCCAGCGGAAATCTCGTACCGACATATCTTCACGCATTCATTTGGTCGACGCCTTCTCCTGTTTCACGCACGAAATCGGCGACGGTCATTGTCGAGGGGAATCCGACCAGTAGGTGAATGTGATCTTCGATACCGCCCACCGCCAGAGGGACCGCAGCAAGGCCCCGTGTAGAACCGCCCAGGTGATCCACGGGCCGATGACTTCGGCATCGAAGAACTGGGTTCGTCTGCGCGTGGCGAAGATTACGTGGGCATTCAGGCTGAGGTAGGTCGACGTCATGGCCACAATTTGAAGCGTTTGGAGCGCTCTGCGATCCCTGCCGGGATCGGATTCTTGGCTCGTTGAACCCCGGTATCTACGGCGCAGGTGCGCGCCTTCGATGCCCGGCTAATTTCTTTGATCCCATCCGGGATCGTTCGTGCCTAGAAAAGGCAGCGAATTTCCCAAAGCCTTCTATGAGAGACGATCCGTGGGACCCTCAGCCTTCGAGCGGCGGCTCGTGGGCCAGATGGGAGTGTGGGACTACGGCGCTCGGTTTGGATAGTCTTCGACCGTCCAACTACCCGTATGGTGCAGGCGCGACTGGAGCAGATACGATGGTGTCGCACGCGAAGCGTCAGGACATTTCTCGACGGTCGACCGAAATCTTGGCTTCGTACTAGCCCGCAGAGTGCAGGCGAGACCGGAGCAAATGCGATGGTGTCGCGCACGAAGCGTCAGGACATTTTTCGATTGTCGACGAAGGTTTTGGGGGCGTACCGCGCAACTATCGCCGGGCTCGGGTGTCGGCTACAAGGCCGGCTGACCATCCCCGGCCCCCGGAGGCGTGCCCGATTTTTCCGGCGATCCCGGATGGGATCGAAGAAATTAGCCGGTTATCGGAGGCGCACCCGGTGCGCCGAAGATACCGGGCACATGGTCGAGGAACAAATCGACCCCTCACTAGGGGTCGCAGCGCTTGAGGCTATTCCCAATCTTGCGATCGAAATTCCAAGTTGTTGAACCGCAACAATTCTTCGATTTCTTCGAGGAAAGGTTTGTTGCGATGATGCTCAGCCTGTTTTTCGATGTACCGCTTGACGTTGCCGACTCGTTCCTGGCTCACGGTAAAACCCGCATAGCCTTCTTGCCAGCGGAAATCTTTTACTGACATATCTTCACGCATCCATTTGGTTGAAGCCTTTTTGGTTTCCCGCACGAAATCGGCGATCGCCATTGTCGAGGGAAACCCGATTAGCAGATGAACGTGGTCTTCGATGCCGCCAACGGCCAGCGGTGCCGCGCCAAGGCCCCGTATGGAACCGCCCAGGTATTGGTGCACGCGGCCGATGATTTCGGCATCGAAGAAAGGCGTTCGTTTGCGGGTGGCGAAGATTACGTGGGCGTTCAGGCTGAGATAGGTCGAGGGCACGGTTGAGATTCTAGTGTTGGTTGGTTGTGTTTGGGGCGCTCTGCGATCCCCGCCGGGATCGGAATTTTGGCTTGCTGAACCCCGGTATCTTCGGCGCAGATTCGCGCCTTCGATGCCCGGCTAATTTCTTCGATCCCAACCGGGATCGTTCATGACGATCGGCGGCATCTGCGGCGAGCGAAGTCAGGGATTCTTCGAGCCTAGGAAATGCCGCGAGTTTTGAACGCCGTCCGGACGGAGGCGGCCATTGACCCTCATTCGGGCGGCGGCTCGTGGGCTACGCGGGAGAACGGAATGAGAACGACCGCGTAAAGGAAGCCAAACCAGAGTCCCCGCGAACCCATGTGGTTAAAAGCAACGGTTCCTAGCGCGGCTCCAACGACCAGGCTCAGCCAAAGAAGAAAGAACGGGACCCAGTCGGCGCGAGGGCCGCCGGTGAGCGCCAACGCGATCCGCTGTCCCATTTTTACCAAAGCGCCGGTGACGTAGGTGACACCGATGCCGACGTCGCCGTTCCGCTCGAATGTAGCGTTCAAAGAACCCATCGCGATCGTCATCGGAACCGCGCCGAGCCTGCTGAGCTGCATCTGATCCAGCAAGGCACCCACGAATAGGAGCGCCGTGACCAAATAGAGCAGGTGAGCGCTCCATTTGGATTGGCGTATCAAAAAGCCGGTAATCACGCCCAGCAAGAACATGGAGAGCAACTCCACCGAGAGAAGAATCTGCCCCGAATTGAGGTGCCCCACGCCGACCCCCAGCCGGGTCGAGTTGCCGCTCATGAAGGATACGAAGAAGCCGCCCAGACTCAAAAAGCCGAGGGCGTCGACGTACCCTGCCAGCGCGGTGAGCGCAAAGGCGAAGGCGAGAGTCCTACGGGCGTAACCGGTCATGGCCTAGACAACATTACAAATCGAAAAAACTAGGTACAAGTCACGCGAGCCTTTGAGTTGCGTACTTAAAAGGAATTGCCCATGAGAACTCGCATTCCTACTTTGATTTTGGCCCTCTCGACGTTGGGAGGGTTTGGTATAAGCGAAGCGGCAGCGAAGCCGCAAGAGCCGACGGTACCGGATAGCGTCATCCAGGCGCTGAAGAAAGCAGACGCCGCCGTCGCCAAGATCATCGCGGTGCCGGATAAGGAACGGACGTTCGCGAACACCCTCGGCGCGATCGACGACATGAGCGTCCGGCTGGACGACGACACCACCCTCACCATCTTCATGGAGAACGTCTCCACCGATGCCAAGGAGCGCGACGCCGCCCGGGCGGCGGAAGAAGCGGTCAGCAACTGGCAGATTGCACTCGGTAAGCGGGAAGACCTCTACAAGGCGGTCAAGGCTTACGCGAACACGCACCCCAAGCTGAGCGGCGAAGAAGCGCGATTCCTGAAGTTCACCCTCCGCGACTATCATCGCGCTGGCCTCGACCTGACGCCTGAGCAGCGCCAGCACTCGCAGGACCTTGAGCAGCAGATCGGCAAGCTGAGCATTGAGTTCAACCAAAACATCGCGAACGATCTGACGAGCGTCGAGTTCACCAAGGACGAACTCGCCGGCCTCTCAGATAACGCGATGGGGCGGCTCAAGAAGAACGGCGACATGTACGTCGTCCCCGTCAGCGAGTCGAACTCCGGCCTCATCCTCTCGTTCGCAAGCAACGAGGAAACCCGCCACAAGTTCTGGCTGGCCCTCAAGAAGAAGGGCGGACAGAAGAACGTGGACGTCCTCGAAAAGATGCTGCGTCTGCGCGCGGAGGATGCGAATCTCCTCGGCTACAAGACCACGGCCGACTTCGAGCTCGAGCCCCGCATGGCCAAAAACGCTGCGAATGTCAAGAAGTTCTATGACGACCTTCGCCCCATCGTCCGCAAGAAGGCGCTGAAGGATTGGGACATGTTCCTGGCCGCGAAGAAGGCCGATATGGGCGCTTCCCAATCGACCCTTTACCCGTGGGACCAGAGCTACTACAAGAACAAGCTCATGAAGGACAAGTTCGCCGTGGACGGGCAGAAGGTGAGCGAGTACTTCCCGATGCAGAAGGTCATCGACGGTCTCTTCCACACCGCCGGCACGCTGTACAACATCTCGTTTGTGGACGTCACCGCGGACGCCTCCAAGCTGAATTTGCCCATCTGGCAGTCGGACGTGAAGCTGTACGAGGTCGACGATAACGCGACCCACAAGATGCTCGGGCACATCTACATGGACCTCTTCCCGAGGGACGGCAAGTACACCCACGCCGCCTGCTGGGGCCTCCAAGCCCACAAGACGTTTACGGATGGGACCACCCAGCTTCCGCTCGCCGCGCTGGTTTGTAATTTCACCAAGCCAACCGACACTCAGCCGAGCTTGCTACCGCACGACGAGGTCGTCACCCTCTTCCACGAATTCGGCCACGGACTGCATAACTTGCTGAGCGAGGCGCATCTGGGCCGATTCGCGGGAGCGAACGTCGAGTTGGACTTCGTGGAAGCGCCGTCGCAGATGTTCGAGAACTGGGTCTGGTCGGCGGATGTGCTCAAGACCTTCGCCCAGCACTACCAGACGAACGAGCCGCTTCCGGCCACGCTCTTGAACGGCATGATCGGCGCACGAACCCTGGGCAGCGGCCTCGAGACCGAGCACCAGATCTACTACGGAATCGTCGATCAGAAGTACCACAACGCCCCTGGCGGCATCATCGATACGTCAAAGGTCGGCGTCGATACGCTGGGCGAGGTCGAGTTGTACAAGGGCGTGCCGGGCACGATGTTCCAGTCGAGCTTTACCCACCTCGTGGGCTACGACGCGGCGTACTACGGCTACGAGTGGTCGCTGGTTTACGCGCAGGACATGTTCCAGCGGTTCGAGAAGATGGGTCTGCTAAACCCTGAGGCGGGCGCCTACTACCGCTCGAAGATCCTTTCGCGCGGAGGCACGGTGGACGCGAACGATATGCTCAAGGACTATCTGGGCCGCAAGCCGAAGACGGACGCCTACCTTCGGCATCTCGGCCTTCAATAACCAGTGACACCCCTTCGGCCATGACGTTGGACTTCGCGAAGGATTTGGCCATCATCGCCGGTACGGTGGTGGCCCTGACCACGTTCTTCACGGGCGTGGTCGAATTCGCGCGTCAGAGCCACCACCGGCGCGTCGAGAACTTCGTCGAGATGCGCCGGCGGTTCCTGGAGACGGCCCGCTTCCAGGAGATCCTGCGGCTGATCACCGACGACGATCCGCTGCTGCGGGAAGTGTCTGTCCAAGATCGCCGGAACTTCGGCGGATTTATGGAAGAGGTCGCCTTGATGGTGAACTCAAAGCTGATCAGCCGGGAGGTCGCGCATTACATGTTCGGCCACTACGTGATCTTGACCTCGCGTAGTGAGAACTTCTGGGTCGGCCTGGATCGCGAGGGACCGTACTGGAAGTTATTCCACACTTTCGCGGCAGAAATGAGGGCAATCGCCGCCCGTCCGGTGCATCCGAAAGAATTAAAGTTTTAGGGATCTTCCCGCGCTGGGTTCAATCTGTTACGGTATGCGGAAGCCAGATGGTCCTTTCCTTTCTTCTGCCCTTCCTCGCCCCCTTTGCTCCCCAGACGCCTTTCCAAATCACCGGTTCGGTGCGAGACGGATACACAAAGCAGGAGGTTATGATCCCGATGCGGGATGGGAAGAAGCTCTATACGGCGATTTACGCGCCGAAGAGTACGGCGGAGAAATGGCCGTTCTTGATGGAGCGCACCCCTTACGGCGCTGGACCCTATGGACCCAAGGCCATCACCAACCGACTTGGGCCTTCGATTGAGTTTCAAAGACGCGGCTACATCTTCGTCTATCAGGATGTGCGGGGCCGGTGGATGTCCGAGGGGAACCACTTGTACTCGCCGCCTCCTTTCGCTACGCATCCTGGGACGACGTTCGACGAGACGACGGACGCGTATGACACCGTCGAGTGGCTGCTGAAGAATGTTCCGAATAACAATGGCCGCGTTGGGATTTGGGGGATTTCTCAGCCGGGCTTTTATGCTTCGAACGCGTTACTAAGCGGCCATCCGGCCATCGTCGCCGTGTCGCCTCAAGCTCCGGTGACAGACCGGTTTAAGGGGGACGATGACCACCACAACGGCGCGTACTTCCTGGCCCAGCGGTTTTCGCTCTTGGCATCCTTTGGCGCCCCGAGGCCCGTTCCGACCGATAAACCTGCGCCGGCATACCGGATGCCAATCGCGGACGCTTACCGCTTCTTCCTTGATGAGGGGCCGCTCGACAACCTTCAGAAGATCTTCCACCACCTGAACCGGTTCTGGAACTTCGAGACCGAGCACCCGAACTACGACGAGTTCTGGCAGTCGCGGGGGATGGAGCATGCCCTAAAGGGAATCAAGGGGCCGGCGGTGCTGACCGTAGGCGGATTTTATGACGCCGAGGATATGTGGGGCGCCCTCCACACTTACCAGGCGATCGAAAAGCAGAATCCCGGATTGACGAACACGATCGTGATGGGTCCGTGGTCGCACGGCCAATGGGCCGGAGACGACGGCGAGCGACTCGGCCCGATCGAGTTTGGGAGCAAGACGGGCAAGAAGTTCCGCGACGAGGTTCAGTTCCCCTGGTTCGAGCACTACTTGCGAGACGGTGCGGATCCGAAGCTGCCGGAAGCGATGATGTTCGAGAGCGGAACGAACAAATGGCTGAACTTCCCGGTCTGGCCGCCGCGGAATGTTGAACCGCGCACTCTGCGGCTCGGTACCGAGGGCGCGCTCGAAATCGCGCCCTCCAGTTGGAAGTCGACGGGTCCGGATGTTTTCGAAAGCTACACCAGCGACCCTCGCCGCCCGGTGCCCTACACCAACGAGATGACCCCCGGGGTCCCCCGTACCTTCATGGTCGAAAACCAGCGCTTTGTCTGGTCGAGACCGGACGTGCTGTCGTTCACCTCTCCCCTCTTGAAGGAGGATATGACGCTGGCGGGCCCGATTCAAGCGAACCTGTGGTTGAAATCTACGGCAACGGACTCGGACTATGTGGTCAAGGTGATCGACGTGTACCCAGACGACGCGCCCTCTAACGACGCGGTAACCCCGGCGGTTCGGATGGCGGGCTACCAAATGCTTGTCCGCTGGGAGGTCATGCGAGGCAAATTCCGCAACTCGCTGGTTACCCCAGAGCCACTTATGCCGGGGCAGCTAACGAAGGTTGTGTTTGAGCTAAACGACCTTCTGCACACCTTCAAGAAAGGCCACCGCCTGATGGTCCAAATCCAGTCTTCGATGTTTCCTCTCGTCGACAACAACCCCCAACGGTTCGAGACGATCTATGACGCGAAGGCATCGGATTTCCACTCCGCGGTCCAAAGCATCGCCGTGGGCGGCGCCCACCAGTCGACGCTGTCGATCGGCGTGTTGCCGAAGTAGCGGGAGCATATTACGCGCAGCGTGTAGCCCGGGTCTCGCCCCCGAGGGCGACGGCGCGGGAGGGGGTATCGGTCGGTACGAACGATTTGGATATACCGCGCCATCCCCCTCTGTTCGAGACCCGGTTTACAAACCGCGGGCGCGGTTATCCGTTGCAATGGCACGGCTGCAAGGCACGCCGATTCTAGGGAAAAAGTGGCAAGAAAAATATGAAATAGTCATGCAGTACGCGTTATCATGGAGGGCCACCTATGTACCACGGAGTCATGATCTCCAGCACCTTCATCGACCTCGTCGGCCACCGGGACGCGCTGGCGAAAGCGATGGCAAAGCACGGCTTGTATGCCGCCTGGATGGAAGATCAGGTCGCGCACGCGGGGGAGAGTATCACCGATGCCTCGCTCCGGATGGTGCGTTCTGCGAGCGCTTATATCCTTCTGATTGGCAAGCGCTATGGTCAAATCGAAGTTGATCCAGCAAATCCGAACGGCTGGTCTATAACCCGTCTGGAGTTCGAAGAAGCCGTCAAACGAGACCTTCCGATCCTCGTGTTCCTCATGGACAAGGACCACCTCGTCCACGAAGACCACATCGACTTCGACCCTGAGTTAAAGCGGAAACTGGAGGAATTCCGGCAACATTCCCGGGAAAAACGTATCGTCGAGACCTTCTCAAACCTTAAGGAGTTTGAGAGGAAGGCGATTCACGCCGTCGCCCAACTCGCCCACGACCTCGAAAAGCGGACGCCAAAGCCATTGCCCATCGATGTCGAAGGCCCTCGCGTAAAGTCCCCTCGGCGGATTCCCAAGCCCCCGGAACTTTACGCCAATCCTCGATATCCCGCCACTAACGCGTTCATCGGCCGCCGCGACGAGCTCCAGACCCTCGACGAGTGGGCTCACCCAGACGATCCGCACCGCATCCTCCTGTTCGATGCGATTGGCGGCAGTGGCAAGAGCATGCTCACCTGGGAGTGGGTTACCAACCGCGCTCGCAAGGTTCAAGATTGGGCGGGCATCTTCTGGTACTCATTTTACGAAGAGGGTGCGAACCTTACCGATTTCCTCCGTCACGCGCTCGCCTACTGCGCTCAAATTCCTCTTCGTGAGGCTCAAGAAAAGCCCCTGGAGGAAGTTAAAGCGGACCTCTTGTCCTGGCTCGACGACGCGCCGTTCTTGTTCGTGCTGGATGGCCTCGAACGCATCCTCGTCGCCTACCATCGCGCCGATGCATCGAAGATGAGGGACGAAGACGCCACCAATGCGCGGGACATCATCCTCGACCGCAAACCCGCCAGTGTTATCCGCCCTTCCGACGGCGAGTTCCTCCGGCGCCTGACTACCGTCACCCAATCCAAGTTCCTCGTCAGCTCGCGCCTGGTCCCGAACGACTTGCTAAACCACGACGGCCAAGTCATTTCCGGTGCCCGCCGTGAAATTCTGGCTGGTCTCCGCTCCGATGATGCCCTGGCTCTCTTCCGCGCCTCCGGCATCACCGGCGACGAATCCGTGATGCGCAGCTATCTCATCCGGAATTGCGGCGGCCACCCTCTCGTTGTAATGGCCCTGGCCGGCGCGGTCAGTAGCTCCCTATCCGACGGTGACTTCGACGGCTGGCTTCGCGACAGCGAGTTTGGCCAACTAGACTTCAAAGACCTTGATCTCGTTCAACGTAGAAACCACATCCTTGAGCATGCGATCAACTCATTAAGCGATAAGGACCGCGAGCTTCTCTATCTAATCGCGATTTTGCCGTCTGCGGCGGACGTGGAGTTTCTAAAGGCTCTAAATCCGCATTTGCCGCCGCAAACTCCGGCTCCCAATGAAGTTAGAGATCCGAGAAGGTTGCCTCGATGGAATGACCTGGGTGTGGAGGAAAAGAACACTCGCATCCAAGTTTGGGAGCAGAACCAAAGAGCATGGCAGCACTATCAAGAAAGTGTAACGGCCCGTGAAAAGTCGGACGCCGATAAGCGACCGCCTCGCCTGTTGGCGGCTTCGCTCGAGAATCTCGCTCGATGGGGCCTCCTTCAGCGCGATCCCGTTACACATCTCTTCGATTTGCATCCCGTTGTGCGCGGCGTCGCTGTGAGCGCCATGGGCGAAGACGAAACTAACCGCCTCGGGCGAGGCGCGGTTGACCACTTTACCGCCCGGGCTCCGAAAGTCAAGAAATCCGTCCGAAGTATTCAAGAACTTTCGGAGTCTATCCGCATTCTCCGCCTCTACTTATCTATCCAGGCGTGGGAAAGTGCCGCCAGTTTCTTGTCAGACCAGCTTAACGACGCTCTTCTCTATAATTTGGAGGCGTATGATGAATACCTTGAGTTTGCACAAGCGATCTGCGGCGTCCTCCCGACTCACGAATGGCCCGAGCGCGATTTGGGTGCAGACGATGAGTATATCGTTTCGGGAATCGTCGTGTGTCTAGGTTTCGTCAGAAGAGACTCTGAAAGTGCCATGATTCGCGAGCTCTTTATCGAGCGCGAAATCAAAGACGAGAACGTAATCGGATTGGTCGACAGTCTGCTAAACCCAAATCTGACCACGTCTTCTTTTAGTAGATCTCAGCGCCTAATAGCCCTTGGTAAAGGACTTGCCGACCTAACCGCGGAGCCCCAATTGCAATTCGCGGCAGCGGAGTCCAACCATTTTCTTGCGATCAGATTAGGCGAGTATGGGAAGGCAGATGCATATTGGGCCGCAATGAAGAAAATGGGCTTTGATTGGCCAATTAGCCGATATCGCGCAGGGTCCGCCGAATACTTTCGATGCACAAGAATGTTTTACGAGAGTGCGTTAGTGGAAGCAGATTTGGATGCCGGTCTTGCCCTCGCGACGGCTAAGGGCAGTCGCAGTCTTCAGCGCTGGTTCCTCGAACTTCGCGCCCAACTGGCTCTGCGCCAGGGCCGGTTCTTGGTAGCCAAATCGGCCTGCGAAGAAGCAATACACCTGGCACGGAGCGTGAGGATATTCGATTGCGAGGCGGAGAGTCTGATCCTCCTTGTCGAAATTAGGCTGGGGAGTATTTCCACTGACTCTATTCGAAGCCGTGCGCAAGAACTCGAGGCTAGCCGTCGCCTCTACGATATATGGGGTGCCGAAATCTGGGAAGCTCTGGGCGCTCCGCAAAAAGCGGTCGAATGCGCCATTCGGTGCTACAAATGGGCTTGGAACGATGGCGAGCCGTACGTTGACCGCTATCATCTAAACCGAGCTACGGAAATCCTCCACCGACTCAACGCCCCTATACCGGACCTCCCGCCGTTCGAGCCCGCGAACATCAAAAATGCCCCCTGGGAAGATGCTGTTGAGGCTCTTATTGCTAATAAACTGAAAGAACAGGAAGCCAAGCGCACCGAAGCCGAAGATACGAACTCCTAGGTTCTGAGAGGGCGTATCGATCGATGCGAGAGTGGTGTTCAAGCCAATGCGTCGCCGCCACGTCGTCTCCACCTCGGTCAGTCTGAGCCCGAGATGGAGACGGCGGCGCGGTTATTTGCCGCTTGGCGCACACAAAACCCCGAATATAGCCGCTGTGGGCGCGAAATTCTGGTGGATGGTGAACTCGCTCTCTAGCGGCGTGCACCGGTCGTCGAACCACCGTTCGGCGCCTGGCCACAGGTCGATGTTGGGAAAGACGGTCTTGTTGACCCAGTCGTGGTCCCAGGGGCCTTGGCCTCGGTCGTGTTCTTTGCGCCAAGGGCCATAGGGGATGGTGCCGGGGTGGGGGGAGCCGTCGCCGAGGTACCAGGAATCCATGTGGAAGACGAGGTTCGGGTGGCGCGGGCCAAGACCCGTCACCCAGGTCATGTTCAAAGAATTCGTGCCGAGGAAGTAGTCGGCGGTGGTGTAGAGGTCGGCGAGATAGACGTCCGAGTGAGTGAGCCCCCACGCGATCGCCTCGTCCAGGATCAGCGGGGTGGTTTGCTGACCGACCAGCATCGGGAAGCCGAAGTCGCCGCCCCATCGAAGGGCGCGCGTCACCGCACTGCGGTGAGAGGCATCGGCAGTATCCAGCAGAGCCTTCTTGACCTTTGCGAGCAGGTCTGGGTCGCCTTTGCCGCCCAGAGCATAGACGGCAGGCCCGTACAGATCATCCCCGTGAATCACGGCCGGGGCGACATCTTTCCTAAACTGATCCTCGTAGGCCTTCTCGTTGGTAAGGCGGAAGAGCGCAGCGGCGGCGTAAGCGCGCTGGGGCTTCACCTCGCCCTCATCCTTTGCCAGCGTGTGCGCCGCCGCCCACGCGAAAGACTCGCGAGCCTCCTTCAACCAGTCGACCGGATCCTTGACCCCCGCCAGTTGGAGGCAAAAAGCAAGTTGAGCGGCCGCGCCCGCGTAACGGTAGGTCGAGACCGGATCCTCGCCGCTGGCGATCCAAAGCCGGTCGACGTCTTCCCACGAGCCCTGACCTACGTCATTCGATTTCGTATCCGAGCCGAACGGATCGCCGTCGATCCGAAGGCCGAGGCCGCCGGAGCCATAGTGCTTGGCGAGCAGCTCCTGCCGAAGCCGGTAGCAGAAGCGAGGGAGCCAAGCCGCTTCATCCAAAATGTCCGGAATCCCGTTTCCGCTCTCGGGAATATTGAGCTCGCCATCCTTAAACGCCTTCGGGTTCAGTTCGTAAGCGAGCATCAACTCCTGGGCGACGCGAAGGTGGGTCGGATAAGAATCCCAATCGCCCGCGTCTTGGTACCAACCCCACGCGTCCAACGGACCTTTCAGAGTGGGTTCGATTTGCGCCTTCGTGCCGCTTTCGCTCCCGTAGTCCAGCGAGCGTAGGCTCGAATACATGAGCTTGAACCCCGGTGTGACCCCCGGATGGTGCGGCGCCGGGCGCTCATAGACCGAGTAAGGCTTCGTCAGCGCGATCCCGCTGCGCTGGTAGTAGAGCCCCTTGGCGACCACATCGAACGGCTTACGGTAAACGTCTGGATCGATAGCAAAGGGAAAAGAGCAACCCACGCCCTCGACCGCCACGACATACCTGCCTGGCGTTCCGAAGGCGGTGAAGTCGCATTCCGCGATGTCCGCATTCTGAAAGTTATCGTGCGGCGTGTCGCCCTTGGAGAAGGTCTCAACATTGTCCGCACCCTTCCGGAACGCGACTTTACCGGTGAAAGCATCGCGCCCGGTAGCTTGGTCGACGAGCCAGAAGCGCCGGTTCACGATCGGCTGGACATCCAGCCCGCCACGGTCGCCGAGCCAGTTGTAGACGTAGGCGAACTTGAGCGGAGCCTTCGGCGCGTAGCCGATCGTGTTGACATGCACCGATTCCGACCGCTGACGGCGGGCTTGGAATCGTAGCGCCGAATTCGCGATGGCCGACTTGATTGTATAGGTGCGCCCCTCGACCATCGCCTGCGGGAGCACCAGCGAGATCCAGTGCTCCTCCGTATGGTCCGGTTTGTCGTTCTCAGCGTGATCAACGACCCATCGATCCACGTGCCAGGAAAAATCCGTCCCCTTGCTCTTGCGGCCGACCGCCAATGGATGCCGGGAAGACTTATAGGCCGGATCGTCAAGACTCGCGATCTCATAGGTCGCGGACTTGACCGCCGCAACTACATCGAGAGGATCGGCGAGAACGGTTTCATGTCCGCGTGGCTCACCACGCTTGTGATGCTCGACATGGCCATCCCGGAAATGAAGCAGGATTATCCGGTCAGACACGGGGGATATATCCACCAACTCCGACCCAAAACCCAGAACGGGAAGCAGTAGCGGCAAGAGGCAAACAACCTTCTTCAGCGAAGACATCCTAGGTAGAGTGTGCGCCAAAGACCGCATGGAAACCCACGCGAGGAACCTGCGCGGTAGACTCCCGGTTGATTTGTCCGTGGCTCATCTCAGCGTGGTCGTGCCCGCTTACAACGAGGAAGAGCGGCTCCCGCGTACTTTGGCCCGCCTTCACGAATACTATTCGGCGCAGGATTATTCCTTCGACGTGGCCATCGTCAATGACGGCAGTAAGGATGGAACGGCCAAGCTCGTCGAAGAATTCGTCAAGACTCACCCGAACTTTCGCCTGATCGACTACGGCACGAACCGCGGTAAGGGCTACGCCGTGCGCACCGGCATGGAGGCGGCAAAGGGCGACCTCGTCCTCTTCTGCGATGCCGACCTCGCGACCCCGCAAGAAGAAACCGAGAAGCTTCTCGCCCGCATGGCCGACGGGGCAGACGTCGCGATCGGCAGCCGGCCGCTGAAGGAAAGCAGCCTGGAGAAGCACCAACCGTTCTACCGCGAAATGTTCGGACGGATGTCGAACAAGCTCATCCAACTCCTCGCCGTGAAGGGTATTCAGGACACCCAGTGCGGGTTCAAAATGTTCACCCAGACCGCGTGCCAGGAGATCTTCAAGCGCTGCACGCTGGACGAATTCGGGTTCGATTTCGAGGCGTTGATGATCGCGCGCGACCTCGGCTACCGCATCGATGAAGTGCCGATTCGATGGCTGGACCAGGCCGGTTCGAAGGTCGTTCTGCTTCGCGATGGCCCCCGGGCGCTTAGAGACTTGGTAAAGATGCGTTTGGCGGGCAAAAAGCGCCGTTTGGCGCTGCGCGAGTAGCCGCTTTCGCTAATAATCTGCTGAGCGAGTTGCGTACGCGGGGTCGAGAAGATACAAGGATGAAAGCGTGAACCCCGGCGAGTACACGAAGATGTACGAACTCGAAGACCGCTATTGGTGGTTCGTCGGGCGTCGTGGACTGGCTTTGCGGCTTCTGAAAAAGTACGCGCCGGTTCCCAAACCGGAAATCCTAGACCTCGGTTGCGGCACGGGCGTCGTGCTGCGCGAACTTACAAGTTGGGCAAAGCCCACGGGGTTCGACATGAGCGATCTCGCCCTCGGCTACTGCCGGCAGCGCGACCAACGTAGACTAGTTAGGGGCGATGGCGAGAAGCTGCCGTTCCAGGATCAGGCATTCGATGCCATCGTCGGACTGGACATTTTCGAGCACATCAAGGATGACGAAGCCGCCTTTGCGGAGTCGTTCCGCACTCTCCGCCCCGGGGGGATCTTGGTGTTGAGCGTCCCGGCGTTCCGATTTCTGTGGGGTCCCCATGATGTGGCTCTGCACCATCACCGCCGGTACCGTTCCTCGGAAATCCGTTCGCGCCTTGCCGCAGCGGGATTCGAGCCGGTAAGGGTTGGTTATTCGGTGTTCTTCCTTTTCCCCATCGTGGTGTTGTGGCGCATCTTCGAGAAGCGAAAGAAAGGCCCGGCAAAGGCATCGCTGGTCAAGGTGCCGGAATGGGGCAACCGGTTTTTAGTCGGGATTCAGAACTTGGAGGCCGCCCTGATCGAGCGGTTTGACCTCCCTTGGGGAAGCAGCGTCATCGCCGTCGCGCGTCGTCCTCTCTCGGAACCTAGGAGTTCATAACACATGAGTCAATTCACGGTCGGTTGCGTTTCCTATGTGAACGCGATCCCGTTGGTGTCGCGTTTTGAGGATTGGGGCGACAAATCTCCCGTTCACGTCTTATTCGACGTGCCTTCGCGGTTGCCGGCGATGCTGGAAGATGGTTCGGCGCAGGCGATATTGGTATCGAGCATCGACGCCTTGCGGGTACCGGGGCGGCGGATGGCGGCCGGAATTTGCATTGGCTCGCACGGGCCGGTGAAGAGCGTGCGGCTGTTCTCCTCCGTGCCGTTTGCCGAGATCAAGACACTGGCGTTCGACGCGAGTTCTATGACGAGCAATCGGCTGGCGCAGGTACTTCTTGCGGATGGTTACAATTGCCGGCCCGCTGTGGTTACGCGAGCGCCAGATTTAAAGACGATGCTGGCCGAAGTGGATGCTTGTGTCCTAATCGGCGACATCGGAATGTCCGCCGATGGGTCCGGCCTTCACGTGATGGATTTGGGCGAAGAGTGGCGCAGGCAGACGGGCAAGCCTTTTGTCTGGGCGGCCTGGATTGGGGATTCGAACTTGACACCCCTCCTCGCGAGCTACTTGGTTTGCGGGGCGGAGACGTCGGCGGCGGGGCGTAAGTTGGAAATGGATGGTTGGCGGGGCTGGGTGGCGAAGCGCGTTATCGGCCGTGAGAATATCCAGGCGCTAGAGAATCAGTTAGAGCCAACCCTCCAGAAGCTTATCGACCGCGCGATGCGGCATGCCCACTGGAATGCCGATGTGGTCCGAGATTACTACTTGAACGTGATGGTTTATGGGATGGAGGAGGAGATGCTGGAAGGCTACCGAGAATTCCAACGTCGCCTCCTTGCCAACGGCTTCGACGATTGCCGCTATTTTCCCGAACTCGTGAATTTTGATATGGCCGCGTTGATCGCCGAAGCGGACGCGGCCTGAAGACGCTTTACTGAACGGTGATCGAACCGGCCATGCCAAAGCCGACCGAGGTGCCGTTTCCGGCGTTGCCATGGAAGCGGCAGTGGTAGTACAAAACCGTGCCCGGAGCGGTACCCGCGGGGACCGTGAACGAGTAAGACGAACCGCTGGGGACGCCAGTGGGGAAGCGGCTGTCCGACGAGAAGCCAGCGAATCCGGTGTCCGTGGTGACAGTATGGTTCACGACGTCGGGGTTTGCGAAGATAACCGTTGAACCGGCCGGGACAGGAATATTTGCCGGGCTGAATGCGTGGTTGCCCGTCATTGTCACGTGGAACGGCCCTGCCGTGGTGCCTCCGGTAGCGGTGCCGCCGGCTGTTGCGGTGCTGCTTGCCGTGGAGTTATTACCGCCGCCGCCGGACGAACCGCCGCAGCCAAAAGCAACCATAGCGGCCAATGCCGCGACACCAAGCGCAGCGAAAAGGGTTTGCGAAGTTTTCATGTCAGTGACTGAACTGTCGTCGGCTTTCCTTCGGATAGTTGGCGGGTTTGTGATTGCTTAGAGTGTTCTTAGTATCGAAAAGAAATCTTCTACATTCGGCTGATTCTTGACGACTAAGCGGCCCGTGTCGCAACCCATGGGCTGTTCTCATTCCAAGAACATTTGGCCCCTTCCGGCCGGATAGCGGAATATTTCCGGCAGATTTTTGTTCGTATCATTGAGGGCCAACTTCTTGGCGAATTCGCGGCGACTTGAATGATCATTGCCGTGAAAACATCGCCCTTCCTTCGCCGCCGGTCCGTTCAAGTTGTCGCGGGCCTCTATGCCCTCGCCGTGATTGCGGCGACGAGGAGTGCGGTGGCAACTCCTCAATTTGCCCGAGAGACGAAACTGCCTTGCGGCTCCTGCCATTCGTCGGTTCCGTTGCTGAACAACTACGGGCAAAAGTTCTATGCAAACGGATTCCGCCTCAAAGGTAGTAAGAAGGTCGAGAATCTGACCGCTCCACTCTGGGCCGATCTTGAGATCGAAGGGGAAGGGAGTAGGAACTTAGGTAATTCGCATCCCACGAATTGGGATTGTTCGCTGCTGGCTTCCTTCGGATCAATCGATTCCGCACACTTCCTCTACCATGCCGAGTATCTACCGGTTGTAAACAATACGTTTATCTATGGGATCGAGTCATTTGGAAACCGGTTCTCTGTGGCCGCCGGTCAGTTGGAATTGTTGTCGCAGTACGACACATTGCTCGATATCAGCCCGACGGTACCGATTTACCTGAACCCGCCCGGAACCGGACCCACCGGATTGCCCGGCATCTACGGACCCTTTGCGCCGAGTGGAACGACGTACGGTTTGCGCTCGACGCTCGCGCTGGACAAGACGGGCAACGCGCTGCCGTACAGCGATGGTTGGAAGGCCGCGATGACGACTTCGCTCGCTAATGAGGTGGCCTACGGCGTGAATCAGCCGAAGCTGCAGCATTCGATCAACGGCGAATTCTTGGAGACTTACTACCGTCAGGGGATGAACTCCTACGGTCTCAACTCCTTCTTCGGCTCCGACGGCCGCCACTACTATGGCGCCGTCGTCCAGCAGAAACTGGCGGACAAGCTGCTCGTTGAGGGTGGCGCGGCCTATAACCAGTTTGCTCTGGGCAAATCGGATTTGGCGAGCATAGGGATCGACTACTTCCCGGCTTGGAATCGCGGCTTCGCGTTTCGAATCGACGACCAAGACGGCTTCATCAGCTATGTCCCGTCGTTCAGTTACTTGCTCGGTGCACGGGAGACGGCGGCACGTCTGGTGTTTGAGACGCAGTTCACTCGCGCGGGCCAGCCCACGACAACCGTGACGCTCGACTTCAAGTTCTGAACCCCAACCTTAAAGGACCGAGTCTGAGCGGGAGTCAACTGCCCACTCAATCTCGGTCTTTGGGCTCCCAGCAATAAGCCCAAACCGCGGCGGCCAGGGCGATGATCGCCAGGCCCTCCAGAAGGTATCCAATGACCCCTTGGCCCGCCGCGACCTTACGGTTCGCGAACTTGTAGAACAGGGTCGAAAGTGCGAAAAAGATCAGCGCCAGCAGCCAGCTTTGGGCCCTCGACCGTGACCGTCGATAGACATACTTTCGTGGCGGCCTGTACTTCACGATCCCATACATCGTACGCCGAAAACGTCGGCGCTTTGCAACTCCTCTAGCTGAGTGAATTCTAAGTTACGGGTGAACCAGCGTGAGATCCGAGGGATTTAACGTTCGATAAGACGTTAAAATTACTGGCTTTTCTCGTTACAAGAACGGCTCAGTTTAGGGGGATCCGGTGTCACGTTTATGCGTCGAGACCTCCAAACTAGTGGAGTTAGGCCGACAAGTATCATACAATTATAAGCGATCGTAATTGTGCGATACCCAAAGGAGCACTATGGAAGCCCAGACAGTTGACACCACGATCTCATCTCTCCTGATGACTCTGCAGAAGGGTCAATACCTGCTTTTCGTAGAAGCCCTGCGGCAGGCCGGCGGCGAGGTCCGCATTAACCCCCGCGAGTTCATCGCCGACGCCATGGAGCCCATGCCGAAGGTGGCCATCGAGACGGTAGGCACCGCCGTTTGCATCCACATCTGCGGTTAACCGCCCTCTGCTGTCGCTAGTTCGGTGGGCAGATGCGCGTAGCGTGGCGGAAGATGCTGAAACTGATGGGGAGGCAAATGAGGGCGATGTACCACTCGTCTGCTGTGGTGCGCCAGTATAAATGCCAACTAAAGGGTCTTATCTCGACCGAAAGGGCGCAGCTCGCCGCGACCAAGCTCAGAAGTATGAGCAGCCCACCAACCAGCCCTAAACCCATTGCCGAGATATTCCTCATCGATGCCTCACTCTTCACAATACGATAAGGAGCGCAAATGAGGAATGGCGAAGAGGCGAAAATCTAGGGAGCCGAAGCCAGTGACGGGGTTCGACGAGTTCAAGGAGTGCCTTCTGCTTCTGGCCGGCGAAGACTACGAGGAGATCTACGAGTCTATGCCTGGCGGCAGCCTCGAGGAAATAAGCCAGTGGATCGCGGCGATCCTTGAGGATTGGGAGGCAGTCGCCAAACCGATGATTGCGAAAGACCACAATGCCCTCCTTTGGCGAATCGCCGCGGAGCCGTTTTGGATCGGCCAATGGCTGGAGGCTAACTCACTTCTCGAACTCGATCTCGACCTTGATCACCAGACGGCCTTGGTGCAAGCAGCAAAACACGTCACCCTGGCCATCCCCCAGCTATTTGCCCCTGGAGAGCCGATGGAAAATGGCTACTTCATGTGGTGGGACCTGCTCCTCGACCACCAAACGCTCCGCCCCGAACTCGCCGACACCTGCCTCGAAATTCTAAGGGACCTTTCGTGGCGCCCAGACGAACGCGTCCAGGCTGCCGCTTTGCATGGTCTTGGCCACCTGATGCACCCAGGCCGCCCCGCCGTGGTGGACGAGTTTATCCGGCGACATCCGGAGGCAAGAGGTGACCGCTGGATTTTGGAGTGCCGCGAAGGCACCGTTATGTAAGGCTACGGCACTTCCTGAGCCGTCATGTTCGTGGTGTAGTTGCGTGGCCCGCTGTTCTGCCAAGGCGCGGCGCCGTCGATCGTGGAGGTGATCTTAAAGACCGTGCCGAGATCGGTAATGAAGGGTGGCACGGTCGCAGTAGCGGTGGCGTGGTAGTAGCTCCAAGTTGATCCAGTTCCGTGAAGGCCGCCAATGTAGTAGATTTGGCCCGCAGTTAGGGTTGTCGGCGTGATGGACTTGTAGTAGTAGCCGTTTTGAAGGGTGTCGGTCGTGCCAACCGTCGCCGAAGTGAGCACGGCGCCCGTTGAGTCGAAAATGGCAACTGTTGTGGCGGGCTGGTTTGGTTGATCCTGCTCGTAGGCCAAAGCGGTGACGAGAACGTTATGGGTTCCGGAGACCTGGAATTTGTTCCCTTCAACCACATCGAAGGTCGGGACAGTCAATGTGCCACCCTTAGCACCGGCCCAGCTAAATAGGGCGCTCGGAACGCCGTCGACAGAAATGGTGGCGGGAGCGCTCACGACGCCATCGACGGTTGCAGTAACGACCGTATTGCCAATGGAGAGGGGAGTTGCCACTCCTGCGCTGGTCAGCCCGATGCTCGTGCCTGACGTAATGGCCCAGGATGCGGAACCGGCGGCGACGGCGATAGTCGCGTTACTCGCGTCCGATGCCGTGAACGGCAACAGCTGCGAGGGGGCGCCTTGCGTGAGGGTGGTGGGGACAACTGTGACCTTGGTTATGCTTCCGGTTAGGGAGATGGTGGCGAGCGAGACGGTGCTGCCAGTTATCGTGGCCGACGCATTGGCCGTCCCTACCACGGCTCCGGCTTCCGCGGGCTGCGCGTAGAAAGTTACCGCCACGTTCTTCGCATGCTGCGGACTGACCGCCGTCGGAATCGAGTACGTCCCCGTGTAAGCGTGCGACTCGTTTAGGTCCCGGTCAACGTTCACCACGACATCGGTAGAACTGGCGCTCGCCTTCTGGAATACGATGCTGGCCGACTCCGAGGAAGTCAGCGTATTCTGCAGTGCCCCTCGAGTCCGCGCCGGCCAAGAAATCTGGAACTGAGCGCCGGTGACCGTCGTGATGTGGCGTCCGCCACCGCTGCCACCGCATCCAACCAACAGCAGGCTAAGACCAAGAACCGAAAGGAAAGCAAAGTGCCGCATCGCAACGACGACTGTACATCAATCTTTAGGTCTTTGGTCGCGGTGTATGGGTATTCGGTACCCGTGGGTTGTGGCGCCTATCCGAAGCCTTGCTATCCAGTGTCGCTGTTCTGATCTAAGCGCTCAATGTCCACTAAGTCCTGTGGTCTTCCTGCGGCACGCTTCATGTGGATTAGGTTAGTCCGCGAAGGGTACATGATAGGCACTCCCCACAATTTGCCTTCCTCGCGTTCTCCCCAAACCTCTACAAACGTTGATTCGCCGGCGAAATTCAGAATGTCGACCATGTTGGGGGGCACCCCCAAACGGATCATTTGGTTGCCTTCGGACGCAAACCGATCGACGCCGGCGATTCCAATATCGGCTCCGAACTCTCTAAGCGCCTCGGCGAGTTTTTCTGCGTTCGAACGGGTGCGCTCTACCCAAAGATCGATGTCCTTCGTCGCACGAATGTGTCCATGAAGTCCGAGCGCGTGCGCTCCGATGACCAAGTACCGCACATCATGGAAATTCAATAAACTGAGCAGTTCGATTAAGTCTTCCATGCCGTTGCCAACCCGCGACAAGCTCCATGAGACGAAAAACTTCTTCGATGCGTTGGTTTGGGGTCAGACTCGCATCTTGGAGCGCCCGGTCTTTATCCGCGCTTTCAAGATCTGAATACCAACTAACCGTGACCTTGCGGCTTTCCATCGAAATTCTCCGCCGCGATCCGGGCTTGACTCGCTAGCCAAAGCTTCAGCGAAGGCTGGTGGAGATGATGAGATTCGAACTCACGACCTCTGCAGTGCGATTGCAGCGCTCTCCCAACTGAGCTACATCCCCGATCGGATCACGATTATACCGCGCTTCGCCGTTGCTACCACTCGGAAACGTCATGGGTCGCCGTGAACCAGGACATCTCGGAATCTTGCTGGAAGCGGGTGACGACATCCACACTCATCGGGCCAATCTGGTTCTTGATGAGAGTGACGAGGGCGTTGCGCGCGTCGGCGTCGCCGGCCAAGATGCGGGCGGCCAGTTCGTCAAACTCCGGAGGTTTGGAGGGACACAGAGCGAGGGCCTCCATCAACCGCTTCTGGTTCGGAAAGAGCCGCCGGTCGTGGGCCAGGACGAGGCGGGCGGCGAAGAGGACCACGCGGACGGCGGACCAATGCGTCAAATACGGATCGTCCCGACGCACGCCTTCATTCCAGAAAAAGCCCGCGCAGACGAGGAGCTGGGAGTAGAACGCGTCCATCCGGACCTGCCGCTCATGCTCGGGATAGACGGGGATCTTCGGTAGCGCAGCCTCGATTTCCGTATCCGATCCCCATACGATTCGGCTCCCCGTGAAGGACCAGCGCGTCGGTTCCGAGCCTCTCGCGGCGGCGTCCAGGATGAATGCGCGCGAGACAAAGCGACCCTCCACGTAGCCCCCCGGCCAATCCGCGATGTCAGTCCAAAGGAAGGAAGCCTTCACCTTCGCAAATCGGTCCGCATATCCCTCGTCGCTGACGACGACAATGAGATCCACATCCGAATCGGGACGCTCAGAACCTTTGGCGATCGAGCCGCCGAGGATAACCGCCAATACGTCCGGCTCATTAGCGAGCCGTTCGATTGCGAGGCCGAGGGCGATTCGATGGTGCTCAAGCATGGTGACCGGCTGATGCTATCCCGTTTCAGCCGGGATTATGAGAGTTGACCGAAATCCAAGAAAGAAAGGCCCATTTGCATTTCATTCCGGCATTGCAGCCTGAATAACATCCAATAATCGAAAACCTCGCCGCTACTCCGCCCCTATGCTGCGAACTATTTAGCAAGGCAGTGGCTTGAGGGAGGCCAAGTTCGACACAATCACCCCGCATGATTGTTAAGGGATTGGTATCGGCGGGCGTCCTCGCCTCAGGGGTTTGCCTCGCCGCCGCACAGAGCGCACCACTGCAATGGTTTGATGGGCTGAAGGACGTGTCGCTCTATCTCAAGCCGAAGTTCAACTTGATCAAAACGTGGGACCAAGAGTTTGGAGTAATGGCGAGAGTGGCCCACGAAGGGAACTTCGCCGTTGTCGCGAATGTCACCTACGATCCGGTCTACCCGGTGGCGTTCAACCGCGAGCCTCGATTCTCCGCCGGACTTCAGTTCACCTACATCTTCACCCATGAGCCGCTGCCGATCGGGGTGTACACGAAGCCGAAGTACGACCTATTCAGTCACTGGAAGCAAGAGTCGGGCGTGACGGCGCGGCTGTTCACCTCGCGGTCGCTGATCATCTCGACGAACCTGGCCTACGTTTGGAACTACCCCTACATCAAGGGGCAGACGCCGAATTGGTTGGCGCTCATTAATTTCCAGTTTCCGCTGGGTTAGTTTGAGAAAGCGAGGGGTTACGTTTTTCGCAAACGTAACCCCCTCGCTGCGCCCTTCGGGTGAATAACCTTAACTAAGGCGTGGTCGGGTTACGGCGCCAGTCGTTGTCGTTGTAGGATCGCCACGTTTGACTGATCTGGCGCCACTTGGCGTGAAAGTCGCCGTAGGCGATGTTTACGCCGCCTTCGACATCGAGGAAGCCGCCGCCCGCACCGCTCGGGCTGGTGCCGGCGTTGTAAACGACCTTCTTATCGCCATGGCGCGGCCAGAGGCGGGACTGTAAGGCGCCCGTGTTCGTGATCGCACCCGAGGAGTCGACATTCCCGGCCGTATCGTCGAACGCCCAAGGCTGCGGATAGAGTCCGCCGCGCGAGGGGGTGCCATCGGCGCGAGCTGCGTCGGCGAGCACGATGAAGTTTGCGGGGGAAGCGAGAGCCGTCGCGGTGACCTGCTCGTTGAAGCCGAAGTCGGGGTTCGCGGTGTACCAATCCTGGTGGATCGCACCGGGGAGGTTCGCCTCGTTGCTATTGCTGCCGTAATCCACCGTCCACCACTGCTTGGTCGTAGCGACCGGCCACTTGGGAGAGTCGGGATCCTTCCATACACCGCCGTCGTTCGAGGTCGCGGTCGGAAGTGAGGAGCCCGCCTTGATATACGGATAGAGCTTGAACCGAATCGGATACGGCTCGACCTGGTCCGCCGACGTCGCGGTTGTGTAGTTCGGCGAGGTCCGCTCGGTCACGCTCTGCGGGAACGTGTCATCGACGTCGTTCAGGTACAGCGCGTAGCCGAGGCCAAGCTGTTTGACATTTGAAAGGGCGGTCGTCTTCTTCGCGGCGTCCTTGGCTTGGGCAAATACCGGGAAGAGAATGGCCGCGAGAATCGCGATAATCGCGATCACGACGAGGAGCTCGATGAGCGTAAACGCCTGCTGGGAAGATTTGGAAAATTTCATGTTCAACACCGAGCGGGATCAAATCCCCCGCCGCCTGTAAGTTAATAAACCTCATAGTCCATTAGGAAATAGACTTCTAGATTATCTACGCAAGGATTTGCGGGTTGTTTCGAATATTCGAAGCTATGGCCGTACTTCTGGCGCATGTTAAAAGCCGGACGGGCCCGCCGACTCAGTAACCTAGGGGACCATGTTCGCCGCCGAACCGATTCCCGCTTCCATCCCCGCCGCGGTCTTGCGCGGACCTCAAGACTTGGTCCTTGAGCGCATCCCGCAGTGGTCGCTTGAGAGCTACGGCGACGAGGACTTAATGCTGATCGAGGTTGGAGCGTGCGGGGTCTGCGGCTCCGACTACCGTTACTTTGCGGGCGAGAACCCCTGGGCGCAGCACACGCTTGGCCGCTTCGTACCCAACCCGCCGAACATCGTTCTCGGCCACGAGTACGCCGGTCGGGTCGTCAAAGTGGGCAGCAAGGAAAACGAGAATTGGCTGGGTAAGCGAGTCGCGCCGATCTGCTCGAAGGTCTGCGGGGTGTGCGAGGAATGCTGCGCCGGGCGCGCTCACCTCTGTCCGAATACCGTCCACATGGGCCACGGCCAAGGGTGGGGCGAGCGCGATTTCTTTCCTGGGGCCTATGCGCCGTACACCCTCGCCTGGGGCGCCGAGTGCTTCGAAATCCCCGACCACGTTACATACCAAGAGGCCGCGATGATGGACATCTTGGCGGTCTGCGTTCACGCGGCGAACACTGCGGGTGATTTCAGGGGACGCGACATCTTGGTGATCGGCTCCGGCCCGGCCGGGAACGGGATTGCACAGGCTTGCCTCTTAAAGGGCGCCTCAAAGGCGGTCCTTCTCGATCGGTCCCCGATCGCTCTCGACGTCGGACGTCGCCAAGCCTTCGGCACCGTCGTGGACAGCCCGAACGGCCTACAGAAAGGTTTCGGCGCCATCTTCGACACTGTCGGAACGCCGGAGACCTTTCAACTCGGCCTCGACTTGCTCGGAAACCGGGGGACTCTGGTCAATCTGGCGATCCACGACCAGCCAATGACCCTCAATCTCATGAACCTGGGATCGGAAAGAAGGATCACGACCTCTTGCAACTTCGAGAGGAAGGATTTCGAAGAGGCCCTGGAAGCCCTTGCCGACGGACGCTTCCAGGTGCGCGAGTGGCAAACCCTTGTCGCCGTGAGGGAGTTGCCCAACTTATTCCGGCGCGCGTTAAACGAGCCGAACCATATCGCCTTTAAGTTAGTCGTTGATCCTGGCTTAAGCGGCTGGACAGAAGGTTTGTTGACGCCACGGTAAGATGCTTTACACTACGCCGCCCGCGTGACCCGCACGAGGACGGCGCCTTCGTTGGTACCGGGATCCGGGGATGGAGCCCTCATTGCAAGGCCACGCCTCTGTCACCGTCGACGGATGGTAAAGCGTGTGGGATAGGGAGCGAGTGGGATGGATAGGAGCTTAACGAATGTCTGATACGCCCGAAAGGCGCAACGCCGAATCGCCGCAAGGAAGTGAGGAGCCGCGCGAGCGACGCCAAGCGGCGGCTCCAAAATCGAGACCCAAACCGTTCCTTTTTATTGGGCTCGGCATCGCGCTCATCCTCGCCCTTTTCTTCGGCGTGCGGTACGTCACATGGTCACGCGCGCATGTAAGTACGGACGATGCCTATGTCTCGGGCGATCTCGTGAACGTCAGCCCGACCATCAGCGGCACGCTCATGACGTTGACCGTCCATGAGGGCGACATCGTCCATAAGGGCGACCTGATTGCGACCCTCGATCCGAGCGGACCGCAAGCGACCCTGCGGCAAGCCCAGGCCAACTACCAGGCCGCGCTCAGCCTAATCCCCGAGGCGGAGCAGAATCTGAGCTACCAAAAGCAGGCGACTCAGGCCGCGATCCAGAAGGCGAATGCCGCCCTCGCCGCCCAGCGCGCCAAGACGAGTGGCGCGTCTCAGCAGGTCACTCTGACTTCGGCGACGTACGAGAACCAGGTCCGGCAGGCGAGCGCGCAGGTCAGCGCGGCCAAGGCGCAGCAGGCTCAAAGTCAGGCGCAAGTGCGCAGTGCGGCGTCCGCAAAAGAGAACTATAAGCAGGCGGTGGTAACCGCGCAAGCCGCCCAGGCGAGTGCCGAGCAGCAGGTGTTGACCGCCCGCCGAGCCGCCGCCTCGGCCCGCTCCCGGCAAAATTCGGCCCGTGCGAACAGCGAAAAGGCGAACCGGGACGCCGAGCGGTACCGAACCCTGTACGATCAGGATGCGATTTCCGCCCAGGCTTACGACGCGGCACGCTCCACGGCCGCAAGCCTCGCCGCGCAGACTCAAGCGGCACGTGCGGATGCCGAACAGGCGGACTCCCAGGTGCAAACCGCTTTGAAGGCGGTCGACCAGGCTAAGTCGCAAGTCGTGCAGGCTCAACGCGCGGTCGATCAGGCGCAGGCGCAGGTTGAAGCCGCTCAGAAGGCGGCGGATGCTACCGGTGAGCAGGTCCAGGTGGCTCAGGCGGGTCTTGGTCTCGCCCAAGCGAACCGAGGGCTAGTAGGGATTCAGCAATCGAACTTGTCCTCCACCACCAGCCAAACCGGCGAGAACGAGGCCGACCTGGACACCGCGAAGGCCGGCCAGGCGCAGATCTCAGCGCGCGAGAAGCAGATCCTGACTTACAAAGCCCAGGCCCAGCAAGCGGCGGCAGCGGTGACCAACGCCGAAATCATCTTGGGCGATACCCAGATCCACGCGCCCATGGATGGCAAAGTCGTGCGCAAGGACGCCAACCCCGGGCAGACCATGTCCCCCGGCAGCACGATCGTGACGATCACCGAGGGCTCCCACCTTTGGGTGGACGCGAACTTTAAGGAGACTCAGCTGAGCGGCATCAAAGTCGGCCAGCCGGCAGACCTCGAGGTCGATGCCATCTCAGGCAAGACATTCAAGGGGCGCGTCCAAAGCATCCGGGAAGCGACCGGCGCGAGCACGGCGCTTCTCCCTCCGGACAATGCGACCGGCAACTTCACCAAGGTCGTCCAGCGCATCAGCGTTCGTATTGAGTTTGTGAAGAGCGACGAAATTTCCCCCGAAGATATCCAGCGCCTTCGGCAGGGAATGTCGGTGATTGCGACGATCGACATTTCGGCCGCGCCCGATCCGCAGGCGGCTCAGCGTGCGGAGCAGGACCCGATCACGGGCAAGACGCAGACTTCGGTGACAGGTCCGCACAGCGCCACCCCCGGCGATGCTTCTTCACCTGGCGGCTCGGTAGGTGGCGGGGTTAGCGACCAAGGATCGGCGCCAACCGGAGGGACGACGGGCGGATCGCCAGACGGCACCCCGGCTGGCAACGGCATGCCTGCGTCCTCTTCGAACGGCACCGCACCGGCGGCAACAACCGGGATGGCGACACCCAATCCTGGTTCGCCAAATCCAGGGCCGCCGGTTTCCGTGCCGGCGAACCCGGCCAGAGGATTGAGTGCCACTCCAGGCTCGCCAAGTGCAGGTAACCCCGCATCTCCGACCTCACCCGGACCTGCCGGCGGAACGGGCACCGCGCCCGGGGCGACCGGCGCAACCGCCACGGGTTCGGTCGCAACCGGCGGGTCTGCTCCAAGCGGGCAGGGTGCGGGGGCAACGGGTGCTTCGACCGCTGGCGGCGCGGGTACGGCGGGCGGCGCAGCCGGGGGAACCGGCCATTGAGGAGCGTTTTGCTTCGTCCCAGACTCGCCTTGGTGGCGTTGGCCGCAATTGGCGCGCTGTCGGGCGTCGCCGCGGGCCAGGAAGACCCAAAGAATCCGCTCAATCCGCCCCAGACGTTGCCGGTTAAGCCCCCGCCCGTTCCGACCGGGGTGATTCCGCTTCCGAAAGGGCCTCCCCCGACGGGGCAGCAGGCGCCCGTTCCGAATCCGGTGAAACCTCTGCCTTCGGCAGACCATCCTCTCGGCTGGTCGCCGGACTTGGAAGCGGTGAATGCCGGGTTGGCAAAAGCGCCGATCAACATTCAGCAGGCGGTGGGGATCGCGCTCTATACGAACCGGACGTTTGCTTCGGCAGTGGCGAGTCTAGACCAAGCGGTGGGGAGGACGGGGCAGGCGAAGGCGCTGCTGATGCCGACGGCGGGTTTGAGCGGCGATCTGACGTATTTCGATCAGGCGACAACGTTCACTTTTGCGGCCCCTGGGTCTGCCGCACCTCCGACCCCGATCGTCGCGGTCCCTCAGTTCAACCCGGTGTACACGGCGGCGTTCAGTTTGCCGATCGATATTGCCGGTTCGCTGCGCGCGGCGGCGAGCCAGTCGCAGTTCAACGAAGTCGCGGCGCGGATCGACGTGAATCGGGTTCGCAACCAGATCACCTATGACGTGAAGATGGCGTTTTACGGCGCCCTTCGCGCGCAGGCCCAGATGGATGTCGCCACGGACAACGTCAACAACGCCATGGCGCGTCTTTCCTTCGCGGACAAGAACTACGCCGCCGGTACGAGTGCGCGATTCGACGTTTTAACCGCGCAGCGTGACGTTGCGGATGCCCAACAGTCGCTGATTACGGCGCGAGCCGGGGTGAGCGTGGCGCTATCCAACCTCAAGAATACGATCGGCATCAGCATTCACTCCAACCTTCGGATCACTTCGGAGGGGGCGATGGAGATACCGCCGGACGTGCTTCCGCCGGCTCCGGATGCCTCCGTACCGACCGTGCCCGTTGAGTCGGCCGTGAAGGCTGCGCTGCCTTCGACGACCATTGTTGAGGAGACCTTTAACTTTGGGCCGGAATATGAGGCTTTGGTAAAAGACGCCCTGGATAACCGTCCGGAGATCCTCGAGGCGAACGCCCAGATTGAGGCGGCGAAGCGCGGGGTTCAGTACGCCCGCCGCTCTTATATGCCGTCTCTCGTCTTTGGTCTCGATTACGTTTACACGCCCAATGCGAACCCATTTACGCGGCAGCACGTGGGGATGGCGACGCTGAACGTCAACATCCCGATCTTTGACGGCGGCCTCGCTCGCGCACGGGTGAAGGAGGCGGAAGGGCAGACGGCGGCCACTGAGGTCTCGCGACGCCAGATGCGCGACCAGGTGGAGTTGGATGTCCAGCAGGCCTACTTGGCATTGGTCCAGGCTCGGCAGCGGGTGGCGGTGACGAACGTCGAGGTCACGCAGGCCCGGGAAGCCTTGCGTGTGGGCCGCGTTCGGTACAACTCGGGCGTTTCCCAACAGGTCGGCGTCTCGCCTCAGTTGGAGTTGAGCAACTCCCAGGTCAGCTTGACGCAGGCCGAGACCAACCAGGTGAATGCGTTGTACGACTACAACGTGGCCCGAGCGCAATTGGATCGGGCGATGGGTCGGTACGCGTTCACGGGCATGGGGCCGGGATACAAGGCAAAGCCGAACAAATGATAAATCGCAGCAGCGATTTGTAGCCCGGGTCTCGCCCTCCGGGGCGACGGCGCGGCGAGGGCCTTCCGTGAATCCAAAACGTTTGCCGCAACCGCCGCGCCCTCGGCCTCGGGGCCGAGACCCGGGCTACGCGGCTGTTGGCCGCAAGAGACGCTCCTCCATTTCTTTGTTCCCGGCATGTCTTGCCCAACCCAACGGCGTGCCGTGAAAGAGGATGTCTTCGATGTCCGTTCTTGCGCCGAACTTAAGAAGCAGATCCACAACTTCCATGTGACCGGCCAACGCCGCCTGATGCAAGGGCGTTGAGTGGGCGTGGGCGCCGGGTGGGTTGTAGCGGTTGGGGTCTTCGCCGGATTCGAGTAGGAGCCGGACGATCGGGGTTCGGCCAAATTGCGCGCCAAGCGCCAAGGCTAGGTGGCGAGCGGCGGGTTTGGAGGTGGGCAGCAATTGCCGCACATCTTCCAACCGGCCAAGGGCGGCGGCGGTGGGCAGGGTCATTGGCGCCCCGTTGCGGAGCAGCGCCTCGACCGCTTCGAACTCTCCGTGGCCCAGAGCCGCAGACAGTGCCTTACTTGGGTCCGCGCCGTGCGCGCAGAGGAGATCGATGAGCGAGATTTGCACGCCACATTCGCGGGGAACCCGGCCCGAAACGACGAGGCCGAGCGTACCATCGGTCGCTTTGGCCCCGGCTTCGAGAAGGAGCGACACCATGGCCACCACGTTCGGCGGCATCTTTTCGTGGCGGATTGGGTTTTCGGCGGCAAACTGCATCAAGGTCGGTTGCCCGAAATAGTCGCTGGCGGAGAAATAGGTTCTCTGGGAGACGAGCGACGGGTGCGCGACTAAGTGCCGGCGCAAGCCCTCTTCGTCACCAGCGTCGAGGAGCCGGACTCCCTCGCGAAAAATGGGGTCAGGAATGCGATCGATCAGCGGAACCGAGGAATCCCAGGTTTGGCCAGAGGTTACGAAGGCTTTTAGCTTTGGCCAACTTGCGAAGGCGTACTCCCGAGCGATCGTCAGATAGGCGTCGGCGAGGGCGAACTTCGCCGAGGAGATTTCGGCATCTGAACTGCCGCGAAAGGAGGGGTGGAATTCCCGGATCCGCTGATTCGCGTCGAGCCGGGCGGCGCGTTGGCCGGCCAAGAGATCGCGGGCCTGACTCTTCAGGTGGTCAAGGCTGGGGTGAGAGGGAAGGGTTTTGTGAGGCATAACGAACTCGCTTTCATGCGCCTCATCACCGCGATCCGAGGCCGAAAGTTAGTTCGACGTCGAAAAAAAGGAAGGTGGGCTTCTGCCCGGCGTGCGGTTCCCCGCGCCCTTCCGCACGGTAAACCCACCTTACCCCGATCTATTTCTTTCTTGGAAGTGCTCGCATGGCTCCGGTGGAGATGCCGCCGTCGACGAGCAAGGTCTGCCCAGTGACATACGCGCTCGCGTCCGAGGCGAGGAAGACGACGGCACCCCGAAGGTCCGTGGGCGTTCCCGGGCGCTTCAGCGGAATACGCTCGGTCAGGTACTCCACCCACTCGGTGTCTTCGTACATGACGGAATTCTGTGAGGTGCGGAACCATCCCGGCGCGAGGCAGTTGACGGTGATGCCGAACCGGCCCCAGTCGTCGGCGAGGCTCATCGTGAGCTGCTTGATGCCGCCCCGGCTCGCGCCGTAGGGACCCAGACCGGCGTAACCGGCCACGCTGGTGACCGACCCGATGTTGATAATCCGCCCGTAGCCCGCCGGGGCCATGTGTTTCGCTACCGCCTGGGCGACGAAAAACGGGCCCCGGAGGTTGGTGTCGAGGATCAAGTTCCAATCGTCCCAAGTCACTTCGAGGGCTGGCTTCCGCACGTTGCACCCCGCGTTGTTGAGGAGGATGTCGACCTTCCCGAGGCCCTCGAAGGCGCCTTCGACCATCGCTTGGATGGAGCCGTAGTCGCGCACGTCGCAGGCAAGCGGCACGCACCGGCGGCCCATTGCCTCGATCTCGGCTTGGAACGGCTTGAGCGACTCCAGGTCGCGGCTAGTGATCGCCAAATCGCATCCGGCGTCGGCCAGCGCGCGGGCAAAGACCTGGCCAAGGCCGCGACTGGCCCCGGTGACGATGGCGGTTTTGCCTTCCAAAGAGAATTCGTTTACGGACATACCATCACCTTCATCAAGCCCGGTTCCTTCGCGTGCAGCCGTTCGAAATACTCGGCCGCCGACTCCAACTCGATCGATGATGAGATCATCGGGGTCACCTTCACCGCACCGCTGGCGATCAATTCCAGGCTCTCCTCATAGTCGCCCTGCGACGCGCAGGATCCGTACACCGAGAGCTCCCGCGTTACCACGACTTGAAGCGGCAGGTTTACGTTCGGGGCAAGGTTGCCGACCAATGAAACGCGGCCGCCCTTGCGCACACTTCGCATCGCCATCTCGACGGTCTGGGTGATGCCGACGGCTTCGATGGCCGCATCTAGTTCCATTCCGGCCGAACTCTCCGCAGTTGAATCGGCGCCCAGTTCGGAGGCGAGGGCGAGCTTGCCGGGGTCGATATCTACTGCGACGACCCAAGCGCCTTTTGCCTTCAAGACCTGGACCACGAGGAGCCCGATCATCCCGGCTCCGATCACGGCCACCCGGTCTCCGGGTTGGATCGAAGCGCGTGACACACCGTGAACGGCTACCGAGACGGGCTCGACCATCGCCGCTTGCGTGTAGGGAAGGCCCTCGGGCAGATGGCAGAGAACTCGGGCCGGCACGGTGACGAACTCCGCGAAGGCTCCGTTCCGCCGGTACTCCGCGCAGGAAACACCGAGGACTTGCCGATTGTCGCAAAGGTTGATCTGTCCCCGCAGACAGAACTCGCACTTGCCGCAGAACAGGGTGGAATCGAACGTCACCCGGTCTCCGACGGCGAATCCGCTCACTTCGGAGCCGATCGACACGATGTCGCCGGCAGCCTCGTGGCCCATGACGACGGGAGGAATGCGCCGGCCGGTGCTGCCGTCCATTCCGTGGATGTCGCTCCCGCAGATTCCGCAGGCTTTAACCTGGATCAGAACCTCGTCCGGAGCGGGCTCGGGGACCGGAAGGTCCACCATTTCGAAGTGGTTGTACTCGACAAGCTGAAGCGCCCTCACTTTTTCATGATAGACGTTAAGTTTGCGTATAAAAACTAACGCCGCGCCTCCAAACATGAGTTAGAATACTAACCGGGACAAACATGAAGCTCGGCGGCAATCTCAGCAAACGCGAACATCAAATCATGGACCTCGTTTACGAACGAGGCGAAGTGGGCTCGGGGGAACTGGAGTCCCTACTTCCGGGCCAACCCTCGAACTCGGCGGTGCGGGTCCACCTGCGCTCGCTGGAGGCCAAGGGGTTCCTCGCGCACCGGGAGGAAGCAGGCAAGTTTTACTATAAGCCCACCAAGCCTCGGGACGACGTGGCTCGCGGCGAGGTTGCCCGCCTGCTTCACACCTTCTTCGGCGGCTCGATCACGGCGGCGGTTTCGACCCTCCTCGACCAAGACCGCGATCGATTGACAAAGGAAGATATTGCCGAGTTGCGGAAGATGATCGACCGCGCGGCAGAGGAAGGGCGATGAAAGAGTTTCTTGGTTTTCTACTTGGCTGGTCGGCAAGATCGGCGATCGTGGCCGGCTTAGCCCTTGTGCTTTGCCTCCTCGCTCGGCGCATGCCGGGGGCGAGCCGAAACCTCATTCTCCGATGCGCCCTCGCTGTCACCCTCCTGACTCCGGTAGCGATGCTGCTCGCGGACCGCTTCCATCTCGGCTATGGTCTTGCTTCGACCGCTCCGGTAACGGCAGGGGCGTTATCGGCGGCAAGCGTTTCTCAGGAAACCGTTGCTCCAGCCGCCATTTCGGGTTCGGATTTTGGCCACCCCGCCTCTTCTCCTCGGTCAGTCGAATCTGCCACACCGTTCGACTACTCCATCCTCGTTTTCGCGCTCTACGCCATCGGCGCCCTCGCTTGCATAGCTAGATGGTCCTTTTCCATGGCGAGAATTCGACGCATCTGTCGGTCTGCACATGGCGAATCCGGCATAAAAGGCACGGTGGTGGCGAAGGATCCGGCGTTGGCCGTGCCAGTCACCTTTGGCACGTTTCGACCCGTGATCGTTCTCCCCGCCGACTCCTACGGCTGGCCGCAAGAGCGGCTCCAGGCCGCGTTACTGCATGAGCAAGCCCATATCAAGCGGCACGACTGGGGCTGGCAAACTGCCGCCTCGTTCCTGCTCGCAACGCAATGGTTCAACCCCGCCCTTTGGTTCATCGTCGCCTCCCTCCTTGCGACGGCCGAAGAAGCGGCGGACGACCAAGTCCTCGACTCCGGAGTAACCCCGAGCATATACGCATCCGAACTTCTCTATTTCGCTTCGAAAGCCGATCAGGACACGCTAAATTCTGCCACTGCCATGGCTCGTCCCGGTTCGCTCCCTCGCCGTTTGCGAGCGATTCTCCGTCCGGGGCGATCCGTTGGCGACTTACGACCGCGACAAATCCGCTTAGCCGGGCTTACCCTCGCCCTGAGCGGCCTTGCCCTCGCCGGTTACGGCAGCGCATCGCACGACCAAGCTTCCAACGGTCGCCACGCCACGCCAACTCGCGTGCAGCAGAAACAGGACTCCGGCGCGTGGGAGGGGACCGCGGTCGTCGCGAAGCTGCTCTTTATCTCCGACGGACGATCCAGTAGCATGCCGGCTTGGGACTTCAAGCGCAACCCAGTCGATGTCGCCACGGCATCCAACCACACTCTGAGCTACACCGGGGGCGCGAGCCAAGCCGGCAAGCGGTCGGTGGGCGTTTACCTTCGGTTGAACGGCCTGCCCGGCATCGATGGGAGCGGAACTCAGTCCGGACTTTCGAGACCGAGTGTCGTCGCCCATCTCGTTAGCGCCCAGTCGGAATCCTCCGCCTTCACCGGTGGGGAGAGCGGAGCATCGTCGATGAGCTCCTCGCCCGATGGCAAGGAGCTCGACGTGTTCCAGACGTTTAATGTGCCCGAGGGGCTCGCGAGCGGTGACCTCAAGGTCGGTATCGGGTCGGGCGCCTACCAGACGGCGCTTATGTGGCTGGACGGAACCGGTAGCTTGGCGGTGCGCATTTCTCCGATGCCGGGAAGCTTCGTGCACACCACGATTACCCGCGACGGTAAGACGACCACCTCCAAAGACCCCTCCTGCGAAGTCGCCTGCGATATACCGAATTCGATCCTAAATAAAGATTGGCGGATCGTTGCCCATCGCGCCGACGGAACTTCCTTTCCCATCGCCACTTCCACCACGCCCTTGAAGCCCTCCTCCAAGCAAGGTTTCTCTACCGTGGTCGGCAAGGGTGTCGCTACCCCCAACCGGCTCGACCGGATTGCCCTAGAGGTTAGGGACCTCAACTGGGTCACCCTCCACGACGTGCCGCTCTACGGTAAGTCCTCCGCGAATCCTTAATGCACTCGATAATGTTTGTACTGATCTGGAGATAAGCCTCATGAACCTTGCCAGAACGATTTCGACCATCGCCCAAGCCGTCGATTCCTGCCTTGGGGCAGGTACGTCGATGGCGCGCACGCCCCACGTTACGATGAGGATGAAGAACATTCTGCTGCCCTCGAAGCGGAACGGACCGCGAGGGATGCCGGCGTTCCTCGGGACGGCGGCGTTCACGACGGGTTTGGCGATCTCCGCTTATGGCGCGGCACAGTCCAAGCCAGATGTACCGTTCCGGCCGGGGTCGGAGAGCCATGCGAAGTGGCCCAACGGTGCAGAAATCGAAGTACTGGGCTTCGGCGATGGAACTTCTAGCCGGTTGCCGGGCTGGAAGCTCGATGGCTCCCCCGTTCCCATCAAAGAATTGGCAAAGGGCAGTTCATTTTCGGCCGATCCTCCTGGCCGCGACAAGCGCGACGTTACCGTCTTCTTCAAGCTTTCCAACTTGCCACCTGGAGCAACGGGTATCGAGTTCATGAACTCAGGCATTGCGTTGCAGTTGGCCGGTTGTCGGACCAACGGTGGGGGTGGAAGTTTCGGCGGTGGAGCGGCTGAGTTGAATCGTTCATTCATCATTCCATCTCGGTTGCGGAATGCAGATTTCCGCGTCGGCCTTGGCGAAGGGGAATTCAAGCCGGCGATGCAATGGCCCGACGCGAAAAAGCAGTTTACGGTGGAGCTAAAGCCCGTCGAGGGCAGGGGCGGAGTCCAAGAGAAGGCGGCCGATGGCAGCAGCAAACTCGTTCCGACAAAGTTTGTAGTGAGCCAAGCGACTTGCGAACTGCCGGCGTCGCTCCTTTCGAAGGATTGGCGACTAACGGTGTACGGCAAAAACGGGGAAGTCCTAAAGAAGGCCTGGTTCTCACCTGGCATGCCGTTGCCCGCGAAGAATCGTGGCCAAATAGTGGGCCAAATTCCGGTTCCGCCGAATGAGGTCTCCAAGATCGTTCTTGAGACCCGGAACTACCAGTGGGTGACCATCAAGGGCTTGCCTATGGTGAGCAAATCTCACGCAAACGACTAAGTCCATTCCCAACGCAAGAGGCTCCTCATGAAACGTAAATCACTCCTAACCGACCTCGCCCGTGCCGCCGATTCTTGCCTTGGGGCGCCGACCTCAATGGCGCGACGGCAGAGCGTCCCCCGGCGCCTTGCCAGCATCCTGCATCCTTCGCGGCCGATTTCGGCTCGGTTCGGGCGAACAACGGCAACCGCGCTTGGCGCCGGCGCGATCGTCGTGGGGTTGGGACTCGCGGCATTCGGTGCCGCGCGAACGAAGCCGATGCCGGTGTTCCAATCGGGGGTGGCGAGCGCGAAGTGGGCGAACGGGGCTTCCGTAAAGGTCCTTTGCATTGCGGATGGCCGTTCGAGCGAACTTCCCGCGTGGCTTCCGGACGGATCGCCCGTTTCGCTCGCTACGATCACGAAAAGGCAGACGCACTATTCGGCGGGACCGGCGGCGCCCGGCAAGCGGCTGGTTACCGTCGTTTTTGAAACCAAAGGAGTGATGTCCGCAACGCCGAACTCGATCGTTTGGCGGGTCCCCAAGGTTGGGGTCCAACTTGCCGGTCTCTCTCGCTTCCATGGCGGAGGGGGTGGGGGAGAGATCCTGAAGGGAGACTTCACACTTCACCGGATGTACTCGATTCCGGAAAGCCTAATGAACGCCGACCTTAAGGTGGGCATCGGCACCGGCGAATATAAGCCGATCTTGGCTTGGCCGGACAATTCAGATCGGTTCCAGGTCTTCATCAAACCTTCCATTCATTCCAGCAACATGGTGTCGACGGACTCTAACGGGCAACGGACAGAAACGAAGACGAAATCCGTGGCGGCGGAAATGGAATGCAAAATGCCCTGGGCCGTGATGGACAAGGATTGGCGGATGGTGATCATCCGGTCGAACGGGCAGCGGCTCGAAATGAATTCCCCGGATATGCCTGGAGAATGGTCGAGTGGGGCCGATTTCAACACGAGCGCGGATCTGCCCGCCGAGGACATCGCCAAGGTTGTGATCGAGGCTCGGGACTACGAGTGGGTTACGTTCCGAAATCTGCCGATGATGGGTCGATCCGCGCCTAACCCCTAGATCTGGCTCGCCCTCGCCGATCGGCCCTTCGCGCGAACGAGCCCGAACTTTTTGCCCCACCCATGGGGACCTCCTCATGGGTGGGCATAGTGGCTTATAAACTATTCGAGCGCGGCATCATCGTCTTGACCGTCGGCATTGCGGCTTCATGCGGGCCGCGTCACTTTCAACAAATGCCGCCGGCCGTCGTGGCTCCTCCGACGTTCCATCCGGGGACCGTAAGCGAAGCCCATTGGTCAGATGGAACCAAGCTTCAGATGGTCTGTCTTGGCGGCAAAAGCTCAGAAGAGCTGGGTTGGAAGGTTGATGGCAGCCTGATTCGGCTCGATGAAATTTTTGGGAAGACCGGAAGTTACCGTTCAGGCGCCGGACCTGGCAAGCGAGTCGTGGTCGTGCTCTTTAACGTTAGCGGAAAGCGAATCGCGGATGCTTGGGCGATCACGTCCAGCCCTCAGATTCCGGTCCGCCTTAACGGCGATCCTCATTTTGTTATGGGGGGCGGAGAGTGGAATAGCGAACGCAATTCTCTGAGACTTGATCGAGGCTGGATAGTCCCCGCCGGCTTGTCGAATGCGGACCTGGAAGTCGGCTTGGGCTTTGGTACTTTCAAGCCCGATCTTGTTTGGCCGGCAGAGAAGACTAAACTGCAGGTTCGAGTTTTAGGAGTGCCGGTCACGAAGGGTGGCAAGACCATAGGTGGAATCGGACGTTGGCTCGCTTGCAATATTAAATGCGAGGTTCCGAACACGTTGTTCGACAAGGAGTGGCGCATTAGGCTCTATGGATCGAATGGCGCGGAGATCTATACGAGGGACCCCGGGTTCGCATCGCCATTCTTTGATGGGCCAACGCATTCGACGATTACCCTTGGCGCATTCGTCTCCCCGGAGCAAGTTAAGAAGGTCGTGATCGAGACGCGTGACTTCCAGTGGGTCAAGATTCCTGGCTTGCCGATGATTTCGAATGTGCATGGATTCGTCACCGCGGGCCGTAAACACCACGGCCCCGGACGAAACGACTTGAACTTTTAGCCCGCTACAAAAGGACTTCCTGATGGTGGGCAAAGTGGCTTGCAAATGGATTGGGCGTTTCTTTATCGTCTTTGGTGCTGGCGTAACGGCATCGTGCGGCCCGGGAGCAATTAAACAGATGCCTCCCGTTGCTGTGGCTCCGTTTGTTCCGCCGACTTTTCACCCTGGCAAAGTAAGCGAGGCGACATGGTCCGACGGAACCAAGCTTAAGGTTTTGTGTATTGCCGGTGAGTCCCCAACGGGGCTGGGCTGGAAGGTCGATGGCGCCCCGATACAAGTCAGGGACGTCATGAGGCCTAACTCATCTTATTCGATGAGCTCGCCGCCAGGGAAGCGATCGGCAATGGTGATGTGCAGCCTTACGGGAAAGCGCATGGATGAGGCTCACGCCTCGATGATGCTTCCGATGATGGGGATTCGCTTAGGCGGGGTGATTCGAAGCACCGTCGTAGGAAGCCCCGGTTGGAATCCTAAAGCCAAATACGTGGAGTTGGAGCAAGTTTTCGAAGTGCCGGCCGCATTATCAAACGCGGACCTTGAAGTAGGTCTTGGTTTTGGGGAGTTCAAGCCGGAATTAAGATGGCCGGCAACTCCCGCAATCCTTACCGTTCGTGTTATCGAAAGTCCCGGCGTGTCCTCGACAAGGAATATCCATGCAAATGGCAACGGCAAACGGTCGTCGAGACCTGATGGCGCTTGTAATGTGGAATGCGAAGCTCCTGAATCTGTGCTCGAGAAGGAATGGCGCGTTGTCCTGTACGGAGCGAACGGCGAGGAAATACCTGACAGCAAGTGTTGGTCGGTGTCGCGTTCGAGGGTTCGGCCGAATTACGTGCACATCGGCAAAGCGGCCAACGTTCCTCCTGGCGCGGTAAAAAAGGTTGTTATAGAAACGCGTGACTATCAGTGGGTCAAGATTCCGGGCTTGCCGATTATTCCAAAGGTTGTGGGATCGGTCGCGTTAGTCAGCAAACATCTACGCTTTGGGAAAAATGCCTCGAACCTTTAGTCCACTTCAGAAGGACATCCTAGTGGTGGATAAATTACCTTGCAAATGGATGGGGCCCTTCCTTGTCGTCCTGGGAATTGGTGTGACGGCGTCGTGCGGTGCGCGAACCATGCAGCAGATGGCGCCGGTTGCCGTAGCTCCCGCCGTGCCGCCGACGTTCCATCCGGGAACGGTTAGCGAGGCGGCGTGGCCTGACGGGACGAAGCTTAACGTGTTGTGCTTTGCCGGTGAATCCTTGAAGGCGCCGGGCTGGAAGATCGATGGATCCCCGGCGCGAGTGACGGACTTCGTAGGACCGAACGCGGAGTACTTGCTGCCCGCCAGAGAAAAGAAGCGCCCGGTTGTGGTGATTTTTAGTCTAACCGGTAAGCGCATTGAGGCAGCAATACTGTCTCAAGCGATGCCTCTAATTGCCGTCCGCCTCGGTGGAGATAGCAAATTCGTTATCGGAGGCGCAGAGTGGAACCGCGAAGGCACGATCCTGAAAGTGGAGCGGGGCTGGGAAATGCCCGAGAGCATCGCGAACGCAGACTTCGAGGCCGGCTTGGGTTTCGGGGACTACAAGCCTGCTTTAGTCTGGCCGGCGAGGCGGACAAAGCTTGAGGTTGTCGTTCATCAGGAATCTGCCAACCCGTTCAAGATTTCCGACAAAGCATCCGGAAGCGGAACGAAAACGACTACGCCGCTCCCGGCTTGTAAAGTAGAGTGCGAAGTCCCGAATTCGGTACTTCGTGGTGACTGGCGCATTTCGCTATACCGTGCGGATGGGAGTGCGATCCCAACAACTGTCGAAGGGTTTGCGTCCGCATTTTTCCCGGGGCTGTCTCATACAAAGGTCCGGGCGTGGGCTTCCGTTGCTCCGGAGGAAGTGAAGAAGGTTGTCGTGGAGACGCGCAACTTCCAGTGGATCAAAATTCCGGGTTTGCCGATGATTCCGAAGTCGTGAGAAAAACCAACAAGTCTGGTGGACTCGGTTTCTAAGGCCCCAAGGGCACGGTAGATTGACGGGGATGACCGCTTTGTTTACGGCCGCCCTTTGCCTTGTTTCGACCCCGTCGGCCGTCTCGGACCTTCGCTGCGAATACCTCAAGTCCCCCTTGGCCGTGGACGAGGCTTCGCCGCGACTTAGTTGGGCGGCGGCTTCGAGTGCTCAGACCGCGTACCAGGTGCTGGTCGCTTCGAGTATGGCTTTGCTCAATCAGGACAAGGGCGACCTTTGGGATTCGGGCAAAGTAACCGGCGACGCCAATACCCAGGTCGCGTACGCAGGGCAGACCTCTAAGGCCCGAGAAGACTGTTTTTGGAAGGTGCGTATCTGGACGGGCGGCGGTCGACCCGGACCCTGGAGCCGGGTAGCGACTTGGGGCGTCGGCCTAAAGAATTGGGGAGCGAGCGAGTGGATCGGAACCGGCCAACCGGGGCCCGCTCCGTACGTTCGGAAGGAGTTCCGCCTTGAGGGCAAGCCGGTGCGTGCGCGGCTATTCGCCTCCGGGCTGGGCTACGCCGAGCTTCACGTGAACGGCCACAAGCTGGGTGAGAACACGGAGCGCGATCCGGCTTATACCAATTTCGACAAGCGAGTCATGTACGTCGCTTACGACGTCACCAAGGATCTGAAGCCGGGCGTGAACTGCATCGGCGGCATCCTCGGCTCCGGCTGGTATGACGTTCACGACCTCGCGACGTGGAACTTCGACCGCGCCGCCTGGCGGGGAAGACCCCGGCTTAAGTCGATCCTCTACATCGACTACGCCGATGGACGCACGCAGACCGTGGTAAGCGACGGAACCTGGTCAGCCGGAACCGGCCCGATCCTCACCGATGGCATCTATTCGGGTGAACTCTACGATGCCCGGAAGGAGATGCCGGGCTGGGATCGAGCGGGCTACCAGGCTACCGGTTGGCATGGCGCAACGGTCATGACCGCCCCGAAGGGCAAATTGGTAAGTCGACCCTGTGCACCGGTGGTTATCGGAGAAACAATCAAGCCGGTGGCGATCACCGAGCCTAAGCCAGGCGTCTTCGTGGTCGACTTTGGCCAAAACTTCTCGGGTCATGCCCAGATCCATGTCAAAGGTGAGCCCGGGCAGAAGATCACGCTGAAGTACAGCGAGCGGCTGGATAAGGCGGGCATGATTCAGCGCTCCGAGATCGACGTCTATATGACGAAGACGAATCCGCCCCAGCCGTTCCAAATGGACCAATACATCTGCAAGGGCGGAGAGGACGAAGTCTGGGAGCAGCGGTTCTCTTACAGTGGCTTCCGATACATGGAGGTCACCGGTTTCCCGGGGCGGCCGACGCTCGATAGTTTCCGCGGACGCTTTGCCCACACGGACCTTTCTTCGGCGGGCAGCTTTTCGTGCTCCAGCAACCTCTTTAACAAGATCCAGCACGCGACCCTTTACTCTTACTTGAGCAACGCACAGAGCATCTTCACCGACTGTCCCCAGCGCGAGAAGAACGGCTGGACGGGTGACGCCCAACTCGCTTGCGAAGCTGGCCTGATGAACTTCCAATCGGTCGGTCTCTACGAGAAGTGGCTGGACGACTTCGCCGATTGCCAGCTTCCAGACGGCCGCGCGGCCTTGATCGTGCCGACGGCGGGCTGGGGCCGGGGCGGCTGCAACCCCGCATGGGACAGCGCGCTTCCGATCATCGCAAACGACTTATACGACTACACCGGCGATCTTCGCCCCTTCGAACGCCACTACGACGACATCAAGCGGTATGTAGATTATCTGAGCGGTAAATCCCCGGACGGCACGGTTCCGTTCGACTCGCTCGGCGATTGGCTCCCGTGGTCGACGGAGACTTCGAGCCAACTCACCTCGACCGTCTGCCTCTATGCGGATGCCCATATTCTCGCTAAGGCGGCAGGACTGCTAAACAAGCCGGAAGATGTGGCGACTTATAAGGCCCTCGCGGAAAGGGTGAAGGCGGCTTTCCGTAAGAAGTGGTTTAGTCCGGCCGATCTCGCCGGTAACACCCAAGCCGCGCTGTCGATGGCGCTGTACTTCGACATGCTGACTCCCGACGAAAAGCCGCTCGCCCTCAAGGCGCTGGTGGACAATGTGGAGCGACAAGGGCATATCGATACGGGAATCCTCGGCGCGAAGTTCATTCTGCGAGCGTTAAGCGAGGCGGGTCGGACCGACATCGCTTACAAGCTGGTTGCGCGCAAGGAGCAACCCGGCTGGGGCTGGTGGATGATGCAGGGCGCGACCACGCTCTGGGAGGACTGGAAGGGCGAATCCTCCCTCAATCACATCATGTTCGGCGACGTGAGCAACTGGTTCTACCAATGGATCGCCGGTATCGGCCTCGACCCCCACGTTCCCGGTTTCCGAAGCGTCCTTATCCACCCGCAAGTCGTCGGTGACTTAACCTGGGTGAAGGCATCCTACTTGGCGCCAACTGGCAGGATCGCGGCATCTTGGCGGCGCGACGGCGACCGGTTTGAGTATGACCTGGAGGTCCCGGCTGGGATGACTGCTCATGTTCAAATGCCCGGTATCGCCGCTAGCAAAGATTTGCCAGACGGCGAATACCGTGGCGGGCATTTTAAGTTCGTTCGGTCCTTACCGCGCTAGTGCTTGATGGGCTTCTTGATCCCCTTAACTGCGGGCTTGGCGATGACGATGTCACAGGTTGTAGAACCTGAATCTGACGTGGCGGTAGTTCCGCCTGCATCCGTGGTCGAACCGTCGGCCGTGGATCCGTCGGTCGAGGTGCTCCCATCCGTCGAACCAGAGTCGTCACCCGTGGTGCTGCCGTCGTCTCCACCGTCGTCGATCAGGGTGTAGATCGGATCGGTGATGTCGTCGCCGGAGGACGTATCCGGGAAGGTGATGGTGAGGTGGTGGGCCGCGGTCAGGGTTGCGGACGCGCCGTTGGAGAAGTTGAGGGCCAGGGCGGTCGTGGTCAGGCCGATGGTCGCCGTCCCCGTGTAGTTCTGCGGCGTGATCGAGAAGTCCGTGTTCAGCGTGCTTCCCAAAGCGCCGTGAATATTCTTCAGGATCATCGTGATCCCGTTTTGAACCACCTGGAACGAACCGGTGACGTTATGCGATGAGTCGAGGAACAGGTCGTAGGCGACCGCTTCCTGGTTGTGAGTGAGGCGCAGATTGCCCCGAATCTCTGCCGCCGCCGAAGGCCCCTGAAGGATCACGATAGCGCTGCCGACGCAAGGCAAATTGCCTGCGGTGACGTTGATGTTCGCCGTAATCGTGGCCGGATAGGCGGGGTAGGCGAAAGAGTCCGTCGAGGACGTGATCGTCATGGTGCCGGCCGGTTGGGTGCCGGCGGCGTCCTTGAAGTACGTGAAGGTGGCGCCGTGAGCGGTAATTTCGGCTCCGGCGCTGTAGAGGTTGAGATGGGGGACCCTGGTGAGCGTAGTTGTGGCCGGCGTGGTCGTCCGCGAAGGTAAATCGCTGCCCGCGGGAGCGGCGGTTCGCAGGACGGTCATGGGGTAGGAAATCAGCGCCGCCATCGATTGGTAGGTCGCCAATGCAGTGGAGCGAATGGTGAAGTGGGCGGTGGCCGGCTTCGTGCCGCCAGAGGTGGATCCTCCACCACCTCCGCCTCCGCAACCGATAAAGGCAAGGGCGAGGAAGACGGTAACGACGCCCCCCGCATATGGCCGAATCTTCAGAAAGGCGCCCGCTTTGGCGTTCCGCTCGGCGACCGTTACAAGTCTTCTGCGAGCGACTCTGAATTGCGTTCGTTGTGCCATGGAAGTCACTACGAATTCTGAGGGCAAAAAGATTAATTCACCTTAACGATTTTTTGGGAAATATTTTAGGTGGCTTCAGGGACGGCGTTTCGGTGCGATTGAAGCCGGATCGGGCCATCTCATCCGCCTCATTGTATTTTTATGTGCCTGATAGACAGTCGTCCACAGAAAGCAAACCCACCGTTCCCAGCCATCGGGAACCTTTTTCTGGCGGTTCCGTCGCACTACAGGCGCAGTCGCAAGAGAAAGAAATGCTCGAAACAATCATCGTTATCCTCGTCATCATGTGGGCCATTGGCGCATTCGCGGTCCATATCGGTGGTGGCCTTATTCACCTCCTCTTGGTTATCGCGTTGGTCGTACTCGTCATCCGAATTCTTCAGGGCCGCCGGATCTGAACCAACCGTTCGTCAGGGGCTGAAACAGACAGCCGCGTGGCACGTCATGGAATGGGGACCCACCTATCCATGCGTGCCACGTTTTTTGCTTTTGCCTCTCTGATTCCATTTCTTTCGCAAGCGCAAACGATCACCAGCGTTTATAACCGCGACACCCACGAGCCTTTTCATCTTAAAAAGCTGACGGTAGCAAGCACGGTGATTGGTCCTATCGTGCGAACGAGCACATGGATGGTGTTCGATAACCCATACCGCGTGCCGACCGAGGCTGCGCTGAACTTCGATCTGCCGATCGGCACCGCGCTCGGCGGATTCGCCTATCGGTACGGCAAGGAATATGTTCCCGGGCGGCTGCTGGACAAGAAGGTCGCGTGGTCGATTTATACCGACATCACGAGTCGCGGCCGCGATCCTGGGGTCATGGATCAGCTCTCGTCCACCGCCTACCACTGCCAGATCTTTCCTATCAAAGCGGGTCAGGACCTCGAAGTCCGCGTCTGGAGCATCTCGCCCCTCCTTTCGGAAGGTAAGGAGCTTCGCGTTCCCAAGCCAGAGCTTGCGGGGAGTATGCGGGAAATGGTCGCCGATTGGCAGGCACGCGATGCGCTTGCCGGAACCGGCCTGGTCGACGGGGCTTCCTTTCGGGCGAAGTTGTCCGGCCAAGTCCAGGCGGTGGCGCAGCGTTTCAAGGACGGCAAAACCTACGTATGCGGTCTCATGCGTTTGCCCGACCGGGCCGCACCCAAGATCCGCGTGGTGAGCGCCTTTTACGAGCCTGAGAACCGGACCGAGGGTGGTAAGGACGTGACTTCCGAGGTCGCGAATCTCGTCCAGCAAGGCAACTACATCGTGCGGGCCGAGAACAGCTTCTTCGGCGATCCTTGCCCCAATGTTTTCAAGCAACTGCGGGTCATTTATCAGTTAGACGGCTACTTCGTCCGGAAAGTCGTTCCTGAGCACGAGGCGCTGTCGTTCCTTCAGGGTATGGCCAAATCGCCGGTAATCCGCGGATTGAATCAGGTGGAGACCATCTATCCCGACCCCAAGACGATGTTCTTTGCGGGATGGCGCCCGAGTAACGGCGCGTTTTCAGCAACCTACGACGGGAAGATGATTCCGATCCGGCCTCGTGAGATCTACTCAGGTACTGAGACGGCTCGGATCTGGGCGCAGCAAAGACTCGCTGCGAAGAGAATCCACGGGAACGATGCGAAGCTTTCGTTTAGCCTGAAGTACGGGGTCCCTAGCAGCGCTACGGCTCTTCTCGCGGTGCCGAAGGAGGAGATGGCCCGGTACCGCGAACGTCAGGCGGAGTTGCGCCGCCGGGCTCTGGAGCAACAACGTCAGAAGCGGGAGTGGGCAGGCGGCGCGGGTCCCGGCTCCGCGCCGGCCGCTCGCGATCAAAACTGGTCGGTAAGCAGCGGCGGAGATCCTGAGATCCGCGTCACGATTCCGGGCGCGAAGAGCGTCACCGCCATCTTGCCGGATGGGCGTCTCTTGGCTCTGAAACGCGATGGCGATGTTTGGGGTGGCAACTTCGAGATTCCCGCCAACGCTCCGGAAGGGGTCTATAAGGTGCGGGTCGTGGCACAGATGCTCAACGGCATGAGGACCACGCGTGAATGGACATACCTTGTCAAGCGCACACCGCCGCCGTTTGGGGATATGTCCGTCCACACCGAAGCAGGCTTTCAGATTCTGTCCCTAAGATCTGAGCCTGGGCTCGCCTCGGCTGACCTTTATGACGCGGATGGAAAGCGCTGGCGTTTCAAAGAAACGGAATTCGTGGGTCTGTACCAAATCAGTGTCCAGTCAACCCATGGCCCCTTTACGATCGTGTTGAAGGATCATGCCGGCAATAAAGGGGTGAAAACGTTCTCCCATTTCTAGGTATGTTCCTGCTGCTCAGCAGGCAAGACCTGGCGGTTTGGCGGAACTATGAAGATGCGCTTGACCTGAAAGTTTCTGGAGAAACTCTTTTGGTGACAACCAGTTCGGGCGCTGTGGCCCTTCCCCATGTCTTTCCGGAGGAAGGGCTGAAGGCGAGTGTCCAACGGATTGAACCCACGCGTAGTTGGGCCGATCAAGTGCGGGGTCTGGTTGCGCCACCGGCGCCGGCATATTGCCTCCTCAGGTTCGCCAATATTTGCCTTGCCGGCACCGCCAACGGGCTTTATCAGTGGGGAAAGGAGAGCTGGGTTCGTAAGGCACTACCATCCACGTCTCCCGTAAAGCGTGCGAACGGGATCACGAGGTTTGGGAATCGGTACGTCGTGGGTGGGTTGGGTGGACTGTACATCGGCTATCCCGGCGCGTGGCAACAGGTGGCCCCTGACCCCATCCGGCAAGTGGTGAAGATCGACGGCTACGCGTGGATCGTACACGGGAGCGGCGCGGTCGATAAGCTTGATCCGATCAAGGGGCGGCTTTTTCCGGATGTCCTCGCGGGTCAAGCTTCGCGGCCATGGACTTCCTGTGTGGGAAATTCTGGGAATACGATTTTACTGGGCAGTTCCGGAGGTTGGTGCGAGCGGTCGGCCAAGAACATAGATTGTTTCGACCAGGCTTTGGAGGGCGATGTCGTCACCGCGATCGAGGGTGAAGGCGCGCGGCGGTGGGTAGGAACCCAAAAGAACGGCCTCATAGAAATCACCAGAAAAGGCAAGAAGTTTTGGAATCCTGGCAACGGCCTCGTCGATACTTGGGTCACCGCGCTGGGACGCTGCCCGCGTGGTCTTTACATCGGCACTCATAGCGGGCTCTTTCTGTTGGCCAACGGTCGGATGAATCGTCTCCCTTCGCCAACCTCGCGGATCACCGCTTTGAAGGTTACGCAAGGCAAGCTCTTCATCGGAGGGATGGACGGCGCCTGGGTGCAGTCACCACTCGGAACTAAAGCCCTACCTACTCATGGCGAAGAAACAACTTCGATAACCGTCGAAGGCCGAAACTTGATGCTAACTACAAGTCAAGGCATCTATTTTCTTGCGATTGACCGCGCATAGCCCGAATTCTTTGGCCGCTAAATGCGTCCAAGTATAATGGCCTCGTTTCCAAGGAAACGAGGCAGGACGAGACTATGATCAGCCCTCAGAACACCCATGTCGGTTATTGGTTGCGCACGGTCTCGAACCACGTTTCGGAAGCGTTCACGCGGCGGCTCGAAGTCGAAGATGTGACCATCGCGGAGTGGAACGCCCTCAGCGAGATTTGGGCGGCGAAGGAGATCATGCCGAGCAAACTGGCGCTCACCGTCGGGATGACGCGGGGCGGCATGTCGAAGCTGATCGATCGCCTGATCGAGAAGGGCCTGGTTGACCGCGCCGAGGGTCTGACCGATCGTCGCTACCAAACTTTGACTCTGAGCCCCATCGGCAAGTCCCTCGTCCCGAGGCTGGCCCAGCAGGCTGAGGACAACGAGGACGAGTTCTTCGGGCATCTCTCGCAGCGCCAACGGGCCGAGCTCATCGAGCTTCTTCAGAACGTGATCGAAGATCCGGTCTAGGGCGGCGCAATCGAGACGGAGATCTCTTTTAGGAACTCTGGCCGGCTGGCGGTCAGGCGCAGACCTACCCTGGCATCAGGCGTTTGGATTATCTTAAGGAGAATGTGATTCCATCCTCGGCGGATGGTTCGTAGGGGAACCGCGAGTTGGGTGTTGTCCGGGATGGCTGAGACAGGTTGCCCATTGACCCAGGCCTGGACTGTTGGTTTGCCCGAAATGTCCAGATCCAGACGCGGTAAATGAGGGTCTAGCAGCAGGTTATCGAGGGCCAAAGGTGAGGCAATCCAGAAGCTGACGTATCGGTATCGCATGCCGGTCCCGTCCGAGTAATGGATTTGCGGATGCCACGTTTGGCCGTTCGAGGCGTCTCCCGCCGCGAAGCTTGTTGCGTTGAGCCTCTTGGTGATGGCATCTTCCGGCGACGCAACCTCGAATGGGCCGAGTTCCATCACTTCCCCAATGGTTCCGTCTTCGGCCAGGCTCATTTTCGCGTTTCGCGCGCCATCGACGGCGATGCCCAGGTTTTCGAAGATGATGCGGTTGAGCTTTTCGGCTTGCGGATTCGGCATGTCGACCGGGAGATTGCTAAGCACGATCGTTCCGCGGGCGGTTTTGACGGTGGCCAGGGCGATGCCGCTTGGTTTCGTTTCGAGTTCGGAGCGGAGCACCATCGCCGTTTTGACCATCTCGGCTTGACCGTTCCACTTTCGCCAATCGGTATCCGAGGCCTTTAGGGAGACATCGGCGCCTTCGAGTAGCGGTCCGGCAAGGCCGGCGCTTAGGATCGTCGAGGGAGAGGATTCGGAGAAGTAAAGGTCGGCGGGTTTTAATCTATCGGTCAGACGCGGGCCTTTTGGGGGGCCGGCGGACAGCAACTTCGTTTGCTCTGTCGGGCCTAGGTGGAGGGCTTCCAACTCCTCTACATTTGAGGGATATGCGCCCGCGATCGCGAGAAACGAGGCCGTGCGGGCTGTGAGTTCAAGCCGTTTCGGTAGCAGGGCGTTCAACTCGGCCAAAGTCTCCGGCTTTGCACCCCACACGAGGACGCTTTGGGCGGATTCTATTATTGGCTTCGCGGAAAGTGGGGGCGGATTGGCGCCATCGACGACGACGAAGAGAGATGTGTCGGATAGGCGAACTCCGAGTCTTTCAAGCATGCCCGCGACTTTCCCGGCATTTCCCGCTAGCAGGTGAACCGAGTGGAAGTTCGGCATAGGCGGCGCTGAGGGCGTTACGATCGTGCGGCCCGTAACACTGGCGTCGTACGCGCGGAAATCGATATTCCCATAAGGGTTGTAAATTTTCACCGGCTCAAAGGCCGCGGCTTTGATGGCATTGAAGAGCGGCCAGGTTTCGTACAACGGGAGTCGCGGATCGTAACCGGGATTTAGCGTCGAGCAGTACGGTCCCAAGCGTTCTGGCTGTACTCCAGGCTGACCTTCATGGAAGGCTGGGAAGGACACGCCGTCCCGCAAGGTGGGAGGTCGATGGACGTCGGGCAAGCCCAGGGGTAAAGGCTTGAGGCCATACCAAACCAAGTTGAAGACGCTACGGTAGCTGCCGCCCTCTTCGTCTTGATCGACGAGACTGCGGTAGGAGATGTCCGCGACGCCATCCATTCGAACTCCCACCGACAGATAGGCGTCCTCAAATTTCGCCATCTCCGCGATCTGCTTCGGAGTGCCGTAGTAGGCAGGTCCCGCCTCACCAACGCCCCAAGGCTTGCCGGTGGACTTGGCGTGCCGCATCGTGCCCCGGTCGCCGTAGTGGATCATGTAGATGGGCAACTGGCCCTGTCCGTCCTCCTCGCCGTCGGCGGAGACCCATTCGCGGGTTGGATCGTTGGCCCGGCAAACGGCCAGCCACTCGCCATTCATCGATGACGCCTTGTCTTCGATCACCTTCGGGGCGTGGAAGACATTGCGCACCACCGCCATCACCTCATTCGAAACGCTCCAACCGAAGACGCACGGGTGGTTTCGGTCGCGCTCGATGAGGCCCTTCAGGTGCTGCTTCGTGTCCGCCCAAAAAGCGGGATCGTCGAGTTTCGGTCCGCCATCGCTGGCCCACACGGCGGTTTCATCAAGGACAAGGATGCCCATCTCGTCCGCCATGTCGAGGAAGAAGCTTGGATACGGTTCGGCGTGCAGACGGACGGCGTTCAGGCCAGCGTCGTGGAGTGCGGTGAACCAGGCCCAGGCGTATCGCCGCGTCATCTGCGGGATCCCGGTGAAGTGCCAGGAGTCGCCCCGCATGATCAGCGGTTTGCCGTTAAGCTGGACCTTGTCACCGACCAACTTCACCTGTCGCCAGCCGAAGCGGGCGTATTTCTTGTCCCCGTTGGTGCTGATGACAAGGCCGTAGAGACGAGGATCGGCGGGGGACCAGGTTTGTAGCTGTGCGCCGACCGGGGCGGATAGCGTGATCGAACGCGCGGAGTGCGGAGGAACGGTGGCACTCGGCGAATCGAAATCGAGCGCTACCCGGTTCCCTAGTGTCCAGTTCGGCTCGGGCGCGTGGAGCTTGTCCTTACCCGCGTGGTTTACCCAGGGCAAGACGTCGGCACGGAGCCGTACGTTTGCGGGCACATCGCCGTCGTTTCGAATGGTCACGTCGGCGGAAAGGCGGGCCTTGTCCACGTCCGGGCGGACAAAAACATCCGTGACATGCACCCGCGGCACCACTTCAAGAAATACGTCCTGCCAAATTCCGACGATGGCCTGACCCCACATCGAGCCGCCTTGATAGGTTCGCCGACCGAACTTGCCCTGTTTGTCGAAGAGGCTCGATTTGCGTACCGCAACCCGAAGCTCGTTCACCCCCGGATGTACGAAGGCCGTCGCATCGCACTCGAAGGGCAGGAAGATATCGAAGTGACGCCCCACCTCGTGGCCGTTTACATAGACCACGGCTTCTCCTGCCACCGCGTTGAAGTGAAGCAAAACGCGCTTGTCAAACCACGCGGCGGGCACATCGAAAGAACGCCGAAGCCAGCCCGATTCCGCTTTCTCCCAGGAGGCTGGATAGCTCGGAAAGCAGCGAAAGTCACCGCCTTCGCGGCTCTCGACGGGGAAGGCGTTTGCGTTCCAGGGGGAGGGAATCCGCACCGGCGTTTTCTCCCACTTCGCTTCGTCGGGCTCGAGTAAGGGGGCGGCAAGATCGCCCGCCGGAACCGGTTGGAACTGCCAACTCCCATTTAGGCAGACCTCGTTTCGAAATGGTCTCTCGATGGAGGGCGACAAACCTTCCTGCGGCGCAAAGACCCGGTTAAAGCGAGCCTGGGTGAACCCAAATGCCGCCCAGGTCACGAGAAGCAAGGAGGAAAGAAGCCGCCGGTTTGTCCCCACCGCCGGATTCTACACCGCTAGCCGCAAGTCATCAGACAAGTTAGCGGAAGTCGAGAAAGGCGACCACGTCTACTTATGCCAAGTCAGGGGAGCGACGGCAAGGATCCATGGGCGCGCGAAGGCCGCGACATCGCCGCTTTCAAAGGTCATGTTGCGCGACTTGTCGATGACGTACTTCTGCCCCTCCGGAGTTGCCAGTTCGCGCTCGGCGACGTGGAAGGCGAAGACGATGCGGTCAGTGAGGCCATCGAGTTTGGGTCGGATTTCTTTAGCAAGGTTTGGGACCTTCGTGAATTTCGGCTTCCCCGTCCAACCGGCGATGAGCGCGCGCTGGACGGCCTTGCCCGATTCGATCTGGGCGGTGAAGAGCTCCGTGATGCGTTCCGACTTCACGCCGACATCCTTTCCATCTTTTACGGCCATGGCGATGACGGCTTCTTCCCGCTTCTTGTCTTCGACCGGAGCGCCGCTGTTGAACTTGACCATCGCCACAGCTTTGGCCGTCATCAGCCGCTCTCGAAGAAGGTTCAAAAGCCGGTCGATCGGTGGATTTGGTTTTGTTTGGGCTACGCAGACCCCCGCCATTCCTAAGAAGAGACCTACCGCCGCAATCGCTCGCATATCCGCTCCATTATGTGATGTCAGGCGCGAAATCAGAACCACCGAGGCGGATCGGTCGGTTGGAACGGCTTTTCGATATAGCGGTCGGCTCGGTATGGCGATTGATTAAGCACCTCGCGATCCTGCCCGTGAGGGATCATCAGCACGACCTCCATTTCCTTTGTCGTGTCGTTCTCACGAATCCACTTTAGGACCTTGAGTCCTTCCATTCCGTGCATCATCAGATCCACGACGGCCATGTCGAAGCCGGGTCCTTCCATAAGGTCCAGCATTTCAAGCAGATCGATTGCTTCGGGGGCGCTATGCACGCAGGTCACGAAATACCCCTGTCGTTCCAAGTTCACCTGGATCATCCTCGCGATGTGACGCTCGGCGTCGCAGATGAGGATTCGCTTTCCCATAGGTTCGGCAGCTGCTAGCGACGTCTTCATCGGCTTATCTTAAGCGAGCTCTCGATATCTTGCCTCGAAAATTTCGAATCGTTGTGATGCTCCGCCTTGAATGGCCCAAGTCCTTATCTTTTCAAGCTCAACGTCGTGCCGCGTCGCAACCGCCAGCGCTTGCTCTAAGGCGCTGAAGTCGTAGTTCTGATAGAACAGGAACCATGAGAGTCGATCTCGGACGCAGTCGGTTGGCGACAGGATTTGTAGCGTCATGTCACCGTTTCGCAACGTTTCCCACTCGGATATCACTTCTTCACCTATCGATATCGGGCCAGGAGGAAACTCTAGCGTGAACTTCGTCTCGTCGTGTACATAGCCTCCACCCTTAGCCCGGAACCCGAGGTCAAGGACGCACTGGGCCGATACACCTAACGAAGACCAGAAGCCAAGGACGAAGTCCAAATCGCGGGATTGATTGACATCGGGAGCATAGACGGTAGCAGCCCCGCCACCAGAAAGCACCGCTACGATGCCCGCTTTTTCGAGAGCAGTTCCGACTATGAACGCGAGATCCGACAGCGTCGTTGTAGCATCGATGGTCATACCGCTTTCCCTGCTCTTCGCGGACGTCGCCGGATGGCAGCCAGCCGCTTTTGCAATTCGAAATCTTGTGTGGCCAGTTTCGTCAAGAGCGCCTTCAGTTCGTCCGCCGCGACATATCTGGGATTGAGGGTGAGTCGCCTTGTTTTGCCTTCCTCCGCGCCCACGATGACACCCTCCAGTTCAAGGCTGTCGACGGCGTTCTTTACGCGGCTACGACTGCGCCCCAGAACCCTGGCGATCTCCCCGGCGTGGGTTTCGCCAAGCAACAGGACGATCAAGAGCGTCATCGTCCGAGCACTTGACCCAAATAAGGCGGAACCGCCTAACTCTTCCACGCTTGAATTGTACCGTATATCGGAACATGTGTTCCGATATACGGTACATGATCGGCGGTCCCAAAGGAGCTCAGCGCCAGTAAATAAACGCCCAGAACATAACGGGTTCGGTCTCGATGGTTTCGCTGAGGATGTGGATTTCACCGGTCAGGCCGACAGGAAGGCGGGCCATGGTCCAGGACATGCCGCTCCAGATGACGCGGTCTTGGGTGGCGGGGAGGAGGTGGCGTTGGTCGCCTTCGATGAGATAGACGGTGAGCGGTTGCGGAGCGTCGGGGCGGGGGTAGGTGCGCTTTACACGTCCATCCGGCGTAAGCTGCCTAACCATCACGAACGCTTCCGTGTAGGTTGCGGGCATGATGAATCGAACGTTCGGGTCGAAGTACTGATCAGCAGGCACTATCTCCCATTCGAAAGGCTCGACTGCCGGGGCGTTCTCGGGCATCAAGGACGAGACGCCCTGCATTGCATATGAGCGGACCTGCAATTGGCTTGTGATGTTGTCAACGGGATCGACGAAGATTTGAACCCGGTCGTCACGGCCGAAGTAGCTGATAGAAATTCCACCCTCTGAATTGGGAACGCCGGAAGCGATGAAAGCGGGATCCATTTGCGTCACCATTTCTGAATCTGTTGCAATGTAGGTGTAGCTGTTCCCCTTGCCAGGCATCCCCCAATCCCAGTCAGTTTGCGTTCCACCAGGGCGCATCGAGGGGATGTAAAGGTCCTGTACTCTGGCCCACCATCGGGCGTCCTCGTCGGTGAACAGGCTCAGATCGCCGTACGCGACGTGGATCCGGCCTCCGCGGGCGAGGGAAAGAATGAGCATCGACTGCCAACCGGCCTTGCCGCGCCAGTAGCAAGTGCCGGTGTTGCCGACCATGAAGCCGCAGTTGTCGATCCTGTCAAGCGGGATTCCCGACCGGTGGTAGAGCATCGTCATGTGGTCGTGGTAGATGTCCACGGACCGCCAGAAGTCGATGCATGGCACGTCGGCGGGGCGGGGGTCGCCGCAGTAGATGGAGTCGAAGACGTCTAGCCAGGCGAGATCGACGGTGGGGCCGTCTTCGTGGTCGGTGCGATCCATGACTTCGCGTTCTTCGAAGCCGTTGAAGGCCATGAGGATTGCCTCGGGATGGCGGAGGCGGAAGTCGAGCATCGCGGAGCGGAATGCGGCGATATTTTTTGCCCGAGCATCCTCGATCGCGCGACCGGCAGGGACGGCGTTGAATTCGGCGAAGTCGAACTTGAAGATTCGGATGCCGCGGGAGAACCAGTGGTCGAGAATGTCGATGAAGTCGGCAAGGAAGCCGCCTTCGAACATGCACATACCCCAGCCTTTTTCGTCGACCGAATCGACCCATTGGGGGGCGGGATCCAGGTGGCAGAGGGTGTTGACCGTGAACCAGAGGCCGGGGAGCAGACCGTGCTCCGCGCATGCGGCAAGCCACCGATCCGGACCGTTCGGCCAGGTTGGGGTGCGCCATTCGCGGTAGCCGCCGTCGCGGGCGAACCAGAAGGCGTCCATGAGGTACGCGTCGAAGCGAACGCCTTGGGCGCGCATGCGGAGGAGGTGGTCGAACTGCGTCATTGCGAGCTCTTCGGTCAGCTCGATGCCGTCCGAAAGCTCGTCGTACGCGGCCCAGTTGCCGTAGATGAAGAGCGGGTTCATCCCTTCACCGCCCCGAGCTGAATTCCCTTCACCAAGTGCTTTTGCCCGACCAAGAAAAGCAACATCGGCGGAAGCAGGCTCATCACCGAAGCCGCCATTAGCAGATTGGTCTGCTTCTCATAAGCGCCGTCGAAGTACATCATGCCGATCGGCAGCGTGCGGAGGGATTCGGATTTCACCATGACAAGAGGCCAATAGAATGACCCATAGTTGCCGAGGAAAGTTAAGATTCCCAGGGCGATCAATCCTGGACGAGCCAATGGCATCGCGATCTCCCAAAAGATCGCCCGCGGACCCGCTCCGTCCATCCGCGCCGCCTCATCCAGAGAGGGCGGAATCCCCAACATGAACTGGCGCAACAGAAACGTTCCGAACGCGCTAAACGAGGCCGGCACGATCAACCCCGTGTAGGAATCGAGCAGATGGAGGTGGACCATGATCGCGTAGTCCGGAATCATCGTAACGACCCCGGGCACCATTAAGGTCGCCAGATACAGCTTGAAGACCGCATCCCGACCAGGCCAGGTCAGTCGTGCAAACGCAAACGCTGCCAAAGCGCTGGTCAAGACCTGAAGGAATGTCACCCAAGCGGCGACAAGCACGCTGTTCAAGTAATAGCGCCCGAACGGAACCTGGTCAAAGACCTGGTGGTAGTTTTCCGAGTGCCACTGATGGGGAAGGTACGCCCCCTTTTCAATCTCCGCGAGCGGCTTGAAGCTAGTAAAAACCATCCAAAGGAAGGGGGCAAGGGTGGTCAACGACAACACCACCAAAACCGAGATCGCGGCGATATTCGTGCGGCGAGTTGCAACCTTAGACATCGGCGCCTCCTCGCTGCCCGAACTTCCAATTCAAGGCCGTCACGATAAAGATCACCGCAAACAGCACCCAGGAGATCGCCGACGCGTAGCCGATCTGGAACCGTTCGAACGCGTGCGAATAGATATGGTAAGCCAGGGTCGTGGTCGTTCCGGCCGGACCTCCCGCCGTCATCACTCGCGCCGTCTCAAACCCACCCTGCAAGCCGCCGATGCAAGACATCACGACGATAAAGAACGTGGTCGGCGCGAGGTGCGGCCAAGTCACGAACTTGAACGCGGACCAATTAGTGGCCCCATCGAGCTTCGCCGCCTCCACCAGCTCCTCAGGGACATTCGTCAGGGCGGCGAGGTACAGCAACATGTTGCTCCCCCCGATCGCCGTCCAGATTCCCATCAGGTTCAACGCATCCCGCGCCCCGAGCCCGAACTGATGTTTGTCGATGCCAATGTGCTCGACGTTCAATCCGGCCAGGTTGCGCGTGGAGAGTAGCCACTGCGGCGTATCCACATGCCGACCAAGCCCAACCGCATCAAAAATGGACCGCAAAACAGTATTGATCGGCCCGAAGTCGGGGTTGTAGAGCGCCTTCCAAAGCAGCATCAACGCCACCCCGCTCGTAAAGCTCGGCAAATAGAGGAGCGTCCGATAAGCGGCCAATCCCTTTATCTTCCGGTTCAAAAGGACCGCGATCCAGAGGGAGCCCGCAATGGCGAACGGTATTCCCACCATCAGATAAAGGGTGTTGACGAAGTCCAGCCAAAACTCGTTGTCGTGAGTAAGGTCGACAAAGTTCTTCAGTCCGGTGAACTGGAGCGGCACCGAGCGCTGCAAATTCCAATTCGTGAGGCTCGCCCCGAGCGAAAAAATCACCGGACCCGCGGTGAACAGCACGAAGCCGACAAGGTTTGGCGCCAGAAACCAAACCGCGTGCCCAAGATCACTGCGCTTACGCTTCACTTGGACCCCGTCGCCGCACGATAGCGTGCGGCCAGGGAAGGATCGTCCGCGATGGCGTGCTGAATTTCCGCGTTTATGTTCGCCGCCGCATCCCGCATCGCCTGAGCCGGCGTCTTGAGGTTGTTCTGAATCAGGTCCAGCTGGTTCTGGAAAAGCCGCGTGGAAGTCGTGGAATCTACAAATGGACAAAGATCGTCAGGAACGGAATACCGGGAAGCCGTCTGCCAAACCTCGTTGTAGTCCTCTTCAGGATGCTTTGGGTTATGAAGAAATTGAGGCCCGGTATCGTAAGCGGGAAAGGCCGAGCTTCCGTCCGCCTGATCGTTCACGAGTTGGTTGTACGACTTCCCGGCGAGGAACACCAGGAAGTCCAAGGCAGCGTCCAGGTTCTTGGTTTCCCGGCTAACCAGGGTGGCTCGGCCGTAAGCTCGGAAGTGACGGACATTCTGAAACGGCGACTCGAAGACGCCAAGATGCAGATCTGGGATTTTTCGAAGCTCCGAAAGCCACCAACGGCCACCTACCGCCATCGCAGCCCGCTTTGCCCCAAAAACGCCGCTGTCGCTGGCCCCAAACCCGCCCTGGCTCGCGATCCCGGCCTCTTCGGCGGGTGAAGGGCAGACGTGGTACTTGTAAACCAAATCATGCATCAATTCCACGGCGGCGATCGCTTCCGGACTGTCGACCACGCATCTGGTGCCGTCGGGGGAAAAGACGTGGGCGCCAAACCCGGCAAAGAAGTGACGCCAGTTCCACCACGGTAGGAGGATGCCGAACCGGGTGATCCTCCCGTTCGCATCGCGGACCGTCAGCTTTTGGGCGATTCGAATGACCTCATCCCATTTGATCGGCCCCTTCGGATACGGGATGTGGGCCTCGTCGAAGATATCTCGGTGGAACCAGGTTGCGTCGGCGGCGATATTCGTCGGCACCCCATAAACCCGGCCGTCCAGCATCGCCGCGTTCAGTACCGCGGGGAAGGCGCTCGAAGCGATGTCGACGCCGCGCGCCTTCAGGGCGTCCGTCACATCCAGCGCGACGCCCGACTTTGCGAAGGCCGCGAGTTGCGAGCCATCGAACGCGTCGAATACGTCCGGCCCCACCCCGCCGATGGATTGGACAATGACCTTTTCGACCCCGCTATCATTTGGATCAAGTTCCAAATCCGTCTGCGCATGCGAGCGGTTGAATAGCGAGACCTGCTCTGTTCGCAACGGATTGGTGTCGGTGACCCACACCAAAGGCTTTTTTCCCGGGGGCGCGGCCGGAGGCTGGATGCACCAGGTGACGATCGACAATACGGTCAGGACCGCGAACGTACCGGCAAATACCCACTTCATCGTGATGAACCGCTTCATCACACTATACTGCGATTAGCCCTCAGTCGGAGTCGTCAGGACCTTTACTAGGCATCAATTCTTGCGACGGATCAGGTTCAAATTTCGAACCTTAGGATTTTGAGTTGCGATATTGTCGACGTTCCGCTACACTGAAAGGTGATGAAGCGCTTCATCAGCACGAAGAGGTGCCCCCGGTCGGAGGAACGATGGCTGTAACGCTTAAAGACGTTGCGAAGCTGGCGGGTACTTCGTCGGCCGCCGTTTCCGCCGCGTTGAACGGAAACACCTCTTCGAGCACCCGGGTCAGCTCCGCGACCCGCGAGCGAATTTACGCCGCCGCCGCCCAAATCGGGTACGTTTCCAACCCGATCGCGAAGAGTCTCGCGACGGGCAAGACGGGGGTCCTCGGTCTGATGCTGCCTTACGAGGACGCATTCATTGACCAAAACCCGTTCTGCACCACTTTAATGGCGGGGATCATGAGGGAGGTCCTCGCCCACCATTACAACTTGATGTTGTATACGGCCACGAGCGGAATGCCCGTGGACCGGGCCGCGATGCTGGTCGATTCCCGAGTGGATGGGCTTTTGCTCGTCATTCCTCCCGACGATAGCGCGGTGTTTCTCAAGTGCGAGAAGCGGAATATCCCGTTTGTCTCGGTCGTACGGACCCCTTCGGAAGGGGCGCTCACCGTAAATTCCGACGACTACACGGGGGGACTCCTGGCGACTCGGCACTTAATCAATCTTGGCCATCGGCGCATCGCCCACATGATCGGCAACCCCCTGGTGAGCACGACCGCTCCTCGCCTGAAAGGGTATCGAGACGCGCTCAACGAAGCAGGAATCGCCCCAGATTCCTCACTGGAAATCCCATCTGGCTTCCTTCGTAGTCCCGGCTACGAAGCGGCGGGGCGGTTGATGGAAAGAGGCTCGTCGAAGATGCCGACCGCGATCTTCGCCTGCAACGACCTCTGCGCGGCCGGCGCGATTCAAGCCCTGACCGATTCCGGCGTTTCCGTTCCCAACGATGTTGCTATCGTCGGCTACGACGACACTTTGTTCTGCACTGTTACCCAGCCCCCGCTTACGAGCGTTCGGATGCCCATCGAGGAGATGGGCGCGATGTCCGCTCGAATGTTGATGGCAAAGATCGAAGGAGATTTCTTGGGCGATCCTCAACCGGTGCTGCCCGTCTCCCTTACTATTCGGCAATCATGCGGCGCGTCCAGCGCCAACGTCGCCACCGAGGCGCCCTCGTCCCGGTCGGTTCTGCAATGAAGGAGATACCTATGAATCGAGGCTCCCGTGCCTTTACGCTCATTGAGCTACTCGTCGTTATCGCGATCATCGCGATCCTCGCCGCCATCCTCTTCCCGGTTTTCGCTCAGGCGAAGTTAGCCGCGAAGAAAACCGCCGACCTGTCCAACATGAAGCAGTTGTCGCTCGGACTTACCATCTACACAAACGATAGCGACGACATGTTCCCGTTCTGTATGGGGGGAGACTATTCGAACTGGCCGGTGAGCATGCCGCTTTGGTCCAGCAACGTCGTGATCGGTCCGTACGTGAAGAATACGGATATGTTCCGCACCCCCGTCGATCCCAGCGAAGCTTTCGTGTCGCAGGTAACGACGCCACTTAAGAACATTGTCAATCGACAACCGCACACCCTTTCGTATTTCCCGAACGCGATTACGGACTACGGCGCAACGGAGTGGGGCTATAAGGGCGTGAAGGGCCTCATGCCGATTTCGCCCGTCGTCTTCGGCTCATCGAGCGGCGCTACATCGATTACCGAGTGTCAGGATCCTTCGACGATCATCATGCTCGCAAGCGGTTATCAGGACTACGTGGAGAAGTACTACCAGGGCGGAGCGGGTTGGACAAACAACGAAATTAACCCATTTTTCGTCGATTACGGTGGAGTTTACGACCAGTTCATTCCGATCGCCTTCAAGTTCGCACTTCCGACGGACGCTTGGTACAACGCCTGGCGCAAATTCTCCGGGGGAACGAACTTCGCTCGCGCCGATACCAGCGCCAAATTCATGCATGCGGATCAAGTCGACGATCCTAAGTATTGGCTAGTCCAAGTGCCGACCACGCCCCCGCAAAATCCGTGATATGAAATGGTCTCTCCTTCTCATGGCCGCTTTCTGCATCTTCGGATGCGGAAGCGGCGGCGGTGAATCTGCCGAAACGCAAAAGGGCGCCGACCAGCTTGGCGACATCAAAAAGCGGAGTGGTGGCGATTGGGAGAAATTGACGGCGGCCGACAAGGACTTCGTCATCAAGCTCGCCCACGGCAGTGAGTCGACGGCGAAGATGTTGATCGGACCACCCCGACCGGGTCCCGGCAAACCAGCGGGTCCTGGCGGCGCGCCTCCGGCAGGGGCGCCGGGCGGCTAGGGCGGTTTGGCCCCCCCTTCGGAAACTTCGGGAGGGCCTAACTGAAGGTGTGCAAACCTGAATGAGAATCGCACTCTGGGCAACGGCGGTCGGTGCCGCTGCCTTCCTCACCGCCGTTGTTCCTGCGCAAACGCGAACGTTTGACGTGCGCACGAGGGATGGTGTCGCTTGGTTCACCGATCCGAGCGGGAACCCATTTTGGTCATTCGGCGTCGATTGCGTCGATACCGGGACAATCCGGAAGCAGTTCGATGCGAATAACCCCAGCTACTCGGCGGATCGGTTGTTCCCCAATGTAAGAGCGTGGGCCGCCGATTCGTATGCGAAACTGACTGGCTGGGGATTCAATTCCCTCGGGGGCTGGTCGGATCACGCGGAATTCAACCAAGGGAGCGGTCGGTTCCCTTACTTCGAAGTCCTTCACCTTGGGGCATACGCAAAAGCTCCCTTCGCGGACATCTTCTCCGAAGACGCGAAGAAGGCGATGCGGGATGCCGCGAAGACCCAGATCGACAAGCTCAAGGACGATCCAAAGCTTGTCGGTTACTTCAGCGACAACGAACTCGGCTGGTGGGGCGACACGCTCTTCACCAGCTATCTCAAAATGCCCTCCGCCGCTCCCGGCAAGCAGCGGATCATGTCCGTTATCCGCCGGCACTACGGCGACGACTTCGCCCGGCTTAAGCAAGAGTGGATCACTCCGGCAACCTCCTTCGAAGAGTTAGACAAAGCCGGCGTGATGTACCTGCGACCGGGGACCGAGGGCATTGGAGTGGTCAAGGCTTGGCTCACGGAGATGGGGCGCTACTACTACGCGCTGGTCCACGACGCGATCAAGGATAACGACCCGAACCACCTGATTCTGGGCGACCGATACTGCCAGTTTTACGATCCGAACATCGCCGCCGCATCCAAGGGCTTCATCGACGTCGCCAGCACCAACTACGGCGCGACCTGGAACGACGGCACCCTTGCCGACTTCTATCTCCGTACCCTCCACCAACTAACCGATAAGCCGGTCCTCGTAACCGAGTTCTATATGGGAGCGAAGGAGAACCGGAGCGGCAACAAGAATGTCCCCGCCGCTTTCCCGCTTGTCGATACCCAAACCGAACGCGCGAAGGCGTTCAAGACGAACATCCAAGCGATGGCGCGGCTTGGATTCGTGGTCGGCGCCCACTGGTTTCAGTTCTACGATGAGCCGCCGAAGGGAAGGGGCGACGGCGAGAATTTCAACCATGGCCTCGTCGACATCTACGGCAAGCCGTACGAAGAGATGGCGCGGGCCGCCAAGTCGTCCAACTTCGAAGCGTTCCATCGCGCGGCGCGACCTATCGCGAAAACCACCGTCCTAGAGCCGCCGCCGGCCCCCGCGAAACCGATGGAGGGTCTCAAAAATTGGCCGCGCGAAAAAGGCTTCATCTCCGGCCCCGAGAAAGCGTTCGGTGACCTCTATGTCTGCCAGGACGAGAAAAACTTCTATCTCGGCGTGATCGAGATGGACTACATGGACGAGGGACTTTACGAAGGCCACCACGTCCCGGAGGGCGAACGGTCCCACTTACATATTGCGGGCAAGAGCTTAACCGCGCCGATCGATGTCCGGTTTGGCGGAGACAAACAAAAGGCCACCGTAAATCGGCCCGACGTACAAATCGCCGAAGTTTCCGGCCTACAGTACACCGTGATTCTACAGATCCCACGAACCGCAATCCCGGGCGGCGAATCCTTCAAGGTCACCCTCGAAAACCATAGCCGATCGAATACGATGACGTGGTCGTTCTCCACGAAGCGCGACACCAGTCGGGCCATGCGGTTCGCTAAGGATACGAAGACGAGATTCCGCGTCGTTCAAGAGCACGGCATCGATTGGATCGTAGGGCCGGACGGGAGAAAGCGGTGGTCGTTTGGGGTCTGCTGCGTCGATCGGGGGATGTCGCCCCATGGCATCCCGAAAGGCAGTGCCGCTTACTCCGCACAAGAACTTTACGCGAGGCCCGAACTGTGGGCCCGGGACGTGATGGCTCGGCTGACGAGTTGGGGCTTCAACACGGTGGGAGCCTGGAGCGACGACGCCCTCCTTCGTAAGTCTGGGCGAAAGGATGTGATGTTCACGCCCATCCTCAATCTGGGCGCGCTGGCCGGCGCGCCTTGGCGCGATCTCTGGGACCCGAAGATCGTGCAGAAGATGGACGAAGTCGGGGCAAAGGCGATTAAGAAGTACGTAGGCGACGAGCGCGTGCTTGGCTACTTCTCAGACAACGAGCTCGGGTGGTGGAGCGGCGCGATGCTGGAATGGGCGTTCAAGGCCGGCCCCGGTTCGCGCGCGCAGATTACGGACCTCCTTCGGAGCCGCTACTTCGACGACTGGGCTGCGCTCAAGCAAGATTTCTACACGACTGGGCAAACCAGCTTCGACCAGTTGAAGACGGCTGGACGGCTATTCCTAAAACCCGGAGGTCATGGCATGCCCTCGGTCCGGGCTTGGATGGGAGTGGTTTCGGCGCGCTATTACCAGGTCTGTCGCAACATCGTGAAGAAGTACGATCCAGGCGCCCTGTACCTCGGCGACCGATTTATCTCCAACTTCTATCCCGAGGTTGCTTTCTCCGCCGGCCGGTACTGCGACATCGTTTCGACGAACCTGAACGCGGTCACCAATCAGGGCGATTTCGCGAGCTTCTTCCTCCCCGCACTTCACCGCTTCACCGGCAAACCGATCCTGATAACCGAGTACTATGTCGCCGCAAAGGAGAATCGGAGCGGGGACAAGAATTCAAGTTCGGGTTTTCCCGTGGTCCAGACGCAGGCAGAACGGGCGAGGGTCTTTGCGAAACAAACCAAGACCTTGGCAGAGACCCCGTACGTGGTTGGCGCCCATTGGTTTCAGTACTACGACGAACCCAAGCTAGGCCGTGGCGACGGGGAAAACTACGACATGGGCCTCGTGGACGTCAAGAACGGCCCCTATAAAGAGCTTACGAAAGCGGCCGTCAAGCTCGCCCCAGCCCTCACCCATGCGATGGCTCACTTGAAGACGGCTCCGTCCCTCCCACTCGTGGGCCCGTCGGGCGATAAGGAAACAAAGGAAAGTTGGTTCCAAAACCATCCCGCAATCCCCGCGACGAGCCCTTCGGATCGAGCCGATCTGCGCCTTGGGTATGAAAAAGGGAATCTCTATTTGAACCTCTATTGGGACGAGGATCGGTTCGGCGAGGCCTATTACCAAACCAAAAAGATTCCCGAAAACGATCGGGCCCGGGTTCAGTTCACTGTGAACGGCCAGCGATACGCCGCGCATATCGGAAGCGCGAAGAAGGCAGCGTTTGAGGGTAACGCGATCGCGACGGTCTTCGGAGACAAAGCGGACGACGAAAGTTTAGTGAGAAATCACATCACCTTTCGCGTCCCTGCGAAAGGAGACCTATTCCATCTAAACTTCACCCTTGAAACGAGGGGTAGGGCCTACCGAATCCTATGGGAAGGCACGTATACCAGTAAGCGTTAAGAATTCCCCATGGATTTGAATCAATTTCCCCCTCTTAGCTCTGGAAAGCGAGGCCTCTGGCACGGTGGCGATTACAACCCGGAACAGTGGCCGCGTAGCGTTTGGGACGATGATTCCAGGCTTATGGACATCGCCAAATGGAACGTAGCGACGGTTGGCGTCTTTTCTTGGGTGGAGTTGGAGCCGGCCGAGGGGCAGTACGAGTTCGAATGGCTGAGGAACATCTTGGACCGTCTGCACGAAGGCGGACGCCAGGCCATCCTCGCCACCCCGAGCGCCGCGATTCCCGCCTGGCTGTCCCAAAAGTATCCCGAGGTGCTCCGCGTGGGGGCGGATGGCGTTCGGTTGAGGCAGGGGAACCGGGTCAACTACTGCATTACGTCGCCCGTGTACCGCGAAAAGTGTCGAGCGATCGCCACCGAACTCGCCAAGCGATTCGGCCGGCATCCGGCGCTGGCGATGTGGCATGTCTCGAATGAGTACGGCGGCGCCTGCCACTGCGACCTCTGTGCGGAGGCCTTCCGAGGATGGCTGAAACGCAAGTTCGGCGGCGACCTGGAGAAGTTGAACGCGGCCTACTGGACCCGTTTCTGGGGTCATACGTACACCGATTGGGCACAAATCCAGATTCCCGGCGCCCCCCACGGCGAGACGGCAATTCATGGCCTGAGCATTGATTGGCGGCGTTTCGTCAGCGACCAGACGCTTAGTTTCTATCTGAACGAAGCCGCGCCGTTGAGGGAGGCCACGCCCAATATTCCGGTAACGACGAACTTCATGGGGTTTTATGGCGGGCTCGACTACTGGAAGTTCGCGCCCCACATCGACGTCGCCTCATGGGACAGCTACCCGGCGTTCGACGGTCCGCTCAAGAAGACGTCCACCTGGGTCTCGGTGGCGATGAAGCACGACTTCACGCGCAGCATCAAGAACCGACCGTTCTTGCTGATGGAGTGCACGCCGAGCGCGTCGAACTGGTACCCGGAGATGGAGCTGAAGCGCCCAGGCATGCAATCCCTGGAGGGGCTCCAAGCCATCGCCCATGGCTCGGACAGCGTTCAATATTTCCAGTGGCGTCAGTCTCGGGGAGGTCAGGAGAAGTTTCACGGTGCCGTGGTCGGGCACGACGGGTCGCAGAACTCGCGAGTTTTCAAGGAGGTGGCCAGCCTCGGGCGAAGCCTTCAGGAGATTTCGGATATCGCGGGCGCCTCGGTGAAGTCCGAGGTTGGTCTCGTCTTCGACTATGAGAATTCCTGGGCGATTGAGGCCGCTTGCGGTCCGCGTCAGGGGCCACGGGGCTATCTGGAGACGGTCCGGGCATTTTACGATCCGTTGCTCAAGCTCGGGGTCTCCGCCGACTTTCTTTCGTCCGATGCCGACTTCGGTTCGTACAAGTTGATCATCGCCCCCATGCTCTACATGGTCAAACCGGGCGTCGCGGAGCGGATCGCGGCTTTCGTTCAGGGCGGTGGCACATTCGTGACGACTTACTGGTCGGGAATTGCCGACGAAAACGACCTCTGCTTCACGGGAGGTTTTCCCGGTCCTTTGAGCGAGGTTCTGGGGATTTGGAGTGAGGAAATCGACGTGGTCTACCCTGGCCAGACGCAAAGCCTGGAAGCCGATAGTCAGCGAGATTGGAACTTGCGAGGCAAGTTCTCCGCGAATACCTTCTGCGATCTCATCCACGCGAAGTCTGCTTCCGTGCTCGCGAAGTATTCCAGCGACTTCTATTCCGGCCGGCCCGCGCTCACGGTGAATAAGTTCGGCGCGGGAGAGGCGTATTACGTCGCTTCCCGCAACGAGCCCGCCTTCCAGACGGCCTTCATGCGCGCTCTTCTTGAGCGCACAGGCTTGTTGCCTACGGAGTGGACGAACCTGCCGGACGACGTGGTCGTTCGACGGCGTACGGGAGATCGGGAATACGTGATCCTCCTCAACCTGACGGGTGAAACAAAGGAAATCATCGCCGATCCAGGCTGGCGGCTCGTTTTGCACGCCGAGGGCGCCCGCTCCGAGTTCGAAATCCGTCCGTACGGGTTCCGCGTTTATGTGCGGGGGTAGAGTGACGGGTTTTTCCACAGGCTTTTGAGCTATTCGGTTTGCCCGAAAGGGTATTTATTTAAAGAGGATTCTTGCTTCAATTGTCTATTTGCTGGGGTGTCTACTTTCGCTATTCCTCCGGCAGGTAACCTTTTTGGGGGATGAACTTGAGAGTTTGCACCTTAGCCCTGGTAACGCATTGACATCCTAGCCAGTGCTTCGCTAGTCATAAGTACTTAGCGAGGATTATTCGCAGCTACTATTAGGTCCTTCCACCGTCGCAACGGCTCGGTGTCCCGCTCATTTAAGTGAGTCCACCATTCTTCCTTCGTGTTTGGAATAAATTCTTGCACTCTTGGCTGTTCCTCGGCGAACAAGGCCGCGCCTCTGAAGCCGGGGAAGAGGGTGCTGCCGTGAATACCGTAAATCCACAAGTCGCTAAGTAGTCTCTTGGCTAAACGCTTTGGGAACACAATTTTGCGGAATAGTGGCGTAGATTGAATGAAGGGACGAGCAAGGTTAGAACCGAAAACTTCGAGAGCAAACCCTCTTTCAAATTTCTCTGTTGGTTCTGTCGAGAAAGTGGGCACCATTAGCAAGCCTTGTTGTGCCGCCATGTTCGAGTTGCCAAAATTCGCCACACCACGAATAATTAGGCTCGTCTGGCCGTTTTCAATGTGGTGAAGCTTGATTAGCCGATCATTCACTTTAGCGTAAGGGTCGCAAATCCAAAGTGCGGCGGAATCGTTATTCGATTGTGGACTCAGAATTCCCGAAGCCGCAAAATATGTTGCCACGAGAGGTGAGCGAGTCCAGTCCAATAACCTTGTCGGTACGCCGTTGTGCTGGGCAAGCGCGAGGGCAGGAACGTATTTTCGGTCCGGCCACCGAAATGGATGCAATGGGTTCCTAGAAGTCTTTAGTTGTTCTGAACGGCTTCGAAGCGACTCCAGTTCCTTGTCTAAGTCTGAAAAACCCGGAATTGCAAGTCCTTGTTCATCTGCGCCACAGATGAAATGAATGAGCGCTACTGATTCTCGAAACTCTTGCTCGCCGTAGCTATGTTGGTCCTTTTCTGAAAACCACTTTTGACTAGTGGATGCACGAAATGCCGCTGGAGTAAGGTTCCATGTCGCGTCTGCTTGACCTCTGTACGCTGCATCTTTCACGAGAATGCCCCGGGACCCGTTTGAAACGAGGTCCCAAAACTCCCCGGTTGTACTTACTTCATGTGTCTCTACCAGGCTGGGCTCATCCATGCTTAGCTATGTTATCCGTTCAAAGAGCTTGAGGACCGTACCTGGCAGGAAGGACGGCAGACTGACAATTTGAGTGAGCAAACTTCGAATTTTGCCGCCATCTTTTCGGACAAGCCACGCACCTTCGCAGGTCATGTCACTACTGAAGCATTGGGCTGTCGGTCAATGCCTCTACTTGCATTTAAATTTGCTTCCCAATCTGGAGGTCCTTTGGGCAGGACATAACCCGTTACCGTTGGCAAGTAAACTGCCGCGCAATGCGCTTCCTTGCAGTGTCGCTGACGATCGCTTGTGCCGCCGTCTCTTTCGCTCAAATTCCCGTAAACGGCTGGCAACTCCAAGACGCCCAGAAGGTGACGGAGAACGGCAAGGCGATCTCTCAAGCGAACTACCAACCCAAAAATTGGTACAAGGCGACGGTGCCCGGCACCATCCTCACGTCGCTTGTGAACGACGGCGTTTATCCCGAGCCGCTCTACGGGGAAAATAACCGCACGATCCCGGAATCACTCTGCCGGACTCCCTACTGGTACCGAACGGTCGTCCCCATCCCGTCGAATTTCAGAGGCCGCCATGTCTGGCTCAACTTCGAGGGGATCAACTATGAGGCCCATGTCTGGGTCAACGGTCATGAGGAAGGCTCGATAAAGGGCGCCTTCACTCGGGGCAAGTTCGATATTTCGGCGGATGTGAAGCCCGGACAGCCGGCGGCGATCGCGGTCCAGATCATGCCGCCGCCTCACCCTTACGTGCCTCACGAGCACACGATGAAAGCGGGGACGGGCGGGAATGGCGGCGCGATGGGCGCGGATGGTCCGACTTTCGTCGCGACCGTCGGTTGGGACTGGATTCCCGCTATTCGGGATCGTGATATGGGCCTCTGGCAGGGCGTGAATCTGACCTCGACTGGGTCCGTGACGGTAGAGGATCCGCACGTCACGATCGCAAACGTGCCTACGCTTTATGATTCCACGTCCAAAGTAGGTGTCGAGTCAACGCTGCGAAACCTCACCGACCAACCGCAGAAGGGAATCATGCTCATCGAAATCGGGGGCATCACCTACAAATCCAACCCGTTCGAGCTAGCGCCCGGAGAAAGGAAGGCCGTGAGCAATACCTTCCGCATCGCACAACCCAAACTCTGGTGGCCAAATGGATATGGACCGCAGAATCTGTACACGCTGAAGGTCACTGCGAAGGTCGGGGCAAAGGTCTCGGACACCGCGGAGCGTTCTTTTGGTATCCGCGAAATCACCTACTTGCGGGATGGCACGAACAAGCTGAAAATCGTCGTGAACGGCGTGCCGATCTTCTGTAAAGGCGGCAACTGGGGTATGGACGAGGCGATGAAGCGCAGCCCCCGCGAGCGGCTCGAAGCCCAAATCCGGCTCCATCGCGACGCGAATTGCACAATGATCCGGAATTGGGTTGGCATGGCGACTCAAGAGGACTTCTACGATCTGTGCGACAAGTACGGAATCCTGATCTGGGACGACTTCTGGCTTGCCAACCCGGTGGACGGGCCGAATCCGCTCGATGAAGGCCTGTTCCTCGCCAACGCGAAGGAAAAGATCCTTCGCTACCGAAACCACCCATCCATCGCCCTCTGGTGTGGTCGCAACGAGGGCAACGCGCCTGAGAACATCAACAAGGGCCTGGCCGACTTGGTTTCAAAGCTGGACTGGACGAGGTTCTACCAGCCGCACTCCTCAAACTACAACGGCGTGGGCGGCGGCGGTCCATACTCCTACCAAACCCCAAGCACCTACTACCGCTTCAACGACGCCTTCCACACGGAGGTTGGCGCGCCAAGCATTCCGACCCTCGAAGCGATCAAGGCGATGATGCCAGAGAAGGATTGGTGGCCGATCAACGACGACTGGGCAGAACACGACTTTCTCCGCGGCGCCCAGGGCGGCGACCGGTACCCAACCACCCTCGCTCATCTTTACGGAGAAGCGACCGGCCTCGAAGACTTCGTCCGCAAGGGCCAGCTCATGAACTACGAGTCGTACCGTGGCATGTTCGAGGGGCGAAACGCGATGCTATTCGCCCCTGCCACTGGCGTCCTCCTGTGGATGAGCAACCCATCGCAGCCGAGCTTCGTGTGGCAGCTTTACACCCATGACCTGGAGCCGAACGCCGCGATGTTCGGCACCCAAAAGGCATGCGAGCCGATCCACATCCAAATGAGCCCCGTCGATGGCGCGGTTCAAGTCATCAACAACACGCCGGCTAAGCTAACCGGCCTCGAGGCCAAGGTCGAGTTTCTAAACCTGGATGGCAAGCTCGTTCAAGTAGGCGAGGCCCGGCTGGACGCGCCCGCAAGCGCGGCAACTGAAGCGCTTGCCGTGATGCCCCCGGGGGACGGACTCACCAAAACCTATTTCGTCAGACTTACGTTGCAAGACCGCATGGGCAAAACGATCTCGGAGAACCTTTACTGGAAGTCCGTCACGAAGGACACGCCCGACTACTCGGCTCTAGCCTCTTTGCCGATTGTCCACCTGCAGGCAACCACCCATCGGGAAGCCGCGGCGAGAGGCACGTTCAAAGAAACGGTCACCCTCACAAACCCGACGAAGACCGTGGCCTTTATGGCGCACGTTCAACTTCGAAGGGCCAAGTCGAATGAGAGAGTGCTGCCTGTTTACTACAGCGAGAACTACCTGACGCTCTTTCCCGGCCAAAGCAAGACGGTAACGGTCGAAGCCGCCGACAAGGACCTGGGCGGCGAACCGGCCAAGGTCTTTGTCGACGGCTTTAACGTCAACTGAGGACCGAACTATTGGACTCGATCACAACTCGAACCGGTGGAAAAACGGAAATGTCGTTGACAAACCAAGTGTAGCCAGGCCCCTGATGTATGTGCAGGGGGCTGCGCGCGGTAGCGCAGAGACGGCCTACCGGTTACCCACGAAGGTTCCGGTTTGACGCAGGCGATCGCCGCAAAATGTTCGCGGCAAGCGCAGCCCCCGCACATACATCGGGGCCTGGCTACATTGGTTTGCCGGTTATCGGCGACGTCTTTTGCGGCAAGCGCTTCGGGCCTACAATTCCGTGTAGGCGGAGATCGCCCCGGGCGCTCTCCGCGACGGCGTAAGGTCGACCGCCCTCGCTACGCTGTCGCGGGGAGCGGCACGAACATCCGATCCCCGCCTACAACGGTTGTCCGCACGGTGAAAAGCCGGATTAACCCTTGTAGATTCGCCCCCTATAAGCTCGAAAATCGTCTTGGACAGATGTGGGTAATGACAAGCCCTCACCGGGGTCGAATCAGAATGTCGGCCTCTAGTTCGGTACCTTCGGCGCAGGTGCGCGCATGCGATATCCGGCTGGCGGGCGGTGAGTCGCCGACCCCGGAGGGGTCGCAGGGCTTGACGAATGAAGTTACGTCAAATGCCCTGCGACAAGCACCTTCTAGAAGAAGGCGTAGGTGAGGCTGAACGTCAAGCCGTTGAAGTCGAACATGTTCTCCTTTGAGTAGACGTTGTAGCGAGCCGCCAAGCGGATGCGTTTATTCACGACGACGCCGACCTCCGCGCCGTAGGTGTAGCCGAGGCGCTTGAGGGACTCGCGTCTGCCAGGAACGTCGATTCCGAAGTCGAAGTAGGAAAGGCCGGCAAAGCCTCGTCCGTAGGGCAGGAATGCGCTTCCATTGCTGGCGAGGTTGTACTCGTAACCCATCGTATAGGTGCCAATGAACAGTTTGTTGCCGTTCGAATTGGCGTTCACGATGTTGAAGTCCGGGGTAATCGACCCGGTGCTGGGTCGCGCGGTGCCGACCGCGCCGATGCCGTAGCTGAGCACGCTCGAACCAAAGGCATCGCGGATGGCTTTGCTCGACGGCAGGTACTCACCGACGGTAACTCCGTAGTTTAACTGAGTGTTCTGTTGAGCGTGGGCGAAACTCGCGACGGTGCCAAGGGCAAGGGTGGCGAGGGCGATAAGCGGCTTACGGTTCATAGTACTGATTCCATTCAGAGCGTTGGCAGCCCGCGCAGAACATACCCGTTTGCGATGGCTCGAAGTTCCTCCGTGACCCCTTCGACCCCGGCGTTAAAGATCGCGGCGCCCTTTTCCGGGGTTGCGAGTTGAGGGTATCCGATTGAGCCCATCTCCGTTATCTCATCGAAAAAGTGGATAGGCCCGCGCAGGGGAGGGTCGGATTTCAATCCGTCGGTACGACAGCGGTCCATGCGTACGAGTTCCGGACGCAGGTGAAGCATCAGGCTGGTCTCGGCCTCGCAGGCATGCCGCATGTTCTTTAGAGGTCCGGAGAGGGTCTCGGTTATGGTCGATTCGCAGAATGAAAAGTAGCTTGCGGCGCCGAAGGTCTTCTCCGGGTACCGCTGCTTCAGGTCTCGCATGGCGATCTCGTTCGGCGAGGTGTTCCCGCCATGGCCGTTCAGCACATAGAACTTGTAAAACCCGTGGGGGATGAGCGACTCGACGACGTTCCGGATCGAGCCCATGTAGGAGTCGAAGGAGGCGCTGAGCGACCCTGCGAACTTGAGATGGTGGGTGCTCGCACCAAGCCACAGAGTCGGCGTCAGCAAAACCTGGTCCGGTAGGGCGATCTCCACCGCCTCCGAGACTGCGGTAACGATGATGGAGTCGGTGTACAGCGGTAGGTGCGCCCCATGCTGCTCCAAGGAGCCGGTCGGAATGACGACCACGCATTCGCGACTTAGCGCTTCCACCTCAGGCCAAGTCATGTCGGCAAGCTTCATAAGCCTATTTTGACTCGCAAATACGTGACTGGAGGAAATCTCAGATAGGGCCGAAACTATTCAATATGCGGCTCAATAACGTGGTCATCGCGGCCCGAGACTATGCGGCGATGAAGGAGTTTTATGTGAAGCTCACCGATTGGCCCATCTTCTTTGAGAAGGGTGAGGTTTGTTTCCTCGGGCGGGGCAAGCCCTACGTCGTCATTCACGCTCCGACGGACGAAACGGAAGTAACACCTCCGGAGTCGACCATGTGCCTGGATTTCGAGACAAACGATCTGGAAGCTGAGGTGGACCGGCTCGAGCGAGAAGGACTCGTCGTCGAGTGGCGGAACGAGATGGCGGTCATTCGCGACCCGGCCGGAAACCTGATCGAGATCGTTCCGAGCGAGTAAGGCCCCTACTTTTCCGGATACAGGTTCCGGATCAGCATCTTCACGGTGGCGCGAAGATCCTTGTCCTGCTGCATCAGCTCGGAGATCTTCTGGTAGCCGTGCATCATCGACGTGTGGTCGCGGTCGCCGAATAGACCGCCGATGTGCTTCCACGAGTCTCCCGTGATCTCCCGGGTGATATAGACGGCCACGTGCCGGGCATGCACGATCGGCGCCTTCCGCGAGATCCCCTGAATGTCCTCCGTGGAGATCTTCATGTGCTTGCTCACGGCGCCTACGATCTGGTCGAAGCCCGGCCGCTCCAGCACGCCGGTCCGGTAGTACTGCTCCACGATCCGCTCCGCCACCGGGATGTTGATCCCGTGGTTTTCCAGGCTTGCTTCCGCCGCCACCTTGGTGAGAGCGCCTTCAAGCACTCGGATATTGCCCGGGACGTTCTCCGCGAGAAACATCGCGACGTCGTGGTCAAGGACGATTCGGTCGCGCTCGGCTTTGCTCTTGAGGATCGCGCATCGGGTCTCGGTGTCCGGCATCTGGATGTCGGCGACGAGGCCGGCCTCGAACCGTGACCGAAGCCGCTCATCCATCAGGTACAGGTCGCGGGGCGGACGATCCGAAGTCAGAACGATCTGCTTGCCGAGCGAGTGAAGGTAGTTGAACGTGTGGAAGATCTCTTCCTGCGTCCGGTCCTTACCGGCGACGAACTGAATGTCGTCCACGAGCCAAACGCCGACATTGCGCTGCGACCGGCGGAACGCCTCGATCCGGTTGTTCTGGAGGGCGTTGACGAACTCCTCGGCGAATAGCTGGGCGGTGATGAACACCACCGGGTAGCTGGGCCGTGCCTGAAGAAGCTCTCGGGCGATCGAGTGCAGCAAGTGAGTTTTGCCCAGACCGGAGGGGCCGTAGATGAACAGCGGGTTGTACTTGGTGCCCGGCTCCGTCGCCACCGCCTTTGCGCCGGCGAGGGCGAGACGGTTGCTCTGTCCGCCCACGAACGAGTCGAACGAGTACTTCTCGTAGGGCTTGAAGCTGGGCTCGTCGGTCGGCGTCGCCACGCTTCGCGCGACCGGCGCTTCGCCGCGAGGATTGACCTGTGCCTTGCTCTGGGTCTCGGTCCGAAGCTCCAGCACCACGTGGTGGCCGAGCTCGTCTGCGAGCATCGTCTGGATCACGGAGAAGTAACGCTCGCGGACCCATTCCTGTACGAACTTGCCTGGGACGCCGATGAGGGCGATGCCGTTCTCAAGGGAAATCGGCTTCAGGGGCCGGATAAAACGCTCGAACCATGCACTTGGAACTTCCGGTCCTAACCGTCTGAGTACGCCGTCCCATGCCAGATCTAGGCTCACGGGATTATCGGATGACTCAAGGTTGAACAGGTCTTTCATGGTGCGGAGGGGCCCGGAGAACCGGGCGGGATCGGATTATACATTTCGATTTCAGGCTCGGGAAGCCATTCCGGAAACTGCCGATAGCGCGGTTGAACCGTAGTACGATAGCGTCAGATGGCTTACGCGTATAACCCGGTAATCGGCGTGCTTGCCGGGGCGGACATGCCTTTGGAGCAACTCCGCAGGTCCGTTGAAGGAGCCGAATTTATATTCGCCGCGGATGGCGCCGCCAATCGTCTACGTGAAGTCGGTGTCGTTCCGACGGCCACGATCGGGGATCTCGATTCCCTAAAATCCCCTGAAAATGCCGGACTTGTCATCCACGACCAGGGGCAAGACGACAGCGACTGCGACAAGTTATTGCGTCTTATCCAAAGCCGCGGTTTTACTTCGGTTACCCTCGTAGGGGCGGAGGGCGACCGGCTGGATCACGTTCTCGGGACCTTATTCAGCGCCGTCCGAAGCGGGCTGGACGTGCAGTTCATCCTCCGCCGAGCCCACGGCTGGCTAATCCGGCCCGGCTCGGTCGTTACGGTGGCGGCGCCGCTCGGAGCCGGCGCTTCCCTGATGCCGATCGACCCGTGCGAGTTGGTCGACCTATCGGGCGTGGAGTGGCCCCTTGCGAACGTCAGGCTGACCCCTACCGGCCAAGTGAGCCTCTCCAACCGGGTCACGGCCCCCGAGGTTCGGGTGGAGATTCTGAGTGGCTCCGCCCTGTTGACGGTTCTCACCGACGGTTCATAATCGGCCATGCTCGGCGTCTTCGGAGCACTGCTCATTTTTGCCGGGAAGGAGAAAGCCATCGTCCGGTCCGAGTTCATTTACGAGACGGCTCCGTTTCCCTCTTGCCACGCCTCTACCATCGCGCAGGCGACCGACGGCACGCTCATCGCGGCCTGGTTCGGCGGGACGCACGAGAGCGCGCCGGATACCGCGATCTACGTCTCCCGGCACGTAGCGGGAGCTTGGACGCCGCCGGTCGAAGTGGGGAATGGTATCGATGGCAGCCGGCGCTTCGCTTGTTATAACCCGGTGCTGTTCCAGCCGCAGCACGGCCCCTTGTTGCTGTTCTACAAGTACGGGTCCGGGCCGCAGAAGTGGAAGGGTCGCATGACGACCTCAACGGATGGCGGGAAGACTTGGGCCGTGCCGCATGACCTGCCCCACGGGATTCTCGGACCCATCAAGAATAAGCCCATCGAAGTAAACGGGGCCATCCTGTGTCCCAGCAGCACTGAGGACGAGGGCTGGCAAGTGCACTTCGAGACGACTCGCGATCTAGGTAAGACTTGGTCGTCGACAGGCCCTCTCAACGATCCGCGAAAGATCGGCGCGATCCAACCCAGTCTTCTACCAATGGAAGCGGGAGCGTTGCGAGCGGTCGGCCGAACGCAGCAGCAGCGGCTCTTCGCGATCGACTCGCCGGACCGTGGGATCACTTGGGGGACCATGCGGCTTCTCGACGTCCCAAACCCCAATTCGGGGACGGACGCGATCCGACTGAAAGACGGCCGCTACCTGCTCGTCTACAACGACAGTCCGAGCAAGCGTACGCCGCTAAACCTGGCGATCTCGAATGATGCGGAGCGTTGGAAATCCGTGCTCGTCCTCGAAGACAAGCCCGGCGAATACTCATACCCTTCGGTTATGCAAGCCGAAGATGGGCTCATAAGCGTCGTTTATACCTGGCGCCGCGAACGTATCAAGCACGTTGTCATCGATCCAGCTAAATTCTAGTTCTGCTGGCTCGCAACCTCAACCCACTGTCCCTCCCGGTTCTGAGGCGCAGCCTCAGAACCGGGAGGGACAGTGCCGCTAGTGAGCGATCACGATGCCGCCCTGATCATGGCAAGTAGCGAGGCAAGCATTAAGGGATGCCTTGGCGGCAACACGAGCGAGGCCGGCTAGGATATTGCAAACAAACGGGTTAACCTTGTTCTTCAAGCAGAACCCTTTCGCTGCCACAATCGCGGCGATCTCCGCCGCGTAAGCGACGTAGCAACCAACCGTACAGATGCTTCGAGTTGCCCCAAGGGTGCCAATGTACTTGGCGAACATAAGCTGCTGAACAGGGCTCAACAGCGTATCCGCGGTCAGCGTCGGCGCCACGCTTGGGATGTTCCCAGGTCGGCTCGACATGAGAACGAGCGTCGCGTTCACGGGCGTATTCGGGTTGGCATAGGCAGCCGGCAGCTTGCTATTGATGCCCGCAACGACGTCGGTAACGGACAGGCCAAGTTTGACGACGGCGAAATCCGGATCGTTGTTGATAGCCGTGTACAAGTCGGAAACGGTCTCAAAATCGGCGACCGTTTCGCTGGCATCGGCCTGCTCGAAAGCGGTTTGAACGTTGGGATCCAGATGATAGACGGCGTTCGAACCATTGCCGACTGGACCATTGAAGCCGCTGACCTTCACGATGTCGTCGAAGGCCATGTGAATCTGCGGTTGGGTCGTGGCCCGTGCCACTTCACGCGACGCTCGTGCGGTCGTAAGAGGGCCGTTCCCTCCACCTGAGCCTCCGCACGATATGAGAAGGCAGGCCTGCATGAACACGCAGAACACAACAAAATATGATAGGACGCGATTAACTTTCTTCATCTTTCCCTCAGTCAAGTTCCTCCCGCGATCCAAAGTGGTGCGCATAGGAGGCCCGTAAGCATTCGTAGCATTGTCCAACCAAGCCGCGCGGAGCATTTCTGCGCGGGTAGAACCACATGGACGTCCTTCCGCTACTAGTAAATTGTCTTTGCGGAATTATCCAAAGAGGCACGAGGGAAGATTAGCACGCCAGCAGAATTGCGTGCCTGTTTGCGCGTCAAATTTTAAGAAGCATATTCTTTGCTCGGAAAGCTGGATCTCGTCCCTGCTCTCCAATCACGCAAAAAACGTTCCGGCTCTGGACCATGCCCTGAGCCGGAACGAAGCTTGTCATCAAAAGATGACGCGTGTTTAGTGGGTCGCGAGGACGATATTGCCCTGGTCGTGGCAGCCGGCAAGGCACTGATTCAGAAGGTCCTTGGCGGCGGCGCGAGCGATCCCCGCGAGAGCTCTGCAGGCGAGGGTGCCGATGAAGCCCGTATCCACCGTACAGTCCGCCTGAGCGGCCGCGATGATGGCGAGAATCGCGTAGTAAGCAGCATAGCAACCCACGGTGCAAAGGCTCCGGGTGGCGGCTAAGGTGCCGAGATACTTTCCGAACATCATCCGCTGAAGCGGGCTCAGTTTCGTGTCCGGGGTCAGCGTAGGAGCTACGCTGGGGATATTGCCCGGCGTGCTCGAAAGCAGAACGAGCGTCGCGTTTGACGGCGGCGAATTCGGACTGGCATAGGCGGCCGCAAGCTTGCTGTTGAGGTCGGCGACGAGTTGGGCATCGGTGAGGCCCAGCTTCCCAGAGGCGAAGTCCGGATCATTGTTGATCACGGCGTACATCTGAGAGATCGTCGGATAAGCCGAAGCCGGCTCGTTCGCCTGCAACTCCTCATAAGCTTCTTGGACATTTGCTGGCACGTTATACACGGCCGTCGTACCACCGCCGACCGGACCATTGAGGCCCGAAATCGTTATGGCGTCATCGTACGCTTTGTGAATCTGCGGCTGAGTGTTAGCCCTCGCAATTTCACGCGAAACTTTGGCTGTAGTGAGTGCTCCACCACCGCCGCCACCACCTCCGCACGAGATAAGTAGACATGCCTGCATGAACACGCAGAACACGACGAAATAGGATAAGACGCGATTTACTCCCTTCATTTCTTCCTCCGGTCAAGTTGCCCTCGCTCTCCAAATGGGCGGGACTAGGGGGTTCGTAGGCTTTCGATTTTCTGGCGGAAAAACGACGCGGTCAGCTGTCCGCGCGCAGTTAGGTCCGCCGTCGGCGAAAGCAGGTTGGGTCGGGCCGCGCCGAGGCCAAAGGTTGGACTCGCGTGAGGCGTTACAAGATAGGAATAGTCGGCCGTCGAAGCGGTTGCGAATCGAACTGGCCCCGCATCCACTGCGGCGCCTGGCAGTGGAATCTGGAATAGAACTCCGGTACGTCGGACGTGCACTCCCTCGTCCCGGGTGTCGATGTTTTGAAGTGTCAGCCACGTTTCGCCGAAGCGTCGGGTTAGGCCGATCGTGTTCCCGATATCGCCCGCGAGAAATCTTTCTCGGCGAACGAAAAGCGATGCATCTCCACGATAGAAGTCCAAGCTTCCTTCGAGAGAAAATCTAAGGTGCTGGTCGGCGAATGTCGACTCGAATGGCCGGCTCGCACTCCCTTTGAAGTTTAACGGCAAAGCGGGCGGGTAGTAGGATAGTTGCCAGGTCGCCGCCCAGGGTTCGTTCACGGTGTGATCGACTCCCGCCATCGACCAAAGGCCCGGTGCGAGCCGGTCCGTACGATAAAGGGCGAGTTCCGTCGGAGTTACCGTGCTGGAGTTGTCGAGCGAGTTATTGAACGTGACATCGGTCGCCGCCGCGGCAAGAAAGTTGGCGGGTAGGCGCGCAATGCCATCGGCGCGCACGAACTCCTTATTCGGCAGTTTGTCGATGATGCCGAGGCTGTACTGAACGCCGGGCGCGAAGGTCACGAGGGCACCCGGGGTGTCCCCCGCCTTGGTCTCGGTTTCGGCCTTGACCGCTCTCGGCGCTCCGTCGTCTAGGCGTACCGAGGCGAGAAAGTCGGACGCCGACTCCCAGCCATTGCAGAAGGAGTGAATTTCGCTGCGTGTGCCTTCCAAGGTGACGAGGTCGAATCCGTAACGCCGCACGGTTAACCGCAGGCGCTTGACGCCCGTAGGGGAAGCATCGAGAAGGAGGCGAAGGGCGCGGGCGAAGGTCGGGACGGGGTTCCTGGCCTCGACGTCGTCATAACTTGCCGCCCAGACACCTTCCGACTCCTCAACCCGGGCGGTTCCCCGTCCCAAGGTGGCGAGCCGGTTGGCGAGCTTATCCTGGAGTTCCTTGCCCTTGACCGGACTCGGCACGGGGGGCTCGGGGGACTTCAGGGGGACGGCGTATCCCGCCCCGAGGAACGGCGCGCCGTGCTTGTCGATGGCGGCGGCCAGCGTAAATCGTTTCAGGAATCGTCCCTTGACCCCGGCCATGGTTCCGGCGGACATATGCTCGGCCATCACCGCAAATTCGGGGCCAAAGTTGTAGGAGGCGCCCTCCATCGAGCCCTTCAGCAGCCCGTGGCCGTAACTGGCGTACACGTTCAGCGCGCCCCAGTTTTGGCCGGCGGCTACGTATTCGGTCTGCCGCCGGTTCGTTCCTTGAACGTCGGTTGAGCCGATGGCGAAGGAGAAGCCGTTCCGCCGCTCGGGCAGAATGGCCCATTTCCCGCCGCCGGAGCGATCGGAGATGTTGCCGTTCAGGAGAGAAGGCGTAAGGAAAGAGAGGCCCAGTTCGACATTCGGCAGAAGTCCGACTACGGCGCTGTAGTTGGAGGAGGTGGGTTGAACAGCTTTCGTTCCGATTTGTCGAACCGACTCACCGGTAGAAAAGCTGAACAGCATGCTTCCTTCGCCAAGGATCGAGGTCGTCGGCATGCGAAACAGGCCACTGTAGGCGCCCACCGTGATATCTGATAGCGAGTTTGTACTGCCCGAGTTCGATTGAACTGTGGCAGCGGAATCGGATAGGTAAGTCTGTGGCAATACCCAAAGTGGCATGGACGGATTATCGCCTACTCGCGATTAGCTGCGGTTAAATGTTCCCTTTGCAGGGCGATATGCCTAATGATGCCGATCTGCGTTAGCGAGGGATGCATACTTGCAAAGTATTCTGCTGCTTTTGCAGCTCGGGCTTCCTACGGGTCGTTAGATTCGCGACATCTTCATCGGTTAACCGGTTAACTTTCATCGGTTTCCCGGGATACGCGGTGTGGGGAGCTGATCTCCCAAAAGTTGGTCCCGCCGCGACCCCTGGGCCTTCCGACTGGGTACAGTCCCGAGCGGCTCGGAGCCAACGGTCAGCAAAGGTCGCCAGGAACGATCCCGGAGGGATCAAAGAAATTAGCCGGTTATCGTAGATGGCGGCGAATGCCGCGATCGGAGATACCGGGCAAGAAAGGTCATCGGCCGACCCCGGATGGGTCGTAGAGCGTTCGGACGTGGTCGAGAACGCCAATACGCTCTGCGACTCCCTCCGGGGTCGAATTGGGCGTTGCCCAGGTCCCGGTATCTTCGGCGCGACGGCCGCGCCTTCGATAACCGGCTATTTTCTTCGATTCCGTCCGGGATCGCTCCGTGGCCTTGCGCCTACGAACCCAATTGTTCGAGCGTCAGCGAGCTAGTCAGTCGGCTCCTGGTCGCTGCCGGGGCACGGAGGCAACCCCCGAGTCGCCAAACGGCCTCTAGTTATTCGAGCCGTCGATGAAGACGGAGCCGGAGTTGATGGGCAACTCCTTCCAAGAGTTCGCGTAAGCGTAGTTCGAGCTACCAGTCGTATAGTCGGAGGAAGCCATAACTCCCGGGTTGCCCGGCGCGTTCGTTACGACCGCGCCGCCGGTGAGGATGACATCGTCCGCGATTAGATAGCCCGTCACCTTGGTGTTCGCCCCGACCGTGATCGTGGCATGGCTTGTGCTAGAGCTGGAGCCCGCCCGAATCCCGTAGAGCCCACCGAAGTACGTCATGTTGCCGGCCAACGTGATGTTTGCCGCCTTGTCGTAGTAGATCCGAAACATCGACGGATCGCTGTTCTTGGTGAACGAGAACTGGCAGTTGATCGTGTCCGCATTGGTGGAGTTATTCATCCACAAGTGGATCGGGCCGGCGACACCACCGGGGACCGTCTGGGCGGCGGTGTCGAAGATGATCGTCAGGTTATTACTGTTCACGTTGATATCCGTGAAGTAGTAGTCGCCCGGCGGCAAGATCAGGGTGCTAACGTTCAAAGCGCTTAGGTCGGCCGATGAGAGGCTCGTCTTGTTCGTCCAGCCGATGTACTTGGTGCCCGCCACGGTGTTCACCGGGGAGTTTGAGGCGTAGGTGCGCATCCGCCCGGACTGCGCGGCGATTGAGGATGTCGAAGTCAGAGTCGACCAGCCGCTGGGGAACGCCGCCGCGCAGATCGTATCTACGTTGGGCCAAGCCATCACCGTGCTGTTCTTCACGGTCGCGTGATTATTGATATTCGACGTGGTAGCGGAAGGGCCATCGAGGACGATGTTGCCGTTCACATTTCCGTTTCCGTTGCTGTTGACCGAGGCCTTTCCGTTCGTGCCCATGTCTCCGCTCATCGTGCTGCTGGATTGGGTGAACGTGACCGTCGAATATCCGAAGACCGCGAAGCCTCCGCCGTAGCCGCCGGAGTCTCCGGTGGCGGGGTTAAAAATTGAGGTGCCGCCGCCAGGGGAAGCATTGATCGATACGCTTCGAGCGATGCCGTTGACCGTCCCGGTCGAGATTACGGTCATCGGATTTCCGGCGACGTAGTTTGTGGTTCCGTCCTGATTTGTGACGTAAACGCTAAACGTTCCCGCAATCCCCGGGATTGATCCGCTGAACGGAGAAGTTGAAAGGTGGGCCGAGTGATTGACCGTCGCGAAGTTCAACTCGTAGTTGAGGCCTGCGTCCGCAAGCTGTAGCGCTAGCTCATAGTTCGCATCGTGAAATTGCCGGACAGAATGCGAGCTTGCGAGGGTCACGACTCCGCTAATGGCTAGCGCCGACATGGCGACAACGGCAAGCGCGCTGACAAGGGCGGAGCCGTGACGGCTCTGGACACGAAAAAGGTTGCTCATGAATAACGGCCAATCCCCTAAGCCTGACTCCTGAATTGTTGCAGTTCAGGAGTGTTTCTTTAGGGTGAAAGACCGCAATTTTGGACCGTCAAGAAAATCCGTGACCATTGTCGACTAACCCATGAAGGTCACCCGATAAGCCATTGGAAAAACTGAACCGTGTAAGCGTTCTGTCCTTGTTATATGTGTCGGCGCGTGTTTACCCCCTCAATGATCGTCAAGCGCCGCGTATTTCTTTAGGTTTCGAATCCTGACAAACGGTATAGATTTACTTCTTTCCCGACGCGACTTTATTTACCATGTAAGTGAAAACGTGGGTGGAATCACGACAGGCATGGACCGAATGATTGGTCACCTAAACCGGCCAGACTGTCGTACGCTTTGACCGTCAATGAAAAGCCGGAGACTCCTACTGGCCGTGTTCCTCGCCACCATCGCCGGCCAAGCGTCCGCGCAAACCGCTCAGGCCGAAGCCCGATGCGTGGCGGAAGTCACCCTCCACTCCGCCAAAGCCTATGGCAATCCCTTCACGGACGTGGATGTTGACGCGATCGTCACTGAACCCGGGGGCAAGCAGAGACGCATCCCCGCGTTTTGGGACGGGCAGGGCACGTGGAAATTCCGATATTCATCGAGTGTCCCGGGTACCCATACCTTCACCACCGTCTCCACCGACGCGAGCAATCCCGACCTCAAGACCCGAGGCACGATCAAAATCACGCCTTACACGGGTAGCAACAAACTGTATGTCCACGGCGCGATGGGGATAGCGGGCGACCACCGGCATTTTCAGTATGAGGACGGAACCCCCTTCTTCTGGCTCGGCGATACCTGGTGGAAAGGGCTCGCCAAACGCATCTCCGACGACGGCTTTCGGCAGCTCGCCGCCGACCGCAAGGCAAAAGGTTTCTCGGTCATCCAGATTGTCGCCGGGCCGTATCCGGACGAACCCGCTTTTGACCCGCGCTGGGCGAACGACGCCGGAATGCCTTACGAGCCGGATTATCGAAGCGTCAATCCCGCGTACTTCGACGCGGCGGATAAGCGGATGCAGACCCTAGTAGACGCGGAACTCACCCCTGCGATCGTCGGCGGTTGGGGTTGGCACATGCCCGCCGTGGGCGAAGCAAAGTTCATCCGCCATTGGCGTTACTTGGTCGCCCGCTACGCTGCGTATCCCGTCGTCTGGATCATTGCCGGGGAAGGCGGAGGCGCCGCTTGGGGGCATGTTGGAAAAGCGCTGCGCGCCATGGACCCCTATCACCGGGCCGTCACCATTCACACCTTCAACACTTCGCGAAAGTCGATGGACGATCATTCTGTGCTCGACTTCGACATGTTGCAGACCGGGCACAATGACGCCGCCGCCGCTGCAAATACCATCGCCGAACTCACCTCATCGGTCTCTTGGACCCCGCCCATGCCCGTCGTCGATGGCGAAGTGACGTACGAGGGCCACATGATGGGCAACCGGGAAGACATCCAGCGTTACATGTTCTGGTCCTGCATGCTAAACGGTGCGGCCGGCCACACCTACGGCGCGGGCGGTCTCTGGCAAATGAACTCGGAAACGGAGCGTGGCGCCGAGTACGAATTCACGCCGTGGTCGAAGGCAATGAATCTGCCCGGCTCAACCGAACTCGGCATCGGAAAGCGCCTCTTGGAGCGCTACCCTTGGTGGCGTTTCGAGCCGCATCCGGAATGGGTCGAGCCACACGGCACCACGCTACTGGAGCCTCACGCCAATGCTATCGACGACGCCCGGGAGTTTGCCGCTCACGGCGGCCGCGCCGATCTGCCTTACGCGGCGGGCATCCCAAACGAAGTCCGCTTCATTTACTTTCCCGGCGGCCACTTCTACCAGTGGGGATCCGCGGTCGTGAGGGGGCTTGAAGCGCATGCGGCTTATCACGCCTACTACGCCGACCCAGTCAGCGGTAAACGGTACGAACTCGGCACCATGGTCGAGCCCACGGTCGACGCGCCCTTCCTCAAAGATAGTTTCCAAACAAACAGTGGATGGAAGGACTACGGCTCGCCCTCGGAACGTCGATCGGGAACGCTTCTGGGCACGAAAGGGATGGTCACCGTGCTCCCATCCGTAACTGAGAGAGACGCTCAGATCTCGGTCGGAGCCCGGAGCGACGCGGAGGCAGGCATCATTCTGCGCTTCCAGGATCCAAGCCACTACGTGGTGGCGCTTTACAGTCCCAGCTTGCACGCGATCTACTTCCACGACCGGAGGAATAGCGAGTGGGGTTCACCGCTTGGTCAAATCAATATTCCCGCCCTCGGCCCGCACATCCGCCTAACCGTAACCGCGGTTGGCGAGTACGCCGCGCTGACGATTTCCGACGGAACCCAAACATTCTCCACCCCGACCGTTCAACTCAGCAACAACACGCCCGGTCCTATCGGGCTCTGGCACTACCAAATTGGCGACAGTCAAGATTTCGACTCCTTCCAAATCTCGAAAGCCCGGCTTGATCCAATCAAACCAGGCCCCGTGGAGAATCCCCTAGAGATTCACGACAACCCAGGCGTCGTGCCCGGGTTCGTCGTGCCAAAGGTGACCTTCATCCTTGATCACACCTACCATCCGCCGCGGCTGCCCGCACCCCAGGACTGGTTGCTCGTCCTGGAGCACGTGCTTACTTGAGACCGCCGGAAGCGCGGATGTATTCGCCCGTCATCCAAGACGAGTCGTCCGAGGCGAGGAACAGCACGATCGGCGCGATGTCTTCCGCCTGGGCAAGACGTCCGAGCGGAGTCTGTGAGATGACCTGCTTGGCGAAGTCCCCCGCCATAAAGTCCTGGGCTCCTTCGGTAACGGTGGCGCCGGGAGCTACCGTGTTGACGCGGATGTTGCGCGATCCGAGTTCCTTTGCGAGCACGTCGGTAAGCGTATCGAGCGCGCCCTTCGTAGAGGCGTAGACGCCGGCATTGGGTATCGCGCCGTTGCTAACGACGGAGCTGATGTTGATAATGGATCCACCCTTGGTGGGGAAGTGCTTGAGCGCTTCCTGGGTCGTGAGGATGGGGCCGAGAACGTTCGTGTTGAACTGGCGGTGGAATTCATCCTCCGTAATGTTCTCGATGGGGTCGAATTGGTAGACGCCTGCGTTGTTAACCACCACATCGACGCTGCCAAACGCGGCTTGAGTTTCCTCGAAAACTCTCTTGACATCCGCCGCCTTTGCGACGCTGCCCTGGGAGGCAATCGCCTTGCCACCTGCACTCGTGATCTCGGCTACGATGCGGTCGGCGCCCTCTCGACTTGAGGAATAGTTGACGGTCACCGAGGCGCCGGCGGCGGCCAGACTCTTCGCAATTGCGGCTCCAATTCCCTTCGATGCGCCCGTAACGATCGCTACTTTTCCGGTCAAATTGCTCATCTGAAATCTCCTTGTTCCCTTCGGAATCAAGTCGGCTCCGACTTCATTTCGATAGTTAGATGATTATCGAACAATGCTCGGGAGAAAAGCAAGGGGCTCCCAAAAAAGTCGAAAAATATCGAAATCAGATTTCGGCGAGGCGATCGAGATAGGCCTGCAGCACGTCGCGCTGGATAACCAGGTTCGCGCACTTGCCCTCGCGCTGAATCTCGATGAGGCCCGCGGTCTCGAGTTCTTTCATGTGGTGCGAGATCGTCGCCGCACTGATCGCGTGGCACTGAAGGATGGCGCTACAAGGCGTCGCCCCATCTCGCGCACCGATCTCTTTAAGGATCTGAACCCGCCGAGGTTCCGCTAATGCCCGAGAAATCCGCTCGAATTGCTTATCCGTCAGGGACGTCTTCTCGGAGGTTTCCACCCTATAAAGGTACGCCATTCGCCACCTGAAAACCGCATTTCAATCCGGCCGACCCACTTTTAGCTTCAGATATTCCGCTGAAACGACAAACTCGAATCGCTGGTAGAAGGGGGCCGCGCGACGCGTCGGCACCACGATTTCTACGCATCCACGCTCTTTAGCCCAGGCGATCCCCGCTTTCACCAACGCGCTGCCATATCCGTTGCCCCGCTCAGACGAAGCGACCGCGAGTTCGGTGATCTCCAAAATCGGCCCGCCTGCAAAGAGGGTGGGGAACAGGTGCGCGAGCAAGTAACCGGCCACGCCCGACTCATGGCAAGCGACTAACAGGACGGTACCGTCCCGTCTGAGAATCGCGGGCAAGTCGGCATGGAATCGGGCCGCCTCGACTTGGTAAGAAGTGGCGAAACCCGAAGTCAGGGCAAAAAGCGCCTCCGCATCTGCCGGCGTGGCCGGTCGCACAATCGTCATCGCGCGCCAGCATACCGGCCCTTTTGCCAAAGCATTTTTTGATATGGGATGCTGTTAGCGACCATGAAGCTCTGGATATTCGGCCTCGCTATCGCCACCTGCGCCACTGGCTGCTCCTCTTCAGATTCCGGAACCAATGGCCCGAAGGGAGCGGACGCCAATGGCAACGACGGCGCCCCCGGCAAAGCCGGCGCTCCTGGCGCAAACGGGGCAAACGGCGGCTAAGGGAGGCTTTTCAATACCGAAACCGGAATTCGATATATCTTCGACAACCCATTCTCGTCGGTGCGCAGGTTGCGCGCCAATTCGTCGTAGGTGTATGCGCCGGCGTGGGGTTTCTGAAGAAATCCACGGTCACTGGCGAAAAGTATCGACTGACCGTCTCCCGAAAGGGAAGGGCACGTCTCGGCCGCGCCCGTGTTGATGGGCGCCGGCAAGTGGACCGGCGCTCCCCACTCCGACCCGCGTCGAAACGAAACATAAAGATCGCCTCGCGTATAAACCGCTCCCGGCCGCAATATCTCGTCCGCTCCACCTAGCGCGGAAAACAGAATGAAGCTCTCGTCCGGGGCCAAGCACCCCTCCAACACATATCCCGCCTTGTTCAGCGTGTCCAAGTATAAGGGCTCGCCACCCGCCTTCGGCAGGTAAGCAAGCACCCCGATCCCGTCCCTCAACGTCGTCACCAAATGATTCCCGGCCGAGGAAGCGCTTGCCGAAAACACGTGTCCCTTATCCGCAAAGGGCGTCGCGACTTTTACCGGCTCGCCCCACCCCGTGCCCTTCCGAGGAACAGACCAGACACATAGAAACTTCCCTCCCCGCCGAGACACATAAAGCAACGACCGGCCGTCCGGCGAGAACTGTGGATTGGAGTCCGAATACAACCCCGAAAACGGCAAGACCTGAGGCGATTCCCACCGACCATGAGCGCGGCGAGTCGAGACCAAAACCGATTTCGTCGACAAAGTTCCGGGAAGCGACCGCGCACACACCACCGTCCCATCGGCCGCTTGGGTCGCCGCGACCGAGTCGTACCGCGTCGAAATCACCCCACGCCCAAACATCTCGGGCTTCACCAACAAAGCGAGGGCGACCACAGAGATCATCGTCCGAACCTCTTAAGAACCTGCGCCATTTCGACCCGGTAGATATTCCCGTAGCCGTTCATCAACGAATCGGCGCCCCGATTCATCTCCTCGTAGTTAAGGGCGCGTGCAGAGCGAGCCGTCGCGAAGCCCTTCTCACTTGCGTAGAACAACCACTTCCCATCCGTCGTAAACCGCGGTGTGTAGTCCCGCGCGGCCGAATTGATCTCTGGCCCGAGGTTCTGCATTGGCGTCCATCCCGCCCCATCCCGAAAGCTGATGTACAGATCGTAGAGACCCAGCGAGTCCCCTCGACCGATGATCGCCGAGACGAGCGTGTTGCCATCGGGCGAAATAGATGCCTCTAATGTATCTCCCTCGCCGTTGATTGCCGCCGGTAACTTCTCCGCCGGTCCATAGTGATCCGAAGCCCAAGGCACCCGGTACACATGGTTGCCGGAACCGTCCCGGTCGGAGCACACGTAAAGGTCTCCGTTCGCCGCGCAGCTCGCGAAGTGCTCACTGCCCGCACTGTTCACCGGCTCCGGTAAGTGAATCGGTGTCCCCCAACCGCTACCGACTCGCTTTAACATCCAAACGTCGTAGTCCGTCTTCACCTCATGCCCCACCGGCCGGTCGGAGATAAAGAACATCGTCTGCCCGTCGGGCGATAGGCAGGGGTCGAAGTCGTGGTGCTCGCCCGACCAAGGCACGACGCGAGGGCGCGACCACTTACCATGGGAGAACGAAGACCAGCAAATACACTCCAGAAAGAAGCGTGGAATCGAGATGCTGAAATAAAACTCCCGGCCATCCGGCGTTAACGCGCCACCGAACTCGTCCATCGGAGTAGAAATCACCCCGGGCGCGAAGATCTCCGGCGTGATCGGACTCGCCGAAGCCTGGATGGCAAGTGCCAAAAAGGCAATCATCGCGAACCCGCCCCAAACACCATGTTGTCGTAACTACGCGCGCCGGATCGCCTTCAGTGCCCCGTCCTCGCACATCAAAGCATGGAAAGGACCGTCACGAGATACCTACAGCCGGGCCAAAGGGCCCGGCATGACATTTGACCGCAACAATTCCACCGAAACAGCCTTCTCAGTCATCACTCCGCGGGAAACGCCTTTATCCAAGGGCGTGGCTCGGAAGGTGATTTATGGTTCTTTCCACCCTCTGCCTCACGTTCGTCCTCGGCGCCCGATCGGAGGATTCGGGCCCTCGGCAAATGAATGCCGCCGCCATCTATTCGCACGCCAAGGATTCGGTCGTCGCGATAGAGGTCACCACCCGAGAGGGGAAGGCCTTCGGCACCGGCTTTTTCTACGGCGACGGGCAGACGGTCGCGACCTGCAACCACGTGGTGGACGGCGCGACGAAGATCGTAGTGCGCGGCACCCACGGCGGAACCTGGTCCCCGAACAGCATGTCCTTCGACCAGGCCGGAGACACCGTTCTCCTGCATCTCACGTCCAGCGCAAAGCGGCAAGCCTTCGCCGCGGCGAAGAAGACGGCGATCGGCGATCCTATTTTCGTGATCGGGAACCCTTTAGGCATCCTCACCGGCTCGATGTCCACCGGCATCGTCGCCGCCCAGCGCAAGCTGGATGCGTTGCCGCTGGTTCAAATGACCGCGCCCATCAGCGAGGGGAGTTCCGGCAGCCCGGTGCTTGACCGATACGGAAATGTCGTGGGGATGGTCAGCTTCACTTTCCAGGACGGCCAGAACCTGAATATGGCGATCGGGAACGAGGTGCTGAAGTGGGTTGCGGCCGGCAACCGCCGGGTGCCGATCCAGGCGCTGTACGCCGCGAATAACTCGTCCGGCGCGGCCTTGCACTTCACGAAATCGGAGCCAAACGAGAAAGCCGCTCCGGCAGAGACTAAAGTGGCACGCAAAGCCTTTGCGAGCCGCCTGGCTCAGTACGACGGCGACGTCATCGACGCATTTGTCCGCTGGCAGGTGACCAGTCAAGCATGGACCCAGCACACTGCGGGCATCAAAGATGAAGATGCCCAGCGCGCCCTCAACGAGTTCGGCGCGACCGTCGCAGGAAAGGGACATGAGGCGGAGTTTGCCGAACTTGCGAGAAGTGCCGGCGAAGAGGAGTACTACGCAAAGCTTCAGCGCGAGGCCCAAGCCGTGTGTCATGTGGCCGACGATAAGTTCCGCCAAGAGCAACTACTGGCCAGCCTCGGCAAGGGAGATTCTGTCGATTCCGCCAAAAAGGCAAACGAGGCCCAATACACCCGCCTCGTACAAGCCATCTGTGACCTCGGCGCCGCGACGGAAGATCCCTCTTGGATGGACGTCGAGGACTTATACAACCATTTCCCGACCACGGCGAAGGGTCAGTGCGTGATGCTCCACCAGGACGCGTTCGTCGATCCGGACCTTCCCCGCAGCACCACCCTCCGCGCAGCGCTCCCCGCCTCCCCGTTCAAGGCCGGCGATCAGATCATCGGCGCCAAGGTCGCGGGTCGCGGAATTTGGGAGAAGGTCGGCAACTGGGATGATCTCTGGAACTTCACCGCTCTGCACCGCGGCGACCTCTGCACGCGAGGTTGGCAGGTTCGGGTCGTGCGGGACGGCAAAGAGATCGCGATCGGTATGTGCCGCGCCCACGCCTAGTCGGGCCGTGTTAAGGCTTTGGGACTTGTGCCTGGGCCTAACAAAAAATCGGGAACGCATTAGTGTACGGGCCAGTATAGAGGGTTGTGAAGACGCCTCTCTCTCCTCTGGCTTACATCGGGCTGATTACAATCGGAATAATCTTTTCGAAACAGGCGTTTCGATCGGAACCCGAAGATCCCGGTATCGTCATTCCCCCGATCTCTTCTGTCAACTACGGACAGGGTTCCACGCAGGGTGCCCGTTCCGTGCCAAATGCCCCCGCGCAATGGATCGGCACTTGGCAGACCGGGAACATTACGGAATCGGTTGTCATGTCGTTCCTCATTCGCGAAGGCGCCATCAAAGGTGACCTTCATCTGCTTGGGAAGACGCCAGCGACGTTTCCCATTGAGGGTTCGGTCCGCCAGGGGCAGGTAAAGCTCGCCGGCGAGCGTAACGGCCAATCGTTCAATTTCGAAGGACGCTTCGATGAGGACCGGCTGTCCGGTCTGATGACATACGCCGACGGAGCCGGTACGCTTGACGTTAAGCAAATGATGAGGATGCGTCCTCGGCTCCGCCCCATGAGCGCACCGGTGACTGGCGCATGAATGAAGCTGACAAGGTACAAACTGCTTCGTGCTTCTCGACCTTCGCACCGGCATTTTCGACTCTCAACCGGCTCAATCGATCCGAACCCTAGCCGATTTGGCGCCGATCTTCGCCGAGAGCGACGATTCCCTGGATCTCTGCCAGGTGGTCTACGAGATCCACGGCTCGCCCGCGGAAGTTGAAGGGCCGGCCCGGCTGCTCTACGCCACCACGGTCCTTCACCCGGGCCGGGTCGGCCGGGAGTTCTTCATGACGCGGGGCCATTTCCACACCGATCCGAACCGGGGGGAATTGATGTTCACTCTGAGCGGGATCGGGAAACTCATTCTTATGGATCGCGACGCGCAGGTTCAATTGGAGCCAATGACCCCCGGCAGCGTCCATGATGTCGACGGCCGGTTCGCGCACCGGGTGGTAAATGACGGTTTGGAGCCCCTCGTCTTCTTGGTTGCCTGGATGAGCGACTGTGGACACGACTACGCGACGACCCAGTTGCCGGGCCTCCGAGAGGCATTCCGGGCAGACGCCTTGCTCGGCATCTAGGTCTTCGGGAACGTGAATCCCATCTGCGTCGCCATAGAGTGAGTTCGCTGCTTTCGTTGTTCTTGACATCGAAACGCGCGGGCAACCTGACCCTATGAGCCAGATCACTATTCCGGTCCCTTCGCCCGCCAAAATCCGCAACTGGGCGATCCGATCCGCCATTTTCATTCTGGTGATTTGCGCCCTTTACGCGGTGCGCGCGATCTGGCTTCCCCTTGGCTTGGCTTTCCTGCTTGCGACCGTGCTCGACCCCGTGGTCGATCGAATGGAGCAGCGGGGGTGGAACCGCACTTGGGCTACCGCCTTCATTTTCGGCAGCTTCCTTATCATTCTGGGAGGGTTGCTCGTTCTGGCGACCCCTTACCTGCTCGATCAGGGCATCGAAATCCAAAAGGGCTTCACCCGTTACTTCCCGGATACGTCCCGGGCCGGGATGCTCAAGTCCTTCCACAAGATGAGCCTGCCGGACACCACCGCCCAGCTCGGACTTCGAATCTTCGAAGGAATCCAAACCGCCTTTCAGCGTTCTTCGTCTTGGCTCACCGAATACGGGATGAGCGTCCTGAGCAACCTCGTTTGGGTGGTGATTATCCCGATCGTCGGCTTTTACGCACTTCGGGACTTTCACCTTATTTTGGCGAAGATGCTACTCCTGATCCCGCCCAAGCACCGTTCTTCGGTGGAGGTCGGCGTCTCCGAAGTCACGCGAATCTTCGGTCGTTTCTTGCGAGGACTCGCCATCGTGTCGGGGCTCAATGGTCTGGCAACCTGGCTGTTGCTGATGGTTTTGCACGTTCCGAGTGCCTTTCTGCTCGGCATGATTGCGGGCGTATTATATAGTGTCCCGTACATAGGTGCGATGCTTACGATCGTGCTTACGGGGGCGGTCGCATTTATCGGGGGCGGGGTCTCGATGTTGGTCACCGCAACGGTGGCCAGCATGGTCATGCACCAGATCGTTTTCGATCAGATCATCACCCCGCGCATCTTGGGAGGGCAGGTCGGCCTCCACCCGATTATCAGCATCGTCGCCCTCTTGGTTGGCAACGTCCTGCTCGGCATCGTCGGAATGATCCTCGCCGTGCCGGTTGCCGCTTGCATCCAGATCGCGATCCTCGCCCTCTATCCCAAACTCGCGGCCGTGGAGATCCCCAGCGAGCCCGGGAACATGACGGACGCAGAAATCGCCGCTCTAGCCGAACAGTCGAAGGAGGAAATCGCCCGCAATTCGGACGATGGAACCATCCGCGAGCAGGAGGACGAAGCCGTGGTCCGAATCAGTGCCGCGATGAACAACGAGCGGTAGCCGCTACATCACCGAAGCCTTAACCACGGCTCCGCGAACCATCATGAGCCGGTGCTCGTAGCCTCGTCGATGGGCTACAACGTCAACGACGAGCCGGAAGCCCGCCCGTTCGGCGGCCGCTCGATAGACGGCTTCGTTCGGGAATGCCTCAGCGAAGGGCGTGTCCCGAATCATTCGGGCAATCGGAAGTCCCGCGAGTTCAGTGGAGGCAGAGAGCTGTCGAACGACATCGGTAACTTCTTTCGGCGCTTCTTCGAGCCGGGTACCGCGGGGGATGGGGGGATTGGGGTGGATTTCCGAGATCACAAAAATGCTCCTGGTCCGTACGCCCCACGAAATTCATGGGTGAAAATCTCCTACGTTGGAAACCTTCCCCGCGATGCGGACCGATTATACGAAGGGGGCAACCCGGAAATCGGTTCCACTATTTTCGCCCAATTTGGTTAAGGCCAAGTTAGAAGCCGTCTAGGTTGAAAAACCTTGCATCCAACCGCGAAAAGAGCCCTTGGATCCGCTCGTGGGGCCAACTCTCGGACAGCGGGCGAACCATCCCGTTCGGATCGTTTTCCCGATGGAGATCCGGCAACATCTCTTCCAATCGCTCGTATAGCGTCGTCGACATCGGCACCGGGAACTGGATCTTCTCCATCCCGTTGCTCGAGCCCCAAATGGCCGCCTTTCCCATCAAGGTCGCAACCTCGGCCTCATCGGTTGAGCCGTAGTCGGAGACGGATACGACGCCATCGCTGGCAGTAAAGAACACGTAGCTGGCGTCGCCGCGCAGGATCAGCCGGTTCGGAAGCCGGGACCAGATCTTGTACTTCCAGTCGTCGACTGTCCGCACCTGAGTGAGCGGATGCTTGTCGTGGGTTGCCGCGTATAACTCGGCGCAGGAGGGAAGATCGTCCTCGGTCACGGCGCGAGCGCCGACCTCGATGGACGGCGGGAAAGTGAGCGGCGCCGAAGCCGTGGAGTAAGCCACCGGCTTCCAGCCGAACTTTGCGTAGTAGTCGGGAATGCCGGTAAACAGATAGGACCAAGCCCCACCCCGCGCCGTCATCTCGCCCACGGATGCCTGCAAGAGCTGGCCATTGTAACCCCGGTTCCGAAAATCAGGATGGGTCGAGACGTTGGCGATGCCGCCCAATTCAATGACATTTCCCGCCTCATCGCGAATCGGTGTCATGAACACCTGAACCGAAGCCACGAACCGCCCGCCAAGATCTGCGACGAGGGCGAAGTGCCGCTCCCGTGGCGTGGACCGAAGGATCGGACTGAACACCGATGCCGGCTCGCTGAACGCCGACGTCCACAGCTCCATGAGCGCCGCGTCCTCGTGCGGCTCGGCTAGGCGGATCTTGGGTCGAGAATCGAGGTCGGCGGGCATGGGGGTCACTTAAGGAACTTCATCCTAGCATGTTGCCCCCGATGACTCGACTGCGGCGAGGTCGCTAGTTGTTCCAGCCTTGACAGATCATGACGACACCCTCCGCGGCCTTCACGCAGGTGCAGATTTTCCCGCTGAATACGGTGAGAATGCGACCCTCCTCAACCGTGGTCAAGAAGGTCGGCCGCGCATCGTCTTTCTCGCGTCCCGGCAGCACCGTGCGGTAGGTGAACATCGAGCCCACCAACCGCGAAGACGCGATCCCGGGCATGTACCGCTCTGCATCCTCCAGGATGAGCTGCGCCTTCGAAGGCGAAGGATTGGGCACCACGCCCCGATTCAAAAGATGCTGGTACTCGGGCGGCGTCACGGGAAAGAAACCGAACTGCCGCGAGTGGATTGCGTGCTCGACGCTGCCCACGACGGACATCCCCGTGTCCTGCCCGAACGGGTCAATGCACATGAACTTGCCGTCCATGACGACAATACTTAGACCGACCAAGTGCGCCGGTGGCTCGATGACCAGCTTCTCACAAAGTTCGAATTGATACTGCTTGTAGGAAGACTCGTCGTCTCCGTAGGCCAAGTTGTTCGAGGTGTAAGTGGCGAAGACGATATGGTCGTGGTGATCGAGATCCTTCAGTTCGACCCGCTTCCCAAGCTTCACCTCGATCCCGCTCGCCGCGACGCGATCGAGAACGATCTTCCGAAGCTTCCTCGGATCCCAAACCGCCTCGTGAGCGCGGATGGTCAATGAAACCATGTCCGGATTCAGCGCGGGAAGCGAGACCTCTTCGCAGAGCAGATGGTGGGCCCGGATGACGGCGGCGTACTGCTCGGGCGAAGTCATGCTCCCTTCGGATGCGATCGCATAGTAATGCCCGAGATCGTTAACGAGCACGTCCTCGCCGAACTCACGGGTAAACGACTCTGCTCCATCGATGCATCCGGCGATCGTCTCCGAACTGCGAGGGTAATGGTAGCCGCGGTGCAAACGGTATTGGTTGATGTCGGATGCGCCCTTCATCAGCTCCGACTGCTGCTCGTAAAGAGTGACCGCGAACCCGTTTTCGGCGAGCTTCAGGGAAATGAGGCAGCCGAATATGCCACCCCCAACGACCGCAACGCTCTTTGCCGGCATTAGAGCGAGCTAACCTCGGAGATTGCTTCCATCTGTCGCGTTGCCCGCAGAGCGCGTGCTCCGGCGGCCATAGTGTCGATTTCTCCCCCAAAAAGTCGGCGCATTTGTGTTTCCAAGGCATCCGCCGATTCCGTGTAAGGCTCGGCTTCTTCCGAAAAGAATACTTGGCGATTGTCCCACCGGACCGTCGTTCCGTCCTGAAGGAGCAGTTCGACCCGCTTTCGAGCGGGTCCGGCGACGTTCCGGTCGTAGAAAAATCGCAAGGGCGGGACTTTTCGGATGATTTCCAGTAAGCCGGGACCCTCGGTTCGGACCGAACAATTCTCAATGGTCAGCCCGAGCCAATCGGCCAGATAAAGGTCGTGATACGTCAACGCCTGCGGCAGCGGATCTCGATGCGGACCATCCTTCGTCCAGGAAAACTCCGCCTGCTCAATGGACCTACCTTTGAGATGAGCCGTCACTTGGGTGAAGCCATCGCGATGTAGGAAGACCTCGTCGACAAACAAAGTCGTGCCGCACTCGTCCGCGATCCGAAAAAGTTCAGATGCCTCCGACCAAGTTGGGCAGAGCGGCTTCTGGCAATAGACGGACTTGCCCTCTCGAAGGAATCGTTCTGTCAATTCAGCATGAGTTCCGACTGGCGTCGCAATCACCACCCAGTCCAAATCGGCCGGTAGTTCATCGAGGGCGTGGACCAACGGCACACCCGCCGAGTCGCAAGCTTGGACCGCTTTCTCGCGCGCCGAAGGGTTATATGCCGCCACCAACTGGGAAGTCCGTGCCAGCTTGGAAAGGAGAATCCGCCCGAAATCTCCCACCCCGATTAAAGCCGTTCGCGCCAATTCCATATCCTGCGACTTCCAATTATGACGGCGCGAGGGGGCTTATCGAGATTGCGGCTTGCCCCGCACAATGGCGCCGGGCGGGAACTTATGCCCGAAGGGCCAGACTATTCTCTGAAGCTGACATTTTCTGCACTCGATGCTGAATTCCAATTGCCTAAATAAGATCGCCATCGGGGCCGCGCTGTGCGCGCTTTTCCGGCTCGGCCAAGCGCAGATCCCGGTCGCGGCCGCGGTCAAATGCCACCAGCCGCCGCGCATCGACGGCAACTTGGAGGACGCCGGCTGGACCGGTGCGCCGATTCTCACCGCGTTCAAAGATCAATTCACGAACCGCCCCGTCGACGACCAGACGACGGTTCGCATCGTTTACGACGACGCCGCGATCTACGTCGCCTACCACTGCCACGACTCCCGGCCCGAGCAGATCGTGGGACGCGAGATAACCCCCGAGGCCCAGTTCAATGGGGAAGACACGGTCAGTTTCACGATCGATCCCTATCACACGCGGGAAGGGAGCTCGATATCGAAGTTCACGGTCAACGCGATCAACACTCGGTCCGAGTACATCGCCGGTGGCCACTCCTCGAAAGCGGAATGGCGAGGCATCTGGGACAGCTTCGTAAAGCGCGTCCCGGATGGCTACGTCGTAGAGATGCGCATCCCGTGGCAGGTCCTCCCCTATCCGGCGGCGAAGAACCCGATCGATATGGACATCAACTTTGACCGGTATCAACCCCGGTCGAAGACGAGCTCTCAATGGGCTTGGGTGGGGCCGACGACGAAGCCTGAGTTGTTCGGCATTTGGCAAGGCGTCATCCCGCCCGCCCACGACAACCGGTCGCGGATTCAGTTTCTCGCCTACGACGCACCTACGGCCACCGATCACGGCTTCGCCAATCGCGAAGGGCTGGACGTTCGGTACTCGATTTCGAAAGAGCAGACGGCGCTCCTTTCCATCACTCCCGACTTCATCAACATCGAGCAGCAGATCGCGGGGGTGAACTTCGTCCACACGGAGCGATTCCTCAGTGACGCCCGACCCTTCTTTACCGAAGGCGGCGACTACTTCAACCCCGTCGGCGGGTTCGAGGCGTTCCAGCCGTTTTACAGTCACCGGATCGGCGCCATCAACGCGGGCTCGAAGTTCTACGGTCAGGCCGGGCCAGACGCAAAGCTTGGCGTCATGGCCGTCGAGCAGTCGGACGGTTCGACCGCGACCTTTAGCAACTATCGCTGGAACAAGGGAGAAACGTTCAACCAGAACATCTACCTCTCCTCCTTCGACGGGCAAAACATCCACGACCAGATGCTGGGGACCAAAACCTATAAGCGCTGGGGCAATTACTTCGCTCAGCTCAACGAGGCCTCCGAGAACAACGGAACGAACACCGAAAGCGCCGGAGATTTTGCCGTCGGCTACCGAGGGCCGAAGCTCTTCACCGAGGTGATGCAGCAGTGGGTCGACCCCAGCTTCAGCCCTCCCCTCGCGTACGTCGCCTGGACGGATCGCCGGGGAACTTACAACTACAACGAGTACTTCGACACGCTAAAGAGCGGTCCCCTTCACGACTTCGACGTAAGCCTGTACGTCCCCGACTTCTACTCGGCGAACCACCGGGTTCAGGAGCGGGGATATCAGTTCAGCGCCCAGGGGACCACACGCACCGACCAGTCGATCGGCTTCTCGCGGAACGTGGTCGATTACGCAACCGGTACAGACGACAACGTCGATCTGAGCTACGTTTTCAATGCCAGCAACCGGTTCCGGCAGTTCGGGGTGGAGTACCTCTTCGGCCGGCAGGCCGGGCAGCCTTCGCGGTTTCTCGATCTGAAGGGAAGTGTTCGCGTGCTTCGGCGGATCGACCTTGGTCTCGAACAGTCCGTGCTCGACTTCCAGACCCCGGCCCACCAGACCATCGGCACCATCGGCTGGCAAATCGACTCGCGTAAGTCGCTCACCGGACGTTATGTCGACACCAATGGCTACCGCAACTTCTTCCTCTCCTTTCAGAGCGCGGGTTGGACGGGAATGGAGGTTTACGTCATCCTCGGCGACCCGAACGCGCTGACATTTTCGCGACAACTCAGCCTCAAATTCGTTTGGGCCTTTTAAGGGGCCTATAATGCGGGCGTGAGTATTGCCAAGGAATTCCGCGAATTCGCCGTGAAAGGGAACGTCGTCGATCTCGCCGTGGGCGTGATTATCGGCGGCGCGTTCGGGAAGATCGTGACCTCGGTGGTAGAAGACATCGTCATGCCGCCCCTGGGGCTGATCCTCGGCAAGGTCGATTTTGCCGGTCTGTACATCCCCCTGTTCGATAAGAGCAAGCTGCCCGCGACCGGAACGCCAACCCTTGCCGAAGCGAAAAAGCTCGGTCCGGTGCTCGCGTACGGCAACTTCCTGAACAACCTCGTTCAGTTCGCGATCCTCGCCTTCGTGATCTTCCTGATGGTCAAGGCGATCAATAAGATGCGCATGAAGCCCGAGCCAGAGAAAGCCCCTGCCGCTCCCCCCGCCGACGTTCAACTCCTCACCGAGATTCGAGACTTGCTGAAGAATAACGCGGCAAAATAGGCCGAAACCTTTCGCCTTCTTTCTCGCGTAAACCAGCGGGGCGCCTCGCGCGCGGACGATCTTGGTCCGCCCGCGTTTCGCCCATTTATAACCCTCGTAGATTGCCGATGTTCATCTTTCCCCTAATCCTCGCCGCGAAAGCGACCCTCACTGCCGATAGCCAAGCCTTCCTCACCCGTCCCGATATTCACGGCAACCAAGTCGTGTTCACCGCCGAGGGCGACCTCTGGCTGGCCGATCTCGAAACCGGAGATGCCCGCCGCCTCACCAGCGACCCAGGCGTCGAGACCAACGCCCGCTTTTCCCCTGACGGAACCCAGCTTGCGTTCAACGCGAACTACGAGGGCGGCAGCGAGGTCTACGCAATGCCGGTCACGGGCGGGATTCCCAAGCGTCTGACCTACGATTCGGCGCGCACGGGCACCATCGGTTGGACTCCGGACGGCGAAAACGTCATCTTCCGCTCGGGAAGCAAGCAGTACACGTCCTACGTCGCCCAGTTCTCGACCCAAGAGCTTTTCGAGGTTCCGATCGCCGGCGGTATGCCGCGCAAGCTTCCGGTACCGAAGGGCTCGTTCGCTTCGCTCAACGGAGACGGTCACACCCTCGCCTACGTTCCCACGAGCAACGAGTGGATGAACTGGTACCGCTACGAAGCGGGTGAAGCCGACAAGATCTGGACCGCCGACCTCAAGACGGGCAAGTTCACCCAGCTCACGAATTCCAAGGGCGTCGATACCCAGCCGGTCTGGCTCGGCAACATGATTTACTTCGTGTCCGAGCGCTCGGGCATCCGAAATTTGTGGATGCTCGACCCCGCCTCCAAGAAGGTCAAGCAGATCACATTCTCGAAGGATCTGCCCGTTCGGTTCCCGGCCAGTGATGGCAAGCGCATCGTGTTCGAACTCGGCCCCCGGCTTGCGGTTTACGATCCGGCCACGAACGAGACGAAGGTTATCCCGGTCGATCTGCACTCGGACCACGTCCACGCGCGGCCGTTCGAGGCCTCCATTGCCCGTCCGGACGGCGGCTCCCTCGGCCCCACCGGTAAGCGCGTCGCCCTCGTGGCCCGAGGCCACTTAGTCACGGTTCCGGCGGGCGAGGGTTCGATGCGGACCTTGATCAACGACTCCTCGCAGCGGGTTTTGAGTGCGGTCTATGCGCCGGACGGAAAGCGGATCGCCTACGTGAGCGACGCCACCGGCGAAGAGCAGATTCACCTCATCGACACCGCCGACGATGCGGCGGGCAAGGCGCTCACCAAGGACTTGGCCGGCCAGAACAGCGCTCCCACGTGGTCGCCGGACGGCAAGTGGATGCTGATCGGCAACCGCACGGGCGACATCAAGCTGGTCGATGCGACGACGGGGGTGGTCAAGATCATCGCTCACAGCCTCGGCTTCCTGGAGTACGACCAGATTCAGACCGACTTCTCGTTCAGCCCGGACAGCAAGTGGGTTGCTTACTCAGTTTCGCCTGGCTCGGTGAATGGGGTTGTCAGCATCTTCGAGATCGCGACTGGCAAATCGACAACGCTCACGGCCTCGGATATCAATTCCTCGTCGCCCGCTTGGTCCCCCGACGGCAAGTACCTGTACATGCTGCAGGATCGCAGTATCGCGCAGGGTAGCCAAGGAATCTCCTTCCGGACCAAGTACGACTATCAGACCAAGGTGACGGCCTTCGCGCTGGCCTCCGACACCGGAACGCCGTTCGCGCCGAAGGAAGACGAGGAAGCCGAAGCGGTGAAGAAGGAAGCTGCTGCTCCTCCTCCTCCCGCCGCCGCACCTGGCGCCGCGAAGCCGCCTGCCGCTCCCGCAAAGGACCCCAAAGACACTAAGATCGATCTCGCTGGCCTTCAGGACCGCTACTTCGATATGAAGGTCCCGGCCGGTAGCTATCAAGGAATCGTCGCCGTCCCCGGCAAGATCCTGATCCAGACCCCGGGCGCCCTCATGGCGTACGATCCGACGAGCAAGGCGCTCACCCCGCTCGCTCCCGGCGTGCGGCTCATGGACGTCTCCCACGACCTCAAGAAGCTTCTGGTCGCGGGCCCGGCGGGCTTGCAGGTCATCGACGCGGGCGGACCGGGTGCCCCTGGAGCCGGCGCCCTTAAGTTGGCCGGACTCACCGTCACCATCGACCCCGCGGCTGAATGGAAGCAGATCTTCTACGAGGCTTGGCGCGTCGGCCGCGACTTCTTCTATGACCCGAACACCCACGGTGTCAACTGGATGGCGATCAAGAAGAAGTACGAAGCCGAACTCCCCCTGGTCGCGAGTCGCGACGATCTCACTCGCCTCATCGGCGACATGATCTCCGAGTTTAATACGGGTCACTGCTACACCTCGGGTCCTCCCGCGTTCACGGGCCGGCCGGGTCGCCCTGGCCTCCTGGGCGTCGACCTCGCTTGGGACGGAACGGGTTACAAGATCACGCACATGCTGAAGGGAGATGCTTGGAACCCCGATGCACGGTCTCCCCTTGCTGAGCCGGGTTTGGGCGTCCACGAAGGCGACTACATCGTCAAGATTCGCGGCACGAAGCTTGTGAAAGACAAGGACCCGATGTCGCTCCTGGTTGGTATGGCCGGTCAGACGGTGTCGATCGCGGTCAATTCAAAGCCGACTACCGAAGGCGCTAAAACCATCCCCGTCACGCCTATCGGTTCCGATATGGACCTGCGACAGCGCGACTGGGTGAACAGCCGGCGAGCCTATGTCGAGAAGGCATCGAACGGCCAAATCGGCTACGTCTACGTTGGCGACATGACCCAACGGGGCGGCGTCGAATTTGCGCAATCGTACTATCCGAACGTCGATAAGCCCGGAATCATCGTGGATGTGCGCGGCAACGGCGGCGGCAACATCTCGGGCAATCTGCTGAGCGACCTCTCCGGAAAGGTAACCGGCTACTTCGCCTTCCGCGCGGGCGGCAACTTCCGCCGCGAGAACTGGGCGCCTTTGGGTCAGGTCGTCGCCGTCACCGACGAATGGGCGTTCTCGGACGGCGAGTACTTCTCGGAGTTCTTCAAGCGCTTGAAGATCGGTCCGTTGGTCGGTCACCGCACGGGCGGCGGTGAAGTCGGCTCCGGCGGCGGTTACGCCTTCGTCGACGGCGGCACGGTGCATATCCCGAACTACGGCGCTTACATCCCAGGCCAATGGGTGATCGAGGGCAAGGGCGCGGTCCCCGACTATGAGGTCGACCAGGATCCCGCCGCCGTCATGGCGGGCAAGGATCCGCAGTTGGACAAGGCGATCTCCTTGATCATGGACAACCTGAAGAACCACCCGTTCAAAGCAGTGGAGCATCCTCCCTTCCCGGTCAAACTCGGCGGCAGCCAGGGCTAACTAGTCGGTGGGGAGTCCGGCGATGTCTGGACTCCCGACTTTCTTGTCGGACGTAAAACTCGTCCCTAGATTTTGAATCACGCCAACAGCAGAACCAAGTGGCTGGGCGGAAATCGCTCCGCCCATTCCTACCTAACGGGGACTACGATGCGTCGATGGCGCCGATGACGGCGACCCAGTCCGTGTTCCCCGTCCACGTACAAAAGAAGGTATCGCTGGTGACCGACTCGATGAGATGCCCTTCCTTGGAGTCGACAGTGCCAACGCCGACGCCTCCAGCCGAAGTCATCTGAAAGATGACGTATGGGGCGTCGTTATCTGTCCATGAGGGCGTCGCTCCGGGATTGCCCTCAGCCACAAGACCCACCCAGAGCTTGGTTCCGCTTGGTACTCCAGTTAGCGTTACTGTTCCTGGATTCGAATTTGTGCCCTGGGTTCCGGTCCCCCAGGTACTTATCGTCGTTCCCGCGTTGGTGAACTGACGAACTTGGATACCCTTGTTGAGTGTCGTCGCCCCCGTGGTCAGGGTGATGGTGTCGGTCGTAGACAGGGCGGAAGTCACCTTGGCTACCCAGATGGAGCCTGCACTATCGTGCATGCCCGAATCACTGTTGCCGGCCGCAGCGATTGACGTCCAAGTATTTCCTTTGGAGTCGCTGACGACGTGGGTGGGGGTGCTGGGGTACCTGCTGATGCAGTAGGCCACCAGCACCTTGCCTACCGCAACCGTTGCGCTCGGATGAACAGAAATCGTAGTCCCCGAGGTGTTGCTCGTCGCTTGGAAACTGACGTTGTCATATCCCCACGTAAATGGGTGAGAAGGGGATGCTGCGGGTTTTGGCCGGCGGGCAAATCCGGTCGTGACGAAAGCGACCAGCAGTAAGGCGATTCCAATCCATAACACGGACCGGGAAGACGGCGATTTGGCAACGTGGAAATTCATATGCTCCTCCGCTTACATGGTAACTCAGTTCTATTGTTCTGTCGCCCTTAATTTACGAACGATACGAATTACGAAAGCGCATGAAATGACCTCGCTAAAATGTGGCGTTCACGCTGCCGCTACCTTGCGATACTGCGATTCCCTAAGACGCCTTGGACACGTCGAAGTAAGCTGCAGATCGTCAAGTGCGTAAACGACTCGGGGTGGCCGCTCTCCTATTACTTTTCCTTGCATTCTTTTTGGTTCTGCGGGGGCGCCATCATGGGCCACTGCCGCCGACGAGGATTGGCATTTGGTACTGGCATTCCCCTTACACGCTTTCGGCTAATGATGTCGCCGACCTGAAAAGGATCGGAGTCGACACCCTTTACGTTCGCGCCGCCACCTTCACAACCGACGGTGAAAACCTAAAGTCTTCGATTCCGCAGGTTTGGGGGAAGGCGTCAAGGGATTTCGGCGTGGTGCTCGTCTTTAACTTCGATGCCGGATTGCGTAGCCACTTCGAGTCCTTGACCGTGACGAAAATGGCGAGCGACATGGTGAATGTTGTCACCGCGACCCGCCGGACGGCCGAGCGAAAGGGAGTTCGCGTAACCGGGGTCCAATTCGACGTCGATTGCCCGACCCGTCTTTTGGAAAAATACGCGCTCTTGCTCCGCCAAGTTCGAAGCCAGCTTTCCAAGCGCGGCGCTCTGACGAAACGAGACACTTTCTCCGCGACCGCACTTCAAACCTGGCTCGCGAGCGATGGCTATGGGAAGCTGGCGGACGTCTGCGATTTCATGGCTCCTCAATTCTATGAGGGCCGATTAGGGCGAACTTTGGATAGCGTCCAGCCCATTGCAGATACTCATGCCTTGGCGAATGGCCTCAATCGGCTCAGCCGATTTGGAAAGCCGTATTTCGTAGGCGTCGCCACCTACGGACACGCGCTCCTGTACGACCAGCGCGGCCACCTTGCAAACATGTACCACGGCATGGGCCCGGCCGACGCCCTGCGCCACCCCTCACTGGTGCAAGAGAAATTGGCGGCGATGCAAGAGAACGGCGCGATCGCGAATCCCAAGAATTACGCCGGCGAGGATCTCCTCGTCTTGCGTGCGACCCAGGCCGATTCGCGGGGCCGGGGCAACGGATTTCATATCGCGTACGTGATCCCGACTCCCCGGATGCTCGAACGTCAGCTTGGCGAAATCGCCCGAAACCGGGATGAGAACTGCCGCGGCATGATCCTCTACCGTTTTCCCGAGCCGAACGACGAGATGAGCCTTCCGCTTGTTACCGTCGCCCAGCGCTTCCGCACCGACCCAAAACAAAAGCGAATCGACGCAAAAATAGACGTCGTTACGCGCTCCGTTCCATGGGCGCTCATCGGTCCGGACCATAGAAGCGGCCAGCCTCCAAGAGACTTCAACCTGCACCTCACGGCGACCGGAACGGAGCCGAGTCTCGCCGCTCAGGACGCGGCCGAAGCTGTCGTGACCTTCAATCGCACCGGTCTCGAAGCGGCTGCCCCGGGTGGCTTCGACGCCGCTCAAACCGGCGTCGCAACCAACTTAGACGACTTCGAACCCTGCGCGCCCGCTCACGCCAACGCGGTTCGATTTAGGTGCTATCACCTGCTTCCGGGCCAACTGCTAAGGTCGGGGAATATCGAGGTTGGGGAGAATGGTCCATCGCCGCGCCGGGTCTACCTGCGCGTGCGATACTCGGGTGGATTTGCGCGGTTTTCGATGACGAAGGAGTTGCGGTGAAGAAGTCGGTCAAGCGAGTGAGCATTGCCGCGGGCATGGTCGTGGGAACGGTCCTCGTTACACGCTCTTTCGCCTGCTTTTCTTCGATCATGGACGGTGTCCATTTCAAGGGATTGCCCGTCGATTACGGCTCGCCGCCGTCGCGTTACAGCCTTTACTACAACGATTCCGGCGCTCTCGCCGGCCCGGTGCCTCGCGCCGGCACCACGTACCTTATCGGCTCTACCTACGAACAGCGTCAGCAAGACGAAAAAGGTGAGGCGACGCGTGAAAAGGAGTGGGTGGCTACGATTCGGGAAGGGGAGCGCCTTGAGCAAGCCGCCGACTTTGCCAAAGCCCTTGCCGTTTGGCGGAAAGCGTGGGCGAAGGGCCTCGGTGACGCGGGCAAATTGCGTCCCCGAGTCGAACTGCTCGCCTATCTTGTGAAACACCCGCACGAGCAAGGCGCGGTCCGACTGCTTGCCGCGATCTCGATCCAGAAACCGTCAACCATCCCTGTCAGTGCGCTTGCTCTGGCGTTAAGACCGTTCGCCCTCTACGACCAGGCGATGAGGAATGCCGACCCTCACTCTGCGGCTCTTAGTTTCTGGAAGGTTGCCCAGGAATATCCGAATTCGACCCTCGCGGAGCCGTCGCTGATCATGGTCCCGCGTCTTCTGCTTGGTAGCGACGCCAAGAAACCCGCGCCCAATCCGAGCCATGCCGACCGCGAAATGGCACGAATGGCACTAACCGTTCTGAATCGACGCCACCCACATTCCCGCTTCACAGACGATTCGATGGGGTGGCAGGCGCGGCTGGACTATCTGGCCGGCGATTACGAAGGAGCGATTCGGAAGTATCGCGTTCTCTACAAACTAAAGGCAGAGTCTGAGGCCATCGACCACCCGTTCGAGTCCATTCTTCTTTGCCACATTCGTTTGGGTTCGCATGCCGACGTGGCGGCGGATCACCTGCTGCGTTATGGCATTGCAGAACATGAACTAAAGGCGTATTCAAGCCAACAACTTGGACGCACGATCGAGTCCTTCAAAGCAGGAGATGCGCCAAAATTCTGGGGCATTCTGCGCCACAATCCGCGTCTACTGTCCTTCTACCTCGACTACCGGATGGAGATGACGGAGCCAACGCGTGATCTCCTGGCCCTCTCCCAACGCGGCCAGGTGTCGTCGCGGTACCGGGGTCACATCAATGCCCGCCTTTCGGAAGCCGCGTATCACCTTGGCGATCTTCTCGCCGCCCGCCGTCTGGCCGGGCAAACCCTTAAAGTCGCTAGCGATCCGGACGACATCGCGATTGCCACCTTCGTCCAAGCCAGCATCGCACGCCGCTCGGGCCGATATGAGGTGGCGAGACAGGCATACGAAAGAATCGTATCGCGACATGCCGACAGCTATTTGGTCGGCGGGGCGAGAGAGAACCTGGCCATCGTGTACGAACGCCAGCATCGGCTCGGTGACGCGCTCGACCAGTATCGAAAGCTAAACTACCGAACCGATGTCGCCTACCTCATCGACGCCCGGATGAGCCCCAGCGAATTGTCGGCCTATATCGCAGGCCATCCTCGCGACAAGGAGATCGCTCTCTTGCGCTACTCCCTCGGTTTCCGTTATCTTCGCCTGGAGAAATGGGCACAAGCGGAGCAGCAATTTGCCTGGCTAAGCGCTAAGCAGCGGCACAATTTTCAACAACACATCGGCACGTACTTTTACGACTCGGGGCAAGCCACCGCTCGCCAATACGATCCGCTGGAAACGGCCCAAAGCTTAGCGCATATGGATGCAGACTATCGAAGAAACCCTTCGGCGAAAGGACTCCTTGCCGAAGCCAAATACTATTCGAACCACCGAGACCTGCTGCTCTACAATTCCGCCCTTTGGGAGGGTGACCGCGCCAACTCCATCGCCTATTCTTGGTCTGGCTCCGTTGCCACCCCGGCCGACGACCGGGCTTTGGAGAAGCATCATTGGGACCACGAGTGTTTTTCCCACGCGCTTTTGAAAGTCCGAGCGCTGCTGACCAAGTTCCCCAAGGCGCCCGAGCGTTTCGAAGCCGCGTACCTCGGCGCTTGTGCCGCCGAGCGACTCTCGAATATGAATACCTACTGGCGCTGGGTCGATTCCCGAAAAGATCTCAAAGGCGAATCCGTCCGCCTGATGCGAGTCGCCGCTGAATCGCCGGATGCCAAACTCGCCGCCAAGGCGAAAAAGTTCGCCGGCGTATTCAAGGACGAACGCGAAGAGTCCCGCCTCGCCTGGCAGCAGAACAAGCGAGCCTCTCGAGCCCGGTATTCGAGCAACTAGAAAAACGTCTCGACTACCTCGACCAGGTTGAAATCTTGGTCGAGGATCGAGAGGTATTTCCACTTGTCGAACGTCAGACAGGGGTGAATCACGTCGAATGCGATCATGTCGCCGATGCGGACGTTGTCCCCCTTGCGGATCTCCAAAAAGGCGTGTTGATCCATGATTCGGGTCAATTGCCAGTGGTCAGGAACGGGTCGCGGCCGAAGCCATTCGTCGCAGAGCGGACGCTGGTAGACGGCGGGGACGGGAAGTCCAGAATCGAAGGATACGTCCCGCTTGCCCATCCCGACAATTGCCAAATTGGGTTCCGGGATGGACGTGACATAAGCCCAAACTTGAAGCGCGGGCAGAAGCGAAGCGTTCATTTCCCGGGCAACCGGGTTCTCGGCAAGAATCCTCCGTTGGGGCGCCACGTAGAGACCGACATCGTGGGTCAGATAGCAGCCGGGGCGGAGAAGCACCTCCGTCGGCACACCGATATCCGCCTTGCCGAACGCCTCGGCGACGAGATCGAACCATTGCGAGCCGGCTCCCGACAGGATCGCGGGCGAGCGGTCGATAAGGCCGTTCGAAGCAAGTTGGGTGGCGATTTCGAGTCCGTGAGTCAAGAAAGCGCGAACATCGGGCTCATCCTTGCAGATCCCCTCGTAGAGGGCCATGCCGCAAAGTCGCAACGATGACCGATTGCGGGCAATAACTTCGAGCACGCCATTCAGCCTCGCCTCGGAACGAATACCGGATCGTCCGCCGACCCACCCGACCTCAAGCAAAACATTCAGCCGCATGCCGAAGTTCAGAAAGAAGCGCGCGAGTTCAGAGGCGTTGTACTCGTGATCGACTAGACAATAGAACTCGAACGACGGATCCCTAAGCATTGGCAAGAGGAGGGTCATTTCCGTCTCGCCCACGAGCTGATTGGCCATAAGAATCCGCCTCACGCCTTGCTCGTACGCGGCGATAACCTGGGGGACCGTGGCCAGAGTAATGCCCCACGCGCCGCTCTCGATTTGACGATGGAAGAGCCTAGGCGCCATGGTGGTTTTGCCATGGGGAGCGAGCCGGACGTCATAGGCGGCGGTGAACCGGCGCATCCAATCCAAGTTGTGTTGAAGTCCCTTTTCGTACAAAACCGCGGCCGGAAGGGAGAACTCTCCGTCCAGCAACTTTGGCTGGAGGGCCGGGATGTCGCCAAGCGGAGTGGGTTCATCCAGTGCCGGCATGCCCTTCGTCCATCGCGGAACCAATTGCTCCATCATCATCCTAACTATGCACGCCCCGACCCAGATCGATAACGTTTGGATCTACGACGGCAGTGGGAGCGCGCCGTACCATGGGTCGGTCTTTATCGCCGATGGCCGGATAGCTGAAGACGGCCTCTTCGAGGAACGGATCGATGGACAGGGTTTGGCGCTCGCCCCCGGCTTCATCGACGTGCATACGCACGATGACCTTTTCGTCCTCCGCGAGCCATCTGTGCTGCCCAAGCTCTCGCAAGGGGTCACGACGGTCATCGTCGGCAACTGCGGCATCAGCGCGGCGCCGGTCACGGACCGCCGGCTGCCGGATCCCATGAACCTGCTCGGCGCTCCAGAGGAGTTCCGATTCAGAACCTTTGCGGAGTACGTCCAAGCCGTCGAAGAAACTAAACCGGCCATCAACGTCGCGGCTCTGGTCGGCCACACGACATTGAGAAGCAACCACCTCGACCGTCTGGACCGAACCGCGACGCCAGACGAAGTCGCCGCCATGCGGGCGCAACTGCAAGAGGGGTTGGACCACGGCGCCCTCGGCCTCAGCACCGGCCTCGCCTATCTCTCCGCCTTCTCCGCCGAGACGGAGGAAGTCATCGGCCTCGCCGAGCCCCTCGCGAAAGCCGGAGCCATCTACACGACCCATATGCGGAGCGAGACCGCCGAGATCCTCGATGCGATGTCGGAGGCGTTCCGCATCGGCGGCCAAACCCCCTGTCCGGTCGTGATCTCTCACCTTAAGTGCGCGGGCATCGACAACTGGGGGCGGAGCGGGGAAGTCCTGAAGTTGTTGGACGAAGCTCGAGCAATGCAACCAATCGGGTGTGACTGCTATCCCTACTCCGCCGGATCCAGCACGCTCGACCTCCGCCAAGTCGATCCCCGCGTGAAGATCATGATCACCTGGTCGGAGCCGCACCCGGAGATGGCCGGAAAGACCCTGGCGGAAATTTCGCTGAAGTGGCAGGTTGAGCAATTGGAGGCAGCCCAACGGCTTATGCCGGCCGGGGCGATCTACCACAGCATTTCCGAAAGCGACATGCATCAGATCCTGCGACACCCGGCGACCATGATCGGGTCGGACGGCCTGCCAAGCGATCCTCGCCCCCATCCTAGGCTCTGGGGGACCTTTCCCCGCGTGCTTGGCCACTATGCGCGCGACCGAAAGTTCTTCTCGTTGGCCACCGCCATCCACAAGATGACCGGCCTGCCCGCCGCGCGATTCAACCTAAAGGGCCTAGGCACGATCCAGCGAGGAGCACAGTCAGACCTCGTTCTATTCGATCCAGCTACAATCGCCGACACCGCCTGGTATGACGATCCAAAGCGTCCCGCGAACGGCATCAAAGCCGTCTGGGTAAACGGCGAACTCGCCTATACCGCGGATGGACCGACGGGCAAACGCGCGGGCCGCTTCATCAAGAGGAATACATGAGTTTAAAACGATATGGAGTGGAAGGCGGCAAGGGACAAGGCGGGCAGACCATGCCCTTCGCCCGGGCCGTGGAAGCGAACGGATGGCTGTTCGTCTCCGGTCAAGTTCCGATGGTGGACGGCGAAGTAGTCATCGGCGGCATTGTCCCCCAAGCTCACCAGGCGATCAAGAATCTGATTGCTATTCTCGACGAAGCCGGATATTCGACCGCCGACGTCGTCCGATGCGGCGTTTGGATCGACGACGCCCGCGACTTCGCCGCCTTCAACAAGGTGTTCCGCGAGTACTTCGGGGAGAACCCGCCCGCTCGCGCCTGCGTACAGTCGAGCATGGTCGTCGACTGCAAAGTCGAGATCGAGTGCGTGGCTTATAAAGGCTAAGCGTCCCGTTGCTGCCGTCGCCAGAGCTCGTGGATGGCGACGGCTTGCCCGCCGGTGTAGCTGTCGTGCTCTAAGACATGGGCGACGATCCATCTCAAGGTGAATGTGTTGCCGGAGGGCCTCGTGAACTGTTTCGCCGGGTCCAATCCTTTGATCGCCTCGATCGCGCGGGCCCGGAAGCGGTCTTGCATCTCGTAGTACCAAGAGATCGGCTGGGCAGGAGCGATCGGCCAGCGACCGCCGTACTGATCCAGCTCTTGGCTCATGAACAGGGCGGTGTCGGCGGGGTCGCGTTCCAGGCCGCCGGCGATCACGCGAAACCAGTAGTCCTCGGCGTCGATCAGATGGAGAATCAGGATGCCGATGCTGTACATGTCCTCGCCCGCGCGCCAGGTGATTGCCTCGACCGTCGGCTCCTCAAGGTTTTCCCGCCACTCTCGCGTGCTGTCTTCGAGGGCGCCGAGGAGGATCCCGATCTCGGGAGAGTGCCCATCGAGCGGCGAAACGTCATAAAACATTGCTAGATTCTAGGCGATATGAAAATCGCCGTCGTTGGTGCCGGTGGGTTCGCCCAATGCTTTATCCCCCTCTTCAAAGCTCATCCATTGGTCAGTGAGCTATGTCTCGCCGATTTGGACCCCGCCAAACTTGAGGAAAACAAGGCGAAGCATGGGATTTCGCGCACGTTCCGGTCGCTGGATGAAGCCCTCGATTCCGACATCGAAGCCGTCGCGATCTTCACCCAGAATTGGATGCACGGTCCTCAGGCGGTCAAGGCGCTAAGGGCGGGTAAGCACGTATATTCCGCCGTGCCCGCCGGCGTAACAGTCGAGGAATGTGGAGAGTTGGTTCGCGCGGTCGAGGAGACGGGCCAAATCTACATGATCGGCGAGACGAGCTACTACTATCCCGGCGCGATTTACTGCCGTCAGAAATACGCCGAAGGCGCGTTCGGCCAGGTTGTCTACAGCGAAGGCGAGTACTACCACGACTGGGACCACGGCCTCTACGACATCATGAAAGCCCGCGCCGGCGATCGGTGGCGCGAAGAGGGCGGCATGCCCCCGATGCACTATCCGACCCACTCTACCGGAGGCATCCTCTCCATCCTGCAGACCCACGCGACTCATGTCTCGTGCCAAGGCTTCGTGGATCACCACGAGGATGGTATCTACGCTCCTGGCGCGAACGCTTACGACAATCCCTTCTCCAACCAATCTGCACTGTTCCAACTCGCAAACGGCACGTCAATGCGGGTGAATGAATTCCGCCGCATCGGTCACCCGGGGGTTGAGCGCATGTCGATGTTCGGCACCGAAGCCTGCTTCCAGAACTCGGTCGCGGGGGCGGTTTGGACGACGAAGGATGGGTTTACGCGGTTGGACGATTTGGTTGCGTGCGGTCAGCGTACTTATTCGGGGGGTGTTTTCGAGGATATGTCTTTGTTGCATGACATTTCCCGGTTGCCCGCGTCGTTTGCGGGGTTATCGAACGGGCATTGGGGGTCGCACCAGTTTTTGGCGGATGACTTTGTTCGGGCGATTTCGACGGGGATTCAGCCGCCGAACAATGTTTGGTTGGCAGCCCGGTATTTGATTCCGGGGTTGGTCGCGCACAAGTCTTCAAAGCAGGGCGGGGAGTTGTTGGAGGTACCGGATTTTGGGTCGCCTCCCGTCAATCTTTGACGTATTCGATCTCTGCGTTGGTTAGCACCCAGCCGGACTTTGTCTTTCTCATCTCTAGGTCGAGCTCGAAGTTTGGGTGGCTCTTTGAGGTCACTTTGGCGATGCCTTCGGACTCTTCGTATTGGTCGGCATCCTGATGGAGAGCGGTTTGGAGGTGTCTTTGGAAGAGCCTTCGATTAGTTGCGTTCGGGATCATGGCGTTGATGGCGTGTTGCCGATGCTGAAATACGGCCGTTAGGAGGTGATCGATGGCCCATGTTTTGTCGTGCGTGGGGATCGTTCGGGCTAAGAAATAGCGTCCGTTTCGAAACTCGTAGATCTTGTCGCAGCGCGGTCTGATGTAACGGGTTGTTTCGATGACGCTAAATCCATCATCCATGTTTTCGCAGCTATCCACGGTAAGAGATGTCGCGTTAAGGAAGCCGGGGAGTCGGCGCGGACCGAGGGCGAGTCGCTGAATCATTTTTGGCCCGTTTGGGGTGTCGGTAAGCACGTCGAGTTCGCCATCGGCCCAAGCGGGGGAGTGATAGCTTTCGTTGTAGCCGACTCCGACCAGGTACTTGCCGCGGCGTCGCCAATCCCCGTAGATCGGACCGATCATGTCGTCATTGTTTTTGGGAATTGCCTTTACGGCGATCTTTCCCCTAATCACGCCGATCCAGTACGTGAAATTCGGCGAGTATTGGCGCTTCGTAGACTCCAGAACGGCCATAACTTCTCGCGATGAGCCTTGCACTTTGGAAAGTCCGTGCATCGGTACTTCGGACTGCTCGACTTCCCGATCCTCGGCCACTTCGAAGAAATCGCCAATGGCATCTATCTTTGACCGCAACTTCTTAACCGGCAAATCCAAATCCGTTGGTTTGAGATGCCTCTCGAGAGTCTTGATAATCGATGGCGACACGTCGGGGCCATCGAGTTGGGCGCTCGCGGTCGCTGCGAGACCGAGTAAAGCCAATAGGAGAAGGTGCGATCGAGTCATGTTAGGTTGGCGTGCCGGCCCTCCTCGGTTTTAGTTTATTTGACATTTCTTGACGCGCCGCCATTCGCCTTCGCGGGGCTTCGGCCCGGCGGCGGTCAAAAAATGTCGAGGTGGGTTTTCACGAAAGTCGGTTTGACGCCCTGGATTTGGTGGTTCTCGTGGGGTTGATTGACGCACCCCGCGAGCGGCACACACTTCCGGTCGCGGCCTACAGGGTTTGGCGGTTTCTGTCGACGGGCCGGCGGAGGGGGAATTTCTTACAGTCTCGGCACCAGAAGCCTTTGGCGATAACCGCCCATAAGAGTAGGTAGATCGCGATGATGGCGGTTAGAATCGCGAGGACCCAGAATGCCGCGATAAAGGCGATGGTCAATGCGATAAAAGCCGTCGCCGCGACGATCAGCCGGACGGGAGGGCGCCAAACCATCGGCTTACCGCAACCAGGGCAATCTTGGTCAGGGATGGCGGGCTTCATGCCGGATGTACGCCATGGCTTCCGCCAGCGTTTCGGCAATCGGCCGAGTGGTGTCGAGGGTGATGCGTGCGTCCGTCCATGGTTCGTAATATTCGAGCGTCGCTTGCACCCTCTCCCAGGGGACTTCCGGCATGCCGGGAATGTTTCGTTGCCTGCCTTCCATTCGCGCTCGATGAAGATCGAGATCCGGGCACACGCACTCGACAAACATCAGCACCGCGCCTTGACGCGTAGCCAGCTCTCGCCACATCTGCCGGGATATTTCGATCGGGTTCACCGCGTCGATGACCGCCGACCGGCCCGCCGCGAGTTGTTGCTCGGCGACCGCCTCCGCCACCACGTAGGCCGCCAAGCCGGTCTCGAAGCTGGGCGGAATGCCGCTGCGCCATATCGCCGCTTCGATTGGGTCGATGGAGAGCAGCGTCGCGCCGAGTTCGTTCGCGATCCGCTCCGCCAATGTGCTCTTCCCAACGCCCGGAAGGCCGCCCATGGCGATTAGACACTTCTGCATCGCAAGAGTTTATAGGTTAGGAACTGCGGCGCGCGGGAGCCGCGTGATATGGTGGACGAATTCCTATGAACTCTTTGCCAAAAGGCCGGGCTTGTATCCCATTTCTGCTCGCCGCTATGAGCGCGATCGGCGCGGCGCAAAACTCGATTCCCGGTGAAAGCCGGCTCCAAGCCATCGTCGGCGCACGCTTCGAGATTGGCGACGGCCGGGTCATCGAGAAGGGAAATCTCGTGATCCGAAACGGTGTCATCACCGCCATCGGACCCGATGCCGTGGTTCCCGCCGGAGCCGAGATCCTCGATGGTAAGGGGCTCACTGTCTACCCTGGCCTGATCGACGGATTCAGCAACAAAGGCGTAAAGGCGCCAGATCCGAAGACGGACCAAGACCTTGTCGCGGCTCCCGGCGACTATGCATCTGCCTTTATGCGGCCCGCCAACCGGAAGGGAATTCGGCCCGAGCTCCAAGCGCGCCAAGCCCTCGCCCTTGCCGACGATCAACTGAAGGGTTACCGAAACGCCGGCTTTACGACCGCGATGATCGTGCCGGACGGCGGCTACATCACCGGCGTCGGCACGCTGGTCAACCTGTCAGGACGCCCTCCGCGCGAAGCGGTCGTGGTTCCGATGACGGGAATGGACATCACCTTTGAAGGTGCGGGAAGTTTTGGCGGACCGTATCCGGGCAGCCTATTAGGAAGGATCGCCCAAGTGCGGCAGGCACTCGCCGATGGCCTTTGGTATCGCCAGTCACTCGCCGCGTTCAATGCAGGCGGAGCCCAGCGCGCGCCTTCGGACATAACTCTTGAATCCTTGCAGCCGATTCTTAGCGGCGGGATGACCTCGATGATCGAGGCCGATACCGCGGCCCAAATCGACCGCGCGCAGAAGGTCACCAAAGAGTTCGGCCTGAAGACGATGCTCGTCGGAGGGCTAGAAGCCTTCCGACGTCTGGATGTGATCAAGCAATTGGGTCGCCCGCTGATCCTCGGCCTCAACTTCGGAGCGGACCCTGCCGCACCAACGCCAGCGGCAAAACCGGATCCGGCGGCGAAGCCCGACCCGGCGGCAAAGCCCGTCGAAAAAGAGGCGGTCACTCCCGAGGATGCCCCCGCGATCCTCGAGACGGAAGATCGTCTCGCCGAGCGCAAGCGAATCGTCCAGCGAAGCGCCCACAACGCGGAGGAGTTGCGCTCCGCCGGCATTCTCTTCGCCCTCTCCACACGCGGCGCCAAGACGCCTGCCGAATTCATGGAGCGTCTGCGCAAAACCGTGAAGGAAGGCTTGCCCCGCGCGACCGCGCTCCGATCCCTAACTCTCGATGCCGCGAAAGTATTCGGTGTGGACCGCCAACTCGGCACGCTCGAAGTCGGCAAGATCGCGAACGTCGTCGCGATGACCGGCGACTTCCTGGACGAAAAGACGAAAGTGAAAATGCTTTATATCGACGGTCGCAAGATCGACCCCACGCGAGACGCGGACCCAACCGTGCCGCAGTTCAAGTTCAATGGCGAGGAGGAAGGACGATGAGACTGCCTTTTGCTCTACTCGCTCTCGCTTCCGTCTGTCTGACCAACGCTCAGACCCCGCCAATCGCGCCGATACAAGCGGCAGCCGCCCAAACCCTCCCCACCGAGTTCGAGGCGGATCGAAAGCCTTCGTTCACTACCGGCGGCAACGTGCTGATAAAGAACGGCCATATCCTGACGATCACCAAGGGCGTGGTCGAGGGTGACGTGCTCGTTGTAAACGGGAAGATCGCCAAGGTCGGACCGAATCTCACCGCACCGGCTGGGGTCAAAGTCATCGACGCCACCGGCAAGTTCGTTACCCCTGGCCTCGTCGATGCCCACTCGCACCGTGGCGCGGATGACATCAATGAAGGCGCCGACTCGATCACCGCCGAAGTCCGGATCGAGGACGTTCTGAATCCGAATCAGGACTCGCTTTACCATGCCCTGGCCAGCGGAATCACTACCGGCATGCTGCTCCACGGCAGTGCCAACGCGATTGGCGGGCAGAGCCTGGTCATCAAGCACAAGTTCATGCATCCGCCGAGCGAAGTTGTCTTCCCCGGCGCGCCGCGCATGATCAAGTTCGCCCTCGGCGAAAACCCGACTCGACCGGGTGGCCAAACCCCGCCGCGCTTTCCGGCCAGCCGCATGGGCATGGAAAGCGTGTACCGCCGCGCCTTCGAGGATGCTAAGGAGTACGCCCGGCAGTGGCAAGATTACGAGGCGCACCGCGGCGATCCGAAGATTGCCCCTCCCCGCCGCGACCTACGCCTAGAAACCTTGGCCGACATCCTCAGCGGCAAGATTCACGTGCAGTGCCATTCCTATCGACAGGACGAAATCCTGATGATGGTGCGGCTAAGTCAGGAGTTCAAGTTCAACTTGACCCTCCAGCACGCGCTTGAGTCGTACAAGCTCGCCCCGATCTTGGCGGCGGCGCACATCCCCGTCTCGATCTTCGGCGACGGCTTTGCCTATAAGCTCGAGGTCGTCGATTCCACCCCGATGGCCTCGACGATTCTGGACAAGGCGGGCGTGCTCGTCTCCGTCAACACCGACACTGGCGGCGGCACGGTTCCGCTGACCCAGGACGCGGCGAAGGCGATCCGGTACGGGACCTCGCCCGAAAGAGCGTTGAGGATGATCACGATCAACCCTGCGATCGAGCTTGGCGTTCAGTCAAAGGTCGGCTCGATCGAGGAAGGCAAGGACGGCGACTTAGCGATCTGGGATGGCCACCCCCTAAGTGTCTATACGAAATGCGCGATGACCCTCATCGAGGGCGAGGTGTATTTTGAGCGTCACGACAAGTTCAAGGTCGACGGCCGGTCGATGGCGGCGAAGGCGCCGGTTGCTTCTCCGTTCAATGTCGACGGCAACAAGCTTTCGCCATCGTCGAGGAGCTATCTGATCACCGGTGCGACGGTGCATCCGATTTCCGGTCCTGAGCTTCCAAAGGCGGACGTGCTGATCGCGGACGGGAAGATCGTCGCGGTCGGAACCAATTTGAAGGTCCCCGCGGGTTCGAGCCAGGTCGATGGTAAAGGGCTTCACGTCTGGCCCGGCATGATCGACGCCGGTTCGCAACTCGGCCTCTCGGAGATCGGCCAGGTGAACTCCGCCACGGATACCAACGAGAACGGCGACTACGTGCCGGACCTCCGAGCAATCACCGCGATCAATCCGGAGAGTGTCCACTTCCCGAAGGCGCGCTACAACGGCATCACTTCCGCCGTGGTATTCCCCTCCGCCGGCATCATGTCCGGCCGATCCGGCCTCGTGAAGACGCTGGGTTCGACGAACGAGGGGATGACGATCGAAGGTGAAGTGGGTTTGAACGTGACCGTTCCAGATTCCCCGCCTGCCCGTTTCAAGGAGTTCTTCCCTCCCGGCGAATATGACAAACAGGTCTCCGCGGTAAAGGGTCGAAAGCGCGCCCTGCGGGAGTATTTCGAGGCTGGCCAGCGCTACGTCGCCCTGCACGACGCCGATCCGTCCGCGCCGGTCGATCTTAAGATGGAGGCTTTGCGGCCCTATCTATCTCGGAAGAAGCCGGTTATCTTCCAGTGCACGACGGAAGACTCGATTCGATATGCGGTCGCGTTGGCGGAGGCGGTAAAGGTTCGACCGATCCTCTTTGGCGCGGGCGATGCGTGGAAAGTCGCCAAGTTCCTGAAGGAGAAGGGCATTCCCGTAATCGCGAATCCTCCGGGAGTCGCGTGCCCTGACGAAGACGATCCTAGCGAGTTCGATCCGTACGATACGCCGCAGGCTTTCGGCTCGGTTCTTCAAGACGCCGGCCTTTCCTTCGCGTTCGCGTCCAGCCGATGGGACATGGCGATGGATCTTCCGTATAGGGTTGGCCGCATGTGCGCCTACGGGTTGTCGCATGACGCCGCGATGCGGGCATTGACTTTGGATGCGGCCAAGATTCTTGGCGTAGACGATCGGCTTGGTTCGTTGGATGCGGGGAAGGTTGCGAACGTCATCGTTACCGACGGTGACCCGCTTGAGGTTACGAGCCACGTTCGGTATCTGTTTATCGACGGGAAGCCCGTGGCGCTGGAGTCGCATTACACGGATCTTTACCGGCGGTACGCGCGGTAGTTAGTCGGTTTTCGCGCAGTTGAGGGGTCTGGTGTCGACAGTGGGAAATGCACCCACGGCCGACACCAGACCCCTCCTTGGATTTTCATTTTTGACACTTTTTGACGCGCCTTTTGCCTTCGCGGGGCTACGGCCAAGGCGGTCAAAAAATGTCGTCTTGGGAATGCGTGTTTGCCGGTTTCAGGCGAGGAACTTTAGGAGGGCTTCGTTGACCACTTCCGGGTGCGTCCAGGTGATGCAGTGGGGGCCGCCTTCGACGACTACGTATTCGCTGCCGGGGATCAGTTGGTGCATCTTTTCACCGGCGGCGTGGATCGGCACGATGCGGTCGGCGTCGCCGTGGATGATTAGGGTTGGGACGTCGATTTTGGGGATGTCGGCGCGGAAGTCGGTGCCCCAGGTATCGACGCAGGCGGCAGCGGCGCTTGGCGAGGCGCTGACGGCGACAACCCAACTGGCGTGCATCGCTTCTTCTGAGATTCGCGTGCCCTTGAGCACATCCGCGTTGAAGAAGTTTTGGAAGAAACCGGTGAAGAAGGCCGGACGATCCTTAAGGACGGCCGCTTTAATCCCAGCGAAGACCTCGCCCGGGACTCCGTCGGGATTGTCGTCGGCCTTGAGCAGATATGGCGGGACGGCGCCCATGAAGATCGCTTTGGAGACGCGAGAGGAGCCGTAGGTGCCGAGATATCGGGCCACTTCGCCGCCGCCCATCGAGAATCCGCCGAGGACGAAGTCGTGAAGGTCGAGGTGTAGGACGAGGGCGTTCAGGTCGGCCGCGAAAGTGTCGTAATCGTAGCCCGTCGTAGGTTGGCTGGACTTTCCGAAGCCGCGGCGGTCGTAGGTGATGACGCGAAAACCGGCATCGAGCAGGACGGCGGTTTGCTTCTCCCAGCTTGCGCCGCTAAGCGGATAGCCGTGGATTAGAACGATCGGCGTTCCCGTGCCGTGGTCCTCGTAATACAAGTCAATTGAAGTCGAATTCTCTGTCCCAACCGTGATGTAGCCCATAGTTCGATTTTTTCTACTCGGTCGGGGTTCGGGGAGTTTTTTGGCGGATGGTTAAATGTGGGAAGGGATGTTCAGCGGGCCATCGAATGTGCTTCCTCGTTGGAAAATCTTGCCCGCGATCCTATCGCATGGCCGCCGCCGTCTCCGGTAGCGATCGCCTTGGCCATCGCTCTATACCCGCTTGCCTAACACTTAGCGGCATGCGCAGCCCCCCTGCACATACATCAGGGGGCCTGGCTACATGGCTGCCGCCGTCTCCAGTGGGGCTTGCCTATGCTGCTTCCGGTACCAGGAAACCTGGGGCTTCGGCCACTGGTCTGGAACGTCGTCGGATCCTCGGACCTAGTTCGGCTGCGAGAATTCCGCCGACCACCAAGACCCCGCCAAAACCGCCGAAGACGGACAACCGCTCTCCCGCGATCGCGCCGATGAGGGCGGCCCAGACGGGCTCCATCGCGTAGATGAGCGTTGCCCGGTCGGCGGTTACAAACTTCTGGGCCCAGTTCATTAGCCACAGCGCCCCCGCCGTCGCTCCGAGCCCAAGCACGGCCGCCACGACCGCGGCATGTGGACCCAGATGAATCGGACCTTGGAACGGCAGGCACATGGAGCAGGCCAGCGCCACGACCGTCAACTGGATCGCTACGATCCGAGTCGTATCTCCCTTGTTCGCCATCCGGCCGATGAGGATGATCTGCGCCGCGCTCGCTACCGCCGCGCCGAAGGTCAGCCACTCGCCAAGCCCGAACTCAAGACCGACGCCGGGGCGGAAGGATAGCAAAGCCATCCCCAAGAAGGACAACAACACCCCGACCCAAATCCATGGCCCCGGCTTCGAACGAGAGAAAGGAATCTGAAGGAGTGGGACCAGAGGCACGTAAAGAGACGTGATGAACGCCGACTTCGAGCTGGTCGTGTGTTGCAGGCCGTAAGCCTGCAGCAGATATCCGGCGACCATGCTCAGACCGACGGCGCCTCCTGCGATCATCTCGCCGCGAGTCGGGCGTTTTCGAACGAACAGCAGCAGCGCCAAGGCCCCGACGGCAAAGCGGAATGCGACCAGCGTGGTGGGAGAGGTCTCGGCAAGCGCCATCCGGGAAGCGAGGAAGGTGCCGCCCCAGAGGAGGGTCACCATGGCGAGGGCAAACTCGGGCAAAAATCTCTTCACATTTCCTCCTTGACGGCCTTGAGCACGATGTTCGAAATGGTCCGCACCACTACCGGCATGGTCCGGATCTGGCGCAGGAACTCTTGTAATTCCTTAGGATTGCGGCAGCGGATTTTGAGGATGAAACTGTCCTCGCCGTCCACGTCGAAGCACTCGAAGACCCGCTTGTCTTGGAGGATGAACTCCTCGAATTCCGCTTCGTTCGGGGTTGGGCGGGTCACGACGCGCACGATGGCGGTCATCCCTTGGCCGATCGCGGAGGGCTCCACGACCGGGCGGTAGCCGAGGATCACCCCGCTCTCTTCCATGCGCTTGATCCGCGCATAGACCGCCGGCCCCGTAATGCCAATTTCTCTGCCGATCGCGGCATGGGTGGCGCGGGCATTGTCATGCAGCGCATCCAAGATGGCGCTGTCGAGGTCGTCGAGTTCCACCCAATGGATATACCTTTCCGCACAGACCTCGGGCGAAAATTCAGCGCCTTAACATGTCTTTGCTAATGAATCGTTAGTTTTCTGCGTGAGTTCCTAAATGGGGTCGAACGTTGGGCGTTGCGGAAAAATTGAGGCTAGCTTCCCAAAGTTTGTTGCGATTATTGATTCGTAAAGCCATCGTGATAAGCTTCGGCTCATGCTTCTTGCCATGTCTTTTTGGGCCGCGTTTCATGCCCAAACCGCCGGTGATTTCGACCCGGGGCCGAACCCGATGCTGATGCGGCATCCGACGATCAGCAAAGACTCGATCGCTTTCCAGTTCGCGGGCGAAATCTGGTCGGTTTCCCGCGACGGCGGCGAGGCGCACCGGCTCACCGATTCGGGAGGCCACGATGCGAACCCCTTGTTCTCGCCGGATGGATCTCAGATCGCGTTCAGCGGCGCCTACGATGGCAACGTGGACGTCTACGTGATGCCCTCCGAGGGTGGCGTGCCGAAGCGGCTGACATCTCACCCGGACGCCGACATCCCCGTCGCCTGGACTCCGGACGGCAAGTCGGTCGTGTTTACGTCGTCGATGCTTTCGAACACGGACCATCCACGGCTGCTGACGGTGAGTGTGAATGGCGGCTTTCCGCAGGCGTTGCCCTACCCGGTCGGGACGCAAGCAAGTTTTTCTCCGGACGGCACGCAGATGGCGTACCTCCCGATGACCAAGTGGGAGCTCGCCTGGAAGCGATACCGTGGCGGCCAAGCCGGCGCGATCTGGATGACCACTCTGGCGGATTCGAAGGTCCACCCCATCGCCCGAAACAACACCGACGATAGCTGCCCGATGTGGATCGGCAACTCGATCTACTTCCTCAGCGACCCGAAAGGTCCGATGGGGCTTAGCCGCTACGACATCGGCACGAAAGCTCTGCACGAGGAAATCCCCGGCGCTGGGTTCGATCTTAAATACGCCTCCGCCGGGCCCGGCGCGATTGTGCTTGAGAAGCTCGGCTCGATCTGGCGCTACGACCTGCAGTGGAAGCGAGCGGTCCGCGTTCCGATCGAGATCCACGGCGATTTCCCGCAAGTAAGAACCGCTTTCAAAGACGTCTCGCGATCCATCAGTTCGGTGGCCATTTCTCCAACGGGCAGACGCGTTGTGGTCGCCGCGAGGGGCTGGATCTTTACCGTCCCCGCCAAGAAGGGCGACGCGCACCTCCTCGATGGACCTCAAGGTCTGCACCGTACCGACCCGGTCTGGTCGCCCGATGGGAAAACGATCGCTTACATTTCGGATGAGGGCGGCAGCGAGCACATGGCGCTTTACGATTTGGCGACGGCCAAAGAGAAAGCGTTGACCTTGGGTGATGCTCCCGCCACCTACCACGGCTTGGTTTGGTCGCCGGACAGCAAGAAGGTTGCCTACCACGACAACAAGCTTCAGATTTGGGTCGTCGATGTTGCTTCGGGCGCTAACACGATGATCGACCACGGCACCTACCGGGGTCGTGACCAATTGGACTGCAACTGGTCCCCGGATTCCCAGTGGCTCGTTTACACGAAGGATCTCCCGAGCAACGTGCAGGCGGTCATGCTCCACAGCAACGTGACGGGGAAGAACACCGCGATCACCGACGGTCTAGCGGAAGCCTCCGATCCGGTTTTTGACCGAGGTGGCAAGCGCCTTTACTTCCGCGCGAGCACGGACGTCGGATTGGGTTCGGACTTCGAGGATCTCTCGGCGCTCAATGCCCACGATTCGACAAGCAACGTTTATGCCGTAGTGCTCCGAAAGGATCTCCCTAACCCACTGGCGCCGGAAAGCGACGAAGAAAGCGTCGCGAAGAAACCTGAAGCCCCCAAGCCGGACGCCGCGAAGAAGGACGCGACAAAACCCGAGGCGGCGGTGAAAACCGACATCGACTTGGACGGAATCGAGAGCCGAATCATCACGGTGCCAGTGCCTCGAAGCCGTTACACCAGCCTGGAAGCCGGACCTGCCGACAGCCTATTCATGACGGTTGCGGGCACGGCAAGCGGCTCTCTTCACAAATTCAACTTCGCCGATCGGAAGGACACCGTCTTCAGTGAGGGCGTCCGAAGCTGCCAGGTGAGTGCGGACGGGAGCCAGGTTTTGCTTGACCGAACCGGCATCTATTCCACCGCCGGCCCCACTAAGAGCGGTGATGGTCCGATTAGCCTTACCGATCTGCAAGTCAAGATCGACCCACGCGTGGAGTGGAACGCAATGTATCGGGAGGTCTGGCGGAAGGAGCGTCTGCTCCTTTACGACCCGGGCATGCACGGCATCGACTCGGCGGTGATGGAGAAGCGCTATGAGCCGTTCGTTCAGAACGTAATGACGCGTGACGACCTGAACTACCTCTTTACGGACATGCTCGGTGAGATCTCGATCGGGCACATGTGGGCAAACGGAGGCGACATGCCGCGCGGACGCAACATCTCTGGCGGCTTGCTCGGAGCGGATGTGACGTTCGATCATGGTCGCTACCGGCTAACTCGCATTTACGACGGTGAGCGATGGAATCCGGAACTCTACTCGCCATTGGCTCAACCTGGAGTCAATGCCAAGGTCGGCGAGTATTTACTCGCCATCGACGGTCAGGATTTGCAGCAAGCGACGGACCTGTACCTCGCCCTCGAAGGAAAAGCCGGCAAGCAGGTGCGCCTGAAGCTGGGCTCAGATCCGGAAGGGAAGGACGCCCGCGAGGTGACGGTCCTGCCCGTCGGGAGTGACTACGGCCTTCGCGAGAAGGCTTGGGAAGAAGATAATCGTCGAATCGTCGCGAAGATGACGGGCAGAAAGGGTGGTTACGTCCACGTCCCTGATACCTCGCCTCCCGGTTTCGCCGCCTTCAACCGCTATTACTACACCCAGGCCGACAAGAACGGAATGATCGTGGACGACCGCTTCAATCATGGCGGATACGTCAACGACTGGATGGTGCGCGAGATGGAGAAGCCGATCGACTACTACTCGCACACGCGCTATGGCTCCGAGGTCAGGATGCCGGTCGCGGCGGTGATGGGTCCGAAGGTGATGCTCATCAACGAGATGGCCGGCTCTGGCGGCGACATCTTCCCGCACCTCTTCCGCCAGCACAAGGTCGGAGCGCTGATCGGTAAGCGGACGTGGGGCGCGATGCTCTCCGCCTACGGCTTCGGAATTATCGACGGAGGCGCCATCAACGCGCCCGACGATGCGATGTACAACCCCGTCACGGGTAAGTGGATCATCGAAGGGTACGGCACTGCACCGGACATCGAAGTCGAGTTGGATCCGTACCTGTGGCGTCAGGGCCGGGACGCGCAGTTGGAGGCGGCGATCGCCGAGTTGAACAAGCAGATGGCCTCGCATCCGCCACTCGTGCCAAAGATCCCCGCGTACCCGAACAAGTCGAAATTGCCCGCGGTGGGTCAGGGGAACTAGGTTGTAGTTGACCTAACGGCCGTTGACCGGACCGTAGCGAGGGCGTAACGCTAGTCGAGCGTTACGCCCTCGTGGCATTTCCTACGGCGGCGACCCTGGATAGAGGGTTACGTTGAATTGTTTCGTCCGATATCCGAGCGGGGTCGGGAGGGTGATGACGACCTTTGTTGGCTTCGTCACCGGCAGAGTGTGAATGGCGAATGGGATGGAAGTGTTGGTTCCCGTGCTCACCGTGGATGGAGCCGTGGCGTCGAAGTAGGCGAGCGGGCTACTGCTCATTATCGAGAAGCTCGAGGTAGTCGTGTTGTTCGGCTCGGCGAGTGTTACCGTTCCCGTGATATCGGTTCCCCCTTGCACGCCCACATTGGGCATGGCGATTGAGGTCAGGAGCGGGAGGATGGTGACGGTGACGAACTTAGCCGCTCCACCGGCCGTTTGAACGGTGAGCCGGGCCGACCTGGATGCGGTTAGGGCGACGCTCTTCGTCTGCACGACTCCACTCAGGCCGGTGGTCCCGGGCGTGGCCGTAAGGACGCCCGAGGGAATCGAGTCCGGATACGTGCTTACCCAGGTGAACGCAGGTGCGTTCGACGACGGTAAGAGGAGGGTGCCGAGGAGGCTAAAACTGTCCCCTTCCACGACCACCGCCGAAGTGGGATCCACGGAGACGAGGTGGTTGGTGGTGACCTTGAGCGCGGTCGACTTAGTGGCTCCGTTCAACGCCGTCGAGAACGTTACCGACGCGGTCAACGCGGTGCTGAAGACCGTTCCAATGGTGACCGGCGAGGTCCCGGTCAGAGTGTTCGCGGGAATGAGAATGTCCACGCTGCCTGCGACGGCGAGGTTGTTGCTGGTTAGCGTGTAGGTCTGGTCCAAGGGCCGGGTCGCGGTCATCGTGAGGGTGAGGTTCGACGAGCCTTCCGAGTTGACGGCGGGTTGATCGAAGGTCAGCATGGAGAAACCCGCCGCCTTGAACTGGAGCGACGAGGACGCCGAGCTTGAACCGCCCGCCAAAGACGCATTGATTGTCCCGACGTGGGAGGCGGCGAAGTCGCCGATCGTGACCGTCGTCGTGGTGGCGCCGCTGATCTGTTGGCCGCTCGCGATGCCCTTGATCGTAAGCGATGGGGTTCCGACGAGATCGCTCGGGGTGCTAGCAGAGATGTTGATCGTCTGGTCCGTTGCCGGGACTTCGTACGGAGTGACGTAAACAGTCAGGGGCTGGCCGGGCGTTACCGCGCCGGGTCGCAGTACCTCCACGCGGACAAAGGGTTGGACGGTTACGGGGATGGTCAGGGTGCTCGTGCCGTCCGTCGCGGTGAGCGTGAAGGTCTGAGGAGTCGCGACGTCGCTCGCGGTTATGGCGAAGGTGGCGACGTGAGTGGCGCCGGCCACGGTCTGGTCGTTCGTCGCGACGCTCGCGGAAGCGGAGCCGTTGATTTGAACCTTAGGGTCCGAAGAAGACAGCGTAATGTTCGCGCTGTCCGGCTCGTTGAAGTAGACGCTGACGGTGACTTGCTTCCCGACGCCTCCGGCGAGGGAGGGAGCGGCGCCGCGGTTCGAGGTGATTCTCGTTAAGCCGGGGGCAGGCGGCGCGGGATTCAGGATCTCAAAGTAGCCGCTCGAACTTCCGCCGGGATAGGTGGTTTGGAACGCGCCCGCCGTCGTGATAACCAGGTCGCCATTCGAAACGCCGCCCGCGTAGAAGTAGCCGTTCGCCCCGAGGTCAAGGCAGTTAATGGGAGCCGACGTATCGCCGAGGTAGGTGCAGTAGAGATTGGTCGCCAGGTCAGCCGACAGGCGCTGGATGTAGGTTCCGCCGTAGTGGCCGGAGAACGCGTCCCAGGTCAAGGGCGCCGCACCCTGGCCGAAAAGAATCGGGCAGCCGTTGGCGTCGGTGGTGACGGAGGTTACGTCGGTGTTGAGTTTGCCGAGGGCCTCGAGACCGCCTAAGTCGTTTGAAAACTTCGCAACAAAGCCGCTGGCGCCGTAGTTGACGCCCGTGGCTGGGGCATTGAATTGACCTATGGAAGGATGGCCGGAAACAAACACGTTGCCGCTCGAATCGACGGCGATACCGGTCGGCACGACAAAGTTCGATCCTCCGAAATACGTCCCGTTCGGCGCCGGCCCGTTGTTTCCGGACGTTCCCGTAAACTTCACGACCACGATATTCTCTCCACTCCCCGCATTGACTTGGTACCCGCCAGCAAGGGGGGAACCGGACTGGAGGCTGCTCGGGGCGGCTACGTAGATGTTGCCCGAGGCGTCCATCGTGAGGGCGATATTCGTATCGTCAGACGCATTCGAGCTTACGGTCGTAAGGGCGTAGGAAAACGGAAGGTTCCCAAGAACCCCTGACGGATCGATCGTGTCGCAGTAGATTTCGTAGTGCCCTTGAAAAGAACCGGCACTATTATCGTTCTTAAAGACGGTCGCGGCGAAGGCCGCCGAGCCGTCCGGGTTTACCGCGAAGGCGTATGGCGTCCGGTCCGAGAAAGTGGAGGGCTTCAACGCGTAGGATAACGCTCCCAAGGTATCGAATTTGGCAACGAACAACTTGGAAGTCGGAACGGCCGGAATCGTAGTCGTGGATAGGTGCAGGTCTGAGGAAAGGGTGCTGCCGGCGAGGTAGGTGTTCCCGGACGCGTCAAAGCCGACGTTTGTCGCGGCTTCGTTGGAGCTTCCCCCGTAGAGGGTAGTGAACAGACACGTTCCGTCGGGCCCGAACTTGGCGGCGAAGGCATTGGTAAAGCTATTGATGGTCGCGTAAACCGTCGCGGAGGTGAGGACCGGGAAGTCGCTGTCGGACGTGGTTCCACCGACATATACGTTGCCGTTCGCGTCGGCCTTGATCGCGGTGACAGAATCGCTCGTCGAGCCGCCGATGTAAGTCGCGTAGACAATCGGGTCAATAACGAGGGTTCGGTCCTTCAAGTAACCCCGCGTATCGAAGCCGACGGTTCCGTCCGGATTCTTGACCTGGGCGGGGAAGAAGTGGAAGTCGGGGCCGGCGTCGGCTTTCTGGTAAGCCATTTGCCGTTGCTCTTCAATCTTGCCGAAGGGGGTGTCGTATTGGACGCTGCCCTCTTTGGTGACCGCCAGATTCTTTGCGTTGGTGAACCGCATCTTGATCTGATTCGGGTCGGCGCCAGGGTGGACGACTAGGTCGTAGCGCGGCCGGTGCTCTTGGGCGTCGAAGTAGGTGACGAGGTCGATTCCCTTGTAGAGGTCTTGGATGGTGGCTTCGGCGAAGCTCCTTACGTTCGTGGCTTTGCGCGCGCCGAGGTAGTAGTTCGTGTGACCCGGCCGGGGTTTGATGCCTTTCGCTTGGCCGAGACCAGTGGCTCCGACGAATTCGACGCCGACCGCATAGGTTTTGTCCGCGCCGTGCCAGTTGTAAACGAGTCCGGTCCCGGTCACCCAGAAGTCGACTTGCTTGGTCTGGGCGAGGAACTTTGCCTTGGCGTTCCACTGCCCCTTGTTTTCGGTGAACCTAAGTTCGCTGCCTGGTCCCCGTGCGACGCCCTCCGCGGCGCTCGACTGACGGGTCGCGGCCGCGGTTAAACCTAAAAGCGTCGCTAATATCACGTGCGGAGTGTAACCGATGTGAGTTGAATTTATTAGCAATCTTAATATGAATTCGCGAAGCCTTTTTTACGGCGGCTCTTTGTGAGGGGGCAGATTGACGTGGGCGCCCCATCAGAAACAAAAAAAGCCCCGCCCGGCGCATGCCGGACGGGGCCTTTGGGGATCGACTTAGTGCTGGGACATCGCCCAGAGTTTCTTCACGGCATCCGGAGCCAGGTCCTGGTTCCAGATGGTGAGATCCTTGACATCGCCGCCGAAGCGGCGCTTGCGCTCCCAAGCGTCGAGGGGCATGACGTTGACACGGGAGGCGTCGTCTTCGAGCGCCTCGGCTTGGCTGCCGATCAGCTCGCCGTTCTTGTAAACCCGAACCGTGGTTCCGTCGTACGTGGCGGTGAGCATCTGCCACTTGCCGAGATCGAGCGGGACCGTGGTCTCCACGTCGCGGCCGGTGATCCAGAAGTTGATGCCCTTGTTGAACTTGGTGAAGTAGCGGCCGGTGCCCTCTTCGCCGTCGGTGGATCGGCCGAACCCGGCGATCATGGTTCGATCTTCCGGCATCGTGTCGATCTTGCAGAACATGTTCAGGGTCCAGGACTGCGCGGCTTTGATCGGCAGATTATCGACGCGGAACATCTTGCCGGTGCCGGTGGGGACGGCGGGGCTAGTGAACAACGCCTCGCGGTCTTCCAGCGACGTCGTGGTCGCGGTCAGTGTGTTATGGCTGTGCGACTGATCCTGGATCCCGGAGACGGTGATCGAATCCGTCGAGCTTGCCGCGGCCGGATGGTCGATGGTCAGCTCGGCGCCGCAACCGTCGGGGGTGAGGTGAGCCGCCGTCACCTGCGCGCCGGAAGCGAGCTTGTAGTTCGCGACGTTCTCCGCCGATTCACGAGTCACTGGCTCTGAGAACTTTAGGCGAAGGAAGCCAAGAGACTTCGTCGCCAGTGCTTGGGTGACGTGCGGAGGGGTCGTATCGTGAACTTCTAGGTTCGCCGTGGTGGAGGGGCCCTTGGTTCCGTCCAACCCGAATTCCGCGACCTTGATCGTCGTCGGGTCGGTCACGAGGATCGGACCCTTGACCAACGGGGAGGAAGCCGATGGCTCTTGGCCATCGAGCGTGTAACGGAGGCCGCCGGGCTGGTGGTAGATCGGCGCAGTGATCGTCACGTAGGTCGCGTCCGACATGATTCCGCTGGAGGGCGAGATCATCGGGGCGGTCGCATCGCGGTGATCGGCGAGCGTGTCGTGCAGCGGCGCGGCCGGCATCACGGTGTCATGACCGTCTTTGGCGACCGAGATCGCGAAGACTCGGATGCGAGAGTCATTCGGCAGCGTGATCGAGTGGGCGCCGGCGGGGACGTCGAAGCCGTACTTGAACAGGTAGCTGTAGTCGTAGTAGGTGTTGCCCGCCTTCGCGTCGTGGCGGTGCGAGCAGTACCAGGCGACCTCACTCGGCTTCACGTAGCCGGGGGTGAGGCCGGTCATCTCGCCGTAGTTGTTGTAGTTTGCGTCTTGGGTCGCGCTCCAAACTCGGTTGTCCCATTGGCCGATGTAGCCGTTCCAGTCTTGGACGGTTCGCTTGACTTCTTTGCCGTCGAGGCTGAACGTCGCGGGGACGTCGCCATCGGCGGCGGCGAGGACGTAAACCTTCGAGTAGCCGGCGGGGAGCTGAATGGTCTGGCCGGCGGCGGCGACGGCGTTCTTCGCGCCGTCCTCGGTTGGGCCGAGGTTGAAGTGGACGTTATCGACGTCCAGCTTGGCGGGGAACTGCTCGGCGGAGTAGGAGAGACCCTTGGCGAAATCGCCGTCGGCCGGATTCACGATGCTCGAGACGACGTCCTGGTCGTACGGGAGTGCCACGGAGGTGCTCTCGGTCTTCGTGACCTTGGTGGACGAACTGACCGGGGTCACCGCGAAGGAGCGGAGCGAAAAGCCAGGCACGTCCGTAACCAGCGCGCCGTCGTTGACCCTCGCGGAGCCGATCTCTGCTTCCTGACCGTTTACTTCGCGGGCGGCTTGAATGCCGCCGAGGAAGTTCACGCGGACACCCTTTGCGTCCGAACCGGTGAGCTCGCGGAGTCGCACCACGATCTCGTTGCTGTCCTCGGCCTTCTTGAGCGCGGAGATTTCGACCTGGCCGCTGTTGGCGGAGACGATCGAGAACTGCTTGCCGAGGCGGCCGGGGTGGCTCGGCACGAGGAAGGATCGGAGGGGCTGATTGAGCCGCTTCGCTTCCCAGGCGACGTTCCCTTTCTGCCAGCTGCCCGCGTGCGGGGCGATGGCGTACAGGATCTCGTGCTTGCCGAAGTCCTGGGTCGCCTGGTCATTGAAGCCGGCCCGGACGCCGGGGGTGTAGAGCAGAGTAAGCCGGACCGTGTCGTCGTTCGGCTTATCGGAAGCGAACTTCCCGTCGTTAAGGATGCCTGCGCCGTAGGAGTTGTCCGGAGTCGAGAGGTCCAGCCACTGGTGCTGGGGAACCTCGTACTTCTTCGGTTCGGCGTTTCCGCGCTTGACCGCGCCGAGCTGGAGATCGTAGGTCGCCTCGGGGCCGCCGCAGGTTAGCGGGAAGGAGGCCTTGAGCGCGCGCTCCTTGGTTTGCCAGTCGATGTTGGCGACCACTTCGACGCGGTTGCTGCCCTTCGAAAGACGAATCGTCTGGACGAACTTGGAGCCGGCGGTTTCTCTTTCCACCGCGATCGCGACGCGGACGGGGCCGTTCTCGACGATGCGAACCTTGGCGGGGCCGTGGACGATGTCGCGGGGCGGAAGCTTCGCGTCGTCCCAGTCCATATTCCAGGCCGGGTATTGCGACGGGTTGTGATACTGCATCTCCAACCGGGCGGGCGCTTTGAGCACTTCGCGGCGGTTGGCCTTGTCGTAGATCGAGGCGATGTCGCCGTCCGCGTTCAGGGTGACCTTGAAGCGGTCGTTCTCGAGGCCGCTCTCGCTCACCTTGAGTCCATTCGAACTGGCGGCAGCCGATCCAGTCTTGACCTGGTAGGACGCAAAGCCAGCCGAAGGAACCTTGGCAAGGAAGATGAACTTGATCGTCTTGCCGTCGTGGGACTGGACCTGCGAGGGCACCGTTCGCCCGTCGGGACCGACCACGGAGACGCTGTCGCCAGAGCCCGCAACGCTCGCATCGACTACATCCTCGCGTGCCGTCGCCAGCGGGTTGTAGACGACGAGCGGAATCCCCGAGCCTCGGGTGTCCATCGAGGCGGTCACGGCGCCGACGGCGTCCTTCTCAACCGCCGCGAAGGTGTTCTGGGCGAGGTTGAAGTCGTTCCAGCAGAACTCGTACGCCTTTGGAATACTCGTGCCGGGCAGCATGTCATGCATCTGCGAGCCGAGAACCAAGTCCCAACCACTGTAGAGGCGCTCACTCGGATAGGGGACCGTTCCAAGCCAGGCCGCCGCCACGGAAGCCTTTTCGGCAGCGTCGGCGAGCAGTTCGCTCTTGCGATTCCACCGCTTCATGTACGCCTGGGAGCTGATCGAGCCCGCGGAGTGCTGGGTGAGGAGTAACTCGCCCTTGTAGTGGGGAAGCTTCTGAACCTGACCCGGGGTCAGATCCTTGAACATCTGGTCGGCTTTGCTGGAGACCACCGTGATGGGTCCGGTGCCCTTGATGCTCTTCTCGACCCAGTCGACAGACTGACCGTTGGGGGCGCCGCCGCGGTCGCCGGTGCCGTAATAGTGGTAGTCGACGTACGCTCCGGACTGCTTACCGGTGTTCTGGATGCGGGCAAGCCAGCTCGTGTTCTGGCTCAGGTCTTCGCGGACATCGCCGCCGTAAGATCCTGGGTCGAGGGCGGCGATGATGCTCTTGCCGTCCGGTCCTTCCCAGGTGCCGACCTTGAACGGAATGCCCGCGCTCGAACCCCAAGTCAGCTTCTGCGTGGAGAAGCCTTTCACGCCGCAGTAGTTAAGGATGCTGGGCAGCGCGTAGGGGAAGCCGAAGCAGTCGGGGAGCATGAACTCCTCGCTCGCGATTCCGAACTCCTTCTTGAAGTAGTGGTTGCCGTAGAGGACGTGGCGGACCAGCGACTCGGCGCTCGGGACGTTCGCGTCGCCTTCGTCGACCGAGGAGCCGCACGGGAACCATCGGCCCTGCTTGATGTAGTCCTTCAGCCGCGTGTACTCCGCCGGGTAGTACTCCTTCATCATCTCGTAGCGCCGAGATCCGCTGAAGTTGAAAACGTAGTTCGGATACTTGTCGATCAGGTCGAAGTTCCGGTTCAGGGTGTTCGCGATGAACTCCTTGATGACCTGAGGGTATGCCCATCGCCACTGGGTGTCGAGGTGGGCGTAAGGCACCACATACATGGTGTTGCCCTTGCTCAGGTCGCGGCCCTGCTTTTTGGCGACCTTTTTCGTCTTCTTGTGGCCGGCGTTGGGCTTCGTGGTCGAGGCGGGGGCCGTCATCGGGATGGCGAGAGTGGCCACGACGAAGGTGGGCAAAACGATACGAGCAAGGGTCGCTCGGTATCCGCTACGAAACGGTCTGGAAAGGGCTTTCATGGTTCGGAAAAACTCGGGCTAAGCGACCGTGCTTATTCGGTGACGGTACCGCATATTTGCGTGCCCTTGTGGCGCTCCGACCGGCTTTGGTTGTTCGTTTTCCAGCCTTTGGTCTTGGGAGCCGGTGTAGGTTGTTTTTGTGGGCGTGTTTGGTCCGGTCCAAAGGGTTTTGGGGTGGGAAGGAGTGTTTTTGTTGTAGCCAAGGCCGTCTCGCTCACTACCTTGCGGCCGAAGACTAATCGTCCGCGGACAGACTCTCCGATTTTTGGGAAATCTGCCGGAATTGGAGGTGCGAGAGGTCGAATTTGGTGGTGTATCTTTTCCGCTGAGGTTCGTTTCGGCGCGTGACGATCGTTAGGAGGTTGCCTTTGATGGAGGCTGGAGCGTCGTCAAAGCTGGAGTCACCTTCAAAATATCCGACGATTCGGAACAGGGATGTGCGAGTATCGAAGGCAATAACTCGCTGTCGGAGATCCATTCCAGTTGCTTGGTGCACAGCATATTCGTTCAGTAGCAGGATTCCATCCTTCCAGTAGAGCGGTCGAACCATCCAGGGAACGACCCAATCGTATCGTTGGGCCAGCCCCTTTTCTTTACCATGAGGGCCGATGAGGATCGTTCGACTTGCCTTACCCATGGTCACCACAAGGATCTGGTGATCGCCAAAGCTTCGAGAAATAGCGTTAACATAGTGAAAGTCGTCGACGGCGGGATCGGCATGCGAGATCGATCTTAGGAAACGGTTCGAGATGAGTGCGACATCCCGGTCATAGGAATCCTTGTGTTTTCGCGATTCCTGGATAATCCGCGTTGCGACGATGTCCATGGCTCGTTCAATCGCCTGATCCGGCTTTTCTGTGGCGAAATCGGATTGTCTAGAGGCGAAGGCGGTGCGAAACCGCACGATCTCGTCCGGCAGTTGGGGGAAGAAAAGAATCATCGGCGCAGACCTTCCGCCTCAGTCTAGCTAACAATTTGAGCGGTTGGCCGCTATTCTGAATGTGACAGGGATTGCCCGTGAAGAGCGACCTCCCTAGCTCCTTGACCCATGAGCTCGTCGTGTTGCGTGCTCCGGTATCTTGGGCGCAGGTTCGCGCCTCGATAACCGGCTAATATCTTCGATCCCATCCGGGATCGTCTGTGCGTTTGCTATTGAAAATTGGTTTGACGCGCGGGGTTTGGTGGTACGCGTTTGGTTTGGTTGACGCACCCCGCGAGCTCCCGTTGGTCGGTCGCGGTCTACATTTGGTTTCTCATCGTTCGGTGTTTTGGTGTCTACATGGCATTCGCGGGAAGGGTTTCTCGGATCTTGGCGAGGGTCTTGCGGTGCGCCCGGCACAATCGCGTCGGCGCTCCGGTCCCGTCTACACGCTACGCGGTTGATGCTTGGAGGTTTGTCGGCGAGTTCGGGAGGTTGTCCCATGGCGTTGTGCCACCGTAGTCGAACCAAGTTGCGGCTCTCGCTGTTCCTTAAGCTATGAGCCGATTCGCCTGGGCTGCCGCTTTCCTGGGTCTTGCTCCGCTTGGCTTCGGTCAGCCGTCCTTCGACGACGAAAAGGTGGTATCCGCGTCGATGGCGACTCATTTCATTCCCTCCGAGTGGATTAGTCCGAGTTGGAATCGAGGGGATGTCGTGCTCGTCGATCCTAAATGGCATTCGAAGAGACGAACGTCTCTTCGTGAGGCCGTCGATAGATTTGGCAACTTCACGCGCGACGCTAAGGATCGTAGAGTTTATCAAGAGCTTCGCAAGGCCGAAAATGAACCCAAGTCGTGGTTGCCCAGAGAACCGTCAGATCTGAAAACGATGATGCTCGGACCGAGGGTGGTCGTTGGGGAAATGCAGCCCGAAAATGCGCGGTCCTATGGTTGGTTTCCGGGCCGGCATCGCGTTCTGGGGAGCAAGTCGGGACTCACCGTTCGCGTACCCTTCGCACTTGAAGCCCCCGGATATTCGCCGAACGGCCAATACGCGGTAGTCCTGGGACGGGCTCCTTGGAGTATTCACGATGCCGATATCTTCTTCTTTCTTAAGAGGTCGGGCGCGAATTGGGTGGTCATCGGGGTTAACCCGGAGTTTCATGTATAAGCACCTTGTCATGTCAACTGGTCTTGTTTTCTTGGCGCTTCTTGCTTCTTCTTCGTGCGCTAAAAAGGCCTCGGAAGACGAAAAGGTTATTGAGACCGTTTTTTCCACGATCAAAGCGGACCTTTCCAAGGCTGGCCATCCCCTGAAGATCAACGAAATCATCGTTGTCGACTCAAAGTGGGCTTCTCCTAAACGATCGTCGTTTTCCGATGGCCTTAAAGATTTAGAGGATGAGGCTGCGCGAACGAAGGATCGTGCCTATGTCACCGAAATCGGCAGTGCTTTGCGTCGCCCAAGCAGTTGGAGTCCTCCAGCGCCGGCGAGCCCCTCATCGATGACCCTTGGGTCCAATGTCATGGTTGGTGAGTTGGAAGGGGCTTGGCGGAGTTCCGATGGGCATGGCATAAAGGGAGCAAGCTCGTGGTTGAAGGCAGTGGCGGACTACAGGCTTGAACCGCCGGGCTATTCCCCGGATGGGAACTATGCGGTATTAAGGGGATCTTTTCCGTGGAGCATGCATTCCGGCGTAATTCGCTTCTTTTTAAAGAAGGTGGGAACGGGTTGGTCGGTGATTCGGAAAATTGAAATCTTTTATCTTTAAAAGGGCAGCCGCAATGAACCGATTTGTGTCCGTTGCTTTCGTGGCGGGTTTGGCGTCGCTTTCATCCGCCCAGTTGTCTTTTGACGATGAGAAGGTCGTTGCCGTGTCGATGGAGACGCTCTTCTCGGATGCCTCTTGGATTAGTGAAGATTGGAAGCGGGGTGACGTGGTACTGATTGAGCCTGAATGGGCTTCTAAGAAACGCACCCCTTTTGGCAAAACCTTAGCCGAGGTTATCGCGGAGGGCGGCCTGAAAGAGCCGTCACTGGACGCGTCTGATTTGCAGCGATCTCTCAAACGTAAGCCGTCGTGGAAGCCGCCGGTTCCGTTCCCGCTTCGATCGATGAGACTTAACTCGCGAATCTTGGTGGGAGAGTTTGCTAAGGAAACTCCGCAGGAGCCGGACTTTGGTTGGGAGCCGGGGCGATTCCATGTAAAGAATCGGGATCCGAACCTTACGATTCGTGTTCCCTTTACGCTTCAGGCGCCTGGGTATTCGCCGGACGGTCAGTTCGCCTTACTAAAAGGTTGGTCGATCGCCTACACACATCCGGCCCACGTAGCGTTTCTACTGAGAAGAAAGGCCAAAGACTGGATCGTGGTACAGGTCTTCTCTCGCGTTCTCTACTGAGATGTCAGGCTTTGTGACGCTACCGCTTGACTCAGGTCTCGGCTACCAATCTACGAGTGAAGCTTTCCTTCTGAGAGTTGAAGGGTGCGAGGGTGTCAATCGGGCGGCTGCTCATCCGGGTCGTTGTCAATTCCGGCGGGGCAAAGAAGCCGGGGTGCGATAGTCCGCCCTTTTCCGAAGGTGGTGTCGGCAAAAGCAATCAGCCACCATGCCCTTAGCGCCAGGGCAGACGGGCCATGGTAGTTTCATTGATTTCAAGATATACTGAAACATATGAAGCGGCCGGCACTGACGGAACTGGGGCGAGATCTGATGGCGACGACGCCGCGCCAGAGGATGGAGGCGGTCGCGTCGCCGTTTATCTGGGTTTTGGTTTTCCTCGTCGGGTGGGAAACCCGGTATCGGTTGATCCTTTGTCCCGGCGCGATCCTCCTACTTTTCTCGGCGGCTTCGACCTCCGCGCATGACGTGTTGCATGGCTCACTCGGAATGGGACGGAAGCAGACCGAGTGGGCGCTCTTCTTGATCGGGGCAAGCATCCTGGAGAGCGGTCACTCCTACCGGGCAACCCACTTGGAGCACCACCGCCGATTTCCTCACGAGGACGATATCGAGGGAGAGGCCGCCCATCTGCCGCTTTGGAAGGTTCTTCTTTCCGGGCCCGCGTTTCTCCCCCGCCTTTGGCTTTGGGCGTGGAAGAGGGGTCGAGATCGGCGGTGGCTTACGATCGAGGCACTCGTTCCTATCTTCGCCTTGGTTGGGGGAGCGTTCATATGGCGGATTACTTCGGGGCCGTTCGTTTTCTCCTTAACCGTTGTGTTGGCCAGTTGGCTCTATCCCGTCTTCGCCGTCTGGTTGCCTCACCGGGAGTTCCTCGAGGGGCGAATGTTGCCGGCATGGACGGTGCGAGGATTCTTCTTTCCGAGGCTCTTTCGTCCGCTGGCTTATCACCTGGAGCATCACCTCTACCCACGCGTCCCGAGCCACAACCTGCCGAAGCTCGCGGCAAAGTTGGATCCGTGGCTAAGAGAAAATCGAGTCCGCTTCGTTCACCTGCCGTGAAGGTCTGGGCGTGGTGTGGCTTTGACCGGCGCCCGGCGGCTAGTAAAACTAAGTGAGTATAGGTGCGTCTACGATTTGCAGTGGAACCGAAATGCGAGAGCGTCGGTCTTGCGATATGAAATGTTGAAGAGTTTCGTTATCGGATCCGCTCTCCTTGTCGCCTCCGTGGCCTTCGGTGGTCAACAAGACAAGGACGACAAGTCGGTCCACCACGCCGCGATGCATGCCGAGCACACGGTCCATCACAACGCCATTCACGCGGAGAAGTGGGTTAAGCACCACGTCAGCGCCCCTCACAAGCGCAAGAAGACCAAGCCGGAAATGTACAAGAAGGCTCACAGCGGATCGGTTCACCACGCCGCGATGCATGCCGAGCACTGGCTTGACCACCATGTGAGCGCGCCGCACAAACCTAAGCCGAAAAATTAACGACTCAAGGGGAGAGAGCAAAGGGACGGAAGCGGCTGGGAGAGAGCTTGCTGCCGTCCTTTGGCTTTTCGCCGTGGACGTTCGGCCAATTCCTGGTAATTCTGCGTCCGTCCAATTGCCCACAACCTACCATCCCGCGCGTAATCTTGTCCAAACTGATTTCTGATGTCCGCCATATTCGTTTTGCGAATGTTTGGCGCGATGACGCTGGAGAGCGCGGATCGGCGCCAGACAAAATTTCCAACCAAGCGGTCGGCGCTTATCCTTGCCCGCCTGGCGGTCGAACCCGAACAGCGCCTGGGGAGGGATGAACTCGCCGGTTTTCTATGGCCGGACGATTTCATCGACATTACGCGCGTCCGCTTGCGCCAAGAAATCCGCCGCCTGAAGCAGGCTCTCGAACCGCTCGGAGACTACATCCGCGCGGACCGGCAATGGGTCGAAATCGAACCCGGCCGACTCACGACCGACATCGCCGCATTCGATGCCGCCATTCGCGGCTCGCTCGCCGCCGAAGACCTCCCCGAGAAAGCGCGCGCTCTCGGGCGGGCGGTTGAACTTGTGACCGGTACGTTTCTCGCGGGATTCCAGGAGCCCTGGGTTCTCGCGATGCGGCGCAACTATGAAGAGAAGGCACGCCGTGCTTGGCTAGATCTCGCCGACGTGCATCAAGCCCTCGGCGCGGCGGAAGAGGCGCTCACCGCTACCGTCCAGGCAGTTCGTCAGGACCCGCTCGATACCGATGCCAACGTCAGTCTGATTCGGCGTCTCGTCGAGCGTGGACAAATGACCCGGGCAAGGCAAGTCTTCCGGGACTTCGATGGGATGATGTTTCGCGAGTTCGGCCGCCACGCCCCGGCCTCCGTGCGCGGCATCCTGGGCATCGTCGCCACGACGGAGCCGGCCCCCGAGGCCCCCGCCGGTGAGACCCTCGTCCGAAACGCCGTCCCCCGGCCTCGCCCCCTGATCGGAAGGGAGGACTTACTTGAGTCGATCCGAAACCACATGGCCCGCCCAGGAGCTACGGCGGTTTTAGTGGGTCCGATCGGGGTCGGCAAGTCCCACTTGATGCGCGAAGTAGCTTGGCAGTTCTCCCGAGACCACGAGCTTCCCGTTCAGTTCGGAGGTCAACCGGAGCGAATTTCGGATGGACTCTTCGTGGTCGACCCCGTGACGCTGACGGGGCGAGCGGAGTTGCGCGCCCTGATCTCCAGCGCAACGCAGCAAGGTTGGCGCGTCATCGCCGAGTCGAGAGTAAGGCTGGAAGAGGATGGTCTTCCGGAAATCCTCGTGAATCCCCTCCCGGTGCCGCTCGTTACGGACTCGGAAGAAGCGCAAATGGCGAACCCTTCGGTTCGTTTGCTGCGCTCCCAAGCTTCGGAGGGAATCGAAGCGGAAGTCGCCCTGCTCGCGGAGCTAGCTCGCCATCTCGGCGGCATCCCGGGCGTCCTGCGCGATTTCGCTTCCCGGCTTTCCGTTCGATCCGCCGGGGAGTTAGTCGAGAATATCGATCGGGAGCTTGGCGAGTACGTCCAGGATTCGGGCCCTCCGGGCGAATCGATGTCGGCGGCGGTTTCCGCACTTCGCGGAGAGTTGCCGGAGCCGGTGCAACGGGCCTTCCATGCGCTTGCGATGCTCGACGGAGCGTCAGTTGAGCTGGCGAATCGGTTGGCGGCGGACTTTGGCGCTCCCGATGCCTGGCGATTGTTGGAACGCTGCGGCCTCCTCACGATTCGCGGCCAGGGCAAAAACCGGAGGTTCCGCGTTCTCTCTCCGATCGCCGTTGCGGCGCGCAAAACTCTGTCGGCGGAAGAGGATGAACGGACGGCGGCCGAAACCTGGAAGAGTGTCGGCGATTGGGCGTTAGAGCAGTCACGCCAGTTGGTCGGGCCTCACCAAGACATGGCCTTCGATAGGGTGGAGCGCGAGTTGACGAACCTGATCAACGGTATCCAGTGGGCAACCCCAAGGGATCCGCATTTGGCAAGCTATCTTGTTGTCGGAACTTGGCGCACGGTTGGCGCCCGGGGCAATCCGGCCGCCCAGGCGAAGATTCTGTGGCGCGCCGCGCGTGCGGGAGGCGTGCTTCTACCCCCCGAACTCGGCGGCGAGGCGTTCCTGGGCGCCGCCATGGCTCTCGCGATCGCCGGCCTGCCCGATCTGGCCGAGATTGCATATACGGAATCGCTGAAAGTGTACGGTGACGCCGGCCTTCGGGAAGGCTACGCTTGGGCGTGCTTAAACTACGCCGCCGACTTGCTCATGACGACCGATTTGCCGCGTGCGGTCGAGATGCTCAAAGAGTCGGCGGACCAGACCACGGAGGAGGGAAACCGGCACCTCGCCCTCTCGCACTATAGCCAAGCCCTCGCGATGACGGGCAACGTGGAAGGGGCGATTCGGGTTGGGGAAGAGGTATTTGCGAAGCAGCAGCAATCGACGAGTTCGGCCGCTCGGGGACGGTCCTATGCCGACCTCGCGCAGTGCTACCGCTCGGTCGGCCGCCAAGAAGCCGCAAGGCCCCTCCTGATTCAAGGCGCGCAGCTTCTTCGCCAAGCCGGTATTCAGGATTTTCTGTTCGATAACCTCGTCTTGCTCGCCGAGATCGAGGTCGAGGCTCCGGTCATTGCGTCGGAGCGTCTCGAAAGTTTGGTCGATGAGGCGGCCGGGATCGCGAACCGCCTGGGTTCCAGCGTGAAGCTCCTCCGGCTGGCGCGTCTCCGCATGGTCTGGCGCGCCGCCCAATCGAATGCCGAGGCTTTCCTACTGGCCGTTGAGGACGTCTTCCGCTTCACCCAATCCGTCCGCGCTCCGGCTGAAAGGGAATTGTCTCTACGGCAGCTTGCCGATTGTCTCGACAAATTCGGCAAGCGCCCCTATGCCGACGCCATCCGCGCGGCCCTCGGCGATGTGATCGAATCCGAACCTCACGCGGGCTGGAAAGCTCTTATGTCCTCGGACTCCCACGCCACCGTATGTGTATTGGCAGTGGTTTTGGCGAAAGAGTCGCTGGCGTAGCCGTCATTGCAGTCGAGGTTTGCCAGCGAATTCGGGAGGCTGTCTCAGCGCTTCGCGCGCAGCCCCCTGCACATGCATCAGGGGCCTGGCAACATTTGGGGGTGTTGGATGGAGGGTTATTGGCGAGTTCGAGAGGCGGTCCCGCGAAGATAAAGACGACCGGGCCGAGGTGGTTTCCCACCCCGGCCCGGAGCGCCGCTCTCCTTTCCTAATGAACTAGAAGCTAGCGGTCAAAACTCCCGCTGCGTCGGCGGCGACACCGGTTGCCGGGGTTACCGTTACCGTGACGCCCTTCGCGCCGCTTACCGTCGTGACCTTGTACTGACCTCGGGACCGGACGCCTGCGATCATGATCGTGTGGACGTTGGCCGGGACCAGGAAGGTCGTGGTCTTGAACACGTCGGTGCTATTCGTGAGGAAGAACACCGCGGTTGAGCCGAACTGAGCGCCGTCGCACGGGGTGCCTGTTACGTTCGCCAGGTAGGTTGCGGCGGCCATGGAAGTCGTCGCATCCGCGCCTTGGAGTACGTGCAGGAAGCGCGTGTCGGCGGGCTTGGTCGGATCCTGAGTGGTCAGGATGTACTTGGTCGGTTCGAGATCCGCGATCGGATTGAGCGTGGAAGCCGCCTCCGCATAGGTCATCGAATTGTTCTTCGGCAGGAGCGACTGGACGAAGAGCTGCTGACCGCTGGCCAGCGTATCCGTCGCCACGTTGCCGTTGATCACGGGCGGGGTCTGGAGGCTCAGGTTGAACGTTTTGAACAAGCCTGAGTGGTTGGTCGTAGCGCGGTCGTACACCACGATGTAGTCGTTGTTCAGCCACAGGATGGATCGCGTGGCTTGCTTGACATCGATGGCCGCATTGGCCGCCGTGTACTGATCCGGCCGGTTGTACAGCTTCGTCAGGTCGCTCGTGGCGTAGACGTAGTTCGCACCCGAACTCGTAACCGTCACCGGGTCACCCTGGTTGAGGCCGAGGATGAACTGGCTGCCGTTCGCCCACTCACCGGCTTCGAACCAGCTAAGGTTCGGAGTGCCGTTCGCGCACCAGTTCTGGATGCCGAGCGAGTTGTGGTACCGGGTCGTCATGCCGACCGCGTTGTTGTCGTAGTTGCTCATCTCTTTGGTGAGCCACTCGTTGTTGCGGCGGAACTCGAACTGACCGCCGTCACCGTCCTGGTGATTGATCGATTCCCAGCTTGCGCGGTAGTCGAACATCGTGTTGTTGAGGCCCCAATCGCCGTGGGCGACGACGCGGCCGGCCGCGGGGTCCACATAGAACAGCGGATAGGTCGGGCGAGGATCGGTCGGCGCGCTCGCCGTTGGATCCATGAGAAGGAAGTTGAGGAGCGACATATCCGCGCCCCACGTCCACGGCTGAGCAATGTTGCTCATGATGCCGTTCGCACCGTTCGGAATCGCATTGAGAGCGACCCACCGTGATTCGTTGACGTGCGCCACGCTTCCGTTGGCCTTATCCAGGAGGGTAAGGAGCGCGTACGGGTTGGTGAAGTCCGGGGTTACCCAGAGTCGGAGGAGGTCGCCGTAGCTGGCGAACTGGAAGACCGGGCCGAGGTAGGACTCAACCGCGAACGTCTGCGACGAGGCCACGAGCGAAGAGATCGTGCCTTTAACGAATCGGTCCCAAACCGGAGCCGTACCAAGGCGAGCCTGCTGGCCGCCGTTCTGAACGGAGCCGAATCCGGCTGTCTTGAGCGCCAAGAGCTGACCAAGGATGAAGCCGTACGAGTGACCGTAGAGCATTCCCTCGGGCGGCATTCCGCCGCTGGCGATGCCGAAACCCGCGCCCGTACCGCCGATGCCGTACTCGCTGGCGACGTTGTTCGGCTCGCCCATCATCGCGTACTCCTGATAGAGCCACGCGCCGGTTGCGTTGAGAATGTAGCTGCGCAGGGAGTTACCGAGCGTCGAGAGAGGCTGCGTTCCGTCGATCGCCGGGTCGTCCACCGGGTCGATGCTGAGCGACATCATCGTGATCAGCCGAGCATGGCCGAGGTAGTAGTTGTTCATCGCCATGCGGTAGGGCTGGTTGCCCGGCAATAGCGAGAGCGAGTTGGTAGCGCCGACCGGAACCGGATGGTCGCCGTAAGCGGTCGAGGCGTTCAGACAGGCGGTGGCCCAATACATGAATGCCGTGCGGATCGTGGCCTTATCGGCGTTGGTCAGGATGTTGTGGTTCTGGGCATCCTTGATGCTGTAAATCCAGTCGACGGCGAGCGCCCAGTCTTGACCGGCTTCGTTCGCCCGGTTGTACGTGGCGAACATCGGATCGCGGAACGGAGCGTTGGCAAGCGGACCTTGTGCGGCCTGGTTGAACGCGACCATCAGGAGGTTGCGCGCCATCTGCGCGTACTTGATTCGGTTTGCCGCGTTCGGGTCGATCTGCGCGTTGAACGCGAGGATCATCGCGTACTGCTCGGTCTGAGGGCCGACGTAGCCCTGGCTGTCGCCCGGATCCGGCCAGTTGGCGTTCTGGACGCCGCCGGGGAAGAACTGGGTGTTGTAGGTGTTGACGCAGTCGGCGAGCACCTTAGACATGCCCTGGGCATAGTACGGGTTGCTCGATGTCGCCCACGTGCGGAGCTTGGTGACGTCAGCCGTCGTGATCCAAAGGCGCGGGTGCGACTGGACTGGGAAGGGGATCGTCGGCGCGGCGGTGAAGTTTGCCGTGACCGAAGTATCGACGGAAGGCATCGTGATGGTCGTGCTCGCGGCGGTCGCATTCGCCACCGTTGCGCCCGTCCAGTTCACAAAGAGGCTGTTCGGAGGAATGGTCGCCGTGATCGCAACCGTCGTGCCGGGCGCATAGCTCCCGCTTCCGGTTCCGCCGACGACGGTCAGCGTGTGGTTGGTCGTTCCACCGGAATAGTTCGCGGTAACGGTCGTGGTTCCCGCTGGCATCGTCAGCGTCGTGCTCGCGGCGGTCGAATTGGCTACCGTCGCCCCCGTCCAATTGACGAAGGTTTGGCCCTGCGGAGGCGCGTTTGCAGTGATCGCAACCGTGGTACCGGCCGCGTAGCTGCCGCCGCCCGTTCCGTTGATAACGGAAAGCGAATAAGTCGTGCCGCCGCCGCTCACGGGGACAGTGACGCCGTTACTTGGGACGGCACTGGGATTGACGACGGTGAACGTCGCGTTCGGCGCGCTGGCTTGGTAGCCGCTTGCGACGATCGTGTTCGCGGTGACGGTGCTCGTGGGGACCTGAACTGCAGTTCCGTTGGAGGTGTTCAGAACCGTCGCACCGGCAAGAAAGCCGGAGCCGGTGAGCGTCACCGTGTAGTTGCCGGTGGGCAAAGGATTCGGCGAGACCGAGGTCAGGGTCGCGCCGGGCGTGAGGATCGTGACGAACGCGGTCGCGGTGAGGCTGGTCTGACCCTGGGCCGTGACCTTGACCGAAACCGGATTCTGGGCCGGAACGGTGGCGGGCGCCGTGTACAGACCGGTTTGGTCGATGCTGCCTTGCGAAGCGCCGCCGACGACGGAGTAAGTGACCGCCGTATTGGCAAGCCCCGTGACCGTTCCCTTAAAGGTTCGGGTCGCGGTGACGCCGACGGAAGCCGACGTTGGGTCGATCTTTATCGTCTGCGCGAACGCGGCGCCGATGGGCATAAGAAAAAGGCAGACGAGCAAGCGGTAAAGCCATGGCGAGATCGTCATTGATCTACGCGAAGGGTGGCCTTCTCCGGGCCCTCTTGCCGTCGCGGCGCTTCGTGGCTCAGCGCTCGGCGGCTCTAAATTTTGAATCGTCCTATTCAATTGGTTCTCCTGACACCCTATGTATCGGTTAGGGCGCTTCGAAGTGATATCAGGCGACCCGTGTCAGAGCCGTAACAAAAGCGTGACAAACTAGAAATAGGCCCCTGGACCTATTTGTTACACCTATGAATCGACGTCAAAGGTGTCGCCCATCGGTTGTTTCGAAAGGTTTCCTTAGGGTCATTCGTTCTTTTCTTTTGCGAAAGGGTCAATTGGCGATCAGTCAAGTTCGATGCCGATCTGGCTCAGCGCATTCACGATGGCGAGGTTCTTCATTCCGCCAGTGATGTAGTCCACGAGATTCCCTTTCGCGTCAAGGATCACCGTGGTCGGATAGCGGACCAAGTTATATTGCTCTCGCCCTTCGTGAAACGCATCGACATAGGTGGGGAATGTGTAGCCATTCCTTTTGATCTCGGAGGCGACTTCGCGCGTGTTTTCTCCGCTGATCACCAGCACCTTGAGGCCTTTGTCGGCCCCCTGCCGAGTGTATTCGTCCATGTTGTGCAGGCCGGCGACGCTCGGTGCGTTCCATGGGGTCCAGAAGTAGAGCATCACGGGATGGCCACGAAGGCTAGCGAGGCTCACTTTGGCGCCATCGAGCCGCTGAACCGTAATCAAGGGGGCGGGCTGACCCTCTTCAACCGGCGCCCTGGGTGGTATTCCGCTCATCGCCCGAACATCGAACGGAACGGTGCCTTTCGGAGCGTCGAGTCGAAAGGCCGTCGGGGAAAACACCGCCGGGTGGCGAATATTGATGTAATCCTCTTCGCTCCAACCCGATTGCAATTCGTTGGAAACTTGCGTGACGGCGGGGTGAACACTTGGCGGTCCGAAAGTATGGCCCGGGATGTTGCTGTACAGACCGCCGCCGTCATAGCGAAGGCGGTAGACGATCCCACTCGTCTCGCCGATGAGTGCCTCGACATGGCCGTAGCTCTGGCGCGCCATAAACTTGACGATCTGGGCACGCTCTCCCGCGACCGTCTCTTCGCCTCCGACGGTCACATCCTGGCGCGACTCGTCCACGAGGTTGTCGTAATGAGAGGTCCCACCGAAGAACGTGTAAAGGAGCGAGCCCGAGGCGCGCGGATTGATCATGTGGGAGCTATCCGCGTCCGCGACCGTGCGAGGCGCGGACCCAATGGTCGGCATCGTCGTGGAATAGTTATCGTATTCCAAGACCGAGGTGCCGTTGCAGATCGTCATCATCACGAAGCCATTTCGGTTGGTCGAAGTCAATCGAAACCGTTTTTGCTTGTCGATATTGATCTTGCGAACTTGTTGTCGGCTCGCCCGCTCCGCCGCGCTTTCCGTCTCCGCGGTAGCTCCGCTCAGCAACGAGAAGTTGATGTGAGCAACCGCGCTGAACGAGGGCATCGTGCCGTAGACGCTAAGCGACTTTCGAAGGAGCGCGACTCCTGGCGACACCGTCGGCCCGGTTTCGGCCGGATCGGTGTCGTGCGCCTGCAGCGCGCAGCCGGTCGACCCCAAAATGGGCAACCCGGCCAACCAAACGAAGACGGCCAGTTTTTTCATCGACGCCTCCCCTCCTCCTCATGATACGAAAGGAACTCCGCTTTTACGGAGTTCCTTAACACGTAAATACGTTTGCCGTCCCTATCTCGATGCCGACAATCGTTTGATTGCGGCCTGGGCGGCGCCTTTGATTCCGTTTGGTGCATGGAGGGTAATAGGCTCGAGGACCGGAATGGCGGCCTTGTTGCCCAATTGTCCTAACGCATCGATGGCCGCCCGGCGTGCCCCAAAGGAGGTTTCTTTAGCCACCGCGGTGAGCGCATCGAACACATCGTGGCGAAAGGCGCCCTCGTTCAGACGGCCGAGCGCTTGAATTGCGGCGATCCGAAGGGGCTCACTATCCGGGGTTTTTACGATCGCCAGGGCCTGACGCCGCGCCTCGTCCGGTCGATGGGCGGCAAACCAATTGAGGGCCATCACGCGATAGCGATCGTCGAACGCCTTCCGAGCGCTGACTTCCTGCGCGAACGATGGGTCCGAGCTTCGATTGAGCAGGATCTGAGTTGCGTGCTCGCGGATCATGTCGTTCGAATCGTGTTCCGCGAGCTCCGTAAGGACCGAAGCCGGCACGGTTCCTGGCTCGAGTTTCTCCATTGCGGAGAGGGCGGCATTCACCACGCGCTTGTCCGGATGGTGGGATAGCAGGAGGAGATAGGACAGCCCCTCTTTGCCCACTCGGCCCGTGAGCATGGAAAGGAGGCCGTAGAACTTGTCCTCCCGGCCCAGGGCGATCCGTTGGGACACATTGAGTCGGCTAGAGAATTCGGCGATAATCCGGGCCCGCGTGGTCACGTTCGGGGCGCTTCGATAGAGGTCCAGAATCTGCTCGGGAGTGAAGGAGGTGTCGTAGTGGAGTTCCATCGGCACCCAGCTTTCGGGATCGACCAGCATCGGCCGGTCACCCAGTGCACCCAGGGCTAACTTGGAATCGGCGCCCTCGATATGGATTGTCTTCTCGGTCCAACGCGCAGATGCCCCATGTCCTGCCTGGTCCAAGAACCAGACCGGCAAGTCCATCGTGTAGTAGGGCGCGAGTTGGTGAACCAAGAGGTCTCGGCCTACCACCGACACCGTAAGCGAGGGGGTGGCCGTGGTGTAAAACCACTGCTTCTTAAACGCGGTTAGATCAGTACCCGAGGCTTGGCTCATCACCGCGAAGAACTCGTCCGTCGTGGCGGGCTGAAACTTGTATCGCTCAAGGAAAGCGTGGATCCCTCGCCAAAACACCGGTTCCCCGAGTTCGTACATCAACAGGAAGATGCGCGAGCAGCCGCCCGGGTAAGCGGAACCGATGTTGATCGTAGGCGAGGTCCCGGCTGTCGTCGGTAAGTCCTTTCGATTTCGCGACCCGATCGTATCGACCGCACCCTCTAGATTCGTGTAACGGTCGTAGTCGAAAACGTCTTTCCCGTGCCACGCCCGGTCGAGCATGACGGGCAAGGTGGTCGCAAAACCTTCGTTCAGCCAGGTGTACTCCCAGGTTCGGCAAGTGATCAGGTCTCCAAACCAGTGATGAGCCAATTCGTGGGCGACGAGGTTGGTCGAGTCGCTGACTGGCTCGGCGGACTTGGGATGAAGGGTCTTAATGGTCTGGGTGACGGCGGTGACGTTCTCCATGCCGCCGAACATAAAGTCGGCAACCGTCTCCTGGGCGAACTTGGCGTACGGGTAGTCGACCCCGGTGAGCTTCGAGTAGTACTCGATCATCTTCGGTGTGTCGGAGAACGCGATCTTGCCTTCTTCCTCCAGCCCCGGGGGTACGAAGTAGCTGACCGGCGTATTTCGCCACTTCGCTCGACCCTCTACGTATTCGCCTGCAACCAGCGAGATCAAGTAGGTCGAATAAGGCTGGTCCATTTTCCAATGGAAGATTCGCTTCTCGCCGGCCGGTGCGACATCCATCAGCTTCCCATTCGAGATTGCCGTCCAGCTCTTGGGCACGGTGACGAAGCATTCAGTGGTCGCCTTGTCGTCTGGCTTGTCGTAGGTGGGGAGCCAGTAGTGGTTGTCTTCGCCCTCGCCCTGGGTATAGACCATCCCCGTGTGCGCGGGGAAGGCGCGGGACGCCGGGACGAAGTAGAAACCGGTGACGGGGGCGCCGGTATAGATCGCCCGAATGTGGAGGGTGTCGCCCGCCTTCCCGGAGTTCGGCAAGGTCACCCGGAGCACTCCGTCGGCGTTCGTGAAGTCAGCCCGATGGCCGTTTATCCAAACGCTTGTGACCTCGAGTTCGGAACAGGAGAGTTCAACCGTCGAGGTGTCTTCCGTGAGCGTCAACGTATTCGTGACGTCTCCCGCGATGGTCCCCTTCTCCATTGAGAGGTCGAGCCGCCAAAGCACGTTCTTGAGGTCGTAGTTGTGGCGAACCTCCGCTGCGAAAGCGGCCGAAACAGATACGGCCAAGGCGGCGGTTAGGGCGAGTCGATTGGGCGACATGGGTTGCCTTCATTTTGCCCTCTCGACCCTACCTTGCTCGATTGATAAGACATATAGCTGAACAGGCATCGGCCCGTTTTCGGAGGCTCCGTGATGATCGTGTCCTCAGTGCCGAACGTAACGTTGAAAGTGCCGCACTAACCTCACACTAACAGAAGGCGACGTACACTAATGGTCGCGTCTTGGTTTCCGCTCATGAAAAAAGGCACCGTTTCTCTCCTTGTCGCGTTCGCGATTGCCGCGTCATCGATCGCCCAGCAGGCGCCTCGCGTGGCTCAAATTAAGGTTTCGCCGCCGCCAGATGTAAGCAACGCGGTGCAGCTTGGCCATTTGGACTCCGCCACCCCGTTGCATATCACGGTCAGCCTGCCCTATGCCGATCCCGGGGGGATGCAACGGTTCGTCGACTCCGTTTCGGATCCGCGCAACCCGAACTACCGGCACTTTCTGACGCCGGAACAAATTGGTCAGCGGTTCGGCTTACCGGCGAGCGTCGTGGCCAAGGTGTCTGACTACCTAAAGGCGAACGGCATGACCGTCCAACTCGTGGCCAAGAACCATCTCACGGTTTCCGCGAATTGTACGGTGGCTCAAGCGGAGACCGCCTTCCACACCACGATCAGCGAATTCTCTGCGGCCGACGTGAAGCTGAAACCGGGACAGAAGCTCTATTCTTTCACGACCGGTCTTTCGGTTCCGGTGACTATCGCCCCATACATCATTGACGTTAGCGGCCTGGAAACCTTCACCCGGCCCCACGCCCACGCCTTCGCGAGTCCAGATCAGTTGCGAACGCTCTACGGCGTCGCCCCGACCTATGCGGCCAAATTTCAGGGAAAGGGCCGGACGGTGGGCATCACGAGCTTCGATGGGTTTGAGCTGTCCAACGTGCCGCTTTTGTACCAGCAGTTCAGCTTGCCCACTCCAGCCGGGGGCGTCGGTTCGAACATCAAGGTGGAGACCTCGAACGCAAGCATCGCGGGGCAGAACGGCGCCCAACAGGGCGAAGGCGACCTCGATATTCAGTGCGTCCTCTCGATGGCCCCGCTCTGCAACTTGATCGTTTACGATGGCGGCAATCTGGCCGGCTCCTGGGATCCGACCGGAATTTTGGCTCTGGAAGCCAATGATAATTCGTGCGACGCGATTTCCGAGAGCTATCTCTGGCACGGCGGAACTTCGTTCTATGCGACCCAGCACAACCACCACCTTGCCTTCAACGCTCAGGGCGTCACCTACATGGCATGCTCGGGCGACCATGGCGCGCCGGGGCTCGCAAAGTTGCCGTACCCGAGCATGGATCCGGAAATTCTCTCGGTCGGCGGCACGACGATTCATGTCGACGCTACGGGAAACCGAATTAGTGAGACGGCATGGAGCCTAACCAACGAACTAGGCGATGGTCAACTTTGGGGCGGCGGGGGCGGCTGGTTCCCCTCCACCGATGCGTTCAATGTGACCCCGCCTTACCAAAAGGGGAAGGGAGTTCCGACCAGCGTTCCGTTCCGCTTGGTGCCGGACGTCGCGCTCGACGCGGACTTTTCTTACGAGATATTTCTGAACGGCGTATTTCAACCGAGCCAGGGCATCGCTTGGGGCGGCACGAGTGCGGCCACCCCGACGTTCACGGGTTCGTTGGTGGATGTCGAGGAGCGACTGATCTCCGTCAATGCGCTGTCTACCGACGCGAACGGCAAGCAGCGGCTAGGACGCATCAACGACTTGCTCTATCTTCAGAACGGAAACGCGAACGTCCTTTTCGATATTACGACCGGAAACATCGGGGCTCTCCCGGACGGTTCGACGGCCGTGGCCACCGCGGGTTGGGACTTCACTTCCGGCCTCGGCGCCGTGAACTTCAACGGGCTCTATAACCTGCTCGCGACTCTACCGACGGTAAAGGCTTTCACGATATCTCCGGGATCCGTAGAAGGTGGCAGCGGAACGGCGACGGGAACGTTGACCTTGACCGGTCCGACGCTCACCGACTCGTTTTCCGTTTCCTTGAAGTCTTCGAGTTCCCTGGCTCAGGTTCCTGCCAAGGTGACCTTCGGATTCGGCGCGAACTCGATTCCTTTCACGATCAAGACGAAATCCGTACCTTCCTCGACGACCGTCACGATCACGGCAACGACGGGAACCGTCAGTAAGACGGCAACCCTTACGCTCACCCCGCCGGCCGTCTCCGCGCTAAAAGTAGTGCCGACTTCCGTTATCGGTGGCGCGACCTCGGTCGGAACGGTTTCGATTCCGGAAGCGGCTCCGGTGGGCGGAACGGTGGTTACGCTCGCTTCGGGGAACACGGCTGCGTCGGTTCCGGCTACGGTGACGATCGCTGCCGGTAGTGAATCCGCGACGTTTAACGTAACGACCAAGGCCGTGACGGCGTCGACCGCCGTGAAGATCTCTGCGTCCGGCGGGGGTAAGACGGCCTCCGCGACCCTGACCGTGCTGCCGCTTCAGGTCACTGGCCTGACCGTCAGCGGCACCTCCCTCTTCGCAAAAGGCGTGGTTACGGGCACGGTGAAAATTTCGGGCGCCGCACCTGGGGCCGGAACGACGGTCCCGCTGACTTTGTCAAATGCGGCACTAGGAACGCTGTCGACCACTGGAGTGAAGGTTGCGGCGGGAGCCACATCCGCGACGTTCACCTTCACGGCGAAGCCGGTGGATGCTTCGAGTACGGAAACGATCAAGGCGACCCTCGGGGGCGTTTCGAAGACCGCGAGCGTGACGATCAAACCGGCGATTCTCTCCGCGGTCACGTCCAGCGCGACGAGTGTGCTCGGCGGGGTTCAGAACGCGACGATCACGTTCACCTTGAATGCTCCGGCCGGACCTTCGGGCACGGTGGTTACGGTGAAGTCATCCTCGACGGCGGCCACCTTTGCGGTCTCCTTTGCGGTCTCCTCGGTGAAGGTGGCAAGCGGTAGCACGTCGGCGAAGCTTACGCTGACCTCCGTGGGGGTCGCGTCGGATACCAACGTGACCGTGACGGGAACGGCAACCGCAAGTAAGACGGTGGTGGTTAAGGTTACGGCGGCGCTCCTGACCGCTTTCACGATCACCCCTTCGAGCATTCAAGGCAACGGAACCAAGCTGGTGACCGGCAAGCTAACGCTCAACGGCCCAACCGGCGCGACGGCGCGAGTGGTTACCCTGACGTCGAGTTCCGCATCCGCGGGTCTTCCGGCGTCGGTGAGCATTCCGGCGGGAGCGAAGACGGTTTCGTTCACGTTCGCGCCGAAGGCGGTGGCTGCGACGACAACGGCGACGCTGACCGCGAAGCTTGCGTCAGTGTCATTGACTCAGAGCTTGACGATCACGCACTGAGGGTTTTAAAAAGCCGGTCATCGGTTGATGGCCGGCTTTTTTGTGTCTCGGTTCTCGGTGATGGTTTAGCGGCTTGCGCGGCCCCCTGCACGTGCATCAGGGGCCTGGCTACACGCTGCGCGGTTGATGGTTGGTAGGTTGTCGGCGAGTTCGTTAGGCTGTCCCAAGTCTTTTGCTCGGGAGAGCAAAAGACTCGGGCTACACGCTACGCGGTTGATAGTTGGTGGGTTGTCAGCGGGTTCAGGGGGCTTTGGGCGGTTTTACCACTCAATTGGCTTCAGTAGGGGCATGAATAGGCCGCCGACGACGCTGCGGGCGGTGAAGCCCCAGATGCGTTGGGCGCGAGGGTCGTAGCCGCCGGCTTGGCGGCCGTCGGAGGTGTGGTACCAGTCCGTCAGTGGCACCCGGGTTGGGGTGGTATTTGCCCACACCAGAGTGGGATCCAGCAGTGCTTGCTTGTCGTCGGGAGACTCGGCAAGGGAAGCGGTCCAGTAGATCCAGTCCAGCTTCGTGTAGTCCTGCCGACTGTCGAGCGGGAGACCGTTCGGTGTGTTCTTCCCGAGGTAGTAAGCGATCTCGGTTTGGATTACCGAAGCGGGGAATAGGTTCAGGCCAAGTAGGCCGTCCCATATGAGGTTGTACTTCTGGCTCCAGGTGCCGGGACGGTCGAACGTGAGACGGTAGTGATCGCCCTCCTTCGCCATTTCGATCCACTTTGCCGCCATCTCGTTGGCGATTCGACCATGGGGCGACTCATTCCCGAGGCGTGCCGCTAGCTTGCCCAACGCGCCGAGTCCGACGATCGCCTTGATCGAGAGGTTGGCGTTGTGGGCCAAGTGCCCGGCGAAGTCGTCCGTACACAGTTGGTTCTCCGGGTCGAGGCCGTGGGTGACCAAGTAGTCGCCCCATGTCGAAAGCGTGTCCCAGTGCTTGCGCGCCAGCGATTCGTCGCCGGACCATGCCGTGTAAGCGGCAACCAGGCAGAGCATGTTGCCGCACTCTTCCACCGGCATCTGGTCATCCTCGCGCTCTTCGCCGCCACCATAAACCTGGCCGTTTGCTTTCGGATACGTGCCGAGGTCGTGGGGGGCGAAGGGGAACTTCCAGCGTCCGGAAATGGAGTAGTCCAGAATCGGCTCGATCTGGGCGCGCAGAAGGATCGGATTTAAGTGCAGGAAGAACGGGGAGGCGGGGTAGGTGACGTCCACGGTGCCGATGCAGCCGTTGCTGAAGTTTTCCTTGCTGAACATCAAGAGCGTGCCGTCGAAGTCCGCCGCGATTCCGTGGGCGGCCAGGCATTGCCGGTACGAAAGGCTTCCCATGGTTCGAAGCGCCTCGCCGCCGTTAGCTTCTAATTCAGCTTCAAGGTCCGCGTCGAATCTTTCGGCGCGCGCACGGATAGCGCCGGTTTGGGTAATCGCTTCGGTTAGGAGTTGCGCGATTCCCGCGCCGTCCTTCTTCCAGTACGGTTTTAGCTTCCGCTCAAAATACTCAAGCGCGAACTCTTCGTCGTAGGCGAGGACGCATCCCCGGGTCTTGGATACTTCACCCACGTGGCCGAAATCGAGAACGAGGCCTAAGGCCGGCCACTCGTTTCGTGCTTCGCGCGGGAATCGCGTATCGTCGGTATCCGGTAGAAAACCTCCGCTGATAAAGGAGCGCCGAAGCGATTCGTGGAAGCCGATCGCCGAATCCGTTCCCGCGGTCGCCGCCAAGTACAGTGTTCCCCAATCGATCCGTACGTTGTCACCCACCCGGCCCAGGACCGGTTGCTGCTGGCTCCGCATGGCGAGCACCTCAAGGCCCGCGACTCGGTTCCGATAGGCAAAAACCGGCTGATGGGCGGCGTCCGTACACCACTCGCCGTTCACGTCGAGATAGGCCTCGACCTTATGCGGGGCGCCATCGACCGCGCGGGCTTCCAGATTGATATAAGTCACTGGCCGCGTGAGCATCTCTAGATCGTCCGCGAAAAGCGGGGAGAGAAACTCGACGATCAGCTCGATTCCGGCGGCTTCGAACGTGTAGATGGTTCGCGTCGGGTGAACCACGACGGAACGCTGCTCCATCGCCGGCGCCGAACGGGGCGAACCGCCAGACCACCGATAGGCGACGCCGTCGATGCGGACGAGGCCGGCCAAGTCCATCGGGGTGCCGGTCCAGTGCGTCGTCGTCGAATCGGTCAGACGATCGGACGCGCTCCAAACGCAGAAGTAGGGCGTGTGGGTTACGAGAGGGATCGCGGGTGGGCGGAAAGCGGACACGCCAATAACTATGTCCGACTTTCCGCGCGGTATTGGTGAAGGGATGGGCAGATCTCACGTAGGAACCGAAAGAACCCTGCCTGAAGTCAAACGTATGTTTGACTCTCCGATCGACCGAACGAATGTTCAGGTGGGGAAATAACCATGAAGAATTCAGCCATTCCTAGCCCCGCGTTTTCGCGCCCCGCAGATCAAGCCAACCTCGACACCTTTCAAGCCGTTTGGACCCCGCGGGTTCTCAGTCTCCTTCGGTTTATGGGCGGTCTGCTGATTCTGCAGCACGGGCTCCAGAAGGTCTTCGGCCTCTTTGGCGGCCCGCAGCTTCAGGTGACGACCTTTATGGGGTTTGGTGGCGCGCTGGAACTGCTGGGCGGAATCCTCCTCGTACCCGGCCTCTTCACGCGACCGGCCGCATTCATCCTGGCCGGCGAGACGGCGGTCGCTTACTTTATGGAGCACGCCCCCCATGGTTTTGTGCCGATCCAGAACAAGGGCGAGTTGGCCATCGCTTACTGCTTCATCTACTTCTTCCTCGCTTTCGCGGGAGGAGGCAGTCTGAGTCTTGATGCGTTGGCGAGCCGTCGGGCCCGCCAGGACTAGGCACTTTTTTCACCGGGATAAGCCATGATCTCCGTGATGAGGCTTTCCCGGTATGCCGCTGGTGACGATTCTCGATGGGCGCTCGACGATCAGGCGCTTTCACCGCACATCACGCTCGCCTTCCTACTCAGCATGCGCCGGGAGGAGATGGACCGCGTTCTTGCAAGGCTGCCGAAGACGGCCTTGGTTGACCTCGGCATGCCCGATCTCTTGCCTCCGATCGAAGCGAAGCATGAAGTCTGGGCGTGCGGGGTGACTTACCTCCGCAGCCGAATCGAACGCGAATCCGAATCGACCGTCGCCGATGTCTATGCGAAGGTTTATGAGGCGGATCGGCCGGAGATCTTTTTCAAAGCGACCGGCCCGAGGGTCGTTGGTCACGGCCAACCGATCCGGGTTCGCCGCGATAGTGCTTGGAACGTTCCCGAACCTGAGCTAACGCTGGTCATCAACCGCTTCGGCGAGATCGTGGGTTACACCGTTGGAAACGATGTCTCCTCGCGAAGTATTGAGGGCGAGAACCCGCTCTACCTTCCCCAGGCGAAGACTTACGACGGAAGTTGCGCCCTCGGCCCCGCGATCGTTCTGGCGAGTGAGGAGGAGCTGGCGGACCTTCCGATCGACCTATCTATTCGCCGCGACGAGGCCGTGGTTTTCAAAGGTGAAGCCCGAACCTCCCAGATGAAGCGCTCCTTCGTCGAGTTGGCCGCCTATCTCTACCGCGAGACTTCGTTCCCATATGGCGCCTTCGCGATGACCGGCACCGGCATCGTGCCCACCGCGGAATTCACCCTCACCAGTGGCGACCAAGTGGATATCACCGTGGGGAACCTGACCCTTTCCAACCCCGTTGCTTGACCACGACCTGTACGACGTCGCGACGACCTCGCCCGGCCCGGCGGGGGAGCTTCCCCTCACCGAGGAGATGCTCCTCCATCGTCCGTCAGGGGACCTTTTCGGCCTTTCGCAAAACGCGGGAATGGGCTGGGATCCGCAGCGGGTTTCCGGTCGGGAATTCCTCATCCTCTCCACGTTAGGCGGCCTGCGAGGGGAGGACGGCAAGCCAATTGCGCTTGGTTATCACACCGGTCACTGGGAAGTGGGCCTGCTCGTTCGAGAGTGCGCGGAGGAGTTGAATCGGTTGGGAGCGATCCCGTTTGCGGGTTTCGTTTCCGACCCCTGCGACGGCCGTACCCAGGGCACGACGGGCATGTTCGATTCGCTTCCGTATCGGAACGATGCCGCCATTGTCCTACGTCGCTTGATACGATCCCTGCCCACTCGGCGCGGGGTTATCGGCGTTGCCACCTGCGATAAGGGGCTGCCCGCGATGCTCATGGCGCTCGCCGCGATGCGGGATCTACCCTGCGCTATCGTTCCCGGTGGCGTATCCTTACCGCCGGATCGGGGCGAGGACGCGGGCAAGATCCAGACCATTGGAGCCCGCTTCTCGCACGGAATGATCTCCTTGCGTGAAGCCGCGGAAGCCGGATGTCGCGCGTGTGCCACCCCCGGCGGAGGCTGCCAATTCTTCGGTACCGCCGCTACGGCTCAGGCGGTTGCGGAGGCGCTCGGCCTCACCGTGCCGCACGCAGCCCTGGCTCCTAGCGGCCAGCGAATCTGGCTTGACGTGGCTACGCGGACAGCCAACGCTCTCTCCGAGCTAGAAACTCGCGGAATAAAGGGTCGCGACATCCTAACGGAAAAATCACTGGAGAATGCGATGTTGGTCCACGCTGCCTGCGGTGGCTCGACGAACCTGCTCATTCACATTCCAGCCATCGCCCATGCCGCAAACCTCCGCCGACCGACCGTGCAAGATTGGGTTCGAGTGAATCGGTCGGTACCACGGATCGTCGACGTGCTCCCCAACGGTCCCGCGGACCATCCCACGGTTCGAATGTTTATGGCGGGGGGCGTTCCCGAGGTGATGCTTCACCTGCGCGAGATGGGCGTTCTGAACTTGGACTGCCTCACCGTTTCTGGGCGAACCGTCGGCGAGAACCTCGTTGAGTGGGAAGGCTCGGAGCGACGCGCCCGGCTCCGGCAAGTGCTGCGCGACAAGGACGGCGTGGATCCAGATGACGTCATTTGCCCTCCCGACCGAGCCAAAGCCAAGGGCTTGACGAGCACGGTGTGCTTCCCGGTCGGCAACCTTGCCCCGGAGGGGAGCGTGATTAAGGCGACCGCCATCCATCCGTCCGTCGTCGGCGAGGATGGCGTCTACCGGAAACGCGGGCCGGCGCGGGTCTTCACCTCGGAAGCGGCGGCCATCGCGGCGGTTAAGGAAAGCCGCATCGCCGCGGGAGACGTGATCGTATTGATCTGCCGGGGCCCGCTCGGCACGGGGATGGAAGAGACCTACCAACTCACGAGCGCCCTCAAGTTTCTGCCGTTCGGGAAGGAGGTTGCGCTCGTTACCGACGCCCGCTTCAGCGGCGTGAGCACCGGCGCATGCATCGGCCACGTTGGACCGGAAGCCTTGGCGGGGGGGCCGATCGGCAAAGTAAGGGACGGAGATATCATCGAAATCGTCGTCGACCGTAGTGCGCTCACGGCTTCCGTGAATGTCCTCGATGTCGATCTCGACGCCCGGCCGCCGAGAACCGATTTGGTCGCCGATCCAGCGCTGCCGGACGACACCAGACTTTGGGCAGCGCTCATTACCGCCAGCGGTGGGCTGTGGGGAGGCTGCGTGTACGATCCCGATGCGATCATCGCGCGCTTGAAAAACTAGCGATAAGCGTGTACCCGCTCGCAGACGAGCCGAAGGCTGTCCTCGACGTTCCCGGAAGCGGTTCGGAACGATTCCGAGTCGATGGTCAACGGAGCCCCCAGCACGACAAGCGGAGCACCATATTCGGGCGTCCGGATCGCCTGCTCGATCGACAACCCACCCACGGCCTGCACCGGAACTCGGACGGCGTCCACGACCTCCCGCAGACGATCGAGGGGGCTGGGATAGGGAAGTCCCATCGCCGCCAACCCCCGGCGCTCGTCGTAGCCCACGTGGTGGATAACATAGTCGCAACCGAGGTCCTCTAGTTCGCGCGCGGCCGCGACCATGTCGGGAGCGCCGAGGTTGTCCCCCATAACCTTCACCCCAAAATCCCGGCCGGCCTTCACGACCATCTTCACGGTCTCGGGATGGGCGCGAGCCATGACCACGACATGGGTAGCTCCAGCGCGGGCCATCATCTGGGCTTCGAGCCAGCCTCCATCCATAGTCTTGAGGTCGGCCACGATTGGCACGTCGGGAAACTCCGCGCGGAGGGCGCGGACGCCGTGCATTCCTTCCGCGATGATCAAGGGCGTGCCCGCCTCTAACCAATCGACGCCGGCCCGGATAGCCATGTGCGCGGTCTCGACGGCTTCGGAAATAGAAGTGACGTCGAGGGAGATCTGAACGACCGTGTCCATCCGTCCACCCTACCTTGGCAAAGAAAAGCCGGACGTCCTTCCCGAAGGAGGGCGCCCGGCAGTTAGACCACTAAGCGAAGACGCTTAGCTGGCGAAGAGTTGGATCGTCGAGCTGGAGCTGGCTCCGGCAAGCGATACGCCGATCGGGACGATAACGGTGAGTCCGACCGAGTTGGGGTTCGGAGCCGAGATCGTGAACACTCCGGAGATTGCTCCGGTGATCGTCAGCGAAGCGGGAGCGTTGAACTTACCGCTGGTGTTGGCGATCGGGATCGTGACGGATTCGCCAGCCTTTAGGGTGGCATTGAGCGTCACGGTACCGGTGGTGGAGGCGCCTGGGTGCAGCGAGCGAGATCCGAGAGCGAAGGTGCTGATTCGGACCGGCTGAACCGAGACGTGGCCCGTAGCCGAAGTGCCACTCGTGGTCGCCGTAACGATTACGGTAGCACCGGCAGCGACCGGGTGAGAGACGAGGGGAACGGTGACCGAAGTGTTACCGACGGGAACCACGACGCTCGACTGAACAGCCAAGCCGGAAGGCAGGCTAGTGGTGAGGTTGACGGTTACCGGGTAGGTCGTCGGAGCAGCCTGGAGGGTGACGGTTGCATTAGCATCCGCCGCACCACCGATGATGCTTGCCTGATCGACTGTAACCGATGCGACTCGGTCGGCCTTGACGGTGAACGTCTTGGCGAGGGTCTTGCCGTGGAAGACGGCGGTGATCGTTGCCGTAAGATCCGTTGCGACCTGGCTCGTATGGACCGGGAACGTGACGGAGTTGCCGCTGTTGATCGTAACGGTCGACGGAACGGTGACACTAGGATCGGAGCTAGAGAGCGCGATCGTGTAGGTCGTCGTGACCGGGGCGCCGTTCAAGGTGATCGTGGCGGTCGTATCCGAGCCGCCGAGAACCGTGGTAGGGTTGAACGTCATACCCGTGAAGATTGGGTACTGATCGGTAAGGCTAACCGTAGCGGACGAGACCTGGCCGAACGCGTCGACGATGTAGTACTTGAAGCTGTCGGCGCCGGCATACGTGCCGGTTGGCAGATACTGGAGCTGGCCGCGATTCAAGTTGACCTGACCGTGCGCCGGGTCCGTGAATCCGTAGATCATGAAGGCATTGCCGGCAGGATCTACGTCGTTTGCGAACACGTTCAACGGCGCGGGCTTCGTTACGCCGCTATCGACCGTGTACGCGTCGTTGTGAGCCTGAGGAGCATCCTTGGAATAAACGTTCTTCCAATAGATGTCGTAACCCGCGTCCGCGATCGGAGTGGGTGTTCCCGTTGGGTCGCCGAAGTTGTATCCCTCGACGAGTACTTCCTCGAAGCAGTTCTGGCCCGGAGACGCATAACTTGCGCCGGACAGTTCCTCGACCATGGTTCCGTTGAAGAAGAACTGATCGGAGTGACCCGTATCGACGATCTTGAAGCTGTTGTATGCGCCCCAGTTGATCGTGAGATTCAAATCGATCCAAGCGCCGGCGCCGCTGTCCCAAACGCGAATGCGAGGGACGAAGTTCGTCGAGTTCGGATTGAATGGATCGGCAGGATCGTTGTTGATGAAGCCGATGATCGGGAACGTGTTGAACGCCGTGTCCGCCGCCCAGAGATCAGAGCGGCGAAGGTTGCCAGGCGTGGACCAGTCCGCAGGAATGTACAACTGTCCGCCGACTTCCGAAGACTTAACGGTCGCCCGGGTGCGGCCTTGGGTGTTGTAGAACGTGGACTGGTAGGCGGAAGGTCGGAGATCTAGCCGATCCGCGTTAAGAATAGAAAGTTTGAGGGCCGTTCCGCCAAGCGGGTCGGTTGCGCCAGGGGTCCAGCCGCCCGGCGCGAATCGGTCGACCGTCCACGCGCTCGTGTTGAAAGAACCCGCGGAACCATCTTCGGTCCATCGGGGCGTCTGTGCCGCGCCGATCGCCGCCGTTGCGACGAGCGTCAGTGCCAACAGACTTCGCTGTACTAATTGGTAATTCATCAATCCTCCACCTTTTGGCAGTTATGCCTGGACAAGTGCCACCAAGACGGGATTCTAGAGCTTTGTGAGGTTCTGCTTCAACCCGAAAATCGTCCCAACCTAGTAAGGTTACCGGTGAAGGTCATGGTTTCAAATGCGAGAAAATATTAGAAGGATGGCCTCCCCATTTACACGGGTAACGTCTTGTTGAATTCGCGTTCTTGTTTTCCTGTATGCGGAATATGGGCTAATAAGTCAGCAAAAAATGCTATGAGTCATCATGTGTGGTGTTGGTAGCTGCGGTTTCCTTCCGGCAGACGGGGTTTTGACTCTTGGCCATAGTTCCATTAGCGCATTTCGTTGGTACCGTTCGTTAGATATCTAAAAGATGCCGAGTTGTTTATGGATGGATATAAAGTAACGATATTTTTTGGCTTCCTTAGCTGCGCGTATCGCGCGACGATCGAATCCCTTGCCTGCTAGAGTAAGGAAGCATGAAGCCACTGTCGATTCAGCTCTACACCGTCCGAAATTTGATCGCCGAAATCGGCCTCCCCAAGGTGCTCGAACAGATCGCCCAGATCGGGTATCGGGGCGTAGAGGGCGGGGCGGGCGAAGGACAAACCAACGCCGAGTTCCGGAATATGGTCCACGATTTGGGCATGGTCGTCTCGTCGACATGGGGAGATATCAGCACGCCCGATGGAGTTGAGCGGCTTGTCGAAAACTGCCATGAGCTCGGTACCGGACATGCCGCCGGCGGATTCTGGATTCCGGCTTTCGAAACCCGGGAAGCGATCGCGGAGACGGCCGAAACTCTCAATCGGGCTCTCCCGACGCTAAAGGCGGCCGGCATCTCGTTCGGTCTTCATAACCACTGGATGGAGTTTGAGCGCCGTAACGACATGCTGGTCATGGACATCCTGATCGCGGAAGTCCCTGAACTCCACCTAGAGCTCGACATCTATTGGGCTTCCAACTTTGGCGAAAACCGGCCCGAAGAGATGGTTGCGCGCTACGCCGAGCGAGTCGTTTTGATGCACGTGAAGGACGGTCCCCAACTCAAGGATAAGCCCATGACGGCGGTTGGTCATGGCACGGTAAATATCCCCGCATGCGTTTTGGCCGCTCAGCCGACCTGGCTCGTCGTGGAACTCGACGAATTTGATGGGAACATGATGGACGCGGTTCGAGACAGTTATACGTACTTGACGAGCCAGGGCTTAGCTTCCGGAACCAAGTAGTAGAGAATGGCGCAAGTATTGACGAGGAAGAAGGTCGGAAGGGCCGCGGACGACCTATTCAAATTCGGCCTCGTCGTCAAGGGCGTCGATTCTGTTTTTGAAGTGGTGGGCGGTTTTCTGCTCACCACCCCCAACAAGGTGGCCCGGTTTCTCGCGGTGCTTTCTCAGCATGAGTTGTACCGGCACCACGAGGTTCTGTCTGGCCGCATCGACAAGCTGTCGGAGTCGATCACGCTCCATGCCCACCTCGGTTCGGCGATCTACCTGATCGTTCACGGGCTCGCCAAGCTGATATTGATCGGCGCGATTATGAAAGGCCGACGTTGGGGCTACGTCGGCCTGATGGTCGTTTTGACCATGTTTACGTGTATTGAAATTGGCCGTGCAGTCGTGGCTCGCGAGGTGGTGACGGGAGCGCTCGCCCTGTTCGACCTCCTCGTGGTTCTGCTGATCCGCAAGGAGTATTTGGCGAAGTTCACCGAGTCTTCGGGAACTGAGCCGAGTCCTCGGAACTGAAGCCATGTGAGTTAAGTTTCCTTTTGAAGGCCGTGGCGGTGGCGACTGCGGCAGGAGAGAGGCAAGATGCAAAGAGGCATGAATCAGCAGGCCGGAAACCGGCGGGAGTTCGATCCTTTGGCGCTGGGCGCGGTGGCGCTTGGGGGATTTTGTTTTGTCAACGAGCTTGCCGACATGACTTGCTTTTTCGCGATCGCGCGTCCTCTGGAGGTCTTAGCGGCGGCGCTGGCCATCGCTTGCCTTGTTCGTCGGGCGTATGCCTCGGCCGTAATCACGCTTGCATTGGCCGGACTCGGGATCTTCATGAATGCCCGCCACATGGATATGTTTGGACAAGATAGGGAACCCGACGTTTTGCCGGGGCAATATCGTGGCGCACCCCAGACCTTGCCTCCTGGCCGCTAGTTAGGATCTCCGCTTTGACGGAGCATTTTGAAACTTTAACTTGTCTGACGTCTGATGTCTGATGTATAGTCTTGGGCGTCGTGCCGAAGATGTCCGTCCGATTCATTTCCCTTGCCCTCGCCGCCCTTTGTGTCAGCTCAATAGCATTCGCTCAGGGGGCCGATATCAGCCACTCCGGGTGGCGGTTATGGCTCGACAAAGAAGCCAAATGGCAGGACGACACGCTGTATTTGCCAAGCGAGGTCAACCTCGCGACCCTGCCGCTAAACGCTCCTACCGGCGGGTGGGGGGCCTTGGAGCCTTCGGCGGGCATTCCGGTGACGCTGCCCACTTCGGTAGAGGAGCACTACTGGGGCAAGCTCGGGCTTCGACCGTATAGTCCCTACGAAGCACAGCGCGGGAAGGACACGTCTTTTCCGGTCGGCAACTACCTCGGCGTCTCTTGGTGGTGGCGGACCATCTCGGTCCCCAAGTTTCAACCTGGCCAGCGAGTCGTGATCTCCTTCCGGGGTGCGCGACTTCGCTCCGAGGTCTACTGCAATCAACATCTGAGCGGCTACACGATCATGGGCGAGCTGCCCTTCGAAGCCGATGTCACGGATTCCGTGCGCCCCGGCTCGACTGCGCAACTCGCACTTAGAATTACCAACCCGGGCGGACATTTCGACTGGTTGGACTTCGCCTCTGCCCGCCTGAACTGGGGCAAATACACGCTGCCTCCTTCGAGGGGCTTTGGCGGCTTAGATGACGATATTAAGGTCTCGGTCCGGGATGCGGTCTCGGTTTCCGACGTCGCAGCCTTGAATCAGCCTGATCTCACCAAGGTTGAGCTGCGCGCGGAGGTCACCAGCGCAGATCGGGAATATCGCGGACCGGTGCGGTTCTCTATATCACGAGGCGGCAAACAGGTTTGGTCCGGAGAGGCCGCGGTCGCGCTGGGAAAAGGAGAGAGAAAGACCGTCGCGATTCAAGCGACGGTTCCCGGCGCCCAGGTCTGGAGCCTTACCTCGCCGAGCCTGTACCGTGCGGCGGCGCGGATCTCCAGAGAGGAGACCAGCGGTCGGGCCGTAGATTTCGGATTCCGCTATTTCACGGATAAAGGCGTCGGTGGCAAGGACGCGCAACTCACGCTGAACGGTCGCCGATTCGTCATGCTCTCCTCGATCTCCTGGGGGTTCTGGGGACGCAACGGCCTATGGCCGGACGCGGAGATGGCGGCAAGGGAAGTCGACAACGCAAAGACGCTTGGCCTCAACTGCCTCTCCTTCCACCGCAACGTCGGCAAGCCGGCCGTGCTCGATGAGCAGGATCGGAAGGGTTTGCTTCGGTTCGAGGAGCCGGGAGCGGGCAAGTTCTTGGTCGGCACGCGCTACTCCCAAGGCCCTTGGGGACCTGATGGCGCTTTTCCACGCGGAGACGCTAATGACGCCCATGCTCCGAAGAAGGGATACGTCGAGCCAGATGTGGTCGACACCAGCGGCGCCGGTCCCGATGGCGATGGCCAGGTCTTCTGGGAGAAGTACGAAGAAGAGAAGATTCTTGAGATGGTCCGGCGGGACCGTAGTCATCCGTCGCTGATCGGCTACACGATCCAGAACGAGGCCAGCGATCTCGACCTGCGGAATCCGCGGATCTACCGGGTCCTCCGCGAAATGCATGCCCTCGATCCGAGCCGGATCATCAACTTCTTCTCCGGCGGCGACCCGAAGATTGCGCAGGTCCATATGTCGCCTTACTCCGACCAGATCGTCTGCGGAAGCCAGGCGATCCCCTACGCCGGTTGGCGCGACGTGCACACCTGCGGCGGTCCGTGCACATATCTCGATAGCTTGTACAAAGGCCCGACGGACTTTTCCCAGCATTGGAACGACGACGCGAAGGGTCAGATCGCGATCTGGGGCGAAGCCCTGGGCGCGGCGACTCCGGACGACTACGACCGCTTGGTCCATTCCTTCGACGCAAAGCACCCGGGCGGCTATGAACTGGACGACGCCAAAAAGGTTCTGGCCGGCTACCACGATTTCATCGAGAAGTACGGTTTCCGCAAGTCCTTCCCGACGGATTCCTCGCTGTTCCAAGCCATTGGCTACCGCACTTACGAGTTCTGGCGCCGGATCATCGAGCAGTCTCGGTTCGACAATACGATGGACGGCCTTGTCGTGAGCGGTTGGGAAAGCACGGCGATCGACAACCACTCCGGATTGGTCGACAACCACCGCTTCTTTAAGAGCGATCCGAAAGTAATTTCTGAGGCAACTAAGCCGGAATTGCTCGTCATCCAGCCGCGGAAGACCATCGTCGCGAAGGGGGACTCCGCTTGCTTCGATCTCTACTTGGTGAACGAGACCGGACGCCGGGGACCGCAACGGCTTCGTCTAGTGGCCAAGGGGGGTGGAGGTCAGGCTCTGTTCGATCAGAGCTTTGATGTCGACGTGGCGGGCGGCGACACCTTTGGGCAACTGCTCAAGGCGTCGGTACAATTTCCGGCCTCGGCGGCGGGAATGATGGACCTCGATGCAACGCTTACACCTTCGTCGGGCGGCGCCGGGCTGTCGAAGCACGACCAGATTGAGGTGATCGACGTGACCGGCGCCGGGCTTCTCAAGCGGGTTGCCGTCGTGGAGAACGGGCACGAGGTCGCCGATACCTTCCGAACTAAGTTCAGCCTCGAACCTTTGCCCCTCGATGCCCCGAATTTGGAATCGATCGTGCTCGCGCCTCGTGCGATGGGGCATGACGGGAACTCGTCTCCTCGCATTTCCAACGAGATGATGCGAGACGTGGTGGCTCGCGTTAAACGAGATGGTATTAGGCTGGTGCTGTGGCCGGACGATAACTTCCGAGGGGAAGACTTCGTTCGCCAGCTTCGGGAGAACGGCGTCATCAAGGGTGGCCGCAATGTTGGCAACCTTGGCGCGCCCTGGTTCGGAAGCTGGTTCTTTGTGCGCCCCCACTGGCTGCTCGACGGCTTGCCGACGGGTTGCGCGGTCGATTGGCGCTACGGCGTCAGCGCGTTTGCCGGCCCGACTTGGTTGCACGACGAGCCAGGGGGCGCGGGAACGGATGGTTATCTGATGGACGCTCCCGGTATGGACGTCGCCGTCGGCTTCGGCGCAGACCACAACGTGAACGTTGGGATCTCCGGTTGCTCGATTCCGTACGGCAAAGGCGAGATTGTCTTGATGGTCCTGCCGCAGCTGGTTCGAAGCCTCGGGGAGGGGGATTTCGCCACCAATCGGGTGGTCGCGCAGCGGCTCTTGGCGAACGCGCTGCGGGCGAAGGTACGGTAGCCACCACGCCTAATGTAGCCCGCGACCGAGCCCGGCGAGCTCGCGGGCCCCGCCGTAACGTAGACCGCAATTGTTACGCCGGGGACCGCGAGCGGCAAATACATCCGGTCGCGGGCTACATGGTTTTAGCCTCTCCAAGCTGTCCAAAAGTTCCTAAAAAACTACTTGTCTGATGTCTGACGACTGATGTATAATTCCAAAGTGTCATCTGACCGGATTGCTTCGATTAGTAAGCCCCAGCTACTGAAGACCGCCTTACTGGATTCGCTCCAGGACGGCAGCTTTAAGGTTGGAGACCGGTTCCCTTCGGAGCCCGAACTCATTGCGCGTTACGGCGTAAGTCGAGCCACGGTGCGAGAAGCGATTATCTCATTAGAGCAAGAGGGATGGCTTCGCCGGTTGCAGGGTAAGGGAACGTTTGTAAGTGAGCGCCCTCAAGTCCATCGCACACTAGGAGTTATCGCTCCCTACCTGTATGCGACAGACTCACCCGACTTCCGAGCCGGTACCGACGTTATCCCGCTCTTAATGCAATCCATTGAGCACCATGCGCGAAAGAAGGGAGTTAGTATCAGTCTCTACCTCGATAACATGGAAGTCGATACGGAGCGAGAGAATCTCCTTAAGATGGTCGAGCGCGGCGTCGATGGCGTCCTGATGTTCTATATTGGTGGTGCGACAAATCTCGATTGCCTTGCGAAGATCCAAGCCGCGAATATCCCGCTACTCCTCTTTGACCGTTACATCGAAGAACTCCCCATCGATGCGGTTACGAGCGACAACCGGATTGGTTCCTATCGAGCGACGTTGAAGTTCCTCGACGAAGGCATTCCATCCGTCGCCTATATCACCGGCCCCATCGACAGCACGGTACTACGAGACCGCCAGGCGGGATACCTCGATGCGATGCTTGAGCGAGGAATCGCCCCGAACGTTCTTGAGCTTCAACAAGACACGGGGGAGGGAGTGGACCGCTCCAACTACGACCGAACGCGCGAATTGGTCGAACATCTTCAATTTCCGACCGCTATATTCTCCGCCGACGCTACCCGCCTCGCCGTGATCGCTCAGATCGTGTCCGAGTCGGGTATCTCGCGCAAAGATTATGCCTTGGGCTGCTTCGACGAGCCCTATTTGAATCTCCCGGAGGACCTGATGCTTGTTAAGGTTCTTCAGCCGTTGCGGGAGATTGGCCGTAAGGCCGTCGATCTCATCCTTGAGCGCCTCGATGACAAGTCCGATGTGCTCACTCGTCTCTTGTTACCTCCCGAGATTCTCGTCACGGGAGCGCCTAGCCATACCCCCATCGGCTCTTAAAGCGCCCATGGCTCTAAGTCTTCTCACTGTGGAGAAATCATGCAACGTAAAGCATTTACCCTTATTGAGTTACTCGTCGTAATCGCCATCATCGCGATTCTCGCCGCTATCCTTTTCCCTGTATTCGCCCGCGCAAAGATGGCCGCCAAGTCCATCTCGTGCATCTCGAACCTCAAGCAAATCAACTTGGGCTTCATGATGTACCTCAGCGACTCGGACGATAAGTTCCCCGTCCTTAACCAGCCGCAAGCGAATCTCGTCGGAGATACCGACTCAGGCTACGCCTCTGGCGAATGGACGCTTCCTGGCGGTCGCCAAGATATCGCGGACTACGCGAGCAAGTACTCCGTGCGGGCGATCATGACCCCGTACATGAAGAACGACCGGATTTGGATCTGCCCCAGCGACAGCGCCAGCAATCCTAACTACGTACCGGGCATCCCGTATACGAGTTACCCGTATCGCTACTACATGATTCACACGTTGGCTTCCGACTCTGCGACCGCGTTCGATGCCAACCGAATCTACGGGATCAGTGACTTCCAAGATCCTACAAAAGTTTGGGAGTTCTACGACGACCAGCCGTTCCACGACTTCGGCCGCTATCAGCCGAACGCGAACCCGAACGACGGCAACTGGCTGCCCGATGTGAAGTGGAACTACATCTTCCTTGATGGCCACGCGAAGACCGTTCCCGTGAACCTTTCGCAGTCGAGTGGTACCTGGCCCGCCGCTCCGTTCATTTCTTACGACCCGCACTGGCCTCGCCTGGGTTGGACGAACGGAATGCCCAATAACGACCTCAATTAAGTAGGAGTCGAACATGAAGAAACCGCTTCCCGCTTGGTCCATCGCGGCCGCACTGGTTCTCGTTCTTGGTGGCGTCGGCGCCGTCATGATGAAAGCCGGTGGTCAGAGCATCGACAAGGATGCGCTCATCAAGGCCCGGGGCAAGCCGGGCGGGGCGAGCGCTCCTTCCGCCGCATCCTACGGTCACGCCCGAGGGACGCCGATCACCCCCGAGGGCAGTTCCGACACGAACGACCCTCGTCGAAAGCCGAGCGGTTAGCTTTTCTGCTCCGGGCAGCGTCCCGGAGTGGAAAAGCGATTCGTTTGAGGTTATTTGGGTGCTTAGGCGCCCAAATAACCTCGCCAGGAAACACGCCAAACGTAGGGTTGGTTGTCCTGCCACGCCTCAGACCGCCCTCGTTAGAAAGGTAAACCCCCACCCATATGCTTTTGACCGCCGCGTTCGTTCTCGCCACTGCAGGTCCCGCAATGATCGATGTCGCTACTTTCGGAGCTAAAGGGGACGGGCACACCGATAACACCCGCGCTTTTCAGGCTGCTTTGGATGCCGCGGCTAAAGACAGCATTCCGGTCTATGCCGGCAGCGGTAACTACGTTTTCCTGGGAAACCTTAATGTTCCGAATGGTGTGACCCTCAAGGGGACTTGGGAATCGGTTCCCAGCCACAACGGTATCCGAAACCCCGACTTACCCAAACCGACCGACGGCGGTACCACCTTTCTCGTTGAGGCAAACGAGGGGAAGGAAACGGGCGCCTTTCTAACATTGAATACAAATTCGACTCTGAAGGGAGTCGTGATCTACTACCCTAAGCAAGATCCCAAGGCGATTCCGAACCCTTACCCTTGGTCAATCGCCATGCGGGGGAAGAATCCGGCCGTGCTCGATGTCGAGTTGTTGAATTCCTACAATGGCATCGACGCGAGCCAGAACGAGCGGCATCTCATCCGAAATGTTTCCGGGCAGCCACTAAGGCGCGGCATCTTTGTCGACGCTATCTATGACATCGGGCGCATCGAAAATGTCCACTTCAATCCTTGGTGGAGTGTTTCCGACAAGCTTCTGAATTGGCAACGCGACAACGGGGAAGCCTTCATCTTTAGCCGTACGGATTGGCAATACGTTTTGAATACATTTGCGTTTGCTTACAACGTTGGCTATCGGTTCATGGAGTCGAAGGACGGCGCCTGCAACGGTAATTTCCTAGGAATCGGTGCGGACGACTGCAATACCGCCGTGAAGGTCGAACAAGCCGCAGCGTTTGGCTTGCTCATTACCAACGGAGAATTCACCTCTTTCCACGGAAGCAATCCGACTCAAGTCGTAGTCTCCGAGGCAAATCAAGGGGTCGTTCGTTTCTCGAACTGCGCTTTCTGGGGCCCGTGCGACCGGATCGCCGACATCGCCGGCAAAGGCACGGTCGGCTTTGGCGATTGCACGTTCGTTCAGTGGGACGGTCGCCACAAAGACTACTCCGCCATCCGCGCCACCGGCGGAAACCTTCTTGTTCGCGGCTGCGAGTTCCGCGAGGACAAGGAGATGGTCGAGGTCGGGGCCGGCGTGAAGCGAGCGATTGTCACCGACAATTTAGCTCCGAAAAAGCTTCGATTGAAGAGCGCCGATTCGTCGGTGGTCAAGTTCGATGGGCCGTGATTGCGCCCCCGAGTTCGCAGCCATCTCCGAAACCGCGAACTACTTAGAGTTAAAAACGGTTGTCTAAGACCGGACCGGCGTCTAAACCGGCCGACGGCTTAGACTATGGATATGCACCGCGCTTTCATCCGGGGACTCGCTATCGCGGTCTCCGCGCTCGCCTTCACGACAATCTACGCACAAGACCGGCTACCGAAGGTGCCGGGCTTCGCCAGGTACCAGCAGGCGGCGAGTGGGCAGCGGGAGCGGTTGCTTGGCGATGGCGTGGTCTACGCGAAGTGGAAACCGGACGGTTCCGGCTTCACGTTCATGCGGGTCACCCGTAAGTCGTGGACCTACGATCTCGCCACCAAGACCCGCAAGGCGACCACAGACAAGGACGTCGAGCCATTCGAAGACCTTATCCCTCGCGGCGGCACCGGACCCCACGGACAGTTTGAAAGCGTGACCAGCCCCGACGGCAAGCTGACCGCAAAGGGTCAAAACCGAAACGTCAGCCTCACCGCGGACGGCCAGACGGAACAAATAACCAAGGACGGCAGCAAAGAATCTCGGATCCGGTACGGCTCCATCCCATGGGTCTACGCCGAGGAACTGGCGCAGATGGACTCGATGTGGTTTTCGCCGGATAGCCGGAAGCTCGCTTACTACGGGTTCGATGAGTCTAAGGTGAACGACTATTACGTGACCGTCGACAACCTGAACCTCCAAAACTCGCTCAAGACGGAAGCATTCCCCCTTGCAGGTAAGCCCAATCCTGTCGCCGACCTCTACGTATACGATGTCGAAGAAAAGCGAACCGTCAAGATCGATTCTCATTCGGATACCCAAGCCGGCGAGTACCTCTATGACGTCAGCTGGGCGCCGGACGGGGAATTGCTGTTCTTCCGAATGAACCGCGAGCAGAACCAGCAAGAGCTGGTCGCAGCGGACCCATCCACGGGAAAGTGCCGTGTGGTCTTCCACCGCAGTCACCCGAATGGGTGGTTCGAGCCGCTCACTACGGGCGACGGACCGGTGGTTTCCCGGCAAATCGTGTGGATTCCGAAGTCGACACGGTTCCTTTTCACAGCCGACGACAGCGGCTTTAGGAACCTCGACCTGTACGATCTGAAATCCGGATTCATCCGTCACGTAACCCAGCACAAGTTCGATGTCCGTTATGTGAAAGCGATCGACCTTAAGCATCAAACGGTTTGGTACACGTCCGAGGGGCGGCAGAATCCGTACCTCACGCAACTGCATATGATCCATATGGACGGTTCCGGGGATGAGTGCCTGACGGATGAGCGGTCGGCTCACCTGGTGAAGGTCTCCCCCGCCGGTAACGGCTTTCTCGACATGGCTACGTCGTACGATATGCCCCCGAGGACGACGCTTTGCGATGCGAACGGGAAGATACTCGACGTACTCGCGGAGTGCGACCTCGAGAAGATCAGGAAGACAGGTGCCAAGCTTGTTGAGCGCTTTACATTCAAATCTGCAGATGGGAAGACCGACGTCTACGGCTACCTGATGAAGCCGTCGAACTTCGACCCGAAGAAGAAGTATCCGCTGTTGATCTCGACCTATGCGGGGCCAAACGACGGCACCGACATGGAGAAGTTCCTCTTCCCTGACCCGATCACCGAGCTCGGGTACGTAACCGCGTGGATCGATAGTCGAGGGTCGGGCTGGAGGGGAACGGCCTTTAAAAATGTCGTTCTCCACCACCTCGGCGGTCCCGAGGTTGACGACCAAGCCGCTGGCGCACGCAGCCTCGCCAAGCGCGCCTACATCGACCCCAAACGGATCGGCATCTACGGCACCTCCTACGGCGGCTATACGTCGCTCATGGCCATCCTCCGGTACCCGGACGTCTTCCACGCGGCGTCGGCGAGTTCGCCGGCCGTCGACTGGCACGACTACGACACGATCTACACCGAACGATACATGGGGCTCCCGTCGGAGCATGCGGAGGCATACAAGACGACCTCACTGTTGCCCTATGCGAAGAATCTAAAAGGGCACATCCTCCTGTACTTCGGCACTTCGGACGACAATGTCCACCCTGCGCAAATGTTTAAATTCGTGCATGCGCTCGATGAGGCGGGGAAGAGCTACGAGATGGCGATCGGTCCGGACGAAGGCCATTCCTCGGTGAACACGTTGCGCATGATGGAATTCTTCATCGATCACCTCGGCCAAGCCCGGTAGCTGTATCTTAAGGTCGTGCTACCGGCCTTATTGTTGGGCGTCGCCTATGCGCCACTTTCGATTTACGTTTCCGCGAACGGCAACGACGCCGGTACCGGCACATCGTCGGCTCCCTTCGCCACCCTAACAAGGGCGCAGGCGGAGCTGAAACGGCTCGCCCCTTCGCACCCTCCCGTGACCGTACATCTGAAGGGCGAGTTCTATCTCGACGCTCCATTGGAGCTAGGCAAGGAAGCGACCGGCGTCACGTTTGTGGGGCCGGTAACGCTCAGCGGAGCCACACCTCTTCGACATTGGCACGAGACGGACTTCTTGGGTCACCGCGTGTGGGCCGCCGACGTTGCGCCGGGCTCGGATTTCCATGAACTTTTCGTGGGACCAAAAAGTGAGCGGGCCGAGCGCCCTCACCTACCGAAGTCGGGCTACCAGACATTCGCCGGATACGACACGGCTTCGCCGGGTGGCGGCGACTGGATGCTTGGTCAGTCGTCGATGAAGTACCGGAACGGCGACCTCAAGACGGATTGGCACAACCTGAACGATGTCGAGCTAGTCGTGCATCAGCTCTGGGTGACTTCTCGCCTTCCCATCGCAAAGCTGGACCCGAGTGTCGGCGTGGTGACGTTCGGCAAGAAATCGGTGTTTCGATTGGATGGGAGCGCCACCGGTACAGATTCGCCCTTTGTCGTCGAGAATGTCGCGGAGGCGCTCGATGCGGGACAGTGGTATCTCGACCGGCCATCGAACACGATCTATTACCTACCTCGTCCTGGAGACCGGCGCGAACGGTTCGTCGCCTTCGCCCCGCACATCCCCGCCGTCGTGAGGGTCAAGGGCGCACAGGGCACGGTCTTCCAGAACCTGACGTTTGTCCATTGCGAGTACAACCTCCCCGCCGACTCCTCAGGCGACCTGCAAGCCGCGAACGGAGTGCCGGGGGCGGTCCAGATTTCCGACTCGCAAGGCGTCAAGTTGACCCACACTGCCATCGAGCACGTTGGCACCTACGGTGTGCAGATCGAAGGCACCGCGAGTAAAACCGTGATCGACCACTGCACGATGACCGACCTTGGCGCCGGCGGCGTCAAAATCGACGACAACTCCTCCGGCAACACGGTGAGTGACTGCGATATTGAGCATGGCGGCCGGTTCTTCGCCAGCGCGATCGGGGTCTTGGTCAAGTTGAGCGGCGACAACGAAATCATCCACAACCGTATCCGCGACTTCTACTACACGGGGATTTCCGTGGGTTGGGACTGGGGATTCCGGGACACGCCGGCGCACAACAACCACATCGCCTACAACGAGATTTCGGAGATTGGGCAGAACGAGCTTTCGGATATGGGCGGCATCTACGTCCTCGGCAAACAACCGGGAAGCCGGATGGACCACAACCGGATCCAGAACGTGAGCGCCCGAACTTATGGTGGGTGGGGAATCTATCTCGACGAAGGCTCGACGGGTTGGACGGTCGAGGACAACGTCGCGATGCACACCAAGACCGGCGGCTTTCACATCCACTACGGCGGGGACAACGTGATCCGGAACAACATCTTCGCCTACGCTCGTCAGGAGGGGCAACTCATTCGCCAGCGTGACGACAAGCAGGGGCCGATCCGATTTGAGCACGACTTCGTGGTCGCCAGTCCGGGCGATGCGCCGATCGTCGTGCCGAATTGGCTGAAGCGTGCCGTCACGATGACGGGCATGCTTTACTCCGCGCCGAAGACCACGCTACCGTTCGGCGACGACGGGACGGGCCAGTTCGTAGAGGCGAAGCTAGATTCTGGTGGCCTTCCGCCTCGGAACTCCCCGGTGTTCCGCTTGGGCTTTCGGCCCATCGACCTAAGGACTATCGGGCCGCGCAACTAGCGTTTGTAAATTTGTTAGGGAAATCTGCGGCATCTTCTGTAAGATAATTCCTGATGGACAACTCATCCTCGGCCGTGCCGGCACTCCTCTCGTTGCCGCTTATAATCGGATTTGCCTTAGGGATGTACATCCTCATGGCGTTGCCCTTGTACACGATGGGCAACAAGATCGGGTCCTCGAACTCCTGGTTCGCATTTGTGCCGATTCTCAATATCCTCTTGATGCTTGAGATCGCGGGCAAGGAGCTTTGGTGGGTGCTCCTCTGCTTCATTCCTTGCGTGAACTTCGTCATCTACATCATTATTTGGATGGCGATCGCAGAACGTATGGATAAACCGAGTTGGGTGGGCCTGCTGTTGCTCGTTCCCGGACTCAATATCCTGATGCCCTTCTACCTTGCCTTCGGCTAGACTGCGGTTTAGATGAAAACCTGGGACATATCGGCCAACGCTTCGGAATGGAGCGTACTCACGGAAACTCCGCGGACTCAGGCCGCGGTCATGACGATCAAGGCCGGCGGCAAAGTGGGAAATTCGCACCACCGGCACGAGGACACCGATCAGTGGCTCCTCGTGCTGGATGGAAGCGGTGAGGCCACCATCGATGGCCTCACCCTAAAGCTCAAGGCCGGCACGCTCCTGCTTATCGAAGCAGGCAACACCCACGAGATCCGCGCCAGTGCAGATGAGCGGTTGCGGACCGTCAACTTTTACGGTCCGCCGACGGATTTTTAACCCCGTCACCGCAGGTCCGGGCACCGCTGCCGTTGGCCGGAGGGGCACTTACAACAGCGTCACATTCGACTGACGCAACGGGCTCCAATGCCCGTTCTTAAGCTGCTCCAACTGAACCGACTTCGGTAGGTTCGACTTGCCGTCGAGATGAACGACGAGGTGGCGGTCCTTTGCCGACTTGGTGGTCAAGACAAGGGTGCTCGGGTCCTTGCCGAAGGCGATGGACTGATAGTGGTTTTCGTCGAGATCGATGTCCAGGTGAAAGTCGACGCCTTGGTCGTGGAGCAGCTTGGTGACCTCAGCAAGGTCCGAGGGCTTTCCGTTGATGGTGGCGGAGAAACTGGTGCTGACGCCCGAACCTGAGTTCATCGCCTCGGCGGTGGCCTTGGCAAGGGCTTCTTGCATCGCTTTCTCCGCCTGTGCTCGCATCTCCGGCGGCAGGGAAGACAGGTCGTGGGAGGCGCTGACGGTAATGTCGGCGCCGTTTTTGTTCGTGTGGAACGTGGTGTTTGGCAAGACTTCCGTCAGGTCGCCGTTGAGCAGGACCCAGGTGCCGATCGTGCCATCGTCCTTGCGGCCAATTTTGAACCCGAGTTGGGTCATGTCTTTGGCTCGCGCCTTGACCGCCGTCTTCATCTTACGAAAAGTGGACAGGGCGCTCGAAGCTTGGGCGGAGTGGGGGACGGCGAGGAAGAGGGTGGTCGCGACCAGAGCCGCGGCGACGGGAAGGGTGAATTTCATATGGGGGCTTCTCCTGAGGACCTCCAACCAAGAACCATGGGGGGCTTCCGTCATCGCCTCGCGGATCCGTCCCAGCGCATCCGGATTCGCGGTGGGAATGGAGTGCAGGGCGAGTTGGAGCCGGGCGTCCGATTCGAAAAGGCGCATACAGTCCCCGCAGGTTTGCAGGTGCTTCGCCAATTCTTCCGGAATCGTTTGGTCGCCACATAGGCCGGCGATCAGCAGGTGGGCTTCTTTACATCTCATGGTTCGACCTCGCATGACAAAGCAACTCGGGAAAAATCTTGGCCATCTATCGCTTGCAGCAGCGATTTGGTCGCGCGGTGGATCTCGTAGAGCACCGTTCCGAGGGGCCGCCGTAGGATCGCGGCGGCTTCGCGGGCGGTTAAGCCCTCGCCCTTTACCAGCAGAAACGCTTCCCGCTGCTTAAGGGGCAGCCGGGCGATCTCCTGGCGAAGGAGGATAGAGTCCAACGAGATTGCCTCGCGGGATTCCAGCTCCTCATCGAGAGCTTCAAAGGTCCGCCGATCCCGTCGCCGATTCATGCGGGCGCGGTTTGCCGCGATTCCGTAGAGCCAGTTCCGTCTCGTGCCGGCGCCTTTGAAGGCATCCCACTGCCGAAATGCCTCGGCAAAGGTCTCGACTAAGATATCCTCCGCGTCGTCTCGATTCCCGGCCAGCCGCGATGCGAACCGCGAGATCGCCCCACCCCATTCGGAATAGGCGGCCTCGACTTCGGCGCGTTTTTCGGCTGTCCGGTTTGTCCCGTCGCTTGTCATGGTTGAGTTGAGTGTCCTCACCCATTCGTTGCGCGGAGGTAGCCGGTTTATTGGCGGGACTTTCATTTTTGGATGTAGAACGAATGGTTACCAGGTGGAGGATTGCCGCCGAAGAAGCGCTGAAGGGGCTAGACATTGTGAGCCAGGGTCGGAGCGCAGCGTAGGCCCTTGCACCGTCCCTATCCTGGGCCTGCGGTTGCGCGTTCAACCCAGGCTATAAATACCGCGCACCTTCGGCGCTTTTGGAGGCCGAATCTTGGTGGGCCGAGTCAATGCCAGGTCGCACGCGGTGCCGTCGAGAAATGACGGCGGCGGCGATGGCGGGAGACGTCTCTAAGGGGATAGCGTGGGGAGGTTACCGTTAACCTTTCCGGTTAGCCGTACGGAGCCGGTCCGGCCGTGCCGAGACTGTCGGCGCGGAATCGACTCGTTTCAGCACTTTGGCGGAGCCCTTAAGGTGCAGCTTGAGCACGTAGTTTTTGGGCGGGGTTCCGGTAACCGCCGCCGAAAAGTCCGACGCTTTGAAAGTGCCGTCGGGCATGGCTTTGGCAATTTCCGTCTTCCCTCCGGGAAGCGTAACCGTCAAGTCGCCGTTCGCCGTGCTTACGATCACGGGAGGCTCTTTCGCGTTTTGATAGGTCCCCACACAGGCGTTGAGGGTGGCGAAATCGGCGAATCGCGGAGGGCTGACCGCGCCTCCCTCGACGATTCGAATCAGATCCTCCGTGGGCAGGTAGCTCATAGCGGGGGCGAGGTTTCGGAGCACGATCACGACGAGCTTTTGGCGCGGGATCTTTGCGATCTCCGAGAGGAAGGAGGGACCTCCTCCCGTTTGCTCCCAAAATCCGCGTGCCGGGTCCCGCTGCCATCCGTAGCAGAAGAGGCGGGATTTGCCCATTTGGACATAGCCGCTATGGATCAACTCGATGGATTGGGCGGTGAAGAGACCGGGAGTTTCGAGGGCCTGCGACCACTTGAGGAGGTCGTCGACGCTCGCGTGGAGGTCTCCGGCGGCACCCAACGAATCCACCCGCTGGTCGGTTGGAACGAACTGCGTGCCCGAAAGTGTGTGTCCCCGGGCCACCACAAACTGGGCATCCATGAATCCGCCGACGCCGGCCGTGGTCATTCCAAGCGGTTTGAATATTTCGTCGTGCAGGAACCGCTCGTAAGGCTTTCCGCCGACCTTGTCGATAATCCGGCCCAGTAAGTAATAGCTGACACTGCTGCGCCCGAAGGCGTCGCCGACAGCGCGAGGCGCGATGGCATTGTTTGCCTTAGCCTCTTCGGTCGCGTCGCCCTGGGCCTTCATCCACGCGTCGCCGGTGACGGGATCGATGCCGGAAGTGTGGGTCAAGAGCTGGTGAATGGTGACGTCTTGCCACGCGCCGGGGAGGTTTGGCAGATAGAGGGAAGCCTTGTCTGTGGTCTTTAGCAGGTTCCGTTGCTGGAGTAGAACGATGGCGCCGGCCGTGATCGTCTCGGAGAGCTCGAAGAGAAGGCACGGGGTCTCGGGCGTCATGACTTGGTGGGTGGACCAGTCCGAGAAGCCGTAGGCATGACGGAAAATCGGCTTGCCGTCGACGGCCATCAGCACGGCCCCGCTAAACCGTTTTTCCTTCGCCCAGGCCGACATGTACACGTCGGCGCGCGCATCGAACCCCTTCGGGGCCTCGAATGGTTTGAGGGCCGCCGCTTGCGACCCGGCGATAGGATTGTTTAGACCGCCAAGTAGCCCTGCGCACGCGAGAATAGCCCAGGCCATGTTGTTATTATGAAGTTCCAAGACGGAACCGAATCCGTAAGGTTGTTGACTTGCAGAACAGCGAGATGTTCCTGTTCCGGCCAAAGGCTAAACGTATACTGGCCGAATGGCGCTTCACCGGATTGAGAAAGTTACGGAAAATCTTCACGGTTACTTCTCCAGAGACCTTCCTCCGATCCTGACCATTGCATCCGGGGACACGATCGAGAGCAGCGTTCCGGATGCTGCTTGGAACATCCGGTGCCGCCGATTCGACGGGGACGTGCCGGAGAGGATTGGTCGAAAGGAGCCAGAGTTAGATCGTGGCCACTGCCTCATCGGTCCGATCTTTGTTGCGGGTGCGATGCCGGGGGATACGCTGGAGGTCCAGGTCGAAGCCCTCACCGTGGCGGAGCACGGCTGGAACGTAGCCGGTGGGTGGTCGCACGAGGTGAACGAGCGGTTTGGGCTCACGTCGGAGATGACGCTTTTTTGGAAGCTGGATCCCGTGGCCTTAACTGGGACCAACCAGCACGGACACACGGTCCGGTTGCGACCATTCCTGGGCGTAATGGGGATGCCGGTGGACGCCGAAGGGGTTCACCCCACGGCTCCGCCTCGGCGTACGGGCGGAAACCTGGATTGCAAGGAACTCGTCGTGGGATCTTCTTTGTTCCTCCCGGTTGAGGTAGAAGGCGGTCTATTCTCCTTCGGCGACGGTCACGCGGCGCAGGGGGACGGGGAGGTTTCCGTAACCGCGATCGAAGCGCCTTTCGACCTTGTCCGGCTTCGATTTGTTTTGCATAAGGATATGCCTTTGGCCTTACCCCGGGTCAAGATCGAAGGAGCTTGGATGACTTTGGGCGTCCACGAGGACCTCAACGAAGCGGTGATGCTCGCCCTTGACAACATGCTCGGCCTGATCACCGATCGTTTATCGGTAGATCGAAATACCGCGCTTGCCCTCGCCAGCGTCGTCGCCGACGTGCGCATCACTCAGATTGCCAATGGCGTCAAGGGTGCGCACGTCGTGCTGGCGGACGACGCGATCAAATAAGCTCGCGCTCGTCGATTCTAATCGGCATGTCGTTGATGCTCGCCTCCCGCCGCTGCATCAGGCCGCTGGGTGCGAACTCCCAGAGTTCGTTGCCGAAGCTTCGGAACCACTGGCCGCTGTCGTCGTGCCACTCGTAAACGAACTTGACCGCCATCCGGTTGTTTCGGAAACCCCAAAGCTCCTTTCTTAGCCGGTAGTCGAGTTCGCGATTCCACTTGCGGCGGAGGAAGGCGATGATGTCGTCACGGCCATTCAGGAATTCCGTGCGGTTTCTCCAGTGGCAGTCTTCGGTATATGCGGCCGCCACTCGCTCGGGGTCGCGGGTGTTCCAGAGGTCTTCCGCCATTTGAACCTTGCGGGCGGCGACCTCGGGGTCGGTGAACGGGGGGGCGATGATGGCGCTCATGCTTCTAAACCCTAGCCTAGCGCTTGGGAGGAAACCTTTGGAAAGTCGATCTCGACCTGCGCGGCCTTGTTGAAGTAGTTCGTGAAGATGTTCAGGGCGGCATGGGCGATGATCTCCGCGATCTCGCCATCGTTGAACCCCGCCGTTCGCACGGCAATAATGTCGGCGTCGTCGAGGCTGCCTCTGGTCGCCAAGACTCGATTGCTGAAGACGATTGCTGCGGTCGCCTTTGCGTCTTCGACCGCGCCACGGCGGCTACCGAGGATCTCTTCTTCTGTCAACCCAACCATCTTGCCGATTGCGGAGTGGGCAGAAAGGCAATAGTCACAGCCGTTCTCCTGGGCGGTGGCAAGCGCGAGTTCCTGGCGGAGATGCGCGCTCAGGGTTCCCCCCGCGAGGGCGCCGCTCATGCCGAGATAGCTCTCCAGGACGGCGGGCGAGTTTGCCATGACCCGAGTCATGTTCGGGATCATCCCCATCTTGGCCTTCACGGCATGAAGCAGTTCGCCGGCTTTCCCGGTCGCGGTGGTTGGGTCGATAGCGGTAAGTCTTGACATCTCGTCTTCTCCTGGGCCTCATCGGGCTCGCGAAAGTGATTATACCGAACGATCGGTACATACCAACCCTAAACCGAACGTTCGGGATAAAATGAGTGAAATGGCGCGTCAAACCGTAACCGAGTCCGAACTCCTAGATCGAGCATTGGATCTCTTCCGATGCTACGGCTTTGAGGGCGTGAGCCTGAGCCGCCTTTCGGCCGCGACCGGCCTGGAAAAAGCGAGCCTCTACTACCGATATCCGGGCGGTAAGGAAGAGTTGGCCAACGCGGCGGTGGGGCGGGTCATCGAATGGTTTCAAGCCAACGTCTTCGATATGCTTAAGACCGACCTACCTCCACGCGAGCGAGTGTTAGTCGTGGTCGAAAAGCTGCGGGAGTTCTATGTCGACGGGGCGAAACCGTGCGTCATCGACGTGCTTTCTTTGCCGGGTGGGGGAAACGAACTTGCGGCTTCCCTAAAGTTGGCGACCGAAGCCTGGCTGGTGTCGTTCGCCGGCCTCTCCATGGCGGCGGGATTGTCTGAAGAGGAGGCCAGGCTTCGGGCGGAGGATGCGGTGGCGCTGATCGAGGGCTCGCTCGTCATTGCCCGGGCCACCGGAGAGACAGGCGCTTTTCGAAGGACCCTCCACCGTCTTCCCGCGTTCCTAACCGAACGCGACCAACTATAATCCGGTCCGTGGGACTCGCCGTCGACGTTGGGATCATCCTGCTGTACTTCGCCGCGATCTCGGCGATCGGGTTGCGCATGGGTCGGCGGGAGAAGACTCTACGCGACTTCGCCCTCGGCGGCCGGGCGATTCCCTGGTGGGCGGTCATGGCGAGCATCATCGCGGCAGAGACCAGCGCCGCCACCTTTCTCGGTGCTCCCACCGAGGGATTCAAAAAGCAGAGTCTCGCCTATGCGCTCCTCACGTTCGGCGTGATCCTCGGCCGATACGTGGTCGCCCGATGGTTCCTAAAGCCGTTCTACACGTACCGGGTCTACACCGTGTACGACTACTTGGCGATTCGCTTCGGACCGAAGACCAAGAACTTCGTCTCCGGCCTATTCCTCGTTATGCGCACCCTCGCATCGGGCACACGGCTGTTCATCCCGAGCATCGTGATGGTGCTCGCTTGGCAGGTTTTGCAGAATCACGGACAACCCGTTGTCGTCTCCCAGAAGCCCGTCGACGACGTGATGCCGTACCTGATCGCGATCGTGCTGTTGTCGATCCTGACCGGAATCTACACCGTCAAGGGCGGAATCAAAGCGGTCATCTGGACCGACGTTGTGCAGGCCTCGCTCATGTTTGGCGCCGCGCTGCTTGCGATGTTTACGCTGATCTCGCACATTGGCGGCCTCGGCGAGCTCACGCATCTGGTCCCCAAGATGGGGACCCTACAGGGTTACTTCGTCTCCGGCTTCGACCGCGCAAGTATCCAGGACTGGCAGGTGGCCCAGAAGATGATTCCCGGCGGAGCGGAGCCCCTGCCTATGGGTCCGCTCGGTTATCTGAAAGAGATCATCACCAACGACTACACCTTGGTCTCCGCCGTGATCGCGGCGACCGCGATGAATATCGCCGCGTTCGGCACCGACCAAGATATGGTCCAGCGGCTCCTCACCTCGGAGACCGCGGCGAAGGCGCGCCGAAGCCTGATGACCGCCGCGTGCATGGACATCCCGATCGCGAGCCTCTTCACCTTCATCGGTATCCTTCTCGTCGCCTACTACAAGCAGAACCCGGCGTTCCTGCCCAAGTCCCAAGCCGACGTTTTCGGCAGCTACATCCTCAACGTGATGCCGACAGGTATCCGGGGTCTTGTCCTCGCGGGAGTCTTCGCGACCGCCATGGGCTCCCTGTCTGCAGCCTTGAACGCCCTCGCAACGAGTGCGACCAACGACTTCTATGTGCCGTATATGGCTCGCCGCGGCGCGGTCGAGCAGACGGCAATCCTAAAAGCGGCCCGGGTCTTCTCCGTCATTTTCGCGCTGCTTATGGTGGTAGTCGCCGGAGCCTTCGCCTATCTCAAAGTGAAGAACCCCGACATCGGCATCATCCCCGTGGTGCTAGGTATCGCCGGCTATATCCTCGGCCCAATGCTTGGCGTTTTCCTCCTCGGCATGTTCACGAAGGGACGCGGAAACGATCAGGGCAACATCATCGCGCTCATCGTGGGGCTGCTAGCCACTTCGATTTTGGGCGACTTACCCGGCAAGATCTCGCCCGGATGGAGCCTGAACCTTGGCTGGCAGGTCTCCTTCACCTGGTTCGCGTTCATCGGCGCGGTGACCGTAATCGCGGTCGGAATTTGGTTTCGGACTCCCGGAGCGGTCCTCACCCAAGCGGAGGCGCGAGCCGCGTCGGCGGAGGGAAGCGATGACCTACCTCCGGCCTTGCGGCAGGAAAACGTCTAGCTCTTCTTTGCCGCGATCGCCGCGCCGATCGCATTTTGAAGCGCTTCCGCCGTGATCGGTTTGAGAATCCGGTCGTCCATCCCCGCGGCGAGGCAGCGCTCCCGATCTTCGTCCATTGCGCTCGCCGTAAGCGCGAGAATCGGTACCGTGCCGAAGGGTGCGCCGGCCTCCCGAATCTTCGTCGTGGCTTCGAAACCATCCATCTCCGGCATGTGGCAGTCCATGAGAATGACGTCAAACTTGGAGGAGGTGGCGGCGGCAAGGGCCTCGAACCCGTTACCAACTGCCGTTACCTCGGCCCCCATCCTCTCAATCAGCCGCTTGGCCACCATTTGGTTTACGGGGTTGTCTTCGGCAACGAGAATGCGCATACCGGTCAAAGCGGCGGTGAATTGGCCCGCTCGATTTTGCAGACCTTGACCCGTACTGATCGCGATAACTTCTGTCTCGTCGAACGGAGCGAACACGGTGCGGTGCGGTGCCAAGGACTTCCGCAGCTTAATCGGAGGGTGGCTCCCCAGTGGCGCGATGATAATTACCGCCGCCTCCGTCGATTTTCGAATCTCTTCGGTGAGTCCTTCCGAGCGATGCGACAGGAAGATGAGGTCGCCAGCGCCCGCCAACTCGAACGGCTCCTGCGCGGATTTCGCATGCACGACATCGGCGCCAAGGCCGATCAACATGCGGTGAATAACCACTCGGTCCGCCTGGACTGGTTCAAACACGAAGCACTTCTTGCCCTGTAAAGGCAAGGGACGGGGTTCTTCCACCACTGACGGCGCGGAGAGCGCGATTCGAAACGTGGTGCCCTTGCCGAGTTCGCTTGCGACTTCGATCTTGCCGCCCATCATCTCCACGAGCCGCTTCGAAATGGTCAACCCAAGTCCCGAGCCGCCAAATCGGCGCGTGGTCCCGGACTCGGCCTGCTCGAAGTTGTTGAACACCTTCTCCAATCGATCCTCGGGGATGCCGACTCCGCTGTCGCGAACGGTGACCGAGATGTGAGTTGTAGGCCCTTCCTGAAGCGCGGTGAGGTCGATGCGGATCTCGCCCTTCGGGGTGAACTTGACCGCGTTCGAAACGAGGTTGGTGATGGACTGCCGCAGCCGCGTGGGGTCGCCATAGATTCGGCAAGACCTCCCCCAAGGAACCCCGACCCGCACCGCGACCCCCTTTTGGCGTGCCGGTCCGCTGAAAAGCTGGGCCACGCTCGTGACGATCTGTTTCGGGTCGTATTCGATGGATTCGAGGGTCAACTTTCCGGCTTCGATCTTGCTGAGGTCGATGATTTCATCGATGATCGACAGGAGATTGTCCGAACTTTGTCGAATGATCCCCGTGTAGCTGGTTTGAGTTTCCGTCAGTTCCGATTGCTCCAGGAGGTCAAGCATGCCGATCACTCCATTGAGAGGTGTGCGGATCTCGTGACTCATATTCGCGAGAAACTCCGATTTGGCTCGGCTCGCTTCGTCCGCCCTTTCTGCCTCGACCCTCAACTGTGCGGAGAGCGCTTTGGCGGCGAGTTCGGCCTTTTGCCGCTCCGCATCCATGCGCGTGATGTGTTGCGCGGCAAGGGTAATGACGGTCGCGATCACGGCCATGCTGAGGACTACCGAGAGCGCCGAGGCGGTGGCTGAATCTACCCACCCGCGCTTCTCCAACGCGCTTTTCAAGAGCCCGACGACCAAAGGCAACAGGGTCGCGACCGGCAGCACCCTTCGCGTTAAGTAACCGCCCATTGTGTCCTTCGTAAACACCTGAGCTACGCCGGAAGTCGGGCGAAGGCATATCAAAGCCAACCCGGCGGAAAGGAAGGCGAGGCACGTGGGCAGGGCCATCGGTGCGAACGTGGGCACCGTGTAAAAGTGGAAGGACGTGAAAATGTAGCCGATGAGCCCGATCATCGCGAGCGACATCGAAAGGAAATTCAAGGTGGTCGCCAAGCGGATTTTGCTCGGATACCGCAAGGTTAGCGGCAAGGCAACGGCCACGAGCACGAAGCAGATGGCAGTATTCGGGGCGATCGAACTTCGGAAGGTGCCGATTCGGCGTATCGGCCCACCGAAGAGCACCTGGTCGAAGGCCCAGCTTCGTCCCATGGCGTAGCCGAATAGCTTTGTTACACAGATCGTCAGGCTAGCAATCGAGCTGGCGATCACGATGCGGAAGGCGGACCTTGCCTTCTTAGCCTCGGCAAGAAGCGCTGCGGCAACGACCAAGAAAAGCGCCGCCGTAGTGGGATTCATGGAGATGAGTCCCGGCGCTACCCGACTCAGGTAGTCGGACCCCACGCCCCAACAGATCTCTGCACTTGCCGCGATCGTTGCGATAACGGACGCGCATCCGATCACGAGCCTCCGACTCTTCTCCTCTAAGCCGAGGGAAGGATGTTCGCGGCCGCGCAAAGGCAGCGTTTCGTCGCCAGGCGGGGAAGTAACTGTCGGCAAAAAGGTCCACGGTCCCTAAAAGTTGAAGTGTCCGAAGTATGGAACCCCCAGCCTAGGAAACGATAGGACGTCTGAATAATATTTCACGTCTCCTCCTCCACTGGGTCATGCGTAAACCCCAAAATACAGAACGGCCCCGGCAACCGTGGTTGCCGAGGCGTCGTTCTTCGAGGGGCGGGTTTAGTTCGAAACGGAGGTCAGGAGATCCTCGCGGCGGTGGGCGAGCCTCTCGGCGAGGGCCATTCGAGCTCGGTTCAGCCGGCTCTTGACGGTGCCGACCGGAACATTCAGGCGCTCCGCCATTTCCTCGTAGCTCAACATCTCGCCGTGATAGAGGGTGACGATGTGCCGATACGATTCGGGAAGGGCGGCGATGGCGCTGGTAAGCGTCTCGGCCGTCTTCCGGCGGCTGCAGGCTTCGAGGGCGTCTTCCACGTCAGAAACGAACTGCTGTCGCATCTCGCCGTCGGCGGTCTCGATGACGTCGTCGATGCTGGTTGCGGGACGAGCGTTCTGTCGCTTGCGGCGATCGAGGTAGCAGTTCGTGATGATCCGATAGAGCCAAGTGGAGAAGGAGCTTTGCCCCTTGAAACCACTGATCGAGCGGTACACCCGGACGAACGAGTCGGCAACTACGTCGGCCGCTTCGTCGGAATCTTTGGCCAAGCGATAAGCATATTGATAGGCTCTAGCTTGGTATTTTCGGATCAAGGCGTCGACGCTCTCCCGGTTTCCGGAGATAGCTCTCTCGACGAGATAACTATCTTCCTGGCCTGCCGGCATGTAGTCTCCGATGAGCCCCGTGGCTTCCTGCGATGTCATAACCGATCCGTCCATGAAGAAGATCATACAACACTTCTTGCGCCCAAACAAGCAATTTTCGCCAGAGTCTGCCTTTTGAGCTCCAAATTATTCGTGTACACGATTCCTACTACAGGGCCAAAGTTTGTCGCTCCTTCAAGATTTCGCTCCAAGCGTCGCCCCCGTGAGAAAGCCGTCCGGGGACGGAAACGATATCAAATTTGGCCGGCTCAATCTCCGTCAGTTCCTTCCAAGCGATCGGGAATGAGATCGGCGCTCCGGGGGTGGCGCGGGTGGAGAACGCGCTCGCGAGAGTCTTACCGCGCACGTTTTGGTTGTGGTCGAAGAACACGGCTTCCGGGCGCTTTTTGACCGACCAAACCATCGTGACTTCTTTCGGATGGTCTCGCTCAAGCTGATGGCCGATCGCTTCCGCCATGCCCCGAATCTCGTCGTAGTCGTACTTTCTCTTCAGCGGCACGAACACATGCAAGCCGGTTTTGCCGCTGGTTTTGATGAAAGACTTCAGGGGAATTCCGTCCAGCAGGTTCTTCAAGGCAAGCGCGACGTTTACCGTGCGGGACCAGGCTTCCGTGTCGTAGGCACGGGCATCTCCCAAGTTCTTCGCCGAGCCCTTGATATTTGGATCCAGGTCGAAAACGATGAAGTCGGGATAGTTCAGGGTGGATGCGTCCAGGCCCTTCGCGGTTAGGAAGTCGACCCCCAGGTCTTTGCCGTCCGGTTCCTGGGAGATGCGGGAGTACCACGGATGGATTTCCGTCGTCCCGACCTGAGCCAGCCACAGAAGCGAGGGCAGATCGTTACAGAGGATCCAATCAAGCGCCTCGTGACTGTGTTCCGACCAGATCTTCACCCGCTGGACGAAGTCGGGCATTCCCGGTAAAGGATGCTTCTGGAAAAACCCTGGCTCGCCGATCCCGTTAGGATGTCTTACGAAGGAGAGTGGTCGATCTTTGAGGTGGGGCAGGATCACGGGCGCGACCTGCAGGTAGTAACGAATGAGGTCGCGCTTGGTGACTTCTTGTTTGCCCTCCGCTGCCGGCCAGATGGGTTTCGAGAGGTGGGAAAGCCGCAGCGGCTTGCCTTCAATCTCCCAATGAAGTTCGTCGTGTCCCTCTTGAAGGGAAGCGAGCAGGTCGCCGTTTTGAAGGGGGGCGTCCTTCATAGGGTCTACCGTCGGTGCTTCGCTTACTTCCGCAGGAATCTTATCTTCGCGCATGCGGAGGAAGATCGGGAAGCGAAGATGGCCGTCGCGCGTCCATGCCGCGAATCGAACCTCCGCGACCCGCTCCGGTTTCAACCACGTCGCCTTGGCTTTCAAGGGTAGGTTTTCGTTGAACGGACTCTTGTCGGTGCGCAAGGGGTCGAGCAATTCGCAGACGTTGTCGAGGTCCTCCTCCGTAAACCCTCCCCCACAGTTGCCGACGTACCTCAGGGAACCATCTTTTTCGCGCCTCCCAAGGAACAGGGCGCCAAACGTATCTTCCCGATTGCCTTGTCCTTTGCTGTACCCGCCGATGAGGAACTCCTCCGAGTGGTACCGCTTGACTTTCACCCAGTCCGGCGAACGGCGGCCCGATTGGTACGTGCTGCTAAGCCGCTTCGCCATGATCCCTTCGAGGCCGACTTTGACCGTTTCCTCGAAGAGGGTCTCGCCGATCTCGGGATAAGAGTCAAGGATTCGAACGTCTGCCGTCGACGGTTGGATGGTTTCTAGGATGCGCCGCCGCTCATGCAACTCGGCGCCCCTTAGGTCGTGACCGTCGAGGTAGAGCACGTCGAAGATGCAGAACTGGATGTATTCGCCGGTTTTCAGCTTCGGTTTCTTGCCCTCCGACGGGCGGTAGAACTCCATCAAGCCTTGGAAAGAAGGGTGGCCGTCTTTATCGAATAGAACGAGTTCTCCATCGAGGACGAAATTGTCGTATGGCAAGCCAAGGAGCGCCTTCCGGACGGCGAGGAACTTACCCTCCATCTCGATGCCGTTCCTGGTCACCAGCTTCACGTCCTTTCCCTGGCGGCTCGCCATCACGCGGACGCCGTCGAGTTTCAACTCGAAAGTCCAGGCCGGATCGGAGAAGGCTTTGGTTGTCTCGGTAGCGAGCATCGGCTCTGGATGCTCGGGAAAGGTTTCCTTGGTGACCCCCGGGGCCGCAAGGTCGGCTTCCGCGTCCTTCACCTTCATGAGGAGCCAGTCCTCCGGCTTGTCTTTGAGCCGGGTAAGCACGAACTCGCCGTTCAGGCGGTTACCGTGCATCGTAAAGTGAAGTTTGCCCGCCTCGATGCCCGCCAGTACCGCTTTCTCGGCTTCCTTTCTGGTGTGCGTATCTTTCGGTTCGTAAGTGCCCGCGTCCCAGGTGGTGACTTGCCCGGCTCCATAGTTTCCGGCCGGGATTTCACCCTGGAATTTCGCGTATTCCAGCGGATGGTCTTCGACCATCACGGCGAGCCGCCTATCCTTTGGGTCGAGCGAAGGGCCTTTGGGAACCGCCCAAGACTTCAGCGCCCCATCCGCTTCTAGGCGGAAATCCCAATGAAGACGCCGGGCGGCATGGCGCTGTACGACGAAGCTGAGCGCGCCTTCTCCGGGTTGGGTCGGTGAATCGTCAGGCTCGGGCGTCTCCGAGAATTTCCGCTTCTTACGGTAGGTTTCAAGCATGCTTTAACCTGCCTTCTTGTGCTTCTTCGCGGCCTCGATACTTGCCCGAAGGGCGTCCATGATGTCGATCACCTTGCCCGTCGATGGTGCGACTTCCTCGGATTCCGCTACTTCCTCGCCCTTCGCCTTTTCTTCGATTCGGTTGAGGAGGGCTTCGCGGTACTGGTCGTGGTATTGGCCGGGATCGAAATCCTCGTAGAGAAGGTCGACAAGATCCGTGGCCATCTTGAGTTCTCGGGCGTCGACCTTGATTTCCTTCGTGGACATGGAGGGTGATTCCCGGATTTCGTCCGGATAGAACAAAGTCTCCAGCACCATTGAGTCGCCAGAAGGGCGGAGTAGGCAGAGACTCTCTCGGGCCCGTAAGGCGATCTGTCCGAGTGCGTTCACCTTCTTGTCCTGCATCGCCTTGATGAGGAGCGCAAACGGCTTGCGGCCACTTTCTTCAGGCCGAATGTAGTACGTCGTGTCGTAGAAGACGGGATCGATTTCCTCGGCTTTCACAAAGGCGCCAACCGTCACGGTGTGGAGGCTGGGGACAGGCAGGTTCTCGAAATCCTTGCCCTCCATGACCACGTATCGCCCTTTCGAGACTTCGTATGCCTTTACGATTTCGTCGTTCGGCACTGCTTTTTCATGTTTTGGGCAGTATTTCTGAAGCTTGATGCGCGTGCCGCATGAGCGATGAAGCTGGTGGAAATGCACATCCTTTTCTTCGACCGTGCTGTAAAGGTCGACCGGGATGCTGACCATCCCAAATGTAACGGCTCCACTCCAAATCGCGCGCGGCATTCTTATGCGACTTCATCGCTCTTTGCGGAGTTTCGCGAAGCCCGGCAACGCAGGCGATATGTGGCCCGTACCAGGCTTTTGTATATGCTGATTGCAGTGAGGAACCGACGGCAATGATCTTGGCTGCACTGGCTCTATTGTACGGTGTGCCTGAACCGGTTCCGACGCCGACCGAAGCGCCGATTCCCGAATTGGCCTGGGGAATTCCTCCGCCCGTCGCTCCGTATGGGCACGATCCGCTTCCTAGCGAGCGTGCGATTTTGCCGCTTCTTTTTCCCGTGCTCGGAACGCCGCGATGGGCGGACGGCTTCGGCGAGGAGCGAGGAGGTTTCCTCCATACCGGAATCGATATCCGGGGTTCGAAGATGACGCCAGTGATCGCTCCGATCGCCGGGACCCTCGGCATGAAAACGATGTCGTTTTGGATCAAGGCGGAATCGGGCTGGCAGGTGCTCGGGACGCACCTCAACGACGACAATCTCGGGAAGCACGATCACAAAGCCGGCAAAGATTTCATGTTCGCACCGGATCTATATCCGGGAATGCACGTGCACTCCGGTCAGTTCATCGGTTACTTAGGCGAGAGCGGCGACGCGACGGCGCCCCACCTTCACTTCGAGATCTATGCGCCGGGAGACGGACCTATTCAGACCCGAATTCGAAATCCGTTTCCTTCCCTGAAAGCGGCGCAAATCATAAAGGCTCCGGTCGTCCAGTTGCCAAATCCGAAGAACGTACCCCCGAAGGGTCAGGTCCGCCTTCAGGGTTGTATCCGCCATTTGGATTCTTCGGGAGGGACCGTGACCATGATCTTATTCGCCAAGCAGACCGCGAGTGGCTTGGTGACGGCGATCACAATCGTCCGCTACCTGACTGTTCATGTGCCGCCCGCGGTTGTCGAGAAGGCGGGCGGCTGGGACTGGCTCAAACAAGTGCCTCCGGAGGGTTCGGTGGCGCTGTATTTGTCCGACGGCGGTCAGTTGGAGAAGGCCACGGTTTCGCGGATTGATCCTCCGGGAAGGGAGACTTGGGATACGGAACCCAAGCCGGACAAGGCTGTGGAAGATTCGATCGGCAGGGAACACGAGTAGCAAGTCTAATCTTCATTGCTTTCTGCTGGGACGCGTTCAATCCTGAAGGGATTGTCTGTTCAGCGAAGGGTTGCGCCGCAGGAGCTACCCTGGTACCGGGATAGACCAAACACATTCTTCCTTAGATACATGCCCTTCAGGGCAATTCGAAGGACGCGCCAGTGTGTTGGTAAAAACCTACCTTCTCGCGCTATCGGTTTCGCCCTAAAGGGCTGTGGGTCTAAGGTAGATCTCTATTCTTAACGGCTCGTGACCAGGGTTGAGTACCTCGCTAAGCCTTCGGCAGCCAACCCATTCTGGGTTGAAATGCAGGAAGTTCGAGGTGCTTTAAGATAAATGCAATCTTCTGAATCGGAGCGATTCAGAAGCAGCGCTTACGCCAACTCGGACATCAGCACGAGTCGGTTGCCCTCGTCGATCGACGTTATCGCCGCCTGGATGACGGTCTGCGCGTAGAGACCCTCTTCGCCGGAGCCGTCGATTTCTTCAGGCTTCGCCCCGTTTGCGATCTGCTCAAGGAAGCAATGCAACCGCTCGCGGAAGGTGTCCTCGAAATCCCGGAAGCCGCCGAAGACCGGGTTCGCGTAGACGCGCCGCTCGGCGGAATCGGCGGGGAACAGGGTGGCTTGCTGCCACATCTCGTCGATGATCAGGCGGCCGCGCACTCCGGCGACTTCGCAACGCTCGACGCTGTGGGCGCGGGCGATGTCGTAGCTCGAAGTCAAGTGTCCGACCGCCCCGCTTTCGAAGTGCATGTTGATGCCCGCCGTCGACCAAATCTCTCGACCCGCGGCCTTCTTGGCAAAGCATTGCACCGCTCGAACCGGGCCGCAGAACCAGGTCATCAGGTTCACGGAGTGCGGATTGAGCGCCTTGAGATGGTAATTCGGCGTATCGAATTCGCCGCCCCGGCCGATCCAAAGCGCCATGTTGCAGAAGATCAGCTCGCCCAAAGCTCCCTCGTCCATCCATCGCTTCGCCGCGTAGGCCGCCGGCGTAAAGCGATGATTCAGGTCGATCCCAAGGCAAAGCCCCTTCTCGCGAGCCTTCGCGACCATGAGCCGAGCAGGTTCTAGCTCGTTGCAAATTGGCTTTTCGCAAAGCACGTGGCAGCCAAACTCCAGCGCCTGCATCGTCGGCTCGAAGTGGTCGGACGAATACTCGAACCCTCCGGTGGCAACGCTCACAACGTCCGGCTTCAGAGCCTCAAGCAAGGCGGATAAAGAAGAAAACCCAGGCACGCTGTACCGAGCCGAGGCGGACTCCAAACGATCCGAACGAAGGTCGCAGACGCCGACCAACTCCGCCAAAGGATCCGCGGCGTAGATCCGCGAATGCAGATTCCCGATCGGCCCCAGACCCACAACCGCGACTCGAACCGGCATCAGAGCTTTTCGGTACGCGGATCGCCGTGGACCGCCGGGAGCTTATGCGGACGAACCACGGAGCCGCCGTTCTCGTACGACTCGATCACCGCAAAGATGTACTCCATCGTCGCGAGGGCGTCGCGGCCCGAGGCGCGCACCTTGTCGTGGCTCACGCCATTCTCGATGTCCTCAAGGAAGGCGTGAATTCGGTTCGGGAAGGTCGCGTTGAAGTCAGTGACGCCCGTGTTAAGAACTTCCGGCGCGGGGGTGCCATCCGGACCGGGGCCGCCCCAGTAGGTGAGCTTTTCGGTGCAGTTCTCGATGCAGAACGTGCCCTTGCTCCCCATGACTTCGCAGCTCCACCAACCGCCAAGGCCCCACATCGCGTCTCCGCGCTGGGAGAAGAGGTATCCGACGGTGTCGTTCTCAAACTTGACGTGAACGCTATTGACGGACAGCAGCAGATCGCCCTTGTTCCTTCTAAAGCCAGGCTTGGTCGAGAACGTCTGGATGTGGCTGATGTCGCCGCAGAAGTAGCGCATCACGCTGAAAGGGTGAGTCAGGAACGCCTTCATGTGGGCGTACGGGTGGTTGAACCGGGCCGAGCCGGGGCCGCCATAGCCGTGCTCGCCGCCGTTGAAACCCATCTTGAAAAGCAAATTGATCGTCTCGCCGATCATCCCGTCATCCATGTACTTCTTCGCTCGGGTTGCGGGCTCGGTGAAGTAGTGGTTCAGGTTGCAACCCAAAGCGAGCTTCTTCGAGGCGGCGTATCGGACCATCTCGCGGCACTCGTCGATGTCGTTCGACAGCGGTTTCTCGCAGAGAACGTGCATGCCGGCTTCGAGCGCTTCCATCGATGGTTCGAAGTGCCAACTGCCTTGCTCATACCCGCTCGTCGTGATGTCCACGACGTCCAGGTCCTCGTTCGCAAGCATGTCCTTGACCGAGTAGTAGGCCTTGACGCCGTGCTCCTCGGCGAGGGCGTCCGCCTTCTCCTTGATCACGTCACAGACCGCGACCAGCTGGGCGAGATCGTCTTTGACGTAGGCGTTCGCATGAGCCTTACCGATTCCGCCGAGGCCGACGAGTCCAACTTTAAGCGCCATTAGTCATTCCCCTTTTCTTCGGCCTTGGCCTGAAGTGCAGCCGCCGCCCCCGGCGTGCCGATGTGCAGCGTTTCGTAAGCTTGTTCGGAAGATTCGAAGTATTCGATATCCTTCGCCCCGTGCCAACCGGGCTGATTGAGCACAGGCGCCGGGATGCCGGATTCGGTCGTCCGCTTCTCGATCCAGGCCTCCATTCGACCCTTGAGGAATTCGACTACGGCCGGCTCCTTGTCAGCGAGGTTATTGTTCTCCTCCGGATCGGTGGGCAGGTGATAGAGCTCGACCGGCGGTTTGAAGTGGAAGTCCGGCTCCAGCGCGAGGATCAGCTTCCATTCCGGGGTGCGCCAGCCGTGCTTTCGCATCCAGGTGCATTCGGTGAAATAGAACTCCGTCGGATGCGTGAGTTCCTCACCCCATGCCATCGGCACCAGCGACTTGCCGTCGAACGCCGTATCCGTGTCGATCTCGCAAAGCTCAAGCAGCGTCGGCACAATGTCGATCAGCGAGGAGTGGCCGGAGACGCGGATTCCTTCGGGCATCTTGCCCGGATAGCGAATGATCAACGGTACGAAGAGGGTGTTGTCGTAGGTGCCGTGGTGGTCGAACCAGCACTCGTGCTCATCGAGCGTTTCGCCGTGATCGGCGGTGACCACGACGATGGTCTCGTCCGTGATTCCGAGTTCCTCGATGGCGTTGAAGATCTGGCCGATACAGGCGTCCATGTAGGCGATCGCGCCGTCGTATTGGGCGACTTCGTAGGCCGCGTCGGTGATTCCTTCCGGCATCCAGGAGGCGAAGTAGTCGCAGAACGGCTTGAAGGTCATCGCGCCCTTCATCGACGTCTTCGAGGGGTCGCATTCGTCGCCAAAGTAGAACATCCGGTTGAACGGGGGCGGTGGAAGGTACGGCGAGTGAGGGTCCATGTGCCGCAGGAACAGGAGAAACGGCTGGTCCGATTCGGCCAAGCGCTGAAGCTCCGGTAGCGCGACATCGTTTAGATTCTCCGCCTTGTGGGCGAACCCATCCTCACCCGGATTCCAGTTCTCGAAGTTGATGTACTTATCGAAGTTACGAACGGACGGCGACTCGAAGCCGACGCATGTGGTGGTGTAGCCCTCTGCCTTCAGATAGTGCTGCAGCGCCTTGACGCCATCTCTTAGTTCGCCCTTATGCCGTAGCGCCACGATACCGGTCCCGAAGCAATCGAGGCCCGTCATCATGTTCGCGTAGGCGCTGGTGGTGGGGATGTGGGGGCTGAAATTCTGCCCGAACAGCGTTGCCGTCTCCGCGAATTCGGCGATGTGCGGGGTGGTGAGCCGCTCGTACCCGTAGACGCTCATGTGGTCCGCGCGGAGGGAGTCGATGCCGAGAAGAACGATGTTTGGCTTGCGCGTCGTGGGGTTCGTCATGTCTTTAGCGGGCCGCTTTCAGGCAGGCGTTGAGATAGCCGCGCGATTCCGCGGCGATGGTGCAGCACTGTTCGAGCGCGTAATCCTTCGCGCCAATGATTTCGAGGTCCACGGGGCCTTCGTAGCCGGCTTCTACTAACACGCGGACGTAGCCGAGAAGGTCGATTTCGCCCCGTCCGTTCGCTTGCATCTCCGGCTTGCCCGGACCCTGCTGGCGGCCGAGGCAGTCGCGGATGTGGATGTGCTTGACCCGTGAAACGACGGCTTTCAGGGCTTCGACCGGATTCTCGTTCGCGCGGTGGATGTGCGAAGGGTCCATGTCGATCCCGAGGTGGGGAGACGTGATTTCCGCCATCGCTCGCAAAGTCGTCGGCGTATCGAAGATCGCCGAGCCGACGTGGGCCTTCACGCAGAGGGTGACGCCGTACTTGCCCGCGGTTTCGGCGAGCGCGCCCAGTGAATCAATAGACTCTCGAAGGGAATCCTCGTCGCCGCTTTTACCGCCAGGGCCGCAGTTAACGATGGGGATGCCGATTTCGGCAGCGGCTTGGAACGCCGACTCCATCTTCGCGGGGTCCTGCGAGGGCTGCTCCATGGCTAGCAACGCCAAGTTGTACTTCTCCGAAAGCTCTTTGATCGGGTTGACCAACTCCTGCCATCGGTCGAGGACCAGGTGTTCGCTCATCCCGTCGATTGCGGAGAGTTCGACCCCGTCGTAACCCGCCATCGCAAGGCAACGGAATGCGGTTTCCATGTCGTAGCCGCCGAATAAAACGGAATTTGCGCCTAACTTCATCGTCCTCGCGTAGTTTGCCCGCTAGGCGCGTTCGTGTGGCGCTCCCGGTGGGGAAAAAGTCGATTTTCGGCGGATAGGCGTGGTTTTGTCATGGGACGCAGGATTTGTCCAGTCCCTGCATCCGTTGAAAGCGCGGCGAACGTCCATCCGCTGTCCCTTTCGGACAGCGGATGGACGTTTTGGGGCCGTCACAAAGAATCCCCTTACGGACCTTCGTAAAGGGATTCTTTCGGAAAGAAGTCGAACTTGGGTGGGTTCGCGTCTTGCCGCCAGCGACCGACCGCGTCCGCTTTGACCGGGACTTTGACGAGCGGAAAGCCGAGGAAGCCCTCCAACCGTTGAATGGTCTCGTCCTGCTTCATCACGAAGTCCTCAAACCGCACGTCGATCCGATACTTCGGCGACGGGGTGGACCGCATCAGTTCGTATTGGTACTGGTAGCTGATTGCCCGCTGGAGCATCTTATCGTTCGTGTCCGTATAGGGCACGCCAAAGTCGCTGAGGTCGTCCGTCATGTGCTCGGAGCGGATGCAGTCCCGGGGGTCGCGCGACCAGTAGATGTAGCGAATATCCGGAAACATGCGGACGATCCACGGCAGGATCAACGTGGTTTCGGGCAGCTTCCAGCCGACGTTCGGGGATTTGCTCTTGAGGACAGAGTCCAGATACCGGTTCACGAGTTTGGTGAAGCTGGGATCGATCTTGCCGGTGTGCAGTTTCGAGAAGTCCCACCGGAGACCGCCGAGGTGATCGACATATCGGGCCATCACGCAGCACGCCTCGTAAAGGTCGTCCGGCGGCACGAGGTCAGCGGAGTCGTTCAGCTTGGCGCCCATGAAGACACCGCTGTCGCTGAGCGTCTTCGACATCGCGCGTGTGCCCGAGTGGCCGCGCCCAATCACCGTGATCATCATTTGCGCTCTCATTCAAGCCGGAAAGCCCCTTGGGATGCGACGGTTTGGCCGGTTATTTTGAAAACCATGTCGGATGGAGGCTGGAAGAAACCTGTAGTACGCTGCGATCATGCTTGCCAGTGCGGTTCGATTTGCTAAGGTCGGCCTGGGCACAAGCGCGCTGACCATCACGTACGGGGTCGTTCATGACATTTGGGCGGCCCATGTGATCTCGGAGTACTACAGGCTTCCGAGTCCGTGCTTGATTGTTTCGAACCCACCGATCGTTCCTCCGCTGGTATGGCATGCAATCGAGACTTGGCAGTTCGGCGCAATCGCGGCCGGGGCCACGATCGGGGCTGCAACCGTGTTCGGCAGAGCACCGAGCATGGCGGCAGGCGTCGTCCTTACAAAGGTTGGAAAGGCCCTCCTCGTCGTCCTGGGAATGGCAATGCTTTTCTTGCTAGCTTCCCTCCAATACGGTAGATCCGGGGCTCTACTCACGGCGGTGTCCGAAGAGGTCGTTCCTTCCTTGCAGGGGATCATGTCCGGGATGAGTAAAAACCAAATTTTCAGCTACGGCGGAAGCTTGCTGGCTTGTGTCTCGATTGCCCGGGAGAGGCGGCGCGCGAGGGGGCCGGCAACGTCTCCCAAGTAATAAGTCACAAGGCGGGGCACTGGTCTGGGGAGTCGTGGCGACTTGGTGGTTCGGCGCGATGGCAGGGGTTTTCATCGGCGTCGGTGCCGTGGTGGGAAAGTGGCCGATCTTAGACGTGGCCACCGTCATTCGGAAGATTGGAAAAGCGCTGCTCATCGTCCTCGCCTTGGCCTTGCTCATCTTGTTTGCAAGCCTGCGGCTAAAGGACAGGATGCCTCAACCGATGGACGACTACTTCCATAACGAATCGCCAACGTTGCGCCTGAAGCTTGATGCCGTAGGCAGCACCCACCTCTTCAGCTACGCAGGAAATTTCATCGCTACGATTTGGGTCTGTATCTCGATCTTGGTGCAGAGATATCGGCTGAAAAAAACTGCCGTCTCGAATACAGATTGACCTCCCCCGTCGTAAGAGGCACACCTAATCCAGTGGTCACGAACCGGCCAGAGTCGCCAACTTCTGAAAGACTAAACTGTGAGCATGCTCGTGACCGCCGGTAACTTGGAGAAGGAGCGTTTTCGACTGTTCCTCGCCTCACCGGTTCGCCGGGATGCGGCCGATGAATTGTATGCCTGGGCAGTTTCGCACTTGGACGGCCTTCCGGCGAAGCTGATCTCGCCAGAGCAAATGCACGTTTCGCTGATGTTCTTCGGCGATGTCGACGATCAGCGGCGAGACGAACTTGTCGCCCTGCTGAACGAGGCGACCTGGGATCCTATCTTGGTCGAGACGGGCAAGCTTGAGATCTATTCGCATCGATCAATCGGCCCTCGGTTGGACGCCGACCATGCTGCTTTGGAATTGCTTGAGGATCGACTTGGAAGGACCTGTTTTTTCTCGGCTCCGGAGAACTTTGATGAGCGATTCCGAGCGGACGACCCGCTCGTGAAGATGAGTCGTTTCATCTCCGTGGACGACCTGGAGAAGAAGCGCCGCCGGCAACGGCAGGGGATCCCATTGACCTTACACGTGACCCTCGCGAGGTCAATAAGGGGAAGTGAAATCGATGTCGACCGCCTGCCAATGCCGACTCTTCGATTCGAGTTGGAGCGACCGGTGCTTTTCCAGAGCACCCGCGAAGCAACTCGCGCCAGGCATGATGCGTTGGCCTAGCGGTCATCGAAAGTAAACTGTCGGTCGTCGCATGACGGGACGCTTGCTCCGAATTCTTCTGCCGCTGTTCGTTCTTCTGGGTCTGACCGGGGGCGCATTGGCCGCCAGGCACCCGGCCAACATTGCGGTGGCCAGGTCCCGAGTCACCCCCGACGGGAAGATCGAGTTCGAAATGCAGTTCGATGTCCTTGCTTTCGTCCTCAGCGAAACCCCGACCACCGTTCTCGATCCGCCGATGAACGCGCTTCTCGATGGGCCGCCGGATGCCCTCGCGGCGAGGCTTGCCGAAGCGAAGAAGCGATTCGAGGAAGGATTTCAGATCTCGGCGGACCAGGAATCGGGGAAGATCGACCGGTTCGACTTTCCGACGATGGTGGATATCCGCCAGTGGCTCAAAGACGGAGCTACGCCGCGCCTGCCGGTGATGCTCCACCTGAACATCACGGCCCACCTGCCGGAAGGTGCGAAGAGGATCTCGTACTACTTCCCGGAGGTGCTCGGAACCGTGGTTCTCACGACTGAATTCCCCTACCACGAGCCGATTTCCGAAGCGGTCGAGCCAAGCAATTTCAGCCAGACCCTGACCATCCCGAGCGCGGAAGAAATCGCGACCGCCAAGCGCTCGATGACGAGCCGGCCCGAAGCGGCCAAGCCGCAAAAGACCGAAAGTGAAGCGAAAGCCAAGGCCGCGATCCAGCATCAATACAACGCCTGGTCGCACGCCTATATGGCCAACGATGTCCCAAAGCTCTTGAGCATCCTTACCCCGGCGTACACGCTAAAAACGGCCAAGGGAAGCCTCATCAAGTATTCCGAGTACGCCGTGATGCTGAATCTCCGAAAGAAGCGGCATAGCGATACGAGCCGCTACCAAACCGAGATCCTTCGGATGACCCTGCAGAAAAACGTCGCCGCAATCTTCTCTCGGGAGACCACCACCGATTCCGAGCTGAATCCAAAAACCGGTAAGCGCACGACCACCTCATTCCAGCACGACTACATCGACGTCTGGATGCTGCGCGACGGCAAGTGGCGGCTGCAAAGCACGGTCACCCAGCGCGAGCAAAGTCTGCCAACAAACCCGAAGACTTTATAGGCGGGCTTTCTTAATCTGGTCCGCCATTTCGCGGTCGACCCGATCGGACAGAGCCGGCGTAAACATGGTGAAGTGATTTCCTGGAACGATCTCGATCGTAGCGTCCGAGCCGAGGGTTTTCATTTGATCTTGCAGTGCTCTGACCGCCGAATCGAGATAAAAGGTGTCGAGGTCGCCGCAGTAGATGTGGATTTTTCCCTTGAGCTTGGGGCCAAGGGTCTTCCAGTTTGTGCGGAGGATTAGCGAGATATCGTATTTCATCCAGGTCTGGGCGACATCTGGGCGAACCGCTCCGGTCGCCGGATCCCACATTGACTTGGGCTGACCATCCTCACCGCGAGGACTGAAGACCGCGTTGAATGAGCCAAGTTGCTCACCCCGGATGGGGGCCTCCATATCGCTGAAATCTTTGAAGTAAAGGATCGGCTTGTCACCTTCCCGGGCGATTGGCACCTTCGTGCCGTTGGAGGAAAAGAAGGCGTTCGCCCCCGGCGCGTAAATGTCGATCGTCTGGCAGTGATGGAAATCAACCATGTCTGGCGACGTTGACCAGACTCCGCCGAAGATGCTCGGATACGCGACCTGGAGCCAAAGGCTGGACCAGCCGCCGCTGGAATGACCTCGGAGCAGCCTTGCGGAGGGCTTTGCGATTGCGGGGAACTTCCTTTCGAAGGCGGGAATGAACTCGGTCGTCAAAGCCTTGCCCCACGGTCCGTTGTTTGCGCTGTCGGCAAAAACGCAGTGGCCGGTCGGCACGTTCGGATCGAGGAGGACGTGGATGAAGCTCTGTCCGTTGCGTGAGGTGTTGATGCGTTGCCGACTCCCGCTGAAGTTCGTGTAGCTTCCGCCAAAGCCGGGAATCTCATAGACCACCGGCAGCTTGGCGCCCTTGGTGACGCTCGGATCGGGCAAGGCGACGGCGGCTTTAATCTCGGTTGGTCGCCCGTAGAATTTGCTCAGGAGCGCCGACCTTACCTTGAACACCTTGACGGTCTCGGTTTCTACGAACGTGGCCGGGGGGACGACCTGGTCGCAAACGATCGGCACTTCTTGATTCGAGCCTGCCTCGAAGTGAACCTTGGTTGACGTCGAGAATAGGTTTCCCTCGCTGCCGCCAATCGCCCTACCGCCGAGGTTTCGGTCGACCACGGCTTGGACGAAATAGTCTCCGTCCACTTTGGATAATCCCGCGGGAAAGCAAGTGGCGTTTCGATCCGAGATCACCATGACTTGCCCGGCGGAAATTCCGTGGAAGGGGGCGGAAAACATCGGCTCGGGATTCATCCAATCTGGCCCCATGCGGGGGTTCTGACTCTGCTTGCTCAGATACACCACCACGCGGCCCGAGAATGGGCCGGCGAAGACGTTGGAGGGGAACGACACGCTGAACCGAGGCTCGGCAAGGGCGCCGGCGGCGATGAAGATCAGGCCGGCGGTAGTGAAGAGACGCACCGGCCAATTTTAAAGCATTCCTTGAGGCTAGCGGGACCGGCCGTGGGTCCAATTGCTCCTCTTCGCCTCGCGAACTCTGCGGCCACATAACCGGGCCGTGGCTTCGTACACCGTGTCGTTCCGCTCCGGAAAGATCCGGGACGGCAAGTGGCGCTCAAAGACGTTGCCTATAACTGAGAACCTATAGGCAATGGCGACGGTTGGTAGCCTTTTGCATTAACCCATACTGACTTCATCTATCCAGCATGTACGATCCGCTATGGAGAAATCCTTCCTCTCGCTGGAAACCTTATGAGCCTTTTGAGGTCTAAAAAAGGTAGGTGAACCGATGAAACGATATCAACGAAACTTTCTCGTCACCGCGCTACTAGCAGTTAGTTTAGTGCCATTCGCTTATGGCCAATCCAGTACAGGTAGTTCGACTGACAATCCGATAACCAACGCTCAGTTGAACCAGCTTCCGTCGAACAATGGTCGAAACTTTCCCGGCCAGGTGACTCCGGGACAGAGCAACTCTTCGTTCGGGGACAACTTTACGCAAGGCGTGAATTCGAATCAGCCGATTGAGCATGTAACGGCAAGCGGCCAGTCGGCCCCGGATTGGCCGGCGACCGTGGACTATCGATGGCGAATGGGCGGGCTTGGGGTGGAAATGAACCCCGTCACGAGCGATTCCACGACGATCATATACAACGGGTCGCCGGTTACATTTGCAGACGCCCAGCCCATCATGCTCAATGGACAACTTATGGTTCCGATTCGAGGGTTCGTCGAAGATATCGGCGGCTCCGCAATGTGGGATACGGACAATAACGAGATATTCCTCGACATTCCAAACCATCCGGCCCTCGCCCTAAGTTTGAGCCGAACCCTAGGGTACGAGGTCGATCAAGGTGCAGTTGGACGAGCCGAGAGATTTTCGAATCAGAATCCCAACGATAACGGAATGGGTGAGGTGATCGCGATCGGGGGCCATGCCTATATGGCAATTGCCGATCTGGCGACCGCGTTGAATGGAACCACCGATTGGCAGCCGGGAATGACCGCGGCGACCATCACGAGCTTGGACCAGTACAACGATAGTATGCCATCCGGCGACTTAGGACTGCGTATGGACGGCTATCCCAATGCGTCGATGCCAGACCAGGTTAACCCGGGATTCCATATGGGCGAATAGCGCGAGTCCGGCTTCTTAAAAGGCGTGATAAACGGCAAAGATAAGAAGGGCCAGAAGTGAGCCAAGAATGAGCCCGCTGACGATGACGACCCGGAGAAAGCCGAGGAGGTCGGTCTCAGAACTGGGACCGACGTTCCTCGTCGGGGTTGTGACGAGTGTCTTTGGCGGAACCCATGTGATCGGATCGGGGATTGGAAGGCCGGCATAGGGGTTGTAAACGGGTCCGCTTTTAGTGGGGGCTGCCTTCTTTTTGACTGGGGCCGGTTTTGTTGCCGGTGCATCGTCCGTCGTCTCCTCTTTCTCTTCCTTGGAGAGAAGGGCTTCGCGCATCTCGGCAGCATCGGCGAACCGGTCTTCGGGTTTCTTTGAGATCGCTCGCTCGATCACCTCCCAAAGCTCGTCCGAACAAGCGGTGGGTTTCTCGGGTTCGAAACTCGCGATAGCGTAGCCAATCGCCACTACGTTGTCACCCTTGAACGGCTTTGTCCCGGCGATCATTTCGTAGAGCACGACGCCGAGGCTGAAGAGGTCGCATCGCGCATCGGCGTCCCTTCCGAGGATCTGTTCCGGCGCCATGTAGCTGGGCGTCCCGAACACTTGGCCGTCGATCGTGATATTGGGCTGAAAAGTGAGCCGGGCGATCCCGAAGTCGGTGATCTTAACTTGCCCGTTCGCGAGGATCTGGAGGTTGTCCGGCTTGATGTCGCGGTGCACGACGCCTCTGGCATGGGCGTGCTCCAGCCCGGCCAAAGTCTCCTTCGCGATCTCGATCGCGCGCTCTTCACTCAGGAAACCGTTCCGATCGAGTTCGGTTCTTAAAGAAGTTCCGTCAAGGAACTCCATCGCCAAGAAAAGCCGGTCGCCATCCTCCGCGAAGGAGTGCACGGTCATGATGTTCGGGTGATTGAGCGTCCCGGATGCCTTGGCCTCACGCTTGAACCTCAGGATGCGGTCGGTACGGGCGGTCTCGGTGGCGTCGTTAGGGACGGACAGCTCCTTCACCGCCACCCGTCGGTTCATGACCGGGTCATAGGCTTCATAAACGATGTCGTTCGAACGCGCAATCTCCCGAATGATCTCATACGGACCCAATCGGGAGGGAATGTTCGACATGTCGACCGCGCCACCTTCGATTGTATCGGCACCTGTGCGAAGTTGACAGCCGTCGCTCGCATGGTCTAACCTACACGTGCGGTCAACGAAGGCCGTCGGGGCATGGAGTTCGCCCTGAACCAACCGCTTCTGCGAGCCCAAGGTCGCAAAAGCTGATGACTCCTACGGTGGCCTTGCCGTAGGTGGATCATCCCTCCTCCGCGTAAGCCCCAAGTTTGGGTGATATGGAGTCGAGAGAGTCAGCCGTTTTTCTGCGTTACCGTGAGGGCCTTGCCGTGACCAAGTGGATGGTGAAGTGGTCGCTCATTGGGGCGTGGGTCGGACTCCTTTCCGGGGTGGCGTCCGCCGTCTTCCTGAAGGCGCTGGAATGGGCGACGGATCAAAGAGCTTCGTCGCCTTGGCTCTTGTTCTTGCTTCCCGTCGCCGGCGTTGCGATCGGGGCAATCTATACGCGGTTCGGTAAGTCCGTCTCGGGAGGCAACAACTTACTCCTTGAGAAAATCCACGACCCCGAGGGGCAGGTGCCTTTCCGCATGGCGCCGCTGATTCTTATCACGACGGTGTTGACTCATCTTTGCGGCGGCTCCGCCGGCCGCGAGGGGACCGCTGTACAGATGGGCGGAACCCTGGCCGATCTCGCCGCGCTTCCCCTGAAGCTGGGCAAGCCGGACCGGCGAATCCTCATCATGGCGGGCATCTCCGCCGGTTTCGGTTCCGTATTTGGCACCCCGATGGCCGGAGCGGTCTTCGGCATGGAGGTGCTGATGATCGGCCGAATCCAGTACGATGCGCTGCTTCCTTGTCTGGTCGCAAGCATCGTCGGCGACGTCGTGTGCCGAATTTGCGGGGTTCATCACGTGGGTTACGCGGCGCCGGCTACATTCACGATGACGCCCACCGTATGCCTCTGGATCGTGGTGGGCGGAGTCCTCTTCGCCGCGGCGAGCGCAATCTTCGCTGAACTTACGCACCGCCTTCAACACGTCGGCGCGAAGGTGTGGGGGGCGCCCTTTGTGCGTCCTTTTGTCGGAGGTGTGATCGTGATCCTGATGACGCTCGCGGTCGGGAGCCAGCTTTACAACGGCCTTGGCGTTCCCCTCATCCAGAAATCCTTCGTCTCGCTGGACATTCCGCTCTACGCGTTCGCCCTGAAGATCCTGTTCACCGCCGTCACTCTCGGCGCCGGATTCAAGGGCGGGGAGGTCACGCCGCTCTTCTGCATCGGAGCCACCCTCGGCAATGCCTTGGCCCATGTCACGCACCAGGATCCGGCATTGTTTTCGTCCTTGGGTTTTGTCGCCGTCTTCGCGGGGGCGGCCAACACGCCGCTTGCTTGCACGATCATGGGCATCGAGTTGTTTGGGGCGCATTTGGCGGTGCCGTTGGGGATCGCCTGCGTGTTGGCCTACATCCTTAGCGGGCACCGGGGGATTTATCTCTCGCAACAGGTCCACCGTCCGAAGTCGCCAGTGGCAGAGATTGCCGAGGGGACCACGTTGCGCACGATTCATACCGAGCGGCTCAACAAGCCGCGTTAGCGTGGTGGGAGGGTGAGGCAATTCATGTGCCTTACGCTCCCACTACGAGCTACTAGGGGCGCGACCTGGATCTTCCCGTGAACTACCGAGCCAGAGGAGCGGCCGTGATTGGCGCGATCTTGTTCTTGGCCAACAGCTCGTTCAGAGCCGGCAGATCCTTCGCGTTCAGATCGTTCCATTTCTTGACGAGTCCCTTCAACTCCTCGCAAGAAGCCAGGCAGATTTTCCGCTGAGACTCGGAGGGGGCCATGTCACCGGGATCCAAAGCGTTGATGTGGCCAGTCATCACGCCGACCAGTCGCACGAAAGTCGGTGCGGGGGGCGGACCGCCGGGAGCCCGGAATCCTCCCGCACCCCGACGACCACCGCCCGCCGCTGCGCCACCAACGGCGAGCAGCTTTGCATCGAAGTCGGCGAGCGCCTTCTTAACCTCATCCGTCGGCGTGCCTGCCCCTGCTTGTTTAACGGCCGCGCGCATCGCGTTCACCTTCTCGTAACCTTCCCAGGCGAGCTTATCGCCCTCGTAGACCTTGAGTTGAAGCTCGTTCTGCGCACGCAATCCAGACGGGTTGGTCGGCGAGCGAGGATCGTTCTTGACCTCGATGCTCGACTTGTACGTCTTCCCATCCACCGTAAGCACCACGGAATACATCCCGGGAAGAACCAGCGGTCCCTCCGGACTGGCCGGCGTCAGGCCTGGATTCGCGTTGATCTCGTAGCTGTGATTGAACGCGGGTGGGCTGTCGTACCGCAGGTTCCAATTTGCACGGTTCGTGCCGATTTCAGTGGGCAGGCCCCTGGGTCGCTCAAGCCAGAAGTCCGGCACCGGCGGCATCTCACGGGTCGTTTTCGAGAGGACGCTGGACATGTGCCGTACCGGCTTTCCATCGCGATCGAAGATGTCGAGAGTGACGGGCTGCGCGGGCTTGGAACCCAGATAGTAATAGATCAGCGCCCCGTCAGGCGGATTCACCGCGTGGGGGATTTCGGGCGGGAACGGCGTATCTCCGTTTACATTGCGCCTAACGCGAATTGCTTCGCCGGAAGTAAACAAGTGCGCAGGCTCGCTCAAAGTATTCGCCGCCATCTGGCGCAAGGCCGAAATGTCGTCGAGCACCCAGAAGCCGCGACCGTAGGTGCCGACCACGAGATCGTTACCCTTGACCACCATGTCGCGGTAGGAAGTCGTCGGGAGAGTCGCGCCGAGGGATTGCCACCGGTCGCCGTCGTCGAACGAAACGTAGACCGAGCTTTCCGTTCCAGCAAAGACCAAGCCCGCTCGCTTGGTGTCGGAGCGGATTACCCGAGCGAAGCTGCCCGAGGGTTGATCGGTGGGAAGGCCGTTGACGATCTTCGTCCAGGTTTGACCGAAGTCCTTCGTTCGGTAGAAGTACGGCTTGTAGTCGCCCAGACCGTGGTAGTCGATGGCGACGTAGGCGGTGGCGGGGTCTTGGTGAGACGCCTCGATTGCGGAGATATCCGCCCGCGTCGGATTGGGCAGGTGGGGAATCGTGACGTCCTCCCAGGTGTGCCCGTGATCCTTCGTGAGCTTGATCAGGCCGTTGTTGGTGCCCACCCAGATGATTCCGCCATTGGCGCTCGAGGGTGAGATCGACTCGATCGAGCCGCCGCCGGGACCTGCGCCTTGCTCTTCGAAGCGGCGCTGCTCGGCTTCTTCGATGGCGTCCTTGTCGCCGTCGTCATCCATCTCTTCCTCTTCTTCCCGGCGACCGCGCTTCTTTTCGTGCTGGACCTGCTCCGCCGACTCGCGCTCCTCTTCGGCAGACAAAGTGGGAGGCTTGGTCGTCGTCGGGGGAGGTGTCTTGGCCGGAGGGGCCGTTGGTGGCGTCGCGCGGGGCGGGGTGCCCGGCGTTCCTGGTTGAGGCGGCGCGGCGGGAGGTGTTCCGGGCTTCGGCGGAGTTACACCCTTCGGATAGCCGAGATCGGGACTTAGCTTCTTCCAAGACTTCCCGCCGTCCGTAGTCGCCATCAGATACTGGAAGCCGGCGAGTAACTCGTGAGGGTTTGTTTGTGACCAAAGCAGTGGTTGGTTGCCGACCTTTCGGAGCGCCAACGACTGGTCCATGTTCGGACTCACGTTGATCCACTGCCCGCTTGGGTACGTGATCTTGACGATGCCTGCGCTGGGACCGCCGGAGTAGATCACCTTAGGGTCGAGGGGATCGGCCACGATCGAGCCGAACTCGTATCCCGGCGTCGGCATCCAGTCGAGCGGAGTGATCTCGCCAAGGTCGCCCCGGCTCCGCGTCGCAATCGCGCCGGAATCCTGTTGGGTCGCGTACACCCAGTACGGATAGGAGTTGTCGACGGAGATGTGATACACCTGCGCCGTCGGTTGGTTGTACCAAGAGCTCCAGTTACCTCCGCCATCGAGTGAGATCGTCGCGCCTTGGTCGGTGCCGAGGAAAAGGCGCTGGCCATCCGTCGGATCGACCCACATTTGCTGCGGATCGTCGCCGCCCGGCGCGCCTTTGAATCCAGTAAACGTCTCCCCGCCGTCCTTCGAGACATAGCTCGACGTATTGATGACATAGACGATGTCCGGGTTTTTCGAGTTGACGTAGACGCCGCAGTTGTAGCCGCCTTGGCCGTTCGAGACACGCCGGTCATCGGCGTCCATCTGCTGCCAGGTCGAACCTCCGTCGTCCGAGCGGTACAAACCGAAGTTGCCGACAAGGAACATCCGCTTTGCGTGGGTGTTCATCGCGACGGCGACGCAGGTGCGCCCGGAGAGATCCGGCAGATCCTCGCTGTCGATCTTTTTCCAGGTGAGCCCTTCGTCCGTCGACTTATAGAGGAACGTTCCGGGCGCGCCCGCACCCCGGAAACCGCCGCCGGCTGCGTTCGGTGCATTGTAGTGGTGCACGGTCGTGGCGAGCATGACGTTCGGCTCGTCGTACGCCCAGGTGATCTTCTGCACGCCCGTCTGGTCGTCCACGTAGAGCGTTTTCTTCCACGTCTTGCCGCCGTCCGTGCTGCGGTAGAGGCCGCGCTTGTCGGACTTTTCGTGGATGTTGCCCTGGGCGGCGACCATTACGATGTCGGGGTTATGCGGATCGACGAGGATGCTCGGGATCTGCTTGGTGTCCTCCAGCCCCATGTGCTGCCAGGTTTTGCCGGCGTCGGTGGACTTGTAGACGCCGTTCCCCTCGTTGATCGCGCCGCCGGTGACCATATCGCCCATGCCGACATAGATCACGTTCGGATCGGACGGCGCGACCTCGATCGCACCGACACTGGAAGCTTCCTTGACCGAATCCATGACCGGGAACCAGGTCGTTCCCGCGCTCGTGGTCTTCCAAACTCCGCCCGCAGGCAGGCCCGCGTAAAAGACGCCGGGCTGGCCGACCGCTCCGGTAACGGCGGAGATTCGCCCGCCTCGGAAGGGCCCAATGTTCCGCCAGGTGAAGCCGTTCAGAAGCTTGCCGTCGGTTTGCGCGGAGGCGAAAGTGGAGAGCGCGAGACTAGCTAAGATAAGCGCCTTCCGATCCGACCTCGGAGTAAGGAGAAAGAATGGATTCATAATCGTTCCAGGTGCTGACGAGCCCTCCAGAGCGCGCTCGTCGGTGAGTGGCGCGTAGGGCTACGAAGCGGATTGTTAAGCGAATACTACACCTCGCGACCCCTTTTGCTCCAGTACTTTTCCGCCTCAAACGGTGAGGATTTCCATGGCACCCGATACACCAAACGCAGACTGGATCAGCCTAGATCGGCCCGCCTTGGTGCTCGCTCCCATGGAAGGAATCACCGACGCCCCGATGCGGGCTTACCAAGGCGCCACGGGGGCGTTCAGCTACGCGGTTTCCGAGTTTCTGCGGGTGAGCGGCGACCCTTTGCCGGCGAAAGCATTCCTTCGCGACATCCCCGAACTCCTTAACGGCAATCGAACAATCACCGGCTTACCTGTTCAAATCCAGATCCTTGGCGGTGATGCCGGCCGCATGGCGCTGTCCGCGCTGAACGCTTTCTCAGCGGGAGCGCGGGCGATCGACATTAATTTTGGCTGCCCCGCGCCGACGGTGAACAAGCATGACGGCGGCGCTTCGTTGCTTCGACACCCGTTGCGGATTCGGGAAATCGTGGCGGCCGTCCGGGAGGTTTTGCCTCCGGAGATTCCCGTTTCGGCCAAGCTTCGTCTGGGTTGGGACGATATTGAAGCGATCCATGAGAACGCGGAGATGGCGGCTCAAGGGGGAGCAAGTTGGCTGACGATTCACGCCCGGACGAGGATGCAGGGCTATCAGCCGCCGGTTTTTTGGCGCCCGATCGGCATGGTTCGCGAGCGGCTGGAGCTGCCGGTGATCGCCAACGGTGATATCTGGACGTTCGATGACTTCAAGCGATGTCGAGACGAGACGGGTAGCCGCCACTACATGCTCGGGCGGAGCGCCCTTGCGGATCCTTTCCTGTCGCGCCGGATCGCGAAAGAGCTTGGCCTTGCCGCCGAATGGTCGGAGGAAGAGATCGACTGGATACGGGAGCTTCGCCGGTTGGTTTGTTTCACCGAGGAAATCTGCGGCGCCTCGACCCCCCATACCGTGATGCGATTGAAGCAATGGCTGAAGATCGCGAAGAACTTCGGGGGCTTTGCCCACTTCGACTCGATCAAGGAAACCAAGCTCGTTGACGAGTTTTTCGGGCAATTATCCATTGCCGTTCGCGCGGAACAGGCCCCTATGGCCCTCGTTCGGTAACCTGGCGCCATGCAGGTCCGACGAGGGATTTCTGGCTTCGCGTCGCTGGCGATCAGCAGTACGCTGCTCGCCGCCGGGATGATCCTGCCGCACCAAAAGCCAGTCTCGGCCAAGCTGGACTACTCGCGAGACGTCCTCCCAATTCTCTCGGACAAGTGCTTCAAGTGCCACGGACCGGATGCGCCGGCGCGGATGGCAAACCTGCGGTTGGACCAGTCGGAGAGCGCTTTTGCGGGTCGCCATGGGCAATGGGCAATCGTCCCCGGCAAACCGGCTAGCAGCTTGGTTGTCAACCGGGTCACCAGCAAAGATAGCCCGATGCCGCCGCTCGATAGCGGCAAGTCGCTCACCAAATCGGAAATCGAAATCCTCCGGCGCTGGATCGCGGAGGGGGCGCACTACGGCAAGCTTTGGTCGTTCGAGCCACTGCCGGCTTCGGTGCCCGTGCCGAAAATCGACAACCCTTGGGTGCGGGGTGATCTGGACCGTTTTATTCTCGCGCGTTTGCGTAAGGAGAAGCTGTCGCCCAGCGCGCCTGCCTCCCGAGATCGTTGGCTGCGCCGCGTGACGTTCGACCTCACCGGTCTGCCGCCGACCGAGAAGGACATCGCCGATTTTGCCGCGGACAAGCGGCCCGACGCCTTCGATCACGTAGTGGATCGGCTCCTCGCCAGCCCCCACTTCGGCGAGCGCGTTGCCGTCGAGTGGCTGGACGCGGCGCGGTATTCCGATAGCTACGGCTATCAAAGCGACCTCCTCAGCCCGACTTGGCCCTACCGGGACTGGGTCGTCAAGTCCTTCAACGCCAACCTGCCCTACGACCGCTTTCTGACCGCGCAGCTTGCCGGGGACTTGATGCCGGCGGCCTCACCGGAGCAGCACCGCGAGTTGCAGCTCGCCACCGCGTTCAACCGGCTTCACCGGCAATCGAATGAGGGCGGTTCGATTCCTCTTGAGTACCGAACCGAATATGCCGCTGACCGGGTGGAAACATTCGGGACGGCGGTGCTCGGACTCACGTTGAACTGCGCCCGCTGCCACGACCACAAGTTCGATCCGATCACGCAGAAGGAGTACTACCAACTCTTCGCCTACTTCAACTCAATCGACGAGTTTGGCCTTCTTCTAAGCTCGGAGATCGTCCCGACGCCGTCCATGCTGCTCCCGACGCCTGCGCAATCCGCTCAGTTGAAAGCGCTACAAATGGCCAACGAAAGCGCCAGGGTGAGGGTCGAGCAGGCGAAGAAGGATGCCGAGCCCGAGTTCCAGAAGTGGCTCGCATCGCCCGACAAGGCGCCGTCTGTCACCGACGTTTCGGCAAAAATCGACTTCTCGACTGAGTCCGGCGGCAAGTTCGCGAACTCGGTGGCGGGCGCAAAACCGATCGCAGAGAAACTGGGCAAGGTGGATGTGGTGCCCGGCCATAACGGGAAAGCGGTCGTCTTTGACGGCGACAACGGCTTAGCGGTAAGGAGCCTGCCCGCCCACGAGCGCTCGGACCCCTTCAGCTGGTCGTTCTGGATTTCCGATCCGCTGACCGCCAAGGGGCCGGTGGTCCTTCTCCAGCGCACCGGTGGGACCGACGTCGGCTTTTGCGGCTTCGACCTAATGCTGGAAAATGGGTTCCTCACTGCTCGCGTCATGCGCGCCTGGCCAGGGAATGCGGTAGCCGTTCAAACCCTAAAGCCGCTCCCGAAGGGTACGTGGACCCACATCGGCTGGACATGGGATGGCAGCGGCCGCGCGGATGGATTGAAACTCTATTTGGATGGAAAGCCTGCCCCGACCACCGTTCTGCAAGACAAGCTCTGGAAGAAGATCAATGCCTACGGAGACCTCGGCGCAAGTGGCGGCGACTGGGCGTTCGGACTGCGTTTTCGCGACGCGGGCTTCAAGGGTGGAAAGCTCAGCGACGTTTCGTATGCGGCCCGTGCGCTAAGCCCAATTGAGGTCGCGCAACTCCACGATGGCCACTCCCTCGCAGAGGCACTCAAGTCTCCCGGGGGACACGAGGCGGAATTGCGCGAGTATTACGCGTCCGCCCTCGAACCCAAGACCCGTACCGCGCAAGCCGCCGTTCAAAAAGCACAGCTCGACTTGGCGAACGGTGAAGAGGGCGTTTACGAGATTCCGGTCATGGAGGAGTCTCGTAAACCGATCCCGGCTTACCTCCTCGCTCGTGGTCTTTATGACGCCCCCCGTAACGACAAGACGCGCTTGCAACGCGGCGTTCCCCATGCCCTCACCCCTATGCCGGTGGTCCAAACGAACGATCGCCTGGCCCTCGCCAAGTGGGTGACCTCCCCGAATCACCCCTTGACCGCTCGCGTCGCCGTCAACCGTTTCTGGCAGATGATCTTTGGGGTCGGACTTGTGGAGTCGAGCGAAAACTTCGGCGTTCAAGGCACCCGGCCGACCCATCGGGAATTGCTCGACTACCTCTCTCGCCGCTTCGTCGACTCGGGTTGGAATGTGAAGGCGCTCCTGAAGGGTTTTGTCCTCTCCGCGACCTACCGGCAGGACTCCACGAGAACAAAGACGCTCAACGAGCGAGATCCCGAAAACCGCCTGTACGCCCGAGGACCGAGTCATCGCCTCGGCGCGGAGATGATCCGGGACATGGCGCTCGCCGCCGCCGGGCTCCTCAACCCGAAGATGGGTGGTCCCCCGGTCAACCCCTACCAACCCGCCGGGCTCTGGACGGAGAACAACACGATGACTCAAGGCTTCGTCCAAAGCAAGGGCGCGGACCTCTACCGGCGTAGCCTGTACTCGACATGGAAGCGCACAACCCCCGTCCCGAGCATGCTGATCTTCGACGCGACCTCGCGCGAAGCCTGCACGATGCGCCGACCCGCGACCGATACCCCGATGCAGGCGCTTGTCCTGCTGAACGATATTCAGTTCGTCGAGGCCGCACGTAAGCTTGCCGAAACGGTCATGCAGCTACCAGGGAACGACCAGCAACGGATAAGGGAAGGTTTCGTCCGCCTCGCCGGCCACGAACCGAGCCCGCGGGAGTTGACGATCCTCGAAGCCACCCTCCATGACCAGCGCAAGGAGTACGAAGCCAAACCCGAAGACGCCAAGAAACTCGTCACCATGGGCGACTCCAAGCCGACCGCGCAACTCCCAACCAAGGAACTTGCCGCCATGACCGTGACGATGCAAACTGTCCTCAATTCCGACGCCGTCATCTGGAAACGCTAATGAACACTGAAGACCTGGTCAGCCTTACAAGAAGGGAGTTCTTCGGCCGTGCCGCCACGGGAATCGGCTCCCTCGCGCTCTCATCGCTGCTCCCCGAGTGGCTGCTGAACGGAGACGGCCAAGGTCTGCACCACAAGCCAAAGGCCAAGCGGATCATCTACTTATTCCAAGCCGGTGGCCCCGCCCAGCAGGATCTGTTCGACTATAAGCCGACGCTCAACAAGCTCCACGGCCAGCCTCTTCCGGAGAGTGTTCGTCACGGCCAGCGGCTTACGGCGATGAGCGTGAACCAAAGCGTGATCCCGCTCGCGGGCTCGCCGTTCAAGTTCAGCCAGCACGGGCAAAGTGGCGCGTGGTTCAGCGAGGTCCTGCCGCACCTCTCCGAGATGTCGGACGAGCTCTGCTTCGTGAAGTCGATGTTCACCGAGGCGATCAACCACGATCCGGCGATTACCTTCTTCCAAACCGGTAGCGAGATCGCGGGTCGGCCCTCGTTTGGGTCTTGGCTCTCCTATGGGCTCGGCTCGATGAACAAGGACCTTCCGTCCTTCGTGGTCCTTGCCAGCGCCGGCAAGGGAGACCAGCCACTGTATGCCCGGCTGTGGGGAAGCGGGTTCCTCGAATCGCGGTATCAAGGTGTCCGTTTCCGCTCCGGCGCCGACCCGGTGCTGTACCTCTCCAATCCTGACGGAGTCTGCGGCTCAGGCCGCCGAGCGATGCTTGACCGGCTTAGCGAACTCAACCGGGCCGAATACGAGAAAGAACTCGATCCCGAGATCGAGAGCCGAATCGCACAGTACGAGATGGCCTACCGGATGCAAACCAGCGTTCCTGGCGTCACCGACCTCAAGTCGGAGCCGGACGAAGTCTTCGAACTCTACGGACCCGATTCGCGCAAGCCCGGCACCTTTGCCGCCAACTGCCTGCTCGCGAGAAGGCTTGCGCAGAAGGATGTCCGCTTCATCCAGCTCTACCATCAAGGCTGGGATCAGCACGGCGGCCTCCTCGGCGGCATCTCCGCGCAGTGCAAGGACACCGACCAACCGACGGCCGCCTTGATTAAAGATTTGAAGCGCCTCGGCATGCTCGACGACACCCTGATCGTATGGGGAGGCGAGTTTGGGCGCACGAGCTACTCGCAAGGACCTCTGGGACGCGAGTCGTTCGGCCGCGATCATCATCCACGGTGCTTCACCGTCTTCATGGCCGGTGGCGGCATCAAGAAGGGAACGACCTACGGGCAGACCGACGAGTATGGCTACAACATCGTCGACGCGAATGGCCAGGCGATGCAGCCAACCAAACTCCATGCGAACCCTGGCGCGGTCCATGTGCATGACTTACAGGCGACGCTGCTGTGGCTACTGGGCGTCGACCACAAAAAACTAACGTTCCCGTATCAAGGGCGAGACTTCCGTCTCACCGATGTATACGGGAACGTCGTTCCGGAGCTAATGGCTTAGTTTACGATCGTAAACGTGCCGGTGTTGTCGATGAACATCAGTCGACCGGTGGCATCGACGATGGCTGAGGAGTTGGCTCCGATTCGGATTGGCACGGCCCAGAGAGGCGTGTCGTTCGAAGCCAGTGCGATGAAGCCCGTCTGCGTTCCGAAGTACAGAACGTCGGCGGCGTCGATCGTGAAGTCGCCCTGTACGATGTCGTTTCCGAGCAGTGCTTGAACCCAGTTCGTGGTTCCGTCGTTCTTCAGGGACACGACGCTGCCGGTATTGGAGCCCGCGTTTTGGGTGGCGACGTAGATCTCACCGTTCAGGCCAATGGCCGGGGTGAAGGGGAGGACGATGTCGCCGGCAGCGGCGCCACTATAGGTCCACATTAGGTTGCCAGTAGCGCGGTCGTAGGCAAGCAATTGGTTGTGAGCGACGACATAGACGTTGGTGTCTCGGCCGATCGAAGGGGACGAAGTTGGCGTGCTGCTCGGAGGGCTGCCCGCGGGGGTCAGGGTGACCGACCAGAGCAAGCTGCGATCGGAACCGACGGCGGCGAGGACGCTGGCCAAGGTGCCGGCATTCTTCGAGTTGAACCGCTGCGAAGAGACGAAGGTTCGACCGATCGAGTCGACGGCGGGGGCCGTGTCGATCGCGCCGGTCTTCAGGTTGAGGTTGGTGCTCGGACCGCCGGTGGGAGATCCGAAGGACAGGATTCCGCTATCGTTGCCAAAGATGACCGAGCCATCGTAGGCGAGTGCAGGGGTTCCGACCGCGGCGCCCGTGGGGGAAGCAACGAGAGCTTGCTGGGTGCCCGAAGGAGTGATGATGTCAATACCCGTGGTATTGCCTTCAGTGGCGTAGATGTTGCCGTTCGCGACGACGAGCGGGGTCTTGCCCACTGCGCCCGTTCCGCCGACGAGGGCGAACGTGAACTTCGTCGTGATGGCCAACGGATTTGAAACATCCAGCGCGATGAGGTTCGTTCCGTTGTCGAGGTAGACGGTCTTGCCGTCGGCGCTGATGATCGGCGAGCCAATGATGGTGCCGACGCCAGCCAAAGTGACGGTCGAGGCGCCGGTAGAGCCGGAGCCGCCGCCGCTACCGCGGTTGGTGGGGCCGTTATTGTATTTGGGCCAAGCCGAGTTCGCGAGTTGGCTTACTCGGTCAACGACGAGGGTTGTCGTAACCGACTTATTTGCATAGGTCGCGGTGATCGTGGCCGTGGAGGTCGCGGCCGGCGGTGCCGTTGTAACGTTGAAGTTTGCCGAGGTGGCGCCAGCGGGCACGGTTACGCTGACGTCCGGAGTGGCGTAGGTGGCATTGCTCTTTAGGCCAACCTTGATGCCGCCCGTGGGCGCAACGCCCGTCAGGGTCACGGTACCGGTAGTCGACGTGTTCGCCGGAACTTCGAATGGGAAGATCTTGACGCTCTTGACCGTCACGGGGGTAATGGTCATCGAAGCCGTTAGCGGGGTTTGGGTCGTAACCGCCGTTGCCGAAGCGGTCGTCGCGGAAGTAACGCCACCCGTCATGGCGGTGAAGGTGCCGACGATCGCGCCGCCCGAAACGGTCATCGTCGCGGGAACCTTAAGGGCTCCGGAATTGGAGCTAAGCTTGACGGTCATGCCCGCAGCCGGCGCTTTGCCACTCAGGGTGATCTGTCCAGTGAGGTTAGATCCGCCCGTGACATTCGTTGGCGTAAAGCTGAACGCATTGACTTGGGGCGCCAAAACCTTAAGCGTCGCCGTCGCCCGAACGTTGCCGAGGGTGGCGGCAATGACGTCTTGATTATCCGTCGCCACCGCATTAGTGGTGATCGAGAACGTTTGGACCGTCTGCCCAGACGTGAACGTCACCGACGGGGGGAACGAGATGCCCGTGGCTGCCGATGAAAGAGCCACGGTAGTTCCCGACGCCGGGGCGCCGGAGGTGAGCGTCACTTTTCCGGTCGCCGAGCCGCCGCCGGTGATAGTCCCCGGAGAGATCGTTATCGTGGAAAGAGATTGGGCCACTGCCAACATTGGACAGAGTGCCGATAGGATCAGAGCCAGTCTTGTTTTCTTCATAGAACCTTCGTGTCGTAGAGGGTTGCTTACTTCATTGACTAGTGTTAGTCGTCAACTGGAGTTAGTCGATAGTGTCGAATAGTTGATGGTTGGATCTGAAGGGGGTCCCTTATCCATCGAGAGCGAATCTGCAGAAAATTTCTGCAAATGGAAACTTTCGCGGAAACTTGTCCGTGAATAGTCTTGTCGCCCTTATCTTATGAGCCTAAGTAAATAGTGCGGTACGTTGCCCTTGTCAGCGGCACGCGCAAATAACCCTCCTCGTTGATGAGTTATCTTAGAAATTCGTAAGTGTTTAACGCGATGAAATAGGAATTAATAGGAACGGAGCCAAATCGCGCCATCTAGCCTGATGGTTGCAGAGGAGTTGACGCCGCGGCCTATTTTTCGGTTCCACCTAAATGTGTCATTGCCGTATTAAACGCGAGAATTCGTTCGCACCCCTAATACGGAATGGATTCGCTGGAACTAAGGGCCCAGCTAGGTTGGGAATTTTTCCGCTATGTAGGTCGTGAACCCACAATAGTGTCCGAATATGGACAACTGCATCCGCAGCGAGAATTTTGATTGAAGCCCTTAAACAGAATTTCTCTTTGAGATAGCTCAAAGGGATTTGGGTAAGAGAAAGGGGCGATCCCCAAAGTCACGACCTCTTCACGTGGCCCAGGTGGGCAGCAGGTAGAAGCGACTCGCCGAACATGTAAATGGGATTGCCTCAGAGGCGAAGCCATCTGAGGCAATCCCATTTACATGTTTACTTGATTGTGTAGAAGATTCCGTCGTTGGACCCGATTAGGATGCGCCCAGTCTTATCCATGGCCGGCGAACTGGTAACCGCGCCTCCGGTCGTGACCGTCCATTGGCTTGTGCCCGTGCCATCGGTGCCGATCAACAGGGAAGACCGGACGAAGCCCTCGGTGCCGAAGAGCCACTTCAACGTTCCGTCCGCATTCAACGCGTACAGATTGAAGTCGTCCGAGCCCACGTAGACCGCCCTATCGGTCCCGAGGGCCGGCGCGGACTTGATCCCTGCAATGACCTCGCTAAATCAACGAATCTCTTCATCGGGACCTCGGTCTTTTCCTGTAAGCATCCGGCACATTTAGGAATTCAGCCTGCTCCCAAAATTCCTGCCATGCCGATCGGGCTCCGCCAGTAGCGGCATCGGAGGCGAACCGCATGTACTCTCGGACCGCTTCGAACTCCGGTTTGCTTAGGCTCATGATTCGGGCTTTAGATGCCTCGCCGTTCGCCCCTGACGGCCAAAGTAGGAAAAGGTCTACAGGAAAACTAAATCCAAGGTCGCCCAAGGCGGTCGGAGTTAGTTGCAGTAGGTAGGCGGGCAGGAAGTAGCGCCACCCGTAAACGCTCAGAGACAGGATCGCGAAACCGCACTCGTGCACGTCCACCTTCCGCCAAGTTTTGCCTCGAAGGTAGATAAGATAGTCCTCCACGTCTGGGAAAAGATTGGGGTACCCATCAAATAGCTCCGAATCGTCCGGGCGCGGCGTGTATTTGAATGCGTTCCTAATGCCGAAGCTGACTTGGCTCCATCTGGCTTCGGCTTCCTCAATTTTGATAGCATGCCCTCCTATGCGTGTCGGGGCAGGCGTGAGCCTGGCCTAGTTGATCGCATAAAACAGACCTTCGTTCGATCCGATGAGCAGGTGTCCGTTGGCGTCGATGGCGGGCGAAGAGAACACCGGCAAGAGCAGGGCCACGCTCCAATTGAGCTGTCCGGCCGCGGAAACGTTATAGACGTTGCTATCCAACGAACCGAACGTGAGCGTTCCCGCAGAGTCGATCGCGATCGAGGACTCCACCGGTCCGCCCGTCGCAAATTGCCAGCGCAGGGAACCGCTTGTGTTCAGGGCGTAGACATTGCCATCGTCCGAGCCAAAGTAGATCGCGAGGTCCGAGCCGATCGCCGGCGATGAAACGATCGGGCCACCGGTCTTGTACTTCCAGAGGACCGCGCCCGCTGGACTGACCGCATAGAGGTTGCCATCGGCGCCACCGACGAAGATGTTTCCGTTCTGTCCCAACGCAGGCGAGGAATGGAAGGGCGTCCCGAGGTTGATCCTCCATGAGTAGGTCCCGCTCGGGGCTACGGCAAACAAGTGGCCCCCGGCCGTGGCGACATATACGATGCCGTTCGAGTCGATCGCAGTGGCGCTATCGATTCCTGGCGCCGTGCTGTCGTAGTCGGGCGCTAGCGTCCATTTACCCGTTCCATTTGGATTGAATGCGTAGAAGAGCCCCTTCGTATTGCCAATGTAGATCGTTCCGTCGAAGCCAATGGTTGGCGAAGCCGTGATCGGTGAGCCGACGTTAAAGGACCACTTCTTGGTTCCGTCAGGATTGAGGGCATAGAGATAGTCGTCGCCCGAACCGAAGTAGATGACGCCGCTCGCGTCGATCGCGGGGGAAGACTTGATTGGCCCCTTTGTCGCGAACTTCCACTTGACCGTAACTTGACCCGCCACGGAAAGATCGTAGGCGGTGAACGTTCCGTCATCGGCGCCGACGTAGGCCGTGTTGTTGTCTACCGACAAAGCGGGTGAGGACTCAATGGCGTTCTTCGCCCGGCCAGATCCGTCTTTGTTCAGGACGACGCCGTCTACGTACATACAGCCGCCCGGCCCGAGGCTCGGCAAATGACTGGAATCGAATTGCGAGACCCACCGTGGGGTCAGATTGAAATTGTAACAGGCGGTCCCGATAGAGTTGTCGGGGGAGACATAAGCGGCGGTATAGACGGCGCCATCCGGCCCGAGGGTGCAACCGTACCCGGCGAGCGGGTTGATCGAAAGTGACGCCACTGGGGTTCCGTTTGCCTGATATGTGTAGAGATAAGCAGCTTGCAAGTCCATCGCGGTGAAGACGGCGAAGGAGCCGTCGCTTGCAAACACGGGGAGCGCCACGTAGTTCCGCTGCGTGGCATCGAAGGGGCGCTCGTAGCCGCTGATCGTGCTGGTCACATTGCCCGATGTGTCGAGCGTAAACAGCGACATCGGGAAGACCTCCATATTGAATCCGCCGTCCGTGTCGAAGTAGCTACTGACGTCCGTCAAGTACCACTTCCCGTTCGGCGCTATTTCCACCGTGCTAATCTGGTCAGCGCCCAAGTCGCCGGAGAAGTACTTGCTCCAGAGAATCGTCGTGTCTGGCTTAAGGCAGTAGAGCAGGCCGTCATTCTGGCAAGAGACGATGAGGTTCCCGGTCGGAGTGACGGTGGGTGGGGAGTGCATGGTCCCACTGGGAGGCGTCCACGCCCAGACCTGGTTCCCGGAGGCGTCGAAAGCGACGAGGGTCGAGCCGACGAGAGCATAGGCGCCGCCGGCAGGGGCGACCGAAAACGAGGTCAGTGAGCCGGAAACGCCAGATGCGGTGACGGTCCATTGAGCGGCTCCCGTCGTACTGAGCTTCGTCAGCGAGGCGTTCGTGGCGAGATAAATGTTGCCCGCCGTGTCGACCTGGGGGCTCCAACCGTTCCAAAGCGGAATGTTGTACGTCCAAAGGACGTTCTGGTTTGCGTCGATCGCTTCCAGCCGGGTAGGACCAGGAGGGCGGTTCGCGACAAAGTAGCCGACCCCGCCCGGTCCATTCACGATGGCGCCAAGGTTAGGATCCAAGATCGTTTGGGTACCAACGGCTTGGCCGGTGGCTCCTGATCCGAGTCCGTCGCCACGGTTCTGCACGCCCTGGCGGAATTTCGGCCACGCGGAAGCCAGGAGATCACTGGTTCGGTCCACCGTCATCGTGGCGGATACCGACTTGTTCGCGTAAGTCGCCGAAATGGTTGCCACCGAAGTGGTGGAGACACGAAGGGTCGAGATCGGGAAAGTTACGGTTTTCACGCCTCCCGGCACGCTTAGCGAAGCAGGCACCGTTGCGAAGGCTTGGGCGCTCTTGAGCCCCACATGGATTCCGGCCGGCGGGGTGTTGCCGTTGAAGGTTATCGTCCCGGTCGTGGACGTGAGTGCGGGTACCTCTTTGGGCGAGACTGTCATCCCTGCGATCGCGACGGGATTGAGGGTGAGCACCTGGGTTATCGTCGTTCCCGTCGTCCGGGCGGAAATTGTTGCGGTGGCGACGGAAGAGACCGAGGACGTAGTGATCGTAAAGGTCCCCCGAACCCCGTTGGCGGGAACCGTGACGGTGGCCGGCGGCTTTGCCGCCGATGACGAACTCGAAAGCGAAACCACCATACCGGCGGCGGGCGCCCGGCCGTCGATTGTAACGGCGCCTACGACTGAGGTGCCACCGACCACCGAAGCGGGCGTGAGGGTCACGGTCGCGACCCGGGGCTCGAGGACCTTGAGGACGGCTACTTTCGATGATGTGCCGGCGGTCGCGGTTACGTTTACGTTGGTATCCACGGCCACGGCAATTGGCGAAAGCGTCACCGTGCCGGTGGTAGCGCCGGCCGCGATATTGATGGAAGCGGGAGCCGGCAGTGCGGCATTCGACGAGGTGAACTTAACCGTGGTGGCCTTTGTCAGCGCCGCTGCGAGTGTCACGGTCCCCGTAGCTTGGGTGGCTCCCGTGACACTCACCGGCGAGATAGCAAAGGAAGAGATGCTCTGCGCCTTCGCTGCCGCTGGGGCCAGCAGCAATGCTGCGATCAAGGTAACGAAGCTGCCGGCGCGTAAAAAGCGTTTCATGCGAGTGTCACGGGTAAACCACCCTATCATACGATGGTCCGATCCCGACTCCAGGGAGACGCTTTATAATTCGCTTCTGTTTAGTTATTTGATTGAAAATGTTCAACCCGCTGAGCCTTTCGGTCTAACGGGAACTACTTCATGCTGAACGGCCGGCGCAGGGCCTTGATGAGATGGACGGCGTCCTCGAAGTATTCGCGGACGGTCAACACCGCCATAAAACCCTGGGGGGCCTCGAAGCCTTCGATAACGATCACCGCTCGGAAATTCTCCCCGTTTTGGCGAAGGCAATAGCAGGGTTCCTCCACTCCGATCACCATACGGTCGGTGGTTTCCGTCCTGAAGAAGGCGAGCAGGGAACGTTCCAAGTGCTCGTGCTGGGTGTCGATCATGAGCTCGTGAAGGCGCCTTGTCTGCAACTCTCCCGGATCGGCGCTAAAAAGGAGTTGAGCCTGAACATTGGCGTAAACGATCGTATCCGGGGCCTTTCCGACGAAGATGGCGTCGGGCACGCAGTCGAGGGCCAAAAGGTGCCAGGAGTCGCCACGAAGGGCTTTAAGGTCATGGTTCGCCTGTGCGAGTTCGCCTTGAGTCTTCTTCGCCGTCTCCGCGAGTTCCTTGTTCTCGGCCTTGAGCTGAGCAATCTGCGTTTCGCAATCCGTTTGCAGCATTGCGATCACGACTTCCATCCGGCTCATGCTGCCCAACTTGCCGCGGATGCGCATCCAATAGCTGTTGACCGTGGAAGGACTGATGTTCAATTTGCCGGCGATCTCGCCGTCCGTAAGGCCGTGGGCGACGAACTGAACGACTTCCTTTTCTCGGGCGGACAGGAGTCGAAGATCTATTTTGGGAGCGGGTTTCTCATTTCGCATGGAGTTGCCTAGGTTCGGTTTGTAGGGAGTCCAACGACTCCACCCGTCTTGTGACTTCGGCACATGCACAAAGTTCCAGTGGTATAAGGCGTGGTCCTAGTGCCGGTATTTCGGCGGCATGGCTGCCGGACCAGGCGGTCGCGGGAATTGTTTCCCTGGCCCTTGACAACGGTGCGAACATCGGCGATAGTTAACCGGATGGTTAACAATTCGACGATTCAGTTGGATCGCGTCTTCGGCGCGTTGGCCGATCCGACCCGGCGGGCAATCCTTGAGAGGCTCGCGTGGGGAGAGGCCCCGGTGACGGAATTAGCTAGTCCGTTCTCGAGTTCGCTCCCCGCCATCTCCAAGCACCTCAACGTGCTGGAGGAAGCGGGCCTGATCGTCCGGCGGGTGGTCGGTCGGCGAAGAATCTGTCGAATGCAGCCACTTGCGATGGAGAACGCGGCGAGTTGGATCGATCACTACCGCAGCTTCTGGAACATGCAGTTGGACTCGCTTGAGGCGTCCCTCAAGTTGGAAATGGAAGAAGAAAATGGAAACTAAAATTGAAAACCTCGTCGTTACGCGAAATATCGCCGCTCCCGTGGAGCGCGTCTACCAAGCTTGGGTGAACCCCGAGAAGATGGCGGTTTGGTTCAAACCGAATGAGCGTTGGCGCAGTGTGGAGGTGGTCGCGGAAGTCGCGGTGGGCAAGCCCTATCACATCACGATGACCCACAACGATGGCGACGTTTTTCACCTCGCCGGCGAGTACACGGATGTCGTACCGAACCGGAAGCTCGCGTTTTCTTGGCAGGGGCCGGGCGAGCCGGAGTCTTCGCTGGTGACGGTGGAGTTTCGGTCGACTTCGGAGGGGACGGAGATGGTGCTTACCCACGAGCGGCTGACTAGCTCGGGTCAGCGGGAGCAGACCAACCTGGGTTGGAACGGCTGCCTGGACAATTTGGTCGCGTTCGTCGAAGCGGAGTAGCCGTGTTTGGGTGCCGCGGGACAGTGTGGTCTCGCGGCAACCGGCTTGGTGTCCGATCTGTGGTTGGTGTATAGAGTCTTCCTGATGTCCAAGCGGTTTTTGCTTTATCTGTGCACGATTGCGTTGGCGGCGGCGGCCGTCTTCTGCCAGGCACTGTATAGGCACGCGGCTGATCGGGTTCTCGTGGATCAGCTTGTCGTTGCGGGGCATGAGATAGCTTCGACGGAACGAACCACGGCCGGTGACGCCCGGGCTCTGCACGCGCTATTGATGGTATGTGAGGAACGGGATGTCCAAAAAGTCGCTCGGGCAGAAAGGATCTACTTCGAGGTTGAACTTAAGAAGATGGGGCCCGAATCTCTTGGGGTTGGGCTAGGTATCGATCGGCTATTGGAAGGGCTTCTTTTTGAGGAGGGCGCGTCGTACCCTTACCCCTTCAGGGCGGAAGGCGCGAACCCACGTTTGCCGAAGTTGCAGATGGCGATGACAGGGCTATTTATGCCCACGTATATGCGATTGGATCACCTTGAAAGGACCTTCAAGCGGAGAGATTTGTCACCATTTTTGATGAGCGATTCCTTGATACTCGGCTAGGCAGCGCCCTCACATTTTTGCGCGCTTGGCCGCTTGTGGCTACTCTTGAACGTAGCTCCGCAGTTATCCGCGTGGGTTTGGCGGTATGCGCGGCACCATCGCGTCGGCGCTCCGGTCACGGCTGCACCCGCTGGGGTTGATGGTTCGAGGTTTGTCGGCGAGGTCGATAGGTTGTCCCACGAGCGGCACAAACATCCGTTCGCGGGCTACACGCTTCCCGTACCGTCTCCGGTGATTTTTACGTCAAGCCAGGAAGGGGGCCAGCGGCGCAGAAGTTTCCGTTGCCGAACCTGGAAATGTTGTGGCCGACGCCGTGGGCGAGCGACATAAGCAGTCGGTTGTGGGGCAGGTTCGGGAACTTGATCGAGCGGCCCATCTTGAAATCCATCCCGTTGCCCACGAGAACGAAGGGAATGTTCTCCAGGGTGTGGGAATTGCCCTGCCCGAGCTCGTTCGTCCAGACGATCAGCGTGTTGTCCAACAGCGAGCCGGAGCCGTCGGATTCCTTGGTTTCCGAAAGCCGCTTCGCCAGGTAAGCGAGCTGCGAGCAGTACCATTCGTTGATCCTTGTGAGCTTCTCTTGGGCGGCGGTGTCGCTGTCCGGCGCATGCGAAAGGTCATGCTGACCCTCCTGGATTCCGAGCCAGGTCATGCGCGCTTGGCCGACCGAGTTCGTGAACTGGAATGTCGAGACGCGGGCGGAATCCGCCAGGAAACTGCTCACGAGTAGGTCGATCTGCAGCTTGGCGAGCTGGGGAATTTTGTCGTTCTCTTGTCGAACGCCAGGCTCGATCACGGGAACGGCGTGGCCGACATCGGCCGTTCTCGCCGTGCGGATTTCCTCTTCCATCTGCCGCACCAATGCGGTGTGCTCGTCCAGAAGCTGCCGATCCTGCGCGCTTATTTGGGTGCGAACCTTGGCCATGTCCTCGCGAAGGTCGTCGAGGACGCTCTTGAGCGTTTCTTGATCTTTGAGCTGACCGTACAGCTTCCCAAACATCTGATACGGGTCGTCGATCGGCGCGATCGGTTTGTTCGGACCGGCGTAGGACATGCGCGTCCAAGTGTCGGCATGGTCCGGCACCATGACGCCGAATTCGAGCGAGCCGAAGCGGGTTCGGGTTGCCGGATTGGATTGGAGGTAGTTCTTGATCTCTTGATCGATCGAGATACCGCTCGACCATCCCGCTGGCGTGTCACCGCCGCCCTGGACGTTGCCGGGAAACAGCTCGATTCCCGTCAGGAGGCAGCCGATGCCGCGCATGTGGTTGTCGCCATCGCCGCGAACCCGGTCCGAGACGCCGTGAAGGACGAGGGTCTTCGACTTGAATGGCTCCAACGGCTTCAAAGACTGTTTGAACTCGAAATCCGTCCCTTCGTTATCTGGCCAGAAGGTGCTCGGGACGACCCCGTCCGGGCTGAAGATGATGATGAGCCGCTGCTTCCGCTTCCCGGTCCGGGGCGTCATAAGCGACGGGAGGTTGGAGACGAACGGCAACATCGCCGCGCCTAATCCCATGTCCCGTAAAAACTCTCGTCGCGTCCTGATCAATGGAGGGCTCCCTTGGTATCTAAACTCTTCGGCGGCTCATTGACCGCGACCTTCTTGCTGTCCAACGTCGATAGGACCGTTTGCGACAGCAACTTACGAATACTACAGCGATTCTCGTCGAAACTTTTCACGAGATTCGACAGTGTGTTAGGTCCATACGCCAAGACGGGCTGCTTGACGAAGTACTGGAACAGCTTTTCCACAAAGGCGTTGTGGCTTTCGGGGCCGTTTGCCAGATAGTGCGCGAGGTCGGCGGGGCCTGCGAAGGTCACCATTTTCCCGTCGCGGGCAAGGTAGTTCCCGGCGGTGTCGACGGGCTTATTGTTGTCTTGCTCCCTTAGACGCCCGATGGCGTCGAATTTCTCAAGCGTGAAACCAAGCGGGTTGATGATGCTGTGGCAGGACGCGCACATCGTCGGCTTCGTCTGAAACGCGACCCGCTCTCGCGTATTGAATTCCGGGTGGGCCGACGCCGCAAGCGGAGCGAACGCCGCCGGCGGCGGGTTGAGCACGCGGCCCAGCATGTTCCGCACGATCAGAACGCCCCGGTGAATGGGCGAGCTTCCATCGAGATAGGCGAACCGCGAAAGCAGGTAGGGCTGAGTCAAGACCCCGCATCGCGTACTCGCGTCCACAGCAACGGGCTGGAAGGGCGCATTCGCGGGCAGATTGACTCCATAGACCTTGGCGAGCTCGCCGTTGAGGAACTCCGTGTTGCTCTGCATGAGATCCCGAAAGTCGGATGCTTCGGTCCAGGCCGTGTTTTGCAGATAGAGCTCGAAAGAGGTTCTGAGGTCGGAAACCGTGGCGGCGTTGAACTCCGGATAGTGCTGCGCGTTCTTGACGATGTCGGGAACTTCATCGAGCTTCAGCCACTTGAACAGGAACTCACGAAGCTTCGACCACGCTCGTGGCTGATTCGCCATGCGCTCCGCGAAGGCTCGGCATTGATCCGTTGTAGCGAGTCCGCCCTCCTTGGCGGCTCTCAGCAGGTCCGGATCCGGGAGGGTGTCCCAGAGGCTGAAGGAAAGTTGGGCGGCCGTATCGTAAGGGTCGCTCTTGGCGGCGATCTCTCTATAGAGGAATCTCGGCGACATCAGGGCGAGGATCACCACGCGCTTCACCGCCATCTCGGGATTTGGAGCTACGTCGAATTGCTTGGTAACGTAGGTCTTCTCTGCGTCTGGCGTCAGCGGACGGCGGAAGGCTCGCCCGACGAAGTCACGACAAAAGGTCGCCAGCTTCTCCTTCCGCTTCGGGTCGTCGTCACCGACACCGCTGACGTCGCGGAGGTGACTCTCGACAAAGTGAGCCGCTTCGAGCGCCGCAGATGCCGTGGCCTCGTCCCACTCCTTGGAGACGGTCGTCCCCCGCTCATACCCCACGCTTCGGTCGTCCGGGGGGAAAGGAGTCGTGGGCACGTAGGTCGTTCCGACCGTCTGGGGGTAGAGACAGAACGACGGGATCGTCTCCGTGAAGTGGGATGGCCGCGTCCATAGAAGCTCGACCGAAGCCCGCGGGGCCGGTTTGCCTTTCTTCTTATCGGAGTCGTCCACGCCCTGGGTCGACTTGGAAAACTCCAGTCGGATGGGATAGGCTCGGCCACCTAATAGCCTGATTCGGCCGTGAAATTCCTTGTCTGAGTTCGCCCGCACCCAACCGTCGATGAGCAGATCCTTCCAGCCGTTGACCCACATCCGGACCGCTTGGTCGGACCGGATCACGAACTCATAGTCGCCGGTATCCGGAGCCAAAACGCTCCCCGACCAAGCCACCGAGAAGTGATGCGGATCAAATTGGTTCGCAATCGGTCCTTCCGTGCCGAAGTCAAACTTAACCTGCGGATCGGTGCGGTCGATTAACCGGGCTTTCTGGTCGAAGTCGCGATTTTTGAAGTATTCGCCGCGTAAACCGCTCGGTGGTTCGTTCGGCACGACGGGCCGGAAGCCGGTGATCAGGTCCGCGACCGAGTTTTGGTACTGGCGGATCGTAAGCCGCGACAAAACCACCCGGGCGGGCCGATTCTTCTCGCGAGCGAGTGCGGAATAGAACGTGTCGTAGACATACGCCGCAACTTTCGGCGCTTCCGCGACCGGACACTTCACGGGTCCCGGCGGCATCGACTTATGGATGAATGCGGTGAGCTCGGTCACCGAACGGTCGCCCGCAAGCGCCTTTGGGTACCCCGCGCCGCCTTCGCCCTTCGCTCCGTGGCAAGAGGCACACCTTGAGGCGTAAATTTTGGCGCCGTCTAATGGCGTCTTTTGGGTTATTGGGGCCCTCGGTGAGGCCGGCTTCTGTGACCAAATGCTCGACCCAAAAAGGACGAGGGAGCCGCAGAGGGCGATCAAAGTTCGGGAGCCGGCGGACAGCAGCACTGCGAGGTCACCTTTCGCGATCTCAACGATCGCATTCGAAGCCGAAGACGAGCTTACCGCCGCGCCTCGGATACTCTGACGCTTAAAGGTGGATATCGTTTACTCGGTCGTCGCGGTGGTGGTCTTTTGCACCCTCGTCGTCCTCTTTCTGGAATTCGCCTGGGATTGTCTTCGGTATCGCCGGCTGCGAATTCGCCGCCCGATACAAAACGCGATGCGGCTGACCATCGAGCAGCTTAGACACCGGAAAAAGCTCCCGTATATAGATCGTGTCTCGAACGAGGAATGAACCGACTGCATCCACCGTTTGAGGGACTATAATGCGGGCAGGAACCCCACAATGCCCCAATACAAACTGCACGTAAACGGCGCTGTTCACACGGTCGAAGCGGTGGCGGATATGCCCCTCCTTTGGGTTGTGCGCGATCTACTCGGATTGACCGGTTCGAAGTATGGATGCGGGATCGGCGCTTGCGGCGCTTGCACCGTTCTCCTCGACGGCCAAGAGGTGCAGAGCTGCCAAGTCTCCGTAGGTGACGTCGGCGCAAAGGCCGTGACCACCATTGAGGGCCTCTCCAAGCACGGCGACCATCCGCTGCAGAAAGCTTGGATCGAGCACGACGTGCCCCAGTGCGGCTACTGCCAGACCGGCCAGATCATGGCCGCGGCGGCGCTTCTGAAGCAGAAGCCAAAGCCAACCGACGCCGATATCGACGAAGTTTTTAGCCGTCACGTCTGCCGCTGTGGAACCTACCAACGTATTCGCGAAGCGATTCACGAAGCGGCGGGCGCACAGCCGGTGGGAGGTCACAAGTGAGCGATCGCGTAGAACTCAGCCGCCGATCTTTACTGAAGGTTGTTGGCGGCGTTGGCGCCTGTTTCGTCCTCGGCAGCTTCTCCTCGGTCGCATGCGCGACTCCGAAAGAAAAGGCGGGCGTAGTCTTCGCGCCCAACGCTTTTATCAAGCTTGCCCCAGACGGCACCGCGACGGTGACAATCACCCGTTCCGATATGGGCCAAGGTGTTCGCACCTCGCTGGCCATGCTCGTAGCCGAAGAGATGGATCTCGACTGGAACAAGGTCGTCGTCATCCAGGCGACAGCGGATCCGAAGCTCTTCGGCGGGCAGGGCACCGGGGGAAGCGGCAGTATTCGTGGGCTGAACCAGCAGATGCGTAAGCTCGGCGCGGGCGCTCGCCACATGCTCATCGCAGCGGCGGCTAAGGATTGGGGCGTCGACCCCAGCACTTGTCACACCGAGCGTGGCCACGTCATCTCCGCCACCGGCAAATCCGTGGCCTACGCAGACTTGACTGCGCTCGCGAGTACGCAAATCATTCCGACCGATGACCAGGTCAAGCTGAAGGATCCGGCCAATTTCACCATCGTCGGCAAGCCCACTCTGCGAGTCGATAACCCGGCTGTCGTTACCGGCCAAGCGATTTACGGCCTCGACGTCAAGGTCGACAACATGGCCTATGCCGTTATCGCCCGCCCGCCCGGGTTCGGCGCGAAGCTGAAGGCGGTTGACGACACCGAGGCGCGCAAGGTCCCCGGCGTTATCGACATCATTCGTCTGAACGGGGTCGTTGCGGTTATCGCAAAGCACACGTGGGCAGCAATCAGTGGTCGCGATGCCTTGAAGCTCGACTGGGACGGCGGGCCGAATCCCGATCTCGATACCGCGAAGATTTCGGCTCAATTGAAGGGCGCCCTTATCGATCACCTGCCGATGCCTGCGGGCGCGAAGCTCGTCGAGGCCTCGCTCGACTTCCCATTCCTCGCCCACGCGACGATGGAGCCGATGAATGCGGTCGCTAACGTGAATGGCGATCGTTGCGAAGTCTGGACCGGCACCCAGGTTCCCGACAGCGCCCGCTCGACGGTGGCGCGGATCCTGAACGTTCCCGGCGAGAACGTGACGATCAACACCACCCTCCTCGGTGGTGGGTTCGGACGGCGGCTCTTCACGGACTTCATCGGCGAAGCCGTCCAAGTCTCCAAAGCTGCCAAGCTGCCCATTAAGTTGGTCTGGACCCGCGAAGACGACATGCGGAACGACCACTACCGCGGCGCGACGCACTGCTCGATCAAGGGCGCGGTCGACGCAACCGGCAAACCCGTCGCCTGGAGCCACCAGGCAATCCAGGCGGGCGAGCGCAACAACCCCAAATTCGGCGGCGCGGACATGCCTTACGAGATCAAGGATGCCGGGCTCAGATTCTCCGGAATCTCGACCCCTATTCCCACCGGCCCTTGGCGCTCGGTCGAAAACACTGTCCTGAACGTCATGCATGAGTGCTTCATCGATGAGATGGCACATGCGGCCGGCAAGGATCCCGTCGAATTCCGTCTTGCGCTTATTGGAGACGAGCGGCTGAAAAATGTCCTTTCCTTGGCGGCAAAGAAAGCCGGCTGGGGCACGCCGTTACCGAAAGGCCACGGGCGAGGTATCGCCTGTTTCTCGGGCTATGGTTCGTACGCGGCACATGTCATCGAGGCAAGCGTCGAGCAGGGCAAAGTGAAGGTCCACCGGGTCGTCGCGGTCATCGATTGCGGCCTCGCGATCAATCCCAAGGGCGTTGAGGCGCAGATTCAAGGCGCATGCGTCGACGGACTCTCCACTTCCTTACGGGCGGAGATCACGATCGACAAGGGTGGCGTCGTCCAGGGAAGTTGGCCCGACTATAAGTGGATGACGATGGACGCGATGCCCCACATCGAAGTCACGATCCTCCAAGGCGACAAGAATCCGGGTGGAATGGGCGAGGTCGGTTATCCTTCCGTCCCGCCTGCGCTTGCCAATGCGGTATTTGCCGCGACCGGGAAGCGCGTGCGTAAGTTTCCCATCAAGATTGCCGAGCTCGCCTAATTGGCGGGCTTCGGGCCAGGTAAACAAGCCTTGGCGGATCTGGGAACAACATGGAAAGGCCAAACCCGGATCAGCTTCTTCGTCAGATCGAACAAAGTGAAGCCCAAAGCACCCGAGCCCGCCTAAAGGTCTTCCTGGGCGCGTCTGCCGGCGTGGGCAAGACCTATGCGATGCTGTCAGAAGCTCACGAGCAGCGTGAGCGTGGCGTCGACATTGTCATCGGCGTCGTGGAAACCCACGGCCGCCCGGAGACGGAGCAGGTGCTCGCCGGCCTGCCTCAACTAGACCAGGCGAGAATCGAATATAAGGGCGTCACGCTCAAAGAATTCGATTTGGACGCCGCGCTCCGTCGAAAACCCGAGTGGGTGATCGTCGACGAACTCGCCCATACGAACGTCCCCGGGAGTCGGCATCTCAAGCGCTGGCAAGACGTGATGGAACTGCTGGCCGCCGGTATCAGCGTCTACACCGCCATAAACATCCAGCACATCGAGTCCCTAAATGACGTCGTTGCCAAGATCACCGGCGTCCTAGTCCGAGAGACCGTTCCCGATGCCGTACTGGAGCGAGCCGACGATGTCGAGCTGATCGACATCCCTCCCGAAGCCCTGCGCCAGCGTCTACGAGAAGGGAAGATCTACGTTCCTGAGCGCATTGACGCCGCCCTCGAAGGGTTCTTTAAGAAGGGGAATCTCCTCGCGCTCCGCGAGCTTTCGCTTCGCAAGGCCGCCGAACGCGTCGAAGCGGAGACCAGGGTTTACCGAGAGGGCTCGGGCAGCGTTTGGGCCACTCGCGAGCGAATCCTCGCCTGCGTCGCCCCTAACAAGCTAGGCGAACGGGTAGTTCGCGAGACCGCGCGCCTGGGCAGTGCCGCCCACGCCGAAACCTTTGCCCTCTTCGTCGAGAGCGATCGTCAGGTCAGCCGTTCCGCTGAAGACCAGATACGGGCCGAAGAAGCCCTGCGCATGGCGGAGCGCCTTGGACTGGAGACGGCAAGAAGGTCCGGTCCCGACATCGTTGCCGAAATCCTTGAGTTCGCCCGTTCCCGAAACGTCACCCTAATCGTAGTCGGCAAACCGATAAAGTCGCGTTGGCAGGAAATAGCCCAGGGGAGCGTCGTCGACGAATTGATCCGCCGCAGCGGCGACATCAACGTCCACCTCATTACGGGAGATCCGCCCGAGCCAAGGGTACGCAAGCCGCAAGCGCCGGAAGCCGTGCGCCCCAAGGAGATCGCCCTTGCCGTTCTTGGGACGCTCGCGGCGACCATCGTTTGCGGTTTTCTGGATCCCCCCATACTTCAAAAGAACTTCGATCAGCCCCTTCCCCAAGAGAACCTCATTGCGGTCTATCTACTCGCGATCGCCTTTGTCGCCTCCCGAAGCGGCACGATCGGCGCGGTGACTTGCTGCTTGCTTAGCGTCGCGTCGTACGACTTTTTCTTCATCCCGCCACGCTTTGCCTTCACGGTCACCGATGCCCGCTACCTTCCGACGTTCGTCATCATGTTCGTCGTCGCCCTTCTCATCAGCAGCCTCTCCCTCCGGATGAGAATGCAAGCGGACACCGCAAGCGCGCGCGAAAGAAGAACCGCGGCTCTGTACGACCTGAGCAAGCACCTTTCTCGGAGCCGAAACCGAAAAGACATCGCGGAAGTCACGACGCGCAAGCTGAAGGACGAACTCAACGTCGATGCCGCCGTCCTGCTTCCGAACGAGCGCGACCAGCTCGACGCGGTTGCGAAATCGCGCTCCACATTCGAAAAGGACCGCCGGGAGTTCTCCGTCGCCCAATGGAGCTTCGACAACGGGCAGATGGCGGGGGCGAATACCGACACGTTGCCCGGCGCGGTCGGAACCTACTTCCCGCTCGTCGGCGATCGCGGCGTTTTAGGTGTACTCGCGGTTAAGTCGATGTATCACGAGGAGAGCGTGGAATTGAGCCAGCATCCGATGCTGCAAACCTTCGCAAACAGCGCCGCCTTGGCCCTTGAGCGCGCGGTACTTTCCAAGGAAAACCAAGCGGCCCGCCTGACCGCCGAGTCGGAGCGAATCAGAAGTTCGCTTCTTAGCAGCGTTTCGCACGACATCCGAACTCCGCTCACTTCGATCACTGGGGCAGCTTCGGCGCTTATGGCCCATGCCGGCGACCCCGATGTCCTCTCAAAGTCGATTTACGACGAGGCCCTCCGCCTAAACCGGCAAATCCGCAACTTACTCGACATGACGAGGCTCGACAGCGGCGCAGTGAAGCCAAAACTAGAGTGGGAGAATCTAGAGGAACTCGTCGGAACTGCCCTCCAACGCGCCGACTCTCCTCTTGCAGGAAGGGAAGTTTCCGTGGAAATCCCGCAGGATTTTCCTCTTGTGCGCGTAGACGGCATGCTTTTTGTACAAGCACTGGTCAACCTACTGGAAAACGCCGCGCGCCACACCCCGGCCGGCACCCCGATAGACGTCGTGGCCGACCGTACGGACCGACTATTCCGCACCATGGTTATGGACCGAGGCCCCGGCGTTCCCGAAGAGACCAAGGCCCACCTTTTCGAAAAGTTCAACCAGGAACGCACGGACAACGAAGGCTTTGGTCTTGGTCTCGCCATCGCGAGCGCGGCGATGCGGGTGCATGGCGGTACCACTTCGATGACGGACCGCCCCGGGGGTGGCTCCATCTTCACGCTTCAGGTTCCAATCGACGAGGCGCCCCCGTCCGTTCCGATATCTTGACGTTTTCCTTACGCCCTGGCGCCAAGTCCTGACACGGTGCTTACGGTCGATTTCCGTACTCTCCAAGGGTAAGTCCAAGCTTGGCTCGCGCCAGGCGGGAGACGGAAAAAATGACATCAATCGGACTCTCGGTGGCGATCATTATCCTCGCCCTTCTCATTGAAGTTCCCTTCCTTTTTCGTGAGAAAGATTGCCCAACGCCTCGTCCGCGTTGGATTAAGGATCGAGAGAAGGCGTCATGAACGACCTCTTCTATGTCGCGATCACCCTGGCGTTCTTCGCCGTTTCGATCGCTTATGTGAAAGGCTGCGACAAGCTCCTGGGGAAATCCGACCATGAGTGATTACGTCTGGACAAGCCTGGTGTCCCTCCTCCTCCTCGGATATCTCCTTTACGCGCTTCTAAAGCCGGAGAAGTTTTAAATGACGCTGCTTAGCGTGTTACAAATCCTCGTTTTCTTTGGCCTCATTTTCGCGCTCACCAAGCCCATGGGGCTCTTCATGACGCGGGTCTTCGAGGGTGAGAAGACGTTTCTGTCCGGCATCTTCCGGCCCATTGAGAAGCTGATTTATCGCCTCATCGGGGTCCGCGAAGAAGAGGACATGCCGTGGACGACCTATGCGATCACGATGCTGCTCTTCAGCGCCGTATCGATGTTGTTCACTTACGGCGCTCTCCGACTTCAAGGCATGGCGCCCGCGCTGCTGAACCCGCAGAAGTTCGACGGCACGCAAATGACGCCGCACCTGGCGTTCAACACGGCCGCCAGCTTCAGCACAAACACCAACTGGCAGAGCTACTCGCCGGAGACGGCGGTCAACTACTGGTCGAACATGGTGGCCCTTGCGATCCACAACTGGATCTCGGCTGCTGTGGGCCTCGCGGTAGCGATTGCCCTCGTTCGCGGCTTGGCCCGGCGAAGTGCGAAGGGAATCGGCAACTTCTGGGTTGATACGGTCCGAGCGACCCTCTACATTCTCTTTCCAATCTGCGTGGTCGGTGGCGCATTGATGATCGCCCTGGGTACTCCTCAGAACTTCGCGGCTCCGATGAGCGTGAAGGGTCTGGAAGGCGCCGCGCAGACGATTGCCATGGGTCCGGTCGCTTCCCAGGAAATCATCAAGATGCTGGGAACGAACGGAGGTGGATTCTTCAATGCGAACTCCGCCCATCCGTTCGAGAATCCGAGCAATGCCTCGAATTTGCTTCAGATCCTCCTGATATTCCTGATCCCGGCCGGGCTTACCTACACGTTTGGCAAGATGGTTGGCAACGTCCGCCAGGGTTGGACGGTGTTCGCCGCGATGAGCTGTCTCTTCTTGGTCGGCGCCTTCGGCTGTATCTCCGCCGAGCAGGGCGGCACGGATTCGCTTGCCAAGGCGGGGGTCAATATCACCGCCAGCGCGGGTCAACCCGGCGGCAACATGGAAGGCAAGGAGGTTCGATACGGCATCGGTGCTTCCGCCCTGTTCGCGACGGTCACCACCGACGCTTCGTGCGGGGCTGTCAACTCGATGCACGACTCCTACACACCCTTAGGAGGCTTGGTCCCCATCTTCAATATGATGACGGGCGAGGTGATCTTCGGCGGAGTCGGAGCGGGCCTGTACGGCATGCTCATGTTCGCGATCATCGCGGTGTTCATCGCCGGGTTGATGGTCGGCCGAACTCCCGAATATCTCGGCAAGAAAATCGAGAAGTTCGAGATCCAAATGGCGATGTTGGCGACGCTTGTTCTCGCCGGCAACCTGCTTCTTTGGACCGCGATCACGGCGAACATGAACTTCCCGACGACGAAGGATCCGGCGGCAAAGGACATGTATGCCACGGTCACGATCGATCCGAAGAAGCAGGCGGACGACCTTGCCAAGATGCCTTCATTCGCGGCGTGGAATGCGCTCCCGAACACGGCCTATGGCAACCCAACCGACTCCTACTACGGCTCGACCCGCAACAACCTGAACAACAGCGGCGCCCACGGCTTCAGCGAGATCCTGTACACCTACTCGTCCGCGACGGGTAACAACGGGTCCGCCTTTGCCGGTATCACGGCGAACACGCCCTACTACAACTTCACCATCGGATTGGCCGTCCTGATCGGCCGGTTCCTCATGATCATTCCCCTTCTCGCAATCGCGGGAAGCATGGCTCGCAAGAAGGTGACGCCAATGTCGGCGGGCACTTTCCCCACCGACGGCGGCACCTTCGCGGCGCTCCTGGTTGGGGTGGTGATCATCGTCAACGTCCTCAGCTACTTCCCGGCTCTCTCGCTGGGTCCTATCGTCGAGCACTTTCAGATGAAAGAGCTCAAGACCCAGTAAGGGGGGCAAGACCATGTCGATAAAAACTCTAGAACCCAAGTTGCCCGCTCCGACCCCGGCTTCGCCGAGCGGGGAGCCACGTAAGAACGCCCCGCGCAGCCTCTTCGATCCCGTGATCCTGCGGCGGGCGTTAAAGGATGCGTTCGTGAAACTGGACCCGCGTCTGGTCGCGAAGAATCCGGTCATGTTCGTGGTTGAAGTGGGCAGCGTAGTGACCACCTACTTCTTCATCCGCGACCTTCTGGTGCACTCCTCCGAGACGCTGTTTACCGGCCAGGTTACGGTCTGGCTCTGGTTCACGGTGCTCTTCGCCAACTTCGCGGAAGCGATGGCGGAGGGTCGCGGCAAGGCCCAAGCCGACGCCCTGCGCAAGGCCCGGACTCAAACGATGGCCCGGAAACTAACCAGCGGACGCGAGTCCTTGGTGCCTGCTCCTGAGTTGCGCCGCGACGACCAATTCGTCTGCGAGGCCGGCGATGCCATCCCCGCTGATGGTGAGATTATCGAGGGCATCGCGAGTGTCGACGAGTCCGCCATCACCGGTGAGTCGGCGCCGGTCATTCGCGAGTCGGGCGGCGACCGTTCCGCGGTCACCGGTGGCACGAGAGTGCTGAGCGACCGCATCGTGGTCCGCGTCACCGCCAATCCTGGCGAGTCGTTCCTCGACCGAATGATCGCGTTGGTGGAAGGCGCGCAGAGGCAGAAGACGCCCAATGAGATCGCTTTGTCGATTCTGTTGGCAGGTCTGACCATCGTCTTCCTGTTCGCCACCGTCACGCTGCTTCCGTTCGCGCACTTCGCGGTTGACCAGGCCGGTAAAGGTTCGGTGCCCAGCATCACGATCATGGTCGCGCTGCTGGTTTGTCTGATCCCGACCACGATCGGCGGCTTGTTGAGCGCAATCGGCATCGCGGGCATGGACCGCGTTATGCAGCACAACGTCCTCGCCATGAGCGGCAAGGCCGTCGAGGCCGCCGGAGACGTCAACACCCTGCTCTTAGACAAGACGGGAACGATCACGATCGGCAATCGCCAAGCCACCGCCTTCCTCACTGCCCCAGGAGTAACTGAAAGAGACCTGGCCGAAGCCGCGCAACTCTCGTCGCTCGCCGATGAGACGCCAGAAGGTCGGAGCGTCGTCGTCCTGGCGAAAGAGAAATTCGGTATCCGCGAGCACGACATGGCGGGGATGGAATTCGTTCCGTTTACCGCGCAGACCCGCATGAGCGGCGTCAACATCGGTGACCGCCAAGTCCGCAAGGGCGCTGCCGAATCCGTTCGCCTCTACGTGGAAGTCCTTGGCGGCTCCATGCCCGAAGCCGTGCGCAAGCAGGTCGAGGAAGTCGCCAAAAATGGCGGAACTCCCCTGGTAGTAGCGGACGGAAATAAGGTTCTTGGCGTCATTCAACTCAAGGACATCGTGAAGGGCGGCATGAAGGCTCGCTTCGATCAGCTTCGCGCGATGGGAATCAAGACGGTGATGATTACCGGCGACAACCCCCTCACTGCCGCGAGCATTGCCGCCGAAGCCGGCGTCGACGACTTTCTCGCCGAAGCCACACCGGAAATGAAGCTGGCCTACATCCGCAACGAACAAGCGGGTGGCCGACTGGTCGCGATGACCGGAGACGGCACGAACGACGCTCCGGCGCTGGCCCAAGCCGACGTTGGCGTGGCGATGAATACGGGAACTCAGGCGGCGAAGGAAGCGGGGAACATGGTCGATCTCGATTCGAACCCGACCAAGCTGATCGAGGTGGTGGAGATCGGGAAACAGCTCTTGATGACCCGAGGCTCACTCACCACCTTCTCGATCGCCAACGACGTCGCCAAGTACTTTGCGATCATTCCCGCGATGTTCTTCGTGACCTACCCCGAGCTGAACAAGCTCAACATCATCGGCCTGACGAACCCGCAGAGCGCGATTCTCGCCGCGGTCATCTTCAATGCGCTGATCATCATCGCCTTGATCCCGCTAGCTCTGCGTGGCGTGAAGTACACCCCCGCGAACGCTTCCCAAATTCTGAGGCGGAATCTGCTCATCTACGGCATCGGCGGAATCCTGATCCCATTCCCCGGCATCTTCCTTATCGATCGGCTCCTGGTGCTCCTTCACCTCGCGTAAAGACATGAAACACCTTCGTCCCGCCATCGTTTTAACGCTGCTCTTCGTTGTCCTCACCGGGTTCGGGTTTCCCGCCATGATGTACGGCATCGGTCGTGCCTTCCCGCACCAAGCGGACGGTAGCTTGGCCACCAACGCCAAGGGTGAGGTCATCGGCTCGGAGCTGATCGGCCAGAACTTTACGAAGCCCGAATACTTCCACCCCCGCCCGTCCGCCGCCGGAAACGGCTACGACGCGAACAACTCCTCCGGCACGAACCTCGGCCCTACCAGCGACAAACTGATCAACGGCATCCACAAAAAGACCGCGGACGGGAAAGATGATCCGGGCAACTTCGACGGTGTCGTCGACCTTGTAAAGGCGTATCGCACCGAGAACGAGTTAGCTGCCGACGTCAAGGTTCCGGCCGATGCCGTCACCCGAAGCGCAAGCGGCCTCGACCCCCAAATCAGCCCTGAAAACGCCGCCCTCCAGTGCGCCCGCGTTGCCAAGGCCCGGAAAATGGACCTTGCGAAAGTGCAGGGCTTGGTGGCTCAAAACACGACTCCCCGCTTCCTCGGCATCTTCGGTGATCCGGGGGTAAACGTGCTCGCCCTCAACATGGCGCTCGACAAGTCGTAAGCGAAGGGGTAACTTATGGCCAAGCTGACCGTCCGAGGCCATAGTCCCCATGAAACTTAGCACCGTGCTCCTATCCGCCGTCGCGATCCTCGCGACGGCCTCCGCATTTGCCGATCCTTACTCCTTCCGCGTGAAGGTGACCGGCCACGGCAAGCCGATCATCCTAATTCCGGGACTTACCTGCCCGGGTGAAGTTTGGGACGGAACCGTTGATCACCTCAAGGACAAATACGAGTGCCACGTGCTTACCCTCCCCGGTTTTGGGAAGCAAGCCCCGATCAGCGGTCCCTATATCACTCACGTAAGGGACGACATCGTCGCTTACGTCAAGGACAAGAAGCTGGATCATCCGGCGGTGATCGGACACAGCCTCGGCGGCTTCTTGGTGTTCTCGCTTGCCTCCAGTTCGCCGAAGACTTTCGGACCCATGATTTCCGTCGACGGCGTGCCGTTCTTCTCGTCCATCTTCAACTCTGGGGCCACTCCGGACACGATGAAGCCGGTCGCGGAAGGCATGCAAAAGCAAATGGCGGCAATGGGGCCCGACGAGTTCAAGGCGTCGATTAAGTCGACTCTAGAAAAGGAGGCTCGCGATCCGAAGGCTCGGGAGAAGCTGCTTGAACTATGCGCCAATGCCGACCCCAAGACCACGGGGCAGGTCATGTACGAGATGATGACCACCGATCTGCGCTTCGACGTCAAGAAGGTCGAGACCCCGATCCTCCTGATCGGCGCCGGTTACGGCAGCGATAGTGCGGACGACAAGGCGATGATTCAACGCATTTACGAGCGTCAGGTCGACGGCACCGACAAGGTCAAAGTTGTCTTCACGTGGAAGGCCCGCCACTTCGTCATGTTCGACGACCCGGAGTTCTTCAACGCTACCGTCGACAAGTTCCTAGCGGACAACTACAAGTAGGTCAAGCCATGTACTGGGACGCGATCGTTTCAATCTGAAACGGCGTCCCAGCTTCCACGGAAAAGACCCTATCCGCCTCGTCCGGAGACGAAACGAACGTGCCGCGAGCCTCGATATGCAGCCGGAAAAGGTCGTACATGGTCGGCTTGTTCAGTTCCGCCAGCGAGCGAAGCCCGTAAACCAAGCCGCCGAGGTTGCCATGAACGTTGTTGGGCCAGGTAGGGTTTCGCGTTAGGGCGAGATCGCACCAGATGGCTTGATTTTCGACGAGGTCGAAAACGATCGGAACGGAAATCGTGGTGTAGGCGGTTAGGTCCAGTCGATCCTGAACCGTGCGTGGTTCGTAAATTTCTCCGGAATTGGCATCCTTACGCGTCATCCAGCCGGCAAAGCACTCCGGTAGGGAGCTGAAGGGCTGCCCACAGAAGCTCTTTACGGTCATCGCGATATAGCGGGTGTCGATTTCCCGAACCTTCGCGCGATTTATGTCGATGAATTCGCTGGCTCCAGCAGGGGCATCGATGATGTCGCCGCTGTGGCAGCCGCCGTAACCCCGGAGGTTGTAGTAGGTCAGGTACTCCAACAACTCGAAGTTCTCCGTCAGCAACACGGCCGAGAGATCCACATCCGTTCGGGAGTTTCCGTTGGTCCACCAGACGAAGAAACGCAGGGTATCGGCATCGGGAAGGGGCAAACGGCTGCCCCTCGTTAGCGTGCGCAGGGTCCTTGAGGCCGAACGCATCGCAAACGGCATGGGGTAGTTCTTGAGCGACTCGTCGAGATAGCAAGCGCCGAGAGGGGGGAGTTTGGAGAAGCGGTCCTTTAGCGCGGCGCGACAAATCGCAGCGGCCCGCTCGCATGCGGCTTCGTCTATTTTTGGACGCGTATCGGGTGTCGCGAAAGCCTTGCCGACATTTCCTTTCGGGAAGAAAGTCCGGAGGTCGGTAGATTCGGAGCGGTGCGCGAAATGGTGCCGAGCTTGCAGCAAGACGGGGGTGGAGACTTTATCAGTCACCTGTTCGAAGGCGTTTAGGATGGTCCCGGCTTGGGCGGGATCGAGGCGCAAGAGATGGTCAAGTCGACGGGTGAGCGCACCTGGTTTTGCCGTCAGAAAGCTCAAGGCTTTCGGAACGTTTTGCTGGTAAAGGTTGAACTCGACAGCGGCGTTGAAGTTGTTCGTAGGCCATTTTTTGCGAATGACGTTGAAGGCGGCTAACGTCTCCGGATAGGCTTTCCAAAACTCACCGGGGTGCAAGTGTTCGCCGAGGCGCTTCCACCGCTCCTTCCAAACGAGCATGTCTGAGAGGCGATGCGGGTGCCGCTCGATGAAGGACAGAAGCAGGCGACGATGCGATCTTCGGAACGCTGTGAACCGAGTCGGTTTCGCCAGCGAGACATCGCCACCGGACATAGCAACGGCCAAGCGGAGGGTGTCGGTGGTGGTCTTGATGTACTTAGAGACGATCGCTTCGGGGTTCTTCAGGTTCTCGAATAGAAGCGCGCAGAGGATCGCGGTGTTTTCCTTTTGGGGAATTTGTTCGGGTAACAGCCGGACGATTTCTTCGCCGTAAGCCTTCAGGAACCACGCGACATCTTCTTGATCTTGGAGGGAAAGAGAGACGTTGCCGGAGACGATCGCCCCGAAGAGTCCGTCGAACTCTTCTTGCGTCCCGAGCTCGATTACCTTAGGCGTAGTCGTCGAGATAAACGAAGGCCGGACATGTTCCTGCTCGTCCGGCAGAAACGCGCCCCCAATCATGTAGGTGAACAAGGCGTTGAAGTACAGCTCCGCGTGGCGCATCTCCATGACCTGCTTGGGGAAGTTCCGATACATGGGCCGGTGCTTGCGGTGGGCGCCGAGCAAGCGATCCAAGCAATTAGCGAGGGAGTAATAAAACTCCTTTAGGTCGGGAATGCTCAAAGCTTGGCAAGCTTGCATGAGCTCAGGGGAGAGCACATAGCCGCGGCATTCCAGGTTTCGCGAGACACTCGCGACGTAGTTTAGCGGGAGGCGTTCGGTTTGCCCGGGAGGCAGCAGAACACGGTTACGACGGCGGACATAGATTTCGTTATTAGTTGCGAAGATCGCCTCGTGAAAAAAGTTTGCCCGGGGAGAGCAAGGACTCTAAGTTCCAATAAATGATAGAAGGAAGAACCCTAATAGCCGCAGGCACCAAAATTATACTCGGTCGGTTGAGCCACAAGGCCTCACCCGTTTAGGGAGTGAGGCCATGCCTTGAGATCTTACGGGTTGACGACGAGTGAGAACCGCTGCGGGGGGTAACCCAGAGCGGAGATTGTGATCGTAACGTTCGCCACGTGAGTGACATGTCCCGTCGAGATCACGAAGGGAACTGAGCTCAACCCGTGGGCCGGCAGAGTCACCGATAAGGTTCCTGGCGTTCCGAAGAATGCGGCAGGGTTGTTACTGGTGACCGTCACCGTTCGCGTACCCGTGTAGGTTTCAAAGAACCCGACGAATCCGCTTGCGTTCGCTCCGCCCGTGACCGAACCGTCCACAACGTTCTCCGACGTAACGATTGACCGGAGGGTGAAGCTCACCGTTCCGAGCGCGTTGCCGTTGGAAGACAAGGTCAGCCGGATGACCGTTGGATACGCCAGGGCCTGGAAGGTTGTCGGGATTGGAATGACTACCTGGGAGTTGCCCGCGGTTACCGTGCCGGCAGCGGCCGGAACGGACAGGCTGTTCGTACTTACCACCGTGATCGGCAGATCGACGGTTGCCGCGGCGCTAAGATTCACCGTCAAATTGGGCGTGTCGCCCTCGATGACCGTGCTGTTCGACATGAACGCCGTCGCGGTGAGCGGAACGACGGTTAGGAATCCGGACTGAGCCGGAGTAACCGTGTTGCTGTACCGAATCAGGAAGTTGGATCTGCCGATAACTTGATTCGTCGTAACCGTACTGGTTCCCGACAAATTCCCCGCTGTGATCAGCACGTTCACGTTCGGAGAGACCGCCGCGTTGCTACTCGTAAGCAAGACATTCAAGTCAGTCGTAAGCGCGGTGGCGAGCGTGACGGTCGCCTGACTAGATGCCCCGGATGCGACACTTGCCGCATTGAAGGAGATCGACGTGATCCGCGCGGCCTGAATCAATTCCGCTGATGAAGCGGAACTCGGGTTGACGGTCGTCGCGGTTGCGGTAACAATCACCGGGGTGTCCGTGGTTACGGTGCCGGTCGTTAGCGTCTTCGTAGTTGGCCCGGAGATCGACAAACCACCGGAGATGCCGCGAATCGTAACCGATGTGTTCGCGATCAAGCCCGCATGGTCCGAGGAGATGTTCACCACTTGATCGGTCATCGGCACTTCGGCCGGGTAGACGTAAGCCGTCAGTGAGAACCCGCCCGTTACCGCCGGAGCGCGCAGCAAGAGCTGCTTAATGAATGGTTTGATGACGACCGTGATCTGCTTTGTAAAAAAGCCATTCGTCGCCGTAACCACAACGGGGGTATCGGCCGATACATCCGTCGTCGTGCCCAGCCGAATAGAGACGGCGTGATTGGAACCTACGACGGGGACTGCACCCGTCGAGCTGCCCCCTAATGTGACAAGTGTAGGGTGATCGGAAGAGAAGTTGATCACGGTGCCCGTCGGAAGCACGCATGGCACGGTCAGGGTGAGTGTCTTGCCCACGCCGCCCGCGAGCGTCGGGTTCGAACCGCGGTCGGTCACGATGCTCGACATGCTCTGAGGAACGCCAGGAGCCAGCACGCTTACGAAGCCGCTCGACGCACCGGTTAGCGCCGTTTGATAGGCGCCCGCAGTTACTGGGAAACTGTTGCTGCTTGTCTCGCCTCCGAGATAAATGTTCTCCAGAAAATCGACGTAGACCGCTCCCGGAATCGACGAGGAATCATGGATGAAGTAGGTTCCGTACAGTTCGAACTTGAGGTCCAGCGAGAGCTGCATCAGCACCCCGTTCGTCATGTGTCCGGAGAAGTAATCCCAGGTTAGTGGAATGCCACCCGCGACATACGCCACGATGAAAGGCGAATTGTTGAAATCGAGGGCGAAATCTAGCGGGAAGAACTGACCAGAGCTATCGGCCTCGTTAGACGTCAACTCGGTTGCCGCGCTCAAAGTCGACAGATCGTTCGTGAACTTGGCAAAGAATCCGCTGTAGTTTGCTTGCAGGGGGGATGAATTAAACGCGCCCGGAGTCGTCGGGAACGTGTCGGCCATAGGGTGACCGCTCGAATCCGTCTGCGGAATGGATCCATCGATATAGCCCAACACATCGACCGCATTGTTCGAGTCGACTTTGACGCGCCAAGCCGTCGACCAACCGGCGCCGCCGATAAAGGTTTCGTTGGTTGGCGTCGTGCTTCCGAAGGCCACCTTATTGACGTAACCGACAGGGAAGGGGGATCCTAGCGAAGCGTTGGGGTTCGTTGAGATGGCGCCACCAGGGACGCTTAGTGTAAGGTCATTGGACTGGCCACAAACAAAGATATTGCCGGCAAAGTCGACGTCGATTCCGTTGAGAGTTGCAACCGAACCTGTAGAAGCCTGGATGACGGAACCGACCAAGGCGCCCGATGAATCGACCTGGATCACGTACGCAACCTCATTGCTCCAGACGCCGACCGTGCTGGTTCCGGTCGAAGACACGACTGCCGGGATGGCAATCGCGTTCAAACCAGGATTTCCGATCTCGGTGCCGGTGATGTTTTCCGCAAACCCGAGCGTTCCGTCCGGTTTCAGTTTCGCGAGAAACGAGTTGTTCGCGACTAGCTCAGGGGCCGGTCCCGTCGTGGTTGGCCAGTCCTGCGCGGTGCCGTTGCCGACGAAGTAGGTGTTGCCGCCGGAATCGAACCCTACGGTGCGGCCGTCGGTGTTCTGAGTGGCGCCGCCGTAAAATGTGGCGAACAGGCAGTTACCGGAGCTATCGAACTTCGCCGCAAAGGCGTCGTAGACATTGCCCGAAGTGCCGGAGTTTGCCGTGCCGGCACTACCGGGGAAATTCGTCGCGGACGTCGTGCCGCACACATACACGTTCTGGCTGAAATCGGCCTTGATCGACTTGACGATCGTCGAACCATCGCCGCCGATGTAGGTTGACCAAACTAATGGATCGATGACGAGGTCGCGATCCGGTAGGTAGCCGGTCACGTCGAAGCCGACGGTGCCATCTTTCTCCATTACTTGGCGCGGCATGAACCGGTAAGGAATGCCTTGGTCCCCCGCTTGGTACGCCATCTGACGCTGCTCGCCCACCTGCGGATCGCTGCCGCCGTCAAAGCCGACGGAGTACTTCACTTCCCCGTCCGGCGTGACTCGCAAGCTCTTCGCGCCTTTGTAGCGCATTCGAATTTGGTCTGGGTTGGCCCCCTTGTGGACGACCAAGTCGTACCGCGGCTTCATCTCCACCTTGTCGAAATAAGAGATGAGATCGACGCCGGGGTAAAGATCTTTGATCGTAGCCGCGCTGAAGGAGCGGACGCGCGGATGGAGGCTCTTCCCTTGGTAGTAGTTACTGAGCCCGGGAACTTGGTGCAACCCCTCGGCAACCCCTTTGCCAGTCGCACCAACGAACTCAACGCTGACGGCGTGGTTTTTCCAAGTCGGGTCCTTACCGATACTTTTGCCGGCCGCGGCGATCTGCTCGTGCCAATCGTAGGTGATCCCGGTATTGGTCACCCAAACATCGACGGGACCTGTGCGCGCTACGAACTTTGCGCGCGAATCCCACTGGCCCGCGTTCTCGGTGAACTTCAGGCTATTAACGGCAGAAACGTAGTTCTTCGGATCGACGATTTCAGGGGGCGGAGACGCATGACTCGGATGCGCTCCGACAAGGCCAAACAACATTGCAATCAACATCGACCGCAGTATAAGGGCGATCACAAAGCAAGAGCAATAGAGTAGTCCAAAGGGCGGAAGTTGAGCCATTTCTGTCCGCCGAGTGAAGTGGCCTCCTCGCGAAATGAAACCTGGCCCCGCAACTCAAAAGAGGAGGGGCCAAGTTAGTCCTTACCATCGTGAACCTTACGGGTTTACGACGAGTGGGAATCTCTGAGCGGGGTAGCCAAGTGCAGAGACGGTGATCGTGACGTTGGTCGTCTTCGTCACCGTCTTGCTATTAATGGTGAAGGGCACGGAACTTAGTCCGTGGGCCGGCAAGGTGATCGACTGCGTTCCTGGCGTTCCGAAGAACGCAGCCGGGTTGTTGCTTGTCACCGTAACCGTTCCGGTCCCATTGTAGGTTTCGAAGAATCCTACGGAGCCGCTGGCGTCTTGACCACCTTGGACGGGGCCGACTACATTTTCTGAAGTCACGATGGACCGAAGAGTGAAGCTCGTGGTACCGACCAGGTTGCCGTTGCTGGTCACCGTGAGTTTGATCGTCTTCGGATTGGCCAATGCCTCGAAGTTCGTGGGCATCCGAATCTGAAAGAACGCTTGACCGGCAGGAATCGTTACGGATGCATTCGGTACCGAGCCCGTATCGGAACTCGTTACGACGATCGGCTGGTTTACGGCCGAGGCATGGTGTAGGAACAGGTCCAGCGGAGCCGCATCGCCCTCGATAACCGGGTTAGCGACCATGAAGACTTGCGAGGTGATCGGCACCACCACGAGGAAGCCGGCTTGGCTGGGCGTTACCGTGTTGGTGTACTTGACGGTTATGTTCGACTTGCCGACGACTTCGTCCGTCGTCAGCGAGCTGGTGCCCGAGGTGTTACCCGCAGGGATAGTGACATCGACGTTCGGCGATACGGTCGGATTGCCACTGGTCAGAGTCACGGTTAGGTCCTGACTCAACGCTGCGGCCAAGGTCACCGTGGCGGTGCAGTCGGCGCCCGAGTCCACCGTCGGTGAGAAGAAGGTGATCGATGTGACTTTCGGGGCGAGAATCGACACGGCCGCTTTTGCGGAACTGGGGTTGGTTGTGGTCGCCGTGGCGGTGACGTTTGCCGTCGTTCCCGCGCCGACGTTGCCGGTGGTGAGGGTGATCGAGGTGGGACCGGAGGTGCCGCCGAAGTCGGTGCCTTGGATGAAGACGGTGCTCCCGCTCGGAAGGAAGTCGGTGACATCCGAAGTTAGGTTTACGATTTGGTTTGTCTTGGGGACCTCGTACGGATAGACGTAGACGGTGAGGTTGCCTCCGGGCGCGACCGCGGCAGGGCGCAAGACAAGCATCTTGAGGAACGGCTTTACCGTCACCGTGATTTGTTTGGAGAAACCGCCGCTTGACACGGTGACGACGACTGGAGTGTCGGTGGTGACGTCAGTGACGGCCGTCACGGGAATGGAGAGGACGTGCGAGCTATCAGTCACCGTCGTCGAATAGGAAGCGCCGCCGTTGAGGGCGAGCAGGCCGTGGTTGTTCGAGTCGAACGTCACGGTGGCGCCGAGGGGCAGTACGAGATTTGCGGTCAGGTTCAGCGTCTTGCCCACTCCGCCCGCGATCGCCGGGGTGGCTCCTCGATCGCTTACGAGACTGAAAATGCCTTGAGTGACGGTGGGATCCAGTGCGAGGAGGAAGCCGTCTTGACCGCCGCCGCCAAAGACCGGCTGATAGCCCCCGATAGAAGCGGGGAAATCGGTAGAGCCGGTTAGGCCACCGACGTAGATGAGACCTGTCGGTCCAAAGTCCAGGGCGTCGGGTTCAGAGCCATTGTCGGCCGTGAAATACGTTCCGTACGTTACGGTGGTCAAGTCGGCAGAAAGTTTGAGCAGCGCCTTCTGGACAGCATGACCGGAGAAGTAGTCCCACGTGAGTGGGATTCCTCCGAGTTGGATGACCCCTACGAGCGGCTGTCCCGTAGAGTCCAGGGCGAACCCGAAGGCGGCCAAACTCTCGGAGTCATCGGTGGCGAGAGTTTTGAGGACTGTGGAGGCGGAAAGCGTGGTCAAGTCGTTTGAGAACTTGGACAGGAAAGCGTAGTTGGTATCAAGAATTGGACCCGAACTATACGCTCCGGGGGTCGTTGGAAAGGTGTCGGCGACGAAAGATACCCCTGAGTCCGTCTGCAAGTTGCCACCGAGGATCGTTCCAAGTACATATGGATTGTCCGAGGCATCTATACGAATAGCGGTAACGAATTGGTCGCCGATTCCGCCGATAAGGGTTTCGTTTGATGGCGTCGTGCCGCCGGCCGGGATTTTGGAAACGAACCCGGTCGGGTAGGGCGCCACATACGGACTATTGGGATTCGTCGTGAGATATCCGCCCGCCATTGACAGAGCGGCGTCTTGAGTGCCTCCGCAGACGAAAATATTGCCGGCGCTATCGACGGCTACTCCAGACACGTTGGACACGCTTCCGGTGAAGGCTTGAGCAGGAGAACCGATTACGGTCCCCGAAGGATCAAACTGGATTGCGAAGGCGGTACCGCACTGCAGAGCGACGGTTGCGATACCCGCGGTCGAAACGACCATCGCGAACGCCTCGACATTGATACCGGTATTCGAAAACTCGGCCCCGACGATATTCTCGGCGTAGTTGATTGCGCCGGCCGGGTTCAAACTCACGATGTACGAAGGAAAAGCTCCGGGGTCAGACGCGGGTCCGGTCGTTACAAACAGTCCACGCTCACTCGAGTCTCCGCAGAACAGGAGGTTTCCAGTGGAATCAAAGCCGACGGCTCGTCCTTCCGTAACCGCCATCGCGCCGCCGTAGAACGTGGCGAATATGCAATTGCCCTGGTTGTCGAATTTTGCCGCAAAGGCGTCTTCCGCGATGCCGGGCGCCCCGCTGTTCGTTACGCCGGGGCTGCTCGGAAGGTCGCTGGAGGTAGTGTTTCCGCAGACGTAAGCGTTGCCGAACCCATCCACCTTTACCGCGTTGACATTGTCCGCGCCATCGCCTCCGATAAAGGTTGCCCAGATAAGCGGGTCGATGACGAGGGTTCGGTCTTTTCGATAACCGGCGACGTTGAAGCCCACGGTGCCGTCTTTCCCCAGGACTTGAGTAGGCATGAAGCGGTAAGGCACGCCCTTGTCGCCCGCTTGGTACGCCATCTGGCGAGATTCGCCGACTTGCTGATCGCTCCCTTTGGACTGGGCGACTGAGTATTGAACTTCGCCTTGGGCGTTTACTTTTAGATCCTTGGCGCCTTGGTAGCGCATGCGGATTTGGTCGGGGTTTGCGCCGGGGTGGACGACGAGGTCGTATCGGGGCTTCTGCTCGTCCTTGTCAAAATAGGAAATGAGGTCGATGCCGGGGTAAAGGTCCTTGATGGTCGCGGCGCTGAACGACCTGACTCCGGGATGGGCGCGCTTGCCGAGATAGTAGTTGCTCAGGCCGGGGACTTGGTGCATTCCCTCGGCCTTGCCTTTGCCGGTGGCGCCGACGAACTCTACGCCCACGGCGTGGTTCATCGTGACGGGTTTGTTGTTCTGGTCGCGGGTTTGTTCGTGCCAGTCGTAGGTCACGCCGGTGGTCGTCAACCATACGTCCACGGCGGCGGTTCGGGCGACGAATTTGGCTTTCGCATTCCACTGGCCGAGGTTCTCGGTGAACTTCAGGTTCTTCGCGGAAGATACGTAGTTCTTCGCATCGACGATCGGGGGAGGAGCAGTGGCCGTGGCCTGGTGCAGTCCCGCTAAGCTAACAAGCGCGGCAATGAGCATCGCGCGGAGTATAAGTCCCCTATCCTAGTAAAAGCAACAGGCTTAATCGTTAAAGTAAGTTAAGCTGGCGCTAAATTCAGTTTGTTAACTGTCGCGACGTGTTAGCGGTTCCTAGCCCCCCTTCGTAAGGGGGCTAGGAATCGGCGGGAATCCTACGGAGTGACCACAAGGCTGAACCTCTGAGGTGGATAGCCGAGAGCGGATACAGTGATGGTGACGTTCGCCGTCTTGGTGACGGCCTTGGTATTGATGAAGAACGGTACGGTACTGAGCCAAAACGGGATGATCCCGAGGGTCTGGATTCCGGGCGTGCCGAAGTAGGCGGCGGGATTGTTACTGCTTACGGTAATGGATCGGCCGCCACGGTAGATCTCGGCAAAAACGACGGAACCATTCGCATTGCTACCGCCTTTGACGGAGCCATCGATACTAATGGACGACAGGAGCTTGGTTAGCGTTAGAGAAGCGGCGCCGATGACGGAGCCTCCGAGGGCATCGGAGAAGGTCAGTTTAACGGTCTGAGGATAGGCGATTCCGTTAAGGAACGTGCCGACCAGGATAGATGCCTGCGTTGATCCAAAGTTGACGGAACGGTCCCCGCTCGGAACTAGCGCCGGATTTGAACTGGTAACGCGGATATCATGTGAGTTTGTCAGTGAACCACTGAAGGTGAAACGATAGTCGGCGGGGTCTCCTTCGATCACCGAAGTCGGTCCCGAAATCGTTGCGGTGACGGGTAGGAGGGTGAGGAAGCCGGCAGCCTTGGGCGTAGCCACGCTGGAGAATTTAACGAGAATCGGCGTTGAACCAAGAACTTCTTTGGTAAGCGCGGGACCGGTTCCCTGGCTCCCGGTGATTTTGACGGGTTCAATCAGAGCAAGGCTCGATGGCGAGAGTTGTTCCGAAACCGGCCCCACAACGGGTTCCGCGAGCTTCACGGTAACGGCACTGGTTTGACCCGAGGCCACTGTCGCCGGGTTGAACGTGATCGAAGACACGGTGATCGGGACGACGGAGACGGCGGCCTTGGCGGAACTCGGATTGATCGTATCTGCCGTTGCGATGACGTTGGCCGCCGTATATGAGCCAATGCCCCCGGTGGGAATGGTCGAAACGACCGGGCCTGAGCCGGCGATGGTTACGGTCGTGCCGTTCGAGATAAACCCAGGAACGTCCGAGGTGAGCGTCACGGTTCGTGCGGTGGCCGGACTCTCGTAGGGATAGATGGTCGCCGTCAGGGGATACCCGGGCGTAATCGTGGTTGGACGCACTACTAGGAGCCTAAGGAATGGCTTGACGGTGACCGTTAGTTGCTTAGTGCTGCCGCCAAATTGGGCGGTAATCGTTACGGGCGTATCGACCGTGACGTCATGATTGACGGTCAATGGGACCTTGATGACGTGAGAGCCATTGGGGTCCGTTTTGGATATGCTGGCGCTCCCACCGAGGGAGACGAGGTCATGGTTATCCGAGTCGAACTGGACACTCGTCGTCGGCGGGAGCATAACGTTTGCCGTGAGAGTCAGCGTCTTGCCGACGCCTCCCGCAATCGCCGGATTGGCGCCGCGGTCGGATACGAGGCTAGAAATGCCGGCCTGAACAGTCGGTCCAGGCCCGTTTCGTGTAATGAACGAAGGAGAAGGAAGATTAACCTTGTGGATTCCCACTAAGCCGACCAGTACTGCCACGAGCATGCCCGCAGTATAGGGCTTGCATCCCGGTAATTGCAATAGCGGCTGTCTCACAAGGTTTCGTCTTTTGATACAGCCGCAAATGCTTTACTTATCGTCGTCGTCGACGACTTTCTTATCCCGGTCCCAGGTATCGCGCTCGATCGTGGGCAAATGCCTTGCCAACCGGTACTGCGGGTCCTTCGGATCGCGGGCCTTCGGCCAGTCGTAAAGTCGCTTGTCGACCGGAATAGACGTGTACGGCGTGAAGTCCGGCTTATCCGTGAAGCAGTCCGAGAAGTCGTTCGACAGCGCGTCGAACAGGTTCAGCGGGCCGATGCCGAAGATTTCGTACATCGTCCGGTGCATGCTCGTGATCGTCGTGTGCCGGTGCGAGACGTAGCTGTGCTTCACGTACGGGCTGATTGCGAGCAGAACGCTGCGCTGGGAATCGACATGGTCGTCCTCGCCGCCCGAGTCGTCCTGGGTTACCAAGATCAACATGTTCTTCCAGTACGGCGTATGGGAGAGGAACTCCACGATCTTGCCGAGCGAGTAGTCGTTGTCGGCCATCCAAGAAGCGCGGTAGGGATAACCCTTCTTTGCGTTGGGCTCCGTGCCGTGATCGTTGCAGATACAGATGTTCGTGAACGAGGGGAACTTCTCTTTGCCGCTTAGGAACTTCTCGCGGACATCCTTCTCGAACAGTTCTGCCCGGTACATGTCCGGGATGTTCATGTTGAAGATGGGGAAGTCGCGGCAGGTGTTGTTGTATAGCGACGCCGGCATCGGCATGTTGATGACTTCGCGCGCGCCGGTGTTCTCTTCCTTGTCGTCTTCGGCGACGCCGGCGAATTCGAACCCTTCACCGTAGTTCCGGTAACTGACGCCGTGCCGGGCGAGTTGGTCCCACATCGCGCCTGCCTCCGGATAGTCCTCTGGCGCTAACGAGCCGTTGCTTCCGAAAGAGGCAAGTCGGCCGACCGCCGACGTATCGAGTTTGAAATCCCAACCTAGGGTGTACAGCAACTGGCAGAAGTTGTTGGGCTGCACGCCGATCAGCCACCGGTGGCCGACGCCCGACGCCTCCGGCTCCATGTAGAAGTTGTCGGAAACCACGAACTGGCGGGCCAGTTTGTTGTGGTTCACCATGACCGCGACATGCTCCAAGGTCGGCTGACCCTTAGCCTGGATCGTCTGATCGTGGCCCCACTTGAGCAGGTTCGGATCGTTATTGGAGCCCGGAATTCGGTCGAAGATCGCGTCGAAGCTGTGATTTTCTTTGGTAATGAAGACCACGTACTTGATCTGGTCCGAAGGCTTGTCACCTGACCAAACCGGCGACTTCAGCGCCTCACGGTCCTTGGATGCGTCGACGATGCCGTTGTCGGCGAGCACGGTTTGGGTGAGCTTCGGCAAGTCGCCATCCGCGGGCACGGGAATCGTGAGGAAGGCGCCGCCCATTCGTCGGAACGGATCTTTCGCCGTATCCGGTCCCCCCTGCGGACCGTTTCCGTAGCCCTTAAAGCAAATGCAGGCAAGGCTCTTTCCGTCGGGACTGAAGCCCAGACGGTACGGATACCAGGCGGTGGGGATGAGACCCTTAACGCGGTTCGTCTTAAGGTCGATGACCGCGATCGAGTTCAGGCCAGCTTCCGCTACGTACAGCCGTGACTTGTCGGGAGAAACGGCCAGCCCGGTCGGTTCGACGCCTCGGAATCCCCGAACGAGCGGGGAAGGCTCGAGGTTGATCGTGGCGAGGATCTTGCCGGTGGCGGCTTGGAGAACGTCGATGTTGTCGTCGTTCGAGTTCGAGACGTAGACTCGGTCACCGCTTGCGAGCACGAAGCTCGGGCCGCTTCCACCTACGACTTTGCCCCAGATCGTCGTGGAGCCGACCTGGGTTCCGGTCTTCGTCTTCGTCATCAGCTGGGGATTCGCCGGGTTGCTCAACTGGTAGCCGTAGACCGAAAACGCCTCGGTGGTCATCGGGTCGCCAAGACCGGGTACGTGCCGGCCCTCGAAGTCGACGCCCTCGACCGCTTCCTTACTTGGGTAGGCGAAGGGCGGATACGTCAGGCCGCGCTTGTCGAAAGCAGGATCCGTCGTGTTTCCGACGAAGGAGTAGGCGAACTGCCCGATGTTCGCGACGAACAGCCGGTTGCCGGAAAGCGACATCGCGTAGGGATAGCGCCCGGTTGGCACAGAGGCGACCATTGCTCGCGTGGTCAGATCGACGACAGCAATTCGGAAGTTGGTGACATCCGCGCAGTAGAGGTAACGACCGTCTGCGCTCGCAACGATGTCGTTCACATAGCTGTCCTTGTAGGTCGTGCCGTTGAACGCAATGTTGAGCGGAACCTCCGCCTCCAGAGTGCGCGTGGTCACATCGTAGATGTAGAGCCCACCCGCTTCACCGCTTGACCAATACAGGTGCTTGCCATCGGCGGAATAGAGGCAGCCACCGGCATTCCCCTTCCCGCGACCCTGTTTGGTGACCGTGGCCGCGTGTGTCCAATCGTCCACCCATTGGCCCGCACCTTCGCTGGCGACGAAGGCCTGGTTTCCGTCCGGACTCATTGCCATTCCGAACGGCCAGCGGGTTACCGGTACCGGCTTACCCAGCGGAGTTAGAAGCCGTCCCTCAGGCAGGATCGTCGTCCCGTACGGGTCGTGCTTCGCGTACGTGTCCACCGACGGCATGTGCAGGAAGGGCCGTTGTGCCGCGGGCGGTGGCAGTAAGAGGGAACACAGCAGGAGGGTCACCATGATTCCCCCTGAGCATAGCAAGAACGGCGTTTTCGCAACCAATTCTTAACGTGAGTGGCTTACGAGAGTTTGCGACCGCTCATGAAACCGCCATATCGTGGCGGTTCATGTGTCGCGATCGTGGCATCTCCAAACCGCCGCGCGGCCACCGGAGACGACACAACCTCGTTCGGCCACCGAAGGTGTAGCCCGAGCCCTGGTTCCGTGCCAGGACTTGGGACCACGTTTTGGAGACGGCGCCGCGTCCAAAACGTGGTCCCACGTTCTGTTCCGGAGAACAGAGCGCGGGCTACACGCTTCGCGTAACGTCTCCAAGGAAACACGTTTCGCGTAACTAGCCGGCTACTGCTTGCCAGGAACCTTGCGAACCAAGCCGGCATCGATGAACTGGCCGCCGGTCGTTTGGTGGCAGTGCACCGCGATGACGTTCTCTCCCGCGAGGTTCAGCGCCTTGCGGGCTTCCGGAGAAAGGGGCTTCGTCTCGTAGTTCGAGATGTAGCCGCCCGCCTTGTACGCGAGGACGCCGTTGATGTAGACCTCGATGTCCTCGTCATGGCAATCGCGTACACAGAGCTGAGCGATCTCGGCAGCGCTGAGCTTCGGCAGATTGAAGGTGCGGCGAAGCCAAATGTCATCGTTCGTCCAGGCAGTTCCGAGGGGATTGCCGGCCGCCACGCTGTGGCCGAAGCCGCCGGGACCCGTCGACCAATCGGAGTCGTTGAACGGCTTGTTCGTCCAGTCGGCCGCCGGCGAGGCGAACGTGTAGTGCCAGGTCTGCGCCGCCTTCTCCGAGGTCGGTAGAACGTCGACGAGCGTCGGGATCGGATACTCGAAGCGGTTCGCGAGCGCGATCTTCTTCGGATCGACCTTGAGCACGCGGTCGTAGGTCATCAGGCCGTTCGATTCGATCTCGACGTCGGTGATCTGCGTGTACACCGCCGCGCTGAGGCCCTTCTCGTCGCGGAACCGCTTGAGCATCATCGCGAACTCACCGTAGGTATCGTGTAGGTCAGCCTGGCTGGGCATCAGCGCGTAGCCCCAGTTGTCGCGTTGCTGCCAGGTGTGGCCCTTGATGATAAAACCGAGGCCGCCGTACTCACCGCAGACCAGGGCCTGATCACGGCTGGGGCCGGGGAAGTTGGGGGGTGGATAGGAGTGGATGTCGTCCACGTCACCGACCTCGCCCTCCTTTCCATCCTCCTCGTAGCCGCCTCCGCTGTCGCGGTTTACCACGCGGGAGGGGTCGAGCTTCTTCACTTTGTCGACGAGGTAGGCGGTGTCGTGCCGCGCCTGCTCTTCGTTGAAGATGACCCACATGACGATGCTCGGCGCGTTCATGTGGGTTTCGACCACGTTCTCCACCTGCTTCTCGAAAGCCGGTTTGTCGAGGGGGGCCGGATGATCGGTGTAGGAGTTGGCCGAGGGCATATCTTGCCACACCATGAGGCCGAGGCGGTCGGCCCAGTAGTACCAACGCTGCGGTTCGACCTTGATGTGCTTGCGAACCATGTTGAAGCCGAGTTCCTTCATGGTCTGAAGGTCGCCCTTCATCGCGGCTTCCGTGGGAGGCGTTAGGCCGCTTTCGGGCCAATAACCTTGATCGAGTGGCCCGAGTTCGAAGACGAATTTATTGTTCAGGAGAAGCTTTGGCGTGCCCGCGTCCATGCCGACGGAGATCTTCCGCATCCCGAAATAACTCTTGACCGAGTCCGTGACAATTCCGTCCTGAGCGAGCCGAACGTCGAGGTCGTACAGGAACGGGTGGGTTGGCGACCAGAGTTTGGGATCTGGGATTTCGATTGCTTGCTCGGCGTTGGCGCGAAGCTGCACCTGCGTCACCAACTTGCCACCGTCGCGGATCGTGACGACGGCCGACGTGCCGGCGGTTGCGTTAACGGTCAGGCGAACCGCTTTCGCGTCTACGTCGGGAACGATCTTCAGCGTGTCGATCGCGGCAGTGGCGATGGGTTCGAGCCAGACGCTCTGCCATATGCCCGTCGTTGGCGTGTACATGATGCCGCCGGGCTTCAGGGTCTGCTTACCGCGCGGTTGGCCGCCGAGGTCCGTGGGATCGAAAACGCGAACGGTGACTTCCTGTAGGCCCGCGCCCTTGACGTACGGGGCGATGTCGTAAGCGAACGGTTCGTATCCGCCCGTGTGAACGCCCAGGCTCTGACCGTTAATGAAGACTTCCGCCTCGTAGTCGATGGCGTCGAAATGGAGCATGAGCCGCTTGCCCCGCCATCCCGCCGGCACGGCAAACGTGCGCCGATACCATAGCCGGTCGTGGTGCTCCATGACCCCTGAAGCCGCGGTTTCGACGGCGTAGGGAACGAGAATTTTGCTCTTCAGAGGTCCGGCCGGCAAGGTGTCGCCCACGGCTCCCGGTTGATAGTCCCAGATTCCATTGAGGCTCAGCCACGCCGCCCGCTGCAACTGCGGCCGCGGATACTCTGGCAATGCGTTCGATGGCGAAATATCCTTCGCCCAACGGGTCTCGATGGGGGCGTGTTTAGGCGCCCAATCTTGGGCAGAGGCGAGGGTCGTCAGCCCCAGGGCGAGAAGGAGGGAAGCTCTCATGGTCCTTTAAGTCCCTCATTATGCCGCGCCCGGTAAATGTCGCCGCTTTCATATCTGGGAGATATGCCTATTAATCCGGATTTAGCCTGTCAGGCAGGCGTTGTGTAGGCAGGACGCTGGTTTTGGTCGCTACCAGATTCGATCCACGGGATAGAGGGCGAAGATCTCGTCCGGGCTTACGATCGTTAAGCTCTGAGACTTGGCCTGAGCGGCCAGGATGCGATCAAATGGGTCCCGGTGATAGGAAGGCAGGGCATATAACAAGCCGATATCGTCGAGGGTAATCGAAAGGATCTCTGCATCCAGGGTCAACGCGTATTTGCGGGCGATTTGTTCGGCGTTTCCTGGAAGAGGTAGCTTGCCGAGAGTGTGTTTGATCTGCATTTCCCAAACAGAAGCGACACTCACATGAAGTTTTGCGTTTGGATCGGAGATGGCTGACTTTGCCTCCGTGCTCAGACTCGAAGACTGCATATTGGCCCACAGAAAAGTGCTCGTGTCCAAGAGCAGGCGCAAGTTACTCGCCTTCCCATGCGGCCAGTTCTTCGTTTGACAGAGGAGAAAACGCATCCGCGGGGATGACAAATTCACCCTCAAAGGCGCCTAGTCGCCGCACTTGTACGGGTGTGGGCGGTCGTATCTCCGCCACAGGGCGGTTATGGTGAGTGACCACAACCGTTTCTCCTCCTTCAACCCGCCGAAGCAAATCGGAGAAATGCGCCTTAGCCTCATGGACGCTCATTTTCGCCATGGCTCGTTATGACCCATTATTTCTTGATTCTGGTCATATAATCGATGGCCGGCGGCGCCGCCGCCGGCCCCTCGCTTTACTTTCGGCGTCGAAGCGCTCCGCCGCCGCCGCCACCGGAATTCCCGGGAGCGACGTGGAACACTAGGTAGCCCCACTGGGGGTGGTCGATTGGACTTAGCGGGGTTGTATAGTCGATGTAGTGGCCGCTTCCGACGACGTACTGGTAGGTAGAGGAAGTCATCGGCTGGACGGCTATGCCGTAGGCGGCGGCCATGTTCGGGATAGTGGTCCCGAACGAGGTGACCCAACCGTAAATCCCGATGGCGTTTTGCGTCGGCGTTGTGATCGAAGGGCCCCAATGGTAGCCATTAAGCGCATCTTGCAGGTCTGCCGACCATTGATCCTTTAGCGTGATCTCATAGGCGTAACCGCCGTTGATCCCGACGTACATTCCAGTGTACGGGCTGCCGGATGGAGCGGAAGCCGCGACCATTCCGTAAGCCGTCGGAAAGAATCCGGTGTTAGTAGACGTTCCCGCGAAGCTGCCCATCGTAACCGAATACTTATCGGTGCCAAGGGCATAGTTAGAGTTTGTCCCCGCTTCGCTTGAGTTATAGGTGCTGAAGGCCCCGTCAAGGCAATAGAGAATGTGCCCGGAAGCCGTACCCGTAAACGTATCTACACTGAAGCCGCTCGCCGAGGTGTAGTAGATGTCCCAAACGGCCGAAGTCGGGGATGCTTCCGTGCCAGTGAAGCCACAGATACTTCCTTCTACGTATTTGGTTAGTCCGATCCCGACGGAGGAACAGGCCTCCGCCATTCCGGCGGAAGTTGAGAGGGTGATGAGAGCGGGCAAAGTTCCGCCAGGGGCACTCGTTACGAGGGCACACGGAACGTTGTTCGTTCCGTTGTAGTACCAGCCCACACCCATCGTGCCTCCGCTGGGGCCGCCGATTCCGAGGCCGTAAGAGTTTGCGGTGCTGAAGTTATCGATTGTGCCGCCAACCGAAATAAATCCGGTGGTCGCGCCGGACGTACCGAACTTCGTGCCGACATAGTTGAAGCTCGAACTGATTTGCGGGGAGACGCCGTAGAGTGCCGCGTTACCGGTTACCCCCGTGAAGGCGATACCCACGATGGGAGGCACGACGGCCGTACTGGTCCACGTTACCCACGGCAGAGTCGCCGGAATTGTCCAAACCGTCGGCACCAGGGTTTGGCCCGTGTGAAGGGTGATGATTCGAGTGGTGTTGTCGATATCAATGGTCTGATTCGAACTCACGCCGACCGCTTCTTTATAGTCGGAGGAGATGGATAGGACAATTGAATTCGAGTATCCGCTGACGGGAGATAAGGGCACTACCAACGGGTTTGTCGGAATGGCTCTCGACAATGACGGTAATGCAACGACAGATACGGCTAAAAGCAAACTATAGGGCGATCGCATGTTAATCACTGGAGACTTGCGTCGACCGTAGTATATCGGCGTATTGGCCAATTTACAAGGTAAATTTGATTCCCCAACTGGTGGCCGCCGGTAGGCGAAGCCCGCCGATAGAGAGCGTATTCGTACGCCTGACGCTGCCTAGAAATGGCCGAAATATGTCAGGGAGGCGTGCCGGCCTTCCATGAAGCGGGTGCCGCTGAAGCCGGATTGGAAGTTGATAACCGTTCGGTCGTCGAACACGTTCTGCACGTCGAACGAGAGTCCGCCTTTCCCCCGGAAGAAGTGGTCGCCGGTGGTGAAGTGGAAGTCGACTTCGGTTCGTGGCGTGCGGCCGGTACTGGGGGGCACGATGCTGCTCGCCAAGCCCGACCCGTACTCGATCGTCCCCGCGACGCTCATTCCCGATTTCCAAGTGTAGGCGACGCCACCGCCAACGATGTTCGTCTGGTCGTGGTCGTTAAAGTCCGGCGCCGGCGCACCGGTGCTGTCCAGTCCGTTTGGCTGCGCGGCGCTGTGCGAGAAGTTTAAATACGCGTCCCAACCCACGCCGTGGGGAGCGGAGATGTCGTAGGAAACTTCTATTCCGTGGACCGCGCCCTCCTGGAAGTTCACCGCGCTATATACGCCATTCTCAACCCCCGGAATCAGCAGCCCGGTGTCGACCTGGTTGTGCATTTTCTTGTAGTAGTAGGCGAGGGTGAGGCTCTGGTTGCTCGCTAGCTTGTGGGTTAGCGCCGCATCGTATTGGTCCAAGATTTCGGGCTGGATCGCGACACCGACGACCGCGCCTTGGGCGAGGGGCGGGGTGTTGAAGAGGTGATTGTAGGAGAGCCGAACATCCGTCACCTTGTCCACGCGGTACTGCATGTTCAGGCGCGGCGAAAGCTCGAATGCTTCTACGTCCGGCTGCCCCAGATCTTGGTTGCTGTTAAACCAGTCTCCACGGAAACCATAGTTCGCGGTGAACTTGCCAAGGGTCCAGGTGTCCTGAAGATAGGCCGCCTTGTAAGCTCCTGTTCGGTTCACTTGAAGGGTCGGCGCCAGACCGGAAGCGAGATAGACGGGATTGCCGTTGACGTCCTTTTGGCCGGTAAGAACGCCGCCAGACGGAGCAAGCCGCTTATCTAGCGCATAAAGCTCATCTAGGGCTAACTGGGAAGCGGGCTGTAAATTGTACGACTCGTGCCCGCTCTGGGCGTCCATCAGAAAGCCGAACTTGATCTGATGGCCATCCATGTGGATGTTGTAGTTACCGGTGAGCTGAACGTGGTGGACGTTCCGATAGACCTCGGGGTTGTATTCGATACTGCTGTCGACCGGGAGTATGTTCGGGATCGCCGGATTATTGTTGGTGATCTCTTGGCCGCTGTGCAGAACCGTGAACGCGATCTGCGCACTCTGGTTCGCGCTGATCTTGCGCTGGTAGTTCAGGGTCGCGAACTCGTTGATTTCGTCCGAGTTGATGTCTTGCCCCAAGGCTTGCTGGCTTTGCAGCTTTATCGGCGCGGCGCCCAACAAACCCGAATTGGGATCCGCGCCCGCCTCTGTTCCATCGGCATTGCGCAGACCGAGAAACCCGAAACCCTGACCGGCCACCGCGAACGAAGCCGGAAGCCCCGTTCGGTTCGGAATCTCGCCGTTGTCCGGGCTGTTGCTCAGCGTAAGCGTCAGCGCATCCCGCGAATTCGGCGCGAACCGCAGCTTGGTGAAAACGCTTCGGTTCGACCCAAAGTTGTGCGCACTCTGATGATCCGGCTGCTCGGGCTCTTGATTCAGATTCGTCCGCGAGGCGCTCAGGTCGAACACATAACTTGCCGATCGACCGATCGGTCCGACCGTAGTGAGGTCGCCGCCAAACATATCGAACGAACCGCCGGTCAAGGAGTAGTCGGTACGCGGCTCCTTTACTCCGGGCAGGGTCGAGATATTTAGAACCGCCGCGGTCTGACCCCCGAACTCGGGAGCGAAACCGCCGGTGATCATCTCCAGTGTCTGAATCGTGCTGGTGACGACGATCGAGCCTTGGCGTCCGCTCAACGTATCCGGTAGCGGCACGCCATCGACCACGAACGCGATCTCGCTGTGCTCGCCGCGTACGTGCGCCTGTCCCGCCGAGTCCTCCGCGACGCCCGCCTGACCCTTGGTGAGCTGCTTGCTATCGTTGCCGCCGCCACCACCGAACTTCTGGATCTCGCCCTTGTCGCGAACGGTCGCTGAAGTGCTCGTCGGCGCTTTATTCGGCGCGAGCCGCGTCGCCGTAACTCGGATCGTGATCTCCTTTGTCGGCAGCTTGTCCTGCTGTTGGAGGAGCACACTTGTGCCCAATGGAATCGTGATTACGGTCGTATCTGGCTCGGTCGAAGGCAGAGTTCCGAATGAAGCCGAATCCAGCGCGGGCGTCTCGCCAAGCTTGAACGCGCTGGTAGCGAGCACCGCGCGCCGCCCCGAAGCGTCATCGACCGCCACAAAACCCGTCGCGGGCTTTCCCGTCACCGGGTCGACCACGACGAAGCGGATCCGGCCAAGGCCGGTCGCTTGAGCCGCCGGAATCGCCAGAAAGGCGGCGGCTAGCGCGGAAAGTCGGAGGCGGGAGTGGTTCATTGGACGTTAAAGATGATCGTAAAGCGTACGTGTTGGCCGACCGGAACGTCGTCCACTGTGGCGGGCCTGAAGCGATACTTGCGAGCCGTATCGAGCCCAACCTCGTCCAACTCCCTAATTCCCGTCGAGCTTGCGACCTTGATATTCCCTGGAATGCCCTGGGCGTCTACGTCCGCCTCGACGACCATGGTTTTGTCCAGCGGCTCGGATCGGAGGTCGTCCGGAATCACCGGCTCAGGCGCAACCGTCGCTTCCGCCGCAACCACGCGCTTGGGCTTCGGCTCGACCGGAGGCGTTACGACCGGCGGTTTCGTTACTGGAGGCTCGGTTACGGGAGGCTTTGTAACCGGTGGTTCGGTAACTGGTGGCTTCGTCACCGGCGGTTCGGTGACGGGAGGTTTGGTAACCGGCGGTTCGTTTCCGGGCGTCTTGGTGACGGGAAGGACGCCGGCTTGGCCGCTCCCTTGTTCGACACTGGGCCCGCCTCCGCCATCGCCGGTCGCAGGTCCGCCCGCGACGACCTTCGGGGCCGGGGGGCCATTGCTCGCCACTTTGCCTTTCAGCCCCGGCGCCTTCTTTGTCGGTTCGGCTTTCTTCGGCTTGGCCTTCTCGGCCGGCTTTTCCTTGTTCTCGATCGGCGGAGTCGTGAACATCACCACTTGGCTATCGCCAAACGACTTCTTGATCTTCTCGAACGCCCCGTAGTGCGCCGCGATGGGCAACGCGATCGCATGGGCGACCACGGAGATCACCAAGATCCGCATGAGTAGCGGATTCTTCTTGCGTCGTCGTCGGCGGTTCTCGGCCATAGGATCTACTTCCGGTTTGTCGCGAAGGCGAAGTTCAGCACGCCGGCCCGGCGCGCCTCATCCATAACCGAAACGACCGACCCATAGGGCACATGGTCGTCCGAGTTGATCGTGATGAGATTCTTATTGGTTACGCCAAGCGAGGTCAGCTTGTCGTAAAGCTGCTCGATCTTGATCGGCGCCATGTTGAGATAAATCTTGCCGTCGGGAAGCAGGGTGATCGTGAGAGTCTGCGAACGCTCGTCCTTACCGGTGCTCGCCTTCGGCAGATTGACAGGAAGCCCGTTCTGAACCGCCATCGCGAGGCTGGCGACCATGAAGAAGAACAGGAGGAACATCATCACGTCGATCATCGGGATGACGATGATCTCCGGCTCTTCGAGCTGCTTTCGCCGCCCGATCTTGACGCGCTGTCTCACGAGGTCAGTCCACCCGGCCGGTCATGTAGTTGACCAGCTCCGCACCGTAGTACTCCACGTCCTCGATCGTCTTCCGGACAAGGTTCGCGAAGTAGTTGTAGGCAAGAAATCCGATGACCGCGAGCGTGATTCCCGTCGCGGTCGAAATCAAAGCTTCGGAGATACCACCGAGGATTGCCGTCGGATTACTCAAACCCGCCGCGCTCGCCACGCGGAAGCTTGAGATCATTCCCGCGATCGTGCCCAGCAGACCGAGCAGGGGCGCAATGTTCACGATCGTCTTGATGACCTGAAGGTTGGCTTCCAGCGAGGGCGTCTCGTTGGCCGCCTCGTGCTCCATGGCCATCTCGATCGCATCCGCGTTGCGTTTCGAGTTCTTCAGACCGCGCGCAAAGATGCGCCCGATGACGCCTCGTGTCTTTGCCATCTCGATGGCCGCGGACGGATCTCCCCCCGGCTTGAATAACTCCTGGATATCGTCCAGAAGCTCCTCGGGGTCGGTGGTGGACTTGCGCAGCACCACCATGCGCTCGATGATCAGCGCGATCATGAGCACCGAAGAAATGACGAGGGGATACATCATCACCCCGCCTTTCTGAATGAAATCTAGTATGCCGCCGTTCATAAACGAGTCGCGAGCATACCATACCCAAGGGGGGTATGCAAGACGCCTTAATGAAGCCAGGCCATTCCGGCGGATAGGATGAACCCGAGGACCGCTCCGGCCCCCTGAGCCGACTTCTGAGCTTGCGATGCCGACCGCCAAACTTCGGGCGCAAGACACACGATCGCCAGATAAAGGAACCCGCCCGCCGCGACCGGTTCCGCGATTTGAGTGAGCGATCCCACGTATTGATTGAGGCAGAGGATGAGCAACGCTCCCCCTAACGCCGCACTCGCGGAGATCAAATTGATCGCGACGGCTCGCTTCGGCGCGTAGCCGGCGTGGAGCAAAACCGCGACGTTGCCAAGCTCGTGGGGAATCTCGTGGAGCACGACGGCCAGGGTCGCCGCGAGCCCCGCGTGCATATCCGCCATGTAAGCGGTAGCGATAAAGGCGCCATCGATCGCGTTATGAAATCCTTCAGCGACGGCCGACACCAAGCCGTACTGGGCGACGTCGGTCGCCTTCTTCTTCCACCTTCGCAAGCTGAGATCGAGGGTGGCGAAGATCGCGACGCCCAGGCCCACCCAACCCACCAGCAAGGGAACCGACTTCAGCTTCTCCATCGACTCGGGAATCAGGTGAAGCGCGGCCTCGCCGACGAGAACTCCGATCGCCAAGGCGACCGTGGGGCGCAGTGCTCGCTTCACGATCTTGGGATCGATGACTAGTGCAAGGGCGCCCACAAGAGCCAACAAGCTCACCCCGGCGACGCTGAGCATGGTAGCCCACCCCGCCTCCAACTCGAAACTCTCCCGTGCACGTTTTCTATACTACCCTGGAGTATGACCTCCTATTCTCTAACGTGCGAATTTGGGCAGCGTTTCAGGGCCTTTCCGATACGGGACCGTTGCTCAAGACAGGCGGGTCAGTTGCCGCTGGAGCATGCACTCAGGTTATTGGGGTCGATGCAGAACCACTTATCTGGCGGCGTCTGGTTGACGTAAAACTTCTCGAGGTGCAGGGACCGGGCGTGCCCGTCGAAGAAGGCGAGATTGCACTGGTTGAAGTGCCGGGCGGCTGGCCGCGCGTCGAACTGGTCGTTTAGGTCGTCGTCGGGAACCGTCATCTTATACGCGTTGAGTCTCGGCGTGGTAAGGTCGTCGCCCACGCCCAAGTCGCCCATCATCACGGTATCCGCGGGGGTTGAGAACGTGGTCATCGTCGGCGACGGCGGAGGTGGATTTGGCAAGAAATCGGTGTCATCGACGAACACCATTTCGTTCAGTCCATAGGAATTGACGGCTCCCGCGCCGGTTTCCGACGGGCAGACCCGAATCTTGGCGTTCTTGACGTAAGGGTTCACGAGGTCCGGCCAAAGCACAAAGTTGCCGGTCTGCGTCGGCGGAATCTGGTCGTCATTGTCGTTCGCGTACATCAGCACGCCGAGCGAAAGCTGCCGGGTATTCGAAATGCAAGCCGCCTTCTTTGCCGCCGACTTGGCCTGGGAAAAGACGGGGAACAAGATTGCCGCCAGGATTGCGATAATCGCGATCACGACCAGCAATTCGATAAGGGTAAAGGCACGCTGGAGCATGATCGCAGACAGTTATTATAGGATCCCTTGTCGCCGGATCGAATTTATATTGTGCCGGGCAGGATGATCTCCGGAGTTCGCAGCCGAGGTCGGGTCGCCACGAGATCTCGTACTTGCTGAACCAAGTCCTCGGTGAGCACCCGATTCTTCTTGTGCCGCTCCGCTTGTCCGAAAATCGTGCCCTCCTGCGAGTCCCGAGCAAGGACCGTCTCGATGGTCGGCCAATCGACTGGCGGGAATTCACAAAAGTCAAAGATCGCCTTCAGGACGGGAATCGGATTGGCCTTGAGATCCTCAAACCGAGCGGCCACGACGGGCACGCCTATCTCACGCAGGTCCAGATACCCTTCCATACAAGTTATCCAGGCCAGCATTCTCACTGCCACCGGGTTCATTGGTTTTTCTTCATTTCTGAGTGCGCCGATCAGGGGTAGCATTCGCCCCCAAGCCTCCTCCATTTGCCGGTTCGCCACCATGTCGTCCATTGTCCTGTCCTCCGAGAACCCGCGAAACAGCGTCCGCATCCACGCGATTCCGTCTCGGTACAGGAACAAGTGCTTCTCCCGAGGGAAGGCCGCGCCAAGTAGGTCGCCAAGGACAAGCGCCTCCGCCCGCGTCTTTATCGCGAGCCGGTCGAATGGTCTTCCAAGTCGGGGTTTGCCATGCCATCGTGTCCCGCTCTCGATCAGGGCGCGCAACTCCGCATCGGAGTAGGTTCCGGCGACTCGGAGTGTCACCAACTGCGTGAGATCGTCCGGCTCCGAAAGGCTCAGAATCCCCGGAACGGCCGCGAGCGCCTTGCTAAGCAAAGTCGACCCGCAACGTCCCACGGAGTGCACAAAAATCAAGCCATTGCTCGGCTCCGGAATCTCCCTCGCGAGGCGATGGAACGTCTCCAACGGCATGGAAACCAGTGCCGTCGCGTGCTCCGCTTGGGCGCTGTAGTAAAACACTGCGTCATCGATGAGGCGAGGATCGTCGCATTCAACGAAGTGGGCGGCGCCGTTCGCGGGGTCATTGCAATAGAGGCTAAACCTCGGGTCGCGCAGGATTTCTTCTGGCTCGATCTCGCCCGCCGGCTCCGTGGCAAAGTCCCCCGGCCCCGCGTTCGCCACCGCGTGTCGCCGCCTGACCTCGCAAATCTTGTGCCTAAGAGTGAACGCCATTGGAGGGCGAAAGTCTATCAGAGCTGTACGGTAGGGAAGGACATGGCCCCCAAACTTTCCCGATTCGGTTGAGCGGCACCGCTTCCCTTAGCGTCTCCCGCAGCCTGCAACGCCGAGCCCTGGATCTCGCGGCGGTCGAGAAAGTTAGCTTAAACCACCTGCTCCTTACGTTTATTGCGGAAGGCATTACCCGGCACGAACTAGAAGGCAAAGCGGATCCGCCCAACTAACGGTAGCGCGCCGTCGGCTGCGCGCGTCCTATTGATGCAATCGCTGGTTTCTTTGCCATGCTGGCCTACTCCCTGTTTCTCGCCCCGTTGCTCGGTCGGCAACTCGCTCCGGATCCGGTTGTTGATTCGTACACTGTCTCGTCGCCATCCCACGCTTTTTCCGTCCAAGTCACTGCCTCGCAGCAGAATGGGTTCGGCTCGTCTGAGTTGACTTTCTACCGGCGACGAGCTGCCGCTTGGAAGAGGCAGCTTCCCTACACTCCCTTAAAGGCTTTTGTGGACGACCTGGGCAACTTTGCCGCCTACGCTTATGACGGCAAATCGCGGTTTACCCCTGAGTCAAGCAATCTGCACATCCTCTTCCTTGATCCAACCGGCGCGATTCGGAGGGACCGTGTGTACCCGCGCCAAATGCCGCCGGTTTTAGACGCATCCCCACTTCCAACCCTCAACTCGTTCTTTACCGACGCCGCCTGCACCCGCGTCTACGCGATTTTGGATGAGAAGGCAGGGGGCTATGGGAGCCCCTGGTCTGTTCAGGAGTGGAATTGCTTCGATCTTCGGTCGGGCGAGCGAACATACGCGAGAAAGCTAAGTGCCGAAAAAGCAGGCTTCACCGTTTCGGCGTCGGTTCCTGTTCCCGGGACGATCCTGACCGCGGGCTTCGAAATGTCCTATGGAAACGACCCGAATCAACTTTGCATTCGTGACGGAGAAGGTCGGGACCGGGGGAGCTTCGTGTTACCGGCCCCCTTCGACCAGTCATTTCGCGGCAATCAAGTGGAAGCTCGGCTGGTCCGAGAGTCCTGGCCCATTGAAATCCAACTGACGCGGTCCAGTACGGGCGACGGGCTCCGTTTGCAGGTTACGAGCCTTCCGCAAGGCAAGTTCTCCATCAAAGTCGTCAGGAAGGAAAGACCTGCTCCCCTAACGCCCCCAAAAACGCTTAGGCTTGTTCCGAGATCGACCATCGCCCTCGGACTCCCCGCCCCGAAGACGGCGTTGCGAGACATTTCTCAGTTTTGCTTGCTCGATGGCGGGCGGTTCGCCTTATTGCGAAATCAAGCCCACGGGGCGTCGATCGTTGTCGTCGACAGACAAGGTAAAGCGATGGGTTCCGACATCCCGCTCGGGCAATTCGTAAGGGGCAAGCTTCAAATCTCCATTCTTGAGGGGCAGCAACTTCTAGTCGCGAAGACACCATCTTTCGACGACCGCGTGCCCAAGGCATGGGTTCTCAATGTTAAGACTAGGGCGCTTGCCAACTACCCGCTTCCCGCCTCTATTCATCAATTTAAGCCGGAGTTCAGGCAGTCTATCGTTGGAGATGGAGCCGGCGGAATTGTGGTTTCCGGCACCCTTCTTCTGAATCTAGACCCGCACGCCAAAGACCCTACCGTCGGTGGCGACCACGCGGCCCGGCAGATTCGGCGGTATGACCGCTCGGGCCGGCTTTTGTGGACAACCGATCCGGGCGACTACGACGTTGAGGTCTTAGGTGTCCGAGCAAAGGACTTCGTTATGATCAGCGCCATGGGCGAGCTCCGCATCCTTGATGGCAAAGCGAAGATGATCAAGAAAGTCCAGTGCGGCGATAACATTTATCCTTGGTCCCTCGCTGTTTCCGGCTCGTCCGCAATCGTCGTGACGAGCGGAAACAGCATCTATCAGTTCTCGGACAGCGGGAAACTACTAAGAAGGACTGCGGCTGTCTATGCCAACGGCGTCCCGTCCAGTTTTGTGACCAGCGTTGCCTACGAAGAGGACGGAACTTTGTGGTTTGGCGACGAATTCGGTATGGCCCAGATCTCGCCCAAGGGCGTCATCAGCCATAGAATCGGGACCGAGCCAAAACGTAACCAGATCTTTGATATTGGATCGCTTAGCGTGAGTCCGGCCGGAAAGATTTACGCCAAAGACTCAAGAACCGAGATGATCCATGCCTTCTCCGAAGCGGGCAAATGGATCTATTCCACCAAGCCTTCGCCCACGGCCGGCGCGGAGTTCGCCTTCTTCGATCGCCTCTCCCCCCTCCAAAATGGGGGCGTCCTGTTCGGCCGCAGCTCTTTGCCGCCGAGTCTAGACCGCATTGACCGAAGCGGAAAACTCATGAAGGATGGGGCGCCTTTGAGCGGCGAAACCCGAGGGACGTGGACCGCCGTCGGCTTCGTAGATCTTCGTGGAAATGTCACGCACAAACTGGAGCGGGACGCCAATGATCACTGGTATCGAATGATTCAAGATGTTTCCGCCGCACCGGATGGAAGCGCGGCCGTACTTGACATCGACCCAAGCCCCGACATCAAGACCTGCCGCGTTACGATCGTTACACTGGAAGGCAAACCGCTTCGGACCTTTAAAGTCCCGCGGTGCTATAGCGTCGCCTACGATGGGAAACAGGTTTTGGTGGACCCCGGGAAATCCATCTGCGCTTATTCGGCCCAAGGAGAGCCTATTTGGAAGGCCGATTTATCTGCGCACGCTTCCCCATACATCGCCGGCAAGTCCCTCTATCTGTGGTTCGGGGAGCCCAGCGTTAAGCGCTACGAACTTCCCAACTAACCTTTCAAGAGCCGCGCAAAGCTAAGCGCTTAGCTTTGCGCGGCAGAAGATCGACTAGTTGTGCGGCGGAGGCGTGGTGCCGGCCTTCTTCTCTTGTCGCTCCGCCTTCCGAATTTCCTTCAGCTTGACCTGCTGCGCGGGGGTGAGGACGTCCATGAGGCTCTTGAGGTAGGCCTTGTTGACTTCCTTCATCTTCTCCTTCATCGCCGGAAGATCCGCTGGTTTCATATATTGCTTGCGGATGGACTTGGCCTCTTCTTTGTGCTGAATCTCGAGCTGCTTGATCTTGGCGGTCTGCTCCGCGTTAAGCCCGACCTTCTCGAGCGCCTCCAAAAGAAGGTTGCGGTGGGCTGCTTGCGGCGCGCCGGTTTGGGGAGGCGGAGTCTGAGCTCCGGCAAGGCCGGCAACGGCGAGCGATGCGACGAGTATCGAAAGGGTCAAGATTTTCATGGTTACTTCCAGGCTGGAGAGGGCTTAGACGCCGGCGGTTGGGGAAGGTTTAGAAGTAGGTCTTTTGGCCCGGCCGGCTAGAGCGTCGGCAAGCCCTCTTTCTCCGGTTCGTAGAGCCAGATGTTAGGCGCTAAGAGCTTCAAATACTAAGGACAGAGGAACCGGCAGGTACAACGGAAAGGGGCGGATGACTTATCGGAAGTGGTTTAAGGGCCCGATGCGGAGGTTCGAGACGAACGGCTCTCTACGCACCTGGGTTGACGAATCGCAGAAGCCCTTTTTTGGCGCCTGCACTATTTGCGTCGCCGCTTTTCTGATTGGGGACGGAATCTCCATGCTGATCAACATGGCAAAGGCGCCATGGACGTCGATTCCGCTAGGCCTGCTGTTACTTGTTGTAGGAGTCCTCTTTTGTCTGGTTAGCGTCTTCCTCTTAAACCTCCGCCAGATCCTTACCGTCGACATAGAGAAGCGAACTTTCGTGTGGCGGCAGGAGGCACTGATCACCCTCCGCAAGTGCGAAGGCAGCTTAGATGGCGATTGCCGGTTTACCTTGGAAGAAGCGACAGGCGCGATCTCCTCGAGCCAGTTCGTCGGCCACTTCGACTACCCGTCAGTCACATTTCACGCCCGGGGTGGCCGGCTATCCGTGCCGGTCTATCGGGGAGTTCAGGCCCCCGCGTTGTCACTGGCGCGAACGTTACGCGAAGATTTCCGAGTCCCGGTAGAAATTACGAGTCGCTCCCTCGCCGAAGATCCGAATTTCGCCCGTTCCTTTCCGACCGTTTCGACGCGACGCCCCTTTCTGATTGAGCAGGTGTCCGCGACGAAGCTTCGGATCCCACCCACGGGCCGGGGACGCCTTGCCACGAAGGTGACGTTACTCGCACTCAGCCAAACCATATTCTTACTCGGACTGAATGCCCTGCACCTTAACGGGTTTGCCGACCTCCGGGAGGCCATTCAAGAAGCTCCTTACCTTGCCTTGGCCGCGCTTGTCAGCATCTTGTTTAGCCTTGCGTTGACTCTGAATGACATGATCGTCGGTCAATGCGATACGGTTCTTGAAGTTGAAGACGGGATCCTGCGAATCTACGCCGAGTCGCCGATAGGGCAACGGATAAAGAGGGGGCGCCACCCGCTAGCTCATGCGCAGAAATTCCTCTTTTCCCCCGGAAATCTTCTTCAAGGCCCGGCCTTGGTCATCCGCTATGTGTCCGGTTCTCCTCACCGCACTCTCCTGCGGGGTCACAACGAAGAGACGATTCGCTGGGTTTCCAACTGGCTCGCCGATCTGCCTCCCGAGTCCGGGTTGATTCTCCCTCCGCCAATCGTTGTTCACAATGCGAACGAGGCACATGTTACGGTGCACGGATAGTCATGACGAGCCAAAATGCTCTCATGGTCGAACCTGCTGTCCGTGAAGAAATCCTCCGCCAACTCCAGACCTTGGAGCAGGCCCATTCGATGCGCGTCCTCTACGCGGTCGAGTCGGGAAGCCGCGCGTGGGGGTTTGCCTCGCCGGACAGCGACTACGACGTGCGGTTCATCTACATCCGACCCCTCGATTGGTACCTATCGGTTCAAAACCGGCGGGATGTCATCGAGCAGATGGGGCCGGCCGACCTCGACTTTGCCGGCTGGGACCTGCAGAAGACGCTTCCCCTTCTCGCCAAATCCAACCCCTCGCTGCTAGAGTGGCTCGGTTCGCCCATCGTTTACTCGCAAGACGAGGGCTTCATGTCGCAACTGCGGGAGGTCGCGGCACAGTGCCTCTCGCTGGATGCATGTACGAAGCACTACACGAACATGGCGAACAACAATTGGCTCTCTTATTTCGCCGAGGGCGAGGTCCGGTTGAAGAAGTACCTGTACGTGCTTCGTCCCATTTTCGCCTGCCGATGGATCGAGCGGTACGCGAGTCTGCCTCCCGTCCTGTTCAATGAATTGCTGGCGGGCGCGAACGAGTCCGGCGCCGTTCAGGAGGCGTTGGATGCGCTTCTGGAAGAGAAGTCCCGCACCTCGGAACTCGGTTCGGGCCGCCGTATCCCGACTCTCGACGCTTTCATCGAAGGGGAGCTGGCTCGCTTCCGGGCCTTCAAGGCAGGAACCCCCAAACGCATTGACTACGAAGAGCTGGATCGCTTCTTTAGAAGCTCGGTATACCAAATGCAGCTTGTTTAAAAGATTCTCGCGTGAACTGAAAAAATAACCAAAGTTTATATAGTCCCCCACCTATAATGAGCCATGCGCAAACCAATCGGCATTGCATGCCTGGCAGGGATGGCTTTTCTCGGGGCCGGCTGCGGTGGGGGAGGTTCGTCTTCCTCATCGGGGTCGACTTCTCAAGGTTTCCTCGTCGGGAGCCTTCCGGACGGCTCGGCAATGGCCCTAACCGTAGATCCCGGAGCGCCGGGTGAGTTTGGAGGCGATATCGCCGCGAGCACGGACGTGTCCTCCGAAGGCGTCTTCGCCGGCACGATCGAAGGCAAAACCGTTCACGCCGATGGACGAACCGTAACCGGAACCATTTTTACCCTTGATGGCACGCTGGAATCGGACGGAAGTTACGACCTCACTCGCTCAGATCTTCCCGGGACCACCATTCACTTTGTAAAACCGGCCGTCATTGCGATTTCGCGCGGTCAATTCGAAACCAAGGTCGTCACCTCAAACGCGATAAACGACTACACCGCTACCTTCTCAACCCCCGGAACGCGCTTCGGGTCGGCGACGCGCTACCAGGGAACCTGGAGAGGCCATAGCGCCGAGATTTCCGACTACGGCAGCTCGGTTGCGGTCAATGTCTCATTTAGCGACTACGATCACCTTACGCTGTTGTTCTCAAATTACTCCCTTGCAGACTTAACCAGTAAGAAGTGCACTCCTTCCGAACAGGTGATGAATATCTGGCACGGTAGCCAAGGATATATGACCCTTCCTGGACAGGGAATATACGCTGCACCGAAGTAGGCCGCAAATCATGATCAAACCTACATTGAAACCGGCCGTTGTCAGCCTCATTCTCATTGCCGCCTGGGGCTGCGGCGGAGGCAGTACCTCCACCGCGACCCAAGTCTCGAACGAAGCTTCGGACTATGTCGCCATGCTCCCGGACGGCTCCGCCCTCCAACTGTCCATCGACTACCCGGAGAAAGGCCAAGTACATGGCTCCTTTTTCTTATCCGCCACCGGCACGACCGGTGTGTTCGGGGGCGCCGTCTCCGGCAAGACCCTTCGCATCGTATGCGACGACGATAATGCGGACGGTACCTTCAACCTTGACGGCGAGATCCTGTCGAACGGCCATTTCTCCCTTACCAAGTCTGATCTCGCCGGCGCGAAGCTCGACTTCTCACCTTACGACGTACGGAGAGCCTCCGGTCCTTTCAAGACGTTTACGCTGAAGACCGGTACGTCCAACGCCGTCCAAACCTTTTCAATCGACCAAGGCACGACGAGAATCGTGGGGACGGGAGACAAGCAGTATCAGACGAATCTGGCGACTTGGGGAGGCTATCGCGCGGCAGTCCTGTCGTACACAACTATCCCTCGAACGTACATCTATATCTCCATCAACGGTCTTGAACACATTGGGATAACGCTGCCGCTCAAGGCCGGCGACTCGGTGGGTGCATCGATGGATGCGACCGATTCCCGGTACGACTTCTACGGCGACGGTAAGACTAGCAATGTCTGGGTAACTCTCGTCCCCGCCCACGCATCTCAGTGAAGAAGTTGGTCGTCCTTCGAGGAGAACCCTCAAGGGCAATCAACCGACAACTAGCCCGGCGGAAGGGGTGTGCCGTCTTGTTCTCCTTCCGTTCGGCTGTCACGCGCCACGCAACCAGAAACATCACTCCTCCGATCTTGCTGTGATACTATCCAGGGGTATAGTAGTTGAACGCGAGAATCGAACGATGGCGAACCTCATTCACTTCTTTAAGGCGGGCGGCTTTGTCATGTGGCCGCTGCTTCTTCTCTCCATTGCGGCGGTGACGGTCATCGTCGAGCGCGCGATCGCATTTCGAACCTTGGGCTTCCGGTCGCCGGGACTCCTCGGCGACACGCTTGCCCATGTACGAGCCGGCCAGTTCGAACTTGCGCGCCAAGAAGTCGGATCGGTGAGAGGCACGTTGGCGGCTTGCCTGCTAACGGTGCTCGACAACCGAGCCCTTGCCCCATCGCACATCGAGCGCGCCGTGCAGGAAGTTGGGGAGGAGCAGTTCACCCAGTTGGAGAAATACCTTCCGATCCTCGATACGACGACGACGATCTCTCCGCTCCTGGGCCTGCTCGGCACCCTCGTGGGCATGATCGGAACGTTCCAAGCCATCGCCGCCGCCAAGAACTCTGGCGCCAACGACCAAATCCTCTCCGGCGTGGGAGAGGCGCTCTACGCCACCGCGACCGGCCTTTCCATCGCCGTCGTTTGCTTCGTCGCCTACAATTGGTTCGCCGCCCGGCAACGGTCAATCGTCGCCGAGACCGAACTGGCCGCGACCAAGTTATTGAATGCCCTCATCGCGGCCGGAGCCGTTGGCTCGGAGACGGTCCATGCAGTTTAGGAAGCGGCGAGAGCTAAAGCGAACCCGCATCGAGATTATCCCGATGATCGACACGATGTTCTTCCTCCTTGTCTTCTTCATGCTTTCAAGCTTGGCGCTCACAAAAATGAACGGTTTCCCCGTCAACCTTCCGCAAGCGAGCTCGGCTCCGAAGCAGGCGCCGGTCGACCTGACTGTCACGATCGACAAGGACCGCCAAGTCTTCGTCAACCAGCACCGGGTAGACCTCCCTGAACTTGGCTCCGAGCTGGTTCGCGAGTCCCATGGCGCCGACCTTACCCAGACCTCGATCGTCATCAATGCCGACAAAACAGTCCCCCACGGTATGGTCGTCAAGTCGATCGACGAAGCGCGCGGGATCGGCATCATCAAGTTCGCGATTGCCACCGAACCGGAATCAGGAGGTTACTAAGTGACTTCGGCCACGGAGAAGCGGTTTGGAATTGGCCTTGGCGTGTCCATGGCCATTAACGTGCTTGTATGGTCCATGGCCGGGGCCGCGCTCAGTTACCGGCCCCGCCTGGCCGAAGCTCCGATCGAGATCAAGCGGGTCATCATCGACAAGGCGGGTCATAAGGTCGAGAAGGTGGTGAAGCCGAAGGACGTCGAGAAGAAGGTCCGCAAGCTCGTGGAACAACACCATTTGCCTACCCCGCGCGCGCCCGCCCCTCCACCCAAGGAGAAGCCCGCGCCACCACCCGAGGGAGCTCACAACCGAGTTCTGACGGTGCCGGCAAAAGCCGATACACCAAAGCAATTTGAGGCCCCCGCCGACGGAAACGCGAAAGTGGGCGTCCCGACGGAGAAGCAAGCGGAGGGGAATGCCGTCGTGAATCCCCCCGCGCCGCCAGCCCCGCCCGTTAAACCTGAGCCAGCAAAGCCGGAACCGCCCAAGCCCGAGCCTCCTAAACCGGACCCTCCAAAACCTGAGCCACCAAAGGCCGATCCCAAACCGGAACCTCCTAAACCTCCAGATCCGCCCAAACCAAAGGGAGTCACCCGCGACGCCGAGCCCAGCGGAACCGTCCAACCGGAAATTCCCGAGTCACTCAAAACGGACGAGCTAAAAACCTTCGTCCGCGTGCGCGTTCATGTCAACCCGGACGGCTCGTTCGAGGTCGTTCTAAGAACCTCCAGCCACAGCCCCGAAGTCGACAAGATCGTCTTGGACGCGCTCAAGAAATGGAAGTGGAAGCCGGCCCTCAAGGACGGCGAGCCCGTGGAATCCACGTCCCTCTTCAAGTTCGAATTCGAGATTAAGTAGCCGTTTCGAAGGAGCGTTAGCCGGAGTTATCGCTCCGGCTGAAAGCCTAATGCCATCCAGTTTTTCGGAGTTTTGAACGCGATGACGCCCTCCGTAACCCGGAACGGGTTCGAATGCCCAACCCAGGGTTGACCCCGAAGCGTTAGCGTAGGCGGCCTACCCTGGGACAAGGGGCTTATTGGCAATTCAGTCCTCAGATTCCGGCCCTTTAGGGCCAATTCTATAGCGCGAGAGGGTTGCGGATTGAACTACCGCGTCCTACAAGCCCGGTTCGTTCCTGCGCGGTTCGATTTACCCTGAAGGGTATGTATCTAAGGACTGATCTGTTCCGATCGCTTGCTTACCAGGGTAGCGCCCCGCCTTCGCCGTTGGCTACGGCGGGCGCAACCCCTCGCTGAACATTCGAACTCCTTCAGAGTTCAGGATGCCGACATTTGGAGCTGACGAACGAGATTTATTCTGGCCAAGAAAAACTGGATGGCATTAGGCTAGCGGCCTGCGGCCTAGAACTTCCCACCCAGCGAAAACACAACGCGCCGGCCCATTTGGAACCGGGTGCCGCTGAAGCCGGAGTTGAAGTTCATTAGGTCACGTTGGTCCAAGAGATTCTCGACCTCGAGCGTCGCCTGAACCCCCTTGCCCAGGAGATTAGCTGCGGATGCCGCCCGGAGATTGATTTCCCGGTGAACGGCCCGGGGTCCGCCGTCGACCACGGGGCTACTCGCGAACCCGCTGCCAAAGTTGAAAACCACCCCGAACGACTCGCCCGTCTTCAGCAGGTAGTTCGCCCCCGTCGAGAGCGTGTGAAGCTGGTCGTGATCGTTGAACGCATCGGCGCCCGGTCCACCTGGCTTGGCGAGGGCGTACTGATAGGAAACATAAGCCGAAGGCCCGTATGCCTTCACCGGCGTGATGTTGTACGAGACCAGCACACCGTGAACCTCGTCCCGGAGGATGTTGTCGGTCACAAATGCGCCGATCTGCGTGCCGGGCAGAAGGAGGCCGACGTCCAATTGATTCTCGATGTGCTTATAGAAGCCGCGAACCATGACGCTCTGTCCCGGCCCGGTCTGGTGCTCGATACTCAGGTCGTATTGACTCAAGGTTTCGGGCTGAATGACCGACCCCACCGCCGCGCCTTGAGCGGTCGGCGGAGTAATCGTCAGCCGGTCCCAGTCCGTCCGAATGACCGTCCGCGGATCCAAAGCGTAGGCCAGGTTTATGCGGGGAGAAAACGTTTGCAGCCCCACGTGCGCCGTCGTCGTCGGCGTATTGGCGGAGTCCGTGGAGCTGGTGGTCTGGTCGGAGGTGAAGACATCCAACCGGCCGCCGTAGTTCGCGGTTAGTTTCTTGGTCAACCTCCACGTATCTTGCAGGTAGGCGGCGTTGTAGTAGCCGCTCCGGTTCACGCTCACCGTCGGAGTCGCGCCGGTGGCAACGAAGATCGGGTTGCCTTGCGCGTCCATCTTCCCGGTCGTGTGACCGGAAGGAGCGAGTTGAGGCAGATTCGCCACCAGATAGTCGAGCGCCAACTGACTCTGCGCACCGAGGGAGTACGATTCCAATCCCGTCTGCCGGTCGATCAGGAAGCCTGCCTTGATCGTGTGGGCTCCCTCCGTATGGTTGATGCTCATCTGCGCTTGCGCGTCTCGCGCATTCCGGATCAGGGTTGGGTTGTACTCCAACGAGCTGTCCGTTGGCAAAACGCCGGGAATCGCCGGATTGTTGTTCAGGATATCGATGCCGGTATGGATCAAGCCTACGGAGGCCATGATCTGAGTCCGGTTGTCAACGTCGTGCCGGTAGTTCAAGACCCCAAACTCATTGTGATCCTGCTGGTAGATGTCTTGCCCCGCCTGTTCCTGGCTTGGCAACCCGAACGACTTTGGGTCGCTTCCGAGGAAACCATAGCCACCACCGGGGTAGCCGGGCAGTCCCGTTCGGTTGGCGACCTCCGTCGTCGCTGGGTTGTCCGCCAATGACAGACTCAGTTGATCGTGGCTGCCGAGGTGCCAATCGAAGTTGCCAAAACTTGTGTAGTCGCGACCCGCGTTATGCGCGGTCTGATTGTCGGGTTGAGGAGATTCCAAAGCGTTTTGCGTGGTCCGCGCGTTGAAGTCGACCAGATAGCCGAAGTTCTTCGCACGCAACCCGTTCTCGTCCGCCGGTCCGTACTCGACGCCCAATTGGCCGCCCGCGGTGAGTCCGCCCTCGAACGTCCCGAAACTACCGCCGGAAACCGTGTAGGCTCCGAACGGCGTTACGGTCCCGGATCGCAGCGTGATATTTAAGATCGCGGCGGTCTCTCGGCCATATTCCGGCGCGAATCCGCCCGTCATCACGTCGACGTTCTGCACCGCCGTCGGATTCAGAACCTGTCCGGCGCGACCCTGGAACGCGCCGGGAAGCTGGAAACCGTTCAAGTAGATGGTCGTCGCCGCATGCTCGCCTAACGGGTGGGCTTGCCCCACGGAGTCCAGGGCGAGGCCCGGGGTTGACTGCAAGAACTGGCTCAAGCTCTGCTTGTTCGCGACGGTGTTCGGAAACTTCTGGTTGTAGCTCTGGTCCCGGTTGACGCCCTGGGAAACGTCACTCGGACGCGTCAGGTTCTTTGTCCCCGTGATCTTGATCACCTTCTCCTTCAAAGGCTCCAGCAGAACCTCGACCTCGGTTGTCGTGTCCGCAACGACCGTGACCGAGCGGGTGTCCGCTTCGAAGTCCTCGCTCTTCGTGACGATCGTCCAAGGACGGGCTTCGATCGCGGGGGTAACCACCGTACCGTCGGCTCCGACCGTCAAGTTGATCGGCGGCCGAACCCCGGCGCTGTCCTTCAAAGTAATCGTGGCCTTGATGAGTGGCTTCTCATCCGAGGCGTTCTTCACCGAAAGATGGAGCCGCCCGACCACGTCGGCATGAGCCTGGGTACCGATGACGAGAACCATCCCCAATACGAGGGTGATGCGCGGCGCGCGCCGGCGGTAATAGCGAATGTTTTGATTCAAGAGAGGGTGCCTCCAAAAGAAATGCTCTGCTGGGGTAGAGTATCAGTCGATTGACTTTGAATACTCTACCCCAGTAGCCACGCAATGAAAAACCAAGCAAAAGATCAGGCTCGATTACGGCTCGCCCGGATGGAAGGGCAGGTGCGCGGGCTGCTCAACATGATCGAGAACGAGCGCGATAGCATCGACATCCTCACCCAAGTTGCCGCGCTGCGCGCCGCCCTTGAAGGCTTCGGCTCACTCGTGCTGACCGAGCACATGGAGGAGTTGGTGGGCGGCTCCGCGACCGAAGGCGAGCGTGCCGATCGGATAAAAGAAGCGCTCGCGCGCTTCATCAAGTGAAATCTACTTCAGGAAGCGCTTCAGCGTCGAGCGAATCTCGTCCGACCACTGCTCTTCGGGAAGGTGAGTGCAGCACTCGTCCTCGTCTTTGACGTTCTGATGAAGGACGCAGGTCTGTAGATGCTCGGAAAGGAAGACAATGCCGAGCTGATCCAAAGCGGCGCGGACGGCCACGATCTGCTGAAGGATGTCTCCGCAGGTACGGTCGCTTTCGACCATTTTCTGGATCCCGGTGACCTGTCCAGAGATGCGCGCCAACCTTTTGTGGCTGTCGCTTTTGATATCCGCTTTCATCTGATGTATATGTACCCGTGTGGAGGGCACATTATGCCCCCCACCAGTATAGTACGCCCCAAATACCGCGCCTATTTCTTGACGGGTTTAGGAGTTGGAATGCTCGGCGACTTCGCGAATTTTGCCGGATCCTTCTTGAAGGAGGCCGGACAGTCGTCGCAGCAGAAGAAGTAGCGGCGACCCTTATAGTCGGCGTACTTCTTTGTCTTTGTGGCGGTCGCGATGTCGACCGGCTCCTTCGAGACGGCACAGACCATCTTGGCGGCGGGGGCGGGCTTCTGGGCGTTCGCGGCAACGACTCCCGTGACAAGGGCGAGACTAAGCAAGTACTTCATTTCGATCTCTATTCTAGGAGAGGTTAGCGGCTGGCGACGCGAGCTTCGCTCGACTTTTCGATGTATGCGGATGGCGGCAAAATGGACTTTTCCTTCTTCGCCCGCATCACAAACTCTTCGAGGCTCGGTACGGAGGCGAAGTGGTAGATCTGACCGCAAACGGACCAGTCGAACGCGCCCGAGCTTCGGGTCTTCAAAATCGGATCGAAGGGCTGTCCTGGGAGCGGCTTCAGCGTGTAGATAAAGCTCACGTTGCTGAATCGAATGGAAGGGGGAACCAGTCCGTTGGCCCGAATGTCTTCGACCGTGTAAGCGCCACCCGGCGTATCGAAGACTTCCTTTGCCTTGGCATCGGCCAGACCGACTTCGAGTTTCTCTTTGGCACTGGGCAAGTCGCCGCAGTCGATGTCGTGGTGGACGTCGATCCAGGGGCCGTGCAGGCCGATCTTATGCACATCGACGGCGGCCACCGTCGTGCCCTTCAACAACTGCGCGTTGATAATGGCATTCTGATGCTTGAACTGGTAGTCGTCGAACTTCCACATCGCCGCGCCGCCAATGCCCGCTGCTGCGACCAATAGAATCAACCCTTTGAAATCGAATTTCGCCATGCCTGATTCATTATTGGCCGATTCTCTTCCGTTTATCACCGTGGTCCCGTCACGGTTTTCCGTAGTACCCCCCGAAGGTATAAGATCTGCAAGATGTTCGTCTCACTGTTGAGCCTCGCCGCACTGTCGATTCTTCCCAGCGATCGCCGTATCGAATATGTCGGACGCTTCGATCGAAGAAAGCCGGACGAAGTTGCCTGCCAGTGGCCGGCGAGCGAAGTGCACCTCAATGTTCGCGGCGCCTCGGTCCAGGTCGAGATGGACGACAAAGGAGAAGACCGGTGGGCGGTGATCGTAGATGCCAAACCCACGCAAGTAATCACGGCGGCGAACAAACCGACCGTCTACACCATCCCTCTCGGGGCAAAGGCGATCCATAGCCTTCGTCTGGTCAAGCGAACCGAGGCCTTCGTCGGCACCACCACCTTCCTCAGCTTCGCCGTCCCGGATGGGGAACTACTAAGGCCGTTTACCCGGCGAAGAAAGATCGAGGTCGTTGGCGACTCCATTACCTGTGGTTTCGGAAACGAAGGTGCGAATCAAAACGAGCACTTCACCCCGGCGACCGAGAACGCGTACATGAGCTACGCAAGTATCGCCGCGCGCGAACTGAACGCGGACGCGACGCTCATTGCCTGGTCAGGTCGAAAGATGTGGCCAGACAACACGATGCCCGCGATCTACAATCTGAATCTCCCCAACGACCCTACCTCCACCCATGACTTCAGCCAGTCGACGCCCCAAGTCGTCGTCATAAACCTTGCGACCAACGATTTCGGCAAGATCAATCCGGACGAGAAGGAGTGGACCGGAGCCTACGAGCAGTTCATCCGCCGGGTCTGGGGCCACTACCCCCACGCTACGATCTACATGACCATGGGCGGGATGATGTCGGACAACTATCCCGCCGGGCATAAGGCGCTTACCACCCTTCGTGGTTATCTGGAGCATCTACAAACGCGAATGCACGATTCCCGCGTCCATATCCTCGAATTCCCGCAGCAGAAGATGGAGGACGGAATCGGCTCCGACTGGCATCCCAGCCTCAAGACCGACAAGATCATGGGGGACATGCTTGCGGACGCGATTAAGCGCGATCTAAAGTGGTAGCTCTGGGCCTCAACCTTTGGGCCGGCAATCGCGTCTTCAAAACGTGTTCACTTTCATTGCGCCGCTGCTGATCGCGAATCTCACCCTTGTGAGTCGAGGGGAAGAGGTTCGAAGCCTTCTAAAGGAAGCTTCCCAGCAGAGCGGAATCGCCATGGAAGCCGCTCCCCAAACCGCGAGCGAGATCGTCATGGTGAACATCAAGGATGTCTCGCCGGACGAGTTTCGTACCAAGCTCGCCAGTGTGGTCGGCGCGGAGTGGAAGTCGGAGAAAGGCGTGTGGCGCCTCATTCGCTCCAAGGAATTGGAAGACCGGCAGATCCTCGCCGAACGCTCGACCCGAGTTCGTGAGATCGCGGAGGGAATGCAGATCCTGAAGGATAAGCGTGCGGCAACGCCCCCATTCGATGACGCGGTTGCCGAAAAACTGGCCAAGAAACTTGCCGCCCTTTACGAGAAGTACAAAGGCCATTTGAGCGATGCGGGTGGGCTCAACGAGATGATCCCGCTCGAAGCCGAAATGCCGGCGGGGCGCCTAGGCGCCGCGATCCTGGCGAAGCTTAGCCCAGGCCAAATTGCCGACGTCGGCCCTGGAGACCGAATCGTCTTCTCAACCGCGCCCACTTTGGTTCAGCGCCAGTTACCCGGTGACGTCACGGCGGAGGTAAACGCCTACGTAGCCGAACTCGCCATCTTCGACAAGGCCATCAAGGCGCAAAAGATGGCGGGGGAAGGCTTCTCGCAGCGTTTCGGCCTGGCTCAAGCGGTCAGTGCGGAGGATGGTTCGAGCCTGTTGATGGCGCTCGCGCGCTCCCCCTACAATAACAGCCTCACCATCGACGTCCACGTCGCCGACAAGCAGGGAAACTACGTGGCGAACAGCCGAAGCCTGCTGGATGTTCCGCACAAGGAAGAGCCGGGCGCTCAACTGGGCGATGGCAAAGTTGCGCTCTCCGCACACGCGGATCGTTTCTATAAGGCGCTTCAGGCCCTCCAAAAAGGCGAAACCTTCGTCAAGGATAAGGCCCTCATCGACGAGATGAAGTACCCGGAGAAGAACGATCCCCTGTCGTACGTCGCTGCTGATGGCATATTCGACTTGGCCAAAACCCGGAACATGATCGCCTGCATTTCGGACGACGCGTTCGCCGAACCGGCATTCACCGCTATCGAGAAGGATGGAACGCTGAATCTCAAGAGTTTCTCCAAGTGGGTCACGGATCATTCGGTCGTCGACGCCTCGGACCAGTGGTTCGTCGTGAAGCCGAAGGCTCCTATCGCGGTGCGTACCCAGCGTGCCGATCGCGGTGCGCTGGGCGCGTTCTTCCGCGGCGCAATCCTCGCCGGGGGAGCCTCGCTAAGTTCGATGGCCGAATTCGCGACCGTGATGCCTCGCCGCTACACTGATTCGATCGCCCCCTTCTTCGCGTTCTTCCTCCTGCCCGATTTAAACGCCGGGATCACCGACCGGAGCGTAGAAATGCTCCGGATCTACGGAAGGCTCAATCCGCAGGACCAACTGGCCTTGCTTGCCGGAAAGCCCCTGAACTTTCACCTTCTCAACGAGGCGTCGAGGGCGGACATTGCCGACTTGGTATTTCGGGCCGACCCGCCCATCAGCTTCATGTTCAGAGGCGCGCCGCCTCCCGGAGGGGTTTTCATGGGATCTCTGAAGCACGAGGTCACCTACGTGCTCGCCAACGGCGTTCCGAATGGCGCGCAGATCACGGTGAACAAGAATTCGACGGCGGCCGTAATCCCGGATGGCGGGACATCGAATTACTCACCGTACGACCCGATGTCGCCCGCAATGCTGGGTTCAGTCCTAGCCTTCGCCGAGAAAGCCGACCCCAGCGACCCTCGTAGCCAGGTGAATTTCAAACGCTTCCGCCTCGGCTCTTCCACCCACTACAACTTCTCGCTCGCCATCAACGACAGCCTCGCGATGAACGCGGACGTAAAGGAGAACCGCTTCGACCGCTCCGCCGCCTCGCTCGCCTACGACGAGCTTCCCGCCGATTTTCGCGCTCAAGTCGAGCGGGCGAGGGCGGAGACGCGAGAGCAGCAGAAGAGCGTCCCGCGTCCGGTCGCCAAGACGCCTCCGCCACGCTAAATTCCTATTGCAAACCTCGCGGTCAGGTTGAACGAAGAAACCGTTGAAGTCGGATCGAAGGAGCTTTATGACGCAGCTTGATTCTCTCGTTGCCCCGTTGTCGATCGAGAGATGATGCTAGGCGAGCGAAATGGACCTCAAGTCGGTTTTTACTTCGGAGATCTTTATCCCACGATGGCTAGATCTGGCCGGGCGACTGTTCGCGATTGGAGTGCTGTCGATATTTGGGAGCATCTTCCTCGGGCCGATTAAATTCGGTTTGTTTTTGGTTGCGATTCTTGGCGTGAGCTATGTAAAGTGGCGGACCGCCGATCAGATTCAAGGGAAGCCTACAAAGACGCTAAACCATACTCAAGAAGGCAAAATGACAGCAGAAGAGTTCTTAAGCTGGGCGATGGATCGGCACCAGGCAATGTTGCGGTTCCATGCGGTGGTGGATGTCGAAGGGGTCGCAACGGCGACGCGCGAGATCTGGTACGAACGCCCGAACAAATACCGGATCACGAACCAGTCTCCGAGTGGCTATTCGATGACTTCGGTGTGCGATGGCGCCCGCGTCGTGGAATTCTCAGTCCCGGAAGCAGGAGAATCGCGTTCTTACCCCGCACCGCGCTCCATTGCGGACGCGCAAACGATGTTCATGATGCATCCGATGTTTTGCGGATCGCTCTTTAACCGATTCTTCGCTGGAAGAGGCCGCTTTGAATCCGTAGTCGACAGGACAAAAGCGCCTATCGAATACGGGATCGAGGAAGAGGTGGGCGGGGAGTTCAGCCGGGAAGTCTGCTTCTACGGCGTTGAAATGTACGGCCATGTCCGGATGCTCATTGGAACGAAGGCTGGCACGGTTCATCGCGTTGCCTATGATGCCGAGCCGATAATGCAGACCATGAGTTCTCCGCAGCAGCGGGCCCAAATGGAACGCGCCTTCAAGGCGGAGATCGCCAAGGAACCAGATCCGGAGAAGCGGGCCGAGATGGAGCAGCACCTCGCCGAATACAACCGGCGCCTCGATGAAGGGCCGCAGGAACCGAACTGGACGTATCACACCTATCGAGATGTCGAGGTTGACGGCGACATCCCCGCCGCGACCTTCGATACAATGGCCCCCGATGGCGTCGAAGTTGTCCCACACGATCGTGGGCCTCAACCTCCGGTTCCCATCGGCGAACCGGCGCCCGATGCGACGATCCGCGACCTGCTAGGGAACGAGGTGAAACTGTCCGACTTCCGGGGCCAGGTCGTATTGCTCGATCTTTGGGCAACATGGTGCGGCCCCTGCCGAAAGGGACTCCCCGATACGGCGAGCCTCGCCAAAGCCGGCCGATCCGATGGCTTCACGGTCCTTGCCGTAAGCAACGAGGATCCGGAGACAATCAAGGAGTTCCTTGCCGAAGAAGGCTTGGGAGATCTTCCCGCCTACTCGGACGCGAACCGCGAGCTATGGGAGAAGTACAAAATCAACGCCATCCCCACCGTGATCGTCATTGACGCCAAGGGCAACCTCGCCGAATACCTCGTCGGTCTCCGACCTGCCGAACAGCTTCGCACCGCGATCGACAGCGCGAAGAGTCGCTAGGCCACCCAGGTTCTCGAAACTATTTCGGCGCCGATTTCTTGGAGGCAAGCACACGCGCCAAAGTTGCCTCCAGCTTCGCCCCGCGAAGATCGTCGCCCGAGGCCAGAATCTTGCCCGTGTCGCCGTCAACCAGGTACGCCACTGGAATCGCCGCGATCTTGTATTGCTTGGCGATCGCAGCTTCGAAGAACTTGCCGTCGTAGATCTGATCCCAAGTCATGCCTTGCTTGGCGGTGACCGCTTTGATCTGATCCTCCGCCTTCGGTCGGTCGAGCGAGACGCCGAGAACCTCGAACCCCTTGCCGTGGAACTTGCCGTACGCCTTAACGACGTTCGGGACCTCCCGCATGCAGGGGCCGCACCAGGTCGCCCAAAAGTCGACCATCACCACGCTTCCCTTATACGTTGAAGGGAGGCTGACTTGCCGGCCACTCGTAGTGGTCGCGGTGAAGGGGAGCGAGTTCTTACCTGCGCGCAAACCGTTGGCGAGGTTCGGGTCCGCCGGGGCAGAGTTCGCCAGAGTCTTTTCGGCGACCGTCACCTTGGATTTCTCGACCACGGGTTGCCCGCCAACCGAATGTAACTCGTAGGTCGTGCCGGCGATATTGAACGGCTTATCGACGGGATAGAACTCGTAGCCGGGGTGGAACTTCCCATCGTGATCTTTGTCGATCATCAAATAGCCCTTGCTGCCGTCCCACAGGCCGTAAGGATCGTTGTAAATCGCGTCGTAGCTCTTGCCACCGAGCGTGATCTTGCCGGCCAGCGCAGAGTCGGCGTAGTAGCCGATGCTGTCCGCATCCGGAGTTTCGTAAACGCCGAAGGTACACGCTACCGTCTTCCCTTGAACCGCCAGGTCGAGGGTGAAGGTTCCGTCATGGGTTGCCTTCTCGCCGTTCCTTGACGGTCGAAGCGCCCAAACCGAGGCGGGATCGTCGGTTAGGTCGCCGTCGCCGTTTGAATCGACGTACAGCTTATCCCCGTCCAAAGCGAGGACGAACTTCTTGCCCCCCGCGGTGACGATTCCATATCGAAGTGAGCCTTCCGGGGTTTTGGTCACGCCTTTCGGTTTCGAAGGTGAGAGCTTCACGCCGAACGGCAGGTAGCCGCCGATTCGCTTAAACAGCCCGGAGGGCATCGGCTCAAGGCTCAAAGCCGCGCTTTGGACCGCCAACAGAAGGGAAAGCGTGATCATGATTTAGTGTTTGGCCTCGAAATGTAGGCCGAGGGCCTCGATGCGGGTCTTGAGCGCCGGGTCGGTGGCGTCATCCAGCGACGACTTGATTTGGGGCGATCGGTTGGCCGCCGCTTGGCGCTCGTCGGCCGGCATCTTCTCCAGCCAAGCGACCGTCTTTTCCGCTTTCGCGTTGACGTCCTTGGCCCGTTGCTCCGCCGAGACCGCGACTACCGGAGCCGTACCCACGCTGGAATCTCCGCACCCGTACAAAACGGATGCGGAGACCAAAAGGAGAACAGCTAGTTTCAGTTCTTCACCGGCATGTAGTAGTAGCAGTCGGCCTTCGAAAGCATGAAGAACTCGCCGTCCGGAACGGAGATCCCACCCTTCGCGACGATGCCGAGGTTGTTCGCGGCCGCGGACACCTGCGGTTGCGAAGTTGAGGTCGTCGGCGTGACCGGCATCGACTTCGCGTGCCCGTCGAACCACACAATGTTCGACCGCTTGTTATGTCGGCCGTGCGTGGACTCGTCGTAAAAGTCGCACATGAACTCGGTCGTGTCGGCGAGGATGTAGTTGCCGCTCTTGTACGCTTCGGCCGCGGCGTCCGCATAGAAGATGGTCTCGGCCGGGCTATCGAGGGCGGTCATCGAGTAGGCGCCGCCCAGATACTCGTTATTGCCAAGGGCGATGCTGCCAACGCTCATCGCGAGACCGAACTTGATGCCGCTGTACGGGTCGGCGGCGATGCCCTGGTTAAGCGGACAGTCCATGATCGCCTGGCTCTTCATGTAGGGATATAGGATTCCCTTCGTGCCATCGACGGTCGTGACCGGATAGGTCGTCGAACCGAACCACCAGTAGGTGTAAGTGGCGTCGAAGTAGCCGTACTTCGGCACCTTCTGGTCGTCATAGTCACCGGCGTAAAGCATCGACGCGGTGCCGACGTTCTTCAGGTTGGAAAGACAAACCGTTCCCTTCGCGGCGGCCTTGGCCTGGGCAAAGACAGGGAAGAGAATGGCGGCGAGGATTGCGATGATGGCAATGACGACAAGCAGTTCGATAAGGGTAAAGGCACGTTTCATAAGTAAGTCCGAACGTCGCCGACTACTTCGTAGGCCGTTTAAGCGGATCGATCCACTGTAGAGCCACTTACGTTCGTCTTGAGCTTTCCGCTCCCTCATAGAAGTTCGAAATTAGACGATTCACCCTGAAATCGTCTAATTTCGTCGGACATTTGAGGGAAGATCGAAGAAATGGACTTTGCGACGATCGGGGCCCGGGTGAAGGAGGGGCGGCGAAAGTTCGGAATGAGCGTCCAAGATCTCGCGGACCGGGCCGGAGTAGCCCGTTATACCGTGATCCGGTTGGAAGCGGGGCAGTCTTGTCGTCCAGCGACCGTTCAGAAGATCCGAAAGGCGCTGCGCATCTTCACCGACCAATTGACGCGTCCCATCGAGACGGGGCCGTTCGCCGTGCATCGTGCTCCGGACACGCATTGGAGTGTAAGCATCCCCAAGGCCGAGTACCAGCAGCGGGTCATGGACGACGACCCTATCCACGTCGACGATCCGGCTGAGCGGCGGCGGCTCGGCTCCCTTGGCTTTCAGCCATTCTTCACCGCCGTCTTGGGCAGCGACATCGCGGGCGGAGTGGCCGGGCACGCGTTCATGGAGTTGTATCGCCCCAGTTGGGTGGATCGCCACTTCGGTGAGGAATTCGTCTACTGTCTCCGGGGGAGCGTCACGATCACGGTTGAGGGCATTCCATGCCTTCTGAATGAGGGCGATGCGATGAGCTTCGACGCCACCCTGCCCCATCAGTATTCGCCCTTGGTTGAGGTCACGCAGACGGAGATCGCCCCCTTAATTCTCGTCGTCGTCTCCCGCCGCCCCGGTGAGAGCGTGCCCGCGCCGAAACCTTGAAAACTCCTACCCAGTAGCGAATAAAAGGGCCTAGAATGCCATTGGAGCATTCAACGATGACGCTACGCGGGAAGATCGCCCATCTCTATCGTCGCCTCGGTTTCGGCGCCACACCGATCGAACTGGATGAAGGCGTTCGCGTCGGCCTGAAAGAGACCGCCAAGAAGCTCATCGACTACGAAAAGGTCGATGAGCAGTTCCCCATCTCTCCGCACGAGTTCACCTTCCGGGAGAAGGAAGAGCCGGACCTTTCGACTTACCGCTACCGTCTCTGGTGGATCACGCGGATGCTCGCCACCAAGCGCCCGCTCCAAGAGCGTCTGACCCTCTTCTGGCATAACCACTTCGCCGTCAGCGACGCCAAGGTTGAAGACGGGCCGATGATGCTCAACTACCTGGAAGCCCTCCGCACGAACGCCTGCGGTCCCTTCCTAAACGTCCTTACTGCCGCCAGTAAAGATCCCGCCATGATGCGCTATCTCGACATGCAGCGAAGCATGCGGGGAAATCCCAACGAGAACTTCGCCCGCGAGGTAATGGAGTTGTTCACCCTGGGCATCGGCAACTACACCGAGACAGACGTTAAAGAGGCCGCGCGCGCCTTCACCGGATGGGGCTACGTTCACATCTTTTGGGAGCTGCCCGGGAACACGGATGCGAAGGTTCGCGACTGGCTTGCCTTTGGCCGTCCCTTCAGCTCCTTCACCCTCATGCCCGCAATGCATGATCCGTTACCCAAGAAACTGTTGGGGGTTGCGGGCCAAATCGATGGCGACAGAGCGCTGGAGATCATGGCCAAGCACCCGGCTACGGCGCGGAGAATCTGCAAGAAGCTCTGGGAGCACTTCGCCTACGAGAACCCCGAGCCCGCCGTGATCGAAAAGCTATCGGGCGTGTACCGGCATACCAACGGCAACATCGCATCCGTCATGCACGCCATCGTGGATTCTCCCGAGTTTTGGAGTGATCGCTGCGTGCGCAAGCTGGTGAAGAGTCCGGTCGACCTATGCATTTCGATCGCCCGCCAAATGGGCGCGGGTGAGCATCTGATGTCCTTCCGGTCGCCGCATGCGACGGAGAAGACCCCCATCCCGCAGACCGTGCTCGACAACCTCTGGGGAATCTCAGACCGGATGGAGCGTTGCGGCCTCAGCATCTTCTATCCGCCGAACGTATCCGGCTGGCATTGGGGCCAGGCGTGGATCTCCTCTGCGGCGATGCTTGAGCGCTACCGGTACCGAGGCATGTTCATCTATGGTCAGAAAGGACCCGATGTCGGCTCGCAAACCACCCTCGCCTTCGTGAAGAGCCGCCAAGCGAAGGATAGCGACGACATCGCGCGCGCCCTTACCGAGTTCTTCGACCTCGACCTTCCGGAAACCGCCCACGCCGTGCTCGCCGAGAGCATCCACAAGCGCGGAGGGCCGAAGGTCATGGACAACATGAATGCCTGGGCCGGCAACCTGGATCACACCCTTATGCTGATGATGGCGACGCCCGAAACCCACATGGCTTAGTCCTCCGCACGGAATAATCTATGGGTGGCAAGCGAGACGAAAAATCCCGCTTCCTCCCAATCCGTAAACCCCTCGGTTAGAAAGACGAGCACGATCGGGTACGGCCAGTGCGGGGCGAAGATAATCCCCGCATCATGATAGAACGCGCCATTCCAACCGGTCTTGTGGGCAACACGCCAGCTTCTCGGTAACCCCTCCGGAATTCCCTCGTTGTGCTCCTGTCCGAGCATCACGTCAATCATGGACTGCGATGCCTCGGCGTTCACAACCTCTTTGCGGGCCAGCGGCAGAAGAATGTTTGCCAACCCTTGCGCGGTGGTCGTATTGTTCATTCCGCGGATATAAGCTTCTTTGTCCTCAACTCCCCGCCGGATCACGACCTCAGGAGCCCCGAGCTGTTTCATGTACATCTGCGGCCGGTCCTCGCCGAGCATTGCCATCAATTCGTTGGTTGCGAGATTGCTACTCTTTCGGATCATGCGGTCGATCAGATTTTGGATCTCGACCTTCTGACCGATGAGGTCGTAAAGCTCCGGATCGGAGTCGTCTTCCGGCGAAAGCGAGTAGAAACTGCGATCGTAAATGCTTCGGAACTGATTGGTCAGGAACCAGGAATCTTTCCGCGAGAACCGGTGATCGATCTCGGCTTGCCGGTACGCCTCCATCATCACGCCGATTTTCATCGTGCTCGCCGCGTGGTAAACCCGGTTCGCTTGAATGGCGTAGGCGCGATCAGAGTAGAGCGACTGGCACGCCATCGAGATCGACTTATCCGGATAACGGCTCACCAGCTCAAGCAGGTCGGGAAACATGGCGTTCAGTCAGTGTGCCTAACCGCGTGCCATCATTGGGCCGCCGACGATGGAACTTACGATAGATCACATTCGCGACGCCGCCGACCGATTGACCGGCCATGCCTATCGAACCCCTATCCTCACCTCGGAAAAGCTGAACGATCGCGTGGGAGCCGAGGTGTTCTTCAAAGCGGAGATCTTCCAGCGCCTCGGGGCTTTCAAGTTTCGTGGCGCATACAACGCGGTTGCCGGGCTCTCGGCGGAAGATCGGGCGAAGGGCTTCGTCGCCGCATCCTCCGGCAACCATGGTCAAGCCTTGGCCCTTGCCGCGACCATGTTCGGTTCAAAGGCCACGATCCTGATGCCCAGCGATTCTCCCCAAACCAAGATCGCCGCAACGAGGGAAAACGGCGGGGAAGTCATTCTCTACGATCGGTACCGCGATAACCGCGATGCCCTTCAGGCCCAAGTCACCGAGGAGCGCGGCGCGCTCACAATCTCCCCCTTCGATCACTACGGGGTGATGGCCGGAGCGGGTACGGTCGGTCTGGAACTCATTGAGCAAGTCCCGGAGTTGGACGAGCTCATCATTCCTATCAGCGGCGGTGGCCTAACTTCCGGCTGCGCCATCGCCGTGCACTCGGTGAACCCTAAGATCGAGGTCTGGGGCGCGGAGCCGAGTGTCGCAAACGACACCCAACGGTCCCTCGCCTCCGGTGTTCGAGAGCGGCAAGACACCCCTCGCTCGATCGCGGACGGCCTGCTCGTTCCGACCCCGGGCGAACTAACGTTCCCCGTCAACCAAAAGCACCTCGCCGGGGTCCGCACCGCCACGGACGAAGACATCGTGGAGGCCATGCGCTTCCTTTTCACGGCGATGAAAATCGTTGTCGAACCCAGCGGGGCGATTGGTCTGGCGACGCTTTTGAACGCGCCTATGCGCGAACAATCCTCCCGCATAGGCGTTATCCTCACCGGTGGCAACGTGGATCTTGGGCGATTTTGCGAACTCCTCAGTTCGTCTGGCTTTCCGCCGTACTGACCAACCCTTGTAGGCGGGGATCGGATGTTTGTGCCGCTCCTCGCGAGGACGTAACGCTCGCCATTAACCTTACGCCGCCGAGGAGAGCGCCCGGGACGATCTCCGCCTACAGTGATTTGTACTTTCGAAGATACGTCGCCGATAACCGGTAACCCAATGTAGCCAGGTCCCGATGTATGTGCGGGGGCTGCGTATACCGCGAAGGTCGTCGATAACCGAACCGCTTCCTCAAACCGGAACCTTCGTCGGTAAGCGATAAGCCGTCTCAGCGCTACCGCGCGCAGCCCCCTGCACAAACATCAGGGACCTGGCTACATTTGGTTTGTCAGTTTTTCCAACGGTTTGAGGCCAAACTTGCCGCTCAGACCGTTTACTTACGGTCGATTTCTAGGTCGATCTCGATGTGGATTTCCTTGCCGACCATTACGCCGCCAGTCTCAAGCGCCTGGTTGTAGGTGACGCCGAAGTCTTCACGGTTAATCTCGCCGGTGGCGTTGATGCCGACCTTGAAGCCGCCGAACGGGCTAGGAACTTCATCCGAAACTTCCGCCTTAAGGGTAACGTCCTTCGTCACGCCTTTGAGGGTCAGGGCGCCGACGATCTCGTAGGTGTCCGAGCCGGTCTTGGTCGCGCTCTTCGAAACGAAAGTCATCGCCGGAAATTCGACGACGTCGAGGAAGTCGGGAGCCTTGATGTGGCCGTCGCGCTGCTCCTGGCCTGTCGAGACCGACGCGGTCGGGATGGAGATATCCACCGCGATCGTGCTTGCGTCATCTTTGGAACCGGAAACCGTGCCGGTGATGCCGGAAAAGGTGCCGTGCACCTTGGCGATCATGAGGTGGCGGACCCAGAAGCGAATGCCCGAGTGCATGGTGTCGACGGTGTAAGTAGTGATTTCGCTCATCGTGTTTCTCCGTTTGAAAGTTGCCTTCGCCTTTGATACTACGCGGCTCAGGCTGACTTAACCGCATTATAAGGCACAGCGCTCTAAAAAATGTAGTGCTCAACAAAATGTTGCGAAATTTAATGAAAATGCACTCTTTGGGGTGCCGGAGAGCGTAGCCTGTAGTGGAGAACGATGGCGGAACAAGAATCTGGAGGAACCTGTGGCTCGGCGGCGCTGATTCGTGGCGTGACCTTGCTTCAGGAAAAGTGGGTGATGCTGATCGTGCATCAGCTTCTTGCGGGACCCGCCGGCTTCAACGAATTGAGCCGGAAAGCAGAGGGTGTCAACGTGACCACTCTCTCCCAAAGGCTTGCCCTGCTGGAGGCCGCCGGCGTCGTCAGCAAAACGGTCCACTCTACCATGCCGCCGCGGACGAGCTACGAACTCACGGAAGCAGGTCTCCAATTGCGCCCCGTTCTAAAGGCGATCGAGGTGTGGAGCGACAAAAACCTGCCCGCCATCGAGCCTCCCCACGTCTGCCCGCTCGCCGAAAAGGACTAGTGCTTGGGCACGGTCATCGGCATCGTTCCATCCAAGATGCCCTTGCAGATGTCGGTCTCAAGAGGGTTGACCGTGTCCTTCTTGATATTTACCGCCGCGATCTTTTTCGCGTCGGGATCGCCGTGCCGGTAAAGCTGAACCAGAGCCAGCGCGCGGACATTTGGGTCCAGATCGTCCGAAGCGATTTTCTTGTCTATCTTGGCGGACTCGGTCGCATGCTCACCCTTCCACGTATAGCGCAGCACGGTGACCCCTTGTGCGCGAATTTGCGGCTCCAAGGAATTCGTCGCGGCGACGGTTGTTTTCCATTGCGTGTCCGAAAGGTCCGCCTTCGCGTTCCTATCTAACATGATGACGACGTCTTGAATCGCCAAATACTCAGGGACGGGGACCTTCTTGGAATCCGCGACTTTGGTCTGCGCCTCGATATCCTTGTCCGTCATGTTCGGATAAGGACGCGCCGTCGCGGTCGTAACGAACACGATGACTCCAACAATGATGGCCGCTACGACCAGCCCACCCACCAAAGACTTGATATTCAACCGGCTTGATTCCTAATGAACTAGCGTCCTCGTTAACGCTTGAAGCGATTATGCCCGAACCGGTTGGCCCCCTAAAACGGACGCGTCCGTTCCAGGGGGCGGCGAGGCTAATTCGCCGTCAGAGCCGCAAATTCTTCGTCCGTTAGATGGACATTCGCCGCGCCAACGTTCTCCTCAAGGTGGGCGACCGATGACGTACCCGGAATCGGGAGAATCACCGGCGATCGCTTGAGAAGCCACGCGAGCGCAAGCTGCGCCACCGTGGCGCCATGGTTTTTCGCCGCCTCATCGAGCGGGCCGCCCTCCCGAGCCAAGTCGCCCGAAGCGACGGGGAACCATGGAATGAAGCCGATCTCGTTCTTCTCGCAGTAGTCCACGACGTCCTCGGACTTTCGATTCCCGAGGTTGTAGAGGTTCTGGACGGTCGTGACCTCGATCGTCTTGCGCGCGTTCTCGATTTCTTCCACCGAAACTTCGGAGAGCCCCAAGTGGCGAATCTTGCCCTCGTTTTGCATGTCTTTCAGCACGCCGAACTGATCTTCGGCCGGCACCTTCGGGTCGATGCGGTGGAGCTGATAAAGGTCGATCCGCTCTTGCTTCAGTCGCCGCAGGCTCATCTCGACGCATTGGCGGAGGTACTCCGGCCGCCCTACCGGGTGCCACTCGTTCGGGCCGGTTCGGGTGAGACCTCCCTTCGTCGCAATCACGAGACCGCCCGGATATGGGCTCAACGCGCTCGCGATCAGATCCTCGGAAACAAACGGTCCGTACGAGTCGGCGGTGTCGATTAGATTGACGCCCAGCTCTATGACCCGCCGCAGCACCTTCTTCGCGCCTTCCGGATCCTTCGGGTCACCCCAAATACCATCGCCTGTGATTCGCATTGCCCCAAAGCCGAGCCGGTGGACCGGCATGTCGCCGCCGATCGAAAACGTTCCGGATGCGGCTGCCCCGGTCACTTCTTGAGTTGCGCTCATAACATTCGCTTCTACGAGATGGATTGGATCGAGGTGAGCGGCGGCGGCGGTTAAGAATCGTCGCCTATACTTTCCCTCGTCCCACGCCATGCCCCTCTCTCGCGAAGAATGCCTCCGACTTGCCAACGAAATGGAGGAACGTCTCCGGCCGGATATTATCGAGGCCTGGTTCCCGCGTTGCATCGATCCGGCCGGTGGATTCTATGAACGGTTCGACGAAACCTGGCAGCGTCAAACGGATCCGACAAAGCTCGTCGTGTTTCAGTCCCGCATGACATGGATCGCCGCGAAGCTAGCGGTGGGGGATCGAAGGGAAGAGTTTGCGGCCTATACCGCCCAAGGGGTTCGATTCTTGACGGATAAGTTTGTTCGCCCGGATGGAGGCATTGCTTGGGACTACTCCTTTAACCCGGTTCAGAATCCGCCCACCGATGAGGTGCATGCCTACGGCATCTCCTTCGCTATTTTTGCCGCGGCGGCGGCTTACCGTGCGACCGGCGATGAGTCCGCTTTTACCCTGGCCAAAGGCGCCTTCGGTTGGCTGGAAACCCATTTGCATGATGCGCGGCACGGCGGATACTTCGAGTGCACCGACCTAAGTGGCGCGGTGCGGTTGGTGGGGGACAATCCCGACTCGATCGGCACGCCGTATGGTCAGAAGTCGCAGAACACGCACCTTCATCTCCTCGAAGCGTTTACCGAGTTGATCGGCGTTTGGCCGGATCCACTACTGGTGCGGCGTCTTCGCGAGGTGCAAGACATTCTCTTGCGCCGCCTCTATCACCCCGACGGTTGGCTGTATGGCTTTGCCTGGCCCGATTGGGAGCCCGTCGATGGTTCTATATCGCATGGACATGACATCGAGGCCGCTCACCTCCTGATGGATGCCGCCCTGGCCCTTGATGGGGAAGTGGATGCGAGAACCGCGGAAGTCGCCGCGTCGCTCATCGCGTACGTGCTCCGCCATGGTTTCGACGAGGCGGAGGGCGGCGTTTACTCAACTGGGAATACCGCGGGAGAAGTCACCGACCGTGCGAAGATCTGGTGGGTGCAGGCGGAAGCGCTGCTCGGCTTGATCCGTGGCCTTGCCATCGGGATCGACGACGAAGGGGCAATCGTGAAGACATGGCGCTGGATCACCCAGCATCAGGTCGATCATGAAAATGGCGGCTGGCATGCGATCCTTGCCGCAGATCCGGGGCGGACATGGAAAAACATGAAAGGAGAGCCCTGGAAGGCCGCCTATCACGACGGCCGGGCTCTCCTGTTTGGGGCGCAAGCGATTAGGGATTCTTTACTTTAGCTTTCGCCTCGGCTTCTAGCTTACGGCGCATCGCCATTTCAGCCTCGAGCTTTGCCTTGAGGGCATCTGATTTCGAAAGAGCTCCCTGCTCGTAAAGTCTTTTGGCTTTCAGCTCTTGTAACTGGGCGAGGTCGACCTCCGCCTTGGCTTGCTGCAGCCTTTGAAGCTTGAGCACGTCGGCCTCCGCCCTTTGCTTTTCCGTAGCCCGTCGCTCCAACACGCTTGCCAGTGTGGCTCGATCCTGCGCGAGCTTAGCGCCCATAACTTCCGCCTTCTCCGCTTGCAACTTGTACTCTAGCTGAAGTCGCTTGTCACCCTTAGCTGCCGCTTCTGCTTTAGCCTTGTCCCTGTCGGCCTGCAGCTTGTACTCGAGTTCCACCTTATACTTGGTGGCCGCCGACGGCGCTACCTTCCATTCGACTCCCTTGCCGTTCGAGGTGCTGGGATTCGCGATGTAGTACTTGACACGCAGGTCGGAGGACTTTACCGAGTGCTTCTTCTCGTGAGCGAGTTGGCGCACCTTCGTTCGAAGCTCATGCACTTTCTGCTGGGCTTCCCAAAGCCGAACCTTGGCGTCGTGAAGACTCTCTCCGCTGCTTTGGACGGTGTAGACCACCGTGCCTCCCGTGGAGGTCGAGATCACCGGCTTTGCCGAGGTGTAGACCACAGTGCCGCTGGTCGAGGTCGTGATACTGGGCTTGACCGTCGAATAAACCCTGATTTGCCCGGCCTTTGGCGCGGCTTGAAGGGTGATTGTTTTGCCGTCGACCATCGTCGCGGTCTTCGTTCCGCCTACTTTGGTTGTGTAAACGATAACGTCATCGCCGCTGACCACGCGAGTTTTGCCGGAAGCGTCCTGCGCAGACTCCAGCTTAACGGTGTCGCCGCTGATGACCACGTCGCTCGCCTTGCGGTCCGCGTCTTCAACTTTGACCGCGTCGCCGCTGATTGAGACATCGCTCGACGAGACGTTAACCGTTCGGTCCCCGCCTCCAACTTTGACGATCTTGATCTTGCCGTCGACGACTGTCGATGGCTTGGCATCCTCGACATAGACGACGCTTGCCGGTTTGCCTCCCTCCGCAGGAGTCCACTTGGCGTCCTTCACATCGACATACACCACGGACGTAACTCCGTGCTTGTACTGGCGTTTGGCAACCCGCCAGTGGCCGTGGTGCGCTTTCTTCTTCTTCGGAGCGGCCTTCTTCGCGCCCTGATCGGCCAAGTTCAGCGTGAGTAGCGGATCGATCGACGCCACTGCCGGCTCGTGGAAAACGGAGGGGCGCAAGCCCGCGAGTGGAACGACGGCGAGGGAGGCCATTGTTACGACGGCCAGCATTTCGACCGCGGTGGCTCCGCGGCGGCGCGCGGAAGGATTGAGAATGGCTCGGATTCGAGCTTCGATTTTTGATTCTTTCATGACGGAGATTCCGAAGGTGAGGAGGGGCTGTCTTCGTTTGCCAAGGTCGGCGGCGATCCGCACCAACGCCGCCGCATATACGGAGGGCGTGACGCCGGATTGGAGGACGCAATCGTCCGCCGCCGACTCGGCTTCGGCCCGCATAGCTCGCGCGCAGAGCCAGAGGACCGGGTGGAACCAATAGAGGGCGCACGCGGAATGAGCGAGTAGCTGGCTCGCGCTATCCAATCGGCGCACGTGGGCGAGTTCGTGAAGCAGCACCGCGTCGATTCGATCGCGCGGCCAAGCCTCCGATTCTTTGGGAAGTAAAACGATGGGACGGACGAGTCCCCAAGTCATCGCCGCGGGCGGCACGCCGGAGAGACAGATCCGGAGATCCCACGGGCGTTTCAGGCCGGCGGCTTCCGAGAGGGCGCTGATTTCGACTTCGCTGGCGGTCAGCCGTCGGGTCCCTCTTCTGCGTAGTCGGACCATGACGAGGTACGCGAACAAAGTCGGAACCAGGACGGCGGCGAATCCGGCGGCCCAAAAACCGGCGATGGCGGGTAAGAGCCGGCTCGTTGGTTTCGGGGGAGCCTCAACGAGGGGAGCGTCTACCGCGGCGGTGCCGACCGAGATGTCGCTGGGCGTGTCGACGGTCAACGGTTGGCTATAGCTGACCAACTCCACGTCTGACTTTGCGCGCCAAACTGGCAGCTCTCGAGAGGGGAGGACGAGGGAAAGTAGCGGCAGAAGGAGAACCGCCGCGAATCCGGCGAGCCAAATGGCGTGCCGAACGGACGCGGTTTGACGCCGGCAAACCAAAGTCCCGAGCCAGGCCAAGCCCATGACGGCAGTTGCCTTGATGGTATATCCGCCGATGAGGAGGAGAACTTCCAAAGCGGTCTCGTTCATCGCCCTTCCTTCCTTGCGGCCTCGATGATCTGCGCGAGCCGGTCGAGCTGCTCGTCGGTGATCTGCGTCTCTTCGCGATCGACCAACGTCGCCACGACCCGCTCGACGGAGCCGCCGAAGAACGTCTCCAGAACGCCGTCGATGACGCTCTTAGCCATCGTCTCCCGGGAAACTACGGGCTCGTAGATGTACCGGGTGCCATCGCTCTCGAAGCGAACGTGGCCTTTCTCCTGGAGGATGGTCAGGTGGGAGCGGATGGCCGTGTAAGTCGGCGGATCCGTGATCTCGTCACGCACCTCCGCCGCGGAGGCTCGCCCCAGCCGGTAGAGGGCATCCATAATCTGCCGCTCCCGCCGACTCATTGAGTCGTCTTTGCCCCGTTTGCTCACGCCTTGACCGCCATGCCAATATTTTGGCACCCTTTCTTGAAAATGCCAAGGGTTTTCGTGCCAATTTTTTGGCAGGGGCATGGAACGTTGTCAGCGGGGCTGAGGAAAGCTGCCGACTTTCTTGCCGGATGCGGCAAGGTAGAGCGTGAATTTGCTCTCGTCCATCGCTACCGCATAGGGGCCAGCAATGTAGCTGATCTGGCCCGGGAGTTTTTGCTTGCGACCGTCCGGTAAGTGCATCGCGATGCTACCGGTGAAGCCTTCGCCAGCCGGGTCGATGAGCAGATACGGACCCTCCGGGCTTGGCGGCGCGGCGAGGACTGATTTCGTTTCTGGCCCGCTTTTGAAGATCGTCCATGTTTTCTTGAGGTGAATGTCCGTCACCCGCAGTTCATATCCTCCCGCGTTGGTAGTCTCTCCAATCATCCACCGTTGACCGGCAAGACCGGAGGGCGATTCCGATTTGTCCCAGTCGCAAACGCGAGTCGCCTTGGCTCCCTTTGCGTCGATCTCTTGGATGGAATTTCCCGCGACCAAATACGACCGGTCGGCGGCGGCGAACAGGAGATGTCGTTGTGAATCGCGAGCGATTTCGGCAGCCGGCACGCTCACTACTGGGGAGATCTTAAACGACTTCGGCTCAATCCGCACAAGAACGCGAGCAAAGACGCGTTCGCTAGAATCGGACGTAAGATGGATCTCCAAAACGGCCAGCGCCCGGGATCCTTTGATGGGCAAGCAATCTGTCATTTCGGCGTACGTGCCGAGCCCCCACAAATAGCGAACTTGGTTGGCCGCCTCGTGCCCGCCCCAGAATGCGTCGTCATCTAGCCAAGCCGCGACTTGGGGCCAAAAAACGATGGTGCGAGGTGTGCCATTGCCTACCGCCCACGTAAGTTCGTGGTACTTCTGCTCGAACCAACCGCCGCCGAACGGCATCCGCAGACCGTTTGGCGAGGGAATCGAATACCGATGGCCGTTGACCACCAACGCTTCGTCTTGCTCACCGTGTTCCAAGCGGGCCGAAATCTGATGGGTGAGAAGAATCGCCGCAAGTCCGACTAGCATTGCCCTATACGACGGTTGGATCGGCCGGCAATTACCGACCGGGTCAGAAATCTAGTTCCAAGGTCGCCCCGGGTTCGAGAGCTTTCCACCGGGCGATCAGTTCGTCGCGTAGGGCGCACATCGCGACGATGTTTTCATCCGACAACTCCGGATCGACGCGGCCATGATTCTCGCACTCCGTCGTAACGAATTCCCGAACCTCAGGCGGTTCGCGGAAGACGTGTCTTCGCTGGAGGTCGAGCGCGCCGACGATTGTTTCTGCCAGCTTGGCTTCGCCAGGTAGAGTGCGGACCTTGGTGGAGCCCGGCTCGCGCTCCGCAAAGGTATCGATATCCCAACCCTTCGCAAGCAGCCCAAAGAAGGCGTCCCGGTATTCCAGCGTCGTCTCTACCGCGAAGTGGGTGAGGTCGTGAGCGACGAAAAACGCGGATGAAGCCTGCCCCGTGGTCGACCCGTCGTCCCGGACGACGGTCAGTGTCGCCGGGCGATCGTCGTTAAAAGGCTTAGCAAAGGAAATCCGCACGTGCTCATTCTCTACTAAGTCACTGCCTGAGCGCAAACGGGGTGCGATCGCCGTGGATGTTTGAGGACGGTGCCGTCCCCAAGACGCCTTTCTGCGGCGAGCTTTAACTCAGCGCTTCGACACAGACGCCGGCCAAGGCGTCCATCACGGCCGGGTCCGCGCCGATGGTGGCAGCTCGCCGGAAGCCGAGTCCAAGTTCCGCGCATCGGTCGCGGGCTTCGATGCCGAGGTCGAATAGGACCTCCAAGTGGTCGGAGACAAAGCCCACGGTGCAGGAGACGATGTTCTTGTACGCACTGGCGTTGGCGGAAATCACTTCCAGGATGTCCGGGCCGAGCCAGGGTTCACCGGTGTTGCTTGCGCTCTGGAACGCGAAGGTCCAATTCTCGACGCCGGCCCGTTCGGCGACCAGTCGGCTGGTTTCCAACAGTTCGTCCTTGTACGGGTCGCCGCTAGCGATGATCTTCTCTGGCAGGGAATGGGCGGAGAAGATCACCAACGTCTCGGAAGGAAGCCACCCGTCCATCTCCTTGGCGACCCGAGCCGCGAGGCCGTCGATAAACGCCGGCAACGTGCCCCATCGCTCGACAAAGCTCAACTCCATCTCAGGTGATGCCGCGTCTAAGGCGTACTTCTTATAGGCCGCGATGCTGAATCCGGAGAAGTGAGGCGCCAGAACGACGCCGACTGCCTTCTCGACACCGTCGGAAGCCATCTGCCGAACTGCGTCCGCAACGAAGGGCGGCGCATGCTTCGTACCCACGTAAAGGGAGGCGTCGATGCCTCGGCGTCGAACGCCCGCAAGAATCTCCTCTGCTTGAGCCTGCGAAATCGCGGTTAGCGGGGAAGGACCGCCGATAGCCAAGTATCGGTCGACGAGATCCTGAAGCTGCTCGGGCGCGGGGGGGCGGCCACGGCGGATGTGCGTGTAATAGGGAAGCACATCCTCGATCGTCGCCGGGGTCCCGTAGTGCATGACGAGCAAGCCGATCTTATTCATAAGGAATTCGCAATCAGTGTGGCCGCTTCTCGCGCCTGGCGTAAGCAATCCGGCACGCCGACACCCCGGTAGCTCGTGCCGGCCAGTGTCACATTAGGGAGGGTTTCTGCCAACTCGGCTTCAATGGTAGCCAACCGATCCAGATGCCCGACGGTGTACTGAGGCAAGGCCTCGGTCCAGCGTCGGCACTCCGACCAGACGGGCTCTCCGGTGATCCCGAGCAAATCGCGAACCGACCCAAGCGCCGTTTCCGCCGTCATCTGGGTGTCGCGTAAGAAGAAACGCAGCAAAACCGCGTCATCTGGCGCGCGTCCGTCCCATTTCCGGCTACTCCATGTCGCTCCTGAGATAGGTCCGAGCTCGCCTTCTGGCACAAGAAACCCGGTTCCGTCCAGCGAGTGCGCAACCTGGTCCCGTGCGAACGCGACGGAAACGATTGCGCTTGAGCGGTGAGGGATGGAGCCAACCGCCGGAACCAATTTCGCGGCCTCCGAGGCCGGAATCGTTAAAGCAATTCGGTCGGCACTAAATGCACCAAGCGAATCGATAGGAGCGTTTAGATGCACAACGGTTCGCTGCAACCCTTCAGCGAGTCCGTCGACCAAAGTTCGCATGCCGCCTCGGAAGGACAGGAAAGTGGGGCCTGACCCCGTGGGCGCCGGCGATGTGGAGAGACTGCCATATCTCTGTTCCGCCTCCAGATAGGTGGGGTACAGCGCCCGCATACTCAACCGGTCCGCATCTCCACCGTGGGTGCCCGCCAAAAGAGGCTCGGCGACCAACCGCGAAAACTCCGCGCCAAACCGACGGGTGAAGAAGCTTCGGATCGACTCGTCTTCGCCTGTCCCTGCCGGTTGCTCCGCCTCCGCGAGAACGCGAGACTTCGCCTCCACGCTCAAAAACCAAGCTTTTGCGACGGCCTCCGGCTGGACCTGGTTTAAGGTCACCAGCCCCGAAGGAACGCGATGCAAACGACCGTTGACCAGCATCGAGAACTGCCGCTGCGCAGGCTCAATTAGCTCGGACTCAAGGCCAAGCTCCCGTACTAACTCCATCGCCCCCGGCTTGCGCGCGAAGAAGCAATCGGGACCCTCTTCGACCAGGTAGCCGCACCGGCGGTCCGTCCAAACCTTTCCTCCGAGGCGCGAACCGCCCTCGTACAGGTCGATCGCCGCGTCGGTCAGCCGCTCCAAATGGAACGCGGTTGCCAAGCCAGTAATGCCGCCGCCGACGATCGTAATCCGTTTAGACCCCAACCGGAACTCCCTGTACCGTCTCGACCAGCCGCTGAACGTTTTCCAGCGGGGTCTCCGGCAAGATGCCATGGCCGAGGTTGAAAATATGCCCGTTCAGTTCACGGCCCTGCGCGACGATCTTCCGTGCCTCTCGTTCGACGACTTCGGGGTTTGTCTGAAGTACGGTCGGATCCAAGTTGCCCTGAAGCGGAACCCCCGGAATCATGTCGGCGGCTTTTAAAAGACTCACCCGGAAGTCGACACCGATCACGTCGCCCCCGGCCTCCCGCATGATCGGCAGCAGCAATGGGTTACCCGTCCCGAAGTGGATCACCGGCGCGCCAGTAGCCTTCAAGCCGTCGAAGATACGCTTCATGTGCGGCATCAGAAACTCGCGGTAAGCCTCCGGGGAAAGATGACCAACCCAAGAATCGAAGATCTGCACCGCATCCGCGCCTGCCTCGATCTGGGCCGTCAAGTACGACTCCACGACCGTTGCCAGCATCTCCATAAGCTGATGCCAAAGCGCGGGCTCCGCCTGCATCATCCCCTTCGTGCGCTTCAGATCCCGTGAGGGGCCGCCCTCGATCAGGTACGAGGCAAGGGTAAATGGTGCTCCGGTAAAGCCGATCAGCGGCACCGGCAACTCCCGCTTCAAACCACGAATAGTCTCGAGGACAAAGGAAAGCCCCTCGCGCGGATCGAATAAGTGAAGCCGCTTGAAGTCCTCTAGGGACCGAACCGGCTCATCGACTACCGGCCCGACACCCTCCTTGATCTCGAACGGCGCTCCCATCGGGGTGAAGGGAACCGTCAGGTCGGAGAAGAGAATCGCGGCGTCGAAACCGAACCGGCGAATCGGCTGCAGCGTCGCCTCGATCGCGACGTCGGGCGTGCTGACCGCCTCCAGCATCGTCCGGCCCTTGCGAAGCTCGCGATACTCGGGGAGGTAGCGACCGGCTTGCCGCATAAGCCAGATCGGCGGCCGCGCCGTCTTCTCGCCCCGGCAAGCCGAGAGAAACAACGAGTCCGTCAAGCCTTGACCTCGCAGAGCGCCTCTGCAAACGCGAGCACGGTCGCGTCGATATCGGCCTCCGTGTGTGCAGCATTCAAGAACCAAGCTTCCAGCGCACTTGGCGGCAGATAAACGCCGCGTTTCAGCAAAGCGTGGAAGAGGCGACCGAACAAAGCCTTGTCCGTCGTCTGCGCATCAACAAAATCCTTCACCGGTTGATCGGTAAAGAAGACGGAAATCATCGACCCCACCCGCTGAACCTGAGCGGGCACGCCCGCCGTCTTGCAGGCCTGTTTCAAGCCCGATTCCAGCCCATCGCCAAGCTCTTCCAGGCGATCATAAACCTCGGGTGTCAAGCGGCTCACCGCGGAATAACCGGCCGCCATGGCGAGCGGATTCCCGGACAAAGTCCCCGCCTGATACATCGGCCCCACCGGCGCCACCAACTGCATGAGATCGCGTCGCCCGCCGTAGGCACCCACCGGGAGCCCGCCCCCGATGACCTTGCCCATGATCGTCAAATCCGGCTTGACCCCATAAAGTCCTGCCGCACCGCCTGGAGAAACCCGGAATCCGGTCATGACCTCGTCAAAGACCAGCAGTACGCCGTGAGCGTCGCAAAGCCGCCGCAGCCCGGCGAGGAATCCATGAGCCGGCGGCACCAAGCCCATGTTGCCGGAGACCGGTTCGACCAAAATTGCCGCCACGTCCGAGCCTTGGGCGGTCAAAAGAGCTTCGACTGCCTCCAAATCGTTGAAGTGCGCCAGCAGCGTGGAGGCCGTCGTTTCCTTCGGCACGCCGGCACTATCCGGCAGGTTAAATGTGGCCACCCCGGACCCCGCCTTCGCCAACAGCGAGTCGATCGCCCCGTGGTAATTCCCCTCAAACTTCAGAATCTTCGTGCGACCCGTAGCCGCTCGAGCCAGGCGAATTACGGCTAACGCCGCCTCCGTCCCCGAGTTCACGAACCGGACCTGTTCGACATGCGCCTTCCGGTCGATCACCTCGCGGGCAAGTCGAATCTCGCCTTCATGCGAAGCCCCAAAACTCGTCCCATTAGCCGCCGCCTCGCCGATCGCGACGTTGACGGAAGCATCCGCGTGCCCATGAATAATCGCGCCCCAAGACGAGACGTAGTCGATGTACTCCCGCCCGTCCGCATCGAACAACCGTGCCCCCGAAGCCCGCTCGAAGTAAATCGGCGTCCCCCCGACCGCGCGAAACGCGCGCACCGGACTGTTGACGCCTCCCGGCATCAGTTCGCAGGCTTCCGCGTACAAAGATTCCGATCGCGTCATCGAATGAACTCTTCAACCGTGCGATGAATCCCCGTCACGATCGGGGTGTCCAGCAAGGTGTGCCGGCGCGCCTCCGTCGAGCGGAGTTGGTAGACCAGATCCGAGAACTTGGCCAGATCCTCCGTCTCATAGGCGACCACGAACTCGTGATCTTGCAGACCGAACGAGTAAAGAAGAAGCTGCTTGATCTCCGGGTATTGCTTGCCGAGTTTGATGTGCTCGTTCATCTGGCCTTGCCGGGCATCCATGCTCATCAAGTACCACTCTTTGGTCTTCGAGAACGGATAGGCAACGAAGTAGCTGCCGCGATCACCCTCAAACGGGTCCATATCCTGCTCGCTCTTGCCGCGTGCGTAGGTCGAAACCCTCGTATAACCCCACAGTGTCTGCACCGGCCGGATGAAGTGGCGCCAACCCTCTGCCGCTTCGGCGTACTTGGTGAACGCCGTGTCCGTCACGGTGACATCGTCCATCTCCCAGGCCGACCAGATCAGGAAATCCGTGTCGGATCGCGCTGGGAAGAGGGAGTAAAACTGCGTCGCCTTCGCTACGGTCTGCGCTTCGGCGGCCAATTGAGTCCGGAACGCCTTGCGCTCGGCTTCCGTCGCGGCCCAGTAGCGGTCGGTGTAAGTGTAGGTTGCGTAGAGGTTGAGTTGTCGTTCGGACATATCTTTTCTATTTGAGCCAGCCGGCAGCTTCGAGGGCGTGGTAGGTGATGATCAAGTCGGCCCCGGCGCGCCGGAAGGCAAGAAGGGTTTCGAGGACGATGCGGCGCTCGTCGATCCAGCCGCGCTCGGCGGCGGCCTTGACCATCGAGTACTCGCCGCTGACGTTGTACGCCGCGATTGGTAGGTCGCTGATCTCGCGCGCCAGCCGAACGACATCGAGATAGGCAATCCCTGGCTTGACCATGAGGATGTCCGCGCCTTCGTCTACGTCGGCCAAGATTTCTCTTCGGGCGTGCCGAATGTTCGCCGGATCGTGCTGATAACTCGACCGGTCGCCGAAGGAGGGCGCGGAATCCGCCGCATCCCGAAACGGACCGTAGAAGGCGGACGCAAATTTGGCGGAGTAGCCCATCACGACGGTTTCTTTAAAACCTTCTTGGTCCAGAGCGGAGCGCAGAGCTCCCACTTGATGGTCCATCATCGCGCTCGGAGCCACCACGTCCGCGCCGGCTTTTGCGTGCGCGACCGCCATCCGGGCGAGCAGTTCCAATGAGGCGTCGTTGTCGATCTCATGGCCTCGCATCACCCCGCAGTGACCGTGAGGCGTGTAGGCGCAGACACAGACGTCAGTCATAACGACCATCTCCGGGCAAGCCGCTTTGGCCGCTTCGATGGCGCGGGGCACAACCCCGTCGCTCCCCATCGCCGTCGAGGCTTCGTCGTCCTTGGCATGCGGCAATCCGAATACTAGGATCGAGCCCACGCCTAGGTCAAAAGCTTCTCGCGCCTTGTCCCCAACCGCGCTTATAGGCAGCCGGCTCTGGCCAGGCATGGACAGAATCGGCTCCGGCGAAGAGATCGTCTCGCTGACGAAGATCGGATAGATGAAGTCTCCCGCGTCAACTCGCGTCTCGCGGACCAAATCGCGCAGGCCGGACGTGCGGCGGAGCCTCCGTAGTCGTTCAGCCATGGGCGTTCGCTCCAAAGTAATCGACGAGGGCTTGGGTGAGTCCAGTCATGGTGTATTCGGTCGCGACCGCTGCCGGACGGTAACCTTGCTGCTCGACCGTCGCCGCGGTAATCGGACCGATGCAGACGAGCGCGGCCTGCTGCATCCAATCTCCAAGACCTCGGTCGGTCAGCGCTCTCTCGGTTCCACGAGCGGCCGCCGAGCTGGTGAGGGTGATTGCGTCTGGGCAGGTTTTTGGCAGGGGATAAGAAGAGGGCTCGGGGGTGACGATTCGGTAGGCGGTTACTTCCTCGATGATTGCGCCGGCGGCGACGAGAATCGCGGGTAACTCCTTCCGAGCTAAATCGGCGCGGGCCAACAGGATCCTCTTTCCCCTTACGTCACCCATGGTTACGGCGATGGCGTCGGAGACATATTCACCCGGCATGGCGTCCGCGGGCCGGAAGGCTTCCTCGAACGCGGTTGCCGTGCTAGGCCCGACGACTGCGACCTGCGGCACATTCATCATCGCTGTCGAGACGCCGAGGAACTCCATGCGTGAGCGAACCGCTTCTACTCCGTTGACGCTCGTCAAAACGACCCAGTCGTAGGCATCGAGGGCGAGCAGGGCTCTGTCCAATCGATCAGTGTCGAGGGGCGGGGCGATTCCGATGGCAGGAAGGAGAAACACCTCCGCGCCCAGACTGCGCAGAGGCAAAACCAACTCTGACGCTTGGTGTTCGGGCCGCGTGACAAGGACGCTACGATCCTTAAGCGGGGTTTGCAAGGGCCGCCTCCCGCGCCTTCAGCACGTCTTGCACGATCTCGATCGCCCCCTGGGGCGCCATCTGGTCCGCGAGCGCCTGCCCGATTGCCTGGGCATCGCCTACCGGCCCTGACTTGAAGCCTCGAATGACCCTTTGCCCGTCCGGCGTCGCGACCAAACCCTCAAGGGTGAGCTCGTCGCCGACGATAGAGGCCCAAGCCCCCACCGGAACCGAGCAGCCCCCGCCAAACGCGCGAAGGAAGCCCCGCTCGGCATGCGCACACCTTCTTGTCGGCTCGTGATGCAACGCTTGAACCAGTCCCTGACTGGCCGAATCGTCTTGCCTTGTTTCGAGCACCAAAATCGCTTGGCCGGGGCAGGGAACCATCTCGTGCTCGCGTAGCGGCGTTACGATGAGGTCTCGGTAGTCCGTTTCCGCCCAGTTCTCCAAAACGCCGAGGCGTTTCAGCCCCGCGATGGCCAGCACGATGGCGTCGTACTCGCCCTCCATCAACTTTCGAAGCCGGGTATCCACGTTTCCGATCAGGGGCTTGTAAGTGAAGTCGGGCCGCCGCGCGGCAAGCTGGGAAGATCGGCGCAGGCTTCCCGTGCCGATGACGGCCCCAGCAGGTAGCTCCAAAATCGGATTCGCTCCCGTCGCCTGTCGCGTGATGAGCGTATCCCGAGCGTCCTCTCGGGGCAAAAAAGACGCCAGGATCAAGCCCGGCACTCTCTCGGTCGGCAGATCCTTCAAGCAGTGCAGCGCCACATCCACGGTGCCGGCGAGCACGGCTTCTTGGATCTCCCGTACGAAGGCTCCAAGCCGGTCGCGCTGACCCAAGTCACCGCTTGTCTTGATGGGGACTATCTCGACTTCAAGGCCGGGATGCGTCTCCCTGAGCATCGCATCCATCGCATGGGCTTGGGCGAGGGCAAGGCGGCTACCACGGGTCCCGAGTCGGAGCTTAGGAATTGTTCGAGCCCCCGTTCAGTTCAAAAAGCCGCTCCACGACTTCCCGATGCTGCTGCGCGGCGAGGTGGCTCTTCAAACCTTGGATCGGCGTTTCCAATAGACCGATCATCATACGGCGAGCCATTTCCTCGACGACTCGCAGCTCCTTCTCCGAAAGGTCGGGAAGTCGCTCCTTCGCCCAGCCGACATTCCGCTTGCGGATCTCGTCGCCACGCTGAACCAACGCCCGGATTGTCGGCGCGGCGGCTCTTTCGGTCAGGCTCACTCCAAACCGAGCGAGTTCCTGATCGAGAATATCGAGCGCGGCCGGAATGGCAGAGTTGCGCCGATCCGAATTCTCCGACCCTTCCTTCAGGATCTCCTCCAGGGAAATGAGTTGAAGGCTTTCCCGGCAGATTCCTGGCTCCACGTTTGCGGGTAATCCAAGGTCGACAATCACCAGGTTCCGGCTTTCGCGCGCCGTCCGCACACGGGTCAAAAGTTCGCCCGTAAGGATGGGCAACTCGGCTCCGACCGTCGCGAAGACGACATCGGCGCGAACGAGGCTTGCTTCGAGTTCGTCTAGACCGCCGAACTTAGCGGTGACTTCTTCGGCCAGCGTCGTCGCCTTTTCGATCGTTCGGTTCAAAACCTGGATCTCACCCGCACCACGATCGTTCAGCTCCCGAGCGACCCGCTCGCCGATCTTGCCTGCGCCGAGCACAAGGCACTTCGCCGACGTTAACTCGATCCCTGCTCGCTCAGCCAGCCGAACCGCAAGGGTGCCGGTCGAAGTCGCCGTTCGCGAAAGGTCAGTCTCCGTCCGAATCCGCTTGCCTGTCTCCAGGCCGCGCTGGAACAGATGGTCCAACGAAGAGCCCGACGTCCCCAAATCTTGGGCAAGCCGCCAAGCATCCTTCACCTGCGCCACGATCTCGGCCTCGCCCAAAACCGCCGAATCCAGCCCCGCGGAAACCCGGAAGAGATGGCAAGCCGCACAGACGCAAGCCTTATCGTAAAGGTACGGGCCAAGCTGTGTGGCCGGCATTCCCGCCCGCTCGGCGATCAAACTCGTCACGAGTTCCGCTTCGGCCCCGGCGTAATAGACCTCGGTGCGGTTGCAGGTCGAGAGCACGACGCACTCGCGCACGCCCGACTCGATGGCGCGCTTCAAAAAGGCGATTACCCCGTCCTGAGTCAAGGCCACTCGCTCGCGAATCTCCGCCGGAGCGGTGTGGTGGCTCAGGCCGATGACCCCGAACGGAGCGGGGATGATTCCGCCTCGCTCGACGAAGCCATGGTGGGCGCATCGCCCTTCAGCCTGCGGAGTCATTAGGTTCGCGACGGTCGAACAACCAACCCTTCCTCCGCTCACGAGCAACGGCAGGCCAGACATTCCCTGGGCGCGGGACGGATCAAAAGCGGACGAATCGGATGCGATCGGACAACGGTTTACCGGCGGCACTAGCAGTTAATTCTGACGTACGGTGACGCCGAATCATTTGCCTAAAATAACGGTCCTCCCTCGCTCGCGTCGAACCTTGCCGGTTGGCCAGGTTCGACGCATCCTCATCGAGGCCGTACCTCAATCAAAAAAATCAATTGTGAGTCTTAACGACCGATGCCCGGCGATAGGTGCCAGTACACCTCGTTCCAGCGCAATTCGTTGCGGAAAGCCTCCAGCTTCGTCTCCTCGTCGATGACCACGATCTCGATTCCCGCGAGTTCGGCGAAGTCGCGAAGGTGCTCCGTCGTTACCGAGTAGCTGTAGCCGGTATGGTGCGCGCCGCCGGCGTAAATCCACGCCGCGAGAGCGGTCTTGAAGTCGGGCTTCGTCTCCCAAAGCGCGCGGGCAACCGGCAAATTCGGCAACGCGGGAGCTTCCACGGCCTCTACTTCGTTTACGATCAGCCGGAACCGGTTGCCGAGATCGACTAGAGAAGCGTTTAGAGCCGGACCGGAGGGGGCGTCGAAAACCAGACGCACGGGGTCGTCTTTGCCGCCGATGCCGAGGGGATGAATCTCCATTTTGGGCCGGTCGCTCGCGATCGAGGGGCAGATCTCCAGCATGTGCGCGCCGAGCACCTGAGGTCGTTGCGGGTCGAGATGATACGTGTAGTCCTCCATGAAGGAGGTCCCGCCGGGCATCCCTGCCGAGACGACCTTCATGAAGCGCAGGAGAGCGGCGGTCTTCCAATCTCCCTCGGCGCCAAACCCATAGCCATCCGCCATAAGCCGCTGACATGCGAGGCCCGGCAATTGGCAGAGGCCATGAAGGTCCTCGAAAGTCGTCGTGAAACCTTTGAAGCCACCCTCTTCAAGGAAGGCACGAATCCCCAATTCCAGCCGAGCCGCATCGCGCAGGGAAGACCGCCGTGCGCCAGCTGCCTGAAGCTCTTCGGACAGATCGTATTCTGCCTCGTAAGTGGCAATCAGGGCGTCTACCGAAGACTCAGCGACCGCGGTCACCTTCTGCACGAGGTCGCCAACTCCGTAGCCATTCACCGAGAAGCCGAACTTCGCTTCCGCGGAGACCTTGTTGCCCTCGGTAACCGCGACCTCGCGCATGTTGTCCCCAAACCGCGCGAACCGAGCCCCCTGCAAATCGTGCCAGGCTCGCGCGACGCGCGACCAAGCCCCAACCCGCTCCTGAACCTCCGGATCGTTCCAATGGCCGACCACGACCTTTCGGGCGAGCCGCAGCCGCGTGTGGAGGAAACCCGCCTCGCGGTCGCCGTGGGCCGCTTGATTCAGGTTCATGAAGTCCATGTCGATCGAGTCCCAAGGAAGGTCTCGATTGAACTGGGTGTGGAGATGGCAAATCGGCTTACTCAGGTTCGTCAGCCCCCCGATCCACATCTTCGCCGGCGAAAAGGTGTGCATCCACAGCACCAATCCCGCGCAGTTCGGCGAGGAGTTGGCCTCGATGCAGAGCGCCCGCACCGCCGCCGGGTCCGTCAGCACCGGCTTGTAAACCACCTCGACCGGAATGGCACTAGAGGCATTTAGCGCCGTGGCGATTTCGGCGGAGTTCCGAGCCACCTGACGGAGCGTCTCCTCTCCGTAAAGGTGCTGACTACCGGTCACAAACCAGATTTCGACGGGGGACAATTGCATTCCTCCATCATTCCCCGTCGCGAATGCGTATAGCTAGACGCATCGGCGGAAAGCTATGAAAACATAACCTTTTGACCTTAAACGATTCTCGGTATTCTTAGCCGCGCATTGCGATCAGCTTCTCAAGGCGCGAGGACTGCTCTTCCCACGCCGACATCGTGCCCGCCAGCTCTTCCTGCCTTGCCTGATACTCACGGGTGATCGAGTACACGTCCGCCGAGGGATCCAGATTTGCCAACTGGGCTTCGATCTCGGTGATTTCCGCCTCTCGATCGGCGACTTCCGCTTCGATCTGGGCGACCAGCTTCTCGATCCGCTGTATCTCCTTACTGAGTTCGCGCGGCGACATCGCCGGCTCCTCCGGCTTCTGCTTGCCGTCGAGCAGTTTCGGAATCGACGCGCTAGCTTCCTTCTTCGCGGGTGCCGCCGCCGGTTTCGAACCCCGGCTGCGATATTCCGCGTACGAGCCGGAGAACTGGATCGGCCCGCTCTTGCGGATATCCAGGGTGTTGTTGGTGACCTGAGTTAGCAAGTGCCGGTCGTGCGAGATCAGCACGAGGGTTCCCTTATAGTCCTTTAGGATCTCAGACAAGGCGTCTCGCGAAGCCATATCCAAGTGGTTCGTAGGCTCGTCCAAGATCAGCAAATTAGGATTCAGGTGAGTCAGCTTCGCCAAGGAAAGCTTGTTCTTCTCGCCGCCACTCAAAGTCTTGATCGGCCGGTAAACATCGTCGCCCGAGATGAGGAAGCGACCCAGAAGGTTTCGCGCCTCCGGCGGCTTCATGTCCAAGTCCCAGACCATGATGTCAAGCGGGGACATCTCCTCGTCTAGGTCGCTCGCATCCTGGGTGAACGAGCCGATCAGAACGTTGGCGCCTAAGCGCGCGCGGCCGGTCAGGGGCTCCAATTGGCCGAGGATAACCTTCGACAAGGTCGATTTGCCCGAACCATTCTCGCCGATGATCCCCCAGCGCTCGCCGAACCGAGCCGTCCAATCTAAATTCTTGAACAGAACGACTTCCTCGTTCTCATCCGTCTCCGCCGCCGAGAACCCGACCGTAAGCTTCTCGCACGAGACGACGATGTCGCCGCTTCGCTTCGGCTCTCCAAACCCGGCTTTCATCCCCTTCTCGTTCTGGGGAGCGTCCACCTTGCTCTCGATCAGCCGGTTCATGATCTTCAGCCGCCCACGGGCCTGCGCCGTGCGCTGCGAGTTCATAAAGCGCCGGACGAACTCGTCCATCTTGGCGATCTCCATGTCCTGCCGCTTGGCGACTTCGGCCTGGCGGGCTTCATCCGCGGCGCGAAGCTCCAAGTATTTGAGGAACGGTCCCGGATACGTCTTGACCGAACCGTCTCGCATCTCGATGACGCGCTCGGCGGTGTTATCCAGGAACGTCCGGTCGTGGCTGACCAGCAGCACGGCGCCGTGATACTGCTTGATCCAATTTTCGAGCCACTCCGTCGCCTGAAGGTCGAGGTGGTTCGTAGGTTCGTCCAGGATCATCAGATCCGGCTCTTCGAGAAGGAGTCGCGCGATCGCCAGACGGGTCTTCTCGCCACCGCTTAGCTTCGCCGTCGGCTTGTCGAATTCGTCCTCGGTGAACCCCATCTTGAGGAGAACGGTCCGGACGTCGTGCTCCGCCGAATATCCCTCGGCATCCAGAAAGTGCTCGTGGATGAGGGTGTACTCGTCGATCTCGTCCTGGGTGGGACTGTTCTCCAGGCGATCTTCCAGCACCTTGAGCCGCTCCTGCATTTCGAGCTGACGCTCGACGGCTGACTCGGCTTCTTCGATCACCGAGCGGCCCATCGAGACCGGAGCCTCCTGCCGGAGGTAGCCGATCTTGGCTCCACGAGCCACTTGGACGTTGCCGGTATCCGCCTCTACTTGACCAGTGATGATCTTGAGGAGGGTGGTTTTGCCGGTGCCGTTGCGGCCGACCATCGCGACTTTCTCGCCGGCGTCGATCCGGAACGTTACGCTCGTAAGGATCTGATCGACGCCGTAAGATTTCGCGACGTTGGAGACGTTGAGGATCACAGACTGGAATTATGAAGCGTTCGCTTACTTTCGAATCGCCATCACGTTGACATCGAAGACATTCGCGTTCGCTTTCATCTTCGAGACCGACTCCGCCGAGGGCTCCTTGTCCACGGAGATCTGCGCGATCGCCGCCTGTGCGCCACCAAGAACGACATTTTCCATCTCTTGGACGGATACGCCTTCAGACTGGAGAGCATCCAAAACGTGGGCCAAAACGCCGACCTTGTCCGCGTGCCGGATGATGAGAAGGTGGGATGCCTGCTCGCCGCGCTTGATGTTGACGACGTTCGGTACTCGACCCGTCAAAAGGTATTCGCGCACGATCCGCACGGTCTCGTCCGCGACGGCTTCTTGGGCTTGCTCCGTGCTCGCGCCAGTGTGGTGGGTGCAGTAAACCCTCGGATTGTCCCGCAGAACTCCCTCGTAAGTGCCCGTGCCGCCCGTAGGTTCGTCCTCGAACACGTCTAGGCCGGCCATCAGGTTCCGGGCGTCCAGTGCCTTCAGCAACGCACTCTGATCGACGACCTCGCCGCGGCTCGTGTTGACAAATACCGACCCTGGCTTCATTTCCGAGAAGAATGCTTCCCCGAGGAGTCCGCGCGTATCCTTCGTCAGGCTAACGTGGATCGACACGAAATCAGATTGCTGAGCCAATTCCTCCAGGCTGGAAGCTCGCCCGATACCAAGCGCGGCCGCCGTCTCCGGCGTCATCCATCGCGAGAAGGCGATAACGTTCATGCCGAATGCCCGCGCTCGCGGGATCATTTCTTGCGAGATGTTGCCCATGCCGATCAGGCCGAGCGTGCGCCCGTAGAGGCCGCGCCCCTTGCTGAAGCCCGCCTTGTTCCACTTGCCCTCTCGAAGCTGCGCGACGTTATCCGGAATGAGCCGGTCGCAAGATAGGATCAAACCGAAGGCCAGTTCCGCGACCGCCTGCGCGTTCTTGCCGGGGCAGTTCGCGACGAGGACTCCGCGCCGGTTGGCGGTGGCGACGTCGATCGTGTTGTAACCGGCACCCGCCCGAATAATCAGACCGAGCTTGCTGCCCTCGATCATGGGCTCCGTCACCTGCGTGGAACGCACGATGAGAACGTCGAATGGCTCTTCCGCCAGCCGGGTTGCCAGGGTCTGATCTTTCAGATTTGGTTCGTATGCCACCTCAACGCCGAGCGTGGCCAGTCCCTTGAGGCCGCTTTCCTCAAACTTATCCGCGACGAGCACTTTCATCGCGAGTTAGGTTACCAGCCGCTATCTTCGCGTATACCGATGAAGGATGTTGCCCGCCGAGTCGAGTTCAACATAAGTAGCCGGAGCGAGCGGATCGCGGCCGAGCGCCAGGCGAGGGTTCCAACTACAGGCTCGGATGGCCGTTTCCGGGCCGAAGTCCTCGCGTAGGTTTCGGAAGGCGTCGAGCAAGGTGATCGCGCTTCCCGCTAACGTGCCGTCGAGAAGCCGGACTTCTCCGCTGCCCACCACGCAATGTAGGCCCCACATCGTGAGTTTCGTTCCTGCCGGAAGTCCAGCGGCCATCGTCGCGTCGCTGATCGCGATCAGCCGATCCGCCGGCTTTGCCCGAACCAGTACGTCCGCCGCAGGTTTTACGACATGGTGGCGGTCGTAGATAAGTTCCGCAAACACCAGGTCCTCGGTCATCGCGAACCCAACCGTTCCGGGCTCCCGATGGTGCAGCGGCCGCATCGCGTTATAGGTATGCGTGGTATGGCGCGCGCCGGCAGCGAAAGCCGCCTCGCATTCCGCATAGGTTGCGTTCGTATGGCCGAGGCTGACCTTAACCCCACGACTCGCAAGTCGGCTCGTCAGGGCCAAGGCTCCCTCGATTTCCGGCGCCAGGGTGATGACCTTCAAGCGCGGGTCGTCGAGAATCGGATCCCAATCCGCCATTGCCGCCGGAGGGTCCGTGATGAACTCCTGTGGCTGGGCGCCCGGATACTTTCTCGAAATAAACGGCCCTTCGAGATGGAAGCCCCAGACCATCGGATGCTCGGGAATCACCGACAAAGCCCGCTGGACATCTGAAGCCGAGGCGGTCACCGTTGTCGGTAGAAATCCCTCATGACCTACGTCCGCCAACCGGTCGCACCAGATCGCCATGTCCGACGGAGACGCCGACATAAAGTCGATCCCGAAGGCGCCGTGGCAGTGAATGTCGACAAAACCGGGGACCAAAAGAGGCAGCTCGCCATGCTCGTTCGCGGGCGCGAGTGAGAACGACTCGGAATCGAAGAGGTGCGGCCCATAGCCGTCCGGCCCCAGTGCATAAACGTATTTCGTCATGGTCGAATCGCGTAGCCGTTGCCGTCCCGGATTACGAGCCCCTCAAGTTCCAGCATCGTCAACTCGGAGAGTACTTCGGCGGTATCCATCCCTGTCCTCTCCACGATGAGTTCGGCCGCAAGCGGAACCACCGTCAATACCCCCAGAATCTGTCCCCCTGGACCACTCGGAGCCGGTTTCGGTTCTTCCGCCACGGCTTCCAAGCCCAAGGATTCTAGCAATTCCATCGGATGACTCACCAGCGTTGCACCATCCCTAATAAGTCGGAAGGAACCCTGAAAACTGAATGCGTCGATATTTGCCGGCACGACAAAGACCTCGCGTCCCAGCTCGTTCGCGGAATTGGCCGTGCGCATAGCTCCGGACCGAATCGGAGCTTCGACCACCAGAACCGCCATGCTCATCGCCGCGATTACGTCGTTTCGTTGTAAGAATCGGTAACCGCTGGGGGAGCTGCCGACGCTGAATTGGCTCACCAGGCAACCGGACTGCTGAATCTGGCCGAAGAGGTGCTGATGAACCCGCGGATAAACGTTGTCGACTCCTGTCGCTAGTACCGCCACGGTCGATCCGCCGGCATCCAGCGCGCCACGGTGGGCGGCCGCATCGATCCCCAAAGCTCCGCCGCTCACAACGGTGACGCCAGCACGGCCCAAAGCCTCTCCGAACTTGTGCGCAACCGCCTTGCCGTAGGTTGAGGCGGCACGTGTCCCCACGATCGCGACCGTAGGGCGATCCAAACAGGCGGCTTCGCCCGCGATGAACAACCCGGCCGGAGTTCCGCCCGCATTTGCCAGCGTCTCGGGATAATCGGGAGCCTCCAGAACTTGAACGCCGCTCTTTACGGCACGCTCAAGGGCGGCCATATCGGCGGAGGCAATGCGCCGCTGCTCGGCGTCCGTAAGCAGCAAATGACGCGATAGCTCGGAGAGAGCCTCCGAATCGGGAAGAGAGCCGAGTTCTTCAACGAGAACTCGGCTCTTCGCGGCGGAACACTCCGCCGCCAGCAACGCTTGCCAGAATTGCGGCGAGGGCAAAGCGGCTAACTAACCGCCATCGCTGCCCGTTCCAGGACCGCCACCCTTTCCGGGACCGCCGGCGCCGTTGAGACCGTTGTTAGGCTTCTCCTGGCCGGGAATGACGATCGGAGGCAGAGAGTTGTCGATCGCAAGGGAGAAGGCCTTCTTGATCTCATTCCCCATCCAGTCGGACGCAGTAACGACAATATCCTTTCGGCCATCGGATAGCGGCTTATTGCGACCCGAAGGTCCGCCAGTCCGGCTGAAGCGAACCAGGATGGTGCCGTCCTTGTTTGGGATGAAATCGACCGGCTGGCCGTTAATCGTGATCTTGACCGAGTCGTTCCTCAGCCCCGAATTGTCGTCCGTAACCTTGAATTGAAGGACAAGCGGAGCCTGTCCCGATACCTGGTCGCCCGAGTTCGGGAACTGCATTTTAACTTCGGGTGGCGTAAGGTCTACGCCAAGATCTTTGTCAAAAGCAAGCAAGCTTCCATCGCGAGCCGGAACCAACAACGTCTGGCCATCTAGCACCGCCGGGGCGGCCGCTTGAATTTCCGAAATCTTTTCTGGCTTTTGTTGGCCGCCGCCCAGTCCACCACCGGCTTGGCCGCCACCAAAACCACCGCCGCGACCGCCAGGGCCGTTCGTACGGGTACCCGAGGACACAACGCTGTCTGCCAATGGTCGGACGATGTACTCCCAAAGCGGGCCGGTTTTAGTCGGATCGATAAGGTTGATCGCACCGTTAGCGGTAGGGATTACGAACTTGTCTCCCAGAAGCGTCGGCGCCGTCATCGGTAAAGATCCCAGATCGATGGGTGCCTTGTTGATCGCCTTGCGGCTTGCGGCATCAAAGACAAACGCCTTTCCGTCCTGCGAAACTACGACGATTTTGCTCGCCGAGGCTATCGGAGTGAACGCCAATTGGACTTCCGTGTTCGCCTGCCACCGAGCAACTCCCGAGATCGGATTGAGGGAAATCAGGTACGGGCCCGAGTTCACATAAATGGCATCGGTCGTGACAAACGCACCCGGGTTGGGAGGCAGTTGGGAAAACTCTTGATGCCAGTCGATCTTCCGTGAAACGATGTTCAGGGCGATCATCTGGTTGTGACCGTTGAAGTAAAGGACGTCGGGTCCACTTGCGGTGATTGTCCCTTGCAGGCCCTCGAAGACCTTGAACGTCGGGGCTGAATCCGGCCAAACCGGGGTGCCGTCGGTAACATTCAGGGCATAGAGCTCATTGGTGCTAAGGGCCACGACCAAATACGCGCCCACGAGAACGGGCGAACCAAGAATTCCCTCGGGGAGGTTGGCGCTCCACTTCGACTGACCCGTCACGGGATCGATGGCGTAGACGATCTTGTTGTCGCCAGCGGCAAGGATGATTCCGCCCGCCAAGATCGGCGAAGTGCGGAAGGTGCCCGCGATCGGATCGAGCTGGGGGAACCGCCACTTGAGGTTGCCGGTCTTCTTCTCAATACAGAAGATTCGACCCCCTACCGACTGGTAGATGAGATCGTTATTGACCAGAGGCGATCCACCGGGGGCAACGCTGGTCGGTTGCACCCACCGCCACGCGAGCGGAGCGGGACCGTCAAATTGGGCTAGGGCGGCTGAGACCAGCGCCATCGCGCCGAGACTGACGGTAAGTAAGCGCATCTTCTGCATCTTCGCTATGGTTCTCCTGGGTGACACCGGCGTTATCGCCGGAGACTGCATATTGTAGTCAGACCGTTGCGATCTTTGTCGAACAAATTCGATTCGGCCATACTTCGAGACGCAGATTGCCTCGCCATCGTCACCCGAAAAGTTTCCGGGAGGCCAGCATTAATCCCATGACCGCAACTATTCTCTGCTACCACAAGGTGGGAACAGAGGCGGAGGAGGGCCGGCGGCTGAATATCGAACCCGCGCGACTCGAATCCCACGTTCGATTCTTCGCCCGGCGCCGTAGGCCGTTTGTCCTCGCCCGCGATCTTGCGGGGGCTTGGCCGAAGGGGTTGGTTTGCCTTACTTTCGACGACGCCTACTCGTCGACGATGATGAATGCGCCAGACGTGCTGGAGAAACATGGGGCGCGGGGCTCCTTTTACGCGGTGCCTGGAAAAATCGGTGAGACGTCGGACTGGGACGGCGAGGCTGCGCGTCCGCTGGCCGATTGGCCCCTCCTAAGGTCCGTCGCCGCTCGGGGTCACGAGATCGGCAATCACTCCTGGAGCCACCCGCACTTGGACCGCCTGGATGAAAAGGCCCAGATGAAGGAGGTCGCGCGCGCAGATGCCGCCTTTCGGGCACATGGCATCGATCCCGGGAGCTTCTGCTTTCCCTACGGTTCCTTCAACGGCGACAGCACGCGGGCGCTTGTTCTGACCGGCTACCGCGTAGGGCTGGCTCTGCGGAAAAAGCTGGCCACGAAGGACGAAGACAATCTCGCCCTCTCCCGCGTCGTCGTAGCGTTCAGCGATACGGTCCCGATGCTGCTCTACAAGCTGAACTTCCGCGCCCGATTCCGCCGATGAGTTCTTTCTCGTTTCCGGTCTTGCGACGGCCGGATGCGATGGGTATAATCCAAATCCCGTCCGCGGGCTCATAGCTCAGTTGGTTAGAGCGCACCCCTGATAAGGGTGAGGTCGCTAGTTCGAATCTAGCTGGGCCCACCAGTGTAATGTTATTGCCTTAGGTCCAGTCTGATGTCCAGACGGCTTCGACACACTGGACCCAACAAACCCAAGTCGACCCTTCAGGAAGAGGTCGTGTCCTTGGGGCGCCCATGAAAACGGTGTTGTTCCCTGCCTCTTACAGCGGTACGGAACAACACCGTCTCTGGCTCCAAATCCTCAGCGGCTAACCAGGTAAGTACGGAGTCTGCGCTCGAATAACGCCGACTTCGTTGCCGTCCTTCTTCGAACTTATGGAAACTTTAAAGTAGAGGTTGCCAAGATCGAAGAAGATGTAAGCAGCGCCCTTCCCCCAATAGTTCAACTTCTGGGTCACCGTATCATCTGGTCTCAAAAGTGCATGACCGTCCGAATATAGAAGTCCCCGCATGGAAACTGGGGTGGTGTTCGACGTAAAGTTCACGGTAATAAATCCGTTCGGATCGATAACCACCGTGCAGGGCCACGAATCGAAATTCCGCATGTCGACAGTCCCCGTGTAGGTTCCCGCAAACAACGTTACGTCGACGTTGCCTAGCGCAAGAGGCGCGTCGTAAGTAAATGTGAAGCTGCCTTGTACTTTCCCAACATACTTCTTGCTGAGAGCCGACTTCTGGAGAGTTCCGGTGACGACAATCGACTGATCGTTAGGGCCTTTGCAAGTCACAGAAAATGATTCGTCGGACCTTAGCGATCCGGTACCCGTGAAGACTCCACCTGCGTCATCCGCGACGGCAACGGTTACCGAGTTGTTCTTGCCCGTCGTGACGGTCATCTTTCCGCCCCCACGCGAGAATGCCGCCTGGTAGATGCCCGGATCCGGGTTCTCGACCGACACGCTCGAACCACCGCATCCAGAAAGACTAAACACCCCAACCAGGATCAAAACAAAAAAATAAGAATTCTTCTCATAAACCTTCCCAAGCCAAAGCGCACATATATGCACCGGCAATCTAGTTTAAGGGGGGAAGTGCCCTCAATTCAAGAGGTCTTTACAGGTTCCTACTGTGGCGACAAGGCTTTGAGCGTGCGTTGGCGACGGTTGGCTTATGGCGCCGCCTTCGCAGGAGTTCACCCAAGAAAGAGAGGCTTTCGTCTCACCATTTTGCTCTGGAAGACGAACTAGTCGGCAAATGAGAAGCTGTGTCAAAGAGCCACTTTCGTGACGGGGGACTTTGCCGGCGGAGACAAACTTGATCAAACGTCGTTCCCTCTGACAAGGATGGCAACGCGTTCACGCTCACGCCTCCGCAGGTTATGGACATCGCGTACTTGAATCTCGGTCGAGGGGTGTCAGGTGGCGGCATCTTCCCACAAGGAATGAACGGAGCGATCCAGACGACCTGATTATCAGCGAGGGAAGCGACCCCCCGGAAGTTCGAAACTCATCTAGCTGGACCCACGAAAGCCGATCCTCGAATTTGAATTCAAATTCGAGGTTTTTTGTTTTGGTACGACCGGCCGTCTGGGATGGCGGCCAGGATCCCGAGGGTTTCGCGGACGTACTTGCCCATTAAGAGCGTGCCTATTTAGGTGGTTCCTTTCGCTTTCGAATTTTGAGACGCCGAGCGGATCTCGTAGTTCCGATCGGTTCGCGCCGTCGCTGCTCACCACCCTACAAGAACCGTGGCTTCGAGTAGGCTCAGCCGATGACCAGCTACCGGCTTCTAACCGCAGAGGAAATCCCGTCGGCGGTTCAATTGTGGGTGGAAGTGTTTGCGGTGGAAGCGGAGTTCTTTAACTCGCTTCTGCGCGGCGGAGACGCGGACGATTTCTCGGTTGGCGCATTTGAGGAAGGCCGTATCGTTTCGTCGGTGCATGTGTTCATGCGGTGGTTTCGCGACCGCGAGGGCAGGCCGCAGAAGGTGGGGGGAATCGGTAGCGTGAGTACCTTGCCCGACCATCGCGCGAAAGGACATTCGTCGAAACTCCTGGCCCTTGCCATCGAAGGGATGGCGGCTCGGGGATGCGTATGGAGTTACCTGGGCACCGGCGTCAACCCGCACTATGCTCGGGCCGGGTGGCGAACCGTCAGTACGCCATATTTCACTGGCCATTCGAAGCCGGTGACTGATAGCGTCGAACTCCAAAAGCAACCGGTCACGGATTGGCTTCTCGAACAGATGGCGGTGGTACACACGGATTACAGTCGGTCGCGACCGATGGCGAACGATCGTTCTCCGGCGATATGGTCGCACGCAGTGCGCTACCGGGTGTCGCGCCCCGAGGATGAGGTCTTCGCGCGGTTCTCCGGCACAGACCTCACGGCCTATTTGGTCTGCAATCGCAATCAGGAGGGAGTCGAGTTGGTGGAAGCCACCTGTCTCACCGGTTTTGAAGATGATTTACAGAATCTGGCACGACAGCGAATCGCCTCGGCCTCCGGTCAGGTCACTTCCTCCCTTGAAGAAGGGGGCCCGGCTCACCTTGCTTTCATGGAAGCGTGCTCGCGAGTAACGCGCCGGGAAGATTTGGCCTGGATGGTCCGACCGATCGCCAATGGGGTTGGCTTTCCCGAGTTGATGGCCATTCAAGGCGATCCACGGGGCCGGCGCAGCGGCTTGGATAACTTTTGAATTGCTGTAACGAACTGGAAGGAAGGCTCGTTTAGTTACGGGAGCGCCACTATGCAGCCGCACGCCCTGAAAGTCTTCGCCGCAACTTTGGCCCGGGAGCACGGAGTTCCCCGGGTGCTTGACATCGAGCATTCGATTCACGCCTACCGGCCGACGCTTTCGGGAAAGAGCTCGGTGGCGAGTTACTACATTCGCCCTCCGGACGGTATGCCGGCGGATACGCTGATCAAGCTGTTCGAAGAGGTGGAGGGGTTCGAAAGGATGAACCTGACCCTGGTTTCGATCCTTGGCCTGGATACCTATCATAAACCTCTCATCTCCGTCGACGACTTCGCTAAGAAGTATTTCAGCGACAACAATCTTCGGATTCTGCGGGTGGTGGGGAAGTCGGATCCGGCGATCGACGCGATGGCGGCATTTGTCGATGGGCTCAAAGCGACGTTCGACGCAAGCGCATTTCCTCACCACAGCGACTTCGCCGTCAGCGGTTATCGAGACTCGGTGGTAGGGAGGTCGGCGGAGCTCAAAATTCTGTTCAAGCCCGCCGACGCGACCGGCCTGATGAGAGCCGAGCGCGCGGTGAGAATCCATCTGGACGAAATCAATTTGGGGCGGGAGATCACGACGTCGAGACACGTCACCCGCGCACAGGCTCCAGAACTCATCCTCTCTTCGATGCACGAAGCGACTTCGGCGCGTACCTTTCTCGCAGAATTGGCCCAAAGCCTTCCTCGTGCCACCGCAGAGGAAGTCGACACGGCCACGGAATCCGCCCAGCGAGCGACGGGTCCATCAAGCCCGGAGGCGCCTAGCATTCGAGCCGCTTTCGCACAAGTGGTGTCGAACGCGTTACCTCCCACCGAGGTGAAAAAGAGGGCGATCGCCGCCGTCGCGGACATTTTGCGAAATACCCGGTTTGCCGACGGGCTCGAAGTTCTAATCGTCCAGGGAGGCATGGCGATCGAGGTCACGTTTCCGCGCAAGCTTTGGTTCGCGTCGAGTTTCGATGAGAAGAAGCATGTAAAAGCGATATCTAGCGCCTGCATCGCCGTAAAGGCCGACCCCCAACTCCGCGAAGGTTGGGTTGCGCACTATCGCTTCGATTCCAAGACCGGCAAGCTTCAAGTACGTGCCGTCGACCCACAGATTCAGCCTTCGTCGGAGTCGAAGATCGTTCCCGGCTCGGTTTGAAAATTAGCTTCGTGGAGCAATTTTCTCATATTAACGTAAGTGTATTGTTTCTTGTGGCCGCTGGTGAGCACGAGTTCAAAGGACTGTGGGCAGGTTGAGCCGAATGGCCATTTTGGCTACACGCAGGGTAGCATTCGGAGGTGAGGGTCATCGCATATCGTGTCCTTCGCGAGTTTGCGAAGGCAGGACACGCAGATGCGGAGGCTCTTTTGTCAGCCTGGTATAAAACCGCCTCCAAAGCAGAATGGTCGAGTTTCGCAGAGGTTCGGGCCAGTTTTCCGTCAGTCGATCAGGTTGGAAATAGGTTGATTTTCAATATCGGGGGCAACAAGTATCGGGTGATCGCCGTTGTCGACTATATCGGTCACGGCGTAATGATCCGTTTCATAGGAACTCACGCGGAATACGACCGAATTGATCCAAGGAGTGTTTGATACACGGCATGCAAACCATCGCAATTCCGATAGTAACGAACGACCAAGACTTCGAAGAAGCAAGTCGCCGCCTTGAAACGTTGGTCACGTCCGCTCCAAACACGCCGGAGCGTTACGAGGCCGACGCCCTATGGCTCATTCTCGACGACTATCAACGAAAGCATCACGGACCGCCGCCTGACGCGTCACCGATTGAAGTCGTTCGCTGGTTGATGTCGGAAAGAGGGCTCAAGCCGAAAGACTTGGCCCCTATCTTCGGTGATGCGACCCGAGTTTCAGACTTCTTACATGGCAGACGGCAGCTCAGTAAGAAGCATATACGCGGTCTGTTCGAGACCTATGGTATTCCCCTTGGCTGCTTGATGTAAGCCAAAACGAGTCGCTCGCTCTCCGGGATGGAATTGAGCAACGATTTGTTTCCGCCCCGCAACGCCCGTCCGCTTCAGTGCGTACTGGATGTTAAAGTATGATATCCATCATACTAAGCGGGAGCCGATGAGATACGAAGAGGATCACAAGGAGAAGACTCACGCCAAGATCGTGGAGCGAGCTTCGCAGGAGTTTCGCGAGCACGGCTTTGAAGGAGTCGGCATCGCGAAACTCATGGCGAAGCTTGGGCTCAGCCACGGCGGCTTTTACGCCCACTTCGAAGATAAGGAAGATCTGAAAGATCAGGCCATGGAGCACGCTTTCGGCGAGAGCTTCGAGATCGCTTCGGACGCCCTTCGCCGAGGAGGAGTTCTCGCCTACGTCGAGCACTACACAAGCGATCTTCACAAGGACCATCCGGGGTACGGTTGCGTGCTTCCCACGCTCAGCACGGAAGAGGGACGAAGGTCCCCGGAGTCGAGGGCCAAGTTCGCCCGGAAATTCCAGGAAAGCGTCGACCTGCTTGCCGAGCATTTGCCAGGTGACACTCCCGTGGTGAAAAGAGGGCGTGCGCTCTTCATTTTTTCGGCATTGTCCGGTTCCGTTGCCATCGCCCGCGCGGCTGGCGATCCCCTCCTTAGCGCCGCGATTCTCCGTTCGACGCGCGAGCAACTCACCCAATTCCTTAGGGGTCTCTAAATAACCATGAGACCACCCCGCCGACTCACCACGCTGGGATGATATGACGGTCATCATATCATTCACCTACTAGAGGATCACCAAAACCATGAGCTACACCACAACTGTCCCTTCCTTTTATGCAGCCGAGGGAATTCGCTCTCGCCTAGAGGGCGCACTAAACCAGATGGGCCTTTCCGACGGCCCCATCGATGGCGCCAAGCTCGCCCTCGCCGACCAATTCCATGCGGGAGGTCTAGATGCGACCAAAGAGGTAGCCCAGGCACTCCGCGTGCAAGAGGGCAGCCACGTGCTCGACGTCGGTTCGGGGTTTGGTGGCCCGGCACGGTTCCTATCCAAGACCTATGGTTGCCGCGTGACCGGGATTGACCTGACTCCGGACTACGTCGAGATCGCCGAGTACCTGACCGACCGCACCGGGCAAGCTGGGCTCGTGTCGTTCCAATGCGCGGACGCCCTCGATCTTCCCTTCGACGATCAAGAATTCGACAGTGCGATGACTCAACACGTTGGCATGAATATCGAAGACAAGGAACGGTTCTACTCCGAGATCTTCCGAGTTCTGAAGCCCGGTGGCGACTTGGCCATTTACGACATCGTCCTTGCCGGCGACGAGGCCCCCGCTTATCCCCAACCCTGGGCGGCAAACCCTTCCTCCAGCTTCGCCGTGCAACCGGATGTCATTCGCGAAGCCCTCCGGGCCGCGGGATTCGAGGACATCTCGTCCGAAGACAAGACCCCACTGGCTTCCAACGCTTTCGTGCAACTCCGACGTTTGATCGAGTCGGGCGAAGCCCCACCCTTGACCATCGCCTCGCTTCTTGGCGGTCGATCCAAGGACGCGATGCAAAACCTCGCCGAGGCCTTGCGCGACGGTCGGCTTCGCGCCGAACTCTTCGTTGCCCACAAACCGCTGCTCGCTTGAGTTCCTGACCGGAAATAGAAATGAAAACCGAACCCATTCGACCCAAGGAGGTCGGCAATGAACCCCGCTAGCATCTTTCTTCTCGACCTCGTGTTGGGATATGTGGCCGCGACTTTGTTCGCGATCCACTATGTCTGGCCGAAGGCAAAGTCCATGGATCCCATGGCTGCGCACCGGCTCATCGCTACGATCCATGGCTTTCGTTACTACGGCCTCACGTTCATATTGACCGGAGTCGTAGGAGCGGGCCTTCCGCCGGCGTTTGCCGGGCCGGCAGCATATGGCGACCTCCTGACCGGAGTTTTCGCGATCGCCGCCCTGATTTGCTACAAGGCCCCCAAGGTCTTCCTGCCATTGGTGTGGCTCTTCAACCTCGTCGGACTCCTGGACCTGGTGCTAGACACCGCCAGCGCGGTACGTCTGGACCTGCCTTCGGTATCGGGGCAGTTGGGCGCGAACTATGTGATCGTGACGGTCTACGTGCCCATCCTATTCGTCACCCATATCATGGCGTTCGCCCTCTTGCGGCGGAGCAGCGTTCGGCAACCGCTGGCCGAATCTGGTGCCTAACCGCGTAGATTTCAAAGAGCCACCTCGCCCCTTCGCCTGTGGGCTCGTCAGGTGACAGAGCTTGTTTGGTCTTGATTCCTCGCTTTTGGTCGGCCGAAGACGACCAAAGGCGAGCCAAGTTTGAGCGGTTAAGAGGACTACGGCCTCAAAGTGTCGGAACTATCGGGATATCGTGGCCCGTACACCGTTAAACCTGGAGTAACGTTCAATACCGAAGATTGAAATCGCCAAATTGGAGGCGAGCCGCTCAGTCCAAAGCTGCTTTGGACTTGGCAATTTCAACCTTCTGTGTTAATCTTGGTCCAAATGCCGCAGTGTGGTCTGGTAGCCCACTTTGGCATTGAGCTCGTAGAATTTGGATTGCTCATGAACGCTCGGAACACCGCAAAGCAGGCCATCCTCGACAGAATTTCCTCTGGAGCCTATCCACAGGGAAAAACCCTGCCGCCCGAGCGAGTGATGGCGGCGGATCTCCAAGTTAGCCGTACCACGATTCAGGCGGTGCTGAGTGATTTGGAAGCCGAAGGCCTGCTGATTCGACGGCCGAACTGTAGGCCAATCGTTCGGGCGGAGCCTCTTGGTCCGATTGTGGCAGACCAAATCGCCGTTTGGATGGTTCACGAGATGCAGGACTTGGGTGGTCTGCAGATGCTACAGGGGATTACCACCGTGCTCGGCGCGGCAAACTTCCGGCTTTTGCTCGGCTGCCCACCGCCGCGAAACGAAGAAGAGATCGCCAAGGCCGAACTTGAGTTCCTTGAGGCTGCGCTGGCCAGTCCTAATGTTGCGGGCGCTATCGTTTGGGACTTTTACAGCACGGAATGTAATCAGGCGTACAGGAAGTTCATCGACCGGAACGTTCCCCTGGTTTTCATCGACCGAACCCCTCTCTACACCCTTCCCGCCGACATGGTCGGTATCGACAATATCGAGGCGGCGAGAGGCGCGGTGCTGCATCTCGCCGGTCTTGGTCACGAACGGATTGCCATGGTCTATTCGGACTTCCGGGCGTCGTCGGTTCGCGACCGCGTCTACGGTTATCGGATCGCATTGACCGAGTCGGAAATTACCGTCGACGAATCGCTGATCGTCGATTTGCCCGAAGACGGGCCTGATCGTCCGGCGGAGATCGAAAGGACCCTCGCGGACCTGATGAGCCGCCCGAATCGTCCCACGGCGATCTTCGCCGTCAACGACAACATCGCTTTGCACCTTGCAGAGGCAGCGCGACGACTGCGAATCGATATCCCCAAGAAACTTTCTCTTGTGGGTTTCGATTGGCTTTTGAGAACGCTGCCGGGGGGCGGAACCCTTACAACCGTCGCCCAGCCATTCGAAGAAATTGGGAGAACCGCGGCTCAACGCCTGCTGGAGCGTATCCACTCCCTCGACGACCAATCGCCTCGAAAAATCTTGTTTGCAGCGCCCCTCGTTTTTAGAAGCAGCACTGCCATACCTGAAATCATCGAATCGAAGAAGATTCCTCTCAGAGGATAATCAGATGAAAAAGCGCAAAGCATTTACACTCATTGAGCTACTCGTCGTCATCGCGATCATCGCGATCCTAGCGGCGATCCTTTTCCCCGTGTTTGCACAAGCAAAGGCGGCGGCAAAATCTTCCGTTTGCGTCAGCAACCTTAAGCAGCAGACCCTCGGTGCACTCATGTACAACGGGGACTTTGACGACACTTTCCCCCAGGGTCAAGTTAACTTTGAAGGCAACTTCGGTTACTTCTGGGCAGGCACCGGATTCATCGGTTACCAGTTCCCTTGCGGATCGGGTGAGATCGACTGCGCCTTTGCAGGCAATGCGATTCAACCGTACATGAAGAGTCTGGATATCGCCGAGTGCCCTGCGGTTAGTGGAAAGTTCAATCCGTACGGATATGGACCAGGGGCTAAGCCCTCCAGCTACACCTATAACGGTGACCTTCACCAGTTCTCGGGGACCGGCGTTAGCCAGCCGGCACTTACGGTTATGTTCTGGTCCGGTACGGTTGGAAACGGTTGGCTCGGCCGCTCGGTTCCCGCGCCGAACGTTAATTGCCCTCTTCACCAGCAGTCGTCGTGTATCTACACGTCGAACCCTACCGGTCAAGAGTCAAGTACGCCCGGAACGTCGGACTACCCGAGCATCTACGGAGCCGGCAACTATAAGCTGCCGAGCTACTCGAAGTGGGTCCACAATCGCGGAGATAACTTCTCCAACTGCGACGGCCACGTGAAGTTCCACCACCTGTCCGGATCGGTCAAAGAGGATCCGTGGGCGGACACCGGACCCAACGGCGAGATCTATCTCGGTACGCTGCCTAGTTCGAGCTCCTTGGGCACGAACAGCGGATTCCCGATGTGGACCAACGGCCCCGGCGGGCATACCTGTCTGTTCGGACCGGACAATCCCTGTGGACTCTAAACCAGAGAAAAGACAATGAAACGCGTCTCACTATTCGTCGCTGCATTGAGTTTGCTGACCGTATGCTCCCTTTGGGGCTGTTCGAGCGGCGCTGAATCCGTCAGTGCCGGCCCCAGCCCTGCTGCGGGTTCGGCGACTCCGGGTGGCGGAACCATTACGGCAAAGTCGATGCCGGCCACGGGGCCGCACATGATGCGCAAGTAGCCCCTTCTTAGGTGGTAACTATCCATGAAGGCACGGAGAATTCTAGGATTCTTCGTGCCTTCATACTGATTTGAGATTGAAAGACGACCAACTTCTTCGCGAGGCCGATCTCGCCCGGGAGCGAGGGGAGTTTGAAACCGCCGCGGAACTCTATGAAAGGATCCTGCGCACCGCGGATTCGCTTCCTGCCGCCGCTGGTCTAGGTATCGCTCTGCTCGAGTTGGGAAGACCCGCTCAAGCGGTTCCATTCCTGTTTCGCGCGGCTACCCCGCAGTGCGACGACGCGAAAGTATTTGTCAGTCTCGGTCGATGCTACGTCAATCTGGGTAGGTTTGACGAAGCCATCGGCGCCTTTGAGCGCGCGATTCAAATAGACCCCGAATCGGCGCGCGTCAGGCTCTTTCTGGCCTATGCGCTCTCCGTTCAAAACAATATTCTCGAGGCCGAAACACAGCTTCAGAAGGCGATTGAGTTAGATCCTACCTTCGCCGCCGCCCATGACCTATTGGCCTTCCTACTCCCCAAGCTTGGGCGGTTCGAAGAAGCCAAGGAACACGCTCGCGCCGCCTCGAACCTTGAACCCTCCAGTGCCGCTTACGGCTTTCGATTTGTAAATGCCGGACGCGTGGAAGAAGCGGACCGGCCCGCCATTGACCGACTTGCGAGTCTGGCTAGCTCCGCATCGTTGCCGGAGAACGATCGCATTCGCCTGGGATTCGCTTTGGGGAAGGCAAAAGAAGATCAAGGCGAGTACCGAGAATCGGCTTCACACTTCGTGCAGGCAAACAAGGTTGCGCTCAGCGCAACCGCGAAAGCGGGGAAGCGATTCAACGAAGCGGAGCATCGTCAGGAGGTGGACTACATCCTCGAAGGCTTCCCAGACCGCGAAAGCTTTCGCCCCTCCTACCGAGGATCTTCGAGTGATCTGCCCGTGTTTGTGATCGGGATGATGCGCTCCGGTACGACCTTGGTGGAGCAAATCCTTTCCTGTCACCCCGAGGTGAGCGGCGCCGGGGAGGTCTCCTATTGGATAGAGGCCGGCCCAAAGGCTCATCACGACCTCGTTCGAAAAGGCGACCTTGCCGAACCTCAAAAAGTTGCCGAGCTATATGTCCAACTTCTAGAAAGCCGTTGTCCAGGTAAGGCCCGCGTCTGCGACAAGTTGCCCCAGAACTACATGAACCTGGGAGTGATCCACGCGATCCTGCCGGAGGCGAGGATCATCCATTGCCGGCGTGACCCAAAGGACGTTTGCCTCTCCCTGTTCACGACTCCGTTTGGCATCCCGCCGCCTTTCGCCTATTCCGCCGATCATATCGCCGCCGCCTACCGGCAATATCAAAGGCTTGTCCAGCACTGGCGGACCGTGTTACCCCCGGACCGTTTCTTAGAAGTGGACTACGAAGACCTCGTAACCACAAAGGAAGCCACGGCGCGTCGAATGATCGAATTCTTGGGGCTCGAATGGGATGAGTCCTGCCTCTATCCGGAGCGTAACCCGCGCGTGGTTGACACCCCCAGCCAGTGGCAGGTGCGTCAACCCGTATATGGGTCGTCAATTGGTCGTTGGAGACGATTCGCAGAGTGGATGGCCCCCCAATTCGAAGCTTGGAGCCAGTTGTGAGCCTTAGTCTCTTGGAGCAGGCGGACCGCGCCCTCACGGCGGGACGATTTGACGAAGCGGAGCGATTTGGCCGGGAGGCCCTACACGCGGATCCGGGCAATGCGGCCGCGCTGCTGATCCTTGGCATTTCGTTTGTTAGCACCGGGCGTGCGGAACAAGCACTGCCGGTTCTCCAGGCAATCCCGGATACGGAAGCCGCCTCCGCTCCCGCCTCGCTTTGGCTTGCGAGGGCTTACCGGAAGCTCGGCAACTTAGAAGGCGCTCTCGATGCCGCGAAAAAGGCCGTTCAGAAGATGCCGACTTACGGGCCCGTAAATCATCAACTTGGCCTTACCTATTTAGATAGCGGAGACTATGAAAACGCGGCTCGGAGCCTCGAAAAGGCCGCGGCGCTAAGCTCCAACGCTCCCGGTGTGCAACATGCCCGGGGATTGGCGCTGCAAGGTCTCGGCCAAAACGCCGCCGCTATCCAATGCTTCAAAAGGGCGGCCGCGCTGGCGCCAAAGGCCTCCGAGATCCTCGAGAGTCTCTTCGAGGCGCTGATGGATGAGAGCGATTCCGCGGACGCCGTGGCTTGCGCCCGAACCCTCTTGGGCCTGCAGCCCGACGCCCCGCGAGCTCAACTTCGAATGGCACGGGCGCTGCTGGCGAACAACAAGTCCGAAGAAGCGCAAGCTTATTTGGAACAGGCACTCCAAACCGGACCCCAAGAGGGAAACTTCACCTTCGCAACCGGCGCCATCCTTCAATCGTTGGGTCGCATCGACGAAGCGACGGCAAGGTTTCAAACTTCGATTGCCCTGCTTCCCGAACAGGGTTTCGCCTACTCCGCCCTCGCCTACAACCGGAAGACCACCGGAGCCGATCGGCCCCTCGTCGACCGGATGCAAAAACTAAGCGACGAAGGAGAGCTTCCGATCCCGGCCAAAACGCATCTGCACTACGCGCTCGGCAAATCCCTGGAAGATCTCGGCGACTATGGGCACGCGATGGCGCATTTCGATGAGGCGAATCGGCTGAGCTACCAAATGAAGTTCGGCGAGCGCCCGTTCGACCGTCAATCCTACGCCGCCAGGATTGACGCAAACATAAAACGGTCCAAAAACGCGATGTCGGCAAGCTTTGTCCAGTCCGGCGAAGGAAGTCTAAATCCGATTTTTGTCGTCGGCATGCTCCGATCGGGGACCACGCTTATCGATCAGATCCTATCGAGTCATCCGGAAGTGGGATCCGTAGGGGAGCAAGGCTTTTGGCTACACCATCGCGACGAGCCATGGGAGAAAGATGGCGCCACGGTGGACCGGACCAAGCTAAAGCGGCTTGCCGGCGAGTATCTAAAGCGCCTCGCCGAAGTCGCCCCCGGTTCTCGTTATGTCGTGGACAAGATGCCGGACAACTATCTGGAGATCCCGCTTCTCCACATGGCGTTTCCGAAGGCGAAGATCATTCATGTCAAGAGAGACCCTGCGGACACGTGCATCTCGATTTACACCACGATCAATCGCCTTCGCGTGGGATGGGCGCATAACAAGGCAAACATCGTCTTCGCCTATCGGCAGTACGAACGGGTCATGGGGCAGTGGCGGAAAATCTTGCCCGCAAGAGTGATGCTCGAACTCCGCTATGAGGACCTCGTTACGGACCAGGAACGGATCACCAAGGAGTTGGTCGCGTTCAGTGGGCTCGAATGGAACGAGGCTTGCCTACATCCCGAATCCAATCAGCGCTCCGTCGTGACCCCCAGCGCCTGGCAGGTTCGTCAGCCGCTCTACGGCACATCGATTGCCCGATGGAAACGGTATGAGCCGTGGCTCGGCGGCTTCAGCCCTCTAGTAGTTCCTTGATCGGGCCCAGCCAGGGTTCGAACCGCTTCCAACGGTCCACGGAACTCTGAAAAACCGGCTGCCGAACCTGCATCACGCTGGGGGTGGATACCAACCTGGCGTTCCGCTCGGGGGCAAGACAGGCGTCGTTCCATTCAAGGCCGCAATGGCGAATGATCTCGCGGGTGATCCGTTCGCGATCCCGCACCAACTCTTCGTATTCGACTTCTAGCAACGTTCCGGCAGGGAGCACCTGACGCCACAATTCCATCATCCGCAGATAGTGCCGGTAAGCCGAGGCGATGTTCTCTTTACTGTGGGCAAAGCTTGGCGAAACGCTATAGGGCGTCGCGTAGATCGACAGGCAGGTGTCCGCGGGATTTCGCTTGATGTGGACGATCTTGGCGCGGGGAAGGGCCAAGTTGATCAATCCCAACATCTGAAAGTTGGCGGGCATCTTGTCCGTAACGTGACGAGTTCCCGGCGAGATCCTTTGCAGCAACTGTAGGTATTGGTTCGACAGCCCCTTTAGAAAGGCGGGGGACATTTTATCGGCCGCATAGTCGATCGCGTTGGGGCCATCGGTAGTCCACAGGGGAACTTCACCGGCCGCACCGACGTCCGGATGACTGGAAAGGATCTGGTCCACCAACGTGGTCCCCGACCGCATCATCCCGACGATGAAGATAGGCAAGTCCGAGGCGTCGCCCACCGACCGATAGCCTTCCATCCGCTCTTTGGTAAAGAACTGGCCCACTTGCGCCGCCCGTGCGCTCGCCGCCTCGGGAAGAAAGGTCGGCCGGGGACCCCGCTGCTCATAGGCGAGCCGGTTCGCTTCATCGTAGTGATCCATCGCGGTCCCGTACTCCGCCAAGTCGTCGAAGGCCTTGCCAAGGCCATAGTGGAGGGTCGATCGGTCCTCCGGCTTCAACCCCTCGATCTCAAGTGCGGCAAGCATCCGATCGACTATCTCGCGTTCGGAGGCCGTGACTTTCTTCAGTTGGGACAACCCAAGGTAAGCGTGCCCCTGAGAAGGGAGCAAAGCGATCGACCGCTCAAAACTCTCCCGAGCCTTCTCGGTTTCGCCCGTGGCCAGGAGATGAAAGCCGAGCAATCGATGAAGGAGCGCACTGTTCGGATCCCGGGCCAACGCCCGGCGGAATTCCGATCCAGCCTCGTCGGCCGACCCCATGCGGACGAGCGCTTGGGCGAGAAAGAGGTGGTTCGGCGCCGATCCCGGATCGAGGCGAACCGCATCTCGGGCACAGTCCACGGCATTAGGAATATGACCGCGCTCGAGCATCAACCGGCCGAGGCACAGATAGTTGCTTGCAACATTCGGACTCAGCTCGATGGCCCTCAAGAAACACTGCGCCGCCTTCGTGACCTGGCCCAAAACTTGAAGCGAGACTCCAAGGGGTTGAAGAACCCGCGGATCCTGACGTGCGGCGCGCTCAAACCGATCGATGGCCTCGTGGTGCCGCCCCATGGCCTGCAGGCAAAGTCCCGAAATTCTTAGCGCTTCAGGATTATCCGGAGCGACTTGCAGAATTTGGTTGCACGCGAGCAGAGCGGCTGAGAAATCGGCTTTCTGAAATGCATCGTGCGCCTGGCGCAACACGGTTCGTTGTTCTGCATCCATCTTGCAAGCCGCATTCAGATTGAGGTTACCCCGTCTGTTCAACGCTCCCAAGCTTTTACCAACCCGTGAGAGTTCGCTTCAAACCGCCAGCCGGGCCACGACTTAGCCGTTCACGCCGAGTTCGCGGCACACCCGCTCCAACTCGATGCGGAGAAATTCGCCGTGAAAGACGACTTCTTCCTTGCCGATAACAATGAAGCGTTGATTGGCGCCGGACTTGAGGCTGGGCACGGTCAAGAGGAAGAACATTCCCAGTTGCACCGTGAATTGCTTTCCTTTAACCAGATCGGCAAGATCGGTCTTTGGGACGGCGAACCCACCCCAGCTCTGCCTGCCGTCGGTTGCTTCGATAAGGACGAAGTCGTCGGCCGGCTCGAAATAAAGCCGCAGCTCCGGACGCTGCGGATCGGCAAGGTTCAGAGTTGGCTCAAGCATTGCCATTATCCTATCTAAATGGTGGAGCGCTGTGTGCCGCAAGTTTGCGACTTGAATGGAATGTCGCTAGCGCTCGGACCAACCAGTACCGGTAAATCAGCCAGAAATCACCCCGCGATTCGATTCTGAGAACGTTTGCACCAGCCCGCCCGTTCTTAACACAACGGGTCCTTTCTTAACAAAAGAAAGGGTGTCCCGTAGGCTATCGATGCGGCTGGCCTGACTGGTCGTTCCGATGGCGATACATTGCGATCCTTAACTCATTCCCTTGCCTCGGGAAACGACCTATATGAAAAAAGCATTCACTCTTATCGAGCTGCTTGTTGTCATCGCGATCATCGCGATCCTCGCCGCTATTCTTTTCCCCGTCTTCGCCTCCGCCAAGCAGGCGGCGAAGAAGACGGCCGTTCTCAGCAATGCCAAGCAAATGAACGTCGCCTTCATCATGTATGCCGGTGACTTCGATGACACGATGGTCACCCAAGAGAACGGCGGCGTCAATCAGGACACCCGCGAGTACTCGACGATGCTCCAGCCCTACATCAAGAACCGCGACATCCTGTACGATCCCTCGCGAACCCTCACCGGATGCAGCACCAACGTCGATCCGAAGGGCCGCTGCCTCGGTTTCGCTCCGAACTTCGGAATCTACTCCTATCGCATTGGAACCGGCATGTTCCACGCGGTCAAGAACGATCCGAACAACCTCGGGAGCGAGTTCGAGGGAGTGAACTTCAGTCAAGTCGCGGCCGCCGCCAACACGATCATGATCGGCCTTACGAACGATACGAACATGTACACGTTATCGTTCTACTTCCAGACCGGTGACGGTACCACTCCGGCCGCGGTCCGCTACGGCGGTCAATATCCGATGGGCTTCGTCGATGGCCACGCGAAGGGCGTCAAAATGGCGGCCTACAGCTTCGAGCACGATGGCGACGCGTTCGATATCATGCCGATGAACGTGAATGACATCAAGCTCTACTGTCGGGACGTCGACGCCGCGCCTGAACTGAGCGACGGCTTTAGCGGTAGCGTCCCCTGTGGTCAGATCGCCGACCAGCTCAACAAGTATCGGGTGCCCCTTGGCCCATAGGGTTGTGCTTTTCGTGCTGTCGGCGGCAATCGTTCTGACCGCGGTCGGGTGCGGTTCCGGCGGAGCCAACGGAGATGGCAAGGCCACTCCGGTCATCAAGACCAGCACAACCAAATAAGCTCAATCACTGCCCCACTAGGCCTTGCCTATGGGGCAGTACTTTTCTAACCCTTCGTGTGACCGATTCCGAAAGTGGAGAGCTCTTTCTTCAGTTCGCCGATGGCTCGCGTCAACTCGGTGGATATCTCGGAGTTGTGCGCATGCCGAGCGAGGGATCTCCTAAGCGCGTCCAGGTGAGCCGCCACAATCGCCGCACCGGCAGGGACCCCCAGGTCAGGTTTCACCCCGACGCCTTCCCAATCGGTCTTCGTGACTGGATTGATCTCCCGGTTGAACGGAATCGAGGCGGCGAAATGGTCGTCGAGCTTGAACATCGTCGTCCCATGCGCGCCCCCTCCAGTGGTTTCGCCGACGATGGTGGCGCGTTTTAGGGATTGCAACGTGTAGGCGAGCCATTCGGCCGCGGAGAAGGTTTCGTGGCTGGTGAGGATGTAGAGGTCCCGGTCGGCCAAGTTCGCCTTTGGGCTGACGGGTAGCGTCCAAGACTGCCTGGTGACGCCCGTCGTCCGATTGTACGAGTCCGAAAGATGAGTCTCTTCCGCGAAGAAGTAGCCGCAGAGTAGTCCGGCGCCGTCGCCGAAACCTCCGTGATTGTTCCGTAGGTCGAGGATAATCGCCTCGCTGTTTGCGAGGAAACCCATCGATGCGGCCAGCGTATCTGCCGTCCACTCGCCAGGATAGAACCCATCGATTTCGAGTAGTCCGACCTGCCCCTGGAGCCGCTCAACCTTGCGGAATTCGAAGTTGACCCGACGTCCACTCTCGCGGAATTTCTTCACCACTTCCGGATCGGGTGGCTTTTCGGAGTCGTAACCGACGCCGTTGGCCGAGTACTCGACGCCCAAGTGATGATCCTTCGAGATGGCGATCAAGTCTTCGGTCAACGCCTTCGCCAACTCCTCCGGTTTCGTTATCCCGGCGTATCCTCCACGAGCCGCCTTGGTCGTGATCGCCGCCTCCATTTTCCTCGCCGTTTCGGCGATGACGTAGTTCGCGTCCAGCTTCTTCACCAGGGCCGCGATGACGGCCGAGCGTTCCTTGGTGGATAGGTTTTGTTCGGCCGAAGACAGTAGGGTGGCGAGGCAGGCGATGGGTGCGATCAACAAGGAAAGACTCCTGAGTGTTGCAAGTAGACAAAGCACATACGGATGAGCTCCTCCGCGAGCCGCTCGTCCTCGATCTGGACGGAACTGGCGTGGGGGGCGTCTCCGAAAAGCACGCGATCTCGACCGATGGCGGGGACGATGTAGGCGATGAACTCCGCCGCTGCCTCCGGGTCGGGGTGCCCGATCTGCGCCCGGCAATCGAGGAGGAACGCACAGGAAGCCTTGTGCTTTTCGGCGCTCAGCCGGCGGCTCTCGGCGGAGATGTCGTTCGGATGCTGCCTCGCATAAAGGGCGAGGGGGCGCATGAACGGCCTCGTCGCCCGGTAGTCCTGAACGACAAACCGGACGAACTTCTCGACTCTTTGGCGGAGGTCCGCTTCGCCCCACGTAGCGGGTTCGCTCCAAACCGTTTCCTCGTTTTCGAGTCCTTTGGAATAGGCCTCGTAAAGGGCCGGCAACAGCGCCTCCTTGGAAGCGAACCGCGCGTAGAACGCGCCGAGCGAGGACTCCGACCGTCGCACGATCTCCGCCACGGAGATCTCCGAGAAGTCCTTCTCGAAGAGAAGTTCCCGGGTTGCGGCAAGAATCCGATCCAACGTTCGCTGGCTGCGGCCTTGCTTTGGCTGGTTAACGGCTAGCGCCTCCCTTGCGTGTTCAATCGTCATTAGAATTAGAACCTGATTCTAATATGAACGGTAAGCGACGAATTGTCAAGCTGGAAAAACACCAGAAGGCGGCAACCGTTTCCGGTTACCGCCTTCGAGGCGAGGGATTACGTCTCTTCCGAAGTCTCTAGCGTCGCTCCGTAGAACGCGGCCAGAACTGCCGGTAGCGAGGCGTCGAAACCGACCGTCTGCAAAACGTTCGGCATTCCCGGATCGCCGACCGTCATGCGGTTCGCGGTCAAGGAAACGATCGCAAGCTTCACGTTTGGATTGACCTTTCGCTGGTAATCCAGGAATTCCGTCTCCATGTGCCGCTGACCTGCCCACGTCTCGTTGTCCGTGTAGATTTCAATCCCGTCGAATGGCTTCATCGTTGCCGCCGCTCGGATCGGAACTGCTAGATCGGTTCCGCCGGTTAGCTTTCGCAACGTTGCCGCTACGTCGTCCAACCGTCGATCCCGCACCTCAAGCGGCTGCCATCCCTTTTTGAGGCCAAGGTACTCCTTCGAGGAGAACGCGATGATCTCGTAGCTGGTTTCGACCCGGCTTGCCGCCACTGCCATACACGCCGCTGCCTGGTGGGTAGGTAGCGGAGTTCCAGCTACGCAGACGTGCATCGAGCTTGAGACGTCGATCGCCAAGAGGCGCCGCTGTCCGGTTGCCGGGACGAACTCCATCGCGAGCGTCACCGCGTTCGAAAGCGCCGCGACGACTGCGTCGGAAACCGTCCACTTTAGCGAACCCTTGACACCATGACCCTGCCGGTAAACCGCCATCGCCACGAGCAACGACAGAGGATGGACGCGAGCCCGGCGCAACCGGTCCCGGTCTCCCAATGTCGCCAAGACGAAGTCTTCGCCGGCCGAACCGGAATCCAACAAGCCGAGAGAACCCATCTTGCCGAGATTTCGGACCATTGCCGTCAAAGGCATCTTGGGCAACATCGCCATCCAGACTTCGGGCGAGTTGAGTAGCTCCGTCGGGATCGCCTCCCGCGGCACGTCGAACTCTCCTACGATCTGGGCCGCTTCGGCCGGCGCCATTCCCTCCGCGTGCAGCAAGTCGCGAGCCCGCAGCAGCGGAACCTCGGACGGCGTGCCGCGGAGGATCCACTGATAGACGTCGTTCTCGCCCGCCTTCGGGTGCGCTAACCGTAATAGGTCGCGAAGCGCCCACTTATCGCGGGACGCGTACTTGACCGCTTGGTAGGCAAGCTGCTCCGAAGTCTTGGCCGAGAACCAGCCCGCGACACCGCGCTTCATCGATCGGCCCCAGCCCTTTTGCAGGCCGTCGGCCTCCGCGACGAAGCGAAGCAGGTGGGTTCCGGTTCGGCAGACGAGTGGGATCGCCGACGCGGCTGCACTTCGGGCCGCATCGTTTCCAGTTTTCGCCACCAACGCCAATGCAAAGATTGCCGGATCGTTCTTGACCGCGCGACCGGACGTCGAGATCTCGACGATGCGGTTCACGACGCGCACGCCGTCCTCCTGAATGCATCGGATCACTGCGTCAACGTTCTGCTTCGAGAGTTCGAATTCGCCGAAGTAGTAGTTGCCTCCGGTCGATCCAAGAATCAAGAAGCGGTCCAGTTGATCCCATTCGGAAACCTGGTAGGCGTAGCCTCCAGCCGCGTTCGGAACCATTCGCTCATTCAGCGGCTGGCTCGGCGGCACGTTCGACGGGTTTAAGATTTGACTGTACATTTCGCTCCTTCGGAGGAGCCGTCGTCAGTCCGAAAAGGGGGAATCGATGGTCGTGCGAACGAGGTGGTCAGCCTGGGGTCAGTATAAGGCTCAGGCACTTGACCTGAGTTGGACTTGCGTTCCTTGGTAGATAACCCAAACCTTTCGGCTCGCACGAGCCACAAATTTAAATCGCGAACGAGTTGGTGAGATTGGAGATAGGCTTGCGCCCTGCACTGCTCTAACCAGACTGAGCTACATCTTCCGGTAAAGGAAGGACGGCCGGATTCGAACCGGCGACCAATGCGTCAGATAACCAATACTCTTCGGCTCGCGAAAGCCTTGTCGGACGAACAAGGTGTGGCAAAGGGGTTTTTTCGGTTACAAACGATAACCCTTTACCTTCGGCTCATCCAGATAATAATTTACCTAGGCACGCCAATCGCGACCAGAACAACCGGCGAATAGTTGCTGGATAACACTAATCTGTGTTGGCGAACGCCTCCGCCCAAATCAGGTCGGCGACGGGGTCTCGAGGCTCGCCGTTCCGAAGGGCTTGGCCGTACCAGTTGACCAGGAGGTCGATTACATTATCGAGCTTCGGGGGCTTAAAGAAGGCGATGTCGATGCCCGAGGCATCGCAGATCTTCTGAATCGGCGTCCAGTCGAAGACGAGACCGACGCCCTCTTTGTAGAACAGATCCAGGTCGGCGAACCGAACATCGGAGGGAATAAGGATCTCGACGTCTTCCACCCCGTCTTGATACCTCACGCCTTGCTGGATGGCGGGAAGCATGCGCTCATTTACGCGGAATTGAATTTGCCGCTTGACCTCAGCCATCGGCCGACGCAAAATGGTGAGGTCGTTTGCCTGGTTGTACTTATGTCCCGTTTTCGTTTTGCCACCGTCCTAATCCTGTTTTGCTTGGCCGCGTTCTCACTTGCCCAGCAAGCGGGCGCGCCTTGGCCGAAGTTTCATCAGTCTCGGACGAACGGTGGGCGCACCGCCCCAGGCGGTTCCAATGGAAATCTGCGCTGGTCGATCACGCAAATCGGTTCGGATGCCGTGATCGCGGCGGACGGCACAGTATACATGGCCGGCGTAAATTCCGCTAATTCGCCGGTGCTATTCGCCTTGAATTCGGACGGCTCGACGAAATGGACGTGCGTCCTTCCCACCGTGGTTATCGTCGCTCCTGCGATCGGGTCCGATGGGACTATTTACATGGCCGGGGATGCAAATGGCCTCAACCAGCCTACGGTGTTTATGGCCGTCAGCTCCGTCGGCAAATTAAAGTGGACCTGCCCGATCGACGTCGATTTTGCGTCGGGTGTGGGGATGGCTGCGGACGGCACCCTCTACGTCGGCTCCTATAACGGCAAGTTCTACGCGATCACCACGGCGGGCAAAGTGAAGTGGATGTACCAGACCGGCGGGACGATCGCTTCGACGCCGGCGGTCTCTACAGATGGAACCATCTACTTTGGAAGCACCGACCACAAAGTGTATGCGCTTACCTCCGCGGGCGTGGTTAAGTGGTCCTTTACCACCGGCGATCAGGTCAATACGTCGCCCGCCATCGCGGCCGACGGAACGATTTATGTCGGTTCCGACGATCAGTACCTCTACGCCCTGACGCCGGCGGGATCCCAGAAGTGGAAGTTCACCCCTCACGAGCAGCAGGGAGGGGACGTTCCGCGTATTCAAAGCTCCCCCGCTATTGGCGCGGACGGCACGATTTACTTCGGCGCGAACGACTGGATCCTCCACGCCCTCAATCCCGACGGTACCGAGAAGTGGTACCGAGGCACCGGTGGCGACATCCTATCTTCGCCCGCCATCGATGGTAACGGAATCATCTATGTCGGCTGCGCCAATGGCGGGCTCTACGTTTTCGGGCCGGACGGAAGCTTTAAGTGGGTTTCGATTTATGGCGGCAACGGGAATCCGGCCATCGGCCTTGACGGAACGGTTTACATCAACGGCAACGCCATTGGCACGCAGGTCAATACGATTCCCGTCGTTGGGCTCTCTCTGAACCCAACGACCGTGCCGGGTGGCGTGTCCTCGACGGGGACGGTTACGCTTAGCAGTCCCGCGCCGTCGGGGGGTGCGGTCGTCAGCTTGTCGAGCCCGAACGCGGCCGTCGTGGTTCCAGGCTATGTCTTCATCCCCGCCCGGGCGACGACCGCCAAGTTTGGCATCACGACCCATCCGGTGACGTCGAATACATCCGTCGTGGTTTCGGCCAGTGCGGCCGGCTCGTTGGCTACCGCTACGATTGCCCTTACGCCGCCGACCCTTTCAACCGTGACCGTGTCGCCGAGCACCGTACTCGGACCGGCCACCGTCACCGGCGCCGTCGCGCTGAATGCGCCCGCGCCCACCGGTGGCATGAACGTAAGCCTCAGTTCGAGTAGCTCGAAGGCCACCCTCGCTGGGACGGTCAAAGTCGCCGCCGGAGCGACGACCGCCACGTTCGCAATCAAGGCCGCTTCGGTCACCGCGATCACTTCGGTCGCCATTACCGCCAAGCTGGGTACAGCATCGGTTAGCACGAATCTCACGATTACCAAGACAACCTCGCTGTCGGCGATCGCCGTGAATCCAAGCACCGTCACGGGCGGCGCACCCACCACGGGAATCGCGTACCTGGACGCTCCGGCTCCTGCTGGTGGTCTGGTCATAGCCCTTTCCTCCAGCGTCGCCAGCGCCGTCGTGCCCGCAAGTGTGACGATCAACGCGGGTGCCTCCTCGGCTACTTTCCCTGTAACGACGACCCAAGTGGCCGCATCCACCGCGATCACGATCACCGGCACGCTCGCCGGAGTCAGTCATAGCGCAATCCTCACGGTTTTGCCGCCCGCCACCTTGGGCACTTTGACGGTGAGTCCGGCGTCGGTTATCGGTGGCAACTACTCGATCGGCACGGTGACCCTTACCGAACCCGCGCCGGCAGCCGGAACGGTAGTCGCATTGTCGTCCAGCAATTCCGTCGCCGTAACTCCGCTCACCGTGCTCGTTCCCGCCGGAGAGACCGGTGCCTCCTTCACGATCAGTACTTTCCGCGTCGTGGCTTCGGCCTCAGTTTCCATTCGCGCGAGTCTGGGCACCGCGACCCTTACCGCAATTCTGAAGGTGACGACCGGCGCTTCTTCCTCCTGGCCGAAGTTCCTCGGCAATGCGTTCAATACCGGGCAGGCAACTTCTGGCGGCTCAAACGGCCAGTTGCGCTGGAGCTATTTCACCCACGACGGTAGCAATATTCCGACCTATGCCATGCCCATCGTCGGTGCGGATGGAACGGTCTACTTTGCCGGTTGGAATCAAAACTTTGGCGCCACGAGCATGCTAAACGCGCTAAACCCGAACGGAACCGTCAAGTGGACGTGTCCGATCGGACCGGTGAAGGGATCGGTTCCCGCCATCGGCCCAGATGGGAGTATCTATGTGGGCGCCACCGACGGATACCTCTACGCGGTTAGCTCGCAGGGCGTGCCGCAATGGTCATTCCAGACCAGAGGAACGATTGTGTCATCCCCGAATGTGGCCCTCGACGGCACGATCTACTTCGGCTCGTTCGATGGCAAGCTTTATGCGGTCAATGCGGACGGCACGCCGAAGTGGACATTCCAAACCACCGGAAGCATTGAGTCGTCGCCGGCACTCGGGCCCGATGGCACGATTTACGTCGGGTCGGATGACGGGAGTTTGTACGCGGTCAACCCCGACGGCAGCTATAAGTGGAACGCGGTTACGGGCGGGTCTGTTTTTTCCTCGCCCGTGGTTGCCCCTGATGGAACCATCTATCTGAATTCCGACGGGCAACTCTACGCGATTTGGCCGAGCGGCGCTCAAAAGTGGGCTTTCAGCAGCACGAACTTTAGTAGCACCTGCCCGGCAATCGGTCCCGATGGGACGATCTATATCAACTCCGATGCCTACATCCTCTTGGCGGTGAATCCTGACGGCACGCAGAAGTGGCTCCAGCATCTGACAGGATTCGCCCCTTCGAGCCCCGCAATCGGGCCGGATGGCACGAGCTACGTCGGTGGCCGAGATGGCGATCACTTCGTCGATGCGTTTTACGCATACAACCCGGACGGCACGCAGAAGTGGATATACGCCCTTGGGAATGAGGCGCCTTTCAGCCCCGCCATTGGCCCGGATGGTACGGTCTATTTCTCGGCCGGCTCAATATTTGCTCTGGGCACGGAGGCGAATACTGTTCCCGTGGCGAGCCTCGCCTTGAACCCCGCAACCGTTCTTGGCACCATCCGATCCGTTGGCACGGTTACGCTTTCGACGGCCGCGCCGACGGGCGGGGACATCGTGACCTTGTCGAGCACGAATCCGGCAGCGGTGGTTCCGCCGTATATCACCGTCAAGGCCGGTTCGAAGACCGCCACATTCAACGTGACCACGACCGCAGTCGCGGCCAACGCGAGCGCGACGATCAGCGCGGTCTCGGGAGGGAAGTCGGCCATTGCGACTTTGGCAGTCACCGCTCCAGTGTTGACTTCGTTGACCGTGTCGCCGACCTCGGTTCAGGGGAGTGCGACGACAGTTGTCACGGGGACGGTCAAGATCAGCGGCCCTGCCCCGGCCGGCGGGCTTGCCATCACTTTGAAAAGCGGAAACGTCGCCGTCGGCGTGCCTTCTTCAGTGGTGATCGCGGCGGGTCACACCTCCGCGACCTTCACGGTCACACACAAGAAGGTGACCGCTCAGACAGTGGTTACGATTACGGCGACTCGGTCGGCGGTGAGTCAGACGGCGACTCTGACTCTAACTCCGTAGTTTCGGGCTCGGCGGGCTTGGCGTAGCGGTCGGCGATCGACTGCTTCGTCACGCCCGGTCGAGGCTTGACGTTCGATACGCCCTTGCACGGGTTGGTACCCTTTTTGCGCTTACCCTTGCCCTCCGCGATCTCCATGGCTCGGACAAGGACGTTCAGCGTCTTCGCCCGGATCTCGTCCGAAGCTAAAGTCGCGACGAACTCCGTGACCATCTTCTTGTTCAGCTCTTCGAGCGGAACCTTACCGATCTTGGGCGTGATGTAGCGGCGAACGACCTCTCGGAAACCGACAAGCATCTCGTTCGAGTACTTGGGGGCCGCGCCGTTTCGTTGGGCCGGCATCGCCGTGCTGAGACAGTATTCGCACCATGCGCCGACCGTGAGAACGTCGTCTTGCAACTCCGGCGCGCCGACTCCGTTGCCGCGCGCGAAATCGGCCTTCGCCCTCTCAAGGAAGTCGAGCGCAGGCTTCAGCGCGGCGGCGTCGAAGTCCTTGGTTCGCCGGAAGGCGCTGCCGTCCGGGAATCTGGCTTGGAAATCGACGAATAGCCGACGGCCTGCGCCTCGCTTGATCTCCGGCGGAATCTCTTCTCTTTTCTTGTTATCCATAGGGCGCGGTCTTCCAAGATACTCGGGTCTACTCTGCATGGTGTTACTGCTAACCGCTTGGCTTGCCGTTTCCGCCGGTAGAGGGCATTTCGACGCGGCACAAGACCGCGCGGAAATGACCGCCGGTGTGGGTTCCGTCGTCGTTCCGGGAGGATTGCCCGGACCGCTCTCGGTGAGCGGCGCGGAGGCCTTCGTCGTCCTCACCGGGCATCAGGGCGACCATGCTGCTCCCCTTGCCGCCGCGACTCGATTCGGACTTGGCCGGGCCTTCGCGCTGGGCCACGAGTCGTTCTTTGGCGACGCAAACCTTCGGCAGTCGGACAATCGGAAGCTGCTCCTGAACACCCTTGGTTGGTTATCGAAGAAGGGAACGCAGTCGCTAAGGGTCGGGCTCGTCGGTTATGGCGAACTGAAATCGACGCTGGTCGCCGCCGGCGACCAAGTGAGGGAGCTGAGGGCGTCCGACCTGGAGAGCCAAATCGCCGGGCTGGATGTCCTCTGCATGAAGCAGGACGCGCTGGATGGCGACGCGACCGCCCAGAATCAGGTTCGCGACTTCATCAAAGGCGGACACGGCCTCCTGATCGCGGGTCCCGGGTGGGGTTGGCAGTCCTTGCATCCCAATAAGCGGCTCGCCGTCGACCAGACGGGGAATCGCTTGCTGAGCGACCTCGGTATCAGCTTCACGGACGGGGGACTGGACGGTCCCTTTAGTGCCGAAGGCGCGGCCGATCCGCTTCTGAATGCCGACGCGGCGCTTACCGCAATCACCGCCGGGACCTTAACGGGCAAAGAGGGTTCGGTTGCTTCCGCTACTCTGGAGCGAGCCTTAACCACCGATGCGTCCGGGATAGGGGCCAAAATTCAGCGGCTGATCGACTCGGCAGGTACTCAGTTCCGGCCCACCCAAGCGGAGCCGATTAAGCCCAATATGGCCTTGGCGCGTTTGGCGGCCCGGCTGTACTGGAATAAGTTTTCGACCCTCGCACCCGAGCAGGTGAAGGCGTACCCGAGTTTTGACGATTTCCCTGGCGCGATCCCGCCCTCCGCGCCGCGGGTGGACCGGGACATCACCGTGGACACTTCGATCCCCGGCTGGCACAGCGGCGGCCTCTATGTGGCGCCGGGCGAGGTGGTCACGGTCTCCCTGCCTCCCAGCGCGACGAAAGCAGGGCTGTTTGCCCGCATCGGGTCCCAAACCGACGGTCTGTGGGAGAACGCCGAGTGGCATCGTTTCCCCGAGATCTCCAACCGGGGGCCCCTAAGCCGCGAGATCACTCAGGTTGCCAATCCGTTTGGCGGCGTCCTCTTCATCGATGTGCCGGACAACGCTAAGCTTGGCGTCATCCAGGTCCACGTGCGCAATGCGGTGCCTTCGCCCCACTTTGTGCGGGGAAAGACCAGCATCGCCGACTGGCTTGCCCACGAGAAGGATGCGCCCGGCCCTTGGGCGGAATTGGAGGGCCATCGAGTGATTCTCTCCGTTCCCTCTACCGCCGTACGAAACCTTCAGGACCCCGAGGCGCTGATGGCCTATTGGGACCAGGTGATGGACAACATCTACGCCTTTTATGCCGCGCCGAACCGGGTTCGTCCCGAGCGGTACTGCGTCGACCGCCAAATCAGCGCGGGCTACATGCACAGCGGCTACCCCATCATGACCTTCGAGGACGTCGCCAACACCTTCACCGACGTCACCAAACTCCGCGCGAAGGGTGGTCCGGTGTGGGGCTTCTACCACGAGATGGGGCACAACTTTCAGCGCGGGGAGTGGACCTTCGACGGCACCGGCGAGGTAACCAACAACCTGTTTTCGCTCTATGGGTCGGAGATGCTGAATCAGGCAACGCCGGCAACCTATGAGTTGACCCAAGGGGCCATGTCCAGAACTGGGCAGCGGACGCGGCTGGAGAAGTACTTGGCTGGCGGCGCCAAGTTTTCCGACTGGCAGAGCGACCCCTTCTTGGCGCTGACGATGTACGCCGAACTTCGCGAGGCGTTCGGATGGGCTCCCTTTACGAAGGTCTTTGCCGAATACCAGAAGCTCTCGGCCAGCGAGGTTCCACAGACCGAGTTACAGAAGCACGACCAGTGGATGGTTCGGTTCTCGCGGGCGGTGCAGAAGAACTTGGGGCCGTTCTTCCTGGCTTGGGGAGTGCCGGTTTCGGAGTCGGCGCGGGTTTCGATCGCTCAGCTCCCGGCTTGGATGCCGCCGGATTGGCCGGGGGCTAAGTGAACCATCTACCGCGCCGACAGATTTTTACCGGGCCGATTCGTTTGATTGCATCGTCCTCGACGATGATTCCGCCGCCATCCTTTACTGCGTAAACGGGGCCGTCAAACGTCTGCGAGAACTTTGCGATTTCTTCGCGGTCGCCGGTGAAGTGAGGCGCGAAGGCGAAGTCGACGAGATTTAGCGCGGGCCCACCTTCGATTCCCCGGTATGGTTCGTCGCCACAGATTAGGGAAGTGCCTATTTCCGGCGTCATGAGGATCGCGCCAGCGCTCACACCTATGAGTACACCTCCGTTATCTGCATAGCGTTGAAGCACTGGAATCATCCCCCGCTCACGGAGCCAATACAGGAATTGGAACGTATTGCCGCCCGTTAAGTGAATGGCGTCACACATAAGTAGATCAACTAGCGCTGCCTGGGAGAACTCTTCTTCTAGGCCGAAGTAGATGAGCTTGAATCCAAACCTCGCGTAATAACGCTCTTGTGCAGAAAACCAAGATCTTTCAGGGTCGGGTGAAGAAGGGATATAGCCCATCCTGCGAAGCGGCCCTTGACACCAATTACAAAGGTAGTAGTCGACCGCATCCGTTACTCCGGGTATTTGGTCGCTATAGAGGGCGAGCCTTCTCACCTTTTGCCCCAACCTATCGTGCGATCGAAGAGATCGGAGATGCGCTGGTATTCGTCCGTCCAACTCGAAGGCTTCTCGAAAGCGTGATCCTCTACGGGGTAAGGCGCGACTTCCCAATTGTGTTTGCCGAGTTCGATAAGCTTCTCGACAAGTCGCACCGAATCTTCGAAGTGGACATTCGTATCGACCATCCCGTGGCAGATGAGGAGCGAACCCTTTAGGCCTGCCGCGAAGTTGATCGGCGAGCTCTGCAGATAGGCCTCTTTGTCGTCCTGAGGATTGTTGAGGATGTCCGAGGTGTAGCCGTGGTTGTAGTTCGTCCAGTCGCTGACCGGCCTTAGCGCGGCGCCAGCGGCGAACGTGTCGGGGGTCTTGAACATCGCCATGAGGGTGATGAACCCACCGTAACTACCGCCGTAGATGCCGATCCGCTTCGGGTTTACGCCGAGGTTTTTAACCAGGTAGGTGGCGCCCGCAACTTGATCGTCTAAGTCTTTACCACCCATATGCCGATAGACCGCTGTGCGCCAGGCTTTGCCATATCCGGCGGAGGCTCGGAAGTCCAAGTCCAATACGGCGTAACCGCGCGACATCAAGTAGTGGTGGAACATGTACTCTCGGAAGTAGTGGCTCCAGCCTTCGTAGATGTTCTGCAAATACCCCGCCCCGTGAACGAAGATAACGGCGGGACCTCCCCGATGCCAATGCGTGGGTTGGTACAAGCGAGCCGGGACCTGCGCGCCGTCCGTGCTCGGGACCATCACGATGGGTGGCGCGATCCACGGGCCGGCGAGGAACTCAGCGGTGGGCGTATGGGTCACCTGCGTGGTCCCTAGCCAGAGTTCCGCGGGACGATCGGAGGTGGAGCGCACAACCGCGACGTCCTTTCCATCCGGGGACAGCGCGTAAGTGGCGTCCTCGTCGGCGGAGAGGTCGGCAAGCTTGGTGCGGACGCCGCCCATGAAGTCGACCGCGTCGACATGCCGCCGAAACGGACTCCCCTCGCTCGATACGAAAACAAAGCGGTTTCGCGGCAGATCGACGCGGATGTTCGAGATCTCAAAGTTGCCGGAGACGATGGGGGCAAGCTCGCCGCCGTCGGGCGCGACCTCATAGAGGTTGGCGTAGCCGTTCTTCTCGCTCGTAAAGTAGATGCCCGAGCTATCCGGCAGCCAGCCGACGAAGCCTTGACCGGGACCGCCGATCCAAGCGTCGTCATGCTCGTCCCAGGCGGTGCTCACTTTGTCGTCGTTGACGCTGAAGCTGTAGATCCATTGATCCTTGTGGTCCTCCGACCTCCCGACCGCGAAGGCATGCCGGCCGTCCGGAGCCCATCGCAATCCGCCGACGCGACCGAGACGCGGCGTCGCGATCTCGAAGGAGGTTCCTTTCTCTAGGTTGACCACAAGGATCTTGCCGTGCGACTGCGGCGTGCCGACCTTCTCGTAGCCGGGAATGGTCGTGGTGTAGCCGTCGCGGGTGACGTAGTTGGGCACTTCGGTGCGGCGTCCGCCACTTGCGGGCTGCGTGAGGTCAAGGGAGGCGTGGCTGCCGTCGGGGGAGATCGTGAGCGTTCCACTGCGGTAGCCCTTGGGGACTTCGAGGACGACGGGGCCTTTGTCGAGAGTTTTGGTGGGTGCTTCGCCGGGTTGCTTGAGGTCGGTCAGTTGGATAGCGGCGCCGCCGGCGATGGAGGCGCGAAAGATGTTGCCGGCCCTTTCGAAAACGACTGACTTTCCGTCCCGGCTGAGATGCGGGTGACTCCCAAGCCCGTCCGTGTGCTGGACGTTCGTCGTCGCCCCCGTCTTCGCGTTCTTGACAAAGATCCCCTGGTCGGCTTCGTACACGGTCAGGTCGCCCACCGCTTGGGCCGCCGCCGGGGGCGTCGAGGGTCGCTCGTCGCTTGGCAATGAGCCCGGCTTTAGGTTCGACCCGTCACGATCCACGATGTAAGTCAGATACTCCGGATCCCCCTTCCCATCCGCCTTCGCCCAAGAGAACTGCAACCGCTGCCCATCCGCCGACCATCTAAGGTCGCGCGGCGCATGCCCGACAAGCGCCGGCCCCCGCATGATCGACTCGATCGTAAGCGGAAAATTAGGCCGCTCCACCTTCGCAAACCCAAGCGCGGCGATCGCCAAGAACATGTACGAAACAATACTCGGTAGCGAATTGGAATGATTCGGCGCGGCTTGTGCTCGTTGACGGGCTATCGAGCGTCTAGTAAATTGTTGACATGACCGAGGCCGCCAATCCCCAAGCCGTGACTCTGCCACCGGCCGTGAGAGAACTCCTACTTCTCGGGATCCCCGAAGGAGAGCTTAACCATTGGGCCCTTGAGGCGATCTTGGCCGAAGCCGCCCGTACGCACATGGTCTCGCGGCGCAAGGCGGCAACCCTATTAGGGCTGGTCAACTATAAGGAGCGTGAGGCCTTTTTCGAGAGACACAGCCTTACGAACGAATACACCGTGGACATGGTGCATGAGGATTTCCGCACAATCGAGGCGCTCGAAGCAAAGCGGCGCAACGGCTGATGCTGGTCGCCTCGGATACCATGCCGTTCGATTCTTCTATTGCATGGCCGATACAGCGTTTGTTTGACTTGTTACATATAGAAGCTATAGCGGCTTTCAATTGGCTTCGAGTCGTCGCAGTATCGAAGGACGCTGCTTACTTGACGTGCGGCACGAAGGGTGATGGGTTCTGCGCCGTCGAATTGAGTATTGTTCCAATTCATTTTGCTGAGGGCAAGAATCTCGCCGATTAAAAATCGAGCGGAGTTTTCAACTTCGGCGAAGCGCACTAGACGTGGAGCCGGAGCATGGGCACCCGGCCATGTTTGGAAGAAATCCACACTTCCCTTCGTGTAGACGACATGCTCGGAATCCGTCAACGAGAGAACCGTACCGCGAAGCGGAGGGTAGATATTTCCACGGGAGAGGCGTGTAAGGGATGAGCCGATACTGACAAGATCTGCTTGAAAAATTCCTTCAGACGCGAGTGCCGCTGAGAAGCCTTCTAGTTCGGCGTCATTGAATGACGAACTTTTGTGCATTACTAGGCGAGCAGGAAAGTTTTTGTGTTCGCCACGGTAGCGCATAAGGGCCGCACGAAGAAGCTCTTCAGCATCTCTGGCCGAAAGATGTGGTTGGCGATCTTCCTTAGAGAGCTGAGCAGTTCCGCCTTTCACAATAACGCCCTCTCCGCGTTCATTAAAGACTTGAGCAACGCTTGTTCGTAGTGTCTTCTCATCAAGAGACTTATAGAAGCTAACACCAACAAAACAAGTGTCGAGTGATGAACTTTCTCGGATGAGTCGCCAAGGCGTGCCTCCAGCCTTATAATAGAGGGCTGTATGGAGGTTCCATGCCTTGGTCGCCTCATCTTGCTGCGACTGGTACCGTTCTGACTTCTTCGACTTTCGACGCTGGGAAGGATCGTACGTGGAAGGGCGCACGATCTGGATGGGTTTACGTAATCCCATGGCACGCGCTTTTAGCATGTCGTGGTAATCCCATTGGAGGCCATCTTGCCCTCGGCTGCTTTCGTCATCGGAGTCGCTCGAAGAGGCGACCTCATTCGCTAGTTCAATGACGTCCAAGAGTTCGTTCGGCACCGCGCAAACGATAACGTTAACGGCAGGGTTCGAGTCCACGAGAGCCTCTAACTCTGCGTAGAGAAGCTCGACGACGGCCTCGACGCGGGTCTTCAAATCACCTATCTTCCCGAGTTTCGTGAAAGCGCTGGCCGGAATTGGTCGAAGGGCGTTTGACGCGGTCACTAGGGTTGTTCTCAGCCCGACGTCCGAGGTACAGCCTGGGAAGCGTGGTCTAAGATATGGTTGCTTCGTATCCTCGAGAGCAGGTACCCCCTCTCTGCACTTTTCGAACCAATCAATGGTCCCTTGAATGGTCTTTGTCGTTCCAATCAACCCGAGATTTAATCGGCGGGGCGAGTGCGGTTCGTCCAGGTCGACTGGGCCATGGTTCATAATTCCGAATCTGACGTCCACGTGGCGCTGACCATTTCCGAATTCGAGTTCAGGCTCCTGTATGAAGAAAGCGTTCATAAGAGGTCTTGGACGTCTCCTTGCTCGTCATCTGCGGCAACTAGCCTCGAAGCGTCGTCTTCTTGGCTCATCCAAGCCTTGTCGTCAATACCCACAGGTAGTTCGAAAGTTGCCAATTTTCCGAATCCGAGAAGGCGCGAGTCGCGCGTGAATAGATCTTCTTGCGAAAGGTAGGAGGACCACATGACGATAATGTTCGCAACGGCGAGAGAACGGTCTTGCCGACGTATGCCTGAGAGAAGACTAGCTGCAAAGGGATGAATTGTCTTTCCGTCAGTCTTCGTGAAACGATAAGTTGGATTAAGTTGCAAATACCAGCGATTCCCGACCCGAGTGAAGCTGCTCTCAAAAGCATAGTGCCGGCAATAAGACGCTCGCTCTGGATCTTTTCTTGATTTGTACGTTTTGAAGACGGTTCTCTTGGAATTATTTTGTCGTGCCTGGAACCGGACAACCCGTTCGCTCAAGTCCTTTGTTGACCAGAAGTAAAAGTGACGCTGACTTGGATCGTAACCGATCTGTCGAGTCATAAGCGTGTCGATTAGTGCCCTGCGAAGCATGTCTACGAAGCTCTTTCGCTCATCTAGGTCGTCAGTAAAGGCCCACTCTTCTAGCTGGAATTCCTCGATGGCCCCAGTATCGCAAACGGCCGACCAGGGGTGTTTGGAGAGGTCATACAATGAGTAGAGCATCTTTCCCTTGAGAAGCCAAGCCTGCCCCGAGTGAGGGGCTAGTTCGCGTAGAGCCCGTTTTAGATCGCGACCATCGTCGAACTCTGTCGGTGCGACGAAGTAGGTTTCCGGGAAGTCACTGACATGGAGAAGGTTCGATTCAATGGTCTCTGACCGAGGCAGTGCCGAAAGATACAGCCCCGAGTCTTTCGGCACTGCAAGTTTAGCGATTGCGTCTCTCGCCGACAGGTCAAAGCGGTCATTGACCTTGTTGAAATGAATTGTCTTTGACTTTCGCGATTCAGGGGTCGGGAATCGGTCCTTAACCGAGCACCAGTATGCTTCGTTTGTTTTCGGTCGAGAATGTACGAGTATCACAGGGGCGTTGCCCGAAAGCCACAGGTCAAGATCTTCGGGCTTGCAATAGTAAGATAAAGATGTTGCGTTATCGGCACTGAACTCGACGCGGGTGGCTTTGCTCTGAACGAGAACGATGCAATTCGTAACTTCTTCGGTAATTGGGTCCCTGAGCTCGATGTACCCGTCAATTCCCGCTTCCAAGTTCGTCGGATGCCACAGACAACCCATTTCCAGCACAATCCGCTCAATGAGATTAACGCCCTGTTGCCCCGTTATGTCCTGCTGTCCAACCTTCTTGCGTCCCCTATTTGCCAATCTTGCCTCTTGCCCGCGAGCATCTCCGGTCTCTACAATATAGACGTGCGTCGGGTGTTTATTGCTTCGAGGAAGGTTTTCGCTGAGGACGTCAATAGTGAGTGGGGCCCTTAGAAGGACACTAATATATAACGCTTGAGGTGTTTATATTCCTGATAAAAATGCAATATATACTCCTCAAGCGAATGTGAATTTGGGGTGGGTTAGAACTGCGCCAAAACCGGTGCGCTTCGAGAAAAGCAAGGTGACCATGGCCACGTACAGGCAAATCCAAGAATACATTCGAGGCAGGCACGACGTCGTGGTGCAGACCTGCTGGATCGCCGACATCAAGGAGCAGGCGAATTTGCCTGTGCGAGTAGCTCCAAATCGACGCGGAGCCGAACGAGTGAAGCCTTGCCCGGCGGACAAGAAGGCCTTCATTGAGGAAGCCTTCCGATATTTCGGGATGACCAAGTAACGGACGGAAATCAGGCTTCGCGTTTCGGGACTCCCGCCAGCGAAAAATCAAACTCTTTCGCTACTAGAACGGGGACACCGGTGGATGCCGTTTCGGAGAAGTCGGACGTCGCGCCTTTGATTGGTCCGAACTTTCCCCGAACCGCTCCGAACGACATCTCCTTCATCAGAAAGAAGCTGCCCAGTAGCTTGGGGGTCTTCGGGGTGGGTCGGCGTCGACGAAAGGTCGCTTGAGCGATTCGTCATTCGCAGGGCGATCGTATTGGCCTGGGCTTACTCCGGCAGGGCGAGCCCACTCAAGTCGTCAATAATCGACGGACCCATAGGCTCCCAGCCCAACCGCTCGCGAGTCTTTGTGTTCGCCGTCGGACAGTCAATACTTGCGAAGAGGCTCAGGAAGCCGAAATAGGCGGGAGCCTCCTCGGGCGAAATCGAAACCACCGGCAAATTCAACCGAGTCCCCAAGGCTTCGGCGATCTCCTTTGCCGTCACTCCCGACTCGCCCACCGCGTGCCACCGAGAACCGGCATCGGCCTTCTCCAGCGCCAAACGGTACAACCGAGCCGTATCGCTAACGTGCGCCGCGGCCCATCGGCCGCTGCCATCACCGACGTAGGCCACAACCTGTTTCTCAAGCGCCAATTGAATCAAAAAGCTCACTAGGCCTTGGCGGTGGGTGTCGTGGATTTGCGATAGGCGCATGACTATGCCCTTTACGCCCTTATCAAGAGTCGCAAGGGTGGCTTCTTCGGAGACGCGAGGCCACCGGGAGGGCGGCTTTACGTCGTCCTCGTCGAAGGGCTTTCCGGGCACGGGGTCGTCGATCAGAACTCCGGCGGTGCCGATGAACGGGCGGCCGGAGCCGGCGAGAGCTTCGCCCATGGCCTCGATTGCGCGGCCGTCCTCCTCGCAGTTGGCTTGGAACCTCGAAAAATCGTGGTTGAATGCTAAATGGATGACCGCGTCGGCCTGGGCGGCCCCGGCCTTCAGGCTCTCCAAGTCCTCAATGGTGCCGTAGTGAACTTCCGCGCCGGCCTTGGCCAGGGCTTCCGCTCCCTTCTCCGACCGCGTCATGCCCAAAACCTGGTGGCCCGCCTGAATGAGTTCGGGAACCAGGGCGGACCCAATGAAACCGGTAGCCCCTGTCACAAATACTCGCATTGTTGCTCCTTCGGTAGTCCCCAACATCCTCTCTGAAGCCAACGGTGGCCACGAACCGGTAAAGTGGAGACTGTCTCCACTTAAGAGAATAGCGGAGAGTGTCTCCGTTTATCAAGGGGATGCCGGTTAAATTCCGATGAAAGACGAAAAACCACCGTCGACCCGAAAACCCCGCGCGGATGGTCAAAGAAATCGTGAACTGATCGTTCAAGCCGCGAAGGAAGCATTCACGGCAAACGGCGCGGGTACGAGCCTCGACGATATCGCCAAGAAGGTCGGCGTCGGCGCGGGCACGCTCTACCGACACTTTCCCTCCCGAGAGGCCCTCCTCGCCGCCGTCTACCGGGCGGACGTCGAAAAGCTGGCCGACTCGGCGGAGCAGCTAAGTCGAGAACTGCCGCCGGCGGAGGCGCTCCGAGCCTCTCTACTTCTCTTCATCGAGCACCTCGCGACGAAAAAGATCGTTGCGGAGGCGCTGCACAGCCTCGTCGGTAACATCGAAGCGCTTGAAGGCGACATGGCAAAGGTGCGGGGGGCGATGACCGCCATTTACGGCCGAGCCGTCGAAGCGGGCGAGGTACGACCTGATGTCAACCCAATGGACCACATTCGCGCCATCGTCGGTATCACGTTTTTCGGCCCCAGTGACGACTGGAAGGAAAGCGCAACGCGCCTGGTGGACATCCTGATTCTCGGGTCGCGGCCGCAGTAGCGCAGGTAAGTTCAGCTAGATGTTGCTTGCCGCCTTACTCGTCCACGGTTTCTTGACGGCGCCCTCGATGAGTGACCAAGTCAACCCGTTTATCGGCGCGACGGCGGGGAAGAACGGGGACCTCGGGAAGACGTTTCCCGGTGCCACGACTCCGTTCGGCATGGTGCAGCTGAGCCCAGACACGGTCACTGGCGGCGACAACGGGTCGGGTTACGACTATTTGCACCACAGCATCGAGGGGTTCAGCTTCACCCATATGAGTGGTGTCGGCTGGTACGGCGACCTTGGAAACCTCCTCGTGATGCCGACGACCGGGCCTCTGACCACCAACTCGGGGCGGGAAGCGGAAGGAATCGAGGGATACCGTTCGCCCTTCCGTCACGAGACGGAGGTGGCAAAGGCGGGCTACTACGCGGTCACGCTGGAGAAATACAAAGTGCGCGCGGAAGCCGCCGCGGCAAAGCGAGCCGGCATCCTTCGATTCACGTTCCCTAACGATATAACAAGAAGGATCCAGATCGACTTCGCTCGCCGCATAGGCGGAACCTCAGTCGAGCAGCAAATCGAAGTGGTCGACGATCACACGATCAAGGGGTGGATGCGGTGCACGCCGGAAGGCGGAGGCTGGGGCAACGGCGACGGCAAGCCGAACTACACCGTCTACTTCGTCGGCCAATTCTCGGAGCCGCTAAAGAGTTATGGAATCTGGTCCGCCGAGCCACCGGTCGGCCAAATGACGAAGCGGGAGTGGGTGGAGGGTCGCGACTTCCAAGACTGGGCAAAGGCGGCCATCCGCCACCCCATGACCAAATCCATGCAGGGCAAACATCTCGGCTACTGGGCAGAATTCCCGGCGAGCCAGAAGCCGATTCTCTTCAAAGCCGGGATCTCGTTCTCGAGCCTAAAAGGTGCGGAGGCGAACCTCGCCAAGGATCTTCCGGACTGGAATTTCGACAGCGTCCGTCACAAAGCTAGCCAAGCGTGGGACCAAGCCTTCGGCGCCGCAACCATCGAAGGCGGCACGCCGGAGCAACGGACAGTTTTCGCCACCGCGCTCTACCATGCGATGATCGATCCCCGCGATGCGACCGACGTCACCGGCGAGCACCCGAGCGGAGATGGCAAAACAAGAACCGACCAAAACTTCACTTATCGCAGTATCTTCTCCGGCTGGGACGTGTTCCGAAGTGAGTACCCGCTCCTCACCCTCCTCGCCCCCCGGGTGGTAAATGACGAGATCAACTCCCTCGTCCAGCTCGCCGATCTCAGCGGCCAGGGGTATCTCGAACGTTGGGAATTCCTGAATGCTTACTCCGGCTGCATGGTCGGCAACCCCGCCATTCCCGTGGTGGCGGACGCCTACCAGAAGGGAATCCGAGATTTTCCCGTCCAGCACGCATACGATCTGGCGCTGGCGACGGATAAACGCTTCGGCAATCCTGAGGAAGGGTACGTGCCGAGTGACCTCTCGCAGACGCTGGAATACTGCTTCGACGACTGGTGTACCGGCCAACTCGCCGGTTGGCTCGGCAAAACGGCGGACGCCGCGAAGTTCGCGAAGCGGGCCGAGAGCTACCGCCAAATCTTCGATCCGACCGTCGGCTGGTTCCGAGGGCGTAAGGCCGACGGAACGTGGGAACCGTGGCCCGCGAAAGGCAAAACGGAATGGGTCTGGTGCGTCGAATCGAACCCAATGCAGCAGGGCTGGTTCGTTCCGCAAAACCCAGATGGCCTCGCCACCCTGTTGGGTGGTCCTGACAATGCCGCAAAGCAACTCAACGACTTCTTCGAGGCGACCCCGAAGGGGATGGGCTGGAACGACTACTACAACCACTCGAACGAGCCGGTCCACTTCGTGCCGTTCCTATTCAACGCCTGGGGCAAGCCTTGGCTTACCCAAAAGTGGGCGCACGAGATCCTCACCCACGCCTACCACGATGGTCCCGAGGGCCTGTGTGGGAACGACGACGTGGGGCAGATGTCGGCTTGGTACGTCTTCGCAGCCATGGGGCTTCACCCGCTTTGCCCGGGTACCGGACGCTATGAGATTTGCGGTCCGCTCTTCGACAAGGTCGTTTTAAAGCTGGATCGGAAGTACGCCAAGGGAAACACCTTCACGATCCGCGCCCAGCGCAAGGCGCCGAGCGACATCTATATCCAGAGCGCGACCTTGAACGGAAAGCCGCTCGAACGCTCCTGGATCGGGCACGACGAGATCACGAAGGGAGGCTCCCTAACCTTCGTCATGGGACCGGAGCCGAACCGATCATGGGGGATCGCGAGGTGATATTGGCTCTGGTGCTGGTGGCGTCGCCGTGGTTCAAAATCCGCGTAATCGACGCGGCTACGGACCGTGGCGTGCCGCTCGTCGAGTTGCGGACTGTCAACAACCTGCGCTTCGTCACCGACAGCGCCGGCCTGGTCGCCTTCAACGAACCAGGATTGATGGAAGGTCGCGAGGTGTTCTTCCATGTGAAGAGCCCAGGCTACGAGGCGAAGGCCGATGGCTTCGGCTACCGCGGGCTCGCCCTTCGGCCAAAGGCGGGAGGGGAAGCAACGATCCGGTTGACAAGGGTGAACATCGCCGAGCGCATGTGCCGCCTCACGGGTCAAGGGATCTATCGCGATAGTACGCTGCTCGGCGAACCGACGCCGACAAAGCAACCGGTGCTGAACGGCGGAGTCATGGGTCAGGACACGGCCCAGGCGATCGAGTTTCGCGGGCGAAAGCTCTGGTTCTGGGGAGACACGGACCGGGCCGGCTATCCACTAGGCAACTTTCACACGACCGGGGCCGTAGCCTCGCTAGCATCGCGAGGGCTAGATTTTTCCTACTTTCAAAAGGACGGCTTCGTACGGCCGATGGTGGAGTCGAAGGACTCGCACCCGATCTGGATCAGCGGCCTCGCCGTCCTGCACAACGAACTCTACGCTTACTATGCCCAAATGCAGAGCCTGGGCAGCATCATGTCTAGCGGCTATCTTCGGTGGGACAACGCTCGCGAGCGGTTTGACGCCGCGCTAGTTTTCGCGCCGGGTCGGAGTTGGCGCTACATCGATGGCCACACCATTCAGCACGAGGGCTGGCTCCTCGGCAACGATCCGCCAAACGTTCGCGTCCGGGCCGACGCAAAATCCCTCTTCGACGCCAAGGCTTACGAGGCGTTTACTTGCCTGGACGCAAAGAAACACGTCATTCGCAAGCCGGACGGTCGCCCCGACTACCGCTGGCAAAAGGACCTTCCTCCGATCACTTCCGAAACAGAATCGCACCTTGTCCACGACGGTGAGATCAAGGCGGACGAGACCTATTTCCTACCGCTCGATGAAGAGAGCAAGCCCGCCGTAATCGTCAGCGGCAGCGTCCACTGGAACGCTTACCGGAAGCGCTGGGTGGGCATCTTTGGCCGAAAAGGAGGCAGGGATTCCCTTCTCGGCGAGATCGATTACGCAGAGGCGGACGCCCCCAATGGCCCGTTCCGGCATGCGGTGAAGGTGTGTGACCACCCTCACTACACCTTCTACAACCCCGTCCACCACGACTTCCTCGACCAAGGCAGCAGCATCTATTTCGAGGGCACCTACACGGCGGAGTTCTCCGGCAACGACGACAAGACCCCGCTGTACAACTACAACCAGTTGCTGTACCGGCTCGACCTGTCGGATCCACGGTTGGCTTCGGCGCAACGTTAAATCGACGTACCAAATGTAGGCCGCGACCGGATGTATGTGCGGCTCGCGGTGGCAGCGCGGGTCGCGAACCTTACGCTTTTGCCGTCGTCGGCGTAACCCACGTCGTCCCCGTTGCTTCGGGGACCGCGAGCGGCACAAACATCCGTTCGCGGGCTACATGGGCTGAGCGTTGTTGCGGGCGTTTGGGAATCCCTATAAATTGCCCCTCCTACCTAATAAATGCGGCCTTCGAGCCGCCAGTTCCTTCGAATATACGGAGCTGTCCATAACGCCCATCTCCAAGTCTTGCATCCAGATCGGTCCCAAATCACAATGAGATCGTGAATAAGCAAGTTAATCTATCAACTACTAGTCTTCACCAAATCAAGAAGGAGAAAGCCTTCACCCTCATCGAGCTGCTCGTCGTGATTGCCATCATCGCGATCCTCGCGGCGATCCTCTTCCCGGTGTTCGCCCAGGCGAAGGCGGCGGCCAAGAAGACGGCTTGCTTGGACAACAGCAAGCAGATCGGGCTGGCATCGGCGCTCTATGAGAACGACTACGACGACGTGATTCCGCTTGGCGGCTACCAGAACTTCACGGCGAATACGCCGACCACCTGGATGTTCCTGGTCGACCCCTACGTGAAGTCGGGCTATCCCGATACGACCTCGAAGGAAGGTGGCAAGGGCTTCGGCGTGTTTCAGTGCCCGGACTTCACTCCGCCCCCGGGAACCGTGGGCCCCGGATCCCCTTCGCATAGCTACGCGCTGAATTTCAACTACTCGCCGACCTACATCACCGAGGTAGTGAACGTCTACGGCTACCTGCCGACTCACTCGGCAACGTCTCTGGAGTCTCCGGCGAACGTCGTCCTGGTCGCCGAATCCCGGGGCAGCCGGATCTTCACCGACGGCGACGATGTGGACGATACGGCGGGGCTCCCGTCGGTTGTGCAGCAAGAGCGTGCGGTCTACCTTTGGGGCCGAATCCGGCACGGCGGAGGATCGAACTATGGGTTCAACGATTCCCATTCGAAATACTTGAAATCCCCCAACCCGTCCTTCACGTCTACCTGGACGTCGCCAAGCGCGACGACCTGGCAGCAGATCAAGCCGGTCACCAGCGGCGGACCCATCGTCTACAAGCGCAGTCAGAATCCGAACGCCGCGGGGTGGTTCCTTGAAGATTGAAGCCTTTCTCCCACTTCTGGTCTTAGTCACGGCTCCCCACGGCGCCTCGGATCTTGAGCGGGCTTCGGCTCTGTTGAAGCGGGCCGATGAAGCACTGGCCTCCGCGCAAACGGTTCAAGCCACCTATACCGACACGTCGGAGTACGCGAAACCGTATCGAGACTTGCGCCAAACCGGGGTGGTCAGCCTTTCGAGGTCTGGCCAACTCCGGGTGGAAATCTCGCGTTCACGCCGAGTCGACGCTTCCCAACCTTGGGTCGACACCGGCAACAACACGCTACGTGTCTCGGACGGATCGCAGGAGTTCTCGGCATTCTTCCACCCCCACAGCACCCAGGTTCGCTCGTCAAAGCCGGCTCCAGCGGCTTTAAACGAGGCCCCGCTGCTTGCGTCGTTCTTCGGCGGCCCCGGGTCTCCCGGCGCGATCTTCGACGCGGCGAAGGAGAAGGGCACGCTTGAGAATGTGCAAGTGAACGGCTCGCACCTGAGTTTCGTCACCGGATCGGTCGAGCGTCAAGCCGACTTCGATTCGAACGGCCTTCTCGTTGCGCTCACCGAGCGAAAGACGGGTTCGAAGGACTCCCGGACTTGGCGTTTGCAGTCGGTCAAGATCGGAGCGACCCTTGCTACCGACACCTTCCACTACACCCCTCCGGCCGACGCCCTCCCGTACGGTCGCGGCAGCCAAGCGGAGGCCCTCGAACCGGGAACCGAAGCGCCCGAGCTAAAGGTCGCGGCGGCGACCGGCCAAGACTTCCGTCTGAATGACTACCGCGGCAAGGTCGTGGTCCTCAAGTTTTGGGCCACCTGGTGCTGGCCCTGCAACCAATCGATGCCGGAGACGGAAGCCCTTGCCGCCAAGTACGGTGGGCAGGGTGTGGAGTTCGTCGCCGTGGCAATCAAGGACAGCCGCAAAGGCTTCGACGCCTGGGTCGCCAAGCACCCCCAATACGCCCACATCCGGTTCGCCTTCGAGGATCCGCTCCACGGAACGGCTAGCCAAACCTACGCGGTTTCCGCGACGCCGACCACCTACGTGATCGGCCGGGACGGGCATGTGGTTACGGAGTTCGAGGGCTTTACCGGTTCCAATCCACGGCTCGAGGAAGTCTTGGCGAGCGAGCTAAAGAAGTGAGTTGAAACTTTTGCGACGGAGCCCGAGAATCGTCGATTCTCGGCCCCCGTCGCGTTTTCCTGAACAAGTGTTGGTTATAGTGTCCCCGGGGGTGCTCCCCTTGATATGGGACAAACTCGTGTAAGTGTTGAGAAAGGAGTGGCGCACGAGAAGTGCCCGATCGCTCCCAAGCAGGATCCGAGGGTCCAGCGCTCGCGAAAATTGCTCGTCGAAGCATTCCGGGCGCTGATCGAAGAGGACTCCTATGCCGATGTCTCCGTGGCCGAAATATCCCAACGGGCGAAGGTGAATCGAGGCACCTTCTATGCGCATTTCACCGACAAAGAGGATCTCGCGAAGACCATGTTGCGCGAAGACCTGATTGAGGCATTGTCGCCTCACTTTTCGCGAAAAACGCCATTGAATGCCGAGCACCTGACCCGCGTGGGCGAGGTGCTTTTCGAGTTTGTGGGCCGGCTGCTTCTGGCATGTCCGACGCAAGTTGACGCCTTTCTCCCAGTGCTGACCAAGACGATGCAGGAATCCATTCAGACTCTGGTTGGAGATTGGATTGACTTCGATCGGTCTGCCTTAGCGCGATTCCCGAGTCACAACAAGGAAGCCATCACGACGGTGATCACATGGAGTCTCTACGGCGGAGCCCTGCGTTGGAGCACTCGGACCGACCGGCCCCCGGCGCGGCAGGCCGTTCAGGAAATCGTTACCCTCTTACTTCGCTAAAAACAACAGTTGCCGGCGTTTGTTGCTTATTGAACAAAGCGACGCTTTCGTTCAGGAACCGGACGCCTTTCATCAGGCATCATAACCAACAACTGTTGAGAAACTTCTCGACGCCGGAGACGAAGATGCCGCCGTAGGTCCGGACTCAGCAAAGCGAAACGCAGATGCAAATTGGAATAGACAGCTTCGCGGCGAAAGGCGACGACCTTGCCGTTAGTCCTTCAGACCATCTTCGAAACTTGGTCGCGCAGATCGAACAGGCGGACCAGGTTGGCTTGGACGCTTTTGGGATCGGGGAGCACCACCGCCAGGAGTTCCTGGACTCCGCCCCCTCGGTCATTCTCGGCGCGGCGGCGGCCCGAACAAAGCGCATACGTCTCACCAGCGCGGTGACCGTTTTGAGTGCGGTCGACCCGGTGCGCGCGTTCCAAGAATTCGCCACGCTTGACCTCATCTCGCAAGGCCGGGCCGAGATGGTCGTCGGACGGGGCTCTTTCATCGAGGCTTTCCCGTTGTTCGGCCTGCGATTGGACGACTACGACTCGCTCTTTGCGGAGAAGCTCGACCTGCTCCTGAATATTCGTGAGAACGAGTACGTGCATTGGTCAGGCAAGCATCGACCGGCGCTCACTGGCCAAGGCGTTTACCCGAGGCCCGTCCAGAGTCCTTTGCCGGTTTGGCTCGGTGTTGGCGGAAGCCCTCAGTCTTTCGTCCGCGCCGGCACTCTCGGGCTTCCCCTCATGGTCGCCATCATTGGCGGCGAGCCCAGGCGTTTCCGTCCGCTGGTCGACCTCTACCGTGAAGCAGGCAAGCAAGCCGGGTTCTCCCCCGACCGTCTGAGGGTGGGCGTACACGCGCTCGGCTACGTCGCCGCGACGACCGAGGAGGCCGCGGACGACTTCTTCCCCGGGTACGCCAAGGCGTTCACGGAAATCGGCAAGGAGCGAGGATGGCCTCCGACTACGCGGGCTCACTTTGACGCTCAGCGGGGTCCCGAAGGGGCGCTTATGGTCGGCAATGCCAGCGAAGTAGCCGAAAAGATCATGAGGCACAGCGAAGCCCTTGGCGGCATCTCACGCATCAGCTTCCAAATGAGCGTCGCGTCGCTGCCTCACGCAAAGCTGATGAAATCGATCGAAGCCATCGGAACCTTGGTCGCCCCCGCGCTTCGTGCAGTTTCCGCGTAAACCTTCAAAGTAAATAGAATTGTGCCGTGACTATTTGAGGGTGCGGACTTTCTTCTGTACCATCAGACGGACACGCTATCGCCTGAGCCGGCGAGGAGAAAAATGATCGATCAACCAGAATCTGCGCCCGTTAATTACGATGCCTTGATGCAGGCGAACCTTGCGCAGGTGTTCAGCGAGCGCGACACCAGTCGGCGAATCAAAGCGATCCGTGAGTTCTATACCGAAGACGCCGTTCTGTACGAGCCCGAAGGCGTCTCGAAGGGACATGCTGCGATCTCGGAGGCCGTGACCGCGTTGCTCGCCAGTCTCCCGCAGGAGGTCACTTTCCAGGCGGTTGGCTTGGCTGTCGGTCATCACAATGTCGGCCGGCTCAAGTGGCGCTCTGGCCCCGCCAACGGTCCGGCCGCCGTCACCGGCGTAGATGTCGCCCATTTCGAGAACGGCCGAATCCAATCCCTCTACGTCTTTCTCGACCCTGCTAGCTAAAGGAAAATTCGCGCAGAATTGGCCATGCCGTTTCGCGTTCTCGTCAAGGACAAGGACCAAGCCGTGGCTTGGTATCGTCAGGTTCTGGGTTTCGAAGTCGTAGAGGAATGGGGCCCTGCTTTTGCAATTCTCCGGAAAGGCGACGATGTTTTGTGGGTGAGTGGTCCGCAAACCTCTGCCGCTCAACCGATGACTGACGGGTCAAAGCCGGTACCTGGCGGTTGGAACCGAATCGTGGTCGAGGTAGATAACCTTGAGGCCGCGATAGAGAGCCTTAAAGAGGCGGGAACCGTCTTCAGGAACGAACCGGTCAGCGGGCCCGGTGGAACCCAGGTGCTAGTCGAAGACCCAAGCGGCAACCCGGTCGAGGTCTTTCAGTCTCGGTAGGGAGGCGCTGTGCCCGTAAGGGGCCAACGGGTTCGCACCCATAGCTTGGAGCCTTGGCTAGTGAACTGAAGAACTGAGGCGTCTGGGTGGCCCTACCGGTGGAGGTAGGACCAGCCCGCTTCTTGTTTGCGGACGATCTCGGCGGCTCCGGAATCGACCACGGTGACGAACGAGAAGATTCGGTCCTTGCCGATGTGCCGCCCGTGGAGAGTGTTGTTGCACGCGGCGAACCGGACGCCCTTCTTTTGAAGCTTCGCTACCGCGTCCGTCAGCGGGTTATCGTGGGAGAGGATGAGATCGATGCCTCCTCCCAGGCAGACGACTTCGATCTCAAGGGGTTGGCCGGCAAATGCTTTTTGGACATTGGCCACGGTTCCCAGTGCGGCCCTATGGGCCATCGTCCCGGGTGCGTTTACTTCCACGACCACTCGGTGTCCAGCCTGGGCGACACAAAGCGTCATCGGCAAAAACGCAATGACAAAAGCTCCAAGCCGGCGTAGTTTCATGACCCGATTATGCGGCGTGGCCGTCTTATACTGACGATCATGGTCCTAAGCATCCTTTTGTTGGTCGCTCACCATCCTCCGGCTTGGTTCGACACGACGCTGGCTGGCTACAAGTTTGCCTATGACGAAAAGCACGGTTCCATCGCCGTGCACGATCCGAAGTCGGGGTTTTTCTTGGTTCGAGAGATCGAGTGTGACGGTGGATTGGTTTCCCTTTTGCTCACACGCGATCGGAAAGTGGTCGCCGACAACGGCTTTTCGGTTACTGGCTATTCCGCCTCCGATTCAGTTCTTCCAAAAGTTGTAGAGAAGCCTCTTCCCAGTCTCTCCACCGGTAAGGGCCTTTCAATCGGGGATTCCGAGGCCAAGCTGAAGGCTCTTTACGGCAAACCAAAGTCGGTCCAATTCGAAGGCAACGCCAAGCAGTTCAGAGTCTGCAGCTACAAACTAAAAACCGATGCCGATTACGAAGCGAGGTACACCTTCAAAGTCGGCAAGCTCATCGAAGTCTCCTTGTTCAGGGACAATTCGTCTGAATAGAGGGGGCTTGGAAGCGCGAACACCATGGTTGAACACAGGATTGAAGAAGCACTGACCGGTGACCATACATCACCTCTGGCCGACTAAGGAGATAGTATACGGAACGGCAGAATTCTGAATATGCGAGTGCGCCATTCGGTGCAAGTAACCGCCCGCTGAACGATAACGGATTCTCGTTAGTAACGTTCTCGAGAGAATTCAATAACCCCGTGATTTGCGAGATGGCTCTCAATGGCTAGTGGCGACAGGTCAAAATATGCAGCGGCATCCTCCATGGCCTCGCTCGAAAAATCCCCCGCCAAGGTGGCCATAAGGTCTTCGAAAGGACAAAGAAACTCGACCGCAAAGGCACGCTGCTGCTTCTGGCGTGCCGTCTTAGTGTCGGAAATTGGAAGCCAAAGATCGGTTATAGGCGCATGCTGAGCATCTGCTAGAAAACGGGCCGCCTCAAATCTGCGAGCCACCGGGCTCTTTTTACGGAAGTGCAAGCTTACGTCAAGTCGGTTCTGCTGACGAACGGCCAGTCCAATTGGAGAAGTAGAACGCTCGCCCTCTAAGAGTTCTTTGTCGCTAATTCCCAGCAGGTTTGCAAGGAATTTGCTATCTATCGGGCCATGGCTTACGCCTAGTTTCCTTCGGAAGGCTTGAGCTGATGGCCAGCCGAGACCAGGGGACGTGGCGTCTTGAGGCACGGCATCCGGTTTCGATTCCTGATTGAATTCAATTCTTCCCCTGACACCCTCGGTCTTAGCCGCTTCTTCGATGTGTCTCAGTGACTCCTTCGGATCATTGTCGAGGGCAAGGGACGTCGCGATCTCGTCGGCGCTTGACTCGCCGATCGTTCCGGAGAGGTTAATGATCTTTTCGATCGCATCTCTTGGCCCTTCATCCGGATCGAAGCCCAACTCTGCTTCAAGCCGGCGAAACTGACTCAAAGCCGCATCTCGACGCTCTTCCTGCACTTCGCTCCAAAGGGATTGAAGCTCGCTATCTCCGATTTCTAGCGTTCGGAGGCGTGATAGAACACGATCCATAAAAGCGTCGATTTCACTTTCAAATTCCTGCCCGGAAATCGATGCCTGAAACGATTCTAAATACTGGATCGGGATCGAGTCAGTGGCCGACGCGGATACGCGAATGTCCATTTGTACGCCATCCGATTCGAAGACGAGATTTGGCCAAACGAAACCACCGCCTGCTGCGAGAAGTTCGTGAGACATTCTGTAATTGAGTTCTTTTTGGGCCGACGGGTTACTCGCCCTTGGTTCCCAACGAAGACGCCACCATGAACTTGCGAGCCACTCAGCTAACGGGTAAAGCGAAACAAGAATATGGTTGCGTACGGATCTCGAAGCGTCGTCCAGCACACGTGTTGCCACTCGGTCGCCTACCGAAATCTGCAGGCGAGCGTAAGTTTCCTTAACTTCCGGCGGGCAGATGTCGAACGCGGACGTCCACTCTTCTCTAAGTTTGAAATGGGTGGTCATTCGACGTCCCACCGCTTTCGAATATCAGCTACGAGCGGGTCTGCTTCCGGGAGTGAGTAGCCATGGTACTGTCCGTCGCCTTCTCGCATGGCTTCGAGCGCCACTCCGTTTGAAGCAACGGCCCAAACGTTCTTTGGCCAGCCGTTGACTTCGGCAACACTAATCAAACCCATCCTGATTCCTTTGCGAAGAAGTCGTTGGGCCTCTGAGCGACGAAAGATTCCGGCTCGGTCGCACAGGTTCTTATCTCCACGTGCCGCCGCCGGCGGAATCAGCTTAAAATCTCCAGGATTGCGCTTGTGTACGGGATTTCCCGTATAGGATGCCCTATCCGAAAGGCGCTTAAGCTCGTCGCGTTCCGCTTTGGTAACCGGCGGCGATTCTAACTTGCGCTTGGCATTAAACTTGCGCATGACCGGTCAAACCAGGGGAAAGATGGTCGGGATGACTGGATTCGAACCAGCGACCTCTGCGTCCCGAACGCAGCGCTCTACCAAGCTGAGCCACATCCCGATGCGGGAATCAGATTCTACCGCCCTCTGGCCGGGAAATACCAGCGCCGAATCGGAAGGAACAGAACGCCGTTGCCCGCACGTAACCCAAAATAGCGACGCCCCAACCGGCGGAACACAGGTCCCGGATCTATACAGCGGGTGTTTTACCCACCTATAATCAAACTTCATGGATTTAGACATTTGCCCGAAATGCGGTGTTGCATGGTCGGGCGGGGAGAAATGCCGCAAGTGCGGATTCGTCCCCATCGGCGCCGGTCTCAAGAACGCGCCCAAAAAGAAGAAGCGGCGCCGTAAGTATGTCGAGCCCGGCGGCGCCCGCGGGCTCCTTTCCATCGTTCTCCTCGGTGCGATCGGCTATGGCGCCTATGCCTACCAGCCTTGGCAAGACAATTGGGAGATGGTGCGCGGCTGGTTCGGACAGGGCCGGCACCATGACGTCGTCGGAGTCTGGGCGATCCTAAAAACCGTAACCCTGAAGAAAGACAAAGCCGTCCTTAGTGGTTACGACCGGGACAAAGGCAAGATCGTTTTCGCGAAGGATGGCAAGCTGACCATCGAAATGATGCACGGTGAGGACCAGACGAGCGGGGAAGGCACGTACGTCGTCAGCGGAACGGATGTCGCAGTCAGCCGTCTGCAAGCAAAAGAGTCCGCCGCAGGCGCGTTACCTACCTCGCTCAAGATGAGTCTTTGCTGGACCGGCCCCGATTCCGTGGTCGCCACCTGCAACGGAGCCGAGGCGATCTTCTTAAAGAAGATGGTTTTCGGCGCAAATTTGGACGGATTTATCCACATGGGGGTTGCCGCCGAGAAGAATGCGTCTTCCGGTGAAGTGAGAGGCATTGTCGGTAACGTAACCGAGCCAGCCGGAGGAAAGGAATGAATCAGCGCAGGAAGGGTTTCACGCTGATGGAGATCCTAACCGTCATCGCGATCATTGTCATCCTGGCGGCCATCCTTTTCCCCGTTTTCGGCCGCGCCAAGGAAAACGGTTACAAAACCGCCGCGATGGCCCAAGCGCGCCAGCTCGGCGCCGGGATGCTCCTCTATATCGATGGTCACGATGGGCGATTGATGCCTTCGACCAACTACGGGGCGGCCGCTTCATCTCCCGAGCGCCTATGGACCACGAACCTGATGGGTCAGGTCAAGGATCAGAAGATCTTTGTCGCCCCTGGCTCGAAGGGCAAATTCGTGGACAAATGGGACGAAAGGGGCTGGGCGAGCATCGGTTACAACAGCTCAACCGCTCTCGACAAGGCTCAGGGCTGTTCCGATGAGAGCCAGGTCACCGGCTGCCTTGCCTTCAAGACCGTGGCCCAGTTCGCGAAGCAAGAGCAATCCGCGAACATCGCCCTCTTCGCACTGACTCCGGAAGGGGACGTGAAAGACAAATACCTCGGGTACGAGTTCAGCCCGTACAACGGCACGCCGGACGCGGAAACGCCCGAACTAAGTCCCCCGCTCACCAGCGACCGGGATTTGGTGAAGGAGCTGAGTCCCACCCTGATCGCGGAGCTGATCAAACCGATCTTTGCTCGGTACCTAGCGACCGGGGCGGACGATGGCCAGACCTTCGTTATCTTCGGCGACAGCCACGTGAAGAACTACAGCGCCAAGAAGATCAATGACTCTGAGGACGCGAAGATCGTTTGGAGGCTGCGGTAGGGTTTTCGGGGAAACCGAAAACCCTACCGCAAGACCGAACTTCCAACGAACAACTGAAAGCCCAATGTAATCCGTAACCGACCGAATCAAGCGTACGATGGCACCGATATGAAGCAGCCCCTAATAGGTTAGCCCCACGTTCCCGACGGAAGCCTCGGCACTGGCCCAGAAAAGCAGCCATCATTGTCAATTACTTTGCCAATCTTCGATCCGCAATCCTGGAACTCGTGCAAACTCGGCCGTATTGTTCGTGACGAGAGTCAAGTCATTGGCGAGGGCAATTGAGGCGATAAGAAGATCCAACGCTCCGATTCTCTGACCCGACTGTTCTAACTCGTGTCTTGCTGATGCGTACACCGTGATGCAAGAATCATCAAAGGGCAAGGTTGCAAAAGCACCCAGAAACTCCCGCAGATTCTGCAGGCGAGCCGCACTACCTCCTTTCAATGCACCGAATTCAAGCTCCGAGCGCACGATGGCCGGAATGACGAGATCAGATTTATTGAGTGTTCTTAGCTTGTCTGCTACCCCTGAGTGACTATGTCGTAAGGCAACCGAAATCACATTTGTGTCTAGCAAGTACCTCAAAAGATCGGCTCAACCTCTTCCGACGGAAGATCTTCGATCTCGGGGAAATCAGGCATCGAACCTAAGTATCTATCCCAAAAACCCGCCGGCCAGCCCAGTTCGTCACCGAGAGAGTCGGAAGGTCGTTTCAGCGTGATCGTTACTTCGACATCGGAGTCCTTTAGCGACGTCGGCAGGTCGAGTAGAAGTCGACCGTTCGGTTCGGTATGGGCCCGAAGGTGTACCGTGTCCATGCACATATTCTACGGCAGCAAAGATCGACGTGTCGGGGTGCGCAGAGATAGAAATCCAAAGAACCACCAGTAGCCCACTGCATGAAGAAAACTCACGACAATGGCGAAAGGTTGACCGTCACTAGAACGACCCGAAACCGCGGAGCGACTTTCAGCGGAGCAATGCCGCCAGACGATCCAGCGCCTCGGCCGCGATTTTGACCTGCTCTTCCGCCTCCGCCCAGTTTCGTTGCTCCAACGCTTCCCGCACGCCCGGCAGCGTCTTCACGCCGTAACCCGTGTAGAGCCCCGGCGCATAGACCGTGTGCCGGTACCAGGGTCGGCGGGGAAGTCCGGGACCTAGCAGCGCCCGCTCCGCCTGCATGAGCTTCGCGTCGGTGGGCCGCGAGTTCTTCGCGGCTTCCTTCAATCGCGTGATCGCGTCTTGAAGCGGCTTGAAGTTGATCTTGGGGACCACTCCCTTTGCCGGCGGCGCGATAATCGCTTTGCGCGGGTCCAAAGTAGCGGCGTAGGTTCCGTCCGCGAGCATCTTGTTCAGCTCTTCGGTCTGCTCTCGAAGTTGGTCCGCCAGTGCGACCACCTCCTTCACATACTTCTCGGTCGTGTCCGCGAATCGACCGTAGTCCATCGGCAGCGTATTCGCGTTCGCACAACGAAGCACCGCCCTTCCGGCCGTTTTGGAGAGCTCGATACCATACGCGAAGTCCGGGTCCGAGAACCGGGTGAACCACTCGAACGTGTCGTAAGCGGAGTGGTACTGCGAACCCTCGCCCTCACCGCCGAACCCGATATCGAGGCTCGCAATGCCAAGGTGCTGAAGGAACGGCGAGAAGTCGCTACCTGAACCCAGGGGCGCGATCGGTAAATCTTCGGTCGAGCGGGCGATCTTTTTCTCTTCGGCGGAGCCGCGCACCATCTGCCTGGCTCTGAGACGGGCGCCGATCGTGAGCTTCGTCTCGACGTCGGGCACCTCACGGACGATGCCGTTCATCAGACCTTCCAGCGAGTGCGAGCCGCCCATCCCCACGTAGCCGCGAGAGTTCGAATCCGAGTTGATATAGACGGCCGCTTTGGCCGAGAGCTCGTCGGCGTGGGTTTCGACCCACTCGGTTGAGCCGAGCAACCCCGGCTCTTCACCGTCCCAAGAGCAGTAGACGATCGTCCGCCGCGGCTTCCAGCCGGTCTTCGCGAGCGCCCCGATTGACTTAGCTTCTTCCAGCATCGCGATCTGCCCGCTCAAGGGGTCGTCGGCGCCGCAGACCCAGGCGTCGTGGTGGTTACCCCGGATGATCCACTGATCTTTGAGGTCGGTACCGGGCATCACCGCGATCACGTCGCGGGCCTCGACGATCTTCCAGTTGAAGGAGACGGCAAGGTGGACGGGGGTTCGACCGGCGCCGATGTGATACGTGATTGGGAGGCCGCCGCGCCATGTGTCGGGAGCAACGGGGCCTTGGAGATCCTTGAGGAGAGGCAGAGCGTCCCCGTAGGAAATTGGGAGACACGGAATCTTAGTGATCGTAGGGGCTTCGGTTACGGCGAGGCGCTTCGCCTCCTTCGTGGCTCCGATGCCGGGAGTCAAGACGTCGCCAGGATAGATCGGCATGTCGGCGACGGAGCCTCGCTGGACCGACTTGTCGTTCCGCCATGCCCCTTGCGGGTAGGTGTCGCCTTGGCTATAGCCGTCATCCTTGGGGTCCGAGTAGATGAGACAGCCGATGGCTCCATGCTCCGCGGCGCACTTGGGCTTGATGCCTCGCCAACCGCCCCCGTACCGAGCGATGACGATCTTGCCCGTGACGTCCACGCCTTGGCGAGCCAACTCCTCATAGTCCGCCGGCATGCCGAAATTCACGTAAACGAGGGGTGCGGTCACATCGCCGTCGCGGGAAAACGCGTTGTAAGGCGGCAGCGCCTCCTCGGTCATGATCTCGGTGGTATCTCCGGGAATCGGGGGCTCGGTGAGGCTCGCCTTGAAGCGGCCCATGGTCAACAAACGCGACTTGGGGCTCGGGAAGAGCACGTAAAAGTTCTCGATGTGCGCTTGAAAGCCGAACGACTCGTACAGCTTTAGCATGAAATGCGCGTTGTCGAGGCCGTAGGGGGAGCCGACATGGTGCGGCCGAGCGCTCATCCGGCGCAGCCACTTTCTTAGGTCGGCGGGAGTGAGCTCGGAGTCGAACTTGGCTTCGAGTTCACGCTCGCGCACGGCCCCGGCCGGCGAGAATCCTTGGATCGGATCCGTGTTGCTGGTGTAGCCGATAAGCGCAAGACCCAGGGCAAGAATGCTCATGTGCAGTCGCGAAGGTTACCTTCAGAAGAGCGCTGCTCTAGGTGGCTTCGGGCTCGACGGCACCTAGAGCTAGGCGAACTGGTACCGCTCACGCAACTCGGGCCAGGTTCCTTCCTCGATGGCAGACCGTATCTCCGACATCAACCGTGCGTAAAACGCCAAGTTATGCAACGTCGCCAACCGGCCACCCAATGACTCGCCAGCGACAAACAGATGCCTCATATAGGCCGCGGAGTATCGCTCTGTGGAGGGAAAAACCGAGCCTTCGTCGACAGGCCCGTGATGCTCCGCCCACTTCTTCCCCCGAATATTCACCCGTCCCTGCAGCGTGTAAAGGGCGTGGTGGCGCGCCATCCGGGTGGGGAGGACGCAGTCGAACATGTCGATTCCGCAGGCGACGGCATGCAAGATGTCACTCGGGTGGCCAACACCCATCAAGTACCGAGCTTTGTCCGCCGGCAATAAGGGCGCGGTGTGAGCGACCACCGGATATTGCATCTCCGTCGGCTCCCCCACGCTCACCCCACCAATCGCGATGCCGTCGAAATCCATAGATGAAATCGCCTGCGCCGACTCGGTTCGCAGATCTTCATGAACTCCCCCCTGGACGATGCCGAACACCGCCTGTCCTTCGCGCCGCGCCGCCAAGTTGCGAGGCGCCCAGCGATGTGTCCGCGCCATCGCCGCGGCGGCTTCATCGCGGGTGCAAGGGAAGGGCGGGCACTCGTCGAGGCACATGCTGATGTCCACGCCTAGCTGTCCCTGAATCTCAATCGACCGCTCCGGCGATAGGAACTGCCGCGAACCGTCCAAATGCGACTGAAACGTCACCCCTTGCTCCGCGATCTTTCGGTGTGCGGACAGGGACATCACCTGGTAGCCGCCGGAGTCCGTCAGGATCGACCCGTTCCAAGACATGAAAGCGTGCAGACCGCCAAACCGCTCGATCAGGTCCGAGGTGGGCCGCAAAGAGAGATGATAGGTGTTAGAGAGCACCTGCTGAAACCCCATCGCCTCAAGATCTTCGCTGCCGACGGTTTTTACGGTCCCTTGGGTCCCGACCGGCATGAAGAAGGGGGTCTCTACGGTGCCATGGGGGGTGTGCAGGCGGCCCCGTCTTGCCTTGGTATGCGGGCAGACGGCGAGCAGCTCATATCGGACTCCGGCGAAGGGCACGCCCGATGGTACCAAGCCTGCTTAGGACTTCCACTCGGTGTTCGTCAACGAGGAGAGCACGTGGTCTTCCCATTCACCGTTGATCAGCAGGTAGTCCCGGGCGTATCCCTCGACCTGAAACCCCAGCTTTCGAAGCAGACGACCACTCCGCTCGTTTCGGGGCATGTAGTTCGCCATGACCCGGTGCAACTGCCGAATCCGGAACGCCCAGTGCAGAATATCGGCCAGCGCTGAATTCATCAGACCCCGGCCTTGGTGCTGCTCGGACAGCGTGTAGCCCAGCAACGCCGAGTAAGACGGGCTGCGGGTCATTTGGGTCAGGTTCGCCACCCCGATGATGTCATCCCCCTCCACCAGCACAAAGCGCGCCGCCGTGCCGCCGGTGAACTGCTGCTGGATCAAGGGAATGCTGGCTTCCCATTCGGTGGCGGAGAACATTCCGCTGTCGAACCGAGGGGAAAACGGCTGGAGGAACTCCCGGTTCCTCGTGTAATACCGGGCATACCGAGCCCCGTCTCCTTTGATGGGGGTCCGAACCACCATGTTCTGACCCCTGAATTCTACGCCCCGCATATCTCCTTACTTACTTTGGCTTGAACCGCATCCGCCTAGAGTCTGTTAGGACTGCTGGCTTACTTAACTTCGTTCCACCTCGCTGAGATTGTGCTAAGCGGCGACCCTCCCATGTATCCGGCTAAACTCGATCCATGTCGCAGTCGCACAATCGCGTCTACAACTTCTCCGCCGGCCCATCGACGCTGCCGGTACCTGTTCTCGAGACCGCCCAATCCGAGATGCTGAACTATCGCGGAACGGGCATGGGAGTGATGGAAATGAGCCATCGCTCTGCCCCCTTCGAAGCGATCCTTCAGGAGGCCAAGGCCAGCCTTACGACCTTGCTCGGCATTCCCGAAAACTACAAAATTCTCTTCCTGCAGGGCGGCGCCAGCACGCAATTCGCGATGCTGCCGATGTCCTGCCTCCACAACGGCGCGGTCGGACGCTACGTCGTGACCGGCGCTTGGGGCAAGAAAGCGGTCGAGTCCGGCAAGATCTACGGCTCGACTGAGGTCGTGTTCGACGGCAAGGCCGGCAACTACAACGACATCCCCCACGAGGCGATCGAGTCCCGTCCCGGTGCGGCCTACCTGCACTTCACGAGCAACGAGACGATCCAGGGCGTCCGGTTCGCGACCGAACCGGATTGGCAGGACCCACTGGTCTGCGATATGTCTTCGGACATTCTCTCGCGACCGGTGGACGTGAGCCGGTACGCGATGATCTACGCGGGGGCTCAAAAGAACATGGGGCCGGCGGGCGTGACGCTGGTGATCATCAGCGACGAGATGCTCGCGAAGGGGGCTGACGGTCTGGCGCCGATGCTGGACTACAAGGTTCAAGCGGAGAACGACTCGCTCTACAACACCCCGCCGACATGGGCGATCTACATGTGCGGCCTTGTCTACAAGCACCTCTTGGACACCGGAGGCTTGACCGCGGCCAAAGAGCGAAATGAGCGAAAGGCAAAGCTGATCTACGACGCCATCGATGGCTCGGGTGGCTTCTTCAAGGGTCACGCGGTCGAAGGCGCGCGATCGACCATGAACGTCACATTCACCCTGGCGAACGACGAGCTCACGAAGAAGTTCATCAAGGAAGCCGAGGCGCAGCAAATGGACGGCCTGAAGGGCCACCGATCGGTCGGCGGCGTGCGGGCGAGCACATACAACGCGTTTCCCGAGGAGGGTTGCGCGGCGCTGGCGGCGCTCATGCGCGACTTCGCCAGCCGCAACGGATGAAGGATCGAATCGTAGTCGCGGCCCGGGCCGCGCGGGGGGCCGTCGTTGCTAACTGGCGGCCCTTTTTGCTTGTCCAGCTCGTGGCCGTAGCATTGGTCGCGGCTTACTACCTCGTTCCGGGGGCCGCGGGAGCAACCGCAGCGTTGGCAGCCTTCAAGGTTCGGGGTGGCTACCTGTTCTCGGGTTTGGGCATGGCCATCACGGGCGGACTGCTGCCTGAGGTCGCGAAGCGGGTAACCCGGATGCCTTCTAAGAAGCTGGGCATCGGCGACCTCCTGTTTCAGATGGCGGTTTTCGCTTTCCTGGGAGTGTCCATCGATGCTCTGTACCGATGGCTAGGGCACCTCTTCGGCCTTGGGGTTACGCCTCAGATCGTTGCCGAGAAGGTGTTCTTCGATCAGTTGTTCTTCGCGCCGTTCGTCAGTATCAGCTTCAGCACGACGGTTTTCCTTTGGCGCGACGCGGGTTTCGATGCCGCGAAGACGAAGCAAGAGTTCCACAACGGAAACTGGCTCATCCGCTACACCTCACTCCTCGTGATGTGCTGGGCGTTTTGGTTTCCGGTCCTGGCCTGCGTCTACGCAATGCCGCCGAATCTCCAGTTCTGCCTCGGTCTCTGCGCGCAAACGGCTTGGGGCCTGTTGTTGCTTTGGATGTCCGCGCCTTCCACCCAAGAGAGCAGCGACGCTACCGATATGCGACGCTAATCGCGCCTTCACGCTTCGGCGGCACGGTTGGTTTGTGAATGACGATTTCCAAATCGGAACCGAGATGCAGCAGGTACTGCATAAGCCGGTCGGTCGAAAAATCGATAAGGCGACCAGTCATCAATTTGGACACTCTTGGCTGATCGATACCCATTAACTCCGCAGCTTGGGCTTGGGTTAATTTTCGCTCACGAATGATATCTTTGATCGCCACCGCCAACTTAGCTTTGGCCAACATTTCTTCGGCATCTTCAAACCCAAGATCGGCGAATACGTTGCCGCTTCCGTACGTGACCACCGGTTCCTTTACTTCTTCGCTTGCCATTTTCGGTACTCCTCTTCTGCCTGTCTGAGTCGACTCTTCACCAAATCCATCTCGCCTTTGGGAGTTGTGATGCCTGACTTCGACTTTTTTTGGAAGCAGTGCAAAACATAGACTGCTTCCGCGAATCGAACGCTGTAAACGGCGCGGTAGGCATCACCGTCGTGGCTGGCCAAAATCTCAAGCACTCCGGCCCCACCAAAGCCCTTCAAGGGTTTGGCATCATCCGGCTTCCTACCGATCTGTGCTTCATACAAAGCGACACCCACCGTGCTACGCACTTCAACGGGAAACTCACGCAAATCTTTTCGGCTGGAGCCAATCCAGTGAACAGGTTTGCCGGACGGTTCCACTATGTTAATATTAGCATATCGTTCTCACGAAGCCTTGCCCGTCTGAATTAGCCTGCATTCTCCGGCGCGGGTACCATGCGGCGCATGCGTGGGACCCTGCTGAATACGGCGACGGTGGCCGTTGGGGCTTCAGTTGGGCTGGCGGTGGGGCACGCGATTCCGGATGCTTATAAGGAGGTCGCGCTCCACGGACTCGGACTCGTTACGATGGGCATCGGCATTGCGATGTTCCTCCGGGCCAAGAACCCGCTAATCGCCGCGATCTCCATCGCCACCGGTGGTGTCATTGGACTCGCACTGGGAATCGACGCCGGAATCGGCCACCTCGCCGAGGCGATCCGACACCAACTCGGGGCGACTGGAGAATCGACCTTCGCGGAAGGCCTGATCACCTCCTTCGTCCTCTTCTGTATTGGGCCGATGACACTCCTTGGATGCCTCCAAGACGCCCTCGAACGAAAGATCGACCTCCTCTCGGTTAAGGCCACACTCGACGGAATCGCCGCCATTTTCCTTGCGGCGGCTCTCGGCCGGGGGGTGCTGATCACCGCATTCCTGATCCTGATTTTCCAGGGTGCACTGACGATGCTCGCGAAGCCCCTAAGGCCCCTAGCCAAAGACGGCGACGCCCTGTCGGAGATCAGCGGAGCTGGTGGCGCCATCCTTTTAGGAACCGGATTGGGGCTGATCGGGGTCGTAGACGTTCACCCGGCTAACTATCTGCCGGCCGTGTTCATCGCTCCTGCGATCGCCCTCCTTGCCCCCAAAGTCCAACGACGCGTGCTTAGCCTGCTTCCCGTAAAGCAGGAGCCGGTAGCGGAAACCCAGGAAGCATGAAGGATTTCTCAATAGATATCGATTGGCCAGATTGGGCCTCCCGGCTTCCCGAGCCGTTCCAGCGCGAGTTTATGCACACCGCCGTTTGGCAGTGGCTGGGCATCCTCGTCCTGATTGCGATCGGATATTTGGCGTACCGGATAGGCCGTGGGGTAGCCCGCGCCCTCTTCAAACTTCGCGCGCGATTCACCAACGCTCCGATGAGTCCCAGCACCGACGCAGCGGTCCGCCGGGCGATGGGTTTCCTGCTGGCGGTTTTCGTCAGCTATCCGATCCTGGATGAGCTGAGCCTTCACAACAAGATCCTAACCTTCTGCCAAAGTGTGCTCTCGGCGCTGACCATCCTGGCGATCTCGCTCCTCGCCTACGCGGTGTGGGACATGCTCTGCGACGACATCGCGCACCGTGCGGCCGGCAGCCAGAAGGCGGAACGGCTTCTCGTGCCGATGGCGCGCAAGTTCGTCCGGGCCATCATCGTCACCATCGCGTTGCTGGTCGCATCTTCCGACCTTTTCAAGTTCGATGTGCGCGGCGTGGTGGCTTCGCTCGGGATTGGCGGCCTGGTCGTGGCGCTCGCGGCGAAGGACTCGGTCGAGAACGTTTTCGGCTCGCTCACGATCCTTTTCGACATGCCATTCGCGATCGGCGATTGGGTGCGGATCGACAAAATTGAGGGCATCGTCGAGGAGATCAACCTTCGCTCGACAAGAATCCGTACCTTCGAAGACACCGTAATCAAGCTCCCCAACGCGAACCTCATCCGGGCGTCGGTGGAGAATGTCTCGGCCCGCCGCACACGCCGGCAGAAGCTCTCCATTCGCGTCAGCTACGACTCGACCGCCGACTCAGTCAACGCGTTTTGCGACGACATTCGAAAGTGGCTCGATGCCAACCCTAAGGTCCAGGAAGGGAAATCCCTGGTCGACATCGGCGACCTGAGCGAAACGTCGCTCGGGGTTTCCATCCAGTGCCAATTTGAGGTCGCGACCCAAGCCGAGGAGATGGAGCTTAAGCACGCCCTGGCAAACGAGATCATGCGATCGAGGGACGCTCATCACGTGCTCTTCGCCGCCGCGCCACGACCGCTTCCGCCTGTCCCGCCAGAGCCGATGACGGCTCCGATCAAAGACATCCCAACCACCTCGTAATTTAGCGTCGGTTACTCCATACTGTTCGGCATGCGAACCTTGCGGGCCACCCTGTTGCTTGTTGCGCTCGTGGGCGGAGGGGCGTATGCCCAGGACACGCTCCAGAAAATGCCTCGATACGACCGCTACGAGAAACTTCGTCGTGAAATTGCCGGCTCGGTTACCCGAGGTTCTATAACTGCCGATTGGGCCGACGATTCGAAGTCGTTGAACTACTTCCGGGACGCGAAGGCGTACAAGTACGACATCGCGACGAAGACCGAGTCGATCGCGGTAGGCGATCCCGACGCCGGTCGAACCCGCCCCCGCAACCGAGATCGAAGGGCGCCAGAGCGAGGTCGCCAGTTCGACACCGCTCTCTCGGCGGACGGCAAGCTGAAGGCCGTCTCCCGCAACCGCAACGTCTACATCAGCGATGCGGACGGTAAGAACGAAGTCGCCGTCACGACCGAAGGCGGCGTTCCGAATCGCATCAAGTACGGCGTGGCCAGTTGGGTTTACGGCGAGGAACTAGGCGTCCGCGAGGCAATGTGGTGGTCGCCCGACGGTACCAAGTTAGCGTTCTACAAATTCGACGAGAACCCAGTCAAGGACTACTACCTGCAGTACACGCAGGTGGCGATTCAGGACACGCTGGATGTCGAAGCCTATCCAAAGGCTGGCGCGCCGAACCCAATCGTGACCCTGTATGTGTACGACCTTGCGAGTAAGAAGTCGGTCGCCATCGACACGAAATTCGCGGACCCTGTGCTGGGCGAGTACGTGTACGACGTCCGCTGGTCGCCAAACGGGAAGGAGCTGTTCTTCAACCGCACGGATCGAAAGCAGCACGTCATGGAGTTCTGCGCGGCCAACCCAGATTCGGGCGTACCGCGCGTGATCGTCAAGGAGTCACAGCCGCAAAGCTGGGCGGAGAACCATCCGGTCACGCAGATCCTCAAAGACAACCACCGGTTCATCTGGGAGTCCGAGCGCAACGGCTACAAGAATTTCTACCTGTACGATCTCGATGGGACGCTGATCAATACGATTACCAACCACGACTTCGACTGCGACCGAATCATCAAGACCGACGCGGACGAAAAGACGATTTGGTACATGGCCCGAAGCGGTAAGAACCCCTACCTCGCGCAGTTGCACCGCGTCAATTTGGATGGCACGCACGATGTGCGGCTTACTGATCCGGAAATGAGTCACCTCTGCACGGTCTCACCCGATGGGTCTCACTTCACCGACGTCGCGCAAACGCTGGCGATTCCGCCGACTTCGACGCTTCGTACGGCGGACGGCAAAGTAGTCGCGGAGCTTTCGAAGAGCGAAACGACCAAGTTCGACCAGCTCGGGCTCAAGAAGACGGAGCGGTTTACGTTCACGGCTGCCGACGGGAAGACACTTTGCTACGGCTACCTGCGGTTCCCTTCGGACTTCGACAAATCGAAGAAGTATCCGTTGCTGGTTTCGGTATATGGCGGCCCTGAATCGGGCAGCGGCCCGGAGCAGTTCACGACCCCCGACCCGATCACGGAACTCGGTTTCGTGGTGGCCTGGATCGACGGCCGCGGGACGAGCGGGCGTGGGAAGGCCTTCCGGGATGCGGTCTATGGGAAGCTGGGCACCGTCGAAATAGACGATCAGGCGGCCGGCGTCAACGAGCTAACGAAGCGGCCGTATCTCGACAAGAACCGAGTCGGCATTCAGGGCACGTCTTACGGAGGTTACGCCTCTGCGATGGCGATTCTGCGCCATCCCGAGACGTTCCAGGTGGCGTGCTCCAGCAGTCCGGTTACCGATTGGCGCAACTACGACTCGATCTACACCGAGCGCTTCATGGGCCTACCGGACCCTGGTGAGAACGAAGAGGGTTACAACAATGGCGCGGCCAAGAAGTACGTCCGGAACCTGACCGGGAAGCTGATGCTGTACTACGGCACCGCGGACAACAACGTCCACCCTTCGAATACCTTGCAATTGATCCAGGCGCTGGAGGATGCAGGGATGCACTATGACCTCCAGGTCGGCCCCGACCGCGGCCATAGCCAAATGCAGGCGAACCGGATGTGGGAGTATTTCGTGACCCACCTCATCCTGAATGCGCCGAAGAAGGATTCCTTAGCTATCGCTTGGCAGGCACGCAAAGAACGCAAGGCCGGCAAGTAAGTTGATGGAGCCTTCGGCAGAGCTTTTCGGCGACGTCCTGAACCAGGCGTTGCCCTACATCCAGGAGTTCCGCGGCCAAACCTTCGTGGTCAAGTACGGCGGCAGCGCGATGAAGAACCCCGACCTTTTGGAAGGCGTGATTCGGAACGCGCTGCTTCTCCAATTGGTAGGCGTGCGCCTGATCCTGGTCCATGGCGGCGGACCGGAGATCGACATTTGGCTAGGCAAGCTCGGGATGGAGAAGAAGACGCTCGGCGGCCTTCGCGTCACCGACGAGGCGACCATGGACGTGGTCGAGATGGCGTTGGCTGGCCGGGCAAATAAGGCGCTCGTCGCGATCGTGCAGCGCTTGGGCGGGCGGGCGATCGGGCTTTCCGGGCGTGACGCCGATTTGATCCAGGGAGTGCCGATCTCGGTGGAGCTAGGGCGCGTGGGTGCGGTCACCAAAATCAATCCGGATGTTCTCCAGGTAGCAACTTCGAACGGATTTATCCCGATCGTCTGTTCGGTGGCTTCCGACGCGGAGCACCGGCCCTTGAACATCAACGCGGATACGGCGGCGGCGGCGATCGCGGGCGCGATTCGAGCCTCGAAGCTGATCTTACTTACGGACACAAGCGGCGTGCTGGAAGACAAGAACGATCCCGCTTCGCGGATTTCGCAGTTGAGCGCGGCGCAGGCACGAGAAATGATTCGGACGGGTAAGGCCGATCGGGGAATGATCCCCAAGTTAGAAGCGGCCTTGCACGCCTTGAGTCATGGCGTTGGAAGTGTCCATATGATCGACGGCGGCACGCCCAATGGGCTCCTTATCGAGGTGTTTTCGGATTCTGGCATCGGCACGATGATGACGGCCTGAACTACGGAAACGGAACCAAGCCGCCCGTCAAGCCGATGCCTGGCGACCATTCGTACACTCCCACGAACCGAGCGTGGGAGCCTCCTTGGCAAACCGCCGTCCGGCCGACTAGCTCTGGTTTCTCCAAAACCGTGTGACTGTGCCCTCCTAGGATCACGTCGATAGCTGGCACTGCTTCCGCAAGGGCGAGGTCCTGACGGTGGCCGATATGGGTGAGCGCGATCAAGAGGTCCACTCTAGGTCGCAACTCCCGAGCGAGGGAAGCCGCGACTGCCACAGGCGGATCCCAAAGGTAGGCACTGGCGGCTTTCGTGGCCATTCGTTCAGTCACCATGGGCTCCATGACGGCGAGGACGCCAACTCGAACTCCCTGAACCGTGAACTCCAAACTGCGGGGCAGGGGATACGAGCCGTCCTTGCGATGGAGGTTTCCGCACAGAATCGGATGCTCAGCACCCGCGATCTTCGCGCGAAAGGCCCCTTCGATCACGTGAGTCTCCCGGTTCCCGAGAACGCTTGCCGTGCAGTCGAGTGCATGCAACTCGGCCCAGACGGGCTCTATTTTGTGAGGGATTCCCAGATTGCCCGTCTTGATCGCGTCGCCCGTGTCGAAATACAGGTCCGTTTCGGCACGAAGCGGAGCCAGCCGACGCCGGCGATCCTCGGTCAGCGTCCCGTGAAAATCATTCGTGTGAAGTATGCGAACCGGCATCGATGCGGTAATTGTGGGGGAAAAAGCCGCGTAGACTCGTATAATGGAACTGGCCCCACGGGGTCAAACGTTTTCATCCGAGTAAGAATATGAATAAGCTCTTTACGATTGCTCTCGTTTCCTCCGTGGTCGGCGCTGCCTTCGCTCAGGCCCCCAAGACCCCGACCCAGATCGCTTGCGCCGTTATGCCGAGCAACAAGGTCGACATCGCCAAGGCCACCAAGGCCCACATGTATGCCGATTACAAGGGCAAGCGATACTTCTTCTGCTGCGGCGGCTGCCCGGGCGCTTTCAAGGCCACCCCTGAGAAGTTTGCCAAGGCCGCCAGCATCCCCACGCCGAAGGCGCCTGCGAAGAAGGCTTCCTAAGCTTTTCTCGTTCAACTCCCGAGAAGCGCGGCCATCTTGGTCGCGCTTCTCTTTATGTAAGCCCCTCTCCGTGAGACGGCGCCCATCCTCCGGGTAATATCTAACGTTTTTAGAAGGTTTTAATTTGGACGCTCTGTATAAAGTTACGATCGGATTGGCCATCATCGTGGCCCTCCTTTTCGCTGTCCTGGTACTCATCACCGGCAAAGGTGATGCGATGTCCGGCGGTAGCAGCGTCCGTACTTCCTTCAAGGGCAAGGCCAGCTTCGATGACTACATGTCACGAGCGACCCTGATCCTGGGCATCTCCTTCCTCGCGCTGATGATCATCATCGATGCCGTCGGCAACCGCCTCACTGGGCATTAGGCGCTGCCTCAAAAGATCAAACCATGTAGCCCGCGAACGGATGTTCGTGCCGCTCGTGGTTCCCGCAGTAACGATTGTCTGGACGTTGTGTTAAAAACCGCGAGGCTAGCGTAACGCTGTCGCGGGGAGCGGCACAAACATCCGATCCCCGCCTACAACTGCTGGGCCAGCACATCGGAAAACCGGACAAACCATTGTAGGCGGAGGTCGCCCCGGGCGCCCTCCGCGACAGCTTAAGGCCTACTGTCAACCTAAGGCGGGAAACGTTGCGCAGCCGCAGGGAGCGGCGAAAACATCCGATCTCCGCCTACAACTGCTGGGCCAGCGCATCGAAAAACCGGACAAACCATCGTAGGCGGAGGTCGCCCCGGGTCCCTCCGCGACAGCTTAAGGCTTACCGTCAACCTAAGGCGGGAAACGTTGCGCAGCCGCAGGGAGCGGCACAAACATCCGATCCCCGCCTACAACGGTTGGCCAACACGGTGGAAGCCGCTTCTAGTTCAGGCTGATGTTCAGGTCGACGTGGAATAGGAACTGAATCAGGGCCAGCAGCGCGAACATCGCTAAACAGCCCGCCATAACCAGCAGCATCCCGCTGCTCCAAATTCGCCGCGGGATGCTCGCGCCCACCGATTCCGACTTGGCGTACTTCTCCAGCAGGCTTTCGCCCGCCTTGATCGCGCCCGCCAACTGCTTATCGGTTGGCCGGCTCGTCGTAATCCACTGCTGCGCGAACGATCCGATGGGTCGCCACAAAAAGAAGGTGAACGCCGCCGCCAGAATCACGCGGGTGTGATCGTCCGAAATCCAAGGTATTCCAAAGATGCCGGTAAAAATCGAGGCCGCCACAAACACGTTCGTCCCACATCGAGGGTGAACGCGCGGCATTCGCCGCACGATGCTCGGAACCAGCGCCTCTTCGCGCTCGATCGCGTGGACTACTTGATGCTCGGCGCCGTGCGTACCCGAAAGCGGTAGGAAGCGCATGCCGAGCAGGAACAGAACCCCGGCCACGATCGGTTGACCGATATTCAAAACCGCATCGCTGATTCCGTGCTTGGAGGCCCAAAGCGCCAGGTAGTTGGCCGCCATTTGCCCTCCGAAAAGCAGGGAAAAGAGCGTCGCTCCGGTTGCCATCAGCCCGTACCATGGCGCGCCGGCGCCGATCACGCCATTGGTGAGATACACCCCGAAAGGCGTTGCCATCCCGCCTACCATCGCCGGGCGGGGCTGGGGGCGGCGGCGTGGGTAAAGGTCGTACCCGAAGACCATCCCCATCGGTCTGTCCATATCGTCCACGACGATTAGGGGAGTTCCGTCCCCTTCCGCCAGTCGCCGCAAAGCCTGGGCTCCTGTTGCATAGGGCGGGATCGTTTGACCCTCGACCATCACCGAACCCACCGGGTCCGAGAGATCCATCCCCTCCGCGAGCGCCAGCGCGAGCCGCGTATCCGTAACCACCCCTCGGAGAAACCCGAACTCGACCACTGGCAGGATGTTTGCCCCGCTGAGATTCATCTTCTGCGCCGTTTGCTCAAGCGAGTCTTCGGGCGAGATAGTGTGCACCGGCCGCATCAGCGCGCCGACCGGGGAAGTGAGACAATCTGGCTTGGATCGGGTTACTGACACGAGTTATCGGACACCGTATTCTACTTACGCCAATTACTACGCGGTATCAACGCGACCGCTTCGACCATAATTCGCTTGTCCATATCGAATGAAGAGAATCGGCGTCATCACGAGCGGGGGCGATGCCCCTGGAATGAATGCGGCCCTCCGTGCCGTGGTTCGCGCGGCGCTTGGTCGCGGCGCGGAGATTATTGGCTTCTATCATGGCTATCAGGGCCTGATCGATGGCGAGGAGCGCAGGCTTGATTCGCCCAGCGTCGGTGGCATCATCGACCGCGGCGGCACCATCCTTCGCACCGCGCGTTCGAAGGAGTTCATGCACCGTGACGGCCGAGCCAAGGCGTACGGCGTCCTTCAGGCCAACGGTTGCGAAGGCCTGGTCGTTATCGGCGGCGATGGCTCCCTCACGGGCGCGCTTAAGCTCCAGGAAGAATTTGATTTCCCCGTGATGGGCATTCCCGGGTCGATTGACAACGACATCTCGGGCACCGACTTTTCGATCGGCTTCGATACCGCGGTCAACACCGCCGTAGACGCCATCGATCGGGTACGCGACACTGCCTATTCCCACGAGCGCGTTTTCGTCATCGAGGTCATGGGTCGCCGGAATGGCTACATTGCCCTCGAAGCCGGCCTTGCCGGTGGCGCGGAGGCGATCATCGTGCCGGAAGTTCCTTTTTCACTCCCCGAGATCTGCCAGGGCCTCCAAGAGGCGGCCGGGAAGGGTAAGCGGAGTTCCATCATCGTGGTCGCCGAGGGTGCCGCGAAGGCGGAGGATGTTCGAGAATTTGTCTCGGAGAACACGCCGTTCGAGTGCCGTGCCGTCGTTCTCGGCCACATGCAGCGGGGTGGAAGCCCTACGGCTTTCGACCGTGTCCTTGCTTTGCGCCTGGGCGCGTTGGCAACGAACCGAATGCTGAGCGGCTACCGGGGCGAGATGGCGGGCGTGGACGGAAACCAGTTGGTGAGCCATCCTCTCACATTCGTTCTGAACAGCGAGCGCCTCATGGATCCCGAGAAGCTGCTTCTCTGCGAGGCCATGGCTCAGTAAGCGTTACTTTGGCTGAGGCGCGTGGCGCATATTCGCTTCGCGCACCAGCCAGTAGGATAACTCTTCGGAGTATCCGCGCTCAATGTACATCCTCGCAAGGGCGGGGTCATCGACGTCGGGGTCATTCAGGTATCCCACGGCTTCGTCGATGATGTGGCGAAACGAGACCGGGATCCGCTTCAGCTCTTCCTCGACCTCTGGCGTCGGCGCAATTTCGAAGTGAGGCATACCTAACTGACTTCAGGCGCTGAGGTACGGTTCACACCATGCTCTTATGCTTGGTCGCCGCTCTCGCTTCGCGGCCCGTCGCCGTGATGATTCACGGCGCGGGAGGAGGCGGATGGGAGTGGGAGAAGTGGAAGCCGGTCTTTGAGAAGGCTGGTTTCGATGTCGTTTGCCCCGATTTGAAGCCGGCGAAGGGTGGCTTGGCGGCGACCAAGATTGAGGATTACGAGCGGCAGGTCATTTCTTGGTGCCCTAAGAAGCGCCGAGTCATCTTGATCGGGGCGAGTATGGGCGGGGCGTTGGCCATGCGCGTCGCAAGCCGGGTGCACCCCACTCAAATGATCCTCGTGAACGCCGCGCCCGCTCAGCGCCGCGCGAGCAAACCCCACCCCGCCGTTATCAAATGGGCCGGTGGACCGTTGAAGGATACGCGCGACTCGATGCCGGACAGCGACGAGGACACCATCATGCGGGCATGGCCAAGATGGCGCGATGAATCGGGGAAGGTCATGGATTCGCTATCTGCGGGCTACAAGATCGTGGACCCCAAATGTCCGATCCTCATGATGTTGAGCAAGAAAGATGAGGAGATTCCCTATTCAAATTCCAAGGTCTTTCTGGCGACCCTACTCATGCAATGTAGCTATTCGCCCATCCTCATGGACTACGACGAGATGAGCCACGTGGGGCCGCTGCTGGGCAAGCGCGCCGAGGAAGTGGCCGACGATGCCGCCGTTTGGCTGCGCACCAATCGAAACCGTCCGCACCCCGTTATCAATTCGATGAGCACGACCTCCGGTCGCCGCGGGTAGGAGCCGGTGGGCATAAGAGCGCACAACTATAACTTGTGGCAAATATAGAGGGAACGAAGGGCCCTGATATGCTGTAAATCTTAGTATATGTCTCCAAAGCACTTCATCCCCCTCGCGCTGCTCGGCGTTATCGGATGCGTTGCCGCCGTTAGGCCTGTGCCGAACGCCGCCGAACCTCAGATTCAACTCCCTAAGTCCCTCGCGAACATCCCGAAGGCGAGCCCCAAGCGCGCGGATAAGGTCGTCCTCACGGACGCCGAGTGGAAGAAGAAGCTAAGCCGCGACGCCTACGACATTCTTCGCGAAGATGGCACGGAGCAGGCGTTCACCGGCAAATATGCGGAGTCGCACGACAAGGGAACTTACTACTGCGCGGGTTGCGGATTGCCGCTCTTCAAGTCATCCACGAAGTTCGATTCCGGCACCGGCTGGCCGTCGTTCTATGAGCCGATCGAGAAGAACGTGTGGCTGAAATACGACACGAGCCTCGGCATGGAGAGGGTCGAAGTTCGGTGCTCTCGCTGCGACGGCCACCTCGGCCACGTGTTCGACGACGCCCCGAAAGAGCCGACGGGATTGCGATATTGCATGAATTCCGCCGCACTTACGTTTAAGAAGGAATAGTCAGCGTGCATCATAGCGGTATGCGACGAATTCTCTTTGTGGCGGCCCTCGCGGTTTCGGCCTCGATGGCGAGCGCGGAGGCGGTTTGGCAAACCAGTTTTGAAAAGGCGGCCAAGCTCTCCAAACAGAGCGGCCTGCCCATCATGGCTCAGTTCACCGGCTCCGACTGGTGCCCGCCCTGCAAGGCATTCGAGGCGACGATCCTCTCGACGCCGATCTTCGAGTCTTGGGCGAAGACCCACGTGGTTTTGCTGAAACTAGACTTCCCGAAGCGTCACCCGCAGCCGCCCGCAGTTGCCAAAGCGAACGCGATGCTGGCCTCGAGATACCAAGTCGCCTACTTCCCAACCGTCCTCTTCATCAAGGCCAACGGACAACTCATCAGCAGCCTCGGCTTCTCCGGCGGAGGTCCCACGTTCTGGACGAAGAACGCCGAGATCGTGATGAAGAACGGCGCCAAAATGGCTAAATAACTTGCTTGGGACCTGGTTTTTGGTCAGGTCCCAAGTCTTGCGATGATCGTAGGAACCCTTGAAATTGAGTTGAGGCTGGACGGTTGCTTCAACTTGAAGGAGAAGCGCCGCGTCCTTCAGAGCCTGATTCAGCGGCTTCGCAACGATTTTCACGCCTCCGTCTCCGAAGTCGGGGATCACGAGCTATGGAATTCCGCCGTGATCGGGGTGGCCGTGGTTTCCGGTCAGGTCGATACCGTCGAGGCGATCCTGAACCGGGTAATGCTCCGCGTCGAAGCGGATTCCGAGGTTGAGTTGGTCTCCGTCAGTCGCTTCGTTGAACGCACATGAATTCTTTACCCCTCGCCGTATACGTCCACGTCCCGTTTTGCCCCAGCAAATGCGGCTACTGCGACTTCAATTCGTACGCGATGCAGGGTGATATCGTGCAGCGAACGGTGGACGCGATGGTCGCGGAGATTGAGCGGTCGCCTTGGCGCGGCCGGCCGGCGAAGACGATTTTCTTTGGTGGCGGGACCCCGACTTACCTTGCCGAGGATCAGTTGCTGTCGATCTTCTCGGCGGTTTTGGCTGCCCATCCGCCTTTAGATGGGGCCGAGATAACGAGCGAAGCGAACCCCGGGACCGTCGATGCCGCTAAATTTGCCGCCATGCGAAAGGCGGGCTTTAATCGGATTTCACTGGGCGCACAGAGTTTTGTCGACTCGGATTTGTTGACGCTTGAGCGGGTGCACAAGGCGGGGGATATCGAGCGCGCAGTCTGGGCGGCACGGGATGCGGGCATCACGAATCTGAACCTGGACCTGATGTTTGCCCTGCCGGGCCAGAACTTCCGGGCCTGGGAGCGGAATCTGGATCGCGCGTTGGCGTTGGAACCCGAGCATCTTTCTTTGTACTGCTTGACCATCGAGCCGAATACCGCGTTCTACAAACGCCACCTTCGCGGTCAGTTGGAGCTTCCGGACGACGAGCAGCAGGTCGCCATGTACGAATCGTGCGTCGCCCGGACGGCCGCCGCCGGCTTCAATCAATACGAGATCAGCAACTTCGCCAAGCCCGGCCGGGAGTGCGCCCACAACCTATGCTACTGGCACGGTGAGGAGTACGCGGGCTACGGCCCCGGTGCGGTCGGGATGGTCGACCAGGTTCGGTATACGAACCTTAAGCACCCGACGCATTTCTGCGACGCCGTCGAGGCGGGACGTCCCTTGCCCTTCGAGTCGGAGGTTTTGGACGCGGGCCTTCAGCGTACGGAGCGAATCATGTTGGGTTTGCGGCTGAACGAAGGGCTTTCTTCCGAGGGCTTGGGGGCGCGGTCTCTGGATACTTTGCTGGGTCGCGGCTGGATCGAGCAGTTCGACGATCGAATCCGTTTAACGCCTGCGGGTCGTCATTTCTGTTCGGAAGTCGCCTTGGAATTGATTTAGCGCAGTCCGGGCACCGCAGGTGTAGGCCACGTCTCGACCGAACGGGAGACGCCGTGGGAGGGCGTGTTGGAGGTGGCGCCGTCTCCTATACGCTGTCCCACGGCGTTGCTCGGAGCGAGCAAGGCGTGGCCTACATCTGCCGATGGCCGGAGAAAGTCGCGCGCCGCAACCGATCCCAGACCGCCGTCCAATCCGCCCCCTCCGGCGGCTTCTCCACGAGAATCTCGTCCGCACCCTGGAGATCCAAGGCCGCCAACGCCGAATATAAACCAGCCCCATACGCCCACGGCTCGGGAGGCAATCCGATCTGATGCGGACCGGCCGCCGAGCCCAGAACAAGGGCCACGGCCGCAGAAGGGGCACGATCGACCAAACGCAGCGGCGTGCGAGGCGCATAGTGTCGGGGGTGCATGCCGGGAGACTTCCTTTCCGAGGCGCCGCCAACCAGCACCGGAGCCCCAACCACCGCCTCCAACATCTCCCGCGAAATCCGGCCCGGTCGCAGCACCCGGACGACGTCCGAAGTCAGATCGACGACCGTCGACTCCAGGCCGACCGAGCACGGGCCGCCGTCCAAGATACACGCCAAGCCTGAGGCCACTTCAGGCGCGATATCTTCCGCCCGCGTCGGCGACAGCCCCATAAACTTGTTCGCACTCGGTGCGGTGACCGGAACACCGGCCGCGCTCAAGAGATCCCGTGCCACGGGGTGGTCAGGCACCCGTATGGCCACTGTCTCCAACCCGCCTGTCGCTTCCAAAGGCACGTTAGCCGCCTTGGGGAGCACCATCGTTAGGGGTCCCGGCCAGAACTCGGCGGCGAGCCGAGACGCGATCGACGGGAACTCGGCGACCACGGCATCCACCTGTGACACGGAAGCCAGGTGGACGATGAGCGGATGATCCGCGGGCCGCCCCTTTAAAGCGTATGTCGAGCGCACCGCGGAAGGATCCAGCGCGTTGGCGGCGATCCCGTACACGGTCTCGGTTGGCAATCCGACCAACTCACCCGCGCGCAAAGCTTCGGCGGCCAAGGCCACGTTTTCTACCGTCGGCAATAAGATCACGGACGCAAGGCCTCGCGCATCGGCTCGTAGGGCGGAGGCAACCCTAACCACCACGAGAACGCCCGCGCTCCCTGTGCGGCCAAAAGCGCCGCTCCGTCGCAAGTCCGCAAACCAAAAGAGGCCGCCTCCGCCATGAACAAGGTGGGCTGGTGGGAATACATGACGTCGTACGCGACCGCATGCGAGGACGCCCGCTCCCATCGGATGCCGAGGGAGGCTTGTTGGAGCGACGCGGAAGTCGTATTGAGGATAAGGTCCGCTCCCACGGGGTCGGGTTCCGAGATGACTTCGGCGTTCAGATTTAGCTCTTCGGCAATGACTGTGGCTTTGGCCGCAGTCCGGTTGAACAACCGAATCCGCCAGCCGGCGTCGGACAGCGCGAGCGCAAGCGCCCTCGCGGTTCCCCCCGCTCCGAGGAGGAGGACGGTGCCCTTGGTTAGACCGAGTTGGGAAAGGGTGTCGAGAAAGCCCGGGGCATCCGTGTTGATCCCGCTTCTGTCGGTTAATCGCAAGGTGTTAGCGGCACGGACCTTTAGCGCAAAGGGATCCGGGGCCGCACACCATTGCAGGGCTTCTTCTTTGTGGGGGACGGTGACGTTCACTCCGATGTAGCCAAGCGATCCGAGATGGTTCAAGGCTTCGGCGACGGAGCCGGGAGCGACGCGCACCGCCACGTACCGATACGGCAATCCCAGAGCCGCATACGCGGCCGCGTGCATCTTCGGAGATAACGAGTGCGAAACCGGATCCCCGATGACCGCGAAATCCGCCAGAGGCGCGTCCTGCCACTCGAAGAAGGCGTTCATCGCTTGAAGGCGTAGTACCGCGAGCCGAGGAAGTTCCAGACCGCGCCGACCGCCGCGCCACAGACGCTACTGATCAAAAGCGCCCCGGTCAACGTGGACGGCAGCTTGTTGAACACCGTCGCCGAGATGGCGAGATTGATGAAGTAGCCGCCGGTGGAGATCGCGTAAAAGCGGCGCGCCTGCTTCATCCGCTGCTCCTTACCGCGCACCTCGAAGGTCCATTTGCGGTTCAAAAAGAACGAGACGGTCATTGCGATCAGGGAGGCAATTCCGAATGCGATCGGGGCCGCCGCCTTCTGGTCGCTCGCCGCGTTCTGGAAGATCTGGGGGAAATCCGTCCGCAGCCAGTGCCCCACCGATTCGCTTGCCGGATGACCCTCGAACTTCACCACGTCGAGCAGGATCTTTCGGACGATATAGTCCACGACAAACGCCGTCGCGCCGACCATCCCAAACCGGATGATCTGATGGACGATCGTTTTTTCGCGAACCGGCTTCGCCGCTTCTTCCTCCGGCGTCCCTGGCTGCTCGTCCAGCGGAGTCACCAACGCCGCATAAATCGCGCTCGTCAGTAGCCGCTCGATGAAGCGATTGAACTTGGTCCCTCCGAACTCCTTATGGCCGATCTGCCGGACCCAGATGGCGTCGATCCCGGCCCGATTCGCGCCGAGGATGTCCGTCATCATCTGGTCGCCGATCATGACGGCCTCGGAAGCCTTGCACTGAAACTTGATCAACGCGAGCCGGTACATTGCACGGCTGGGTTTGAAGCGGCCGCGGACCGTCTCGATCCCCAGCGTCTTCGTGATCCGCATCAGCCGCTCCACCCGGCGGGTGTTGCTGAGGATGCAGAGGTTGAAGCCGAGCGACTTGGCTCGCTCCAGCCACTCCAGCACGTCGGGTTGGAAGTTCTCTTGCTTCCACTCGACCAAAGTGTTGTCGACATCGAGCAGAATCAGCTTCTTTCCGTCCGCCTTGAGCTGCTCCAAGTCGACCTCTTCCAGCGCGTCGAGGGCGTGCGCGGGCGTGAACGGGTGGAAAACGCCGTGGATCTGCCCCCGGTCGAATTTGCCACTACGCCAACGGTCGCTCATTTGCCCATCACCTTCAGTTCCAGTTTGCGGCGTTTGATGTTCTTGAGATGTTCCGCGTAGGTGGCGGCGAAGATGGTTCGACCCTCTGGCAGGGCGACGTAGTAGACGTACTTGCCCGCTTGGTCCGGATGCATGGCGGCGGTGATGCACGCGACGTCCGGCGAGCAGATCGGCCCCGGCGGCAAGCCGTCGTGAAGGTAGGTGTTGTAGGGCGTCTTCAAATTTCGGTAGTCGGCGAAGGTGAGCCGGCGCCACTTCTGGATGCCGTAAAGAAGCGAGGCGTCGATCTGGAGCCGCATCTTCTGCGCCAACCGGTTCTCGATGACTCCTGCGATCTTCTCGCGGTCCCGACCGCCGGATTCGAGCTCGACCATCGAGGCCACGATCAGCAGCCGGGGAAGATCGGCGGGCTTATTCAGTCCCTGCCAGACCTTTACCTGGAACGCCTTCAACTGCCGCTCGATCACCGCCCGCGCCCCGATCAACGGCGCCAGCTCATAGGTATCCGGATAGAGGTAGCCCTCAAGCGAATCCTTCGGCAGGGGGAAATCCACGTCTTTCGCGAAATCCTCCGGGTGGTGGACGAGGTTCATGTATTCGTCCGCCTTGCAGACCTCGTACTTCGTCTCCAGCAGGTTTGCGGTCCGCTTCGCCCAATTCGTCTCCGGAATTCGGACCCTCTCTACGATGGGATGTCGGAGGCGGCCCAGGAATTCGCCCGCGCCGAGGCCGTTCTTGATTCGATACGTTCCGATGGCGACCCTTGTTGGTTGGCGGGTCAGGACGGCGAAGATGCGCATCGCCTCCGCGTCTCTTATGACGCCCCTCGTCTGCATGTCCTTCAGGACGGTGGGCAGCGGAGTGGTCTTTTCGTAGCGGACGTAAAACTCAGGCCCGCTTCCGGTGGGGGCGAGCTCGCCTTGGAACGCGATCAGGCAGGCCCCGAGGACCAGCACGATCAGCGCGAAGACGACCCATCTAATTCGCTTTTTGGTCATGCAGGTACCTCTCTAGAATGAGGCACGCCGCCTCCGAATCAAGCCGCTTCTTCCGCTGGCTCGCTTTAAGATCCTCCGCGAAGAGGTTTTGCTCCGCCTCGATGCTGGTCAGCCGCTCGTCCACGAAATGTACCGTGGTTCCGAGCGCCTCGATTTGACCGGCGAGTTGGCGGCAGATGCGAGCCATCCTACCTTCGCTCCCGTCCGGTTCGACGGGTAATCCGATCACGATGGCGTTCGCTTGCTCCTTCTTTGCCAATTCGTGAAGGGTGACGGCGTCGTTTTTGAGTTTTCCGCTCGCGGCGAGCGTGGGTCTTGGGCTTGGCAGTTTGATGTCGGAATCGACGACGGCGAGGCCGATGCGCTTGAATCCGAAGTCGACGCCGAGAAGTCGCATATGGAATTAGTGCCGGTAAGTGAAAGCCTTCAGGATTTCGCCGTGCAGTAATCCATTAGAACTGATCGCCTCCAGCCCATCGTTCCCTCTCACGAACGGATCTTCGCCTTTCGAGTCGGTGAACTTGCCGCCGGCTTCTTCAATGATTATTTTCATTGCGCTTAGGTCCCAGCGGTTGACGATCGGGTCGACCATCGCTTCGATTCTTCCCGTGGCGACGAGGGCATGGCCATACGCATCCGCCCAGGTTCTCGTGGCGAGCGTTCTCGCGGAGAGGTCCATGAACCCGTCCAGGAATTTGTGTTTGCCCATGGAGTTCAGGCCGCCGCAGGCGAGGATGCTCTTTTTGAGGTCGTCTTTGTTTGAGACGCGGCAGGGTCTGCCGTTATGGAAGGCGCCTTGTCCAACTTCCGCGTAGAGCATCTCGTCAAGGGCGGGGAAGTAGCAGGCGCCCAGAATCGGCCGGCCCTCCTCTTCGTAGGCGATGAGTGTCGAGTAGAGGGGAACGCCGGCGACAAACGACTTGGTCCCGTCGATCGGGTCGACGACCCATCTTTCCGTCGCGTCGAAGTCCCCGCCCTCTTCCTCGCCGAGGATCTTATCGTGGGGAAACTTCGCCTCAATCATCTCCCGGATCATCCGCTCGGCATTCTTATCCGCAACGGTGACGGGGGAAGCGTCCGACTTGATCTCGACGCCGACCCCCACTTGAAAGTGAGCCAAAGTAGACCGTCCGGCGTGATACGCCGCCTCAATCGCCAGCGCCAACCGGGGAGACATTATTCCGAGTTTACCGGGTTGGGGGTTTTGTGGGGTGGCGTTGGACGTGGCTAGACTGGTCGTGAGGTTCTCTGGGCTTCGTCACCGTTCCTTTCGTGGGGGCATAGCTCAGCTGGGAGAGCATCTGCTTTGCAAGCAGAGGGTCAGGGGTTCGAATCCCCTTGCCTCCACCAACATTCGATTTCCCTGAGGTACAATTTCTTTTCCTTTCGTGGGGGCATAGCTCAGCTGGGAGAGCATCTGCTTTGCAAGCAGAGGGTCAGGGGTTCGAATCCCCTTGCCTCCACCATCTCTTTGAACCTAGACCAAGTGTTTCAATAAGGGGCGGTTTGGTGAGCCGGTCTTTGTAATTTCTTAGTTCGTGCAAGATAATTGGTTTTAGCTCTACGGCACAAATGACTCCCCCTTGGGACGTCGAGCAGCAAGTTGCGACCCCGTTATCGTCGGGACCTAGAGCATTGGGACGCTGAAGCTTTCGAAACGACCGACTTGGTGTAGATTTGCGCCAAGTGGAGTTCGGGGCAGTCTGCGATCCCTAGACGGGCTCAAGCTGCCAGAGATCGGCAAGATTTGGAACAACTATTTGGTTGCGGAATAATTCACGGACAAGTAGGTGCGCGGTCCGGGTCCCTTCGTAGGATCCGGGGCTGTAAGGCTACATGCTCAGGCCTGTTTCGACTGGAATCGGCGCCCAGGAGCCTCCCCCTCCATCCTGTGGACGTCCCGGCACGAACCCGTACCGCATCGGTGCCTCATGGTGATCTCCGAAGGAATCGATATAAGAGATTAGGATATGCGTCGCAAACGAGTGGTGCGAAGCCACAATGAACGGCGCTCGCTCGTTTATTGTGTCAGTGACGTCGAAAAATTGAGGCATAACGATCTGGTTGGGCCAGATTTGACCATCGTAGGCAAGGGACATAGTTAAGCCTACGGGAGAGGTGTCTACGCGGAATGCCACCTCGATCTTCAGGCCAGAAATAGCCGACCGACCTCCATTTTTCAGAACGAGAGTTAATTCAAATGGGTTAGGGTTCTTCTTGAGGTCTAGGCCGACGTATTCAATTGAATGGATATAAACGCTGCCGCGTTCCGCAGCCTTCATGACTGACAACGTTTCATTGCCCGTGCGGGCACTCATAAGGCTAGCTTTGGCGCTTGCTGCCGCCGACTCGGCGATCTGTTTCGTTTGCTTGGCTAGATCATCAAGATGCCTTGCGTGAGACCTCATGTCGAGGTGCTGCAGAACAGCTACAACGACAAGGAGGATTGTTGCGATCACAAGGGCGATTGTGGCGATCGCAAGTTTTTGGGTCCAATCTGCCGTTCTCTCTTCAGCATTCGAAGTGGACCCTTCGACAACACTGTCCGAGGGCAAAGTCTTGAGTTCGGACTTCTGGGGTCTCTGGTTCTTCTCAGCGCTTACTTTTTTTTTCGACGTCGCTGGCGTGGGCTTCAATGTCGCCCCCGAAGTCTGGGCAGATACCAAGGATGCAAGTAGGACGCCGATCGCAATGAAATTTATACACAACAAAATTCTTAATCCCATGTGTATAAGGATAACATCCACTCGACCCGGGCCACGGCGGCCGCTAGTTGATTGCAGGAGATGGCCTTAATTTAGAATCAATCCAGATTGACCTTGACGAGGTGAACCGCGAGACCATGGCGCGGCTGAAGCGAAGGCCCATTCCCTTTGTGGGATTCGGGCCTGCCTTCTTTGGATGCTCGCGGAGACAAGCAAGAGGAACGGCCATCGGTTCCACCCGTCCGGCTTCAACTTAGACGGCAGGGCAAGCGGCGGAAAGAGTAACGGCTGACGAGTGAACCCAAAGCCCCTTCGAATATTCCTAAGCGTCAACGAATATCTGTTCTTTTGCTATCGTCCGGTCAGAAGCTCGAAGTCGTGTGTCACAAGAAAGGAAGGGCACAGCTGGCAACCGCAAGACCAACGGTTCCAGCTAGGCACCTTGTTGTGTCTTGCGGCTTTATGCTGGTCAATCCGTACTTCGGAATACCATATGCAAATCAATGTGAACATCTTCGATTCTTTGCCTAAGATCTCCAAACAGCGAAACCTCTTCAACGCGCAAGCTCCATGCGCCGAAGGGGCTTACGTTCCGCATAGCCGCCGCTCCCAATATGTCCGGATCTCGAATAGCTTCTCTCCGCGTGGCCCTTCCAAATCGGATTGGTGGAATCTTTGTTTGATCAAGCTGTGAACGCTGTCCGTCCAAGTGCCGACAATGGCTATCTGAAGGACAATTGAATCGGCCCCTCCATACATTCTCGGATCGCCCCCCCATTACAAACACTGAAGCTCCACGCAGTCGGACGTGCCTCATACCTTCGAAGTCTTCTTCAGACAAGACGAATTCCCAAATTCCTTCGTCTCGAAAGTCGTTGAAATTTCTTCCACAAAGCTTTCGGAGTGAGATTGGCACGACCACAACTTGGTCAAGCTGAGAAAACCTAGTTATCCAAGCGACCGAATTACGCACGAACAGAACTGAAGAATCTAGAATAGATTCGAATGTCCCATCATTCACTGTATTGTGTTGTTCCTCCGAAAAGACAGTCTCCGGGATAAATTGGTTGCAGCCGTAGATCAAGCGCAAGCCTATCCGGGCCGCCCAGATTCGCGCAATCGCATCCCGCAGGTCGCGGCGAAATCTCGCAGCTAGCGGCGTTGCCCTCGCAAAATAGTTAAGAACTCCTTGCGGGTCCGCGGCAGCTATCATCCTTGCATCGCCAATTTGCTTCGTGGCAACCATGCGCCGGCGCCTAAATTCAATGTCCTTTTGGTCGTAGCTGGCGCGATAATCAAGCCCCGACTGTCGTTGTACTGCAGCATCCGCAAGCGCTTGTTGGGCTTGGAGGCGAGACAACGTATTAGCGACCTGAAGTTGCAAATTGTAAAGGCTTACTTCGGCTACCGCACCCTTTTCAAGCTCTGGTCTAGTCTTCGCCGACGCGTAAGCAGGGTCATTCGGAAAATCTGCTTGCCAGTTGTCCTGAAGATAGTGTTTCGCGACGACATCTTCGTCAAAGGTCGCCTTCATGGCGAGCTCAGATGTTTTTGCAATAAGCAAATTCTGCCTTTCGACCGTCGGTCCACCCATCTTGTCTAGGTAGAGTTGGTTAAGGAATTCGCTCGCTACCTTGTATCCGTCTCGTAGAGTCTTCTGAGATGCTTGTTCCGCCGAACTAGATGCGTAAGGTAGCTCGAAATAGCCCGCAGCGATTTCGTCTTGCTGAATTAGATCCTTTTCGTAGTAGTCGATGAGATCAAGTCCTTGAACAAAGGCTTTTGACATCAAGTCGTTATATTCAAAACGAGTTCGGTATGCTCTGTCAAGCAAGTCCGACGCCTCATCCAAAAGCAGTTCGACCCGCTGAAACAGAAAGGACTCGTCTTGAGCCTCGACGGAATGACAGTAGTTGTGATCGATTTGCGGAGCCATTAGCGCGGCTGGCCAAGCAGCGTGTCTTTCGCCTAGCGGTAAGCCTCGCTGCCGCGCAAATCTTTCCACCAGTTCGTCCCATTCTTCCTCGTTTCTGGGATACGGAGTGCGAGAGTCGTTTCCAAAATCAGGCTCATTTTCTGGCGAAGAGTATGAGGCCAAGATCTGCGCAAGAATTGCTAAGAAGTCCACTTCGACAGTCGAATTCGGAGCTCCATGATCGATTGCCGAGTCTTCTATTCTCAATTCCAAACCTTCCTATTCGCCACCGCCGCCTTCATCATCCCCAGACTCATCGCCGGACGCCGAAGCATCGCTCGAAGAGCCGGTTGACTGACTAGCTGTCGACCCAGAGGTAGTTTCGCCACCTGACGCGTTATTCGTCGACTCTCCGCCATTGTTACCATTGCTACCATTTCCTCCAGAACTGCCATTTGTCCCCCCACCGTCCGAGTTGCCGTTTGTTCCATTTGCCCCGGGGCCTCCGCTTTCGGCATCTCCCTCACCACTACTGTGTGCTTCGGCGCTTGCCGGGCTCATGGCCGGGTCTTGACCTTCGTTGATTTGATCAAGATCCTCGGGCGACAGCCCAGTAGGGGCATTTGGGGAGGCCACTGGCGAACCTGGATCAGATCCGTCCTTGTCTATTGCAGGAAATGACTGTCCAACTCCTGCATCTTCCTTACCCCACTGTTCCGAAATGTCATGGTAGCGGTCCGAAACTCGGCCGAAGAGGGAACCATCCGCAGGTCCAATCTCAGAATCTGAAACGGAACTTTGCTCCAAGGAGGCGGTGACGGAAGCCCAGTCAGGATGAACGTCGCCGGATCCAATAGAGCCCAACCGAGACATAAGCAACATAATACTCCAAGGGATTCGTTTCCCATTGGTAAAAAATTTTCAAAAGTAGGGGCCGAGCAATCGACGGTTCTCACAAATGGGGGCAACGTCGGTTTTGGGGAAATCATCGACGGGGGCTGGACGACCGCTTATACCCCCGATCTGAGACATTAGCTGCGAAGTCACCATGGTGCGGGCTTTTGAAGAGTGGCCGGTGAATCGTGCCGACACCAGGATTCTCTGAGCGCTCGGGCGACTTATCCGTGAGCAGCTTGTTTGAGCTCCGGCTTAGTGATCGGCGCCAAGTGCTTTCATTTGTCGTCCGTGGCCTCATACGGCCGGCGCCGGCGCTCTGCGGCGGCAGGAACAAGCGTTGCCCGGACGGTTCTCTCCGTTGGGTCCTATGAGAAGCTTAGCGAAAGAGCCGCTAGTCGCGTAAAAGCATGCTTACGTTAGATACGATGGAGGTGCCGGGTGGATTCGAACCACCGGATAACGGTTTTGCAGACCGTGCCCTTGACCACTTGGGTACGGCACCGTGGGGGAGGAAAAGATGCGGGAGCACCTTCGCCCTCTCCGAGACGCTCGCAATTGAGTGAGCCTCGGCTCCGCCCTACCGGAGAAAGAGGGGTTCGTGCTTCCCGCTAATCAATGGACCCGCCGTTTGCAGCAGACGGGTGATGTCCTTACGCTCCTTGATTATTTCCCGCCGGTGCCTCAGAACACAAGTGAAAAGAATAATAGTCGATAGAAATATAGATTATTAGGCCTTGGAACCATCGAAGGCAGGGATTGTTCGGCGTTCGAGCGGAAACCTGCCAAGGACCCAGGCCGCTCCACCAACCTGATGCCGAAACAGCTGCCGCGGGCCGGACTGTCGTTTTCAGTGAGGGTTTGGCGACGTGCGCGGCACCATCGCGTCGGCGCTCCGGTCCCGTCTACACGCTCCGCGGTTGATGGTCGAGGGTATCGGCGGGTTCGATAGGCTGTCCCACGGCGTCTCCCGTTCGGTCGAGGCGTGGCCTACGCCCGCCGGGGGCCGGACTTATTTTTGGCCCCCGGATACGTGGGCGCCTTGGTCTAGTGCCTGCGCGTTCCGCTTCGACCCTCGCTTCGAATGGGGCGCACCGTTGGCGCTCGCGTGATAGGCGGATAGCGTTAAGACCTGAGCCCTTACGCCCGAATTTCGCCGCCATCCCCGAGGCCCCAAGTACACTTGCCTGGTCCACGCAGCAATGAAGCCGCGTGTCTACAAAGAGGTAGATCCATGAATAAGCACCACAATCTCGATTTCCTTCGGGTGACCGAAGCTGCCGCCCTCAGTGCCGCCCGATTCGTCGGCAAAGGGAACCGCGATGGGGCCGACCAGGCCGCCTGCGATGGTATGCGCCGTTGCCTCAACGAACTGGAAATGTGCGGCACCATCGTGATCGGCGAGGGGGAGCGGGACGAGGCGCCGATGCTCTACATCGGCGAGCAACTCGGCACCGGCGACGGGCCGCGCATTCAAATCGCGGTCGACCCACTCGAAGGGACCAACCTGTGCGCCAACGGAACCCCCAACGCGATCGCCGTTCTCGCGGCGGCGGTGGAAGGTGAAGGGCGGCTGATGCACGCCCCGGACTGCTACATGGACAAGCTCGTGGTGGGTGCGGAATGCCGGGGAATCATCGACATCACCCTGCCGCCGCGCGTCAACGTTCGCCTGATGTCGAAGGCCCTCGGCAAGGATGTCGACGAGCTCATCATCGGTATCTTGGACCGGCCCCGGCACGAGCAACTGATTCGGGAAGTTCGCGAGGCCGGCGCGCGGGTTCATCTCGTGCCCGATGGAGACCTTTCCGTCGCGGTTGCCGCGCTCGACGTTGACTCAGATGTCGATGCCCTCATGGGCACCGGCGGCGCGCCGGAAGGGGTCATCACCGCCGCCGCCACGCTCTGTTGTCGCGGCGAGATGCAGGCCCGCCTGATCTTCACGACCGACGAACAGCGCCGCCGCGCCGAGGAAATGGTGGAAGGCGACGTCGACCGCGTCTTTACCACCGAGGACCTGGCGAGCGGCCACGTCATGTTCGCCGCAACGGGGATCACGAGTGGAGACCTGCTGAAGGGCGTCCGATATCGCCGCGGCTACGCGCTGACCGACTCCCTCATCATGCGATCGCAGATGGGGATCATCCGGAGGATTCAGACCACGCATCAGGACACTGGCCGGTACTGAGGTTCGCGGGTGGCGGCGAGTTCGTTAGTCTGTCCCGCGCCATCTCCCGTTCGGTCGAGACCCGGTCTACACGCTTCGCGGTTGATGGTCGCGGTGCTGGCGGCGAGTTCGTTAGTCTGTCCCGCGCCATCTCCCGTTCGGTCGAGACCCGGTCTACACGCTTCGCGGTTGATGGTCGCGGTGCTGGCGGCGAGTTCGTTAGTCTGTCCCGCGGCGTCTCCCGTTCGGTCGAGGCGCGGTCTACACGCTTCGCGGTTGATGGTTGGGGGGGTGGCGGCGAGTTCGTTAGTCTGTCTCGCGCCGTCTCCCTTCGGTCGAGACCCGGTCTACACGCTTCGCGGTTGATGATCGGGGGGTTGGCGGCGAGTTCGTTAGTCTGTCCCGCGCCGTCTCCCTTTGGTCGAGACCCGGTCTACACGCTTCGCGTACTGTCTCCAGACGTGAGGCCGACTCCGATAAGTCGTGCCACAAGTGGGTTTGGTAAAGGTCTGCTATTCTGGGCCCATGAGTTTTAGCGCCCGCGGGTGGAGACTTTGGTCCGGCGTTTGTCTCCTTGCGGTCACGGTGGCCGGCCAGGCAAAAGCCTTCGGGATACAGCACCCTTCAGCGCCCGCGCCGAAAGGAAAACAAGGCGCCAAGCCCAAGTCGGGCGAAGACGCCATGCGAGAGTTTCGAAGAAGGGCGCTCACGATGAAGGCGGCGACTTGGGGCTTCAAAAGAGACAGCGCGTTCCCCCACGTTTACGGGGCCTTGATGGAGTTGAAGGTGAATGGCGTCACGATTACGATCGTATCGCTTCGCGACGGAACCACTAGCCTCTATACGACAGGCACCTTCGGCGTGATCGGCGCTGGAGATCACAAGGAGGTCCGCGATGCCACCCTCAAATTCCTGAAAGTCGCCGAGAAGAGGTGGGAGTTCGCGAAGCCAACCAAGGACTTTAGCTACCCAAGCAAAGATCAAGTTCGCTTTTTCCTCCTCGGCTATGACGGAGTCCGGACTCTCGAAACGACCACGCATGTGTTCGAAGCGCCCTTGGTAAGGGAAAGTATTCTCGCCAACGCGGGCAGCGAAGTGTTGACGCAGATCCGGTTGGTATCCGGCGATGGCAAAACCGGCGAATGAGCGTTCACGAGTCGCCGGAGGGTAGATCGACAATGCTCTTGGCGCTCGGTTTGAGCAAACCCACAAAGCCGGCTGGCCGAAAGGGTTAGGGCGGAGGCGTTTTCTTGATGCTTCCGCCCATTCCCAGGCCTTGCAGGGCGTTACGCATCTCATCGGGATGCGCTTTGGCGTAGGCAGATCGCTCCGCCGGAGTCATGCCTCGGAACTTGGCCGATAGCTCGTGGCGAGCCGCCAAGCCTGGATCGGCCACGGGTTTCGGGGGTGGTGGCGAACCACACCCCCAAACCAAAATCAGGAGAAACGGAAGGTACTTGACCATGCTTAGTTCGGCTTATCGATTCGGTAGTAGTAATCCTGCCAGTCGCTGCCATAAGGATATTTCGGATTGACGATGTCGCCGACGTTATACTTTTCGGATCCCGCCTTAATCGTCGCTTCGCCGTAGTAAGCGGCCAAGTTAGGTCGTAACGAAACCACCTGCGACTTCGCGTGGCCATCCGCCCAACCCACGCTGGCGCGCTTCGTGTGAATTCCCCAAGTCTCGGGCTGGGAATAAGAAGGGCCGTCGATCCAGGTTTGGTGGGTCAAGCTCACCGTCCCATCCCCATTGTCGCCTACGCCGACCGCATCCGCGATCAAGATCGTCTCCGCCGGCGCCGCAACCTGCGAATTGTTTACCGGGGGGACGAGGGGGATTCCCCACGCCGGCAATTCCAAAACCATCAGACTATCGTTCACGCCAAACCCGTTCGGGAACGCCGAGGAAAGTTCTCCCGCGAGCATCGGGTCAGAATCCGGGCACCCGTAGATTGCCTGATTCTTCATATAAGGCCCGAAGAGTCCCTGGGTCGAATCGTAGTGGGGATTGTCGAAGTCTGGTAGCTCATAGTAAATGTAGGCGTACCAAGACCGAAGCTCATACCGCGTATCGGTCAGCAGTAGATTGATACCGAAGGCTTCGGTATCGTCATAATCGCCACAGTACATCACCGAAGCGAGAGCGACTTCTTTGACGCTATTGAGACAAACCGTCTTCTTCGCGGCTTCTTTGGCCTGGGCGAATACAGGGAACAGGATGGCCGCCAAAATCGCGATGATCGCGATAACGACGAGGAGTTCGATAAGCGTAAAACCGCGATCGCGGTTCCTCGAAATGGTATTGCATTGAATCATGGATTGCCTCCTAACGGGAGTTAAAAACGGAGCTTAGACGCCGAGTGTCAACAAAACGCATACACGCGGTTTATGTTTGGGAAAGGGCCATCCGGTAGGCATCTTCCAAGCTCATCGTCAATCCCGCGGCCCAAGCTCGTTCGTAGGCAGACTCGGAGAGGTTTGCTTTCGCCGCCTCCACGGCCTCCTGGAATTCCCGATTGTCGACCTCGCGCCGAAGCTTGGTCGCATCCCGAGACGCCGCCAGCAACGTTGCCGCCATCCGGAAATCCTTCGCCTGGATCAGCAGAATCGCATGCGCCTGGATCGCGTTCAGGCTCCAGTAGACGAACCCGACCCGCCGCCGAATCGCAAGCGCTTCCCGGCTTGTCGCGATCGCTGCCTCCAGACTCCCGCGCAGCCAGTGGTACCGGCTGATCACCGAAAGGCACATCGAGACCCCGAACTCGTCCGGCTGCGCTTGTGCGTACCGGATGCCTTCCCCCGCCAGACTCAATCCATCGTCCAGTTGTCCGAGATCCAGGTTCACCCGGGCTAGGTTATAGAGGGAAATCCAAGAAAGCTCTCCCGCATTTTGCGCCCTCGAAGCCTTCAGCGATTCCTCAAACGCTGTCCTCGCCAGCTCGAACTTCGACATGGACCATAGGTCGCTGCCGATCGCCTGATACGCGGTCTGGATCATGGGGAGGTCGCCGATCTGCTTGCCGCATTCCAGCGACTGTCGATCCTCAACCAACGCTTCCTCGTGCCGCCCCTGGTACCCCAAACACGCCGAGATCCCCCGGTGGCTCAACCCCATTTGGTCGACCAGCCCGAACTCCTGGGAGAGCGCCAACGCCTGCCTATACAGCCGGTAAGCCTCCGCAAATTCGGACGCATAGATGTGTCCGTTCGCAACCAACCGAATGAGCCGAATCCGGTGGGTCGGAGCGAAGGTCTCGAACTGGGGGGACGCGTACAGAGCGAGAATGACTTCCCGAGCCGTCTGCGAAGCCCGGTCGATTCCGTTCACCAAGTCCATACACTCGGGCACGGCCTCCCGCTCGGCGAACATCCTGAGCGCCGCCATCCGGTTCTCTTGCTCGCCATCGAGCCGCTGTCCGCCCTTTTGCCGTGCCCGCGCCTTGGTCAGTTCGACAAAGTAGCGGCCGTGCCGATCACGTAGCTCTTCCATCGCCTCGGCTCCCAGCCGCTCGGCCCCGTACTCACGAAAGCACTCCAATAACCGAAACCTCGCCGGGCAACCGGGAAGCGCATCTTCCGAACGTAGCAACGAGCGTTCTTGAAGGTCCAGAACGAAGCGGAGGCAGTCCGATGACGTCCACTTCGCGGTTCCATCCGGCGGTGTAAGGGCGGAAAGGCAGACCCTCTCGGCGGCCTCAACCGTGAATCCTCCGCGAAATACGGAGAGGGAGGCGAAGAATTGCTGAAGCTCCGGGCTCAGCAACTCATAGCTGTAGTCGATGGCCCCGCGCAGGCTCCGATGCCGGCCGGTGAGGTCTCGCCGCCGGCTCCGCAGTAGTTCGAGCCGGCTTTCGAGGTTCTTCAGGAGTTGGGAAGGTGTGAATGCGTTCGAGAGACCCGCTGCAATCTCCAGGGCTAGGGGGAGCCCGTCCAGCCGGGCGCAAATCGCCGCGATCGTCCGCGCGTTGTGGATCGTGACCTGAAAATCGGGATGGATCGACTGTGCGCGGTCCACGAAAAGCTGCACGCTCGGCACGGTGGCGATCTCGCCCAGCGTCGCCAAATCGAAGGTGTCCTCGGCCGGGACGGGCAGGGCCAGGAGGTCCAACTCGCGCTCGCCGTCCAGTTTCAAACTGTGCCGCGAAGTGAGGAGCAGGGAAGCGCCGGGGACCTCCCGCAAGATCGCCTCGACCACGAAGACGACGCTCTCGACGATGTGCTCCAGGTTGTCTAGGATTAAAAGGTTGTTCGTCCCGGCCAGGTGGGCGTTCAAGAGCGCCACCGAACTGGTGCCGGGCTCCTTTTGAACCTTCATCGCCCCCGCGATTGCGTCGAAAGCCTGCCCCCCGTTGGAGATGTCGGCGAGGGGGACGAACCACACATTCCAGCCATGCACTTCCGAAAGCGTGCGGCCGATCTCGATCGAGAAGCGCGTCTTGCCCGTCCCGGCCGGCCCGAGGATCGTGACCAGCCGCGCATTGTCTTCGGCAAAGTAGGCCACGGCCCGGGCCCGCTCGGCCGACCGGCCGAAAAAGCGGGTGAGCTGTAAGGGGAGCCGCGCTTCCGCAAGCGGCCGGTCCGGCTCGGCGGAGGCACGCCATTCGCTCGCGACTTCGGTTTTTCTTTCCTGAGGTCCGTCGTAGCCGGCAAGGCCCGCCAGCCGCCGGACCTCGGCTCCGGGTTCGATACCGAGTTCCGAGGCGAGGATCTCCTTCCAGACTTCGAAGTGCTTCAGCGCGCTCGCCGGCCGCTCCGAAGCCAGATACAGGCGCAATAGGCACGCATGCAAATCTTCCTTGAGATGATCCTTCGTCAGGGCAAGCCGGACGTACCGGATGGCTTCATCGATCAGCCCCGCGGCTTCGCATAGGACGGTCAGGTTCTGGACGGCGGCGACAAATTGATCCTCAAGCCTCAGTCGCTCCCGTTGAACCCAGTCCTCGTAGTAACCGGGCAGAAAATCCCCCCGGTAAAGGTCTACCGCCAGCTTCAATGTCTCGATCTTCGCCGCGGGGTCTGGCTTGTGGGAGGCGAGTTGGAGAAGCCGCGTGAATTCGGCAACGTCAGTCGATACGTGTTCCGAGCTTAAGGAAACGCGGGCTTGCTTAGCGAAGAGCACCGCTCCCGCCGGAACCGAAGGGGGCTCTAGGTGGTGGCGCAGGGAAGAGAGCGCTTGCCGCAAATTCCGGCGCGCCAGCTCGGCGTCGAAGTCCGGCCAAAGCATGTCCGCCAGCTCGTCCCGCGAATGGCTCCGCTCTTGGTAGTAGGCCAAATAGGCGAGCAGCAACCCGACGCGCCGAGTCCGAAACCGCGAAACGACGGTCTCATTCCCGCTGGCCTGCAGCCTGCCGAGCATTTCGACCCGCCAAATCGACCGCATCCCTTGATTCTACACATCCGGTGTCTGGTGGGAAATATGACCAAATAAACTGAAATGGATCATAATGGGGGTATGGCTAAGATGAGTGTTCACGAAGCCAAGGCACACTTCTCGGAAGTTTTGCGCCGGGTAGAAGCAGGCGAAACCGTCGTTGTGACTCGCCATAACCGGCCGGTAGTCGAATTGCGGCCGGTTCAGCCAGCTTCGCGGGGGCGGCGAATTGGGGCCTTTGACGGGGAACTAGAAATCCCTGACGAAGCCTTTGCTCCCTTATCTGAAGCCGAACTCGCGGATTGGTATGGCGAGTAATTTGAGGATACTCCTCGATACCAGTGCCTTCCTTTGGGCGGCTGGTCAGTCTTCGAAACTTAGTCCTGCTGCTCTACATGCGATATCCGATTCTAAAACGGAGCTTTTTGTGAGCATGGCTTCCGTTTGGGAAATGCAGATTAAGCATGCCTTGGGCAAACTACCTCTAGCACAGAGCGCAGATGAGTCCGCGCACAAATACATCCACGCACTTGAAGCCGAGCTTTTGCCGATATCCATCGACGACATTGCGGCCTTATATTTGTTGCCATTTGTTCACCGCGATCCTTTTGATCGTATCTTGGCGGCCCAAGCTATTTCTCAATCACTTACGCTTGTTTCTCCGGACGCCGTTTTTAGTCAGTACCCCGTAAAAAGGCTCTGGTAGGCTTCGGGCGGAGTGTCTTAGCCATCAGAGAACTCGTGGAGTCTCCCCAATCCTTGCCATCAATTGCTCCGCTACGAAAGGTATCAAATCCGACTTCTCCCCGTTCCCCTTCGTAAAGATCGCCCAGACGAACTCCTTTCCGTCTGGAAACCGGACCCAAGCAACGTCGTGGCGGACCTCGCTCGTCCACCCCGCCTTCGACCAAAGCTTCGTCCCCGCCGGCAAAACCTTCCCGGAGAAGCCGCTCGCTTGCTCAGTCACGGTTCCTCCTTCGGCCGGAATCACACGGGAGAGAACCCCGCGCATCCAATCGCAGCGCGTGGGCGAAGCAATTCGGTCTAAAGCAATCTCGGACATCAGACGAGCGCAGACATTCGGTGAAAGGGAATTCCGAAGCTCGAATTTCGGACCGTAACCCTGCCGCTCGCGGCCATATGGCCCTTCGTTCCAAGTTTTCTGGCAGGCATTTAGCTTCGGGTAGCCCAGCGAGGTGAACCACCGATTCACCGCTTGCCGCTTATCCATCCAGCGAGCCAGCTCTCGTGGAGATAGCTCAGGTCCGCCCGTAGTTTCTGTAATCGTCTCTAAGACGAGGCCGGTGGCGTCGTTCACCGAATCCACGATCATGTCGTGAACGCCCCTCTCGAACTCCGGCGTCGACTTGATCTTCCGCTCGTCCAGCAGGTGACCCGCGTAGGCGAGATAGAACAGTTTCACGACACTCGCGGGATACATATCCCGATCGCCTTGAAAGTCCCCGAACGAGGTGCGAGCGGGTGATCGGTCGAGCCGCACCAGCGTGATGCCGATCTGCTCCGGCTTCAACGAGAACTTGGCCAGCGCCTCATCGGCGGCCGAGCGGCAGATCTTGGACAAAGCCGGATCCGCCGCCTGGACCATGCCAAAGCTCGCCAGGGCCGCAACCACACAAAGCAGACTCATCCGGCGGGTGTACCCGAACCCGCCGGATGTCGTGTCAGTTGGTGACCGTCAGCTTTGCCGAAGTTGGTTTTCCGTTTAGGAAGACAAAGATGCTTACCGCCTGGTTGGTCCGCACCGCAGTCGTCGCCACCTTGAACGTCGCCTTCGTCGCCCCAGCGGGAACGAAGATTCCAGTTTCTGCGCCGGGGAACGAGATTCCCACCGAGTCCGCTAGCGGGCTCATTCGCAAACCTCCGAAGGGCGCCGGAGAGTCCAGGGTGAGGGTGCCCGTCGTCTGTCCGCCACCTTTGACTGACGAGGGATTCAGCACCACGCTCGCAATCCTGCCGATCCGAACGATCGAAGCCACTTGCTCGACGCCGTTCAAGGTTGCTTTGACAATGTGCGCTTTCTCGGAAAGCGCCGTTTCCGCGGTTACCAGAACACTTGCCGAGTGCTGACCGGCAGGGATCGTGACCGTGCCTGGGGCCACAAGGTGGATGTCATCGGTAACCAACGTTACGTTTGTCGCTACCTTCGGGGCTACTGGCATGAAGACCGTCAGCCTCGCCTGATCCCCGCCGAATACGTATCCGGATTCAAAGCCCACGGAGTGTCCCGCGAGAGCCTCGGTATGGTAGCCGCCGGCCGAAATCTGCGATACGTTCGAGAGGCCCGCGATGACCTTCAACTGTCCGAACGAGTTATCGCCCCAAGCGGCAACTCTGCCGTCGGACCGCAACACGACGGTATGAAAGCCACCGGCCGAGACTTGAACGATACTGTGCAGACCCGCCGGTACCGTGCTCTGACCCTCGAAATTGTCTCCCCATGCCACGACCGTTCCGTCAGACTTCAATGCGACCGAGTGGTTTCCGCCCGCGGCGACTTGGATGACGCCGCGCAATCCGGCGGGAATGTTCAGCTGGCCGAGATCGTTGTCTCCCCAACCCACTACCGTCCCGTCGGACTTTAGGGCCAACGTGTGATTGAAGCCCGCCGAGATTGCGGTGACCTTGTTCAAACCTGCGGGGACGGTCCTTTGTCCAGCGAGGTTGCTTCCCCACGCTACGACGGTGCCGTTGGATCGAAGGGCAACGCTGTGGTATTCGCCTGCCGCCACCTGAATAACGCCGGTTAAGCCTGCAGGTACGGTCGACTGACCACTGTCATTGCTTCCCCACGCAACGACGGTGCCTCCGGAGCGGACCGCCAGCGAGTGGATGACTCCAGCCGACACCCCAACCGCATCCTTCAAGGTGCTTGGAGGATCCGACTGGTGTACGTTGTTAAGACCCCAAGCCCTCACGGTACCGTCCGAGCCCAACGCGAGCGTGTGGAAGGTGCCGGCCGAAATGCTGATCGTCTCCTTCAGGTTGGGGGGTACGGAGCCCTCCCCCTGGGAGTTATCGCCCCATGCCGTGACCGCGCCGCTGTCGAAGACCGCCGTCGTATGATTGCGCCCCGCCGAGATGCTGACGACATGCGAGAGTCCTGCCGGTGGCTTACTCTCACCGAAGAAGTTGTCGCCCCACGCGACGACGGTTCCGTCGAATCGTAAGGCCACGGTATGGTCGCCGCCTGCGGCGACTTGCGTTATGCCGCGAAGGCCGTTGGGTACTTCGGTTTGGCCCCTAAGATCGCTGCCCCAGCACACGACGGTTCCATCGGAACGAAGCGCCGCGACATGCTCTAGTCCGGCAGCGATCTGGACGACGTTATGGAGGCCGGCCGGGATGTCAATCTGCCCGAAGCCGTCTCCACCCCATCCGACGACGGTTCCGTCGTTTCGCAAGGCGAGCGAGTAGTCGAAACCGGCGGCGATCTGCTTAACGTTTTGCAGTCCGACCGGAACGCTGATCTGGCCGAAGGTGTTATCTCCCCACGCCACGACGGTGCCGTCGGGTCGCAAAGCCATCGAGTGGGCGCCGCCCGCGGCTACCTGGGCGATGTGTTGCAAGCCCGCCGGCACGTCGCACTGGCGAAACAGGTTGAACCCGCGTGCGATGACCGTGCCATTGGCACGAAGGCCGACGGCGTGGCTGTCGCCGGTCGCGACCTGAACGAAGTCGTGGGCGACCGAGGTCAAATCGAGTTGTCCGCGATTGTCCGAGCCCCAGGCGAAAGTTGATCCGTCGGCACGAAGAGCGAAGTTAAAGGCATTCCCCGAGGACACTCGGAGAATCGGAGCGGCCGAACTGCCCGATTGCCGGAGGCCTTGGTTGCCCCAACTGACCAGCGGCCCCGCGTCGACCTGAGCTTTCGCTCCCGCCGCCAAAGCGATCGCCGAGATCACGAGAAGGAAAGAAAGAAGTTTTTTACCGTTCCTCGGTGGTACCGGGGAATAGAGTCTCTGCTGATTTGTCATTAACGGTTGTGGCTTGCCTCTCGCGGAGGCCGGTAGTCAAAGGATCGAATCCTTCCTGCAAGTTCCTAGGGGGAGACGACTTCGTCTCAAGAAATCAAAAGCCGGTTGAGGCTTTCAGTGCACGAAAAGATGGGTTCCCGAAAGGCCCACAAAAGTTGGCGCAATCCGTTAAGAACTGGCAATAAATTGGTGTATTGGGACGTATTGCCCAAGGCCGCCGGAATCGGTTTTTTAGTTTCCGGCGCGGGGATTTGGCGGCTCGCCCGACACCATCGCGTCGACGCTCCATTGGTGAGTCCAGCTCCAATACGCAAACACCGATCCCGAAGGGTGTAGGCGGGACCGGAGCGAACGCGATGGTGCCGGTAGAGCGAAGCGTTAAGATAGTGTCTCGGTTCTCGGCGCAGGTGTTGGCAGCAAACCGCAATACCCTCCCCGGACGGTTATTCGGTTTCCGACGAAGGTTTTGGCGGCATGCCCGGCACCATCGCGTCGGCGCTTAGGTACCGGCTACACGCTACGCGTACCGTCTCCAAAGACTCTCTGACTAGTGCAATTCGCCGCGCGTGAGGTAGTCCTTCTCGATCAGCTCTTCGGGCACAACTTCCTCAACCACTCCGCCCTCGACTACCGTCCGGACGATGCATCCCTTCATCTTCGGCTCAACGAACACGTAGAGCGTCGTCTTGCCGGCTCGAACGATCACACAGGCCGCGTGCCAATCGTCGATGACGATATCGCGCAAAGACCGTCGCCTTTCGCCTCGAAGTACATGTCCTTCGAGCTTGTCCGGCGAGCCATAAATGATCGTCGCCTCGACATGCTCGCCCTCACCCGCGAACTGCGAGATCTTCATGTCCCAGTTCCGGTAAATGGAGTCGTCGGCGAAGAAGCGGTTTCCGAACTTCGACTTTGGCTGTCCGAACGACTTCAGAAACAGCTTATGCATGTGCCGGGGAACGAGGGCGTCCTCAAATTCCTCGAACGCTAAATCAAGCGCTTCGCCTTCTAATTTGCGCGGCGTCCCCCAAAGTTTTTTCCACCGCTCCATCCGGTTTGGAGGAGTTACTGTCTCGATAGGTTTGGCCATCCCTACATTGTGAAGGAGGAATGCCTTTTGAAAAGGGTAAGCGTCCATGCGCAACAAAGAGCGGGGCGCAAATGGATGCGCCACCCTCTGCGAGACCCCGGCATCAAAGCGCAAAGGAGGCGGATGAAGCTTTAGGGCCGACCGTTTAGAGCCTAGCGATAAACGGGTCCGTGCTGGGTCCGAATAATCAGTCCAACGATAGCGCACGTGGCGGCTACTGCCGCGACCGCAATCGCGATGACGCCATGCTTGTGTCCGCTCTGCTGCGCCTTGACCGCATAGACTAGGCTGAAGATGCCGGTAATCAATCCGAGGCCACCGAGGACGAATACGAAGACGAGCGAGATGCCGCTATAAACTAGCGAGCGCGTAAACACATCGTCGCCACCCGAGGATGCCGCCGGCTGGGCGGGCCGTTGATAGGGCGACGGAGGCGCGGACCACTGTCCCGCCGGTGGCGGTACCGCGGCGGCGCCGGCTCCCGCCGGAAAAATTCCCGCGATCGCGGACGCTGGGGTGACCTGCCCGGTCGTGTAGTTCTTCAACTGCGTGTTGGGTAGAAGCCGACCCTGTACCGCCCATTCCCGAAGGGTATCGATCGTGGCCGGTCCGTATTCCTTTCCGTCCGCACCGATAACGTAAAATTCCATGCGTCACAACGTGACACGCGGATCGGTTAAATCGCAAGTACCCCGCAAGAATTAGCGGGCGAGTGCGATGCTTACCGCTGAATTGCGTACAGAAACCCTGAAAACCGACCGTACATCCCTCAAAACGCGCTGTCCGTCCACCTGTTGATATTTGGTTGACGGTCCATTTGGATACTCCGGCATGCCCACAAGCATGCATGTTTCCGGGACCGGGCTCCGTGCCGGTTCACTTGGCCGGAGGCACTTAGCCTTCACGCTTATTGAACTCCTTGTTGTGATCGCGATTATCGCGATCCTTGCCGCCATTCTGTTCCCCGTCTTCGCTCAAGCCAAAGAAGCCGCAAAGAAGACGTCCTGCCTTTCTCAGATCAAGCAAGTCGGCTTGGCCGTGAATATGTATCTCGTCGACGCCGACGACACCTACCCGACCGTCCTCGGTCCCGCGAACCCCATCAATGGCGGTGGAAACGGCTGGGAGCCCTACGATGTGCAGCTTCAGCCTTATGTGAAGAACGACAAGATCTACCTTTGTCCGGACGACCATCCTTCGTGGCCGGGTTATTCCACGGGCGATTTCTTTGACGGCAACTACTGGGTCAAGCGAGAAAAGCGCTCCTACGGAGTCGTCGGAACCATCAACACGCAGCAGAATGCTGACAATGGCTTCCCGACGTCCTACGACAACAACACGGGCCTCTCAACTGATGGCTATGAGTGGAACGCGGCCGGCCGTAACGCCTCGCAGGTCCAAGAACCCGCCAACACGGTCGCCCTGCTGGAGAACTGGTTGAACTTCAACGGCACGTCGGATTCTTGGATGGGCGAGCCCTACGGTTCCGCGTTCCTGAATTGCGATATGCGGGAGATCCCTGGCCGCGCCTATCCTTCCACCGCGCCGGCGGACCAATTGCCTCCCGGCTGCGACAACGCTCCGCCCCCGGCCACCGCCCACACCGGCGGCATGATCTACGGGTTTGCGGATAGTCACGCAAAGCTGCTCAACTACTACTTCATTCGTAAGAACGACTTCTACCTGTTCAAGGCCCAGAAGCCGAGTCAGACCTACAACCCGTAGTTTCCATACGGCGATAGTGAGGGCGAAACGTTGGCCGTCGACGTTACGCCCTTGCGGCGGGCTTCTTTCCGAAATCTCGCCTCCTACTGCTTACTGGGCGAATTCTGATTCGAAGCCTGCACGGCTGCCGCAAAGGAGGCGATAACCACCAACGCCCCAACCAACCACCAAAGCCCCAATTGAGCGTAAATCAAATACGCGTTCAAAACCGCGATCACGCCGCCCAAGGCGTATCCGACCCATCGCGTAACTGGCGAATTCACAAACGAACCCATCCGCGCCCGGTCGCTCGTAATCGCGACCAAGGGAAAAATGGCGAACGGTAACTGCAGAGACAAAACTACCTGCGAGTTAACCAGCAGCCCGACCGTATCTTTGCCGCCACTAAGCTGAATTAAAATGATCGCCGGCACGATCGCCAGGCATCGCGTAATCAACCGGCGCAGCCACGGCGTGACCTTCCAATTCATGAAGCCCTCCATCACGATCTGCCCAGCCAAGGTGCCCGTGATCGTCGAAGATTGCCCGGAGGCAAGGAGGGCGATCGCAAACACTAGCGCAGACGAGGCCCCTAGCGTCGACTTGAGCAGCTCGTGGCCCTGCTGTAATTCTTCGACCTTGGAGCCCGGGGGGAAGACGCTGGCGGCAAGGACCAAGATGGCCGCGTTCACGAAAAACGCGAAGCTCAGCGCCACGATCGTGTCCACCTTGTTGAAAGTCAAGGCGCTCTGCATCGCCTCCGGATCCCGGCCGTGCTTGCGCGTTTGGACGATGCTGGAGTGCAAGTACAGGTTGTGCGGCATCACCGTCGCACCCAGGATTCCCACCGCGACGACGATGGCGCCTGCAGGCAAACTCGGAATGAAGGTGGACTGCGCCACCGCACCCCAATCGGGTTTCGCTAGCAGCATGTCGTAGAGGAAGCAACCGAAGACGGTCGCGATCAACGTGCAAATGATCGCCTCGATCTTGCGGAAGCCAAACTTCATGAAGCCGAGCAGTAGGAGAACGTCGAACCCCGTGAGCAGTACGCCCAAGGTCAGCGGAATCTTGAACAATAGGTTCAGCGCTACCGCCGACCCGACCACCTCTGCGAGATCGCAGGCGATGATGGCGATCTCGCAGAGAAGCCACATTGCAATTACAACCGGCCGCCGGTAGTAGTCGCGGCACGCCATCGCGAGGTCTTGTCCCGTCACAAGCCCGAGTTTCGCGCAGAGAATCTGGAGGAACTGCGCCATCAGGTTGGAAGCGAAGATCACCCAGAGGAGCGTGTAGCCGAACCGGGCGCCACCATCAAGGTCTGTTCCCCAGTTACCCGGGTCCATATAACCGACGCTCACGAGGAAGGCCGGTCCCGCAAAGGACATCAGTCGGCGGATCCAGGACCCCTTCCCTGGAATCGCGATCGTCCCATTTACGTCCCCAAGTGACCTTGAGGGCATGTTCGCGGGTGTTCCGGGATCCAGTTGAGGGAGAAGCATAGACTTATAAATGTAGCCGTGGCTACATTTATAAGTACAGTATACAAGATCAGGGAGTTCCCGTGGCGGTACTCTGGGCCTCCCGTGTTAACCCCGGTATCCGAGTTCTATACCGCGCAGAGTCTTCGCTTCGGCCCTTCGGGCGTTTTGGAGCATCACCGCGAACGCGCCCGGCGGCTTGATACCGCTTTGGCGGGCCGTGTGGGCGCGCGCGTACTTGAGCTTGGAGCCGGCGCCGGCGGAACCGCAACGGCTACGGCGGAGCTTGGCTATCTCGTAACGGCGATCGAACTAAGTCCCCTTCGAGCCTCGTTTGCGAGGGCATTATCGACGCTGCCAATTATCGTCGAAGGTGATTTCTACGTAGCGGATTTGGGCTCCGGCTACGATGCCGTCGTTTACTGGAACGGCTTCGGCATGAACAAGGACGCCGATCAGCGGCGCCTACTACATCGGGTGTCGAACGAGTGGCTCACAAAAGATGGGGTGATGATCCTCGACGTCTTCAACCCCGCTTGGTGGGCGAGAACGCCGAACGATGTTCGGACTCATCCGGAATACAAAGCTTGTCAGCAAACGACTTTTGACGCCGAGGGCCAACGCTTCGTCGACCGGTGGTGGCCGATCGACGCCGAGCACGAAGCGATCTCGCAAAGCATTCGGTGCTACGCCCCCTGTGACCTCGAACTCCTATTGGAAGGCACGGGCCTGAAGCTTGCATTCCTTGACGACTGCGATTTCACCGAGTCTTATTCGTATCGCGCCGTCTTGACCCGGACTTCGGCTAGGCTCGGCTAAATCGAGTTGCTCAGGGCTTCTTCTTTGACCAACCCTTCGGGGGAGTGAATGAGAAGAGACTGTCGTTGAGCTTTGGATTGATCTTCGCGTCTTCGAGGATCATCCCGTCCAAGTGGGGCGATTGGCCAATGGACATCCCGATGGGCAGGTGCGTCTCTACGTTGAAGAACATAAGGATTTTCGCGTTTACGCCCAATTTTTTGCTGCCGTCGAGTTCGAGACGCAATGCTTCGACGCCTTGCCAGGTGACTTGCGTCGGTCCCCCGACGATCTGGAGGCTGGAGTCCATGATGCCCAGCCCACAAGATTTCGCGGCATTGGGGTCCTTCGCGAGAACGGGCGCCGATTGGTATTTCTTTTCGGCGGGCCAGTAGTACCACGCCGCCTTAGGGTTGGCGACAAAGACGATGTCCCCTGAATCCGAACGCTGAAATCCGCCTTTGCGGTAGGCGTATTTGACGCGCCGGTGTTTCGGAAACCCAGCCTGAATGGTTACGATCGTCGCGGTAAAAGTTATCGCGTGCTCAAGCTTCTTCGAGGCCTCGTCGAAGAGCGCCTTTGCGGCCATATGCTGGCCGAGCCACACGAAGCCGATGGCCATCGTTAACACAGGTTGATTATAGAGCCCAGATTCGGACACACAAAATCGTCCGAGGTAGGCGGCCGCTATTCGCCTGACTGAATGACGAACTGAGTAACGAAGTGCAACAACTCGCCGGGATGTTCGCGGTGCGGAGTGTGACCGCGATCGGCGAGGAGGATCATCTCGCAAGGACCGCTGACATGGCGGCAAATCGTTTCGGGAAAGGCGACCGAGCCGAAGTCATCGCGATCGCCATGGATCGCGAGAACTGGACACTTGACCGCAGGCAGGGTCGGCGCTAGCGACCAATCGGCAAAGTTTGGCGAGGTCCAGAGCCCAAGCCAAGCATCCAGGATCCAGTCTGCTTTGTCCCCGTGCCATCGCGCCAACCTGGCCCGCTGGTTCGGATCGCTGAACTGCTCCTTGGCGAGGAGGAGGCCCTCCATCGTGCGATCTTCCATGAATACGATGCCGGACTCGCTGACCACGGCTCGACAGTCCGGGTCGGCGGCGGCAATCGTGAGCGCCATCGTCCCCCCGATGCTATGGCCGAACAGGATGTATTTCTCTAGTTCAAGCTGATTCTTGAGGCAAGGGAAGTAGATCGTCGCCTCTTCCTCGATGAATGCGTCTGACGGCCTTTCGACACGAGCGCCCGATTTCCCAAAGCCGAGCCGGTCGTAGGCAATCACGGGCTGACCCAGCGACCGGGCCAACCGCGCCGGAAAGTCCCGCCAGAGCTCGACGCTGCCGAGCGAATCGTGAAGGAGGATCACCGGCGGCAGGTTAAAGACTCTCTCCGGTCGCCAAGTTCGCGTGAAAAGTTGTCCCCCGGGCGCCGAAACCCAACGATCCTCGACCTCTCCCGGAAACGGCTCCACGCATGAAGTCTACTGATAACAAAAAATTGACGCGACTTTACAACCGGCGTAAAGTGTGGATATGTCGTTTTTGAAACGCCTTTTCGGCTTAGAGAAACCGGCGCCAGCGCCGGCGTCGCGCGATGAAGTGGAAATGTCGACCGAAGGCGCAGAAAGGGTTGAAGCAGCAGCAATACCATGTCAACTTATCCTAGAGGCGCGAACTCCCGGCTTTAGCCGGATTGGGGGAACCCCCCTTGTGCCGGCCGGATTCGTTTGGCCGACCGAGGGACAGGACGTGTTTTCCTTCTTGATGCAGCTTGACCTGAGTGAGGTCAACGACAAGCGATTGCCATCGGACGGATACCTCTACTTCTTCGACGACGTCGCGAGGCGATGCCGCGTGATCTATGTGCGGGCGAATCCAAAGGATTTGCACGAAATGGCTCCGCCTCCCAGCAAACAGGATCGCGGTTTCAAACCCTTGCCGATTCGATTCGAAGAGGAAGCCTGTTATCCGCATTGGGATTCCGATGAATTCCGGGCCATGGGTCTTTCGGACGAGGACGCAGATGCGTATGAGCGCGAGGAATATGGGCGAGATCCTGGGGACCACTTGCTCGGGCACGCCTACCCAGTACAGGAACACACGATGCAAGAGGAGGCTCACCAGGCGTTCCCCGGTGTATCCAAATCGCCATCCGAGTGGAAGCTCTTGCTGCAGCTTGGGAATATCGACGAGATTGATCTCTACTGGGGCGACGGCGATGTGTACTATTGGATCCGCGCGGAGGATCTCGCCAATCGCAACTTCGACCGAGTCTTCGTCGTGTTGCAGTTCACTTAGCCACTAGGCAATTCCTAAAACTCAAAGCTTCATCCCAAACGTAGAAGCCTGTGGGGAGCCGTTGCACGCGATATGGCCCACAACGTAATGGTAGTTGGAACTCTAAACCCTCTACCCTGCGTCTTGTAGACATTCATCGAAATGCAGCCGGCATGATCTAGGAAAACCGCCCGAATGTGGACTCTACGCCCGACCTATCTTGCCGCCGTCAGCCTGCTCGCGTTGCCGAGTTTGGCCTCATATTTCGCTCCCGCCGACACGCAGCCGAAGGCGAAAGCCACGAATGTACGGCAATCTAAAACGCGCATCCAAGCCCTCCTGGTGGGCGGCGGTCCAGACCTAGAACACAACCAGGTAGCTATCGAGAGCAACGTCCGCTACCTCGACCGCATCCTCCCCACCGACGCGAAGCGCCGCGTTCTCTTTGCCGACGGCGACCGCACCACGAAATCCGTGCTCTATACCGACGGTAAGGGCAAAGACACTTACCGCGCGACCCAAATCGAGAAGATTGATGGCGCGACGAAGCTTCCCAACATCAAAACGCAGTTTGAGGAGCTCACCGAGGAAGTAAAGGCGACGCCGAAATCCCCTGTGCTGCTGTACTTCACGGGCCACGGAAGCCCCGACGGCACCGCGGAGTATCAGAACAACGCTTACGACATGTGGGGTGGTCAAGAGCTTAAAGTCCATGAGCTCGCGCCCATGGTTCAGGCGATCCCAAGCACCCATCCGGTCGTGCTGGTCATGGTCGAGTGCTTCTCTGGCGCATTCGGAAACGTTATTTTTAGGAACGGGCGCGCAGAAAACCCCCTCACGGACCAGCCAATCTGCGGCTTCTTCGCGAGCATCCCGCAGCGTATGGCCGCCGGCTGCACGCCGAACGTGAACGAAGAGGACTACAAGGACTTCACCGGCTACTTCTTCGCCGCCCTATCCGGTATGGACCGCCTTGGCCGGCCGATTAAGAACGCGGACTATAACGGTGACGGCAAAGTCGGGATGGACGAGGCGTATGCCTACACCCTGATCCACGACGACTCGATCGACACGCCTGTGTGCACGTCGGACGTCTTCCTCCGCAAGTTCGTGCCGTCGGACGATAAGCACATCTTCGACGTGCCTTACGAAGACGTTCGCCAATGGGCCACACCTGCTCAGCGCGCGGCCTTGGACGCGATGTCCGAGAAGTGCGACCTGACCGGCAGCGATCGGCTTTCCCGTGCCTACACGCGCTTCCTTCGGATGAATCCTGCATCCGAGACTGATCGTGACGTCTACCTCCTTCGCCTCGTCCGCTTGGGCAAGAGCACGATCCTTGCCCACACCCTTCGCACCGGGAATGATGAGGCCCTCAAGCAGAAATTCGAAGCCCTCATTGCCCTGGAGCATGGCAATCCGTTTTTCTAGTTGCGTAGGTCCCAAAACGGCGTGAAGTACACCAAACAATCGTCCCTTGTGATGATTGTTTGCCCAGAGAATCGAAACGCTAGACGCCCATAACCAGGAGTGATAGCATGGCGCGAAAGGCTCCCGGCCAAATTTGGCGGGGAGATTTCATTTCCCTATGCCTCATCCATCTCAATCCCTTGCCGTTGCCATCGGAAGGTCTTTCTTCCTGGCCGCCTTCCTCGCCTCCTTTCCGGGTTACGCTCCGGGACAAACCATCCAGAACAAAGCGAACTGGAAGCTTGCCGAACGGTTCAGTCCGGAAGCCTTGCGTCCTTTCATCTACAGCACGAGCCTCACCCCCGGCTGGATCAACAAGACAGACGTGTTTTGGTACTCCTGGCGCGACGCCGACGGCATCAAGTTCTGGCGCGTCGATTCCCGCGACAAGAAGAAGACGCCCCTCTTCGACAGCGCCAAAATGGCGGCTCTCCTCTCCGAACTGACCAAGCGTCCCTATGACACCACGACCCTGCCGATCACGACCGTCACCTTCGACGAGAAGAACGCGGACCTGATGCACTTCACCCTCGACGGCGACCGGTACGAGTACGACTTAAAGAAGGAAACGCTCAAGAACCTCGGCCGCCCCGCGCGTGGAGCCGCTACCGACGACGCCACCCCTCCCACCCAAGGTCAGGGCCGAACCGGTGGTCGGCGGGGCAACCAGAACGGCGACTTCCACAACTACTCGCCGGATAAGAAGTCGTACGTTTACGCTCAGGATTACAACCTCTACTACGTGGAGGTCGTCGCCGGTAAAGACCAGCCGCCCGTGCAGCTGACCAAGGACGGCGAGAAGTACTTCAGCTTCGGCAGCCGCCAAGAGGTCGAGGATCGCCGCCAGGAATTCCAGCAGCAACAGCAACAGCAGCAGCTTCAAAACCAAAACCAAACGCAGCAGAACGGTCAACGACGCCGGGGCGTCGGGACCGGGGTAGGCACCGGCGGCCAGAGGCGGCAGACGCAAACCACCGACGAGCAAGACCAGCAGCAGAACCTATTCGGCAATGCAACCGAGAAGCGGGTCCACGCAAACGTCACCTGGTCGAAGGACTCGAAGCGCTTTTATGTAACCCGCGAGGACGAGCGGAAGGTCAAGGACCTGTACCTTGTGAACTCGCTCTCCTTGCCGCGCCCGACGCTGATGACCTACCGGTATTCGATGCCCGGCGAGCCGGATGTGGCGCAAGTCGAACTCGACGTCTTCGACCCGGCGGACAAGACCCTCAAGAAGCTGCCCGTCGAAAAATACAAGGATGAAACCATCCTTGACATTCACTGGCAGGACACGAGTTCCGACGCGTTGCGCTTTGTCCGCCGCGACCGGTTGCAGCGCAATCTAGAGCTCTGCGAGGCGGACCTCAAGCTCAATCAGATCAAGCCGCTCATCACCGAGTCGGTCGAAAACGCCTCGCTAGAATTCCAGCAAGTCCACTACGTCAAGCCCGGCGGCGATCTCATTTGGTGGTCCGAGCGATCCGGCTGGGGCCACTACTATCTCTACTCGAACGACGGCAAGCTAAAGAATCAGATCACCTCGGGGCCGTACCGCGTGAACGCCTTCGAGCATGTCGATGGCGACAAGGGCCTCCTTTGGTTCCAAGCCGTGGGCCGCGAAACAGGGGAGAACCCGTACTACCGGCACCTGTATCGGGTCAAGTTGGATGGCGGCGGGCTCACCTTGCTCGATCCGGGCGATGCCGACCACGTTTCCAGCCTGTCGGAGGACCGAAAGTACATCGTCGACGTCTCCTCCCGCACGGACCTCGAACCCCGCGCCGTCCTTCGCGACGAGGCCGGCAAACCGATGGTCGAGCTTGAGCACACAAGCCTTGCCCGCCTCAAAGAGATCGGCTGGCAGATGCCGGAGACGTTCAAGGTCAAGGCCGACGACGGCATCACCGACCTTTACGGGAACATGTGGAAGCCATTCGACTTCGACCCGCACAAGAAGTATCCGATCATCACGAACGTCTATCCGGGGCCGCAGACGGAGAGCGTCTCGACCACTTTCAGCGCTTCCGGAGCCAACGAAAGGCTGGCCCAACTCGGGTTCATCGTGGTTCAGTTCGGCAACCGGGGCGGCAACCCGATGCGGTCGAACGCCTACCAGAACTACGGCTACTACAACATGCGGGACTACGGCCTCGCGGATAAGAAGGCGGGCCTTGAGCAGCTCGCCGCCCGGTACCCGTGGATCGATATCGACAAGGTCGGCATCTACGGCCACTCCGGCGGAGGATTTATGACCGCCGCGGCGCTGATGCTTCCGCCGTACAACTCCTTCTTCAAGGTCGGCGTGTCGAGCTCGGGGAACCACGACAACAACGTCTACAACCAGAACTGGAGCGAGCAGTACCACGGCCTCCGCGAGGTCCCGATTCCGGCTCGCGCCACCCGCTCGAACGAGAGCCCGGTGGATGACTTGGACATCGACCCCGATGGTTTCGACTACGGCTTCCCCGACTTCCTGGACGACGAACCGCAGTTCGATTCCGGCACCACCAAGCCCCCGACGCAGTTCGACATTCACGTCCCAACCAATGCGGAGTTGGCGCAGAATCTAAAGGGCAACTTGATGCTCGCCCACGGCGACATGGACAACAACGTCCACTACGCCGGCACGGTGCGTCTGATGAACGCCTTGATGCGGGCGAATAAGCGGTACGACTTCCTTCTGGTTCCGGGTAAGCCGCACGCGTACGGGGATCTGCAGAACTACTTCACGGAGCGGTTGTTGGAGTACTTCGCGACCAATCTGCTGGGCGATCATTACGGCAGTTCGGCAGATATGACCGAGCATAAATAGGTAGGTGGAGGCGTCTCCGATCCGCCTGCACGGGTTTCGTCTTCTGACCAAGCCTGTGTAGGCGGGGATCGGATGTTCGTGCCGCTCCCCGCGAGGGCGTACGGCTTCCCGCCGGCCCTGCGTTGGCGGCCGGCCTTACGCTGTCGCGGAGAGCGCCCGGGGCGATCTCCGCCTACATGGTTTTCTTGCCAGTTCCAAAGAATTCCGTCCACTCCCACGGGCGGCTAATGGTCGCGGCGCGATTATTTCCGCGCCTTCGCCAACTCCGTCCAAAAAGAGGGATCCTCGGATCCGAAGCGCCACATGGCGACTCCGCGTAAACCGAGGGACTTGGCAATCGGGAACTTGGCGCGAGCGGCAACGCCGTCCGCAAAGTACACCGTGTGGTCGCCATACTTTGCGATCAACTCTTGGCTTGCGGCGTCCCGGGAGGCTCCGCCGCCGGACTTTGCCCGCCGCACAAACTCGTCCCAGCCCATGGATTCTGCCTTCTTACCAACCCAGTCGTACCCGTACGAGGGAATTCCTAACTCGAGCTTCGACGCCGGCACAACCGAAGCCGCGAACTTCGCGATTTGGGTGACCCAGTCCGGAGAGGCCACGGGACCCGCTTCGCTCGTCTCCCAATGCTGGTCGTAGGTCATGACGCGGACGTAATCCACGGCCCGGCCGATCGCGGCGTAGTCCTGGGCCTGCGCCCCGTCCCAAGTACCGGGTTCGGAGGTCTTCGGATGCAAAGCGACAGCGACTTTCAACCCATGCGCATGACAAGTGTCGGCGACGATCTTGACGAACTTGGAATACGCGGTGCGGTCCTGCGCCTTCAGCAATTCGTAGTCGAGGTCGATCCCATCGATCTTTGCGTCGAGCGCGACCTTGACGAGTTCGTTGGCATGCGTATGCATCATCGCCTCGCTCGCCAACGCCTTCTCGACCACCGCCGGATTGAAGCCGCCAGCGGAGTTCGAGGTCATCGCCAACACCCGAACCCCGTTCTTGCGGGCTACGGAAAGCAACTCTTTCTGCTCCGCCACCGTCGGATGCTCCCGCTTCCCCGCGTGTCCGTCCGGCTTGCAAACAATCCACTCGGCGCTCACCGTGTCGATCTGCTTCGCGTGCGCCCGAAACGACGCCATCGAGGCCCCACCGTCAAAGATCAACCATCCGCTCATCTTAAAGGAGGCGAGCGGAACGGCAAGGCAAAGTAGAGAAGCTAGCACCCGATCATATTAGCGTCAAGGAATGCGAACCGCCAGCTTGCCGCGCACATGCCCTTCCTCGTTGAGCCGTTGGGCCTCGATGGCGTCTTTGAAGGGAAGCACGTAGACGACCGGGCGAACCTTTACGTCTTCGATCAGCGCGGAAAGCTGGTCCAAATTCGAACGGCTCGGAGTCATGGAGAAAGATGCGCCGCGCTTCCCGTCGGAAAGTAGGTCGGCAGCGACGGGACCCGTGGTCGAAACCACGATCCCGCCGGGTTTCAAGGCCGCGATGGATTTCGGCAACTGGTCGCCCGGTAACAGGTGCAAAACGACATCCACGCCCGCCGCGACTTCTTCCGCCTTCTCCGTCTTGTAGTCGATCGCTCGATCGACGCCCAACTCGCTCAACAAATGAAAGTTATCCGGCGACGACGTGCCGTAAACATAAGCACCCTTCCACTTCGCCAGTTGCACCGCGATGTGACCGACGCCGCCCGACGCCGCATGGATCAGAATGCGTTGGCCTGGCTGCAAATCAGCGTGATCGAACAGCGCCTGCCAAGCCGTCAAGCCGGCCACCGGTACCGCCGAGGCGTCGGGAAGATCCATCGACGATGCCTTCAGCCCCATCGCATCGACCGAGCACACGATGTACTCAGCGGTGGTCCCACGCCGCTCAATGCCCCACACCTCATCGCCGACCGCAAACTGCGTCACGCCTTCGCCCAACTCCGTGACCGTCCCCGAGAATTCACGAGAAACAATCTGAGGGAATGTGGCGGGGAAAAACGCCTTCATCGCGCCGGAGCGGATCTTCTGATCGATCGGGTTCACGCCGGAACCGGCGACCTTGACCTGAACCTCACCTGTCGCCGGAGAAGGAACCGGGAGGCCGTCCTCGAAGTGAAGAACGTCCAGGCCGCCATATTCATTGAAAAGCAATGCTCGCATAAGTCCTCATACTCTGACGAACCGAAGTCGTCAGCCGAGGACTTTGACTAGAAGCGACCCATCGGGTTCACGGCGGTTCCGCCGACGTGAACTTCCCAGTGCAAGTGCGGACCCTTCGCTAGCCCCGTGTTGCCGACCGCGCCGATCCGCTGGCCGCGCTTCACCGTCTGCCCCGAACTCACGTACAGCCGGGAACAGTGGGCGTATACGGTCGAAAGGTTGCCGCCGTGGGCGATGATAATCATATTGCCGAACGAGGTCGAGTACCGCGCGGCGATGACCACGCCGTCCGCCGCCGCCACGATGGGCGAGCCGTACCGGGCGCCGAAGTCGATCCCCTTGTGGATGCGGGTGTAGTGAAGGATCGGGTGGTAGCGCATGCCGAAGCCGCTGGTGATCGGTCCCTGGGCGGGGCGCAGGAACCGGCCTACGAACTTGGGCAAGTTGTTCGCGTGGCCCGACTCTCGGGCTCGGCGCGCATAGGCCTCGATCTCGCTATTGATGTCGTTTTCGTCGGCATCGAACTGCGCCATTTGTTTCTGCAAGTCCGACTGCTTCTCGCGGAGGCCGTTGAGCACCTGAGCCTTCTCTTCCCGGGTATCGGCGAGGGTTCGCTTTTGGGCGGATTGCTTCGCGCGAAGCTGGCTCACTTCGACGACGAGGTCGTCCTGCCGTTTCTTCTTCGCCTTGACCTCTTTTTGAAGCCGCGTGAAGTTATCGAACATCTCCCGGTCTCGGCGGGAAATGAGGTCGAGGAGCGTTTTCTCCGCGACAAGATCGTCAATGCTCTTGGTGCCGACCATGGCGGAGAGGAAGCTCTTCTCGCCGGTCACGTACATCGTGCGAAGCCGGCGCTCGACGAGCTTCTTGTCCTGGGCTAGCCGCTGCGTCGCCTTCACGAGCTCGGTCCCGAGGTTCTTCTGCTCTTCGACACTTGCGTCGAGGCGGTCGGTCGTTTGCTCCAAAAGCGCTCCGACGGTCTCCATCCGTGAATCGACCTCGTGAATGTCGCCGACGACGATATTCGCTTGGTGCTTCGTCTGGGTGAGCTGTTTCCGAAGCTGATTCTTCTTCTCGCGAATGGCGTGGAGCTTCGAGCGAAGCTTTGTGGGATCGCCGCCGTGCTTATGCTGGCTCGGCTTGTGACGTCTTGAGGACCGATGAGTCTGCCCTGCCGCAACACCGAACAAGACGAAGACCGCGAAGAGGGCAAGCCCGAGGCGGCGTGCCGACATCACGTGTGATGCCGTACCTGCAGGGCGAGGAGGGAGCAAAGGGCGCCAAAGGTCGCTCCCACGGCCCCGAGAAGAAGGATCATGTTGACGGCGGGGAAGGGCGGCCACGTCGCATTCAGGGTCGAAAGCAGCCGAAGCTCGATCGTCCGGTAGCTTGCCCAAACGAAAAGCGCCGCCAAAAATCCTCCCGTCAAGCCCTGCAGCAGACCCTCGATCAGGAACGGCACGCCCATGGTGAGTCGCGAGGCCCCTACGAGCTGCATGATCCGGATCTCCGTCCGGCGCGAGATGATCGCGATCCGGATCGTATTGAAGATCAGGATTCCCGCGATCGCAAGCAGCAGGATGCCGAGCGAACTCAGGCCGCCGAGCACTTTGATGATTCCATCGACGAACCGTTGCTCGTCCGCCAAATACTGAACCGACTCGGGATCCTGGTCGACGATCGGCAGGCTCCGAATGTTGTCGGCGATCGCGGTGGCCTTGTCGAGCTGGCTCAGCGTGACCTTATAGGCGTCCGGGAAGGGATTGTCGAGCCCTTGGGTGAGCCTTGGGTGCTCGTTTCGGTATTTGGCCCAGGCTTTCGCGCGGGGAATCCAATTCACGGAGGCGACTCCAGGCATGCCTCGGATTGCCTTCGCCGTCTCGCTGATGTCCGCTGCCTTGGTGTGGTCCTTGAGGAACACGCGAATCTCGAATTTGCTCGGAATCGTCTCCGCGAACGCGATCGCCCGAACGTAGGCGAACCCGAGTCCGCCCAGCAGGTACAACGCGATCGCGACCGTCGTGATCGAGCTGAACGTCATGTTCGCGTGCCGCCGTAGGGCGATCATGGCTTCGCCGATCACGAAGGCGATGCGGTCAAACATCTTGGCCTCCGGTTTCGACACCCAAATCCGTTCCAAGGGACGAAAGCTCGTTCGAGCCCCAAGTCAGGATCGTGGCCGGCTCATCCTCAGTGACCTTGCCGCGTTCCAGGGTCACCGTCCGCTTGCCCATTCGGTGGACGATGAGCATGTCGTGGCTCGCAACCAAGACGGTCGTTCCTTTCAGATTGAGCGCCTTCAGCAGTTCCATGATCTCCCACGAGTGCTGCGGGTCAAGGTTCCCCGTCGGCTCGTCGGCCAAAAGCAGGGGCGGGTTATTGATCAATGCTCGGGCGATGGCGACGCGCTGTTGCTCGCCGCCGGAGAGCTCGTTCGGAAAGGCGTCGGCTCGGTGGGCGATGCTTACCTGCTCCAGGATTTCCGGCACTCGCTTTCGAACCTCACGCCGGGTGTGGCCAACGGCGCGCATGGCGTACGCGACATTCTCCCAAACCTTCTTTCGAGGAAGGAGTGCGAAGTCCTGCGGCACGATCCCCATGCCGCGGCGAAGGTGAGCCACCTCCCCGGGACGAATTCGCGCCACGTCACGCCCCTGAAGAAGCACGCTGCCTCCCGTGGTCATCGTCTCATGGGAGAGCAGCTTGAGCATCGTGCTCTTGCCAGCGCCCGTGCGGCCGACGAAAAAGACGAACTCGCCCTTGCGAATCTCCAGAGAGACGCCGTTCAGACCCGTGACGTGGCCAGGGTAGTCGACGCGGGCGTCTTTGTAAACGATATAGGGAGATGTGGTGGCTGAATTCACGCGGCGATAGGAGACTTTACGGGCTTTAGGCGATTTGGCGCTCAACGAAGGGCATGCCAAACTGGCCAAAGAAGGAGACGGTAACCTTAAGACGTACTACTTGCCAGATCGTCGCGCCCTCAAACAGATTAAACGCTCCGAAGCGAACATGCTGCCCGAAAACGCTCAGAGCCCGCCGAATCTTCGCTCGCCTATGACCACCAACCGGTTTCAACGCACACGCGACGACCATAGTCGAGAAAGGGCCGAGGATTACGTCGAGCTTATCGATGCCCTGATCCAAGAAAAGGGCGAAGCCCGGTCCGTCGATCTGGCCGAACGACTGGGAATCAGTCACGTCAGCGTCGGCCGCACCCTCCAAAGGCTCAAGCGCGACGGCTATGTGACGATGGAGCCCTACCGATCGATCTTCCTCACCGACCGCGGTAAGGATCTGGCTTCGGCGGCTCGCGATCGTCATACTCTGGTTTTGCGGTTCCTCACCGCCATCGGAGTTACAGAAGACGTCGCGGACACGGACGCCGAAGGCATCGAGCACCACGTCAGCGATGAGACCCTCGCCGCGATGCGCCGCTTTCTCGCGGGCTAACCTCGGCTACCTCAAGGGGTGGCTACGCCGGCCGTCGTCTCGCTTGGAGCCGTCGCATTGGGGGTCGTCGCGCCGGCTGGAGTTCCGTCCGGTGAAGGTGCGGTCGGCGCCATATCCGTACTGGGGGACGCCGGAGTCGGCCCGATGATCGTGATGCCGGGGCGCCGCGCGTGGTGCATCGCGCGTGCGAACACAAACATCAGGATGAATGCGGTCAAGATTCCCGTGACGAGGCGGAAGTTCGTACGGCGCGTCGTCTTCTCCTTGGTCACGACCACTTGCTGCTGGGCGGCCTGATTCTGCTCCGCCCGCACCCGCTCCAACAGCGCCTTCGCCTCGGACTCGGGAATCCGCAGGACTTCGGCCACATCCGTCAGCGTCGGTCCAGCGTCCCGGTGGGCGGACAGACGTGCATGGAGTTCGAGCATCGCCTGCGCCTCTTGCTCCGTCACGCGGTTCTCATCCGGTTGTGGCTGTGAAAAGTGGGGAGAATTCATGGCCTCGTCCCCAATGATACGTCGGCTTTCCCCAGGGGTTTCGAATTACGCCCGAAACCGCGAGGATAACGTAACGCCGTCGCGGCGAGCGGCACAAACATCCGATCCCCGCCTACAGAGGTTGGGTCAGCGTATTGGAAGCCTGACGAACCCAAGTAGGCGGAGATCGCCCCGGGCGCTCTCCGCGATAGCGTAAGAATGACCGCTAGCGCTACGCCGCGGGTAAAGCTGTGAGGGGCTGGCAGGAACTTCGAGTTCCATACCAGCCCCGCAGAATTACGGCGTCAACGTGAGCGTCGCCGTCTTTGCGACGCCGGCGACCTTCGCGGTGAAGGTAACCGTCGTGTTGGCCGTGACCTTCTTGTGGGTCACGGTGAACGTCCCGGAGGTTTGGCCTGCCGGGATAGTCATGTGTGCCGCGGTCGCAGCCAGAGAGCTCGAGCTAGTGATCGTGACCACGATGCCTCCGGTCGGAGCGGGGCTGGACAAGGTCGCGGTACCGGTGACCACGGTCGCCGACCCACCCTGAACCGATGTCGGCGTGAGGCTCAGCGATGCGATGGCGGCTGGGTTGACGGTGATCTTCGCCGTGCGTAAGGAGCTACCCGTGCCGGCGGAGATTGTCACGATCGCGGCTTGAGTCACCGGCGTCGTGGTGATGGGGAACGTTGCCATCGTTTGTCCGGCCGGGACCACCACCGTGGCGGGAACCGTTACGGTCGCACTTCCCGACGACAGCGGCACGGCGATGCCGCCCGTGGGGGCGACTCCGTTTACCGTGACCGTGCCGGTAGAGGTTTGGCCACCAAACACCGTGGCGGGGCTAATTGCCAGGGAGGTCGGAAGCGGAGGGTTGATCACCAGCGACGCCGCGGAATGAGTTCCGTTGGAGGCGGCATCGATCGTCAGGGTATTCGCTGCTGAGACCGGAGCGGTCTGAATGGTAAACGTCGCACTGGTGGCGCCGGCGGGGACGAGGACGTACTCGGGCAGCGGGGCCGCCGAATTCCCGCCCGTGAGGGCGACGTAGTTGCCGCCATCCGGAGCGGCTGTAGTCAGGTAAACGGTCCCGGTGACGGTGGCTCCGCCGGTCACTGTACTGTGATTAAGGGCGAGTCGGCTAACGTTGACGGTTCCGCCGAGCGGATTTGCAAACATCGAAACTCCGCCTTCCGGGGTAGTGAAGGCAATCTGGCGGCCATTCGGGGAAACCGTTACGGTACTGGTCACGAATCCACCTGACAGGCGAGGATCGAACGTTCCGAGCGATTGGAATGTTTTGGTGCTGAGGGCGATCAAAACACGGGACCCGAGGAAGAGGACTTTGCCATCCGGCGAGAATGCGACACTAACGGTTCCAGCGCCGAGCGAGGTCGTAAGGATATTTTTTCCTGTAATGGCATCGCAAATTGCTAAGCCACCAAAGTTGCCGCCAGAGTTACCGGCACCTCCGACCGCGATGGTTTTGCCGTCGGGGGAGAAAGCGATGGATCCGGCATAGGACATTCCGCCGAGATCGAAGAAGGTACTGGTAGCCTGAGTCTTCGTGACGTTCCAAGTCTCGACTTTGGCGCCGGTACCGACCGTGTAGCCAGGTTGCACGACCTCAGCGGTGGCGAGGGTCTGGCCATCCGGCGAAAAAGCCAGCGCACTGATGGGCATCGCCGCTCGTTTTCGGGCAATAAGCTTGCCCGTCGCGGTGTCCCAAAATTCCAATATCCCGTTCTGGGTTTGAGATGACAATTGGTCACCGCCCGTGACGAGAACTTTGCCGTCCGGTGAAAATGCGACCCCGCCTATTGAGAAGTTCGACGCGCTTGCCAGCGTTGCCTTAAGTTCGCCAGTGGTGGCGTTTCGAAGCTCAATGAGTCCAGAACCGAGATTGGTTCGAGGGTTGTTGTAGCTGCCAGTGTCAACGAGGGTCATTCCGTCTGGAGAGTAGGCGACCCCCTGAACCCCGGAAGCCAATCCTAAGGCGCCTGAAATTTGAGTGCCAGTAAGCGATCCATCCGCTACGTTCCAGAGGGACAGGGCAGCGTGAATATCGAAGCTGTCAGATGACGACCCCAAGCCGCCGGTGACGAGGGTTTGTGAGTCAGGCGAGAAAGCCGCGGCCACCGGCCTTTGTGTCGTTGTATTAAACTTCGACATCAGCGTGCCGTTAGGAACGCTGAAGACTTGGGTCATTCCTGTTACATTTAGCCCTCCGAGGGCATTTGAAGTAATGGCAGCGCCACCGACGAGCAGTGAATCGCCGTCCGCCGCAAATGCGACGCTATAGTTTTCGTTCGCTCCGGTTGCCATCTGCGTAACAAGCTGCCCCGAAGCCGTTCGCAATTCGGCCGTGGCGGATGCTCCAGAATCGGCAAGCTCAGTGCCGTCCGGAGAGAAAGCTACGGAGTCGATTCCCCCACCCTGAGCGGAGAGTTCGCTGATCTTAGATCCGGTGGTGTAGTCCCACAGTTCCAGGATTGCGGTCGAGCCCTGAGTGCCTTTTGCGCCGAGAGCGAGCGTTTTGCCGTCCGGAGCCAGAGCTATGGATTGGCCCAAGGCGTGATTGGTAACCATCGCTTGCGTTTGGGTTCCGGTGGCAAGGCTCCAAACCTCGACGACTGAGTTTGTATCACTTGAGCCGGAGATCGATGCCGTTCCGGCATTCACAAGGGTTTTGCCGTCTTTCGAGAGGGCGACGGAGTTGATTTGGGACTCAGTGGAGGGAAAGGTAGTGGTGATTTGGTTGGTTGACGTGTTCCACAGTTGCAGGACGCCTTTGGTTGTGTTGAGATTCTGGGTATATCCGCCAACGGCAAGCGTCTTGCCGTCTTTGGAGTAGGCGACCGAGCGGACGATGTTCATCTGGGGGGCCAGAGAAGCGATTCGTTTGCCCGTAGAAACGCTATATGTTTCTAGAATGCCCGTCTCGGAACCAGGATTTAGTCCCCCAATAACAATTACTTGGCCATTTGGAGAAAGGGCAAAAGCCGGGATTGAATTAAACGTGGCCGGGATTCGGTGAATCGGAACGCCGGTTGTGGCGTCGAGTATTTGGACCCCCAGCCCTCCCGCGACGATGATCTTCGATTTATCTGGTGTGTATACGGCGGCTGAGACCGTGCGAATGGAGTCGTATTGCCATTTAATTGGCAGTGGCGTAAGCTGCGCAGCAGCGAATTTTGGTCCGCTTAACGCGAAGGTGATAGGGATAGCTAGGATTAATTTACGGGTAAGCAGTTGCATCTTCGATGACCCACCAGCATCATGAGCGGGTTGAACTAGGTCTAAAGTTCGGGCCTGGGCCTTTCGTTCCGGGACTTGCGAAAAGTGCTTCGCGTTCGGCGCTTGTCTGTTGAAACTGCGGGAGTAGGTGAAAACTTGCTGCGAATCTTTACGCGGATTTATTCGACAGCTATGAGTCCTGCACGTATCCGACCGCGATGGACCGTCTCTGAAGGCGCAGCTAGTCGACGGTCGCCTAATCTTTTTCCTCGCACGCCCCATGTCCAACTTTGCCTGCCGCAAGGTTGACCTTAATCGTTACGCCGTCACGGGGGAGCGGCACATACATCCGATCCCCGCCCACAAAGGTGGGGTCAACGGACGCCGAGCGCGCAGCAGACGACCATATCGATAACGCTGCGAGGGGCTGATAGGAAATTCGAGTTTCATACCAGCCCCGCAGAATCACGGCGTAAGTGTGAGCGTCGCCGTCTTTGCGACGCCGGCGACCTTCGCGGTGAAGGTAACGGTTGCGTTGGTGGTGACCTTCTTGTGGGTAACGTTGAACGTCCCGGAGGTTTGGCCTGCCGGGATGGTCATATGAGCCGCGGTTGTAGCTAGAGAGTTCGAGCTAGTGATCGTGACCACGATGCCTCCGGTCGGAGCGGGGCTGGACAGGGTGGCGGTACCGGTGACCACCGTTGCCGACCCACCTTGAACCGAGGTCGGCGTGAGGGTCAGCGATTTGATGGTGGCCGGGTTGACCGTGATCTTCGCCGTTCGCTCAAAGCTGTTCTCACCGGCGAAGACGGTTGCGATGATGGTTTGAACTACCGGCAGGGTTGTGATCGGGAACGTGGCCGTCGTCTGTCCGGCAGGAACAACTACCGTGGCGGGAACCACCACGCTCGTATCTCCCGACAACAGAGGTACGGCAATCCCGCCAACGGGGGCGACTCCGTTGACCGTGACCTTGCCGGTGGCAGATTGGCCACCGAAGACGGAGATGGGGCTAATCGCCAGCGATGTAGGAAGCGGCGGGTTGATCACGAGCGTCGCGACGGCGTGAGTGTTGTTGGAGCCGGCATCGATCGTCAGGGCATTCATTCCCGAGACCGGAACCGTCTGAATGGTGAACGTCGCACTCGTGGCGCCGGCAGGAACGAGGACGAACTCGGGCAGCGGGGCCGCCGAATTCCCTCCGGTGAGGGTGACGTAGTTTCCACCTTCAGGAGCAGCTGATGCCAGGTAAACAGTTCCGGTGACGTTGGCTCCGCCGGTCACCGTACTGTGATTAAGGGCGAGCCGGCTAATGTTGGCTGTTCCGCCAAGCGGGTTTGCGAACAGGGAAACTCCACCCTCTAGGGTTGTGAAAGCAATCTGGCGGCCATTCGGGGAAATCGTTACCGTGCTGGTATCAATTCCGCCGGAGAGACCAGGATTGTAGACGCCGAGCTGATGGAATGTCTTCGTGCTATAGGCTTGCAACCTTTGGGACGCCAGGAAAAGCACTTTCCCGTCCGCCGAGAACGCGACGCCATTAACGCTCCCTATCCCAATCCCGACCGAAAATGACACGATACTGTTGCCTGTCACCGCATCGCAAACGGCAAACTCTGGGCCCCTATCCGTAGTGGAGGCTCCTCCCACGGCGATCAGTTTGCCATCCGGTGAAAAGGCGATGGAACCCGCATAGTCAAGCAAGCGAATGTCGAAAATTGTGTTGATAAGCTGACTCTTCGAGACATTCCAAGCCTCGACTTTGGCGCCGAGGCCACCTGAGTAGCCAGGCTGTCCAGTCTCGGCAGTGACGAGCGTCTTGCCATCCGGCGAAAAAGCCAGTGCACTGATAGGCATCGCCGCTCGCTTCCGGGCAATGAGCTTGCCCGTCGAGGTATCCCAGAATTCCAACACGCCGTACGTAGATGGTGAGGAATATTGGTCACCACCCGTGACAAGGATCTTTCCGTCCGGCGAAAAGGCGACCCCGTTTAGGAACAAGTTCGCCGCACTTGCAAGCGTCCCCTTAAGTTCGCCAGTAGTGGCGTTTCGGAGCTCGATAAGGCCAGAACTGAGTTTTGTTCGAGGGTTATAGTAGGTGCCGGTGTCCACGAGGGTCGTTCCATCTGGGGAATAGGCGACACCTTCTACCCCGGAGGCAAATCCTAGAGCTCCGGAAGTTTGAGTGCTGAGAAGGGAACCATCCGCAACGTTCCACAGGGACAGGCCCGCGTGCATATCGAAACTGGCGGATGTCGACCCCAAGCCGCCGGTGGCGAGGGTTTGTCCGTCGCGCGAGAAAGCCGCGGCCACTGGCCTTTGGGTCGTTGTATTAAAAGCCGACATCAGCGTGCCATTCGGAACGCTAAAGACTTGGGTCATTCCAATTTCGTTTATCACTCCGAGGGCACTGACGTTCATGGCCATGCCGCCGATGAGCAGGGAATCGCCGTCCGCCGCAAAAGCGATGCCGTAGTTCTCGTAGGCTCCGGTTGCCATCTGCTTTACAAGCTGCCCCGAAGCCGTTCGCAACTCGGCCGTCGCGGAAAATCCAGAATCGGCAAGTTCCGTGCCGTCAGGTGAGAAGACCACAGAGTCGATTCCCCCGCCCGGAGCGGAAAGTTCGCTGACCTTAGATCCAGTAGTGTAGTCCCACAATTCTAATATCGAGGTCGTAGGCTGAAATCCATTGATGCCTTTGGCGCCGAGAGCGAGCGTTTTGCCGTCCGGAGCCAGAGCAACGGATTGCCCCAAGGCGTGAGTGGTAACCAGCGATTGGGTTTGGGTTCCGGTGGCAAGGTTCCAAACTTCAACGACCGCGTTTCTATCACTTGAGCCGGAGATAAATGCCGTTCCGGCATTCACAAGGGTCTTGCCGTCTTTCGAGAGGGCGACGGAGTTGATTTGCGTCTCCGTGGAGGCAAGGGTGGTGGCGATTTTGTTAGTGGACGTGTTCCACAACTGCAGAACGCCTTTGGTTGTATTGAGGTCGACTTGGGTATAGCCTCCCACCGCAAGCGTCTTGCCGTCTTTGGAATAGGCGACCGAACGGACGATGTTCATTTGAGGGTTCAGAGAAGCGATTCGTTTGCCCGTCGATACGCTATAAGTTTCGAGAACGCCCGTGGTAGAACCAGATTTCAGTCCGCCGATAGCAAATGTTTGGCCATTTGGAGAAAGAGCAAAAGCCGGGGTTGAATTAAACGTGGCCGGAATTCGGAGAATCGGAACGCCCGTTGTGGCGTTGATTATTTGAACCCCCAGCCCTCCCGCGACGATGATTTTAGATTTATCCGGTGTGTAGACGGCGGCTGAGACCGTCCGAATGGAGTCGTATTGCCACTGAATTTGCACAGGAGAAAGCTGTGCGGCGGCGAATTTCGTTCCGCTTAACGCGAATGCGATAGGGATGGCTAGGAATAATTTACGGGTAAGCAGTTGCATCTTCGATGACCCACCAGCATCATGTGCGGGTTGAACTAGGTCTAAAGTTCGGGCCTGGGTCTTTCGTTCCGGGTTGCGAAAAATGCCTCGTGTTAAGCCCCCCTCATTGAGACCCAGGGAGTAGGGGGCAACTTATCGCGAGGGCGTAACGTCCGATGTGAACGTTACGCCCTCGCAACTCAACCCGTTTTAACCGGTTTCGGCTAAACCTCGACGATGATTGGCAAGACCAGCGGTCGCAGGTTAGATCTCTTTTGGATGACTTTGCGGAGGGTGTCCGAGGCGTCGTGTTTGACGCGGTTCGTGTCTCGAAGCTCGTCCCGGCTTAGAGCGCTCAGCACGTCGAACAACACGTCATAGGCCGCGTTAATGATGTCTTCGGAGCCGGAGTAGCCGCGCGTTTGCAGGGTCGGTTCGCCGACCAACACGCCCTTGGTCATGTCGATCGCGATGGTGGCGATGACCAATCCGTCGTTCGCGATGTTATAGCGGTCGCGCAACACGTCGTCGCTCACGCCGGCGGTGCCGCCGCGATCGACCAAGACTCGGCCAACGGGAACGGGCTCGCCCATGTGGAGGCTCGTATCGTCCAGAACCACCGGGATGCCGTCCTTCATCATGATGATCCGGTGCTCGGGGTAGCCCATGTTCATTCCGATTTCCGAGTACAGGTGCTGGTGCCGAGGCTCACCGTGGACGGGCGCCAAATAGTAGGGCCGCGTCAGGTTGATCATCATCTTCAGCTCTTCCTGATAGGCGTGGCCGGAGACGTGGATCGGGGTCGCGCTTTCGTAAACGACCTTACAACCCTGGTCGAAGAGGCGGTTGATGGTTCGCCAGATCGCGGCTTCGTTTCCGGGAATCGGTCGCGCCGAGTAGATGAGGGTGTCGCCGCTCTTGATCTGGAGCCGGCCGTACTCGCCCTTGGACATCTGGACGAGGGCGCTCATCGGCTCGCCCTGGCTGCCGGTGGTAAGGATCGCGAGCTTATCGTCCGGATACTGGCGGGCTTCGTCGAGCCGGATACGCGTGCCCTTCGGGATGCGCACGTAGCCCAGCCGCTCGCAGATCTCCATGTTCTGCTCCATTCGCCGACCGACGACGGCGACCTTGCGGCCCATTTCGGCGGCGATTTCGTAGACCTGCTGCATCCGGTGGATGTTGCTGGCAAAGGTGGTGAGGAGGACACGGCCCTTGGCCTCGCCGAATACCTTGCGGAGTCCTTGGGAAACCGCTCGCTCGCTGGGTCCCCAGCCTGGACGCTCCACATTCGTAGAGTCGGAGAGGAGGATAAGAACGCCTTCGCGACCGAGCTCGCCGAAGCGAGTGATGTTGGCAAGCTTGCCGTCGATCGGCGTGAAATCGAATTTGAAGTCGCCGGTGAAGAGAACGATTCCGTGGCTGGTGCGAACCGCCATCGAGCAGTTCTCGGGAATCGAGTGCGTCACCCGCACCGGCTCGACCGAGAGCTTGCCGGCTTCAAGGATGTCGCCCGGCTTGAAGACGCGGAAGTCGAGCTTCTTGTGGGGCAGTCTTTCCTCAAGCCGCTGCCGGATAAGGGCGAGAGTGAACTCGGTGCAGTAGATCGGCACATCGAGATCGCGGAGAAGGTAGGGCAACCCTCCCACGTGGTCTTCGTGGGCGTGGGTTAAGAAGATTCCGCGGACCTTTTCTTTGTTTTGATAAAGGTATGTGAAATCCGGAACTACGATGTCGATGCCAAGCATCTCCTCGGTTGGGAAACTGAGGCCGCAGTCGATCACGACGATATCGTCGCCCTCTCGAACCACGCTACAATTCTTTCCAATTTCCCCTACGCCGCCGAGGGCGATCACCTGCACTTCGCTCATGTACCCCCCAGGGTACCTGCCCGGTACTGTCCCTCCCGCGTCGCGCAGGTGCCATTGACCGCCTGCCGCCGCGGATTCGGGGTGTAGACTGAGAGCGTGCCAGCGGGAATCGGCCGGTTTTTGGGAGGAGTCGGGCGCGCATTTCTTTGCGTGCTTTTTCTCCTTTCGTCGATTCCTTTTGTGGCGGCCGCGGTCGTTGCGTCGCCCTCGAAGGTTCAAAATCCGGCAGCGGTGGCAAGCTGCATGTGCGCTTCGTGCGCTCACGGAGGCAAGTGCTGTTGCGCGAAACCGGCGGGCAACGTGCCCTCGATCTGCGCGGATTGCACGCCGGCGCGCGTGAGTTTCGAAGTTTCGATTTCGCAAACCGTGGCGCTGCCGAAGCTATTCAGATTTCGCTTCCCCAGTCGAATTGCATTTTCTCGCGATCCGATCATTGCGCCCAACCAACCTTGGCAAGGTTCGCCACTAACGGTGTGGACGCCTCCTCCCAACGTCATTCCGGCTTCCTAGACTTACTCGTCTTGAAATCGGATTTGACGCTTCGGCGTCTAGTGGGAGTTTGCTATTCATGCGCCTTCGTGCCTTCACGCTTATTGAGCTACTTGTTGTTATCGCGATCATCGCGATCCTTGCCGCGATCCTATTCCCTGTCTTTTCCCAGGCCAAGGAGGCGGCGAAGAAAACCGCTTGCCTTTCCAACGGCCGCCAAATCGGCATCGGCTTGATGCTGTACTTGGGTGACAACGACGACAAGTATCCCCAGGAGCACCCGTCGACCTCGAACCCCGTGGTCGACGACAGCGACGCGCAACTCGAAGGGATCGACTTCGGTTCGCCCTTCGATAAGATCCTGCCGTACGTGGCGAGTCGGGACTCGTCCAAGACGCAGCTCTACATTTGTCCGACCGACCCCGATCCACACGGTTTGACTCTGCTGGATACCGCGGGGAATTGCCTCGGCTCGAATCCCTTGGCGCCCCCACCTGGACCATTGAGCAGCTTCATCCTAAACGCCTACTACCTATTTGGCTTGACCGAGAGCCAGATCACGGAGCCCGCGCGATCGGTGTACATTTCGGAGCGCCGGAATTCGTTCTGCGACGTCCACTACCATCCTTGGTTGCAGGAGGTCGAGATCCCGGCGAGCGCGACGGATTCCATCAATCCGGTCTCGATTGCCTTTGACCGGCATACGAAGGGGACGAACGGGATCTATGCGGAGGGCCACGCGAAGTGGAGTCCCTTCACCCGGGTGCGCGCGCCGTTCGATGGCCACACGCTCTTCGGCGAGTACCAGGCCTTTTAACTTCGGTTAGATATCCTGAAGGCATGCCGCTCCGTGCCATGTTTTTCGACTTCGACGGTCTCATCATCGACACCGAGACCCCCGAAGTCGAAATCTGGCAGGAGATCTTCGTCGAGCACGGCCTCGTTTTTCCAGACGAAGTCTGGATTCATTCCATCGGCCGCGGCGCCGACGAGATCTTGGAGCAGCCGATCGACGTGCTTCTCCGAATGTCGTCCGATTCGATCGATGTCGCGCGTGTTCAGGACGACTATCGGCAGCGCGTGACATCTCGGATCTTAGAGAAGCTGGTTCGTCCGGGGGTGGTGCGGTTGGCCACCGAGGCTCGGGCGGCGGGACTTCCGGTTTGCGTCGTTTCGAGCAGCCGGCACGCGTGGGTGGATACGCATTTGCCGCGGCTGGGGATCGCCGGGTTGTTCGATCGGACGGTTTGCCGGGACGACGCGGCGCGGGCGAAGCCCCATCCGGATCTTTATGAGTTGGCGTGCTCGTTGTGCGGGGTTTTGCCTTCGGAGGCGAGTACGTTTGAGGATTCTCCAAATGGTGTCACCGCGGCAAATGCGGCGGGGGTTTTTAGTATCGCGGTTCCGAATGGGTTGACGGGTCGTTTGGATCTGTCGCACGCCCGGCGTCGTTTGGCGAGTATCGATGAGGTGTCGTTGGCTGAGATCGAGCGTTGGATTGATGGGTAGGGTGGGTTTGGCCGTCCTTCAATAAAGCTAATTTGAAGGGTTGCGACCTTCCATGACGACGCCGCGATAGTAAGAGAGTTCTTCTCTCTCATCGGTTTCGGCACCCTCCATTCGGTTCTCGAGTATCGCCTGGGCCCTTGCGGGATCTCCCAACTCAAGGTAGCTAAGCGCCAACTGAATGAATGGTCCAAGTAATTGGGGACCACGCTGTATGGCCTCTTGGAAAGCCTGGGCGGCCTCCTCGTGGCGACCCATTTCACGATAAATGTTCCCCAGGTCCTGATAGTTCAATGCATCGTCGGGTTCACGACGAATCGCCTCACGCATTGCGGTAATTGCTTCCTGATACCTCTTGCAACCGCGCAACGCGCCGGCAAGAAGCGACCAAATGTAGTCCTGATCAGGGTTGAGGGTGGCTGCCTGGTGATAGTGGTGGGCAGCAAGCACGGGGTCTCCTAATTCGTCAAAAACACGACCAAGGTTGTCATGAAGATCCGGATCGTCCGGTTGAAACTTGAGGCCTTTTTGAAACGCGTTGCGCGCGAAGCCAAGCTCGTTCAGGTTCTTGTAGGTCAATCCAAGGTTGTTAAACGCAGGAAACTCCGGATCAACTATTAACGCCCTTTGAAACGCAAGCACCGCATTTGGAAAATCTTTTCTGCTGCGGTAAATATTTCCAAGAGCATGAAGAATATACGGATTTTCCGCATTGAGGGTGACCGCTCTGGTGATCGCGACCAGAGCTTCATCAAAGTCTCCAACCTCGCGCAATGTTCGCGCCAGGTTGTACCAAATCTCTTCGCTCTCGGGCCAGAGGGTGGTCGCCTTACGATGAGCAGCGACGGCAGCGTCATACTCACCGCGATCAAATAAGTCGTTGCCTACCTCCGTCGCTCCTGCGGCCAGAACTTGTGAATATGATTGCGGTTCCATGCTTTAGTCCGACAGATCCTGTCGCTTCGCAGGATCTCACGTGCGCTAAACCCGTATGCGATGTCTGGTTTTTTTTAGAACCTACGCTTTTTTTGAGCGCCTTCGTTGTCGCGAGGTCGTAAGGCGGTTGGCACGCGCTAAGACCTCGCGGGGAGCGGCACGAGCATCCGATCCCCGCCTATAGGGGTTTGTCAACTTACGAACTAACTTAAGAACTCGCTCAATAGGCGGTGGAAATGCCATACGTTCTTCTCTCGCGTCGGCGAGAACCGGCCTCGATCGTAGAAGCGGGAACGAACGCCCCGCTGAACTAATTCCACCACCGCTTCATCCTCCCGTTCCACCCGATCCAGGTCCGCGCCGGCGCCGGAACCAAGCTTCGTCTCATCCCAAACGTAGCAAAGGAACGACACTTTCGTCGTCTCTGGGCCTACTGGTCGCACCACGTTCACCGACAGCCCCCACGGATAGAAATTCAGCATCGTGTTGGGGAAGATCCAATAGTAGTAGGCACTGATCGGCTTGCCGAAATCGGGCGACGAAGAAGGCAGCTTAAACACTTCAGACCCAGGATTCCCATGAGCCAATTGGAGGTTAACGCGCCCTTCCAACTCGGAATGGTAGTTCCCGTAATCCAAAGTCTCATTTAACGCGGCGTGAATGAAGGGGATGTGGAAGCCTTCCAGATAGTTGTCCACGTAGAGCGCCCAGTTGGCGCGCACGAGATACTCGCGGGACCGGTCAGGGCGGAAGGTGAATTCATGCAATGGCAGCCAGCCGAGTCGGTCGAGGATGGGTTTAAACGTTTCCTCAAAGCTAGACTCCGGCGCGACCGAGGCGAAGACCAACTTCGACCACAAACCCATCGGTACCTTGGCGAGATTGTCGGCGGGAGAAGGGAAGCCGCAGACCGTTTCAAACTCCGGCATATGCTGAAACTTGCCGTCTAGGCCGAACCGGCGGCCGTGGTAGCGACATCGGAGGTATCGCTCGTTGCCGCAGCCTTCGGCGACCTGCATGCCTCGGTGGGTGCAGACGTTGCTGAGCAGATGAAGGCGATCCTCCATGTCCCGGGTCAGGACCATCGGCTCGTCGAGGTAAGACTCAAGCATCGTGAAAGGCTTCACGGCGCCGGGCACCTTCACCTCGTCGGTGTCGCCGACGAATTGCCAGGATCGGGCGAAGACCCGTTCGCGTACCAGGGCGACCATCGCCGGGTCCTTGTAAAACGTGGCCGGCAACGTTGCCGCCTGCTCAATCTCGGGGTGCACCGACAAATCCATCTCGGTGCCAGTTTACGGGATGGATCCTTCCTCTGGAGAGGAACGCGAATCGAATGCGCGCTGCGCCGCCTCAATCTCGGGCTGGCGCTCCAGCGTCCAGAGATAGAGTGCGTGGAATGGCTCCTGCAAACTGCGCCCGAGCGGCGTGATCGAATACTCCACGGATATGGGTGAACTCGGAACGACTGTGCGCGTGACCAGCCCGTTCCGCTCCAATCTTCGAAGTGCGTGAGTCAACGCCCGCTGAGTGACTCCTTCTAGGCTCCGGCGGATGGAGTTAAAACGGCGCGGGCCCTTATCCAGCGCAGCAAGGATAAGCACCGACCACTTGTCGAAAACCTGGTCGATGATCGCCCGGCTGGGACATGTCGCGCAGTAAACCTCACCTTCGTCGGTCGTCATGGGACTCCGTTAAACTTACCCAAAATCTTTACTAAGTATACAACGAAGACCTGGTATACATCGTATATCACTCTGGACGAGAGCCAAACATGACCTCAGAAGCCTTATTTCAGCCCCTTAAGATTAAGAACCTCGACCTCAAAAACCGCGTAGTCATGGCCCCCATGACCCGCACATTCTCTCCGGAAGGAGTTCCGGGAGAAGACGTCGCTGCGTACTACCGCCGACGCGCCGAAGGTCAAGTCGGCCTAATTCTCTCGGAGGGGACAGTCATCGACCGGGGCGGTTCCCGGAACCACCCCGGCATCCCGTTCTTCCACGGGGAAAAATCGTTGGCCGGATGGCAGCACGTTATTGAAGAAGTCCACGCCGGCGGCGGAAGGATGGGGCCGCAGATTTGGCATGTTGGCGCCGTCGAAGCGCAGCCGGATTGGCTCCCAGACGGACCTATCGAATCTCCCTCCGGCCTCGTCGCTCCCGACAAACCACGCGGTCAGGCGATGTCCGATGAGGACATCGCGGATACGATCGCCGCATACGCTCGCGCGGCCGGGAATGCCAAACGACTCGGCTTCGATACGGTCGAGATCCATGGCGCCCATGGGTACCTGATCGATCAATTTTTCTGGGCCGGCACCAACCTGCGCGACGATCAATTTGGCGGTCCGAGCCTTCCCGAACGTAGCCGCTTCGCCCTCGAGGTCGTCAAGGCGGTCCGAGCCGCGGTCGGTCCCGATTTCCCCGTCGTTCTTCGCCTCAGCCAGTGGAAGCAGCAGGACTTTGCCGTGAAGCTCTCCGCGACTCCGCAAGAGATGGAGGCATGGCTCGCTCCTCTGCACGAAGCCGGGGTAGACGTCTTCCACTGCTCCCAGCGTCGCTTCTGGGAGCCCGAGTTCGAGGGCTCCGACCTCAACTTTGCGGGCTGGGCCAAGAAACTGACCGGCGCTTACACGATCAGCGTCGGCTCCGTTGGCCTCTCCGGTGACTTTGTCAACGCCTTCCGGGGCGAAACCTCTGAGGCCGCCGGCCTTGACGAGGTGCTTCGTCGCCTCGAAAGGGAAGAGTTCGACCTGATCGCGGTCGGACGTGCGCTTATCGCCAATCCGAACTGGGTCAAGCAGGTTCAGACCGGCGATACCGGGTCGCTGCAGGGGTTCCAGGCTTCAGTGCTTGGTTCGTTGGTGTAAGGTTCGGGCGCGGAGAGCGCCCGGGGCGATGGGGCGTAAGGTTTTCCAATACGTTGACCCAGCCCCTTGTAGGCGGGGATCGGATGTTCGTGCCGCTCCCCGCGAGAGCGTAACGTTTGGGGTCGACCTTACGCCGTCGCGGAGAGCACCCGGGGCGATCTCCGCCTACAAGAGTTTGTACATTGACCCAACGACGACTCGAGCAACCGCCCTCCCGAAAAACGCAAAACGGGGCCGGCGGATAAACCGCCAACCCCGCCTGAACTCACGGAACGCGACGCTTACAGCGTGCCCGTGCCGAGCGGTACTCCGCAGCCGGTGATGAAGTCCCAACCCTTCTTCGCCGTGTTGGATCCCGCGGTGCCGGACGTGACGTCTCGGAATGCCGTCGTTCCCAGCTCTTTGTAGATTCGCGCCAACTCCGCGGCCGAACTACCAAGCGCGTGCCCTGAGAGGTTCGCAATTCCGGCGCAGCATGGGGACGACACGCTGGTGCCACCGAAGATCAGCCAGCCGACATAGCCGGCATATGGCGTGCTGTCATAGACCGCGACGCCTGTGTTCGGATTCGCGTCGAGCGCGATGTCCGGGCAACCGCGCTTGCTGCCGACGATGCTTGAAATGACGCTCTGGTAAGAGGGGATGCTTTCGTACGCGCTGGCGCCGCCACCGCTACCCGACCAGGCGGTCTCGCTAACGAATTTGTTGTTTGTAATCGTCAGAGTGGTCCCGCCGACGCCCACTACGTTCGGGGATTCGGCCGGGTACTCACGCATGCCGCCCGTGTCGCCGGCGCTCGCGAAGAAAACCACGCCGCTCGTACCCGTAAAGCTTGAGTCAAAGGTCGACTCGCCGGAGAATTCGCTGCCGCCGAAGCTCATTGAGACTTCCTTCACGCCGACCAAAGTCGCCGCCTTCTTAGCCGCCGCGAACAGATCGGCATCGCTCGTCGAGTTCGCCTCGACCAGATAGATCTTCGCGCTGGGGGCAAGGGCGTGCGCCCACTCGATGTCGAGCGCTTCTTCTTCGTTCCAGCTTGCGTTGCCCGCCGGCTGGGTCGTGCCCTGGTAGACGATCTGGAAAACCTTGTTGGTGCTCGCGGTGACGTTGGTCGAGGTCTCTTTCGGCAGGCTGAACTGACCCGCGAAGACGTTGAAGTCGTTCAGCGCGGTCCCGTAGTGGTAGGCATCCACGATCGCGATCGCACCGGATCCACCCGTGGAAGGCAGGTTGTAGGCGATTCGGATCTGTGCGGGGCTGTAGCCACCCGGAGAAAACGCCCGGCCAAGGGATGGGCCGTGCATGGGGAAGTTGACCTCGTTAAGTCCGTTGCCTTCGCCCCCTTGATCTCCTCCCGCTCCGGTGTAAATCAAGTGGTTGGTATGCATCCGCACCCCATAGTCTTCTAGGCGCGGGATCGACGACTCCGGGACGAATACATCCGCAGTGGAGACCAATGCGCCAGGCGCTTGCTTGAACTTCGGCGATGGGTTGGCGAGAAGCACTCCGAGCGGTAAGACTAACGCGGCTCCGACGGCGACTGTGGCTATCTTTTTAATGGGAATCCTCCGAGCGTCCAACGACGCCGATTAAAGGATTATTTGGCTCTCTTCAGAAACCCATTAGGCTTACAAACCATGTAAGTGCCATGTTGGCACAAAACCGTTACAGTCTGACCCCTTTGCGAGAAGGACGACCCCGCAAGTGTGCGGGGTATCCAACTACTTCGCCTTAAAGTCCGACGCCTTTTGCCGACCAAAGGAACCCACGCCGCATCATCTCGGCCGGATGTTCCGCTTCGAGAACGTCGCAATGGTGACCGAGTGCCGTGTAGAAAATACGGCCCTTGCCGAACATCTTCGTCCACACCTGGGGCATCTTGCACGGGTTGGCGACGTGCGGGCCATCGACACCGGCCAACGGGAAATCGGTCGTGGCGAGCACGTTGTTGCCCGGATCGGTGTGGAGGTAGTACTGCTCGCTGACGACCTCAAAATCCGGAATCCCGTCCGTGATCGTATGGGGGTTGGACCGGTTGATGTTCAGCATGTAGCGAACGCCATCGTTGCCGGGGTGCGCGACCCACTGGCCACCGGTCATGAACTGCCACTCCGTGTCGTTCCGGAAGGCGTCGCACATGCCGCCGTGGCAGCCGGCCATTCCGACTCCGTCGTCTCGCACCGCCTTGATAACGGGATCCCGCTGCTCCGGAGTGATCGTGCTCATGGTGAAGATGGGCACGAGCAGGCTCATCGAGCGCACTTTCTCTTCATCGGCAAACGCATCGAGGGAATTGCTCACCTCGACTTCGAAGCCCTCGCCGATGAGGATCTTTTCGAAAAACTTGGCGACCTTGTCCGGCTCATGCCCGTCCCAACCGCCCCAAACAATCAACGCTTTCCGTTCCGACATGGCTGGTTAGCTTACTTGTTGAGGCTAGTCCGCGAGATGCCGCTCTTTGATAATTCGAACCGGGCTGATGCCCAGCCATCCGCGGCTGCCTTCCGGACCACCGGGAAGGGGGTCGAATTCCCCACTGCGCCACGCCTCACCGCCGATAGTGCGGACTTGCCTTAGTTTCCACTTGCCATCGACGCGCACCCAGGTCTGTTCCTCGGTGGTTTTCACGCGCCGGCTTCCGATGATGGCGTTCGAGTGGGTTTGGGCGACCATGGTCCATGCTTTCATCTCGAACCGATCCAACGCAGTGGTCACTTTAAGGGTCTTGGCCTCCAAGAAAAGCTTTCTCAGGTCGGACAAAACCTTCGCCCGGTCGGAACGGACGCCATCGGTATCGAAGGACTGGAAGTCGGGGGTCAGGACTTTGGCAAAACGCGCCTCGTCCTTATGCGCCATCGCCTCAGACAGTTCGACCAACTGCTTCTTGACCCGCATCATGGGAACGGCCACTGCGCTCCGGCCTTGTGGGGTGTTTGTGAGTAGGGTGGCGGCGATTAGGAGAGTCGGGCTCATGGTCGGCTTCAGCGTAACGCTGAACGGAAGCAGGTCGCAGCAATCTAAGTTAAGGCGTGATGAAGGTCGGGGAGAGGGGGTGCTGGACGTTGCGATATTCCGCGCTGGCTCGCAGCTACGGGCTTGATTGGAATGTTCCCCGGTTGAACAGTATGGGATTGCATTTTGTGATCAGAATTTCGAGGATAGGGAAGTGCGAACCGACTAGTCTCGCTTGCGAGTGGTCGCAAGCATGACCGTCTCGACCAAATCCAAATACTGACGGGCGTAAGGCTCGAACCGTACGGGAGGCTCGACGCCCTTCTTCGCTAACCGTTCCGAGATCGCGCAGGCCTCGGCCGCCAAGGTCCTCAACAACGCTATCTTCTCGGCAGATTCCGGAACTGGTTCCAATTCCTCGAAAGGAAGACCCGGCATGAAGCCGGCAAACTGCTGCGCCTCGCGCAGCTGAGGTACCGTCCACTGCAGTAAGCCCATACGTTCCTCGAACGGGTTCCGTGCCGCATATTTCCCCACGATCAGAAGCATCGACCAGAAGCCGTGGAGCGCCTGCCGAATCTCCTCTTCAAGACTCCGCTCGGGAACGCTCTGGTACGCGAATTCCATCGGCTCGCCCGACAAGGGAAGACCCGCCGGGTTGTGGAGAACCCTCACTCCGGTAGGAATCTGGGTCGTCGCGGACGAGGACCACGTGAAATCGACCTGATGAGGAGCCACGGTCCCCGCGTACCACGCCATGTTGAAGGCGCCGCCCGGTGGCCGGTTTTGCGGCGCTTCCAGGATCATAAGGGGTTGGGCGACCAAGGCCATGAACTCGTACCGGCTGCTTAGCGCCTGTTCCATCCACTCGTCGCCGATCACCACGCGGATGTCGATATCGCTCAGATCGTCTTCATCGCCGCGAGCCAGCGACCCGTACAACCAAGCCGCCGCTACCTTGGAGTCTTCGAGAATCGTTTCATTTAGGCGTTGCAGCAAAACGCTACGTTCGGCCGCATGTTCCTTTAACCTTGCATAAGCAAAGCTTCCGGGTTGAACTCCAATCACGCGTAGATTCTAGTTCAGGGCCTCACGCCGAGGCACGCTCTCTCGCGTCGGAATCAAATGCGCCATCATCGAAACCTCACCTCCGACTGACCCTGCTGAAGTGGTCTCGAAATGTGAACGCCGATGCTCGCGCCGATATTCTTCGTTACCCTCGTAGCCGCGCAACCCTCGCGCACATTTGCTGAATTCCACCGTCGGGCTTATGAGAGTGCTTTGCTCAACAAGGACTTGCGTTGGTTCGAAGTTGTCTCGGCGCCAAACTTTACGTTCGAGAGTCCGGGATGCCCGCAGCTAAATCGTAAGCAGTGGCTTGAGGAACTGAAGACCGGCTTCGGGATGATGACCGTGCTTGCGGTCAAATCGAAGTTGCTAAGGGTTAGACCGAAAGGTGCGGGTTTGGCCATTACTTGGGAATGCGACGAAACGGTCCGTTTCACGCCGGCAAAGTATCACAACTTGTATTTCTATACGAACGCGAAGCCGTCGGAACCGATCAAGCCGAGCTCGCGCTATCGAATAGTCACCCGCTACGAGGAGTTCTGGTCGATGACAGGCAACGACTGGAAGATCCACGTCCAGAAAGCGACCTCTAACAAGACCACCGTTGAGGAAAGCCCGGCTAAATAAGCTGTTCTGGGCCTAGCCACCGTCTACGGCCCTTTGGCCTTTAAGTGCCGGGTGTAAGGCAGAAGTGGATACCCGTCTTGGCTTAGCAAGTTCCGCCCAAATCGGTTGATCGCGAAGTCGTAGTCCGTTCCCATGGCCAGCTTCACCGTGAGTTCGAAGGAGAGGCCGTCGTCCGCGAACTTCGTAGGCGTCACGACTTTCCAGCCTTCCGGTTGGATGCCCACGCCGCGAAGGTTTGTCCGCATCGGGCGGTCGAAGAGGACGGAAATCTTGATTTCCGTAGGGTCCCCTGGCGACGGTGTGAACGTGCAATTTTTGACCGAAGGGCACCGGGCATAAAGCGCGTCGGGCTTATTGGCCAGTCGAATGAAGGTTTCCTCAAGGCGGGGAAGGATGGCCGCAAAGGCAGGATGGTCCGGCCGGTCCATTCCGCTTGCAACGAGTTCGTCGATAAGATCTGACGTCCAGAGGAACCCTCGCTGTCGCTGGTCGATCAGACTCCCTTCGGCGAGTTTTGCCCCCAAGTGGAGGCGCACCAAGTAAGTTTCGGCGGTGCGCACGAACGTCTCGTAGAGGACCGGTTCCTCCGAGTTGTAGGCGTTGGAAGCCAGGACGGGACCCAGGCGGGGCATAAATCGCTTTGCCGCCGGTTTCAGCGTAGCCAGGTTTTGGCGTACGAGCGGATTTACATAGGCGTGGGAGAATTCGTGGAGGATGGTCGGAACGGTGGATTGGTCGTAGACCGGATATCCGTCGGCATCGAACTGCGAGGCGCCAAAGATGGGGGACGTCTCTAAGGACCCGTCGGGAAACTCGACGCTCATTCCGTAATTGCCCCCTCCGCACAAAAGGCCCACGATGGCGAATGGCTCCCGGCTTGGCTTCGAACCGTAAAAATCCTGAATCCACGCGGGGGCATCGTAGGTTCTGAAGAGTCCAGAGAGCCTTTGGGTGGCGTGGGCGAAGTAGGGTTGCTGCGATGCGAGGAAGCCTCGGTAGTCGGTGTCCTTCACGAAGGATTTGAGATCCGCCACGAATTCGCGAGCGTCCTTCACGCTCCAGCGGTGATCCCATCGTTTCGCTTGATCGAACGGGATCCGCTCGCCGAGCGTGTCCACATCCGTAAGGTTAACGGCGAGAGTCGTCACCGCGTCGAACCCGATGCTGCTCTTCTCCCGCACCTTCCGCGCGAACTCCACGGCGGGATGCTTCGTGAACGGGGCGAAATAGGTGTCGACCTTCTTCGCATATGGCGAGTTGCTGGAGTCCATCTTGAACTCGTCCGCACCGGATAGCCGGAACACGGTCGTCACGAGTTCGACCCTGGGGTCGACACGGACCTCCAAGTTGGGGGGGTGTCGAGAGAGAAGGAGAACGACCGCAGCGGCTAGCACGCTTGGATATGTACCATATTTGGTACAGACTTTCAGTCGACGCGAATGCAGAGAATCGAAGCGGCTTCGATTGTCCCGGGTAGCGGGCCGTAGCTGTGCTCTTCACTCGCCTCGAAATACAGGGACTCGCCTTTGTTCAGGTCAAACGTTTTCGGTCCGACCTGAACTTTTACCTGGCCGTGCAAGACGAGCAAAAACTCCCGGCCCGGATGCTGCCGCGGCTCGCTTGCAACCTTCAATTCGATGATCCCGGCGATGAATCCCGCTCCGAGAGGGATATTGCGGAACATCATCATGAGCGGATCCAAGCCCATGGCACGCAGCCTTGCCCGCTCGGATTCATCGAGTGGGCGCCTTAGATCCTCGACGGGGCCGGCCCCGAGCTCCTGAAGCGCAAACCACCGGTCGTCGTCGTGGCGGTGGACCGACGCCGAGCGGCCGTCCTTGGGAGGGGCATCGGGTTCGAGGAAGCGCTCCACATGGAGCCCCATCACGCCCGCGATCTTGACCAGCGTCGCCGGCCGGCAGGAGTGTCCCTGCTCCAGGTTCACGATGGAAGTCTTACTGACGAGCGCCTTTTCCGCCAGGGCCCGAATGGAGAGTCCCAGCGAATTCCGCTTCTCTTTAAGCCGGGCGCCGACCACGGCGAGCGGCACATGCTGAAGTGCGCCCCGCACATACCGCTCCCCCTCCAAAAGATCGTAGTCGATCCCCCGATCCTACCAGCGATCTCCGAGGGTGCCTAAGCAAGCTCTTCCAGATACCTCTTGGCCATTCGAAGGATCTCGTCCACGCTCTCGCCCACAAAGGCGGGGCTTGAACCTCATTTCATCCTTTCAAAAGGAACCTTCTGCTCGCCGAAACTTAGAACTCCGCGGTCGGGGGTTTCGAAGGTCATCTGCAGCGTGCCCGCGAGCACGAAGAAAGATGTTTTGGAGGAGTTGAGCAGAGGCTGGGAAGGCCCGAAAGGCGGCGCAAATACGAGATGGTCACCGTCGGCGTTGATGGAGAAATCAAACGCGCCCTTGGCGGAGAACTTGCCGGTGAAGGGAAGTACCTCGGCGATCGGAACGTCGATGGCAGTCCGTTGGGTCTGGGGAAAGTCTGGCCAGCGGTATTCGTGGGCGAGGCCGCGCAGGATCTCCGAGATGAGGTTTTGGGAGTTGTTACTGTTGGTTAGAATTACCGCCCCGTCGCCGTCCTCGTAGCTGAAGTAGTAGGACTGGTAGCCGACATTCGCGCCGGTATGCGCAAAGGAAGGCCGTCCAGTTTTGTGGACCTCGGCGCCGAGTCCGTAGTCCTCGCGTACCGCCGTCAGCATTAGGCGAGTGGTCTCGGCGGAGAGCACGTGGTTCGCCTTTCCCGCGAGTGACTTCTGCATTTCAATGACCCACTTCGCGAGGTCGGAGGACGTGGTCCAGAGACCGGCGGGGGCCATCTCGGGATAGGTGTTCGGACCGCCGGCCAAGGGTTTTCCCTCTGCATCCACGGGCAACGCAGCCCGCTTCAGCCAGTCAGGGTTAAGAGGCTGCTCAAAGGTGCTCTGCGCCATCTTTAGTGGCCGCAAAACCGTCGTCCGCATGAACTCCGGATAGGTAAGTCCTGTGGCGTCGAGGATGGCTTGTTGAACAATCGTGTAGCCGCCGCCCGAGTAGTTGTATTGTTGGCCGGGGACGGTTTTCACGATAACTGGCGCGGAATTTGCCGGCTTCTCACCGTCGAGTACCTGCCGAAGCGTCGGCACCGGCTGCCCGGCGGAATACCCCTCAAAGCCGGACACGGTAATCCCTGCGGTGTGGGAAAGTAGCCCTCGCAGAGTGACCGGATGTTGCGCAGTAAATGTGTTGGCGGGCAATGTCCAACTCCGAAGCGCGGTCTCGATGGGAGCGTCGAGCCCGATTTTGCCCTGCTGCACAAGGTTAAGCGCGGCCATGGCGGTAAGCGACTTGCTGATCGATGCCGCCTGAAAGAGGGTCGAAGGCGTCACGACTGTCCCCCCTATGCCGTAGCCTTTGGCCCAATCAAGCTTGCCGCCGTGGATGACCGCGATGCTGACTGCCGTCACATGCATCTTCGCCATCTCGCCGAGGATCGACCTCCGATCCGGCGGCTGGTTCGTCAGTTGAACGGCGGGCAGGAGCCCGGATTCCACCGCCTCAATCCGGCGTTGCGTCTCGCCGGAGAACGTTAAGAGGGCAGTCAGCGCAAGGGAGGGCAGCATAAGAACTCTTAGTTCAGTCTAGCGTGCAGCGCCTTCAACCGAGCCGTTGAATGCACGCTCTTTGGATCGAGCTGCAAGGAACGACGGTAGTTTTCAATCGCGCGTCGGGTTTGGCCGGCGGCTTCACAGGCTTCGGCGAGGCTATCGTACACGTTGGCGCTTCTGGGGAAGAGGAGGACGTTTAGTTTGAAGACGTCGATGGCGGCCTTGGTTTGGCCCGGCTCGGCGAGAAGGCCGTAACCCCATTGGTTGATGTCGATTTCCTTGGCCCCATTTTTGCGGGCAACGTCCGCCACCGAACTAACGCCCTTTCGCAGGGCCAGTCGAACCGCGTTCAGCGCCGGACTAAGGAAGAATCCGTTCGAGAACCGAAGATCGGGAATGTAGAGTCCGGCTAGCTCGTCGATGAATCCGTCGGGCGCGGATCCGGTGAGATTCGTGATCACGACAATGGCTAGGTCGTCCTCGGGGTACCAGAAGAAGGCAGAGCGTCCGCCGCCGGTTGGCGTCAGCGCACGATGGTTTGGCCGCAAGACCATCGGCCAACCAATGCCGTAGCCGTTGACGTAAGGGCTGAAGGCGGCGTGCGAGCCATCGTTTAAACGGCCCGGATTTCCTAGTTCGTGGAGGCTCGACTTCTTGATCAACTGCCCTTTCTGCAAGGCGATAATCCAGCGCGCAACTTCCGTCGCCGTCGAATTGATCCCGGCGGCGGTTCGCATATAAGGCGCGAAGTCTTCCAAAGTTCCGTTCGAAACTCGACCCGTGAAGGTGAATCGCCCGTTAACGTTTCGGTAAACGGAATAGACGCGGGTGCTGTGCGGGACGACGTCGTTCCCATCGTGGTAACCCGTGACTGGCATGTCCGCGACTTGAAACTGACGGCGCGCGACAAAGTGAGCGAACGGCTCGCCGGCAAGCTTATCGATTACCTTGCCGAGTAGCACGTAGTTCGTTTGGTTGTATTTGAATTGAGCCCCGGGAGCGAAGTCCAGCGGCAGCGTCTGAACCTTCCTCCACGCCGCCTCGGGGCTGTCTGCGATGAGGTTCGAGTGCTCATCCCACACATCCGGCAGCCCGGAGGTGTGGGTGGCGAGCCGCCGGATCGTGACATCCCGCCAAGTAGCCGGAAGACCGTCCAGGTACCGAGATATCGGCGCGTCCAAATCCAGCTTGCCCGCCTCGACGAGTTGCATGAGCGCGACGCCGGTGAACGCCTTAGTGATCGAATTGATCGGGAAGATCGTATTTGGCGTGACCGGGATCTTGTCTTGAATATTCGCTGTTCCGAGCGCGCCTTGGGTGATGATCCGGTGGTGGCGAACTACCGCGTACTGCAGGCCCGGAATCTGGAGGTCCGCCATCTTTCGCCGCAGCATCTTCCGAAGGTCTTTGGCATGGGCATCTTGGGTTGAACCGAGGGCCAAGGCGGCCGAGGTTAGCAGCAGAAGGCTAACGGCCTGTTTGAAGCGGACGACCATGGACCCGTTATGCAAGCTTTGCCTGGTTTGCTTCTAGAACCGATTTAGCTTCTTGGTACCGGCGTGATGTTTGGGCGACGAAGCCGCCGATATTCGCGCGGCGTCATCCCGATTTGGGTTCTGAAGCAGCGGTTGAAATGGCTCTGGTCGCTGAAGCCGAGGTTTAGGCTGATCTCTCCCAACCGAAGATCGGTGGAGGTCAAATACGACTGTGCCCATTCGACACGCACCCGGCGAACGTACTCACCGACGCTTTGTCCGAAATGCTTTTGGAAGGTACGAGCGAGGTGGGAGGGGTGCACCCCGACCCTCGCCGCCACTTCGGCCAGGCTTGGCGGATCGACGAATTCCTCGTTGAATATCTCTTTAGCGGTTTGTAGCCACCGCGGAGCCTTCACTTCGACTTGGGGCTGGCGCAGCAGGGAAGCAACCAGGAGGAGCGCATTGCCTTCGATCACGAGGCCCGAAGCGTCGTCGAGGCGAGTCAACTCCTGGCCGAGCTTCGGCGCGAGGTCGGAGATTTGCCGGCTCAGAAAACACGAGTTAAGGGCGAGAGCCTCCTGCTCGAATCGTCGCCAAAACCCTGGCAGGAGTTCGAGGCTCATGCACTGGCCGGACTGGAGCCATCGATTCGAATGCTCGGACCCGGCGGCGTGGAACACGCCCGACTTTGTCGAGTATTCGGAGGAACCAAGGCAGCTCCGCTCTTGGCAGGCCCCCTCAAGCACGAAGGAGAAATAGGGGTTGGCGTGAGCATGCCGGGGAAACGAGCTCCCTTCCTTGTAGTAAGAGACCTCCAAGTAAAGGTCTTCGGAAGCCCACGACCGTTGGGTCTCACCAAGAAAAGTCTTCGGAGCGAGCCTCGCCATTTCGCAAAGAGTACGCGGATGTCGGACTCAACGCTTCTGCCAAGGGAATTAATCTTCCAGTTTCGGCGTGTCGTTCACCGAGAGCCCGCCTTCGGTGTCCAAATCCCTAAAGAAACACGACCGGTAATTCTCGTGGCAGGCTGCCCCGACCTGCTCGACCTTCAGCAGAATCGTGTCCAAATCGCAGTCGATCGAGACGCTCTTGACGGCTTGGGTGTGGCCGCTGGATTCGCCTTTGACCCAGAAGCTCTGCCTCGACCGGCTCCAGTAAGTGGCCTTCTTGGTCTCCAAAGTCCGCTGGAGAGCGGCCGCGTTCATCCACGCCATCATCAGCACCTCGCCAGAGGCGTGGTCCTGGACGATGGCAGGAATCAGACCGTCGGCGTTGAATTTGAGCTGATCGAAGGGGGCGGACATTTCCCAAAGTGTACCGACCGTACAATGGAGCTTCATGTTGCCAATGAAGAACTGGGCTTGGACGGGGATCGATCGGGATGCGAGTACGGAAGCCGTGCGCGCCAAATACCGAAACCTTAAAGCGCGCGGCCTTCATGGCGTCTTTCTCGACAATGGCATCGATGAGAGGGAGTTCGAACTCGTCTTGGAAGCCGGTCTTGAACTGCACTGCTGGATGTGGACAACGAACCGGCGCGACCAGTGGGTCCGCGACAACCACCCCGAGTGGTACCAGGTCAGCCGGTCCGGCAAATCCTGCTACGACCAGCCCCCGTACGTGGACTACTACCGCTGGCTCTCCCCGGCCAACCCTTCGGTGCAGACGTACATTGCCGAGCGCGCGGAAGAGTTGGCGAGCCACCCCGCCGTCTCCGGCGTCCATCTCGACTACGTCCGCTACCCCGACGTGATCCTTCCGCGCGGCCTGTGGGCCACCTACGGCCTGGATCAGACCGAGGAGCTTGCCGACTACGATTTCTGCTACTCGGAGTCGACTCGGGCGGCCTTCAAGGCCGTGACCGGTCGGGACCCGCTAGAGATCGAGAACCCCGCCAACGATCAAGAGTGGCTGCATTTCCGCTACGACACGGTGACCAACCTCGTCAAGCGCATCAAAGGCGTCGTAGCCGGGCACGGAAAGCAACTCACCGCCGCCGTCTTCCCCACGCCGAGCATGGCCCGCAAAATCTGCCGCCAAGACTGGGACAAGTGGCCCCTAGACGCTGTCTGCCCGATGCTCTACCAAAGCTTCTACCTCGAACCCATCTCGTGGATCGGAGAAGCGATGCGGGAGAATATTCAGGCCGTCCGCTGTCCGGTGTATCCGGGGCTGTATCTGCCGGATCTCAAAACACCGGCGGAACTGGGGGAGGCGATTGAGGTGGCTTTGCAGCGTGGGGCCTCGGGAGTTTCTCTGTTCGGTTTGGACTGCGCGACAGCGGAGTACTGGGAGGCTTTTGAGCGAGCGACGGATCAGGCTCTTGTGAGGTAGGTATGAACGCGGCCAATCGTTGGGTGGGGAACTCCGAGAGATCCGGCAATCTGCAACGACTCGGGATCGCTTTCATGGTGCTTTCGGTCGCTCTGGTCTTCTTGACCTTCACTGCACGCTTGACCGTTTCGACTCTAGACGCGATGTTTAACGCCGCGGGTTGGTTTCTCTATCTCGGATTCATCGTCGCGGCGATCGCGGACCTAGCGGCGGAGCGGCGGTTCTCGTTTAGCCGGCTCGTCATATTGGTCTTTTTAGCGTTCACCTACGGCCAAGTAGCCCACCTGGTTATATCTGCCGCCGTGCCCGCGCAATTAGCCTGAAGCGGCGTATCCAGAATCGGGTCACCGGCTAATAGCTGAAACCGGGGCGAAGCGATAGTGTCGCGATCCCGGCATTTGCCTTCCGGTAAGAGACCGTTTGGAACGGTTAAGAAGCATGTCCGGGAGACCATTAGACGTACTTTTTCCCCATCGATCCTGGCGTCCTCGTGGGTAGGCTCACCACTCGTGGTTTCGGTAACTTGCGCCTGCCTCTTCGACGCCAAAGACGATGCGATCCTCTTGGTTCGGGTGCGTGACAACGAGCGGTGGTACTTTGCGGGTGGGAAGATCGAGCCTGGAGAGACCCCGGAGCAAGCTCTGCGCCGCGAACTTGACGAAGAGTTGGGAATCAAGCTTTCCGCGAACGATCTCCGCTACCGGAACACGGTCGAAGGACCCGCCTACGGCCAACCCGGGCTGGTGCAGCTCATTTGTTTTGAGTCGGAAGCGGAAATCAAGCCCGCTCCCTCGGCCGAGGTGTCGGAGGTCGCATGGCTAGGCGCGAACCGATTTGAGGACTTCGCTCCCGCCGTGCAGGTTCTTTACCGTTCCTGGCAAGCCGGCGTCTTCTAAGCTGCGGCGCCGACACCGGCCATCAACCGCATCGTCTGCTCTTCCGATGCCCCGCCTGGCAACTCGCCGACGATATGGCCCTCGCGCATCACGACGATCCGCGTGGCCAGCGCCAAAAGCTCCGGCAGGTCGGATGAAATCAGCAAGACGGCCCGACCTTCTTCGGCCAACCCACGGATCAGGTTGTGGATCTCCGCCTTTGCACCGACATCGACGCCGCGGGTAGGTTCGTCCACCAACAAAACATCGGACTTTGCCGCCAACCACTTTGCGATGACCAGCTTTTGCTGGTTGCCGCCGGAGAGGCCCAGGGCGCCGGTGTCGACGTTGGGGGCCTTTACTCGCATTCGGTCGAAGAAGGTGCGGGCGACGGTTTTTTCTTTCTCTTGGTTAATCCAGCCGAGATTCGCGACGCGGTCGAGGGTGGGCAAGGAGATGTTTTGGCGGGCCGTCATCGAGAGGATTAAGCCGTGGCGTTTTCGGTCCTCGGGGACCAGACCGAGGCCTTGTTTCATCGCGTCAATGGGACCGTGAACCGTGGTTTCTTTGCCGTGCAGGATTACTTTGCCGTGGGCGTCGCGGTCCAGGCCGAAGAGGGCATGCGCTAGCTCGGTTCGGCCGGCACCGACGAGGCCGGCGAAGCCCAGGATTTCTCCGTTGCGCAGGGAGAACGATATGTTTTCGAACTTGCCGTGGCTGGTGAGGTTCTCTACCCGCAGGACTTCTTCACCCACCGGAGGATGGGCTTCGGTCGACAGGCTCTCCGCCAAATCGCGACCGATCATCATGCGGACGAGATCGTCGCGCTTGATCTCGCGGATGGGGACGGTGTTGACGACTTTGCCGTCGCGCAGAACCGATACGGCGTCGCAGACGGCGAAGATTTCTTCTAACCGGTGCGACACGTAGAGGCAAGTCACGCCGCGGGCTTTTAGCTCTCGGATGAGGTCCAGCAGCTTTAGAGCCTCGGCGGCGCTTAGGGACGAGGTTGGCTCGTCGAAAATTAGAATTTTGGCGCCACGGCCGATGCCGCCGGCGATTTGGACGAGCTGCTGTTTTGAGATCGAGAGCTCGCCGAGGATTTGGTCAGGATCGATGTTTGCGCCGATCGCATCCAACCACTCCTTTGCCCGTTTGCGCATCTCGCTACGGTCGACCCAGGGGCCTTTGTGGGGGAGGTCGCCGAGACATAGGTTTTCGGCCACGGTCAGGTTCTCCGCGAACAAAAGTTCCTGGTGGACGATGCTGATGCCGGCCGCCCCCGCCTCTTGCGGACCCTTAAACTTCACCGGCGACCCATTCAATAGGATCTCGCCGGTCTCGGGTTGATAGAGACCGGCGAGGATTTTTCCGAGGGTGCTTTTGCCCGCTCCGTTCTCGCCCATCAGGGCATGAACGTTCCCCTCCTCAACGTCCAGACTCACATCGCTGAGGGCCTGAACGCCGGGGAACGACTTGCTGAGGTGCTTAACGGAGAGGATGGGCATGCGGCGGCTACTTCTTCGGGATCATCGCGGTGAACTTCGGATCGACATCCTTGATGCCCCACTTGTTCACGAGTTCGCCGACCCAGCTTCCGAGCGACTCCTTCGTTACCTTGACGAGGTCCATCTTGTTGATGACGGGCACGTCCTTCTTAAGGATGAGCTTGTCCACGAGGATTCCGACCGACTTGTAGCCCCAGTCGTAGCAGGACTGAGCGAGAAGCACCGGCGCGATGCCCTTGTCGACGTAGCCGAGCTCCTGCGGGAGAGCGTCTACCGAGACGATCTTGACCTTCGCGGGGTCCATCGACATAAGCGACGTGGTGAAGAGCGGCCAGCCGCCGACCATTGCCCAAGAGTCGATTTGCGGGTTCGCGTTCATCGCCTGAAGCACCGCCGCCGCCGCGTCTTGCGGCTTCTCAACGTGGTGGGTCACCGTGACCAGCTTCATGTTCGGGTACTTCTTGGCTTCCTCTTCGCAAGCTTTGATGCGCTTAGCGATGTTCGGCGAGGTCTGCGATCCGCCGAGGATGGCGTAGTTGCCCTTTTCGTTCATGACCTTGGCGAGCTCGTCCATGACTTGCTTGCCGCAGTCTTCGTCGTCGGTGCCGTAAAACGCAAAGCGCTTGGAATCGGGCGCGTCGCTGTCGAACGTCATGACGGGGACGTTCTTGCCGACCGCGTCGTTGATGGCGGTGGTTACCTTGGCGGCGTCGGAGCAGGAGACAAGAATCGCGTCCGCGCCGTCGTTCACGGCCTGAGCAATGTTCTGCGCCTGAACCTGAGCGTCCTCATCCGGCGGCGTGCGCCAGTCGATCGTGATGTTGACGTGGTTCTTCTCGCCAAGTTCCTTGGCGGCGGCGTTCGCTCCGGTCTGCGCATAGAGGAACACCGGGTTACTGGTGCTCTTGGCGATCATGGTGATCTTCCAATCCTTCTTAGCGGCGGCCGTCGTGCCGGTTTTGTCACCAGCAGGGGCGGTACCGGTAGTGCCGGTCGTCGTGGTGGTGGTCGCTCCGCCGCCGGAGTCGCCGCCGCTGCATCCTGCCAAACCAATCGCCGCCAACGCAGCAGTTCCCCAAAGCAAATTTCGAAGTGTCATCGTTGTCCTTCCTCCCTCAAATTCAGGCTCAAAGCATATTACAGCGCCGCGACCTATCCTTGGCGCGCTCGGATCAACTGTCGCTGGCTGGCGATGCTGCCGAACCGGTCTAGCACCACCGCGACGATGATTGCGATGCCGATGATGATGTACTCGTAGTTCTGGTCGAAGTGTAGGGTGCGGATCGACTGGCGGATCATGACGATCAGCAGCGTGCCGAAGAATGCACCGAGGGCGCTGCCTTTGCCGCCGTTCAAACTCGCGCCACCTACGACGGCGCCGGCGATGACGTAGAGTTCGTAGCCTTGCCCGTCACCGGAGGAAGCCGAGCCGTAGAAGCTGCTTCCCATGTACGCGGCAAGGCCGGCGGTCAGGCCAGAGAGCACGTAGACGCCGGTCAGGATGTTTCGGATCTTTAAGCCGGAGTACCGTGCGGCTTCGATATTGCCCCCCACCGCGAAAACCCGCCGACCCATGGTCGTTTTCTGTAAATACAGAGCTCCGATAACGGTCACCGCGAGCATGACGAGCATCGGCACGGGGGCAAGATCGTGTCGGAGACCGAGGCTGGCTTTGGACGCGTCCGTCAGCGATGTCGGCACAAGGATGCTTTCCGCCTTGCTCGTGGTCGAGGAGAGACCCCGGAAAACCCACATCGTGCCCAGCGTAATCACGAACGGGTGCACCCCCAGCGTGCTGACCATAACTCCGTTAAGCAGTCCGGCCAACAAGCCAATCCCGCAGCATGTCACCACACCGAGCAGGATCTGCTCCGTCGGCGGGAGGTGCGGCATGGCACGTAAAAGCATGGCGTCGAGGACGCCCGCCATTGCGTAAGTCGAGCCGACGGACAGGTCGATGCCGGCGGAGACGATGACCACGGTCATTCCAACCGCCATGATCGCGAAGAAGCTCGTGTCGGTGGCAACCTGGATAAGGGTGGCCGGGTTCAGGAAGTTATTGACCTCTTTGCCCGTCACGTGGTCGACATGGCTCCCGGCGAACTTTGTCATGACCGCCGCCAAAAGAAGAATGATGACGATCAAACCCGTTTGGGGGAAGCCGAGAATCGCCGAGACCGCTCTTCGCATCAGGCGCATTATGGCTTGCCTGCGGCCTCCCGGACGCAAAAACGCGACACGACTTGTTGCGATGCCTAGCACTAGAATCCAACATGGCCAAGTACGCCGAGCTTATGCCCGCGCAGGTGCGGGAGAAGTGGGATGCCGGCGCGGTGGCCGTGATTCCTTGGGGCGCCCTTGAGTGGCACGGCGATCACCTGCCGACAGGGCTCGACGGCATCGTGGCGGAAGCCTTCGCGGAGCGGCTAACCGATGCTCTCGACGGCGTCTTACTCCCCGGCGTTTGGCTCTCCATCACGACGTTGCCGCATGCGTCCTCGCTCCAAATCCGGACCGAGACGCTTCGGATGATCCTCGACGACGTCCTTAGCGGGCTCATTTTGGCGGGGGCAACGTCGATCGCCATCGTCACCGGTCACTACGCCCAGGCGCAACTCATCGAGATGCTCGAAGGCGCGCTGCGAGCCATGGACGACTATCCCGGCATCCGAGTATTTGCCGCATCGCCGCTGCAGCGGTTGAGCCGCCCTGACCTGCTGGATCATGCCGCTCGGTATGAGACGTCTCAGCTTTTGGCGCTCCGGCCGGACCTGGTTGAAGTGGATGGCTTACCGGAAACCTTGTCGACCCGCGAGCACTGCGTGCTCGGCGAGGACCCGCGCACCGGCACGGCCGCCGAGGGTGAGGAACTGACCCAATTGGGAGTCGACTCTTGGCAGGCTTGGATCACCGGCGCAACCACAGAATCGCTAAGGCAGGACTACAAGGAAGCGTTCGACGACCTTGAGTCGTACACCGAGCAATTCTTCACGGGCTCATGGGACGAGGCGCTGCTCCAATGGTGGGAAGCCAAGGGATAGTTCATTCGATCGCTTTCAGAAGCTCGTCCATGATTTTCTCGGCGTCGACATAGCGCATCGATTGCAAGGCGTATCCCAGCTTCTTGTAAAGCGCAGCTACTTTTTCGTCGGCATGCGTGGCCATGAAGGGTGGCAGCGCCTTTTGAGTCCTTCGAATCTTTTTGAAAAACTCGGAGGATGGCAACTGGCTGGGAGGGTCGCTTGGCAGTGTGCCGCCCTTCAGAAATCTTTGGTAGGCGCCGACCGCCGCGGGGGCCTCGACCGCCTTTCGAAACGGATTCATATGGTCGCCCACGCCCCAGCCGAACACGTTCACGAAGTCCGCGCCCCGGTTGAAGAGATTGCCGAGGTAGTGTTCCATCTTCTCTGTGCCGTCGCCAAAGCCTTGGCTAGGTTCAAGTGCCGAGCCTTCGCAGGACGCCCAGGACCGGTGGTCAACTTCAGAGTCGATCTGCTCCAGCAGTCCAAGCTGCGGATAGGTGCTGAAGCCCGCGCGATGTTGCGCGCCGAAGGCGGAGGCGGGCGGAGTGAAGTTGCTCGTCTCAAGATAGCTGGGAGGAATTCGGTCGGTTTGCGCCAACCAGGCGAAGTCAAAGGCCGCCTTCGGCATAAAGGCGATGTGCGAATAGATCTTGTCGTCCGGCACTCCGGCCGCCGCCAGGGATGCGGCCCAGAAGTCGATGAACTTGGTCACGATCTCTACTCGTGCTTGATAGATGTCCGCCGGTGGGCGCTCCTTGCTAAACCCCTCGTTCGCTAAAGCATGGAAGCCGGAGGGCTTGTTCGTGGCGTAGTCGCGGCCCAACTGGGTTTCCCATCCCGCGATCACCCCAAGGAACAGGTCCGGCCGGTGACGCTCGCGTAGAATCTTCACGCCGCGAACCACCTCTTCGCCGATCACGGTTGCCCGCCTCCTGACAAGGTCTATGACGGCCGGGCTGTTCAAGCAAAGCTGCGGCATGATTTTCTTCGGCGTGGGCGACCAGTCGAGCCTTCGACCCGTGGTCGGGGTTTGGCTCCAGTCGAGCCATTCGACGTTTTCGGGCTGGTTCAGCGAAGGGACCCGGTCCCAAAACATCGAGTCGTCGATGTGGAATCCGACCGCGACCTTCGTCTTCATTGCGACGGAAAACGCCTCGCGAATGAGCTTCCGAACATAGTCGTCGCTATCGTCGAAAGCGAGCGGACCGACCACAAATGCTAATTTCCGGTTGCCCTTGCCAACCGTTCCCGTCGCCCGCACGATCTGCCCGACTTGCTCCGAGATGCTCCCCGCCTGCGGAGGGAAGCTACTGACCGACGTGGCGGATTCCCGGCTCGCGGTGAAGATCTGAAAAGCCAGATATTGGTCGTGTCGAACCTGCGCTAGGGAGGAAGTCATCGAGACGAGCGCGAGCAGGCCAACCATGACCGGCTAACGAGCGACCACCGCGATAGGTTGCGCAGTCGAAGCCGCCACTTCCACCAAGACTCCTCCGATGAAGCCCTGGAAGTGGGCCCTTTGGCATATCGGGAATAAAATTTGAGACCAATCGGTCTTTTTCCAAACTTTTGGTTGCACATACACTACTGTCCTCCTGCGGCCAGCGAGCCGTGAAAGGAGACCGATCCGGGAAACGGTTGAAACGAGGCGCGCCCTTTGCGTTTTCCGATTTGTTTGAACAATGAAAAAAACTGCCTGCAAATATGCCCTCGTTGTTTCGACCGCCGTTGCGGTTGGTGGATGCGGAGGCGCCGGACGAATGGCCGGCGCCGGTGAGGCCAGGGAACTGAGCCCGGCGATTTCCCACCAAGTAACCCTCCGATTGAACGGAAACCGGCCGCTTCTGGCGGCGTTCCAGGATGGCGTCCGCCCATGGACGGCGGTCACCGTCTCTGGGGATTCCATCAATATGCCGGTCACGGACACGGCGGGGCGCTATGGGTTCATGGTCGTTGAACCGGGAAGCAAAGACCGGGTCATCGTCATCCAGAGCACCGTCGCGGAAGCGACCTTGTTCGACTTACGGGCTCCGACGGTGCTCGTTTCTCTCCAAGGCGCCGTTTCCGGGCTTGCCAAGAACGAGAGCATGAGTCTCTTCGCACTGAATGCGCAGAACCCGAACACGCTCAATGGTCACTACACGTTCCCAATCCCGCGCCAAGCGCCTTGGGATCTCGTTGCCGCCCGCCAGACCACTCAAGGAACCCAATTGGTGCAAGTTCGCCGAGGGCTGCTCGCGAATACCCTTCAGCAGGATCTCCCGGCCACTTCGGTGGCCTTCCGCACTCCCGCTCTGTTCAACGTTCAGTTGACCGAAGCGGCTGCCCCCTCGGCAAGCTTCGCGTTTGTTTCGCTTATCACCGCTAATGGAACCTTCGCAGACCTTGGCGGACTTCCCAACCAGTCCTCGTCCTACTTCGCGCTGAATCAGTTAGACCGGGCCGGCGCGGATCGGTACTTGTTCGATGCCCTTACCTTCGGAGACGCGACGAGCGTCCAAATGCTGACTTACGAGAACGTGCCGACAAACCGATCCCTGATTGCCCCCGAGCCCCTTCCCGCAGCAACCTTCGCCACGGCGCCGACGGCAAAAAGCCACGTCGCCCGCGTTACTTGGGCGACGGATCCGAGGGCAAAGCTCTTCGACTTCACGTTCGATTCCAACCGCGCGGCGGCGAGTCACTCGGAATACGTGACCAAAAATCGACTCCTGGCGGGCACGGTTAAGACATTCACAACCCCTGACTTCAGCACCGTAACGGGTTGGAACACGAGTTGGGATGCGCCCGCCACCCTCACCAAAGCTGAGATCGATTCCTATGCATCGACGCTAACCCTCCACGACCTGATCGCGCTCCCGGCGACGTTCCCGAATCACACGGTAACCACCATCTGGTCCGCCCCTCTGCCCGGCCGCGGGCCGGCAGTTCAAATCGCGCCGGGTATGCCCGATGCCGGCTTGACGGCCCCCTAGCGCGGCGGTTCAAGGCCCTACGCCTTCGCGGGGAGCGGCACGAACATCCGATCCCCGCCTACAGGGTTGGGTCCCCAATGGATGAGTGGGCCCTTTGCCCTATTTGACGACAAGAGCAAGATTTTTAGGTCCCATCCGCCAACTTTTTGGTGGCAAATACACTACTTCTTATTTGCGGCCAGCGAGTCGCGATAAAACGATTAATTTCGAGAACGTTGGAATAAGGGTGGCCCGTAACGTTTCTCGGTTTGTTTGTACGATGAAAAAAACTACTTTGAGATATGCCCTCGTTGTTTCGACCGCCGCAGCCATCGGTGGGGGCCAATTGGCACAGGCAAGCACATCGGCAGAAGGTCGCCGCAATCTCGGAGCGGACACTCTCCAGCAGGACCGCGCCGTTGGTCCCACGGCTCTCCGTCCGAAGCTTCTCCTAGCGCCTGTGAGCCCGTTCCGCGTCTGCTAGACGCAGGCAAATGTTTTCCATTTCTCCTTGCAATGTGGCAAGCGAGAATTGAACCCAATTCGTAACCGTGGGTTGTTTCTCGTATCGCCAGTCCTCCATGACGCTGCGAATCCGCTCGTTTTGAGGGTTCGACCAACCCGACGGGTCTGAGTCGCAAAGCGCCGCCAGCGAAACCATAACGTGTTTGGCCAACCTCACGCGGTCGCAGGGAGCGGCACAATCATCCGATCCCCCGCCGACAAAGGTTGAGGCAGCGGACGAACCCATGTAGGCGGAGATCGCACCAGGCGCTCTCCGCGACAGCGTAAGGCCGACCGCCATAAGGTCGGTCGCCAACATACGGCCTGCGGGAAACCTTAGGCCCTCGCGGGGAGCGGCACCTGCATCCGATCCCCGCCTATAAGGGTTAGGGCCGCGATAGCCCCGATTTTTATTTTGTGATCGTCAGCTTCGCTCGAAACGGCTTGCCGTTTAAAAGAACGGAGATCGTCGCCGTCTCCGTTGCCCGGACCGCCGAAGTGCGGACCGTAAACGTTCCCTTCGTCGCCCCCGTCGGCACGATGACTCCATCGCCGACAAACGAAACCCCGGCGGTGTCGCTGCTAAGCGTCATACGGAGACCGCCGTTCGGCGCTGCTGCATCAAGGGTTACCGTGCCGGTCGTCTGACTGCCTCCGCGCAATGAGTTCGGATTCAAGACCACACTCGAAATCTTGCCCGTCCTTACGATGGACGCTACCGCATCGATCCCATTCAATCGAGCCTTGACGAAGTGGGTCCCTAGAGAGAGTCCCGGGTTCGCGATCACGAGTACGGTAGCCGAGTGATTGCCGGCTTCCACCGTAACTGTGCCTGGCGCGGCGAGGTTGAGGTCGTCGGTAATCAAGGCCACCTGCGTCGCGACCTTCGGGGCGACTGGTATGTAGACGGTCAACTTGGCGCTGTCGCCACCGGCGATGATGTCGGCATCAAACCCCACGGTGTGCGCCTTCATCACTTCGGTGTGGTACCCGCCCGCCGAAATCCGGGCGACATTCTTCAATCCGGCGAGCAGGTTCAGTTGGCCGAACGAGTTATTTCCCCAAGCGACCACCGTGCCGTCCGACCGCAAAGCGACGGTGTGGTAGGCGCCCGCCGAAACCTGAACGACGCCTCGGAGCCCCGCCGGGACATTGCACTGTCCCTCAGTGTTGTCTCCCCAGGCCACCACCGTTCCGTCCGACCGGAGAGCCACCGAGTGGTCGCCGCCAGCCGCCACCTGCACGACATTCCTGAGTCCCGCAGGTGGGCTGCTTTCGCCAAAAAAATTGTCTCCCCAGCCTACAACCGTCCTGTCCAAGCGCAGGGCCAGCGTGTGGTTGAAGCCTGCGGAAATCTGGCTGACGTTCCCGAGACCCGCCGGCACATTCCGTTGGCCAAATGAATTATCGCCCCAGACGACGACGGCGCCGTTGGAGCGAAGGGCGACGCTGTGGAATTCGCCGCCTGCCACTTGGATGACGTTCTTCAAGCCCGCCGGAACGTCGGTCTGATGATTGAAGTTGTATCCCCAGGCGGCGACGGTGCCGTCCGATCGCACGGCAAGCGAGTGAACCACGCCCGCGGATATGTTGATGACATTCTCTAGGCCTGCCGGGACGTCCGTCTGATGGTAGTTATCGAGCCCAAATGCGGCAACGGTGCCGTCCGACCGCAAGGCAAGCGTATGATAGGTTCCCGCGGAGACGTTGATTGCCTCCTTGAGGCCCCTCAAAACCGAGCTCTCACCGTTTCGATTGTCGCCCCAAGCAGTGAGCGACCCATCGGAATGCAGAGCCGTCGTATGATTTCGCCCGGCCGAGATGCTCACCACGTGCGTCAATCCGGTGGGCGCTTTGATCTGACCGAATGAGTTGTCGCCCCACTCCACTACGGTCCCATCGCTTCGCAATGCGACCGTGTGAAGGCCGCCCGCCGCCACTTGCACCACCCCCCGAAGGCCCGCCGGGACTTCGGTCTGACCGCGAAGGTCATCGCCCCAGGAGACCACGGTGCCATCGGAGCGCAAAGCCACGACGTGACCGTATCCGACGGCGATCTGAACGACGTTTCGCAGCCCGGCCGGAATATCGATCTGGCCAATACCGTCGTCACCCCAACCTACGACGGTTCCGTCGGAGCGCAAGGCGATAGAGTAGTTGAACCCGGCGCCCACCTGGACCACGTTACGTAGGCCAACCGGTACCGCGCACTGACGGAAGGAGTTGTCTCCCCAGGCCACAACGGTACCGTTCGGCTGCAATGCGAGGGAATGCGCGCCTCCTGCCGCCACCTGGGCGATGTTATGCAGTCCCGCAGGTACGTCGCACTGGTGGAACTGATTGAATCCCCTCGCCAGGACGGTTCCGTTTACACGAAGTCCCACGGCATGACTATCGCCAGCCGCAATTTGGACGAAGTCATTCGCGGCGGCGGGCAGGTCGCACTGGCCCAAGTTGTCGAAACCCCAAGCCACGGAGGTGCCATCGGCACGCAACGCGACGTTGAAAGATCCACCCGAAGAAACTCGAAGGAGCGGCGATGCGGAGCTGACTGACTGCCGAAGGCCGACATTGCCCCAACTGAGCAGCGGTCCCGCATCGACCTGGGCTTCCGCACCCACCGACAAAGCAACGGCGGAAAGGACAACGATTAGATTCGTGAAGGATTTGAAAAACCTCGGTCTTGCCGGGGAATAAGGGTTCTGCTGATGTGTCATTAAGTGTGGGGTTGCCCCAACCGGGCGATATCGCTGAAGGCGCGTAAGCCTTCCAAAGTTCTAAATAAATATCGGGACGACGTCGTCTCGTGCAGATGAAAGCCGATCATTGCTTTCTTGGCTGGCTAGGTTGGGTTCCCAAAGGAGAGGCGCAAGTTGGCCCCTGCCGCAGAATTGCAAGCTGGGCATTCCACATTGGGGCATTGGCCCTATGCTTTGGCGTCGCAAGGACTAGGTAACGACCGACCGTTCGGCGGAATATTTCTCGTATCGCAGCTCCCCCATAACGGTGCGAATCCGCTCCACGCCCTCAGCAAGTTCGGCGAAGGTGGTCGACAGGGGTGTGACTCCGAGTCGCAAGACGTCCGGCGCCCGGAAGTCCGGAATAAGCTTCATTTCTGCGATCAAGGCTTGGTTGATCCGCCAGGCCTCAGGATGCGCGATGGCGACGTGGGAGCCCCGAACGGCTGAGTTGCGTGGCGTCAAAACCGTAAAGCCGAAGGGCGTCAATTCTGCGTCGATCAGGCGGATGAGGAAGTCGGTTTGGGCGACGGACTTCTCCCTTAAGGCGGGTAGTCCCGCCTCGTGGATGAGATCGATCCCCGGCTCGGCGGCCGCCATGGAGAGGATCGGCGGAGTCCCCGCGAGGTACCGGTTCACATCCGGCGCGGGTTCGTAGGAGAGCGAGAAATCGAAGGCGTTCCGCGCCCCGAACCAGCCCCAGATGGGTGAAGAGAGGCGGGACTGGAGGGATTTCTTTACGTACAGGAAGGCCGGGGCGCCCGGGCCGCCGTTGAGATATTTGTAGCAGCACCCGACCGCGAGATCGGCGTCGCAACCGTTCAGATCAATCGGGAGCGCACCTACGGAGTGACTCAGGTCCCAAAGCGCCAAGGCGCCGACCTCGTGCGCCGCACCGGTCAGTCGAGCCATGTCGTGAACGTAGCCGCTCTTGAACAGGGCGTGCGAAAGAGTTAGTAGAGCCGTTTCGCCGTCCAGCGCGCTCTCCACGTTTACGGTCGCGGCGTCCAGCGATTCGTTCACCTTCACTACATCGAATGCGGTCTTGCCGGTCATGACCGCGGCGCCGACGGAGATGTACACGTCGGAGGGGAAGTTGGCATCGTCGGTGACGATCTTGCCGCGGTCCGGCACGAGGTGGAGCGCGCCGACCGTCAACTTGAACAGGTTCACGGAGGTTGAGTCGCAGACGATGACCTCGTCCGGCTGCGCTCCGATCAGACCGGCGATCTTTGCACCGAGGCGGCGGGGAAGGTCGATCCACCGCTTCCAGCCGCCCACAAGCTCTCCGCCCCACTGCTCCTCGACAAGCTCCCGCATGACCTCGATGGTCTTCTTCGGCAGCCGCCCCAGCGAGTTGCCGTCGAGATAAATCAGCTCCGGATCCTTGATCACGAACCGGTCGCGAAATGGAGCCAACGCATCCCCCGCATCGAGGGTCCGAGCTTCCGCGGAAAAATCAGGCATCGATAGGTTCTTCCTGGGCCGAGAGTTGGGTGTGATACAGGTTCGAGTACTCACCGCCGAGGGCAAGGAGGGAAGTGTGGGTTCCGCGCTCCACGATCTCGCCGCCGACGATGACGAGGATCTGGTCCGCCGCCTGGATCGTCGAGAGTCGATGGGCGATCGCGAAGGTAGTGCGTCCCTTCATCAAAGTCGCCAGCGCCGCTTGGACCAGCCGCTCCGACTGCGTATCGAGCGCCGAAGTGGCCTCGTCGAGGATCAAAATGCGTGGATCCTTGAGGATCGCCCGAGCGATCGCGATCCGCTGCTTTTCGCCGCCTGAGAGTTTGTAGCCGCGTTCGCCGACGACGGTGTTGTAACCCTCCGGCAAGCCGGCGATATGTTCGTGGATCGCGGCTGCCCGCGCCGCCGCTTCGATCTCTTCCTGAGTCGCGTCTGGATTGCCGTATCGCAGATTCTCAAGAATCGTGTCGTGGACGAGGTAGGTCTCCTGAGTCACGACACCGATGGCTTGCCCGAGGCTGGTCAACCGGATCTTCCGAATGTCGATCCCATCCAGCATCACCGAGCCACCCTCCACGTCATACAACCGCGGAATCAAATAGGTCAGGGTCGTCTTTCCCGCGCCGGAAGGACCCACCAGGGCGATTAGCTGGCCCGGCTGAGCATCCAGATTCACATCCGACAAGGTCGGTTGCGCCTGGGTTTCTTCGTACCGGAAAGATACGTGGTCGAAGCGGACCTCGCCTCGGAGGTCGTGGGGGGAAACCTCCACCGCGTCGGGTGCATCCTTGATCTCTTGGGGCAGATCGACGTACTCGAAGATCCGATCGAAGAGGGCGAACGCGCTCGTGACCTCGACCTGGACGTTCAGCAGTTGGGTTAGCGGAAAGAAGAGGCGCGGTTGCAGAGAGGTGAACGCCACGATGACGCCGATAGAGAGGCTCTTATCGCCCTGGCTGATGATGAGCCAGCCCGCGAGCCAATACACCAGCACCGGCGTGATGGAGAACGCCAGACCCGTCAGCATGAAGAAGAGCCGCATGTAGGTCGCCATCTTCACGTTGCTTTCCGTGAGCAGGGCGTTCTCTTTTGAGAACTTAGCCAGGGCCATGGACTGCCGGCCGCTCGTCTTCATGAGCAGTACGCCGGAGACGCTCAGCGTCTCATTCATGGTCGCGTTAAGGTTCGCGAGTTGGCCCTGTACGGCGCCGCGCAAAGTCCGCATCGAGCCGCCGACTTTCATCGAGAGCCACGCGAACACGGGCAGAACGCTCACGGAGACCACCGTCAGCCGCCAATCGAGAACGACCATGGCCGCGAGCGTCGAGATGACCATCGTGACGTTCGCGAGAACGTTCGCCATCGTGTCGCTGACCACACCCTGGACGCCGCCGATGTCGTTCGCGAGTCGAGACTGGATCTCACCCGTCCGGGTGCCCGTGAAGAACTTCAGCGACATTCCCTGCAGGTGCTCGTAGAGGCCGGTGCGCAGGTCGCGCATGATGCGCTGTCCGACGATCACGCTCAGGTAGCCATACGCCATGTTCAACCCCGTGGAGGCGAGGGTCGCCACGAGGCTGAGCAAGGTGTACTTGGCAACAACGTTTAGGTCGTTCTTGACCAACCCGTCGTTGATGATCTCCTTCAGGAAGAAGGGCGTCAGGATGCCGATGCCCGCGCTGAGAAGCACGAACACGACAATCCAGGTCGTCTGGAGGCCGTACGGCTTGAACAACGCGAACACGCGCCGAACCGTTGCCCGATCTACCTTCTTTTGGGGTCCGCCGTGGAAGCCACCGATAAACATCTAGTAACAGTATCGCGCGGCTACCGATCCAAATCGACACTGCCACAATCAGATTTACCGTGCCCGAGCAAATCGTATTCACCCTCGCCTTCGGGGCGCGTCGCTTCGGCGAGATGGCGATGGGGCTCGGTCGTTCGCTCTCGCTGATCGGGGATCCGACCCCGCGCGCGATCCTCACCGACATCGACGGCTTCGACTGGGAGCGGTATTTCCCCATCGTCATCCGCCGCTCGATCCCACGCGAGGATACGTTCTGGGCGAAGTTCGCCGCTTTGGAATACACGGACGCTCGGCGGATTCTCTTTATCGACAGCGACTGCCTTGCGTTCAAGCGCCTCGCGCCAGTGTTCGATGCTTTCGCGGGCGCACCGATCGGAGTGCAGGGGATCGAGGTGACGGAGGGTTCTTGGTACGACAAATCCGTGCCTGATGTATGTGCCTCCGAGGGCGTGCCGTTTTTGCCCAAGTTCAATGGAGGTTTGCTGTACTACGAACGGTCGCCGGAGCTACAGCAGGTGATCGACGAGTCGAAGGTGATCGCGGCCCGGTACGACGAGATTGGGTGGCGTCGCTTCTCGGGTCCCCACGCCAAGGGGGTCGTGCCGGAAGAGCCGTGTATTTCGCTGGCGATGGCGCGCACCCGGATCGGGCGTCTTTTGCCGGACCAGATGAATTTTCAAAACTCGGGAGTCGGGCTGGTCGGGAAGCTTCGCATGGACGTCATGCGCAACGAGTGCCGCTATCTCTGCCGTCGCTACGACCTCGAATATGTCGAGCCGTATGTCTTTCATGCCCATTTCTATTCGAAGTTCTTAATCTATTGGCGTCAGTTGCGCGCCCTGGAGCGGCTTGAGCGATACGAGGACCAGCATGGCTTCGGCTACATGTCGGGCACCCACAAGCTCTCTCGTTCGATCCAGCGCCGCTGGCTAAAGGTCGCCTACCGGGTCAAATGAACCGTCTCATCTTCACGGTTGCACGCGGAAAGCCGAAGTACGGCGAGATGGCCGTCGGCCTCGGCCGCTCGATGCGGCTGTGCGGCGAGACCAATCGAACGGCGATTCTCACCGATCTGGAAGGCGATTGGGACCGTTACTTCGACGTGGTGGTTCGTCCGCCCGGAAAGCGTTCGGCATTGGACAAGCTGCTGGCCTTAGAGTTGACGGATGCCGACCAAGTCGTGGCGATCGACTGCGACTGCATCAATTTCCGCCGGCTGGACGACGTGTTTGACCACTGCGCTGGCTTCGACTTCGCCGTTCAGGGCGACACGCAGTCGAGCGGGACCTGGCACGGGGCGGACGTGGCCGAACTTTGTCGGAAGTTGGGACGGCCAACGGTGCCGCGCTTTAACGGCGGCTTCCTTTACTACGAGCGGCAGCCTTCTACTTTGTCTTTGATCGATCGGATGAAGGAGTTGGAGCGAGACTACGCGACTCTGGATTTCGCCGCGTTTCGTGGGAATGCCTCGGAGGAAGTTTGTGTGGCCCTTGCGATGATGGAGACGGGAATCGGTACGACGATTCCGGACTATTTGGACTTTATGAGCACCGCCGTGGGCCTGGTCGGTCCCCTACGGATGGATATCCGCCGGGGCCTCTGCGAATATCTCTGCCGACGCGAACGCGTCCGTTATGTGCGGCCTTACGTGTTTCACGCCTCCCGGTATTCGAACTTCGTCGTCTACTGGAAGCAGCTCCGATACTTGGAGCAGATCTGGCGCGGTTAGGGATTAGTGGTTGGTCGGGCAGGGTATTGGGATACCGGACAAACGATGTAGGCGGAGATCGCTCCGGGCGCTCTCCGCGGGGGCTTAGGGTCGGCCGCCAACGTGGCGGGTCGGCGGGGTACCTAACGCTGTCGCGGGGAGCGGCACATACATCCGATCCCCGCCTACAAGGGTTGGGTCGGCGAGTTGGGAAATTAGACAATCCCATGAGATGCCTGAAAACGGAGGACATCCCTCAAGCGTCTGAGATGTCCTTAATGTCCAGATATCAACTCCCCGAGGTCGTAACCGATTGAGCCGGTAAAGGGATAGGCATACGGGTCTTCGACCAGCTTGCCTCTAACGGGATTTCGGAGGACATAGGCGACTTGGCGACGCCAGTCTTCGTTTCTGCGAATGATATGGTCGTAACAGTCGCCTTGCCAGGGATGGGCGATCCATCGACCGGAATCTCGTTTGAATGCATCGATCGCGTGTTTCGAATTCGCGTTATCGGATTGCCCGCAAGCGATGACATGCAGATGATCTGGCATGAAGCAGTAGATACCAACCAGGCATTCCGCCTTGGCCATTCGATCACCCAGTAGTTCGATTAAAGGGCGAACCGTTCGCTCGGATCGGAATAGCGGTTTACGATTCTCGACACATAACGTATAGGCGATTGCCTTTTGTCCGTAATAAGCGTTCGCAGAAAGCCGGTGTGGCTTTCGTCGAATAGTAGACATGTGTCTATTATATGCAAGGTTTGGTCGAATTTGTAAGAGGAATTTCAAAAGTCATGTTCGCCGTCATTGCGAAGGTGGCAGCGGGGCGCTTGGTTTCGGCGAAAAAGTTACGCTGTCGCGGGGAGCGGCACGTGCATCCGATCCCCGCCTACAAGGGTTGGGTCGGCGTACAAGCCAATGTAGGCGGAGATCGCCCTGAGCGCTCTCCGCGACAATGTAAGGTCAATTGCAAACATCAGGTCAGAAAGGGAACGGGCGTGCGTTACGCCCTCGCGGGGAGCGGCACGTGCATCCGATCCCCGCCTACAGATGGCGCGATTAAGCCAAAAGACAAAGACCCTCAGTACTGCGAGTGGTTGAATTGCGAAGGCTGAATGATCTGTAATCGCTCCGGGTTCGCCTGCACCAGTACGTCGGCAAGGTCGTTACCTACTGTGGCCTGTGCCCCCGTCTGAGAATCCCCAATGACCGCGTTTCCGCGGATGTAGTTGCAAACCGCCTGGGCGCCCCGGGCTGAAGCATCGCTCGTGCCTGACGGGTCGTTCGGATTTGTGGACGGATGCGACCGCATATGTTCGTCAAACGCCTTGTTCCGAACCTCGCTCGCGGCAACGATATTGGCGGTGATCTGCTTATTCATCTTTAGGATCAAGCCATCGTTGGTGTGGAAGCTCTGCCAGATATCGATCATGGTGGCCATCTCTTGGCGGACCAACGGCATGGGTACCTGCATGTGATAGATGAACATGGTCCACGCTCCGTTCGCCATCGGGCGCATGCAGCGGACCATTGCGAGGAATGCCTTCGTTCCACGGCCGTCTCGCGCGTCCCACGTCCCCGAATAGTAGATGCTGTTGTCCTCGCCGACAGACTGCGACTGGATACGAATCTGTGGATCGGGTTTGCGCTGATTTCGCGCCTGTTGTCGCATGGTCGAGACGAAGGCGGCCGCCGCGCCGGCTCGGAAGGAATTCACAAACGAGTGAGCGGGCAGGGGACGTCCGCCCGTGGTCATAAGTCGGATCATTTGCTGACCGCCGGGATTGGTTGGATCCATGTTGTGAGCTTGGTCGTTGAAGAATAACTCCTCACCCCGCGAACCGGCGGCGATGACCGCGCCTCCTGTCGCCTGAACGATCCGCCAACCGGCGGGCAAGCCGATCACGCCGGTGTTGTCCGGGAAGCGAACGGTTTGAAGCGGCTGCGCAGGCGCGGCTGGTGCCGTCGGTTCGCCCTCGGACGCGCCTTCGGTTCGAGGAGGCCATTCCTGGCTTAACCTGGCCACGAGCGGTTGTAGGCTCTTTCGGAACCGATCCGGCCTATCGTAGACGATCGCACCGGACCGTTGGTCAGCCGATGGCGCGCTCACGAGCGCGAGACCGGAGACCGTTTGGTTGCCGGCCATTCGATTCTGAACGGTGAAGAAGAGCCCGACGGTCGTGCCGTTACGCTCTTGAAAGCCTTGCCCCACGGTTGGCCGATATCCAAACCGCCGGTGAATCGCTTTGAGCACCGCAACCATGCCATCCGTCGGAGTGCCTGTCCCTGGGATTCCCGCGTAGGCAATCGAGCCGCCCGGGGTGTCGATCTGTTTGAATGCCTGAGCTGCGCCCAAGGGTGCGAGCAGGATCAGCGACGAAACGGCGGCGAATCGGCCAGTTACTTTCTCAATCTTCAGCATACGGTCTCCCGATCCCAGGCCTCCAGAGAACCGGAGGCGTGATCTCTGGGCATATCATCGTTTGCCGCCGCAATCTATCGTAAACTGACTTTCGACAAGGAGATCGTGGAGTCGCTCGCTGCAATCGGTGACGAACGGAACGCCTCTGGATGGGCGTTGTTTACGTTCGGCGACTTTCGCCTGATTGATCCTCAAAAGCTTCGCCTTGTGCTCCCGAACCGAAAGGTTGAAGCGCTCCTCGCCGTCCTGGCCCTGCACCGAAAGTACGGAATCGAGCGCGACGCCGCCGCTGAAATCGTCTGGCCCGGGCGGCCCCGGGAAAACCAGCGCGCGAGCCTCCGTCAGGCGCTCTCGCAAGTTCGGCGCGTGGTTGGCGAAGATGCGGTCGAGGCCTCTCGCTCGCACCTCCGCCTCGCGAATTCCTTCTCGCTGACCTGCGACTACGAAAGCCCCGCATTTCGCTCAGCCGGAGCGTTCATGCCCGGCCACGAGGGGGACTGGTTTGAGGATATTCGCCGGGAGGCCGACACGGATTCCGACTGTGTCGAGGCCGCACCGTCATCCGTGATGGGCAACTTCATGGACTCGCTGGGCATGCTCGCAGAGATGGACCCGCGGGGGATGTTCGCGTTCATGCGGGCGAACCCTTCGATGTCTCGCGGCGTGCCGTACTCAGCCTTGCGTCGACTGCTCTTCGGACGCTTGGTTGGAGAAGACTACGACGGTTGGCGCGACTATTGGTTCGGGACGATTACCGACGACCTCAACGCCAGCGGCGCTCTGCTCCGGTCCGCGATGCGGAAAGCGAAGAGTGTCTCGGACTACGAACTGGCCTCGGAAGCCGCCCTCGAACTTGGTCGCGTTTACAGCCGCACCGGTAACCTGGAGAGAGCGGAGAAGATCTGCGGCATTGCGGAGACGGTCGCCGAATTGGCCAAAACCCGCACGGCAAGAGCGAACGCCTTGCGCTTGCGAGGCACCCATCTCATCAACTGGACGGACTCCGAGCAGGGTCTGCGGCTGCTCGAACGGTCCGAGGAGCTAACGGACGACTTGGTAGGGCGGACCCATTTACGGTCGGTCCGCTCCTTTATGCTTGCTTCTGTCGGTCAACTTCGACAGGCGGAAGATCTGATCGCGGCGCCGGCCAAGATGGAGGCAAAATTGGGCCATGGCTCGACCGCGATCCTCGTCGGCCTTACGCACTCGCTCCTCATCGTCGCCGGCGGCAGCCCCGAAGACGCCGTTTCTGGACTCGAAGCGATTGTTCGTCGTAGCTACGAGGCGGAGATCACCCAGACGGGGGTTTACGCGGAAGAGATGCTCGCCAACATCTTCAACATAAGTGGGGACAAGGCGCTTGCCCGCAACCGCCTCGACTCCGCCCGCCAGCACCGGTCGAAGGCCAATATGATCCTGACCCCGGTGGAAGCTAAGCGGCTGTTCTATCTGCGCTAGCGGCCTTGCGAAAGTCCCTTAACATGGGCCTAGATCCTTTGTCGGGTAATCCGGGAGTCGCCGGTATGCTCGCACGCATGAAAGATCGGATTGTGATCGTCACCGGAGCCGGGGGCGGCGTGGGGCAGCATTTGGTGCGGCGCTGGCTGGATGCGGGCGTGAGCGTGGTCGCCGTAGATCGCACGGCCGGGCACCTTGATGCACTGGGTACCCATCCCAATCTCGCGACCACGGAAGGCAACCTGCTCACCGAGGAAGGCGCGAAGGAAGTGGTGGCTTTCGCCCGCCGCGTCTTTGGCGTTCCCGACACGTTGATCCACACCGTGGGAGGATTCGCGATGGGGCCGATCGATGCTGAGGAAGGCGCAAAGCAGTGGGACATGATGTTGGCGCTCAACGTCACCAGCAACTTCCACGCCTACCGCGCCATGCTCCCGAGCCTGCGAGAGCGGGGCGGTGGCTGGCTGCTGGGAATCGGAAGCCGCGCGGCACTCCAGCCGACCAAGCACATCGCCGCCTATGCCGCGAGCAAGGCGGCGCTGATCGCGCTGACGCAAAGCATGTCGGATGAGCTTCGGCATGAGGAGATCCATGTGAACATGGTTTTGGCTTCGACGATCGACACACCAGCGAACCGAAGCGCAATGGGCGAGGAGGCCGCCGTGAAGTGGGTCACCCCCGACGACATCGCCGATGCCACGCTGTTTCTCTGCTCGGAGCAAGCCCGCTCGGTCTACGGCGCGACCCTCGAAGTTTACGCGAAGGCCTGATGATTTGGGGCTCGCCTTTCGCCGTCGCTGAGAGCGCCCGGGGCGATTTCAGCCTACAGGGAATTTATTCGGCCATGTGTAGGCGGGGATCGGATGTACGTGCCGCTCCCCGCGACGGCGTTTCGGATTCCGAGTACGCAACGATTTCACTGCCCGCGTTACCGGAAGATGGGATGCGATACCTAGATAACGGCCACCTCAGGCTTGGGGTGGACCTGAACCTTGGGGGAGCGATCACCTATCTCCGCAAAGTCGGCGGCCCCAACACGGTCGAGGACGCCGACTTGAGTCGACAGATTCAGATGTCCTATTCCTCGGGCCTGGTGCCGTTCGCTCCGAACGGTAAACAACTGGAGCGCATGCTTGAAGGGTCCGAGACGATAGATTCTCTTCTTGAAACGCAGGCTTCGAAGGTCCGATCCCTTCGTTCTTTGCCTTCGAACGAGCCAAATTGGTCCCCTAATCGGCACATGGTTTGAAAGACAGTCCCCGCAAGCCCTTGATTTGGCGGTAGATCTCCTGAGAGACCAGGAACATATGGTTCGGATTGGCACCAGAACCGAACCACTCTATCGACTCAACCACCTGGGCGTGGGCGTTCAAGACCTTTGGTCCGAAGGTCCGGGTTGGATAGTTGTAAGTCGGCTTCCCGCAGACCGGGCAGATTTCGGCGATCATCTCAGACGGGTCGATGTGAACCGATTCCATCGGCATCAACTGGACCACCCCATCCACGATGGTTTCCTTCTTATACAAGTAGAGTGGAAGGCACTCGACTCCGATCGGTCGAAAAACTTGCTCGTACACTTCTGTCTTCACGAAGATCGAGCCGAACGCCCAATTGAAGCTAAAGAACGATCGGCGACCCCAAGAAGGCGACCGCTTGGTTCGATAAGGCGCTCTTTGCACCCATTCCTTACTGCACTCGGGACACGTCGAAGAAACGTCGTAAGTCAGCGACTCGTAGCCGTCTTCTGGTTGAGGATAATCAAAATGCCAGTCTGCGGCAGCCTCAAGATATTTCGCTTCAAGTCGCTCCTTCTCGGTAAATTCCGAGAAGGACATCGCGAACATTTCGAACTCGACCAGGATGCGCTCCACTGCTGGCCATCTAGATTCGTCCTCGTAGACATTGACGAACCCCTTTTGGGGATCAATGTCAATACCAATGCCAGCCAACGCTTTGACACGGGGCGCACTATTAAGGGGTGCGATGCGACGATAGATTCTCATCCTGGTGAGGGCTCAGGGCCCTGGCTCTTCGGCAATCATCGCGCCGAAACGGTGATCTAGTCGGCGCATGGCTTGAAGTAAAGCCCGCGAAGGTCCTTAATTTGGCGATAGATATCTTGCGAGATAAGGAACAAATGGTTCGCACTTGCTCCAGAACCGAACCACTCGATGGATTCAACGACTGGCCCGTGGGCGTTCAATACTTTTGGCCAAAAGGTCCGCGTCGGATGGTTATAGGTCGGCTTCCCGCAGAGCGGGCAGATCTCCGAAATCAATCCAGACGGGTCGACGTGAACCGATTCCGTCGGCATCAACTGCACCACGCCCTCCACCACGGTTTCCTGTCGATACAAGTACAGCGGCAGGAAGTCGACGCCGAATGGACGAAAGACTTGCTCGTAGACTTCGGTTTTCACAAAAATTGAACCAAACGCCCAATTGAAGCTGAAGAACGAACGACGGCCCCACGAAGGCTCCCGCTTGGTTTGATAAGGCGCTCTTTGCACCCACTCCTTGTGACAGTTGGGGCACATTGAAGCGTCGTCGTAGGTGATCGACATATATCCGTCTTCTGGTTGCGGGTAGTCAAAGCGCCAGTCTGCACCTGTATAGAGGTACTTGGCGTGCAATCGTTCATCCTCTGTAAATTCAGCGGATGCTTTCGAAATGAGCTCAAACTCGGCCAGAACCCGCTCCACCGCCTGCCACCTTGATTCGTCCTCGTAGACGTTGACAAAGCCCTTTCTGGGATCGATCTCAATACCGACTCCGGCCAGTGCCCTTAAATACGGCACATTATTTATCGGCGCTATTCGATGATAAATTCTCATGAACACACAAGTGTATGTTTATCTAGTGAAGACTCAACGCCTTAATGTATTCGGATAGTCCTTCTAGATTCCCGCTTCGCATCATGCAGCAGTATGCAACTACACGGTTACAAAAATTATTGGTTTATTAACTTTTGGATGTTTTTGACCGCATCGTCATGCATTGAGTAACACGGCGACCCTGCAAGTACAACGGCCAGCGGTTATCCCGAAGCCACCGACTTGAATACCGGAATGATCGGGTTCTCCGAACCTGCCGTCGAGGTGCTCTCCCGACCCAAGACTTCTAAAACAAACCGCGGCCACCAATCGATCTGCGGCGTCGACTTACCCCGCGCATCGAAGGACGAACTGTAGCGGTTGGCGATATCGCGGGCCTGCTCCAACACCGTCTTCACATCGCCGACGGCGGGCTTGAGCCAGCGGCGGCCGATTTGGGCGTGCAGGGCCTCGTCCGCCCAGTCGTAGTCCTGGAAGTACGTCGCGAGCTCATCCTCCGAGGCTTGGGCGATCTGCCATTCGAGGCGCTTGCCCGTCTTGCCGTCCATCAGGTTCTGCTCGATGTAGTAGAGGATGATGTGGCGCTCCAGTGGCGTGCGGTCGAGGTTCAGGTGCATCGACCAGCCGACGTGGTTCGGGTACTTGCTCCAGTCGATTCCGGCCCGGGCGAACCACACCTCGCCCATCATGGAGTGCCGAGCCTCATCCCAGAGCTGGCGGCCCATGTCGACGTAGTACTCCCACGGCTTGCCGGGGGTTTGGATGACAATGCCGGCCATGAGCTCCGGCACGTCCATCTCGTGAAACCGCTTGAACATGAGGGCGAGGGTGCGCTCGTCCCAATCTGCGTTGTCGTCCAAATAGACGTCATTCGCCCGGTAGTGGAAATTGTAGATATCGCCCGACCGCTCGTCGCGTTGAGGATCGATATTGGGCACGAACGGCTCGGTCGCCCTCGGGGCCGGCACTTCAAGGTCCGCGGGAACCGCCATGGTCCCCGAGATCCCGCCCGCGCGAACCAGAAACGCGCGCAGGTGGTCTTGGAAGGCCTTGGCCGCCTTACGCTTCGCATCGGTATCGGCCACGGCCGCAAGTGCCACTGACCCCCACTCGATCATCTGCCTTTCTTCTTCGATCGCGGTCTTGAGTATCCGGCACGTCGGATGATCGAAGACCGGATTCGTGGTCTCAAGGTGTTCCTCGAACGCCGCGAGGAGGGCAGGTCGGATGACGATGAATAGCGCGGTCAACAGTTCGACCGTATCCGCCGCTCGTTGCGCCTCGTCCAAGAATGCTTCGAGGGCCGCATCCGGAGCCTGATCGAGATACAACGGAGGTCGCCGAAGCTCGGCCACCCGCCGGCGAAAGGCCAAGCTATGCTCCCCGTCCAAGTAGAGGTGGAGGCTAAGCGCGCCCTTAACTTCCCACTCGGGAGTCGGATTGATAAACGATGCGCTGAGTTGATAGAGCCGCGTCTCGACGTAGTTGTAACGCCGCATCAACTCGACATTTGCGTCGACCCCGTAGCCGGGCCGTGCCGCCTCCTCGTACGTAGCCAATCCCGCTAGGGGAGGAATGCCGATCGAAGGAATCTTGCCCATAAACTGCCACCCGTCCACTCTGAAAAGTGCCGCTTCCCCTAATTTAGCCGGTTGAGGAACTCACCTGCGGCTACCCAGTGACCGGAGCGCAACAAACAAACGGAACCGGCCGGCGGATCGTAGCGTAAGCGTGACTGAACATCGTTCCCGGCGCACCGTCCAAGCCGAAGCCTGCCATGAAAACCGAAGAGTCAAATGCCGAAGAGTTGAGGGAGCCCCAATCGATGCGTGGATCCGTCGACGTCAAGATTCGTCCGGTCGGGGCGCATTGGCCGAAGGCTTACCGGGTGGTCTACTACACGGGCGCCTTCACGGCGACCGGAAACCATGAACGGGTCGTAGGGTGGGGGAACACGATCGAGGACGCCACCCAGCGCATCTGCAGCGACGCCCGAACCGCGCACTTTGACGATCTCCGAGGCTACATCCTTCGGTCCCTCGGCGCAAACGCCGGGGTCGAACTTCGCACGGAAGTCGGCTCGAAGAAAGACGCGCTCTTGGGCCTCATTCCCGATCTGCACAACTTGTACGCGATCATCACTTCGGCGCCGCGCGGTAATTCGATCAAGTTCCGCGCCGAAGCCATGGCCCCCGAGCCCGAGTTCGTGGCGCGTTATGAAAACGACTTGGCGATGTATTACGGAACCAATATCGCGCGAATCACGACCCCGCTTAAGCCGCCGCTGAGGATCATCGAATTTTCGGTTCCCGCGTCTTTGGTGAGTATGGAGGTCCGCTTCTTCTATCGCACGCCGGAGGAGTTGATGTTCTTTCGCGAGAACAATCCCCGCACGACCTTCTCCGATATCGACGCTACCGTGCCCATCGAGGGCGTGACGTTCCTCTTGTAGGCCGACAACCCCACGCGGGGGCGTAAGGTCGGTCGCCAACGTAGGCAGGTCGGCGGGAAACCTCACGCCGTCACGGGGAGCGGCACGTACATCCGATCCCCGCCTACAAAGGCTGGGTCAGCGCGGTGGAAAATCGGATAAACCCGTGTAGGCGGAGATCGCCCCGGGCGCTCTCCGCGACAGTGTAGGGCTTGACGTCAACCTTACGCTCTCGCGGGGAGCGGCACATTCATCCGATCCCCGCCTACATGGGGTTGGTCGAATCCAACTCCCGGAAAATTCCAAGCCAGGGTTCGTAGTTGCGCCAGCGCTCGACCGAGGTCTTGTACACGGGTTGCCGGACCTGCCATTTGCTGAACGTCTTCACTCGTCGATCGCCTGCTTCGGGGCTCAAGCAGGCGTCCTCCCACTCTAAGCCGCAATGGGCGACGAGTAAGCGCGTCGTCCCCTCGGGATCGGCGACCATCGACTCGTAATCCACCTCAAGAAACCGGCCAGGAGGCAAAGCCACTCGCCAATGCTCCATCATTTCCAAGTAATACCGGTAGGCGTCCACGATGTTTCGTCGGCTATGTCCGAACTCGTTGATAGTGAAGAACGGCCGCATGTAAATGGATAGGCACGTGTCGATTGGATTGCGACGCGAATGAATGAACGTCGCATTCGGAAAGACCAAGTGTAATAAGCCAAGGTGAATGTAGTTACTCGGAAACTTATCCGTAACCCGAGCCGCCGAAGGAGCTAGCGAGCTTAACAATTCTAAATACTGTCCGCCCGCCTTCAGCAACTCGTCAAAATCTATCGCCTCCTGCCGATGCCCTGTGATACGTTGCCGGCGATCTCGCCAGAAGCATTGCTCGCCGCCCGCGCCGACCTGGGAGTGCCGCGAAAGGATCTGCTCCAGTAGCGTGGTTCCCGACCGGGGCATGCCGAAAATAAAGATCGGTTTTGCGCTTTCAAGTCCAAACCCGACGTGCTCCTCGATGAGCGAAGCCGAAAGTAACCGCTGATAGGCCCGAATCCGTTCGGCGTACCGCACGGATACCGCCGAGGGCCCGCTGGAAGATCCAGAAACCTCGCCGTTCGCCCGGTCCAAAAACCGCATCGCCTCCTCATAGGATTTCAGGTCGTCGTAGGACTTACCCAGCGCGAAGTTCACATAGCGCCGGTCCGTCGGATGCAGGCCGGGGTCGGAAGCTACGGACTCCATTTGCTGCACCACCGGCCGGTCCTCTTCGACCACCTTCCGGTTATGAGCAAGGAGGAAGTAGCCGAAGCCCTGCACGGGCTGGAGTTCGAGGGATCGCAAAATGCTTGTCTCCGCCTCTGAAAATCGGCCCTGCTCCTGCAACCAACTTCCGAGCAAAGCATGGGGAAAGCAAGCCGCCGGGTCGGCGGCGATCTCTCGACGAATGTGCGTCTCCGCCTCCTCGCTGTGAATCGCCAGGAACATCGCGTCCGCCAGCAACCCCTTCGCGCTGCGCAGTCCAGGGTCGATTGCCAAGGCGGAACGAAAACACGAAATCGCTTCGTCCGCGTCTCCTCGAGTCAAGTAGACCGTCCCCAAGTGCAGGTGCGCCGCTACCAGATCCGGCGACAGGGCGATCGCGCGTCGGAAGGACTCGATCGCCAAATCGGAGCTATTGTCCCGCTGGTAGGCCACCCCCAAGTTGTGGTGCGCTCCCGCCATATCCGAACGCAAAGAGACGGCCGTCTTGAAGCTTTCGATAGCCGTACCGAGATCGAAAATGGCGATACTCGCCATCCCCAGCAGCACGTGTGCTTCGGCCTCACCGGGCCGAAGGCGAACCGCCGCGGCGGCAATAATCGCCGCTTCCCGGGGATCCGTACCCATGACCAGTCCGGCGAGCCAGCGCGCCGCGTCGTACGAACTCGAATCCAGCGCCCAAGCGCGCCGCAGAAAACCAATCGCGTCCTCAGAACGCCCGGTCCGGGCCGCGATGGAGCCGGCCATGAGCAAGGCGTCGATCCGCGAGGGATCCGCAACCAATGCCTCCCGGCACAACTGATCGGCGCGAAGAAGTTGGCCCGAATTCTCGGCCGAATGCGCCATTTTCATCAGTCGATCTAGATCCAACGCACCGCTAACTTAGCCCATCTTCCGTCCAAAGACCTACAACAAGGTGACTTAGGCTGGGCCCTTATGCTCATCGCAGAACGATTTGAAGGACTCCTTTCAAGACTTAACGTGGGAATTCCGAAAAGTTGGACCTACACTGCGAGCACTGTCACTTACTGGTTTAGGAGTGCATCGATGGTTCGCCGAACAAGGGTTACGCTGCTGGTTCTCGCTATGTCGTTCGTGGTCGCAAGCGCTCATGCGCCGGCCCCAAAAAGACGCATTTCTCCCATTCCAATTAATGGAATGAACGAGATCGTCGCCGGAGAATTTCTCGTCAAGATCAACGGCGCCAACGTGCCGGGGAACTCGACCGCCACTCCAAATCAGGTTCAGATCAATCGAATCGCCGCCGAACTTGGCGGCGCTACGTACGTCGGCGGCCTCTCGCATGCGGGTTGGACCCGGTGGAAACTGCCGGATGGTCTTGATCCGCGTGCCGCATCGAAGCTCCTCGCTCATGACGCCGATGTGATCTTTTCGGAGCCGGTCAACCGGGTCTACGCCCTGACCCTTCCGGTGCCGAACGACCCGGATTGGAGCTTCATCGAGTCGCGGTCGACCTACGCGTTCGATTTCTCGACCAGTTCGAGCAGCACAAGCAACGCCGACTTTCGGCGGCTCTGGAATCTCTGGGACGTCAACGCCGTGACCGACGATAGTGGGGGCAAGGTGAGTGGCGGATGGGCGACTTATCCCGGCACTTGGTACACCTCCCACACCAAGCCCGCCGACTGTCCGATCATCGCCTTCGTGGACACCGGCGCGGATATGGACCATCCGGATTTCATGAACGCCGGTGGTACGAGTTCGGACATTACGGGCGGCGGCCAAATCATGAAGTCGCTCAGCGGCTACTTCCAAAACGGCGCATTGGTTTCGGGCGGAGATCCCACCGACCAGAACGGACACGGCACCCATGTGACCGGCATCGCCATCGCGGCCGGTAACAACGGCGGCTTCGTGGGCGAAGGCATGATCGGCATCGGCTACAACTCGCGCGGCATGGTTCTGCGCGTCTTCGATGCGCAAGGCAATGCGTCCGACATGGATGCGGCGGAGGCGATCTACTACGCTGCCGACCACGGCGCGGCCATCATCAACCTTTCGCTCGGCACGACAAACTACTCACAAGTTTTCCAAGACGCGGTGACCTATGCCTGGCAAAAAGGGAGCCTGGTGGTGGCGGCCGGAAATGAGAACGGGAACGGTGGAGGGAACTTAGGCCCGATCTACCCGGCCGCCTGTAGTGGAGCACTTGCGGTAACCGCAAACGCTCCGGACGGAGTTCCTGCAGACGACTACTACGCGGGTTACGGAAACTATGTCGGAATCGCCGCGCCCGGAGGGGACCTCGTGTTGCGCAGCGAGACAGACTTTTCGCTTGAATATATTTGGTCGACCGCGACGCGCTACGCTTGCCAGCTTAGCCAAGACCCCAACGTGAGCCCGCCGTACACCGAGGACTACACGTACCTTGTCGGCACCTCGATGGCGTGCCCCCATGTTTCCGGCGCGGCGGGCTTGTACTACGGCCAAAATAAGCTGCACCAGACGGACGGCTTCTCGAATCTGCGCGCCTTTAGAGCTCTCCAAACTAGCGCGATGGACACTGCCGGGGCGATCCACGGCGGTTGGGAGCCTACGCAAGGGTATGGCTCATTGGATGTGCAGGGTCTGCTTACCCTGGGCACAACGCCGAATCCCCGAGGTGCAACCGTCGGCGATGTGACGGGCATCGTCTACTACGGCGGAACGCCGACGCCGAACGTGAGGATCACCGCGACCCTCGCTACGGCCCCGCATACGGTCTACCAAACGACCAGCTTCGCGGATGGAACCTACCGCTTCGATCCGTTCCCGGCCGGCATCTACGACGTCACGGCGGCGCCGTTCGGCGCGTCGAAGACGAAGCGGCTTCAGGTTGTCAACGGCGCCGATTTTCCTGGGGTCGACTTCTTCTGCGGCGCCGCGATCACCGACACCACGCCCCCTGTCATCGGGCGTTTCAGCTTCGGCAGCGGCACGGCGAACAGCCTGATCTTCACGCAGTGGGCGTACGACACCGAGACCGAGCTGGATTTGACGACGGCTCAAATCGGTTCGACTGCAGGGGCGAGCGATGTAATGCCTGTACAAATGCTCTTCCCTGGCACGAACGCAACCCACCTCACCGGCTTCACCCTGCCTACCCAGTACTTCGTGACGTTCTCGTACACGAACGGGATCGGTAAGGTCAGCCATGCGGTGCGGGCAGTGGAGACGGCGCTCGCTTCCGCCTTTGTCTCCGATGCTTCGCCGACCGTCGATTTCTTGACCACCGCACTGACGGTCTCGTCTGGGGCCGCAGGCTCGAACAAGATCGCGTATCTCACTTTCGACACGTCGAAGCTGAACAAGGTCTTGGTCGATGGCAAGCTCACCCTCGTGGGCGCCGCCAACGGCTCGGCGGTCAAAGTAAGCGCCTATGCCACCAACGGCGCCGCTTGGACCGAGGCCGGTCTGAGTTGGAATAGTCGGCCCGCCATAACCGGCGCGGCCCTGGATTCCCAGACGGTTGGGGCGAGCGGCACGTACACCTGGAACCTTGCTACGATCGTCAAAGCCGCGATTGCCGCCAAGCTGAAGTCGGTAACGGTTGCGCTTCAATGCGACACGGCTTCGACGACGGGAGCAACGTTCTCTAGCCGCCGAGCCACGACGAACACGCCGCACCTTGCTTCCGACGTTCACGACTAACCTCTGCCATAAGGGTGGTAACCGGGTGGCCACGACCCGCTTACCACCCCGTCCGTGTAACATCGCGTTGCCGATGAATCCCGTTCGCGAAAACCCCGGTGTGGCCGACCTCTGGTCAGGAAACGCGGTCGTTGGTGGCATTGCGCGGCGGTACTACACCGGATGGGTTGAGGCGCCGTTTTCGGTTAAAGGGGTGAGGTCGGGAATCGGGGTTTGGAAGACCGAGGGGCGGGAGTTCACGGTCGGGCCCGACGCGTTTATGCTCGTCAACGAGGGGCAGAGCTACGAGCTTACGATTGAGTCGGCCGCGTTCGTGCACACGAAGTGTCTTTTCTTCGACCCGAAATTGATCGCGGACGTGGCCGGATCCGTTACCGCGAGGCGCTTGCTCGACGAACCAGCGCCGAAACAAAGGGAGTTCTCGAACGCCTTGCGCCCCCGAGACGGGGTGATTCAAAACCTTCTGGAGACGTCGCGACCGCTAACGGACGACGACTTTGTTCATGCGGCAGAGTTCCTTGTGGCCGGCGAGCAAGAGCGAGCCTTTGCTTTAGACCGGCTCGCCTTGGTGAACGGAACTTTGCGAGCGGACGTTTTTCTGCGTTTGGAGAGGTCGGCCGACCTGATGATCGAGGGCGCGGGGCAGAGGCTAAGCCTTGACCGGATCGCAAAGGAGTCCGACCTGTCGCCCTATCACTTTCATCGACTTTTCCGCGCCGCCTACAAGGTGACCCCGCTTGAGTTTCTCACTGAGCAAAGGCTCCGTCGGGCTCGGCGGCTCTTGATGACTACGGACCTCGACCTCGACTCGATCTGCCTCAGCATCGGCTTAGAAAGCGCCAGCTCCTTCTCCCGTCTTTTCAAGCGCCGCTTCGGACAATCCCCCGGCCGATATCGAAATTCGCAAGATCGGACAGAGATTTAGCCTTCGAATCCCGCGAAAATTGTCTCGGTCGCCGATTGAAGATCGGCCAAGGACAACATGCAAGATTTCATTTCGAAGGTCGAAGCCGGCAACCTCTCGGAGGTCGAATCCCTTCTCCAATCAGAACCCTCGCTCGCTGAGGCGCGCGACGCCAACGGCTCGACGGTCATTCAGAAGGCCGCGTACATGGGAAACACGGCGATGGTTAAGCTGCTTCTGAGCGCAAGCCCTAAGCTCGATATGGCGACCGCCTGCTCGGTGGGCGATCTTGACGCGGTAGCCAAGGCGGCGGACGAGCGGCCCGAGTCGGTCGATGAATTGTCCGCCGACGGCTTCCGGCCTCTCTGCCTGGCCGCCGCGTTCGGCCACGAAGCAGTTCTCGCCCTCCTCTTGGAGCGCAACGCAGACCCGACCCTGCGCTCGATAACCTTGGGAGTAGCCCCAATGGATTCGGCGATTTTCGGCCGTAGTGTCAGGATCGTGCAGCGTCTGCTGGACGCGGGAGTCGACCCGAACGTCCCCCAAGGGGGCGGTTTCCGCCCCCTTCACGGCGCCGCGCAGCATGGCGACCTTGAGATCGTCAAGCTGCTGCTGGCGCATGGCGCCGACCCTGGCGCCAAGTCCGATGCCGGAAAGACGGCGCACGATTTCGCTACGGCGTACGGACACATCGAGACGGCTGAATTGTTAATGTAGGCGGGGATCGGATGTTTGTGCCGCTCCCCGCGAGGGCGTAACGTTGGCGGCCGGCCTCACGTCGTCGACCGACCTTACGCTGTCGCGGAGAGCGCCCGGGGCGATCTCCGCCTACATGGGTTTGTCCGAATTCAAAAAACCTAACCGCAACTGGAACACGCTTCGCAGCAGCAACCGTCGGCCAGACAACTGCAGCACTCGCATGCCTCACACGCGCAGCATGCGCAGTCGCACCCGTCACAGCAGCAGAAGCACGACGGGGTGCGTCGAACTTTGACGATGGTAACGTCGGGATTGCTGCTGCGTGAACGGATCGTGCGGCGCGACGACAGCACCTGTCCCGCCAGCAGCGGAGCCAGGTTCGCTCGCAACCGCCCTCGGAACAGCGACTTCTCATCGTTGTCGATCGGCAGTAACGCGATGTGCTCGCCCATCTCCTTTTGCCGAGCCCGAAGGGTTTCGACCGCCTCGGCCTTGGTCATCCCCGTGGCCGCCAACGCATTGAACGCGCCCGTTTTCGCGTCCTCCTCCTGGTCCTGGATGGCGTCGACCAAGTAGGCGATCTGGCCGAACGAGACCCCTAGATCGCCCATCGTCGCCGCCGCTTCCGGCCGAACGTGGGCGGCTCCGTGACCGAAGACTAAGCGCGTCGCCTCCGCCGTCGGCTCAGAAAGCCGTTCGAGGCTCGGCGATTCCTCGCGCTCGCGTACGGTTTGCAGGGACAGGCTGGATTCCAGATCTCGGTAAGGGAATTTCCAGGCGAGCAATTGCTTCTTCGCCTTTACGAATTCGGGCGCATAGAGCCGGCTGGCGAGCCAAGCGCGAAGGGAACGGTTATCCTCCACGTGGTCGGCGATCTTGAAGTGCGCGAGAACCAAGTTTGCCGTCGCCGCATACCTAAGCGCCCACGGGATCTCCTGCTCGCGCGGAATGCTGGCACAACTTCGCGAAATGTAGGCAGGGGCAAACGATGTGGGCTGACCTTGCAACGCGGTGAGCAGCTCACCAAGGAACACGGCGTCGTGATTGAGAAGCATCCGCGACTTCTGGCCGTACATGCGCCCCATCGACTTGCACGTTCCGCAGTAGTGAAGCCGACGGTTCTCCCGAACCGCCAGATCCGCGCCACAACCCTTCGCCCGCATCAATCCAAACATGGACCCATTAAATCACGCCTTTGTGCGTTCGTGCGAAAGGTTGTGCTGGTCAACATGGTAAGCCGCATCCGAGGCAGCAAAGGGCCTGGCAGCAGCACTCACAGAACTCAGGCGCGCATGGGGCGTCACAGCAAGACTTCTCCCAAATTCCTTTCGCCTTACCATTCCCCTGGTCTTGGCGAACCGGTTGGCCCGTATCTGGATCGCGGTGAGTTATCGTATTTGACTGGATTGGAAGTGCTGGCGTCGACAGGTAAGGCCGCAAGCTTGCCCTAAGCCGGCTAGCAAAGTTTCCTCGCTCATCCTCGCTCAACGGCAGCTCTTCAAGATAGGAAATCATCGTGGTACGATGCTCACTCAGGATGTCTCGGGCTTGGTCCAGGTTGGTGGACGTAGCGGTTAGGGCGTTGAACGAGCCGGTTCTAAGATCGTGGTCACGATCCTCGATGGCGTCGGCCAAATAGGCGATCTCGCCGAACACGGCCCCAAGGTTTCGCATCGTCCGCACCGTCTCTGTCGACACGGTTGCCTTGGTCGCTCCGAACGCGAAGATCGATCGCGAGGCCATGACCGTCGGCTCGGACAGGGACGCCAAGGTGGGATTCGGATGCGACTCTCGCTCGACCTGCCCCTGCAAGTCCGCCTCCAACTGGTCGATCGGAAACTCCCATTCCCGCATCTGCTGCCTCGCCGCGGCAAACTCGGTGGAGTACGCCCGTTTGGCGATCCGCGCGCCGAGCGAGCCGGTGTCGGCGATGTGATCCACGCATTTGAAATAGGCGAGCACGAGGTTGCTCACCGCCGCATAGCGCAACGCCCAGGGGATGTCTTGCTCCTTCGGCAACTGGGTGCAATGCTTCACGGACACGATCTTGTCCAGCTCCTGCCTCGGCCCGATGGCGGTCAGCAGTTCGCCCAGAAACACGGCGTCATGGTTGAGAAGCAGCCGAGATTTCTGGCTAAATAGCCGGCCCATCGATTTGCACGTTCCGCAGTAATGAAGTTGCCGAGTCGTCCCGCAACCTCCCGTCTTCATCAATCCAAACATTCGACTTCCCTCTAGGGAAATCATGCGGTCGGTCGGTCGCCCGCTCGGGCGGAGTTTCCTGGGACCGTGTCGCAAACCTTTGTAGGCGGGGACCGGATGTTCGTGCCGCTCCCCGCGGGGGAGTAAGGTGTCCTGGCGACCTTACGTTGGCGACTGACCTTACGCTGTAGCTGAGAGCGCCCGGGGCGATCTCAGCCTACATGGGTTTATCCGGTTAGCTGACCGGAGGGTATGACCCTAGGACCCTCCTTCCGATTGAGTACGGAGCTGGTAATCCAAAGGCCGACGTTCAGACCCATCAAAGCCAGGAAGAACCACCCATCCGGATTCCATCGAGAGCCATGGATGGAAAAGATGACGCCACCAGTGAAGCTGCGTACATGAAGGCGGACGAACTTCTGCATTGGGCGCGATAGAGTTGCCCCGCGCCAAAGCATCACATTCGTGACGACCCACAGGAGATTGTTGGCGGTGCAAAGGATCACCGACACATGCTCGATCCACGAGTAGCCGAGGTCGCTCATCAACCGCTAAGGAACCGACGGCGTCTTCGACACCAGCCACTGCTCGCGCAGGCGGACCGCTTCCGCGGACGCGGACGCATCCGGAATCACGGAACGCACCGTACGCGTCGAGTTCGCCGGATCGACAGAAACCGTCACCTTGTCCTCCCCGCGCATCACGACCAAGGAGATCGACTTGCCAACGGAAGCCCCCTCAACGTGTTCCTTCAAGAATGCCGCGACCTGAACCGGAGTCATCGTGGTCAAATCCTGACCGTCCATCGACTGCACCGTGTCCCCGACCTGCAACTTGCCCTTCGCCGCATCTCGAACCGTGACGACGCGGATCCCGCGGCCGCGATTCGCCGCCGCGACGAAGCCGGCGTCCACGAACGGCTCCTCTTTCTGCTGAAGGATTAGACCCATCTTCGCGAGTTGAGAGCCGATCGGTAGCTCACCGGGTCGCATCACGACTTGGTCGTAGAACGGACCCAGGGCCTCGCCCCCGAAGCGGATGCACTGATGACGAATCTCATCTTCGGCAAACCCGGGCTTGTCGTTTTTACACTCGTCGAAAAGGGCGTGGATGACGTCGTCTAGCGAGTGCTTGCCGTGAGACTCGGCGCGAATCTCGGTGTCCAGACAAAGGCCGCAAAGCCAGCCGAGGTTGTAGTAGCTGATCTCGAAGCCGTTGCTGTTGCCGCGTCCACCATTGGCATCGCCGACGCGCATGCTGGCATCGTTCGGGCTCACCTTGAGGTGCGCGGGGTTGGTCTCCACCGAGTTGTAGTTACTCAAAATGCCCGCGTAAAACATGTCCCGCTTCCACTCGCCGTAGCGGTAGGGAAGGAGGGTCGCGTAGTAGTCGGTCACACCCTCCAGCCACCAAAGAGCACCCGTCTTCGGCAGCGTGATGTAGTCGAAGGGGCCAAGAACGCTTGACCGGATGCGCTTCACGTTCCAAAGGTGGAAGAACTCGTGGGCAAGCACGCTCTGAGACCGGGGACCCTCGCCGCTAGCTAGGGAGATCTGCGTGCTGCTAAGGTGCTCCAATCCGCCCGCGCCGTCCGGAGCCGGGTAGACGCTGAAGTGCCACACGTACTTGTGGTACGGCGCGCCGCCAAAGAAATCGGTCTCCGCCGCGCTCACGAATCGAGCGTCTTTCAGCAGACGGGCGCGATCCACATCTTTCTTCGCGTCACCTTCGAGCACGACATAGTGGTCGACACCCCTCAATGTGTACTTGTCCACGAAAATATCGCCCATGCTGATCGGGTTATCAGCGAGCACGTCGTAGGTGGGCGCGTGGTAGGTGTTGGTGCCGCCGCCGGTACCGTCTAGGCCGGTCACAACCGGCCAGTCTTTGGGCACTTCGAACGTGACTTTGCATCTCTCCGACTTGCGGCCAAGGACGTACATGTAGGTAGAAGGTCCGCTTAGTTGGATAAAGGTTTGTTCCGTCGGTGCTCCTCCGCCCCCGCCGAATCCGCGAATTCGCGTGGGCAAGGCGTAGGAGAAAGTCACTCCACCGTTCTTGGTGGCGGTGGCGCTCCAGGTGTTCTTATCCGGATGCTCGACCGTCAGTGAGGCGCCGGAGGCGTCCACCGCCTTCACGTCCTGGACGTTCTCGTAGTTGTTGCCGTAGGCGTAAGCGCCGGGGCTCCAGTTCGGAATTTGGATGCTGACCGGCCCGGTCTTTGCCGGAACGTGCATCGTCACGAACACGAGCTTTTGGCCGGGATCGACTTTAACGTGATAGTCGATCTCCGCCTGCGCCGCAACCATCAAGGCAGTGGCGGCGAAGCTAACGGCAAAACAGCGAGAAGCGAACGAAGGGAACCGCACGACGCCATTTTGCCACGATGAGCCTTAACGTGGGGCCATTTTCGTACCCTTTTCGCGATCGCCTACTTGGTTTGAACGCCGTCGACCAACCGCCAAATTCCCAACGGATTCTCGCCTCGCAACTCCGACGGCAACAGTCCCTCCGGTGCGTCCTGGAACGCCACCGGGCGAACGAACCGGAAAATCGCCGCGGTGCCGACGCTGGTCGACCGGGAATCCGTCGTCGCCGGATACGGACCGCCGTGCTGCATTGAGGGATTCACCTCAACTCCGGTGGGGAATCCGTTTGCGATCACCCGGCCCGCTCCTCGCGAAAGGACTGGCCAAAGCTCATTAGTCAAAAACGCATCGGCCGTTTCGAAGTGGACGGTCGCGGTCAACTGACCCTCAAGCGTCGCGGCCACCTCGATCATCTCGGCCGGGCTCGAACACTTGATCGCCAACGCTCCGGGCCCAAAGACTTCTTCGGCCAGGGACGAATCCGCCAGGAAGGCCGCGCCGGTAACTGAAACCAGGGCGGGCATCGCCTTCCCCGCAACCTCGGACCGAGCCGAAACCGGTTCGACATCGGCGTGGCTAAACCAGCGAGAAATCCCTTCTTCATATCGCGCGCAGATCGCATCCGTAAGCATCAATCCCGGCGAAACCTCCTGCAGCTTCAAGGCCGCCTCCGTCAAGAAGGAATCGAAGGCGGCACCCGCTAACCCGACCACTACGCCCGGGTTCGTACAGAACTGTCCGACGCCCAAAGTCAAAGAATCCGCGTAACCCTTCGCCAGCGCCGCGCCACGGGCCGCCAAAGCGTCTTCCATCACAAACAAAGGATTGACGCTCCCCATTTCCGCATAAACCGGAATCGGGCGCGGACGGGCGGCGGCTGCATTGAAAAGCGCCCGACCCGCCGCAAGCGAACCCGTGAAACCGACGGCATAGATCTCCGACCGCTCGACCAAGGCTCGGCCAACCGCCGCATCGCCGTGAACCAAAGAGAATGTCCCCTCCGGCAAGCCCAATGTGGCAACCGCCTCACAGATCACCCGTCCAACCATCTCCGAAGTCCCCGGATGCGCCGGGTGTGCCTTCACGATCACCGGACAGCCCGCCGCCAGTGCACTCGCGGTATCTCCTCCTGCCACCGAAAACGCCAACGGGAAATTCGAAGCCCCAAAGACCACGACCGGACCGATTGGCATCAACATTCGGCGCAGATCCGGCTTTGGTGGCACGCGTTTCGGGTCCGCCGAGTCGATCCGTGCATCCACCCAAGACCCCTCGCGCAGCAGGTTCGCGAATATTCGAAGCTGACCGCAAGTCCGCCCTCGCTCGCCCGTCAATCGAGGCAAGGGAAGTCCCGATTCGGCATGGGCGCGCTGTAAGAGGCTGTCGCCGAGCCCCTCGATGCCGTTGGCGATCAAATCGAGGAACTCAGCTCGCTTCGTCCCCGAAAGCCGCGAATAAATCGGGAAAGCCTCCGCCGCTTTCTCCGCAGCCAAAGCCACTTCGCCCTTCGTCGCGATTGAAAAAGAGGGGGAGAGTGGAACCCCATCGTGCCGGCTCGAAACGGCATAAGTGTCGGTTCCGAGCGATGACGCGGTTGCGCCAATCAGATTTGCGCCGGTGAGGGTTTGGTTATCCATAACGATCGGGGGAGAGAAGGGCTAGGGGAATAGACGGCTTTTCGCCGGAGATGATTTCAGCGACCAACTCGCCGCTGATCGGTCCAAGACTCATCCCCATCATGCCATGACCGGTGGCTAAGGTGAGGTTAGGAAGGCGCGCGGACCTCCCAAGGTAGGGCATTCCATCCGGAGCGCAAGGTCGAAGCCCGCACCAGGCGTCGCCTTGAAGCACATCGCCGCGGAAGGCAGGATAAAAGTCGCCGATCGAACGCTTCATGCCGCGGAGCCGCGCCGGATTTACATGCCGGTCGTCGGTGAGACCCAATTCCATCGTGCCGACGAACCTTACTCCGTCCTGCATCGGCGTCACCGCGACCCTCGCTTCGGTGAGAATCGCCGGATACTTCGGAGTTTGGGGTGGGTTTGCTACGGTGAAGCCGTAGCCCTTGCCGGCGAGCAGGGGAAGGTCCAAGCCGGCTTCGCGCACAAGCTCGCCCGTCCAAGAGCCGGCGGCGACCACGAATTCGTCCGCTTCCACCTCAGCTTGGGTGGTCCTAAGCGCCAGCACTTTTCCGTTCTCAACGCGAAAGCCGCTGACTTCTTGTCCCATTTGCACCGCGACCCCGGCGTTGATGACTCGCTGCCGGAGCAATGGCATGAACGTCGCCGGCGTCAGGTGGGCGTCGTCCTCGAAATAAACCGCACCCTCGGCCTCATAGTTGATGCCGGTCTCGAATTTGGCGAGTTCGTCCCGGTTCAACAGCCGCGTTTTAAGCCCGATCTTGTTCGCCTTCTCGCCAAGGTGGGCCTCGGCCGAGAGACCGGCGGCGGTCCGGCAGACCATCAGTTCGCCTTGACGTTCGTAACCGCTTCGGAGAGCTTCGTTGATGAAGCGCTCTTCGAACAGGCGTCGGCTGCCTAGATTCATGTCCCTCAGGATCGGGGCGCACCTTTCGACGTGCGCGGTAGTTCCTGCCGCCATGAACTGGACGAGCCAACTCACGACCTCTTTTTGCCAAAGCCCGCGGATTCCGAACGGGCTCTCACGGTTGAGGAGCATCTTCAGCCCGGTCCGAATCATCCCGGGCTGGGCCAGCGGCTCGAAGTGACTCGGCACGATGAGCCCACCATTCCCAAAGGAACAGGCGTTTTTGAACTCGCGGTCCCGCTCAAGGACGGTCACTTCGAAGCCCCGCGAGGCCAAAGCGTCCGCCGCGCACAACCCGACGATTCCTGACCCAATGACGACCACGCGGCGTCCCGCCACTAGGTCGCCAACCCCCAGCGGAGCGGGTCGTCGTCGGCGAAGATGAGCGTTGATTCCCCCGTCACGTGGGCGCGACCGATGATCGTCGGAATTACGCCCCCTTCGACCGGATCCACGCGGCCAAGAAAAGCGCTTCCGATAACGCTCTTCTGGACAAATTCCTCCCCGGCTTTTAAACGACCCGCCGCGTAGAGGCAAGCCATCTTGGCGCTCGTCCCCGTCCCGCAAGGGGAGCGGTCATAGGCGCCTCCCGGGCACAGAACGTAATTCTGTCCCTCATCGCCTTCGAGTTCAATATGGTCGATCTCGGCCCCGTTCGCTCCGGTGATCCCGTCACGGGCCAAGGCATGCCGGATCGCCCAGCTCTGCTGATTGAGCGCCTTCTCGTTGCTCAGCTGAACGTCGAACAGAGGGTGGTGGACGATGAAGAACCAGTTGCCGCCGTAACCGATGTCTCCTTCTACGACACCCAAACCTTCCACCTCGACCTTTACGCCAGCGGTGTACCGGTAGCTGACGACGTTTCGAATCTCGACCTGCCCGTCCTCATGCAGGGTCGCTTGCACCGAACCGACCGGCGTATCCAGCTTCACCGTGCCGGGAGCAATCCGCCCCAGGTGGCGCAATGTTTCGATCAGACCGATCGTGCCGTGGCCGCACATTCCCAAATAAGACGCCGTGTTGAAATAGACGACCCCGCAAAGGGCATCCGGGCTAACTGGTGGGGTCAAAGCCGCGCCGACCAGCACCTCCGATCCTCGTGGTTCGTTGACAAGGCCGGACCGGAGATGGTCGAACCGCCGGGCAAAGTCGGCCCGGCGATCCACCATAGTCGCGCCCTCCATCGGAATGCCCCCTTCGAGAATCACCCGGGTGGGCTCTCCTCCGGTGTGCGAGTCGATAACCGAGAGTCGCATATCTAATTAGAGCGTGGGCCGGTGGTCGAGGGCGTGATGGATCGTCTTTAGGACTTGAGCGCGCGCGTCGCCGGTCAGCGGGAGGCGGGGAAGGCGAACCCACTCCGTACCCAAACCGACTTCTTGGATCGCGAGCTTGATGTTCTGCACGAACTTCGTGCCGATATCCAAGTGAAGTAGTGGCATGTACCAGCGGTAAAGAGCCCTTGCCTCATCCCATTTGCCCGCCATCGCGAGGTCCCAAAGCTTCTGGTTTTCCGCGGGGAAGGCGAGGCCGATGCCCGCGATCCATCCCTTCGCGCCGAGGAACGTCGCTTCCAGCGCCAAGTCGTCGACGCCGCCGAAGATCACGTAGCGGTCGCCCACGGCGTTGATGATGTCGGTGATGCGTCGGATGTCCCCGGAAGATTCCTTAATCGCGACGAGGTTGGCCTCGGTAGAGAGTTCCTCGAACATCTCGGGAGTGACGTCCGCGTGATACGAAATCGGGTTGTTGTAAACGATCAGCGGAAGGCTCGTGCTGCGGGCGATCGTCCGGTAATGCGCCAACGTCTCTTCGCGGTCCGGCCGGAACGCCATGCATGGCATAACCATCGCGCCCTGAGCTCCCAACTTCTCAAGCTCCTGGACGTACTCGACGCCGGCGGCGGTGCTCAGCTCGGCGACGCCGCTGAGGACGGGGATGCGTCCCGCGCTCGTGCTGATCGCCGCGCGAACGACCTCGCGCTTCTCTTCCATCGTCAGGGCGACGTTCTCGCCTAAGGAGCCGAGAACGACCAAACCCGTGACTCCGGAGTCGATGAGAACCTCGATGTGACGGGAAGTCGCGTCAAGGTCGAGGGTCAAATCCTCGTGGAACTGAGTAGTAATCGCGGGAAATACGCCCTGCCAATCGTTTATCACTAAACGATTGTAGCCCGTCATGCGCAATAGTTAGGGGCGTAGATGCGAGAGCTAATCGAAGAATTCGTCGCCGACCGTGACTGCCTGCGCCGGTTGCATCCCATTTCTTTCGCCCCGGACGGTATCCGCCGCTTGGTGACGCTGCACGAGGATTGGCTTGCGCGGATCGCCGGTTTGGACTTCGACGGCCTTGATTCGGCCGCGCAAACCGACTATGTCTTGTTCGATCGGCACCTGCGAAGCGAGATTTCTCAGCTCGATCGAGTTCGTGAGAAATCGATGGACTGGGCGGAGTGGGCGCCCTTCGCGGACGTCATTTTGGACCTCGAAGCGCGCCGGGTTCGGCATGAGCCGGTCGATGCCCCTTGGTCGGCGGCGGTAATTGAGGGCGTTTCCGAATCGGTCGACGAATTAGTCAAGCGGCTCGCGGACGAGGATTCGATAGCGCCCCCGATCGCCTTCCGCGCCCACGCAGTGGTCAAAGAGCTTTCCGAAGCGGTCGACCGTTGGTTCACCTTCTTCGGTTTGTACGACCCGTTGGTGCGGTGGTGGACGGAGACTCCTGTTGCGCACCTTAAGGAGTCGATGTCCGCCTATCTAGAACTGCTCAAGAAGCGATCGGACGACAAGCCGGGCCAGGTTTCGGTCGCCCCGCCGGTGGGACGTGCGCCTTTGGAAGCGGACCTTGCGGCCGACTTGATTCCCTATTCGCCGGAGGAACTGATCGCGATCGCGGATCGCGAATTCGCGTGGTGCCGGCAGGAGATGATGCGGGCTGCCGAGGAACTAGGCTTTGGCGACGACTGGCGCGCGGCCCAAGAGCACGTCAAAACGATGCACGTGGCACCAGGCGGACAACCGGCGGTGGTGCGCGACTTGGCGCTGGAAGCGATCGAGTTTTTGGAAGAGCATGATTTGCTTACGATTCCAGATCTCGCCAAGGAGACCTGGCGGATGCGGATGATGACCCCGGCCGAGCAGAAGATCAATCCGTTCTTCCTGGGCGGTGAGACGATCTACGTCTCCTATCCGACCGCCGACATGACCCACGCGGAGAAGCTGATGAGCATGCGCGGCAACAACCGCTTCTTCTCCCGAGCGACCGTCCAGCACGAGTTGATTCCGGGTCACCACATGCAGTTCTTTATGCTCGCCCGCCACCGGCCCTACCGCGAGCTATTCGGGACCCCGTTTTGGATCGAGGGGTGGGCGCTGTATTGGGAGATGCTTCTGTGGGACCTCGGCTTCCCGTCGTCTCCAGAGGAGAGAATTGGGATGCTGTTTTGGCGCACTCACCGGTGCGTGCGCATCGTGTTTTCTTTGAAGTTTCATCTTGGGGAGATGTCGGCCGACGAGTGCGTCGATATGCTCGTCAACGAGGTTGGGCACGAGCGGGCGACGGCGGAAGGGGAAATTCGGCGGTCGTTCCAGGGGAGTTATCCGCCCCTGTATCAGCTCGCCTACATGATCGGCGGTTTGCAATTCCGCGCGATGGCGGCGGAGATTGTTCCTGCAATGGGGTTGAAGCCTTTCCATGATGCGATCCTCAGAGAGAACGAGATGCCGGTGACGGTTTTGCGAAGCGTTCTTAAAAAAGAACGCTTCGCAAAAGAGGGGCCGGCGGCTTGGCGGTTCGACGGATGAGCGCCCTCGGTTCGTCGGTGTTTTAAAGATTGGGATAAACCCTTGTAGGCGGAGGTCGCCCCGGGCGCCCTCCGCGACGGCGTAAGGCCGACCGCGAGCGTTACGCCGTCGCGGGGAGCGGCACGAGCATCCGATCCCCGCCTACAGGGGTTTGTCGGCACGATAGAAATTTGCCTTTACTTAACCTTCCATTGGTGAATGCCGGCCGACCATCCGGCTTGCAAATCGACTTCTATTCGAAGACCCGATGTCGTTACCGGCGTGAAGGAGACGTGGTTGTAACGGTCCTTGGCGGTACCGAACGCGTCGCTCGTAACGACCGGCTTCCAGGTCTCGCCGTCACGGTAGTAGAGTCGCCAACCCTTCGGCAGGCGGCATTCGCCCCGGCCGGTGTCGTCGAACCAGTAGAGGTTGGATTCGCTGACCTTTGTGGGGTGGGGGAACTTGCATTCCACCCATTCCGTGGTCCCTTTCTTCGGCCACCAGTGGAAGAAGGAGGACGGATCGTCAGAGGACTTCGCCTCTACTAGGTCGTGGATCGATTCCGGACTTGTGCCGCCGGAGGTCTTTACTTCCGACACCATCGCGAGGGTCGGCAGCGGGGCGGGTTTCGCGGAGGCGAGCGAATCCGGGAGCCAGACCGCCATCTCTCCCTTGCCCCGGTTCGCCCATGCGTAGTAGGGAATCGCGGTAAGCACGGCGTCCTTTGCCACCACTTTGCCGGTGGCATCGTACGCAAGCGACTTTACGTCCGCGCGCAAAGTGACCACGCCTCCCAGCAACTTGGGCTGGTAAGCCGCTGTCACCGAAGCGTTGTCGGGAAGCACCATATTCCGAACGCTGGTCGCGTTGTCTTTCCACTCGGCGCAGTAGACGATCGGTCCGCGTTGCAGCGCCACTCGATCGCGATCTTCCGCCACCTTGGCGTTTGCCATCACTCGTTGCACGCGCATTGGCAAGTTCAGCTCTACGACATCTCCGGGCTTCCAGTCGCGAGCGATCGCGGCGTATCCCTTGACTAAACTGACGGCGACGGGCTCGCGGTTCACCGAGAGCGAAATCGGGGCCTTCTTCGCGCCTGCGAACCGATAGAGATCGCTCGGCACCGGCTCATCGAGCGCCCATCCAGGAATGCGCACGTTGAGCGTAAAGCGTCGCACCCCCGAAGGCTTAACCGTCATCCGGATCTTGCCATCCCACGGGTACTGCGTTTCTTGGTCGATCGTCACTTTGCCACCGGCGGGAATGTCGATGTGCGCTGTACTCGCCGCGAACAAGTTCACGAACACCGTGCTCCCCTGCGTCGCATAGAAATAGCCGGGCAGGGAAGGCAAAAATCGCGTGATATTCCCCGGGCAGCAAGCGCAGCCGAACCAAGCGCTCCGTAATAGCTGGCCTCGCGACTCCAGCGGGTTCGGATAGAAGAACGACTTCCCGTCCAGCCCGACGCCGGAAATCAGCCCGTTATAAAGGGTGCGCTCCAACACGTCCACATAGCGCGCATCTCCGTGAAGCAGGAAGAGCCGCTCGTTCCAGTAGTCGTTGCCGACCGCGGCGCAGGTTTCGCAGTAGGCGCTCATGTTGGGCAGTTCGTAGTTGCCGCCGAACGCCTCGCCGGATGCGGTCGCGCCGATTCCACCCGTGATGTACAGCTTCTTGTCCACCACGTTCTGCCAAAGCTTGTCGCTGGCGGAGAGATAGGCGGCGTTTCCGGTTAGGCCCGCGATGTCGGCCATTCCGGAATACAAATAGGAGGCCCGGACGGCGTGCCCGACGGCCTCATCTTGATCGACGACCGGTTTATCGGCCTGCCAATAACTGCCATCCCGCTTTCCTCCGCGGCAGTCGAGGAAGAACTTGGCGAGGTCCAGGCATTTCTGGTCGCCGGTGACGCGGTAGAGCTTGACCAAGCCCATCTCGACGATCTCGTGGCCGGGCCAGATCTTCTTCTTGCCGGGTCCGAAGGTGTTGTCGAGGAGCGCGACGCTCTTCATCGCGATGTTCAGGAGGCTGCGCTTCTTGGTGGCTTGGTAGTGCGCGGCGGCGGCTTCATAGAGGTGGCCGAGGTCGTAGAGCTCGTGCGACTGCTCCTCCTCATTGACCCAACGCACGGGGCCGGACCAATCGTGGGGATGGGCGGGATTGATCGTGCGGGCGGTGTAGATATAGCCGTCCGGCTCCTGGGCGGCGGCGATCTTTTCGATCAAGGAGTCCAAGTACTGGTCGAGCTTCGGGTCGGGATGGACGCTGAGCGAATAGGCCGCGCCTTCGAGGACCTTGTATACGTCGGTGTCGTCGAAGGGGAATCCTGGGAGCGGCTTGCCCTTGGGGTCTTCGCCTCTTAACGTGGCGGCGGCGTTTTCGAAATTCTTCATCCGGCCGGTTTCTTCGTCCATCCTAAAGGCATAGGGGATGGTGATCGTCCGGTTGACTTCGAGCTTTGGCGCCCAGAAGCCATCATGGAGTTGGACCGAAGTGAAGGGCACCGGATTAACCGGCGCTTGAAGCTTGGCTCCGGTTGAAAGTGCCCACGCGAGTGCCGTAAAACTGATCATTATTCCGCGCCGGGAATCCGCATTCCCATATCCCTACTCTACACCGCCGAGACCCTTCCCATGATCCGAAAAGCCTTCGTAATGTCCGTCAACCCCGACGCCGTCGCCGAATACGAGCGCCGTCACAACCCGATCTGGCCCGAGTTGGAGCAGACCCTGTTGGATCATGGCGTGTTGTCGTATTCGATCTTTTTGGACGAGTCGACTTTTCAACTGTTTGCATACGCCGAGATCGAAAGCGAGGAGCGTTGGGCAGCGGTCGCCAGTACGGCGATTTGCCAGAAGTGGTGGGCGTCGATGAAGGATTTGATGCCGTCGAATCCCGACAACAGCCCGGTGAGCCGGGAGATCCGGTCGGTATTTCACATCGGGGTTTGAGGTCCGTCGGTGTTCCAACCGGAGTTTGTCATTGCCAAAGGTTTGACCGCGAATCCGTGTAGGCGGAGGTCGCCCCGGGCGCCCTCCGCGGGGGCGTGAGGTTTGCGGTCGGCGTTACGTTGTCGCGGGGAGCGGCACATACATCCGATCCCCGCCTACAACGGTCGGTTAGGAGAAGGTTTGGAGGCGTGCCCGTGGCCGCTATGGTCCGGGCTGCCACCTTTGGCCAGGTGTCTGCCCGAACCTCGAAGTCTCCCAGACATTCATAATGGGTTCGTTTGGATTGCCGTGTGAAACGAATGACTTTGACCCGACTTGCCTTGGTCTTTTCCATCGTCGCCGTTCCGTTGGCGAACGCGATCGCCCAGGAACATGCTTTTCGGCCGCCGGCGGTGCCGCTGGTTACCAGCGATCCCTACCTAAGCATATGGTCGGAGAAGGACAACCTGACGGATGACGTTACGCGGCACTGGACCCACCGGCCTCACCCGCTCACCAGCCTCATCCGCGTCGACAACGTGACCTACCGCCTCATGGGCAAGGACCCGGAAGTCGTGCCTGCGATGACTCAGACCGGCGTCGAAGTTACGCCGACTCGCAGCCTCTATCACTTCGCGAACGAGCAGGTCAAAGTCGATTTCACCTTCATGACCCCGGCCCTGCCGACCGACCTCGACGTCTACGGCCGCCCGGTCACCTACCTGACCTGGTCCGTTCATTCCACCGACGGTAAGAGCCACACCGTCCAGCTCTTCGACTCCGCCAGCTCGCAAATCACGGTCGAGCAGGCAAAGCAAAACGTCGTCTGGGGGCGCGGGAAGACCGAAGCCCTCACCCTCCTGAAGGCAGGAACCAAGGACCAGACGCTCCTGACTCCGATGGGTGACGACACGCGCATCGACTGGGGTTACCTCTACCTCGCAGCCTCGACCAAACTTGCCAAGGGAGCGACGGGCGCCGCCGATGCCCTGATGAGCAGCTTCATTTCCAGTGGCAGCCTGCCGGCGACGGATGACAAGCGGATGCCGCGCGCCTCCGACGATGCAGAGCCCACCCTCGCCTTCACGTTCGAACTCGGCAACGTTGGCAGCCAGCCGGTAAGCCGCCATCTCATGGTCGGCTACGACGAGCTTTACGCGATCAAGTACTTCGGAACAAAGCTTGTCCCCTATTGGCGACGCAACGGCCTCACTCCGGTCGGCCTCTTCGCCGCCGCCGAGCACGACTACACCAAGCTCACCGCAAAATGCGAAGCGTTCGACAAGGAACTGACCGCCGACGCCACCAAACTTGGCGGCGCAAAGTACGCGAAGATCCTTGCCCTCTCCTACCGCGAGTGTGTCGCGGGTAACGGCCTCGCCGCCGACAAGAATGGGCAACCGCTGCTCCTTACGAAGGAGAACACCAGTAACGGCGACATCGCCACCGTTGACGTCATCTTCCCGATGGACCCAATTTGGGTGTTCCTGAGCCCGACGCTTGCCAAGGCCTCGCTGGTCTCGAACTTCGACTACGCAGCGTCTTCCCACTGGAAATTTCCCAATGCTCCGCACGACCTCGGAACCTATCCGCAGGTGTTCGGCCGGGACGATGGTGGGGAAGGGATGCCGGTCGAGGAGAGCGGCAACATGATCCTGCTTACCGATGCGATCGCGCACGACGAGGGCAACGCGGAGTTCGCGAAGAAGTACTGGAAGCAGCTCACCCAGTGGGCGACCTACCTTGAGAAGTACGGCCTCGACCCGGAGGACCAGCTTTGTACGGACGACTTCATGGGCCATCTCGCCCACAACGCGAATCTGAGCGTCAAGGCGATTCTCGCCCTTGCCGCGTACGGCGACCTCTGCCACATGCTGGGCGACGACGCGAACGCCAAGAAGTACAGTGACCTTGCCCGTGCCGACGCCCGCCACTGGGTAACCGTCGCGGATGCCGGGGACCATTCGCTCCTCGCTTTCGACCAGCCCAATACCTGGAGCCAGAAGTACAACCTCGTCTGGGACAAGCTGCTGGGCCTGAAGATCTTCCCCTCGATGGTCGCTCGAAATGAGATCGCCTTCTATAAAGGGAAGATCGCCGAGTACGGCTTCCCCCTCGACTCGCGCACCCACCTGACGAAGACCGACTGGTCCATTTGGTGCGCCACGATGGCGGACAGCAAGGCCGACTTCGAAGAGCTCATTGCGCCGACCTACAAGTATCTCGACAGCACCACCACCCGCGACCCGATCTCGGACTCCTACGAGACGAACAACGTCCAGAGCGGCGGCATGCACGCCCGTCCCGTCGTCGGCGGCTTCTTCACCCAGATGATGTCCGACCCCGCGATCTGGCACAAGTGGGCTTCTCGCGATCATACGAAGCTCACCGGCTGGGCCGCGCTTCCAAAGATGCCGACGGTAGTAGAAGTCGTACCGACGGCGCGAACCACGAAGCTAAATTGGCAGTACACGACAGAGAAGCCATCGGCGGATTGGACCTCGGTCTCTTTCGACGACCATGGGTGGAAGACGGGGCAAGGCGGTTTCGGCACCGAAGGAACTCCCGACGCGATCATCGGCACGAAGTGGGATACTCCCGACATCTGGATCCGCCGAACCGTCACCCTGCCCAAGAAGAACCTGAAGGATCTGGTCATCGTGGCCTACCACGATGAGGACATGGAGGTTTACGTCAACGGCGTCCTCGCCTGCACGGAGGCCGGCTACATGAACGGCTATATTCCGTTCGACATCCTGCCCGCGGCGCTTAAGCTGTTGAAGCCAGGCGCAACCATCACCCTCGCCGTCCACTGCCACCAAACCGATGGCGGCCAAGGCATCGACGTCGGTTTCGGCGTCGTCAAGCGCCGCTAATATCGAAGGTCCCGAACCCCTAACGAAAACTCTATAAGACTCTTGATTTCCCGCAATCCCGAACCAATAACACGGTTAAGGAATTAGGGAAGCGAATATGAGTACTATAACGCCCGTTAGGGGTCCAAGGATGGAGCTTCTCGACTTCAATAAGATCTGGGGATTTCCCCCCATCAGCCTCGACGGATTGAGCGCAGGAGACCCGATGTGGGCGCTCAACGTGTCTCGCCAGCGGGACGGCCTGTTCTCCGAATCGGAGAAGACCTCGGCCGATTGGCTCGTTCGCGTAGCCGAGTTCTATCACGACACGGGCACGTATCTCGACGCGATCCAGCACGCGAACCGAGGCCTAACCCTCGCGGAAGCAGCGGGTAACTATCGGCTCATGGCCCGAGCCCTCGCCGCTCAGTGCTCCGCCGAACTCTCGATTTTTGAGGTCAAAATGGGCCGCGCGCACCTGGAGCAGTTGGAGCGCCTGGCGGTTCAAACGCAAGATCCTTTCGTCCTCGCCGCCTCAAAATACATGCGAGGCGCCTTCGCTATGTTTGGCGACACCGAGGAGCCCGACGCCTTAAGAAAAGCACTGGGGCTCTTTGAGGACTCGGCGGCAATATTTGAATCCCTACAGGATCACAACCGCGCCATCCGTTCGCGAATCGACAATGCCGACGCGATGTCGAGGATGGGGGACTACATTCCCGCGATCCTCGAAGTCGAGCGGGCGATGGCGATGGCCGCCGAGCATGGATGCTGGAAATTCGCCGGGCGCCTTCTGCTCACCGCCGCTACCGCCGCGATGGACCAGGGGTATCGGGAAGGGCTGGAGGACGCGCTGCGAAAGGGTCTCCGTTGGTGCGATTTCACCGGCGATTACTGGGGGCGGGTACATTGCCTTTTTGCGATCGGCCGCTTGAAGGCGTACGAAATGCCGATTGGCATTCCGTCGCGAGCCGCCGGGCCGGCCAAGTATTTCCGCGAAGCCATCGACGAGGCGGAGCACCATGGGGCGGTCAGCGTGGTGACCCAAATCGAGTCCTCCATGGCTTGGATGTTCCAGAAAGCCGGTGCGGACGATCGTAGCCGGGAGCTCTTAAGCCATTCGAGGTACGACGAAGATGAGCTTCGGGTCTTGCTGGAGGACTGCGTCAGTCACACTAGCCTCGTCACGCGAAGCATGAGTGTGCGAATCTCCGCGCGCATGCAGGATGGCATCGAGGATTCGCCTGACGCCTTCCTCATTTTCGATGCCCGCCGCGACCGGAAAGGTCAGTGCGTCGACTTCATCAACGAGTACCGCAACGGCGCCGCTACCAAGATCTTTGGCCTTGGCCCTGGTTACGTCCTGATGTTCTCCGAGGCGCGGCGCCAAGAGTATTTCACCGGCCTCGTTACTCCGCTCTTCGAGGCGATCGAGCACCGGATCACCTATCAAGACGATTGGCAGATCGGTTCCGGGGAAACCAGTCTCTGGTACCGCCGCCGCATCGTCCCGAGCGGAGACGGCGCCGCCGTCACGCTGCGCGACGTCACCGCCGAGCACCGGATCGAGGAAGCGTTGCGAAAGGCCGCCGAAAGTGCCGAGGCCTCCGACCGGGCAAAATCGGAGTTTCTGGCGAATATGAGCCACGAGATCCGGACGCCGATCCACGGCGTTTTGGGTCTCGCCCGCTTGCTTTCGGAGACCGAACTCGACCCGGTTCAACGCTCCTACATCGAAGATGTCATCGGCAGCGGCGACATCTTGTTGAATGTCATCGGCGCGATTCTGGACCTCTCCAAGATCGAGTCGAACAGCATGTCGATCGATCTGGCTCCGGTCAACCTGAGCGAGGCCGTAATCTCCACGGCACGGCTCTACCAAGGTCAAGCGAAAGAGAAGGGCCTCGCGCTTCGGTGCGAAATCGACTCCTCGATTCCGCGTGTGGTTCTCGCCGACGGGGTGCGCCTGAAGCAGGTTCTGGCCAATTTGATCGGGAACGCGATGAAATTCACCGCCCAGGGGTCGGTCACGGTTTCCGCTTCCGCTGAAGAAGAGTTCATCGCGATCGAAGTCCGCGATACCGGAATCGGCGTTCCGTCCGAGCGGCTAGAGGCGATCTTCGATCGGTTCCAGCAGGCGACCGTTGAGTCTCGAATGTTCGGCGGCACCGGCCTCGGACTTACTCTTTCCAGGGGTCTCGTCGAGCTCATGGGCGGAACGATCCGCGCCTACTCTCAGCCGGGCGAGGGAAGCCGTTTCGTGGTCCGCTTGCCCTTGGTGGAGACGGAAGAGGTTGCTCCGAATCTACCGGTAGCGCTCCCCATCCGGTTTGACGGTCGGCGCGTTTTGCTTGTCGATGATAACCGCGTCAACACGATCGTCGCCAAGTACGCGCTGGAGAAGCTTGGCTGCGAGGTGACTTTGGCGAGCGATGGCGCCGAGGCGCTTGATACGATGGATTCTGCGGCTTTCGACCTCGTCTTCATGGACGTCCGGATGCCGGGGATGAACGGTCTGGAGGCCACGCGCGAGCGTCGCCGCCGCGAGGAGTCCGGGCTCGCTCGCTATACGATCGTAGCCCTCACGGCCGGCGCACTGCTCGAAGAACGGGAAGATTGCTTCCGGGCGGGGATGGACGACTATATTAGCAAGCCGTTCGCGGGTGATTCTTTGCGCGAAGTCCTGGCTCGTTGGTTGAGTTAGGTTCCTTGTCGGTTTTCTTGAAATCGGTGTTAGGATCAAGATATGGGTGCCTTCCTTGCTTTGCTCGGTTTATCGGTTTGCTTGCCTGTGCAATCCGACAATTTTCCGGACTCTCCCAAGAACCACTGGGCTTACGAAGCGAGATCTGACTTGAAAAGCACGGGTGTGCTGGTTGGCTATCCGGATGGACTTGGCCCGCACGGGATCCTCCACAGCCGGTATGAGTTTGCGACCGCGACCAATGCGGCTTTTACAAGGTTGCATAACCTGGCGTCGGGCTTGGAATCGCAAAGGGACAAACTCGCCTTGTCCCTCTTCGGCACGGCTGAACTTTCGAAGCAACTCGATGGATGGAATTTGGACGTTAAGTCTTTAACGGGCAGTCGATATGGGCTCGGCAAACAATTGATTCGCCAGGAGAATGAATTGGTTCGTCTCATCGTCGAGTTCACGCCAGAGTTGAAAGCTCTCGGCGTCGAGGTCGATGGATTGACGGGCCAAGTTAAGCGCGACGCCCAGGCAATCCGTTCGATGCGCCCCGTGCAAGCCGGGGAAGCGCTTCAACAATTCCCAGATGTCCCGGCCGATCATTGGGCCGCGGACGCCGTGAAAAACCTTCGTTCCCTGGGGATCCTTCACGGGTACCCGGACGGCAAGTATCGCGGCTGAAGGACTCCTTGTGTTTCGCTATTAGGGAAGGCGCCTCGGTTTTGGCGATGGTTTAGCGGCATGCGCGGCACCATCGCGTCGGCGCTCCGGTCCCGACTACACGCTCCGCGGTTGATGGTTGGAGGTTAGTCGGCGAGTTCGTGAGGCTGTCCCACGGCGCCCCCGTTCGGTCGGGGCGCGGACCACACGCTTCGCGTAGTCTCTCCAAGACTCCAGCCGGACTTGTTCGCATCTAGCCAAACTCTCGATTTACGTGGATCTTTTGCAAAGACGGGAGCATGTGATATATTTATCACGTATCCGATGAACATGGATTCCGATACCGTTTGGCGGGCGTTAGCGAGTCCGCATCGCCGGGCCATTCTCGATGATCTTCGGGAGGGGCCCAAGTCGACCGGGGAGCTGAATCGGGCGATGCCCGATCTAACCCGGTTCGCGGTGATGCAACACCTCAAGGTGCTCGAAGAGGCAAAGCTTGTGGTTTACCGGCGGGAGGGGCGCAATCGCCTCAACTATTCCAACCCGGCTCCGATCGCGGAGATCTACGAGCGGTGGGTCAGTGGCCTTGCCTCTCACGCGGCCAAAACGGCCTTACAGTTCAGGCGATACGCGGAATCCCAGGAGGATATAAGAGCTTTGAGCGAATTTAGAGATGTGCAGATCGAGACCGAACTGTTCGTAAAGGCCTCACCCCAGCGGTGCTTCGACGCGCTGACGCGGAACTACAACGAGTGGTTTCCCCACCGATTCAAAACGGACTCGGTCGTATACAGTGAGCCGCACTTGGGCGGCCAAAACGGGGAGCGCTTCGCGAACGGCGGCGGGGCAATTCATTCGACGGTCATGTACGTGGACGAGCCGAACGAGATCGTCTATGGCGGCGCGGGGGCGATGATGGACGGCGTGAGCGTCTTCAATCGATACCGCCTCACCCCGCAGGATGGAGGGACCTTGGTGCAGCGTCGCCTACGGTTCTGGGGCATCGTGGATCCCCAGTTTGAGGCGAGCTTCCGCGACGGGGTGCGACAAATGATGGAGTCCGCCTTCACGGCCTACGTGGAGAGCGGCGTTCGGTATGCGGGAGGTGCCGCGTGATGTTCCTCCTCTTCCAAGGCCCGGCGGCGGCCGCGCCAATCCTTAAGGATCCCGCCTATGTGCAGCTCAGCCGCCTGGTCGGCGGAGACTGGGTCGGCACGGTCGGCACCGCGACGGTCAAGAATCACTTCGAGTTTGCCGTCGACGGCAAAATGATCACCGGCCACGGAGTCGTGACCGCCGGGGGGCACACCGTCCTTACGGTCCAACCGAACTTCAGTTGGGACACGGTCGCCAAGAAGGTCAGCTACGTCGACTTCCACAACCACGACACCATTTACGCCGGCCACGTGGCCATGCAAGACGGCTGGATCATGTACGACTTCGCCGAACTCGCCGACCCGTCGAAGAAATTCACGGGTAAGTCGCGTCTGGTGGATGCGAACCACTATGAGTTCCTGTTGGGGGACGAGGTGATCAAGATGGTCCGCAAACCGGCTCGATAGCGTGACTGGCACAGCCTCTCCATTCAACCGGAGAGGCTGTGCCAGCCTGATCATCCCGCTCGAGAAAGCGATGGAAGCGGAGCAGACACGCCACGATCGGAAACATGGCGGCCATGACCAAGCCGCTCAGACGCGCCCTCTTCGCGATCCCCAGGGGCTTCGTCTGGAGCATTAGATGGAGACGGGCGGTGCATGGTTTCCGTGGCCTGACCGTGCATGTAGCGTTCTCGTTCGCTAACGGAAATGTGGCAGTTCGGGATGTCGCCGAACTCGGAATAGAGAACGCTTAACTCTCGCCACGACCAAGCGTCCGGGGCTTTACCGCCGCGGCCGAACAGATGCTCGAAGTCGAGTCCCATGCTGTTTCGGAATGCAACCGCTGCAAGGATGTTCCGGCCATTTGGGTCGTTTGGAGAGACCTGATCTACATGAACAACGCAATCTCATTGAGTTCAGAAAGTGTTCATTCGCCGTTCAACCAATCACTCTAATTGCTTCAGATTGCCATGGGCACACTGTTAGAACGTCCGTGGGGCAATGCCCTACAGACAAAAACTGACGGAACCGCATGGATGCAATTGCAATCCAGCGGTTGAGCGAATCACAAATGGGTGGTTCGCGGGAGCTAGTTACTTTGAAGCATTTAGTCAAAAAGTTGGTTGCCGTAGGGGTCGCCGCACTCATCTTGCCGGCCGTCCTTATTACCCGCGCTTACTCGTCCGACCACGCCGATACGCCCAACATCGCGGCGAATCCTGGCCAGGACATCACCGACGTATTCATGTTCCCGAGCCCGACGAACGCGAACAATGTCGTTCTCGTAATGAACGTCCACCCGCTGATCGGGCCGGGCGAGGGAACGTCGACTTTCTTCGATCCGAACGTTCTCTATCAGTTCAAGATCGACAACACCGGCGACGCGGTGGAAGATTTGGTCATTCAGGCCAAGTTCACGGGCACCGGCGCCACCCAGAAGGTCGCCATCTCGGGTCCGATTCGTCCTTCCACCACGGGGAACGCGAATAAGATCGAGCATGCATTCTCGACGACCGGCGTGTACAACACGACGTTCTCGCCCACGCCTGGCATGACAGTTTTTGCCGGTCCTCGCGAAGATCCGTTCTTCTTCGACCTCGACCAGTTCTTCACGATCTTCCCGGATCGCGCCACGCCGATTACGGGTACCGCCGTCGCGAACCCGAACCAGCCCCAAGCGACCTCCTTCCGGCCGGTCGCCACCGCTCAGGACTTTCTTTCGGTTCACCAATTTAACGTCCTGTCGATCGTCGTCGAGCTGCCGAAAGCCTCGCTCCTCAAGTAATCACCGAGGCAAAAACAATGAAGAACACACACCTCATCTCCCTTCTTGCGATCTCGGTCGCCCTCGTCGGTTGCGGCGGTAGCAGCGGCCACAGCGGCACCAGCGTCACTCGCGGCCCGGTCATCGGACTCTGGACTACGACTAGCATTCCGAACGGCAGCAACTACATGCAGATCGACCGATTGGCCCGCCCGGCCGTGAACGAGCTGTTCGCGACCGTCGCCAACAATCGCCACCAGATCAACGACCAGGACAATCCGACCGACGACGCGGCGAACCTGAAGAACGACATCGAGTCCTTCCTCACGAATGTTCCGAATCGCTCCACGGCGACGAAGACCGTCATCGAGTCCGTTCTGATTCCGGACGTTTTGAAGGCGGACCTCAGCAAGAGCGACAGCGCGGCCTATCTCGGTACCGAGACGGGCGGAGCGACCGGCGGTAAGTTCGGCGGACGCAAGCTCCAGGACGATGTCATCGACATCTCTCTCGGCATCGTGTTTGGCAACACGGTCAGCGCGCTCGGCCTGGCTCCGGACGACGGCAAGGAAATCCCCACCCTCACGACGGACAACGTCGGCGATGGCGGCAAGCATTTCCAGGCCACGTTCCCGTACCTCGGCGCTCCGCGCTAGTAGCGGTCTAGTCGTCATCGGCGAGGCGGTCTTTCGGGCCGCCTCGCCCTCCCTCAACGTATCGATTTGAAGAAGAGAATTCTAGCTATGCAAAAAGTTTTGACCACCCTATGTTGCGGCGCCCTGGTCGTCGGTGGTTGGATGGGTTATGCGTCGTTGTATAAGACGGTAACGCCCGCCGGCAGCGCGGTCATTGTCCCGGAACCGGTCGTGCATCTTCCGTTTGACTCCGCGGTCATCGACAAGCGCATCGCGAATAACGAAAACGCGGTGAAGATTGACCCGGGCGCGGCGATGAACTGGTCGGGACTTTGCTCGGCTTACCTCGCCCGAAGCCGCGAGTCGGACGACTATACGACGGCCATCAAAGCCGAGGAATCCGCCCGCCACAGTTTGAAGATTCGTAAGCTCGGAAACAGCGGCGCCTGGAATAAGCTTGTTTCTAGCCTCCTTCAGCAGCATCGCTTCAAGGACGCCCTCATTCAGACCGAGGCGTGCGAGAGTGAGAAGCTCTCCGACGATACGACCCAGCAGCTGAAAGCCGATTGCATGATAGAAATCGGTCGCTACGACGATGCAGGTCTGGTGGTCAGCAAGCACCCCCGCGCCTTCAGCGACGGATCGGGCAAGACGATCGTTGCCCGCCTCCTAGATATTGGCGGAAAGCCTGGTGATGCGCTCCGCCTACTAAAAGAGGCCGTTGCCGAAGTTGACGTGAACGGCGGCATGGCCAGCGATTCTGTCGCCTGGTTCCACGGCCGGCTTGCCCAAGAGCTTGCGAAGACGGGCCATCACGACGAGGCTCGCAAAGAATTTGAGTTCGCTTTGTCGATCTACCCCCGAGACTATAAGTCGATGGCCGGCCTCGCCCGCCTCGCCTTCCAGAACGGCAATTGGCAGGAAACGATCGACTGGGGCAACCGCAGCGACGCCGTCGCTCAGATGGCCGACATCCGCGCCTTGGTTGCCGACGCTTACGCAAAACTGAATCAGACCGCCAAAGCCGAAGAAGGATATAACCGTGTCGCGATGCTCGTTGGCCGCCCGTCCGGCCAGAACGATGGGATGCACGAAGCCGCTCCCGCCGCCGGAACTCATGCCCACCGCCTCGACCGTCAATACGCCGTCTTCTGCGCGGACCACGACCGGGACCCGGTCGGCGCATACGCGGCCGCACTAAGGGACTTCGAGGGTCGCCAAGACATCTACGCATACGACACCCTAGGTTGGGTCTGCAAAGAGACCGGCAATTTGAGCGAGGCCAAAGAAGCAATTAGCCGCGCCCTTGCCAAAGGAACCCGGGACGCGATGCTCTACTACCACGCGGGCGTGATCTACGCCGGCGCGGGCGATAAAGCAAAGGCGGCCGGCTATCTCCGCCAAGCCCTCGCCATCGACCCCCACTTCGACGGTATCTTCGCCCCCAAGGCCGAAGCCCTTTTACGCACCTGCGACGCAGCAGGAAGAACCGCCCTTAAATGAGAACTCGCGCCTTCACCCTGATCGAACTGCTCGTCGTCATCGCGATCATCGCGATTCTCGCCGCCATCCTCTTCCCGGTCTTCGCCTCCGCGAAGGAAGCGGCAAAGAAGACTAGCTGCGCCTCCAACATGAAGCAGCTCGGCGTCGCCTCCTATATGTATCTGAGCGACAACGACGGCGCGCTGTACCACCACCACGAGGAATGGGTCCTGGACGACGGCACCCTCACTCCGAACTTGCCTGCGGACATCAGCGGATGCCTGGGTGGCGGCGATGGTAATAGCCAATCTGAGAAGCCCTGGGCGATCTTCTTTCAGCCGTACATGAAGAACCGCTCAATGCTCTTCTGTCCGAGCGACCCGGCTTCGCATTCAAAGAATTTGGCCTCGGATATCAGTGCCTACAACGGCGGTGGCACCGTCCTCGGAACCGAGTGCAGTGTCGCGCCGAACGGCGAGCAATGCCAGGCCGAGATGAACAATGCGAGCATGTGGAGCTATGCTCTGAATTCGATCTTCACCCACAAGTCTTGCCGGTACGCGGTGGAGGGAGCGCTGCCCGGCTTCGCGACCGAATCCGTTCTCGCCGGACTCGCAGACCCGAACATCATCATGTTCTCCGAGCGAAACTCCGCCGGTCTGACCGACCCGAACAGCGCGTTCTACTACGTCCCCCAGGACGATTACGACACGTGGGGCGGCGAATCCGTGCTGGTGCAGTGGGGAAGTGGCGACCGTCCGAACGAGGGTTGGATCGTCCCTGACCGCCACAATGGCGGCTCGAACTACGTCTATGCCGATTCCCACGCCAAGTTCGAGCACTGGGGCAAGGCGCGGTTGGACCAGTATCCGGACCACGTCGTCCGTAAGCCTTTAGCGAATCCGCCTCTGTGAGACGGCTAAACTCTACTTAGAGCGAAGATGCACATTCCGGACGCCTACCTGAGCCCTCTCACGCAGGGGGTAGCGTTTGCGGCGATGGTTCCGGTCTGGTACTACTGCGCGAAGCGGACGGCGCGAGACCTGACCTCAAAGCAGGCTCCGCTCCTCTCGATCGGAGCGGCGTTTTGCTTCGCCGTGCAGATGTTCAACATCCCGGCTTTGGGGGGGACGACGGCGCATGCTCTGGGCGCGACTTTGCTCGCCGTCCTTGTTGGCCCTTATGCCGCGGTGATCGGCATGACGCTTACGCTGGTGATCCAGGCCCTACTTTTTGGCGACGGCGGGATTCTCTCCATCGGTGCGAACTGCTGGGACATGGCGTTGATCGCGCCCGCGGTCGGCTATTCGATGTACCGCGTCCTCTCCGCGAGTAGCCCGGAAGGTTCGACCCGACCCCTGATTGCTGCCGCCGTCGGATCGTACACTGGAACCGTCGCCGCCTCCCTGAGCGCTGGCGTCCTGCTCGGGATTCAGCCCCTCATCGCCCATGATTCAGCGGGTCATGCGCTCTACTGTCCGTTCGGTTTAAATATCGCGGTTCCCGCCATGGGCTTGACCCACCTTCTGGTGGCGGCTCCCGCCGAGGCGATCATCACCGTCGCGGCTCTCGCCTATCTTTGGAAGACATTTCCCGAGCTTCGCCTCGCCGGCGTTCGGACCCGGGTTGGCACCGGCGCGCGGCTCTACCGGCGACTGGCTTGGCTGCTGCTATTGACCCCGCTTGGCCTCCTTGCCGGTGGCGATGCCTTCGGCGAATGGGATGTGGAGAAGCTCGAAAAGATGGTCGGCTATGTGCCGGCTGGAGCTGCGAAAGCTCACGAACTCGTCCATCCGCTGCTGCCGGACTACGGCTTCGCGGGGGTTCAGTCGGGTGGTTGGCAGGTTCTTGGGTACCTGGCTAGCGCCCTCATCGGTTGCGCCGTTGTCGCCGGTTTCACCCGCACCATCGTTCACGCTCACAGGGTGGAGGCGGCCACCGAGGTGCCCATCACCGGCACGCTTGGCCGTGATCTTCCCGCCTGGATGCATGCGGCGAATCCTCCCTTGCCGCCCGCTCAGGCACTGAAGTCGCCTTGGCTGGAGAACACGGTCCTGAAAATGCGTAGCGCCATTGCGAAAACGGTTGCGTCAGAAACTATCGCCCGTCAGCCGGGTTTGCTGCAGTCGATTCACCCATTGGCAAAGACCCTCGGTTTCGTCTGCGCCCTCATGGCCACGGCATTCGCGCACTCGCCCTTGGTGCTCGCGGCGATGATCGGCTTGGTTGCAGCGGGGGCTTTTGTATCTGCGGTCCCGATGAAGTCGACCTTCCTGCGCGTCTTCGGATCCGTCATATTTTTCGGCTCGGCGGTAGCCCTGCCGGTAGCTTTCCAGGGCATGACCCCTGGTCCGGTCGCTCTGCAACTCGGCCCAATCGCCCTGTCCACCCCTGGCCTGCACGCTGCGATGATGATCCTGCTGCGCCTAGCCGCCGGTATCTCCCTCGCTATCCTCTGGAACCTCACTACCCGTTGGAATGATTTGTTGAAATCGCTCCGCTGGCTTGGAGCACCGCCTTTCCTGATCACCACCGCCACCCTCACCTACCGCTACATATTCGTCATGATGGAAACTCTCGGCGACATGGTGGATGCACGTAAATCCCGCCAAGTCGGTGCTTGCGACAAGCGCCAAGCCCGCACCTACGCGGGTAATGCTACTGGCGTCCTCTTCGCGAAGAGTCTTGCCTTCACCGAGGAACTCCAAATGGCTATGCAATCGCGCGGCGCCGGTTCGCCCGCCAAGCCAAGCTCGATGCGTAATTGGCGCGGCGTCGATTCGATCGCCGTCGCCGCGGGAGCGGTTCTCCTTATGCTCGTCGTCTGGCAGGGAATGTCTCATGCCGGTTAACCTCTTCGAGTTCGACCGCGTCGGCTACCGCTATTCGGACGGTACGGAGGCGATCGGCGAGATCAATTTCACGTGCCGAGCCGGTGAGAACCTTGCCATCTTAGGCGCAAACGGTTCCGGCAAATCGACGCTGTTGCGGCTCATCAATGGTTTGATCCATCCGACCAGTGGCACGATCCGATTCCAGGGGCGCGAATTGACCGAAGCTTCGTTGAAGCAACCCGATTTCCACCAGGAGTTCCGCCAGAAAGTTGGCTTCGTCTTTCAGAACGCCGACGCCCAACTGTTTAACCCAACCACCCGTGAGGAGATTGCCTTCGGCCCTCGCCAGCTTGGGCTCGCGGAACCGGAGGTTCAGGCGCGCACTTCCGATGTTCTGTCTTTCCTCGGCATCGAGCATTTGGCGGAGCGGCCTCCCTTTCGCCTGAGCGGCGGAGAAAAGCGGAAGGTCGCAATCGCCTCCGTTTTGAGCATGAACCCCGAGGTTTTGATTCTGGACGAACCCTTTCTCGGGCTGGATCCTCGTTCCCAGTCTTGGCTGATTCGAACATTGAATCAGTTGCAGTCAGCGGGGAAGACCACGATCGTAGCTACCCACTCTATGCCGACGGTAGAACGCGTTGCCTCCATGGCGCTGGTGTTGGACGAAGATCACGCCCTCGCCGCCTTGGGGCCGGTGAGCGAGATTCTATCCGACGAATCTTTGCTGTTTCGGACTAACCTAGTCGAGCGCACGCCATGAAACTCACCGCCTCTCTTGCTGTTCTCGCCCTCGGGGTTTCTGCTCTTGCGTCTGACCGATCGCAGATCGAGCGGCAGTACAAGCGCTGGGCGAAAGCCGCCCTCGTAAACGATGTCGAGACGATCCTAGATGTTTTGGCCCCGGACTATACACTGCACACCTACACCGGGACCGTCGTTCCTCGCAAGGCTTATGAAGTAACGCTTCGAAAGCGCAAAGCTTCAAAAGCGGCGGCCACGGTCTATCAGACGAAGATCGCCAGCGTTGCGGTGGCGGGCAAGACTGCCAAGGTGATTTCCGACGAAACTTCCGACACCTTTGCGGTGGATCCGATTTCCAAGAAGAAGCAGAAGTTGATCCACGTCCACCGGTATCTGGATACCTGGGTGAAACTCGGCGGTGTTTGGCATTTGCAGACGACTATCACGCAGGTGGAGTCGACGAAGGTCGTTCCGGCTTAACGATTGCTTTCGTCTGCCAAGCTCTAGCCTGGCTCTTCAGAGTCTGGTATTCGCCAATCCACGAGTTCCAAAGGGTATCCGAGATCGACAATTCTTTGAAAGTGACGGGTGTTTGAAGTAACCAGAGACAACTTTGCCCGAATCGCCGTGGCGGCGAGAAAGCAGTCAGCGATGCCGATTTTGATCCCAAGGTTGTCGAGTTGAGAGGCAATTTCTCCTGCGAGGAATCCCATATCCCTATCAAGGTCGAGAACAACGAAGGTTGCGAGTACTTCTTCTCGGAAGGTGACGGCCCGCTTTGGACTTACATCCCGATAGAGGCCGCGTGCAATTTCGGCAATGCTTACCGAACTCAGAAAGGGCAATCCAAACTCCGTCCTGTAACTCAGGTTTTGGCGAAGCGAGTAAACAGCCCAATCCTGTTCGCGGTATTTGTTTGCCTTTTCGAGGTCTATGTAAGTTGCGCTGTCCAACAACGCTTTAGGCAAGGTCTGGGAATCCTTCTTGTTTTGTTCGAAGTATGGTGGCCATTACTTTGTCGATCGTTTCGTCCGACTGATCGGCCAAAAGGCCGAATGCGCCCCCCAGGCTGTCTAACTGCCGTAGTTCCTCTTCAGTCAGAGGCGACACCTCGATTTTATGACGGTTCTCCACTTTAGAGTTAGGTCCGGATGAGATTTCAATGGCGTCAATAAACTCCGGCTGCGTCTCCAGCTTGCGCGCCAATGCCGTATATTTGCCTCGCCTGCTCGGGGTGAGGGCGGTTTCCGGGATATTGAGTTCAAGACGCATCGATTCTGAGACCTCGAGAGGATTCTATTGTAATCCTACGTTTCACACGACGACCTTGGCGCACCATTAGTCAATCTCTTGATTTCCTTCGATAGATCTTAGCCTGAACCACGAACTCCCATGTGAGCAGGCAAATGAGGCGAAACTTTGAATGAAACGCAGCGTGAAATCGTCGCCATCCCCTGGAAGGCAGACGAGATCACCTTTGTGGAGGCGCGCCATCTCTACCAAGCCGTCGTCTTTTCCTTCGTCGCAAGAAGAATCCGGCCGGTCGAAGATGCGGAAGACATCGTTGCCGCCGTTTTCGTCGACGCCTTCCGAGGTTGGAACCGGCGAAGGGGCGAGCCAAGACTTTGGCTCCTCGGAATCGCGAGAAGGAAAGTCGCCGACGCCCTGAGGCGCAAACGAACCTGGTGGAATGTCCGCGAGACCGACGCGACATCGGACGCGATGAACGAATTCGTTCACAAAGCCCAGGTATCGGCAGCGACAGAGATCATCGCCAAACTTCCCGACGACGAACGGGATGCCTTGCTTATGCAGATTTTGGAGGAGCTACCTATCGAAGAGATCGCGATCGTGATCGGTCGCAGTGCGCAAGCCACGAATTCTCTCCTCCAACGTGCTCGTAGTCGCGTTCGCCGCATGGCCGCTAACCACAGCAAGGAGCCAAACCATGAATGAAGCCGAACTGAATTCCAATCTTCACCAGGCGTTTCCGGAGGTTTCCGAATCCGCCGGCCTTGACCGCAAAGTCGATGACGCCCTCCGACATTACCGCCACAAGATCATGATTCGACGCCGTTTCACCTTCTCTGTCCTCGCCGCCGGCTGCATTGCCCTCGGCCTTTTCGCCATTCCCGTCGTCCGCGCCAACGCCTCGATCGCGCAGATGGCCCATGCCCTTGACAACGTCTCAACCGTCGCGGTATCCACGAGTACCGTTGATAGCCACGGAAACCGCACTAAGTCTGGACTTATCGTTTATGACCATGGAAACTGGTTCCTCGACTACGGCCGCCCAGAAGGGGCCACATACTACTGGAACGGCCATTCCTATGTCATCGATCCGACGCTGAAGGTCTTCACGACGCGGGATGAGCCGAATGGGCCGTTCCACAATCAAGGGGATAGCTTCAAAGTCTCCAGCCTGATCGCCCAGATGGGGAGTTCCGTGACCCATAAACTCGTTTCCACGGAATCGACAACTTTAAATGGCCGCCCTGTCACCCGGATTCAGATCGATCACGAATCCTTGCCCGAGCGCTACATCTTCTTTGCCGATCCAAAAACGGAACTACCGGTTGAGATGCACGTGGAAGGCAAGGAACTGGGCACTTGGAAGCTGGTGCAGGTGATGACCTTCACCTACGGCGGCCAAGTGGATCCGCACCTGATTCAACCGGACCTTAAGAAATACCCCGTGCTCACCGAGGAAGCTGCGAACAAGCGATTTGTAGATTCCATGGAAGCTAGTAAGTTGGCCGAGCTGCCGCTGAAGCGAGGCATGCTGACGATCCACAAGTTCGACATAGCCGAGGACGGAACCGTATTCGTGGTCTTCCAATCCGGAAACCGGGCAACGAACAGTTGGAGGGGCTACCCATTCGCCCTGACCGACGACCAGGGTACGCGCTATCTGCCACTTCAGATGTTCGTAGAGCAACACGGCCAAGGGCTTTCTATCCCGAAAGCCGGTTTGATCGAGACGGAGGTCTTTGTCCCGCTCGATCCGATTCCGTCGGGTCAAACGCGGCATCTAAAACTGGGTGCAATGCGCGATTCTCATCTTGACCTAGTAAGGCAAGTAGAGATTATGTTGATCGATGAGAACGGAAAGCTAGTCAAGAGTGCTCAACCCAATTACTTCGGAAATTCGAAGGAAGGAACTTGGTCAACCCTCCTGAGGCAAACGATTTCCAAGGCAACTTGCCAAGAAAGGCCTTCCTATGTCTCGAGAGTGGCCTACGAAACGTTCTCGACCGATATCGACAGCCAAATCACAAAGCTCAGAACGCGCGCCAAAGCCCGCCTTGACGACTCGCAATGGCAAGCCGCCCTTCCCCTGCTTGAAGAGGAGGCCCGCAAAATCGACGAGCGCGAGCACCTCGGCTACGGCCCGATGTCTCGAGACGACGTCTTGAAGGATTTGCAAACCGCGAAGGACGGTTTAAAGCGACCGTAGATACCGGTTCTGGTTTGGGAGGACGTTTTGGAGATGATTTCTTCTCCAAAACGCCCTCCCACGGCGTTGCGCATTCCTGCGAGGTCTGGGCTACCACGCCGGGAGCCGGAAATGTACTGGCAAAAACATCGCGCCGCCAAAAGAACTCGACAAATTCCGCTACGATCTGGCTCGAACTATGAGGAAGGCCCGACGCCGCGCTCAGCCGCCAGCAGATTCAAGAAGTCGTTCACGGTTTGGTCTTTGGTGAAGAGAAAGATCGGTGCGGGAAGGTCGTTTCCGATGACGTTTGTTTGAATCTCTCCTCGCTGCAGCTCAGTGAGTGCGGACGCGCTGGCACTTAAAGGGAAAACGGGACGGTTGGCGCTCGCCGGGATGGTAGTGGTGGGCTGAAGGCCGAGCCATAGGGCGCGCAAATCCCGCGATCGCCCTTCGTAGAACCGACTGTTACCGGGACTGTTGCGTAGTTGGGCGAGCGAAATCTGATCGCGTACGGCTACCGGCAGCCAGGCCTCTCTGCCGATCCCTTCGAGCGCCGTCCAGCTTGGACCGAAGTGATTGTCGAGCTCCAAGGACTTTCGCAAACAATGGATGGCTTTCTCGTCCTCATCGCAGAATTGGTACACGATTCCCATTGCAGAGTACAGGGAAGCACTGTTCGGAGACTTTTGAACGAGTTCCTTAAAGAGCTTTTCACAGTCGGGAAGGAAGCCTTCGTGGATAGTTACCCAGCCAACTAAACTGCCGGGTCCCAGCTTTGCCGCGAAGCTTCGAAACATACTGAGGGTCTGCTTCTTGGCTTCATCGCGCCGGCCCATTTCCATAAGGTCGTCGGCGACGACTTGGCGCAGGAAGTAGTCATCCGGACTTTTGGTGACGTCTTTTAGTTTGTCGCTCAAGCTCTTGAAGGCAAATTTGTCGTTGTTTAAGTTCCAGAGGTGGCTGAGTTTTTGACGGCCGTCGTAAATCGCTTGGTGGACCTTGGCCGCGGCGTTCTTGCCTCGATCTCGTTCGATCGCGGCGAGAATCCCATAGACCTGAAATCTAGTATTGCGTTCGACGGCCAGAATATCCTCCGGATCGAGCGCGACAGCTCGATAAATCAATGTCTCGGCCTCCTTGAGTTGGTGATGCCGACGCAGCCATTCGGCCTTCCACATAAGCGGACGCGCTTCCATCGGTGCGGCAAGATGCATCTGGTCAAGAAACGCGCCAGCGGCAGGATCGACATCAACAAGCAAGGCGTACGCCTGATCGACGTAGTTCTGCCGCCAAAGCGTATACCGCAGAGGGCGAATCGCTTCGGTACCACGACCAACTCTCACAAGGGCCTGGGCGGCGATCACGGGAAATGGGACTTCGATCGACGTGTCGGTCATCTCGAAATCGGCGATATCTCCAGCGCCCCAACTTGGCGACTTATCTAGTAGAGCAGCGGCTTCCGCGAAGCGGTCCGTCGTTACGTATAATCTTACGAGGTCCGCCAGTTCGCGCTGCCCAGGGGGAGGCGAACTAAACCCTTTGAATTCCTTCGCCGCCTTAATGCGGTCCAAGAGAATCGCCTCCCCTTCCGCCGTACGGCCATTCTTGGCAAGAGAAAAGCAGATCGAAGCATCTATTAGGTTCGGCTCCTCGACGATCGAAGCTTTTTCGGCGTTTAGACCGGCGGTAACCCAGTCCGGCCGGTGCAAAACCCGGCCAATCCCGACTAGTAAGCTTGCTGTGTTCGGGTGCGAACGCGGCAGGGACTTGAGGACGGCAGGATCGGTAAGTGAGGCTTTTAACAGTTTCCCGGCTTCGGCTAGCTTGCCTTCCCGGATCAAGTCCTTCGCGTCGTCGTCGACCTCTCGCTTCCCTCTCGCTTTTGGCGGCAGCGAGTGGACAAACTTGCGAAAGTGTGGCGCCTCGCCAAGGCTGTCGCAGAGACTTTCATACATCGCGACGATAGTAGCGTCGCCGTCTCGTTTGGCGATTCTCTCTACAAATCGCTTGAAATTGGCAGCCTTTCCCGTTCGTTTTAGGCGTTCGATCTCATCTGAAGGGAGGCGCCATGAAAACCAGGAGGAGAGGCCGGGCTTACCGTACAAAGCCATCCTTTGCACCATGCTCTCATCGAACGCGATGGCTTCCTTATACCGATTATTAGCAATGAGAAACGCGGCATATCGAACTGTTGCCGACGCGATTTTGTCGGGCCACTGGAAGGATTGTTGGGCGGGCGATTCATGAGGAAACTGCGCGTACATGGCCGCGAATAGGGCGTGGCCGTCGATGTCGTCGGCGAGAGCCCACTGGGGATGCTTCAGCGTTTTGATGCCGGCCAGGGCAACGTCTCGCGCGATTGCCTGATTAGGGGTTCCGGGCAATACGGAAATCACACCGTCATAGGTTTGAAAGAGATGGGTAAGCAGTTTCCGTGCAAACTTGGCAGGCAGGATCGCGAGGGCGTCGCTCACGTCGAGGGGCTCCTGCTTTCCGTACGGATTTTCCGGACTGAGCTTTCGGCGGTATGCCGTTTCGATCCAATCGGGGCGCTCTTCCGTCAGCGCGAGATCGATGACGACTCTGTTGTACGCCGCTTTAACGTTGCCACCGTTCGAGATCAAGCGATCCAATGTTGCCCACGCTTCCTTTCGTTCACCAAGGAGCGTTTGAACAAAGGCGAGCGTACAGAGGTCGCGATCGAAGCGTTTGCCGGGATGAATTCTGTCGCGAACCTGCCGCTCGATTTCCGGCCATATGCTCACGTCGGGGAGATCCGGCATTCGTGACATATTCGGAAATGGAGACGTTGGCGCGTTGTCTAAGTCGACCAGCCACTTTTGGGCGATTTCGGCCGGCCGGCTCGGTGCTGGCGGTTTGGTGTCGAGCCGCTTTATCGCCGCCGTTTTCGCCAGTGTACGGTCGTTCCGATGGAACGCATGTTGGGCCGCCGTGATGGCGGCAAAGGTGAAAAGGATCCCCAAAAGAGCGGCATTTCTCTTCATCAGTAGCTCCAGTCAATTTATTGACGGAACGCGCCGCTCTGGACGTTCACTTTTGGGGCTGTCTTCGGACGGCGGCTCCAAACTTCCGCGTCATCAGGGAGTCTCTCGCGCCATCGGTTTAGCTCTCAAAGGGCCGTCGTCTGAGGACTTGGGGATGGGCGTCTTCTGTCCCAGGGGAGTGTCATCCTTCGCTTTCACTTCGGCGACGCAATCCTTAGCTGAGAGTTCAGGCAAGCCATTCGCTCGCAATCAAGCGAAATCTTTGTCGATTTTCATGAACCGGTAGCTGCGATACGCATTCCCCTGGCGCGAACATCAAGGGGAATGCGCATCGCTCCTGCGGGCGGACCGTTTGCAGTTCTTCTACAGAGTATTGAGGGCGATGCCTACTCGATCTTAAACGTTCCCGCATAGACCGAGAGTGGGGGCAGCTCGATCGTCAGGACGCCGTTGCACATGCAGACTTCGTCGTGCTCGCAGCTTTGCACTTTGAACGGTTGATCGAAGGTGTTTGTCGCTTTCGGATCGGTGCCGTGGACGAATTCCGCGTTAACTAGAGACTTGAACGAAGCGTCACCGACGCGGACTTTTATTTCGCGGGCGTGCGAGGGATCGCGGTTGACGAGGAAGACGTTGAGTTCGTCGCCGTTTAGGATTGCGCTGGCGTCGAGGTATTTGACCTCGCCGTACTGCTTAGAGAGGTAGCCGGGCCCCTCAACCCGGCATTGGAGGGAAGTTCCGGTGCGGCGCTTGCTGTACATTTCGATCGGGTAGAAGATCGATTGGAGCAGCATCTCGTCGCCGCGCGTAAAGATCGGCGCGATCACGTTTACGATCTGCGCCAGGTTCGCGATCTTGACGGAATCGGCGTGGCGGATAAACGAGTTCAAGAACCCGGCGGCGACCAACGCGTCCTCAAGGTTGTACTGCTCCTCCAGTAGCGGCGGGGCGAACTTTCCCTTGCCGTCCAGATGCTCGGCCTCGCGCGCCCGGTACCAAATGTTCCACTCGTCGAAGCTCAGGTAGACCCGCTTCGACAGACGCTTCGTAGCCGCGACCGACCGGCAAACCGCGTCGCTCGCCTCGATCTGCGCGTCGATGCTGTTCGTTACCGCAAGGAAGTTCGGAGTGTCGTCATCCCGATTCCCGACGTAGCGGTGAAGGCTCAGGTATTCGACGTCGTCGCGGCAGTGCTCGAGCACCTTGCGATCCCACTCCAAATACGTCGGCAACTCGACCGCGCAGGAGCCGCAGACGACCAGTTCGATGGTGGGGTCGCACATTTTCATCATGCGTGCGGTTTGCTGGGCGCTGATCGCGTACTGCTCGGCGGGGACGTGGCCGATTTGCCAGTGGCCGTCCATCTCGTTACCGAGGCACCACAGCTTGATGTTGTGCGGATCGGCAACTCCATGCTCACGTCGAAGGTCGGCCCAGCGGGAACCGGATTCGATGTTGCAGTACTCCAGCCAATTGCGCGCTTCTTCCGGCGTGCCGGTGCCGAGGTTGACCGACATCATCGGGGTCCAATCCATGCGGCGGGAGAGCTCCATGAACTCGTTTGTGCCGAAGTGGTTGTTCTCGATGCTCTGCCAGGCAAGGTCGCGAACCAAAGGCCGCTTCTCGCGCGGACCCACTCCATCTTGCCAGTGGTAACCGCTTACGAAGTTGCCGCCGGGGTACCGCATCGCGGTGAAGGAGAGCCGGCGCAGGGCGGCCTGCACGTCGGTTCGGCAACCCATGTCGTCCGCGTGAACGCTTTGCGGACGGTAGACCCCGTCGTTGACGGCGCGCCCCATGTGCTCCAAGAATCCGCCGAAGACGCGGGGGTCGACGGTGTCGACGGTGAACGCGGTGTGTAGATGAAGGGTGGTCGTTTCCATGACAATCGATAAGGGAAAGCTAATCTTTGAGGCCGGCCGCGGCCATGCTGTCGACAATTTGGCGCTGGAACGCCATGAACACGATGACAAGCGGCAACGTTGCCAAAACGCTCGTGGCGAGCGTTAAACCGTATTGGGTGTAGTAGGAGCTCTGGTACAGCGCGATGCCCACCGGCAACGTGTAGTTGCGCACCGAGTCCATGAACACGAGGGGGCCGAGGAAGTCGTTCCAAGACCCGACGAAAGTGAAGATGCCAAGCGTCGCCAACGCCGGCGCGCAAAGAGGAAGGCTGACATTCAAGAACAGCTTCATCGGCGTGCAACCGTCGATGAGCGCGGCTTCCTCGACCGCCTCGGGAATGCCGCGCATGAACTGACTCAGCATAAACACACCGAATCCGCCCGCCGTCGCGGGCACGATCAAGGCTGCTGGCGTATCCAACCAATGCAGCCGGCTTAACATCAAGTAAAGGGGCACCAAGAACAACTGTCCCGGCACCATCATCGAGGCCACGACGACGCCCAAGAAGACATTTCCTCCGGGCACGCGCAACCGCGTAATCGCAAACGCCGCCATCGCCGAAAGGAGAACGACAAGCAGCGTCACACTCGAAGCGATGAAGAAGCTGTTCAGCAGCCAACGCCCGAACGGCGCCTCCTCCGTCCAGCCAAGCAGATACTTATAGTTGTCGACCGTCCAATGCTTGGGAATCGCCGACTCCGGGTTCAAAACCTCGGATTCTGGCTTCAGCGACGTCAAAACCATCAGCACGATGGGCGACATGAACAGCAGCCCGAGGATGCTCATGAAGCCTGTGTTCACCCGCTGGAGAATCCGGTTCACGCGATGCTCCTTCGCAGGACGCGGTACTGAAGCAGCGCAAACACCGCCACGATGGCGAACAGCATCCAACTCATCGCCGCGCCATAACCCAGCCGATAGTTGTTAAATGCCGTCTCGTAGATGTACTGCACCAACCCGCGCGTCGACCTCTCCGGCCCGCCCTGGGTGAGCAGGAACGGCTGCCCGAAGACCTGGAAGCCCGCGATCGTGTTCGTCACTACGACAAACAGCAACACGGGACGAAGCAAAGGAATGGTGATCTTCGAAAGCAAAGCCGGCCCCGTCGAGCCATCCAAAAGCGCCGCCTCAAAAATCTGCTTCGGTATCTGTTGCAAGGCGGCCAGCAGCACGATCGAGGTTCCGCCGATCGTCCACCAGAGCGACATCATCACGATGCTCGGCATCGCGTAACCCTTGTCGGAAAGCCAAGGCGCGGGGTTCATGCCGAGCCGTTTCAGGACGAAGTTGAACAGCCCGAACTCCCCGTCGTAGAACCAGCGCCAAAGCAAGCCCGTGACTGCGACGTTCAGCATGCCGGGCAAGAAGAGGATCGCGCGGATTGTGTTACGCCCTTTCGCCATCCCGTTCAACCCGAGCGCAACCCCGAGCGAGGTCACGATCAGCCCCGGAACCATCAGCACCACGTAGCCAAGCGTGGCCTTCAGCGCCTGCCAGAAATACTCGTCCTTCCAGGCATCGGCATAGTTCTTTCCGGCATTGAACTTGATGGAGTGCGGCGCCGTCAGGTCGAACTGCATCAGGGAAAGCACCAACGCGACCCCGATCGGGATCAATACGAACACGCAGAATGACAGCGCGTAAGGGGCCAGAAAGAGGAGTCCATGCAGACCTCGCTTCTTTGCGTACGTCACTGGGCGTCCTCTCCCGTGCGCTCGGTCTTGTCACGATCAAGGAACGCCTGAACGTGCTTGTTCGCTTCTTCGAGGGCGGCCACCGGAGTAGATCGGCCGCGAATCACCTTCTCCACCGCGAAGTCAATTTCTTGGTTCAGCTCGAAGATCACCGTGGTCTTCGGCATGTACTGCATGTTCGGGATCTGCTTGGCGAACGCCGACTGAACGGGCAGCTTCTTGAATTCCTCGGTATCGCGCACGCTTCGGCGCGCCGGGACCTGGCCCGCCTTCGCCCATTCCACGCTGTTGTCGGAGAGGAAGCGAATGAATTTCTTGGCGGCTGCCGACTGTCGCTCGCCGAGGGCCTTGCGCACGCAAAGCGTATGCGACTCGGCCAAGGTACCGGCGTGCTTACCGATGACCGGCAACGGCGCCCCCACATAGTGGAAGTCGTCCAGCCGTAGTAGGTCGCCGACCATGAAGATGCCGTCGATGACCATTCCGACCTTCTTTTGGCGGAATCCGACCCAGCCCAAGCCGTTCTCGGGCGGCGGGATGAGTCGCTTGCCTTCATTTAACGACGCCATGAAGGTGAGCGCGGCAACGTTGCCGGGGTTGGCGAGGTCGGCGCGGCCTTGCTTGTTAAAGTAGTAGCCGTCAAATTGGGTGAGCAGCGCCTGGAAGTTGAACCGCCAGTTGGTGAGAGCGTATCCCCACACATCGGGGTGGCCGTCCGGCCCCATGTGCTGGAGGGTGGAGGCAGCCTTGAGGAACTCCTCTTTCGTTGCGGGAGGCCTTGCGTTGCCTTGGGCGTCCACAAATCCAGCCGCCTTAAGTTCGTCCGCGTTCGAGTAGAGACCGAAGGGCCAGATGTCGAGGGGGACGCCGATGTAGGCGTCGCCGACGTGGACTTGCTGGATGACTTGGGGATCGAAATCGTTTGCCGGCACGCCTTTTTCGCCCGCGTATACATCGTTTATCCTCGCCACGAACCCGGCTCGGTTCATGCGGGTTAGCCAACTCGACTGGAGCACGAAGACCTCGGGTCCGCGGTCGTCCAGGGCGGCGACCATCAGCTTGTTGTAGTAGGTCGCCCAATCCATCCGCTGCATGGTCACTTGGATGTCCGGGTTTTCTTCGTTGAACCGGCGGACGAGGCCGAGCATGACGATTCCGTCAGGGCCGGTGAAGCCGTTCCAGAAACTGAGCTCCACTCGGGGACCATGAGCCTTCGACTTGAAACTGAAATCGGACCGCACCAGGCCTAAGACCAGTGCGATCGCGAATAGCAGACCAAGCGAGCTTTTGATTCCCATGGGTTGAGACGGCGAGACCAGCCACCGGCCGCATTCGGTCGATGGATCCACGCGATCGGCTCTGGCGAAAAGTTATTTGTTAGCCGGAGGTGCGCCGCCAGGATTGTTGCCCGCGGGCATCGCCCCACGCTGCTTCTTCATGGCATCCAGTTGGCTCTGCTCAGGCACGATTTCGTCCTTCCCACAACCCGCGAGAACGACGGCGGTAACGACGAGGGCCAGCAGCGAAAGCGCCGTGCAATTAATTCTTTTCATAAAGTTCGAAATCAGATTCGCCCTGAGGGCGGTAGCCGAGACCGGAGCGAAGCGATGGTGTCGCAAGACGGAAAATCGACAAGCGGAAATGCTCCGCTTGTCGATTCAAGGTTCGAAGCCCTTACAGCGCGCTGAGGTCGGCGGCGCCGTACGACTGCCACCAGCTCTGATTGGCGGGGATGTCGGTCAGACCCGTCGTGTTCGGCACGCAGTTTCCGCAGACGGCAAGCGGGCAACCCACTTTGCTGCTGATGCCAAAGTTTCGGAACTGGACTTTGGTGCGCATGTAGAACTTCGCGTGGCCGTCGGCCATGCCGTAGTTGTCGCCATGGTTAAACGTGAAGCCCATCCAGTTGATATCGATTCCATTTGCCGCGCGGCCGGCACTCGGGCCCGTGCAGTTATCGCTGAACGTTTTGCTGAAGATCGTCGGCTGAACGAGGGCTTCGCGGTCCGTAGTGATCTTGCCCTGGAAGACGATCACGTCAGAAGGCGCGCTAATTGCCGTGTTCGACGTGTCGAGAACGACGCCGTTGTAGGCGAAGCTATTGTTGCCCGCGCCCGGATATCGGGTCTGGTAGCTCCAAGGTGTTCCGTCCTGCTCCTTCAGCGCTGCATCCTGGAAGAGGTCGATGCTCTTCACGTAAGGATACAGTTCGGCGCCCCAGTTCTGGTGGGCGAGCGGGTCCAAGAAGCCTAGCTTGCAACCACCGGTCAGAGGATCGTTGTCCGCTCCGCAGGGGTTCTCGGAACCGGCGGTCCAGAACGGAAAGCCGCTCACGGGGTCCGGAGCTTGCGAGCAGAAGATGTCGTCGTTGTCGTTCGCGTACATGAAGTTCGCGAGGGCAAGCTGCTTGACGTCGGAGAGAGCGGCGGTTTTCTTCGCGGCCATTTTGGCTTGGGCGAAGACCGGGAAGAGGATTGCGGCCAGGATCGCGATGATCGCGATGACGACGAGAAGCTCGATGAGAGTAAAAGCTCTGTATTTGCGGGGCATGTATTTTCTCCTGTGAAAATAGCGATTTAGCGCTCAACGATGAGGGGTTCCGGCACATGTAGCCCGGTGGACACGCTCCTCGTTAAGCATATGACACTGCCTATTTATTCCAAGCAGCCGCAAACGAATCTTTTCCCCATGTCCGCACGAACACATGCTCGCGGGAACCCCAAATCGTTTACCTGCTGTCTCACCGAGGATTATACGATGGTTGATTCCAAAATGGGAATACGATTTCCAAAAAAAGTATACACAGGGAATATAGCCCTGTTAGGTCGCCTGATTCGACGCGGAGTCGATGGCCGCCTGGGTCGGCTGGACGTAGTGGAGCCTTAGGAGTAGGTCCTGTTCGTAGTTCCCGAACCCCTTTCCGAACAGCGTAAAGCCGCCCTGGTTCGCGGCGGTTGATTTAACGCCGATACGAACCCGAGTCGTCGTCCATGGCTTCAAATCCAGATCCTCAATCTTGAAGGACGAAACGCGCATGCCATCGATCGAGGTGCCGTGGCTGTTCACCTGCCACACCTTCAGCAGCCCAAACTGATTAAGGTTGTCGTGCCACCAAGGCGGGTTCAGCCGGCCCCGGGCGCCCCCGAAATCTCCAGGTGAGCTCCAGGTCCCGATCTCCTTCCCATCCAGCCAAACCGTGATATCGGAAGGGAAGTCGTTGTTGTAGCCGGGCGCTTCGGAGCAGATCTCCATCGCGAGGTCAAGCTCCGAGATCTTCGCCTCAAGCGGTAGAGAGTTCGTAAAAACGTACTCAACGAACCCGCCGGACGACCAAATCATCTCAGCCGTCGCCCGTTCCGGAAGAAAGAAGGAAACCGGATTGTCAAGGTGCCCAATGAACCGCTCGCGGTTTGCGAGGCCGCACGTCGGCACCGCTTCGATATTCGTATACATCCCGATCGGCACCTCGATCTCGGCCACGCTCTCGGTTCGCTGGGGAACCCCCGCCATCTCGATGATCAGCCGGTCATGGACGCGCCGGCACCGTTTCTGGGTCCCCTGGGGACCGGCAAGGTAGTCGCTCACGACCAACCCGGCCTCCTCAAGAATCTGAACGTGCTTCGTGGTGCTCGGCTGGGCCAGCTTCAGCGCCGCGCTTAGCTCGTTGATATTCATATCCCGCTCGGCCAACATCTCCATGATTCGGGCACGGGATTCGGAAGCGAGGGCTCGAAACAGCGCCACGCTCTCCACGGCCGAAAGCTCTTTGATGTGGTACGGCATGAATTCACATCCTGAGCGCACTCAAGACAATCAGACTATACATGGTCGATCCCATAAGCTGCAGATCGCGAGTTTTCATAGGCGGAGTGGAATATTCCGAATCCAACGGCACGGCTTGTCGCCGGTAGTTATCCCGTGCAACAACAACATTGGCCTTCGAAAAAGAGGGCGTGACCGCGTCGCTCCGAAAGCAGCGAAGTCGAGAGGCGCGACTATTGACGAGCTGCTCGCTCTCCAGCAATCTTCGGCAGATCAAGGTTCCCTTCCGCCCAGGCGCGCGCGAGGGTTAAAGACGATATGCGCCATGCGCCATCGATCTTCTTCAGGTTCATTTCATAGCAACCTCCGACCAGCCAGTAGTCCCGACCGATCAGTTCTTGCTCCTTCACAAAGTGCCAAGCGACAACGGAAGCCTTCGCCTCCGCGGCTTCGCCGCTAACCGCCACAACCGGAACTCCGATGACGTGGCATGTTCGCGTAAAACCGGGCAGAAGCTTGCGCCAGCCGCCGATGAGGTCTTCGCGCGTCATCGACTGCGGTTCGCCGCCGAAAAGCGAGACGTAATCGATGCGGACCTGGGGGGCGAACAGCGCCAGGAGCTCGCTCCAATCAAGTCCATCGACATACACCGCGAGGGAACCGATAACATTCGCGACATCAATTCGATCGTCCATCTTTGACCTCCGGTCGTTCGGAATATTTGCTGAGCAGGGGTCGTACCTCTGTCGCTCCCCGCCAAATGGATTCTGAACCACTCGCCGACCGCAACCATTGCCGGGGCGCAAAAATCCGTTTGCCGGCCAAGAAAGCAAGAGGGCCTGGACTTTGATCTTGCATCGCCATGTGGTAATATATCCAAATGGTTATGAATGAGCCTGCCGACCGGCTTAGTTTGGCCTTTGCGGCGCTGGCGGACCCCACGCGGCGTGCGATCTTGGCGCGGCTTGCGCAGGGGGATGCCAGCGTGTCCGAGTTGATGGAGCCTTTTACGCTTACTCAACCGGCGATATCGAAGCACCTTAACGTTCTTGAACGGGCTGGGCTCATTTCTCAGAGGCGAGACGCCCGACGCCGACCAAGAACCCTTGTGGCGATGCCCTTGAAGGATGTCGCGGAATGGGTAGAGCCCTATCGCAAGTTCTGGGAAGTGAGGTTTGCGAGCCTCGACGACTATTTGACGGTGATGCAAGACGAGAAGGCGGTGAATCTGCCTGAAGAGGGGATCGACAAGAAATGAGAATATTTGATGGGAAGGCGGTCGTAACAACACCTTCCGAGCTCGAGATCTTAATTAAGCGAAACTTCCAAGCACCACCAGGCGTTGTGTTTGAAGCTTGGACCAAGGCGGAGCATGTCATGCGGTGGTGGGATCCGAGTGGAATTCCCTTAGCGGTTTGCGAAATCGACCTGCGGCCAGGGGGAACGTTTCGTTGGATAAATGGCGGTGCAGCAGGATTTACCTTTGCCGGTATCTATTTCGAAATCACCGCTCCGGCAAGACTTGTGTTTGCGGTTAAGACACTTCCGACGAAGCGCGAACCTATCACAACCCTTGATTTTATTGAAGATCAGGGGGATACGAGGCTTGAAATGAGGATCGTATTCGAATCGGTTGAGGATCGGGACGCCCTTCTAGGAATGCAGGTTGAAGCCGGAATCGTTCAAACCCTGGCAAACCTAGGCGAGTACCTGCGCGGGAGTAACGCAATTGACTGAAATGCAGCAAGTCATTCAACTTAGCGAACGGCAACAAGAATTGGTTTCAAGAGATGGTACAAGGATCTCCTTTACCAAACTTGGCCGAGGTTTGCCGCTGATTTTGGTCGACGGTGCGCTGTGTTACCGGCGATTGGGGCAGAGCGGGGGCCTGGCTGAACTGCTGGCCAAAGACTTCACCGTCTTTACGTATGACCGGCGAGGTCGCGGTTTGAGCGGAGACGCCCCCTCTTATTCTGCAGAGCGCGAGGTCGAAGACATCGCGGCTTTGCTAGGTGAAGCAGGCGGGAAGGCGTATCTGTGGGGCATGTCTTCCGGTGGAGTGCTCGCGCTTAATGCGGCAAATCGCCTCAGCGGGATCACAAAGTTAGCGATATATGAGGCCCCATTAATTGTGGACGACAGTCGGGCCCCGACGGAGGAAGCTTGGGCTCAAGTTGCCAGAGCGATTCAGAACGATCGACGAAACGAAGCTCTGAAGCTCTTCCTGAAAATGGTTGGCGCTCCGGCCTTCGCGATTGCGATTATGCAAATAACGCCGATATGGAGGAAGCTAAAGGCAATCGCCCACACACTCCCTTACGATGGCGAAATTGTGCGGAACTATCAAGAAGGCAAACCGCTGCCGGGTGGTAGTTGGTCTGGCGTAACCGTGCCAGCGCTCGTCATGAGCGGTTCTAGGAGCCCTCTTTGGATGCGCAATGGAAATGAAAGGCTTGCCCGTGCATTGCCTTCCGCACGGTACTTCGAACTAAAGGGGCAGACTCATTTTCTTAAGCCTAAAGCTCATGTTTCGACGTTAGTAGAGTTTTTTGGAGATTGAAATCAACCATGCAAATTCGAAATGTAATTATCAAAGTAGATGATCAAGATAAGGCGCTCTCCTTTTATACGTCGGTGATCGGCTTCGAAAAAGGGCAAGATGTCTTGATCGGCGGCGTTCGATGGCTGACCGTCACCGCACCAGAAGGCGCTAAAGGCGTCGAGTTAGTTTTAGAGCCCAACTTTCCGCCTTCCGATGCCGCTCAGAAACTTTTTTATGACGCCGGCTTTCCGGCGACAGTATTGACCACGCGCGATATTGCGGCTGACTTTCAGCGCCTAACGAGTTTAGGTGTCTCATTCCGCGGCGAGCCCGAGACGATAGGGCCGGTTACCACTGTCTTCCTTGAGGACACCTGCGGAAACCTCATTGCCTTGGTCCAGCCGGAAGGCTCAAGCTATTGAACTCACAATCTGGCGGATCCCCTCATCGTAGGACGTTTTCTTCAGGTTTGGCAGCAGCTTGCGTAGGTCGGCGTCGTCCATCAGCACCGGCGTTTGCTGAAGGTAGGCCATCTTTGATATCTCGCGCATGAGGGGCTGGAACCAGCCGATGATCCGGACCACGCTGGGGCCGGCGACCATGAGCTTGGGTTTCTTTCCGGCTTGGGCGAAGGCTTTTTCGGCGAACTGGCGTTGGGTGATGACGCTGTGGCCGGCGAGGTTCCACGATCGGCCGTAAGCGTTGGGCTGCGCAATCAGGTCTCGGACGATGGGGCCGACGTCGGGAACGAAGATGAATTCGTGAGGGGTGTCGATCGGGCCGATGAGTTGGGCGGACTTGCCGGTTTTCATGACTTTGAAGATGCCGTCTAGGAGGCTCTTCTCGACGCCGATTCCGTAGAAGTCGGGCAGGCGAAGGATTGCGCCGTGGATTTGGCCCGCTTTGTCCGCCGCCATAAGGAGATCCTCTTGCTCCTTTCGCATCTTGCCCTTGAAGGTGTTCGGATCGCGGGGATGGGATTCGGCCACCTTAGTGGTTTGGGGGAGTCCGAAGGGATACACGGTTCCGATCAGCAGCATCTTCGCGACGCCTTCGGCGATCGCGCCATCCAGGGTCTTTTTCATGATCTGGGGGTGCAGTTGGAATTGGTCGTAGGGCACCCCGATTAGATAAATGGCGGTGTCGATCCCCCGCATTGCGGATCGAACCGATGCGGGATCGTCGGGATTCCACGTGACGATCTCGGCGAGGGGATCGGCGCCGAACTCTCTTTCAAGGCTTTGCCGGTTTCGTCCGATCGCGCGGTAGGGCGTGCCTTCTTGGCGAAGCGCGGTGGCGATGCTGGTTCCGATGGCGCCGGTGGCGCCGACGAGAGCGATGGTGGGCATGGTTTGTTTCCTTGTTGTCTGAACGGTGTTCATAAATGAACGATGTTATTATGAACACTGTTCATTCTCGCTTGTCAAGGGGTCATAATCGAATTTGTGATGGTTTCTCCGAGGGCGGCTCGCAAGCGCGAAGAGCTTCAGCGCCGCATTCTTCACGAGGCGCGGGACATTGTGGTGACCCAGGGGTTTCAGGCCCTGAGCATGCGGAAGTTGGCGGAACGCGCCGACTGCGCGCTGGGCACGCTGTACCTGTACTTTAAGAACCGCGACGACATCGCCCGGCATTTGTGGGCGGAAGGGTTCGGTCAGCTTGCTGAGGTGCTATTGCCCTGCGGGGGCATTTCCGATCCTTCGGAGCGGATGCGCTCCATCGCCCGTGCGTATATCGACTTCGGCCTGAACCGGAGCGAGACTTACCACCTGCTCTTTTTGGAGGATCCGAAGTTTTCAGAGGGCACGACTTATAGCCAAGGGTTCGCTGAAGGGACGGTGGATCCGGGCGCGCAGGTTTTGGGTCTGCTGCTTGGGCTCGTGGCGGATTTACAGGGGGCGGGGATTGTCCCTGAGTCTGCCAACAACTTCCAGATCATGGAGACATTCTGGACCGGCCTTCACGGGATCGTAAGCTTGCAAATCACCTGTTCGCTCTTCCTTCAAACGGACCCGCAGCAGTTGGCAGCCGGGTTGGTCGAGAGTCTTTTGAAGGGGTGGGCGGCGGGCTAAGCGACCTCGTGCAGGAGGCTGTCGCCGCTTAAATATCGGTTGAGCTCTTCGATCATAAGGTCGGCCATCCGTCCGACCTCTTGGCCGATGGAGCCCGCGATGTGGGAGGAGACGAGAACATTTGGAAGTTGCCTCAGCGGGTTGCTGGAGGGCAACGGTTCGGGATCGGTTACGTCGAGCAAAGCAAAGAGATCCATTCGCGCGGTGAGCACGTCTGTCATTTCATCGTGGCGCACGGTCCCGCCTCGTCCCGTGTTGATGAAGGTAGCCCCCGGTCGCATCGCCGACAGGTGTTCGCCCCGAATCAAGTGGGTGGTGGCGGGGACGTCGAGCAGGTGGTTAGAAACGATGAACGCCTGCTGGAAGGCCTCCTCTAACGAAACCTGACGGACCCCAAGCTCCGCCGCGCGAGCTTCGGATAGGAACGGGTCGTAAACGATAACGTCGAGCCGGTGATGGCGAAGCATCTCGATGACGGCCGTGCCCACCGCCCCGGCTCCGAGCAGCGCGACGGATTCGCCATAAGCCCCCGGCGCCTTTGTCTTGATGTCTCGGATGTCGTGGAAGTAGCCTTTGCACGCGAGAAGGATTTGGGAGACGACGAACTCGGCCACCGGGACCGCGTTGGCCCGCCAAGCGCTGGAGATTCGAATACCGCGCGCGAGAAACGGCTCGGCAAAATACGCCACCGTTCCCGCTGCATAGAAGACGACCTCTAGGGAGGGCATCGCTTCCAACTGGGCCGAGGTTAGGGCCGGCATTCCCCAGGTCGAAAAGATAGCTTCGACCTCGGCCAGCCGGCCCAAATCTTCCTGGCTGTACATGCCCGGCAAAAGCTCGCAACGTGCGGCGATCGCCTCTATCCGGCCGCCGAAGAACACCCGTTCGATTTGTCGGGCGTCGCCGACGAAAGCCGCTACCATCGGTATAGGTTAGCCCCAGTGCATCTTCATATCGCCATGGAGCGATTGAATGAAGTTGAGCTGGGCGCAGTGGTACATCATGTGCATCCCGGCGAAGTTTGCCGCAGCAAATGCGGGCCGGCTGCCGACCAAGCGTGCGCCGTCTTCCTCAGGGATGGCCTTTAAGGCCGCGAGCAATTCTTCGGTTGATGACTTGAGGTAGTCGGTGATAAGGGTTTTGCTCTGATACTCGTCCGGCGCCGTCCACCATTCTTCGGCCGGTTCTGGAGGCAATTCCTCTCCTCGAATTCGGGCGGCCATCCGCGCATTCAACAAGGCAATCTCGAATGTAAAGTCGACCGGCTTACGCGCGGAGCCTCCCGCACACCCCATGATCTCCTCATCTGTCATCGCGTCGAGATCGGCAAGGTAGCAACGTAACGCGCTTTCGACGCCTTTGATCGAAGCTTCAAGTGGACCCATAGGTCAACCTTATACCTTTTGCCTCACTTGCCGCCAGTCGTCGCGATGCCTTGAATGAAGGTCTTTTGCGCAAAGAAAAAGAGCAGGATGATGGGCAGGGTGAAGATCGTGGCCGCCGCCATAAGCTGCGCGTAAAACCCGCCGTAATGCGACACGAACTGCTGCAGGCCATAGCCGAGCGGGTACTTCGCCGGGTCGTTCACGTAGAGCAAGGGGCCGAGGAAGTCGTTCCACGTTCCGATGAACTGGAAGAGCGCGCAGGTCGCGAGCGCCGGTTTCGAAAGCGGCAGCACCAGCCTTAAGAAGATGGTTCCTTCGCCGGCGCCGTCCACGCTTGCCGCTTCCGACATCTCCACCGGCAACGTGCGGAAGAATTGAGTCAAAAGGAAGACGTAGTACGCGGAGGCCGTGAACGACGGCACGATCAGAGGCAGGTAGGTGCCGTACCAACCTAGCGAGCGGAACAGGTTGAAGATCGGGATCATCGTCACCTGGCCGGGCAACGCCATCGTTGCGATCATCAACCCAAACAGGAAATCCCGGCCCGGAAACTTGATTCGCGCGAAGCCGTAGGCCACCGTCGCACTGCTCACCACCGCGCCGACTACGGTCGAGATGCAGAGGACCATCGTGTTCCGGAGGTACAGCAAGAACGGCATGTTCTTGAGGGCATCCGGATAATTGTGGGTGACGAACGGGGCGGGGAAGAGGGACTTCACGGTTAAGTCCGTGTTCCCGAAGATCTGGGTGTCGGTCTTGAAGGATGTCGTGACCATCCAGATGAGGGGCAGGATAGCCGGGATCGACAGCAGCACCAGGGCCGCGTAGATGAGAACCTTCGTTCTCGGCGGAATCTTCTGTTGGCTACTCGTCATAGCCGAGCTCCCGACGCTTTGCGCGTTCTTCCTTGAACTTGCTTTCCAATTCTTCGAGCGCCTGTTTCGGCGAAATTGCGCCCTGGGTGGCTTGGTCCTCGGCGCGACCGATGAGGTCGGCTAGGAACTGGTAGTTCGCGATAGGGGGTGGCGCCTTACAGTTCGGACTCGCGAGGATGTCGAGGAAAGCCTGGAACTGCGGATCGCCTTTGAGCCATTTTTGGAAGGTCGGAGAGTTCGCGACCGACGGCGAGTAGGGAAGCCAGCCGCCCATGTTGTAGAACGTTGCCGCGCGATCTGGATTGTCGAGGCCGGTCCAGAACTTGAGGAACTCCCATGCGCCGGACTTCTGCTTCGCGGAGACTGGGACGATCATGTAGTTACCGCCGACCTGGCCGCCGCGGGGCGTACCGCCGTCCTTCGGCGCGGGGAGGGGGTAGACGCGGTACTCAAGGTCCGGCTTGAACTTGCGAAGCTCCTCGACACGCCACTGGCCGTCGTAGGTCACGGTTAGGTCGCCGCGCATGAAGGACCAGGAAGCCGCGCCTTCGATGTTGTTTAGCCCCGCCTGGAATCTCAGAACATTGTCGAGTCCGACCTTCTTTCGGTAGTCGACGATGGTGGTTAGGGCGCGAAGATTCTGGGGGGTGTTGAGTTCCAGCGTGCCGTCGTCTTTTACGTTGAACCCGCCGCCGAAGCTGTGGGAGACGTAGCCGAGGTCGCTCATGAGGAAGCCGAGCCGGGTCAAGTTGTGGTTGGCGTCCCACTGGTTGAGCTTCATCCCCATGTCTTCGAGTTCTTCGAGGGTTTGGGGGAAGTGATCGGGATCGAAGCCGGCTTCGCGAAGCTGCTTGCAGTTCACGTACAGCGCCATGAGGTCCGCGCCGATCGTGACGCCGTAGCATTTGCCCTTATACATGCCGACGTCGCGGATGGATGGGTAGCTGTCCTTTAGGAAGCGCGTCTTCTCATCCGGGGTCATCAAGTCGTCGAGCGAGGCGAGAAAACCGTTGGCGGCAAGGTTCGGTACGGCGCCGCTTCCCATCGACATCAGGTCGGGGGGATCGCCGCCGATGACGCCGAGGATGAACTTCGCGTCGGCGCCGTCGCCCGGGATGCTGACCGGCACGACCTCGTACTCGGCTTGGCTCTGGTTGAACGCGTCGACGATCTTTTTGACCTGCTTTTCCCAGTCACCCTGCCACCGGTGCCAGAACCGGACAACCTTACGCTGCGGGTACTGGCGCGGCGTCGAGTAGCCGTTGGCGAAGACGACCACGGTCAGGACCAGGGCGGCGGTCCACAACAACAAGCGCTTCCAGCGGGAGGTGTCGATGGTCATCCTTCGTAGTGGACCCAACGCTTCTGCGTTCGGAAGACGGCCGTGGTGAGCACGATGATAATGAGAAAGAGCATCCAGGCCATGGCGCTGGCGTAGCCCATGTCGAGGTACTTCCAGGCTCGGTTATACAGATAGAGACTGTAGAAGTAGGTGCTGTCCTGGGGGCCGCCGGTCGGACTAATTACGAAGGCTTGGGTGAAATATTGGAAGGACCCGATGATGCCCATCACGAGGTTGAAGAAGATGACCGGGGTCATCATCGGCAAGGTGATGTGGCGCATCTTCCGGAAGGAGTTGGCTCCGTCGATGGTGGCGGCTTCGTACAAAGGCGTGGGAATGTCTTTGAGCCCGGCAAGGTAGATGACCATGCTTCCGCCCACGCCCCAAAGCGACATCAATACTAGGCTGTAGAACGCCCACGGGGCGGTCTTTAACCAGGCGGGGCCATGGATTCCGACTGTCGCCAGCAGCTTATTGAAAAGTCCGATGTTCGGGTTTAGGAGCCAAATGAAGAGCACCGAACTCGCGACCGTCGGGACGATGGACGGAAGGTAGAACAGCGTCCGGAAGACGGTAATGCCCTTGATGTCGATGTTCAAAAGCATCGCCAGGGCGACGCCGATCACGATCGCAAGGGGGACCGAGATGGCGGCAAACTTGATGGTTACCCACGCCGTCTTCCAGAACAACTCGTCCTGGGTAAGCAGCATCCGGTAGTTCGCGACGCCGACCCACTTCGCGGGGGAGACGATGTTGTACCGGGTGAAGCTCAGGTAAACGCTCTGCAGGAATGGCCAAAGCGTGAACGCGAGGAAGCCCACGATCCACGGGCTGATAAAGAGATAACCGACGGCGTAGCGCTTGGCTTGAATTCGCGATACGCCGGGCATGCGAGAACTTACCCGATCCTGCGTTTACTCGCCATCGATTCCGGATGACTCAAGAAATTTCCGAAGCCGTTCCTTCTCACTTCGCTCCCGCTTGCGGTCGTCAACCTCGCCCATGTAGGCGTCGTTCCTCGCTTTGGCGCGAAGGCGAACGGCTTCCATTTCTTTCGCGTGCTTCCGGTCCGCGGCATACTCGCCGAAGCGGATGCCCCCCGTTTGAAGCAGCGCGGAGAGAGAGCCAAAGATGCCGATCACGCCGAAGAGGGCAATGAAATCCCACCCCTTTATGTAGCCCGCGATTGCAATGATAGGACCGAGAATCAGGCCAAGGTGACCGACGGCGCGCATCGCCTTGAACGCGGTCATCTTCTTCGAGAGCTGCGCTTCAAGCGTCTGTCCGCCATCGAGGGGCAACATGGGCAAAAGGTTCAGGACACCCAGGATGAGGTTTGTGATTCCCAACACGTGGAACATCCAGCCCTGGTAGTACGGATCTCCCACATGCATCAGGAGCGTGCCCAAACCCAAACTGAGGAAGCCGATCACGAAGGTAACCGCAGGGCCGGCGAGGGAGATTGTGATCGACTGGTTCGGCGTTCGATTCCCGCTGGACATCGCAAAGCCGCCGAAGCCGTGCAGCATGATCGAGAGTCCGCGGAGTCGGAATCGCTTGGCGACCAACGCATGCCCAAGCTCGTGTCCGAGAATGCTTAGGACAATGAGGACGGCATATTCGAGTCCAAGACCGAAACTCAACCCGCTGCGGGAGAGCAGCGGAAGCAGGAAGAAGAGCAGCGTGATGTGCAGGTCGATCGGGATGTCCCACAGGCGGCCAACCCGCACCGACCAATTCAGAATCGAATTCAAAAACGACCGGTTCAATTTTTCACGTCTCCTGTTCTTAGTGTGCCGCAAGTCCGACTCGTTGGTTTCATTGACGGTGTCTGGTGTGCGACGCGGTTGCTTAGCCTATCAAACGTAATTTCATGCCATCGCGTGTCAAATTCGAATGCGATTCGGTGAAGAAATGTAGGCAGGGGGCGGCACGAACATCCGATCCCAGCGGTGGGTGACGGACAAACCTGTGTAGGCGGAGGTCGCCCCGGGCGCCCTCCGCGACGGCGTAAGGTTTGCCTCGAGCGTTACGCCGTCGCGGCGAGCGGCACGAACATCCGATCCCCGCCTACATTTGGGACGGAACGACCGGAGGGGGCGCAGATGGGTGGCTAAACGAACCTTTGCAGCCGCTCAAGGCAACTTTGCATAATTTCCGTCTCCCATTCCGGCCGGGCTGGTGAGCGGGGATGGGTGCGTGCGGTGGGGATCTTGCCGGACAAGTGTAGGAAGGTCGCGCAGGAGTGCTTGTAAGCGGGAACGGGCGGCCGGAAGGCGATGTTGCCTAGGAGTTGCAGGGCGTCCGCGAGGCCGAGGTAGGAATCGTCGTCGGCCGCCCATCGTCGGTCTCGCTCGGCAAAGGCGGTCGGCGAAAACGCCGCGAGGCCGAGAAGGTAGTCGCTCCCGTACTCGATCATGTCGATTCCAAGATCGTTGCCGGTCAGGACGGAGAACTCCGGCCTCAGGCGGTCCCGCATCTCCAACCGCTCAAGTTCGACCATTCGATCGAGGCTCGAGTGCTTCGCGCCTTTGATCTCGGGGATCTCCATGATGCCGGCCATGGTTTCCAGGTCCCAGATCTCGCCGATCGGGGCGAACATTTTGCCGAGCTCGAAGGCATAGACGGTTTTGAACCCCTTTGCGCTTTGGGCGTAAACCTCAACTTTTTCCCTTGCGCTTAGCCCGTGCGTCCGGCTCGTCTGAAACATGATCGGCGTGCCGCCGTGGGTCACGATGGCGTCCATCTCACGGCGATAGAGGTCGACCACCGGTCCGTCCTCGCCTTCGATAAACGCACCGGCCAGGAAGGGCGCGCCCTCGGCCGCTTCCTGAGCCAGTTTTAGGACGGTAGCTTTTTCTTCGGCGGTAAGCAGGTTCACATAGCCGGTGTCCATGTTGACCGCCGGCGTCAAACCCGCGTCGATGGTCTCGCGCAGGCACTGCTGGTAAGCATCCCCCGCAATCCGTCCGTCTGCGGAGAAGGGAAGCAGCATCGCCGCCATCCCCACCGGTTTCCGACCCAGTTGCCGCCGAGCGTGAAGTTGACTGAGGCTCAAACCGGTAACTCCGGGATGACCTTCCAGGCCCGATCGCGCCAACTCTGGATCCCGAGTTCCGCAAGCTGGACCCCTTTCGCACCCTCCCTCAGGTCCCACCGAAACGGCGTATCGAGCACCACATGCCGAAGGAATAACTCCCACTCCGCCCGGAACGCATTCGCCGTCGGCTCCCCCGGCGCGACCTCTTCCCAGCCCGCCCAAAGGTCGATCGGATTGGAAATGTCTGGATTCCACACCGCACGCGGAGTCGCCGACGCGCTCTGATACCGACACTCCCGCAACCCCGCCACCGCCGACCCTAACGTGCCGTCCACCTGCAAGGTCAGCAGGTCGTCTCGTCGGACCCTAACCGTCCAGGAGGAATTGAATTGGGCGACGATGTCGCCTTCCAGCTCAAAGGTCGCGTAAGCCGCATCGTCGGCCGTCGCCGTATAGGCGTGTCCACTTTCGTCCCACCGCTTAGGAATATGCGTCGCGCCCCGGCAACTCACGGCCTGAACCTTGCCGAACACGTTGTCCAGCACGTACCGCCAGTGGCAGAGCATGTCGACGATGATCCCGCCGCCATCCTCGGCGCGGTAGTTCCAACTCGGACGCTGAAGCACCGCCCCATCGCCTCCCTCCGCCGGGTCGCCTCCGGTGAACACCCAGTACCCGAACTCACCTCGTACCGAAAGAATCCGGCCGAGCGAACCAGAATCGATCAGCCGCTTCAGCTTGAGCAGTCCGGGAAGCCAAAGCTTGTCCTGAACCACCCCATGCTTCACACCCGCAGTTACGGCGCGTCGGTACAGGTCGTAAGCTTCCGAGGCCCGCGTCGCCGTCGGTTTCTCGCAATAGATATGCTTGCCCGCGTCGATTGCCTTGATCACGTTTGGAACGCGCATGTCGGTGACCTGGGCGTCGAAGTAAATCTCGTTGGCGGGGTTCGCTAGCTCTTCATCAAGATCCATAGACCAGCGCAGTCCGCCCGCCCTCTCAGATAAAGCTCGCAGTTTCTCCGCGTTTCGACCCAGCAACACGGGCTCCGGAAGCAGCTTTTCGCCATTCCCAAGGTCGAGCCCGCCCTCCTCCCGAATCGCCAGCAACGACCGGAAAAGGTGCTGGTTCGTCCCCATACGTCCGGTCACGCCATTCATAAGGATGCCAATCGTCTTCATGGCCGCTCCGTAAATTGAGGTTGCGCGCCGTCTGGCAGCGCAGGGGCATCGATGCCGGCCTTCGGAAGCGTGCCCTCCAACTCCTGCCGCCAATGCGCGACATCGCCAGCGGGGCCGTAGGCATAGATCATCTTCAACGGCTCCGGGCCTGTGTTCGTGAGTTGGTGAAACACCTCCGAGGGCACGTAGACCGCCTGGCCCGCCTGAAGGATCTGCCGCTCATCACCCAGGCAGAACTCGCCGGCCCCCTCGAGCACGAAGTAAATCTCCTCCTGCGGATGGTTGTGCCAAGGCACCTGTCCACCAAGGGGATCGAGGGTCACGAACCCCATGCAAAAGTTCGAGGCCTGGATTTTCGCCAGGCCTCCAACCAAGTTTTGAGTTCGTCGTCCGGCGGGGTACCGCCGTCCTTCCGTTTCCGCTAAATCCGCAGTGATCATCGGTCTAACCAGCCGTGAGCTTACTTAGGGGCGGCCTCCAAAGACGTTGTCTTTGAGGTCGCACCTAAGTAAAGTTTTGTGATCTTATTCGCGTCGAGTTTTTCTGGTGGTTAGTCGGTATTCCCGCAGTCGAGGGATCTGAGGATCGCAACGGGGGATGCACCCGTTGCGATCCTCAGATCCCTCCTTAAGTTTTATTTTTTGACATTTTTTGACGCGCCTTCTGCCTTCGCGGGCTACGGCGAAGGCGCGTCAAAAAATGTCCTGAGGGAATGCGCTTAACCTCGGCCAACCCGGAAAGGCACATTGGCGCACGCGGCCCGCTTTTCGGGCGTGGCCACGACCAGATAGAGCCGGTACGCGCCGGGTTCTTTCGGGGCATGGAAGGTGACCTGCCCAGGAGTGCGCGTGTCCGTGACGACGTTCACGACGGAAGGTGTGCTCTCACCGTTCCCATCCGCCCGCCGATCCAGCACCTCTGGAAGCACGCTCCAGCGGTAGGTAACGCCTGGATCCCCCATGACCTTTACGGAGGCGGAAATCATCGCACCCGGCTCCACGTTATCGACCGGACCGTTGACCTTGATCGGCTCAATCAAGGGGGCGCGGTGCGTGGGCCAAGACCCGGTCCACTCGTGTTGCATCACATCGACCGCGGCCGTGGCCTCACCGGATGGAAGAAACATGCCGAACCAAGTTGGCGTCGCCTCTTGCTTATGCCCCCAAAGAAAGGCATATCCACCCAGGCACCACCCCGGTTGTCCGGCGATTGAATGCTCGTAGTTCGCCTGGTAGAAGGCTGCCTTCTCCGTACTCGTCTGCTCTTGGGGTGCGCCCCAGGAGGTCTTGCCCAATTCCCAAAAACCAAGCGGACCGAACTCGGTGACGAGGTACGGCCTCGACCATCCCGCCTTCTTGAGCCGATCTGGAAGCGATTGAAGCCCGCCATAGGAATTGACGCCGAGCACATCGACATCCGGAGCGAACTGCTTGATGTGCGCGATCTTTTGTTCGGAGATCTCCGCGACCACGGTCATGATTGGGTGATTCGGGTCCGCCGACTTTGCGGCATGGGCGGCCGCACCGACCGCTTTCCAAAGCTCGACGGTGTCGTTCCCGTTCTCCATCTCGTTGCCAATTCCCCAGACGAGGAGGGCGGGATGGTTACGGTTCGCCTGCACGACCCTGGCGACCTCGGCAGTCTGCGCGGCGACCTTGGCGGGATCGTTGTAGTCCAGGCCTTCCTTGTGCTGGATCCAGATGCCGGCCGCGACGGTGAGCCCGTGGGCTTCGGCGGTATCGAGGTCCTTCTGAATCGTTTCCGCTCCCCAAGTCCTTACCGAGTTGCCGCCCGCGGCGACGAGTTCGGAGAGTTGATTGATGCCGCCGGCGCCCTTGACGAAGTAGGGCTTGCCATCCCGCAATAGCTGCCAGTGGCCCTCGCCCCCGGAAATGGTCACGGGGTGGACGGCCGCCATGGCGAGGAGAGTTAGAAGCACGTCGACGCCTCCAGAAGGGGCAGATCTGTCGGATATTTCATCATCGAAACCTTTCGCGAAACGTTTCGTATATTATCCCGACAAACCTCACAAACGACAAAGGGGCGGGAAAATACCGCCCCTTCGAAGACCCCAGGGGCCCTAACCCGCCGAGATCAAGCGGCCCGACTTGACGTCGAAGTTAACTCGCGTCGCACCGCTCGGGGCGATGTTCTTGCCGTTGGCGTCCCAAGCGCCGATGATCTTGCCGGTGAAGACGCCGCCATTTTGCGTCGGTCTAGCTAGGCTGGCCGAGTAGGCGACCACCGAGACGACCGAGCCGGTGTCGGCGTCGAAGGACAGCAGAGCCCCGGTGGCCTGAGTCGTGGCTCCCGAGAACACGGTCACGACCGGAGAGCTGATTCCGTTCATGTACTTGAGCGAGGTCATGTCGGTCGCGGTGACCGTGGCGAGAATCAACGACTGGGTCGGGTTCGAGTTGCTTTGCGGTTGGATGGAAATCGACGAACGCGTCGTTGCGTCCACGGCGACCATGCTGCCGATCCGAGAGTTCACCGCACCGTAGAGGAAGCCGCCCGCGGAAGCGCCGAACGATCCGCCCGCCCCGATGAGGGTGCGAGAGGTGATATAGGGGCCCCAGCATGGGGACTGGAGATAGCCGTTCCCGGCAATCAGCTTGTATGCGGTCGGCGCCGACGAGTCGAGATCCATGGCATAAATGCCACCGTTTGATCCTTGATCGCTGTACAGGATCATCTTTCCTACTGGGGATCCCGTGACGCCTCCGATACCACTGTTTGTGGAGAATAGCTTCGTTTGGGCGCCGCCTTCGATTCGAGTGAAGGTAGCGGTACCGCTCGAAACGCTCGTCTGTACGATATCGTTCGGGTCGTTACCAACGAAACACGCTTGAACGGGACTTGACGACTGCAGTGAGCCGAGCACGGTTGTCATATTCGCTCCGGAGTTCGTGCACTCGGCAAGGCTAAACGTGCCCGAAGCATTGATCTGGCGCGAGAACATAAGCTGCGAGCCGTCCGGCGACCAGACCGGGTTTGTACAATTATCGGCCGCGGAACTGATGCCGGTTGCAGAGCCGCCGCCCGCCGGCATCGTCCAAATGCGGCTGTTGAATGTCGACGAGTCTTGTTGCGTGAACGCGATCTTCGAACCGTCGGGGGAGTAGGCAATGGCGTAAACGTTGCCGGCAAGGGGCGTTATGGCCACGGAACTGCTTCCGTCCAGGTTTTCCACGAATCCGCGATACCCTGGGCCAACTGGTTGAATATTTGCAATACGGGTTCCGGTGCCGGAGATAGATGGATCGGAGGAGAAGCCGTTGTGCTGTACGCCTCCAATCGCATTGAGCTGACCGTTCCCGTAGTTGTAAAGCATTGTCTGCCCGTTTTGGTCGAATGCCACCATCGTGTTGGCGAGGGCTTCGTTGACGCTGGTCGTCGTAATAGAAGGCAGTTTTGCCGTCGCCGCGGTAAACGATGCACCAGCAAATCCGGTAACCACCGCGTTCCGTCCGCCGATCGTAATCGGTGGCACGACGACCGAGGAAGTCATGACGATGGGCCCCGAGTTAATCGTGGCACCGCCGCCCGATGGACCGGTGACCGACTTGGGGATCGACGAGCCGGCGCCGCCGCAGCCGGCGAGAATAATCGCCGCGAGGGAGGCGGATATCGCCAAACGGACCGGGAGGCCGGTCCTTTCTTTGTTGTAAGTGTTCTTTGGGGCCATGAAATCTTTCCTTGGGCGACAGCGGCGAGGCCGATGTCTTAACAAGGAGAAGATTGGAAGCCCATCGTGACAAAGGGCGTGACAAAATCGTGACCAGTCATATCGTGGCTAAAGTCAGGACTAATGACCTTCAGGGTCCGAAGGCTCGCGTCCGTCGCTTTCCGACGACCCCGGGCTCTGGGCTTTGGCGCCCTTAAGGGCTTCGCTTAAAGATGAGAAAGGGCCTAGCTGCTCGTCGCCCCGATGTAAGAAGTAACGCCGCTCCGCGTGTTCGCCCTCAAGCCATCCCCTGCGGTCCACGACTTGATATCCGAGCGACTCGATTCTCGCGACCAAGGTCGCACGGGTCGCCAGTGATTTTCGATCTCGAAGAAGTGACTTAAAGAGTCGCATGTGGCCTAGATGCGCGGAAAGCAAAAAATAAAAGAATCCATTGCTCCCGTGTATCGCATCCGAGTACCGCGTTTACGAGTCGCGTGGACGGCGATGTCCCGATTCGAGTGCGCCAAGGCAAAGCAACCCGGACGTCAAAAAATATTACCGTATGGAATTCGAACGCAAGCTTTTTTTGGGTGTGACACTCGAATATGTTCGTAAAAAATCCATTAAGGCTTTTGCCGTCTCCGCATTCACCGGGGAGGGGCCAACTTAATCGCGTTAGTAGCGTCGCCAACTCCCGGCGAGGTATTGGCGGCCGAGAAACTAGATAGCCATACCGTGAAATTCATGTCCAGTTTCCCGCGAGTCCTGATATGAATAAAGCAAGGTTTACCAGGGTAGCGAGAAGGTCTTAACATAAGTCATCGCTTTCATTGCTTCAATTACCCCCTCTTTAATACCAAGTCCGGAATCCTTAATTCCTCCAAAGGGTGAACTTTCGATGCGGTACCCCGGCACTTCATTGATGTTGACCGTACCGGCCTTTAGGCGTCGAACGCAGGCCAGCGCGCTTTCCAGACTTTGGGTTACCACGCCGGAGGAAAGTCCATAGTCCGTCGAGTTGGCGAGTTCGATTGCGTCGTCCAATCCCTTTATGGTCATGATCGGGGCGAGCGGCCCAAACGACTCTGAACACACCATTCGGGCCGCCCTCGAAACGTTGTCGATGACCGTGGGTTCGATCTGCGCGCCCCGGCGTCCGCCGCCGAGCAGAACCTTCGCGCCCTCGGCTTTTGCTTCCTCAACCACGCTTTGGAGGGCCATCGCGGAGGCCTCGTCGATTACGGTGCCCACTCTCGTGTTCGGGTCCGTAGGATCGCCGGCTACGTATTCTCGCGCCTTTGCCACGAACTTCTCGACGAAGGCATGGTGAATCGCCTCGTGAACGAGGATGCGCTTGACTGCAGTGCAGCGTTGCCCGCTATTCCGGAACGAGCCTTCAGCCGCAAGAGTGACCGCGGTTTCCATGTCGGCGTCGTCGAGGATGATCAGCGGGTCGTTTCCACCGAGTTCGAGAACGATCTTCTTGTAACCTGCGGTGGCGGCGATTCGCTTCCCAACCGCGACGCTACCGGTAAACGTGACCAAGTCTGTACGCGGATCCTGAACCAGCCGCCCGGCCACTTCCTCGGTTTTTCCAAGTACGACACTGAGCATCGGCGCCGGCAAGCCGCATTCGTACAGCAACTCCGCAAACGCGAGCGCGGTCAGGGGGGTCTTCTCAGACGGTTTCAGTATCACGGGCGCGCCGACCGCGATGGCCGGCGCCACCTTGTGCGCGACCTGATTCAGAGGGTGGTTAAATGGCGTGATCGCCGCGACCAAGTTCAGGGGCTCCCTGAGCGTGAAGATTTTTCGGGATTTGCCCTGGGGCGAGACATCGCCGCTAAACATCTGCCCGTCGTCGCGCAGGGCCTCGATGGCGGAGAACTGGAGGACGTCGGCGGCTCGGCCCACTTCATAAAGTGTCTCGCGGATGCACAGGCCGGATTCGGAGGTGATGAGTTTCGCGAATTCTTCCTTGCGGGCGATGAGTTGCGCCCGGGCCTTCATCAGAATCTCGGATCTCGCGTACCGCGTGAGTTCGGTATTGAGCGTCAGTGCCGCCTGCATAGCCTCGTCGATGTCCGTCGCGGAGGCTTGGAAAACTTCACCGACGAGGTCCCCGTTGTAGGGGTTGCGGACGCGGAGGACGGCGCCGTCATTGAGGCGTCGGCCCGCGATGAGGCAGCCGGTTTGAATCACGCGTTGGCTCCGTTGATCGTGAAGTCGAACACGTCGAAGTTTCGTGGATCTCCCATGCCTTTCCGCTTATACAATTCGTTGAGCGGTTCGGAAACGAGCAGCGGCACCATCTCCTCGTAACGTCCACCATGCGACCGCAACCCGCCTTCGAGCGCCGATAAATCGTGCGCCTCCGGCGTCTTGCCGAGGGTCGTATTGCGGCCGCTCAAAACGACGAGGTCGCCGATGCGATCGGAGGGTAATTCCATCTTCCGAGCCGCCGTTTCCCGGTCCAAAACTTCGGTTATGCCATCGATTTCGAGCAAAAACTTGCTCACTTCCTCCGCGGTGACGTCGTGCGGGAGATGGACGACGGCAAACGAACCGAGCGCCCCGTGGTGCACGACATAGGGGTCGGTAATCGGCAGGATTACCCGGATTTCCGGCCCGAACCGCTCTTTCAGGAGCGTCTCGATGAAGACCACGCACGGCGATCCGTCCAAGTTTTGCTTTGCATTCATGCCGTGGTCTGCCGTGATGCCAACGATGGCCCCGAGCTCAATGAGTTGCCCAACGAGGTCGTCGATTACAGCGTAAAACTCCATGATCTCCTCCTCGTCATAGCCGAACTTGTGCTGCATGTAGTCGGTGGTCGAGAGGTAGAGGAAATCGGCTCGCCCAGAGCGAAGCAGGGCTACTCCGGCCTCCAGAACGTAGAGGCTCGCCGCACCTGAATAGATCGGTGGTGTCGGCTTACCGACCATTACTTCCACGTCGTCGATCCCATGCACGTCTATCGTCGCAAGGTTCGCCCGCTCCGCGGAGAAGGCAATTCCCGTCATCCCGGCGGAGAGGATCTCCCGCAGTTTGTCCTTCGCCGTTACGAATCCAACCTTTCTCCCCGCGCGCGAGGCATGGGCAAGGATCGTCTCCGCACGAAGGAAGCGGGAAGAGTTCATCATCACTTCTTCGTTTGTGGCTGGGTCCAGGAAGAAGTTGCCCCCGATGCCGTGAACACTCGGCGGCGCACCCGTGACGATGGAACTGTTGTTGACGTTCGTAAAACTCGGCAGCGCGCCCCGGACCCGGCCTCGGAAGCCATCGCGGCTGATGCGGCTTAGGTTCGGCATCCGCCCCTTCGCAAAGGCGGCGTCAAGGTATTCGTCGGCGCATCCGTCCACGCAAATGACCACGATGGGCCTCGCCGGCGGATGGTACGTGCGACCGTTGACGGTGAAGGGAGTGGTGGCGTAGTTCGAATTCATGGTCAGCGCGTGCCCATTATGCGTGGATCACGGGGATTGCGAAGTTAAGAGTTCCCCGCCGAGAAGAGGTTTGGTCCGGATCAGCCAGACCTAGTACACTTTCCCCATGGGTGAAAAGGAAGGCAACAACGGCTTTATCGGCTTGCATACGCCGATGGGGATGATGCTCCTAATGTTTTCCTTCTTCTTGATTTTCGCCTTCATCCTTGCGGGCGCGGCCTTCTTCAAGTTTGGTTATCAGCGAGACAAGGAGCTTCGCGCCAAGCTGCGCGAAGGCATCGACGTGACCCCGGACAAGTCCGCCTAACCCAAACTCCTCGGTCCATGTCCGTCCCTGCCGTTCCGATCCTGATGTACCACAAGGTCGCACCGGTCAACCCCCGGGCGACTACGAAGGGTCACTACGTCTCCCCCCGGCTGTTCGCGAAGCAGATGGCAATGCTGGCCACGCGCGGCTACGTTCCCATTTCTTTATCTGCCCTCCAATGTGGCAAGGTGTCCGAGAAGTCCATCGTGATCACTTTCGACGATGGTTACGAGAACTTCTTCACGAACGCCCTGCCGGTTTTGGTTCGCCACGGCTTTCCGGCGACGGTGTTCTTGGTCGCCAATGCGATCGGCAAAACGAACCGTTGGGATGCTGACCTTGGCGACGTCGAGGAGCGCCTGATGTGCGTCTCGCAGATCAAAGAGGCAATGGCCGTCGGTGCCGAATTCGGCTCCCATACCCTGGATCACGCGGACTTAGCGAAAGTCTCCAAGGACGAAGCTTGGCGGCAGATCGACGGAAGCCGCAAGGTTCTCCAAGACAAGCTCGGCACTGATATCTCCACGTTTTGCTACCCATACGGCCACAAAACTCCAGAGGTGAGGGACATGGTTCCCGCCGCCGGATATTCGCTGGCGTGCTCCACCGAGAAGGGAGCGAACACGGAAGACACCGACCCCTTCGCGCTGAAAAGGGTGAACGTGCGGCGCGACACCTATGTGCCGATCCTGATGTACAAGTTGCGGAGGGATGTTGGCCGAGTCGCCTGATCGGCTGGCGATCTTGCAGGTCTGCAGCGCCAGCAACGCCGTCTACGGAGCCGTCCAAAGCCTGATGACCCTCGCCCGCGAGCAGCGGGCTCGTGGGAATCGGGTCGAGTTCGTTACCTTTGCGGGGAAGGCGTTCGGCGGCGATGTGCGCGGAGAAGGGTTTCCCGTTCACGAGGTGCGGCATCGGGCCAAGATCGACCCCGTCGCGATCCTGAGGATGCGCAAGTTGATGCGCTCAGGCGCCTTCGATATCGTACACACGCACCTTTCCACGTCGAGCGTGAACGGCTGCCTCGCCGCGCGAATCGCGAAGATTCCGTGCGTGGCGACGGTGCATGGGCTCAGCGCGAAGATGTCCTTCGCCGCGGCGAACCACCTGATCGGGGTTTCTAAGGGGGTGAAGGCGCACCTGGTTAAGCAGGGGGTCGACGAAGCGAAGGTCTCCGTCGTTTATAACGGGATTCCCATGGAGTTACCGCCGCTAAATAAGGCGGAGATTCGGGCGTCGATGGATATCCCGGACGATGCGATGGTGGCGGGCACGATCGCGCGCGTTACGCCAAAGAAGGGAATCGAGGACGCTTTGAAGGCGATCGCTTCGGTACCGAATGTTTATTATGTGGTCGCCGGCGACGGCGTTGGGCTGGATAACTGTCGGGACCTCGCGAAGACGCTCGGTTTAGAGGATCGCGTGAGGTTTCTCGGCTACCGCGCGGACGTCGAAGTGTGCCTTGCGGCCATGGACGTATTTCTCTTCCCGAGCCACAAGGAAGCGATGGGCATCGCGCTTGTCGAGGCGATGCGATCCAGTCTGCCGCTTATCGCGACAGAAACGGGCGGAATTCCGGAGGTGGTCACGCCCGAGTGCGGGTTCTTGGTTCCTGTCCAAGGCGTCGATCGGATGGCGGCAAGCCTGGCGAAATTGATCAACGACGGGAGCGAACGACAAAAAATGGGGCAAGCCGCGCGGGAACGCGCCCTTGAAGTCTTCAGTGCCGAGTCGATGACTCAAGGCACCGAAGCCGTTTATCGAAAGCTGATCCGCTAGGAAGAGCCGCGCAGCCGTCGCTCAAGCTCTTCGATCTGCCGCTCGGCTTCGGACTTTGCCTGCGCTTCGGCCGCCGCGTCCAAGGTGGGACCAGCAGTCGGTGAGGCGCTTACGCTGACCACGTTGTTGTTGACCGCGGGGGCCGGGGCCTGGGTCAGACCGAGTCGCATCTCAAGCTTCGCAAGCTCGCTTTCCGCTTCCATATCGCGAGCCGTGTCTTCCATTTGGAAAACCTTGCCCTGGAGCGAGGTGCCCATCATTTCTTGGCGAGCAGCGGCTTCGCTCTGCGCTTCGCGAATTCTTTCTTGGGCGGCGCCGAATCCCTCGTATTGGTTCTCGAAGGTGAGCCCTTCGAGGGCCTTGGAGATCGAGTTCTGGATCTGCGCCTGCTTCCACTGCGCCTTCATCGCCAGAGCCTCGGCCGCCTTCTTACGGACTTCCTCTTCTTGGCGCTTGATCGCGACCTTGACCTGCTCGACGGTTGCTACGGCCTGCTCGTACGATTGCTGAAGCGTCGCGATGGTCGCGTCGTGGTTCATCTTCTCGCGCATGAACGTCGTCGCCATCTCGCGGTTGCCCTGCTTGAGGGCCATCGCGGCTCGGCTTTCCAGTTCCGCGGCCTTCTTCTGCTCGTCGTCGAGCATCATTTGCAGGCGGTTCTTTTGCGTAATCGCCTGGACCGCTTTTTCCTTGTTGCCTACCAGCGCGCCCTGCATGTCCCGGCGTGCCTGGTCGAGCATGATGTCCGGGTCTTCCAGCCGGTCCATCTGCTTGTTGAAAACGCCCTTAAGCCAGTTAAAAAATCGGTTCATGCCAGTTCGAAAAAGGTTAGGTGGTGGGTTGAGCAGCGCGGCAGCGGGTCCACCTCTGACTGCCCCGATTATAACACGGCAACTTTCGCTCAGGTTGCGTCGAACCCAGGACTCTTGGTACCTATGAGTTCAATTCGCAATTGGTCGTGTGCCCATTCATTTGTATCGGCGTGGTTCGATTTGCCCTGAAGGGTATGGTGGGTCGTCGCCAAGCCGGGGTTTTGCCGGGAGGCGTGCCGGATAGTCCCTTCGGGATCGGTTGTTGTGCAGTGGGTAGTTTCTCCAAAACTGTATTCGGAACCCGTGAACGCATAATCGACCCGGTGGTGTAGCCGGGGCCAGAGCGCAGGCGAAGGGTGCCGCATGCAACACAACCATGCACAAGGCGGCTTACGAATCCAGCGGCGCGTATTCCCAATCTCGTTCGTCTAACAACTCGCGTACCTGTGCGTCGAATGCCTCGTGACGGTGATGCGTGTGCGGAATTGGCATCGCCGCCGCCCCGCGACTCAAGCCATGCTCAAGAGCCACCGGCTCTAGCGATCGGGTGCTCGCAAGTATCGTATTGTGCTCGCCGAACTTCAGCGTGACCCTGGAAGGAATCGACTCGATGATCACGTCCTGCCGGGCATCTCGCTCCAACAAATCCGCGTGCAACCGCAGCCACCCCTCCAATTCATGAGAATCTAATCTGCCCGGCCACTTATACGCTCCCTCCGGAAACCCATCCAGCGGGGCCAGCAATATATAGGTAAGCGAAAAAGGCCCCCCGAGCGTATTCGCGAGACGCAGAAGCCATTCGACTTGCCCCTCCGCAGGGGCAAACACCATCCCGCCGAAATTGAAGTCGAACGTATTCGGATAGCGATGCTCCACGACCCCGTGACCGGGTTCGTGCCTTCCCAACTTAAATCGCTCTTCCGTTTCCATCGTCAAAAGCTGCCTCATAAATGATAAGCCGCCAACGGCCAAATAGGTATAATCTCGCTCGACCGGGTCGGTCGTCCGGATTTTCGGACGCATCGCTCGCACCCGAGGTTTAGAACAAGCATGCCTGGCATCGGCAAAATTATTAGCGTCGTGGGTCCCGTTGTGGACATTCGTTTTCCTTCGGGGCAACTCCCCGAAATCTACAACGCGCTCCTCGTAGTGAACGCGGAAAAGAACGTCAACCTGACCTGCGAAGTTGCGCAGCACTTGGGCGACGACGTCATCCGCGCGATTGCTCTCTCCTCCACGGACGGTCTCGTTCGCGGGATGGAAGTGGAGAACACGGGTGCGCCAATCTCGGTGCCCGTGGGCAATGAGACGCTCGGTCGAATTTTCAACGTGACCGGCCAAGCGATTGACTCGGGTCCTGACCCCGTTGGCGCGCCTCGCCTGCCGATCCACCGCCAGCCGCCGAGCTTCGACGAGCAGTCGACCAAGGTCGAGCTCCTCCAAACCGGTCTGAAGGTCGTCGACCTGATGATTCCGTTTAACAAGGGCGGAAAGATCGGACTCTTCGGTGGTGCCGGACTGGGCAAGACGGTTCTCATCCAAGAGCTCATCCGAAACATCGCGGTCGAAGCCTCGGGCGTGTCGGTATTCGCCGGCGTCGGCGAGCGCACCCGTGAAGGGAACGACCTCTGGCGAGAAATGTCGGAGACCGAATTTAAGGACGCGAGCGGCGAAATGCTCCGCGTTATCGACAAGACCGCCATGGTCTTCGGTCAGATGAACGAGCCGCCCGGAGCCCGACTTCGCGTCGCGCTGACCGCTCTCACGATGGCGGAGTACTTCCGCGACGTCGTCGGTTCGGACGTTCTGATCTTCGTCGACAACATCTTCCGGTTCGTCCAAGCCGGTTCCGAGGTCTCCGCGCTTCTCGGCCGAATGCCGAGCGCGGTCGGCTACCAGCCGACCCTCGCCACCGAAATGGGCGGCCTCCAAGAGCGCATTACCTCTACCAAGAAGGGTTCGGTTACGTCCGTGCAAGCGGTCTACGTTCCGGCTGACGACCCCTCTGACCCGGCTCCGGCCACGACGTTCGCTCACCTTGACGCGTACGTCTACCTCGACCGAGGTATCGCTTCGAAGGGTCTGTACCCGGCCGTGGACCCGCTTTCGTCCACGTCGAAGAACCTCGACCCGCGCGTCGTTGGGCAAGCCCACTATGACGTCGCTCGCCGAGTGCAGCAGACGCTCCAGCGCTATAAGGAACTGCAGGACATCATCGCGATTCTCGGTATCGACGAGCTTTCGGACGACGACAAGACGTTGGTCGCCCGCGCTCGAAAGATCGAGCGCTTCCTCTCGCAGCCGAACTTCGTCGCCGAGCAGTTCACGGGTAACCCCGGCCGCTACGTGCCGATCGAAGACACCGTCGCTGCGTTCAAGGAACTTATGGACGGCAACCTCGACGATATCCCTGAGCAGGCGTTCCTGTACTGCGGTGGTCTCGAAGACGTTCGCGAGAAGGCGAAGAAGCTCCAGGCGGTGGCGTAACTAAATGCCGCGCGATTTCCACCTCTCCGTGGTCGCCCCCGACCGGTCGGTTGTGGAGGAAGTGGTTACCTCGATGGTTCTGCCCGGCTCCGAAGGTTACTTCGGTGTCATGGCAGACCACGTTCTGACCATCGCGTCGCTAAAGCCGGGTCTTCTCGAATACTCGGATTCAACCGGGGTTCGGCACTACGTCTACCTGGGCGGCGGCTTCGTGGAAGTCCAGGGACAGAAGGTCACGGTGCTTGCCGACGAAGCGTCGCGAGCACATGATATCGACGTCTCCGAGGCGGAGAAGCGCCTCGACGCGGCTCGCCGTGCATTGCGCGGCGACGACAGCGGCATCTCCTCTGAGGACGCCGTACTTGAGATTGAGCGCTCGATGAGCATGCTTCGCGCCGCTCGCTCTTCTCGCAATTAATTCCACTTAAGACGCGCGCCCGGAATCGGTATTCTGGGCGCATGTCTCATTTGCGCGAACTCATCCTTGCTTCGCACGCCACGGACGTTGAAGTCCGCCAAGACCTCCACCGCCACCCCGAGCTGGGCTACAACGAGGTCCGCACGAGCAGCATGGTCCGCAGCCACCTCGAAGGCGCGCACATCGAGCACCACTCCGGCATCGCGGGCGGCACGGGCGTGCTTGCTTACCTCCCGGCGACCACCGATCCCGCCACTGCGCCCACCGTCGCTCTCCGGGCGGACATGGACGCGCTGCCGATTCTTGAGGATACTGGCCTCGAATACCAGTCCGAAACCCCCGGCATCATGCACGCTTGCGGCCATGACGGCCACACCACGATCCTGATCGCTACCGCCCGCGCCCTCAGCAAGCTCCCCGAGCGACCGAACAACGTCCTCTTCCTCTTTCAACCCGCCGAAGAAGGCGGCGCCGGTGGCAAGAAGATGTGCGAGGAAGGCGTCCTCGCGGGCAAAATCGCCGGTAACCCGGCGGACGTGATCTTCGGTTTGCACGGCAATCCTTGGGTGCCACTCGGTCAAGTTTCGACCCGTGTAGGCCCCATCATGGCCTCCGCGAATGAGATGCGCATCACGGTCACGGGCAAGGGAAGCCATGCCGCCTATCCGCATCTGGGCATCGACCCCATCCTCATTGCCTCCCACATCGTGGTGGCGCTCCAGTCGATCGCTGCACGTAACATCGATCCCCTCGATTCAGTGGTCATAACCGTAGGCCAGATCGAAGCCGGCGTCGCCCACAACGTGATCCCCGAGACCGCCCACATGCACGGCACGGTTCGGACGCTGCGAAATGAGACGTTTACCAAAACCGCGGAGCACATTCGATCGATAGTGACCAACATCGCCACTGCCCTTGGCGGTTCCGCAGAGGTCAACTTCTTGACTTCATATCCGGTGACGGAGAACCACCCCGGCGCCACCGCGGAGTTCCGTCGCGTCGCCACCTCGGTGCTCGGCGATGCCCTTGTCCACGAAGAAAAAGTCCCTTCCATGGGCGCGGAAGACTTCAGCTTTTACGGTCACGAGGTCCCCGCCTGCTTCTTCTTCCTGGGGCTCCGAGGTCCGGAGCACGCCACGTACCCCAACCTTCACGCGCCTCAGTTCAACTTCAACGACGCGGCGATTCCGACCGGCGTGGAGTTGTTCTGCAACCTTGCGCTGGCCGCGCGCTGAAGATGGAAGCGCGCGGCATTTTTGTCGGGAACCGAGAGGCTGTCTTTACGCTTCGCTCTACCGGCACCTTTCGCTTGCGCTCTGGCCCCGGCTACATCTTCGGGCGGGTTATCCACGTCTTGGGTCGTACGCTTAGCGTGTAGCCGGGATCAGAGCGTCGACGCGATGGTGCCGGGCGTGCCGCGGGATTCACGTCGCGAATCGACAAACCGTATTTACTTTTTGTTCGTAAAAACGAAAAGCGAGCCTTCTTGCTTATACGTCGTTCCCGTGGCAATGCGAAGCGCATCGAGCGCCTCCATTGGATCTGCATGACTCAGCGATAGGTTCACCGACGGATACTGGCCTGGCTCGGCCGTAATGGAGATGTGGTATCGCTTTGCCAGTGACTGCAGCGCCTCGTGGAAGGACGTGTTCTTGAACACGAGTTCGTCGCGCTCCGGGTCTACCGCTACATCGGTCTTGTGAACGATGTAGTAAGCGCCTCCCTCGATCCGATAGGTTGCGTTGGCTGCGAAGCAGATCGCTTTTAAAACCTCCGTGTGAAACTTGTTGCGCATGTTAAGCTGCACTGCCGGGAACGTGCCAGGTTCGATCACATAGGACCATCCGGTCTGGCGGCACACGTTGGCAATCGCTTGCGCGAAGGTCATGTTCGAGGTGTCGATGGACACGAACTCGCTGGTCTGATTTGCATCGCCGGTGGCTGACGGCACAGGAATCTGGGCCGGTTGCGTCGACGCATAGAGCGGCGGAGGGGTGCTCGCGGGAGAGGGTAATGCCCGCCCTGCAGGCGCCTGGCCGGGCAGTGGTCGCGATGGCCGGGGTGCGGTTGTCGGCATCACGCCGGCTGGAGACGTAGTGGGGAGGGCGGCCGGGGCTGACAATGCGGGGGCAATCGTGCCGCCGTGCGCCTTTCCACGTACGGGCGAAGCCACTGCGGCTGGGGCGACGCTCCCGGCCGATGCTCGCCCCAGAGTTGCCGGAGCGGGAACCGGAGCCAGCGCAGCCGGAGCGCTTACGGCCGGGTAAGCCGGGATTGAGATCGCGGGAGGAGGAACGCCGCCCTGCGATGCGACTCCCGACGCTACTTCGATGGGCGGCATGACGCTCCTTGCGGCGGCGGGCGGAAGAGCGGCGGCTCTAACTCCTTTGGTTGGCGGCAATAGCTTCGGGGCCACCACCGTGGCGGGGACCGCAGGCAGCATGATCCGGGCGGGATGCGCGGGGAGCGATGCGGCGCTGGCGTGGGACTTGGCTCTATGCGTATGCTTCTTCGCCGGCTTCGCTTTAGTGTGTAAAACTTGGGCGCCGACCGTCGCCGTAAGCGCGAGGGTGACGCTGCCGAGAGCGATAAGGGACGGCCAGGCGGGCACGAATTTGGTGGTGGGTTCGGCGATGCCGAGAATGCGTCGGATACGGTTCACGAGAAATCCTCCTTGGGCGGACATAGCGAGTTCGGGCATGAGTCGACGCTGGTCTTCGAGGGAAGCCAGGGCGCGGGCGAAGACGAAGGGGTTGTGCAAAGTGCCGACCACGAGATCGTCGCAGCAGTGCTCGCGCTCCGTGCGAATAACCTTCGAGACCCACCAAACGGCGGGGTGATAGAACAAAAGCGTCTCCAGGGCGGTTTGGAGCAGGTTGACGAAGTAGTCGTGGCGGCGAATATGCGCCAGCTCATGCAAAAGCAGTGCCTCCACCTCCTCCGGCGAGAGGCTGGTAAGCATCCGGCAGGGGATGACCACGATGGCGCGAAGCAAACCGAGCGCCGCAGGGACTTCGATCCGGTCCGATACGAGCAATCGAATGTGCCTCTTGAGCCCGATGCTCTTGGCGAGTTCGTCGAGTTTTGCCTGCCACTCGGCGGCGGCGGGCTTGGAATGCCACCGCTTGAGCCGCTCGATTTGAAGCAGGCCTCCGACCATTCTTAGGGAAAGCCCGATGACGCCGAGGGCCCAGAGCACGACGAGATAGGGAAGGGCGTCTCTGAAAGTGAGCGGTTTTGCCACGGGCGCGCTGAAGTGAGCCGCGACGGGCGCAGAGACGATTGGCTTCCCGATACTCACCGCAAGCGGCGCGGCCACGGGACTTACCTTCGGTGCGAGCGCTAAGAACGTGATGACCGGCGCGATCCCGATGAGGAGCAGAGCAGCGCTCGCCAATGTATAGCGGCGGATTCCCGACTTCGATTTCGAGACGAACAACACGATCGCGAGCAGAACCGCGATCGCCGCGCCCTGCCAAAGGAAGTGAATCAGCGTCCATCCCAGACGCTCGACCAGAGGGCTATACACTGTCCGCCTCCAACTGATCGATAAGGTGACGAATCTCCGCGAGCTCGTCTGGAGTGGCCCGCTTCGCCGTGAGGGCATGCATTACTAACTCGCGTGCCGACCCACCGAACGCCTTGTCCATTAGATCGCCGACCAAGTTTCGGCGTGCCGATTCTTTCGCCTCCGCAGGCCGGTAAACATGCGCCCGTCCCTGCTCCTCTCGGACGAGCAGGTTCTTCTCGACCATGATTTGCATCAGCTTCAGGGCCGTCGTATAACCGATCTCGCGCCCCTTCGCCAACTCGTCATGGACGTCGCGCACGGTGCTCGGCCCGCGTTGCCAGATAACTTGCAAGATCTCGATTTCAGAGTTCGTGGGCTTCTGCCGCGACCCTGAGCCGTCCATGGAATCGTCCATGCGGGTCATTATATACGAACTTTTTCGTAATAAACGAAATTTTTCGTAGTTCACGTCACGGCCCGGATTTTGAACTGAATGGAAGGGTTGCGGGGGTTCCCCGGTGCAACTATTTGCAACGCAGGGTCGGCTTCCTACTGTTCGTATGCTGAACCATGCCAATCGAGACCTACACTTACGTTGGCTTCCAGGTCGGGCCAGCGAATTGGATTTTGCCGGCTTTGCTTCTCGTGCTCATTCCGATCTCTCGGTACCGGCTCAGACGCATCATCCCCGGGGCGGTTGTTGTTCCGTTGTTCGGTTTCCTTTTGGCCCTGATCGGGGTACCGGCTCCCTACAATCTCATCATCGATATGTTGGCGATGTCGTTCGTGGCTTTCACCATCTTCAAACAAGCCCCTTCGACAAATGAACCGAAGACGGCTTCGTTGGTACCGATGATCATCGTGATGGCCATTTTGCTTCCCAACGCGGTTTATTTGAATTTCCGGGCCAAAGTAGTTAAGTCCATGAAGCTGTCCGACCAGAAAATCGAGTTCGTGTCGCGCTCGAAGACAGTGGAAATACCGCGAAGCGCGATGCGCATCCAAGTGAACAAGACTTGGGGGCAGGACTTTTCCGACGGCGGCGAAAACACCGTAACCCTTGACGACTGTTCCGTCTACTGGGACGGCGAGTCCCTTAAAAACGGCGGCGATATTGCCAAGCGGATCGCCGAATGGTCCGGAGCGCCGCCGGCGCATTCGGGGTCTTGAGAGTCTAAGGAACTGGCTTCAACACGATACTCTCCACGTTGATTGCCTTCCACGATGACGGTTGGGCGGCTTTCAGTGTGACGGTTCGCATCCCCGCCGAATCGAGGTTGATGACTCCCAGGTCGACGTCCCGAAATTCGGCCCAATCTCCGGTATTCGGCGCGGTACCCCGAATCGGGCCGCCGAAACCACCAAAGCCTTCAATCACAATCGGGGAAGCATTTGGGCCGGCGATACGTGCGATCACCCGATACTGACCCGGCTTCGAGACGTAGACCTTCCAAAACGGCCACTCCTCGGGGCTATCCCAATAGCCGATGTTCGAATGCTCGGTCCGATCTTCGACCTTGATTTGGCTGCCGTGGAATTGGGCAAACTCGGCACTCAGGACGAGCGACCCGTTTTCGGAAGCGACCACCATCGGCAGAGGATCGGGTTGGATCACGGCGTTCAGATTGCGGCCATTGATCTTCAGGCCGCACGTCAGTTCCGAGACTTTCTGAGCGGGAAGCTGAACCGTCAAGCCATCGGCGTTTTGACTCCAAGTCAGCTTGCCGTGATAGCCGAGCAACTGGATGTTCGAGATCTGGTTCTTGCCCGGGGTGGCCGCTAGCGAGCGGATGGTCAGCCGATTGTCCGCCGGCCAACCCAGCGCCAACGCGTACAAAGTCGAGCCCTTCGTCGTGAACCGGATGTCCTTCGCTGAGTAGGTGTAATCCTCCCGGAAGCTGCCACCCCGAGCCTTGACTGTCCCTTCGCCGTAAACCTGCCACGGCCGTGACCCGAAGATCGCCTCACCGTGCACCGCGGTCCAATCCGCCATCTGCCCGAGCATCTGCTCGACGATCGGATCGAGCGACCCGTCCGGGCGCTGCACTACATTCAGGAGCAGATTCCCGTTCTTGCTAACGTTGTCGACCAGAGTATGCACGACCCATTTCAAAGGCCGGTACTCCCAGTTACGGTTGTAAAACCAGTCGCCGATTGACGTGTCCGTCTGCCAGGGATGGGCGTCGATCTTGCCCATGATTCCGCGCTCCAAGTCCTCGACCCAGCGGCCGTCGCTGGTTTGTTTGCAGTTGTAGATCGCTTGGGCTTTCCCGCCATGGGCGGCCGCGTTCGCGTTGTAAAAGTGCGCGATCATGCTTCGGCCGACCTCGTTTCCGAAGGGGACGCCGCCGTCGCTATAAAGCAAATCCGGGTGGTAGTTGTCGACCAGCTCCGAGATCTCGTTGAACCACTGCTGCTGCCAGCGGGGATTATTGCTATACCAACCCGTATCGCCCGGCGAAGCGGGGAAGTGATAGAGATCCCAGTTCGCGGGATCGGCCCCATCGTACGGAACGCCCGCGTAAGGCCCCGTTTTGTCCGAGCCATGGCTGCTCTGAAACCAAGTAAAGCTCGCCCCTAAATGCTCGGAAACTCCGAACTTCAAACCATATTTCGTTGCCGCTTTCTGCCAAGTCCCGACCACGTCCTTGTGAGGACCCATGTTCGCCGCGTTCCACCGGTGGAGCTTTGAGTTCCAGAGGAAGAAGTCGTCGTGGTGGGAGCCCATGCTCACGAAGTACTTCGCGCCCGCCTTCTTGTAAAGCTGCATCAGGCGATCCGGATCCCATTTCTCCGCCTTCCAGAGCGGGATGATGTCCTTATAGCCGAACTTTGTCGGATGTCCGTAGTGGTCGAGGTGGTATTTGTAGTGCCCGTTCCCCGGCTCGTACATCCCGCGGGCGTACCAGTCACCATCCATCGGCACCGCCTGGGGCCCCCAGTGCGCCCAGATCCCGAACTTGGCGTCCCGAAACCAAGTCGGGCACTCGTACTGCTTCAGCGACTCCATCGTGGGCTTAAACGGCCCGGGGGCGATGGGCAAATTGAGCTTGGTTTGGGGACCCGCGAGGGATGTCTGAGCAAAGAAAGCCAAGAGAAACATGGGTAGCGCGATACTAGCAGGTCAGAAACGAATCCGCTAGAACCCGACCGCTTGGCCGTCTTTCCGCTGGTCCGAACCCGCGACGTACCCGTCGCCGTGACGCAGGATCAACTGCGCGCCGCCGAACGACTGGTTCGCAAACCCGCTCTCGACGGACACGTGGTGCCCAAGGGAGCGCAACGATTCCACGGTAGCCCTTGGCATCCCGGCCTCCACGCTCAGACCCCCATCGTCCATCACCTGCCATCGCGGCGCATCACTCGCCGCCTGCGGAGTCTGACCATGAAGCAAAACGCGGACGCACATCTGCACATGCCCCTGAGCCTGCATGGGGCCACCCATGACGCCAAAGCTCATGATCGGCCGTCCGTCCTTCGTGGCGAACCCTGGAATGATCGTGTGGAACGGACGCTTTCGTGGCCCGACCGAATTCGGATGCCCCGCCTGCGACCGGAACCCAACTCCCCGGTTCTGCAAGCTGATCCCCGTCCCAGGCACGACGAGACCCGACCCGAAGCCCATGTAGTTGGACTGGATATAGGAGATCATCCGCCCTTCTGCGTCCGCCGCGGTCAGGTACACCGTTCCGCTCTGCTTCGGCACGCCCGCCGCCGGCTTACCCGCCTTCGCCACGTCGATCAAGCGGGCTCGTGAGCGCAGGTACTCGGGGTCCAGCAGCAACCGCGGTTCGAATTCCATATGCGCCGGATCGGCGACATAGCGGTGAAGGTCGGCGAACGCGAGCTTCATCGCCTCGATCTGCAAGTGAAGCGACTCCGGCGAGTCGGGACTCATGCCGGCAAAGCCCTCGACTTCGCTCAGGATTCCGAGGGCGATCAGAGCCGAAATGCCCTGCCCATTCGGAGGTATCTCATGAATCTCGTAGCCAAACCAGGGCACTGACACGAGCTCACAGAAGTCGGCCCGATGCGCGTCCAGATCCTCCAGTGTCATCGCGCCGCCGAGACTTTTGGAAAAAGAGATCATCTGCGCCGCCAGAGCGCCTCGATAAAATGCCTCGCCCTTCGTTTCCGCAATCTGCCGCAAGGTCTCCGCTTGGTCAGGAAAGCGAAATGTCTCGCCCACCACCGGAGCCCGCCCTTCGCGCATGAAAGCCTCGGCGAATCCCGGCTGATCCTTCAAGACCTCAGCCGCCCGCTGCCAAGAGTTAGCAATCACCGGCGAAACCAGAAACCCATCCACCGCATATCCAATCGCCGGTGCGAACAACTCCGAAAAGCGTAGGCGTCCGAACCGTTCGGAAAGCGTCACCCAAGCCGAAACCGCGCCCGGCACGGTAACCGAATCCCACCCTCGCGCGGGCATCTCGCTTAGGTGGCCAAACCGTTCGGGTGCCCAACCGGCGGGAGACCGCCCCGAAGCGTTCAGGCCATGCAGCGCCGTCCCATCCCAAAGAATCGCGAACGCGTCGCTCCCGATCCCATTACTGGTCGGCTCGACGACGGTGAGCGCGATCGCCGCCGCCAACGCCGCATCGATCGCATTTCCGCCCTTCAGCAGCATGCGAAGTCCCGCCTGCGCCGCCAAAGGCTGCGATGCCGCCACCACGTTCCGAGCCAAAAGCGGTTGCCTTACCGAGGGATATTCTGCCGCGAAATCCATAGCAACATCATGCCATGAGGCCACCCGTGCGTCTAGCGCGAAACGGGACGTTCCATGACTAGCTCGCACCGTTCTTGTTGCGAGGCGCCAATGTGTTCGAAGCCCGCACGCTCGTAGAGCCGAATCGCCTTCACGTTCGTCCCCGTGACATCCAACCGAGCCGTCGTTACGTCTGGATTCTCGCAAACCGCCTCGAGAATTGCCGAGACTAAACGCTCCCCGATTCCTTGCCCGCGTGCCCGTTCGCGAACATACACTGCGATCACCTTCGCGACCGCCGGCTCATCGGCGACGAAGGCCCCGATCATTCCGAGCAACTCGCCGTCCTTCCGCGCAAACAGCAACCACTGCCGCCCATTGCCGACCACCCGAAGGCGGTCCTGCCAATGCTCATCAGAGTTCTGAACCTGCGACTCGTAGGTCGCACCAAACGCCGTCGGCTCCGTAAGTAGCGCCTCAAGGCGAATCTCGCGATACGGCCGCCATTCTTCGGGTCGGAGCCTTACAATTTCGACGCCATCGTTCATGGGTCCCAAACCATACCTGCGACGTTCGTGTAGCCGGTTCGCTTAAAAAAGGGGCACAACCTATTTGTAGCCAGGCCCCGATGATTGTGCGGGGGCTGTGCATGCGGCACAAATATCGTCGATAACCGATAGGCCGTCTCAGCGCTACCGCGCGCAGGACTCCGCCTACATTTCCGGCTATAAAACCTTGCCCATCAAAGGATCGGTGAAGCTCCACCGGCCGGTTTCTACGTGTCCCGCCGCCTGACGGAGAAAATGGGGGTGTCCCGCAATCAGAACGCTCACGTCATACCACCCATGATGCTTCCGCGTATCGATGACTAGCCGATGCTCGGCCCCTGCCGGAACCTCGATCTTGTGCGCCGAGTGGTTGTAAACCAAGTCCTGAACATCGACCGACACGCTCTCACGGCCGGTGTTTTTCAGCACGACTTCCAAGTTCCCCGTTTGTCCTTTCTCATACCCGAAGTGCACATCCAAAGAGGGATCGGCGGCCAGGCCATGAAACCGGCGAAGGAACCCGTTGGGTCCGTCGACCCGCAGCAGGTAGTCACCAGACCAAGCATCCGAGATCTGGTCCCCGGCTTTCACCGCGTAGGCGCGCGTCTTGAACGTCCCGTCGTGCTGGTAAGCGTACAAAGTAAACGGCGCCCCGGCCGACTTATCCCCAAAGAAAGATTTCGCGGCCGAGAATCGAACCTCCACGCCGGTCGCTGAGCGCACCGCATCGACATAGAGCTCATAAGGCAATGCGCAAGCCGGCCGAATCCCCTTCTCCTGCCCCTCAACCGGAAACTCCGCGACCCCGGTGTTCAGGAAATGCGAGATCTGCTCGCTGTTGACTTTTCCGTAGGTTGGTAGCCCCCGGAACTGCGCCTTATGAATCCCCTCGATGAACTCCCGCTGTGGAGGGAAAGGCGGCGTCGAGATCTTCTCGCCATGGTACGGCCGGAACATCGAGGCCAGGTTTCCGCAGACCGTCCGGCGCCACGAACTAATGTTCGTCTCGACTAAAGGCTTGCCCGTCCGGTGCGTCACCCAGTCCTCGACGAGCCGGATGATCGAGGTATGGTCGCAGACCTCCGAATTCACACACCCGCCCCGGCTCCAAGGCGAGGCAACCACCAACGGCACCCGGAACCCGAGTCCGATCGGACTCTCCCGCGCCTCCATCGGATACCGGCTCGCGTCCGAGGCCAGTTCCACATATTCCAAACCCGTATCGATCCCCTCTGAAACCTTCCCCGTTTCCGGACGGGAGGGATGCGGCGGTACGAACGGCGGCACGTGGTCGAAGTAACCATCGTTCTCGTCGTAGCAAAGGATGAAGATCGTCTTCTTCCAGACCTCGGGATTCTTGGTCAGTATGTCCAGCGCCTCCGATACGTACCAGGCTCCGTACCAAGCCGACGAGGGGTGGTCAGAGTAGCTCTCGGGCGCGACGATCCAAGAAACCGCCGGTAACTTGCCCGAGCTGACGTCCGCCCGAAACTGGTGAAAGACGTCCCCCTCCGGCACCTTGACCGTCCGCTCCTGCCCATCCTCGGTGTACTTCAGGGTGGTCAGTCGCCGGTATCCGGGATCGTTCCGGTTGACCGCAAACGCCTGCTCATGAAGATCCCGATCCCTTTGAGATAGCGCAGCCCAAGCCTCGTTTGTGTACTCCGCCTGCTCCTTCTTGAGGTCGGCTAAAGCCTTCGTTTTCTCGTCAATTTGAGTTTGAATCTTCGCCTTATCCGCGCCGGAGTCGGTTAACGAATGCTGTAGCTTCTCGATCTCACCGGGTAACTGCCCGATCAACCGGGTCACCTGGGCTCGCCGCGCCGGCGCAAACCGGACCCGGTACTGCGAGTACCACTCCAACGGGTTGTCGCCAAAGCTTGAGAGCCAAGCGTCTTCGTCGCCGTCGAACCCGTTGTCCATGCTGATCTCGTTTTGGTAGACCTTCCACGAGACCCCGTGGTCGTAAAGCCGCTCCGGCAAGGTCGTCCAACTCACCTCTCGCCCATAATCCAGATCGTCGTTGCGGACACAAGCAAAGGCGCTCGGGGATTGCTCTTGGCGAACCGTTCCTGACCACAGATGGCAGCGATTTGGCGTGGTCCCGGTAAGCGACGAGCAGAAGTTTTGGTCCGCGACCGTGAAGGCATCGGCCAGAGCGTAATAAAAAGGAATGTCCTGACGGTTGTAGTAGCCCATTGTCAGTGGCATCTTCTCGTACCGCTTATCGTCGATCTTCTTCGCTGGCAACCACTTATCGTAGTGGCCGTTATTACGCGCGTCCACCTGGGTTGGGTACCCGTGCGGCAGCGAGCCCATCCAAGTCGCCTTCGTCCCATGCATGTTCAACCTGAACGGCGCGTAGGTATCGCCAAACTCGTCGGTCTGAAACCAAACCGAATGCCCGTTCGGCAACGAAATCGCCCGTGGGTCGTTGAAGCCGCGTACGCCTTGTAACGCACCGAAAGCATGGTCAAACGACCGGTTCTCCTGCATCAGGATAACAATGTGCTCGGCGTCCAAGTAAGTGCTTCCGTGCTCCGGGTCGATCGCCAGGGCCCGCTGGATCGACTCCGGCAAAACCCCCCCACACCATCGAAGCGCCGGATAGAACCGCCGCATGCTTAAGAAAATCCCGTCGCGAAACCATGTCGTTCCCTGAACTATGCTCGGTCGGAGAAGTTTTTAACAAATGTCGCCGGGAATCCGCCGGTTAGCGCGTTTTGATGCATTCTTGATGCTCGAAACCGGAATCTTGACGGTCAATAACGCCGGAGAATCATTGCTCAACATAAACAAGAACTTTGTCGCCCTTTTCGCCGCGCTAGTTGCCGTGAATGCCGCCCGCGCTCAGACCGCCCCTCCCACCCAGGCGCCCGAGCAAGTACCCGACGGATTCCCAATCGTCACCGACCGCCCCAGCTTCTCGGACGGGTCGGGACTGATCCCACCGGGCCGATGGCAGATCGAAGTCGGCGGAACGTACACTCGGGTCGCCGGAACCAACGCCGGTCAGCTCCCAGAACTCTTGGTGCGCTACCCGCTTAGCGACCGCTTTGAGCTAAGGCTGGTGAACGTCGACTACTCGCTCTTCGACCACGGCCAAGGAAACGGGTGGCAGGACCCCGGCGTCGGGTTCAAGGTCCGCCTTTCGCGCCTCAAACACAATCCCTACTGGGAGCCGCAAATCGCGTTCGTCGGCCTCTTGACCGCTCCGGTGGGCTCTTCCGGCCTCCACGCTCAAAACCTGCAGCCGACCGTCAAGCTGGCCGTCGACCTTCCGATCGGCGCAAACGACGACTTAGGCGCGAACGTCTACGCCTCCTGGCTCGCCCCCCAAGGTGGTCATTTCACCCAGTACTCGCTAAGCCTCTACTGGCAGCACAACCTCAGCTCAAAGCTATCCGCGTACGTGGAAACGTACGGTCTCAACGCCGAGGTCCCTGGAGGCAACGGCGCGGGCTTTGCCGATATCGGCTTCCAATACCTACTGGACAAGGCGACTCAGGTCGATATCCGTTACGGTTCCGGTTTCAACCAGGGTCGCGACGGATACTACGTGGGCGCCGGCATCTCGTACCGGTTCTAAGCGGTTTCTTGCGGAGGAGAAACTCCAGGTCCATACCGAAGTGCTTCATCTCTTCGTGCTGAGCGTTTGCCATGATCGCTCTCGCCTCCGTGGACGGGCGGCGGATCGGTTTCCCGCTCTCCGGCGAACGGTGCGGATGGAACGGTCTGCGTGATCACGAACGGCGGCACTCTTTTGGCGATCCACTCGCCGAATGAGCCTCCAGGGAGTCGATGGCGAGCGCTTGCCGAGTCGACTCGCTAGCCCTCTCGCGCCGAAAAATGGCGTCAAACGCGGAGAATTCGCGTGCCTAGCCCGCCGCAAGCACCTTAACTGTGCCTTAAAAACGGCAACTTGCACATATTCGGAGCTGCATTTACGAATTCTTTTTGCTTTTTGGAAAAACCTTGATACAATCCTGAGCTCCCTTAACACTGGAGAACCATTGAGCCTGTACAAGACTATTCTCGTCTCTACAATCGTCACCTTCTGCACCGCCGCACAAGCTCAAGAGGCATCCAACGACGGATTCCCAATCGCCACCGAACGACCGAACTTCTCGGACACATCCTTCCTCGTACCTCTCGGCCACTGGCAGATCGAGACGGGAGCAACTTACTTTCGCGTAAACGGAACAAACTCGGGAGAATTTCCCGAGCTGATGGTCCGCTACCCGCTTAGCGATCGCCTCGAACTGAGGCTCATCAACGTCGACTACGCTGCATTCGATGGGGGCCATGGCAATGGCTGGCAGGACCCCGCAATCGGATTCAAGTATCGTCTGACTCGAGACAAGCGCAAGCCCCTTTGGGATCCTCAGGTCTCCTTCGTCGGCTTGCTTGAGCTGCCTTACGGCTCCCGTCTTTTGAGGGCGCCGGTTTACGAACCGACGGTCAAACTCGCCGCCGATCTTCCGGTTGGCGCGGCCGACAATCTCGGTGGAAATATCCTCGTTTCCTGGCTCGATAGCGATCAGGGCCATCTCACTCGGTACGGATTCGGCGCCTACTGGAATCACACCCTGTCTTCCAAGCTCACTTCCTTCGTAGAGGTCTACGGCCTAAACAAGGAAGTTCCGGGCGGTAATGGGGCGACATTCTTCGATGTCGGGTTCCAATACCTGCTGAATAAGGCGACTCAAGTCGACATTCGTTACGGCGCGGGCACGAACCAACAGCAAGATGGTTGGTTCGTCGGGGCCGGAATCGCTTATCGCTTCTAAAGGGTTATTCGCTCGCCTCTTCAGCCTTGTCGCCATTTTCAACGATGTCGCCGGGCTTGAAGAGGATGCCCTTTAGGGTTTTGCGCCACTGGGGTTTCTTCCGCAGAAGAAACTCCAGGTCCATGCCGAAGTGCTTCATCTCTTCGTGCTGGGCGTTTGCCATGATCGCTTTCGCCTCGGTGTCCTTTTCCAAGGAGATTCGCTGCTCGTACCAACCGATCGCTTCCGCTTCCTCCGTAAGCGAGGTGATCATGCGGGCGAACGTTCGGGTTTCCGCGGACAACTCTTCCGCGGGCTCGTGGTACTGGTCAAAAGACATCTTCGTTGCCTTTCGATTTGCTTGGGGCCGAAATTGTTCGGGCCATCGTTTAAAGATCCGGCTGCCCGCCCTCGGACATGGGGACCTACTCCGGCGGAGCCAGTGCGATGGCCAGCACTCCATCGACGACCGCGATGTCGCTGTTTCGAGTCTTATGCAGCGCCCTGCCGTCGATCGCATACATGCCTTTCGCGGAGCAAATCGGTTTTCCTTTCTTCGTATATAGAAACCCGCTGATTGGTGAAAGCTTCGTCACGTCCGGTTCTAAGCGTGCAGGCAGGTCCGTCCTCGGCGCGAGGTTCTTCGGACGTCCGTGCGCCGGATTATGGATCAGCAACACACTTGGATCGACCTCGCCGTTGCCCGTCGTCCCGTAGCCGACGGCGGTAACCCAGTGACCGCCCAGCCGCCGCAATTCACCCGGCTTCGACCCTTGCACGTAGTAACCCACGTTCACCAACACGATCGCGTGCGGGTTCGCTAGCGCCGGCGGAATGGTGTCGAGATCGGGAATTGGACTCACCTTCACCCTCGCGGTTCCGGGTGGCAAGACGCGCCATCCGGAGAACTGCATATCCGCCAGCCCGTAGCCTGCTTTCTCTACATAGGCCGAGAATCCCGCGATCATTCGTGCGGGAGGCGTTCCTTCCTCCGGATCCGTCCCCATGAAGTCGTCGGACGCCAAGAGCTCGACCAGATGCCGAAGTGAATCGACCTGCGAATCTCCAGTCGGTAGCAGCTTCGGATAACCGTGGCCCGCAAGCCAGGAACAAGCCATCGCACCCGACGTAGGGCCGCAATACATCTTTCCGGCATCGCCGTAGCGCGCGTTGTTCTGGTTCAGATAGAAAGTGCCAAAGGTTCGTTCGTACGAATACTTCGGCGTCCCCGCGCCTTGGAAGGCAAGCAACGCAACCGAAACTGCGGAGAAACCGTAGCACCTCGCCCAAGTCGACATAACTCTTATTATAGGAAGGTGTTGATCTCCGATTGAAGCAGAAAAGGAACCCAAATCCCGGCGTCTTCGCCTGTGCCGCCTTCATCGTCGACTACCTCGGATTCGAGGCTGGCCGTCACACTCCGATCATAGCCTGGATCGGCGCGGGAGTAGCGGTAACCCTATGCTTAGTCGCTATTTGGCTCGCCATCCGCTTCCGATCCTGGGGTTGGCTAACCGTAAGCATCCTCGCCTTACTTGGCACTGTCCCGGTTCTATTCCTATCGCAGTTGATCTATACCTGCGCGACCTATCATAGCTGTCTATAAAAAAATCCCCCGCCTCCAAAGAAGGCGGGGGATCGAACGTGGAGCTTACTCGCCCCACATAAGTCGCTGAAACCATCTTACGACCCGATTCATTTGTGCGTCTCCTTCTTCTTTTCGATGATCGACAAGGCATCGGCGTGAGTGACCGAGTAACTCGATGAGTCGGTCCAGAACCCTTCGCCCCACATCGCTCGGTTGGGCGTAACCGTGTCTTCGCCCCACATCGCTCGCTCGCCCCACATCGCTCGCTCACCGGTTAGGTTGTCGAGGTTAAGAAGGCCGAGAAGTCCGGCGCTCAGACCAGAGATCACGTCGAGCAGCGAACCCGTCACATTCAAAGTCACGTTGCCGTTGTTCTGATGAGCCGAGGTCGGGCTCTTCGCGTACAGCAAAGCAAGGGCGCCGCTGTTGATCGCCGCCGGGATATTCAGATAGCCCGCGCCGTAGGTGAACAGGTCGCCGGTGCCGTCCGGACCGACCCATTTGTCCGCGCTCAACATGAGACGCGACTTGATCGTATCCGCCGACAAAAGCGGATTCTGCTGAATCATCAGCGCGACCGCTCCAGAGACGACCGGGCAAGCCATCGATGTGCCCGACATCTGGAAGTAGTCCGTGGAGAGGCCCGTAGGAGGCGACTTCACGTACGCCGACCAAGGCACGCCGCCTTGGCTCGAATACTGGTTGAACAGCGTGCTGTTCTTCGAAAGGGTCGAGACGACGAGGTTGCCCGGAGCCACGATATCGGGCTTCACCACGAAGTCGAGTCGCGTGGGGCCTCGGCTCGAATAGGAAGCCGCCGTATCCTGATTTCGCGACGAATTCGTCGCTTTCATCGCGCCGACGGTGATGACGAACGGGTCGTTGCCCGGGCTCGTGATCGTTCCGTAAGCGGTGCCGTAGCCGTCGTTGTTCTGGGTGGAACTCTGGGTGGCATTCAGCCGACCGTTGTTACCCGCCGCGACCACCACGACCATTCCAGTCTTCCACGCCGCTTCCACCGCTTGGCAGAGCGGGTCCGTCTTGTAGCTCTCGCCGACGGGATGGCCGAGCGAAAGGTTGATGACGCGCGTGTTGTATTGCAGTCTCGTGGAGATCGCCCACGTAATGCCGGCGATGACTTGACTAACCGTGCCGCCGCCCTGCGAGTCGAGCACGCGGATATTCACGAGGTTGACCTGGGGTGCGATGCCCGAGTAGGTCTGCGAATACTTGGTACCCGTCGAGTTCGCGCCGTTTCCACCGACGATTCCCGCGACGTGCGTGCCGTGGCCGCAAAGGTCGTCCGCGGATGTCGCGTCCGGCGAGAAATTGGCGTTGCCGAGGATTCGGCCGTTGAGGTCCGCCGTGGCGCGAATGCCGCTATCGATGATTGCGACGCCGACGCCCTTTCCACTGACGTTGTACTTGGACCAAGCCACGTTCGCCAAGCTGTTAAGGACGGTGAACGCGTCCGTCTTGCGCACCGCCAAATCTGGCGAGAAATGCTCGACGAACTTCTCGTGGGAGACCTTCGCCCAATGGCGCGCGTCGACGCTCAGCGCAACCGAGTTGATGAGCGGAAGGTGACGATAGATGTAGGCGCCATCCCGAGCGAGCGACTTCTCCTCGGCCTGGGTGAGGACGTGGTTGGTCCTGACGATGAACCGTAGCTGCTGCGCCTTGGCCGCTGGGCTACCCTGCGCGGTCGCGACGCTTCCTACGATGACCATTCCGAGGGCGATCATAGATCGCATGCGGATGGCCCTCCGGTTGGAACTTCCTTTCATATTATCGGATGGTTGCAAGTGAGCCTCCTGGCTGAGTGGCTTCGATGGGATGATTGAACAGAACCGGGTGTGGCGCTTCCGAAGGTTGCGCGCTCTTAGTGCCATCCATTGGCGCCGGCGAAATAGAAGAAACTGGGGCGGGCTCGTTGTGATTCACGAGCTGAAGAAGCTTGCGCTCCGTCTTTTGGGCGTACATCCGCAGGTCCGCGGCGGCGATGAGCGCGGCCGGATCCTGGGCGTCCGAGGGGAAATGGGCTTCACCGATGCTGACGCCAACTCGAATCGAGCCGAGCGTCGGATGGCGGAGACCCGGGTCGTAGTGATCGATCGCGTTCTGCAGGCGCTTGGCGAGATCCTTCGCGGCGTCGGAGGAGAAGGCGGGAAGCACGACCGCAAACTCGTCGCCGCCACAGCGGCAGACCGTGCCCAGATTGCCGACAATGTCGAGCAAGGTCGAGGCCAGATCGCGAAGCACCGCGTCCCCCTTCGAATGCCCGAAGCCGTCGTTGATCGGCTTGAAGCTGTCGAGGTCGAGATACAGTAGCGAGAACTCGCCCGGCGCTTCCTTGCTATTGCTGCCCACGCCGGCGAGCCGGTCCAGGTAGCCGAGCATGTAGCGCAGGTTGTGAACGCCGGTGAGATGATCTCGAAGCGAATCGCCCTTCGTTCGGTCGAAAAGCATGCCGTTGTAGATCGCGGACGCCGACCGCTCGGCGACCAACTCAAGGAGCTGACGGTCGTACTCGGTCAGCGCGTCCGCCGAAGGGTGGTAGACGTTGATCGTTCCGAGGAGCTTGCCCTCAAGGACTACGGGAACGATCAGTGCCTTGTTCAGCGGCGTGAACGGCGTGAGGATCCCCTGACTGAAGACCAGATCCCGGGTATCGAACGCACCGAAGTAAGACTTCTTCGTGGTGATGGTCTGAACCGAAGGGCTGTCCGGGCCTGAGGTTCGGGCTCCGATGAAGTACTCCTTGTTGATTCCGAACACGGAGTCGACCACTAGGGATTCCGCGTTTGGATTCCACAGTAGGAACGAGCAGGACGCATCGGTATAGATCTCCGCGATTTTGCGGACAACCAGTTCGGCGGTTTCCTTTAGCCCAAGGCCGCTCGACAACGATTGGGTGACCTCGAAGAGGGCCCATAGCTCGGTTGAAGCGCGGGAAATGTGGCGGGCGACTTCCGCCGATCGGCTTTCTTCCGCCTTGATCGGAGCGGCCACGGTTCCGGCAAGGGGACCGATTCCCTCAGTCGCCATTTCTTGCACAACCCCGTCGATGATCGTTAGGAAAACGTCCACGACCGCCGGGTCAAAGTGCCGGTTCGAATCCTTCGTAATGATTGCGATTGCCTGCTCGTGCGTCTTCGCGCCGCGGTAAGACCGGGTGGAAGTCAAAGCGTCGTAGACGTCGGCGACGGCCATGATGCGGGCGATCAGGGGGATGCCCTCACCCTTCAGTCCATCTGGATAACCCGTGCCGTCCCACTTCTCGTGGTGGTGCCGGACGGCCGGCAGTACCGGCCAAGGGAACACGACGGGGTCTAGAATCGCGGCGCCGATTTCCGGGTGCTTCTTCACCTTGTCGAACTCTTCGGCGGTGAGCGGACCCGGCTTCAACAGCACGTACTCCGGCACGCCTAGCTTGCCGATGTCGTGGAGGAGCGCGCCCGTCTTTACACCCTGGAGGTCGTCGCCTTCCAGTCCCATCGCCGAGGCCAAAGCCACCGCGTACCGCTGCACTCGAATGATGTGCTGGTGGGTGTACTGGTCCTTGGCGTCGATGGCGAGGGCGAGGCTTTCGATCGTCGCGAGGTAGAGGTCGGCGAGTTCGGTGCGCTTGAGCTCGAGCTGCTCGATGTGCGCCTGCTTATCTTCGTTGCGCGCTAAATGCGTGCCGTATGCCTGGTAGACGAAGAAACCGATGGGCAGAATCAGCAGCAGGATCGCGATCGCGCTGCCATGGAATAGCATCATCGCCAAGGCGCCCATGCTAGCGCTGGCAAAGTAGCTCGGGGCGGTCCAACTGAAGCTCTCCCGCCAAGTCGGCACGACCTTCTCGCCGGTACAGAGCGAAATCATCACCGCTACGCCGAAGGTGTTGACGAGGAAGAAGAATAGCGAACTGATCGCGATCGCGATTAACGTTCGGCTCGGATCGACGTCCAGGCTCCAGCCATTCAGCGCGCAGAAAGCCATTCCCGCGACGGAAGCCTCGATCGCACTGAGCCCCAGATTGAAGCCCATCTGATGCGGTTTCTGGAGCTTCGGATACACGCAGCTCGATAAGCAGCTCAGCATCGAGATCGGCACTGAGACTTCTGGCCCCATCCGGATCAAACTTGCGAACGTGATTGCGAAGCCTAATGTCATAGACATGGCCTCGTCGTTCTTCCTTCGACGGTTGACGCTGATCTTCTTTCCCCCGAAGACGAGGGCTAGAAAGGCGAAGGCCAAATACTCCCAAGAGGAGTGACCCTGGCTCGGGAGGACGGCTACTTGGGATGCAACTGTCAGTAGCAGTCCGAAGACTACGACGATTCCCCAGTAAATCCGAGCAGGTATTGGCAACTTGTGCATGGCAGCAAATTGGTGGCGACTGCTTAACATTCGGTTTGCGCGCGAAGCCTAACCAGACGCACGAACCGGTGTCACGTAAAAACGTGATACTTGCTTCGGGGTCGGATTCAAATTTGCCGGCAATTCACCGTCCGGTTCGCCGGAAACGGTACCCAGCAAGACTCCAAGCATTGAATGAATAAATGCTGACAAAACCACAAAACCAGCTTGGGTGAGTCGGGAAATTACAGAAGAATAATTCCGCTTTTGAATTTCCATAGCAGTTGTGCTGCTCTGGGACCTTTTGGTTCCGTGTGCGTGAAACCGCAATATTGCCTATGCTTTCGCGTTCTGGCGCCTGCCTGAACTCGTGAGAAGTTGCGGGGATGGTCGCTACAAATCCGCCGTACTGGTTGGTCAGTTCGTGACTGCTGAAGTCCCGTTGCGTTTACTCGTGTAACTTCTTGCGCGCCGCATCCAAATCATTTCCATGCAACCCGCCTCATTGAGTATCGTATATTGTCATGTGACAATAATGCGTGCGGCATGAAGAATCGACTTCCTGCGACAACTGACCTAACCTCCCTCGCGGTCCTCGCCCTCTTGGTCGAGAAACCGACCCATCCGTACGAGATGCATCGCCTCATCCGCGAGCGGGCCAAGACCTTCGTGACGGGGATGCCGCGAAGCCTCTACCGCGCCGTCGACCGCCTCGTCGAGGCCGGACTCGTGGAGGCTGCGGAAACCGAAAGGGAAGGCGGGCGTCCCGAGCGCACCATCTTCCGCGTGACCGACGATGGCCGCGCCGAGTTCTATACATGGCTAACCGGCCTCCTTGCCAATGCGCCGGGCGAGGCGTCGCTCTTCAATGCCGCCGTCTCCTTCCTCCCCCACCTCACCCCCGAGGGCGCGGAGCGGGCGTTAAGAAACCGTGTTGCCTCTCTCGAAGCCCGCCTCCGCCCCGCCGAGGCGACCCTAAAGCAGGTCGGCCCGCTCCTCCCGCGAGTCTGCCTGCTTGAGGTGGAGCATGCCCGCGCCGTCCTCCAAGCCGAACTCGACTGGCTCCTGTCCGTCATCGCCGACCTCGAATCGGGCGCCCTCACTTGGGGCCCCGCACCTACCGAAAAACCATGATCACCGCTGCTCTCGCCCTCGCACTTTCCACCGCGCAAATTGATAAGGATCCGTTCGGCATCGCCTGGGGATTTCTCTACGGCTACAGCGGAGTCCCCAGCCCCGAATTCATGCCCAAGCTGCGGAGCATCGGCGGCGGCTGGACGAAGCTCTATCTCATTTGGAACCAGCTCGAACCCAAGAAGGGCTCGTATGATTGGCATGCGCTGGATACCTTCCTGGCGCAGGTGCATAAGCCGGAAGAGGCACTGATTTCCGTGTTCTCCGCCTCCAACTGGGCGACTCGTCTCAAGTCGGACATGCTCCCGCCCTCGCCCGCCAAGGACCCGGCCGACTATGATCGATTCATCCGCGCCCTCGTCACCCATTGCCGCGGGAAGGTGCGCTTTTTCCAGAACGACAGCGAACCGAACAACCCTATCTATTGGTCCGGCACGGCCTCTGAGTTCGCGACCGAAACCCGTGCTTTTTCCAAGGCGGTCCGAGAGACCGACCCTCGTGCCAAGGTGGTTCTGGGAGGTTATGACGGCCTCTTCAACCCCGGCCCCGGCTTCAAATATCCGACCCAGGAAGCCAGCCTCGCCTTCTTCCGAACCGTCCTGACCGAAGCGCCGAACACCTTCGACTACTTCGACCTCCGCCTCTACGCCGACCCCTTAACGATTCCCGCGCGGGTGGCTTACATCCGTCAGATGATGGCGGAGCACGGCGGTGAGAAGCCGATCTTCTGCACCGAATACAACGGCCCCGGCTTCTTCGAAATGCGAGAGAACCTGAAGTACGTGCCGTTGGTCGTCAAGTGGTCATCCCAAGTCGCCTCTCAGGGGGCCGATCGCGGGCAAAACGGCGTGTCGGAGCTTTACAAAGACCCCGCCAGCCTCCCGCCCCAAACTCAAATGTTTCTGATGGGCGGGGACAAGGATCTCGATGCCAAGCTCCGCCGCATGCAGTGCCGCGACCTGGTTATAAGAAACGTCCTCGCGCTCTCCGCCGGAGTCTCCCGGACGATGTTTTGGGATTTCTGGCACGACACCACCCAGCGCGACGACGTGATGACCTTGATGTACGGCAAGTTGAAGATGTTCGAGCTTGAGGGCGGAAAGTTCGTGCACCCCTATCCCGTGGCCGAAGCGTTCGCTCGGATGACTTCGATGCTGCGTGGGGTTACGTCTATTCGTCCGGTAACCGACATTGCTTCGAACGTTATGGCCTTCGAGGCCGATTGCGGCCGGCGTGGTTCGGTCCTTGTCGCGTGGACCAAGGCCGACCCGATGTCGGAGGAGCCGGCCGGTGGGGATGTATCGCTGCCCTGGAAATCCTCTTCGGCCGTTGCTCTCGATGCGCTGGGCGCATCGCCATCGGTAAGAGTTGGAGGGGGCCAAGTGACGCTCAAACTCGGCCCGACCCCGGTGTTTATCGGTCGCTGACCTTGCTTAGCCGTGCTCCTTCTTCGTGCTCGGATCAAACTTGCCGATCATCCCGAGCAGCGCCTTGCCGGTGGAATCCACCTTTTTAGGATCCGCTTCCGCAGCTCCAAACCACAGCTTGGAGTCGACGTGGTAGCCGTACTGGGTGGTAAGAGTCTTCTGCAGACTCGGCATATGTCCCGCGCCGTAGAACACGCCGATCGAGCGGGGCGGTTTTGGCTGCGTAGAGGCGGCGGCAAGGGCGTCGATGACGACCTTGTTCCGGGCTCCGATGAGGATCCGATCCATTGAGGCGGAGATCTCCGACATCGCCTCGGCCCCTGCCGATTTGATCATGATGAGCTTGATGGCTTCCCTCATTCCGGGCGTCATCTGTCCGATTGCCGCGGCGAACTGTTTCGCCAGGGGCGAATCCGGCTTAAGGATCTCTTTCACTTGGTCGAACTCCGTGGGTTTCCCGCCGCTCTCCGCCGCGTTCAGCTTGTTCAAGTCCTCCATGGTGAGGTCGACATTGGTCCAGTTCAGGCCCGAATAGTCGATGACGTTCGGCTGAAATTCCAATCCGAGCGCTTTGCTAAATGTCTTGTAGACGGTCACTTGCTCGGCCGGTGGCTTGTCCTTCTGACGATCGGCGATCGAGAGCGCGGTCGAGTTGTCCCGAACCCCTTCGTAAAACACCGCTTCCTGATATCCAAGTAGCCGCTGGATCGACATGTAGTAAGGCCGCGTCCCAACGTGGATCGCGCCTACAAGCCACACCACCGGTTTTCCATCCGCGACAAGCCGGACCGCCGCGGTCTGGATTTCCACCGTTTTGTTGGGGTGCGTGATGAAATGCACGTAGCTGGTTGCCGGTTTAGGGTTCTGGGCGAGGGCAAGGGTAGCGAGAACGGTGAGCAGAGCCACGCTTAATGGGACGGTGTTTGTCTGTCGTCCGTTTCCGCTCCTTGTGGCAATATCTGTCCGTTATTGACGGTCGAGCCATGAAAGCCGAAAGCACCCAAACCGTTCCTGTCATCTCAGATTGTCCGGAGGAGCACTATGTCGGCATCCGGACGTTGACTCCGTTCAGCGGCATGTTCGCGGCTCTGGAGCCGCTTCAGAAGGAGTTGCGTCGGTGGGCTTTGGGTCGAGGTCTTACCGGGATTTACATCCTTCGTTTCCACGTTATTGACATGCGGGGGATGATGGACCTTGAGGTGGGGTTGAAGACGGCTTCTCTTCTGGATGGAGATGAAAGGGTCAGGTCTGGGGTTTTGCCGGCGGGTCGGTATGCGTCGCTTATCTATAGAGGTAAGGGGCGGGCGGGGCACGCGGCGTTGCTTGATTGGATCCGCGCTGAGGGTTTGGCGGCGGATGTGGAGACGGCGGCGGATGGCGACCACTTTGGGTGTCGGTACGAGTCGTACTTGACGGATCCGAAGGTGGAGCCGAGGAAGTTGTTGCAGGACATTCAGCTTTCGATTAAGCTGCGCATATAGTCTCTTGCTCAAATCGTAAAGGGAACAAAGTGAATGCTTGTGCAAAAGGGGTGATTGGTCCGTTATTGGCGCGTCGATAGCATCAACTGATTCCTGAAAATGCCTCACAGGCCAATTGCATGACTCTAAGATCGCTCCCTATGCGCGCGTGCTAAGACATTGACGTACGGAGCATCAGTGCGTCAAGGTTCTACTCCGAACAGCTTGGAGAAACGCGAGAATCGGTACGCTGGAGACGCTGAAATAGTCTGGCGGTTCCTGAGGGGAGTATCCTGACCTTCGTGGACTCGATAATTGCGGGACTGGTAAGCAACGGTGTATTTTGGGTGATGCAGAGCGGCGTCACAAATTCACTTGCGCCTCTGATTTCACGAAAACGTGTCCGTCCAGATCTCGCATCATTGGAAGGAGTTCTAAAGGAAGGAATTGCGAGCGCAACGCAAAAATATATCAACCGTATCGGCGATGATCAGTCGATAGAGGCATTTCTGACAAGCCCGCAAGCGGAAACGGTTGTACGGCAAATCTTTGGTGTTCTCCTCTCGCCGAGCGGTTCGGACTTAAAAGGGTCGTTACAAGCGTCACTAGTTGAGCACCTTCAGAGTCATGGTTTGCCCAACTCTGATTCAGAAGCTAAGGCTGATGCCTTGTACGAGTTACTTGAACAATCATGTCTTGTGGCCCTTCGAAGTCAGCTAAGGTCTAGAGGTGATCTTACTGTCAATGTACAAGATGCAATCGTTGCTCATTCCTTTCGAAGAGTGCACGCACAGCTTAAGAGTATCGAAGCTTCTCTAGAAGCCGTTCGGACCTTTGAACACCGCAATCTGATAGCTGAAGTGGAGTTTGAAAAGCAATATCGCATACTAATGCGTGGCCATCACGGGACGATCACACCACAAAGTATCCAAAGAGTAGACAAGGTGCCGATAGACGAGTTATATGTACCCAGCGATCTATATACGACAACTGACAAGAGCCGATTTGAACGATTTACGGTTGCGACTCTGCTGCGTTCAGGTTTTCGAAGTGTTATCCTTGGTGTACCAGGTGGAGGTAAATCAACCCTCGGAGATAAACTTTGCTACGAACTAGCCCAACTTGAAAACGCGTCTCGTCAGAGTTACCTGCCAATTCATGTCACTCTTCGAGATTACGCTTCGCAAGTTTCAAGAAGAGATCTCTCCTTGCTCGATTTTGTCGAACAAACGACACGGACAAGGTTTTCTCTTGATGTGCCAGTTGGCTTTTTTGGTGTTGCTTGTGCGGCAGGGCGGGCTTTCGTATGCTTTGATGGATTAGATGAACTACTGGATCCGACGTTTAAACGTGAGATTTCCGTAAGAATAGAAGCCTTTTCTAGGCTATATCCGGCGATGCCGATCCTAGTAACTTCAAGGGAAGTAGGCTATGAAGACGCGCCACTTGATCAGGGTAGTTTTGAACTTTTTAGATTGGCTTCTTTCGATGAGCGCCAAACCAGGGAGTACTGTAATAAATGGTTTTCTGCGCTGCCCAATCTTTCTGACTCTGAGTTGAGTGTTAAAGTAGACGCATTTATGTATGAGAGTGGCGTGGCCCAGGATTTGCGAGAGAACCCTTTGATGCTATCATTAATGTGCACGCTTTACCACGAAGAAGGGTATATCCCTAGGAATCGTCCCGAAGTTTACGATAAGTGCGCCAATTTGCTTTTTGACCGATGGGATCGGCGGAGAGGAATTAGAGTTGCGCTTCCATTCGATGCTCAGGTGGATCCAGCTATGAAGCATTTGGCTTTTTGGATTTATTCAGAGCAGAAACGCCAAAGCGGAGTGACGGAAGCCGAGATTATAACTGAGGCTTCTCGCTATCTAAGGCAGAAGCTTTACGAAGATGATGACGAGGCAAACTTTGCAGCGCGGTCATTCGTTGAATATTGTAGAGGTCGAGCGTGGGTGTTTACTGATGTAGGAACTACCCCAACGGGCGAGCATCTTTACGGTTTTACTCACCGCACTTTTCTGGAGTACTTTTCAGCTTGTCACCTCGTAAGAACTGGCAGAACGGCAGATTCGTTAGCGGAAACAATATTGCCGAGAGTCCTAGAAGGTCAGTGGGAAGTAGTCGCCGAAATGTCCGTTCAGCTATTAGCAAAGCAGTTGGATGGTGCAGCGGACGAAATAGTCGAGTTGATTGTTGCTCGCTTCGGAGTCGTTTCAGAGGTCGGCGAACATCGTCTAGCAATATTTCTGCTTCGTTGCTTGCAATTTATTACGCCCACTCCAACCGTCGTTCGTGTGGCAGTTCAAGTATTATTTCGATGGGCAAGAGCGAGAAGGGTCATTGATACGAAGTTCTTTGAAATTGCTCAGAGGGCAACTTACAGTTATGGCTCACGGCCACTCGAATATTTTGCGGCGGAATCCGGGAGAATTGCAAAGGAATCCAGGGTCGTTTATCAGCGTTCACTTTCGGCGCTCATAATCGAAGTCGTTGCTGAGAGTGAAGATCAACTTCCGGTAATGGCTGAGTTTCTATATATGCTTGGAAGTGCACGCGCTGGGTTTCAGACTAGAGAATCACAGGATGCATGGAAGGATTGGGTTTGTGAAGAAGCGTCCAAAATGAGTGGGTTGGTACGACTGTACACGCCAAAAAATCTTGTTCTTGCTCAGTTGGCAGTTTTGCTTGGCACACTTTCTCTTAAGGAATTTTTAAAAACTCATAGATTGAAGGGGCTATTGGAGATGCAAGAATTCCTTTCCGATGGCTCGAGACATTGGCCTCCCTTGATCGTATCCATACTGCGCCAGATGGTTTTTGGTGGGCCCGGTACACTGTGTGGTGGATACTCATATGATGACTTGCAAGTTGTTTTTGAGGCCATCTTTAGACGAATAGAGATTGGCCGCGTTAGCGGGTTGAAGCGGATAATGATGCTCGGATACTTTTATCCAGAGTCGCCCAATATGAGCGTGACTTTGATTGAAGAAATTCGAATTGGACTCCGATCAGAGCGCGCCTTCGGAGGATTTGTATCCGCCGCTGCAATAGCGTATTCTAACGAATATCCAATTTGGAATGAAGGTAGACAGATTTTTGGTCCACTCGCCCCTTTGCTTACTGCCATTGTCAATAATGACCGAGATGGAGTCGCTCTCGCAACGAAACAACTAGAGTTGCCCGAGGTAATGGAAGTTTTCATGGGCTCCCTAATGCGGGTAAGGTCTAGGAAGTAGGTGCGAGCCATATTTGCTTAGGCTGTGAATATAACGTGCTATGCAGGGCTTTTGGATGGACTCGACGATTGACATGCTAACGCAATAAATCACCTGAAACGTCAATTGAGCTCTCTTCATGCTTCTCTAGTCTTATTAGTCTGTTTGCTGTACTCCAAATCCATAATAATGCTATGAATATCTGCCGAACCTCCGGCGCTGACCCTGACTTCGTCGCCGTGATCCAACGCCTGACCGCTCTCCTCTCCGAGCTCAACGGGGAGCAGGATGGGTTTTATCAGCAGTTCAACCAGACGGACCCGACTGCGACTGTTGTCGTTGGTTACCACGAGGGACGGCCCGTTGCCTCGGGCGCGTTTCGGCCCATGGATCAACGCATGGTCGAGATTAAGCGGATGTTTGTCGATCCTGAACTCCGCGGTAAGGGCTTCGCTAAGGCCATTCTTAAGGAACTCGAAGCTTGGGCGCGGGAGGAAGGCTACGAGCAAGCCGTCTTGGAAACCAGCAAGCGATTGGTTCCTGCGGTCACCCTGTACCAATCTCAGGGCTACCGGCGGACGGAGAACTATCCGCCGTATGAAGGCGTGGAGGACAGCGTCTGTTTTGCGAAGTCGTTGACCCCGTAAAGAAGCATAATGCGGGGTAGACGATGGTTACGTTGAAGGACATCGCTACGAAAATCGGCGTCGATATCTCGACGGTCTCGAAGGTCCTCCAAGGGGCGCCTATTCGCGTGTCTGAGGCCAAGCGGGCCGAGATCTTGCGCACCGCGCAGGAGATGAACTATCAGCCGAACGCGGTGGCGAGAGGCCTCCGGCTCAGAAAGAGCGGCGCCATCGCGATGGTCGTGCCGACGATGACCAACTATCTCTACCCGGAGATCATCGGCGGCGCCGAAGATGCGGCGGAAGAAAACGGCTACGTCCTCTTCCTCGTCAAGCAGTCGAAAACCGACCCGTGGGGCCAACTCACCTCGGTCGTCGGCCAGGGCCGGGTGGATGGGCTTCTCTTCGCTGACGACATCCCCGAACCCGACTTCCTCAGCCGCCTGACTGAATTCGGCATCCCCTTCGTCAGCCTCAACCGCGTCGCGCCCGGCATCGGACCCTATATCGCGCTCGACGACGAAGCCGGCTTCACAAAACAGGCGGAGTACCTGGCGAGCCTCGGCCACCAAAGGGTCGCGTTTATCGCCGTCCGCCCCCACCTGTACCTCGCCCAAATGTGCCAGGGCTACTTCCTCGCCGAACTCGCCCGCAAAGGGATCCCCCAAGACCAAGTTGCCCTTCTGCAATGCGATTTCGCCGGCGAAGGCTGCGATGCTACTGCCGACGAGCTCCTCGCCCTCCATCCCAGGCCGACCGCCGTCGCCACCGCCAGTGTCATCGTCGCCTCAAGGCTGATCGATGTCCTGAGGTCGAGAGGCATCTCCGTCCCCGGTGACATCAGCGTGATCGGCTACCACGATTCACCGATCGTAAGTTGGCCAAGCCGTTGCGTCAGCACAATAAAAATGCCCTCACGGCGGCAAGGCCATGAGGGCATCGTGCGTCTTCTCCAAGTGATCGGAGGAGAGAAGATCGCGGGGGAAACGATCGTCGAGCCGCCTACTATTGTTGAGCGGGGAACATGCGCGCCCGTCTGAAAATTGGGACGTCTTAGAGATAACATCTCGGAGACATCTCGATTTTTTGGCCCCCATCTTTGCCCCACGCTCCGGCGGCTGCGCCGCCGGAGCGTGGGGCTTTTAATTGAAGTTTTTGGCCGCCTTCGGCAGCCAAAAACTTCGTTGGAGATGCGTTAGCCGCCCTTCGCGGGCGGAGCCTTCTGGACCGCGTCCTTATTCAGAAGCGGGGAAGACGAGGTCGTGCTCTTGGTCGGCTCGATGACGCCGCCGCCACCGCCCGCGCCGCATCCCGCGAGAGTCATGACGGAAGCCGCAATGACCATCGCGAGGAGAAGTGCCTTTACTGTGCCTGCCACGCGCAAGCCCATGGGTCGGTTGATTCGACGGTATCGCACCAGGCGCCGCCCTTCTTGGCGGCAAGCGCGCTCGACTTGATAAAGCCCGCGTGGCCATCCGCCCATCCCACGATCACGCCGTTGTTATGGCGGCCGTTCATGATGTCGCCGGAGACCTTCCCGATGTCGGGACCGTCGGCGCCGTTGGTCAGCCAACTGCAGTCGATATCCGGACCGGAAGGAACGCCGCCGGGGCAGGTGCCGGGCACGTAGTTGAATGCGCCGTAGTTGCCGGGAGCCTGAAGGTCATATTGCCAAGCCCACGAGTGGCCGGCGCTGAGGATCAGAATCTTGTTGGCGACGTCGTCGAGCTGGGTCTGGGTGACGGGCAGTGGGTGCGAAGCCTGCCATACGTCGGTGCCCATCAGGTTGAAGTTCGCACCGTAGTTGGAAAGGCCGGGGTTGCCGTTCGAGTTCGGTCCACCCGGATCGCGGAAGATCTGGATGCTCTTGTGATACGGATACGTGATCTGACCCCATGTCCAGAAGATGCCCGTGGGATTGTCGTCGTCCGGATCGCCGGTCCAAGTCCACGCGCCGTACCCGTTGGTCTTGTAGTCTGGCGGCTTGGCGACCGAGACGGGAATCTCCGTCTTGTAGAAAGCGAAGCAGTAGTGGTCGTCCGAGTCGCCCGAATACATGATCTGGGCGGTGTTGAGCTGCTTGATGTTGGACAGGCTTGCCGTCTTTTTGGCCGCTGCCTTGGCTTGGGCGAAGACAGGGAAAAGAATCGCGGCAAGAATCGCAATGATTGCGATAACAACTAGAAGTTCAATAAGAGTAAATGCACGTTTCATGGATGCGGCCTCCGGGATAGCTCAGTAGATGCTTATGAATGGATTATAAGCGCAAGTTTGGAAAAATGAGATGAATATTTCGTGGCTAACGAAAAACTACTAACGAGATAGATGGTCAAACCTTTGTTCAAAGAGTTGTTCACTACGGCCCCACCTCTATGCTTCGTAAAACCGTATAACCGCCGCTTCGCTCAAGCCGATTCGCGAAGGAAATCGCCGGCTCGCCCTTCCAAGGATCGACGATCCCGATCGCCAAGCGATACGTCCCCGGCGCGATGTTTGCGCCCAGACCGGCAGAAAGCTTGAACGAACCCGGCTGCCAGGTCCGAATATCGACGGGAACGCGTGCCTTGACCACCGGCTTGCCGTCCCCGTCAAGCAAGGCAAGTTCCACGGGCCACTGGTAGTAGAACGGCGCGACACCCTCATTAACGCCTTCCAACGTGACCTCGATTTTCTGGTCTCGCTTGACGGAGGGCGGAGCCGTCAGCCGGGTCAGCTTGTACTCGTAACCCAGCTTCCGGATCAGCTCCTCACCCCTCTGACGGAACGTCGGGTCGGTCGAACCCGATAAGGCGGGGCAGTACGGTCCGATCCAGCTAAAGTGCGCGTCCTCGACCGCCTTTAGCGTGTCCGCCCAACCTGACCCGAGCCACTTTTCCGCCGCGCCGGGGACCATTTCGCCCCCTGTCGGCGCGACTTTCCAGTTGTTATTGACCTTCCCCAGCTTCAAAGAAGGGATGAACTTCCAGTCCTCCGGCGGCAAGGTATCGTCCGGAATCATGTCGTCGTGGAACCCCATCCAAGGCAATTGAAGCGAAGGATAAGCGGGGTTTCGCCCCATCAATTGCTTGTGGGGAAGTGCCGCGTGCAACGCCTCCACTACCTTCTTCTGCGTGGCCTGGCTGGCGAAGAGCTCCTCCCGTGGATAGGTGTGAAACTCCCCCCAGTGCCCAAGAATTCCGACCTGAACGAACGCTACACGAGGGTCCATGTCGTACCGCTCACCCAGCTTCGCGATCAGCCGAAACAGCGCCTTTTGAAGCTTCGGATCTTCGTAATTTGGCGATTTTCCGCCTCCGAAGTCGGTGTACGGGGTCATCTTCACCCCCTGGTCGATCAGCCATTTGGGAACGCCCGCCGAGACGTTCGGATAGTCCATCCAGACTCGAAAGACGATGTGTTTCCCCTTCGCAAGCGGGGGATTCCACTTATCGCGTTCCCACTCCGCAAATCGGTATTCGCCCTCCTTAGGCTCCAGATCGCTCCACGCCGCATCGGCGTAAGACATAGAAACGGGAAGGGAATGGGTCTCGCCAACGGGGGAGTAGGCCGCATAGCCTTTGAACGGATTATCGAGAGGTCCGGGGCCTGCGGGTAGGTCAATCGTTTGACCAACTTGTGCGAAGGACATTTTGCTAGACAATAGAAAGACAAACGTAAGATTGGCGGCTTTCCGCATCGTTCTCTTTCTATTGTCGCGTAGGTCGGCAGATGCTCGTGAGACTTGCAAGTTGCGCATCTTTGTAAACCTATTCTCACTCAATAGTCCACAAATGGGAACCCCATTTCTTCGAAAAGTTTTTAGCCGCTTTGAACAATCGTTTGACCGATAGATCTGCGCGTTAGTTAGTTAAAAAACACAGATACCTACACCGATAGCGGCCCATTTTTACACCAAACCGTGGTATCTCTAATCCATGGCCGCTACCAACGAGGGCACGATCCGCCGAACCGACCACCTCACGTTTGCTATCGCCGGAGCGGGCGGCCGGGGCCAAATGTTTGCCGAGTGGCTGCGCGATAACGTGGGCGTGGGCGCTGTGGTCGCGATCGCGGAGCCAAGACCCCAAGCGCGCCTCGCCGTCTCCGAAATGCATGCTATCCCGGAGGAGGACCGTTTCGAAACCTGGCAGGAGATGCTGAAGGCGGGCAAGCTTGCCGACATCCTTATCGACACCACGATGGACCGCGAGCACGTCGATTCCGCCTGCGAAGCAATGCGAATCGGCTACCACCTCCTCCTCGAAAAGCCCCTCGCCACCACTTTGGACGACGCCCGCGAAATCGACCGCGTCCGTGAAGAGACCGGCCGCATCGTCAGCGTCTGCCACAGTCTCCGCTACCACGCCGCCTATGAGCGCGTGCAAGAGATCCTGAAGTCCGGCGCCATCGGCGAGATCGTCAGCCTCGATCAGCTAGAAGCGGTCGAGCACATCCACCAGTCGCACTCCTTCGTCCGCGGTAACTGGGGCAATTCCTCCCGCAGCACCTTCATGCTCCTTGCCAAGAGCTGCCACGACATCGACATCATCGCTGAGCTCATTCCGACGGATTGCGTACGCGTGAACTCCTACGGCTCCCTCACCCACTTCCGCCGTGAGCACGCTCCGGCGGGCGCCCCTGAGTACTGCGTCGATGGCTGCCCCGCCGCCAACGAGTGTCCGTATCACGCGATGAAGGTCTATGGTGAGGAAAACGGCTGGCGCACCCACGCCGGCTTCGCCGACCTCACCCGCGAGCAGACCCTGTTACGGCTGCGCGAGAGTCCGTATGGCCGCTGCGTTTTCCAAACCGACAACGACGTGGTGGACCACCAAGTGGTGGCGATGGAGTTCGAGGGGGGAATCACCGCCACGTTCACCATGACCGCCTTCACCCCGTGGGGCGGTCGGTATTTGCGAATCCACGGCACCCGCGGCTATCTGGAAGCGAAGATCGATCAAGGCTCGATCGATTTGTGGGAGTTCTGGCGCGGAAACCGGCATTCCCATTTCGATGTCCCCGCCGAATCCGGCTCCCACGGAGGCGCCGACGGCCATGTCATCGCCAACCTCATGGAAGCTGTCGCCTCGTTGAATCCTTCGGTTATCCGGACGGGAACGGCCGAGTCCCTCCGAACCCACACCATCGTCTTCGCGGCAGAAATGTCTCGCCGTAGCCGTTTGGCGGTCGAACTGAGCGATCTGCCGGTGAGTCCTCGCCGCGAAGTCCCTCAGGTCGCGTAGGCCGGGGTCGCGAAGCGCTGGCGAGCCACACGGAATTACGTTCGAGCCCTGCTTGAGCAAAGGAAACGTTACAATGAACGCGACCGTCCAGATAAGAAGCCATGCGTCTCGAAATCATCATCCCCGACAGCACGCGACCGGAACTCAAGGCCAGGCTGACCAGGTTAACCGAGCGCCTCAGCGCGCGTCCTGAGTTGGCGGAAGAATTTGCCTTCGAAGAGGACGATTTCCAGGCGATGTTTACGCCCGATCGCTTGGCTCACATTGACGAAGCCCTCGCGGACGTCGCGGCGGGAAGATTCCATACTGCCGCGCAGGTAGAAGAAATCTTTGCCCGGAAGGAAGCGACATGGCAGAGCCAGCACCCTTAAGCGTCATCTACTCGCCGGCCGCTCTGAATGAACTCGAGGAAAACTGGGACTGGAACGTTGAGCACAACGGTATCGACCAGGCTCGTGCCTATCGTCGATTCCTTACCGACGAAATTAACGCGCTCAGCGTGAAATATGACGACGGTCGCCGCGTTTCCACCCGCCCCGACCTCCGCTTCGTCACCATGTTTTGGAGTACAGGCGGTCATGGGCACGTGGCGGTCTATAAGGTCGACCATGGCACTGGCACGGTGATCGTCGCGCATGTCTTTCACACTCGCCAAAACTGGGAAGAGAAGATGAAACGCGAAAAGCGTCGGCACGGTTAGTTTCTCGCCTACACGTCGGCGACGGGCCTTGAACTGCGTTGCGGTTTTGACAATTCCGCAATATAGTTCTCATCGAGCCTCGACGATGAAACTTCTGACCCTTGCCATCGCCGGATTCGTCGTCCAGGGAACCCAAACCTCACTCGGCGACTACGTCAAATCTCTCGACTGGAAACCGGCCAAGCAGGGCGCGCTTCTGTACCTCGACCCGAAGGGATCGGCGGCCCATCGGATGAAGGTTCAATGCGGAACCGTCACCGCCCTCGTGCCCGACGAGATGGTGCTCATCGACGCGAGCCTTACCGAGACCCCCAACCTCTACGAAGGGCTGCCGCGCACCGACAAGGTGGTCTATCTGATGTCCACGATGTCCGAGGCGCAGTGGCAAAAGGCGAACCAAAGGGCGATTTCGATGGACGACCTGACCGGTGAACAGAAGCTGGTCATGAAGTCGATTCTGCCCAAGCGATTCGTCTACACCATCTACAAACCCGTCGAGGGCACCCAGGGCTTCAAGCCGGTCGATACCGAACTAAGCCCGGACGAGATCAAACAGATCGGACTGCATTTCTTCCGTGGCCTCAGCTTCACCGTCCACCTGATGAACGAGGACGGGTTCACCGGCGCTTCCGTACCCGTCGGGGTGGCCGATGTGTCTCGCAACCGCGACGCGGATGGTGACGATAAAGATAGTCTATTCGGGGTCAAGATCCGGTCCGTCGTGCCCAACAAGCTGAAACCCAGCGACCTGAGCTACAAAGACGCGGCGTTGAACAAGCTCGTCGACGTCGCCCCCGGTACGAATCTGGGCCAGGTTCTTGAAACTGTGTCGGCTGCGGTCAATGTGCCGCTAGTCGCAGACGTCCGCGCGGCGACTCATCAGGTCGGTTTCATGGGCGGCGCAGTGCGAGCCGGGGACCTCTTGCAAGGTATCGCGCTGTCCGTCACCGGAACCTTTCGAAAGGTCGGCCGAACGTTTGTCCTCACCTCAGACATCGCGGGGATGGGAGAGCGCCGCGCCCGTATCGCGTATTGGAACGACGAGGTCACTCACGCCGTCCAGGAACGACTCGAAGGCTGGTTCCGCCAGGCGGGCAAGCTACCGGGATACAAGCGCCTCGGATACGAGGCAAAGGACCCGAATACGCCAAACGACAACATGCGCAAGTGGATGTCCGACCACGCGACGGCCGTAAATCCGGAAGGGATTTCCCTTCAGGAACTTCCGCAGAACCTTCAGGACATCCTAAAACACGATGCGGAGAACGTCGCGAAAACTCAGCCGATCCGAATCGACCACGTTATCCCGGACGACCAAATCTTCTGGAATTTTGTCCTGCCCGACGGCCGACAAGTTCAATGGGAATCCTCCATCGGTTCGGACAGCCGGTTCTCGAATGCCTCCAGTTATGACTGGAAAGCCGCCCCGTTCAAAGCGATAAAGGCCGCGGATGTAAGCGCGAAAGCTCCGCAACTCGTCCTGAAGGCCACGGACAAGGAGAGCGCGATCGCCGCGGTCGGGGCCGCCAAGTCGCATGGGTTTGCGAAGCTTTGGCTACAAACGACTCAATCGGACTGCCTTGCCGCCGCCATCGCGGCCGGAAAGCAGCAGGGTATTCCGGTCGGCCTTATGCTGCATCCGTTCGAAATCGCGGAGGGTGGCGATCAGGACCGCACGATCCTTGGGGATACCGCGCCTCAAGCCGCCATTCGTCGGGATGCCAGCGTTCGCGCCGAACTGGCTTTCGACTATATGGGTTTTCCGCGGGATGCCGCGCCTCCGTCGATGGCGCCCCTCGATCCCCGATTGATGAGCCGGTGGACCATGCTCGCTAAGCTGTGCCACCAGCCTGGCCTCGCCGGTGTCGGTACCACCGATACGCAGTCCACCGGCTATGAGCCGACCGCAAAGAATTCCCAGTACGGCTTTTTCGATCTGACGTTTACGATGTCGCAGAACCTTGGCTATTCAACGGCGATGCGCGAACATTTCCTTTTGGACCACCACGTGGACCCAATCGACATTGAAAACCTGTGGTTCTTCTCCAAGTGGCGTGGAGAGGAGAAGATCGACTTCACCTACCCACAATTCACCGCGCCCCCGACGTCCCCCCGGGAATTCACCTTCGACGAATCTATGCCCGACGGCGCGGCACGGAAGTGGAATGCGTTAAAGCACCAGGCATCCGAGGACGCCGTAAAGGGTCTGCTGGAAGCCATCGGCCGTCCGGTGTTTGTCGAACGCCGCCGCCTGATCGCGAACATGCCCCCATCGACCCCGTTGTCCTCGTGCCCTGGCAATCGGGCCAGATGTTGCCGGTCTTTCAAGGCATGCCCGACGCAGAAGCCGACGGCCCCACCGGAAGTCTCTGGATGATGAAGGTCCCGTACCCGGCGATCCCACGCACCACCAGCCATATGTGGGAGAACTTCACCAAGTTACTAGCGAAGCCCTCGCCCGCGATCCTCGATCTGACGGCTTTCCCCGTGACCGAATGGGACAAGGTCTTGGGGCAGTGGTTCGTGAAGCGACCTAGCTAATCATGCGAGCGCGATGGAACGCGGTCACCATATCCCGGCAAGATTTCGACAAGGCGGGGTCATCCTTGCCCATTGCTTCGGCGGCCCGAAGAAGGAGCCGCGAGACCTCGATCTCTCCGGCGTCATCCTTAACGAGGTTTCCATTCGTTCCAAAGTGGACTCTGGTCGGGGAGCCCAATGCATAGTCCACCTGCTCGCCAACGACCAATAGGGCGCGTGCACTGCTCCGTCGGACGGTCGTTGAGGAACTTCCGAGTCCGCTATCGAGCGTCTTGAGCAAGTCGCGCTGGCAACCCAAGTATGGATTTTCGTCGCTGCGTCCATTAATGGTCCAGCACCGGAAAAATGAGGACTGTCGTTCTTGGCTGGCTTCGGCAAACGGCTGAATGGACCGGAAAGCGGAATCGCGGCCCCACAGAAGAACGCTCAAGGTTTCCAGGTCGCGATAGCCAGCTTCGCGCTCCTTCATCGATCCCGAGGTTGCGCCGGCAAGCATGGCTTTGCTTGCTTCGACCGGCTCCTTGAATTGAGCGCGGCCGAGGGCTGCATAAGCAAACGACCGGGTTGTCGCGTCGCCCGACCGATATAGTCGAAGTAGCGCGGGTACCTCCCCCGTCACCGAAACCGGCGTAAACGCATAGAGCTCAGCGAGAGCGCGAGCCTGCGCACCGTCAGCATTTGGGAGAGCGCGCCGCCACTGCGTCTCGGTCGCGTCCCACCGGTACCAAATCTCTCCCCCAAGCGATTCCACGAAGCAGGTCGTTGCGTTTCGAGAAGTTTCGGGGTCGGAGTCGAGCGCGTACTTTCCGGCCAGATCCAGCTCCTTAGATTGCAAGTCATGCCAGTCGGAGACCCCGGTGAAACCCTGCCGAAGCGCCCCTAGGGTTGCCGCCGTAGCTCGCTTCGTTGCGAGATCTTGATCTTGCAGAAGAGTCGTCTGCATCGCGAGGGCTCCCGCAAACCCTCCATTCAACTCCTCAAACTTCTCGTCGAACGCCCAACTTGTATCGAGCCAATGGGTTGGCTTACCCGCGGCCCTAGCTTGAGAAAGGCACGCTCCCCACTTCAAAACCAACTCCCGCGATTGCTCGAGCGGCGACTTGGGATTGATATGCCCGCCTGAAATTCCCAGCGTCAGGCCGAGCAAAGTGGATGTAAGGAGGACCATCACTGGTTAGAGCGAAGTTAAAGGGAATTCGTACTAACGATCTTCAAGAAACTGCGAAATCTTGGGTGTGTCTCGGGCAAATTCCCGAACCGCGAAAACCCCGCGCCAGGAACAAACCGACGCCAAACCGCATCAGGACGAACAGAGACCCACCCAAGATGAGTAATCAATCCGTCCGCCCATTCCGAATCGAAATCGCTTCCGAGGTCCTCGCAGACCTCAAGCAAAGGCTGAAAAATACGCGCTGGACGTACCAGATCGAGGGCTCCGGATGGGATGCCGGAGCCGACCTCGACTACATCATGGAGCTCGCCGGGTACTGGCAAAACAACTTCGATTGGCGAGCCCAAGAGGCCATCCTCAACCAAAGCAGCCACTTCAAAACCGAGATCGATGGGATCGACATCCACTTCATTCACGAGCGTGGGAAGGGACCGAACCCGTTTCCGCTGCTCCTCATCCACGGCTTCCCCGATTCCTTTTACCGCTTCCACAAGCTCATCCCGCTTCTCACCGAGCAAGGATTCGACGTCGTCGTCCCCGACCTTCCCGGCTACGGATTCTCCGGCCGTCCGCCCGAATTGACGACGGTGTTTCAAGACCATGAGATCCTCGCGCAGCTCATGCAGCGCCTTGGCTACGAGAAATATGGGGTGCACGGCGGCGATTGGGGAAGTACGGTCACGGAGCAACTCGCGCGGAGCCACCAAGATGCCGTTGTCGCCATTCACCTTACCGACGTGCCCTTCGGCCACGGCCTGAAGAAGCCCGACGACCTCACAACGGAGGAAGAAAAGTACTTCGCCCGAACGGCCGAATGGATGCAGAAGGACGGCGCCTATGCGATGATCCAATCCACCAAGCCGCAGAGCCTCGCGCAAGGGCTCAACGACTCCCCGACGGGCCTCGCGGCATGGATTGTGGAGAAGTTTCGCGCCTGGAGCGACTGCGACGGGGACATCGAAACCCGATTCACGAAAGACGAACTCCTCACCCAAATCATGATTTACTGGGCGGCCGAGACGATCGGTCCCTCCTTCCTCACCTACTACGGCTTCGCGAATGCCGGTCCGATGACCTGGATCGCCGAGGGAATGAAAAACTGGATCGGCGCCCGCAAAGTCCCCGCCGCGTTTGCCCTCTTCCCAAAGGACATCAGCCAGCCCCCGCGCGAATGGGCGGAGCGCTTCTTCGGCGTCCAACGCTGGACTGAGATGCCCCAAGGTGGCCACTTCGCCGCGATGGAAGAGCCTCAACTCCTCGCGGAAGACCTGCGCATTTGGTTTTCGGCCTTCCGCACGGAGTCGACGATGCCCGCCAACCGAGCCGAGCTCTACTGACCCATTGCCGCGAAACCGGGCAAGGCATGTCCTTCGTGGTCGAACAGGATCAAACTCGACCACCCACCACGCCGGCCCGGCTCCGAGATCCAGGTCGGCGCCCAGTACAGCAGCCCCTTGCCCCGGCCCTCCGGAACCTCGCGGACGATCTCCGCGACCCGGCGCAGAAACGCGGCCTGACCCTCCGGCGAGGGCGCGAACCCTGGCTCGAGCTTGCCTCCCTTGAAGGTTTCCGGAGAGGCCGCCGACTCCGGCTCCCAAGGATAGGAGGTCTCGACCACGTAAACATCCTTGTGATACCGCGCGGCCAGGTCGTTCAAATTATCCTGTAACGCCTTCAGCGACCCATGCCACCAGGGGTAGTAGGAAAGCCCGATTAAGTCGAAGTCAACGCCCTCTTTCTTTAACTGATCGAACCACCATACGGCGGTTTTGTTGTCTCCACCCCGGTCCAGATGGATCATCGTGTCGATCTGAGGGCTGGATTCCTTGACCGCTTCGCATCCCGCTCGGACGAGCCTAGCGAGCCGATGCCACCCCTCCGGCGAGTCGTTTCGGCCGTCCGGCCAAAGCATGCCTGGCGTGATCTCGTTGCCGACCTGAACCATGATCGGCGGCGTGCCCTGCTTCACCATCGCCGACACGACGTCCTTCGTGTAGTCGTGAAGCGCGGTGACCAGCGCGTCGAAGGGAAGGTCTTTCCAGGCCTTGGGCTTGTTCTGCTTGCCAGGATCTGCCCAGTAGTCCGAATAGTGGAAGTCCAGGGAAATCTTGAGCCCCTGGGCATGCGCTAACTTCGCTGCCGCCAACGTGTGAGCCTTATCACACCATCCTCCGTGAGGATCGTTCCATACGCGGAAGCGGACGAAGTTCCAACCTGCCTTCTTCATCGCGACGAAGGGATCGATCACCTTCCCGCCCACGAAATACTTGGCGCCACCGGCCAAAACTTCGGGAATCTCCGAAACATCGCCCCCACAAAGAAACAGGGAGCCCGCGAGAAGCAAAGTCATCATCGACGTAGAGAATTCTACGCCAGACCGGTTGGCCCGCTAGGCTTCGCGCTGAGCCCCGCCATGCGAAGAACGATCGCTGTTCCACCCACGGCGAGTGCCGTCAATACACTCCAAAACAGCCAGGAGGACATCTCGTGGACGGTGCCGGCGATCACGTCGGGATAAACCTGGTCCAGGTTGTGAACCGCCAAGACCATTAGCTTGATACCGATCCAGGCCACGAGCGCGTACGCCACGTGCTCGAATCCAGAGAACCGCTCTAGCAGCCGAATGAACAGGTTCGCGGCGAGGCGAAGCAAAACGATTCCGACGACGGCTCCGGCGTAGACCACCCAGAGCTTGTCATGGTGGTTGCCGATGAAGGAGACCCCCGCCAAGACGCTGTCGAGCGCGAACGCGATATCCGTAATCTCCACGGCGATCACGGTCTGCCAAAAACTGACCCCTAGCGGCTTTACATCCTTGGGCTTTCGAACCGCCATAAAGTGCTTGATCGGCAAGTAGATCAGGTACGCCGCCCCCAACCCTTGCAGCCACCAAATCCCAAGGATGATCTTCGCCAGCAGGATAGCCACGAGCCGAAACAAGAATGCCGCGCCCAACCCGTAGGTCAGCGCCTTCTTCTGCTGCGCCTTGGGCAGATGCCGCACCATAACGGCAAGCACCAGCGCGTTGTCGCCGGAAAGCAGGCCTTCCAAAAGAACGAGAGCCGACAGGGAGGCAATATCACCGGTACCGATGGTCTGGCTGAACATTCTCTCTTCCCTAAGATACTTCACCGGCCCCGAATGTTCGGTGTAGTGCAAATGTCTACGTCGGCTCGGGTCAAAGTGCGCCCCACCGAACCGGAGGAATCGTACAATACCAACAATCTAATCGATTAACTTCAATGTCCGTAACGTGCGGAGGAGGGAAGTGCCGGTTGGACCAAACTCGTCGCCGGCCTTCGGGCCATGACCGTATCAATGGAGATACCGAATGAACAGAGTGATTTTGTGCCCGCCATTTGGGGGCATCCTCGTTTCTTTGGCCGTCACTGCTGCACCCCTCGCGGCTTTTGCTCAAACCACCATCACGGTGAATGCGCAATCCAATCGTCACGCGATCAGCCCTAATATTTACGGGATTGCTTACCCCGCCGCGGGCCAACTCGCCGACCTTAACTGTGCCAACGTCCGGTACGGCGGCAACAACAGCAGCCGCTACAACTGGAACCTGAACGCCGACAACCGCGGCAGCGACTGGTTCTTCGAGAGCATCGGGGACTCGGTTTCGACCCCGGGCTACCGCGGCGATGCCTTCGTCTCGGCGAACAAAGCCGCCGGCGCCCAGAGCCTGTTGACCATTCCGATGGTCAACTACATCGCCAATCTCGGCACGAACCGTGCCTACCTTTGGTCGTTCTCGATCAGCAAATACGGCGCGCAGACCGGCTCGGACCAGTTCTATCCCGACGCCGGAAATGGGATCAGTACCGCCTCGGGCAACCCGTTCATCACTGGCAACAATCCGCTCGACGCGAACGTCGCTAACAGCGTCGCAACCCAGCAAGGTTGGGTTTCCCACCTAATTTCCACGAATGGAAACTCCACGACCGGCGGCGTCAAGTACTACGTCATGGATAACGAACCCTCGCTGTGGCACTCAACCCACCGCGACGTTCATCCTGTCGGCCAGACGTACACCGAACTCTACAACGACTACGTCAGCTACGCCGGAATGATCCGGGCGCAAGACGCAAACGCCCTGATCGTCGGCCCCGAGGAGTGGGGTTGGAGTGGCTACTTCTACAGTGGCTACGACCAGCAGTACGGCGCCGCTCACGGCTGGGGTGGAACCCTCCCCGACCGCGGTTCCCACGGGAACATGGACCACATCCCTTGGCTCCTCCAAAACCTGAAGAGCTACCAAACCAGTACCGGTAAGCAACTCCTGAACGTTCTCAGCGTCCATTGGTATCCCCAGCAAGGCGAGTACAGCAACGACGATTCGGCCCCGACACAGGCCATCCGAAACCGCTCGACCCGCTCCCTCTGGGATCCGAGTTACACGGACACCTCTTGGATCAACTCCGTCGTGCAACTCATCCCGCGCCTCAAATCGTGGGTCTCCACTTACTACCCGGGTCTGCAAACCGCGATCACGGAGTACAACTGGGGCGACGAAGCGAAGCTGAACGGTGCGACCGCCCAAGCCGACGTCTTCGGCATCTTCGGTGTGCAGGCGCTCGATATGGCGACCCGCTGGACCACACCCGCATCCAACACTCCGACTTACCTCGCGATGAAGATGTACCGGAACTACGACGGGAGCAAGTCGACCTTTGGCGATACGAGCGTCTCGTGCGCGGTGCCAAACCCCGACAACCTATCCGCATTCGCCTCCCAGCGAACCTCGGATGGCGCGTTGACCGTGATGGTGGTTAACAAGGTGACGTCGAGTGCTCCGCTCTCGATCAACCTCTCCGGCTTCACACCCGGTACGACGGCCGCGGTCTACCAAATTTCATCGGCGACCCAGACGTCGATCAACCACCTCTCGAATGCGACGCTTAGCGGTACGACGCTTTCGGCCACAGTCCCGGCGCAGAGTATTACGCTCTACGTCATTCCCCAGTCGACCGCCCCACAGTACGACTTCGAGTCCGGCACCCAAAGCTGGGCCACCAGTGGCGCGCCGATCTCCTCGGTAACGCAGTCGACAACCCAGCACTTCACGGGCACCCATTCGCTCGCCGTAAATATCTCCGGTGCCGCGGGTTCGGCAAATGCCTACATCGGTTCGCCGACGACGGCAGCGGGGAAGACGGTGACCTTCCATGTCTGGATTCCATCCGGAAGCCAAATCACCGCCATCCAGCCCTACGTCCAACAAGGCGCCGGCGGCGGTTGGCTTTGGACGGGAACCTACAAGGCGATCTCGTCCCTGACGACCAACGCCTGGAACACCATCACCGTAACCGTGCCCTCAAACGCGGTGACGCCGTTGTACCAACTCGGAGTCCAATTCACCACGGGCGCCACGTGGACGGGCACGTGTTACGTCGATTCGGTTAGTTGGTAGGTTTGGTCCCCTCCGGCCAACGGCAGTTGTAGACCGAGCCCTGGCGCCGCGCCAGGACTTGGGAGGGCGTTTTGGAGACGGCAAAACATCTCCAAAACGTTGTCCCACGTTCTGGCACATGCATCCAGAGCGCGGGCTACACCTCCGGCGGCCGGAGCCGTCTCCAAAAGCGGATCGCGCAAAAGAAAAAGCCCCCGCCGAATATCCGTCGACGGGGGCAGAAACTCGGCGTTTCAGGCCAAGGCTTGAGACTGTGTGCGAAGCCAATGCTTTTAAGGTCGGGCTTAGTTTGATGCGAGTTTGCTCTACCACTGAGCTACCGCTGCTCTCAACGCTCCATGGAGCGCTCAGAGCAGCGGACCGGATTTGAACCGGCGGCCTCCCGCTTTTTCCCTTCCGTTCGATTGACGACGCGGTCAAATTGTGCTGAGCTTTTGAGCGATAGCCTGAGGCTCAGTGCAAAGAGCCCGCTTACCTAAACCCCTAAAAGGGGCGGAGGACTCGAACTCCCACGGCGAACTTTGCGATGTAGATTCAGTTTTAGTTTGAGCTTGTGCTCACCCCCCGGCCAAGCCGAGGGGAATCGTTGAGGGCGTGGGGCGATTGACGCCCGGTGCCCAAATTGTTATTTACCGAAGATGTACCCGAACAAGGCGCTTCCCGCCTTGGCTTGGTCGATCTCCAGACCGTTCGCTTCCTCACGGGCGAACTTCACGGCGCGGATCAGCTTGTCGGTACGGTCCAAGAGCTCCGCAACCCGCGTCGGCTCCATCGTGGCCGAGTACTTGATCGTTGTCCAGTAGCCGGCGAGGACGTCGTTCGTGACTTCCTTGACCTGTGGCGCGACGCCTTTCTCCGGCACGCCCGAGCCTTGGACGACGACGAACTCGGTCGTCTTCTTCGTCCGCGCGGTCCGAACCTCTGCCGACTTGAAGAACCCTTGCTGCTCGTCCCACTCCCACTTGTCCGCCGGATCCAGCTTCGGCAAAGCCGCGATGGCTGCACGCAAATCCGTCAGGTTCTTCTCCAAGAAGAGCAGGTAAGGCACCGGGGCATCCTCCAGAAGCACGACGCCATCGACGGTCACCGTCCCCTTCGCGCGGGTGTTGCCGATCTCCTTGGTCAGCGTCACGTCGAACAGGTCTACAAGGATCGCCTGGATCCGGTCGAGGCGCTCGTTGACATTCACCTGAATGTACTTGTGCTCCGGCGGAAGTTTTTCGCCTTCCTCGGTCAGTGGCTGGTACGTCCGGCTGATGCCTTGCATCGGGTCGGTCTTCGCAAGGCCTTGATGGATGCTCGTGAACTCCTTCTGAGTCCGCTCCTTCGCGCCCTTCTCCACGGCGATAATCTGATTTAGCTTAACTTTCATAGGTCCTCACAACGGTTGGTTTGTCCTCTGATCGTCCCCGCCAAGAGGTCGTGGGCATGGCGCGGCGTTCAGGTGACGGACGAATATGTCTTCGGCGAGCGAAGCTTCACGGCGGGGTAGGGGCGCCGCGTCTTCGTTGAAAGACAATTCCTGTCGCTATCGACAAGCTACAACGGAAGCCCCTCTCTTCGAAGGGCGGCTCGCACGTTAACGAACCGTTGTCTCTGGCGACCTCTAACTGTACCAGACGGGAGCGAAATTGCCCCGAACGAGTATTATAAGGAGCGCCTCCTTGACTTGCTTCCTGGCTCGACGAAATGTTGGAAGGGCATGCGATCGACGACGGATCGCCCCAGGACCATTGAGTTGACATCGGAGCTCGAATCTAAGGAACATCACGTTTCCTTCACGCAGTTTTTCATCGCCGTAACTTTGCAGACGATCGCCGCGGTGGTCCTCTTCAGGTACGCGTCGCCCGCCATGTTCGCGGCGGAAATCGCCCATCCCTGGCGGATCGTGCTGTGGACGCTGCTGGCCGGACTCCCGATCAGCCTCTTCGAATACCTGTATCACCGGTATCTCCTGCACTCCGCGATCCTGCCGTTCATGGCGTCCATGCACCGTGCGCATACCACGCACCACGGCTTGACCTATGTGAAGGCCCCCGTCAGCCCCGCCGACCCTGGGCGATTGGTTGAGGCGAGAAACGAATTCCCCATCGAAGAGCCGCACCAGGAGGAATCAATGATGTTCCCCCTGTACTCGCTGGCGATCTTTTACGGCGTGTTCTTCATCCTCCTCACGATCCCGTTCAAGCTGATGTTCCCGAACGCGCCGATCGTGATGGCCGTGATCTTCTCCGTCACGCTGAACTACAGCGCCTACGAAATCTGGCACGCGATCCTGCACCTCCCCTTCGACCGATTCTGGAAGCCCCGCCTCGAGAGCGTCTGGACGAAGCGCCTCTTCCGGCGAGTGTATGGCTTCCACCTGATGCACCACTGGCGCCCAAGCTCCAACCTCGCGATCGTCGGTTTCTGGGGCATCGCGGTCTGGGATCACGCCTTCAAAACCCACCGCCGCCCCGAGCGACTTCCGCTCCACGGCGAGGAAGTCAACTTCAACGACGCGACCCTCGCTAAGCCCCTGTGGCCGATCTCGCAACTCGATAGCTGGCAATCCGCCCTGTACCGAGCCTCAAGATCTGTCGAGCGCTACCTCGCCAAAGTCTTCCTCCGTCGCGGCGCGTGACCGGGCGGTTGGGTCGGGTACACCGTGAGCTAAGCCATGGCCAGTCCCCGCCCTAATCTGCTTTGTCTCTCGGGAAGCCTGCGCCCCGGATCCTACTGCTTGGCGACTTGCTTCGCGATCCGCGATCTCGCCGAGCCTCTGGGTTTTGACGTCGAAATCATCGATCCCCGCGACCTCAGCCTTCCGATGTACATCCCAGATGTCGAGATCGGCTACTTCGAGCCTCTTCATGAGGGAATCCATCGCCTCGTCGAGGCCTACCGATGCGCCGACGCCATGATCTGGGTCGCCCCCACGTATCACGGCACAATCAGCGGAGTATTCAAAAACATGCTCGACTTCGCGGAGTACCTCTGTCGCGACGAGCGCCCTTACTTCCAAGGCCGTCCCGTGGGCCTAGTCGCAATCAACGACTCCACCCCCTTCGCCGCCATGCGGGACTGCGCCCGTGAACTCCGAGCCTGGCTCGCCCCGACTCAGATCGAACTCGGCGAGAGCGATTTCGCCGACGGCGTTCTCGCCAGTGAAGGACGGTCGCGGGGTCGAATTGCTCGCCTGATCGGCGAGCTTGCCGCATTCGCCCAAGCCAGATAGGCTGGGCCTACTGTCGCATCATTGCGGAGTCTTCCGTTTCCTCAAGCGGGAGGTTCCGTGCGATGGCCACCAAGAGCCGATCGTTTATGTTGGAATCGCCCTTGTGCATTAGCTTGACCCGGCCGGGAGTGGGCGCCCATTCGGCGACCCCCTTGGTGACGGTTTTGCCGGTCGAGGCGTCGACAATGCTTAATCCAGCCCGCGCCTCGACCCGGGTTCCCCTGACCAGATAGGATTTGCCGTCATAGATCAGCGTGCCGGTCAAGTAAGAAGACCTGCCGCCACGGTCCTTCAAAGACAGTTGCATGTGGCCACCGGAATAATTGCCCGCCATCGTAAGCTGTTCGATCGGCATGAGCGGATAGATTGGCGCGGCCAGGAACGGCTGATTATCTGAAGTCATGACCTTGACGTCCAGTGTCAGAAGCTTGCCGAACCCGTCTTTTCGTCCTTCTTGAAATTGGATTCTGCCTTTGCGACGCTCGCTACTGGACGCATTCGGTGTAGGAAGACTAGGAATGGCCCGAGAAAACTCATACCATGGAATCGTCGATGCGCGATCGGAGCCGTAGTCCGCTTCGATTTCTAGCGTCGACCCGCGGGCGGACTCGTCCAAGAGTGTTTGGCTACGCGATGCGGTCCACTCACCCGAGTAGGTTCCATCTGGGACTTTGCCGATGTGTCCTGCGTAAAGATGGCGCTCCGTAATGACCATCTGTACGGAATGTGTGGAGTTGATAACGAGAGCAACGCCATCTTCAGTGCACCAAACCCCTTTCATTTCCGCCTTCATCGGCGGTAATTGCAGAACCAGGGCCAAGGCTAAAGCGACCATCGAACGATCATATCGCCAACCTCGGAGCGTGGTCAAGGAACAAGAAGGTCCTTTTGCCGTTTTATCTTGAAACCAAGTACGAAGTACTGTTTCCGCGCGCCCAATCCAATTAGGGTTCCATGAAACAAGTGAGTGTCTATGTCGACAACCCGATGCCGTCCGCAAAACCCGTCGGCCACTTTCCCGAGGGCACGCGGTGGTGCCACCTCATCGCCGACTCCGAAGAGGAACTGCACGCCTTCGTGACCAAGCTTGGGATGAAGCGAGAGTGGTTTCAGTGCGGACCCGGCCGCATCCCGCACTACGACCTCACGGAGTCGACTCGCACCCGCGCGATCGAACAAGGGGCGATTCCGCTTCCTCGCCGCGAGTTCATGCAAATCGGCAACCGAATCCGCTGGGCTTCTTGATGCGGTGGGTGGCCAGAAATCGGGGTAGGGTTGAGACATGACGATCCTGGCTCATTTGCTGCTTTCATCGACGATTGCGCACCTCTCGGCCGTTCAAGCGCCCGAAACCATCACGCTTTGGCCGAACGGAGCGCCGGGGTCGGAAGAGAGGCGGAACGAGCCCGAAGTCAGGCCGAACAACTACTCAATCACGAACATTCAAAACCCCTCGTTGACCGTGTTTCGACCGGCAGCCGGGACGGCAAATGGGACCGCTATCGTTATCGCCCCGGGGGGCGGGTTCACGGCGAACGTCTTCGGCCCGGAAGGGGAACAGCCGGCAGCCTATTTCAATAAGCTTGGCATTACGGCATTCGTTTTGAAATATCGCCTCTCGCGAGAAAAGGGCTCAAAGGTCACGGTGGAAGTGTCGGCGAAGGAAGACGGCTACCGAGCAATGCGGATGGTCCGATCCAAGGCGGCGGACTATGGCATCGATCCCGCCAAGATTGGATTCATCGGCTTTTCCGCCGGTGGCGAGGTGGTCTCGTCGGTAGTCTTCGGCGACGCTCCGGCGGTCAAGGCGCCAGATGCGGTCGATGCGGCGAATGCGCGGCCCGACTTTGCGATGTGGATTTACACCGGCCCCGTAGCCGTCCCCCACGAGACGACGATGAGTCTTCCGCCGGCCTTCCTGCTATGTGCGTTCGACGACGAGAGCCACCTCCGCCCCACGGTCGACATTCTGAGTTTGTATCGTCAGGCGAAGGTCTCGGCGGAGATGCACGTGACGAGCGGCGGCGGCCATGGCTTCAATCTCGGCAACCGCGAGAAGAAGCTCCTCTCCGTTCAAACCTGGCCGCAGCGCATGACCGACTGGCTGATCGACCAGGGCTTTGCGAAAAAATAAGGTTTGCGGGTAACCGACCCGAAGGTGTAGCCGGGACCGGAGCGAATGCGATGGTGCCGCACGCGGTAGAGTCAGGACAATGTTTCGGTTTCCGACGCCGGTTTTGGCGGCAGACCCGCAATATGGTCCCGAACGGTTAGTCGGTTTTCCGCGAAAATCATGCCGCCCACCCGGCACCATCGCGTCGACGCTCCGGTCCCGCCTACACCCTTCGGGGTTGGTTTGTGTGAATTGGGTCGCTTCTCCATACCTACTGCAGACCCAGCTTGGTGAGGGCGTCTTCCAAGGCTTTTTCGTTCCATTCTTGCGACACGTAAACCACCTTTCCTGACGCGGTGTCGATCAGGACGTTGGTGGGGCAGGAGTGGATTCCGTATGGCGCGAGGCTGGCGTAGTCCGGCATCATCGGGCCTCGGTAGTCGGTCTGCCCCGTCTTGGGATCCGTGTGGAAGCGAGGCCCGGTGAGGACGACGGGGAATGTCACGCCGGCGCCTTTGAGGTACTTGGCCGAGAGTTCGGCTTCGTCCTGGTCGTCAATGCCGATGACGGCGAGGCCTTTCGACTGCATCTTCTCATAGAACTTCTGCAGGTGCGGATGCTCGGCCCGGCAAGGCGGGCAATGGACGAACCAGAAGTTGAGCAATACCGCCTTGCTCCCCTTGAGGGCGTCGCGAAGCGCCATCTTCCCGCCCGACGGGGTCGCAAGCGTGAAGTCGGTTGCGACCGCGCCCGGCTTCACCAGCGGGTATTCGCCCGGCTGAAGCGGCACCGTGGAGGCTTGCTCCTTGACCCCCGCGGGGGCGACGAACGCGAAGTGGCTCGAGCTGAGAGGAGGATTGGGGACGATCGCCGGGGTCGATGACTCGATGGAAAGGGTTCGCCCCTCGTTCTCCTCCTCATGGATGATCCGGTGGACGAAGAAGTCCGAACCGACGAACAGGCGGTAGGTGATCGGGTAGCCGCCCTCGATTTTGGCTTCAATGACCCGGTAGTTCTTGCCTTCCCACGCCTGATCCGGGAGCATCCGGAGAACGGGCGGCCGAGGCGCCTCGATGGCCTGGGAGAACGAGCCGGTCACCATCAAGTGGAGCAGGTCGTCGTGATACCAGTGGAAGTCCTGAGCCTTGGGATCGATCTCGCCCTTTGAGTAGGTTTTCCCATAGGTCGAATACAGAGACTTTCCATCCGACACAAAGTGAACGTGCCGTTCCCCCTCTCCGGAATCGAGTACGAAACGGTTAGGGCGGGCGAACTCCACATGCATCTGATCCTTCCCGTGGTAGGCGGGACGGCCGGCCGTGGCGGACGGGTAGATGCGCTCGGCGGTAACGTCGCAGGAGAATCCCTTGAGACGGCTGGCTTTGGCCTCGACCTGCCTTAACAAAGCGGTGGCCTCGCGGTCGTTCGCGACGATGGCATGAAGCAAGAGGGCGAGGATCATTTCGACTCCTTCGATTTCGCCAGCAGCTCGTCGATCTTGCCCTTGAGGGCTTCGGGTTCGATTCCGTCGAACCGAACGATACCGTCCTGGTCGAGGACGGCCATGTGGGGGATTTCCATAATGTCGAAGTCCGGGTTGAAGCAATCCTTATCGGAGAAGGCGATGGACCAGGTCACGCCGAGTTGCTTCATCAGGTCCGGCATCAGCCCCGTCTCCTTCTTCGGATCTCCCTTGCAGTCGATTCGGCCGGCTTTCGGATCCATCGACCACCCTTGCAGGCTGGTCACGCCCAAAAACACCACCGGCTTCCCGGCGTAAGATTGGGAAATCTCGTGGATCTTTGGAAACAGGCCGACGCACGGCTTGCACCAAGTCGCCCAGAAGTCGAGCACGACGACCTTGCCCTTTAGATCGGTGAGGCTTCGAAGCGCCGGCTCACTTGCCCAGACGAACTTCATCGCCGGTGCGCGCTTGCCCACGAGCTGATCGCGCATTCCATTGCCTTCCAAGTGGGCGAGGTCGAGTTTGAAGAAGTCGAGGACGTCCAGATTCCCGAGCTTCGGCATCTCGAAATCGTGCTTTTCGATGGTGCGGCGAATTAGGTCGGCCGACTCGCGGCGCACCTTCTCGGCCAGCGCGGGATCACCGACTGACTTGGCCGCGCGGGCAACGTAGGTCGTCTGGTAGCCGTCCCAGCCACGAAGATGGTCGATCTTCGGTAAAAGGCCGGCGTACAGACGGACCGCCTCCGCCGCCCGTTCGGGGAACTTCTTGAAGCTCTCGGCGAGGGCGTAGTAACCCATCATCGCCTGCGAAGACGAGAGAAACTCGGCTGTGCCGGGTAGTCCGAGCGCGCTCATTCGGGCTTCGGCAACGCCATCCTTGGCCTTGGCGAGGGCGGTGAAGGCGGCTTTGCTCGCTTCCGCCGACGGCGAGAGCGTTTTCTCCGGCGCAGGGACGCCCGGGTTAAGAACGAGCGCGACGATCGAGGGGAGGATAGAAATCATGGTTACGGGTTCTGGTGGGAGGTTCCAGTAAGGGTTTGGAGCGCCTCGGGGTGCTGCCGCATGTACGCGGTGCGCTCCTCCGGAGACATGCCATGGAGCTGCTTGGCCAGGGAATCGCGCTCCTTTGCCGCCGGAGGGGCCTTGGCTTGCTTCTCGCTGCCGCATCCGGCGGCGAGAAGCGTAACGACGAGAAGCGCTGTGATCGAAAACCCGGCCCTCAAGGCTTGCTCACGTTGTAGTAGTAGTCTTCCTTGCAGAGGCTATTTCCGTAGGTGGCCGCACACTTATCGTATGGGTACGTGGGGAAGATCAGATCGCCGATGTGATCCTTCACGGCTTCCGCGTAGTGGTCGGAGGCAGGATTGCCTTGGAACTCGGATAGCGGCGGGATGAATACGTGGAACGACTTCGCATGCCCGTCCACCCAAGCGATGTTCGCTTGCTCGGTGTGGCGGGCGGCAACGCGGGCCACGCCGTTCCGCGGGTACGAAGGGCGATAGATGCTCGGGTCCTGGTACAGGTACGGAGCGCCATCACCGGTCTCGACGCCGGCATTATCACCCATGAGAATCGTCTCCGCAGGCCGGTCGCATGCGGTTGCGCTGATCGACTGGTTCGGAACGGGCTGATAGTCGGGTGGCGAGTAGGTCACGCCTTCTACGATAACTTGGCCATTTACGCCGTAGCCGTTCACGTAGCCTTGCGCGGCTTGCATGTCAGAGTCCTTGGCCGTTGGGCAGTCGTTGATGGCCCGATTCTTCATGTAGGGGTAGAAGAGTCCGTACTCCGGGTGCAGGTACTGGGTGTCTCCCTGGCTGAAGTCGTACATAAAGCCGCCCCACCAAGCGTGATACTCGTAGATGCTGCCACTAAAGATGGAGAAGCCTTGGGTGGCGAACATATCGTCGTAGTCCGCCGAGTACATGACGCTTCCCAGGCCAACCTGCTTGACGCCGCTTAGACATGCGGTCTTCTTCGCCGCAGCCTTCGCCTGGGCAAAAACCGGGAAAAGGATCGCGGCGAGGATTGCAATAATGGCAATCACGACGAGAAGTTCAATAAGGGTGAAAGCACGCGATTTCATGGCAAATATAATTCCTTTCGACGCCAATGTAGATCAGCGCTGCAAACAAAACGTGAACAAATCGTAGCGCGCCCGCTATCTAGATCTTCCTCGGCCTTTGATGATTAGGTAAAGGCGGCGGAGCTTGATTCGGGAGTGAACCGCAGGTTGACCGCAACCTGGAATTGTTCCGTTTTTAGAGCGGCGTAAGGGTTTCATCCGGCGGTACATTTCCGGTTGTGCGAGTAAACGACGATTTGGTGGTTTTGGAGTTGCCACTTGGCGAGTGGATCATGAACTTGAGTGTGATCCTGGATGCGGAGAAGGGGGCGACGCTGGTGGATACGGGAGTACCCGGGCAAGCGGCGCTGATTTTGGAGAAGCTTGCCACCGAAGGTTTATCTCCGGGCGATATCAAGCGGATACTCATCACCCATCAAGATATCGACCACATTGGATCTCTCAAGGCGCTAAAGGAGGCGACGGGAGCCACAGTGCTGGCCCTGGACGTGGAGATTCCCTACATCGAAGGGACGCTGCGGAGCGTGAAATTTCCGACGCCCGAGCGGTTGGAGCAGAATCCCGGGCTCAAGGCCATGCTGGACGCGCTTGAAAGGTGCTCCGTCGACGTGGCTCTTACCGACGGCGAGGTATTGGATTTAGCCGACGGTGTGACAGTTATCGCGACACCGGGCCATACGCTGGGGCATATCAGCCTGTATCTCAACCGGTCGCGGACGTTGATCACGGGCGATGCGTTGACCTCGTCAGACGGCACCCTCGGTGGTCCGATGGAGATGGCGACGCCGGACATGGTGGCGGCGAAGGAATCGGTGCGAAAGCTTGCCGATCTGGATGTAGAGCAGATCGTTGCTTACCACGGCGGCCTCGTGGATCAGGACGCTAGTGGGCAACTGCGTAAGGTGGCAGACGGTAGTTAGCGTTCGACGCGCGCCGGGACGGAAACTCTCTGTGGCGTAAATTCGCTGACCAAGTCATGCCTATCGGAAGCCTCATCGTTCTGGCGGCCGGCGCCGCCGGCAAAGCGCCCGACCGCGACCAATTACTGTTGGGTAACTGGGCGTCCACCCCTATCCGTCCGGACGTGTCGGTTACCTTCAAGAACGATCACACCTATTCACTATTGACCGACCGGAAGGGAGAGGACTATGTCGAACACGGCAAATTCACCTTCAAGAAGAATTTGATCGCCTTCTACGTGCAGAAAAGCGTCGTTAACGTAACCCCGCCGGGTCCGCCGAAGTTCAGGACGCCGTTCCCCCAGCGCCCCGTCCCCTCTCTTCACGGCCAAACTTGGACCCTGCGAATCCATTGGATCGATCGGCACCACTTCAAGGGAAGCGACGGTCGCCTCTACACCGCCCGGATGCAAATGTGACTGCGGCCCGGTTCGGGGGGTCGCGGCATTTGTGTGATCGTTGCTCGACCCTGGAACGCACCGCGACGGCGTAAGGCCGACCGCAAACGTTACACCCTCGCGGGGAGCGGCACAAACATCCGATCCCGCCTACACATCGAGCGAAAACATGCCCGAGTCCTGGGCGAACGCGAAGGTTTTCGGTTCCCGGCGGGATTTTGGTGGTGGCAAAATTTTTCCGGCCACCGGCAGGTGGAGCCCGAGCCCTGGCTCCGTGCCAGGACTTGGGAGGGTGCTTTGGAGACGGTTGTATCTCCAAAACGCTGTCCCACGTTCTGTCCCGGAGGCCAGAGCGCGGGCTACACGCTTCGCGTACCATCTCCTAAACGTTGCCGTTTGCTAGTGCGTAAGGTCGTAGGCTTCGTCTAGATCCATCGCCAGCCCTCGCTCCCAAGCCCGCAGATAGGTTTTCGGGGATAGCTGAGCCCGAATCAAGGCGATTGCCGTTTCCTTTTCCGCGAGTTCGGCCGGCTGAGTCGGCGGATGACGCTCCGATGCGGCAAGAAGCAGGGCCGCCGTTTCCGCATCGCCCTGTTCCGCCAGGAGAAGGCCGTGAAACCGGATCGCGTTCGCGAACCAGATGACCAGCCCCAAACTATTGCGGATCGTCATCGCTTCTTCGCTTGCCGCGAGCGCCCCTTCGAGGTCGCCGGCTTTCCACCGGTACCTGGCCCTCAGGCCAAGGGCCATGGAGACGCCGAACGAGTCCTGAATACGCGTGGCGATTCGGTGGGTATCTCCAATCACCGGGACCGCCTCTTCTAGCCGCCCTTGATCCAAAAGGGCCCGGGAGAGGTTGTAACGCATCAGCCAGTGAGTTTCCTCTCCCGGTTCTTCGTGCGTGCGCCGTAGCCCCTCGCGGAACGCGGCCTCCGCTTCTTCGAGCCGAACCAGCATCCACAGGGACGTTCCCAAACCGTTGAAGGAGTAGGCGACCACTTCCGAGACCCCAGGCTCGCTTCCGATACCAGGATCGCTATCGTATTGAAGGATTTCGCGAAAGACGGCTAGCGCCACCTCCGGACCAGATCTCCCCAATTCCACCCCCGCCAACGAAGTCAGGCAGCGGATGAGGAGCACCGGGTCGCCTTCTTCCCGGGCGAGGGCGACGGACTGCGCGATGAGGTCGTAGGCTTCGCTCGAGTCTTGGGCTCGTCGGTAAACCCCCATTAGCGCGACCCGGAGGATGTTCGATCGCCTTGAAAGCCACTTTGGATCGAGCCCGCGCAGCACCTCGAACTCCGCTTGCTGAGGCTTGCCCAAAGGACCGATGGAGGCGATCGCGCAGAGAACATGGACGACGTCGTCGGTGCGGCCGTGCTCCAGTAGGCAATTCGCCGCCGCCCAGTAGTTGCCGCGTCCTTGGAGCACGCTTCGCCGGATGCGTCTCCGCTCCGCGGACGGCAAGGCTTCGATCATCTCGGGAAGTGTGGAGAGAAAGTATTCGGCGTGAACGAGGGCATTCTCCTTCCATTCCGTATCCGAAAGGTGCTCGCGGCCGTACTCCCGGAACGACTCCACCAGTCGGAATCTCGGTGATGCGCCGTCCTCCTCCAAGCGCTCTGAGGAGATGAGCGAACGTTCTTGAAGGTCGAGGAGGGCCTGAAGGGTCTCCGCTTCGCCGTCATCGGATGCCACATGGGTTGCGGCTTCGAGGCTGAAGCCGCCCCGAAAAACGCTCAGCCGATCGAAGAAGCGCTTTTGCCCTTCGGAAAGGGTGTCGTAACTGTAGTCGAGCGCGACGCTGAGACTGCGGTGCCGGACGGGCGCGTCTCGCCGCCGGGTCTTGAGCATCGTAAAGCGGCGATCCAAATGCCCGATCATTTGAGAAGGCGTAAAGACTCCGACCAACCCCGCCGCCAACTCGATCGCGAGCGGCAGGCCATCCAGCTGGAGACAAATTTCGGCGACGGCCCGCCCGTTCCGCGGCGTCACGCCGAAATCTGGAAGCACCGCCCGCGCCCGATCCACGAAGAGCGCGACGCTCGGGACGAGGGCCAACTGCTCCAATCGCTCGTCTCCGGACGGGCGGTCGAGAAGGTCGAGTACGAACTGCCGCTCATCGGCGACCTTGAGTCCCTGGCGCGAAGTTACAAGAAGGCGAAGCTCGGGGATCTCCTTTCGGAGCGCGGCGACAACGGGTGCGAGGCCGTCGAGGATGTGCTCGGCATTGTCGAGAACCGCCAGATTGAGACCGGGCTTTAAGGACGAACGGATCCGGCGAAAAACTTCTTCCGTATGATCTCGGCTCGCCCCCATCGCGTCGGCGACGGCGTCCAGCACCATCGATGCGTCGGGATAGTCAGCCATCGGCACAAAGCCGACGTGCCAACCGTGCTCTTCTCCCAAAGTACGCGCTACGGCGACCGCGTGGGTGGTTTTGCCCACGCCGGCCGGCCCGAGGACGGTCGCGAACGAGTCGCGACTTTGAACGAAGTTATCCACGAGCGCTACCTGGGCGGCTTGGCGTCCGAACACGCGGGTGAGTTGAACCGGGAGATGAATGGAGGGAGGCGTTGCCGCGATGTTTGGGACATTTCGCTCCCGGCGGGACTCTCCCTTCCTTAAGGCTCGTTGCGCTTGGCGGGCGAGGATTTTGAGCGGTTCGTCGGGAGCGATGCCCAGTTCGTCGGCAAGCCTTCGCTCGATCTCTTTGTAGTGCTCCAACGCGCTGGAAGGCTGCGCCGCTTCCAGGTGGATTCGCATCACGTCGGCATGAATCCGTTCGTTGTAAGGATCTTTGGCCAGGCTTCGATGAAGGGCGTCAATGGCCTGATCGGAGTGACCCCCTTCAAGGGCGCACTGGGCGAGCGCCTGGAGCGCGTGAACGTAGACGTCTTCGAGTCTTGCGCGCTCGCGCTGCACCCACTCTTCGCTGTACCCGGGGAGGAGCTCGCCGCCGTACAGGGCGACCGCCCGTTCGAGAATTCCGCGACGGCGCGCAGGGTCCTGCTCTTTCCTCGCCTCGTCAAGGGTTTTCTCGAAATCGGCCACGTCGACCGAAACAATCCGGGGATCGACGCTCAACCTCGTGTTCTCGGACCGGATCACGCTTCCCGCCGGCAGTGGTTGGATTTCGACCTGACGTCTCAGGGACGCCAGGGCTTGGCGCAGGTTTGCGCTCATCTTATCGGGGTCTCCTTCCGGCCAAAGGAGCTCCCCGATCTCGGCCCGGTCATGGCTCTGGCCGGCGTGGTAGGCAAGGTACGCGAGCAACATGCCCACCCGGCGCGTCCGAAAACGCGAGATGATGTCGTCTCCGCTTCGCGCGACGAACGTCCCCAGCATCTCGATCCGCCACATCTCCCCTTGTTGTACACGGGTTTGCGCGGTTACGTCTTCGTTTGGGCGGGGAGGGCCGGAGTTGTCACCGCGGTTGGTTGGAGGGTAGTAGTCTCGAACTTGCTATCGCTTGGGGCGATGTACTCGTAGTCGTGGGTTTCGGTTTGGTGGATGCCCCCGGGGAAGGTGGCGATCAACTCAATTCGGACGATTCGTCCCGTATCCGAGTCTTCGTATACGATCTGATTGGTGGGCGTCGCCACGGAGGTAATGCCACCGGTTTTTGTTACGCGCAAAACATAGGTGGTTGCCACGGTGCGATACTCGTGGCCAAACACCTGAACGGGCACCCCCGAGGTCACACTACTTTTCCAGCCCCAAGACGGCGCGACCGGGCCGAGGCGATCCAACATCTGGGCTCGCTCCGCCGGAGTGAGTGCCTTTCCCGTTTTCGCCCACTTGGAGACGCGCTTCTCAAACTTGCCATCGGGACGCCAATGTTGGTAGCCGATTCCGTGCTCGACGTCGTCGATCATGTCCATTCCAGGTGAGGTCATCCGGATGGCGAACCCGCTGAACCAGAGGTCGCCCGGCTGCTCTTCGCCCACTGCCAAATGGTTCTTTCCGTACAGCTTGGCGTGAAACGGCGGCAGGGTCCCGATACGGTCGCCCTTGACGTAATCTCCCTTTTGTCGTTTTGCCGCCACTTGGAGCATGGGAGCCGTAACGATCAGGACGATCGCCGCCGTAAGGGCGATGGGCCGCCAGTCGAGGGCGCGGCGCGGCTGGGCAACTCGAGCCCGGATCCGGGATCGGAGGTCGGCTGGCGGAGCCGCGTTGAGCGATGCCGTAGCCGTGTCCAAGACGGCCACGTCCCTTAGGAATCCGCTGCACTCCGGGCATGTGGAGGCGTGATTCATCGCTTCCTTGGGCACGTCGCCGCCCAACCCAATCAACATTTGAACGTTTTTACACTTCATGTCCAGGCACCACTCCTTGAGATCCGTATGACTCGCCGAGGGTCGCCCGCAACGAACGGATCGCCTCATACACCCGAAACTTCATCGTCCCTTCCGGCACGCCGGCGACTTCCGAGGCTTGCTTCAACGTAAGGCCTTCGAGCTTCACCAGCAGAAACGCTTCGCGGTTCTTTAGGGAAAGCTTGGTGAGGGCGCGCGCCAGGTCGAGCCTTACGGCCGGATCCTGCTTTGCTCTGGTCTCTTCGCGGGGCAACAGCCGGAAGGCCCTTAGTCGGACAAGCCGTCGCGCTTTTCTGGCGGCGATTTTATAGATCCAAGTAAGGGGCGCCGCCTCTCCCCGAAACCGATGCCAACCCTCAATCGCCGCAAGAAAGGTGTCTTGGGTGAGGTCTTCGGCGTCCGAGGCGCTGCCGGTCATCCGAAGGCAAAGCCGATAGATGCCTTGTCCGAACTCCGCGTAAAGCCAATCAAAGTCAGGGGTCTCGCGATTCATACGATTCGAAGAGAACAGTGCAGCGAGCCCATCCGATAGTTGGGTGAATATTCCGCCGCGATCTTGCCACGATTCGCATATCGTTTCAACCGGCGTTGTGTAGCTGATACCGTAACCCCAGCGAAGGGGCTACGAGGACGTATCGAAAGCAAGTCTGAGCCTTCGCCGAACATCGAACGGTTGACCTCATCTTTGGTAAAGAAGCCCACTGGGTCGCTTGGCCACTATCATGAATCGCCCGGCAAAGGATGGCCAAGGGCTTCTCGCAAATCTTCAAGGTCGCGAAGGTCCTTACGCCGCGCCGAAGCGCGCTTGGTCAGAACGTAGTCCTCAAGGGAAGAAAGTGGGCGACGGGGCCGGACATGGAGGATTTTTAGCTTCGGGCGACAGCAGTGTCAAAGTCGCAGCCATCCAAAAAGGTCAATATGTCGACGCGCTGGGGCTTAACGCCGAATTGCAGAAGCATGCGATCTTGCTTGAGCTGTTCGGCAGCGCTGTCATCGATCTGTATGCCAAAGTCTGCCAAGGCGGCACGCACCCGAGCGGCGTTTTCTTCGCTGCGGCGAATCCAAAGATCGATGTCTTCCGTGTACCGAGTGTGGCCGAGGAAGGCCAGGGCGTAGGCGCCGACGATGATGAATTCAACTCCGTGGGACGTGAATGACTCGATAAGGTCCTGGAAGTCTGGGCTCAGGTCTTTCATGGTCGCCGCCCACGATGGCTGTGAGCATTCGCAGCCGCTCCTCGCCCGTCATCATGCGGTTCTTCTTCCGGTTAGCCTCATCGGCCTCAACGGGAGAAGAGAAGACCTCCAGCGTGAACTCGCGGATTTTCATGCTGCTCCGCGTTCCGAAATTCTGGAGCCTTCGACGAGAATCGAACCCGTGACCTCTTCTTTACCAAAGAGGAAATTGCCGTCGAAATCGCAATAAGTGAGTCTCCAGTAGTGCCTGAACGTATCTCTTATTCTACTCGAATTGAGAGACCTTTGAGAGACTAGGGCTTGGGTTTCTAACGGAGCCCCCGACGCTTCGAGCACGTCGTAAAGACTCAAGCGCTTGACGTCGATACTCGAGAGGCGACGTCGGGGATCGTTACTTTGGAAGTTTTGGGTGGCGCAACCTCTTCAATAGTGACGATTTTCTCACGGCTTTGGCATTGGCGAGAATGCTCACTTAGAGAGGCTCGGCGAAGCATTTCCGTACCACTGACCCGGAACGACTGAGCACCAAGTAAAGGGGGCATGGAACCAATTGTGCGCATCGGATCGCATGGCCGCGGGCCGTCTGCCGGACGCTATGCATTGTCGTTTGCCGCCGTTCCGGCCTCTGAGCACGTTGGAGCACTCCGCAATTGCTGGCCACCCATCGCGCGGCCTCGTGATAGCGGTAAACGTATGGCGGCAAAGAATTCCCTTTTCGAGCAGACAAATTGGTTGGTCCAGTCTTAAGCAGGCGGACACCTAGGTCTCGATCAGCACGGCATGCCGCCGTGTTCAAGTTGCACTTGAACGAAAGATCGGTTTACGGCTCCAATCGGAAAGCAGCTAAGACGGGACTGCGAAGGCGATGAATACAACCGTTGGCCGCCACCAACACTTCACTTGCGGCGGGAATTCCACTTCGATCGAGCGTCATTGTATGCTGGTCGCAACTCAGCCCCTCCAGGCTTCCGGTGATCCTATGCTCCTTCTGCCACTCTGCGCTCTCACCTCACTTATTTTTCGTCCGCCGATCGCTCAGGGGCCGATAACCATCCGGATGTTTGACGCTGAGAACGTCGAGATCCAGTCTCAGTTTATTCCCGCCAACCGAGTCCGCACAAAGGACAGCAAGACGTTTTCGCTCGGTCGAAAAGTTTATGAACAGGGACTCTACGCAAAGGGCAATGACGAAAGAGTGCAGGTGCGGTTCGTGATCCCCAGAGGTATGCATTCCTTTCACGCTGACTTCGGGGTCAGTGATGACATCGACACGCGGAGCTGTGTAATTAATCAGCACAAAATCCCGTCGTGCGAATTGCTCATAGACGGCGTAGCCGTGAAATTGGGTGAGATCAAACTTGAGCAGGCGCCGGTGAGCGTGGACCTTGATGTCACCGGCAAGCGTTCTCTATTTCTCGGACTCAAATGCGGGGCTGGTATTGGCGAGCCTACTTTTTCTTCCGAACCCTTTGTCGGGGCAGGGCGAACCGGAATAAAGCCAGTGTTGCTTTCGCCGAAAGACGGGGCGAGCGCGGCTGGAGACGCGGTCCACTTGAAGTGGAAGCCTGTCGAGGGGGCCATTTCTTATGGAATCAGCATTGTGGCCTTGAAGCTCTCCGTAGCTGCGGCAGTAGGAGCACCTCGAATGTGGACTAAGACCGTTGACGCCACCACATACTCCCTTTCGCTCGCAGATCTTCCTGAGGGGCAATACCTCTGGAGCGTAATCGCGTTCGGACCAAAGGAGCCCGTCGGGAAGTACAGCGACGAATGGGTCTTCACGGTGGACCACTAGCTTTTGGGCCACCGAATGGAGTGTCGTTCCTGACGCGGAAGATTCGAAATGAGCTCTTTACGGGAACAGTTCGAACAGAAACTGATCCCTCAAGCGCACCTGCCGTGATCGCTCCGCATGCGTTCATCCACCAAGTCGTCCCCCGGACCTCAGCGTCGCATGTCCTGATCCCCCGCCAGAATCATCCGAATCAGGAGGAGGAGGGGCAACATCGTCTCGCAACGATGGATGTTTGACCTCTCCTGTTGGATGTGGGACGGATGACTGAGATCTCAAAGATACGTGGACTGTCCTATGATTGCTGCTCGAATCTTTGGAAATTCGATTGGCGGGGCCTTGCCGAATGGCGAACTTATGTGGCCTTGGGTGTTCGGACGACTTATGCAGTTTCCTGCTCAGAGGGCGGTTCTTGGCCGGGACGTTAGGAAGAATCGATCGAGCCTTAGCGATTGGTGGAAGGGGCGGTTGGTAGGACCTATGTTCGCCGAGCCGGCCCCAACCAAGAAAGCCATAAGCCAGGAAGCCAATGAAGACCAGGCAAAAGAACCAGAGTTTGCCTGGTCCGTCGGCCCCCTTTCGGTGCGACGATCCGTTACTAGTCCGACGCGCGACATGAGTTGAAGTTTGTTGCGGAACGGGCCCCGAAGCACCGGGGCTTCGATCGGAGGCCGTTTCTGCGGAAGCAGTCGGTTCATTTTTAGTCGCATCGTATGTCGGAGGGGTCCAATTGCCACTCCCGCCACATAATGAACAGAACGACATTTTCTCGCCACGGCCCTTACATGGCAGGCATCTCTTTTTGCCGCCACCACCGCATTCGCTGCACCTGCTCCCTGAAGATGAGGAGGAAGTCCCCGTTCCGAAGCAATAATCGCATCTGACGTGGCCTTCACCGTTACAGTGCACGCATTCTCGCACCGTTTCCTTCTGACCATTACAAGCTGGGCAACCCATTGGGCGATTATACGGGACTAAAATGTCCGGGTTGCCCGGTAGTCTTCAATGGAAGAACGATTGTCAAAGCTGGTTAGGAATGTGCGGTAAGTAGTTGGTCGAGAAGAGCGAGCTCCAGGGGAGCTGTGTTTGTCAGCCAGAATCGGGTTTCAGGTGTATGACCCTCGGTGACCCCGGACCTTAGCATGCTTGCGAGCCACGTTCGCTGTTCTTTGGCTACTTCGAGGGGATCATGTCCTTCAGCAAGTTGTCGAGAGAGCAGTCGGTTTTTGGTGATGGCAGCAAACACAAGAAGATCGTTACGAAGTGTCCCCGATGGCTTGAAGAATTCAACGCCATGTTTTTGAGTCATCGAATATGAACCTTCAATTTGTTCTTGTCGGTCGTCATATTCGTCAATCGAGAAACCTTGAAGTTGGTAGTGGTTCAGAAGCCGATGGAGCACCATTTTTTGGTGCTGCCGAAATACACCACCAAATGTTGTGGATGGTGGATCTTCGCTCAAAATCTCGCTCCTCGAAATCAGAAAGCGGAGCGCTCGTTCGGGCGTGTCATACCGATGTATCAGGTGCCCTTGGTTGGTAATGAGGTCAAAACTCTTCATGTCAGCTATGGGATCACCGGAGATCTCAAATGAGTCGAGTGATAACAGCGTGCTTTGTTGTTCAGGAGTGTATAGACTCTCATTGTTGACCATCGTTTCCGCAAGTGAGCTGGATGTTGAGGGCTCTTCTAAGGGTGTCTCCCTCTGTGGTTGAGGACTGAAATTCTCACGCATGAAGTCGAGCTAAGCGAATAAGATTGAGGCGTGCTGTATCTGGAGTGCGTAACATATCCCCGATAACAGTAGATTGATCGGCACGGAAAATCAACTGCTAGGGCGCGGTCGCCATCAGTCACATCCGGCAACGAATCGAATGGCGCGCAACAAACACAGTCGGACGCCAGTTCGACTAAGGTGAGCGTCGGGAATACGCGAACGATTCTGCTATCTTCGAAACAGGTTGACGATATATTGCCCAAACGCCACGAGAATACTTATGGCCATCCGAGCCAGTGCAAGCCACAGATCTCCGATGGCCCTGCGTGCCCGTTCACCTAAGATCAATCCGGCGAACCAACTGAAAAGTCCGAGAACAATAAGGCGCTCTAGTACGACTCCGAGGAGCCAAAAGTAAAGGCTATGGATTCCCAGAGACGCTATTTCGAGTGCTGCGGGAACTAGAATTACAGCTACGCCAATCACCCCTAAGAAAGTAACTGGTCTTAGGTTCAGAGCGCTGGCCGCTGGTGTCAACTTTGACGATCCACAGGTCGAGCAGCAGTCGGAGTAGACGGGGCTGATGTGGCCGTCGGGGCAGATTCGCTTGCCGAGCGTCCGACGGCAGTTCCCGCACCAAGTCGTCCCTTCCGGCCAGAGGCGTTTGCAGTTCGAGCACAGGATCAACTCCATCCTCCCGCGACCCGGATGTCCAGGTCGCCAAATGTTTGGAAGTCGAAGCACACGTTGGAGCGAGCAGGGACGAGTCGGGAGAGACGCGATTTTCGCAGCCTGCCCGATGTGATGGTCAGGATCGAGAGTTCGCGTTCATTCCAAGCCCGATGTGCTTCGCCAGAGTCGAATAGTGTCTGAAAACCCTTGAGCTTGCGGGCGAACTTGCCGGGATCGACGTGGCCCATGTCGATTTCGAGGAGTGTCATACAGCCGTCTCGTCGGACCATTCCATCGGGCCGTATTTCCCAGGTCCGACCGCCGGAGAGGAACGAATGACGAAGTTGGGCCTCAAAACGCCAGTCAGTGCATCCGGCCGTCACGAGAGCGATCCGGGTGTCGGTCACGGCCAGGGCGTGTTGGACGAATCGGGGCGTAGGCGACCGGCCTGAAATCATAGCGGCGATTCGGTCGCCTACGACCGTTGGGGCGGTTTTCCCAGCGACGTAAAGGTGCTGTTCGAAAAAGGGCGTTTCGAAGATCGAGACATATCGTCTCTCTCGCAGCTCCCGGAGCCGGGCATTGAGCCGGGTCACGGAGCCGAAGTAGCCCAGAGCCAAGATTTGGTCTCTGCTCAGAACATGACTCAAAGCGATGTCGCGGATGAGGCGTTCATCTCTCGGCGTTAATCTCACAGCAAGTCCCCCGGCGCATTGCTTCCCGACTCTGCTGCCAGTTCGTCGGTCGGTCTAACTGATTCTTCGGTTGGATCCGAGCCATCCCCCCGAAGGACGAGTTGCCGGAATGCGCTTACTCGCGTTGGCGAGGAGGTTCGATTCGGAGGGTTGAATTGCACCGACTTCGCCGTGCCGTCCCGGAGCATGAGGAATGCCTGCCCCACTTCCAGCGCCCGTAGCGTTGTCGCATCGATTCCAGCGGGCAGTTCCCGGGCGACGAGCCTGGCGTCCTCGAAGCCGCATTGGAACAGGACCTGAACGCCGACGTTGTTGCGGACAACGGACCGGAGCTTCACCGGCAACTGCGAAAGCGTTTGGTGCGATAGTACGAGCGTCAGGCCGAACCGGCGGCCCTCGGCGATTAGGCCCTCGAAGCTCTCGGAGGCCATGTTCTCGAACTCATCAACGTAAAGGCGGACCGGGTTCCGGTTCCGTTCTGGCACGTTGACACGCGCCATCATCTCCCGGGAAATCGCCGAGACGACCAGGCTTCCGAGCATCCGGCTCGAACGGTGCAATTCGTCCACGGCCAGCGAAACGAGGAGAATATGTCCTTTGGTCTTCAGGATGTCGCTGAGAACAACGCCGTTCTCTCCCGAAAGAATCGCTCGGAGTGTCGGCACGGCCAACAGAGACGTGACCTTGTTGAGTACCGGCAGCGCCCAAGCTTGCTGTTTCTCAGCGGACAAGTCGTCGTATCTGCCCCAGAAGGCAATCAGCCCGTCGTCGGTTACTGAGTTCAGGCACTGCATGCGGAACCGACGGTCGTAAAAAACTGCCTCCAGTTTTGTCAGCGGCTCGCTGGAGTTCGCCAGCAGCAGCAGGGCGGACCGCAGAGTCTCTTCAAGCTGGACGCCCCATGATTCCGCCTCGGAAGCGACGACGTCGAGGACGTGCAGCGCCCGGACGTACGGCTCTCCCGCCCCGGCCAGCGGATTGAAGCCGGTCGGCCGGTCTTTCTCGCGAAGGTCCAAGAGCGACACGCGGTCCGGATCCACGCCAAGCTGCTCACAAAGGCCAAGGGCGCCGCTTACGAGGTCGCCCCGCAGGTCAACGACCACCAGCGAATGATCGGCCCGAATATCGGCTTCTATGAGCTTCAGAATAACGGTCGTCTTGCCGCAACCGGTGCTGCCGAGCAAATAGGCGTGGCGGGCGAGGTCGCGGGCGGACAAATCGACCGTTTTGCCAGTATCGAGGTCGACCCCGAGCCCCTTCGGCTCTTGCGGCTTGCCGGGGCGTTCGGATCGGTGTTTGCGGTGGGAGAGCCAGATCAGCGGCTGCTCCAGCAGGGAGAAGAGTAGGTTCATCGTGTATCCTCAAAATTGAATGTGAGGTGATGGCGATGGCTACCGAGCCCGAAGAGGTGGACTATTTAGCCGGGACTAAACCGTTTCCAAAAATCGCGTCGTTTGCCGAGGAAGTGAGGGAGGCGTTCGCCCTGGAGCACAAGACGCAGCAGGACCAGGACATCGCCCCGTACCTTAACGTCACCGCCGGGAGGGTGAGCCAGATCTTAAAGGAGCCCTGGAAGCTCAAGGCGGAAACGGTCCAGAAGATCCTCGGTTGCTTCAAGTCTGTCACCCACCGGAGGTCCATCCTGAAGGCCTGGCAGCGAGAATGCTTCGGCGAAGACGTGTCCGATCCGGATAGCGCAAGCCTCATTGGCGAGGCGCCGACTGAGCGAACAATCAAACGAATCGACCGCCTTGTGCGCACCATGCGTCCGGACCGGGCGTTGAAGGTCACCGAGCAGGCGCTCAGTGCCGACCTTGCTCCCGAGTTTCGTCGGCAGCTCCTCGACCGGGCGTTCTACCTCTACCAGCGTTTGGACCAGCAGGGGGACGCCATGGGTGTCGCCCAGGGCATCTTCGAGAAAGGCCGGGCAGACAACCACCGCGAGGACATCGCCCTGGGCCTTGCCATGAAGGGCCGGGTGTTGCGGTCTTTGGATAGCGTCGACTTCGAGGCACTCCGCAACCTACAGGAAGAGGTGGCGCAGATTCTCGATTCTCTGCCGGCAACCGCCCTGGCTTCCAAAGGAGGCGTCGCCTTCCACAAGCGCAGCCTCCGGTCCGCTCAGATCTCGACCGTGCTCAAATACCAGGAGGAACTCGGCGGCGCCGACGAGTTTCTCGATACGGCCTTACGTGAGGTCGAAACGCGGGTTAGGGCGGCCGATACGCCAAAGCAGAAGTCAGGCGCGTTTCAACTTGAAGCCCGAATCCACTTGGCCCGTCGAGAGTATTTCAAGGCAGAGGACATTCTTGAGGAGTCGTTCAAGCTCGGCGACATCACTCTCGGGATCGACGCCCATTGCGGCATCATCAGGGCAAAGATCATCGCGGCGAGGGGTAACACCGACGAGGCGATCGACTACTACGAGAAGCTCTGCAAGCTCTGCGAGGCGGAGCGGCACATCTACCTTCTCCGGCTTTCCCAGCGCGATTTGGCGGTTTTGAAGGCCTCTAAGTTCCCGCCCTCCCGCCCTGTCTAGCTGTCTGGTTTGCCTCCGTTTGATGCCTTGTTTAGGGCGACCAAAACCCCGACCATCCCTAGTCGGGGTTTTTGAACCTGGTCCAGGTTCGGAGACATTCTCAACCTTCTCCCTCTTCACTCTGTGTTCAGAGTCGAAGGTTGTCGGGTCCGCGGGGTGGGGATAACCCGTCAACTGCCGCTTGTTTCTATTTTCTTTTTCTTTGTATTGTTGCGCTTCGCTTTTAGGTGCAGCTTGCATTGATTTCGGCGATGCGCATTTCCTTAAGCCAACCGGCTCGCGAAAAAGTCCCCTGGCCTTAAGTGACACGAGCGCAGGTCCGACCGCCTCGCCCGACCAACCCTGGTCGGGGTGCGTGAACCTCGCTTAGCTTGACGGCAGTTCTCAACCTTGTCCCCCAGTCACGGATTTCGGGAGTAGCCTCATATCGTGCCCATGAGCATGGAGGGAACGTGGCCTAACGATGCAGGCAACTGACTTAGCTCACCCAGAAGTACGGATAGGCAGCGAGCGCAACATGCTCAGTCCGTTGGGCAGGCAGAACACGGCGAGCACTTTCTATAATGGTTATCTAATGCTCACTTGCGCTTAGGATGCTTCCGTCCGTTCGCGTACCCTGAATCATAAGATCGCTTATTCTTCACGTCTTTCGAACTCCACCCAAGGATTCCCGCCCATAGCGGATTCTTGCCCGTGGGTTTGTACCGGTTACGGCTTCCGTCTTTTTGTCCCGTCTTGTAGCTTCGTTTGCTCATGGTTACTTCCAGGATGTGTTCCGTGAAGAATCTGGATGTCAGGTTTCACGATGGTTCCGCTGTCCAAAGACTCCCCTGGACAGCGTATCGGCGGCTCATCGCTGTTGGGTTAGTGCCAGAGAATCCGGCCATCCCAGGTACCAGCGATAGAAGCCAACTTTGACTCCGAACCAGTAGCAAGGTTGACCGAATAGATGCCGTCTCTGGCACGCGAGAAGTACACCGTTGAACCACTATTGTCGAAGGTGGGATGCGTGCCCGTCGCATCGATTTGGCGACGGTTCGAGCCATCCGCATTGATTGTGTAGATGGCGTTTGAATCCACGAAAGTGAGCTTTGATCCATCGGCAGAGAATCGAACCCACGAGTAGGCCCCATTGTCCACCAGGGTCGAGTGACTGGCGTTGCTTGGCACCGAGCCTTCCTCGATACGGTTGGTAAGACAGTAGGCGCTGGTAAGGCCGTCTGGACTCACCGAGCAGGATTGAGAAGGAATGCCGCCAAAGCCGGTAAGCCCCGCTCCGCTAGGGCTGATGTAGTAGAGGCCGTTGGCGTGGGCAACAATCAAGTCTCCAGATGCGGAGAAGCACGCGTCATTCACTTGGGTGGTGGTGAAGCTTGCATCAGATACCGGATGGCTCATGCCGTCAAGATCGGTGATCACGACCTTTTGATTCGTAGATGTGCCGCCGACTGGCTCGGCAAGGATGAGGCGCGTTCCCGTTGCATTAGTGCCGAGCACCGTAACGCCGGCGCTATAGGTTCCGACCGTCACCGGGTTACCACCTATTGCCCGCTGGTAGAAGAGGGTTGAGGTTCCGGAGGCGTTCTGGATGCTGTAAAGCAAGACACCCGTGGGAATGCTCGTCACATTAGTGACCGAGATTGTTGCTCGTCCCGTGGCGGAGCCGTTTGGCCCCGTGCACGTGATGGAGTAACTAGTGGTCTCGCTTAACGGACCGACTGTGACGTGGCCAGAGATCGCTGACGCGCCAAAGGTTGAGCTTTGGACGCTCGAAACGTTTGAGGACGTCCACGTTAGGATCGCTGAATCTCCGGCAGCAACTGATGTCGGATTTGCGGTGAGCTTCACCGAAGGGGTGAGCGTGGTGATGCCGGTCGAACCGGTTGAGCTGTTGCCACCACCACAGCCGACCGCAAGGGCAAGGGCCGCGATGAGCAGGCCGGGGCCGACGAATCGTCGACGAGGTGACATGAATTGCGGGGTGACACGGGACAAAGGCTCCAAGGAGCGACGGTGCTTTCGGTTGGGTTTGGCTGACTGCATTGCCTTCACTGTAGACATTTAAGTCTACACCACTCCTGCCAGCGTTGGGCAGTGGAAACGAATGGGAGCGTAGGGCGAAATGGCCGCCGTTCTCAGATCAACCGACCGGAGTATCAAGCACTCCGGAATGCGATCGCAAAAGCCATGGCCGAGCGCGGGATTGGGCAGCGCGAACTATCTCGCCTGCTTGAGAAGCCGCCGGTGTATATGAACCGAGTCCTGCAAGGAAGGCGGACGCTAGAATTTGCAGAGATCCTCGATATTTGTGAGGCAATGGGCGTACAGCCCGGCGTCCTTTTCTGTGATGCCTTTGGAGAGTAGCGCGGGGTTCTTCCGGAGACCTTAGGCCGGACTTCCTATCAATTTTGGCACTGACTGAACCCCAAAAAAGGGCCAGGCACGTTCGACAATAATCCCCAACTTGGGAGGGAGGATGGAGAACATAATGAGGCAAAACGGATCCAGTAAAATCGTATGATAGACTACAGTCCACTCCTTGCATTATTCCATGGCATTTACTCAGAATAAGCTTTCGCAGCCAATGCGACGCGGAGCAAGACACGATCAGCCTCGGTTTCAGGAAGAGAAGATCTTAGTGTCTCAACAAAACGGACGGAGCCTAGAAGAGGGATGAATATTCAGGCCCTGGATTTCTTCTGTGGCTGTGGCGGCACTTCCCTCGGGTTCCAAAAAGCCGGAGTGCAGGTTATTCTTGGACTCGACAACGACCCGGATGCTTCAGCAACTTATCAACATAACTTTCCAGGGGTGCCGTTTCTCGAAAGAGACATTGCCGAAGTCTCCATAAGTGACATTCGGACAGCGATCTCGGAGATTCGTGACCCGAACAGCGCGCTCCTCATCAGTGCCTGCGCACCGTGCCAGCCATTTTCCCAACTGCGATCGTTTGACGTCAGTCCAGATGATCCGCGTAGAGACTTATTAGGCTTTCTCGGGAGTATCGTCCAAGAGTTTTTGCCGGAGTACGTATTCATCGAAAACGTTCCCAAATTTAAGGTTGGCATCCAAGATTCCACGCCGTTTCCCCAGTTCCGACAATTCTTAGAGAGCCTCGGGTACGTTTGTCGCGCCGAAGTTGTCGAGTGCCAAGCGTTCGGTGTTCCACAGGTGCGTAAGCGTCTGATCATGCTCGCAACTAAGGTGAACAGCATTGTTCCTTGGCCGAAAGCAACCCATGGTCCAGGGACTGGCCGAGACTATCCAACCGTATGGAAGGCAATCGGCTCCTTACCACCTCTCGAAGCGGGAAGCGCCCACCCTCGCATTAAGAACCACGTCGCAGCGTCGCTTTCGCCGCTGAATACTCGAAGGATCAGGTCAACGCCGCCAGAAGGTTCGCGTTGCTCTTGGCCCGAAGACCTCAAGCTGAAATGTCACGACGAGCACACGGGACATTCCGATGTGTATGGACGGTTGCGAAAGCACGCCCCGGCACCTGCGATGACAACTCGTTGCATTAGTCTTTCCAACGGGCGCTTTGGACATCCAGAACAACACCGTGCCATAACCGTAAGGGAAGCGGCCTGCCTCCAGACCTTCAAGCGGAGCTTTTTCTTCAAGGGATGTATGGCGGCTCAGGCGAGACAAGTGGGCAATGCGGTTCCGGTCAGGCTCAGCCAGTGTTCAGGTCGAGCCTTCATGGCCCATTGGAAAAAATGGGGGGCGGAACAATATGCCGGAATTTAAGGCGAGCGCCCGTGCTCTGGATCTTCTGGGACGGCAGCAGATCGCCAATGTACCGTCGGCAGTTAACGAGCTTTTCAAGAACGCTTACGATGCGTACGCCACGAAGGTGGAGGCGGACCTCATAAGGCCCGACAACCTCCTCGTCATCCGGGATAACGGCATCGGAATGACGAAAGTCGACTTTGAGTCGAAGTGGCTAGTTCTCGGAACGGATAGTAAGTTCAACGCTTCCCCGACCGCAACGTACCGACCTCCTCACATGGCGCTCAGACCAATTGCCGGAGAGAAGGGCATCGGCCGGCTCGCCATTGGCATGCTTGGCCCCCAAACTCTTGTGCTGACGAGGGCACGACGATCGGACAAGGTACACCAGCCTCTTGCCGCGTTTGTGAATTGGTCTGCGTTCGCGATTCCCGATATAGAACTTTCGGCAATAAAAATTCCCGTCACTGACCTGAAGCCTGGCGAAGCTCCCAATGCAAAATTCGTCCAACGACTTGTCGCTGAGTTCAGATCTGGACTTGTGAACGCCTGCAAGGACAGGCGGACCCAGGGTCTAGAGGCACTCGTCTACGAAGAACTGGACACCTTTGAGGTGGACCCTGAGCTATGGTTCTCCTCTTTGGGAGGGTTGGACTTTTCCGGCAACTCGTGCGGCACGCACTTCTTCGTGAAAGGTGTGAGCTCCATAGTGTGGGACTCTGTTGAACCGGAGCCCGGAAAGAAAATTTCCGAGTTGGTGCGTCACGTTGTTGGCTTTACCGACCTCATGACACGCCCGCCGGAGATTGCACCTATCAGCCTCGCCTTACGGGTCCATACAGGCCCGGGTAGTTACGAAGATCTAATTGAGGAGTCGCAATTCTGGAGCGCGTCCGACTTCTCTAAGGCGGACCATGAAGTTCACGGCACCTTCGACGAGTTCGGCCATTTCGATGGAGATATACGGATCTTTGATAACGAACCGCTCAATCATAAGATTGCCAACCGAGATAGCAAAGGCCACAAGACGGAGTGCGGACCCTTTGGTTTTCATCTTGGTTACGTTCAGGGGGTGATGTCTGAATCTCGGCTAAATCCGATTGACTTCGCGGAGATGGGTGCCCGGCTTCTTGAAATTGCCGGTGTGTACGTCTACCGAGACGGGCTTCGGGTACTTCCTTATGGCGACCAAGAAAACGACTGGCTCCGCATTGAGGAGCGTCGGAACAAAGGAGCTTCTTACTATTTCTTTTCCTATCGACGCATGTTTGGATGCGTTACTATCTCGCGGTCAAAAAATCCGGATCTACGAGATAAGGCAGGCCGAGAAGGATTTCAGCAAACGCGGGCCTATTTTCAACTTAGAACTCTCATTAATGGTGTCTTGACGCAGTTGGCTGGAGATTTTTTCCGCGACAAGGACAAGACTACCCTCTATCAGAAAGGCCGAAAATCAAACGAAAAACGCCAAAGAGCATGGGACCGTCACAACGCATCGAAGAACGAACGCTTAACATCATTTAGAGCAAGAATGCGGAAGGCAGAGGAGCTTTTGGACGATGGCGTTCTGCAAGGAAATGTGGATCTTGAATTGAGTCTACTTGAAGCGGAAGTTCGGTCCATAACAAAACTTAGCGATCCTGATGCCGTCGTTCGCGGGCTATTGGATGCTGAGTCCAAATATTCCGGAAGGCTTCGTGGATTTGGCAACCGGCTAGATGTTTCAAGACCAAGAGGTGTAGCTCTGTCCACCAATCTCAGCCGTTCTTACTCAGCGCTAAACGCGAAGAAAGAGAGGCTCATTGTTGAAGTCGTAGAACCGGCCCAGCGCAGACTTGAGGAAATAGTCCTTGAGGCGGCGCAAGGTACAGATACAAACTTAGACGAGCGCTTGCGTGTGACAACGCTCCTGGAGCGTCAGGTAGACGACGCCATGAAGCGAGCCAAAACTGATGCCGGGTTGGCAAAAGGTGGTGGCCAAGATCTCGCCAGTCGAATAAGTGAAATATCGAACACGATGCTGTTGCAGATGGATCAGCGGATGCAAGTTGTCCTTGTTGAAGTCAATTCATTTGATTTCAGTGCCGCCGATCGCGACGGAATTAGCCTCTTCCTCTCAAGATGCCGAAACGAGGTGGCACTGGCAAACGAGTTCTTTAGTAGCGGCCTAGTCGCTTTGGCTGAACTTGCCGAGGGTCTTGTAATCGAGTGGGACGATCAAAGCGGCTTGTTTTCCTCATTGGACATTACTGAATCCGTTGACAGTGAGTTGGAAGAATTGACCGAAACAAGCAGTGAAGACCTTGAGCTAGCTCAGATCGGATTGTCGGTTGACATCATCAATCACGAATTTCTGTCCTCCGTGAATGCGGTTCGAAAGGGCCTTCTATCGCTTGAGAGCTGGACTCGACACAATGCTGATCTTAAGTCCGTTTACGGCATTCTGCAGACGAATTTCAATCATCTAGAGAATTTCCTTCAACTCTTCTCACCTTTGCGTAAGCGATTCAATGCTGAAAAAACCGAGATTACGGGTTTGTTGATCCGAGACTATTTGCGCTCTGTCTTTTTCGAAAGGTTGTCAACCTCCCGCGTGAACTTAGAATTCTCCGATCGATTTCTCAGCCGTCAAGTTCTAAGCTACGCATCCGTTATTTTGCCTTCCTTCGTGAATTTGGTAGATAATGCGCTCTTTTGGGTGTCAGATAGGCCCGAGCCAAGGATTATTTCGCTCGATGTTGAAGGATCCGACTGGCTGATCAGCGACAATGGACCCGGAATACCGTCACAATATCAAGATGCTGTATTTAAAGCGGGGTATACGACGAAGCCAGGTGGACGTGGGTTGGGACTATTCATTGCCCGCGAAGTGCTGCGGAGGAATGGCTTTGACATGGCAATAGATCCAATCTCCAGCCTAGGCTCTGGAACAACTTTCCGGATTCACAAGAAAAAGAACCAACTCGAGCGTGCAAATGAAGACTCTTAGTGGTGCCTTGAAATCCGATTTGATCGATGCGGCTCAACGCTTCTTGGAAACCATGGTGGTGGTTGACGACCACATTCGGCTTTCCGCTTCGGTGCCACCTCCTTCTTCCGGCGAGGGCGAAAAGGTGTTAGTAAGCCCTGGATTTCAGCCCCGCGAACTTGTTCGGGCTGCTACCGATACTGAGTCGAACGAGGCCGAGCCGCTACTTCTCGAAGATCAGCCAAAGGATCTCAGTCTCCCCAACCCGGTAAGTGCTTTGGATGGAGAGACAGGTCCAGATCGCAAGGATCAACCTGAAGAACTCACGCCATCGGTTTCGGCTGCCGACAAGGCCGTGCCAATGGGCGACACTTTCCTCGCCCCACTTGGTGACTCGATTGACATGCAGGCATTGATTCGGGGAGCTGCGGACCAAAGCCTGATCTGCTCACTGATTGATCCGCTGGCCTTTGGCAATGACAAGGCCGCCACTGCGCTCATCAAAGTGCTCGGAAAAGCCGATATCTGCGTCTTTGATTGGAGGATTCAGGGCTTTGAGGACGGAGCACTTACACTTGACGTTCTTGCAGCGCTGGTAGAACCGGTTGCCCCAAAGCGACACCGAATTTTCTGCATTTACAGTCACTACGATGACGCTGAGGCTGCTTTCAAGTTGATCCAAGAGCGCCTAGGTTCGCAATTCAAGCGGGAGGGAGCGAAATACGTTCTTAAGCATCAAAGCATTCTGGTGGTCTGGCTTGCAAAACAGCGCCACGATTCGCAAGGTTCGCCCGAACGCGTCGGTGAGGAAGACCTCGCCAAACGGCTGGTGGAAACCTTCGCCCTTCTCCGACCCGGTCTGATTCCCCTCTTCGCAATGAAGTCGCTTGCAAATGTTCGCCGACACACCTTGAGCCTCATCGGGAGATACTCAAGTGAAGGCGATCATGGCTTTGTCTCAGATATGGCACTACAGGACGACCCATCTGTTTCGGATGGACAGCTTGCAGAGGCATTGGGTGACGATCTCGCAATCCTTGCCCGGTCAGTTTTCGACGAGGAGTGGCTTTCTCCTGCGGCATTGGAAGAGTGGCTGCGGGCCACTGACGTGAAGATAAATGAAGCGGAGCTTGGAATAGAAGATGCTCCAGGATGGGATGAGAAACTGGGGATGTTCGCAGGAATTGTTAGATCCTCAGAAAAGAGCATATACCGAGATGTAGTCGCAAAGATACTGACGTCTTCTAGCCAAAATAGTCTTAAAGCCTTCGCTGAACTCCTTTGCTGTGAATTCGAGCTAGATGCTAAGACAGCCCACCTTAGGCCAGGCACGGTGGTCAAGAATGGCGACGATGTGCTTGTCTGCGTCCAGCCACTATGTGACTCATATATCCGTGGAAATACAGGGAGCCGCCCATTTCCTTTCGTCCCACTCATTCAAAAACGCTGTGAACCGCACATCGCATTTAAGGACGGTAGCAAGACCAACAAAGTTCTATTTGCGCAGCCTAAACTCTACACCCTTAGCTACCATACTCTGACCCGGACGGACGGAGCGCGTGTCGCAGCGGTAAACAAAGTTTATTTGACCGAAGACGGAAAACAGCTATCGCACCTTGCCGTTCTGAGAGATTCTCATTCTCAGAGAATTCTGGCACTACTGGGATTCGATGCGGGTCGTGTCGGCCTATCTGAATCGGAGTTCTTCCGCCAAAAAGCACGCGAACGTGCGCCACTGACTCCGGTTGTCAACGAATAGCAGCATTACAGCATACATATCGTCCAATTGCGGCATTCGGCATTTCTTGGTCCATTTACCGTACTATCGAATCCTGCAAGAAGGCAGGTTTGAGTGGACATGAATCAAAAAGCAGCCCTGGGAAGGACTGCGGAAATGGTGAAGCGAATCAGTTCTGAATCTTCACGGCCCAGGGCCAACTTACGTTATCCATGCCGATCCATTCGCGGGTAGCGAGCATGTCGATGAGTCGGTCAACCGTCGTGTTGTAGTGGGCGTACGTGGGCAGCTTTTCGGGTGCCCGCCGCGAGACAGCGAGATCCGTTTTCGCATCCCATTCATACCGCCACAGTCGGCCGGCCCGGAACGGTTCACTTTTGAGATCGGTGCCAAGGTGGTAGTGAAAACCACCAGAAAGAACGACAATGCGAGGCGAGCCCCAGCGTAGGGGCACGCAGGCTGCTCGAATATGTGCTGGGTTATGAATCCCGCAGACAATGATCTTGCCCGCGAGGACCAGTTCCTCGGTCATTCGCTCGATCGTATCGAGCATCCCTGACGTGTGATTCGGTGGTCCAAATGCCTCCGGCACACATGCAAGTTGGGAGTCGAGCAACCGCCGGTTGCCATAGAGCCAGAGTCGAGTGAACTCCGAGAATCCCGGCTCGTCTTCGTATCGAGCCGTTCGCCGAACAATATTGGTCGAGTCCGGTAGCCGGACGCGGGAGTGGTGGCGAGGATGGTCTGCATCGGGACCATCGCGGCGTTGAAGAATGGACACTGCTGTCACCTCCTTAGGTGGAAGCAGCCGCAGGAATGAGTCCCGAGGCGTTCACATCCACGCTAGAGGAGCGGTGTCAGTCATGCTTGCCAGGGCGCACCGGTGTCCAGGGTGCTTCGTTTTTGACGTTTGAGGCAGAGAAGCGGGGCAGCGTGATTACCCGTGCAGCCGCTTTCATGCAGCCGAGTTCATCGAAACGGCGCGGTTAAGTTCCCACCCTATCCCACCCTGTCTGTTCCAAACCGGACCGAGGCGGTGGATAACCTCACAACGATCGTTGTTCTTTTCATTTCTTTCTGTTTATTGTTGTTCGCCGGAAAGCGGCGGGTTGAGCTTCGCTTTTCGGCCCCCTCTGAAGCCCTGGATGTGGATAAGTCCGTGCTGGGAAAGCGAGGAGAGTGCTCGGCTAATGGCTTCATTCTCTCGGCCGGTCATCGTCTTCAGCCGCTTGTACGATAGAATGACCGACGCTTCAGATCGGTTCCAGCCGACCGTTTGGCGGAGGATGACAAGAAGAATGCGAAGCTCTGTGTCCTTCAGATTTGGAAGGAGCTGGTCAAGCAGTCGGTTGGGAATCTTGGTCCAGGCGAGATGATCCTTGAAGAGGTTGGTTTTGAGACGAGGCATAGGGTGTGGCGTTAGGTGGTGGTGAATAGTCCATTCGAATGGCATCGACAATGAAGGCGCTTGGGCGCTTTGCCTTGCGGAAGGGAAGGTAGCGAAGTTGCCGTTCGATGACATCGAGGTCATAGCCCAGCAGTTCCACAACGCCGGCATGGCTGACGCCCAACTGAAAAAGCTCCACGGCGAGGGCTACTCGCCGTGGATCGGGGTTACTCATCGCTTGACTGTCGCTAGATACTCGAGGAAGTGCTCCGAGCGGGCCTCCATCTCGGCGAAGTAAGCAAAATCGACATCACCCTTCGGTCGGATGCCGATCCCCGAACATTTCAACATTCCCGAGAGCCCATCTGCATCGATGATTTCAACCCGGCTCTTCGCATAGCTGGCTTGCATTTTGGCTACTGAAGGACTAATTTGGAACGGCGAGATGATGACGCCGAGGTCAGCGCGGCGCCGATCGACGCAGCCGTGCAATTCATCAAGCATTCGGGTGTTGATGCGGTCTTGGATGACCTTCACCACCACATGAGCTGGAAGTGACGCGATCTTGGCGCGACAGAGCATCTCATGCCCGCCGTAGCGGGATTTCTGCTTGGTACTCCTGCGATCTAGGATTTCAACATCACCGAACCCACTGCGCGAGAGCGCTGTGGAGGCGATCATGAGGAACGCATGGAAGGAACACCGTTGGAGCACTTTGGCGAGTGGATCAGTTGCCACGAAGCCCTCCTGTCTCGGCCTCATAGCCGTTGGGGTAGCGACTGGTGACCCACTCCCCTGGCTTGACACCTTCAAATGATTTCTGCAGGTCTCCATACTCATCGGTTGCGACTTCGGGGCGACACCCCCGGCAGCCGCACAGGTCGCAGGTGTTACGGGTCAGAAATTGTCCCCGCTCGGCAATGATTTCCCGCGGGTCAAAACGTCGCTGGAACTCGCGCTCAAGTGCCTCAACAACGCCGATAATGGTGAAGTACGTGGGCTGTACCTCGTTATTTATGAAGCGCCAGAGCGACTTCTGACTAATGCCAGCGTCACTGGCTAGTTTTGATACGCCATCAAATGCGTACCGGTTCGAGTGCTCCATCAGGTCGGATATCCGATTGATGGCCGGGCCGTGGCCCTGGTTGGGGTTATGTTGGTGCATAACTCCAGCTAACAGGGTCATAGGTCTGATACGCAACTACCATCCCAAGCGTGTCCGATTCCGCCAACGCTAAGCACACACCCCTTCTGTGTTGGGCACTGCTCTAAAATTCCCATGTTTTCGGAAAGAACATCCGGAATGCTGCATGAACCGAAGGTCGCTTAAGGTAAGCCTTTGCATATGGGCATTCGTTAGCTACAACGCACGGTAGAGCAGTCGATTCCCGTCACCTAAGCCCTTTTGAAGACATGAGCGAGAGTCTTTTCCAGAGCAATTGTTCGAGCTTCCTGAATCCGTAGTGGGAGCTTAAGGTATGCATCATCGACAATGCCACGTAGCTGTCTGGACGCCCTCTCCAATACGCATAGGCGATACTGGACTCAAGGTCCGGCATGCCACCAAAGTCATTCTCTGTAAAGGTTAAGGCCTGATTTAACGACCCATAGTCAGATAGTGAAAATCGGGAAAATTGATCCCTGGCACTTTTTAGAAGACCCTTGCGCGGCAGCGACCAGTGCAAAGTGTTTGTCTCGCAAATATGCTTGCGATCTTCAATACTAAGCGACACCGATCTCTCTATGCGTTCATCTGCATTCAATATCAAAAACATTCCTAAACTCCGGCTCTCTTCAAAGCCGAAACTCCAGCCATAGATACTGTTTTTCTGAGCTGGTATCCAGCCTGTCGAAAGCTGCTTATCCGTTCCGTCGAATCTTACGGTAATACTTACTTCCTTTACTAATGCAGGACAGACCCACAATAGAGGTAAACTTCCGTTCGAAGACGGCACCAGCTTCTCGACTCCGGTTCTACTCGGAGTTTGATCTGCAAAGAACGCAAACCGCTCATAGCCTCCTTCATCATCTTTTCCCATTTGACCGCCGGCGCCCGCAAGCTGATTTAGCTTCTTAGCTCCACGATCATCAAAGGAACTCACTACTAGCGGCTTGTTTTGCGTAACCGTGTAGAATTCCTTCCCGTGCAAAACGACAAAGCAGGCCGAATTCTTTCCCGAAGCCTTCACCGTATCACCTTGAAACAGTTCCACAAGCTTCGTCTGGTCTCCTTTCGACAACTTCAGTGGTGTACGATTCTGCCGTAAAATCAAAACGGATCCTGAAAACTCTGCAACAAAACCTTCAGAAGGCGGAGAACCGACTAAAAACCTGCCAATCAATAATAGTAAAAGATTCATAAATGCCGCCTCGCCATTACGGCTGGCCACTCTTTGGTGGAAGTTCTTTCAGCTTTTCTGTCGCTACATGCACGATATTCGCGTTAACGCCGGTTCCAACGCGTATGGCTTCTGCGAAGCATTCTCTCGCCTTCTCTAGTTCCTTCGTGACCATATAAAGAAGGCCTTGATTTAGCTTGGTTCCCGCATACTGTTCAGGGGAACCCTTCGCGGAATAAACCGTTAGAGCCAAACGATAACTTTCACGCGCAAGATCGAAGTATTTTATCCCCTCACGAGATCCTATGTCCGTAAATACTAAACCCAATTGGCTTTGTGCATTCGCCCACTCGAATGGAAACCGCGTGGGCGTCAGTATCGTCAATGCAGCAGTATATTCCTTCACCGCCTCTTTGAGGTAACTGGAACCACGTGAAGGGAACTCAGAATAGCTGCTGCCTAAGACGAGCTTTAGCATTGCCCATTCGAAGGGATAGTCACGGTCGTTCCTTAAGTGAAGAGCGTTATTAACCGCCTCTACCGATTTCTTGAGATACTCCGTCTTTCGCGGATCGCCCTCCGAATATACTCTTGAAAGCAGGCGATAAACAGAAGCCAAGTTTCGCTGAGTATCAGCCCACGAGTATGGTTCGTCCTGGTGAAATGTCCCCGATAGGCTCAACTTAAACCATTTGATTGCCGTCAGCAAATCTCCTTCTGGCAATACTGGTGCAGCGAATGCCTTGTTCATGTAGAGTGCGCCGATATTACTTTGTATTGTAGCGAGACGTTGCTTGACAGGGTGCTTCTCGTAGATGGATAGAGCCTTTGTGAAGTGCTTTTCGGCATCAGCTAGATTCTTGTCCGCCGGGCCGTTCCGACGTCTTGCGTAAGCTGTCCCTAGATTGTTTTCAATCTCGGCCCATTCTAGCGGATATTTATCCTTGTCTCGCCCGAGGAGCGCCTTCTCAAACTCAGCGATAGCGCTTTCGATGGACTTTCCATCCCCTAAGCCTAAGTAGGTGTTCCCCAACACATCATTGGCGTTTGAAGAATGTACTGTATCTCCAGCCTGCGTCCAAACGCGCAATGCTAAACGTGCGTGCTCTTGGGCTTCGATCAATTGGTCGTATCTATTTCCGGTCGGAAGAAACATGAGGGCAGTTGCCAAATTCAGTTGACATTGAGCCCACTCAATCGGCTGCGCTGCTTGGTTCACACCCTCAAGTTTAATTCGAGCCTGCAAGACATCTTGATATCGCTTGTATGAGGATAGCTGATTTTGCTGATCCTCAACAAGCTGGGCTTGCCTTCCTGAGGTAGCATCGTTCTCGACGGCCTGGGATATGCGCTTGACCGACCACACAAAGTAGCCCGGATGTACAGGAGCGTATGGTACGGGCACGTCTGATGAAATTAATTGCAGAATGTTCGTATCCGTTGCGGGCCCGTTTTCGTATGCGGCCGATGTCGAAAGTGCGCTCACAAGATCGCTTATCATTCGCGTTCCCTTGCCAACGGTCGTTGTTGTTGAGTCATAATTTGATGCCGCCCAAATGCTGCGACAAGGGCGTTGAAGCCGTCGTGCCAACGTGTCTTCGCTATCTAGGCCCTGCTGGATGAAGGACTGCGGAAACGCTCCCGCATGACAGGTATCAGCCAACATAAGCACATGATTTGCTGGAATTCCTTGTTCAGGATCAATCACATCGTTGATAACGCTTTCCATGGACATGAGGCTTTCTTCTTTGGAAGGAATCACAAAGAATCCTTTTTTACCCCGCAAGGTACCATGGAGCGCAAAGACAAGCAGCACGCGGTCGGATTTATCCACTCTCTTTTTGTCCTTTAGCTGTAGCAAACGACTTTCCAAAGAGCCCGTGTTCAGTGTTCCATCTGAACTACGCAGAACGACAATGTTCTCTGCGGGAAAGCCGCACGTCCCGATCAGGGTGGCGCGCAGAAGATCTATAGAGTTTCCGAATGCCTTCAGGCCAGTGGGTTCTAGGTCGTCGGCAACTAAGAGTGCATGAGATGTCCTGTAAACTTGCGATCCTCCATATTCAACTGGCAAAATGATAGGATCGGATTGGCGGAGATGATACAAAGCAATAATTGGCAGCATTGTTCTTGTAACTGAGACTACTTCCGTGTAGAACGCAACGGTCGTTTGAAGTTGCGCCTAATTCGGTCCTTCAAGTAGCGAAAATATCCGTTCTTATAGAGCAAGTAGACGGCACTGACCCCACTCTCGAGTATTAAGCTGTTGGAAACTGCTGGTGCAAACAACAGCAGCACATGGTGCCTCGCAATAGCGTTCGCGGCCCATAGAAAAACCGCATATCGGAGCAGGCCGCTAAAGACGTCACCTCCGGATTCAAACAAATCATGCTTCGGACTGTTATGCTTGAGCTTTGCTTGTGCACGGAGTTTTTCCGACAGTATGGAGAAAGGCCAAACTAAGCCGATCGAGATGATAGCAATGCAAGACAATTCGACCGCAGGGTTCTTTAGGGTGTAAACGTGCTGATCAAGAAGCGTGTGCAGGGAAGCTGTTTGAAAGAGAACTCCAGCTTGCGCGGAATTAAGCGCGTACCGCTTATACACCTCAGAAGTTTCGCCGACAGGTAGCTTGTAGACCTCGGCGTCGCCAACTACGGTTTCAACGATCTGTTCTGGGTTTGTGGCAAGGAGTTCTGAAACCGGAAATGAGTGGTGGTCAAAGAGGGGCTCTTTGAGTCGGCCGATCACGACTATGTGTTTATTGATAACGGCTGAGACTTCAGGGAGAGTTTTACCTGCTGCAGTTTTGGCAATGGATGGGCTATTTTGTCCGTTGAGCGCCGAGAAGTCATACGAAGTTTTGATCTCTCGCAGAAGCGTTTCGAAGTTGACCCAGTATTGTTCGCCTTCAATTTGTTCCGCGTCCTCTCGTCTTGAAGTCAAAATGGTTGAATTCGTTTCATTCGCCAGCTTCGCAGGGCTAACTTTCCTGAGTAGGGATGCTGTGCGAAGCGCTATGGGAATCAACCCGTTGACCGTCGATGTGAAGGCGAACGCACGATAGTTGCCTACTGCTGTATCGGGCATTGAAGAACTACCCGCATAGGCGAGCACTTGGTTACCCAGTGAAATATTGCGAAAGAGGTCCTGCGAGCCATCTGGAATTATAAAAGTTGTTGGAATACCATCCTGGTTAGCCTTAATGATTGCATTATATAAATTGATATAGCATCCGGCGAGAACCGTTTTCCCTGCTACGACAGAGAAGTCATTGGCACGTGGCGCGCAATAGAGGTCAATCTCAATTGCAGACGGATGCAGATCGACTAACTGAGGAATGAGTTCACTGAGGTGTTGAATGTTTGCTCGTTCAACGATCGGCGCTTGCGTTGTCGTAAAACTGCTTGAAGGAGGAAATGAAGCAGAAGCATCCAAAATCAATGTGGAGTTTTTCGCACCAGAGCGAAAAAAATCATCCTGAAGAGCTTGCTGCTGTGATAGGTAAGCGCTATTTGGGAGATTTCGATACCAGCCCAGTTTGTTCAGCCACCCCTGCTCAATTGCGCAACTGATCAGAAAAATTGCAGCCGCCTTGACAAGCCATGCCCATTTCCTAGATGCGTGCTTGCCTCTTGGGTGTACCGGCTTTGTTGACGCTGGCGACGTGTGTTTGACTTTCTCCACCTCTATGGCCTCGCGAGAATCCGTCCCTGCTGAAGCTAAGGACTGCTCACGTGGAACCTGATTTCGGGCTGGCTCATGATCTTCGGGCATTTGACTCTCTTGAGGAGGGTGAAGCGAGTGCATTTTTACTCAGAAAAGCGCACTTCGCCGGAGGTCACTGGAAAAACATCGCTTTCGAGGGAGTACTGCACCAAGCGCAGCGGAAGTATCATACAGCGATCTCCTTCCGTTTGCGGAGACTTTCTTTGCGGTGGCTGCTAATCTGGTATTTTCGGCCGTTTCTTTGCGGTACGTCGTGAGAAAGCTCGCACTTTCATCGATGTCCCTGAGGCCAATGGTCCGTATACGCATGCCATTGGGCATTTGATCTGCGATTGCCTCGGTTGCTGAGATTGGAGTGAGCGGAAGCCTTCGTGAATCTGGCTCGTGGTTCACGCTTTTGTTCTCGCAGACTGCGCTGGTCAGCCTTGCCGGGAATCGAATCACTTGTGAAACAAATACTTGGTTACTTCCCATTTTCTGAGCTGAATTGACTCATCCTTGATTCAATCTCTTCGGCTATCAGGGTGCGAATGCTCGTTAAGAAGGTCCGCCAGTTGTTTCGGAAAGCGGAACAAATCAGGTTGTAAAACAACGAACTGCCGACGAGTTTCCAGATTCATCTGGGCACTTGGCGGCAGTTTTTCGTTTCGATGCAACGCATGCATGGATGCAATGAAATGTGCGCCCCACCTACTAGTCATGCAATGTTGATACATGCCTTCGGGCACGCTCATCAACGTAATCACACCACCCATGACGGACAACCCCGGAAAGGTATCATCCCCCGCACCTTCAAGCCTAAATCTCCCTGTGCCCTCACCGGAAGCAGTCATTGCATTCCGCAAAATATACGCAGAAAAATTCAACGTGGAGCTTTCCGATGAGGAAGCAATGTCAATCGCCACCCGGACCCTCCAGCTGGTGTACATTCTTGAAGCCTTTCACAAGGGCGACCATCCCTTTCAACCGACCGAAGCAGTCAACCCCGGCGCGACAAAGGGTGTTGGTTTGAAATCAAAAAACCGTCTTCGTGGAGCCATGCTTCATGTGCCTCGGTATGCCAAGGCGGGAGGAATACAGCACTTGGCTGAAGATACAGGAATATCAGCGAGCAGCATTTCCCGGATTTTGAGCGGGAAGATGCAGCCCAGTTTTCGAACGGTTACCCGATTGACGAAGGTATTTGAACAAACATTGAATCGTTCAATCGATCCAGGTGACTTGGTGACGGAGCAGTCCCTGCCATACCCAACCACTTCGCTATGCACTGTGCTTGGCTGTGCGGGGTGCATGCCTACTTGGTATTTAGATGAGCTATCCTTACGTTAAAGTCGCTCGATGACAAGCACGACACTTACCTGCAAATCCTACCCTCCCTTATCAGCAACCCTACGGGAGAAAGTTCGCCGTTCCAGCGGGCCGCCGCACGATGGTCAGAATATCGCACTCAGAATTAACCGAATGAACAATAAAGAGTATTAGATCCAATCTAAGAATCGTAGCGTAAGAATGCTAAGGCAGCCGCAGCCACCAGCACAATCGAGAAAAGGGAGATGATTACTATCGGTCGAAGAGACAACTTACTCTCATCCGGGTGACTGCCAACCACAATGCCCAATGCAAATCCATTAAGAACAAACCAGAAAAAGAGAAGGGCAAGGGGTGAAATATAGTCACTTGGTGCAGGGGTAACAAACGGATCAGGAACATTCGTAAACAGAACCTCAGCAAGAACAATTGCTAGGATTGCTGAAAGTGGTGACAGATTGACAATCCACCTCGCAGCTTTTGTAAAACGATTATGACTATTTTGGGTCGGAGTGCTCACATGGCCTACATTAAGATTCGATAGTAGAAGCATCTCAAATGATCATAAATGAAACAAGTGCGGAGCTATTCTTCATTTTTCAACCTGAATTGATCCATTCTTGATTCAATCTCCTTGGCTATTAGGGTGCGAATGCTCGTTAAGAAGAGCCGCCAAATTGGATTCACGTGCACAAAACCATCCGGTCCAATCTGTTGATCCGGGTGGTTTTTCGGTTCGAACGACCTAATTAAGTCGAAAACTGGGTCGAGTGAGACGCCCAGGTTTGGCCTCGGAGCGTCCAGGGTGAGAACGTAGCTGGTAGCAATGAGATTTGCGACCGCTCGCTTGTCGCGTACGTCGCCATTTACGAACTTGGAAAGAACCTCCGGTGCGGCACGCAATCTCTCTTGCACGCTCTCGACGACCGATGCGCTCAAGAATGCTCGTGTCTCAATGGCGAGCGTGAGACTCGCGACTTCCGCTGCGTACCGCGCCTTGCGGCTCATGAACTCATCAGAGGTAATTTCGCGTCGCTCTCGCATGGCGAACAACTCATCTAAAACTTGGTTGACCGCGTCCATCTGACGCTGTTGTTTGGATTCAAGGTCATCGATTGAGGTCACGGAGCCTGCTCTATCCGCCTCAAGTTCGCGGTTTGCCCATTCAGTCATTCCCCGGTCGACACGGCACCGTTCCAAGAGGTCCAAGATCTCTGAATCTAGGAAATCCACCGCGACGCTGGTCTTGCGACAACCAGACCGGCCGATGCAGTGATAGTAGGTGTAGGAGCTTGTCTTTCCGGTGGTTAAGTAGTGTTTGACTTTGTGTTCGGCAGTGATGAGGCCGCCGCAAGCGCCGCAGCGAATGAGGCCGGTGTAGGCGAATTCGTGGCGTTTAGGTTGCACATGCTCGCCACGACTGAGAAACGTCTGAACTTTGGCATACTCGGCCGCGGTAACCATCGCCTTGTGGTTTCCGCGCTTGAGCGTGCCGTTAAAGAGAAAGTGTCCCGTATAGAAAGGGTCCCGGAACATTCGATAGAGCGACGATCGGGAGATCGGACGCAATGGACGCGGTGTCCTATCTTCTTGGTGTTCGCGGTTCGCCCGCACCCGCAGACCCATCCGGGTGATTTCGTCAAGGACTTGGGGAACCGTGTAGTTTTCCGAGAGGATGAGTCCCCATGCGCGGCGCAGTAGCGAATAGACGGGTGGATTGATTTCGACATTGCCGGTATCCGGATCGACCCGGTATCCCAGCTTTGACCGAAACGGCCACCATCCTCGCTCGGCTTTCTCCCGGCTACCACGGGTGACGTCGTGGGACAGATCACGAGAATATTGGGCTGCTTGAGCCGTTTCGAGCGCAAGGAAAAGGGCGTTATCATCCGACCAATACTCTCGTTCGGGCGTTTTGATGCAGCGAATCTTGCCATCGATTACAAGCTGTTCGAGGTGACCGGCTTCCTTGCGGTTTCGCACCAAGCGGTTGATATGCCAACAGATGATTGCGTCGGCTCTGCCTTTTTCAATCGTGCTAAGCATCTGGGTGAACAGTGGGCGCCTATCGGGAGTTTTTGCGGAGCGAGACTCTTGAAATCTTTCGACCACGGTTAAGTGGTCTCTCCGAATGATCGGCGCTAGAACGGCGGCTTGATCAGTTAGGCTTTGAACCTGCCGGTCTTCCCGGTCGCTCGATTTTCGAGCGTACTGAATGAATCGGAGACCGTTGAGTCGTGAGGTTGAGTACATAGACGAGTTGCATGGTTTTGGTTGCTAAGCGCAGGGCTTCATCGTCACTGAGGTTCGCAGAAAAGCGGTCACGGCACAAGACCCGGAACCGCTCAACGGCTTCCGGGCTTGGAACTGGAAGGTACGTCGGAATTGTTGTCGCCGCGCTGGTTCCCCGGCTTGCCCTCATTGACCCCGTGTGGCTGCGGAGCGTGCGTTTGGCACGCAGCCGGCGCACCCGACGGCGGCGCAGGCCGAGCGTAGGAATTCACCGGGGTGGTCGAGAAGATCCCGAGGGTTAACCTCGCGACGTGTTGCACGGCAAAGGGCATCCGTGACGCGGAGGACCGTTATGTAGCTGGGCGAACCGATGCCGCGCACGAGCCGGTTGACAGTTGCCTTAGGCAAGGCTGCGTCACGTGCCAGAGCGGCAATGCCCCGACGGCGGTATCGAGGGATATGGGCCAACAGCAGGGGCAATTGACTAGAGAGATCAGCAGAGTTTTCTGGGTGGGCTGTATGCATATAAACAGCCTGGGTCAAACGGCGCTTGCGTGCAACGAGCGTCTTACTTGTGTCCGCTGGAATTCATGCAAATTGGACGCCTAGGTGCGGTTTGATTGCTTCACTTAGGAGGTGCTAGCCTCACGGACAATGAGCGAGTGGCCGTCGGGATCGCTGAGGACAAGCTCGCGCTCCTGTCCGCCGGGAGTATCGCGCTCTAAGAACGAGACATGCTCGTCGCGCAGAAAGCTCCGGTAGAGATCCAGGTAGCGGATAGAAATTACGAAGGTGTGTGGCTCACTGAGAGGATGTCCGGAGGTCAGCCAGAGTGCTTGCCGACCGATGGTGACGGTCCCGATACCCGATTCCTGCTCGATCCCCGTCCCGCCGATCTTCTTGTAGAAAGCAACGGACTCAGCAACATCGCTGACCGTGAGTTGCGCTTCTTCCGCCCGAGGAAAGGCGTCCACCGAGAAGAGGAACTGCATATTTGCGCGCCTCGTATCCTGTTGCCGCAGGACGTTCTTTCCGAGACCGATGCGTCGCCGCGTGCGCGAGATTTGATCTACGGTGATACTTTGCCCAAGCTGGTCGGAAGCCTCAAGGGCCATCGAGGGATTTGATGCAAATCGATCGGTGTCAAGCAGTTCGCGAATGATGGATGCCAGGGCATCGGTCGGCTGGTTCGTCACGAAGCGGGTTCTTGTTAGGTGATTACTTAGCCCGATCATAGCGAAACCACGGGCTAAGTCAATGAATTATATACGGTGCTGTAGCTGGTTACCGAACGCAGGCGACGTTTCAACGCTCACCAAACGGATCTGAAACAATTGGCCAGTTTGGGATCTAAGGACCGACCCTTGGCTGCTCGCACTGGGTACGTTCACGAATTCAGAAATCGAATGACAAGGGCCGTGGCCAGCAGGGCGATGGCGCCAGCGAGTTCAAGGTATTGCCGCCATTCCTTCCGGCGCTGTTCCCAATCAATTGCGTGTGCGCACGCCGAGCAGACGACCCGGATGCCAAAGCTCGTGCGGATCGCGCTGATGTTCGGGTTGGGGTAGCGGCGATTGACCCACTCACCGGTTTTTACCTTCCGGCGAAGCTTGAAATCAGTCTTTGGTATGGGCCGACCGCATCGGTAACAGGTGGACATCAGTACATATTCGAGGAATGCCGTTTAGCCCGCAACTAGGAGGTCAAGCGTGGGCGACCGAAGGTTGGTGCTGAATAGATGCTTTCAGAGTTCTTGGGCGAAGTAACAATCCCCGTGGCGCTCTTTTTCAAAGGAATAGAAGTATGCACCTTCCTTTTGTGTGAGAACTAGCTGCAAAGGGTTTGCCGCCAACACGGGAAGACACACATCCTGCGAGAACAGTCACGGGCGAATACGCGAGTGTAAGCAGCAGCCTGGCGGACGCGCGCCCGTCTCACAACCCCGACGGAAGTCACCAGTAGTGTCAAAACGAGTGCTTGTATCGAGGGCATACTTCGGACAAGGCTAAGACCAAAAGAGAGACGACCTTGCTCGGGAGAGAGGCTAAGGCCGCCAGCATTTCTCGTGCCAAGGATAATGATGGAATACCGGCCTCCGCGAATCACCTGCTCTGCGGGCAAAAAAGCAAAATTGGCTGCGAACTTGCTAACCACGCGTTACGGTCGGTGTTTCCACTCGGGCATTTGGCCAGAATCCTGACGGTGGTCTTTTGGCAGGTGATCAACAGCATTTTTGGCCAGCGACTCATCAAATGTACAACTACACTTGCCATACATCGCCAGCCCGTTGGGGTGGTCGGAGACGGTACAATTTGGACTGCTTCCAAGCGACTCAAATCTGCAACTCGAAGAATCGAATCGGCAGCGTTAAATCAGTGATGAAGCGACATACGTTGGCCAGATTTGAACGCTAAACCGGTTGCGCAAGTAGCGATTTTGTGGTTCAATAACCCACGAAATCGACCTTTATCAGCTCCAGAAAATATCAGTTTAATGAAGCTAGTAATGCACTCTCTTGATAAGGGGCGCAGCGGTCGTGAACGATATAGACCGAGGCACTATACGGCAGGACACAGATGCCTATGTGTCCTGGTGTATAGTCGTTAAAAGGTGGAGTCGATACAATCAAGCGCTCTAGGTAGGGATCCCTTGGCTGACGCATGGGCAATCGGTATTATTCATCGTAGTGCTGGCTCAAGAGGGAGTCCGCATTCCATGTTGTTTGACAGAAGCGAACAAGAAGATCAATACAGGCTTCCACGTCATGCAGATCAACCATCTCGCACGGACTGTGCATGTAGCGCATGGCTACGCCAACAATGCCCGTAGCCACGCTTAATCCTCTAGATTCCATGACACTTGCATCGGTTGCCGAGTATTCGACTTCGGCCTCTACCTGAATATCTATGCCAGCCAAAGTGGCGATGTTCGACAGGGTGCGAAATACGGCGGGATTGACGTTCGCCCCTCGCGCCACTACCGCCCCTCGGCCGAGACGCAGGTCACTCAGATCCGGATCATCTCCGTGGGGGTAATCAGTCGCATTACTCACGTCGACAGCAAGTGCAAGATGCGGAAGAACGTGGAGAGTCGCTGGATAGGCGCCTCGGTGACCAACCTCTTCTTGGACAGTTCCCACGCACGTCACACAGCACGTTGGCGGTTCTCCCTCTGAGAGGTGACGGAGTACTTCAGCTATGATAAAGAGCCCCACCTTATCGTCCAAGCCACGTCCCACGACGATCTCTTCCTGTAGTCGTCTCAATGCGCCATCGACGGTGACCAAGTCTCCTACGTTCACGAGATTCTCAGCGGCAGAACGCGAGGTGACGCCGATGTCAACGTAGAGGTCCTTGAACTCCGTCACTTGAGACTTGCGAGATTCCGAGAGCTGATGAGCTGGGGTACGCGCGATGACCCCATGAACTGGTGAACGGGCATTGATTGATACGTTCTGGCCGATTGCGACGGCTGGATCTTGGTCACCAATCGGCTTAATCGAGAGAAAACCTTCATCACTGATGCGATGAACCATGTAGCCCACCTCGTCAAGATGGGCGGCTAACATTAAGCGAAATGGGGCGGCTGCGTTGAGTGTTGCATACACATTCCCATATGCATCGGTAAGTGTGTCGTCGGCATACGGGCGAACGTGCTCTTCAAAGCAACGTCCCAGCGCGAACTCACCGTATGAAGGTGAGGGTATGGAGACGAGTTGTTCAAGAAAGCGAAGGGATGTATGGTTCATAGATCGACGGAGAAGTGAGTTAAAAATAGACCTTGCTGTATTCCGTAGTCAAGCCTGCGAAGAATCGAGGTAGAGTATTCTCGGCTCTGGTAATCGGAAATCGGCCGGTACATACTGCCGTCAAAAATGATCTGCTCTGTAGTGTCGTAAAGTGCTTTGATTGCTCCTTCTAAGGAAGTTGAGGAGGCGGTGACCACTCCCACGCCCTCGGTGAAGCCTGCTGTTGTTAGATCCTTACCTTCGAGTCGAACGTCATGCCCCCAAAAGCAGGTTCCCGCCTGCTCTGAGAGAATGATCGGAGTTCCCACTGGTGGTTGACCTGTATCGTCTGATGTAACATTAAAAAGTCTTACTGAGACGGCAGCCTCGTCTTTCGGGAAAGGGCATTCTCCCCGAACGACGTGCTCAAAGAAGCTGGTAGTACTTCCCGCAAGCGTAAGTTCTGAGTAGAAAGAATTGTAACCAAATCGATTGGAACAAAACTCTCCAAAGTACGGTATATCGTTGCTTGGATCAAAGTAAATGGAAGCGTCCCAGATGAATAACCCCTTGTGCCTAGCGGCAAGTTGGTCGACAACCGGCGGGAATGCGATCTTGCAAATCAGGTCTTCGGGACTGATCAGGAAGACGAGGTCCTGTGCACAGTCTGTCATCGGCCCGAGGTTTCCTCCTCCCAGGGACTTGTTTTCAATACAGATAAGCGTCGCTATATGCTTCCCATCGAAATAGTAGCGTTCGGGAGTTAGTTCGATGGCATCCGGGATGAATTCTTCCAGGGTAAAACCACCAGATTCGTATTCCGCCCGATGCATCCTGAGGCATACTTCCAATTGCTTGCAGGCTAGCTCTGCAGAGGGAGAATAGGGCACAACGGTGGTTGCGTTTTCTGCATTGCCTTTGAGCACCCAACGTCCCCGCTGTACTTCGAGAAACCGGCATGCTTCCTCGATTTTTGCAAAGTGGTGGTACGTCTTGGATCGAAGCGCTGGGTAGTGTGCGGCCACGAATGCCTTTGCTCGTTCCCGCTCGATCTCCATCCGCAAATCGTCTTCACTTGGGAAATTGCCCAACACCGTGTACGGCGCAACTTTGCTGGCGAAACGGAATAGATTATTGAGGTCGAAGAGCCAAAATGCATCATCACTTGTATCGGGGACTTCAGACGTGACTAGTTCTGCCGATTCCTTCGAGAGTAGGCCGTCGTACAAGCTTAGACGCCTTGATTTGACTTCAACTGTCTCCAGCACCGATGTACCCTCTGAGGTGAGCACCGTTTGCGACTGGTCAGTAACCTGCCCCACGCGAACGCTATTACCTTCCTCAAGGAGGCGTTTTGCGACAGGGAGTCCGTAGCCGTCGCAAGATATCACGTTGTAATGCATAAGCTTCCAGTTGGTCAGTCGCCGAGCGATAGGGTAGTAACCCGTTCGAGTTTTTCCCGGACAGTAGCGGCACCGTCGAAAATAATGGGGAAAGGTCCTTCACGGTCTTCGAAATGGCTTGCGAGTCCAGCGTAAAGTTCCGCGTAGCGGCGCGTAATGCGAAGAATTGTCTGCCACTCTGAGGATGATACGGAGGCTGACACCCCATCGCGAAAACGCTGATTAACTAGGTAGCATTCTGAAACCAGGGCAGAGAAGAGGCGACGATGCGCATTTATAGTTTGGTGGTCCTCCAAAGGCGAGTCGTGCCCTCCCATGGAGATGCACAGAGACCGCTCCTCGCCCAAGATGTCCCAGTAGGCAACAGCGGCACTTGTATCGTATAGTGAAAAACCGGTTCTTGGATTGAATCTGTGCAGCACCTCCAGCGTTTCTCGTTCAAAGTCTTCCCAGATTGCTAACCCAAAACCGATTTCAGCGCGATCTTGCTCGACTAGAATCTGTGCGAGGCGATCACGGTCGCGCAAAAGGTCGTACTTTGAGGCGACAATGATTCGGTTAATAGTCGTTCCGGAACGCGATGCTGCGCGGTTGGTGCGCAACGCCTCTGCCCCAATAGCCGTCAACCAAAAATCAAGTTCTCGATCACTTACGGTATCGAGTCTGTTGGGAAAGGCTGTGGTGAGGACCTCCTGTACCCATGGCGAGAGATTGGTGCTGACGTGGAAGCTTCCTCGCTCGGGGACGATGCCGTTCGGTAAACGTTCTTTAATAAAATCGATAGCAGCAGTCCAGTCATCTGTTTTGGACCGACCAATTTGAGGTTTTGATTGGTCGCTCGTTCTAGAGCTCTGGTTAGTTATAATTCCGGCCAAACCTTCGACCACGTTAGTGAAGGCCTCGTCACGAGTGCTCCATCGCTTATTTGTCACGGCTACCCCGTCCTCCGGGAGTGCCTTTATTTTTGCTAGCGGTGTTCTTTGCCACTGGCAATCGCGGAGGATAACGGGAACGACCCGCGCTGTATTTGCCACATGCCGATCGAGAGCCGTGTTGGTTTCTATGGCCCAGCAATACTCTGAAGAAAGAAAGTCGGCGCTGACGAGGAGAAGAATTATCTGCGCGGATCCCAGGTGCCGCATAATCACATCATCGAGGTCATCTCCTGCGTCGATATTACGGTCATACCAGGTGCGCACGAGTCCCTGATGCTCAAGCACCTTCATGTGTCGGAGGAGTTCTTGCTGAAGATCTCGGTCCGCATGGGCGTATGAAATGAAGACTTCGACACCTTGCATGTGGAGGCTCTATTCGGTCGGCGCATCAATTTGACAACAGGGTCTTCCTGTACGCCTAGGACCGGCTCTTGGAGCAACTCGTTCCCTCAAGTGTCTGTCTTTCTACGCCGCACTGGGATCGCAAAGTGTGCCGTCCTCGGAGTTTAGAATGGTTCCGGCAGGTTCGGACCCTCTGTAAAAACAGTTGGGGCTGACTTTCTCTTAAGCGAAATAGCATTTGAGCGCGTTTCTTGCGATATTTGGGCGCTTCGTTGGTCTGTAAACCTCATCTCGTGATCCGCCCCATCGGTTATTGCGGCCGAAATGTTCCTGTGAGGAACTGACTCGGTTCTTGCGAGCACATCGACCAGAAATGCTCTCCCCCAGAAGGCTCTCGTGGCCGATTCTCCGACTTATGGAACAAGATCATCGATCCGTCGACGTTGAAGGCATTGGGATGATCGTCGATCTCCCGGCTATACCGATGAAGATCGTTGGTCCCAAGGAGCCGGTGCGATCAAAGCTTGAAATCATCCGCCTCTCCGAGCCGGAGCCGGCACGCTTTTCCTTCAGAGCGTTCTGGCACGTTCACGGCATACACTACCAACCGAGCCGAAAACCCTCGAGCTAGCGGACACCTACCTCTGGAATAGCGGTTCACTCGGTCACCGCGGTCCCGCCATGGCAGGAACCTCTCGCCGCGACCGATCGCTCCCGGAACTTGGCAGGGGCTAGCACATGCGGGGTTATCTGACCTCGGCTTACCCGCTGAGCCCGAACTCAATTGCTTGAAGGTCAAAGCGGCCATGCGAAAGGATGTGCCCAAGTTCCACCACCTAAGCTTCACGGTGTGTGATCTTGATCCCGGACGCGCAGGCTCCGGTTGCGATGCCGGCCAGGAACACGTACCACGGGGAAGATGCCCTCAATTGAGACAAGGGCAGATCCTTTTGATTCCGGTCATCCTGGAGAATCGTGCACGCTCTTTCCTCACCCTCGCTCGAAGCACGGTTGCCATGAGGGCCTGAAGTTCATCCCTCGTAGCTCCCTCGTCTCGCAAGTACCTAATGCAGTCGCATACGTCGCGATCCGACACACTGCACAGTATCGGCTGGCTGTCCCCAAAGCAAAAGGCATTCGTTCAGGATTTGAACCTGGATCGTTAATATTAGAGTGCGGGTCTGAATGGCGAGATCCCATTTGGAACCAGCCCACACCGCGGGGCTAGCATAGGCACTGTCAGTCAAACTACGGTCTAGAAGCGCTACCCGAGGTGACGTATAGTCCACAGGCAGACCCGACGCTCCTAGAGAAGTCACGCGTGGATGGTTGCGAGTTTCGCAGACCGAAAGCCGCAGGGTCTGTGGTGCCAAACCCCGATGTACGTGTCACGGAAGGGTCATGGTTCCTGTGACCTTGCCAATCCCTCGGCAACAAGGCGTACGTGGGGGGCGGAGAAGCCAAGGACGCGATCCGCAAAAATACCGGATAGACAGCCCAATCTTGCGACTGTCCAGCCCAAATCGTCCGAACACGGTGGTTCGGTTGTAGGTTTGGGCAGTGCCCGCGTTTTTCAATTCCTTAATGGTCGAGATCATGGCGTGCATAGCCGCCTTATTCCTCCTCATGTGCGGTGTCCTCTACTATGTCAGTGGAAAGGACGAAGCGTCGCGATCGCCGAAGGCGGTTGCCGAACGAGAGCGTCCCCTCTTTTGAACCCGCAGGACATCACGAACCTGGATTCCGAAACAGAGCCGCCCACCATCGACCGGTTCTTCGACTTCAGCCAGGAGCCGCTACGCGACTTGGAAAGCCTTGCTGCGCGCCTACGGGATCTCGGCTGCCAGGTTGTCGTGAACGAGGAATTGCGCTTGATTCGCGTCACGCTCAAGAAGCCAAACCGGTCCGATTGTCCTGCTGACTTGTGAACGGATGAGAACGACATCCCAATGAAGCAGGGCTTTTGGCAATGCCCGCTGCAGGGCTAATGGAAGGGCTCGGCGATGAGATGCCCATGGATCAACGGAGTATTTCGAGGAGTTTGCGGAAGCGATCCGTGACGGGGTGTACACACTGATACGCACTCATGAAAAGACTCAATTTCACCGTCGACGATGAAACCGCGAGCTTATTGGAATCGCTTGCGGCCCACTTGTACGGGGGCAACAAGTCCCTCGCGATTCGGTCGGCCGTCGAGTCCCTCGCCGCCCATTCGGGCCGCTCGGGTTGGATCATATCCGGCTTTACGCCGGTAGAGTTGAGCAAGGAAACTGCCTGCCACTGCTGCCATGAGCGCTTCGGAGTGGGGCAGACCCTTTTTAAGCCGGTCTTTGAGCGCGGAGTTGCTCGGGGCGCTCTTTCGGAATTGCCGGAGGAGCCCTGGCTCGACTGCCAGAATTGCGCCCGGGGGCACCTTTGAGAAGGGTGGGCTGGCCCATTCTCGCTTGACAGATCGTTCGAACGATTTCTACTGGCTGGTTACACCGGCCTAGAGTCTAGACCAACACATCGGAGCAAAACCATGAATGAATCCTCCATATACTATACTCCAGTAAAGCATATATCTAGAGAGATCCCCCGCCGTCACGGAGTTGCGGGCGGATTTACTCTTATCGAGCTGCTTGTCGTCATCGCGATCATCGCGATTCTTGCCGCCATCCTCTTCCCAGTCTTTGCCCAAGCCAAGCTTGCCGCGAAGAAGACCGTCTGTGTTTCGAACCTAAAGCAAATTCAGACCGCGATCGCGATGTACGGCAATGACTACGACGGCTATTTCCCGCGCATCCAAGAAAGCGACGGCAATGGGACCTGGACCGTCGTGAGTTGGTTCGCAGTGCATTTCTATCAAGAGGCGCTGGAGCCATACATGGAAACGAATCGCGGCACCACGAATAAATCCAACCTTTGGTGGGACCCGGCCGACCCGTCGAAGACCATGCCGTACATGTGGGGGTCTTTCATCGACAACGGTCTCCTCACCTGCGACAACAATGGGGAATCCGTGATCGAGCATCCCGCGAATACGATCTATAGCGGTCTTCGAGCGAAGGATTGGGACATTCAGAGCGGGACAGCCCCGTTGCCCGTGCCCGCCCCGCCGGCAACTGATCCGTTCTGGACGTCCGAATACTTCGACTTCGGGATCGATCCGTACGAGAAGGCCGACAACACCAGCCCGTACTGGTGGAGCAACGGTCGGATTTTCCCGCCTTGCTCACTGTTTCCGGCGGACGCCTTCTGTGCCAACTGGCAGCCTCTGGTGGATTCGACACGGTACTCCGGAATGGCCCCGTATGCTTTCGTCGACACGCATGTGAAAGTCCTGCCCTTTGCCGCCACCTACCGCTCCTCGACGGACAACATGTGGTGGATCCACTAGTGGGTTCGGCTGGGGAATGTGATCGGCTCAAAGTAGGGCGACGATATACCTGGCAAATCAGGCCCATCGGTTGTTTGCGCCGAAGACCTTTGGCTCAAACGGATTGATCTGTTTAGAATATCGTCGTGGCATTCTGCGAAGCTGCGACGAGGAAGGCGTTCAGGTCGTCGTTCGTACATTTCCCAACCATCGAGACCGACCGCTTGACGATTGGCGAACTCTTTGAAGGCGACGCGGAGGAGTACCACCGGCAATTGAGGTCCGCGCTCGACGCGCCGGATCGCTTTCCCTGGGCAGCTAGCTTCGAGGCCGAATCAGTAGATAACGCGCGAGCCTCTTTGGGCTTCTGCCAGAGCGCTTGGAGGAAAAAGTCGCGACTGCGGTTCGGACTGAGGCTGAAGGACAGCGGTGAACTCGTGGGCTGCTGCGAGCTCTTCGACTTCGAGAACCAGTACAAGTCGGAGATCGGCTACTGGCTTGGAAGGACCCACCACGGAAGGGGGCTCATGACGGAGGCGGTGCGCGCCATCGTTGGCCATGCTTTCGGGGCAATGGGGCTGGGACGGATTCATGCGAAGACATCCACGCGAAACGCTCCGTCGATCGCGGTTCTCCTCAAGTCTGGTTTCGTGCAAGAGGGCATCGCAAGGAAGGGCGACCGCCGTGACGGAGTCTGGGACGACAGCGCGCTCTTCGCGGTGTTGCCCGAAGACCTCGACCGTCGCTAACACTCTTCTCGTCGGCCAAAACATAAGCTCGACGCAGGGCCTCATGAGGGCGCACGACCGCTCATTTCGTGCTGCAGGCGAGAAAGGCGGCGATGATTAGTCAAGTAAGTTATCGCCCAAAGTAGGGGCGTCAGGCAACCTTGCGTATGGTGGATAACTGTCTTGGAACGTCATCGCAGGCGAGAAGGCGTGCTCGTGGAGACAAATGCCACACGCTGGATCGCTTCGGATCGGTCGCGAGCCTTGCCTGCGCCGTCCACTGCGCTCTCATGCCGTTCCTTCTCGCGGTCCTACCTGCCACCTTTGGAGTCCCACTCGGTCTGGAGCGGACCGAGTGGGGCTCTTCACCTGCTCGGCCAGGAACCGAACCGTCATCGGCGGCTTCGGAGCCTGCAGGACTTGGGATTGAGGTCAAGTTCAAGCTGCTCCGAGTGGTTCGTCGAAAAGCCGTAAAGCGTGATTGCTGCCAGGAATAACTGAGGTCGCAAACGTTCCGAGGCGTACCGAGTAAGCTGCGGTGACGAGCACCGCGGAAGCGCCAAAGAACTCCCCGACGATCTTGGGCGAAGTCATACGCCAGGTTGTTTACAAACGCGAAGGTCAATAACTGCGTCCTGGATTGCTGGCGAAGCTATTCACATCGAATACGTCGGAGACGGCAACCTTGCCCACCGTGACCACCAGACGGTGCTGCGGAACCGGACCTGCGATCACGTTGAGTGCGCGCCCCACTGGTTCCACCCCCACCGACTCGTCCTTGCTGGACGTAGCGCGGGATCCGCCACTGGACGAATGCACGGGCCATCGCGAACTCAGAACGGCTCACCGGCTGACCGACTAAGTCGCCGTTCGCATACCCCCAACTCAAGCCCCGAACCCGACGCAGCCTCGATCGCCAACTCAGGATTGACGTAAACCTCCAAGTTAAGCGAAGGCCGCGCGTCCAAATACAGCACCGCTGTCTCGGTCGCCGCCCCCACTCCGCGACTCGGATAACTGCTGGCCCCGCTGTACCGGCTAGGGAATGACGGCACTGCCCGCGCGATACCCGTGATTTCACCCTGCATGTCGTAATGCGCCTATTTCGGATGTCTCGGGATCGGCTTGCTGGCATCCGGCGCCTGGACAACGGGGGGGCTGGACAGCGACCCGGAACTACGCCAAAAGTTTGTCCTGAGTGAACCAGATCAACTTGCGTGCCCCGTGCAAATTGCCCAAATGAAGAAGATAGAAGCCGCGCCCATGAGGAGCGCGCTGAGGCCACCGAATAGGTTGGACCACGGCCCGTTCGTGCGCTTGCCGACGATCTTCTTGTTGTTGCAGATAAAGAGGAGAACCACGATCAGCGGCACGGCCACGATCCCGTTAACTACCGCCGAGTAAACCAGCGCCTTGATCGGGCTGATGTTGGCGAAGAAATTCAGGACGTAGCCCACGAATACGACTCCGGCGACCGTCAGATAGAACGCCTTTGCCCGGCTAAACCGGCGATAGAGTCCGTACCGCCAACCCATGGTTTCCGAAGCCGCATACGCGGCCGACCCGGCCAAAGTCGGAATGGCTAGGAGCCCGGTCCCGATCATGCCTATGCTGAGGATCCAAAACGCCGCCGGACCGAGCGGCTTCAAAGCCATCGCCGCATCCTGAGCCGTACTGATATCGGTTTTCCCTGTCGCGTGAAGCGAACCCGCCGTCGCGACCATGATGAAGAAAGCGACTCCTTGCGAAGCGATCATGCCGACCGCAGTGTCCGCCCTGATGTTGCGGATTTCGCTCTCTCGAACCTTATCCTTGCGCTCGCCTGGAGCGTGAGCATGACGGTTCCCGATGACCTCTTCCACGGTCTCGCCCGCCTGCCAAAAGAACAGGTACGGGGAAATGGTCGTGCCGAGGAAGGCCACGGCAGCGATGAGATAATCGAGCTTCAGGCTCCAACTAGGCATGACAAGGGCGCGCCCGATCTTGGCCCAATCGTTATGCATGCCCGGAAGCAAAGCCACGACCACATATCCGGCGAGCGAGAGACAGAGGAACTTCAAAATTCTCGCGTAAGACCGATACGGTACGGCAACCTGCAGTCCGATGAGAACGGCCGAAATGATCGACAACCATAGAACTTGAGGGAGGCCGAATAGCATCTTCGCCGAGGCGGCCATCACATTCAAGTCCGCGTACACGTTAAGCGTATTGGCGGTGAAGAGCAAAGCCAGGCTGCCATACAGCAACCACTTTGGATAATGCTCCTTAATGACGGCGGCAATCCCTTTGCCGGTGATCGCACCGACCCGGCCACACATCTCCTGGACCGCAATCATCAAAGGCAGACAGAACGGAACAAGCCAGAGCTGCCCATAACCAAAAGAGGCTCCGCTTTGTGAATAGGTGCCGATGCCGGATGGATCGTCGTCGGCCGCCCCCGTAACGAGTCCTGGCCCTATGCACTTGTACCAGGGCTTAGCGGTTTCGCACTCCTCCACGCTGTTGCGGGCATTCCGCAAGTCCTGTAGGTCTTCAATGGTAGCGGGCTCCGTTACCTCTTCGACCACTTCATTGTTCGGCTCAAATGTATCGGAAGTTTTCATTAGTCTTCAACGAACCAACTCGAAAAGTGCTTGCACGAAGGCGGACGATAGGGAGCAACTCTTGTTCCTTATCACTCATCCGAATGCCTTTACGTCCAATGCCTTCACCAATCAATAGAACGCAAATGAGCCGTCCGAACTCGAAACAGATATGGCACGCAAGCGAGAACTTATCGACCCGCACGGAGACAATCGATATTTCCGCCGAGACGAGAAGCTAGGATTCACCTGCCCGCGGGTAGATGTCGGCCGATCGCTACCCGACGATCGCCGATGGCATTCCGAGCACAAGGCAAAACCAGGGCAGGGCGATCGCTAGCCCTTTTGGTCGCACTAAACCCTTCGAAGGGTCACAGAGTCAGGTGCGTTCGGCAAGCGGATTTGAACGTGCTTAACGGTGTTGATTGGGCGTGGAAACGGCGAGCCAACCGTCGTAACGGCGAGCTCGCCAAGGGTGAGAGTAATCGTGTTTAAATAACCGAAACGGGCGAGGCGGGAACGACTTCCAACGGGTGCATATCGACAACGCCTTCATATTTAGTGAGGACGTTTTTGATTTCCGCGTAGCCGGTCTTTTCATCGTAGGGCGTAACGGAAATCATCGCCCCGCCACTCTTGATTACTTGGTTGTAATTGTGGAGAGAAGCATCCGGAACACCCTGGTCCTTTAGGTAACCGGTTACGCCACCGGCTGCGGCGCCAGCGACAGTAGATCCAGCGACCCCACCAAGTGCGACAGCCAATGCCCCGCCGCCGAGGACTAGGCCAAATCCTGGGATGAACACCGCGGCTAACGCGGCGAGCGTACCGGCAGCGAGGCCGATTCCGGCTCCCATGGCGGCACCCGCGCCGGCATCGGCCGCCGTAGTCGTGGTGATTCCTGTTTCTGCGCCCTTTGCTAGGTCCATACCAGTGTGACCGGCCTCATCGGTTATCACATATCCTTCGGGGAAGACAATGCTGATGTGCTCGCCGCGAATACCATGGTCGAGAAGCGCACCCGCGGCCTTCTTGGCCAGGTCAGGGCTGGAGAATGAAGCAAAAATAACGTTTGTCATTGGAGTTGATTTGTCCTCAAAAAGTAGTGGCCACTAAAGCAACGTTAAGTCGGAAACTAGCCGCTTAGAGATAACGAGAAAGCAAGCACGTTAACGCTTTTTATCGTCGTCGGCTGTAGAAGAATCCACCACCGCCGAAGAAGAAAAGGACCAGCAGTATCACCAGAAGTGTTGTCATACGTGATCCGACATGCGCAAAATATCTCTTGTTCCAAGTGCCTGTTGGCCGATGGTTCTTGTGGTGAATAATGCAACATATTCGGGGAGATGTAGTTATTTTCATGTAACCGATAAGGCTACATGCCGCGAAGGATCTTCTTGGTTCGCAAGTCTTGTTGATCACGAGCGTCACTCTTCATCTCCAAGGCATCTCTAGCCGGGCTATCCACCGGCTGCTTTTCAGTTTTTGGCGGGAACCCCTACTCGGGAAGATGTAGTCCTGAATGGATGCTCCCGCTCTCATCTTTACACTCCGACACGCCGATCCAAGGCCCCGTCGACCTTCAAGGTTCGGACTATCTAACTACGCAAGCCGGCGTCCGTATCTCGGATGACCAAAATTCGGAAAAGGCAGGCGTGCGTGGCCCTACTCTTCTTGAGGATTTCATACTTCGCGAGAAGATCACCCACTTCGATCATGAGAGGATCCCCGAGCGCGTCGTCCACGCCCGTGGCGCCGGAGCCCACGGTGTATTCGTCAACTACAAGCCGATTGCGGACCTCACTAAGGCAGGACTCTTCCAAATAGAGGGTACGGAGACGCCGGTCTTCGTTCGCTTCTCGACCGTAGCCGGATTCCGCGGGTCCGCCGATACCGCCCGCGACGTGCGCGGTTTCGCCGTCAAGTTCTACACCGAGGAAGGCAACTGGGATCTCGTTGGAAATAACATCCCCGTATTCTTCATTCAGGACGCGATCAAGTTCCCGGACCTCATCCACAGCGTGAAGCCGGAGCCGAACAACGAAATCCCCCAGGCTTCTTCTGCGCACGACACGTTTTACGACTTCATCTCACTGACCCCCGAGTCTCTGCACATGCTCATGTGGGTCCACTCGGATCGCGCGATTCCCCGATCCTTGGCGACGATGGAGGGGTTTGGGGTGCACACTTTCCGCCTCATCAACGCCGAGGGAAAGGCCCGATTCGTAAAATTCCATTGGAAGCCGTTGCGGGGCGTCCATTCCTTGGCATGGGATGAAGCGCAGGTTCTCGCCGGTAAAGATGCCGATTTCCATCGCCGTGACCTCTTCGAATCGATCGAACGAGGAGACTTCCCGGAGTGGGAACTCGGCGTCCAGGTCATCGAAGAGTCACAGGAGCACGACTTCGACTTCGATATCCTCGACGCAACCAAGCTTTGGCCGGAAGACCTCGTGCCGGTGCGCCGCATCGGAAAAATGACCCTGAATCGGAACCCGGACAACTATTTCGCGGAGACAGAGCAGGTCGCCTTCCTCCCCACGAACATCGTGCCCGGCATCGATTTCTCGGATGATCCGCTCCTGCAGGGAAGGCTCTTTTCGTACATCGACACCCAGATCACGCGGCTAGGCGGGCCGAACTGGCAGCAGCTCCCCATCAACCGGCCCCGCTGTCCATTCGCTACGAACCAACGGGACGGCCACATGCAGTTCGCCGTTCCGAAGGGGCGCGTTAGCTATTTTCCCAATGGGCTGGACGGTAACAAGCCGGACGAGGACAAGAAAACCGGCTTCGCAAGCAATCCCGAAAGGGTCGAAGGAGTCAAGATTCGCGAACGATCCCCCAGCTTCGCCGACCATGTTTCCCAAGCGGCCCTATTCTTCCACAGCCTAAAGCCGTGGGAACGAGACCATTTGATCGCGGCAACTCGCTTCGAACTGAGCAAATGCGAATCGGTTGACGTGCGCGAGCGGATGGTCGCGCAGATCAACCGCATCGATCACGACTATGCGGCGAAAGTTGCTCCCTTTATCGGAGTTGCCGTTCCGGATCCGGTCAAGACCCCCTCGAAGAAAACCGCTCCGGGCCTAAGCAGCGAAGACCTGCCGAAGGCGGGAGTCAAGGCGATGAAATTCGGCCTTCTGGCCGCTCCCGGGGCAGACGCCGGCTCCATCAAGCTCCTTAAGGCGGCGATCACCGCCGCCGGAGCCCATGCCGAACTTGTGGCAATGGACCTCCGACCCGTTAGCGGAATCAAGCCGGAACGCACGGTCCTCAACACGCCATCGGCCATGTACGACGCGATCTACGTGGTGGGCGGAACCGGCGATATCGCCGCCCTCCATGACAACGACGACGCGGTGCGATTCGTGCGCGAGGCCTACAAGCACGGAAAAGCGGTCGCCGCGTGCGGCAATGCCTCCACATTCGTGGCCAGCGCGATGTCCCCCTCGGAAGGCGTCGAAACCACCACCAAAGCCAAGGGCCTCGTTCTGTCGACCCAGCTCGCCACGGAGGCATTCGCGAAGGACTTTCTTGTCGCCGCGGCAACCCGCTACTGGGACCGGGGGGTTCAGCGCCTACCGAAGTAGCTGTGGCGCGATTTCGTGGCTCAATCGCCCTCAGAGTCTCAGCTACTATCACTTAATGGAGCTGATATTCTTTGCATTCAGTAATCGGTAATGGAACAGTGAATACTCTTACCGGGTCCCTCTATAGGACCTACACTTTGACCTGGTCAAAAGAGGACATGGAAAATGACTAACACTCTACAAAAGCTTTTTGAAGATACCGTTAAAGATTTGTACAACGCCGAGAAGCAATTTCTCAAGGCCATGCCGAAACTTTCAAAAGCGGCCACAAACACGGAGTTGAGATCCGCGATAGATTCCCACGTTGAGCAGACAAAAGGCCACATTACGCGGCTAGAGCAAGTCGCTACTTACCTTGAAATCAAACCTACGGGCAAGGTATGCAAGGCAGCTCAGGGCCTCGTGGAAGAAGCCGAAGAGCACCTCGAAGAAGTTGCTCCCGGGCCTGTGCTTGACGCGGCAATCATCGTCTGCGCCCAGAAGAATGAGCACTACGAAATCTGCAGCTATGGCACGCTCATTGCCTGGGCTGCGGAACTCGGCCTTGAGAATATCTCGCCGCTGCTTGAGCAGACCCTAGAAGAGGAGAAGGCGACGAATGAGGGCTTGAGTCAAGTTGCCGCTAGCTCCTCCGGCGATGGCGGGGCCCAGCCCGTGACGAAGAAGGCACCAACCAAGGCGAAGGCGTCCCTGAGGTAGCCGTCCTACCGGATCGCGGATACAAGCCGGGATGGAATGATTAGACGGAGGTCGGAGGCATCTATGCCCCGGCCTCTGATTTCCGGCCGGTTATTCGTGCGTCGCTGCCAAGCAACTTCGTTATTCAGTAACCTGGGGTTACGCGGCCCAGCCTATTGCAACCCATAGTTGCCACCAAGGCAAAATGATCTGGCACTCCCCCTTTTCAATGGCCCGACGCGCAACTCTATGGGCGTCTATGGAAGGGAACTTGAATCCGCTGGCAAATTGCGGAAAGCATGCTAGGGGCACCGGTTCAAGTCTGGTCCATAGACGCCATTTTTGTTCAGTCGGGACCCCGAACGCACGCTTCTGGACTCTTTCCCGCGCCCTTTTTGTTGCAGGAAAAGGCATTCTGCGAATCTAGAAGTATCCACCCTAGTGGCGTTCCCGTCATACTCGGCTCGGTTTTGAGAGGTGCGCATTGGCTGCTCCTTCCAAAACCAAGCCCTACCCATCAGCGATCATGCTGCAAAGCTTTAGTTTGGAATCGTACCCGGTTGTCGTGTGTTTCGCAGAACGAAAGCCGTAAGGTCCCACCTTCGAAGCAATAACTCCAGAGAAGGCATTTCAGCCCGGGAATAAACCGTGGACGCAAAGAGCGACCTCTTTCAACGAAATAGGCGTAGGACGGCATTGAAGGCGAGATTCTTTGAGGATCGCATACGAGAGATTCTGTCCAGCGAGAGGCATCGTGCCCTTGCCGAGAAACGCCATCATGGGAGGAACAAGGATTGGAAAGGACGCCATTCGAAACGAGATATGTGTTCATTCGCTCTGACGAACGGCGCTTTGGCGGGTTTCTCACCGTCGAAGCCCGATCCGTGCTGCCGATTCCCGGCTATGCCCACCGGACCTACGCGACAAGTATTCCTATGAGATTGAATGAGGAACGCTTCTCGATCGAAGGGCAAGTGACGTTTGGCAACGATCAGCGTGCCCAAGCCCGCTTTCTTCTTGTGGAAGGCCGAGATGACTTGGGTGATGTGTTCGCGCTAAGCGCATCAGGGGATCTTGTGCCCGTTCGGTATCCGTAACGGTGTAGGCGATCCCCTGAATAGACGGCCCGCGCGTTACCGCGCGGGAAACCGCCAGCATGCAACTGCTATCTTTATCTTGCCTCAATGTGCGGTTTTCTTGCGCGAGAAACTTCGGTATCACGCAAGAAAACTGGACTGGTCTGAACTCTGAATGTCGGTAAGTATCGTTTGCCCCACGATGAGCAACGCCTCCGTGACGGCAACGGCGGAAAGGGGCCGGGCAAACAAGTAGCCTTGACCGGAATCGCAGCCCATTTTGCGGAGCACCTCAAGTTGCTCGGCGGTTTCGATTCCCTCGCACGTAACGTCCAGCCCGAGGGTTCGGGCCATCGTAATCATTGCTTGCACGACGCCATCGGCCCGTCCGTCCTCTCCCAGCGGAATGACAAATGAGCGGTCTATCTTCAGGCTATCGACGGGTAGTTGTCGCAGGTACGAGATGGAGGAGTAGCCCGTGCCGAAGTCGTCGATGGCCACGCGAAGACCGAGCGCTCGAAGTTGGTCGAACATGATGCTCGCCATGGGGAGGTCTTTGAGCATCGCGGTCTCGGTGATTTCGAGCTTGATGAGCGTCGGATCGACATGAAACTCGTCAAGCGTCTGCTTCACCTGCGCCAAAAAGTCTCGTTCCTGAAGCTGACGAGCCGAAACATTGACGTTCAAGCCGAGATGACGACCGTTGACGAGTTCGGCCGTCCACGTGGCGAGTTGCCGACAGGCTTCCTGGAATACCCACTGGCCAATCAGGCAAATGAGACCGGACTCCTCTGCAAGGGGGATGAAGGCCATGGGAGGAACGACGCCACGGATCGGATGCTGCCAACGCACCAGCGCTTCGACCGCCGTTATTTCATTCGTGACAATGTCGACAATGGGCTGATAGTTTAGGAAGAGTTGCCCGAGCGGCAGCGCGCTCCTCAGATCCGACTCCAACTCCAGTCGGTTTTCCGCCAAGGCATTCATACTGCCTTCGAAGACGACGTAGCCGGTCTTGCCATGAGCCTTGGCCACGTACATCGCCGTATCGGCGTCGCGGAGCAGCCCGTCGGCGTCTGAGACAGAATCGAAACTCATCACGATGCCGATACTGGCACTGACGAAAACATCCCTCGCAACGAGCAATGAAGGGCGCGCGAGCGTCTTCCGGATCCTTTCCGCAATTTGGATCGCATCGGCTGATGTACGTGCGTCCTCAAGAAGGATGGTGAACTCGTCGCCACCGATGCGGGCCACCGTATCGCTCGGCCGCAGGACGCACTCAAGGCGGCGCCCCACTTCGGTGAGAAGCGTGTCGCCCGCCTCGTGACCGAGACTGTCATTGATGACCTTAAAGTTGTCGAGATCGATAAAGAGGACGGCGAATGGACAGGTGTTTTCGAGGCGTGTTTTGAGGCGATGCGCCAGCCGGTCCATGAAGAGTGCGCGGTTTGGCAGGGACGTAAGCTGGTCGTGGAACGCATGGTGGGCAAGCTGCTGTTCGAAATGCTTTCTTTCCGTGAGGTCGTGAAAGGTAAGCAAATAGCCTTTCACGTCTGGGTCGGAGAGAAGGTTCGCGTATCGCACCTCGTAGTCTCGAAACGAGCCAGAGCGGTCCGCAATCTTGACCTCAATCATCGCTTCGGGCGTTTGCGGCGTCTCCGAATCCAGGATGCGTGCGAGGCGGGACGTATCCGCGGGCTCGAAGAGTCGAAAAACGGAGTGTCCGACCAACGAGGCGGCTGTACGCCCCCAGCTTCGCTCGCAGGCGTCGCTCACCAGCGTCAACTCGGCTTCAGCGTTAACCACAGCGATGACATCCGAGCTGTTCCGAATGAGGGATTGAAACCGTCGCTCGCTCGTTTGTAGGGCGTACCTCTGCATCTGCAGTGCGAGCACGGCCTGAGAACTCTTCTGCTGCCGGATCGCAATGAACGCCAGAAGAATTGCCGCAGAAAACAGCACGGCATCTGTAACCACGACCGCAGTCCGAATCCAACGGTCCGCTTCGCGTTGACATCGCACCTGTTCGGCGGTAATCGCCTGCTCAAATTCGGCGAAGGCCGGATCGGTCTCTGTTTTGTCAATTTCTTTCGCTTTCGCGATATCACCCGCGCGGATCGCCGCAATCTCCTCGCTGGCAGCGCGGTGAGCTTTGAGATACGTTTCGTGAAGAGGCACCAACTCCGACTCGTTTCCGAATGCCGGCAACGCCTCCATCGACACATTCATCTTCCGCTCCGCGACATCGAAATCGCGGAATCCCTCACCGAGCAAGGCGTTATCCACTCCGCCCAGCAGCTTTTGGTGATCTAGCTGTAGCTGCCCCATCGCGAGTTGCTCGCGGTGACGGTTTTTGACCGCGTGGGCAAATCCGTTGATGACGCAGATGAGACCAATTGCAATAAAGGCAGCGCCGATCAAGATGCGCACCATGGCGCGACGCGAGAAATCGTTGAGATAAGGTGGGGGTGTCATTCAGAGAGCCTCGGAGGCGATTTCCCTCGATGCGAGGTGCGTGCCGAGTCAGGTAGGTCGGCAGGCCGAGCCCATTTGCGTCTTATGGCAGCTTAGTGTTGGCCACTGCAGTTGCTACGCCGCGGATTAAGGAGTAACGCCATGATACAATGCAATTCGCACTTTCATCCCATCGTGCGGCGATTTAAGTGTCACTACAACTACAGAAATAAGCAAAGGCAGGGCGGTTCTGCCCAGTAACTCTTCGGTCGACCGGTGCGGCAACTGGATGGAGATTGCACGAAGTTGCGGATTCCGTGGCAAGCTTAGACGCCTGTGGATGGAGCGCACTTTAAAGCGCTGGCCCAATCGACGCAAAGTCGTTCCGCCGACGAGAAAGCAGAGTTTCAAAGGAACCGGGCGCGTTCACTAGTCGTTTCCGATACGACAGGAACAAAGAGCACAGGCCAGGCAAAGCGTATTCGGTCGTTTTGCCTTTGCACGGCACTTGGCGCGCTGAGGGGCTCGGAATCAGGCGAGAAAGCTGGGCGGGTCTGAACTTGGTATTTCGGCTGACGTCCCTTGTCGCTCGGCACGCAACGCCTCAGCCACCCCCGACGCGGAAAGCGGTCGGGCGAACAGAAAACCTTGGCCGGAGTCGCATCCCATGGTACGGAGCACGGCAAGCTGCTCGGCGGTTTCGATACCTTCACACGTGACGTCGAGTCCGAGGGTTCGGGCCATCGTGATCATCGCCTGCACGACGCCGTCGGCCCGCCCATCCTCCCCGAGAGGAATGACAAACGACCGGTCTATCTTCAGCGTATCGACAGGCAGTTGCCGCAGGTAGGAGATGGACGAGTAGCCCGTGCCGAAGTCATCGATGGCCACCCGAAGGCCCAGATCACGAAGCTGGTCGAACACCTTGCTCGCCATCGAGAGATCCTTGAGCATCGCCGTTTCGGTGATTTCGAGCTTGATGAGACTCGGGTCAATGCGAGTTTGGATGAGCGTCTGCTTCACCTGCTCCAGAAATGTTCTTTCCTGAAGCTGACGGCCGGAAACGTTGACATTGAGGCCGAGGCGGCGCCCGCCGCCCGGTTCAGTGCTCCATTCGGCAAGTTGTCGGCAGGATTCCTGGAAGACCCACTTACCAATCTGGCAAATGAGCCCGGTCTCTTCCGCGAGGGGGATAAAGGCCATCGGCGGGACGATGCCCCGGACCGGGTGCTGCCAGCGCAGCAGCGCCTCAACCGCGGTGATTTCCTTGGTTTCGATATCGAAAATCGGCTGGTAGTTGAGGAAAAGCTGTTCGCCGGAAAGGGCCGTGCGGAGGTCCAATTCCAGTTCCAGCCGGTTTTCCGCCAGGACGTTCATGCTGCGATCGAAGACGACGTAGCCGGTCTTGCCGTGTGCTTTTGCCACGTACATGGCCGTGTCGGCATCGCGAAGCAGGCCGTCGGCATCCAAGGCAGAATCCGTGCTCATGGCGATTCCGATGCTCGCGCTTATGAAGATCTCCCGCGACCCGAGGAGCAACGGCTGGGCAAGAGCTTTGCGGATCCTCTCGGCCACATGGATGGCATCTTCCGCGGTCCGCGCTTCCTCAAGCAGGATCGTGAACTCGTCGCCGCCCATCCGGGCGACGGTATCGCTGGGCCTCAGCACGTGCTTCATGCGGTGCGCCACCTCCATGAGGAGAGTGTCTCCGGCTTCGTGGCCCAGGCTGTCGTTGATGACCTTGAAGTTGTCGAGGTCAAAGAAGAGGACGGCGAATGGGCAGGCGTCTTCAAAGCGGCTCGTTAGGCGATGCGCTAGCCGGTCCATGAACAGCGCCCGGTTAGGCAGAGAGGTGAGCCGGTCGTGGAAGGCATGGTGCGCGAGCTGCTGTTCGAAGTGTTTCCGCTCGGTCAGATCGTGGAATGTCAGCAGATACCCCTGCACGTCGGGGTCGGCAAGGAGGTTCGCGTGCCGTACCTCGTACACCCGCAATGTGCCCGTGGGGCCCGCGATCCTCACCTCCAGCATTGCTTCGGGAAAAGATGGCGCGGCCGGATCGAAAATAGGGCTGAGACGGGCTCTGTCCGCGGGGTCGACCAGCCGAAAGACGGATTGCCCGATCAGGGATGGGGCCGTTTGTCCCCAGGAGCTTTCGCAGGCGTCGCTCACGAGCTTGAGTTGGCCGTCCGCGCTCGCCACGACGATGACATCGGAGCTGTTGCGGATCAGAGACTGGAACCGGCGCTCGCTGGCCTCCAGGGAGTGGCTCTGCATCCTTAGCATCAGCACCGCCTCGGCGCTCTTCTGCTGCCGGATCGCGATGAAGGCGAGGAGAACCGCCGCTGCAAAGAGCGCAACGTCTGTCGCTCCCACGGCATCCCGCATCCAACGGTCGGCGTCCTGTTGACACCGAGCCTTTTCGAGGGCGATCGCACGTTCGAATTCCGCGAAGGCGGGGTCGGAACTCCCCGTGTCGATCTCCTTTGCCTTTGCGAGGTCGCCTTTGCCGATGGCCTCGATTTCGTCGTTGGCGAGCTTGCGTGCCTTGCCATATGCTGTCCGGATCGGATCCAACTCCGATTCGTTCCCGAATGCAGGGAGGGCGGTCATGAGCCTATCCATCTCCCGTTCTGCCGCGTTGTAGTCGCCTGCCCCTTCTCCGAGCAGCGCGCTGTTCAGGCCGCCGGTCAGTCGCTGGTGACCTACCTGTAGCTGCGTCACCGCGAGTTGCTCCCGGTGACGGTTCTTAATGAGGTGGACAAACCCGTTAATGACGGAAACGACGGCGATGGTGACCAAAACCGCCGCGAGTACGACACGTAGCGTTGCGCGGCGCGAGAAGTCCTTGAAGTGTGGGAGTGTCATTCGGAGAGGTTGAGGGGCAAGAAATCGACGGCGGCATGCCGCTTGTACGTGCTCTATCTATGTGTTACGAGGGATTGCCATGATGCAATATACGTCGGATTTTCGCACTTTCAAACGGACAATGGCAGGCGTCCTTTAAGCTGCGAAAGTGCGTACCTGCAAGGCGTTTCTGCCTGGTAAGTCTTCGGTCGCTAAGCTTGGCAACGAGACGGATCGTGTCAGAAGTTGCGGACTCCACGGCAAAGTCGGGGCTCTAGTTCTCGTTTTTCGCCGCTCGCCCCTTAATCTCGTGAGATTTGCTTTCCGGGCGGCCCGGATTTTAGAATACGGGGGTTCACGGAAGACCGCGAACTGATCAGGCGATTTGAGGATTGCACGCTCCCCTTCGAATCGTGGACTCATCGGACCCACGTTAAAGTCGCGTTCCTCTATCTTCGGGACCGCCCCTTCGAGGAGGCTCTCGAACGTATTCGGCGAGGCATCAAGGCCTACAACGCCTCACAGAATATTAAAGAAAGTCCGACTGCTGGCTACAACGAAACAACCACGGTTGCGTTTGCCTGGTTGATAGCTTCGACGCACCAAGTGTACGGATCCGCACTGCCAACCGCAACCGCAGACGATTTCTGCGACACGCACCCTCCCCTCATGTCGGCCAAACTGCTGCGACTATTCTATTCCCCAAGTCGTCGAATGGCGGCAGAAGCGAAGTCAACATTTGTGAGCCCGGATCTTACGGAACTCCCGCGGCGCTGAACGTCGGCTGATCCAGGCTCGGAGTCACCCAGTGCACCGTCGTTCGAACTGAGCGCTGCACCGCCCTGGGCAATGGTGGCAATTTCACGATCCAGCCCTTGCGCTGGGGCGGCAGGAGTCATCGGTGTACACTGCGGTCTCCGGCGCAGGCCATGCACTGCCAGGAGAGCTTTCTTCGTGGAGCAAGGCGCTGGAGGCCGAGCCGACGGTTGCGCGCTCTGCGAATTCGTAAAGAAACAAGCAGAAGAATCTTGCGGAGTCCACCATTCTGGTGACAGTCCACAGTCAAGCGCCAACACGCTGCTGGACATGAAAAAACCGAATCAACATCGAAGTCGGCGTTGATTCGGCGCCCCAGTTCATCTATTCGCCAAATAGGTGTACGCGTATCGCGGCGATAGCTGACGGCGAGAATTGCTCCGCCATAGCGGTGCGCAAGAGGATGACCTCGGGTGATTCTTCGCGCTCGCTAATCGCCCACGGAATCACCGAATGGCGTAGGAATTCGAGGTCGATGGCAACGTGCTTGTCGTAAGCCGCAAGAACAGTAAGCAGTAGGACTGCGGGAGCAGTCGGCTCTTTCGGAAACTGACAGATGATTTCAAAACATTCGCGGATTGATTTCTCGGCCGCCAGCCAATCCTGCAGTCCGTATCGAGCCCTGGCCTGCGCGTTAACGACGTATAGCAAGCCCGAATGTCCCTGTTGTTGCCGGAAAACTCTCTCAGCCGGTTCCATCACCTCAAGGGCATCTTCAAACCTATTCTCAACGATCGCTAGTTCACCTAGATTGTGCCGAATCCAGGCGGCGCGGACACCGTAGCCCAAACTTTCGTAGATTTCAAGCGCGGCGGCGAAACGTGGTGCCGCTGCCTCCGTTTCTCCACCGCGAAGGGCAATACAACCCATCCCCCAGTTTGCCGCGGCTTCTGCCTCGATTGAGACAGGCGACTTTTCATGAAGCTCAAGGACACGTTCGTAACATGCAACCGCGTCCGGGTCTTCGAGCCGGGTGAAATGCATTCCTCCGACATGGTTGAGCAGCTCAATCTCGTTCTCGACGTCCCCTGACACAGCAAGCTCTTCGAGTAAGGCACGCCCAATCTGGAGCGCCTCATCCGACCTGGCTAGGTAGTAGAGTGAAGCGGAGTAAACAAAGTGGGCTCGCGCTCGCGGGTATCCCGCAGGCATCGGCTCTGCAAAGGACTCGAATAAATCGCAAGCTTTGCCGTATTCGCCGAGAGCATACTGGGCTTGCACGCGCTGCGCATCCAGTAGCGACGAGCGAATGTCTGGATCCCTGCTGGTGATCGCATCAAACTGACCAAAGTGTCCGAGCAGGATATTGAGCAGTTCCTCGCGCGCCTCTGCGCTTGGATACAGGTCTCGCACATAGTTTGAGACCGTATACATATCCGACTGGGCTTTGCTACGGCAGGTCGAAAGACCGTACCGTGTCTGAATCTCTTGCACGAATGTGGCTAGATCACCCTGAGCAAACATTGCACTTGGAAGGCTTGCGAATCGTCGAACTCTGGCAGGCAAGGAATCTGGCGCAACGAATCTCGCCTCGACGTTGGCCTCGAAGTCAAACCAAAGCATCGCCGAGGGCTGCGTCTCAAGCAACAATGGCGTGAGGTCGAAATCGTCGGACCCTGAGTATCCCAAGACGATCAGGAGGCGGTCCCGAAGGAGAGAGTGAATGAAATCGCACCATACCGGGAAGCGCCGAAATCCTTCCGTCGCGCGAGCCAGCGAATGGACCGTGATGAGTAGATGAGGGTTCTCGTTGACCGCCAGAGGATTGCTTCCATGGATTTTGGCGAGCACGCCTCCTTCGACGTGAAATGGGACGAGGTCTTGTCCATTGAAAACGATGCGCGCGTAACCAGCCTCCGATGGGCTTCCAGCGTTCTCGATGCAGTTATCGAAGTTGGTTGTGAGGACCGTTGCATTTCGTTGCAGCATGTCATGGAGGCAGGCATGCACGTTGTTAAAGCCATTGGACGTGAAGATGCGTCCGACGGAGAGAAGGGGGTCTCGCGTCTTGCGAAGTTCATCAATGAGTACTTCAAAGCGTGGTGAGACCGGGCGCTGCGTCATGCTTCGGATCAACGTTTCCGCTAGAGCCGGCTCGACGTTGCAGGCGTTGACCATCTCGCTTACGAAGCGGTAGACCGTTGGCAGCGATGTCGGTGGATTCATCGATATGCCGGCGCCAACGAGAAAGACCAAACGATCCGGGCCATACCCACTCACGAAGTCGAGAACCCGCCGCTCGCTCATATAGGCTTCCCGATCATCTAACCTGTGCCCATTTGTAGGGTCAGCGCGTCATACGACACTTCCCAATTTGAGTTCAGTCTATCCTCGAAGTGTTCGTCTATGCTTCGGAGCGGCATTGAAATCAGTAAACACTTGTCTCCCCCCAAGGATTATCTCTTGGAGTACTGCTCCAGAATTCTTGATGACGGACTGAATTGGATGCCCACAACTCCGTGCTAGAAGGACGGCTAAGGTCAACACTCAACGATCGCGGCGGGGAACGAGGATGAGACTCCGCCCAAATATTTTCGGGGACCAGTCCAGAAACTTCTGATATCAAACCGAACCGAACGGCGTGATGGATGACTAAAGCGTTCTCTGCCTGTGAAAGAGTGGGCGGAGCCGCTGAATTCAGGCAATGGTGCGGCAGCGTCCGGCCACGGACCGAGTTGGGTTCCCTGAACTACAGTAGCTTGGGGTGCGTACGTTCTCAAGAGATCTGCTGCGCGTCCCTGCTTTCGCGAAGTCGATGGGCGAAACGTTCGGGGTGATTTCGGTGGGGGCTGCGGAGACTTTAAGTTGCCGGGGCTTCTGTTAACCTTTCACCCCCGACTCCACTGAGGGAGTCGGGGGTGAAAGGTTTGTCCGGAAATCCGGTCCAATTAATGCCACTTGGCCAGCAAGGCCTGGGCCTGTTGGCTTGAGTCATTGCAGCTGCGAAAACCACATCGTCCCGCCAGAATCGACGCAAGTCACGAAGAGGTGGCCGTAGAAACTAAACAGCGTGGGCTGAGTATTTGTGCCGGGGAAGCTGAGGTCCCAATCTGGTCTAGTTCCCCAGACCCCATCCAACCCAGCGGACCACACGTAGATGTGATTCGTTCTGTACCCCCGGTGTGCAAGGAACAAGCGATGGTTAGACTCCGCCATGGTAGGGGGTTGAGAGCTCGTACCTCCCAATGGCGACCACGAAAGCGGGTTCGAAAGATTTGCCGCGTAAAGGTAATTGTCAAGTCCAGTGAACGCTACCCACAGGTCGCCGTTGAAGTTGGCATCACAAGGGCGCATTTGGGTTGTACCGGACGGCAGTTTCATTCGTTCAATCCATCCTGCTCCCGGCCTATACCCGTCCACATAGAGAGCTGCGTCGCCTCCGCTTCCCCGGTGAACCATCTTAATGATCCCATTTACTTGGGCAAGGCACGGAGCGAATTTCGAGCTTTCGCCGGAATCGCTCCAACCGCTGAAACCCGCTCCGGACAGAATCCCAAGGTAAAGATGGCCGTTCGAGCCAAGCGAGGAAACGAATTCGTATCCGGAGAGTCCGACCATAGCGGGGGCGGCTGCGGCAGAACCTGGCAATTTAGTCCAGTCTCCCTGGAAAAACTCTTCAGCCCCCATCAACGAATAATAGAGGCCGCCATCATGGCCGGTCTGAATTAAGCCGGCAACTCCGTTGCCCGCATCCGCGACGGTAAAGCCAAAGTTTGTTCCGCCTGGCAGGTTTGACCATGCGCCGTGCGGAGCATAAATGAATCCTGCCAGCGTGTCCGATCGGAATCCGGCACCTGAGATTGCAGTTGAAGTGGACGACGATCGGCTCACGGTTCCGTTCGAATATCCGTGGCCAAGCGGAACGTTATACTGAGCTACGTCCCAGTGTGTGGCATCATAAACTCGGTACACCCAGGTGACGTGATAAGTGCGCGTGCCGTGTTGGTCGACGGCGTAGGACACCTGGATCGCGTCGACTCTAGGGAGCATCCCCTGGCCGCTCCCGTTGTTGATCACCTGGAGAAACTGGGAAGCGCTAGGAGCGGCATTAAGTATCCACCCGACTTCCGCCGCACGCCCCCAAACATAGCGCGTGCATTGATCTTTGAAGGCAGGGAAGTAGGGGTTTCCTGTCGTCATGTAGTAGCCAGTGTCAGCCGGAAGCGGGTCGTCGGCCTGAGCCTTTGCGAGCTTCGGGGCCATGAGTAGACCGAGCGCAATCATTGACGCGACGCCTCTTTGTAGCAAAGACTTGAAGAAAGATAGGCAGAAGAACTGAGGGACGTAAGGTTGACGTTGCATTTTTTTCCTCGCGTTGCCTGTGTGGCTCCGCACCTCCCATCTTCCCGCAGATCAAGTTGCAACATCAAAGAACATTCTTCAACTCGGAAGCGACAAACTGGTTCCATGGACGTTGATCAGGACTTTCATAAAGCCAAGGAGCGCCTAGGCGAACTTATAGGTTCAATCTGCCAAGTTCTCAAACTACGGGGATTGAAATCCTCGGATATTGAGCGGGCGCTTGTCGTAGACAAGTCTCTCGTTTCAAGATGGACGAACGGGTCCACAGTGGGCCTTGAACGGAGTTCAAGGCGCATAGCGTGGTTTGCTGCTGAGTGCATGGAGACACGGGAACAATCTGACATATACTTAGCTTTTTTACTTCTCGACGCCCACCGATCGCTTGTGAAACCGAATCCAAATGCAGAGTTGCCCAACAGCCTTCCAATATCAGATTGTGACTGGATTGAGTTGTTAATAGCGTTAGAAACGCTCAACGATACGACCTCTCCCAAGGCTTGGCGGCGATCATTTGAGTCCGGCAACCGCTTCTGGGATGCGGCGGAATTTGGCAGAAAAGTTCCAGAAGTATTGCGTTATGAGTTGCGCGCTAGAATTCTCGACGCCAAAACTAAGTTGAAAGGCTACCCTATGGAACTCGACGACTTTGTCAATGCTCAAACTGCACGGATTGGGTTAGGCGTTGGGCAGCAGAGTCTGAAGGGACTTCCGCTAGCGGGCTACTCCTCTGCGGATATAATCTCGATCGCTCCTTGGCTTGAGAGCTATATACCGCTTGCAACCAGAGGGTCAAACAGGGAATTGATTCACCACCCTCAGATCAATGAAAAGCTGCTTGCGGGCGAAGCAGACGATGTCACGATCAAAAGAGCCCACCTAACTAAAGTCTATGAGGTCCCAAAGCGATGGCGCGAGTTTTGCCGACTGGCACTTTCAGAAAAGCTGCGCGGACCTAGCGATCTATTTGACGCACCCAAAGTGAGAATGTACTCGCCTGAATTGATGAGGGCCTTTTCGCAGAAGGAGCTCCTCGTTGAAAAAACTTCTTACTTCGCAAGCCTCGTGACCACATGGTCAACTAAGTTGGAATATGCAGATCCGAATGGTGGAAGTCCCCGAAGGCTCTGGCAAGGACCAGTGACGCGAGATGATCTCCTCAACCTCTCGAACCACTTAGGAATCATGTCGCTAGTGGTCTCCCGTGATTCGATGGTGATGGCAGCTTACCAATCTGGTGGAAACCAAATTTCGCCAGGTAAGTGGGCACCCTACGGTGGCTCAGTCGACTGGCTAGATCTCGAGAGCGAAATCAACACGTCAGCTAGAGTCTCGCTAGGAAGACTGATGATTTCGACAATCGATCGTGAAGTTGTCGAGGAGTGCCAGCTAGGGAAACGTGTACCGTTAAGAAGTATTCTCACCGGCCATACCCTTGATATTGCAAACGGTCTTAAGCCTGATTTTTTTGCCGTAACTATCGTGGATGCTGACGCAGAGACGATTCGAAGTAAGCACGAGCCAATTTACGGCGGAGTCTCGTTCGGTGGTGCGCTGGACTTTTCTTCAAAGGAAGGCTTTGTCAGCAGCGTGAATGCGATGGTTCAAAAGATACCCAGCGCGGAGCTAAGCGAATTCTTAGATGCTGCGGCTTATTTCATGTGTCTGTCGTATGGCAAAATAAAGCAGGTGAGGAAGGAAATGGGTCTAAATTAGGTGCAGCGCATTGTTTGGCTAATGTCTCCAGCCTTGCTACCAGAGTGCCTAGCGCTGATTCCGTTTTCGGGCCATGGGTAAGCGCTGTCAGTTAGGCGCTTACCGAGTATATTAGACCAAACAACGAGGTTCTAAGCATCATCTATGAGTTCGTTTCTCATTTCTGGACCTCAACGACCAACGCATTCGGAATTGAACAAAGCAACCTTAGTTCATCTCCCACTTCTCGCGTGGTCGGCTATTTGCTGGTTCGCCCGGTCGGTCAAATGTCGTTTGTAGGGCTATGAGACACGTCAACCGCCGATGACTCGAACGCTGGTTTCGCGGAGCCGCTATCACTTTGGTTCCCAAGCGCCCCTCTGCGACGTGTATCCGACCCTCATGAGATGAAGGAGCAAAAACTTGCGCTTCAGGTGCGTTTTGGAGTCTGTCGGATTTTTTGCTGCCAGATTGGATGGCGGTTGGGACGGAATTGCCAGTTGGATGTCTTATCCGTTGACTTAATCCACGTACCGGCATGACGGCATATTTACATAAAACCACTTAATGCTGTATGATAACTACATAAGGCTTTTGCGGTTCTAGGTTCGGAGGTTCGGGTGCGTCGAAAAACTGAGTGCTTCTTCCTTTTGAGTGTTTTGCTCGTAGCGTTCGCGGTCACAGATTGTTCGCCAAAGAAGGAGGCGCCCTCGACAGGGGCGGCATCCTTCACTGGACAAACTTTGACCGCAAGCCAAAAGGCCAACCAATTGCGAACCCGGTTCCAGCGCTTCATCGTTGGAGGCACGCAACAAGAAGCAATCGACTACTACTCGGCTGCCACGGCTAAGATTGCGTTCCCTGGCAGTGACCAGTCGGCCGATACTTTCGCGCAATTGCTCCCTTATCTTGGATATCAGGGCATACAGGCGGGTGACCTCGAACATTTTGTCCCGGGTTCGACCGGTCAAATCGCAACAGGAGACATTGTCATTGCGACGTTCTTTGCGCCGAAGATCATGGACGTCTCTAAGCCCTTTCCGGACGCCACTATTGATACTGGCTGGCGTAAGGCCGTATGGTTGAGACCACAGAGTGGATCATCGGCCGCCCAGCACGGGGTAACTGGCGCGTATATCTTGTTCAATTACTTCCAAAAGTCTAGGGCATTTGAAGCGGATAAGGATCCTCTTAAGACAAAGGATATCGACGCCAACCAGCAAGACGTGACTCAGTCTTCAGGCAACACTCAGGTTATTCTCGTCAGGTCGGTAAAGGCCGTTGCTTCCGACGCTGACGAGCACATCAGCTATTTCGTCGACTACAACGCCTCGGGCCAACTTAGCTATAAATTGGACGCGTTTTTCGACACCTTAGGCACGCCTGGTCAGCTACAACCTTATTTTGTTCCTCGAGCCTGCGCCCAGTGCCACGGCATGTCTGAGAGTGAAAGCGCTGATTCCGGATCAGTTGGTATCGACAACCCCCAGCTAAACTATCTGGACACCGACTGGTATTTCGATCGCGTTCAAAGCGGTGACGACTTTGCCAACGTGGCCGAAAAGAGCTTTGGGGTGATCTATGACGGTGGCAAGAGCCCGTCGGACCTTGGGGGTGCCGCGAGCCCCAATCCTCAGAAGTTTCACGACGCGATGGATCAGTTCCGAGCGTTTAACAAACTGGTTAAGGACCAAAATGTCGCCGCACTGAATGAAAATATTTCTCGTCTGCCAGGTGACACAGGCCGAGATGACGACGCCTTCCGGGTACGGTCCGTCAGTAAGTGGCTCAACCTGCACCAGACCTCTGACAGCTACTTCTTTCCGGTTGATCGCGGGCTCGATTCCGTCGAGACGCCGGAGGCGACCTGGCACCGCTCGACCGACCCTAGTGACCCATCATTGCCGCCCAATCCGAGCGACCCCCACGCGCCTTATGAGCAGGTACTGCTTCCGATGTCACGGTTCGGTCTACTACAACGTGTTCGATTTTGAACGTATCTTCCGGGGGCGAGCACAAGCCAAGCCATCGCCGAAATCTCCTCTTAAGTCAGATATCGCGGCTTACATCAGCGGCTTCATGCCGCTGGACAGAAAGATGAGCGACTCCGACCAAACCGCCCTGAAGAACGCACTAAACGGAATCAACTGACCGCTTTCGGCCCCTTGGCGACGGCCCGAGGCATACGAATACCCCCTCCTCGGAATTTCGACGATTGTGTCTGCCCAAACTTTGGGCAGACACGGGGAGATTTGGTAGAACGCCGCGGTACAGTTTCGTGGAGCTCAGGTTCAATTGAAGAGCGAAGGACTCCGTTTCGGATGGGACAAACTCCTTGCTCTGGGGAGAGGCTAAGGCCGTCGCTTCTGTTTACCGCCCAGTGACGCTGCTTTGCCCTATGCCTTGGGCGTTGCGACGATGTAGGCTGCTTGCGTGGATCGAAGCGTGTACGAGTCGTATGTGGTCAACGTATCACCTGCCGCACTGGCCCTCTCGTGGGAGGCTTTGAGAGCGATTTCAGAAACCCTGGAGTGCGAAGGGCCTAAGAGCATCCTCGAATACGGGAGCGGAATAAGCACCATTCTGCTTGCAACTTACGCTAGGGAGCACGGGATTTACGTTGATAGCTTCGATTCAGATCGCGATTGGACCGAGAAGACAATCTCGTTCATTACCGAGCAGGGCCTCAACGAATGGGCCCAAGTTGAATTCGCGGAAACGGTGGTCCCTCTTCCGCTGGCCGACTTCATCCTATGGGATTTCGACCGGAATCCTAAGCGCGTCGATCTCATGGCGGCGGCATTCCGGAACCTAGCGACGGGTGGAATCATGTACGTCGATGATATGCACAACTCGGAGATTGCCGCAGCGTGCGCCGCTCTCGGGGGTGAACTTCTTAGCACGGTTGATCGGGATGGTTTTGGAAGATACGGGGTCTTTCTTAGGAAGACCAGTTTGCCTCTTATTCCAGGCGAAAGCTAGGGGCGGCATGGTCGATGGCTTGAACTCGGGGGCCGGTGCCGGATTGAGTCGCGCCAACCCAACGTAGAAGCGAATGGTATGGCTGACATCTAGGTGGTAGCCAGCGAGCGTCAATGGTTAGATGCTGGCCGTTGGTTTACTGGCCCGGCAAGGCGCTCGGATACCCAACCACTGCGAGTCCAAACCCACTCCAGTGATACTGAGGGCCTACTTCCACTTTGGGTAGATCAAGAGACATCCAAACCCGCTCCATACCCTCATTCAGCCGGATGTCGTCCATGACGATGACTCCTCCCGGTTTCACCAGGGGCAGATACCGTTCCAACTCCTTTTTTACGTGGCCCTCTTCATGGAGGGTGTCGATGAACAAGAGATCGATGGTCTGAGCACCGCCAACCTCATCGGCAGACAATTCCAAATCGTTGCCGACGATGACGCGGAGGCGCGGGTCTTGGCGGAATGGTTCCAACTGCCAAGGACGGTTTGTACCGATGTCGACAGTGGTAAGGCGGGCCTCCGGGCCGAGACCGAGCATCATGAAGAAAGCCGAGCCGCCGTCGCATGTACCAAGCTCCAGGACAGTTTGAGGCGACAGCACCTTGACCAGGGCATGCAGATATAAGTAGTAGCTCTGGGAGTTCTCGGATAACGCCATAGGGTATCGGTTCTCCGGAATCCAGTGAGCAAGTTTGCTCGGCCAGGGTAGCGGCTCGGATTCAAGCTGCCGTTCCACACAGCGGTGCAGTTCCAACGCAGGGTTATTTGAATTCCCTTGATCAGCGGCTCGGAGCGGATCCTCCTGTAAAGCGCGCCGGGTGCCCTCGACCAGTTCTCGGGCCGAGTTGCTCTCCGGGTCCAATTGGGCGGCACGGACGGCGAAGGCATGCGCCTGGTTGAACTGCCTGCGCTTAGCATGGATGATGCCGGCACAATAGGCGCCTTCCCCAATCCCAAAATCATTGAGAGCCAGGAGCAGCGGATAGGCTCCTATCTCGTCGCCGCGCGCGAGAAGGCGCCGAGCGAGCAAAAGATACGCGGCCGGCTCGTTCGGGAAGGTTTGGATATGAGAATAGAGCAGCCCCTCCGGATCTTCACCGCGGGCTTCGCCAAGCGCAATCCGCGCGGCCATCCACGCCTCGCCACGACCGGCAAACCGAAGAGCGGCCCCCAATGCCTCGTCGGCGGTGCGGAAATCGCCCCGATCCAAGGCGGCGGTAAACAGAATGTCGGCCCCCTCGGCCCAGCCTGCCGCGATCAGCTGACGGAGCTCGGGAACCGCCTCTCGGTAGCGGTCTAGACCTACCAGACATTTTGCGTAAACGAGTCCGCGCTTGGGCCCGAGCACGCCGCGATCTATGCTGCCGAAATGGTCGCTGGTGTCTGTCTGCATCGCACCCAGGCGGTCGATGGCCTCGGCGAAGCGTCCGGTTTCCATGTAGTGAACGGCCAGGGAGTAGTTCAATTCCGGATCGTCGGGGAAGGTCGCGATCCCCGCACGAAGGGCGATCGCCGACTCCTCGTGACGTTCCATACGCTTCAACGCCCGCGCCTTGATCAGGTGGGCCTTGCGCTCGATGCTCTGGCCGCCGGAGCAGAGCTCAAGGCAGCGGTCCATCCACCGGATCCCGTCTTCAAATTGCTTGTCGTCCTCCTTGGTCATGCCCATGCAGAACGCGGCATAGGGACAATCGGGACGCTCTTCCACCATGAGGTGAAGCAGGGGCCAGTCCCGTGCCTTCTTGGCGGCCTGACCTTCGGGCGTGACGTCGTAGTTAAGGTGGATGATCTCCGCGCCCTCGATCCGCGCGACCTGGCCACCGGTGGCTTGAATCGCGCCAAGGATCTGCTCGTGGAGGCGGAAGTCCCAGCGGATGTCCGGGTGGTGCCGCCAGATCTTGACGTGGTCCACCCGCGTGTTTCCCTTTTCGAGCGGGAACTGGATGGGGAGGACGTAGGCCCCAATCTGGGCCGGAGAATTGGCGACGGTTCGCAGGATCTGGGCGGCCGACATCAACGGCAAGTAATCGTCGGCGTCGAGCGCCATGATCCACTTCGTTCGCATGTGGCTCAGGGCGGCGTTGCGCGCGGCGGCGAAATCGAAGAGGCCCTCATAAGTAAAGTCGTAGACTTCGAAGCCGTGGTCCTTGAGGATCTGCTTCGTATCGTCGGTCGAACCCGTGTCGACCGCCACCATCTGGGTGTAGATGCCCTGCACTGAGGCAGCGAGATCGCGGATGTATTCGCCGCCGTTCTTAACGATCATTGAGAGCCCGATATTGGCGACGGGCCGAAGACGACCGAGCTCCGCACGAACGACGTCAGGATGCTTGCTCGCATCGAAGTGGACCGGTTCAATGGCGTCGCCGGCGAGATGACTGGCGAAGCCGGTGGCGATATCCTCGGCATGCTTACCCCTAAAGCGCGCTTCGCCGCGGGCCATGACCGCCCCGATAGGCTCCTTCATCCGCCGTAGCGACTGATTGAGTTTGTGGTGGACAAACGCTCGCTGGGATTTAACGCAGCGATACCTCGCCCGCTGGATCCGATAGCAAAGGTCCGTGTCCTCCCAAAGTCCGGGATAAAACGCTTCGTCGAAACCACCAAGTTGCTCGAAAACGCTGCGGCGTACCGCTAGCGCGAAGCCGACGAGCATGGATACGTCTTTGTCCTCGGCGACGCGGTTCGAGAAGTCTTTGCAGAAGAGTTCGATACCATCCTCATCCTCATAGGTAACGCTCACCATGTGGCCGTAGCCGGCGTTGTTGGTCATCGGCCCGGAGGCGCCCACGGAGCCGGATGAGGCGAGCGTGTGCATTAGCGGCAAGATGCCGGCGCGGCAAACGATGGTGTCCGAGTTGAGGAAGAAAATTGCCTCGCTCGACTTCGCGCACGCCTTGGCACCGATGTTGCAAGCCGCTCCGAAACCGCCGTTCTTCGCCGAGCGGGTGAGCTTGACCCACGGGAACTCCTTCTCGACCACGTCGGCGGCATCGTCCGGCGAGCAGTCGTCGACGACCACGACCTCTTCAAAGACAGCAGGCGGTCCAAGCTCTGAGGACGCCTTCTTTCCTTTCGGCACCGGCTTGCGGACAAGCGGTTGCAGGGAAGCGAGACAGGCCCGAATATCATCCGGGCCGCCGTAGAGCGGGATTATTACACTGGTCTTCAGGGTCGGGCCCGTGAAGACGGGATCCTCGAACGAAGGAATCTCGTCCCAGCATCCTTCCAGCACGGCTGGCTTTGGAATCCGAACGATGTGGTCGTAGCAGTGCGGATGCGTAGGATGCAGCTGCCGGATGGTCGGGTCATTCAACCAACCCAGGTAGACGTCGGTGAACCAGTTCGAAGCCACTTCCGTCCGGTGGCCCCAGCAGCCGACCTTGCGAAGCATTCGGTCGCGTGGACCGGCCCAGCTGAGATGGTGCAAGATACCGAACGATTCCGGTAGTACGACTTCCCGCGGGCCTGCATATTCGCGAATCTGGACGTGCCTCGTCGTCGAGAGTTTTACAAGCATGACGGGCCGCAACGCTTCTCGCGGGCGCACCACGTGGCGCGGGTCATGCCAATAGGTTTCCATCGAGACGCGAACGACGTCGGCCAAATCGCCCTCGGCGAAGCCCAGCAGATGCTTCAAGAGCTCCGGTTCGAGAAACTCGTCCGAGTCCGGGATGAGGGCGTGCGTGTAACCCGCCTCGATGGCGCAGATTAGCGAAGCGCTGCGATGAGCGGATTCTGTCTTCCAGTCGCCCACAACCACCATCGCGCCTGCTTCCTCCGCGAGGCGGACGGATCGCTGCCAATCTCCGTCCGTGCCGTCGAAGGCGAACCGGGAGATACAGACCAGAGCGGGAACCGGAGCGCAGGCCCGGATGACCCCTTTTAGGTGGTAGGCGTCATCGTGAAGGACAATAAGAGCGACAACGTTGGCCACACCGTAACTTTACGGTAGGCCGCGTACTATTTTGAGTCCAAAGGCTTGAAAAACCGATGTCCCCAGCAATTCCGGCAAAGTTACGAGCAGGAAGTACCCACCGCGAGCCGAAAGCCTTGGATTGCGAGCTTCGCCAGCCCAAGCTTTCCCTCTGGCAACCCACCGATAACGGTGACCAATTCCGTATCCGTAAGCGCAAGGGCACGCTCGACTTCGCGACCCGTGACGAGGCAGCACAAGGTCCCGCCTGCGGCCAAAGAACTCGGGCATCCGTAACTGTGAAATGCGGCCTCTCTGATCTTCTCAGATTCAATCTGAAGCCAAAACTCCATGAAAGGCCCGTCACCCACGGTTCCGGCCGACGCATGGTGCGTGAAGTTGGCGAGCGGCCCCCGGTAGCGCGGGGCGTGAACGAACTGCATTCCAAACTCCCCGATCATAGCAACCCCAGACACATTATAAGGGTGCCTTCGACCTTACTTTTGGTCACCACATTAAAAACTATTGACTTTCCTTGGAAAGTCCGCGGACCTGACCTACAATGGCGGGCAAGGTTATGAAAGTGATGACCACGTCCAAAGTCGTGCACCAGGGAGTCGCAGATTGACACAGGGCGCTCCGATCGGGTCTCGCCCGGTCTCAAAGGGCCTTCCGGTGCCGACCCAGTGGGCGTTTAACGATCCGCCCATGATGGACATGGAGTACGGCGACCTCCGTTCGGCGGAGAGAATCACGCTCGCTGAAGCCACGAAATTCGGGATCGCACTCGACTTCCAGTATTCGTCGAGCGCTGGCCTCACTGAATACGGCCAGGGCCGCGCCGCGATGGTCCGCCAGTACATCAACTCGTACGTCGCCGGTTCGAACGTCGTGTCAGTTGTGCGCGCCGACGGCGTCAACTACGGCTTCGCTCTGTCCGGGGGCAACTACAACCCTCAGATAGGCACATTAACCACCCTTGCTTTCACGGGGAGTGGCTTCAGTGAATACTACGGTGACGGTTACCGCCTTGATTACGCACCGCAGGTGACGTCCGGAAACCCCGTTGTGCACCGGCTGGTCGCCATTAACGATCCCCAGCAGGTCGCTACAACGCTAACGTACGGAACTGGCGCCGAGCTCGGACTACTGAAGACCCTGCAACTAGGCAACGGAAGTCTGATAAGTTTTACCTATCAGCCTGGACAGACAGTATCGCTGCTTCAAAGCATCCAGAACTACGGCAGTCAGCGCTACACCTTTCAGTACGACGCAGGCTCGTGTATGACTACGATGCAGTTCCCGATCGGATGCAACCGGGGCTATGGCTATGCGACAGGCAGCACAGTCAGCCAACTAAACGCGGTGACGACGGAGCAGGGCTATCTATCGACGTATGGAACGTATAGTGGGTTCACGCCGGCTTCGGTTTCGTCTGGCCCTGGCAACTGGAACTTTACGTTCGTGCCTGGACACCCCGGCACCTCCTATTCCAACACTCAGTATCCGAACGGGGCGTTGTTGACGTATACTTTCGGCCCAACTGGGTTCACAACGTCAATTGCGCATCCCGAGGGATACATCGAGACTCTCGCGAACGACATTAATGGCCTTGTGCTGCAGCGTCACACGCCGGCCGGCACGATGTCGAGCGTAACATATGACCGCTTTTTTCTTGTTGCCGTATCGGATGATCCGCTTGGAAATAGAACGACGCTTACGCGGGATAACTCTGGCAATCTGACCACGACGGTGGACGCCCTAGGGTTCGTATGGACGCAGACCTATGACGCTAATCGCAATCGGATATCCAGCATAGATCCCCTGGGTCAAGTGCAAACAAACTCTTATGATAGCTTTGGACAAATGCTCTCTCAAGAGAATGGACGGGGTCTGATTGTAACCAACTCCTATGACGCATTTGGAAACGTCGTTAGCCTTCAGGATACGAATGGAGCGATAAGTACATACACTTATGACGCACTGGGGCGGCTTACATCAACCATTAATCCTCTTGGTGCAATAACAACCAAATCGTACGATGCCGCGGGCAACTTAGTCTCGGAGCAATATGCGTCGGGGGCGATTATTACACAAGTGTTTTCGAGTTGCCTTCTTGTAGCAGTGATTGATGGATTAGGCTATCGTACCACCTGTAGCTATGGCCGTTTTAATAGGCGAACTTCGCTCCAAAATGCGCTCGGATTTACAACCCAATGGATGTATGATCCAATGGGGTTCGAAACAACACAAGTAAATGCTCTGAGCCAATCCACGGCGACCCTATACAACCCAGCTCATCAAATAATTGCGACTCAGGATGGATTAGGTTTTCGTACGACGAATTCTTATGACTCAACGGGTCGCCTCGTTAGCGTTATGGATGCGCGAGGGTATATAACTTCTATAATCTACAATGCTAGAAATCGAATTGCGACTCAAAATGCACTTGGATTTCGGACAACGTGGACATACGATGCAGTTGGTCGAAATGTAAGCGTCACCAATTCTTTGAACTTGACACGTCAAACTGTGTACGACAGTGCAGGGCAAGCTGTCGTCGCCATTGACCCTGCAGCATATAGAACTACCACCGCGTACGACCCGACAGGGCAAGTGGTCTCTATCCAAAATGCAAACGGTTTCATTTCGACTACGCAATATGAGTCAAATTCAAGGCGTCGTCAAGTCGAGATTAACGCCCTTGGTGGGCGAACAACCTTCGCATACAATCTAGCAGGCCAAAAGATAGCCGTAACAAATGCAAACGGTTTCACTACCAGTACTGTATTGGATCTCATTGGCCAAGAAATTGCCACTCAGAATGCGCTTGGACGCTACTTCACACAAGTTTTTGATCTCGGTGGCAAGATCATTGCGCGGACCAATCCCGCAGGAAGGACATGGACATGGGCGTACGATGCTGTCGGGCAGTTAACCACAAGCACGACACCACTCGGATTGATCTCAGCATCGATCTTCAATTCTATAGGACAGAAGATTGCTAAGGTAGATCCTGCAGGCGCTCGTTCGACCAGCATATTCGATGCAGCGGGCCGCCTTATTGCAAGTCAAGACGCTCTGGGATACTATACAACTTACGCACTTGATCCAGTTGGAAACCCTGTCACCGTCCAAAATGCGCGAAACTTTGTCTCCACGTCGACATTTGATCCGCTTAATCAGCTCGTCTCTGAACAAAGCGCACTTGGCTACGTGATCACTTACTCGTATGACGGTGTTGGTCAAAAGACATTGACGCAGAACTCGAGGGGCTACTCAATTACTCAACAATATGATTCTCGAGGTAATTTGCTGGTGACGACCAACGAGCTTGGCCTGATGAAAACATTAGCATATGACGCAGCAGGACTTGTTACATCGTACACGAGCTTTGGAGGAGCAGTTACGGCATTGGCCCGTGATGCGAACGGAAGGCTCATTGAAAAGCATTATCTGCAAAACGGTAGCATTGCGACTTGGGTCTATGATGCGATCGGAAACGTTATTAAAACTGTTGCGCCGTCAACAAACTATGCGACCACATTCGCATATGATGCAATTGACCAACTGGTCGGAAGGACGGATCCTGGCCAACTGATTCTGTCGTTTCGATACGATACTTCGAACCGTCGGTCAGGGCTCACGGATCCTGATGGTGGCATCTACCAATATAGCTGGGACAATGACAACCGGCTTGGTGCAATCGTCGCTCCAGACGGGTATCGCACTTCATTGGGCTACGACTCCGCTTCTAACTTGATACGAGTCATTCAGACAAGTGGAGCACGAACGACGAACACTTTCGATCTTGTCGGGCAAATGCTTAATACGTATGAATCCGGTGTCACAAGCTTTACGTACGGCTATGACCCTGTTGGGAATAGGACTTCTGCGAAAGATGTTAATGGCTCTTTGACCACTTGGTCTTACGATGCCGGCAATCGTCTCATTCAAGAGTCAACTTCCGGGACTAATACTCATGTATTTACCTACCAATACGATGCCAGCAATAATCGCATTTCATCGAGTGAGTCTGGTTCTGTAACGGTATTCTCCTATGACGGCTCCAACAGGGCTTTAGCGTCTGTCGGTTTGCTTGGCACGACTACGTATGCGTACTGGGCGGAGGGTACGTTGAAGTCAGTATCTGAACCACCAGGCGGAGTTCAGTATACGTTTGGTCAAGACGTCGAATTTCGTTTATCTTTCCAGGCCGCCAACCCTGGTGGCACAAAAACCTGGTTATATGACGCTGATGGAAAGTTGGCTTTCTACAATGGTCCAAATCCACAGGGGCTCGTAACCGTCGTTTGGGACGAAGATCAAGTTTTACAACTTCGGAGTTAATAAATGCCAATAACAAGCTATATTGCTGGGAACGGAATGATCTTTGGCGAGAAGACAAGCTCTGGGAGCCGTATCGACTACGTTTCTGATGCATTAGGTTCGGTGGTTGCTGCTGTTGATCAAACTCTTACGACCGTGTTCACTGCTCGGTACACACCGTCTGGCAGCATCTTAACTCAAACCGGAACAGCTAGGGCGTTTGGATGGGTAGGAACTTACGGGTATCTCAGCGCTGCCGGTGTTTCGTATGCTGACTACAGTGTGAGGGCTCGCTTCTATGGCAGTAAGACTGGTAGATGGTCGTCGGTTGATCAGCTATGGCCGGGTGAGCCAGCATACGAATACGCCGCTTCCTCACCTGTCTCGATAATTGATCCTTCTGGTTTGCGTCCTTCTTTGTCATACGAAACAATCTTCGTAAACGAATGTTCCTGCGGAGACCATAGCCCCTATATACCAGCAAGGTGGTTGATCGAATGGGTATTGACAGGGTTTGATGCGAAGGGCTCAGCCAACAATGGATATATAGTTCAGCAAGTTGTGGCGATACAAAGCGCCCGTAGCTGCCGTGAAGACGCTATTCCAAATACTGACACAGCGTGGATGAACGGTTGGCAAGTGAAAAACGGAACGATTTATAGCGGATATGCATCACACGGAATTACGCCTGGCTATGACTTTAAGCAAACAGGTGTGGGTGACGTGCATAACTGTACAGCTTCCTACTTTCAATATAATTTGGTCGCGGGGTTTTTTAATTCACCCGCAGCAGTTGCAGACATTTCAACTTGGACAGAGTGGCAATATGCGTTTGGCATTGAGCTTTACAGAAATACTTATTCCCGTGGTCAGCCCGCTTGGTTTTTCACACCGGATAGTAACTATGTGGTTCGAACAATGACAACGACGAGCGTCTGTTGTAAGTGTGGCATGCTATTTGTTTTGCCTGAACAGGAGAGGTGCGCTAGCATATTTGCAGGATGATTTATTTTCAACGATCAAACGTTCAAGAGGCTTTTAAGCTCCTTGAGAATATACGCCAGAATATTCCATATGTTCGCCGTTATACCGGAGCTCGTCAGAACAGATACTGTGAGATGATAACGGTTTCTTATAAAGAGCTGGCCCAAATCGATACTGCAACATTGAGAAGGGCGGTTACGAAATTTGTTGCCAAAAACGATAATGGACGAAATTACGCCGATCTGGCGACTGAAGAGTATCAGTCTGCGTGCTTCACTATCTTTTCATTGGAAGAGTATCTGTTTAAAATGCCTCCTAAGCCTGTGGGGCAAAGTGTTCCACCGAACATAAAGTTCTTCGCGTACCCGTGGACAAAAGAAAAGGATGGGAGTCTGAGGTTTAGCGCTGCGTCTTTTATTTGGCTGCCGGAGATTTCGGTGGCTTGTACTGACTTCGGTGCAATTTCTGCTAAATACACCCGACGATAGCGGGCGCATATAATATATGCTGCTGCGACTACGTGCCGTGCTGAAACTTTCAGCACGGCACGTAGTCGTTTGTCGGCGGTGAATTAGGCCAAGATTTCAGCCGCTACGCATCGTGGAGGAGAGATTGACTCCGTCGATGTCTAGTTTGCGTTAGTACGTAGTTTCTGAGGTTGGGTTACTGAGTACCTTGGGAACTAGACGGAGCGTGCGAAGTGCGATTATACAGCATCCCTTGGGAGAGGTATATTCCCTCGGGATCTCAGGTTTAGACAACTCAACCTTACTAAAAACCGTGGTGGACTAGCATACATGAGTAGAGGTGTCGATCAAGATGACAAAATCGCTCTTTGGCTTAGACTAAACATAAGATCTATTAGTAAATGCTGTGCGGTTTAGCTGTGCTTCTTTCGCAGAGATTGAAGAATCTGCGATTGGGGCTATAGATGGAAGCCTATGTAAAGGCGCTGCGGTTTCTTAGCCGCCAGAGGGATTCTAGCACGGAGAAATCATCTGCCGGCTTGCGAATGCCCGCAGTCAAGAAAGGGAGCCAGGCGGACGCGGGTGCCGTTTTGCGTTTGCCTCGGCTGGTCCAGCATCTTGCCAGAAACTCGCTCGGCAATTACGCTCCATGCTATCTTGGGTCCAAAGGCCCGAAAAAGTTCCGCGCCCGCTTGTTGCCTTTCTCTGTCACCCGCAGATACCAGTCGGTGTCGGATCGCTCGATGTGGCCGACATTTGACTTAGCCATCGCCGACACGCGGCAGGCGGTCCGAAAGAACGCGAAAGGAGAGCATGGTCCCGCTTCTCGATGAGCGTCGAGGTGTCTGGAGCGCGAAGCAATTTCGAGGCGCCGGCACGGTGAGCCCATACATGGAAGTCTTTTTCTCCCGCGGTGACTACGCCTCATGCTTGCCTACACGAGTTCAGTTCGACTGCGAACCACGCCTGATAGACGTTGCTTCCGCGATAAGGCGATGAGTTACTCCGCGGGAGGACTTGTCCCACCCAAGGAGCTTCTTTTCCAGGTTGGCGCTAAGTTTATTGGTGGTTTCGCCGGTCACGGACTTCGCAAGCGCGCCAATCGCGCCCGTCGAAGCTGTAACGAGCAGCGTCGGAAGTCGGCCCAAGAAACTCATGTACGTGCTGATGCGTCGGCCACTAGCTTCGATGCCATCAATGATTTCGTTGTGGTTCCGGAGAAGCGCCGCTTCCTGTGCTTCATCCAACTCTCCAGATTCGACTTTCTTCGAAAGTTCCTCAAAAAGAAGTTTCAGATTCGTTCTTTGTTCAAAGCTTTCGTCGGTGTTTAAATAATCAAGCAGACGGATGAGGCTTCTTTGATCGCGGAACGAATAGTCGGCTGCTCCAAAGAGGGGCCAGGGCTTCGTGTCAAGGAAGATGCTAAGAAGGCCGTTCTCAAGTCGCTGGTGTTTTCCTCGGGCGGACACCGGCACCTCAACCGGGTAATCCGTGTGAATATGATAGTTGTCCTGATCAAGGCAGACAACTCCGTTCATCACTCCGACACGCGGAGCGATTGTTCGCTCGACCGCAACTCTTATTCTCGGAAGAGCTTTCGCTGCTGATTCCGGCGAGTCTCCTAACTCCTCGAAGCACTCCCAGCCAACGGCGGGTTCTTCTATGATCATTCCAAGCATACGATTGGTATAGGAGGCAATTAGAGAAGCGGGGTCTTTGCTGTTAAGCCCTTCGTATTTGGCTACAGCAAGGACCACGGAATCATCAACCACCTGCGTAAGCTTCTCGTGAATCTGACGTTCGATCGTTTCATAGTCCATGCACTTCAGCTCGCACTCATGCTTTAGGTAAGCCTCGTATCGATCGCCGGGTGAGCACGCCATCTGCATAAGGCGGTCCAGGTGCGGGTGTTCCACACTCCAAGCCTCCAGAGCACGTCGCCGTATTGCGGGAACGACAAGCCCAAGCCGAGCAAGCTCGTACATCGTATCCGGAGAGATTCGGTATCTCTTCTCGAATTCAAGAGGACTCGCTGGCTGTAGAGGAAGTCGGACCGCTTGATCAAAAAAAGCTGCTCGACCGGCGAAAGAGTCGAATCACTTGCGATACTGGGAACTTCAGGGCGCCCGTTAATCCTCCTTTGGAGTGGCCGCTTTACACTTGAATAGTAGGATTCAAGCAGGTACGGTAGTTCGCCGCGATCTATCCCCTGTCTGGCGTCCTGGCAGTGCTCTTTCTCACGCTCCAGCGAGCATTGAAGAATTGTTTGCGTGCGATTTAGCGTCATGATATTTCGTGAGCGTATCTTTTCGAGCGGGTGAACGTCTATGGACGCCTTTCTTTGTGGCTCACTTGGCGGCCGAGTCAGGCGCTTGAGCCCGCCGCCCGGTCGATCGCCGAGCAGAACCTTTTTGCAAGTTTGACTCTTTTGGTGCTCGCCACGTAAAGCCGGGGTTAACTTCTAGGCAGGTGGCCCAGAATGATCCGGGCCTAGGCCCAAGATGCCGGCGAAATGACGTGCATCCTAATCGATCTTGTGTCTGCCCAAACTTTGGGCAGACACAAAGCACTTGGGTATCTTTCTAGAACACAGTTTCGATCGGACTCAGGTTCAAATCGCGGTAGTCGGAGTCATTTACGAAAGGGGGAATCTCCTTGCCAAGGAATGGATCGCAGATTCCCTCGACATTGTCCGCTTAAGGGGCCTGGTGCGAATAAAGGTTGGAGAAGTCTCGCCCTGTTGTCTCATGATTATCCTTGAAGGTTTTCGCGAGCTCGCACTCGAACTTTGGCTCCCACTTGTCAATGGCCCCAGGCAGCAATCTGTGACCGTCTATGGAGTCGAAGGGAACTTCGATCCATTGGTAAGTTGCGAAAAACATATCTGAAAATGCTCGGGGTCGCAGGTTTATGCTCCGCCAGAGACACCGGTAATTCGACTCATTTAGTCAACTAGTGAGGGACCGCACGAAAGCGCATCTGCTAGGGTCGACCGTCTGGCGACAGGTGCGCCGCATAGACTAGTAATGGATATGTCTCACACCATTGCGGGACCTGAAGTCTTTAGGCGGGCAAGCAAGGAGCTTGCCCGTTCATCCTACTCACTAAACGTCTGGTCTTGGCCGAGAATTTCTAACCTGTCGCTTGCCGCTGCGAAGACAGAGCGAATGGTTTGGCGGAACTCAGGCTGAATGCCACAAAAGACAAGCGACGAGAGTCGACGGTCCATTGAGACCATCATCGCCGCTTGACGGTACGCCCGTAGACTGTTAGCATCCTTGAAATCGTTCCCGCCATCCGTCATCACGCGAATCTTATAGGTTTGTCCCTTGAATCTTCTGGCGAAGTTTGCCAGTGCTGCCGCCATCTTCGCGAAGTTTGTACCTTTGACAGAATCAGAGGTTAAGAGGGTCCGCTTCAGCACTCCGACGACGGCATCCGTACCTGCGTCGCTGAGGGAGCCGGCAAACACCTCCTCCGTTTCCGACCCCATCCGGTAAATCACGACGTTCGTATCGTCAGGAACTGATTCCAACTCCGTGATCATTTGCCCCAATTGCTGTTTGCGATTTGCCTCCGTCGACGCCGAGTAGTCGATGACGAAAACATACGTGGGCGCTGGCCCGGGGTGGTCCGGGCCGCAACCGAAGACGGCGACGAGGAGCAGCATGAGGAGTGCGTGCGGCATGATAGACCGCCGAAGGGTGGTGAGGGTGCTCACGCCGCACACCCGCCCGTGTTAGGACCATTTGGCCGTACGACCTTCGTGCGGACCGCCACGTAGGCGTTAAGCTTCTGCTCGGCGAAACGGGCTTCCTGCTCGTGGAACCTAAGCTGTTTACGCTGTTCTTCGGTCAACTCGGGCGGGGTACTGGAACCGGCGTAGGTGTCGCTGAGCGACTGCCTGAGCCCCTGCTCGACGGCCCGAATCTCGTCGTCTAGGCTCTTCCTACGGGTTTCGATGACGTCGACGGCATTCAGGGCCTCGCAGGCCTGGGCGACTTCGAGCGAGTTGCGCTGGCTCTTCCGGTAAGCGTCCTGATGCCGCTCCTGCTCGGCCTCGATCCGCTTTTGGGCTTCGAATCCTAAGCCATCGTTGAAGGCGAGCATCGCTGCTCCCAGAACGTACGTCGCACTCAAGGCGGCCGCGATGAGGAAGGTCAGGGCGAACGAGGGCGCCGATTCGGGGTTGATCATCGCGTGTGCCGCGTTGATCGCCATCAGCGCCTTGGCGTCCACCAACGCGACGATGATGATGACGCCGGCGACAAGCGCCGAGAGCGTCACAAGGGACCGCTTGGTAACGACCTCGTTCGGCTTGCTGGCGACCAGCGAACCGTGCCGCCGCGAGGCGGGCGTGACGGTCAGGTACGCACCGCCAACCAAGATGAACGCAAGTCCAAGGGCGACGATGAGAAGCGGCGAGTGGAAGAGTGTCTTGGGTTGGATGTGGAGCAGCAGCGCTCCCATCCCGAGCGTACCGAGCAGCAGGCAGCCGATCATCCCGGCGAACTTCAAGAACTTCAGAAGGCCATCGCTCATCGTCGCCGCAATGGGAACTCCCGCCCGTTCGGCAGCCACCGAGTGCGCCAACGGTTCGGTGCGATAGAGGTCTTGGACGGTCGACTTGCCGGGGACGTATGCCATCCCCATGTTCGCGAAGGCCTGGCCGGCGATGTCCTGGGCGGCGCCAATTTCCCGATCAAGATCCGATCGGAGGGTGCGCATCGATTGCAAGCGGTCAAGTTCGATTTGCTCAACGAGATCGGCCTGCTTGTGCTTGCGGCTGAGCATTGAGTCAAAGGCGTCGCGTTCACGGCCGAGTTTCTCGTGGTGCTCGGCTTCGGTCTGTTCGTAGGAGCGCTGGTGATTCAGCCACCCGGTATGGAGCGCGTCGTGGCGAGGGTCACGCAGGGTGCCTTCGGCAGGGTCGAAGTTATCGTCTCTAGACATGGTTTGGTCTCCTCGACCGCGCACGAGTCGAGATGAGATCGAGGAGGGGAACGTGCCCGCTCTCTTGCTCGCGTCCAAGGAGGAACGTATCGAGCTGCCGGGAGGTCACCCGCCGGGACTTGCCCACCTTGATCGACTCAATCTCGCCGCGGTCAATGAGCCGGTAGACCTGGGCCCTCGAAAGTGACAGCAGGACGCTGGCTTCTTCGACGGTGTACGCCATCTTTTCGTGGTTCAGGTACTGGCTCACGGAAGAGATGGTTTCTCGTCAGCATAGGACAATATCGACATTGACTGGCGTTCTTTAGCGCCGACTAAAGTGGGCAACGAATATCGCGAAGCGCCACGTCCCCACGAGGGAATCTGACTCCAGCCGCCTCCTCACGATGCGGCGAGGAGCATACAATGCAAAGACTATATGTAATAGAGTTGCTCAGCGGTGTAGACGCGAGCAACCCCACTAGAAAGGATGGCGATCGATGAGCAGAATTCACCTTGGAACTGTTAAGGTGTGGCCTGATGCCAAGAAGGCGTTGGACCCATCTGATGTGGATGCGGCGCTGAGGAGACATGAAGGCGGGCATTGCGAAGAAGCTGATTTGAGGACACGCTGGTTCAATCTTCTAGGTCTTCTTGGTAAATCCGGATTCTGGTCCGATCACCGCGATCGAAACGGCACACGATTCGCCGTCATAACGGACAATCAGTCGGTTCCCAACGTGACGCTGGTCGTCCTTCGAACCTGGTAGGCGCAGAAGGGCGGCCATTCGGTGCCCGTGAAAGCGAACCGTTTCAGGATAGCCGTGTTACAGCGATGCGCTGTTAGTTGCAGCGGTTTGGCGCCTAGTCCATGCTGGACGTATGGCGATTCCAGTTCGGGTCCGAGCCTGAATGTGCCCCCGAGATCATCGAACGGACACAGAGCAGGCACGGGCTCGTTTGGGGCCACCATGCAAAAAACTCCGATATCACTCCCGCTGGGGCGCATCATAGCAACCCGCAACGCCTTGGACACTATTCCAACTCCTTCCATTCTTACGGCGCTCGACCGCCATCAGCGGTGCGACTGGGGCGACGTCTGCCCGGACGACCGCACCGCTAACGATCGCGCATTGGACGAGGGAAGTCGGATTTTGTCGGTTTACAAAACCCCGGCTGGCACCCCATTTTGGATCATAACCGAGTGGGACCGATCCGCTACAACCGTCCTCCTCCCAGAGGACTACTAACTTTGCACCGGCGAGCCTTAATCAGGATCGCCTTTTTTTATATTGGATTGCGGACCTTTTGGTTGATGCAGTGGACGCAAAGTCATCCCTTAAACAAGCCTTCCAAGGCGTAACGCAGAAGATCCTGGGCCGGGGTCAAGGGGCGGGTGTAGTTGACCTCGGTCACGCCTTCCGCCGCATGGCCGACGTGCTCCTTAAGTGTCGTTGGCGACACATCAGGCATTAACTTTTCTATCCAATTCACGTGCGAGAGTCGACAGTCGTGTGGCGACGTGTCTGGAGGCAGCCCCGTTTTCTCCACGATCGATTTCCAGGCGTCGTACGTACGCTTCTTCATCTTGGGCTTGTTCTCGCAATCAGCAGACCATAGGAACGCGTCTGGCGGCAATTCAGCGGTCACGGCGCAGAGGAGTGCCTTTAGAGGCGCGCACATCACCACCAACCGCTTCTTGTCGCCCTTGGGAAGGCCAACCGTTTGCCCGCCAACTTTGTCGAGCTTCACCGCTTGGTCGACGGCAATGAGATTCTGCTCAAACATGAGCTGCCGATTGGTCAAGGCCATCTGCTCGGAAAGTCGAAGCCCGGCAAGCAGGAAAACGCCAAGCATCGCCCGTTCCTTATCGGTGAGTTCCGTACAGACCAATGCCTTCTTCGCTTCCTCCGGGGTCAAGGCAACGGCATCGCGTCGGGGCGGAGCTTGGAGGGCCAGCCGGAAAGGGTTTGCATGGGTCATGGGGACTCGCCCGTACGGGCTAATCGCGAGATTGAACACCCTCACCAAGTCGGATTTGATTGCCTGAACCGTGGCGTGTCCGACTCCCCGCTCTCGCAACTGCTTGTAGAACGAGCGCACGACGAGCGGATTGACGTTCTTCAGGGCAACCTTGCCAAAGTGAGAGCGGACGTGGTTATTAAAGCGACCCACACGAACCGCGATCGTCTTTTCATCGAGACTTTCCGGCCAGTCGTTCAGAACCAGCCAATCGAACCAATCGCCGAGCGTTAAGTCACGGCCCTTCCGAGTTTCCTCAACCTTGGCACCATGCCGGAGATCCCGAAGGAAATCCTTGCCTTGGGTTTTGCTGGGGAAGACCCGGGAAACGCGGCTGGTGCGGCCGAATTCGTCCTCGTAGGTGAACTGCACGCGCCACTTTCCGGCGAGCCGCCCGGTCAGGATTTCGCGGCAAGAGCCGTCCTTGTTGTCTGCTCGTGAACCCATGAAAATGAGTCTACGGAAGTCAATTGAGAGACTTACTGAGAGACCAGAGGCTCTTTAGCCCGCACTAAAGTGGCGGAAAGAAAGATTTTAGGTTCAAAATCTGGAGCCTTCGACGAGAATCGAACCCGTGACCTCTTCTTTACCAAAGAAGTGCTCTGCCGCTGAGCTACGAAGGCTTTAGTTGGTGGGTGGAGTAGGATTCGAACCTACGTAGGCTCTCGCCGACAGATTTACAGTCTGTTCCCATTGGCCACTCGGGCATCCACCCAACCGGAACGATCTCGAATTATACCCACGGCAAAAGCCAACCCAAATCAACCTGCCCACGCAAAGTCTGAAAAGACCCCGCGGACGTAGAATAGAACCATGGCCGGAACGCTCTTCGACAAGGTTTGGGATTCGCACGTGGTGGCAGAACTGCCGGGTGGCGGCGCCCTTCTCTACATCGACCGGCACCTCGTCCACGAGGTCACCTCGCCGCAAGCGTTCGACGGCCTGAGAGAGCACGGCCGCAAGGTCCACCGTCCCGACCTCACCTTCGCGACCTGCGACCACAATGTCCCCACCGACGGTCGCCCCATCGACCCCGAGAGCCTGAGCGGCAAGCAACTCGCCGCCCTCACCCAGAACTGTCACGAGTTCGGCGTGCCGCTCTTCGATTACGGCGAAGCGAAGCAAGGCATCGTTCACGTCATCGGCCCGCAACTCGGAATCACCCTGCCCGGCCTGACCATCGTCTGCGGCGATAGCCACACCAGCACCCACGGCGCCTTCGGGGCCCTCGCCTTCGGCATCGGCACCACCGAGGTCGAGCACGTCCTCGCGACCCAAACCCTGAGGGCGAGCAGCAAGCCGAAGTCCCTCGGCATCAAGATCGTCGGCGACCTCACGGACGGCGTCAGCGCGAAGGACCTCATCCTCGCGATCATCCGAAAGCTCGGCGCGGGCGGCGGCACCGGCTACGTGGTCGAGTACTTCGGCCCCGCGATCGAGAAGCTCCCGATGAGCGGCCGCCTCACCATCTGCAATATGTCCATCGAGATGGGCGCCCGCGCGGGCATGATCGCCCCCGACGAGACGACCTTCGCCTACATCGCCGAGGGCGCCCGCCCCTACGCCCCCAAAGGCGAGGCGTTCGACCGCATGGTCGCCTACGCCCGGACCCTCAAAACGGATAGCGAAGACGGCTTCGACCGCCTGGAAATCATCGACGTCGACGCGTTGAAGCCCCAAATCACCTGGGGCACCACCCCCGCGATGACCGTCGACATCGACCAGCCCATCCCCGAGCCGCGGGATGCGGGCGAGGAGCGCGCCCTGAAGTACATGGGACTCAAGCCCGGCGTGGCGATGAAGGACCTCCCAGTAAACACCGTCTTCATCGGCTCCTGCACCAACTCGCGGATTGAAGATCTGCGCGAAGCGGCGAGAGTCGTGAAGGGTCGAAGAGTTGCCGCAGGGGTGCGGGCAATGGTTGTCCCCGGCTCGGACGAAGTCAAGGTCCTCGCCGAAAAAGAGGGCCTAAGAGAAATCTTTATCGCCGCCGGGTTCGAATGGCACCGGGCCGGCTGCTCGATGTGCCTAGGAATGAACGGCGACATCCTCCGCCCCCAAGAGCGAAGCGCCTCCACCTCAAACCGCCCCTACGAGGGACGGCAGGGGCCAGGTTCGCGCACGCACTTGGTCTCGCCGGTCACCGCAGCGGCAACGGCGATCGCGGGCCACTTTGCGGACGCACGAGATTTGAGTTAGCGTCCAGGCTCCCTCCAAGGGTCACGCCGTGGGAGCCCATACTGGATCTAATATGCTTGATCGAGGCCGAGTCGCCTTTGCGCCGTTCGCGTTAGCCCTTCTTGCGGGGCAGCGAGGCGGTATAACGCCGCCGAAGTCGCTGCTCGGCGATTGGGTGAGTGTCGTTGTCAAGTTCAGCGATAATCCTGTCCGTCTTCACTTCGAAGTCGATGGACAGATGACGATGACGGAAGTCGGCGGCGAGACCCACAGGCTGTACTTCAAGTGCGTGGATGCTAAAGAAAGGTGGACCGAAAACCTTAAGGAAATGGCCAAGGATCCAAAACTCAAGGATCTTTTCCGGGAGCAAGCGTTTCCGGAGGGCACGCTTCTGGTCCAATGCGGCCTAGATAAGGCCGCCGCCGAGGTGGGCGGAGGAGCCACCTTCATCTTCGACGCTAAACAACAAACCCTTTCGGACCCGCTTACAGCGTTCTTCTGCCGCGAGGCCGACGCCGCGAAGTGGAAGCAAGCCCTGGAAGCGGATCGACCTAAGCAACCAACCTCCCCGGCTCCCACGAAGAATGCATCCAGCGTCTTCAAGCCCTTGTGGCAAATCAGCTTGCCGTCGAATGCCAAATTTGAGGCGAGCTTGGCTTTGGTTCCGAGTAAAGACGGCGGGGTCTTGGTCGCGCCTCATGGGGAGCACGCCGTGGTGATATCCACTTCGGGAAAACTTATCCGCAAGATCCCTATCGCGAAGACCTTCCTTATTTCCCTAAGGCAGGCGAGCGGCGCTTATGCCTTGGCGGGAATCGATGCGCTGGGTGACGAAGTTGCGGCGTACGACCTAACCGGACGCCGCCTTTGGCGGTACACCTTACCGGATGTCCGCGGCGGAATCCACGATATCTGCTCGGTTACACTCGGCCCGGGAAAGCCGGACGCGGTGGCCGTCGCCTTTACTGGCGGCGGAGGACTGAGCCTTCTAAGCGATTCCGGACACCTTCTTTGGCACCGGGCTATCGATGCCAACGCTTGGTCGGTAGCCCAACTAAAGAGAGCGGCCAAGGCATCCCTCATTGTCATTTCCGATGCCGACGGCGATAGGTTGTTGACGTCGACGGGGCAGAGGCTACGAATGATCACCCCCCATTTCTCCCTTTCCACCTTCGCGGGCTTGGACGTCGACGGTTCCGGATCCGATGCGCTGATCTCGCTGGGAATCACTGAGAAGAGCACGATTTCCGCGACGCGTGCGAACGGCAAACTCCTATGGAGTCACCCATCGCCTTTAGCATTCCGGGTTCTGAGACCCGCCCTTCAAACCGGTCGCCTCAACGGCCGCCGAATTCTCGCCACCGCTGATTTCGGCGGCGTGGTGGCTCTATTGGACCCGCAGGGAAATACCCTGACCCGCTGGGTCAACCCTGAGAAACAGGCCCTCGGCTTCACCGTCTTCAACGCCCCCGACGGATCCCTACGCCTCGCCATGCTCACGAGAAGCGGAGTGACCTGCTACCTCGTGCATAACTTGCCCTAAGCCGTTTCCCCCGACGACCGTCATGGGCGAAGGACAAGCACAGGCAGTTTCGCCTTACTCGCCACCTCGGACGCCACGCTGCCGAGGAACATTCGCTCCATCCAGCCATGGCCGCGGGCGCCGAGGACGATCAGGTCGACCTGGGTTTCTTCCGCAGCTTCCAATATCGCCGCCGCGGGATGGCCCTGTCGCAATCGAAAGGCGGCGGGAATCCCCCGTCGCTCAATTGCCTGAGCCATGTCGGCGCACTCCTTTCCCAGTTCAGCCAATTGGCATTCCGCCGAAGGAGCGGCATGAGATCGGGAGCCTGAGTGCGCCGCGCTGAATACGATGATCTCCTTGATGCCACCAGGTTTCCAGGCCAGGAACTTTTCCAGGGCGCGGTCGGCAAACGGGGAATGGTCGGTGGCAAAAAGGCACCGGACGGGGCCGGCGGGAGCCACCGCTCCGTGAGCGATCAAGAAAGAGTGGCGGGCATCTTGTGAGAGCGCGTGACCCACGCTACCGAAGATCGACTCCGCGAGCGAATGATTTTCCCGGGATCCGATCGCGACCAGATCGGCGGGCCACCGGTAGGCCTCGGTGAGCAGCCGCTCCCCGGCATGTCCTGCCTCATGAATCGCATGGTTCGGCAGGTTTGCCGCCCTCGCTTCCCATGCCGCAATGTCGAGGAGAATTCTGCCGCTTGGCGACAGCACGACGGGCGCCGCCGTTCCGAAAAACTCCGGAGTTTGCGGCAATGAGATGGGCATGGTCACGCTTTCATCGGCGTGGAGCAGGCCCAGTTCGGCATTTTCGAATCGGAGGCGGGCAAGAAGGGCGAGAGCGGAGCGATAGTTGTGGGCCGCATCGATCCCGAGAAGGACTTTCATATCGTGGTTGTTTTCGAGAAGGACACGCCGGCGGGCTCTTCCAGCAAAGAGCGGCTCAGGTGGAGCGCAAAGGCAGCGGCGAACTCATCGACCTTGCCCCAGTCGGTGAGTTCATGGTCGCGGCTGGTGTCGGTTGGACCGCCGGCCGCCTTGCTGATCCGGCGAAGCAGCCAACGCATGATCGGGCCGTACTCTCGGTAGTGGATCGCGCCTTTGAAGGAGGCGGTCATGCAAGGGCTGATGCCCGTCACCTTCGCGAATTCTTCGATGAGGCGGACATCCGTGGTCCGAGCTTCTGGTCGTGAGTCCGCCGCGTTGAGACTAACCGAGAACAACGCCGGGCTCGTCAGGTTGATCAGGGCCGCGTTCTTCCGGGTCCACTCGGTCAAAGGGTGGGGGAATTTACCCACGTAGACCGGACCCCCGATGATCAAGGCGTCGAATCGCGTCAGAACGATTTGCGGAGTGTCCGCCTTCCGCTCCAAGTTAAACAGCTCGACCGAATATCCCGTCCGCTTGAGGCGCCACAGGATCCGCTCCCCGATCTTGGCGGTTTGTCCATAGGGACTATCGAGGATGATTGCTACACGCTTCATTGCTTCGATAGGTTTATGAGCCCTCGCGCCTTGGGTTTCCAGTCGAAACTTGGGTGTCAGCAAAAGCGACGACACGGAAATGCCTTCCTCGAAATGTGCTTTCTTTGGCCATGTACCCCCCTAGTTCGCGTCGTTGATTGGGGCAAGATGGGTCCATGCCCACGACTCCGCATGTCGAATCTCACTTCACGGCCGGCGAGACCGTCCGCGATATCGTCATCGGGATGGCGGATGGTTTAACGGTTCCATTTGCCCTGGCTGCCGGACTTTCGGGCGCCATAAGCACGACGTCGGTCGTCGTCACCGCCGGTATGGCCGAGATCGCGGCGGGCTCTATTGCCATGGGACTCGGTGGATTCCTTGCCGCGCGCAGCGACGCAGAACACTACGCCAGCGAACTGCGCCGCGAGAACCTCGAAGTCGTGGAGAAGCCCGAGGCGGAAAAGGATGAGGTGATCGAAGTGCTCGTCGGCTTCGGCCTGGAGCCAGAACAGGCGGAATTAATCGCGGAGACGTTGAGCAAGGACCCGGATGCATGGGTGCGCTTCATGATGCGCTTCGAGCTTGGCCTCGAAGAACCGGATCCCAAACGCGCGCCGCGAAGTGCAGGCACCATCGCGGCGTCGTATGTCGTGGGTGGATTGGTTCCACTCGCCCCCTACTTTATGTTTTCGCAGGCCAGGCAGGCATTACCTTGGTCGGTCGGTGTCACGATCGTCGCCCTGCTTCTATTCGGGGCCATAAAGGCTCGCTTCACCGGAGCGGCTCCGGTGAAATCGGCACTACAAACCGCGCTCGTTGGGGGCCTTGCGGCGGCGGCGGCATTCCTCATCGCAAGATGGATTGCCTAGCCGCCCACCGCGCGGGTTACTACTTTGCGATGTCGGCGAAATCCTCCATCTCGTACATGGGGCGGATCTCGATCTCGCTTGGGCCAGGCATCGGGTTCGGGCACTTCTTCACCCACTCGATGGCTTCGTCGAGGTCCTTTACGTTCCACTCCCACAGGCCGGCGACGAGTTCTTTCGTCTCGGTGAAGGGACCGTCGGTCACGACTCGCTGGGGGCCGTCGAACTGGACCCGCCTACCAGCGGAGGACGGCTTTAGGCCGGCGCCGGAGGTCATGATGCCGGCTTCCACTAGTTGCTGATTGAAGTTTCCCATCGCCTCCAACAGTTCGGCAGTCGGAAGAATCCCGGCCTCGCTTTCGGCGGTTGCTTTTACAAATACCATTACTCGCATTTTCTTATTTCCTTTGGTGTGGTCCGGATTGGACTCACACTAGTGAGTCGATTGACCACGCTCCCGATCGACAGTTCGAGAGATCAATTTTCACTTCACGTGCGGCACCATCGCATCCGCTTCCCAAGTCTCGCAAACCAACTCCGAGGTGTGTAGACCGAGCTTTTGCTCTCCGGAGCAAATACTTGGGAGGGTGTTTTGGAGACGTTCCTATCTCCAAAACACCCTCCCAAATTCTGGCCAGTCCAGTCCTCGGTCCAAACCTGCGCCGAAAACCGAAAACCGAAAACCGAAAACCTACGCCGCTGCGCCGCTCACCGCCGCTTCGATCTTGGCGACGTCGAGCTTCTTCATCTCCATCATCGCCTCGAAAGCGCGCTTCGCCGCATCGCCACCCTTCTTCATGGCCTCGGTCAGGGCGCGGGGCGTGATCTGCCACGACAATCCCCACTTATCTTTGCACCATCCGCACATGCTCTCCTCGCCGCCGTTCCCGACGATCGCGTTCCAGAAACGGTCGGTTTCCGCCTGGTCTTCGGTGGAGATCTGGAAAGAGAACGCCTCGGACTGCTTGAAGTAGTCTCCACCGTTGAGCCCTAAGCACGGGATTCCGAACACGGTGAACTCAACCGTTAAGACATCGCCCTGCTTGCCGCCAGGGAAGTCGGACGGAGCGCGACTAACCGCCCCCACCGAGCTGTTGGGAAAAGTCGCCGCGTAAAATTGGGCCGCCCCTTCCGCATCGTTGTCGTACCACAGGCAAATTGTATTTTTGTTCATCGTGACTCCTTCGTCTACTAGTCGCTTACGACCGACGAAAATCGACAGCCCGGTCCTCGCCCACAAAAAATTGCGTCCGGCATAGGGCCCTTTCGCCGCCGGTCAATAGATCGAACGAAGCCTGACGTCGTTCCACGAAGTTGCCAGGGCTAGAACTTGAAGCGGCGACCGATGATCATCTTCACGATCGTCCCTTGGGATTGGTTGGTCGCCCCGTTGAGCCCGAACCCGATTCCGAAATTGAACTCCCAGTCCTCACCCAAATTTAGGTCGATCGAAGGGAAGACTTGGTGCACTTGGTTTGAGGGCGTATCCCAGTCGTTCACCGGGCCGACGGATCCGTAGTACTCCACGCCAAAAGTGATCACCTTCGTGATGTCGTAGCTGACCTTCACATTTGGGGAAAACACATAGCGAGACTCTGGATTGCCTCCCCCCAGCGTCTTCTCCAAGGCAGGATTGAACGCCAAATACCACCGGCCGAGTTGCTTGTCGATAATCGGCCGAATCTCGAAATCCGACGTGTCCTCCGAGAACTGCCGCTTCTGAAAGCCATATTCGAGGGAGAGGCTCACCCCCACCGGCCACTTCCAGCTCTCCGGAACCTTCACGCGCGGTCGGATGTGGCTCCCCACGTAGTTGTAGCCTTGGTCCTGCTGGTAGCTCGTAAAGATATAGAAGCCGGTCTCGAAGTTGTCGGTCCAACCGTGGGTGATCTCAAGCGTCTCGTGCAGCTCGTTGCGCGTCGGCAGAACTCGGTTGATGGTCAAGCTCGGCCCATTCAGGTTGTAATTCGAGTGAAGCTCCACCATCGTGGTCCCCTTCTTGACCGTGTCTGACCCATACACCTGGATCTCGTAATTGTCCTGGCCCAAGGCTAGGCAAGCCACGCCCAGAGCGACAAGGATCAATGTCAAGCGCATTAGCACGGCGAAGAGCTTTGCACAAGAACCGATCGAAATCCTATATCGCCAGACGCCCCACACCGTATCCGCGCTCAGTGGAACCGGAGAGGCACGACGACCGGAAGGCAGGGGACCTGCCATCCGGTCAAGCGAGGTTTAGATGGTGCGATGCGCGGCGTCGGCTTCGACCGCGAGGATGTGCAGCAAGTTCAAGAACTGCTTGCTTTGACCTACGAACAGACCATCTGCCGTAAAGCTCGCGATGGTCGCCTGGGCGCCCGCGAATTTGTCGTTCAGCGGACGAATGACCGAGACCCTGGGGAGGTTCGGGCTGATGAACTCGCAGGGGACGGGGAAGATCAGGCTGGGCTGAGTCTTCGGATCGAGGTTGGCATAGAAGTCGGGGAAGGTGAGGGTGCCGTCGGTTAGCGGGGCGATCGGGGACTGAACGCCGTTGCCGGCGAAGTCGACCCACTCCAAGAAGTGCGCGATCTCGTCGCCGCCGATGCCGAGGGTGATTTGGAGCACTTCTGCGCTGGACACCTTCTGACTCATCGCCGCATAGAGGCTGGTGCCTCCCTGCTCGATATATCCGAAGTGGAATGCCGCGGTGTTTGCGATGGCTTGAATGTGATTGGCATCGGCCATGTCGGCATTGTTGCGGGGAATGGCGGGCCGATTGCTGATGTGGACGGCCTGCGGATAGTTGTTGCCGAAGTCGGGATTCGTGGCGCTTCGATAGCGGACATACCAGCTCGTATCCACGTTCAAATGCATCAAGTTCGTGAGACGTCCGATGCCGGATGAACCTGTCGCGGTGCTGCCCTGCAGGGTCCGGAACTCGTCGAAGTTGACCGGTTCGGCGCCATGGGACTCGAGATACGCGTTGAGGAACACCGCGTGGCTGATTTCGTCGAGGGTGTTACTCGTAATGTACTGAGTGGCATCCCCGTCAAGGTTGTTAAGAGCTAGCTGATATGGATTCAGCGTCTGATTCGGGGCCACCTCGATCGGAAGGTTGTCGCCGATGCCGCCCAACTCGGCGTACTGAATCCAGAGGTCGGCCTCGATCAGTTCGGCCGCCGCTAAAAATCGCAGAATCGCCGCGTCTCCGGGCTTGAGGGTGCCGTTGCTTCCCGCCGCGTGAGCCATCGTCGGACTCGCCATCAGGGCTCCCATCGGCAGCATCGCCGCTCCGGCCAGACCCGCACGCTTAAGAAATGTTCGGCGCGGAAGTGTATTTTCAATGGATTCGCTTGTGTTCTTCGTCATGGTTTCCTCGTTGATTAGGGCAAGATCTCCCCGGCTCGTCCGCTAGGCCTTTGCGTACGATCGCGAGGATCAAACAACTAATCGCCGAGAGAATTGGGAAAGTTTGAAAAGCTCGGCGTGCGTCCGAATGCGCGCTAATCAGCACCTTTTGCTGGGTATCCACAGGGACTTATGAACTGTAGAGTTGTAATCGTGCGATAGGTGCGTAATTTCCAAAAGAGCGTCGATTTCACGACACCGGACTGTGCGGCAAGTTTTAGAATTGCTCGCCGTGGTTCTCTCTTGGCGACGGCGCCACGCATCGCCAACCGAACCGAAGGTTGTAGCCGAGACCGGAGCATCGACGCGATGGTGTCGGGCATGCCGCCAAAACCGTCGCCAAAAACCGAAAAGCCGTCCAGCGCTTCGCGCGCGACACCATCGCCGGGCTCCGGTCTCGGCTACACCCTGCGGGGTCGGTTTAAAGTAACGTCGACGGCAATCGATATTTTGGGGACCACGACCAACCCGTGCGACCCACTCCAAGCCGACCTTAGCGATGTCACACCTTTGGGTGACCGGCCATTCACACGCCAGCAATTCCGTGACTTGTGTTCTGGACTGCCGTAGACTACGTTTTAATGATTGTCGGTGTCGAGTCCGGGCCCCACGAAGAAGTGGCCGAAGACTTTTTGCAGTTCCTGGAGGACGACGAAGCTCCCCTCGAAACTGAAGGCAAGCCGCCGTGGCTGATCGCCGTCGTTGATGACGAGCCGGCGGTGTACGAGGCCACCAAGATTGCCCTGGAAGGTACATCGTTCGAAGGCCGTTCCTTCGAGCTGATTCACGCCCGGTCCAAGGCCGAGGGCCATCGCTTACTGGCGACCCAAAAGGGAATCGCTTGCGTCCTGCTCGATGTCGTCATGGAGTCCGAGCACGCCGGCCTGGACCTCGCGCGCGAGATCCGGGACGATCTCGATAACAAGCTCATCCGCATCATCCTCCGAACCGGCCAACCCGGCTACGCGCCGCCGATGGACGTGCTCCAGCAGTACGACATCAACGATTACAAGGAAAAGACGGAGCTCACCCGGACACGTCTCTGGATGACCATCGTTTGCGCCTTGAGATCCTATCAGCAGATCGTCGCGCTCGAACTCAGCCGCACGGGACTAAGAACGGTAATCGAGGCATGTTCGGATCTCATGCGCCGGCGGGGCCTCAACGATTTCGCCCGCGGCGTGGTCATGCAGATCGCTGCGCACTTGCGCCTCGAACCCGAAGGGCTGCTCTGCGCCCGTCAAACCAGCTCTCTTGACAGCCCCACCGTGGTCGGCGCTGCCGGACATTTTGCTGCAACGGTTCAGCACCCACTGGAAACCGTCGCCGATCCCGAAGCGGTCCAACTCATCAATGCCGCGCTGGAAAGCGGGGAAGACGTTCTCGGCGAAGGCGGCATGACGCTCGCGATCGGAGGCCAAGCCTGGCGCGGCGCCATCTACCTCGAAGGGCGCCGCTCGATCAGCACCCTCGACCGCGAGCTGCTTTCGATCTTCTGCCAAAACGTATCGCTTGGCTTCGAAAACCTGCACTTATTCGAAACCGTGTCGGAACTCGCCTATCGCGACCGCGTCACCAAGCTCGCCACCCGCGCCCGCATCGTCGAGATCATCACGGAACGGTTGGAAGCCGGCCAGCGAACCACGCTGATGCTCGCGGATATCGACGGCTTCACGCTTTACAGCGCCGCCATGGGCCGCGGCTTTGGCGACGATGTCCTAACGGCGGTTGCGAACCGGTTGCGGCAAGTTTTGCCAATGGAGGACCGCGTCGGTTGCCTCGTCAAAGACACGTTTTGTCTGATCCTGGAAGATGAGGACCCTCAGCAGATCGCACGCGAGCTAAAGAAACCGGTCATGGTCCGGGATCAGCAACTCCGGGTTGTCCTGACTTACGGCTGCAGTGCAAGTTCGGAAGTCGGCGATCAAACGGCGCTCGGCTCGCTGCAGCAGGCGGAAGTGGCGCTAAAGGAGGCGCAGTGCCGCCATCGCGGGCATATGGTCGTCTACTCGCCGGATATCGAAGCCCGCCAAAAATACAGCCTGTTCCTCGCGCTCGAGCTTCGGGAGGCGATGGAGAGCGAGCAGCTTTCGCTCGTCTACCAGCCGCAGGTGTACAGCAACTCGTTCCGTCCCGTCGGCATCGAAGCGTTGCTTCGGTGGGATCATCCGACGCGCGGCCCGATATCGCCGAGCGACTTCATTCCCGCTGCGGAAGCTTCCGGTCTCATCGGCGAACTTGGCAACTGGGTTGTCCGTCGCGCCTGCGCGGAGATGAAAGACGTCCTCAACTCACGCGCGGTGGAGCGTTTGGCAATCAACCTTTCGCCCACCCAGCTCAACAACCCGAATTGCCTGCGGGACATCGACGACATCGTCCGCGCCGCCGGGATCAGTCCGATGTACATGGAGTGGGAAGTCACCGAGTCGGCGGTTTTATCTGGCGACGTAGCGATCTCGCAACTTCGGGAAGCCCGCAGCAAAGGCTACAAGATCGCCCTGGACGACTTCGGAACCGGGTACTCGTCGTTGTCCATGATCCGCTCGATGCCCTTGGATATCGTCAAGATTGATCGCGCTTTCTTAGCCGAAATCGGCACGGACTTGCGCGCATCCAGCATCGTGGCCGCGATCTCTTCAATCTGTCAGTCCACGGGGCACGAGACGATCGCCGAGGGAGTCGAAACCGACGACGATCTGGCCGCGATCCAAGCCGCCGGCATCGACGTCGTTCAGGGATTCTTATTCAGCAGGCCGCTCGGCGCCAAGGCCTGCGCGGATTGGCTCACCAAGCATCAAAATGGACGGGTCTAAGTTCCGCATAGACCAAATAAGCATCGGGAAGAAGCTCTTCATTGCCTTTCTTTCCGTGTTGGGCTTGCAGATGCTTACCGGTTTTTTGGCGCTGAATAGCCTCAAGGCGGTCAACGCCGGCGCCGCGGGAGTAAAGGACAACTGGCTGCCCAGTGCATCGACGGTCGGGCAGCTAATCGATGCCGTTGACCGCTACCGACTCTGGGAAAGTCGCATCTTCCTGGCCAAGAACAGCAGGGAGCGTGACAGCGCGCTGGCCGGACTTCGCGCGTCCACCCAATCGATCTCGCTGATCCGGATTTCGTACGGCAAGCTGGAAAACAAGAGTCCTGCCGAGGCGAAATTGATTCGTGAGTTCGACGATTCGTGGAAAGGGCACCGCGCCCTAAGCGAACAGCTCATCGCAGAGATCCAGCTTGGTCCCGAATACTACGAAAGAGCACGCGCCTCGTATTTCAACGAAGGCCCGAACGGGGTCTTCGACACCCTGGATCACCTTTGGCAGAACCTGGAATTCAGTACCGCCCAGGGAAACAAGGTCTTAAAGCGGGCGAGCGAGACGTACGTTCAGACCTCGCGCCTGATCTACCTGGCCATGGTCGTGACGATCGTGCTCACGGGCCTGCTCGCGATCTACCTGGCGCGGATCGTGGCTCGGCCGATCGTGACGCTGACCGATGCGATGCACCGCATGGCCGACGAGGATCTCAGCGTTGAGATTTCGGACCAAGAGCGGGGCGACGAGTTGGGCGTCATGGCGCGCGCCCTCGCGAACTTCCAGAAACGCCTCATTGACCGCCGGCGCCTCATCGAGGACGAAAAAACGAACCTTGTCGCCCTCCATCAGGCCCAGAACGAACTCGTCGAGTCCGAGAAGCTTGCCTCGTTGGGCCGCTTGGTGGCGGGAGTCGCGCATGAGATTAACACGCCCCTGGGTTCCGCTTATGTCGTCGCAACGACCCTGGTTTCGGGGCATACCGAGTTTGAGGCGAAGGTTCAGGCGAATCAAATTCGAAAGTCAGATTTGGATTCGTTCGTCTCTCTGGTCGGCCGCGCCGGCGGGCTGATCGAGACGACGCTCCGAAAGGCCAGCGACTTGGTGCGGAACTTCAAGCAAGTCGCGGTCGACCAGACCAGCGATCAGCGGCGGAGATTCGAGGTCGGCGAACTCGTCCACCAGGTGAGCACGACGTTGGTTCCTTTGTTTAAGTCGAAGGGACACCGGATCGATTTGGATGCCGGCGAATTGGTGGAGATGGACAGCTATCCGGGGCCGCTGGGGCAGGTCTTGTCGAATCTAGTTGCCAACGCGTTGATCCATGGCTACGGTGACGCCGCCGAGGGTGTGGTTCGTGTATCCGTACAAAAGCGGGGCGAATCCGAGGTCTTGATCCATGTTATGGATAAGGGTAAGGGAATTAGACCTGAGCATATCGATCACGTTTTTGAGCCCTTCTTTACCACCAGGCTTGGACAAGGCGGTAGCGGACTTGGCCTGAATATCGTTCACCGAATCGTCACGAGCGTCCTAGGGGGCACCGTCGAGGTGCACAGCGAGGTTGGTGTCGGCACCATGTTTATTCTCGTGTTGCCGGTCCGCGCGCCCGAAGTCGTCAACATCTCTGGAGACAGTACGCGTAGCGTGTAGGCCGGGTCTCGCCCCCGAGGGCGATGGCGCGGCGGCGACGTTCGGCACGCCCATCGGTCACGCGAAACGTCCAACGGCGACCAATACGCCCCCCGCGCCATCTCCCTACGGTCGAGACCCGGTCTACACGGCGGAGCCGTAGGGGGAAGCGAATTCGTGCCGCTCAAGGGCGTTCGGCTGGCCTCAACCTATCGCCTACGAGCCGATAGGCGTAAACCTTTCTCTTCGATGTCTTGTATAGTTTTTCTGTGCGCGCCGTAGTCGTTTCGTTGCTCCTTATCTCGGCGACCGCGTTCGCGGGCGCCCAAACCCCGCCGAGCCTTGGCCAGCAGGCGGCCAACTATGGCGGCCAAGCTCTAAGCTGGATGCAAAACCAGTGGACACGGGTTCAGAAAGAGGGCCGAGCCTCCGCCGACAAAATCGTCCGTGCTTATCCCAATCGTTTCCGAGACCTCAAGATTCAAGTCGCGAGAATGAGCGAACTCGCCGGCCAGTTTTCGGACGCCCACCGTCTTGCGGAAAAGAAGGCGTTGCTGGAGCAGCTGTGGCAGGTAAGGGGAAGTGTGAACCTACTCGCGCTGTGTTCGCCCGATGTAATTCACGAGTTGACGGGGATGGATTTGCAGCAGATCACGGCGCTGCAGAGTCAGTTGGCGAGCCTTCGAGCCCGACTCACGCTCTGATAGGCGAGGTCATGACCTACGATGAGCTTATTCAGGTGGCGGGCCGTGCCGAGGGGCAGATTCTTCGGACGGTTAGGGGCAAGGAATTCCGCGTGAGTGTCTTCGGTGACTGCCCATTCTTTATCCCCCTTTCGACTGGGCAAGGCCGAAGCGATGGCCGTAAGGCAGCCGAACGGTTTCTTGAACGCTACAACTCAACTGGTAGTCCACAGTCGAAGGACTACGTTGACGTGACGCGAAACGCCTCTTATTTCCTGGCTCTTGTCAAGCTGCCAACTGTCTAAAGGATTGCTATCGCGCCATAACGGTGGGCAAGGGCTTCTAAACCGGCCGGCTCCTTGGGTAGACTTTCCGATTCGAAAGCCCAACTTTCTGGGAGCTACCGATGAAGCGCACGTACCAGCCTAACAAACGACACCGCAGCACGACGCACGGATTCCGCGTCCGAATGCGCACGACCGATGGACAGAACGTCCTCAAGCGCCGCCGCGTTAAGGGCCGCCACAAGCTGTCCGCCTGAAACCTAAAGGCCCAAGCAAGGCGCGGTTCGAGACCATTTTTACCGAGGGGCGCCGCGTCAGCGGATCTCTGGGCCAAGTCGTGGGACTGCCTGGAACCGGCCTCCTCGGGGTCGCGACCGCGAAAAAAATCGGAGATCGTCCCGCGCGTAATCGCGCGAAGCGACGCTTTCGCGAGGCGGCAAGAACCCAGGGTCTCCTCGATCCCAAGTTCGATTTTATCCTGATCGTAAACGGCAAGGGCGCCGATGCAACGTTCGAACGTATCCAAGAAGAGGTTCGTGGATTATTCGCGCGGGCGGTAGAACGTTGGGAAAGCGACTAGGAATTTTTTTGATCCGCTGCTATCAAAGAGGCTTTGCTTGGATGCCGCCAACATGCCGTTTTACGCCAAGTTGCAGCCAATACACCCTCGAGGCCGTAGAACGGTACGGTCTCGTTCGGGGCTCGTGGATGGGAATCAAGCGGATATGCCGCTGCCACCCCTTCCACCCCGGAGGGTACGACCCGGTACCTTTCGACGACCGTTCCGCACATCCTCATGAGTAAGCCCGCCCCAAAGCCGAATTTCCTTATCACGCTCCTCTGGGTGATCGCCATATTCATGACGGTCCGTATGTTCACCGGCAATACGGATCAGAACAATCAGCAAAAGCAGACGACGGCGCAGCTTTACCAAAAGCTCCGGTACGACAACCAATACCGGCTTGATGCGACGATCGTGACCGATCGCCGACTTTACGATTCCAGCCTTGACGAGGACGTAAAGGCGAAGCGTCTGACCCCAGCCGAGAGGGAGAAGAAGGATGTTGAGGCGGTCATCCTCGTCGCGGACACCCAACTCAAAGCGGGCATGCACGCGAACGAGACGAGCCGCATTCGGAACGCCTTCAACAGCCTCGCGGGCGATCAACGGAGGCTCCTCGGCCGGCCGGAGTGGAATACGCCGGTCGCGGTTGCCGAGCCCACCAAAGATTTTGCGTGGAAGGAGTGGTCCGGCCAGCAACTCTACAACGAGGTCAGTTCGGTCCTCGCCCAGCGAAACAAAGCGGAACTCGTTTGGGGTTTCATCCCCGGCTACCAGATTATCGACGGCTTAGTCGCAATGACCGGACGATCCTCCGGCTTTAGCTACGCGTTCGCCGCGTTCCTGCTTGCGCTGCTCGTGCGCGGCATCATTTTCCCGCTCTCCCAGCGGCAGATCATGTACGGGCGGCAGATGTCGCAACTGACCCCGCTGGTCAAAGAGATCAAGGATCGCTACAAGGACGACCAAGTCGTGGCGAACCAGAAGACGATGGAGCTGTACAAAGAGTACGGCCTCAATCCGCTCGCCGGCTGCGCGCCGATGCTCGTGCAGATGCCGTTCTTCTTCGCGATCTACCAGTGCATGCTGCACTACCAATTTACGTTCGAGAAGGGCACCTTCCTTTGGATCAATGAGGCGAATAGCCAGAATTCGCACGGATTCATCGCCGCCAACCTCGGCCAGATGGACTCGATCCTGACGATCATCTACGGCATCAGCATGATCGTCTCGACGCTCCTGACGCCGGTCTCCGACCCGAGCCAAGTCAAGCAGCAGCGACTCATGGGCGTGGGTATGGCGGTGGTTTGGACGTTCTTCATGTTCACCGGCGCGATCCCCGTGGTGTCGGGCTTCGTCCTCTACTGGACCTTCACGAACATGCTCGCTACGGCGCAGTCGCTTCGGGCTTACCGGCTCCCTCTTCCTCCGTTGGTTAAGGTCAATGCAAAGGGCGGCGGAGTGCTTCCCCAAGCCGGAGCGGGCGGCGTCGGCGGCAAGTGGGGCAAGTGGTTCGAAGAACTGCAGAAGCAGGCCGAAGAGCAGAAGAAGCACATGCCCGACGGTGGTTCGAACGGCAAACCGTCCACAAATGGAAAACCTTCGCCCAACGGCACAACCTTTTTAGGCACGGGCGAGACTAAGAAAGGAACGCCCGCGAAGCATAAGCCCAAGAAGCGGAAATAGTGTATTTAGCGCGGAAATTCTCTGTCGCGTAAACGTGGGCGGGTAGAAGGTTAACCAAAACGAGTAAAGTGCAAGGATCAATGCAGACGGTGGAGATCTCAGCTAAAACGGTTCAGGACGCAACGAAGCAAGCAGCAGACAAGCTTGGCGTGGCGGCTGACCAATTGAAGGTTACGGTTCTTGAGGAGACCAAGGGGCTTTTCGGGAAGAGTTCGGTTAAAGTCCGGGCTGAGGTTGTAGAGTCTGCGCCCAAGGCTACCAAAGCGCCTGCCGCGGCTCCGGAAGTTACGACTCCCGAACCCGCCGCCCCCGCCCCGGCCAAAGCCCCGGCGAAGCCCGCTCGCGGTGGCCGCAAGGCTCCGGCCGCGGTCGAGGCCGCACCGGTTGTCGAGCCTGAGCCCGTGGCGGTCGCCGCCGCTCCCGCACCGGCCCCTGAAGCCGCACCGGCGAAGGCCGACGGACGTCGTTCGGGCCGTGGCAAGCGAAGCGAAGCCGCTCCCGCCAAGCCCGCGGAAAAGGCCGCCGAGACCGATGGCGCCCCCGAAGCCGAACCGGCGGAGGAAGTGCAAGCCAGCCAGGCAGATGCCGAGGCTTTGGTTTCCGTGGTCCGCGAGCTTCTCGAAGCCGCCCAACTTTCCATCACCGCCGAGATCGGAAGCATTTCCGGCCGGTATGTGAACGTCGTCCTCGACGGCAAGGACGTCGCCTTCATCATCGGCAAGCACGGTGAGGTTCTTAACTCGATGCAGTACCTGGTGAACATCGTCGCCAGTCGCCGCATTGAGCGAGGCGTTCGCGCCACCCTCGACGGTAACGACTACCGCCGACGCCGTGAGGACGCGCTTACCCAGCTTGCGCAGAAGATCGCCGAGCAGGTCAAGAAGCGCGGCGAAGAGGCCGTTCTCGACGCTCTCCCCGCCTTCGAGCGCCGCATCGTCCACAAGGCCCTCGGCGAGTTGGACGGCATCACCACCTACAGCGAAGGCGAAGAGCCTAACCGCCGCGTGGTCATCGCGCCCGCAGACTAAGGGTTCCTAGTTCTTCGGATGAGACCTCCCGTTTACGAATGGGAGGTCTTTTTCGTTTTTGGAGAAGGGTCGCCCTGGCAGTCGAAACCATCGGTTAGACCGACCCCGAAGGGTGTAGGCGAGACCGGAGCCCGGCGATGGTGTCGCACGCGAAGCGTTGAGACGATATCTCGGATCTCGGCGAGGGTTTGGCGGCACGCCCGACACCATCGTGTCGACGCTCCGGTCTCGGCTACCACCTTCGGTGACGAACTACACCCGACCCAGGAACACCTTTGTGTCGTATGGGAACTCGACCACCCCGCCCGAGGAGTAACGAGCAAACAAATCCCGTAAACCCTCGATCAGACCCTCGTACCCTGGATCACCTGCAACCGGTGCGTACGAAGACGATAACAACCGACCCTCCAACCCTTCGTAATCAAACCGTTGAGAATTCGGAAAAGAGGACATCGTCATCGTCCCCGCCAAGAAGAACGGCTCTATCGAAGACCCGTCGAGGTCTTTGTGCTTCACGTCCAGATACTCCGGCGAGTAGGTCTTTAGTAGCGTTTCATAACCCTCGATGAAATTTGATCCGGCGACCGCGCGGTCGTTCCAGACGAGGGCCACCCAGCGATCGCCGCGCAAAATCCGACGAAACTCTGCGCGAGCCAACTCGAAATCAAACCAGTGAAACGCCTGGCAGCAAACCACCAAATCGACGGAAGAATCCGCTAAACCCGTCACCTCCGCCGCCGCATCCACGCTCCGAAAGCCGGATGCAGCGCCAATTTGAACCTCCGCAGCCTCGCGCATCTCTCTATTTGGCTCGATCGCAAAAACGGTCGCCCCCGATTGAAGAAGCAAGGCCGTCGAAATTCCCGTCCCCGATCCCACGTCTGCGATCACGGAAGACGCAGAAAGACCCAACCGGGACACCAAAAGATCAAGCACCGCAGAAGGGTACGAGGGCCGATATTTGACGTAATTTGCGACTCGGGATGAAAACCGGGCCTTGGAGTCGAGGGGCATCATTTTAGTATCCTTAAAACTAATGATTCCCACGCGCCTCAAACCGGTTTTGCCGGGCGCTACCATCGGGCTGGTTTCGCCGGCCACATCCGTTCCTAAGGAGAAGTTGGAGACCGGCATTGCGGTCCTGGAAGGAATGGGATTTCGTACGAAGCGGATGCCTCACGTCGCCGACAAGACGCACGACCTTGCCGGAAACGACGAAGATCGGGCGGCCGACATCCAAGCGGCCTTCGCCGACCCGGAAGTCGATGCCGTCCTTTGCACGCGCGGAGGTTACGGTTGCGCAAGGCTTCTAAGACTCCTCGATCTCGACGCGATCGCGGAGAGCCGGAAGCCGTTTATGGGTTTTAGCGACATTACGACCCTGCACATCGCGCTAAACCGCCGAGGTCTGCCGACCTTTCACGCCCCGATGGTTTCCACTTTGGCGGCTGAGCGCCCAAGCTGGGTGCATAGCTCGTTCGCGTCGGCTCTCGCCGGCGATTTTCGGGCGCCAAGTGAGGCACGAACAGGGCATAAGGTTGTGCCGGGAATTGCCGAAGGCATCGTGGCGGGAGGCTGCCTTACTTTGATGGCGGACAGCATGGGAACGAAGGATCCCTTTTGCGGAAAGGGAAAGATCGTGCTCATTGAGGACATCGGCGAGCCGCCCCACCGCGTCGACGCAATGTTGACCCATCTACTGAATGCGGGCGCCCTGGACGGGGTGGCTGGATTCGCGGTCGGCGAGATGACCGACACCGACCTGCTCGCCAAGGGCGACGACCTCGATTGGCGGACGATCGTTCGGGAGCGGATCGCGCCTCTAGGCGTCCCGACGACCTTCAATTTCCCGTTCGGCCACATCGACGCGATGCTCACCCTACCGCTCGGCTTACCCGCCCGGCTGGACGCGAACGCGGGCACGCTGACCTATCTATAATCAGGCGACTTGGTTGCGCCTATGAAGCTTCGTCCCCTCCACTCCGGCGATACGATTGCGCTCGTTTCGCCGGCCTCCCCGCTTCCAGTGGAGCGATTGGAGTTCGTCACGAAGCTGCTAGAAGCGGAAGGATTTGCCGTGCGGATCATGCCGCACGCTCTGGATAGCGACGACTACCTCGCTGGCTCCGACCAGGATCGCGCCCGAGACCTTCAGAACGCATTTGCCGAAGACGGCATTGCCGCCGTCCTTTGCACGCGCGGCGGCTACGGGTGCGCGCGCCTGTTTCCGTACTTGGATCTGGACGCTATCGCGAGAAGCCAAAAGATGTTTCTCGGCTTCAGCGACGTCACGACCCTCCACGTCGCGCTGAACCGGAGGGGAATGCCCACGATTCACGCTCCGATGGGGCTTACGCTTTTCTATCCGCGCGAACCGTGGGTGATCGAGTCGTTCCGCCGGGTCCTTCGCAACGACCTGACCCCGCCGGAGGGCGCCACGAAAGCCACAACCGTCGTTGGCGGAAAAGCCGAGGGCGAAGTCATCGGGGGCTGCCTCTGTCTCCTCACGGACACCATCGGCACTAACGAGCCTTTAGACGCTACGGGTCGCATCCTTCTAATCGAGGAGGTTGACCAGCCGCCGCACCGGATCGATGCGATGTTTACGCATCTCTTGAATTCCGGCATCGCTCAGTCGGCGGCGGGTTTCTTAATCGGAGAAATGACGCGGACGGATACGCTCGTAGATCAGGCGATCGGCGGAAAGCCATGGGAGACCATCGTCCGGGAACGGCTGGAACCGCTGGGCAAGCCAATGGTCATCAATTTCCCCCTGGGCCACATGAAGAATATGCTGACGCTTCCGCTCGGAATTCGCGCCCGGCTGGACGCGGACAACGGCTCGCTAACGTACTTGGATCAACTATGGGATTAGGCCTTTTCCTCGCCATCGCCCTAACAAAGGGAGATGTAAAGCCGGCGCTCGTTTGGGAGAAGACCTTGGCTCCCGGTCTCATCTACCGGATGGAGGTGGATCCGAATCTGCCGCGCACCGTAAACGCCGTGCGCCTCTCGCCCGGCAGCCCGAGCCTTCGCTGGTCGCCCGAACTCGCAGGGAAGACGATCAACGAGGACGGAGGCGTCAAGGGCCGCCGCACGCCCACCGCTATGGCCGCGGATTCGAACGCCATCGTCGCCGTCAACGGAGACTTCTTCACCTACACCCAAGGGGCGCCGATCGGTCAATTCATCCGTGCGGGTGAACTCATCACCACGCCGGCTAAGCCCCGCGCCGTCTTCGGCTGGGGCCCCAAGGACGCCAAACTCGGCTTTGCCAACGCGGCCGCCTTCGCCACCATCGAAGGCAGCGACGAATTTAAGTTGGAGGCGCTGAACCAACCCGTCAGTCCGAACGGCGTCGCGCTCTACACGCCGGCGGAGGGTGAGCTCTCACCCCCGAAGGACAACGTCCTCATTGTCCTAAAAGTCCCCGAAAGCTCATTTTCGCCATCGTCGACTTCGATGGCAACCGTCGAAAGCATCGTCAGCGACTCCGCCAGAACGGTCGTCCCCGCCGGTCATGCCTACCTCGTCGCGTCGGGCTCCAAAGTTCCGCTTCTCGCGGGTCTTCGTATGGGCGACCGCGTCAAGCTGCGATTGAAGACGGACGGCTTTGATTGGGAAAAATACGAGAACGAAATCGGGGGCGGACCATTCCTCGTCAAAGACGGTGCCATGGCCGTAGACGGCGTTCAGGAGGGCTTTAACGCTGACTTCCTGGGTCGGCACCCCCGGACCGCGATCGGCAAGACGGCGGATGGAGATATCTGGATCGTCACCGTCGATGGACGGCAGGCGTGCAGCGTGGGGGCGACGCTTGAGGAGTTGGCCAAGCTCATGATCCGACTGGGCTGTACGGAAGCGATGAACTTGGATGGTGGAGGCAGCACGGCCCTCAATATTTTCGGCCTCACGGTGAGTCGGCCAAGCGACGGCGTGGAGCGACCAGTCGCCTCGGGGATCCTCGTCTTCGGTCCGCACCCGACAGTCATTGACGGAAAGCTGAAACTAGCGGTGGGGAAGCAAGCTGATGGAATGCTTCTCGTCACGGCGAAGCGAGACGGCCATCCCGTAGACAACATGAACATCCTCTGGTCCGGCCGCGGTGCGGCTTGGATCGACCAAGGAGGGGCGCTGCATCCCGTGCACGCGGGCAAGGCGACCGTCACGGCGACGATCGATGGGCAAACCGTGACTTTAGAGGTAAAGGTCCCTGGGCCGGTGATTGCCGACCCCAAGAAGATATTGGCCGCCGACCGGGGCTAAAGCTTCTTCGCCGATCGATAGACGCGTACGTAATCGACCATCAACCGCTGCGGAAACACCGTGGTGTCGTCGGGACTCCCCACGAAACCACCGCCGACGGCTAGGTTTAAAATCATGAAGAACGGGTGGTTGAACACCCACCGGTTGTGTCCCACGCTGAGCGCGTCTTCCTTGTGGTACATCTTGTCGTCCAGGTACCACCGGATCTCGCCCGGCTCCCACTCGATCGCGTAAACGTGGTAGTCGTCGGCGAGGGTGCCTTTCTCGATCGAGGTTCGACCGGACTTGCCCATGCCACCGCTGTAGCCGGGACCGTGGGCGGTTCCGATCTGAGTCTGCGGGTTTTGGCCCTTGTACTCCATGATGTCTATCTCGCCGCAAGTCGGCCAGCCGACGGTTGAGATGTCGGCCCCGAGCGTCCAAAACGCCGGCCAGATGCCCTGGCCTTTGGGAAGCTTCATACGTGCCTCAAACCGCCCGTAGGCTTGAGAGAATTGGCCTTCCGTCTTAATACGAGCGGAGGTGTAGTGGGGCTTCGCGCCACCGCTGGCTTCTTTGCGCGCTTCAATGACGAGGTGGCCCTCGCCATCGAGGAAGCAGTTCGACTTGCCCTCGGTGTAGTCCTCAAGCTCGTGGTTGCCCCAGCCCCAAGCGCCGACGTCGTGTTTCCACTTTGCCGGGTCGGCTTCCGAGCCCGCCGGTCCGGTGAACTCGTCGGAGAAAGTCAGGATCCAGTCCGAAGAGGCCTGGGGCAAGTTGGGAAGAAGGGTGAGGACGGAGGCTAAGAGAGCGAGCATTAGGCGAAGACTTCTACGGACGCAAACTTCTCACCGAGAACGAGGGCCGAATCGCCGCCCATCCACTGGTCCAGGGTCGAAGCGTAGACGCCGCGGAAGTCTTGGGTAAAGCCTACGTCGCCATCGACCAGATTCTGCAGGTCCGGGATCGGGCCGTGGATGCCGCCCTTGACCTTGCTGCCGATCACGAACATGGGAGCCGCGGCGCCGTGGTCGGTGCCCTGGCTGGCGTTCTCTTGGGTTCGGCGGCCGAACTCGGAGAAGACGATGGTGACGACCTTGTCTGCGCGGCCGATCGCTTCCATTTCCTTTTGGAACGCATTGACGGCGTTGCCGAAGCTCGCGAGGAGTTTCGCGTGCTGGTCGGCCTGACGAGCGTGGGTGTCGAAGCCGCCGGCGGAGAAATAGACCACGCGGGTGGCCGGGGACGTGGCGACAAGTTGCGCGATCTGCTTAAAGCCTTGGCCGAACTGGTCGTTGGCATAGGTCTGCTTGGCGGTGAAGGTGCCGAGTTGCTTCTGTAGGGTGTCGATCACGTCGAGAGCCGACTTGCTGGCCTGCTGGACGGCGTGGGTGGCGGAGCCTTGCATTGCATCCATGCCCTGGATGTCACGAAGCATCTTCTCGGTGTCCGCGTCCCCGACCATGTTCTTCAGGTCGGCAAGGCTGGCGAAGCACGGGACGCTCGCGTTTACGGCGTTGAGGGCGAGGGGCTTCTCGGTGGAAAGTCCGAGCGCCACCACGGGGTTCAGGGGGCCGTGAAGCATCTGCTGGTCGAAGTGGCGGCCGATCCATCCCCCTTTTAACTTGCCTTCGGGGCTGCCGGATTGCCAGATCTCCATGCTCTTAAAATGCGATCGGTTTGCCTGCGGATAGCCGACGTTGTTGATGATCGCGACTTTGCCCTGCTTGTAGAGTTCTTGGATACCGGTGAGGCCAGGATGCAGGCCTTGCTGCTCGTTGAGCTTGAGGACCTTGTCTTCCGTGATGCCGATGGTGGGGCGGAAGGTGTAGTAGGCCTTGCTGGCGTAGGGAATCACGGTGTTCAGGCCGTCGTTGCCGCCGCTGAGCTGGCACACGATGAGGACGGTGTCCCCGGTGGCGTTTTGGCCGTTTGCTTGGCGAATAACGTCAGCCTCGGCGATCGTGGAAAGCCATCGGGGGGCCACTAAGCCCACCGCGATCATCGTCCCACCCTTAATCAAATCTCGTCTGGTCAGCAAGTCGCTCATAACGGATCCTCTCTACTTCTCAGTATAGGGGGAAACGTTGGAATCGGCGGATGGTTCAGCACCGATTGAACTCCCTGTGGAAGACATTGTGAGGTGACGCAGACCGTCGGAGACTCTGGTGAATCTCGGTTCCGAGACAGTTCCATCTCACCGCCCGCAATGCAAGGGTTTGATTGCGGTGCGCCACCAGATATGAGGTTACGCGCCCATTGTCGAACTCGCAAGTCGGCACTTCTGCGGACCGGAATGACACGATTGATCGATCAAGACGGACCGAAAATCACACTGTCGACAATTTCTTGGAATCAAAAAGTACGACTGTTCACCCGGACCCTTCTGGAGCAGACTGCAGGTCGCCGGCGCCACTAGAAATGCGGCTGGCTCAAGGTCGATATGGACTCAGTTATTATTGCGCCCCTCGCATCAACCCACAAATCCGCCGTTCTCTTCAATCAGGTAACCGACGGCGTCACCGAACTTGCCATAAGGCTGCCCGACAAAAGGGAGATTCACATGGCTGGGTTGAACGTTCGTCGATGGTTCGAATACCGGACGTTGCCGGGGGAAGAACAACATGGCGTCCTGCAAGGAGATGGCTACCGAATCGAACCTAGCCAGACAGACCCGAAAGAGTTTCACATCGGCGTCAGTGTAGACGGCGGGTTAGGGCACTGGTACCGGATTCGAGGAGAAAGGCTCGACTTCCTCTTCTTGAGTTGATGATGCATCGCCACGGGAGGAGAGACGATGAATCTCACATATCAAACCGCATCGCCGGTCGTCCTTGAATTAATCGCTAACGTCAAGCCGGGCCAGCGGGTCCGCCTGTCTCCCTCGCGAGCGCACATTACCTTTCCTGGCTACTACTGTCCTTTGGGCGCAAACCTTAGCCCCGAACAACAGGCGGAGATATTCGCAACCTGCAATGGGCTTACGCTTAGGACGCATCGGGACGGCGGTTTCACTTTCAGTCGCGAATCCTCCAGGCCCGACCGCCTTCACTCTTAAGTCCAGCTACCTCGTGGGTAATCTCCGCCCCGTGGAGGAACGGCGGAAAAGACTTTGGGAATATGGTGCGGGGGCGGCCCTTACGTTTTTGGTCCTTTACGTCTTCTACCGGCTCCAAGACTACGGGCCCGAGAGCGCGGTGCGACGCTTTCACGTGGACGTCCAGCGGCAGGATTGGCGCGATTTGACGCGGGTCACTCTGGAACCGCTCGGGTCAGCGGAGCCGCAGGCTTTGATGGCCCTTGTCAATCAATATGGCTTCCTGGGCGCCTCCTACAAACTCCTTGCGATGCAGCGATCGCCGGAGCAGGTTCGGGCGGTGGTCGAGTACAGCTTTCCCGGCGGCAAGAAGGATGCCTTTCTTTGGGTTGTGGAGAAAACGGGGCGAAGTTGGCGCGTCAATACGCGAAAAACGGTCACGCTGCTGCGGGAAATGAATAGACAGTAGCTTTACCGACCGCACTATGCGTCGCATCGGGAACCATCCTTGGCCCGCTGGGGTTAAATGGTTGACGCATGAGTCGTCGTATTAGCGTCGTTGGAGCGTTGGGCGTTGTTGCCGCCGTGATCTTTGTGGGCATTCTTGCCACGGGACGCGAGTCGCTCGGTTCGGTTGGTGGTCGGTTCATGTCCGCACTCGCAAAAGGCGACGTCGACACGCTCACGAAGATGTCTTATCTTGGCAACGAGCCCGAGGATCAGATCAGGAAGGAGTGGGACTTCGCCGTCAACACCGCCGGCAAATACTACAATTTCACCTTCCGCATCACGGGATCTCTCCAGTCGAATGATAAGACCGGCTCGGTGAACATGCAGTTGATGCGCGACGCGACCTCGGCCGGCTCGTATGAGGAAGTCTATGAACTTCCATTGGTCAAGGTCGGTGACGACTGGAAGATCGACGTCAAGAGCATCAGTCGAGAAATGTATCCGGCGTTGCCCCAGTAGCTTGCCTTACAATAGGCGGGTAGTGAGGGTGATTCCCACCTGATGTGGATCGTCAGCCTGATACTGGTCTTGGCCAGTGTCTTCTTTGTCGCGGCCGAATACTCGATGGTCAGCGCGCGGAAGAACCGCCTCGAAGCGCTGGGAAGAAAGGGGAACAAGCGGGCGAAGCGGCTTGCCCGCGAACTTGAGAACGTTTCCGCCTATGTGGCCGGCAGCCAAGTTGGCATCACCATGGTCGGGATCGGTGTCGGTTCGATCACGGAGCCGTTCGTCACTGAGCTGCTGTCCGGAATCTTTTCGCATAACCAGACACTCAGCCACTTGCTGGGGCCGAAGGCGACCCAAACCCTCGGGTACGCACTCTCGTTTTTCTTGGTGGCCCTTGTGCTCGTCGTGATCGGCGAACTGGTGCCGAAGTACTTTGCCTTGAGACGCGCCGAAGCGGTCGCGATGACCCTCTTCGTGCCAATGAAGATCGTCTCCACGATCCTGAGCCCCGTCATCTGGCTCGCCCAGTCCTTAGCCGCCTTGATTCTGCGGATCGTGAAGATCGACATCCACGAGAGCGCCCAGGAAAGTGTCCCGAAGGAGGAGCTGCTAATGCTCATCCAGAGTGGCGGCGACGAGGGCGTGTTGGATAAGACGCACGCCGACATGGTGACCCGCGCGCTGCGGATCGATGTGCTCGACGCCCGGGACATCATGATTCACCGGCTCGACATTAAGTGGCTGGACATCGACCTGACACTGGAGCCGTTGAAGCAGCGCTTGCGGGAAATCCCGTTCACCCGTCTGCCCGTGTGCCGCGGCGACATCGACGACATGGTCGGCCTCGTCTATCTTCACGACATCGTGAAGCACTGGGATGAGCCGGGATTCTGTCTCGAAAGGGTGGTCCGCCCGGTCGTTGTGGTGCCGGAGAACTTGCCGATGGAGCGGATCGTGGAGACGATGCGGTCCGAGAAGACCCAAATGCTCATCGTGATGGATGAGTACGGCGGCACGAGCGGCTTGGTGACTCTTGAAGACGTGGTCGAAGAGGTGTTCGGCGAGCTCGAGGATCGTCTGGAGAGCGAGCGACCGCTGATCGAAGAATTGCCGGGCCATCGGGTCTCCGCCCGCGCCGACGTGCGCTTCGACGAGTTGGTCAGTCGCTTAAGGCTGCCGATAGAGCCGGGGGAGAACACCGACACGCTCGCCACCATGGTCGTGGACGCGCTGGAGCGCGTTCCACGCCCCGGCGATAGCGTGGAGACGGTTTTGGGATTGATGCGGGTCGAGAACATGGCTCGACGCCGCATCACTCGCGTGTCCATTCATTTGGACGAGAAGCTCACGGCGAAGCCGTCCGACGAGGGATAGGCGCTTAGTGCTGGTTGACCATGGAGATCTTCACCGCGATCGCCACCGCGTGATCCGCGACATGCTCGAGGGCGTGGAAGCACTCCATCGTGCGGATGAGCGACTCCACGGATTCCGGGTGCTCGCGGACGAGGCCGAAGACACGCTGGCGCACGCAGCCGAAGGCTCGGTCGACCGTGTCATCTCCTTCTATGATTTCTTGGGCGAGCTCGGGAGAGTAGTCGGCGTAGAGCTTCAACGAGGCGGCGAAACAGGACCGCACTTGCTCCCCCATCTCGACCAACGGAAGCCGGAGTTCGCTTGGGAACTTGCTGCCGAGCTTGGTTGCGCGACGCGCGAGCTTGACTGCATGATCTCCAACTTTCTCGATCTCGCATACGATTCCGAGGGTGCAGACGAGGAAGCGCAGATCCTCGCCCACGGGAGACTCTTGCATGACGGCAATGACTGCCTTTTGCATGGCGGCACGTTCGGCGGCGTCGATGTTATCGTCACTTGCGATGACTTGCTCGGCCAGTTCGACGTTGCTATTGAGGGTCGCTTCGACGGCGGACCGCACCATGTCGTTTGCATCTGAGCCCATGCGAACGACGTCGCTGCGGATCTCATCTAGCCGCGTTTGAAAATGTAATCTTAAGCTCAATTCCTTCACTCATCGGCAATACCGATCTTCGACGTGCCTCATTTCCTTGAGTCGGTCGAATGGATCCTTGGGCTCACAGGGAAGAGACCTTTGGCCCGATCTTTAACGGCTCTTAAAAGTGTGTCGGCTTATTGCACGTGGACTGCTGACGAGTGCCGATTTATACACGTAAACTAGCACCAATCTTTATGGCGCGATCCGAAAGGGCGAAGGAGGGCAACGCAGTGAAGGCGTTGCCATCGGGAGAGAAAGAAGCCGAGCCGCAGTCGTTCCGACGGCTTTGGCCGGAGCTCCGGCCTTTTCGTGCGATGATGGCGCTCTGCGCGGTCCTCACCGTCGCCCAGAGCTTCTTCGGCTTCCTGCCCCCGTTCGTGCTCGGCGACATCGTCAACCGGTTGCAGCGCGGCGAGCCGATTCATACGCTCACCTACCTGGGATTGATCGTGGGTCTCGCCTGCGCGCAGGCGGGCCTCGGCTACGCGCTGGCCATCGCGATGTCGACGCTAGGTCAGCGCTTCCTGCTGCACATGCGCGAGAAGATGATGGCGCACATGCAGTCGCTGCCCATCGCCTACTTCGAAAAGAACCAAACGGGCAAGCTGGTCAGCAATGTCATCAACGACGCGAATACGGTTCAGCAGCTCATCACCGGCAACCTGACCACGATGATCGGCGACTTCGTGCAGCTTCTGTTGGTCATCGTCGTTCTGTTCACGATTAATGTCCCGATGGCGTTTATCGGCTTGAGCATCGCGCCGATCTACATCTTCAGCTTTCGCCGCTTCTACCGGCCCCTAGAACAGACCAGCGACCAGATCCGGGCAAAGCGCGACACGATGTTCGGCCAGATGCAGGAGAAGCTGACCGGTATTCAGACCGTGAAGGGCTTCGGGCAGGAGCGGTGGGAGGCCCGCAGCTTCATGTCGACCACCCGCGAGCTGATGGGTCTGAACGTTCATCAGGGCGCTTTGGGGGGCGGGTTGTGGACGGTCGCCGACGCGCTTTGCGGAGTTGCGACGGGGCTCGTGCTTTGGTACGGCGGCCAGCTCTGCCTCCAAGGGAAGATGCAGGCGGGCACGCTGGTGATGTTCCTGCTCTACGCGGTCACTTACGTGTACGGGCCCATCGTTCGGTTCTTGGTGGTGCTGGACCCGATTGCGCGGTCTCAGGCGGCGTTGGCGCGCATCTTCCGGACCTTGGATACGGCGAACCACATCATCGATAAGCCCGGGGCGTTGCCGATGCCGAAGATCCGCGGAGATGTCCGGTTCGAGGATGTCTGGTTCGAGTACGAGAAGGGCCAGCCCGTTTTGAAAGGCATCGACTTTGTGGCGAATCCGGGCGAGATGATCGCGTTGGTTGGGTTTTCCGGAAGCGGCAAAACGACCCTGGCGAGTTTGTTGCTGCGGCACTACGATCCGACGGCCGGGCGGATCACTATCGACGGGATCGACCTCCGGGATACGCAGTTGCTCTCGTTCCGGAGCCAGGTCGGGGTCGTGGCTCAGGAGAGCATTCTATTCAACGCAACCATTCGGGAGAACATCCGGTATGGGCGGTTGGATGCGACCGATGCCGAAGTCGAGGAGTCGGCTAAGGCGGCCTCGATTCACGAGGCGATCATCGCGATGCCCAACGGTTACGACACCCGGATCGGTGAGGACGGAATCAAGCTCTCGGTCGGGGAGAAGCAGCGGATGGCGATTGCTCGCGCTCTTTTGGCGGATCCTCGGATTTTGATTTTGGACGAGGCGACGTCGTCGTTAGACTCTCAGACCGAGGCATTGCTTCAGGCTGCGCTTGACAATTTGATGGAAGGGCGGACGAGCTTCGTAATCGCCCACCGTCTGTCGACGATCGTCAAGGCAGACAAGATCGTGGTTTTGGAGCGCGGGGTCATTACGGAAGCCGGGCCGCACCGGGAGTTGATCAATAACAACGGCTTGTACGAGCGGCTGTATCGCGAGCAATTCCGGGTGGCGTTGCAAGCGGGGGCGTGAGCTGGAAATTGTTGACGTCCGGATAATGCGCTTTCCTTGGCAGAACAGCTGGTCAACCATTTTTGGGGTCGGGGTTGTTGTTTTCGGGATCGTTGTTGGGGCTGCGGGCAATTCCGACTTGGTCTCCAAGTTTTTCCTGGTCGGCGCCGCGCTGCTCGTGCAGTTCACTTATCGACGCCTTGCCCCGGCCATTCTGAATTCCCGCATAGAAGAGAGCTCAGACTTGTTTCTTTTCTTTAACACCAAAGGCGAGATGACTATCGTGCCGAAGAACCAAATTTACTTGCTGCCCAAGAACAAGGATGATATTGCCGACCGTATTTTCACCGTCGTGCTCGTCGACGGTACGCGCGTCGAGTTGCCTTTCCCCTTGACTACGGACAGCGAGTTTGGCCGGATCATGATCCAGCACCGGCACGCGAATACGCGGGCTTGGCAGGCACTGGGTGAATCGGCCGCCCGGCCCTTGTAGGCGGGGATCGGATGTTCGTACCGCTCCCCGCGAGGGTGTAACGTTCGCAGACGGCGTTACGCCTGCGCGGAACGTTCCGTGGTCGCGCAACGATCGCTCCAATTCCGAACCCCTCGCTGGGTCAGCCGAAGTGCCGCCAAACCTTGGTAGAAAACCAACAAACCGTATTGACGCTACGCTCTACCGGCACCCTCGCTTGCGCTCTGGCCCCGGCTACACTTCGGGGCGGCTTACCGTGTCTTGGATGTGATACGCGTAGCGTGTAGACGCTGTCTTAGATTGTCAATCTTAGGCAGCGTCTTTTTTCAGAAACGTCCTTTGTGTTCCCGTCACGGTGAGGTAGCGAGGCTTTTCTGCACTGTAGACG